>Ga0255173_1000001_pt1 | contig 1439237 bp, 1410 predicted proteins | sample Atl_Atl_RepA_8d_FD_183175 | JGI IMG/M metagenome (GOLD analysis project Ga0255173, IMG submission 183175) | Freshwater microbial communities from Altamaha River, Georgia, United States - Atl_Atl_RepA_8d | ecosystem: Environmental > Aquatic > Freshwater > River | place: USA: Georgia...
GGACGGCTCGTCGACAAGGGCTTCCTCTACAAGCTGCTCAACAACCGGGTCTATATCGGTGACGCCGTGCACAAGGGGACGGCCTATCCCGGCGAGCACGAAGCCATCATCACGCGCGCCTTGTGGGACAAAGTGCACGGAATCCTGCGCGAGAGCCCGAGGGTGCGCGCCGGCCGGACACGCGCCGCGACACCGGCCCTGCTGAAGGGCCTCATCTTCGGGCCGACCGGCTGCGCCATGACGCCGACGCACACGCGACGCGGCGACAAGCTCTACCGCTACTATGTCAGCCAGTCGGTCCTGAAGCGCGGCGCCGATGCCTGCCCAGTGGGGCGCGTACCCGCCGCCGAAATCGAGGGCGCGGTGGTCGACCAGCTGCGCGGCCTCCTCCGGGCCCCGGAGGTGATCGTCGGCACATGGCGGTCGGCGCGACCCGAGATCGATGGTCTGTCCGAGGCTGAGGTCAGGGAAGCCTTGGATAGGCTCGACCCGCTCTGGGACGAGCTGTTCCCGGCCGAGCAGGCGCGCGTCGTCCAGCTCCTTGTCGAGCGCGTCGATGTCGGAAAGGGAGGCGTCGATATCCGCCTCCGCGTCGATGGGCTGGCTCGTCTGGTTCATGAGCTTGGCGGCATGGCCGACGATCCGCGGAGGGCAGCATGAGAGCCGGTGACGCCGCCACCGATGACGGGCGCACGCTGACGGTCCGCGTGCCCCTGACCCTCCGGAAGCGTGGCGGGCGCAAGCAGGTGGTGACGCCCGAGGGTGCGTGTTGGGGCCAGCCCCGCGCGCGCGTCGACAACACCATGGTCAAGGCGATCGCCCGGGCCCATCGCTGGAAGCGCCACATGGAGAGCGGCCGATTCGCCTCGGTGACCGAGCTGGCCGAAGCGGAGAAGATCAACCAGTCCTATCTATGCCGGGTTCTGCGCCTGACGCTACTGGCCCCGGACATCGTCGAGGCGATTCTCGACGGAAGGCAGCCGTCCAACCTTCAATTGGACGCACTACTGAGGCCCTTCCCCGGCGAGTGGATGGCACAGCGGCAGCACATCCTCGACCGATAATTCCCTCCTCGAAGCCACTTTCTCTGGCCCCTCCCGGCAATGTCTGGCATCCTTTGCCATCGTTTCCATGAGGGGCCGGTCCATGCCGGACGAGATTCTGACGCTGCCGGAGGTGGCCCAATTGCTCAAGGTCGCCGAAAAGACCGTCTACACGATGGCTCAACGCGGGGAGATCCCGGCGTTCAAGGTGCGTGGGCAATGGCGATTCAAGCGCCTGGACCTCGACCAATGGATCGAGCATCAGAAGGCCTCTCATCACGACGGTCCGATACCCTCGCCATCTGGTTCGGACGACGCCTCCAAGAAGCGACGGAGGCCTGATGATCACTGATTATCACGCGAAATATTTCGCGCACGAACTGACCAAAAGATGCGCTCCGGACAGCGTCGAGAAACTTGCAGGGGCCGTTGCCGGTGCGCAGGTTGATCTCAATCCGCATCAGGTGGACGCAGCCCTCTTCGCGTTCTCATCTCCCCTCTCCAAAGGCGCATTGCTCGCTGATGAAGTGGGGCTCGGAAAGACGATCGAGGCTGGCCTCGTCATCTCTCAGAGGTGGGCGGAGCGGAAGCGACGGATCCTGATCATCACACCTTCCAATCTGCGCAAGCAATGGCACCAGGAACTCAATGAGAAATTCTTTCTTCCGTGCGTGATCCTCGAATCGCGTCCCTATAACGAGGCCATCAAAGCCGGATCATTCCGCCCTTTCGATGCGGCCGAATCGATCGTCATTTGCTCGTATCAGTTTGCCCGGAACAAGGCTGCAGACGTCCATGCCATGCCTTGGGATCTCGTAGTGATCGACGAAGCCCACAGGCTCAGGAACGTCTACAAGCCGTCGAATGTAATCGCGAACACGCTCAAGCGAGCGCTGGAGCACAAGCAGAAACTGCTTCTGACCGCGACCCCCCTTCAGAACACTCTCCTTGAGCTCTACGGCCTCGTGAGTTTTATCGATGAGCATACGTTTGGGGATCTGAAGAGCTTTCGGGAACAGTTCGCCAACCTCAGTCGAGAACGGACGTTCCACGTCCTTCGTGAGCGGCTGAAACCGATTTGTCATCGCACATTGCGCCGGCAGGTGACCGCCTACATCCCCTACACACGTCGTTTACCGATCGTCGAGGAATTCACCCCAGCCGAAGGTGAGGATCGGCTGTATCAGCTGGTCTCGGATTACCTTAGACGCGACAACCTTCAGGCTTTGCCGTCGGGTCAGCGGTCACTGATGACGTTGGTCCTGCGCAAATTGCTCGCGTCTTCGACGTTCGCCATCGCGGGCGCTTTATCGTCAATTTCTGCCCGATTGCAGGAAAAATTGCGCAAGCACGAGGCCGCGACTTCCCTCGAAGACGACCTCGGTGAGGATTACGAAGCGCTCGACGCCACGGCGGAGGAATGGACCGACGAGGAAGAGCTCGAACCCTTGACAGAGGCAGACCGCAAGGCGATCGAAGCGGAAATTGCCGACCTCAACGAGTTCGCCAGGCTCGCCACATCCATTGAGCACAATGCCAAGGGCCTTGCGTTGCTGAAGGCGCTGGGCGTCGCCTTCGCAAAAGCCGAAGAGCTTGGGGCGGCGCAGAAGGCCATCATCTTCACGGAATCGCGCCGCACTCAAGCCTATCTGCTGCGGGTCCTGGCAGATAGCCCGTATGCGGACGGTATCGTCCTCTTCAACGGCACGAACACCGATCAGCGTTCCAGAGAGATATACGCGCGCTGGATCGAGAGACATAAGGGTTCCGACCGGGTCACCGGATCGCGAACGGCCGACATGCGGTCCGCCCTCGTGGACTATTTCCGCGAGGAGGGGCGCATCATGATCGCGACCGAAGCCGGCGCCGAAGGCATCAACCTGCAATTCTGCTCGCTGGTCGTGAACTACGACCTGCCCTGGAACCCGCAGCGGGTGGAGCAGCGCATTGGCCGCTGTCACCGCTATGGTCAGAAGCATGATGTTGTCGTGGTGAATTTTATCAACCGGCGGAACGAGGCTGATCAGCGCGTCTATCAGCTGCTCTCTGAAAAGTTCAAGTTGTTTGAAGGCGTGTTCGGCGCCAGCGATGAGGTTCTGGGTGCCATCGAATCGGGCGTCGACTTCGAGAAGCGTATAGCGACCATATATCAGCAGTGCCGCCAAACAGATGAGATACGGACCGCCTTCGATCAGCTGCAGCTGGAACTAAGCCTCGAAATCAATGAGGCGATGAGCGAGACGAGGCAGAAGCTTCTGGAGAACTTCGACGACGAGGTTCGCGAAAAGCTGAAGGTGCGTGACGAGGATGCGAAGGTCTACCTAGACCGCTTCGAGCAGTTGCTGATGCGTGTGACCAGCCACGAGCTCGACGGCGTGGCAGACTTCCACAACACGTCTTCGTTCACGCTGGCCGAGCGGCCGCCATGGGCGAACGGCAAGGAAATACCACTCGGCCTTTACGAACTGCCCCGCCGTTCCGGCGAGGCCCACCTCTATCGGGTCAATCATCCGCTTGGTTCAGCCGTGGTGGCGCGGGCGCAGAGCCGAGACTTGCCACCTGCCGAGATCACGCTCGATTACTCCAACCACGCCGGCAAGATCAGCATTCTGGAACCGTTCAGCGGGCAGGCTGGATGGCTGAAGGCCTGCGTACTGACGATCGAGGCCCTCGATCAAGCCGAAGATCACATTCTTTTGGCCGCCGAGACCGACGAGGGAGACAGCCTCAGCGCAGAGGCATGCGAGCGCCTCCTCACTCTCAACGGGCTCAACACGGCGTTGATCGACGTTCCTGCAGAGCCGATCACGCGGTTGGACGCCACGGTCCGCGAGCAGCAGCGCTTGATCCAGCGCGCCGTCTCGGAGCGGAATGCACGCTTCTTCGAGTTGGAAGCGGACAAGCTCGACGGCTGGGCCGACGACCTCAAGGTGGGTCTTGAGCGGGAGATCAAGGAGATAGATCGGCAGATCAAGGAGGCGCGACGGGCCGCGACCGCGGCGCTGACTCTGGAAGAAAAGCTGGCCGGCCAGAAGCAGATCAAGTCACTCGAGGCGCTTCGCAATCAGAAGCGCCGGTCGCTGTTTGACGCGCAGGACGAGATCGACAAGCAGCGGTCCGAACTTATCGCCCAGATCGAGGGGAAGTTGGAGCAGAAGGTCAACTTCGCTCCCCTTTTCACGATTCGCTGGCGCCTTCGCTGACGGAGAGATGCAGACCATGGCTCCGCTCAGTGCAGACTATATGGCTCTTCTGGAAACAGCCCTCGCGCGGGACTTCGTGCCGCATCTCCCGCCTTTGCAGGATCAGACCAAGCCGGCCGATCAGCAGACCAAGAAGAACCTATCGCGGGCCTTCAGCGCATTCGCGCTTCATAAGCTGTGCGAAATTCCGCCGACGGATGCTGCAGCGGCAGTCGTCGATGATTTCGACGATTTCGGCATCGACGCGATCTACTATCAGGGCAGTTCGGAAACGCTTTTCCTTGTCCAAGGCAAATTGAAGGCCTCGGAAACCTTCAGTCAGGACGAAGCCAATGCGTTCTGCCAGGGTGCGAGACGGCTGATCAAGCAGGATTTCACCAGCTTCAACGGGCACGTCACAAACAGGCAGGCCGAGATCGAGGGGGCGCTGGAGGCCTGCTCGCATATTCAACTGGTCATCGCCCACACGGGCGCCGGGATCAGCAACCACGCGGAAACCGCGATCAACGACCTGCTGAACGACGAAGACCACGGCGAGGAACGTCTAAAGAAGACGACCGTCGACTATGGCTCGGACCGGGTTGCGGCCGACCTCCAGGCGGGTCAGGCTTATCCGCGGGTGGATGCAAATCTGACGTTGCACGATTGGGCGTCCTCCATGGCCCCCCGCAAGTCCTACTTCGGCCTGGTGAAGGTTGGCGATCTGGTCAGCCTGCACGAGAGGCACGGCAAGGCGCTCTACGCCAAGAACATACGAGTCTTCCTTGGTCAGACCACGGAGGTGAATCGCTCAATTCGGGAAACGCTCGCGACCAATCCCGCCGACTTCATGTACCTGAACAATGGCGTGACCGCCCTGTGCGAGCAGATCGCCCCGAAGAACGGCGCCCGAGACAAGAAGAAGTTCAAGGTGACCGGTCTCTCCGTCATTAACGGAGCACAAACCATTGCGTCATCCGCTCGCTATGCATTGGAAAACAAAGGCGCCGATATCTCAGCCGCATCGGTCCTGGTCACGCTGATCAAATCTGATTCCGACGAGGCGTTCGGCAAGGCGGTCACAAGGGCCCGAAATCACCAGAATCCTGTTCTTCTGGCCAATTTCGCTGCCCTCGACGATCAACAGGAACGGCTGCGGCGCGAACTCGCCTATCTCGATATTCACTACGCCTACAAGGCGGAGGGGCCCGACAATGCGCAGGATCCGAAGCGCATCCGCATCGACGAGGCGGCGCAGGCGTTGGCGCTGCTCCAGCCGGACCCTCGGTATGTCGTTTGGCTGAAGAAGGAACCGGCCCAGCTTCTCGATACCGAGTCCATCGCATACCAGAACCTATTCAACGCGAAGCTCAAAGGTATCGAACTGGCGAATGCGGTACGGGCGTTGCGCTACATCCAATCCAGGATGCTCGCCGAGGCCAGGGCTGCCAACGGCCCGGAACGGCTCACCTACAAGCATGGAGGATATTGCCTCGGGTTCGTCCTGGTGAAGCGCATCAGCCAGGCGATTGCGGGCGCCGCGCTCATCGACGAGGCGAAGCTGAAGACCGAGTTGGGCGCGGCGTTCGATCTTGCCCGTCAGACGCTATGGGGTGCAGTCCAGCCGAAGACCGCACTCAAGGGGCCTTTGGCAATCTTCCGCAATCAGGCGGACGCCATTCCCTTGCTTCGCGACGTCATGATCGACCACTACGGCTTGGGCGCTGATCCTGCGATCGCGCCCCTTAAGGCCAAGGTGGTCTTGACTGATTCATACCCCCAAAAAGCCCTTTTCGACTTTCTGTCGGCGAAGGCGCCGCAGATCGGGAATATCACATGAGCAAAAAGCAAAAACTTGAACTGACATGGGTGGGCAAAGAGAACCGGCCGCGGCTGGAGCCGCGCATTCTGCTCGAAGACCCCGAGAAGTCCTATCACGCCTCGCACAGGGTCGGTGAGAACGATATTTTCGACAACCGATTGATCTTTGGCGACAACCTGCTCGCGCTGAAGGCACTGGAGCAGGAATTTGCCGGCCAGGTGAAATGCGTCTTTATCGACCCGCCCTACAACACTGGCAGTGCTTTTGAGCATTATGACGACGGGCTGGAGCACTCGATCTGGCTCGGTCTGATGCGCGATCGCTTGGAGATCATTCGGCGGCTATTATCGGAGGATGGCTCGCTTTGGGTGACCCTGGACGATAACGAGGCACATTATTTCAAGGTAATGTGTGACGAAGTTTTCGGTCGGGCCAATTTCGTATCATCATTTGCATGGGAGAAAGATCAAGGCCGTCGCGGCGATACAGATGTTTCTTCTGCGCATGATCACGTGTTGCTTTATGCGAAAAGCAGAGAGGTTTGGCGAAAAATCAGAAATCTTCTTCCCAGAACTGCGGAGCAGGAAACCCGATACCGCAATCCCGATAACGACCCCAGAGGGCGTTGGCTTCAAGGTGACAATGGCACTGCCAAGAGCGGTTCCGAGGGAGCGCGGTTTCCCATCACGCTCCCTTCTGGGCGCGTTGTGACGCCACCCAGTGGAAACTATTGGCGCTTTTCGAAGGAGAATTTTGAGGCTGCACGCGCCGAAGGTCGAGTTCACTTTGGGAACAAAGGTGACAGCATGCCTGTCATCAAGCGCTATTTGACCGAGGTGCAGCAGGGTGTTGTGCCTCGGACTTGGTGGCCCGCGAGCGATGCTGGCACCAACCAAAGCGCAAAGAGAGATCATTTGCGCAAACTGCTGCCTGAGATCGAGCCGTTTTCAACACCTAAACCCGAACAGCTTATTCGACTCATATTGCAGATTTCTACTAACCCTGACGATCTCGTCCTCGACTCCTTCGCTGGCTCCGGGACAACCGGCGCGGTCGCACACAAGATGGGCCGACGCTGGATCCTGGTCGAGTTAGAGGAGCACTGCCATACCCACATCATCCCGCGACTGAAGAAGGTCATCGACGGCGAGGACAAGGGCGGCATCACCGAGGCCGTCGGCTGGCAGGGTGGCGGCGGCTTTCGTTATTTCAAGCTGGCGCCATCGCTCCTTGAGACCGACAAGTGGGGCCGTGAAGTTATCAGCAAGGCCTACAATGCCGAGATGCTGGCCGAAGCCCTGTGCAAGATCGAAGGCTTCACCTACGCGCCGAGCGACGCCGTCTATTGGCAGCAGGGACATTCGACCGAGCGTGACTTCATCTATGTGACGACCCAGACACTCGGCCCCGAGCAGCTCCAGCAGCTGAGCGAGGAGGTTGGGCCGGACCAGACGCTTCTCGTCCTGTGCTCGGCCTTCCGCGGCAGTATCGATCGCTGGTCCAACCTGACGGTGAAAAAAATTCCGAACCACATTCGCGCGCGCTGCGAATGGGGCCATGACGATTATAGCCTGAATGTCGAGAACCTGCCGAAAGCGCCGCTGAAGCCCGCGGCCGACGAGAGCGCACCAAGCAAGGCGAAGTCGAAGCAGCCCGACCTGTTCGGCGCGAATAAGGGGGGCAGCAAATGAACCGTCATGTTAACTCCATTGCGGGCCGCCTTAGCCTGCGCCCCCCACAGCGCCAATCTCTCGAAATTCTTGACCGGATCACAGAGATCGTACCGCCGCGCAAAGGCGCCGATCTCGGTGCCGCCCTTGCAGCCATTCAAAGCGAATTTCCCGGCGTCACGAACTTCGAGCGAGAGTTCCCCAGCCTGTGCTTTGCGCTGGCGACGGGTGTCGGCAAGACGCGGCTGATGGGTGCCTTCATCGGCTATCTCCACCTGGCGCACGGGCTGAACAATTTCTTCGTCCTCGCGCCGAACCTGACGATCTACAAGAAGCTGATCACCGACTTCACGCCCAACACCCCGAAATACGTGCTGAAGGGCATATCGGAGTTCGCCGTAGCCCCACCCGTCATTACCACGGGCGAGAATTACGAGCGGCAGATCGCCAGCGGTGGCCAGCTGTTCCCGACCACGATCAACATCTTCAATATCTCGAAGATCAACTCCGAGGTTCGGGGTGGGCGCAGCCCGCGCATCCGCAGCTTTCGCGAGGAGATCGGGGAGAGCTACTTCGACTACCTCTCCGGGCTCGACGATCTCGTGCTGATCATGGATGAGTCGCATCGCTACCGCGCATCCGCCGGTATTCGCGCGATCAACGAGTTGAAACCCGTTCTCGGACTTGAGCTCACGGCGACTCCCTTTGTCGAGACAAACCGCGGACCCAGCCCGTTCAAGAACGTCATCTTCGACTATCCGCTCGGCCGCGCCATGGCGGATGGCTTCGTGAAGGAACCGGCCGTCGTTACCCGGAAGAACTTCAATCCGGCCGGAATGTCTGTGGAGCAGATCGAGCGCCTGAAGCTCGAAGACGGCGTGCGGCTGCATGAGAGCGTGAAAGTCGAGTTGGAGACCTATGCGCGCGAAACGATGAACCCGATCGTCAAGCCGTTCCTGCTTGTCATCGCCCGGGACACGACGCATGCGAGCCAGTTGATGCAGCTGATCCAGTCAGACGGCTTTTTCGAGGGTCGCTATGGGACAAAGGTGATCCAGGTCGATTCCAGCAAGACCGGCGCCGAGGAGGACGAGATGGTGGAACGGTTGCTCCGGGTCGAGCATACCGACGAACCGACCGAAATCGTCATCCACGTCAACATGCTGAAGGAGGGATGGGACGTCACCAACCTGTACACGATCGTCCCGCTCCGCGCCGCCAATGCGCGCACGCTGATCGAACAGTCTATCGGTCGTGGTCTGCGATTGCCTTACGGAAAACGCACCGGCGTCACATCTGTCGACCGCCTCAACATCGTGGCGCACGACCGCTTCCAGGAGATCGTTGAGGAGGCGAACAATCCCAACTCCACGATCCGCCTGCAGCAGGTTGTGCTCGATCCTAACCAGCTACAGCAGAAGACCGTCACGATTGTCTCCCAACCGCAGCTCGCGGCAAAACTCGGCCTTCATCCCGAGAATCCGACGGCGACCACTTACGAGTCGGAGCCCAACAGGGCATCGCCAGTGTTCAATCCCGAGGAACAGAAGATCGCCCAGATCACCTACGACGTGATCCGCAGATTCGAAAGCCAGCCGGAGAAGCTGCCGAGCGTCACCTATCTCCAGCAGCCCGATGTACAGGCTGCGGTGCTGAGGGAGGTCGCGACGCAGTATCGCCCGGCCCAGATGGAACTGACCGGCATCACGGAACAACCCGACCTGGCGGCGGTCGTGGCGCGCACTGCCGAGATCGTCGTTCAGCAAACGATCGATATCCCACGCATTCTGGTGGTGCCCAAGGGAGAGGTGAAGTCAGGCTTCAAACCCTTCACGCTCGATCTGTCCTCAATCAAGTATCCGGCGCCAGATGACGAGCTATGGATTAGACACCTGCGGACGGCGCAGGTCGACGTCGTCGGGCTCGGTCGCGGCAGCATCGACGAGCAGAGGCTTGAGGATTACGTCGTCAGCGGACTTATCGATTTCGACGACGTGGCCTATGACGAGCATGCCGACCTTCTCTACGATCTCGCGGAGCAGGTCGTCTCTCATCTGTGCTCGTACCTCTCAGCCGACGATGCGCGCAAGGTCCTGCGCCTTCATCAGCGCGAGATCGCACGTTTCGTCCATGCCCAAATGCAGAAGCACTTCTGGCAGGACACGGATGTCGACTATGAGGTCGTAATCACGCGCGGTTTCACCGCGTTGAGACCCAGCGCCTACACAGCCGCGGCGAGCGAGCAGCCGCTGGACTTCCGCACCTCTCCCGCCGACAAGAGCAACATGTCGAAGTACCTCTTCGGCGGGTTCAGCCGGTGCCTTTACCCGGTTCAGAAGTTCCAGTCCGATTCCGAACGCAAACTCGCAGTGATCCTTGAGCGCGAGGCGCTGAAGTGGTTCAAGCCGGCCAAGGGGCAGTTCCAGATCTATTACAAGTGGGGAGCGGATAATCCCGAGTACCAGCCGGATTTCGTCGCCGAAACGGGAGATCGGATCTTCATGCTGGAGCCCAAGGCGTCGAACCAGATGACCGACGGCGAAGTGCTGGCCAAGAAGGAAGTCGCGGTCCGATGGTGTCAGCAGGCCAGCACGCACGCTCGCAGTTATGGCGGCAAGCCGTGGACCTACGTGTTGATCCCGCACGACGCCATAGCCGAAAACATGACGCTTGAGGGGCTGGCCAAACGATATGGGGATGCGAAATGACCATCCCCGACTATCAATCCCTTATGCTCCCGGTTCTGGAGGCAGCTGCCAAGGCCGAAACCTCCGTGCCGCTGGCCGAAACAGACATCGCGACGAAGTTCGGCCTCTCGGATGAAGAGCGCGCGCAGATGCTGCCGAGCGGCAAACAGCGCGTTCTCCACAACCGCATCCATTGGGCAAAATTCTATCTGACGAAGGCTGGACTGCTTGAAAGCCCCAGGCGCGGACGCTTTGCGATAACTCCGGCTGGGCAGCAGGTGCTGGCCAATCCGCCCGCCAGCCTCGATACCAAGTATCTGCTTGCGATCCCGGCGTTTCGCGACTTCTACCGGGGTGGGGACGATTCCGAGGCGGTCACCGCGGCTGCCGAAGTGGAGCCTCCGTCCGCGACGCCTGAGGAGGTGGTCGAAGCCGCATACAAAGCTGTCCACGCTGCACTTCGCGCAGACCTGCTGGACCGCATCCTTCAGAACAGCCCGAGCTTCTTCGAACAGGTCATCGTCGAACTTCTGGTGGCGATGGGCTACGGGGGCTCTCATCGCAATGCGTCCGAGCAACTTGGCAAATCGGGCGACGGGGGCGTTGACGGCGTGATCAACGAGGATGTTCTCGGTCTCGATCGCGTCTACGTCCAAGCGAAACGATACGCCCCGGGAAGCGCGGTCGGGCGGCCCGAGATCCAGGCATTCACCGGAAGTCTGGTCGGCCTCGGCGCGTCAAAGGGCGTCTTCGTGACGACCTCGACGTTCTCTGCCCAGGCGGTCGAATTCGCATCTCGCATTCCGCAGCGTGTGATCCTGATTGACGGGCGCCGCCTGACCGAGCTGATGGTCGAGCACGGTGTCGGGGTGCGCTCCAGCCGTGTGCTGGAGTTCAAACGCCTGGACGAGGATTTCTTCTCGGAGGACTGATGTCCAGCGGAGGGGATATCAATTCGGATGACAGGTCGGCGGCAATTTCTAGCTTAATTTCTGAGGGTTAGGATTCCGTACTGCCGCCGGTCCAGTCCAGAGGTCGAGAGAAAAAGGGCGGAGAGAGAACGCTCGGCGCCGAGTTCTGCGGCGGCGCAGTCCAGAGGTCCGCGCCCGATCCGCGCGGTTCCTTGGCGTTTCAGCGCCGCGTCCGCATGCGGAGAACGTTCGACCGGACAGAATTGGCGGAGGGGGTGGGATTCGAACCCACGGTACGCTTGCACGCACAACAGTTTTCGAGACTGTCCTAATCGACCACTCTAGCACCCCTCCGGGCGCGCGGGTTTATAGGCGGGCGTCTTTGGGGGGGCAACAGCTTCCGGCGCGGAACAGTGCGGGATGGCGGAAAAAACCGCCCGAATCGCACGCCGGGCGACGCAGGCGCCGGTCTTGGCGGGCCAAGGGCCTGAAAGCACTGGCTTTTCGGCCTCCGGCGGCGGTCCGGGCGGCGGAGCGGCCCTACCGTCTCCGACATTGACTCAAGGGCCGGCGTGCGTATATTCCGCGCTTCTTCGGCGGGCCCTGCGGGTCCGCCGCGTTCTTTCGTGTTTTTCGGCATTTCGCGCCGGAGAACCTCAAGCCGGGTGTCATCATGATCGCCGTAATCCGCACGGGTGGGAAGCAATACACGGTCGCCGCCGACGACCAGCTCACGGTCGAGAAGATCGAGGGCGAGGCCGGCGCGAAGGTCGAATTCACCGACGTGCTGATGGTCGGCGAGAAGGTCGGCGCGCCGACCGTCGCCGGTGCCAAGGTCGTGGGCTCGATCGTCAAGCAGGCCCGCGGCGAGCACGTGATCATCTTCAAGAAGCGCCGTCGCCAGAACTCGCGGCGCAAGAACGGTCACCGTCAGGACCTGACGGTGGTCAAGATCGAACAGATCGTCGCCTGAGCAGAGCGACCGGAGTAGGACGATGGCACATAAAAAGGCAGGCGGCTCCTCGCGTAACGGCCGCGATTCCGACGGCAAGCGCCTGGGCGTGAAGCGCTTCGGCGGCCAGAAGGTCATTTCGGGCAACATCCTGGTCCGTCAGCGCGGCACCAAGATGAGCGCCGGCGAGAATGTCGGCATCGGCCGCGACCACACCCTGTTCGCCACCAGCGACGGTGTCGTGTCCTTCCGCACCCGCTCGGGCGGCAAGGTCGAAGTGAACGTGCTCCCGGCGCCGGCGCTGGCCGCCGAATAACGCCGTTCATCCCATTGGATTTGTGAAGGGGGAGCGGCTCGCCGTTCCCCCTTTTCGTTTCTGGACCCCACCCCATGAAGTTCCTCGACCAGGCCAAGATCTACGTCCGCTCCGGCAACGGCGGCGCCGGATGCGCGGGCTTTCGCCGTGAGAAGTTCATCGAGTTCGGCGGGCCGGACGGCGGCGACGGCGGCCGCGGCGGCGACGTCATCCTGGAATGCGTCGACGGCCTCAACACGCTGATCGACTATCGCTACGCCCAGCACTTCAAGGCCGAGACCGGCCATCACGGCATGGGCAGCCAGCGCACCGGCGGCAAGGGCAAGGATGTGGTGCTGCGTCTGCCGCGCGGCACCCAGGTCTTCGCCGAGGACAACGAGACGCTGCTGGCCGACATGACCGAGATCGGCCAGCGGGTTGTCATCGCCAAGGGCGGCGACGGCGGCTTCGGCAACCTGCACTACAAGAGCTCGACCAACCGCGCGCCGCGTCGCGCCGATCCGGGCTGGCCCGGCGAGGAACTCGCGCTGTGGCTCCGGCTGAAGCTGATCGCCGACATCGGCCTGGTCGGGCTGCCCAATGCCGGCAAGTCGACGTTCCTGTCGTCCAACACCAACGCCAAGCCCAAGATCGCCGACTATCCGTTCACGACGCTGCATCCCGGCCTCGGCGTGGTGAAGGTCGGCGAGCGCGAGTTCGTGATGGCCGACATTCCGGGCCTCATCGAGGGCGCGCATGAAGGCGCCGGCCTCGGCACCCGCTTCCTCGGCCATGTCGAGCGCTGCCGCGCCCTGCTGCATCTGGTCGACGGCACGCAGGACGACGTGGCCGACGCCTATCGCACGGTGCGCCGCGAGCTCAAGGCCTATGGCGGCAATCTCGCGCGCAAGAAGGAACTGGTGGCGCTGAACAAGACCGACGCCATGACCCCGGAGGACATCGAGGCCAAGCGCGCGGCGCTGGCCAAGGTGAGCCGCAAGACGGTGCACGTGATCTCCGGCGTGTCCGGTCAGGGTGTCCAGCCGCTGCTGCACGAGCTGATGAAGCTGGTCGACAGGCAGCGCGCCCCCTCGCGGGACGCGGCATGACACCGCTGGCGGGCGCGCGGCGGCTGGTCGTCAAGATCGGCTCCTCGATCCTGGTCGACGAGACGAAGGGCGAGGTCCGGCGCGACTGGCTCGAGGCCCTGACGAACGATGTCGCGCGCCTGCACAAGGGCGGCTGCGAGGTCGTGCTGGTCTCGTCCGGCGCCATTCGCCTCGGCCGCACGCATCTCAAGCTGGCGTCGGGGACGCTGCGCCTCGAGGAGAGCCAGGCCGCCGCCGCGACCGGGCAGATCCGCCTCGCCCAGGCCTACCAGGAGGCGCTGGCGCGGCACGGCATCACGGTCGCGCAGATCCTGCTGACCCTGACCGATTCCGAGGAGCGCCGCCGCTACCTCAACGCGCGCCAGACCATGGCGACCCTGCTGGGGCTGGGCGCCATCCCGGTGATCAACGAGAACGACACGGTCGCCACCGACGAGATCCGCTTCGGCGACAACGACCGGCTGGGCGCCCGCGTCGCCGAGATGATCTCGGCCGACACGCTGGTGCTGCTGTCCGATATCGACGGCCTCTATACCGGCGACCCGCGCAGCGACGCCTCGGCGACGTTCATCCCCGAGATCCGCGAGATCACGCCCGAGATCGAGGCGATGGCCGGCGTCGCCGCGTCCGAACTGTCGAACGGCGGCATGGTGACCAAGCTGATGGCCGGCCGCATCGCCATGGCGGCGGGCTGCCGCATGGCGATCGCCGACGGCCGCAAGGTCGGCGCGCTGGGCGCGCTGATCGACGGCACCGCGCGCTGCAGCTGGTTCCTGCCCGAGGGCTCGCCTCTGTCGGCGCGCAAGAAGTGGATCAAGGGCTCGCTCAAGCCCGCCGGCTCGCTGATCGTGGACGATGGCGCAGTGCGCGCGCTGTCGTCGGGCAAGAGCCTGCTGCCGGCCGGCGTCACCGCGGTGGCGGGCGAGTTCCGGCGCGGCGACGTGGTCGACGTGAAGGATCGTGGCGGCCGTGTGCTGGCGCGCGGCCTGGTCGCCTATGCCGCCGAGGATGCGCGCCGCATCGCCGGCCGCAAGAGCATCGAGATCGAGCGGCTGCTGGGCTTCCGCGGCCGCGACGAGATCGTCCATCGCGACGATCTCGTGGTCGAGTGAACAGACGGAGCAATCCATGAACGTCCAGACCAAGCCCGCCGCCGAAGACGTCGTGGCCATCGTCGCCGAGCTCGGCCGCCGCGCGAAGGCCGCCGCCGCTGCGCTGCGCACCGCGCCGACCGCCGCCAAGAACGCAGCCCTTGTGGAGGCCGCGCGTCTCATCCGCGCCGAGAAGGCCGCCATCCTCGCCGCCAATGCGCGCGACATCGAGGCCGCCAAGGCCGCCGGCATGACGACTGCGCTGCAGGACCGGCTGCTGCTGAACGAGGCGCGCATCGAGGCGATGGCCAAAGGCCTCGACGAGATCGCCGCCCTGCCCGATCCGGTTGGCGCCGTCATCGAGGAATGGCAGCGGCCCAACGGGCTGGCGCTCAGCCGCGTGCGCGTGCCGATCGGCGTCATCGGCGTGATCTACGAGGCCCGGCCCAACGTCACCGCCGATGCCGGCGCGCTGTGCATCAAGTCGGGCAACGTGGTGGTGCTGCGCGGCGGCTCCGACAGTTTCCATTCCTCGCGCACCATCGTCGAGCTGCTGCGGCGCGCTTTGGCCGGCGCCGGCCTGCCCGAGGATTGCGTGGCCCTCGTGCCGACGACGGATCGCGCGGCGGTGGGCGAGATGCTGCGCGCCATGGACTGGCTCGACCTGATCGTGCCGCGCGGCGGACGTTCGCTGATCGATCGCGTGACTGAGGAGAGCCGCGTGCCGGTGCTGCGCCACTATGACGGGATCTGCCACGTCTATGTCGATCGCGACGCCGACGTCGCGATGGCGCGCGATCTCGTGGCCAACGCCAAGATGCGCCGGGTCAGTGTCTGCGGCGCCGCCGAGACGCTGCTGATCGACCGCGCCGCGCTCGACACGCACCTGAATCCGGTGCTCGACAAGCTGCACGAGCTGGGCTGCGAGGTGCGCGGCGACGACGAGGTACGGAAGCGCGATCCGAAGGCGGTGGCCGCCACCGAGAAGGACTGGCGCACCGAGTATCTCGAACCGATCATCTCGGTCGCCACGGTCGACGGTGTCGACGGCGCCATCCGGCACATCGCGCGCTACGGCAGCCAGCACACCGAATCGATCGTCACCGACAATGAGGCGACGGCGCAGCGTTTCCTCGGCGAGGTCGACAGCGCCATCGTGATGCACAATGCCAGCACCCAGTTCGCCGACGGCGGCGAGTTCGGCCTGGGCGCCGAGATCGGCATCTCGACCAACCGCATGCATGCGCGGGGACCGGTCGGCCTGGTCGAGCTGACGACCTACAAGAACATCGTGCGCGGCAAGGGCACGCTCCGCCCGTGAGCGCCACCTGATGAGCCTGCATCCGATGCCGGGGGTGCCGCGGGACACGACGCGGCGCATCGGCCTGCTGGGCGGCTCGTTCAACCCGGCGCATGACGGCCACCGGCACATCAGCCTGGAGGCGCTGAGGCGGCTCGGCCTCGACGAGGTCTGGTGGGTGGTCTCGCCGCAGAACCCGCTGAAGAGCGGCGACGGCATGGAGCCGCTCTCCACCCGCGTGGCCCGCGCCCGCCAGGTCGCCCGCCATCCGCGCATCCGTGTCGGCGCGCCTGAGCTGGTGCTGGGCACGCGCTACACGCTCGACACGGTGCAGGCGCTGAAGCGCATCTACCGGGACGCGAGGTTCGTCTGGCTGATGGGCGCCGACATCCTGCCCCAGCTGGTCGACTGGGCGAACTGGCGCACCCTGTTCGCGACCGTTCCCATTGCCGCCTTCGCCCGGCCGGGCTGGGGCCATGCCGCTTTGGCCTCGCCGGCGCCACGGACCTTCGCGCGCTTCCGGGTGCCGGCGGACCGCGCCCGGCAGCTGGCCACTTGCGAGCCGCCGGCCTGGTGCTTTATCCCGAGCAGGTTGGATGAACATTCCGCGACGGCCATCCGCGCCGGGCGGCCCCGACGGACCAGATCGAAAGGAAAGACCATCCCCGCCCCGACCCGTACGCTTCCCGATCGAAGCAAGGACTCCGACGCGCTCCTCGCGCTGGTGCGCCAGTCGCTGGACGACAACAAGGCCGAGGACGTCGTCGTCATCGACCTCAAGGGCAAGTCGGCCTTCGCCGATTACATGGTGATCGCCTCCGGCCGCTCGACCCGCCAGGTCGTGGCCCTCGCCGAGAACCTGGCCGACAAGCTCAAGCAGTCCGGGCGCGGCTACGTTCCCGTCGAAGGCAAGCAGACCGGCGACTGGGTGCTGGTCGATGCCGGCGACGTGATCGTCCACGTCTTCCGCCCCGAGGCGCGCACCTTCTATGCGCTGGAAAAGATGTGGGCGCTCGAGGACGAGGCCGCCGCCAAGCCGGTCAAGAAGGCCGCCGTCCGCAAGACGGCCGTGAAGAAGGCAGCCGCCAAGCCCGCCACCCGCCGCAAGCGCACGACCTAGCTCTGGCCACGTGAGCGCCGCTTGAAGATCACGATCGCCGCGATCGGCCGTGCGGCGCGCGGGCCGGAGCGGGAGCTCTACGACCACTATGCCGGCCGCATCCGCTGGCCGCTCGTGCTGCGCGAGCTAGAGGAGAAGCGGAAGCTGCCCGCGCCCCAGCTCATGCAGCGCGAAGGCGAGTTGCTGCTCGACGCGGCGCCGGCCGGGGCGACCCTGGTGATGCTGGACCGCCGCGGCAAGGTGCTCGACAGCGAGGCCTTCGCGGCCCGCCTGCGCGGCTGGCGCGACGGCTCGGTCTCGGACGTGGCCTTCCTGATCGGCGGCGCCGACGGGCATACCGAGGCGATGCTCAAGAAAGCCAGTCTGGTCCTGTCATTCGGCGCCATGACTTGGCCCCACCTGCTCGCCCGCGGGATGCTGGCCGAGCAGATCTACCGTGCCCAGCAACTTCTCGCCGGCCATCCCTATCATCGCGCCTGAAAAGGCGATTTTGCCTCTGTTCTGACGAAAAACCGGGGCTACATTGGCGCCATGCACCCATTCCCTCGGTGGCTCCTGGCCACCACGTCCGCCCTCCTCCTGGCAGCCGCTTCGAGCGCCGCGATGGCCCAATCGGCGAACCCGACGAAGCCCGTGCGCAGCATCCCCTACGTGTCGATCACCGGCGAGGACGGCAAGCAGCGCCACTACGAGACCAACGCCATTCCGCTTCTGTTCCACCGCGCCTGCTTCGGCTGGCGGATGTATCTCGGCGGCCCCAACCGGGTCGTGTCGCTGAAGGAGGTGCTGACCACCTCGCAGCCGGCCGAGCAGGTGATCGCCGGCCCCGAGACCGAGGTGAGCGCCGACAAGACCAAGGCCACGACGCGCATGCTCGAGACGGTGCAGGACGGCGTGCTGCAACGCTCCTGGTGCATCATTCCCGGCGATCCGCCCGGCACCTACACCTATGACGTCAGCATCGACGGCGAGCCTCGCGGCGAGTTCGTGTTCTGCGCCATCGAGGTGCCCGACCAGAATCCCAATACCGATCCGCGCGAGTTGAGCTGTCCCAACAAGTTCAACGCCGTCGAACGCGCCCAGCCCCAGATCCGGAAAGCATCGTAATGGCGTCCCCTGCTCCGCGTCCCGTCCTGCTCTGCATCCTCGACGGGTGGGGTCATCGCACCGATCAATCGAACAATGCCATCCTGGGCGCCCGCACGCCGAACTTCGACCGGCTGGTCGCGACCTGCCCGCAGGGTCTGATCGACGCTTCCGAGACCTTCGTCGGCCTGCCCAAGGGCCAGATGGGCAACTCCGAAGTCGGCCACATGAATCTCGGCGCAGGCCGGGTCGCGGTGCCGGACCTGCCGCGGATCGACAATGCGATCGAGGACGGCTCGCTCGCCCGAAGCCCGATCCTCGCCGAGACGATCGAGCGCCTGAAGAAGAGCGGCGCGGCGTTGCACCTGATGGGACTCGCCTCGCCGGGCGGCGTGCATGCCCATCAGGATCACCTCGTCTTCCTCGCCAACCTGGTCGCGGGCCAGGGCGTGCCGGTCTGGATCCATGCCTTCCTCGACGGCCGGGACATGCCGCCGCGCAGCGCACTGGAATGCCTCGACCATATCCAGGGCGGCCTCAAGCCCGGCCTGCCGATCCGTTTCGCCACCGTGACCGGCCGCTTCTACGCGATGGACCGCGACAAGCGCTGGGAGCGCGTGACGCTCGCCTATGACGCGATTGTCGACGCCAGGGGCGAAGCCGCCGCGGTGCCAACGGAAGCCGTCGAGAAGGCCTATGCCGCGAAGCTCGACGACGAGTTCGTGCTGCCGACGGTGATCGACGGCTATGCCGGCATCAAGGACGGCGACGCCCTGCTGATCTTCAACTACCGCTCCGATCGCGCGCGCGAGATCCTGACGGCGCTGCTCGATCCCAGGTTCGACGGCTTCAACCGCAACCGGATCGTGGCCTTCGCCACGGCGATCGGCATGGTCGAGTACTCGGCGGCGCTCAACCCGTTCCTCAGAACGCTGTTCCCGCCCGAGGTCATCCGGATGGGCCTCGGCGAGACGGTATCGCGCGCCGGGCGGAAGCAGCTGCGCATCGCCGAGACGGAGAAATACGCGCACGTCACCTTCTTCTTCAACGGCGGCGAGGAGCGCGTGTTCGACGGCGAGGAGCGCATCCTCGTGCCATCGCCCAAGGTGAAGACCTACGACATGAAGCCCGAGATGAGCGCGCCGGAAGTGACCGACAAGCTCGTCGAGGCGATCGGCTCGGGCAAGTTCGACCTGATCGTCGTCAACTATGCCAACACCGACATGGTGGGCCATACCGGGGACCTCGGCGCGGCGACCCGGGCGGTCGAGGCTGTCGACGGTTGCCTCGGCCGCCTGATGCAGGCCATCCAGGCGGCGGGCGGCGTCATGTTCGTCACCGCCGACCACGGCAATGCCGAGCAGATGTACGACGAGCAGTCGCACCAGAAACACACACAGCACACGTTGAATCGCGTGCCGGCGCTGCTGTTCAACGGTCCGGCCTCGGTTCATTCGCTGTCGGACGGGAAGCTCGCTGACGTGGCGCCCACCATGCTGGCGCTGATGGGCGTGCCGCAGCCTGCGGAAATGACCGGCACGTCGCTGCTGTCGACCGCCTCGCGGCCGGCCGTCCTCACCGTGGCGCGCCCGGCGGCCGCGGCTTCTGCCTGATTTGTGAAGGCGCGCCGGACCCCGGCGCCTTGATCCTGCCAAAGACGCCCCTGTATCCTCCCTCCCACGCTGAAACACCGGATTGCCGGGCCCTCACGGCCCCTGGCGACTCCCTCCTGAAGGCACCCAAATGACCTTTCTGCGCTTCGCATCACTCGCCACGGCCGTGGCTTTCCTGGCCACTCCCGCCCTCGCGCAGACCAAGGCCGATCCCAAGGCCTCCGGCGGCGACAAGAGCGAGCTCTACCAGCAGCTCAACCTGTTCGGCGACGTGCTGGAACGCATCCGCCGCGACTATGTCGAGCCGGTCGAGGAGAAGCAGCTCATCGAGAATGCCATCAACGGCATGCTGACCGCGCTCGATCCGCATTCGAGCTACATGAACCCCAAGTCCTACAAGGACATGCAGGTCCAGACGAAGGGCGAGTTCGGCGGCCTCGGCATCGAGGTCACGATGGAGAACGGCGTCATCAAGGTCGTTTCACCGATCGACGACACGCCGGCGTCGCGGGCGGGCATCCAGCCGGGCGACCTGATCTTCGCGCTGGACGGCGAGCCGGTGCAGGGCCTCACCCTGCAGGAAGCCGTCGAGAGGATGCGCGGCAAGGTCGGCACACCGATCAAGGTCTCGATCCGCCGCGGCACCAAGGATCCGTTCGACGTCTCGCTGACCCGCGAGACCATCAAGGTGAAGCCGGTCAAGTTCCGCCTCGAAGGCGGCGACATCGGCTACATCCGCGTCACCTCCTTCACCGAGCAGACCACTCCGGGCGTGCTCGACGCCGTCGAGAAGCTCAAGAAGGAAGCCGGCAACAAGCTCAAGGGCTACATCATCGACCTGCGCAACAATCCGGGCGGCCTGCTCGACCAGGCCATCGCCATGTCGGATGCCTTCCTCGACAAGGGCGAGATCGTCTCGGTCAAGGCGCGCAAGAACGACGAGGTCCAGCGCTGGAACGCCAAGCCCGGCGACGTCGCCAACGGCCTGCCCATCGTCATCCTGATGAACGGCGGTTCGGCCTCGGCGTCGGAGATCGTGGCCGGCGCGCTGCAGGACCACCGCCGTGCCATCGTTCTCGGCACCCGCTCGTTCGGCAAGGGCTCGGTCCAGACCATCATGCAGGTGACCGGCGGCGGCGCGATCCGCCTGACCACGGCGCTCTACTTCACGCCCTCGGGCCGCTCGATCCAGAAGGAGGGCATCAAGCCGGACATCGAGGTCGAGCCCGCGAAGATCGAGAACATCCAGCAGCGTTCGAACTTCCGCGAGGAAAACCTGCGCCGCTCGATCACCAACCCGAACGACAAGCCGGCGACGCCGCCGGCGCAGTCGAAGCCCGCCGACGGCAAGCCGGAAGCCGGCAAGCCGGGCGACAAGACCGACGACAAGTCGGCCGGCCAGACGGCTCCGCCGGCGACGCCGTCCGGCGATCCGGACGAGCCGCCGAAGGAGCAGGCTGCCGACTACCAGCTACTGCGCGCGGCCGACCTGATCCGCGGCATCTCGCTCTACAGCAGCAAGGCCAACTGACCGGCCTTCCGGAATGACGGCGTGACCATGTCCGGCGACGGGTCGAGCCGGCGCGTCGTGATCTTGGCGAAGAAGCGGCCGGACCCTCGCGGTCTGGTCGCCGCTTACCTCCTGGTCTTTGGCCTGATCGCGGCATCCGCCGGCATCGCCTTCGGCGACTTCGACGCGGACCCGCCGCAAATCGTCGACACGGCCGCGGCGGCCTCGGCGCCGCGACCGCCGGCCGAAGACTCCTCAGCCGCTGCACCGGCACAAATCCAGTCCCTGCCGCTGCCGCGCCGCCCGCCGAAGCCGTCGGGGTTCCGCACCCTGCCGGCCGAAGAACTGGCCGCCATGGTCGAGACGACCGCCGACGGGCTTCGCCTGCCCCGGGTTGCCCCCTCGGGCTGGATGCCTTGGATCGCCCATTCGAGGCGCTTCGATCCCGACGGCCCGCCGGCGCGCCTCGGCCTGCTCGTGATCAATGTCGGCCTCAACGAGGCCGCGATGCGGCGTGCGATAGAGGACCTGCCGCCCGAGGTCAGCCTGGCGTTCCTGCCCGGCACGCCCGACCTGCCGCGCTGGCTGGCAAGGGCCCGCGCGTTCGGTCACGAGAGTTACCTGATGCTGCCGATGGACGACCCTGCCGTGGCCGAGCGCGGTCTCCGGCCGATCGACGCCACGGCCGACGAGGCGGAGAACCTGCGCCGACTGCGCGCTGCCCTGGCCCGCGGCGAGGGCTATGTCGGTCTCGTGATCTCCCCGCCCGGTCGGGCGGCGCAGTCGGAGACGGTGATGCGGCCGCTGGTTGCGGAGGTCGCCGAGCGCGGTCTCGCCCTGATCGAGGTCAATCCCGCGCCCGGTACGACCCCGATCCAGCGCCTGACCAGCGCGCTCGGCGTGGGCTATGCGCGCAGCACCGATGTGCTGGACTACAAGCTTGCGGGCGACGGCGTTGCCGGCAATCTCGACCGGCTCGGTGCCTGGGTGGCCGAAGCCGCCCCGGGCCGTGCACCACGTCACGCGTTCGGCGTCATGCAGCCCGATGACGAGGCGATCACCGCGATTGCCGCCTGGTACAAGGGCCAGGAGGGCAAGACCGCGCTGTCCTTCGTGCCGGTCATCGGGCATTTCGAATGCCGTGCCGCCTGCATGACGCGCCTGCAGGCCCAGCCTGCCCAACTCCGCCCCTGACGAGCGCCATGACCATCGCCATCACCCCCGCAGACTATCGCCGCAACGTCGGCCTGATGCTGATCGCGCCGGACCGCCGCGTCTTCGTCGGCTGCCGCATCAACCAGCCCGATGCCTGGCAGATGCCCCAGGGCGGCATCGACGAGGGCGAGACGCCGGTGGAGGCCGCCTGCCGCGAACTGCACGAGGAGGTCGGCACGACCAAGGCGCTGCTGCTGCGCGAGAGCGCCACATGGATCTCCTACGAGGTGCCCGAGGATCGGCGGCCCGCCTACTGGAAGGGGCGCTGGCGCGGCCAGGCGCAGAAATGGTTCGCGCTCGCCTTCACGGGGACGGACGCGGACATCGACATCGACGCGCACGACAAGGAGTTCGCGGCCTGGCGCTGGATCGCACCCGGCGAGCTGTCGACGCTGATCGTGCCCTTCAAGCGCGCCGTCTACGACGCGGTGTTCGAGGAATTCGCGGATCTGATTTCGTAGGAGAAGCCGTCGTCTCGACCGGAGCACCGAAGGTGCGGAGTGGAGAGACCTCCTCTCCGCCAAAAGCCGGCAATTCGTAGAGAGAAGGTCTCTCCACTTCGCGCTACGCGCTCCGGTCGAGACGACGGAGCTTTGGCCTAAGCCCCCTGCGCGGCGAGCTTGGCGGCGTTGCGGCGCAGGAACCAGAGGCCGGCGCGGGTCATCAGGTTGTTGAGCCGGCCCTGCGGTTCCAGGCCGACTGCCTTCAGCACCATGGCGATGGCGCGCTGCACGTGGGTCGGGCGGTAGAGCGGATAGGCGCGCCTGGCATAGGCCTGCATGTTGCGCTTGCGGTCGTAGACCGCGTCGGTCGGCTCGTTGGCGGCGAAGTAGGCATAGGCCAGCTCGTCGTCCTCGCTCTCGGCCAGGCGCCCCCAGCCGATGCGCAGCCGCGACCAGCGGTTCAGCCGGTCGCGCTTCAGGCAACGGTTGAGATGTTCGTAGAACAGCTTGTAGTGGCGGAACTCGTCGGCCGCGATCTTCTGGCAGACCTGCTTCAGCACCGGCTCCTCGGTCGCATCCTTGAGGGCACTGTAATAGGAGCTGGTGCCGGTCTCGACGATGCAGCGGGCGATCATCTCGCCGGCCTGGCTGCCGCGCACCGATTCGCTGACATGGAGCGGCAGCTTGTAGCCGGTCCGGAAGCGCTCGAACGCCGCGTCGAAGTCCCATGACGGATCGGCGAGCTGGGCCCAGCGACCCAGCGCCATGCCGTGCTGGACCTCCTCGACCACCCAGGTGTGGACCGCCTCCATGAACTCAGGGTCGTCGGCGAACACCCGGCCGAGATAGATGCCGTAGTCGCCGCCGTTCCGCTCCACCAGGGCCGCAGCCTTGATGTTGCGCAGAATCTCGGGATCGACCTTCGAGGCATCGAAGCGATCCCAGGCGATCGTCTCGAGTGTCCAGTTACCCATGAACGAGCACCCTCGGCGCGTTGACTTACCAGCGTAATAAAGACACCTCCGGCCCGCCTTTCAATGGCAGACCGGAGCCCTTTTCGACTGAAAAAGAGCGCAGTAGCGCTGAAATCAGCGGCTGGCGTAGAAGGCCTGCGCGCGCTTCAGATCCTGGGCGATCCCCAGGTTCTTCTCGGCGGCGGCCTTCTCGGCGGGCGTACCGGCATCGGTGATGTCGTTGCGGGCGCTGCGCTCGCGCTCGTCGAGCTGCGCGACGGTGACCTGCTCGAACGGCACCGCCTCGTCGGCCAGCACCGTGCAACGCTCCGGCGTGACCTCGGCGAAGCCGCCGGCCACCAGGAAGCGCCGCTCGACCTTGCTGCCCTGATAGACCTCGAGGACGCCGGGGCGAACCGTCGAGACCAGCGGGGCGTGGCCCGGCAGGACGCCGAAGTCGCCTTCGCTGCCCGGGACGACGACCATGTCGGCCTCGGTCGCGAGCAGCTCGCGCTCGGGCATCACCAGACGGAAGGAGACCTTGGCCATGTGCTTAGGCCGCCTCGGCCGCGAGCTTCTTGGCCTTGGTCACGGCTTCCTCGATCGTGCCGACCATGTAGAAGGCCGGCTCGGGGAGGTCGTCGTACTCGCCGGCGACGATCGCCTTGAAGGCCTTGATCGTGTCCTCGAGCTTCACGAACACGCCCGGGGTGCCGGTGAACACCTCGGCGACGTGGAACGGCTGGCTGAGGAAGCGCTGGATCTTGCGGGCGCGGCTCACGACCAGCTTGTCCTCTTCCGACAGCTCGTCCATGCCCAGGATGGCGATGATGTCCTGCAGCGACTTGTACTGCTGCAGCACGCGCTGCACCGAACGGGCGACGTTGTAGTGCTCCTCGCCGACGACGCGCGGGTCGAGCATGCGCGAGGTCGAGTCGAGCGGATCGACGGCCGGGAAGATCGCCTGCTCGGCGATCGAGCGGCTGAGCACCGTGGTAGCGTCCAAGTGGGCGAAGGAGGTCGCCGGCGCCGGGTCGGTCAGGTCGTCGGCGGGCACGTAGATGGCCTGCACCGAGGTGATCGAGCCCTTCTTGGTCGAGGTGATGCGCTCCTGCAGGGCGCCCATGTCGGTCGACAGGGTGGGCTGATAACCCACCGCCGACGGGATGCGGCCCAGCAGCGCCGACACTTCCGAGCCGGCCTGCGTGAAGCGGAAGATGTTGTCGACGAAAAACAGCACGTCCTGGCCTTCGGCGTCGCGGAAATACTCGGCGACGGTGAGGCCCGACAGCGCCACGCGGGCGCGGGCACCCGGCGGCTCGTTCATCTGGCCGTACACCAGCGCCACCTTCGAGCCCGGACCGTCGAGCTTGATGACGCCGCCTTCGATCATCTCGTGATAGAGGTCATTGCCCTCGCGGGTGCGCTCGCCGACGCCGGCGAACACCGACACGCCGCCGTGCGCCTTAGCGACGTTGTTGATCAGCTCCATGATCGTCACGGTCTTGCCGACGCCGGCGCCGCCGAACAGGCCGATCTTGCCGCCCTTGGCGTAGGGCGCCAGCAGGTCGATGACCTTGATGCCGGTGACCAGGATCTGCGCTTCCGTCGACTGCTCGACGAACTCGGGCGCGCTGCGATGGATCGGCAGGGTCAGCTTGTTGCCGACCGGACCGCGCTCGTCGACCGGCTCGCCGATCACGTTCAGGATGCGGCCGAGCGTCTCGGGGCCGACCGGCATGGCGATCGGGGCGCCGGTGTCGACCGCCTTCTCGCCGCGGACCAGACCGTCGGTCGTGTCCATCGCGATCGTGCGGACCTCGGATTCGCCCAGATGCTGGGCGACTTCCAGCACCACCAGGCGTCCGTCGGCGTTGACGTGCAGCGCGTTCAGGATGTTCGGCAGTTCGCCTTCGAAGCGAACGTCGACGACCGCGCCCGTGATCTGGGTGATCGTGCCGATGTTGTTGGTAGCCATTACGGATCCCTTTCCTTCGATTGCCTGGCGGCCGGCCTAGATGGCCTCGGCGCCCGAGATGATCTCGATGAGTTCCTTGGTGATCGACGCCTGGCGCGAACGGTTCATCTGCAGCGTCAGCTTCTTGATCACGTCGCCCGCGTTGCGCGAGGCATTGTCCATGGCAGTCATCTGCGAGCCGTAGAAGCTCGCCGCATTCTCCAGCAGGACGCGGAAGATCTGGACGGTGAGGTTGCGCGGCAGCAGGTCGGCGAGGATCTCGCCCTCGTCCGGCTCGAACTCGTAGATCGCGCCGCCGGCGGCGGCCGGCGCGGCCGAGGCTTCCGGCATCGGCGGCGGGATCAGCTGCTGGACGGTGACGACCTGGGTCATCGCCGACTTGAACTGGTTGAAGATCACCTTGGCGACGTCGAATTCGCCGGCGTCATACATCTCCATGACGCGGGCGGCGACCTTCTGGGCGTCGCCGAAGGACAGGCGCGGGCGGCCGAGGTCGGTGATCGTCTCGACGATCAGCGAACCGAAGTCGCGACGCAGCTGGTCGCGGCCCTTGCGGCCGACGCAGAAGATCTTGACCGTCTTGCCTTCGTTCAGCAGGGCGCGGATCTGGCGCCGCGCCTCGCGCACGATCGTGCTGTTGAAGCCGCCGCACAGGCCGCGGTCGCCTGTGGCGACGATGACCAGATGGACCTGGTCGGAGCCCGTTCCCGCCAGCAGGCGCGGACCGCCGGTCGCGCCCTGGAAGCTCGCGCCGAGCGAGGCCAGGATCTTGTCCATGGCTTCCGCATACGGACGGGCCGCCGTGGCCTGCTCCTGGGCGCGCCGCAGCTTGGCGGCGGCCACCATCTTCATGGCCTTCGTGATCTTCTGCGTCGACTGGACGCTTCGGATCCGGAGCCGGTAGGTCTTGAGACTGGGCATCTAAACCTGCGGGCGCCTTAGGCGAACTTCTTGACGAAGTCGCCGAGGAACGCCTTCAGCTTGTCGTCGGTCTCCTTGACGATCTCGCGCTTCTCGCGGATCGACGCGAGGATCGAGCCCTCGGCGCGGACGGCGTCGAGCATCTGGTGCTCGAAGTCGTTGACCTTGTTCACCGGCAGCGAATCGAGGAAGCCGCGGGTGCCGGCGTAGAGCGACACGACCTGCTCCTCGACCGGCATCGGCGCGAACTGGCCCTGCTTCAGCAGCTCGGTGAGGCGCTGACCGCGCGCCAGCAGGCGCTGGGTCGAGGCGTCGAGGTCCGAGGCGAACTGGGCGAAGGCGGCCATCTCGCGATACTGCGCCAGTTCCAGCTTGATGGTGCCGGCGACCTGCTTCATCGCCTTGATCTGCGCGGCCGAGCCGACACGGCTGACCGACAGACCGACGTTAATCGCCGGACGGATGCCCTGGTAGAAGAGTTCGGTCTCGAGGAAGATCTGGCCGTCGGTGATCGAGATGACGTTGGTCGGGATATAGGCCGACACGTCGCCCGCCTGCGTCTCGATGACCGGCAGCGCCGTCAGCGAGCCCGAGCCGTTCTTGTCGTTCAGCTTGGCGGCGCGCTCGAGCAGGCGCGAGTGGAGATAGAACACGTCGCCGGGATAGGCTTCGCGGCCCGGCGGGCGGCGCAGCAGCAGCGACATCTGGCGGTAGGCGACGGCCTGCTTGGAAAGGTCGTCGTACACGATCACGGCATGCATGCCGTTGTCGCGGAAGTACTCGCCCATGGCGCAGCCGGTGTAGGGCGCGAGGAACTGCATGGGGGCCGGGTCGGAGGCCGTCGCGGCGACGACGATGGAGTATTCCAGCGCGCCGTTGTCCTCGAGCGTCTTCACGATCTGGGCGACGGTCGAGCGCTTCTGGCCGACGGCGACGTAGACGCAGTAGAGCTTGCGGCTCTCGTCGGTACCCTTGTTGATGCCCTTCTGGTTCAGGAAGGTGTCGATGGCGACGGCGGTCTTGCCGGTCTGGCGGTCGCCGATGATCAGCTCGCGCTGGCCACGGCCGACCGGCACCAGCGAGTCGATCGCCTTGAGGCCGGTCTGCATCGGCTCGTTGACCGACTTGCGCGGAATGATGCCCGGAGCCTTGACCTCGACGAGGCGGCGCTCGGTCGACTGGATCGGGCCCTTGCCGTCGATCGGGTTGCCGAGACCGTCGACCACGCGGCCGAGCAGGCCCTTGCCGACCGGAACGTCGACGATGGCGCCGGTCCGCTTGACCGTGTCGCCTTCGCGGATCGTGCGGTCTTCACCGAAGATCACGACGCCGACATTGTCGCTCTCGAGGTTGAGCGCCATGCCCTTGATGCCGCCCGGGAACTCGACCATCTCTCCGGCGCGGACGCTGTCGAGACCGTAGACGCGCGCGATGCCGTCACCGACCGAGAGGACTTGGCCGACCTCGGCGACTTCGGCCTCGGTGCCGAAGTTCGCGATCTGCTGCTTCAGAATGGCCGAGATTTCGGCGGCACGGATATCCATTAGGCAACTCCCTTCATGGCAAGCTGCAAGCGCTGCAGCTTGCTGCGGACGGATGAATCGAACAGGCGCGAGCCGACCTTCACGACGAGACCGCCGAGAATGTCGGGTTCGACGCGCGCGTCGATGGAAACCTTGTTGCTGCCCAGCACCGAGCGCAGCGAATCGCTGAGCTGTTGCAGCTGGGCGGGCGACAGCGGAACGGCCGACGTGACCGTCGCGGTCGTCTCGCCGCGGCGGGCGGCGAGTTCGGCGAGGAAGGCGGAGGCCATGGCCGGCAGGTCGCGGGCACGGCCGTTGGCGGCCACAGTACCGACGAAATTGCGGGTCAGACCGGAAATACCGGCGGCGTCGAGAACGGCCAGCAGAGCCTTGCCCTGCAGAGCGCGCGGAATGACGGGGCTGGCGATGAGCCGGGCAAGATCCGCGCTCTCGGCGACGAGCTTGCGGAAGGTGGTGAGGTCCTGCGCGACCTGATCGAGGGCCTTCGAGCCGTCCGCGAGCTCAAAAAGGGCGCTGGCGTAGCGTCCGGCAACGCCGGTGGTTGCGGTGGTCACGTCGAGAGCCTCTCCCCTGCTGCGGAACGCAGCCGGCAAGCCATTGAAAATACACGCTTTTCTTCAGCAGGACGCCATGCGTCGCTTGCCGCCCCACCCCGGAAAAGCGCGCGTTGCTACCATGCTGCATTTCCCGGCGCAACGTCGGCAAAGCACTGTTCTACAGCGGTTTTTCGGCGCGGGGGTCTCAGAGGAAGGAATAGGGGTCGACATCGACCTGCAGGCGGACCGAGCCAGGCAGGCCGATCCGCGCGAGCCAGGCGTGCAGCAAGGGCTGCACGGCGGTGTCGCGCGCCGCCTTGAGGAGGAAGCGCCGCCGGTGCCGGCCGCGCAGCAGGGCCATCGGTGCGACCGACGGCCCCAGGATCGTCACGCCCTCCTGCTGCGGCGCATGCCGGGCGAGCGCGGCGCAGACATTGTCGACCGCCGCGGGATCGGGCCCGGAAACGATCAGCGAGGCCAGCCGTCCATAGGGTGGCATGCCCGCCGCCGCCCGGTCGTGGAGTTCGACCTCGACGAAGCGGTCGCGATCGCCCGAAACCAGCGCCTGCATGACGGGATGTTCGGGATTGTGCGTCTGGATCAGCGCCCGCCCTGGCCGGCCGTCGCGGCCGGCGCGGCCGGCAACCTGATAGAGCAGCTGGAAGGTCCGCTCGGCCGCCCTCAGGTCGCCGCCGTTCAGGCCGAGATCGGCATCGATCACCGCCACCAGGGTCAGGTTGGGGAAATGATGGCCCTTCGCCGCCATCTGGGTGCCGATCAGGATGTCGATTTCGCCCTTCTCCATGCGATCGACGGCGGCCGACGCCTCGTCGCGGTTCATCAGACTGTCCGAGGTGAAGAGTTCGAGCCGCGCCTCGGGGAAGAGTTCGAGCGCCTCCTCGGCCAGGCGCTCGACGCCGGGACCGCAGGCGACGAACTGGTCGACCGCGCCGCAGTGCCGGCAGGTCTGGGCCGGCGGCTCGGAATAGCCGCAGTGATGACAGACCAGGGTGCGGCGGAACCGATGCTCGACCAGCCAGGCCGAGCATTGCGGGCATTCCAGTCCCGAGCCGCAGGCCCGGCAGAGCGTGATCGGCGCGTAGCCGCGACGATTGAGGAACAGCAGCGTCTGCTCGCCGGCCGCCAGCGTCTCCTTCATCGCCTCGACGACCGGCGGCGAAAGCCAGTGCCCGCGCGGCGGCGCGTGGCGCCGCAGGTCGACGGCCTTCAGCGTCGCGAGCCGATGCCCGCCGTGGCGGCCCGGCAGGTGCACTTCCCCATAGCGGCCGGTCTTCACGTTGACGATGCTTTCGAGCGAAGGCGTCGCCGATGCCAGCACGATGGGTGCGGACGCCAGCCGCGCGCGCACCACGGCCATGTCGCGCGCGTTGTAGACGACGCCCTCGTCCTGCTTGAACGAACCGTCGTGTTCTTCGTCGACCACGATCAGGCCGAGGTCGGCGAAAGGCAGGAACAGCGCGGAGCGTGCACCGACCACGACACCCACCCTGCCTTCGGCGATGGCGCGCCAGGTCTCGCGGCGTTCGAGGCTGGTGAGGCCCGAATGCCACGGCGAAGGCAGTGCACCGAAGCGATCCTCGAAGCGTTTCAGCCACTGCGCCGTGAGCGCGATCTCGGGCAGCAGCACCAGCACCTGCCGGCCGGCGGCCAGGCAGGCGGCGATCGCCTCGAAATAGACCTCGGTCTTGCCGGCGCCGGGCACGCCGTCGAGCAGGGTGGCGGAGAAGGCATGGGCCTTCACCCTGGAGACGAGTCCGTCGGCGGCGATCTGCTGCGCCGGCGACAGGGTCGGCCCGGCATGCAGCCCGTCCGGTTGCGGAAAGGATCGGCGCACGATGCGCTCCTGCGCCTCGAGGAGTCCGACCTGCGCCATGCTCTTCACGACCGCAGCGCCGACGCCGGCGAGATGCGCCAGTTCCGACGCGGTCATCGCCGGCCCGTCCTTCAATTGCTCCAGCACGCGACGCCGCGCCGCCGTGAGCTTGAGCGCGGTGTCGCCGGCCGGCTCGGCCGGGCGATAGACGAGTTCGGTCTTGGGTGCTTCCAATGCGGAGGGCACGCTCATCGCCATGCGCAGCACGGCGCCTGCAGGCATCAGCGTATAGGCCGACACCCAGTCGACGAAGCGACGCATCGCATCGGCCATCGGCAGGGCCGGCAACACCGCGATCACGTCGCGCAGCTTCTCCGGCGCGACGTCTCCCGTGCCGGGGCCCCACGTGACGCCGACGGTTTCGCGCTTGCCGAGCGGCACCACCACGAAATGCCCCGGCAGCACGTGCATGCCGTCCGGAACGCGATAGTCGTAGGCATCGCCGAGCGGCAGCGGCAGCAGGACCTTGATCGTGTTTTCCACCGGATCTAGACGCGACGACGCGGTCCCCTTGGCTTGTGGCTCCGAAGGGGAATCGCTAGAAATTGTGGTAACAGGCGAGTCCGAACCACCGGCCATTGGGGTAGTTTATATGAAGTTCTTCGTCGATACCGCCGATGTCGCCGATATCACGGATCTCGCGGCCTCCGGCCTGCTCGACGGGGTGACCACCAACCCCTCGCTGATCGCCAAGTCCGGCCGGCAGATGCTCGACGTCATCAAGGAGATCTGCGCCATCGTCCCCGGCCCGGTCAGCGCCGAAACCGTCGCGACCGACCACAAGACGATGCTCGAGGAAGGCCGCAAGCTCGCGAAGCTCGCGAAGAACGTCACCGTGAAGGTGCCGCTGACGCCGGACGGCCTCAAGACCTGCAAGGTGCTGACCTCCGAAGGCACGATGGTGAACGTCACCCTGTGCTTCTCCGCGGCGCAGGCTTTGCTGGCGGCCAAGGCCGGCGCCACCTTCGTCTCGCCGTTCGTCGGCCGCCTCGACGATATCGGCCAGGACGGCATGCACCTGATCGGCGAGATCATGACGATCTACCGCCAGTACCCGCACTTCAAGACCGAGGTTCTCGTGGCCTCGATCCGTCACACCCAGCATGTCATCGCCGCCGCCAAGCTCGGCGCCCATGTCGGCACCCTGCCGCCCAACGTGCTGCGCCAGCTGTTCAAGCACACCCTGACGGACAACGGTCTCAAGGCCTTCCTCGACGACTGGGCCAAGACCGGCCAGTCGATCCTCTGACCCGGAGACGGGCGCATGGCCAATGACGGTACGATACCGGCGCCCGACGGCTCGGGTCGGCAGGTGAAGCTGATCACCGCCGACGACGTCGTGGCCTATCTCAGGGCCCATCCCGACTTCTTCGACAAGCAGGGCGAGCTGGCGGCCGAGATGGGCGTCACGCCGCGGGTCCAGGGGCCCGGCGTCATCGACATGCAGCAGGCGATCCTGAAGCGCCTGCGCGGCGAGATCGAGAAGCTCAAGGTCGAGCGGACCGAGATCATCGCCAACTCCAAGCAGAACCAGATCGTCCAGAACCGCATCCAGGCGGCGGTCATCAGCATCATCCAGGCGACGACCTTCGAGAAGATGATCCATGTCGTGACGCACGAGCTGCCCGAGCTGCTCGACGTCGACTTCATCACGCTCGCGATCGAAGCCAATGCCGATGCCCCCAAGCGCGTGCCGGTGCGCGGCGTCTACGTGCTGGCGCCGGGCGCCATCGACGCGGCCATCGGACCGGACAAGCATGCCCGCCTGCGCTCCGACATCGTCGGCGAAGAGGCGTTCTTCGGCGACGTGGCGCGCTTCGTGAAATCCGACGTGCTGATGCGCCTGCAGGTCTCGTCGGGCTCGCCCGACGGCGTCATGTGCTTCGGCGCCCGCGATCCCGAGGCCTTCGGACCGGAGATGGCGACCGAACTGCTGTTCTTCCTGTCGAAGGTGCTGGAGAACACGATTCGCGCCTGGCTCGACCTGCCCGAGTGACAGGGACGTGAGCGTCGCTGACGCACTGGCGGCGTGGCGCGACTGGCTGAAGAGCGAGCGCCGGCTCGCCGACCACACGCTGATCGCCTACGAGCACGACGTCGCGACCTTCCTCGGCTTCATGGCGACCTATCTCGGCGAGACGCCGACGCTCGAGGCGCTCGGCCGATTGAAGCCCGCCGAGTTCCGCGCCTGGCTGGCCGAGCGCTCACGGCAGGGGCTGGCGCGCTCCTCGACGGCGCGCGCCTTCTCCTCGGTGCGCTCCTTCTTCCGCTTCCTCGACAAGAACGGTCTCGCCCACAATGCGAGCATCGGCACCATCCAGACGCCCAAGCTGCCGCGCGCCGTGCCGAAGGCCTTGAGCGAGCGCGACATGGAGGATGTGCTGGCGGCCGAGCCCGACCGCGAGCGCGCGCCGTGGATCGACCTGCGCGACGCCGCCGTGCTGATCCTCCTCTACGGCGCGGGCCTACGCATCGGCGAGGCGCTGGCGCTCACCAGGGCCGAGGTCGACGAGCTGCTGAAGAGCGGCCGCGACACGCTCGCCGTCACCGGCAAGGGCAACAAGACGCGGCTGGTGCCCCTGCTGCCGCAGGCTCTGCAGGCGCTCCGGAGGTATCGTGACGCCTGCCCGTGGCTCGCGGCGGCGAAGCCTTCCGACCGTGCCTTCATGGGCGCGCGCGGTGGTGCGCTCGATCCCGCGATCGTGCAGAAGCGGGTGCGCGAGATCCGGCGCGATCTCGGCCTCGCCGAAAGCGTGACGCCGCACGCGCTGCGCCACTCCTTCGCGACCCACCTGCTGGGCGCCGGCGGCGACCTGCGCACCATCCAGGAACTGCTGGGACACGCGTCGCTGTCGACGACGCAGCGCTACACCGACGTCGACGCCGCCCGCCTCGCCGCGGTCTATCGCGCCGCCCATCCGCGCGCCAAGGCCTGAGCCATGACGCGGCATATCGGCATCGTCGCCTGCTCCGCCGAGGGCGCGGCGCTCTGCTACAAGACGATCTGCGTCGAGGGCGCCGGCCTCATGGGTCCGCACGCCCATCCCGAAGTCTCGATGCACACCCACTCGCTGGCCGACTATGTCGCGTGCCTCGAACGCGGAGATCGCGCCGGTGTCGCGAAGCTGATGCTGTCGTCCGCCCACAAGCTCGCGCGGGCGGGCGCGGATTTCCTGATCTGTCCCGACAACACGATCCATCAGGCCATGGATGATGTGCTGCCTCATTCGCCCTTGCCCTGGCTGCACATTGCCGAAGTCGTCGCCGCCGAAGCGAGGATGCGCGGCTACCGGAAGCTCGGCATCACCGGCACGCGCTGGCTGATCGACAGCGAAGTCTATCCGCAGAAAGTCGAGGCCGAGGGTCTCGCGTGGCTGCGGCCGACGGATGCCGAACGCGACGAGACCAATCGCATCATCATGGACGAGCTGGTGCAGGGCGTGTTCACGCAAGCCGCCGTCGCGACCTACCAGCGCGTGATGAACCGCATGATGGCCGAGGGCTGCGATGCGGTGATCCTGGGCTGCACGGAAATCCCGCTGATCATGAACGACGACAATTCACCCCTGCCGACGCTCGATTCGACGCGACTGCTGGCGCGCGCGGCGCTGCGGCGCGCCGTTACAGGGGCTTCCGGAAGATGATCTCGCCATTGTCCTGGCGCCCGGTCTCTTCCCAGCCGTTCTCCCGATAGAACCGCTCCGCCCGCGTGCCGGGGTCGGTGGACAGCGTCGCCACCGCAAAGCCCGCCGCGCGCAGATCCTCGCAGGCCAGCGGCAGCAGCGCGCGGCCGAGGCCGCGGCCCTCGTAGTCCGGATGGATGAACAGCCCGAAGATCGTGCCGTCGCGCGGATCGGCGACCGAGAAGCCCTGCACCGCGCCGGCCTCCTCCCAGACCCAGAAGGTCGCGTTCTCGAAGATCCAGTCGGCCGTCGTCTCGACCTTGCTCGCGGAGGCCGCACTGAGCTTGTTCTCGCGCACGGCAAGACGCACCTCGGAAATGCGGGGACGGTCGGCGAGCGTGGCTTTGCGGATCATCAGGACCTCGGGAGCGAACGAAGCGCGCGACGTTACACGGCCCGGTGCTGAACGCCAGCGTCGCACTCCTGTAGCCGACTAGAGTCCTTCCGGTCCGTACGGAATCACATCGTTCTTCGACAATGACCTCACCCTGAGGAGCGGTCCGCAGGACCGCGTCTCGAAGGGTGGGTACGAGCACCGTGTGTGTTGCCCATCCTTCGAGACGGCCGCTGCGCGGCCTCCTCAGGATGAGGATGGTGTGTGAACTCGCACTGGAAACGCCCTAGAACAGCACCGTCACGCGCAGCGAGAAGACTGCCGCCATCTGCTCGGAAGGCGTCAGGGCGGGCTGGAAGTAGAGCTGGACATCCGGGGTGATCAGGAGATGTCTCACCGACCACGACCAGTAGAACTCGACCATCGACTCGCTCGCACGGGCGTACGTGCCGGCGTAGAGCGCCTGGTTGACCCGGTTCCATGCGAATCCGAGACCGATCTGGTCGAGCGGCGCACGGCCCAGAGGATCGTTGTAGACGGCGCCGCCCGCGATCGACGACTGGATGGACTGGCTGGAATTCCAGACGGTGTTGGCGCGCAGGAATGCGCCCCATTTGTCGCCGAACGGCTGCGAGGCGTTGAAAGACAGGCCGGAACTCGCCTGCGGCTGCATCCCGACACTGGGCAGATCGTAGTAGAGCAGCGAATAGCTGCCCTGGCGCAGCGTTCCGGTGGCCGGCGACCAGGCGCCGTAGAGGAACCAGGAATACTGGCCCTGCCCCACCGTGTTGAACTGGACGTAGTTGGAAGTCAGGACGTTGTTCGCATCCTGGAAGCCCGCCGCCAGTGTGAGCTCGCGCGTCGGATTGACCTGCACGTAGGCGCCGAGACTGCCCTGCGAGTAGTTCTGGCTGCCGTTCTGGGCGAGCGAATAGCTGATGAAGTTGACCTGCTCGTTGTTGGAGTAGGCATTGCTGTCGAAATTCGAGAACGGAAACTGGCCCACCGTCAGCGACACGACGTGGCCGGGAAAATCGTGCGTGTAGCTCACCTGCGCGAAGGTAAGCTGGTTGGCCGGATAGTCGTTGACCTGGCTGCCGAGGCCGAGCCGGTTCTGCAGGCTGACGCCGGTCTGGCCCGACCAGTACTGCGTCGCGAGGTAGGCGAACTGGAAGGAGCCGGCGCCGATCCCCGGATCGTCGTACATCCGCCAGTTCAGCACCGGGGAGAACTGGGCCTGTACCGCACCATAGGCGCTGCCCGGCGCGCCCCACTGGCTCAGCACCGACGAGGTCAGCGAATAGAAGATGCCGGTCGATTCGTGAATTTCCCGCTTCGCCTCTGCATAGCGCCGCGAGGCATCGTCGAAAGGCTGTTCGAGGAAGTACTGCTCGCGCGCCTCGGCCGCGCGCAAGCGGTTGTGGACCTTGCCGACATGACGCACGCCGTCCCTGCCGGAGGCCTGCTGGGCCCCGGCGGCCACGGGCATTAACAGGGCCGCCAATCCGCCAACCCATACCGTCGAACGCATGCGTCCCCGCCGGCCCGCGTCTATGGCTTCAGCGCCTTTTCCAGGAACGCCTTCACGTCGACCACGAACTGCCTCCAGGCCGGTTCGTGCGCGCCATAGTGCGCCCCGCAGCAACCGCCGGGCTTGCTGCGGTTGCCAACCCCTTCGAGATAGCGCACTGGCAGGCCAAGCGCATCGAAGCTGTGATGGGCGTTCTCGTAAACCCTGGTCTCGACCAGGTCGCGGCCCCGCACCACCCGCTCCAGCACCGCCCGGCACTGCGACACCGGCGTCCAGTCGTCGAGCGCGCCCATCGCGAACAAGGTGGGCTGGCGTACCGCGAGGCGCGGCCCGAGCGCATCGGCCAGCGCACAGTCGGGATAGACCAGCACCACGGCGCGCGCCGCGGCCGGCGTCCGGTCTTCCGGCTTGCCCGACAGCGCGCGCAGCATCGCCACGCCGCCACCGTAGGAATAGCCCATGTAGCCGAGCCTCTGCGGATCGATGCCCGGCTGCGTCGAAAGCCAGGCGAGTGTCGCATCGATGTCGCCGGCCCGCGCCTCGGCGGCGGCCTCAGTCGGCCAGTTGCGGCCGCAGACATCCTTGAGCCCGCGCGCCGAGAAACTGTCGACCACAAGCGCGGCATAGCCCCAGGAGGCGAGCAGCCCGGCCATGCGCGCCGTATTCTGCCCCGGCCCGCCGCAGCCATGGAACACGGCAACCGCCGGCACCGCCCCCGTGGCCTTGGCCGGACGGAACAGCTGCGCCGACAGCTGGACCGTGCGTCCCCCTTGCTCTACGGGAACGCGGACGTTCTGCTGCGCCAATGCGGGCGTTGCGCAAAGCAGAGCGAACAGGACTATCAGTCTGGCGAGCATCGCCGGACCGTAAACCAAGCAAGAGCAGAGACAACAGGTGGATTGCCCGTGAGCGAAACGATCTACACCATCTCCACCTGGGTGATCCCGGCCATCCTCGCGATCACGCTGCACGAGGCTGCGCATGGCTTCGTCGCGCTGCGCTTTGGCGATCGCACCGCCTGGCAGCAGGGCAGGGTCACTCTCAACCCCTTCAAGCACATCGACCCCGTGGGCACGATCCTGCTGCCGGGCCTGCTGATCTTCCTGCGCGCGCCCTTCCTGTTCGGCTACGCCAAGCCGGTGCCGGTGAACTTCCGGGCGCTGAACAACCCGAAGCGCGACATGGTATGGGTCGCCGCCGCCGGACCGGCCAGCAACGTGGCCATGGCGCTCGCGGCGGGGCTGCTGGCGCATCTCGCCATCCTGCTGCCGCCGGACGCCGCGGCCTGGTCGATCCGCAACATCGAGAACGCCATCCTGATCAACGTGCTGCTCGCGGTGTTCAACATGGTGCCGCTGCCGCCGCTCGACGGCGGACGGGTCGCGGTCGGGCTGCTGCCCGAGAGCCTCGCGCTGCCGCTCGCCCGGCTCGAGCCCTTGGGCATGCCGATCCTGCTCGGCCTGATCTTCATCCTGCCGCTGGTCGGCAATCAGCTCGGCATGGACCTCAACGTCATCGGCTGGCTGCTGAGCGAGCCCGTCGCCTGGCTGGTCGAGCTGGTGATCCGCGTCACCGGCAACGGCTGATCGCCGCGCCTCAGGCGCGGGCCTCGCCGCCGCCGGCGGGCTCGTCTCCGCGTTCCGATTTCGGCGGCGCGAGGTTCATGGCCTGACGTTCCTCGGCGATGCTGGCGACGGCCGCTCGGACGCCGGGATGACGCGCCATGAACTGGTTGAAGTCGCGACGGTCGAGCACGAGAAACTGGCAGAAGTCGACGGCGATCACGTCGGCGGTACGCCGCTCGCCGGTCAGCAGCGCCATCTCGCCGAAATAGGCCCCCGGCTCGAGGCGGATGACGCGGTCCGCGACATGGACTTCGACGGCGCCCGACGAGATGAAGTACATGCCGTCGGCACGGTCGCCGGTGCGGATGACACGGTCGCCCGGCGAGGCGGATTTCGGACGGAACATCAGCAGCAGCGATTCCTGATCCTGCCGGTCCACGAGCTGCAGCATCGGGAACAGTTCGAGCAGGCTGTTGAGCTTGAGGTCCTCCGCCTTCGACCGCTCCTCCTGGCGCGCCTTGTTGAGCGCGAGCTGGCGTCCCAGCGCCTCGTAGTGAGCCTGGCCGTAGAAGGTGGCGCCGGCCGGCTGGGCGATGCGCTTCTGCAACAGCCCGACGGCATGGAAGACCAGCGGGTTGAGCATGATCGAGAACAGCGCGCCGCCGACCACGAGATCGCGGGCCTCGTTCGGCACCAGACCGGCCGAAATGCCGAGCGCGATCAGGATGAAGGAGAACTCGCCGATCTGCGCCAGACTCGCCGACACGACCAGGCCGGTGCCGATCGGGTAGCGCAGCAGCATGATGATGGCGAAGGCGATCAGCGACTTGCCGAAGATGATCAGCGCCAGCACCGAGAGCACGGCACCGGGCGAGCGGTAGAGAATCGTCGGATCGAACAGCATGCCGACCGAGACGAAGAACAGCACCGAGAAGGCGTCCTGCAGCGGCAGCGAATCGGCGGCCGCCTTGTGGCTGAACGAGGATTCGCTCAGCACGACGCCCGCAAAGAAGGCGCCGAGCGCAAACGAGACACCGAAGATTTTCGCCGAGCCGTAGGCGATACCCAGCGCCACCGCGAGGACCGCGAGCGTGAACAACTCGCGCGAGCCGGTGCGGGCGACGCGGGCCAGCATCCACGGCACCACCTTCGGCCCGATCAGGATGGCGATGACGGCGAAGGCCGCAACCTTGGACAGGGTGATGGCCAACTCCAGCGCGATCGGCATGTCCGACGGGGGATGGCCCTGGATCGGCTTGCCGCCCAGCACTTCGGCGAAGGCCGGCAGCAGCACGAGCGCCAGCACCATCGCCAGGTCCTCGACGATCAGCCAGCCCACCGCGACCCGTCCGTTGGGGCTGTCGACCATGTTGCGCTCTTCCAGCGCCTTCAGCAGCACGACCGTGCTGGCGACCGACAGGCTGAGACCGACCACGAGGCCCGTGCCGAAGCTCCAGCCCCACAACGTACACAGGCCGATGCCGAGCAGCGTCGCCAGCACGATCTGGCCGATGGCGCCCGGTATGGCGATGCCCTTCACGGCGAGAAGATCGGAGGCGGAGAAATGCAGGCCGACGCCGAACATCAGCAGGATGACGCCCACTTCGGCGAGTTGCGCCGAGAGCCCGGCATCCGCCACGAAGCCCGGCGTATAGGGACCGATCAGAATGCCGGCGACGAGATATCCGACCAGCGGCGGGAGTCGAAGCCGGTCCGCGATGTAGCCGAAACCGAAGGCGAGCACGAAGCCGATGGCAATGGTGGAGATCAACGCCGCTTCGTGATGCACGCCCGGGATCCGTCCGTTGCTTCGGGAGGAGCGGCATTCTAGAGACACGCGGTACGAATTGCACTTCTTGTGCACCCGACATCGCGATCATTGCGCGCCCAACGCGAAAGATTTTTCACTTTCGCCGGGAATAATCGCGCCGCCGCCAACGTCTCCTGACTGCAGACTACAACTGCATGGGAGTCAAAGAATGCTGAAGTCGATCCTCGCCGCCACCGCCGCGCTGTCCCTGCTCGCAGCGGGTGCCGCTTTCGCCGCCGAGCCTGCCTCGGCCACCCCGCCCGCGATGAAGAACGGCATGTTCGTCACCGCGAGCGGCATGACGCTCTACACGTTCGACAAGGACGCCACGCCGGGCAAGTCGGTATGCAACGGCCCGTGCGCCACCAACTGGCCGCCGGCCCTGGTCGCCGACGGCGCCAAGGCCTCGGGCGACTGGACGATCATCACGCGCGACGACGGGCTGAAGCAGTGGGCCTACAAGGGCAAGCCGGTCTACGCCTTCGCCAAGGACACCAAGGCCGGCGACACGACGGGCGACGGCTTCCTGAACGGCGCCTGGCACGTCGCGAAGTAAAGCCGCGCGTATCGCCGGTGGAGCGGCGCCGGCCCGGTTCGGCCGGCGCCCCCTTCCTGTAGAGTGATCCCATGGCCGACGCGGAAGCCCTGCTCGAACCGCTGATCCCGGCGCTGCGTCGCTACGCCTACGCGCTGGTGCGCGACCACGATGCAGCCGACGACCTGGTGCAGGACACGCTGGAACGCGCCTTGTCGCGCTGGTCGATGCGTCGGAGCGATGGCGATCTGCGGGCCTGGCTCTTCACCATCCAGCGCAACCTGCATCTCTCGGCGCTGCGGCAGGACCGGCGGCGCGGGCCGCATGTCGAACTCGACGAGGGGACGACACCCAGGGCGGCCGCAACGCAGGAACATGGCAGTGAAGTGCAGGACATTCTGTCGGCTCTCGACCAGCTGCCGGAGGATCAGAAGTCACTGCTGCTGCTGGTCGGCGTCGAGGATCTCTCCTACGACGATGCGGCGAAGGTCATGGGCGTGCCGATCGGCACGGTGATGTCGCGGCTGTCGCGCGGCCGGCAGCGGCTGCGCGCGCTGCTGGAGACGGGGCGCACGACGCTCCTGCGGAGAGTGAAATGAACGCCAACGATTTCCCGGTCGGCGAGAACGAGTTGCAGGCCTTCATCGACGACCGGCTGGAGGGCGACCGACGCATCGCCGTCGAAACGCATCTCGCCGCCCATCCCGAACTCGCCGAGCGGATTGCCGCCGAGCGCCGCCAGCGGGCGATCCTGCGCAGCCGCCTCGACGCCAAGTTCGCCGAGCCCGTTCCCGCGCGCCTGCGCATCGCCAACCTGCGCGCCGCGCATCGCGGGTTCCGGACCGGTGGCTGGACCCGCATCGCCGCTGCGGTCGCCCTTTTCGTGGCCGGTGCGACGGCCGGCTGGTTCGCGAACACGATGGTGCCCGCGCCGCTGGCGCCGGCACCGACCGCCAGCGTGGCGCAGGGCGCACACGCGGCCTACCGGACCTTCGTCGTCGAGGTCGCCCATCCGGTCGAGGTCGGCGTGCAGCAGGAGGCCCACCTGCTGCAGTGGCTCTCCAAGCGGCTCGGCCGCAAGCTGGCGGCGCCCGACCTCTCGCCCTTCGGCTTCAGGCTGATGGGGGGTCGCCTGCTGCCCGGCGGCAGCGGCGCGGCGGCGCAGCTCATGTACGACGATGCAAGCGGCCGCCGGCTCACCATCTACGTGCGGGCAGCCGAGGGCACGGAGACGGCCTTCCGCTTCCAGAAGGAAGGCGAGGCCGCGACCTTCGCCTGGATCGACCAGGGCTTTGGCTTCGCCGTGACCGCAACGGCCACCCGCGAAGAACTGCTGCCGATCGCCGAGGCCGTCTATCGCGGCTTCGAAGGGAAGAGTTAGCCTTGGAGCGCGGCACTCCAATGGCGCTCATGATTGCGCCACTGGCGTGGCGCGCCCCAATCACTTCGTCGGATCGGTGTGGTCCTCGAACTTCTTGAGGTGGCGCGGCGCCCATTTGTGGTCGCGCGCCTTGACGATCCATTCGTCGAGCTTGGGCCAGCGGCGGCGGGCCGAGGTGACCCAGCGGCGACCGGTCTCGAACTCCGTGGCCAGCAGGTAGAGCGCGAGCACGAAGAAGATCCAGCCCTGCAGGATCGGAATGAACCCGCCCACCACCGACATCACGAGGCAGGCGGCGATCGCAAGCGCCATCAGGGTCTGGCGCATGGAGCGGCTACAGGTGGATCGGCTTGTCCCAGGCCGCGAGAGCCGCTTCCTTGAGCGCCTCGTTGACCGTGGGATGGGCGTGGCAGATGCGGCCGATATCCTCGGCCGAGGCGGAAAACTCCATGGCCATGGCCGCTTCGCCGATCATGGTCCCGGCTTCGGCGCCGAAGATGTGGACGCCCAGCACCTTGTCGCTCGCTCTGTCGGCCAGAACCTTCACGAAGCCCTCCGTGGCGCCGTTCGCACGGCTGCGCGGGTCGGCGGTGAACGGATACTTGCCGACCTTGTAGGCAACGCCGGCTGCTTTCAGTTGTTCCTCGGTCTTGCCGACCCACGCGACTTCCGGCTGGGTGTAGATGATCGAGGGCACGAGATCCCAGTTTACGTGGCCCTTCTGGCCCGCCAGGGTCTCGACGCAGGCGACGCCGTCCTCGCTCGCCTTGTGCGCGAGCATCGGCCCGTCGATCACGTCGCCGATTGCGTAGATGCCCGGCACCGAGGTCTGGAAATGCCCGTCGACGGCGATGCGGCCGCGCTCCGTCATCTTCACGCCGACCTTGTCGAGGCCGAGGCCCTGCACGAACGGACGGCGCCCGATCGAGACCAGAACGACATCGGCTTCGAGCGTCTCGGCGGCTCCACCCTTTGCGGGCTCGACCGTGAGCGTGACGCCGGCATCCGTCGTCTCGGCCCTGGTAACCTTGGCGCCCAGCTTGAACTTCAGCCCCTGCTTGGCGAGCGTGCGCTGCAGGAACTTCGTGACCTCGTCGTCGACACCAGGCGTGATGCGGTCGAGGAATTCGACCACCGTCACCTCGGCGCCGAGACGGCGCCACACCGAGCCCAGTTCGAGGCCGATGATGCCGGCGCCGACCACGACCAGACGCTTCGGCACCTGCGATAGCTCCAGCGCGCCGGTCGAGGAAACGATCCTCTTCTCGTCGATCGTGACGCCGGGCAGCGGCGTCACTTCCGAGCCGGTGGCGATCAGGATGTTCTTCGCGGCGAGCGTCTCCCGGACCGCGCCGTCGTCGCCCAACACCGCAACCGAGCCCGGCGCCTCGATGCGGCCCGCGCCGGTCCAGGAGGCGATCTTGTTCTTCTTGAACAGGAAGGCGATGCCCTTGGTGGTGGCCTCGACGACCTCGCTCTTGCGCTTCATGAGCTGGGCGAAGTCGAGCTTCGGCGCCGCGACGACCACGCCGTGCGTGGCGAGATCGTGACCGGCTTCCTCGAACAGGTGCGACGACTGCAGCAGCGCCTTGGAGGGAATGCAGCCGACGTTGAGGCAGGTGCCGCCCAGCGTCGCGCGCTTCTCGACCACGGCGACCTTGAGGCCGAGCTGCGAGGCGCGGATCGCGGCGACGTAGCCGCCCGGGCCGGCGCCGATCACGACCAGATCGAAGGATTCGTTTGCCATGTCATCAACCCTCATGGCCGGGGGCGCGATAATGACGCGCGACTGAAGTCGCGCGCCCCCGGCAGGACTCTACCAATCAGACGCCGAGCAGAAGGCGCTCGGGATCCTCGATGCATTCCTTGACCTTGACCAGGAACAGCACGGCCTCGCGGCCGTCGATGATTCGATGATCGTAGGACAGCGCCAGATACATCATCGGCCGCGCCTTGATCTCGCCGCCGACGACCATGGGCCGCTGCTGGATCTTGTGCATGCCGAGGATGGCCGACTGCGGCGGGTTCAGGATCGGCGTCGACATCAGCGAGCCGTAGACGCCACCATTGGAGATCGTGAACGTGCCGCCCGTCAGGTCGGCGATCGACAGCTTGCCGTCGCGCGCCTTGCGACCGAGATCGCCGATGCCCTTCTCGATGCCCGCGAAGTCCAGCACGTCGGCATCGCGCAGCACCGGCACGACCAGCCCCTGCGGCGAACCGACGGCGACACCGATGTCGTAGTAGTTCTTGTAGACGATCTCCTCGCCCTCGATCTCGGCATTGACCGCCGGCAGCTCCCTGAGCCCCGCGATGCAGGCCTTCACGAAGAAGGACATGAAGCCCAGCCGCGCGCCGTGCTTCTTCTCGAAATCGTCCTTCAGCCGCTCGCGCAGAGACATCACCGCGGTCATGTCCACCTCGTTGAAGGTGGTGAGCATGGCCGCCGTGTTCTGCGCTTCCTTGAGGCGGTTGGCGATGGTGCGCCGCAGGCGCGTCATCTTCACCCGCTCCTCACGATCGGCCTTCGGCCGCGGGCCGGCCGGCACGGCGGGCTTCGCGGCGGGCGCCGGGGCCGCGGAGATCGACGAGATCGCAGCCAGCACGTCTTCCTTGGTGGCGCGGCCGTCCTTGCCGGTCGGCTGGATGGCCGCGGCGGGCACGCCCTTCTCCTCGGCGAGCTTGCGCGCGGCAGGACCCGAGGCGGCGAGGTTGGCGCCCGATGGCGCAGCCGCCACGGCGGGCGCCGGAGCAGCAGCGGGCGCAGGTGCCGGCTTGGGTGCGGCTGGGGACGCGGCCGGGGCGGCAGCCTTCGGCGTGGCCGCGCCGGCGGCTCCCGCCTCGATGTGACAGAGCACGCCGCCCACCTGGACGGACGCCCCTTCCTCCACGGCGAGGCCGGCGATGGTGCCGGCGACGCTGGCATTGACCTCGACGGTGACCTTGTCCGTTTCGAGTTCGCACAGGGGCTGGTCGACGGCGACCGTGTCGCCCGCCTTCACCAGCCACTTGGCGACGGTTGCCTCGGTGACCGATTCACCCAGCGCCGGAACCTTGATCTCGACGGCCATGACTACAATACCCCTCCTCTACCCGCGCTCAACCGACTGTGAGAGCGCGGTCGACCAGATCGGCCTGTTCCTTGAGATGCGTGCGCGCCGACCCGGTGGCGGGCGACGCGGCTTCGGCGCGGCCGACATAGAGCGGCCGCTTGGCTCTGACATCGATGTTCGCCAGCGCGCGCTCGATGCGACGGTCGACGAAATGCCACGCGCCCATGTTCTCGGGCTCCTCCTGGCACCAGACGATCTCGGCGTTTGGATACTGCGCGAGCCGCACCCCGAGCCGCGTGAACGGGAACGGGTAGAGCTGCTCGATGCGCAGGATGGCGATGTCGTCGATCTTGCGCTTGCGGCGCTCGGCGACCAGGTCGAAGTAGACCTTGCCCGAGCACAGGATGACGCGCCGGACCTGGGCGTCGTCCACCAGCTTGTCGGTCTCGATGAGGATGCGGCGGAACGAGCTGCCTGGCCCGAAATCGGCCAGGGTCGAGACGCAATCCTTGTGACGCAGCAGCGACTTCGGCGTCATCACCACCAGCGGCTTGCGGAAGGTGCGGCGCATCTGGCGGCGCAGCGCGTGGAAATAATTGGCCGGGGTCGTCGGGTTGATGACCTGCCAATTGTCCTCGGCCGAAAGCTGCAGGTAGCGCTCGAGGCGCGCCGAGCTGTGCTCCGGACCCTGGCCCTCGTAGCCGTGCGGCAGCAGCATCACCAGGCCCGACATGCGCAGCCACTTGCTCTCGGCCGAGCAGATGAACTGGTCGATGATGACCTGTGCGCCGTTGGCGAAGTCGCCGAACTGCGCTTCCCACAGGACCAGCGCATTGGGCTCGGCCAGCGAGTAGCCGTACTCGAAGCCGAGCACGCCCGCCTCGTTCAGCGGGCTGTCGATCACCTCGAAGCGCGCCTGGCCATCGGCCACGTGATTGAGCGGCACGTACTTGGCCTCGGTCGCCTGGTCGACCAGCACGGAATGGCGCTGGGAGAAGGTGCCGCGGCCGGAATCCTGGCCGCTGAGGCGAACCGGCGTGCCTTCCGCGAGCAGCGTGCCGAAGGCCAGCGCCTCGCCGGTCGCCCAGTCTATGTTCTCGCCGGTATCGATCGTCTTCCGCTTCTCCTGCAGCTGTCGCACGATCTTGCGGTTGAGCTCGAAGTTCTTCGGCGGCTCGGAGATCGCGTGGCCGACGGCCTTGAGCTTGTCGAGCTCGACGGCGGTGACGCCCTTGCGATCCTCCTCACCCGGCGCGACCGTGATGCCGGCCCACTTGCCTTCGAGCCAGTCGGCCTTGTTCGGCTTGTAGTTGCTCGCCGCCTCGAGCGCCTTGTCGAGCTTCTCGCGCAGCGCGTTGTCCATGGCGGCGACCTCTTCGGCCGTCACCACGCCCTCGGCCTCGAGCTTCGCGGCGTAGACTTCCTTCACCGAACGATGCGCGCCGATCTCCTTGTACATCAGCGGCTGGGTGAACATCGGCTCGTCACCCTCGTTGTGACCGTGCCGGCGGTAGCAGAACATGTCGATGACGATGTCGCGCTTGAAGTGCTGGCGGAACTCGGTCGCGATGCGCGCGACGTGGACCACCGCCTCGGGATCGTCGCCGTTCACGTGCAGGATCGGCGCCTGCACGATCTTGGCGACTTCCGTGCAATAGGGACCGGAGCGCGATTCGGTCGGCAGGGTCGTGAAGCCGATCTGGTTGTTCACGATGAAATGGATGGTGCCGCCGATGCGGTAGCCCGCGAGATCCGACAGATCGAGGCTCTCGGCCACCAGGCCCTGGCCCGCGAAGGCCGCGTCGCCGTGCATCAGGATGCACATGACCTGGCTGCGGTCGGTGTCGCCGCGCTGGTCTTCCTTGGCGCGCGCCTTGCCGAGGATGACCGGATTCACCGCCTCGAGATGCGAGGGGTTGGGCGACAGCGAGAGGTGGATCACGTTGCCGTCGAACTCGCGATCGGCCGAGGCACCGAGATGGTACTTCACGTCGCCCGAGCCGCGCATCTCCTCGGGCTGCGAGGAGCGGCCCTGGAACTCGGAGAACAGCGCCGTGTAGCTCTTGTGCATCACGTGCACGAGCGTGTTGAGACGGCCGCGATGCGGCATGCCGAGCATCACTTCCTTCACGCCGAGCTGACCGCCGCGCTTCAGGATCTGCTCGATGCCGGGGATCAGGGATTCGCCGCCGTCGAGGCCGAAGCGCTTGGTGCCGACGAACTTCACGTGCAGGTAGCGCTCCAGGCCCTCGGCCTCGCCGACCCGCTCGAGGATCATCTTTCGGCCGGTGACCGTGAACTCGGTGTGGTTCTCGATGTGCTCGATACGCTCCTGGATCCACGCCTTCTGGTCGGGATCGGAGATGTGCATGAACTCGACGCCGATCTTGCCGCAGTAGGTCTTGCGCAGGCGCTCCATGATCTGGCGCAGCGTCGCGGACTCGCCCAGCGCCAGCGAGCCGAAGATCAGGATCGGGCGGTCCCAGTCGGCGTCGGTGAAGCCGTAGGTCGCGGGATCGAGCTCGCGATGCGGCGCCTGGCGCACCAGGCCGAGCGGATCGAGATCGGCTTCCAGATGGCCGCGGATGCGATAGGCGCGGATCATCATCAGCGCCCGCGCCGTGTCCTGGGCGGCGGCGCGAATCTCTTCCTGGGTCTTGCCGGCGATCGCGGCTGCAGCCGGCGCCGCTTCGGCGGCCGCCTTGCCGCCCTTGACGTTGCGGTTGGCCGCGGCCGGGACGGCGTCGGGATCGACGGCGCCGATCACCCGGGCGCCGTTGGGCGCCCAGGAGGCGCCGCGCACCTCGGCCAGCACGTCGCCCTTCTGTTCGGCGAGCGCGCCGAAGAAGGTCTGCCATTCCGCGTCGACCGAATTCGGGTCGGCGAGGAAACGTGCGTAGAGTTCCTCGATGAAGGGCGCGTTTGCGCCGAACAGGAACGAAGTCTGTTCTGTTCTCATGGCCCGATACTCCCTGGCCTGTCTGTGCTGGCCGCCCGGCAGAGGCCGGGCGGCAATCCCGCTCGTCAGCCCTTCATGGCCTTGAGCATTTCCTCGCCCAGGGCCGCCGGCGACTCGGCAACCCTGATGCCGGCCGAGCGCATGGCGTCGACCTTGAACGCCGCGGTGTCGTTACCGCCCGAGATGACCGCGCCGGCATGGCCCATGCGCCGGCCCGGAGGCGCGGTGCGACCGGCGATGAAACCGACCACCGGCTTCTTCGTTCCGGAGGCCTTGAGGAATTCGGCGCCCTTGACCTCGGCATCGCCGCCGATCTCGCCGATCATCACGATGCCCTCGGTCTCGGGATCGCGGATGAACATGTCGAGGCACTCGATGAAGTTGGTGCCGTTCACCGGATCGCCGCCAATGCCGATGCAGGTCGTCTGGCCGAGGCCCGCCGCCGTGGTCTGCGCCACCGCCTCGTAGGTGAGCGTCCCCGAGCGGGAAACGATGCCGATCTTGCCGCGCTTGTGGATGTGGCCCGGCATGATGCCGATCTTGCATTCGCCCGGCGTGATGACACCGGGGCAGTTCGGGCCGATCAGCCGCGACTTGGACGCAGTGAGCGCACGCTTCACCTTGACCATGTCGTTCACCGGGATGCCCTCGGTGATGCAGACGATCAGCGGGATTTCCGAATCGATCGCCTCGAGGATCGAATCGGCCGCGAAGGGCGGCGGCACATAGATCACCGACGCGTTGCAGCCGGTCTTGGCGACCGCCTCCGCCACGGTGTCGAACACCGGCAGGTCGAGATGCTTGGTGCCGCCCTTGCCCGGCGTCACGCCGCCGACCATCTTTGTGCCGTAGGCGATCGCCTGTTCGGAGTGGAAGGTGCCCTGCGAGCCGGTGATGCCCTGGCAGATGACCTTGGTGTTCTTGTCGACCAGGACGGCCATCAGTTGTTCTCCTTCACGGCCTTGACGATCTTCTCGGCGGCGTCCGCGAGGTTCTCTGCCGAGGTGATCTTGAGGCCCGATTCCTTGAGGATCTTCTTGCCGAGGTCGACGTTGGTGCCTTCCAGCCGGACGACCAGCGGCACGTGCAGGTTGACCTCGCGCGCCGCGGCGACGACGCCTTCGGCGATCACGTCGCAGCGCATGATGCCGCCGAAGATGTTGACCAGGATGCCCTCGACGTTGGGATCCTTGAGGATGATCTTGAACGCCGCCGTCACGCGCTCCTTGGTGGCGCCGCCGCCGACGTCGAGGAAGTTGGCGGGCTCCGAACCGTAGAGCTTGATGATGTCCATGGTGGCCATCGCGAGGCCCGCGCCGTTCACCATGCAGCCGATCTGACCGTCGAGCTTCACGTAGTTCAGCGCGTACTTGGCGGCCTCGGTCTCGGCCGGGTCCTCCTCGTCGACGTCGCGCAGTTCCTCGATTTCCTTGTGACGGTAGAGGGCGTTGTCGTCGAAGTTCATCTTGGCATCGAGCGCCACGATGTCGCCCGCGCCGGTCACGACCAGCGGATTGATCTCGATCAGCGAGGCGTCGAGGTCGACATAGGCGCGATAGAGATTGCCGAGCAGTGTCGCGAAGGCGCCGACCTGCTTGCCCGTGAGTCCCAGGGTAAACGCGATCTTGCGGCCCTGGTAGGCCTGGTAACCGGCGGCGGGATCGATCGCCTGCGTCACGATCTTCTCGGGCGTCTCGTGCGCCACGGTCTCGATGTCCATGCCGCCCTCGGTCGAGGCGACGACGGCGATGCGGCCGACCGCGCGGTCGACCAGCATCGAGAGATACAGCTCGCGTTTGATGTCGCAGCCGTCCTCGATGTAGAGCCGTTTCACGGTGCGGCCCGCCTCGCCCGTCTGCTTGGTCACGAGATCCTGGCCCAGCATCGCCGCGGCATGCGCGCCGACGTCCTCGGCGGACTTCGCAAGGCGGACACCGCCCTTGCCGCCCGGATCGTTCTTGAAGTGACCCTTGCCGCGCCCACCGGCGTGGATCTGCGCCTTCACCACGGTGACGGGGCCGCCCAGCTTGCGGGCGACGTCCATCGCCTCGTCTTTGGTGTAGGCGACGCCGCCCTTCAGAAGGGGGATGGCGAATTTGGCCAGGAGGGCCTTGGCCTGATACTCATGGATATTCATGGTGTCCTATCGTTCGGGACGGCGTGCGAGAAAACGCGGCCCCTCAGTTTTAAAACGCAACTGACCAAGGGAAGCGGCACTTTATGAGCGCCGCCGCCCCTTGGCAACGATGGACTGATGAACGTTCGAGGTCGGTCGACTAAAGTCGAAAACCCCTACTTTCCTAGCGGCCAACGATCTTGTTGGTGGCGTCGATCAGCGACTGAACGGCAGCCACAGACTTGTCGAACATCGCCTTTTCCTCGGCGTTGAACTCGACCTCGACGATGCGCTCGACGCCCTTGGCGCCGATAACCACCGGCACGCCGATGTAGAGGCCCTTCACGCCGTACTCGCCGTTCAGCCGGGCGGCGCAGGGAATGACGCGCTTCTTGTCCCTGAGGTAGGACTCGGCCATGGCGATGGCCGACGCGGCCGGGGCGTAGAAGGCCGAGCCGGTCTTGAGGTGGGCCACGATCTCGGCGCCGCCGTCCCGGGTGCGCTGGACGATCGCCTCGAGGCGCTCCTTGGTGGTCCAGCCCATGTCGACCAGATCGTGCAGCGAAATGCCGCCGACCGTCGAGTAGCGCAGCAGCGGCACCATCGTGTCGCCGTGGCCGCCCAGCACGAAGGCCGTGACGTCCTCGACGGAGACGTTGAATTCCTCGGCGAGGAACAGGCGGAAGCGGGCGCTGTCGAGCACGCCGGCCATGCCGACGACCTTCTCGGGGGCGAAGCCGGTGACTTCCTGCATCAGGCCGACCATCGCATCGAGCGGATTGGTGATGACGATGACGAAGGCGTTCGGCGCGTGCTGCTTGATGCCCTTGCCGACCGAGTCGATGACCTTGGCGTTGATGCCGACCAGGTCGTCGCGGGTCATGCCGGGCTTGCGCGGCACGCCGGCGGTGACGATCACGACGTCCGCGCCCTCGATGTCCTTGTAGTCCGAGGAGCCGCTGTAGCGGGCGTCGAAGCCCTCGACCGGGCTGAGCTGGGCGATGTCGAGCGCCTTGCCCTTGGCAGTGCCTTCGGCGGCGGGAATGTCGAACAGGACGATGTCGCCCAGTTCCTTCTGGCCGGCGAGCAGCGCGAGCGTGCCGCCAATCTGTCCGGCGCCGATCAGCGCGATCTTCTTGCGAGCCATGCGAAAAACTCCCGTTCTTAAAGGCGCCGCGTGGTAGCGCGATTCGCCCGGGGCAGCAAGACAGACGGGTTCAGACCGGGTGTTTCGCCAGGTGCGCCAACAGGAGATCCGTGGCCTTCGCCGGCGCCTGGTCCATGACGAAGTGACCGACGCCCGGCAACACTTCCATCGCGAAGGAGGGCTTCACGAAGTCCGCCGTGCCGTAGGCCGCGTCGGGCCCCACCGTCGCATCGGCGTCGCCCCAGATGTAGAGCGTCGGCACGGTTATGGTCCCGATGTCCGCCGCCAGCCCCTTGTTCGACCGGTACCAGGCGAGCGCGGCCTCGAGGGCCTCGGGATTGCCCAGCACCGACAGGTGTTCCTCAAGCGCCTTCGAGGGGACGCCCTGGCCGAACAGCCCGTCGCGCAGACGCTTGGCATTGTCGGCCAGCAGGAGTTTGCCGGTCTCGGGCTCGAGGAAGGCGCGGTGGTGGCGCGAGCGGTGCTTCTGGTCGCCGTCCTCCTTCAGCAGCGCCTGCCGGAAAGACTGCGGATGCGGCCGCGACAGGATCGAGAGCGACGCCAGGCGATCGGGATGGGCGCCCGCGACACCCCACGAAACCTGACCGCCCCAGTCGTGACCCACCAGATGGAAGCGCTTGCCGTCGTAGCCGGCTGCGGCCGCGATCTCGATCGCGTCGTCGATCAGCCGGGGGAACGCATAGTTCGAGAGATCGGCCGGATCAGGCCGCGCACCGGGCGAATAACCGCGCTGGTCGGGCGCGACGACCCTGTACCCCTGGGCCGCCAGCATCGGCAGCGCAGCCCGCCAGCTGTGCCGCGATTCGGGAAACCCGTGGAGCATCAGCACGAGCGGTCCGCCGACCGGGCCGTCGACATCCGTGGTGAATGTCAGGCCCGATCGGGTCGTGATGTTCATTGTTTCGGCCATAAGGCCGATCAGACACCGTTGGCTTTGAACCAGGCAAGCGCCTTCTTCCACGCATCCTCCGCCTGTTCCTTGCGATAGGACGGGCGGTAGTCGGCGTTGAAGGCGTGCGGCGTGTCCGGATAGGTGTCGATCTGCGACTTCTGGGCGGCCGGGCTGCCCGCCTTCAGGGCTGCGCGCATGCGATCGACCGTGTCGTTCGGAATGCCGGTATCGGCGCCGCCGTAGAGGCCGAGCACCGGCGCCTTGAGGTCCTTGGCGATGTCAACCGGATGCTTGGGCGTCAGCGCCGTCGAATCGCCGACGACGCGGCCGTACCACGCCACGCCCGCCTTGAGGCCGGCGCTGTGGGCGGCGTAGAGCCAGACGATGCGGCCGCCCCAGCAGAAGCCGGTGATGCCGAGCTTGGCGGTGTCGGCCTTGCCCTCGCCCTTGGCGAAGTCGACGGTCGCGTCGAGGTCGCCCATGACCTGCTCGTCCGGCACCTTCGCAACGATCTCGCGCAGCAGCGCCTGCACGTCGCTGATGGACTTGGGATCGCCCTGGCGGAAATAGAGTTCCGGCGCGATCGCGTAGTAGCCGAGCTTGGCGAAGCGGCGGCAGAGATCGGCGATGTGCGCGTGCACGCCGAAGATCTCCTGAACGACGAGGATGGTGCCGAAGCCCTGGCCCGTCGCCGGCATGGCGCGATAGGCGTCCATCTCCTTGCCGTCCTTGGTCTTCACCTTGACGACGCCGGCGGTCAGTCCATCGGCCGGCGTGACGATCATGGTCTGGGCCTGGACCGGCTGCACCGACAGCGCGAAGGTGGCGCCGAGTGCCGCGCCGGTGGCCGTAGCCTTGATGGCGCCACGCCGCGACAGGCCGCCTTCGTTCAGGGAAATCACGCGATCGCCGTCCATATTTTGCCTCCCGGAGAATCTCTGAAAAACGCGGCAGAGCCTAAGCTGGGGGCGAACCGGCCCACAATCACAATTAGGCGATGTGATCGAGGGTCAGATACTCCGGGCTCTGCATTTCCATGAGTCGCGAGACGGTGCGCTGGAATTCGAAAGAGCCGTCGCCTTCGGGATACAGACCGCCCGGATTGGCGGCCGCCGAACAGATGAACTTCACCTTCTTCTCGTAGAAGGTGTCGATCATCGTCACGAAGCGAACGGCCTTGTCCCTGCTGTCGGGGCCCATCCTGGGGATCTCGGCCACGATGACGGTGTGGAAATTGTCGGCGATGCAGAGGAAGTCCGCCGCGCCCATCGGCTTCGCGCACCAATCCATGAAATGCGCCATGGCGACACCGGGCGCGGCCCGCGGCACCTCCACGTTGCGGCCCTGCGTGCGCAGCACGCGCCGTTCGCCGTCGGCGCCATGGCTGAGCGCACGGAACGCCTCGTCGAGCTTCCTGGTCGCCCAACTCCCGAGCGGCGTCAGATAGAGGTCCAACTCGCGCAGCCGGCCCATCCGGTAGTCCTGCGAACCGCCCAGCTCCAGCACCTCGAGGCGCCGCTTCACCAGCTCGATAAAGGGCAGGAAGCGGTCGCGCTGCAGGCCGTTCTTGTAGAGATCGTCGGGCGCCCGATTGGAGGTGGCGATCACCGTGATCCCCTCCTCGAACAGCGTCTCGAACAGGCGGCCGAGGATCATCGCATCGGCGATGTTGGTCACCTGGAACTCGTCGAAGCAGAGCAGGCGCGTCTCGGTCGCGATCTCCTTGGCGATCGGCACGATCGTATCGGATTCGGGCGGAGCGCCCTTCGCCGTCAGCTCCTCGCGGCGGCGATGCAGCCTCTCCTGCACCTCGAGCATGAACTCGTGGAAGTGGACGCGGCGCTTCTTCGCGATCGGGGCATCGGCAAAGAACAGGTCCATCAGCATCGACTTTCCGCGACCGACCGAGCCCCAGATGTAAAGGCCGTGCGGCCCTTCCGGCGGCCTGGGCGCGTGACCGAGGCCGAGGCGGGCCAGGAATCCCGGCTTGACCGGCTGGGCATTCGCCATCTTTGCGAGCTGGTCGTGGATCGCCTGCAATCGCAGAACGACTTTTTCCTGCACGGGATCGGCATGAATCTCGCCGGCGGCACGGCGGGCAGCGAGGTTGGCGAGCGGGCCCTTGCCGGTCGATTGGGTACTGGCTTCCATTGCGGCGGCATACCTAGCTCACTGCCGCGCGGCTGCCTATAAGGTGCGGCGATGAAGATTGCGTTCCTTGGCACCTCCGCCTTCGCCGTGCCCGCGCTCGCCGCACTGGCCGAAGCCGGCCATGACGTCGCCTGCGTCTACACGAGGGCGCCCAAGCCCGCGGGCCGCGGCCAGCAGGAGCGCAAGACGCCCGTCCATCTGCTCGCCGACGAGCTCGGCCTGACCGTCCGCACGCCGCGCACCCTGAAGAGCGACGAGGAGGCGCAGGCCTTCAAGGCGCTCGATCTCGATGCCGCGGTCGTCGTGTCCTACGGGCATATCCTGCCGAAGAGCTTCCTCGACGCGCCGCTCCTCGGCTGCATCAACATCCATGGCTCCCTGCTGCCGCGCTGGCGCGGCGCCGCTCCGATCCATCGCGCCATCCTCGCGGGCGATGCCGAGACCGGCGTCACCGTCATGCGCATGGATGAGGGCCTCGACACCGGCCCGATGCTGCTGGCGGAAAGCACGCCGATTTCCGCCGCCGATACCGCCGAGAGCGTGCACGACCGGCTGGCCGATCTCGGCGCGCGACTGATCGTATCGACCCTCGACGGCCTGCTGCGGCGGAGCATCGAGGCGGTGGACCAGCCAACCGAAGGCGTCACCTACGCCCACAAGCTCGGCAAGGAGGAAGGCGCGCTCGACTGGCGACGTCCGGCCGCCGAACTGGAACGAAAGGTGCGCGCCTTCCATCCCTGGCCGGGCACCTCGTTCGAGGCCCCGAAGGACAATGGCAAGGATGGGGGCACCGAACGCATCAAGGTCCTGGCGGCCGCGATCACCCTGGCGGGCGGACCGCCGGGCAGCGTGACCATCGCGCGCGACGGCTTTCCGGTCGTGACCTGCGGCGTCGGCGGGCTGAAGCTGCTCAGGCTGCAGCGGCCCGGCAAGTCGGCGCAATCGGCCGACGCCTTTTTGCGCGGCTTCTCGCTGGAGGCCGGCACCGTGCTGCCGCCACCGGCCGCCCTGTCTCTGCCGACCTGACATCGTGCCGCGCTACAAGCTCACGATCGAGTATGACGGCGAGCCGTTCGTCGGATGGCAGCGCCAGCCGAATGGGCCCTCCGTCCAGGTTGCCCTCGAAGAGGCCGTGTTCGCCTTCTCCGGCGAGCGGCCGCCGGTCCAGGCTGCCGGCCGCACCGACACCGGCGTGCATGCGCGCGGCCAGGTCGTGCATCTCGACCTTTCGCGCGAGTGGCCGGTCGAGACCATCCGCTCGGCGATCAACTTCCACCTGAAGCCTCAACCTGTCTCCGTTCTCGTGGCCGAACCGGCCCCGCCCGGTTTCCATGCCCGCTTCTCCGCGACGTGGCGGCGCTATCGTTATCGGATCATCAATCGCCGCGCGCCGCCCGCGCTCGACCGCGGCCAGCTCTGGCACGTGCCGGGATCGCTCGACGAGGAGGCGATGGCCGATGCCGCGTCGGTGCTGGTTGGCCGGCACGACTTCAACAGCTTCCGTTCCACCTCCTGCCAGTCGCCGTCCGCGCTGAAGACGCTCGACCTGCTGAAGGTCACGCGTCTCGGCGAGGAGATCCACGTCGATGTCGGCTCGCGCTCCTTCCTGCACAACCAGGTGCGCATCATCGTGGGCACGCTGCATCTCGTGGGACGCCACCAGTGGACACGCGCCGACGTCGAAGCCGCCCTCGCGGCCCGCGACCGTGCCCGCGCCGGACCGACGGCGCCGCCGCACGGGCTCTGCCTGATGGAAGTGAGCTACGAGTTAGGCGCCGACCGCGACGCCGAGGAAGCGATCGACGATCAGTGAGAGAAGGATCGACGGCACCCAGTTGACGATCAGCAGGAGAGCCGCGACCGGCCAGGTGGCGCCCAGCACCATCCGGGTCGTCACCAGGAACCAGTAGAAGAAGAGCGCCTGCAGCCCGATACGCATGAGTTCGCCCGGCAAGGGCGGCAGCAGCGACGCCAGCACCACGCCGATCACCGCCACGATCATTGCCGGCAGGTTGACCCAGTTCAGCGCCGCGATGTAGCGCGGAAAGCGGTCGAGCCAGTTCCGCCGCCGCGCGATCTCGAAGAAGAGGACCGGAAAGAGAGTCCATTCGACGACGTAGCGCAGCGCCTCCGCCAGCATGATCTCGAACTCGTCGGCCGTCGAACTGACGAAGGCATAGCGCAACAGGATCAGGGCGGCGTGCAACGGTGCGACCAGGATCATCACCTGGAAGGACCGCACGCAGGCTTCCCGCGTATTGTCGAAGAAGGACGGCGCGACCGGGTCGCGCTTCAGGAGCCCGATCGCGCCCTGGATGCCCCGGGCGATTTCATTTGTGCCGAGCACGCAATCAGACCGCGAAGTAACGGTCGAGAACCGTTTCGTAGACGCGGGCCAGCATCTTGAGGTCGGCGACCGCACTCTTTTCGTCGACCTTGTGCATGCTCTCGCCGACCAGCCCGAATTCGAGGACCGGACAGTAGCTGCGGATGAAGCGGGCATCGGACGTCCCGCCCGTGGTCGACAGTTCCGTCTCGACGCCCGCGACGTCGCGGACCGCGCCGGCGACGAGGTCGCTCAGCGGCCCCGGTGGCGTATAGAAGGATTCGCCCGAGACCTGGATGCTGTATTCGACGGTGCCGTTGCCGCCCAGCGCCTCGTTGGCGCGCTCGATCCGCTCCTTGAGGTGGGCAAACAGTGTCTTCGAGGTCCAGAGATCGTTGAACCGGGTGTTGAAGCGTGCCCTGGCGGTGCCCGGCGCGATGTTGGTCGCCGGATTGCCGACGTCGACGGTCGTGAACTGCAGCGACGTCGGCTGGAAATGCGTGCTGCCCTTGTCGATCGGCTCGCGCACCAGCGCCTCGATGATCGCCGATAGCCGGTGGATGGCATTGTCGAGCCGCTCGGGATAGGCCACGTGCCCCTGTACGCCGCGCACGACCAGGTCGACGGTCATGCTGCCGCGGCGGCCGATCTTCATCATGTCGCCGAAGCGCTTCGAGCTGGTGGGCTCGCCGACGATGCAGGCATCGATCGTCTCGCCGCGGTCGGCCAGCCGCTGCAGCATCTTCACGGTGCCGTTGACCGCCGGACCTTCCTCGTCGCCGGTGATCAGCAGGCTGATCGAGCCGCCGAAATCGCGGCCGCGACGCCTGAGAAAACGGGCGGCGGCATCGGTGAAGGCCGCGATCGCGCCCTTCATGTCGGCGGCGCCGCGACCGAACAGGTAGCCGCCCGAGAGTTCGGCCGCGAACGGCCCGATCGTCCACGAGGAGAGATCGCCGACCGGTACCACGTCGGAATGGCCGGCAAAGCAGAAATGCTTCCCGCCGGTGCCGATGCGGGCATAGAGGTTGGCCACGTCGTCGGTGCCGGCCTCGGTGAAATCCATCCGCTCGCAAGTGAAGCCGAGCGGCGCCAGCGTCCGTTCCAGAAGCTGCAAGGCCCCTGCTTCGCGCGGCGTCACGCTCTCGCAGCGCACGAGCGTGCGCGTCAGTTCGATGACATCGGTAACCGTGGAGCTGAGCGTATCGGGCATGGGCCGGACACTACAGGCCCGTTCCCGCCCTGAGAAGGGCAGCTCCGGAAAGGAGGGCAAAGAAAAGGGCGCCGTCAGGCCAGCCGGCGCCCAGTTTTTTGAGAGGAAGATAGTCTTGCTTGTTTAGGCTGAATTCTATCGGGCCGTCCTAGGCCACCATGCGGTCGGCCTCCTGCAGGTTCACGGACACGAGCTGGGACACGCCCCTCTCGGCCATGGTCACGCCGTAGAGGCGATCCATGCGCGCCATGGTGACGCGATGATGGGTGATGATCAGGAAGCGCGTGTCGGTGCGGCCGGCGATGTCGTTCACCAGGCCGCAGAAGCGCTCCACGTTCAGATCATCCAGCGGTGCGTCCACCTCGTCCAGCACGCAGATCGGCGCCGGGTTGGTCATGAACACCGCGAACAGCAGCGACAGGGCGGTCAGCGCCTGCTCGCCGCCCGAGAGCAGCGACATGACCTGGAGCTTCTTGCCCGGCGGGCTGGCATGGATCTCGAGGCCGGCCTCCAGCGGATCCTCCGACTCGGTGAGTCGAAGCTCGGCCTTGCCGCCGCCGAACAGCTTGGTGAAGAGCTGCTGGAAATGGCCGCTGACCTGTTCGAAGGCGGCGAGGAAACGCTCGCGGCCCTCGCGGTTCAGGCTCTGGATGCCCTGGCGCAGGCGTCCGATGGCGGCCACCAGATCGTCGCGCTCGGTCGTCATGGCAGTGATCTGCTGCTCGAGTTCGTTGGCCTCTTCCTCGGCCCGCAGGTTGACCGCGCCCATCGTCTCGCGTTCGTGCACCAGCCGCTCGAGCCTGTGCTCGGCCTTCTCAAGATCCGGCAACTCGTCGAGCGACTGGACCTCGGCCAACGCCATCACGCCGTCGGGCTCGCAGCGCAGGCGCTCGACGATGCGCTCGACCACCGCCTCGCGATCCTTCGTGGCCTGCTCGACCAGGCCTTCGCGGCGGACGCGGGTCTCGCGCGCCTGGCCCATCTCGGTTTCGGCCTGGCGAAGCGCCTTGTCGGCCTCGGCCAGCCGGGTCTCGCCGATCGCCAACCGGTCGGCCGCCTCCTGACGATTGAACTCGGCCTTTTCGATCTCCTCGCCGAGCACGAACCGCTTTTCCTCGATCTCCGCCGGCTTGGCCGCCAGCTCAGCGATCGCGGCGGCGGTCTGCTCGCGCCGTGCGTCGAGTTCGACGATCTGGCCGTCGGCCTCGCGCAGCCGCTTGCTCCAGCCTTCGTGGTCCTGCGCGATCTGCGCCAGGCGCTCGACCCGCATCCTCGATTCGCGCGCGAGCCGGTCGCACTGGCCCTCGGCCTCGACCAGCGCCGCCCGCAGTTCGGCGATGCGCACGCGCAACGCGCCGGCCTCGGCGCGATCGGCCTGCGTGTCGGAGATCGACGACAGGCGCGCCTCGCGGAAGGTGCGGCGCATCTCGACCTCGGCGATGTCGCCCAGCACTTCGGCCACGACGGTCTCGATGCCGGCCAGACGGGTGCGCAGCTGGTCGGTGCGGCGGGCGATCTCGATGTGGCGGTCGCGCGCCTGCGTGGCGAGGCGCTCGGCGGTGCCGATGGCCGACTGGGCGGCGCGCTCGGCGGCCCGGGTGGCCTCGCCGGCCTCCTGCGTCTTGCGACGCGCGGCGTCGGCCACGCTGCGCTCGTGGGCGCGGGCCTGGTCGACGCAGGTCTTCTCGGCGTCGCGGGCCGCGGCGAGCCAGATCTTCTCGGCATCCACGCGCGCCTGCTCGACCGTCTGCTCGGCGACGATGCCCTCGATCTGGTAGCGGATCTCGGCCAGGCGGTTGCGCTGGCTCAGGCGCACGGCCGCGGTCGACGGCGCACCCGCCCGCATCGTGTAGCCGTCCCAGCGCCAGACGGCGCCCTCGCGCGTGACCAGCTGCTGGCCGGGCTTGAGAGCGGCCTGCAGCGCCGCGCCGATCTCGTCGTTGGCCACGATGCCGATGAAGGACAGACGCCGCGCCAGCTCGGGCAGAGCGCCGACATGCGCGCCGAGGGGCGTCGCCCCTTCGGGAAGGGCCGGCGTCTCGGCTAGCGCCTCGAGCGGCAGCCAGTGCACCGGCGCGCCGCGATCCGACGAGGCCTCGAGTTCGTCGCCGAAGGCCGCACCCAGGGCCTTCTCGAAGCCCGGCTCGACGGTCAGCGCGTCGAGCAACGGCGGCCACAGCGAATCGGCCGCCGACTTCAGCGCGGCGGCGACACCGGCTTCCTCGGCGCGCAGCTTGGTCAGGCGCGCATTGGTCTTCTGCAGCGCCTCGACGGCGCTGGCGTGGCTCGCTTCCGCGGCCTCGCGTTCGGCCGCACGGGCCCTTTCCATGTCGAGGCGATCCGCCTCGGCCCTAGCAACCGCCAGGCGCGCGGCATCGGATTCGTAACGCTCGGCTTCGCGGGCGGCCTCGATCGCCTCCTGGCCGCTGACACGCGCCTCTTCGAGCGCGGCGCGGGCGGCTTCGAGTTCGGCCTCGACCTCCGGCAGCGCCGGCAGGTTGGAGAGTTCGGCCTGGAGCTGCTGCTGCTGCGCCCTGACTTCGTCGCGGCGCGCCGACAGGCGGCGCAGGCGATCCTGGAGCTCGGCGATCTCGCGCGAAACGCTTTGGCGCAGGGCCTCGTCGTCGGCGATCTGGCGGGTGAGACGATCGAGCTCGACCTCGGCCACGCCGGTCTCGCTGCGCGCGGTATCGCGCGCCTCCTCGGCGGCGGCGGCGCGATCTTCCTCGCCGAAACGCTCCTCCTCCAGACGTTCGCGCTGGGCGCCGAGGTCGATGATGGCGGCTTCGGCGTCGTTCCGGCGGCCCTGCTCGCGCGCCAGATCCTGCTCGGTCTGCCGCAGGCGGGTCTCGGCTTCGAGCTGCGCGGCGGCCACGCGCTCGGCCTCGGCGGTCAGCGCATCGTGCGCCACGCGCAGGCGCTGCAGGGCGGCAGCGGCGGCGGCCTCGTCGTTGCGCAGCGGCGGCATCGCCGTCGCGGCTTCGGCCTGCGCGGTGGTGGCGAGGCCGACCAGTCGCGTCAGGTCGGCGACCTGCGCCTCGGCTTCCTTCAGACGCTCGGCCGACTGGGCCAGATCGCGCTCGGCATTGGCGAGCTTCAGCGCCAGCACCGCCGCTTCGGCGCGGCGGATATGGTCTGAGAGGTTGCGATAGCGGCTGGCCTGCCGGGCCTGACGCTTCAACCCCTTGTGCTGCTCCTCGAGAGCCACCAGCACGTCCTGGACGCGGGCGAGGTTCTGCTCGGCGGCGCGCAGACGCAGCTCGGCCTCGTGGCGGCGTGCGTAGAGACCGGTGATGCCGGCCGCCTCGTCGATCACCGAACGGCGATCGGCCGGCTTGGCGTTGATCAGCGTGCCGATGCGACCCTGGCTGACAAGCGCCGTGGAACGCGACCCGGTCGCGGCGTCAGCGAACAGCGTCTGCACGTCACGGGCGCGGATCTCGCGACCGTTCACCGAATAGGCCGAGCCGTGACCGCGCTCGATGCGCCGAACGACGTCGAGCTGGTCGGTATCGTTCACCGCCGCGGGCGCCGTGCGCGTCTTGTTGTCCAGCGTCAGCATGACCTCGGCGATGTTGCGCGCCGGCCGCTGGCCCGAGCCGGCGAAGATGACATCCTCCATCTCGGAGCCGCGCATCTGCTTGGCGGAGGTCTCGCCCATCACCCACTTCAGCGCTTCGACCAGGTTCGACTTGCCACAGCCGTTGGGTCCCACGATCCCCGTCATGCCGGGCTCGATCACGAGCTCGGTCGGGTCGACGAAGGACTTGAAACCGGAGAGCCGGAGCTTGTCGAACTGGACCATTACACCACGCCTGTCTGGTTACTTGCCCGAAGGTCTACTTGGCGAGCTTGGAGAACACGCCGTCGAGTTCATCGACCGAGCGCGACCCGCGATAGAGCTGGCCATTGATGAACAGCGTCGGCGTCGAGTTGACGCCCATCGCCTCGCCGGCCTTGTAGTCGTTGATCACCGCATTGCTCATCGCATCGTTGGCGAGGCAGGCCTTGATCTCGTTCTCGCCCATGCCGGCGATGCGCAGCGGCTTGGCGAGCTCGGCCAGGGGGTCGGCGCCCGTCAACCATTGCGGCTGGCCGCGGAAGATGATGTCGATCACGCCGAAGTACTTGTCGTTGCCGGCGCACTCGGCGATCTGCGCCGCCTTGGCGGCGACCTGGTCGAGTGGGAAGTCGCGATAGACCAGCTTCACCTTGCCGGTATCGATCCACTTCTTCTTGATCTCGGGCAGGATCTGCGTGTGGAAATGCGCACAGTGCGAGCAGGTAAGCGAGGCATACTCGATCACCGTGATCGGCGCCTTCGGGTCGCCGAGCACGTGGTCGCCGGGCTGCACGCTCTCCAGGGCCGCCTTGCTGGGGGCGGACGCGGCCGCGACCGGCGGCGGGGACGAGGGCGCGCCCGTGCCGAAGTAGACGCCGGCCGCAATCGCTGCCACCGCCACCACCCCGACGCCGGCGATCAAGATATTCCGCATTTTCCTCTGTCCTCTCCACTACATCTTGGGAATTACGCCTGTGGGGAGTCAAACGTTAACGGCCCACCTGTCGTAAAATCGCTGCGATGGCATCGATTCCGCCCGGATTGCCGTACCCCTGCTCGTTGATGAATACGGTCGGGGTGGAATTGACGCCCAGCGCCTGGCCGGACTGCACGTCGGCGATGACTTTGTCCAAAAGCCGGTCGTTGGCGATGCAGGCCTGCGCCGCCGCCTCGCTCACTCCCTGCCCCGCCAGCACCGCCATCAGCTCCGCGGCAGGATCCGCCGCGGTCATCCACTGGACCTGGGTCCGGAACAGAGTGTCGACGGCGGCGAAAAACCCGTCCGGCCCGGCACACTCGGCGAGCAGGCTGGCGCGCGTGGCCAGTGCGTCCGAGGGGTAATGGCGATGCACCAGCTTCAGCTTGCCGGTGTCGATCCAGTCGCGCTTGAGCGCCGGCATGACGGCATTGTTGAAGGTGGCGCAGTGCGGACAGGTGAAGGAGGCATAGTCGATCAGCACGTTGGGGGCGTCGGGGCGGCCCAGAACGTGATCGTCGGGAAGCGGATCGAGGAACCGGGCCGCGGCTCTCGGCTGCGCCCGCACCTCGTCGCCGAGACAGAGCGCACCCAAGCCGCCGAGCAGGAAGCCCCGCCGGCCGCTCACGATCCGCGCACCCAACCGTGCCAACACCGCACGCAGTTCGGGATCTTCAACCGCCGCCGCCGTGCGACTGGCCATTGCCTGCTCGACGACCGGATCGGGACGCGGTGTCCGGCGTGCCGGCGGCGGCGCCGAAATGACGCCCTGCACGATCCGCACGTCGTCGATCACCCTGTGCCCGAAATAGGCGTTCACCCGTTCCACGATCTGGCTGCTCCTGTGCTGGACTTCGAGGGCGGCGGCGCCGGAAACCTTCAACCGCAAGGCCTTGCCGGCCCGCGCGCCGCGGCCGGCCAGCAGCGCATCGGGTCGCGTGGTGCGCGCCAGTTCGGGCCCGACGACCGCCGGCCAGTCGGCCTTAAGCCTGACGAGGGAGGCGCCGCGGCCGCCCTTCGCTCCATCGCGGGCGAGGCCCGAGGTGAGCTTCTGGGCCAGACCGCCGATCGCACGGAAGCCGTTTTCGCGCATGGACCCTTTCAAACTCCGCTCCGTATGGTAGGCCACGCTCCCTCGACTGACCATGACACACGCCGACCGACTGCTCGCCTGGTATGATCGACATCGTCGCACCCTCCCCTGGCGCGCAGGACCGGGGGAACGCACGGCGCCTTACCGTGTCTGGTTGTCGGAGATCATGCTGCAGCAGACCACCGTCGCCACGGTGGGCGAGTACTTCCGCCGCTTCGTCGAACGCTGGCCCACGGTCGAGGCGCTGGCCGCCGCGCCGCTCGACGAGGTGCTCTCGGCCTGGGCGGGCCTCGGCTACTACGCCCGCGCCCGCAATCTCCACGCCTGCGCCCAGGTCGTCGCCAACGACCATGGCGGCCGCTTCCCGGAAGACGAGGCGGGCCTGCTCGCCCTGCCCGGCATTGGCCGCTACACTGCGGCGGCCATCCAGGCCATCGCCTTCGATCGCCCCGCCTCGGCGGTCGACGGCAACGTCGAGCGGGTGATCGCGCGCCTCTACGCGATCGAGACGCCGCTGCCCGACGCCAAGCCCGACATCCAGGTCCGGGCCGCGCGGCTGGTGCCGCAGCAGCGTGCCGGCGACTACGCCCAGGCGATGATGGATCTCGGCGCCACCATCTGCATTCCGCGCAACCCGCGCTGCGTCATCTGCCCGCTGATGCAGGGCTGCAAGGGCCGCCGGCAGGGGATCGCCGAGGAACTGCCGCGGCGCGCGCCCAAGGCGGAGAAGCCGACCCGCCGTGGCCTAGCCTTCGTGCTGCTGCGCAAGGATGGCGCCGTGCTGTTGCGCAAGAGGCCCGCCAAGGGACTGCTGGGCGGGATGGACGAGGTGCCGTCGAGTGCCTGGCGCGAGGGGCCCTTCGTCGAAACGGCGGCACTCGCCGAAGCCCCGGTCCCGGCGCGCTGGACGGTGATGAGCGGATTGGTGCGTCACACCTTCACGCACTTCCATCTGGAACTCAGCGTCGCCCGGGCCATGGCGACGACGGGCCGGCTCGCCGCCCTGGCACCGGGCACGAGCTGGTCAGCGCTCGATCAGCTGGACGAACGCGCCCTGCCTACCGTCATGCGCAAGGTGATCGAACACGCGGTGAAGGCCTAGAGACCAGCCCTCACCTGCTGGCGGAGATGGTCGATGGGGCGTCGTGCTCCCGCGACGTCGACGTGCCAGAAGGTCCAGCCGTTGCAGGCCGGCGCGCCCTGCACCGCCGCTCCCACCTTATGGATGGAGCCGCGATGCTCGCCGAGCGCATTGGCGGCCGACAGCGAACCGTCGGCCCGCACGCGGGCATGCAGGCGGCCGCTGGGATCGCTCAGCACGGCGCCCGGCTGCAGCAGGCCCGCCTCGATCAGCACGCCGAACGGGATGCGCGGCTCGGCGCGCTTGCTGGGCTTCGGCGTCACGTCCTCAGGCGCCAGCGGCTCGATCTCGGCGATGCGCTTGCGCGCGATGGCGGCATAGTCGGGATCGCGCTCGAGGCCGATGAAGCGGCGGCCGAGGCGGCGCGCGACGGCGCCGGTCGTGCCGGTGCCGAAGAACGGATCGAGGATCACGTCGCCCGGATTGGACGCCGCCATGATGCAGCGGAACAGCAGCGCCTCGGGCTTCTGCGTCGGATGAGCCTTCTTGCCGTCCTCGCCCTTCAGCCGCTCGCCGCCGGTGCAGAGCGGCAGCAGCCAGTCGGAGCGCATCTGGGTGCCCTCGTTCAGCTCCTTCATCGAATCGTAGTTGAAGGTGTACTTCTTGTTGGCGCGATCGCGCGCCGCCCAGATCAGCGTCTCGTGCGCGTTGGTGAAGCGCTTGCCGCGGAAGTTCGGCATCGGGTTCGACTTGCGCCAGACGATGTCGTTCAGCAGCCAGAAGCCCTGGTCCTGCAGCGCCGTGCCGATGCGGAAGATGTTGTGGTAGCTGCCGATCACCCACAGCGTGCCGCCGGGCTTCAGCGCGCGGCGCGCCGCCTTCAGCCAGGCATTGGTGAACTGGTCGTACTTGGCAAAGTCAGAAAACTTGTCCCAGTCGTCGTCGACCGCATCGACCTTGCTGTGGTCCGGCCGCAGCAGCTCGCCGCCCAATTGGAGATTGTAGGGCGGGTCGGCGAAGACCATGTCGACGGAGGCTTCGGGCAGGGCCCGCATCAGTTCGATGCAGTCGCCAACGAGCACGCGATCAAGTTTATCCACAGGCATCAGTGGAAGATGAGTCCACAGGCCGATTTGGTCAAGAATCTAATTGAATCAATTAGTTACATACCATATCGAGTCGAGGACCTCACACTGACCCACCATAACTGGGGGGCTTGGAGTCGAGATGCGTGAGACGAGACCTCTGGACAACGACGGCAAGGCCGGACTGAAGCGCCGCGCGGCGATCGGCGGCGCCGTCGCGGGCGGCGTTGCGCTGTCGGGTCTCTCGTCGCCGGCGCAGGCGGCCAGCGGCGTGCGCAGCCTGAACTCGCCCGAGCAGCTTCGTGCAGCCTACGACCACGTCATCGTGGGCGCTGGATCGGCGGGCTGCGTGCTGGCGCATCGGCTGGCGCGGGCCGGGCGGCGCGTGCTCCTCATCGAAGCCGGCGGGAGGGCCGATCTGCCGGCCGTCGCGACTCCGCCGGCCTGGCCGACCCTGCAGGAGAGCGCGCTGGACTGGCGCTATATGACGACGCCGCAGCCCGGGCTGGGCGGCCGCGCCATCACCTGTCCGCGCGGCAAGGCGGTGGGCGGATCGAGCATCATCAATGCGCTGGCCTACCAGCGCGGCCATGCGGCGGCCTACGACCGCTGGCCGGCGAGCTGGCGTCACGCCGACCTGCTTCCCTACTTCAGGCGCGCCGAGACCTTCTCGGGCGGCGCCAATGCCTGGCGCGGCGGCGACGGCCCGCTGCACGTCCTGTCGCTGGCCGACGTCACCGACCGCACGCCGGTCGCCGAGGCCTTCATGGCGGCGGCGCAGCAGGCGGGCTTCCCGGTAACGCCAGACCTCGGCGGCGAAGTCACGACCGGCGTCGGCTGGAACCAGCTCAGCATCCGGGGGCACCGCCGCGACGATGCCGCGACCGCCTATCTCGACAGTTTGGAGAGCGTCGACGGCGAGACGAGGGTCGATCTGCTCATGGGCACCGAAGTGCTCGGCCTCGAGATCGAGCGCGGCCGGTGTCTCGGCGTGCGTCTGGCCGGCAGGGTCGTGCGGCCCGCGAGCGACGTCCTGCTCTGCGCCGGGGCGATCGATTCGCCGCGCCTGCTGATGCTGTCGGGCATCGGACCGGCCGACGCGCTGCGCGCACTGGGAATCGCGAGCGCCGCCGACCTGCCCGATGTCGGCCGCCATCTTGAAGACCACCCGCTGCTGGCCGGCGTGGCCTACCAGGCGCGCCGCCCGGTCCCGGCCTCGCACTACAATCACTGCGACTCGCTGCTCTACGTGCCGCATGCGACCGCCGGCCAGAGCCCCGACATCCTCATCATGTGCCTGTCGGTGCCGTTCGTACGGCCGACCGTCGGGCCGCTCGCGGCGCCGGCCTATGTCCTGGTGCCCTGCCACCTGCAGCCCCGCAGCCGCGGCAGGGTGAGGCTCGCTTCCAGCGATCCGCGGGAAGCGGCGATCATCGATCCGAACTATCTGGGCGACCCCGACGATCTCGCGGTACTGGCGAAGGGCGTCGAGATCGCGCGCGAGATCGGCGCGGCGAAAGCCTTCGACGACTGGCGCGCGAAGGAGGTCTATCCCGGACCGGCCTGGACGACCGAAGCCGGCCGCACCGACTTCATCCGCCGGGCGACGGACTCGTTCCACCACCCCGTCGGCACCTGCCGCATCGGCGCCGTGGTCGACGAGCGCTTGCGCGTGAAGGGCATCGCGGGCCTGCGCGTCGTCGACGCCTCGGTCCTGCCCGGTTTGCCGGCCGCGATGTGCAATGCCGCCGTGACCGCGGTCGCCGAGAAAGCGAGCGACCTGGTGCTGGCGGGTTAGGCGCGGTTTCGCCGGAACAGCAGCGCGACGATCACCCCGCCCAATACAGAGGCAAGCACCATCAGCGCGAAGAAGCCCACGGCGGCCCAGATCGCGTAGGCCTTCGCCTTGTGGCCGGCTTCGTCGACCTTCCTGTCGATGAGCGCCCGTACTTCGCCGACCTGCGCCTTCATCTCATCCTGCAGCGCCTTCAGCTCCGGCCCGATCGCACGCGCGCGCTCTGCAGCAGACTCCTTGCCCTTCTCGATCGCTTCGCGTGCAGATGGCGACGGCTGAGCCGGCGCCTGAGCGACGGCGGACGCCGTACTGGCAAGCGTGAGGGCAAGCATGAGCATCAGCGACGTGACGAGTCTGGACATGACGCGACCTCCCCCTTTCAAGCGGTTTCCTCGGCAATCGCCTTCTTCACGCTCGCCCGCTCGGACATGCGGCGGCGATGATCGATCACGCGCGGAATGCGCGCGGGGTCGACGCCGTCCTTCTCCAGCCACTGGGCGAGGGTGAAGAGATAGGGGTCGCAGATCGTGTACTGTTCGCCCATCACCCACGGGCCCTTCAGCATCTCGCGTTCGATCAGCTCGAAGCCGGCGCCGACCGATTCCGGCACCTTGCGCTGCATGGCGGCGATCGCGGCCTTGTCGTCGGCATCGACCCAGCGATGGCCGCGCATGCGATGGGCATGCGCCACGTGCACGCTCGAGCAGAGATAGGAATTGAAGGACTGGATCTGGGCGAAGAAGAACGGATCCTCCATCGGCGCGAGCCGCGCCTGCGGGAAGCGCTGCGCGACATAGACCAGCATCGCCGGCGTCTCGGTGAGGACGCCCTCGTCGGTCACCAGCGCCGGCACGCGGCCCTTGGGATTGATCTTCAGATACTCGGGCGACGTCTGCTGCGCCGTCGCAAAGTCGATGCGCGCCGTCGAATATTCGGCGCCGACTTCCTCCAGCACGATGTGGGTGGCGAGCGAGCAGGTGCTGGCGGTGTAGTAGAGCTTGAGCACGGACGTTCCTCCTGCCGTCAGACTTCGGCGTAGATTTCGATGACGTTGCCGTCGGGATCGCGGAAGAAGAGCGCGCGATGGCCCCAGGCCGGGATGTCGCGCGGCGGTCCCATCAGGTCGACGCCGGCAGCGGCCAGCTCGGCCTGGATCTCGTCGATCTCCGGCGGCGCGACCCGGAAGGCGAGCTGCACCGAGGCCGATCCCGCTGGAGCGCCGGGACCGTCCTGGAAGACACCATCGAGGCTGCGTGGCCGAAGGCAGAGCAGGCCGGAGCCGACATGGAAGCTCACCCAGCGCGGCGTCTCGCGCTCGATCCGGAACTTCATCACGTCGAGATAGAAGTGCCGCGCGCGGTCGAGGTCGTCGCAGAGCAGGACCACGTAGTCGAGGTTGCGGATCGAGCCGAGGCCCATCGTCAAACCAGACGGGTCACCGGCGCGAAGCTGCGCCGGTGGTGCGGGGTCGGTCCGAGCAGCGACAGCGCCTCGAGATGCTGCTGGCTGCCATAGCCGCGATTGGTCTCCCAGCCATAGCCGGGGTAGGTGCGCGCGAGCGCGTGCATGTAGCGGTCGCGCGTCACCTTGGCGAAGATCGAGGCGGCGGCGATCGAATAGGAATGGGCGTCGCCGCCGACGATGGTCTCAGCACGGCAGCCGAGCTGCGGCGGCACGCGGTTGCCGTCGATCAGCACCACTTCCGGCTGCTCGACCAGCGCTTGAACGGCGCGGCGCATGGCCAGATAGGTCGCCTGCAGGATGTTGATCCGGTCGATCTCCTCGACGCTCGCCTCGGCGACGGCGAACTGCACGACGCCCGAGGCGATCATGGCCTCGTAGGCCTCCTCGCGCTGTTCGAACGTGAGCTTCTTGGAATCGTCGATCATGCGCAAAAGCTTGCGCGCCGCCCGCGCCCGGTCGATCACCGCCGCCGCCGCGACCACCGGTCCCGCCAGCGGCCCGCGCCCGACTTCATCGATGCCGGCAACACGCCCCTCGCAGCGCAGTTCGAATCGAAAGCTCGGCATTATCCCCATCGAGGCCGGCTAGACTGAGCCATGTCCCTCGTCGCCCGTATCATCGCAGAAGACGCCATCGCGATGGAACAGCTTCGTGCGGTGCGCGAACTCGACCTGCCGGACTGGTGCATTGCCGCGGGATTCGTGCGCAATCGCGTATGGGATCATCTGCACGGCATCGTGCCGGCGCGGCTGCCTGTGGATATCGACGTCCTCTATTTCGACTCGGGCGACGTCTCGCGTGAGAGCGAGGCGGCGTTCGAGCGCCGGCTCGACGAGCTGCTCCCCGGCCTGCCCTGGCAGGTGCGCAACCAGGCGCGCATGCATGTCTGGAAGGAACTGCCGCCGCATCGCGACACCGCGGACTCGATGGTCTACTGGCTGGAGTCGGTGACAGGCATCGGCGTGCGCCTGGAGGCCGACGACACGCTCACCGTCATCGCGCCGCTCGGCACCGACGATCTCCTGAACCTGCGCTGCCGCCCCACGCCCTACGGCCGCACCCGTCGCCACGAGTACGACGCGCGGGTCGAAGCCAAGCTCTGGCGCGACCTGTGGCCCAAAGTCGAGTTCCTCGACTAGACTCCCGCTCCGATGATCGCTGCATTCCTGCCCCTGGCCGCCATCGCCCTCGTGGGCGCCCTGCTCCGCCACTTCAATCCCGGCATGGAGCAGACGCGCCAGTCGATGAACAAACTGGTGCTCTACGTCTTCCTGCCGGCGCTGGTGTTCCGCACCGTCATGGACGGCACGATCAGCCGCCTGTTCCTCGAAATCCCCGCCCTAGCGGCGATCGGCACGCTCTCCTGCCTGGCGGTGGGCTTCCTGGTGTTTCATTTCCTGCCGATCCCCGGACCGACCAAGGGCGCGATGATGCTGGGCGCGGCGTTCGGCAACGTCACTTATCTCGGCCTGCCGGTCCTGCTCGGGGTCTTTCCCGGCCAGGCCGACCAGGTCTCGGAGGTCTCGGTCCTGTTCGAGGTCACCAAGTCGTCGCTCAACCTCACGCTCGGCGCCATGATCGCCATCGCCTATGGCAGCCAGGAGCCGATCACCTTCCGTCGCACCGCGCTGGAGGCGCTGAAACTGCCGCCGATCTGGGCGCTGGTCGTCGCCATCCTGTGGAAGGTCTCGGGTGTCCCCTGCCCGGCCATGGTCATGGATGCGGCATCGATCCTCGCCGTGGCGGTCAGCGGCATCATGATGCTGTCGCTCGGCATGGCGCTGCGCTTCTCGGCCACGAAGCTGATGGCGCTGGCCATCCCGGTCGCCGCCATCAAACTCGCCTTCGCGCCACTGGTCGTCTTCGCCGCCGTCACACCGCTAGGACTGACGGGCGTCTACGCCAACGCCGCCATCCTCGAGGCGGCGATGCCGAGCCAGCTCCTGTCCTTCATCATCGCCGGAAAGTTCAAGCTCGACGAGGAGACGCTGGCCTTCGTCATCATGGTCGACACGGTGCTGGCTTTCGTGACCCTGCCTCTGGTGCGAACGCTGCTCCTCGCCACCTGACGGGCGCTCGCCCCGTCAGCTCGCGGGCGCCAGCGAGGCCATGATTTTCTCCCCCTGTTCCTGTGCCCGCAGCGCCGCTGGCCGTCCGACATGGCGTCCGGCATAGGCCTCGAATACCGGCCGCTTCTCAACGACGCCGAACATCATGCCCCAGTGCAGGAACGACGCCATGTAGAGGTCGGCCGCGGTGAAATGGTCGGCGGCGATGGTGGATCGCTCTGCAACCGCCTGGGCCACGGTCTCCATGGTGCGGTCATAGGAGCCGTAGCCGAACATCACCTGCAGCTTGGGCGTATCCGGGTTCCAGCCGGCGGCCTTGTCGGCCAAGGCCGGCTCGCAGCAGCCGGCGACAAAGAACAGCCAGCGATAGTAGGCACCGCGCTCGCCGGGCGGCGGCGCGAGCTTCGCCTCGGGAAACAGGTCGGCGAGGTAGCAGAGGATGGCGGCGCTCTCGGTGACGACCGTGTTGCCGTGGCGCAGCGCCGGCACCTTGCCCATCGGATTGATGGCGAGATACTCGGGCGACTTCATCTCCGGCCCGAACTGCTTCACCTCGAGCCGGTAGGGGCAGCCGATCTCCTCCAGCATCCAGTGGATCGTCGCTCCACGCGACTGCGGATGGGTAAACAGGATCAATTCGTCGGCCATGACTTCCCTCCTCTAGAACAATCTCATTTGCCTTGCGTCGCGCCTGGCATCGACCAATGCCGTGCGGGCGGCGGCGGGAACGGCAAAGCGCATCGTGTCGAGGCGATAGCGCACACGATTGAGGTCGAGGCGCTTCACCGCGGCGGCGAAGCGCTTGCTCAGGAGCTGCGCGATCGGGCCCTCACCCCGCATGCGCGTGCCGAACTCCGCCTTGTAGAGCTCGCCGCCGCGGATCTGCCGGATCAGCGACAGGACACGGTCGGCGCGGTCGGGCCGGTTGGCGCGCAGCCATTCCTCGAACAGCTCCTTGATCTCGAGCGGCAGGCGCAGGGCGGTGTAGCCCGCGCGCGTCGCGCCAGCCGCCGCCGCCGCATCGAGGATCGATTCCATCTCGTGATCGTTGAGGCCGGGGATCATCGGTGCCGTCATCACGCCGACCGGAATGCCCGCCGCTGCGAGTTCGCGGATGGCGTCCAGCCGTCGATGCGGCGCCGAGGCGCGCGGCTCCATGGTGCGCGCGAGGTCGCGGTCGAGCGTGGTCACCGACAGGAACACTTCCGCCAGGTTGCGCCTGGCCATGTCGCCCAGGATGTCGATGTCGCGCGTGACCAGATGGTTCTTGGTGACGATGCCGACGGGGTTGTTGAAGTCGCTGAGCACGCGCAGGATCTGCCGCGTGATCTTGAGGTCGCGCTCGACCGGCTGGTAGGGATCGGTGTTGGTGCCCATCGCCACCACGTCGCAGCGATACTTCGGCGAGGCGAGCTCGGCGGTCAGCAGCGCCGCCGCCTCGGGCTTGAACAGGATCCTGGTCTCGAAATCGAGGCCCGGCGACAGGCCGAGATAGGCATGGGTCGGCCGGGCGAAGCAGTAGATGCAGCCATGCTCGCAACCGCGATAGGGATTGATCGACCGGTCGAACGGCACGTCCGGCGAGCTGTTGCGCGCGATGATGGTGCGCGTGGCGTCCTTCGTCAGCGTGGTGCGCAGCGGCGGCAGCTCGTCCTCGATGTCCCAGCCGTCGTTGGTGCGGATGCGCTTCTCGTCGTCGTAGCGGCTGGTCGCGTTGCTGAGCGCCCCCCGCCCGTTGTGCTGCGGCTCGGCGATCTGATCGTCCGGATAGAGCGGCGGGCGGGGCTCTTTCATGGCCCGACTATTAGAACAAATAGAGAACGAGTCAAGCCACTGTCCCTGGGGGTTCATTGTCTCCGGATAGGACCACCCCTAGAGAGAGACCATGACCGCCATCGAGTTACGCCCCGCCCGCCCCGAGGACCGCGACTTCCTGCACAGCCTGTCGCCGCGACTATCCGGCGTGCCCGGCCCCGCCTGGCACGATCGCGCTGCGATGGACGGGTTCCAGGACCGCTACATGAAGGCGACCTTCGCCATCGTCGATCCGGCCGCGCAGACGCTGGTCGCCTGGTCGGCGGACGGCAAGCGCCTCGGCTACATCCACATGCGTCCCTTCAAGGACGGCGTGACCGACGAGCCCTGCGGATTCGTCTCGCTGCTGGCGCTGGTCGAGGAAGCCGAGGGTCAGGGCATCGCGCACCTGATGATGCAGTCGGCCGAGAGTTGGGCCCGTGCGCAGGGCTACCGCTTCCTCTGCCTCGACGTGTTCGTCGACAATCGCCACGCCGTGGAGTTCTACGAGCGCCGTGGCTTCCAGACCGAGACGCTGCGCATGGTGAAGCCGCTATAGCCACTCGGCGCGGATCGAGCGCATCGTCTCACGCTCGAACGAGAGCGCGATCCGCGAGCGCAGATGCTCCCTCATTGCCGGCGACAGGCCGGCGTCGCTCCATTGCGAGGGATCCGAACGATCGCGCGGCGCTTCCGTCTGCACCTTCCAGCGCGCCATGAACATCGTCGTGCGTAGCCAGGTGAGGCGACGCATCGGCTGCAGCCACGGGCGCAGCTCGGCGGCGCGAGTCTCGCCAATCCGCGCGAGATAGGTTTCGTAGAAGCCTTCGACCTCGGCTCGCGCGAGAATCTTGCCAACATCGGGGTGCCAGACGGTCGACGTCGGCAGCGTCGCATGCGCTAGGTCGATCGCCGGCGAGCCGACATGCACTTTCTCTAGGTCGACGAACCAGGCGAGGCCGTCACGATCGACGATGAAATTGCCGGGATGCGTGTCGGCCAGCGCGATCGACAGAGGTTGCGGCCGACGCGCCAGCGTCTTTGCCAACTCGCGCATGAGCTCGAGTTCTTCGACGATCTCGCCGCGTGCGCCAAGGTCCACGACGGCCTTGTCGAGGAAACGTCGGGCGCCCTCCTCCACGACATCGAGCGTCGCATGGAACGGATTGTCCTGGCGCGGGATCGGTGAGCCTGGTGCAAGCAGCGGCAGCACATGGAGGCGCGCCAGCGTCTCGGCCATGGCGTCGAGTTCGTCCGGCAAGAGCGGCGCCCGACCCTCGATGAAATCGACGATCAGCGCCCCGCCGGGCAGACCGGGTCGCGGCTCGACGATCTCGTATAGTCGCGGCGTGCGCCCCGCAGGCGCGAGATGACGAAAGGCTTCGGCCTGCTGATGCAATCGCGCTGCCGCTGTCGGATCATCCTCATAGGCATAGGCGATCCGAGCGAGCCGTCCGTCCTTCAAGCGCACATGCCCGTGCGCCGTGCCCGTCGCCGGCAGCGCCTCGCCCTCGCCGATCACGGCGAGGAGGTCAGCCACTGCGCGGCATCTTCCCTTCGTTGAGGCGCGGCATCAGCTCGGCGAAGTTGCAGGGGCGGAAGCGGATGTCGAGTTGCTGGCGCAGGATGTCGTCCCAGCCGTCCTTGCAGGCGCCGGTCGAGCCCGGCAGGGCGAAGATGTAGGTCGCGTTGGCGACACCCGCGGTGGCGCGGCTCTGCATGGTCGAGGTGCCGATCTTCTGGAAGCTGATCCAGCGGAAGGTCTCGCCGAATCCCTCGATCTTCTTCTCGAACAGCGCCTCCAGCGCCTCGGGCGTGACGTCGCGACCGGTAACCCCGGTGCCGCCGGTCGAGATCACCACCTCGATTCGCGGATCGTCGATCCACTTCTGTACCTGCGCGCGGATCAGCGCGACGTCGTCGGTGACGATGGCGCGATCGGCCAGGACATGGCCGTCGCGCGCGATGCGCTCGACCAGCGTGTCGCCCGACTTGTCGGTCTCGAGCGTGCGCGTGTCGGAAACCGTGAGAACGGCGATGTTCACCGGCTTGAATTGCTTGGATTCGTCGATGCGGTTCATGGATTCACTATACAGCAGGGCTCGGCAATCTTCGATGTTCGCCACCGCACAACCGACGGATAGCGCCAAAGGATTTTTCCTCGCGCCGCCGGAAAGGCATCAGGACTTTCCATTGACTCTCCAAGACGGAGATTTAGTGATTGCCGCCCGGAAATTCGCAAAGCTCGGAGACATCATGACTGGCCCCACCGACTGGAAACATGACGGCGTGCGGGTCATTCCCGCCGGATCGCTCGACACCAACACCGCCCAGACCCCCGGCATGAACCGGGCCGCGGCCATCAATTTCGCCCGCGTCGGCGCGCAGAAGCTGTGGGCCGGCACGGTGACCATCCATGCCCACGCCAAGACCGGCGCCCATCATCACGGGCATCTGGAGAGCGTGATCTACGTCGTGAAGGGCCGCGCCAGGATGCGCTGGGGCGAGCAGCTCCAGTTCGTCGCCGAGGCCGGCCCTGGCGACTTCATCTACGTGCCGCCCTATGTGCCGCACCAGGAGATCAACGCCTCGGACACCGAGCCGCTGGAATGCGTGCTGGTCCGTTCCGACAACGAGGCGGTTGCGATCAACATCGACATCACCCCGGCCGAGAAGGTCGAGGAAGTCTACTGGGTCGACCCGACACATCCCCATCCGCACAAGCACTGATGCTGCGCGTCCGTGCTTATGCGGATGGGCGGGCGGCAGCGCCTTCACAGGCGCGGGAGCCCGCCCAGTGCAGAATGGATAAGAACTCTTCTTCGAAGGCGGCCCTAACCGGCCGCCTTCTTCCGTTTCGGCCACAGCCCCGCCACCAGCAGCAGCACCGCGACGATCGCGAATCCCGCCGACAAGTAACTGTGCAGGAAGATCATTGGATCGCCGTCGGAGATCGCCAGCGACTGGCGTACCGAGCGCTCGAAGATGGGGCCCAGCACATAGGCCAGGATGACGATACCCAGGTCGAAGCCGTGGCGGCGCAGGCCGTAGCCGATGAAGCCGAAGATCACCGCGATCACCACGTCGGCCGGATTGCCGTTCGACGAATAGACGCCGATCAGGCAGACCGCGAGGATCATCGGCGTGAGATAGGCGCGCGGGATGTCGAGGATGCGCACGAACAGGCCGATCAGCGGCAGGTTCAGGATCAGCAGCATGATGTTGCCGATATACATGCTGGCCACGACGCCCCAGAAGATCTCGGGCTGGCGCTCCAGGATGGTCGGGCCCGGCGTCACGCCATGGATGATGAAGGCGCCCAGCAGCAGCGCCGTCACCGCATTGGCGGGAATGCCCATGCAGAGCAGCGGCACGAAGGCGCCCGCGGTGCCGGCATTGTTGGCCGATTCCGGCCCGGCCAGTCCCTCGACCGCGCCCTTGCCGAATTCCTCGGGATTCTTCGAGAGCTTGCGCTCCATGCCGTAGGACAGGAACGAGGCCAGCACCGCGCCGCCGCCGGGCAGCAGGCCGACCAGGAAGCCCATGAAGGTGCCGCGCACGACGGGCCCGACGGACCGTTTCGCCTCCTCGCGCGAGGGCATGAAGCCCAGCATGTGCGAGGGCGGCGGCAGGACCTTCATGTCGTCGGCCTTCTGGCGCGCCATGAACAGCACCTCGGACAGGCCGAACAGGCCGATCGCCAGCGGCACGAGATTGACGCCATCGCCCAGCGCCAGGATGCCGAAGGTGAGCCGCGGCGTCATGTTGAGGGGATCGCTGCCGATCGTGCCGAGCAGCAGGCCGAAGGCCGCCATCAGCAGCGCCCGCGGCAGCGAGCCGCTCGACATGTAGGTGACCATGGTGAGGCCCGCGAGCATCAGCATGGCGTACTCGGCGGGTCCGAACTTGATGACCAGCTCGGCGAGCGGTGGCGACAGGAACGAGATGCCGATCACGCCGACGGTGCCGGCGAAGAACGAGCCCAGGCCGGCAATGCCGAGGGCGGCGCCGGCGCGGCCCTTGCGCGCCATCTCGTAGCCGTCGAGGCAGGTGACGACCGACGAGGCCTCGCCCGGAATGCGCATCAGCACCGAGGTCACGGTGCCGCCATAGGCGACGCCGTAATAGATGCCCGACAGCATGATGATGGCCGAGGTCACGTCCATCTTGAACGTGATCGGCAGCAGGATGGCGATGGTGGTGAGCGGACCCAGTCCCGGCAGGATGCCGACGACGGTGCCGAGGAACGCGCCCACGAAGCAGTAGAACAGGTTGTCGAGGGTCAGGGTGGTGGCAAACCCACCCAGCAGCGCTTCCATGGGGCGGGCCTCAGCGAACGTATGAGTAGAAGGTACGCTCGATCGGGCCTTCCGGCAGATCGACACGCAGCAGCCAGCCGAAGCAGACCAGGCCGACGGCGGCGCACGCGATGCCGTAGCCGATCGAGGAAAACCACGACCGGCGTTCGGCGAAGCGCATGATGACGGCCGTCACCGCAACGGTGGTGACGACGAAGCCGGCATACATCGCGCCCAGCGCGAATACGGCGAAGGTGGCGACGTAGATCGCGAAGCTGCGATTCGTTTCCCGGGTCGCCTCGACGTCGTCGGTATCGCCGCCCTCGGTCTCGCCGGCCTTGCCCGGAAAGACCAGGACGACGAGGGCGAGCGCCACGCAGATGCCGGCCATGAGCTGGGGGAAGAAGCCGGGGCCGGGGCCGTCGAAGCCCCAGCTGTCCAGCTCCATCGCCTTCCACAGGCCGATCAGCGCCGCGGCCAGCAGGCCGAGCGTGGCGATCCGCGTGCCGCCCAACCTGGTGCCGAGACGCTTCATCATGTCTTCTTGGCCATGCCGGTATCCTTGAGGATCGGAACGAGTTCGGTCTCGATCTTCTTCAGAAGTTCGCCGTACGCCTTGCCGTCGCGATAGATCGGCTGGATGCCGAGCTTGGCGATCTGGCTGGTCACCGTCTCGTCCTTCATGACGTCGGCCAGCGCCTTGTCCATGCGCTCCTTGATGGCCGGATCGACGCCCGTCGGGAAGGCGTAGCCGAACGGCCCGTTGCTGACCGCGTCGTAGCCCAGCTCGCGCAGGGTCTTGACGTCGGGATAATCGGGCCAGCGCGCCTCGGCCGCCGAGGCGAGGAAGCGCAGCTTGCCGGCCTCGATCTGCGGCCGCATCTCGGCGACCGTCTGGATGACGGCGTCGACATGGCCGCCGATGGCCGCCGTCACCGATTCGACTCCGCCCGGGAAGACGACCCAGCGGAGCTTGGCGCCGCTCAGCTTGGCGAGCTGGAACATCGCCACCACGTTGGTGACGTTGTTGGAGCTGTAGGTGAGCTGCTTCTGCTTGCCCTGGTTGACGAGATCCTCGATCGACTTGATGGGACCGTCGGCGCGTGCGCCGACGCCGTAGCGCAACGCCGCGACCTGCCCGATGATGTCGAACGCCTTCCACGGATCGTAGGCGACGTTCATCATGTTCGGCACGGCGACGTGGCTCGAGATCGCGACGAGACCGATCGTGTGGCCGTCGGGCGCCGACTGGGCGAGCGTCGTCGGGCCGAGCGCGCCGGCGCCGCCGACCACGTTCTTCACGATGACGGTCGCGTTCAGCCGCTTCTCGAGCGCCTGCGCGATGATGCGTGCCGTGAGGTCGGTCGAGGCGCCTGGCGCATTGGGATTGATCAGCGAGATCTCGCGGGACGGCCACTTGCTTGATTGAGCGATCGCCGGAGCGGCGACGGTCAGGGCAGCGACGGCGGTGCCGCCCTTCAGTACGGTTCGACGGAGCATCCTGTTTTCCTCCTTTTCTTATGGAGGGAGACAGTGCTTGCCGCGCCCGCTTCAGGTCAAGCGAGCCGTGCCGGTCCGCGAACCTCAGGAGGCGGCGCGGGCCTCGGCCGAGCGGTCCCAGATATTGGGCTGCTCGCGGTTGGTGTAGCCCGACACGAAGAGGTTGGGTTGCCCCGTCTTCACGTCATAGGTGTGACGACGCACCGCGCCAATGTTGCCGCCATAGACATGGATGCTGATCGAGCCGCGGTCGTCGAGCGCGTTGGTGACCTGGTGGATGTCGCCCTTCGGGTTGCGCGGCGCCGGCACCAGCACCTCTACGTCGCCCGGCTCGAGCTTCGTGAGATCACCCGGCACCAGAACGCCGGTCTCGGGATGGCGCGTGAAAGCGAGCGAGGTCTCCGAGCCCCGCAGCATGCCAACGAGACCCCACATCTCGTGATCGTGCACCGGCGTGTTGGCCCGTGGCGCCCACACGAAGCTCACGACGCAGAAGCGCTCGAACGGATCGCACCACAGCAGGTTCTGTGCATAACCATGGGCTGGCACCTTGGCCGCCTGCTCGGGCAGCCAGTCGTCGTGCTTCACGAGCTCGCCCAGGAGCTTCGCGCCCACTTCGACGACGGCGTTCTCGTCCTTGTCCTGCCAGGCACCGCCGGTCAGGGACGTCATGTCGCCGATGAAGCGACGCAGGCGATCGATGCTCATTCCGCGGCCTTTCGCTGGAAGTTGGTTCCGAAGACTTCCTCGGTGTCGGCGCCGAGGGCGGGCGGATCGCGCCGCTTCGAGATGTCGGTGGCGGAGATCCGGACGGGACTGCCGAAGGTCTTCGTCTTCACGCCGGAGGGAAGCTCCATCTCCTCGACCCAGCCCATGTGCCGGACCTGCGGGTCGGCAAGGATCTGGCTGTAGGTATTGATGCGGCCCTGGGGCACGCCGGCCTTCTCGAAGGCCGCCAGCCAGTGATCGACGCCCTGCCTCGCGAATTCGACTTCGAGCAGATCCTTGAGCGCCACCTGGTTGACGGCGCGCGACTGCGTCGTGGCGAAGCGCTCGTCGGCAAGAAGGTCCGGGCGGCCTACGACCTTGGTCACCTGCTCCCACAGCTTGTTGTTGCCGGCTGCGATCACGAAATGCCCGTCGGCCGCCTTGAAGGCCTGGTAGGGCGCGTTGCGCGGGTGGGCCGAGCCCAGCTTCTTCGGGTCGTTCCCGGTGCCGAAGAACTCGCTGGTCTGGAGCGCGGCCATGCCGAGGCTGCAGCCCAGCATGGAGGCATCGATATGCGCGCCCGGTCCGCCGCCCGCGACGCGGCGCAGGACGGACACCACGGTCAGCGCGGCATAGAGGCCGGTGCCGACGTCGGAGACCGGCACGCCGCATTTCACCGGGGCGCCGTCAGGCTCACCGGTCACGCTCATGATGCCGCTCATCGCCTGCACGGTGACGTCGAAGCCGCCCTCGCCCGAGCGCGGGCCACTCTGGCCGAAGGCCGAGATCGAGCAATAGACGAGGCCGGGCTTCTCGGCGCGGAAGGACTCGTAGCCGAGGCCGAGCCGATCCATCACCCCCGGCCGGTTGTTCTCCAGCACGACGTCGGCCGACAGGATGAGCTGGCGCGCCGCCTGCTTCTGCGCCGGATCCTTGAGATCGAGGACGACCGAGCGCTTGTTGCGATTGATCGAGGCGAAGTTCTCGCTATAGCCCCCCTCGGGGCCTTCTGTGATCGGCGGCCACTGCCGCATCATGTCGCCTTCCGGCGGCTCGACCTTGATCACCTCGGCGCCGAGATCGGCGAGCAGCATGCCGCAATAGGGACCCGCCAAGACCTGGCAGAACTCGACGACGCGTACTCCTGAAAGCGGCAACATGCTCAGCGGGTTCCATCCTGCGGTGTGTAACGGGGCCAGTCGTGCGAGGCGATCTGGTCGAGCGACGGCGTCGGCTGCCCCAGCCGGATCTGATAGATCCAGTAGTTGGTCAGCACCCTCTGCACGAAGTCGCGCGTCTCGTGCAGCGGGATCAGCGCGATGTAGAGCAGCGGATCCTGCGAGGCGTTCAGCGAATTGTCCCAGCGCATGACATTGCCGGGTCCGCCATTGTAGCCGGCGGTGGTGCGTACGAGATTGCCGTCGGTCTCGTTCAGCAGCATCGAGATATAGGCCTCGCCGAGCGACATGTTGACCGACGGATCCCACGGATTGGCGCCCGCCGTCTCCGGCGCATAGCGCGCCGAGACGGCACGCGCGGTCGCCGGCATGAGCTGCATCAGCCCCATGGCGCCGACCACGGAGCGCGCCTTGGGATTGAAGGCCGATTCCTGCCGCATGAAGGCATAGACCAACGCCCGATCGACGATCGCGCCGCTGGACGGCTGCCACGGCGGGATCGGGTACATGCCGCCGTCATAGCCCTTGATGTTGTGGCGCTGGTCCCAGTTGGCATTGCCGACGCGAACCGAGAGCGCGGGCAGCTGCGCCTTCTGCGCCAGCGCCATGACCGCCTCGATGTAGCGCGGGTCGTTGTCGATCGACGCGGCGAACAGCTCGCGCTCGGCCGCCGTCGTGGCGCCGAGCTGCAGCAGGGCCAGCGCCCGCCGCGCCGCCCGATCGTTGCGCAGCAGGTCGGCGCGACGTCGGTCGAGCGGCGGCACGTCGAAATCGGGCTGGATCTGCATGCCCAGCGCCTTCTGGGCGATCAGCCCGTAGAAGGTACTGCCATGCAGCGCCGCGCGCTTGAGATAGGGCGCGTATTTCTGAGGATTGCCGGCCAGCAGGTTGGCGCGGGCGGCCCAGAACGAACCCGCCGCCAGGGTCCAGGACGAAGCCCGGTCGGGCGGCGCATCGGCCACCAGTTCGAAGCGCCGGGCGGCCTCGGCCATGTTGCCCCGGGTGAAGGCCGTCATCGCGGCCGTCCAGTTGGCGTCGGGCGGCATGCTGGCCTCGACGGGGATCTGCAGGCCGCGCTGCGGATCGGCTTCGAGCTGTCGGGTACGCAGGCGGCCGCGCCACAGCTCGACTTCCTGGGGCCCGAGTATCTCGGTCGACGACTTGCGGTCGAGCAGGACGAAGGCGGCGTTGAAGCCGCCATCGTCGGCCATGGTCTGCAGGCGCGCGCGCAATTCGGCGGCTCGGCCGGCATCGGCGCCGTTCACGGTTCGGGCGGCCGCGAAGCTGGGCGAACCCGGCGTGCTGCCGACGAAGGTGGCGGGCGTGAGCTCGGCGCCGCCCGCCGGACGGCGGGCCAGCGCCAGCCGGTAGATCGCGGGCGCGTCCGGATTGTCGTTGTAGTCCTGAAGCCAGGCAGCCAGCTGCTCGTAGCGCGCGGGATAGTTCGGGCTGAGCAGGCGCTGGGCGCCGACATATCCCATCAGTGTCTTGTCATGGAGCTGCCGGATCTCGTCGTCCGCCTGCGCCCAGGCCCCGGCCTGCTGCGCCTGGAAGATGCGGCGGTAGCGGTCGCGCGTCTCGTTATCCAGGACGGTCGGCAGGTCGGCCACGACCGCCCGCTCGTCGAGTTCGAGCACGGGCGGCGGCGGCACATAGACCGCGGCGCGCGGCGCCGGCCGTCCCGCCGGCCGTGCAGACGGCCTGGCGGCGCTGGCGGCGGCCTTGGTGGCCACGGGCTTGGTCGCCTGGGTCTGGACGGGCTTCCTGGCGGTCTGGGCCGCGGCGGAGGCCGCCATCAAGGCGGTCGCCCCGATCAGAAGGACGGAAACGGTCGTGCGCATGACCCACCGTAGTTTGAGTCCGGCCCGTACGACAAGGGTGCGGCGGCCGGCACGGCTGGGTCTATACTGCGCGGAACGGAGGATCCAATGAACCTGCATCAAGAGCGTGCCGCGGCCGTGCGGCGCCTGGTCGACGAGGCTCGCACCATCGAGAAGGACGGCGTGACTCGTGCCAACCTCGAGAGGATCGGCGGGCTTCTGTCGTCGCTGGCCAGCCGCGCCGAGCTCTTTCCGCAGGAGGAGTTTCCGCTGGGCGCCGAGGGCGGCATCTACCGTCTCAGCGAGGATCCGGACCATCGGTTCGCCCTCTACGCCTCGGCCGGCGGCCCCGGCAAGAAGGTCCCGCCGCACAATCACACGACCTGGGCGATCATCGCGGGCGTCCACGGTGCCGAGCGCAACGTGGTTTACGAGCGGCTCGACAACGGCGCCCAGGAAGGGGTCGTGCAGCTGCGCGAGGCACCGTCCAAGGAGAAGACGCTGAAGCGCGGCGACGTGATCGCCTTCCTGCCCGACGACTTCCACCATATCGAGACACCGGTGGGCTCGGGCAACGCGCTGCACCTGCATTTCTACGGGTTGAGCCTCGAGCACCTGCCCGGCCGGGTGACCGTCGACATGAAAACCGGCACCGCCCGGCGCTTCATGGCCAGGCCAAAGATACTGACGCCGCTGCTCACGGTACAGCAGGTCAAGGAGATGCTGAAGGCCGGCGAGGTCTTCGCGTTCTTCGACGTTCGCGAGGAAGGCGAGTTCTCGACCCAGGGCCATCCGCTGTTCGCGACGCCGCTCCCCCTCTCCCGCCTCGAGCCGCGGGCGCTGGCGCTGCTACCCGATCCGCACACGCGCATCGTGCTGATGGACGACGGCGAGGAGGGGCAGGCCGGGCGGGCCAATCGGGCGGCCGCGAAGCTTTCGGGGCTCGGCTACACCAACCTCGCGGTCATGGCGGGAGGCCTGAAGGCTTGGCGTGACGCGGGTTACGAGGTGTTCACCGGCGTCAACGTGCCCAGCAAGGCCTTTGGCGAGGTGGTCGAGCACGGCAACGACACGCCGCGCATCGACGCTGCCGACGTGCAGAAGCTGATCGACGCCAAGGCCGACATGGTGATCCTCGATTCGCGGCCGCTGCCGGAATTCACCAACATGTCGATCCCCGGCGGCATCGACTGCCCCGGTGCCGAGCTGGTCTACCGGGTGAAGGACTTCGTGACGCGCCCCGAGACGCTGGTCGTGGTCAACTGCGCCGGTCGCACGCGCTCGATCATCGGCGCGCAGTCGCTGATCAACGCCGGCCTGCCGAACAAGGTGATGGCGCTGAAGAACGGCACCATGGGCTGGCATCTGGCCGGCCTCCAGGTGGCGCGCGGCGAAACGAAGAGCTTCGGTCCGCAGGGACCGGAGGCGGCGAAATTCGCCAAGGCCGCCGCGGCGAACATCGCCGGCAAGATGGGTATCCGGAAGATCGACAAAGCGGGCCTGGTCGCCCTCGAGAAGAAGGGCGGCCCGCTCTATCGCCTCGACGTGCGCGATCCCGCCGAGTACGCGCAGGGCCATCTCAAGGGCTTCCGCCATGCCGCCGGCGGCCAGCTCGTGCAGGCGACGGACCAGTATGTCGGGGCCCGCAACGCCACGATCGTGCTGCACGACAATGACGGCGTGCGCGCCACCATGACGGCGCACTGGCTTCTGCAGATGGGCTGGAAGGAGACCTACGTCCTCGACCACGCGCCGACCGCCGCCGAACTCACGACCGAGGCCGAGCCACGGTATCCGGCCGGCTTCTCGGTGCCGACGGTCGCCTCCGCGACCCCGGCGGAGCTGCATAAGGTCCTGGCCACGACCCTGGTCATCGACCTCGACACCAGCCTGAAGTATCGCGACGGACACGTGCCGGGCGCCTGGTTCGCCGTGCGCGCCAATCTTGCGCGCACCGTGCCGGAAATGCGGACCCGACAGGCCGGTGCCACCCGGATCGTCGTGGTGGCGCCGGACGCCGAACTCGCAGCCCTCGCTGCTGCCGAAATCGCCGATCTGACGCCGGATCTGCCCGTCGCCGTCCTGACGGGCGGCACGAAAGGCTGGCGCGAGGCCGGCCTCGAGATCGAGACGGGTCACGTCCGGATGGCGGATCCGCCGACCGACGTCTGGTACCGGCCATACGACTTCAAGGAAGACGTCGAAGCCGCCATGCGCCAGTACCTGGACTGGGAGGTCGACCTCGTGCCGCAGGTCGAGCGCGACGGCGATGCCCGGTTCTCCGTCCTGAAGCGGTAGAACGGCGGAACGGCTTGTATTTGAAGGCCTTGTCACATTGCCGCGTACGCTTGACACCCCGCGGGCCTGCCCATAGGTTCCGGCGCGTTTTTCATTGTGACCGCATCGTGTTGGTGCGGTGGCGGTGGAAAGCCCGGAGCGGAGCATCCGGTTATGGCTGAGGACGATCGGAAATCGACGCCTGACGAGCTGGATCGGCGCCTAAAGGGTGTCCGGCAGGCCTACCAGGCAGGTACGGGACGGTCGTCGAGACCTGCAGCGCGCGGCGCCGGTGGCGAAAAGCTGGGCGTCGGCATGCGGATCGCAGTCGAACTGGTGGCGGGCGTCGTTGCGGGGGCCTTCATGGGCCTGATGGCTGATCAGTGGTTGGGTACGAAACCCTGGCTGCTGATCGTGGGGTTCGTGCTGGGGTGCGGTGCGGCGTTCATGAACGTCTACCGGGTTGCGCAGGCTGAAGAGCGGCGCAGCAAGGCATCCCAGGATGAGAAGAAGAGCTGAATGGGGATAGAGTAACGTGGCCAGCCCGCTCGAGCAGTTTGCTATCCAGAACCTGACCGCCCCGCTGTTCACCATCGGTGGCCATCACATCGCCGTCACCAACTCCGCCATCTTCATGATGGGCGCGGTGGTCCTCTCGTCGGGCCTTCTGCTTGCGGGCGCCGGCAAGGGTGCGATGATCCCGGGCCGCATCCAGGCGATGTCGGAACTCTTCTACGAGTTCATCGCCAACATGATCCGGGACAATGTCGGCAGCGCCGGCAAGAAATTCTTCCCATTCATCTTCACGCTCTTCATCTTCACGCTGTTCGGCAACATCCTCGGGATGCTGCCCTACGGCTACACCTTCACGTCGCAGATCGCCGTCACCTTCTTCATGGCGATGGTCGTCTTCCTCGGCGTGACGCTGATCGGCCTGTTCAAGCACGGCCTGCACTTCTTCTCCCTGTTCTTCCCGCACGGCGCGCCGCTCTTCACCGCGCCGATCCTGATCCCCATCGAGGTGGTTTCCTACCTCAGCCGCCCGATCAGCCTGTCGGTCCGTCTGTTCGCCAACATGACGGTCGGCCACGTTCTGCTGAAGGTGCTGGCCGGTTTCGTCGTGGCGCTCGGCTTCTTCGGCTTCGTGCCCCTCATCGTGCTGGTGGCAATCACCGCGCTCGAGCTGCTGGTCGCGCTGCTGCAGGCCTACATCTTCACCATCCTCTGCTGCATCTACCTGAACGACGCGCTGCACCTGCACTAGGTCGCCGCGCCCGTACCCTTTGTTCCATCACGTCAAAGCCAAGAGAAAACAGGAGATAGAAATGGACGCTTCAGCCGCCAAGTTCATCGGTGCAGGCCTCGCCGCCATCGGCATGATCGGCGCCGGCATCGGCGTGGGCAACGTCTGGGCGAGCTACATCACGGCCCTGTCGCGCAACCCGGCCTCGAAGGCCGAAATCGGCGCCAACATCTGGATCGGCTTCGCCGTCACCGAGGCCATCGCGCTGTTCGCGCTGATCGTCGCGCTGATCGCCCTCTTCGCCTGAGTTCGATCGTGCCCGTTCAGGCACTTCGGATTTCGCTCGCCGCGGCAGCCCTGACCGGGCTGCCGTTTGCCGCGCAGGCGGCCGGCATGCCGCAGTTCGACCTTACCAAGTTCCCCACCCAGATCTTCTGGCTGGTGGTGTGCTTTGCCGTTCTGTACTTCCTCATGGCCAAGGCCGTCCTGCCGAAGATCGGCGCGACGATCGAGAGCCGCGAGCACAAGATCCAGGCGGACCTCGACGCCGCCCAGAAGGCCAACGACGCGGCCCGTGCCGCAGGTGTCGAGCAGGACAAGGCGCTCGCCGAAGCGCGCAACCAGGCCTCCGGCCTGATCCGCGAAGCTTCGGAAGCGGCCGCGGCCCAGACCTCGGCCAAGCTTCACGAAGTCAGCGAGCGGCTGGGCGCCGACATCGTCGCCGCCGAGAAGCGGATCGGCGAGCAGCGCACGCAGGCCCTCGCGGGCCTCGGCAGCATGTCGACGGAAATCGCCACGGCGGTGCTGGGCAAGCTGGTGGGATCCGCCGATCCCGCGCAGGTCGCCCGCGCCGTCGATGAGGCAGCAAAGGCAGGCAAGCCATGATCGGTACCGCATGGGCAGCCGATGCACACGGCGGCGGAGGCGGCTTGTTCTCCGATCCGACGTTCTGGGTCGCCGTTGCCTTCATCATCTTCCTGGCGCTCACCGGCAAGCAGATCGTTAAGGGGCTGACCAAGCTTCTCGACGACCGCACCGCCCTCATCGCGCGCACGCTCGGCGAAGCCGAGAAGCTCCGCAACGAGGCGCAGAAGGCGCGCGACGAGGCGCAGAAGAAACTCGCCGACTCCGCCAAGCTCGCCCAGGAGATCGTGGCCCAGGCCAGGCAGGAGGCTGTGCGCCTCACGCAGCATGCGGCCGAGGAGCGTGAAGCGCTGATCGCTCGCCGCGAGCAGCAGGCCAAGGACCGCATCGCCCAGGCGGAAGCCCAGGCCTCGCGGGAAGTACGCAACATGGCCGTCGACGTGGCGCTCGCCGCCACCCGTACCCTGCTCAAGGAGCAGGTCGGCAGCGGCCGCACGCAGGCGATGATCGACGACGCCATCGCCGAACTGCCGCGCCGTCTGCACTGAATTTCAGAAAATTGGGATCGCCCGCAAACAACAAGAGCGGGCAACCTGGTGCCCCCGCCGCAAGGCGGGGGCTTTTTCTTTGCACCCTCTTCTTTAACCTCCCCCGTCTTACGGGGGAGGCTGGGTGAGGGAAGGCAACGCGATGATTTTGAGTTGGGGAGAGATCAAGACCGTGGCTCTCCCCCTCCGGCCCTTCGGGCCACCTCCCCCGTTTGACGGGGGAGGAAAGCAGTACTTATTCCGCCGCCTGCTTCAGCGGGTCGGAGCCCGGCGGATTGTTCGAGGGCTTCCAGCGCAGGATCGGCTTGCGGGCCGCCAGCGTCTCGTCGAGACGGCGGCGCGGGGCGTAGAGCGGCGCCGCCTTGAAGTCCTCCGCCGCAGTGCCGGTCTTTGCCTTTGCGGTGAGCGAGCGCAGTGCGCCGATGAACTGGTCGAGATCCTCTTTGGCCACGCTTTCGGTCGGCTCGATCAGCATCGCGCCATGCACCACCAGCGGGAAGTACATGGTCATCGGGTGGTAGCCCTCGTCGATCATCGCCTTGGCGAAGTCGAGCGTGCTGACGCCCGTGTCCTTGAGGAAGCTGTCGTCGAACAGCGCCTCGTGCATGCACGGCCCTTCGAAGGCCGGGCTCATGACGTCCTTGAGCGCGGCCATCACGTAGTTGGCGTTGAGGACGGCGTCCTCGGCGACCTGCTTCAGCCCGTCGGCGCCGTGGCTCATGATGTATGCCAGCGCGCGCGAGAACATGCCCATCTGGCCGTGGAAGGCCTTGAGACGGCCGAGCGGCAGGCCGTCGACCTTCGCGCCGTCCTCGGCGATCTGCCACGCATCGCCGTTCTTCACGATCCACGGATAGGGTGCATAGGGCGCCAGCGCCGCCGACAGCACCACCGGCCCCGCTCCAGGCCCGCCGCCGCCATGCGGCGTCGAGAAGGTCTTGTGCAGGTTGATATGCATGCAATCGACGCCGAGATCGCCCGGCCGCACCCGGCCGACGATCGCGTTGAAGTTGGCGCCGTCGCAGTAGAAGTAGGCGCCCGCCTCGTGCACGGCCTTGGAGATCTCGACGATCTCGCTCTCGAACAGGCCGCAGGTGTTGGGATTGGTCAGCATGATCGCCGCCACGTCGGGACCCAGCGCCGCCTTCAGCGCCGCAAGGTCGACGCGGCCGCGGTCATTGGCCGGGATCGGCTTCACGACGAAGCCCAGCGCCGCCGCCGTCGCGGGATTGGTGCCGTGCGCCGATTCGGGCGCCAGCACGGTCCGGCGCTGGGCGCGCTCGCCCTTGGCCTCGAGGGCGGCGGCGATCGCCATCATGCCGCACATCTCGCCATGGGCGCCGGCGGCCGGCGACATCGCCACGGCCGGCATGCCGGTGAGGGTCTTCAGCCAGTGCGCCAGGCTGTCGATCAGCTCCAGCGCGCCCTGCACGGTCGAGACCGGCTGCAGCGGATGGAGATCGCCGATGCCGGACAGGCGCGCGACCTTCTCGTTGATGCGCGGATTGTGCTTCATCGTGCACGAGCCCAGCGGGTAGACGCCCATGTCAATGGCGTAGTTCTTCTGGCTGAGGCGCGTGTAGTGCTGCACCACCTGCGGCTCGGACAGGCCCGGCAGGCCGATCTCGCCCTTGCGGCGCAGACCGTTGAGCCGCTCCCTAACCTTCGGAGGCTCGGGCAGGTCGACGCCGCAGCGTCCGGCTTGGCCCATCTCGAAGATCAGCGGCTCCTCGATCTGGAGCGCGCGGTTGCCGGTGAAGGTGCCGTGCGTGTTGACGGAGCCCGCGGTCACGCTCCCGGCGCGTCCTTGGCTGCGGTCGAGCGACTGTACCATCACAGCACCTCCTTCAGGGCAGCGACGAGCGGGTCCATGCCCGCGTCAGTCGCCGTTTCGGTCGCCGCCAACAGGAGCAGGTTCGCGACCGAGGGATCGTTGGGGATCAGGCGCGACACCGGCAGGCCGCCCAGGATGCGCCTGGCCGCAAGCGCCTCGACGACCTCGGCCGCGGGCTTCGGCAGCTTCACGGTGAACTCGTTGAAGAAACTGTCGTTCAGCACGCTCACGCCGGGGACGGCGGCGAGCTTGTCGGCGAGCTGCGTGGCCTTGGCATGGTTGAGCTCGGCCAGGTTCGTGAAGCCCGCCTCGCCCAGCAGGGTGAGATGCACCGTGAAGGCCAGTGCGCAAAGGCCGGCATTGGTGCAGATGTTGGAGGTCGCCTTCTCCCGGCGGATGTGCTGCTCGCGCGTCGAGAGGGTGAGCACGAAGCCGCGCTTGCCGTCCGCATCGACGGTCTCGCCGACCAGGCGGCCCGGCATCTGGCGCATGTACTTGTCGCGTGTCGCGAACAGCCCGACGTAAGGGCCGCCGAAGCCCAGCCCGTTGCCGATCGACTGGCCCTCGCACACCACGATGTCGGCACCCATCTCGCCGGGCGGCATCAGCAGGCCGAGCGAGACGACTTCCGTCACCACCACGATCAGCAGCGCACCGGCGGCGTGGCAGGCTTCCGCAAGCTTGGTGAAGTCACGCACATGGCCGAAGAAGCTCGGATTCTGCACGACCACGCAGGACGTGTCGCGATCGACCGCGGCGATCAGATCCTCGAGGCCCTCGGCGTCTGTCTTCGAGAAGTTGGCCGCAAAACCTTCCCACTTGGCCGTGGTCTCGATGATGCTGCGATACTGCGGATGCAGCCCGCCCGAGATCAGCGCCTTGTGGCGGCGCGTCACGCGGTTGGCCATCAGCACCGCCTCGGTGGTGCCGGTCGAGCCGTCGTACATCGAGGCGTTGGCGACCTCCATGCCGGTGAGCAGCGTCACCTGGGTCTGGAATTCGAACAGGTACTGCAGCGTGCCTTGCGTGATCTCGGGCTGGTACGGCGTGTAGGAGGTCAGGAACTCGCCACGCTGGATCATGTAGTCGACGGTCGCCGGCACGTGATGCCGATAGGCGCCGGCGCCGATGAAGAACGGCGCCGCGGCGGGCGACAGGTTCTTCGCGGCAAAGCCCTGGAAGGCGCGCTCGACCTCGAGCTCGCCCTGGTGGTCTGGCAGGCCGCCGACCTTGGCCGCCAACCGCGCCGAAGCCGGCACGTCGCGGAACAGCTCGTCGACCGACCTGGCGCCGATCACGCCCAGCATCTCGCGGCGATCGGCGTCGGTGAGGGGGAGATAACGCATCAGGCTCTTGCTCCTTGAGTAATGCCCTCATCCTGAGGAGCATCGCGCAGCGATGCGTCTCGAAGGATGGGAACGAGCACCTTGTCCCTTGCCCATCCTTCTAGACGTGCCCTGCGGGCACTCCTCAGGATGAGGTTTGGTCGGCTAACCGAGGCTCTTCACGAAGGCTTCGTAAGCGGCCTCGTCCATCAGCCCGGCGAGTTCGCCCTTGTCGGCGAGCTTCAGCTTGAAGAACCAGCCTTTGCCGGTCGGCTCGGCATTCACGTCGCCCGGCGTGTCGGCAAGTGCTGCATTGCTCTCCACCACCTCGCCGCCCACCGGGGCGTAGATGTCGGAAGCGGCCTTCACCGATTCGACGACGGCGCAGGCTTCGCCCTTGGCGACCGTGCGGCCGGCAGCCGGGACATCGACGAACACGACGTCGCCGAGCTGCTCCTGCGCATACTGCGTGATACCGATCGTGCCGATATCGCCCTCGACGCGGATCCACTCATGCTCTTCGGTGTACTTGGTCTCGGCCATCTTGCTCTCCTATCCGCGGTAGTAGGCGTGTTTGACGAAAGGCATCGGCACGATCTCGGCCGGCACGGGCTTGCCGCGCACCATGAGATCGACCTTCGTTCCGTTGGCTGACTGGCTGCGCTCGACGTAGCCCATGGCGATGGCGCGCCCCAGCGTGGGCGAGAAGCCGCCCGAGGTGACGGTGCCGACGGTCTTGCCGCCGATCACGATCTCCGCGCCCTCGCGCGCGATCGCCTTGCCTTCGGGCAGCAGGCCGACCCGCTTGCGCGTCGAGCCCTCGGCGATCTGCTTCTGGACGGTCGCGGCGCCTGGGAAGCCGCCTTGCACGCGCCGCTCCTTGCCGACGCTCCACAGAAGGACCGCCTCGACCGGCGTGGTGGTCGTGTCGATGTCGTGGCCGTAGAGGCAGAGCCCGGCCTCGAGCCTGAGCGAGTCGCGGGCGCCGAGCCCGATCGGCTTGACCTCGGGATGGCCGAGCAGCTTGCGCGCGATGGCGTCGGTCTGGTCGTGCGGCGTCGAGATCTCGTAGCCGTCGCCGCCGGTATAGCCCGAGCGCGTGACGTAGCAGCGCGCGCCGTCGATCACGACATAGGCGCCGGTCATGAACTTCATGGTGGCGACCTGAGGCACCAGCCGCGACAGCACCGCCGCTGCCTGCGGTCCTTGCAGCGCCAGCAGGCCGCGCGAAAACATCGGCTCGACCTCGCAGGTCGCCGAGAGATGCTTCTGCATGTGCGCGAGGTCGGCGTCCTTGCAGGCGGCGTTGACCACCACCAGCAGGTGATCGCCCGTGCTGGTCACCATCAGATCGTCGAGGATGCCGCCGGCATCGTTGGTGAACTGGGTGTAGCGCTGCTGGCCCGGCTGCAGGCCCGCGATGTCGCCGGGCACCAGCATTTCCATCGCCTTGGCCGCATTCTGGCCGGGCTTCGCGGTGAGCCGGACCTGGCCCATGTGCGAGACGTCGAACAGGCCGCAGGCGGTGCGGGTGTGATTGTGCTCGACCAGGATGCCGGTCGGATACTGGACCGGCATCTCGTAGCCGGCGAACGGCACCAGGCGCGCGCCCAGCTCGCGATGAAGATCGTAAAGCGGCGTGCGCTTCAGGGGGCCGGCGGGCGTTTCGGTCAAGACAGTCTCCGTCAAAGGTCGCGTCCAACGCGACCGGAGTCGCGCCTCGACGACGCAAGGAATGCGCCGCTCGCGACCCCCTCTGTCCGGAGACCTGAAAGATTCGCCGGCCCCTCGATGACCCAAGGGAGAGCCGGCTTACTTCGTCGGTGGGCGTGCGCCGAATGGGGCGCCTGCCGCTTTCCAGAGACCCATCCTCCTGCGGTCCGTTTGCCTGAGAGTTTCCGGGGTCGGTTGCTCCTTCGGCGCCATCCTCGCGGATGGTCTCTCCCACAGGGATCGTCTGGGTGGCGCGACCATAGGCAGGCCCCCGTTCGGCGTCCACGCACAAAGCCGCGCAGCATCTCGAAATCGCGGGAAAAGCGAGCCGCCCTCTTGAATATGAGTGATTACTCACTTATTATATGAGCGCTTACTCACTTAGGGAGGTTGGCATGTTCATTCGCCGCTCGTTTGATGAGTTTCCCCTGCTTCAAAGCGAAGGCTCGCCAGAGACAAAGCCCGACACGGCGATCGACTGGCGCTGCCTGTATCCCGAAGACGACCAGCCCTCTTTTCCGAGTGAGCGCTCCCTCATAGGATGCGGGACATGGGCAAAGCCGAAGAGACCAAAGCCCGCGTAGAACGCGCGGCCCTCACCCTGTTCGTGGCGCGCGGTGTCGCGGAGACCACGACCCGCGAGATCGCCATGGCGGCGTCGATCGCCGAGGGCACGATCTACCGCTACTTCCCCAGCAAGGAGCAGCTCGCCCTCGACATCTTCCTCGGCCATCACCGCGCGCTGGCCGAGGCGCTGGCCGAGGCGCACCGGCCGGTCGCGGGCCTGCGCAACAAGATCGACGCCATCGTCGGCTGTTACTGCGAGTGGGCGGACCGGGACTGGTCGCTGTTCGCCTACCACCTGCTGACCCAGCACCTGTTCCTGGCGCTGGTCCCCGACGGCACGCCCAATCCCGTCGACGTCGTGCGCGAAGTCATTGTAAGCGCCATGGCCGCCGGCGAGATCCCGCAGCGCGATCCAGACCTCGCGGCCGCCTCCGCCATCGGCACCGTGATGCAGCCCGCGACCTACAAGGTCTACGGCCGCTTCGAAGGCCCTCTCTCAAATCACGTGCGCTTTTTTGCAGATGCGGCCTGGGCGGTGCTTTCCGCCCCCAACCGATTCCCCTGAGATCATGGGAGCGCGGCACTGGAGTGGCGCGTTCCATTGAGCCACTGGGCTAGTTGGAACCCTCGCGGGCCAGCGCGGCGAAGGCTTCGGCGAAGGCCTCGCGCGGGCCGCCGAGGCCGGTTTCGTTGAAGATGTCGGCGGTCAGCGACTTCACGGCGTTCTCGTCGATGCGTACGCCGTTGTTCTCGAGGAAGCCGCGCGCGGCCGTCACGGCCTCGTCCATCGCGCCGCCGCGCTTGTAGAGCTGGTAATAGTCGGGATGGCCGCCGCGGCCCAGCGCCTCGGCCAGCACGTCGGTGAAGTTGACGACCCGCAGCGACGGATAGATCGCCTCGGCGCCCGACAGCGCGCGATGGCAGGAATGGTACATGGTGACGATCGTGTCGGCGCCGGCCTCGACCGCGCCCATGACCAGATCGCGATGGATCGCCTGCTCGCGTGCCTTGAATTTCGCGGCCTGTCCGCCGCAGGCGTAGGAGAAGCCGGAATCCTGCGGCAGCTCGACCAGTTCGAGGTTGGGCACGGCGCGCAGCAGGGTGCGGATGCTCTCGACCGTGGCGCCGATCCCCTGATGCTCGTGGATGACGACGCGGCGCTTCGGCTGCTCGGCCTTGAAGCGCGCCTGCAGCGCATCGAGGTTGGCGGCGAGGAATTCGCTCACGTGTCCGAGGTCGAACGACGGCTCCTCGACGTCCTTCTCCAGCTCGTCGAAATTTTTGGTGCAGGTCGGACACCAGGTCAGGACCTTCGAGGCGCCGGACTGGCCGAAGCGCTGGAAGGTGCGATGGCCCATGCGTTCGTAGGTCGGCAGATCGGCTTCCTGGAACTGGTAGACGCCGCAGCAATGGGCGGTGCCGCCGACCACGTCGAAATCGAGTTCCATCGCGTCGAGGATGTCCATGACGTTGAGCACGATGTGCGGCGTGCGCAGCACGTTGCAGCCCGTATAGAACAGCACGTCGGCGGTGCGCCGCTCGGCCGGCGCCAGGATCTGCTTCAGCGTCTCCGACGGAAGCTGCATGCTGGCCAGCAGCCGCACGGCCTGCGCCATGTGGCGGAAGCGGCTGGCGGCATTGGCCGCCCCCTCCTGCACCGGCCGCACCGCCTGCAGCGACTTCATCTTGGCGATGGTCACCCACTGGCGGACGTTGATGCCCTCGGGACAGGCGGCGCTGCACTGGGCGCTGCCGTCGCAGGCGCCGAGCCACTTGTCGAGCAGCGGCGCCGCGGCGCCGCCGGTGCGCGTCAGCGACAGCAGCTCAGCCACACGCTGCACGGACTGGCCCATGTCGAGCCCGCTCTCGCCTGCCGTGGGACAGGCTTCGAAACACTTGCCGCAGGTGGTGCAGCGATCGGCCGCCTGGGCGGCCAATGCTTCCAGCCTGTCGGCATAGGCGCTCATCAGCGCTGGCCCTGGCGCCGGTTGTACTCGAGTTCCTCCATCGATGGCCTGAGGCCCACGGCAATGCGGTAGCTGCCAAGCTGGGAGATCTGACTGAACGGCAGGGTGAGCGTCAGTTCCTCCTGCGACTGGCCGCGTGGGTTGGCACTCGACAGCTTGAAGTCGGCGGTGAAATCCTGGCCCTGGAGGACCTGGCCCGAGGCGCCGATGACGCGCACGAAGTACGGCACGCTTGTCTGGCCGGCGACCACCGAGGGGCCGGCCGTGGCCGCCACGCGCATGACCAGGGTCACGTCCATCTGATTGCGCCGCAGCGAGCACTTCGTGCCGGCACCGGTCAGCACCGCTTCATATTCAACATCGCGCGGATCGCGGCCCGGCCCGTCCCTGAAATGCGTCAACCGCCCGGCATCCTGGACCGTGAACGGCGCCGGACAGTAGGCCGTCGCCGAATCCTCGGACTTGCCCCCACAGGCAGCGAGCAGGAGCGCCAGCGCGACCGGCGCGGCGCGCAGATACGATTTGAGGATCATGCCAGGGTCTTGTGCGTGCCGTCGCAAAGCGGCTTCTTCGAGGAGTGCTTGCAGTCGCAGAGCCAGTAATCGCCGGCCTTCTCGACCGAATACTTCATGGGAGCCAGGCCGGTGCCCTTGTGGCTGCCGTCGCAGAACGGCTGGGACTTGCTCAGGCCGCAGGCGCACCACCAATAGTCCTTGCCTGCCTCCAGAGACACCTTGGACGGCGCCTTGGCCGCGACAACCGGTTCGGTCATGTTGCTTTCCCCGTAGCGGCGGCTTTGTTACGGTGCCGCGCCAGATCCGTATTGCGCGGACTCTAGGCAATGGTCCGCAGGCCCGCAAGCGAACGGGTCGGCATCGCGTCGAACGAATTTCATGATTGCCCCGAAGAAGCCGCTCACGATCCTGCTCGCCAGCCCGCGCGGCTTCTGCGCCGGTGTCGACCGTGCCATCCAGATCGTCGAACGTGCGCTGGAGCGCTACGGCCGGCCGGTCTATGTCCGGCACGAGATCGTGCACAATCGCTTCGTGGTCGAGAACCTCGAGGCCCAGGGCGCGATCTTCGTCGACGAGCTCGACGAGGTGCCGGACGACCGACCCGTAGTCTTTTCCGCGCATGGCGTGCCGAAATCCGTGCCGGCCGAGGCCGCCCGCCGCAACCTGCTCTATGTCGACGCGACCTGTCCGCTGGTCTCCAAGGTCCATCGCGAGGCCGAGCGTCATGCCCAGTCCGGCCGCACCGTCGTGCTGATCGGCCATGCCGGCCACCCCGAGGTGATCGGCACGATGGGACAGCTGCCGCCCGGCAAGGTGGTGCTGGTCGAGGACGTGACCCAGGCCGAGACGCTGGTGGTCGCCGATCCGGAAAATCTCGCCTACGCCACCCAGACCACCCTGTCGGTCGACGACACGACCGACATCGTTTCCGCCCTGCGCCGCCGGTTCCCGTCGATCCAGGGGCCGAAGATGGAAGACATCTGCTACGCGACGACCAACCGCCAGGCCGCGGTCAAGGCGATCGCCCAGCGCTGCGACGCGATGGTGGTGATCGGCGCGCCCAATTCCTCGAACTCGATGCGGCTGGTCGAGGTCGCCGCCAACTATGGCTGCACCCGCTCGCGCCTCGTGCAACGGGCCGCCGACATGGACTGGGACTGGCTGGGCGATTCGCATCGCCTCGGCATCACGGCCGGCGCCTCGGCGCCCGAGCTGCTGGTCGACGAGCTGATCGAGGCCTGCCGCGCCCGCTACGAGGTCACCGTCGAGGAAGTGCGCACGACCGAGGAAAGCGTCGTGTTCAAGCTGCCGCGCGCGCTGGTGGCCTGACGTGGCGGTCTATACGGAAGTCGGCGACACCGAGCTCGAAGCCTTTCTCGCCGACTACGACATCGGCCGGGCCGAGTCCTTCAAGGGAATCGCCGAAGGCGTCGAGAACTCGAACTATCTGCTGACCACGACCAAGGGCCAGTACATCGTCACGCTCTACGAGAAGCGCGTCGATCCCCGCGACCTGCCCTTCTTCCTCGGCCTGATGGACCATCTCGCCGCGCGCGGCATCACCTGCCCGCAGCCGATCCACGGCCGCGACGGCAACGCGCTGCGCACCCTGGCCGGCAAGCCGGCGGCGATCACGAGCTTCCTTCATGGCATGTGGCCGCGCCGCACGACGGTGGCGCACTGCGCGCCGGTCGGCGAGGCGCTGGCCGGCCTGCACCTCGCCGGCCAGGACTTCGCGCTCAAGCGGCCCAACGCGCTGTCGGTGGCGGGCTGGCGCCCGCTCTGGGAGGGCTGCCGCCGCGAGATCGACGCGCCGCTCGACCGCGAGCTCGGCGCCGAGATCGCGTTCTTCGAAGCCAACTGGCCGGGCGGCCTGCCGGCCGGCGTGATCCATGCCGACCTGTTCAACGACAATGTCTTCTTCCTGCAGGACAGGCTCTCCGGCCTGATCGACTTCTACTTCGCCTGCAACGACCTGCTGGCCTACGACGTCGCGATCTGCCTCAACGCCTGGTGCTTCGAGATCGACAATTCCTTCAACGCCACCAAGGCGCGCGCCCTGCTGCAGGGCTACGAGAGGGTGCGCCGGCTGGGCGACGACGAGAAGCAGGCGCTGCCGCTGCTGGCGCGCGGCGCGGCGTTGCGCTTCCTGCTCACCCGCCTCTACGACTGGGTGCACACGCCGGCCAACGCGCTGGTGAAGCGCAAGGACCCGCAGGAATACCTCGCCAAGCTGCGCTTCCATCGCGGTGTCACGTCCCTCTCGGATTACGGCCTGTAAGAGCGCGATCGTGAGCGACGCCCCGAAAGTCGAGATCTTCACCGACGGCGCCTGCAGCGGGAACCCCGGCCCGGGCGGCTGGGGCACGATCCTGCGCATGGGCGAGAAGGAACGCGAACTGTCGGGCGGCGACCGCGCGACCACCAACAACCGCATGGAACTGATGGCGGCGATCCAGGGGCTCGAAGCCCTGAAGCGGCCCTGCCATGTCCGGCTCTTCACCGACAGCACCTATGTGAAGGACGGCGTCACCAAGTGGATCCACGGCTGGAAGAAGAACGGCTGGAAGACCTCCGACAAGAAGCCGGTGAAGAACGCCGAGCTGTGGCAGCGCCTCGATGCCGCCCGCGCCGTCCATCACGTCGAGTGGCACTGGGTGAAGGGCCATAGCGGCCACCCGGAGAACGAACGCGCCGACGCGCTGGCCCGCGCCGCCATCGCGACCCTCAGGACGCCGCGCTGAGCGGTTTTTCGAGTCCCGATCGAATCGCCAACACCAACCCCAGGATGAGGAGGTGGGTGAACCGGCAGCGCCCCACGGCGCCAACCCATTGGGAAAACGAGGATTCCCACGGACACTTGCGAACGATTGCCATCCGCCGGCGAATCGACCCTTTTCGATTCGTTTGATTCGTCGATTTCGTTCGTTTCGTTTATCCGCCGGAAGTCCCGGCCTTTTTCAACGACTTGCCGAAAAATCAGCTGCGCTTGGGCTGCGGCGGAACGGGCTTCTTCTCGCCCGGCTTGTCCATCACGAGGTCGAGGCCCTCGCGCTTGCCGTCGCAGGGATTGTCGCCTTCCGCCAGGCGCCAGACCTGTGACTTGCCCGAGCGGCGGAAGGTGAGAAGGCCGGCCACCTTGCAGGGCGTCCCCTTCTCGACCGAAGCGACCCGGAACGCGACCTCGCCGCGAACCTGAACGACGCCCGCCCCGATCCGCTCGACGACTCCGTCGATCGAAACCCAGTCGCCCTCGGTGCCCGGTGCGACGCTGTCGAGGCGGCCCTTGATCGTCCAGACATTGCCCTGGCGGGTCACCGTCACTTCGCCGGGCTTGGCGCCCTTGATCTTGGCATGGCGGCCCCAGGTGATCTTGCGCGCGTCCGCGAACAGCTGCGCCTCGGCATCGGAATCGATGATCGTCCGCTCGACCTTCGGCGGCGTCGGCGGCAGCGGCGAGGAAAGCTCGGCGGGAGAGGCGCCCCGCTCGGTCACCGGCGCCCGCTCCGGAGGCGGCGCGGGATAGTAGGAAGTCGGCGGCTGCGGAGCGGCGGCGGGCTGCGCAAGGGCGGGCACGGCAAGGACCAGCGCACCGAGGAGAGCGATCGACGAGAGGGCTTTGTTCATTTGCCCGTATTTTACCCGAGCGGTCGGCGCGAGGCTATCGCTTCCCACCTTGCGCTGGCGCCTGTGAGGGTGCCGGAGAAGGCGCCGCAGGAGGCCCGGCCGGGGCGCCGCCGGCAAGCCCCGCTTCGGCGCGGCGGGCCGCCGCCGAACTCGCCGGGACCAGCTTCAGCACGCGGTTGAAGTCGGCGTTGGCCGCGTCGCGCGCGCCGCGGGCCAGATGGATCGTGCCGCGCTCGAGCAGCGCCTCGGCATTGTCCGGCGCGATCGACAGCGCGCGGTTGACGTCGACCAGGGCGCGGCCGGGATCGCGGGCATTGCGCCAGGCCGCGGCGCGTAGCACCAGCGCCTCGACATCGTCCTGGCGCAGCCGGATGGCCTGGTCGAAGTCCGAGATGGCGCGCGGCCAGGACTGCAGGGCGGCGTAGGACAGGCCGCGATCGATCCAGAGATCGGGATCGTTGGTCTTGAGCTCCAGCGCCCGGCTCTGGGCGGCGGCGGCCTTCTCGGCGGCGCCCGCCTCCATCCAGGCCTGTCCGGCCTGGGCGTACAATTCGGCGCGCAGGCCGGGCCGGTCCTGTCCCATGTCGCGGGCGATCGCCTCGAACTGCGCCGCGGCCTGCGCCGGCTTGCCCGACTGGAACATGGCGACGGCGACGCAATGACGGGCCCCCATGCCGCCGCCTTCGACGATCCATTTCTCGGCCGTCGCCAGGGCCTTCAGCGGCTCCATCCGCGCGAGCTGCATACACTGGGTGTAGCGGCGGACATGATCGGGGCGCGTCTCCAGCGCGGGCGGTCCGGGCAGGGACGTGGCGGGCGCCGGAATGACCGGAATGGGCTGGGCGAGCGACGGCGACGCGGCGACAATGCCGAGCAGCGGCCACAGCGACTTTGCTTTGAACAACATGGTTGCAAAGAACCGTGCGAAGGCGATCCTGACAAGATGACAAGACGACTTTTCATTTTCGGCCTGGGCTACAGCGGCCTTGAAATCGCCAAGTTTGCGAAGGCGCAAGGTTGGTCGGTGGCGGGAACGTGCACGACCGAAGAGAAGGCACGCAGGCTGCGCGAAGCCGGGATCGAGGCGCATGTCTTCGATGGTACTGCGGCCCTTGCGGCCGATGCCTTCGGTGACGCGACCCATGTCGTCTGCACGATCGCGCCGGGCGCCTCCGGCGATCCGGCGTTGCGGACCTGTCGCACCCTGCTCGGCCGGGCGCGCTGGCTGGGCTACCTCTCGACCACCGGCGTCTATGGCCATCATGCCGGCGGCTGGGTCGACGAGACGACGCCTTCTCTCTCGACGCAGCCGCGCAGCCTGGAGCGCATCGCCGCCGAGCAGGACTGGCGCGGCCTCGCGGCCGAGACCGGCGCGGCTCTCCATATATTGCGACTGCCCGGCATCTACGGTCCGGGCCGCAGTCCGCTGGACCGGGTGCTTGCCGGCTCGGCGCAACGCATCGACAAGCCCGGCCAGTTCTTCTCGCGCATCCATGTCGAGGACATCGCCGCCAGCACGCTGCAGGCCATGGACCGCGAACACGGCACCGAGATCTGGAACGTGGCCGACGACTTGCCGGCGGCCAATGCAGATGTCGTCGCCTATGCCTTCGAATTGCTGGGCCGCCCCGTACCCCCGGCCATTCCCTGGGACGAAGCCGCACCCACGATGTCGGCGATGGCCCGCTCCTTCTATTCGGAGAGCCGCCGCGTGAAGAACGACAAGCTCAAGCACGAGCTCGGCGTCGTGCTGCGCTATCCGACCTACCGCGAGGGCCTCGCCGCGATTCTGGCGGCAGAAGGTTTAGTAGCCCGTCGTCTCGACCGGAGCGCGTAGCGCGGAGCGGAGAGACCTTCTCTCAACCAATAGCCGGCTAGGTGTAGAGAGAAGGTCTCTCCACTCCGCGCCTTCGGCGCTCCGGTCGAGACGACGGGATCTTTTGAACCCACCAACTCTTCGACCGTCGTGATGAGGCCCACGATGTCGGCGATGGCTCGCTCCTTCCGACCTATCGCGAGGGCCTGAAGGCGATTGCTGCCGCGGAGAACATTCAAGCCCCGTCGTCCTGAGCGGAGTGAGCGAAGCGAACGCAGTCGAAGGACCTCTTTTCCGACGCATGGCCTGTCGAAACGAAAAGAGGTCCTTCGACTACGCTGCGCTCCGCTCAGGACGACGGGAACTTTCTTGATGTCATCCTGCCCTACCCCACCAGTTCCTCGACCGTCGCGATGAGGCGGGCGATGTCGGCTTGGGTGCTGAGGCGATGGTCGCCGCCCTTGATGAAGGTGGTGACGACCTCGGGCGCCTCCAGGTGCTGCGCGATCTGCAGCGAATATTCCCACGGCACGTCGGGATCGCTCTGGCCGTGCAACAGTCGCACCGGACAAGGCAGGGACAGCGGCTTGTCGAGCAGCAGGTGGTTGCGGCCCTCCTCGATCAGCTTCCAGGTGAAGACCGACGGCTCGGGCGAATATTGCGACGGACGTTCGAGCCTTCCCTCGCGCTCCAGGGTGGCGCGATCCTCGGGCGAGAGGCCCTGCAGCAGCATGCGCTCGGTGAAGTCGGGCGCGGCCGCGATCAGCACGAGGCCGGCCAGTCGCTCGGGCCGCGCGCGCGCCGCCAGCAGCGACAGCCAGCCGCCCATGCTGGAGCCGACCAGCACCAGCTTGCCTTTGGTCAGTTGGTCGATCGCGGCAAGCGAATCGTCGAGCCAGCGGCCGATCGTGCCGTCCTCGAAGCGCCCCGACGACTGGCCGTGACCGAGATAGTCGAAGCGCAGGAAGGCGCGACCCGTCCTTTCCGCCCAGGCTTCGAGCGCGACCGCCTTGGTGCCGGTCATGTCGGACCGGAAACCGCCGAGGAAAACGACCGTCGGCGCCCGCCCTTCCGTGACTGCATAGGCGATGGTGTTGCCGTCGTCGCGCCGCAGTCGCTCGACCCTACCCACGTTGCTCCTCCCGTGTTACCTGCTGCGTCCCCTCAATCGTGTAGCCAAAAGCTAGGCCCGTGTCCGCGCCCACCCTGCTTCAGATCGTTCCGACCCTGGCCGGTGGCGGCGTGGCCCGCGCCACGCTCGAGGCGGCGCAGGCCGTCATCGCAGCGGGCGGCTCGGCGATCGTGGCGTCGCCCGGCGGCAGCCTCGTTCCCGATCTCCTGAGGCTGCGCGCGAGCCACATCGAAATCCCGGCCCCGTCTCACCCTGCGTGGGGACGGCTGACCCTCCCCGGCAAGCTCGCCTCCGGCCTGCGCGACGCGAAGGTCGAGATCATCCAGGCGCGCTCGCCCGTGTCGGGCTGGATTGCGCGCGCGCTCGCGCGCCGGCTCGGCATCAAGTGGATCGCCACCCTGCACCGGCCGTTCCTCGCTTCGGACTTTGCCGGGCGCTTCGTCGAGGGCCGTCAGTCGCGCGCCGATGCGGTGATCGCCGTCTCGCAACATGTCGCGCGCGATGCGCTGGAACGCTTTCCGTCGTTGCAGGACCGGCTGGAAGTCATCGCCCCCGGCATCAACTTCGACCGGTTCGATCCGGCGATCGTGCGGGCCGACCGGCTGATCCGGCTGGCCGGCGAGCTGCGCGTGCCCGACGGCAGCCATCTCATCCTCTGTCCCGGCCGCTTCGGCGAGGACAATGGTCAGAAGATCCTGGTCGAGGCGATCGGGCGCCTCGGGCGGGACGACGTGTTCTGCCTGCTGCTGGGCTCGACCGGTGCGGCGACCCCGTTCGAGAAGGAACTGGAACGCGCGATCGAGGCGGCCCAGCTCAACGGCCGCGTCCAGATCGGGCCCTATGTCGACGACATGCCGGCCGCCTACATGCTGGCCGATGTCGTGGTCTCGACCGGCGGCGCGCGGCAGGGCTTCAGCCGGGCCCTGGTCGAAGCCCAGGCGATGGGACGCCCCGTGGTCGCCGAGGATGGTGGTGGCGCCGCCGAGACGATCCGGCCGGACGGTGTCACGGGCTGGCTGGCGCCTTCCGGCGATCCCGCGGCGCTCGCCGAGGCCCTTCAGGCCGCCCTGTCGCTGTCAGTGGCGCGACGGGCGGAACTGGCGCGGACGGCGCAGGAGCATGTGCGCAGCAACTACGGTCTGGCGCAATCCAACCAGCTGCTCCTGGCCCTCTATCACCGTCTGACGGACCGCTGACCTTGACTCAGCCTTGCCCGGCAACTATCTCCGGCCCCATGGAACGCCGGTTTTTCACCGCTCCTGCCGTTATCACCACCGTCCGAACTTGAATCGGCCGGGCGCCCGCATGCGTGCGGCTTCCCGGCCCGCCGCCGCCGACCCGTTTTGAGTCGGCGGATGGACTGCGTTCGGAATTTCGTTAGCTGGTGAATCCAATGATCAATATTTCCCTCCCGGACGGCTCGGTCCGGTCCTTCGACAAGCCCGTCAGCGGCGCCGAGATCGCCGCCTCGATCGGTCCCGGCCTCGCCAAGGCGGCGCTGGCTCTCCGCGTCGACGGCAAGATGGTCGACCTCGCCCATGTGGTCGACCGCGACGCGAAGATCGGCATCGTGACGTCGCGCGACCCCGATGCGCTGGAGCTGCTGCGCCACGACGCGGCGCACGTGCTGGCGCAGGCGGTGCAGGAACTCTATCCCGGCACGCAGATCACCTTCGGCCCCTCGACGGAGGACGGCTTCTACTACGACTTCGTGCGTGATCAGCCCTTCTCGCCGGAAGACTTCGCGAAGATCGAGCAGCGCATGGCCGAGATCGTCGATCGCGACCTGCCGATCGAGCGGTCGGTCTGGGATCGCGCACAGATCAAGGACTACTTCGTCCAGCACGGCGAGAAGTTCAAAGCCGAGTGGGCCGACGAGCTGCCGAAGGACGAGGAGATCTCCGTCTACAGGCAGGGCGACTGGCTCGACATGTGCCTCGGCCCGCACCTGCCCTCGACGGGCAAGCTCGGCAAGGCCTTCAAGCTGACGAAGGTGTCGGGCGCCTACTGGCGCGGCGACAGGAACAACGCCCAGCTGCAGCGCATCTACGGCACGGTCTTCTTCTCAGACAAGGACCTGAAGGCCTACCTGCATCGCATCGAGGAGGCCGAGAAGCGCGACCATCGCCGCCTCGGCCGCGAGATGGGCCTCTTCCATCAGCAGGAAGAGGCCGCCGGCATGGTGTTCTGGCACCCCAAGGGCTGGACCTTCTGGCGCACGCTGGAGAGCTACATCCGGCGCCGGCTGGATGCGGGCGGCTACCAGGAAGTGAAGACGCCGCAGCTGGTCGATCGCAAGCTGTGGGAGGCGTCGGGCCACTGGGAGAAGTTCCGCGAGAACATGTATCTCAGCGAGAACGAGGAAGGCCTGCGCGAATTCCTCGCCGACGACGACAAGCGCATCTTCGCGCTGAAGCCGATGAACTGCCCCTGCCACGTGCAGATCTTCAACCAGGGGCTCCGCAGCTACCGCGAGCTGCCGCTGCGCATGGCCGAGTTCGGTTCGTGCCATCGCTTCGAGCCGTCGGGCGCGCTGCACGGCATCATGCGCGTGCGCAACTTCACCCAGGACGATGCCCACATCTTCTGCAGCGAGGAGCAGATCGAGAGCGAGACGATCCGCTTCTGCGAGCTGCTGGGCTCGATCTACCGGGACCTGGGCTTCCCGGACTATTTCGTGAAGTTCTCGGACCGTCCGCCGGTGCGCGCCGGGTCGGACGCGGTGTGGGACCAGGCCGAGGGCGCGCTCAAGGCGGCGTCCAAGGCCGCCGGGCTCGATCTCCAACTGAACCCGGGCGAAGGCGCGTTCTACGGGCCCAAGCTCGAGTTCGTGCTGCGCGACGCGATCGGCCGCGACTGGCAGTGCGGCACCCTGCAGGTCGATTTCGTGCTGCCCGAGCGGCTGGATGCGAGCTACGTGGCCGAGGATGGCTCGCGCAGGCGCCCCGTGATGCTGCACCGCGCCATCTTCGGCAGCTTCGAGCGGATCATCGGAATCCTGATCGAGAACTATGCCGGCCGTTTCCCGCTGTGGCTGGCGCCGACACAAGCGGTGGTGGTCACGATCGTGAACGACGCCGATGGCTATGCCGAGGAGGTCGCGACCGCCCTGCGCGCCGCCGGCATGCGGGTCGAGACCGACCTGCGCAACGAGAAGATCAACTACAAGGTCCGCGAGCATTCGCTGGCGCACGTGCCGCTGATCCTCGCGGTCGGCCGGCGCGACATGGACGCCCGCACGGTGGCGATCCGCCGGCTGGGCTCGGAAAAGCAGGAGGTCCTTGAACTCGGGGCCGCCGTCACTACACTTTCCAATGAGGCCCGGCCGCCCTTCTAGGGCGGTCCGGTCTCGATGCCCGCCCCGAAGTCGGGGCTTCGACAGAGGAGAAGGAAGCCATAGCAAGACCTGCCCAACAGACTGCGCCCACCCGCGAGGGTCCGCGCGTCAACAACGAGATCCGCGCGGCGCAAGTCCGGCTGATCGACGAGAACGGCGAGATGGTCGGCGTCGTCAGCACACGCGAGGCCATCGAGATGGCCGAAGAGGCCAATCTCGACCTGATCGAGATCTCGCCCAATGCCGTCCCGCCGGTCGCCAAGATTTCCGACTACGGCAAGTACAAGTACGAGGCCCAGAAGAAGGCTCACGAGGCGCGCAAGCACCAGAAGGTGATCGAAGTCAAAGAGATCAAGATGCGTCCGAACATCGATGATCATGACTACGAAGTGAAGATGCGCGCCATGAAGCGGTTCATCGAGGAAGGCGACAAGGTGAAGGTCACCCTGCGTTTCCGCGGCCGCGAGATGGTTCACGCCAATCTCGGCATGGAAGTGCTGAACCGCGTGCGTGGCGAGATGGACGAGCACACCAAGATCGAGTCGATGCCGCGCATGGAAGGCCGGCAGATGATCATGGTCCTGGCGCCCAAGTAGGTATCGAGCAGGCGCCCTTTCAGCGTGCGTATCGGCGCCGGACAGGCGGCCCCTACTTCTTCAGGGGCCGCTGCCGCAGCGTCACCGTTCCGGCGGTACGCTGTTCGTCGGGGTCGAAGCGCCCCGAGAGCGGAACGGGCTCGCCCGGCCAGGTCACGCTGTAGACGGTCTCACCGGCAAACGACATCGGCCCCTCACTCTTCGCGGACTGCCAGTAGTCGCAGCGCACCGCGTCGCCGGGATCGATCTGCTGCGCGAGGCAGAACTGGTGCAGCACGTAGGGGATGAAGCGCGCGCGCCCGCCTTCGGGCGCGGTGGCGACGTTCAGGCCGAACGACGAAGGCTGCCGGTTGCAGCGCTCCCGGACGATGATTTCCGACGTCCCCGGCGTCCGCAGGTGCAGGCCTTCGAGTTCGACACGCAGGGCCTCGACGGCACGCACACGCGCGGCATCGGCGAAGCGGGCGGCGACCAGGGCCGCCTCGTAGCGGCCGACCGCTGCTGAGACCTCGGCTTCCGGATACCCCGCCCGCGCGAGGTCGCGCGACCAGGACAGGGTTTCGAGCGCGCGCACGACCATCTCGCCGCTGAGGCCCGAACTGTCGCCCCACTCGCCCAGCACGTTGGCCCGGGTCCAGCAGTGCTTCAGGAGATTGTAGCCACCCGCCTCGACCGGCAGGGCCCGCGTCTTCTGGATTCCGATCGACTTCGCGACCACCGTCTTCATGAGCAGGTACTGGAGGGCAGGCGCCTCCCGCGCCTTCCCCGAACTGGAGAGCGCGGTCAGCGGGGTTGCCGCGGCCTGCGCGTTGGCCGGCGGAGCGGGCGGATCGACACGAAGCGCGGAAACAGGAGGTCCCTGGAGCTGCGCCTGGGCCGGTGCCGCCAGCAGGAGCGCCAGAAACGCGAACGCTGCAATCTTCATCTTCCGGGATCCCTGGGGACGTCGCGGCGAAGGATGATAGGCTTCGCCCGTGCGCCAACGCTTCAGCCTCCTCCTCGTTGCAGTCCTCCTGGGAACGGGCGCGACCGCCGGCGCCCAGACGACGGGACCGGCGCCCGGACAGGCGCCCAACAGCGAGGCCGCGCGCCTCCTCGCCGACTTCCAGAATTTCGGCCCGCACCGCGCCTTCGTCGTGTCGCCCGACGGACGGGCGAGCTGGTGGGCCGGCGCCGGCGGCGCCGATCCGGGGCACGCCATCACGTCGGCCCTCAAGCGCTGCCTGGAGCGCACGAAGCAGGAGTGCAGGCTCCACATCGTCAACAACTACACGGTCACCGGACACGACTGGCGCGAACTGGTGCCGGCCCGTTCCGTCGGCGCCGTCGATATCGGCCGGCTGCGGCCGCAACCCTACTGGTCGATGCGCGGGCCCCAGCTCGCCACCGGACTGCTGGTGTGGAGCCACGGCTACATGGCGGGCCGGAACTCGACCGACAGCGCACCGCAGCCCTGGGTCGGCCACTTCACGCGCGCGGGCTACGACCTCTACCGCTTCGACCGCGAATGGATCGCCGACTGGGCGAGTGACGCCACCGCACTGGCCGACGCCGTCGCCCGGGCGAAGGCCATGGGCTACCGGAGGGTCATCCTCGCCGGCCAGTCGGCGGGAGCCTGGGTGTCGCTGGCGGCGCTGCAGCGCGGCGCCGCGGCCGACGGCGTGATCTCGATCGCGGCGGCCCATCACGGCGTCGTCGAGAAGATGGGCGACCCGACGCGCGCCCGCTCGGAGTGGCAGCACGTGCTCGAAGGCATCCGGCGCGGCCCGCGCCTCGTCGTGGTCAACTTCGCCGACGATGCCTATGACGTCGGCGGCCGCATGGACGACGCGCGGTCGATCTTCGCCCGGACCGGCGTCGAGGCCGACATCATCGACGCACCCGAGGGCTTCAAGGGCCACAATGCCGCCGACGCGACCTTCGCCCGCAAGTTCGGCGCCTGCATCACGGGGTTCATCGAAACGGGCAAGAAGCAGCCGCCCTGCTAGGCTTCAAGGATCCCTCACTGCGTTCGGCATGACACCGGTTTCTGGATCGGCGTACTGCGCAAATTCCAGCAACAGTGTCATCCCGAACGAAGTGAGGGATCCTTCGCTTGCCTGACTTCTACGGCATGTAAGACCCGCCGTTGACGTGCAGCACCTGCCCCGTCGTGGCATCCGAATCGTCGGAGGCGAGGAAGACGGCGCTGCGGGCGATCTGTTCGGGCGTGAGCAGCTTGCCGCCCAGCGGGATGTTGGCGCGGGCCATCTCGACCAGCTCGGCGTCGGTGTTGCCATAGCGCGGCTGGGCGGTGTCGGTGGTGCCGGGCGCGATCGCGTTGACCCGGATGCCGTGCGGCGCCAGTTCGAGCGCCATCGCGCGGGTCATCGAGACCACCCCGCCCTTGCTGGCGCTGTAGTGGACGCCGCGCACCGCGCCGCGGATCGCCTGCGAGGACAGATTGATGATCGAGCCGCCCTTCTTTCCCGAGGCGAGCAGCGCCTTGGCGACGGCGATGGCCGCGAAGCAGCCCGCCTTGAGGTTGATGTCCATCAGATAGTCCCAGTCGCTCTCCTTCATCTCGAGCAGCGGGACGCGCGGATAGACGCCGGCATTGTTCACCAGGATGTCGGGCGGCCCCAGCACCTGCACCGTCTCGGCGACCATCGCCTCGATCTCGGCGACCTTCGAGACGTCGGTTCGCAGCAGATGGGCGCGGCGGCCGGCGCGGGCGATGTCGCCCGCCACCGCCTCGGCGCCGGCCCGGTCGTCGAGCCAGCTCACGGCCACGTCGGCCCCCTCGGCCGCCAGCGCCCGTGCGATCGCCGCCCCGATGCCCTGCTGGGCACCCGTCACGAGAGCCACCCTGCCTGCCAGTTTCATGCGAAAATCCCCGTCAAATGGCGCTTCGGCCCGATCCCGGCCCGCTCCCGGCATGCTTGCACGTATCGGGCCGCCTCTGTATAAGCCCCGTTCCTTCGAGCGGCTTGGCCAATAAGGGCATTGCCTCGGCTGCTTCGTAAGGACTTTCCGGCCGTCTGTTCACGCAGGGGGCCGGGACCGGCGCGCAAGCGCTAACCCTTTGAAAAGGAACAAAAATGCCCAAGATGAAGACCAAAAGCGCGGCCAAGAAGCGTTTTCGCTTCACCGCGTCCGGCAAGGCAAAGCATGGGGTCGTGGGCAAGCGCCACGGCATGAGCAAGCGGGGCAACCGCTTCCTCCGCCAGGCGACCGGCATGGCGATCGTGTCCGAGCCGGATACCCGGATCCTCAAGCGCAACTTCTTCCCGTACGAGAGGTAGACCATGGCACGCGTAAAGCGGGGCGTGGCTGCACACGCTCGTCACAAGAAGGTCCTGAAGCTCGCCAAGGGCTATCGCGGCCGTTCCAAGGCGGCGTTCCGCGTCGCCATCGAGAAGGTCGAGAAGGGCCTTCAGTACGCCTATCGCGACCGCCGCAACAAGAAGCGCGCGTTCCGTGGGCTCTGGATCCAGCGCATCAACGCTGCGACCCGCGAGCATGGCATGACCTACTCCCAGTTCATGAACGGCATCCTCAAGGCCGGGATCGAGATGGACCGCAAGGTCATGGCCGATCTCGCCTCGCGTGAGCCGGCAGCGTTCAAGGCTTTGGTCGACCAGGCCCAGGCCGCCCTCAAGTAGTCTTCCGCGCGTCACGCGCGGCTGGCAGAGATCGCAAAGAGGGAGCCTGGACCACAGGCTCCCTTTTTTCGTGTTCGGTTCCGAGAGTGGGAAAGATGGACGATCTTTCGACGATTCGCAGCGCGGCGCTCGACGCCGTCCAGGCCGCCGCCGATCTCGGCGCGCTGGAAGCCGCCCGCGTGGCGGCGCTCGGCAAGAAGGGCAGCGTCACCGGCCTGATGAAGACGCTGGGCGGGCTCGCGCCCGAGCAGCGCAAGGAATTCGGCGCGCGGGTGAACCAGCTCAAGGGCGAGATCGAAGCCGCGCTCGAGGCGCGCAAGGGCTCGCTCAGCGCCTCCGCCCTGGAAGCCCGGCTGGTCGCCGAGAAGATCGACGTCACCCTGCCGGTGCGGCCCGAGGGACAGGGCACGCTGCATCCGATCGGCCAGGTGATGGACGAGATCGGCGCGATCTTCGGCGAGATGGGATTCACCTGGGCCGACGGTCCCGACATCGAGGACGACTGGCACAACTTCACCGCCCTCAACATTCCGCCCGACCATCCGGCGCGGCAGATGCAGGACACGTTCTACCTGCCGCCGCGCGCCGACGGCACGCCGATGGTGCTGCGCACCCACACCTCGCCGGTGCAGGCGCGCACCATGCTGAGCAAGGAGGTGCAGAAGCGCCTCGCCGACGGTGGCTCGCTGCGCATCATCGTGCCCGGCCGCACCTTTCGCATCGACAGCGACGCCACGCACACGCCGATGTTCCACCAGGTCGAGGGCCTGGTGATCGACCGCACGACCCACATGGGCCATCTCAAGGGCTGCCTGGTCGATTTCTGCCGCGCCTTCTTCGAGGTCGACGACCTGCCGCTGCGCTTCCGCCCCTCCTACTTCCCGTTCACCGAACCGTCGGCCGAGGTCGATATCGGCTGCTCGTGGAAGGACGGCGAACTCAGGATCGGCGCCGGCGATTCGTGGCTGGAGATCCTGGGCTCGGGCATGGTGCATCCCAACGTCATCGCCAATTGCGGCCTCGATCCCGCGATCTACCAGGGCTTCGCCTTCGGCATGGGCATCGACCGCATCGCCATGCTGAAATACGGCATTCCCGACCTGCGCGCCTTCTTCGACGCCGACCTGCGCTGGCTGCGCCACTACGGCTTCTCGGCGCTGGAGACTCCCTCGCTCACCGGAGGGCTCGGACGATGAAATTCACCCTGTCCTGGCTCAAGGAGCATCTCGACACCGAGGCGACGCTCGCCGAGGTGCGCGACACGCTGACCATGCTCGGCCTCGAGGTCGAGGGCCTGACCGATCCCGCCGAATCCCTGAAGGGCTTCGTCGTGGGCTACGTGGTCGAGGCGGTGCAGCATCCCAACGCCGACCGGCTGCGGGTGTGCAAGGTCGACACCGGCGGCGGCACGACCGTCCAGGTCGTGTGCGGCGCGCCCAACGCGCGCACCGGCATGAAGGGCGTCTTCGCGCCGACCGGCAGCTACATCCCCGGCACCGGCATCACGCTGAAGGCCAGCAAGATCCGCGGCGAGGAGAGCAACGGCATGCTCTGCTCCTCGCGCGAGCTGCAGCTCGGCGACGACCATAGCGGCATCATCGACCTGCCGGCCGACGCGGTGACCGGCCAGTCCGCCGCCGAAGCGCTCGGCCTCGGCGACGCGGTGATCGAGATCAAGGTGACGCCCAATCGCGGCGATTGCCTGGGCGTGCACGGCATCGCCCGCGACCTCGCGGCGGCCGGCCTCGGCACCCTGAAGCCGGTGAAGGCCGACAGGATCGCCGGCTCCTATGCGAGCCCGATCAAGTGGACGCATGGCTACGAGGCGGGACCCGACAGCCCCTGCCCGATCGTGGTCGGCCGCCATTTCCGCGGCGTGAAGAACGGCCCCTCGCCCGACTGGCTGCAGCGCCGGCTGAAGGCGATCGGCCTGCGCCCGATCTCGGCGCTGGTCGACATCACCAATCTCGTGACCTTCGACCTCAACCGGCCGCTCCACGTGTTCGACGCGGCGAAGCTTTCCGGCGACCTGGTGATGCGCCAGGCGCGCGACGGCGAGCAGATCCTGGCGCTCGACGGCAAGACCTACACGCTCGATCCGGCGGTCTCGGTGATCGCCGACGCCAAGGGCGTGCACGGCATCGGCGGCATCATGGGCGGCGAGGAGACCGGCGTGCAGGAGAGCACGACCGAAGTCTTCCTCGAGGTCGCCTACTTCGCGCCGATCCGCGTCGCCGCCACCGGCCGCAAGCTCGGCATCCTGTCGGACGCGCGCTACCGGTTCGAGCGCGGCATCGATCCGCAATCGGTCGAATGGGGCACCGACGTCGCGACGCGGCTGATCCTCGACCTGTGCGGCGGCGAGTGCAGCGAGATCACCCGCAGCGGCGTGATGCCCGCCTGGCAGCGCCGTTACGAGCTGCGCACCGATCGCGTGAAGACGCTGACCGGCATCGAGGTCTCGGCCGCCGACACCGCCTCCATCCTCTCGAAGCTGGGCTTCGGCATCGAGGGCAGCGGCCCGTGGACCGCGTCGGTACCGTCGTGGCGCCCCGACATCGTGGGCGAGGCCGACCTGGTCGAGGAAGTGACCCGGGTGTTCGGCTTCGACAGGATCCCGACCACCTCGCTGCCGCCGGTCTCGACCATGTCGCGGCCGGTGCGCGATCCGCTGCAGCGGCGCACGCCGCAGGCCCGCCGGGCGCTGGCCGCGCGCGGCATGAACGAGGCGGTGACCTGGTCCTTCCTGCCCTTGAAGAAGGCCGAGCGGTTCGGCGGCGGCGGCGCCGACGTGCGGCTGCTCAACTCGATCGACGCGACGCTCGACACGATGCGCCCCTCGATCCTGCCCAACCTGATCGACGCGGCGTCGCGCAACGAGGCGCGCGGCCTGTCCGATCCGGCGCTGTTCGAGGTCGGCCCGCAGTACAAGGATGCGACGCCGCAGGGCCAGCGCACCGTCGCGGCCGGCATCCGCCACAACATGGCGGTGCCGCGCAACTGGGCGGGGCCCGCGCGCACCGTCGATGCCTTCGATGCCAAGGCCGATGCGCTGGCGGTGCTGGCCGCCATCGGCGCGCCGGACACGTTGTCGTCGCAGCCGGGCGCGCCGGACTGGTATCACCCCGGCCGTTCGGGAGCGCTGAAGCTCGGCGACCGGGTGATGGCCTATTTCGGCGAGCTGCATCCCGAGATCGTCGCCGCCGCCGACCTGAAGGGCCCCGTGGCCGCCTTCGAGGTGTTCCTCGACGCGCCGCCGCTGCCCAAGGCGAAGGCCACCAAGGCGCGCTCGAAGCTCGTCCTGTCGGCCTTCCAGCCGCTCGAACGCGACTTCGCGTTCCTCGTGGATGCCGGCGTCGAGGCCGAGAAGCTGGTGCGGGCCGCGCGCAACGCCGACAAGGTGATGATCACCGCGGCCCGCGTCTTCGACCTCTATGCCGGCAAAGGCGTGCCGGAGGGCAAGAAGTCGCTGGCCATCGCCGTCACCCTGCAACCGGTCGAGCGTACCCTGACCGATGCGGAGATCGAGGCGGTGTCCGACAAGATCGTGGCGGCCGTCGCCAAGGCGACGGGTGCCGTGCTGCGTGGATAGGACGAACGGTGCTTTTCTCGAACAAGCGTAGGCGTCAGAAGAAATGACCGACCTGTCGTTGATCCGGAACTTCTCGATCATTGCCCATATCGACCACGGCAAGAGCACGCTGGCCGACCGGCTGCTGCTGGCCTGCGGGGCGGTGACCGAGCGCGAGTTCCAGGACCAGATGCTCGATTCGATGGACATCGAGCGCGAGCGCGGGATCACCATCAAGGCGCAGACCGTGCGCCTCGACTATCAGGCGCAGGACGGCAAGACCTACGTGCTGAACCTGATGGACACGCCCGGCCATGTCGACTTCGCCTACGAGGTCAGCCGCTCGCTGGCCGCGTGCGAGGGCTCGCTGCTGGTGGTCGACGCCTCCCAGGGCGTCGAGGCGCAGACGCTGGCCAACGCGTATCACGCGATCGACGCCAACCACGAGATCATCCCGGTCCTGAACAAGATCGATCTTCCCTCGGCCGATCCCGAGCGGGTCAGCCGCGAGATCGAGGACGTGGTCGGCATCGACACGTCGGATGCCGTCAAGGTCTCGGCCAAGACCGGCATCGGCATCGACGACCTGCTGGAGGCGATGGTCAAGCGCCTGCCGCCGCCCAAGGGCGACCGCGATGCGCCGCTCAAGGCCCTGCTGGTCGACAGCTGGTACGACCCGTATCTCGGCGTCGTGACGCTGGTGCGCGTGCAGGACGGCGTGCTGCGCCGGGGCATGAAGATCCGCATGATGGCCGCGGCCGCCGCCTACGACCTCGACAAGGTCGGCGTGTTCAAGCCCAAGCCCACCGACGTGGCCGAGCTCGGCCCCGGCGAGATCGGCTTCATCATCGCCGGCATCAAGACCATCGCCGACTGCAAGGTCGGCGACACGATCACCGACGACCGCAAGCCCGCCTCGGAAATGCTCTCGGGCTTCAAGCCCAGCGTGCCGGTGGTGTTCTGCGGCCTGTTCCCGGCCGACGCCGCCGAGTTCGAGACCCTGCGCGAATCGCTCGCCAAGCTGCGCCTCAACGACTCCTCGTTCCATTTCGAGGCCGAGACCAGCGCGGCGCTGGGCTTCGGCTTCCGCTGCGGGTTCCTGGGGCTCCTGCATCTCGAGATCGTGCAGGAGCGGCTGGAGCGCGAGTTCAACCTCGACCTCGTCACGACGGCCCCCTCGGTCGTCTACAAGGTCAAGATGGTCGACGGCACGTCGATGGAGCTGCACAACCCGGCCGACTATCCCGACCCGATGAAGATCGAGTCGATGGAAGAGCCGTGGATCAAGGCCACGATCATCACGCCCGACGAGCATCTCGGCTCGGTGCTGACGCTCTGCCAGGAGCGGCGCGGCCAGCAGGTCGAGCTCACCTATGCCGGCACGCGCGCCATGGCGGTCTATCGCCTGCCGCTGAACGAGGTCGTGTTCGACTTCTACGACCGGCTGAAGTCGATGACGCGCGGCTATGCCAGCTTCGACTACGAGATGGACGGCTACGAGGAGAGCGAGCTGGTGAAGCTCGCCATCCTGGTGAACGCCGAGCCGGTCGATGCGCTCAGCATGATCGTGCACAAGAACGCCGCCGAGAGCCGCGGCCGCCAGCTCTGCGAGCGGCTGAAGGACCTGATCCCGCGCCAGCTGTTCAAGATCGCCATCCAGGCCGCGATCGGCGGCCGGGTGATCGCGCGCGAGACGATCAGCCCGATGCGCAAGGACGTGCTGGCCAAGTGCTACGGCGGCGACATCAGCCGCAAGAAGAAGCTCCTGGAGAAGCAGAAGAAGGGCAAGAAGCGCATGCGGCAGATCGGCGAGGTCGAGATCCCGCAATCGGCCTTCATCGCGGCGCTCAAGATGGACAATCGCTAAAGTCTTCTCGCATACGCTTCACCCACCGAAACACCACCACCAACCTCATCCTGAGGAGCGGCCGCAGGCCGCGTCTCGAAGGATGGGCAACAGATGCGGTGCTCGTGCCCATGCTTCGAGACGCGCTCCTGCGGAGCGCTCCTCAGCATGAGGTAGGGGTTGGTGAATCGAGCGTACTCGGAAAGCCCCAGGCTATCCCCGCCCTACGAAAGCCCCCCACGCCGCCGGCGCGGGCGCGAGCCCATCAGCACGCCCGGGTCCGGACGGCCGAGCTCGCGGCGGCCGATCCACAGCAGGACGCCCCCCAGCGCCAGGAAGGCCGGCACCGCCGGCACGGTGAGCAGCGGCCGCATCATCCAGGTCCACAGGACGCCCGAGAGGTGGCGGCGCGCCGAGGTCTGGGTGCTGCCGAGCGAGCCCGGGTCGAGATGGGCCCACAGGCTGCCGAAGGTCGAGAACGGATAGCGCCCCTGCGACCACCAGGTGAGCAGGTCATGCACGATCACTGCGACAGCCAGGGCCAGAAACAGCCAGCCCAGGGCCCGAAACACGACCATGACTCCCCCAAGCGCCGGTCAGACACCGTCCCGAGCCTAGCCAAGCCGGCGCAGGCGGGGAAGGACGTTGCCCAATCCATCCACCGCGCTATAAGAGCGGCCGACCGCGCATGCCGGACAGGTGGCCGAGCGGTTTAAGGCACACGCTTGGAAAGCGTGCGTGGTGTAACAGCCACCGCGGGTTCGAATCCCGCCCTGTCCGCCAGCATTTCAGCGAACCTTCCCTGCCGGGCCGTGGGCTCTGGAGAGAAGGCCAGATTTCCTGTTCCGATTTTGGTGGGAAACGACCACCACAGACGGCCCCCCGTGAGGGTTTAATTCCCTCCGTCAGCGCCATTTCATTCGTCGCACCGCTGGCGCGATCTTCGGGCAGGCGCGCGCCTGCTCTTACTCAAAACTCAGAAGCGGAGAGCCATCTGAGGACGGCACGACGAGCGTCAGCGTATGACTCGCCCGACTGAGGGCGACATACAACCGGCACCGCGAATACTCCGTATCGGCAAAGGCCTTGTCGCACGGAATCACCATAACGTTCGGGCATTCGAGTCCTTTCGCCTTGTGAATGGTGCTGATGGTGCGAGCCGGCAGTGGACGAGGGAAATGTGAGCGACGGCGCGCCAGCCCGCTCAGTCCGTCTTCAGGCGTTGCGAACGCGCCAAGGCGGATCGCGTCGCCGAACTCGGACCGGTAATCGATCTTGATGTCGTCGAAGCCAGCCTGACCGCCCGCGATATAGCCCTCGAGCAACTGGAGCGCCCGCGCCGCGCCGACATGATTCGGCTCGGCTAGGATAAGCTTAGCCATCGCCTGAATGCACGCGGGCTTGCCTTTCGTTGGTTTGCAGCATCCATCGTTGATTTCCTGCAAGAGCCGCTTGCCGTGGCTGCTCATGCTGAAACCGGCGCCGACGCCGCCGACGAAGGTCACGAGGGCGCCGCCGATCGCTTCCGCGTTGCCGCTCGCAGCCTGAAGCGCCTCGACCAACGTGACCAAGTAGTCTCGCGTGTGGCCTTCCCACACGCCAATTCGCCGGTTGGTGTAGGCTGTCAGCGAGTCGACCAACTCATTGCTACCGGTAAGGACCAGCATCTGGTCGCCGGCGAACATGACGCCGTCGACGATCTTGCGCTGCGTCGAGTTGAGAGAGAATCCGGTACGGCTTTGGGCGCTATTGTCGCCGATGACTATCGAGAGCCCGGCCGGCCTCTTGGCCGGCACGACAACAGGCTCGCCTTTCTTGAGCGACTCCCTCGCTTCCAGAATCCACTTGCCCAGTTCGGCCGAGCCCCCTGTCAGCCAGCGATGCGGCGTCTCGAGCTCGGCATGAATGCCGTCGGCTTTCAGCTTATCCCACCGTTGGGCATCAGTCTTGGTTTCCTTCGCTGTTCTTCGGCGGAAAATCCGCTGCATTGGATCAGCGAAAATCCGCGTCTTCGCTCCCCCCCGGTGCACCGCCATCAACATCGCGTGCTGCTCCGCCGAGCAATCCTGATGTTCGTCGCAGATCACCACAGGATAGCGTCGAGCAAGGGCAGCCCCAATCATGGGGCTGCGCGTGACGAGTTCGGCGCACCTCTCGGCGACTTCGTTGAAGCCAGCCCCATTGTTCTTCCAAGCCCAGCTCTCAGCGTCCGGAGGCAGGCCGAGAGCCTTGTGATAGACGGAAACCATCTCCGTCGCGAGACTGGCAACGGTCTTAATCTCGACCTTGCTTCCAACATCGCGCGTACGCTTCCGAAACTCACCGCAAGCAGCATGCGTGTGTGCGACCACGAGGACGCGGCCCCGCGGAAGGGTAGAAACGACGTCCCTCGCGTATGACGATCCCTGAAAAGTCTTTCCGCAACCGCCCGGCGCCTCGATGACGACGAGCGGTTCTTCCGAACGCAGCAGCTTCGCTACGTCCTCATCCTTCATGCGGGCAGGTCCACGATCGGTGGGCGACCCATCGCCGCCAGAACCGCATTAACGAGCGTCATGACCGGTGCTTTGAGGGAAGCCCACGCATCAAGTGAGATCATCTTGGCGGCCAGCTCTTCTCCACCACCATCGCGCTTGAACCAGTGTTGGCCGTGGCGCTTCCAAGCCTTGCCTTCTCCGCCGACTGGAGCACCGACTGAAGATCCCGTCGCAGCTTCGATGATGAGGGCTTTGAAGCTCTTCTTCTGCACCGCGAGAGCAGCCTTGATGGATTCGAGGTCCCTAGCGTCGATGCCAAGGCGATCCGCCAACGTCCTGAGACGGCTTCCGGTCAAACCGTCCTCGTCATTGCGGATTAGGTCTTCGAGCTTGGCGTCCGGGATCGCCGCGATAACGGCACCCTCGGTGGCGGCCTGAGGCCATTGAAGCAGCAGACCATTCATCTTGCTCTTCAGCTTTGCCCAACGAGCAGGGCTCCGACCTTCGTCATCCACCAGCCCGGCGCATTCGAGGTTAGCGCCGGCCATGGTCTCGAGGAGATCGAGAACGGCATCGTTTCCCTGGCCGTCGCAGATTCGAATGCCGTCGTCCAGTGGGTCGCCAGCAAAAGCTTTGCCGAGCAGGAAACTCAGGAAGCCGACTTCCGTCTTGCCCTCGCCGACCACGGCGAGCTTCGCAAGGAAAGTCTCGGGATCGCGGCGTTGCTGCTGAGCAATTTTCGAAGAGGGCAGGTAGCCGATGCGGCCTTTGCCATCGAGGTACCAGAGATGGCCCTTTTTCCCGACGCATTCGATGGCGACCGCGCTATGCGTGGTCAGGAAGACTTGGCCTGCCGTCTCTTCCAGGATGCGTAGTAGCTTTCGGAGACGGTAAGGCTCTAGGCCGCGCTCAATCTCATCGATGGTCGTCAGGCTGGCGTGCTTCGCCGTCGCCGCGGCGACTTCGAGAGCCGCCATGCGCCGTGTGCCGGCGCCCCAGCTCGACAGCGGAATCTCTTTGCCTTCGTGCAAGGCTAGAAGACCGATCAGGGACCCAATCGAAGGACCTTGGCCCGAGGTCATGCCGAGCGACAGACCGGTCGGCAGCCGGTTGTCGCCCATCTTCTCGTTCAGTTTTTCGAGCGCTATACGCGACTCCTCGAGCAGTTCGTTGGCTAAGGACACCTTGGCCATCTGCTTGCCGATACGCGCCCTGAGACCATTGTCGGCGACAAGGCGATCTAAAGCGGAGCCATAGACCAACCGGAGGTCGCGGTCGTTACGCTCATCCGAGGACAGACGCACCAAGCCAATCTGGCGGCGGACGCTGACGGATAGATGTTCGGTCGAACCGTCCGGCTGCACGACTTCCCACGAAGGCTCGAGGTCAGTCGTGCCACGCACCCGAATAACGTAGACCGGCTTTTCAGGCTCGACTTCCTCGCCGTCCTTTCCTGCAGGCTGAACGGCTTCCTCGCCGTTCCAATTCCAAGGATACGCCATCCGGCGCTGGTCTTCGATTCCCGCTTCGACCGGAAGAGAGACGGTCGCCTCGACCACGAAATCCGTTTCGGTCTCGCGTTGCCAATAGTCTGTCTCCGTAACCGTGGCACCGTTGGTCGGGCTGAGGAGCATCGCCAGTGCATCCAGCACTGTCGTCTTGCCCATGTCGCCACCGCCGAGAATAACATTCATCCCTTCCCTCGGCAGCCAGTCGAATGCCTTCAGCCCGCGAAACTTGTCGATCCGCAGGCGACGAATAATTGCCGTGCTGCTCATTGTGCCCCCGTCTCAAGATCTTTCCCTCGAGGCGTTCTTTCGCGCGGAGCTGCCGTTTCAGGTGCCCGCAGCGCGTGCCGAAGCTCTCGCTTCGGCGAACAGCATACGTTCCTGGGCCATAACCGGCCACTCGCTGCCCCAGCTCCTAACCGACCAGCGCCTTCATTGCCCGCGAGTTCTCACCAACTTGCTTTGCCACGATGCCTACTTCAAACCCAAACCCGCATGCATCCTGTACCGCCACTGGAAGAGCCCACAAGTGCCCACCGCGAAAGCAAGCGTGGTAAGTCCTTGCTCGCCCGCCCCCTCGCCCAGGACACTCATCACATGAACGACATCACCCCCCACAACGAACTCTCCGAGCGCATTTCCGCAGCCGCCCTCGCGATCGAGGACAAGGTCATCGCGTGGCGGCGCGACATTCACGAGCATCCGGAGCTTTCCTATCAGGAGACGCGCACCGCCGCGCTCGCGGCCGCGCATCTGGAGAAGCTCGGCTACGAGGTGAGGACGGGCGTCGGGATCACCGGCGTGGTGGGCGTGCTGAAGGGCGGCAAGCCCGGCGGGGTCGTGGCGCTGCGGGCCGACATGGATGCGCTGCCGGTCGAGGAGAAGGTCGACCTGCCCTTCGCCTCCAGGGCCACGGCGGAGTATCTCGGGCAGACCGTGCCGGTCATGCATGCCTGCGGTCACGATTGCCACGTCGCCATCCTGATGGGGGTGGCCGAGATCCTGGCCGGCCTGAAGGACGAGATCCCGGGCACGGTGAAGCTGATCTTCCAGCCCAACGAGGAAGGCTCCAACGACGGCCGTCCGAGCGGCGCCGAGGCGATGATCGCCGACGGCTGCCTGCAGAACCCGGCGCCGTCCGCCATTTTCGGCCTGCACGTCACCTCGGGCATCCGCTCGGGCGTGATCGCGCTGCGTCCCGGCGGGCTGATGGCGAGCGCCGATCGCCTTAGGATCGACGTCGAGGGCCGCCAGACGCACGGCTCGCAGCCGTGGCGCGGCATCGATCCCGTCGTCACCTCGGCGCAGATCATCCTGGCGCTGCAGACCATCGTCAGCCGCCAGCTCGATCCCACCCTCTCGCCGGCGGTCGTCTCGGTCTCGACCATCCATGGCGGCGTGCGCAACAACATCCTGCCGGACTCGGTCGCGATGGAAGGCACCATCCGCACCCACGACGAGGGCGTACGCGCCGAGATCTGGAAGCGCATCGACAAGACCGCCTCCGCCATCGCCGAGGCCGCCGGCGCCAGGGCGACCGTCACGGTCGACCAGGGCGTGCCGGTGACCTACAACGATCCGCCGCTCACCGACTGGGGTACCACCAGCCTGAAGAACGGGCTCGACACCCAGCGCGTCACCGAGGTGCGCCCGGTGATGGGCGCCGAGGATTTCTCCTATCTCGCCCAGGTCGTGCCGGGCATGTTCTTCTTCCTGGGCGTCGTGCCGCCGGAGGTCGACCCGCTGCAGGCGCCGGCTAACCACTCGCCGCTCTTCCGCGTCCACGAGCCCGCGCTGAAGTACGGCGTGCGCGCGCTGAGCTATCTCGCGATCGACTATCTGAAGCGGAAGTAGCGACGAAGCGGAGAATCGCTTTCCTCCCCATTCAAATGGGGAGGTGGCGTCGTCTTACGACGGCGGAGGGGTCGGAAGGCGTGGCGTCAACGCCCATGACCCCATCGCCCCGTATGACGGGGCACTTCCCCATCTGAATGGGGAAGAGGATCGTCGCCGCCTACGTCTTCGCGTAGGCGATGCTCATGGTCTCGGCGACGCAGGCCGGGCGGTCCTGGCCCTCGATCTCGACGGTCCACTGGTAGGTCATGCGGATGCCGCCGTTCGGCATGTCGTCGGCGGCCAGCAGCTTCTGGCGGCCGCGGATGCGCGCACCGACCTGCACGGGGCTGGTGTAGCGCACCTTGTTCGAACCGTAGTTGATGCCGTTGCGCATGTTCTCGATCCTGAGCACATCGCGGGCGAAGGTGGAGATCACGGAGAAGGTGAGATTGCCGTGCGCGATGGTCTTGCCGTCCGGCATGTCGGTCTTGCAGCGCTCGACATCGACATGGATCCACTGATGGTCGCCGCTGGCTTCGGCGAAGGTGTTGATGCGCTCCTGCGTCATCACCAGCCAGTCGCTGACCCCCAGCTCCTGACCGACCAGCGCCTTCATCGCCTCAGGGCTCTCGACGATTCGCTTTGCCATGATGTCCTCCTCTTATCGCTTTGGCATCAGCCGCCGATGGCGGCGCGGATGCGGTCGACCGCGGCATCGGGCGCGGTGAGCACCGGCGTCTTGACCGCGGCGCCGACGGCGGCCAGCGCGCGCGAGGTCGAGAAGTGCGCGAGCATGATGGCGTCGCAGTGCGCGAGTTCGGGCGCGCGCGCGGCGATCAGCGCGTTGTGCCGCTCGGCATCGCCCTTGCGCAGCGCGTCCATGGTGCCCTCGACGACGATGGTCTCGAGCGTCGCCGTGGCGCCTGCTTCACTGACGAACTGCTCGAATTCCTCGGTCATGGTCAGCACCGACGGCGCGAAGGTCGCGAGCATGCCGATCCGCCGGCCCCGGCCGATCGCCTCCCGGAACATCGCCTCGTTGGGCTTCAGCACGGGTACCGGCAGTTCCCTGGCCATGCGCTCGATCGCCGGCCCGAACGCCGAGCAGGTGACGAGGATCGCCTCGGCCCCGATGCGATGCGCGTAGCCGCCCATCTCGACGAAGCGCTCGAACATGCGCGGCGTCAGCTCGTGATCCTTGGCGCGATCGATCGACAGCGAGGCGTCGAGCAGGTCGATGGCCTCGGCCTCGGGCCAGCGCGTGGCGAAGGCGCGCTGGATGGGCTCCACGGCGACGGGCGTGCCATGCAGGAGGACGATGCGGGGCTTGTTCGACATGCGGCCGGTCTTTCGAAAGGAGAGCGTTTTCAGGAGTGCTTGAGGCGGGAGACCAGGCCGCCATCAGCATAGGCCTTCGCCGCTTCGGGCGAGGCGAGCAGCGCCATCCACGCGGCGGCACCTTCTTCGTTCCTGGCATCGGCGAAGATCGCGGCCTCGAAGGTGGAGACGGTCTGGACCTCGGGCGGAAACGGACCGGCGACGGCGACGCCGGGGACCGACATCAGCTCGCTCACCTGCTGGATCGCGATGTCGGCCTCGCCGCTCGCGACCTTCTCGCCGGTGAAGCCCATCGGGATCGTGACGGCGCGCGCATTGACCTCGGCGGCAATGCCCAGCCGCTCGACCAGGCCGGTGAAGTAGATGCCGCTCGCGCCGGCCTTCGAGTAGGCCACCGCCCGCGCGGCCACCAGCGTCCGCTTGAACGCCTCGACGGTCGAGACGTCGGGCTTGGGCGCGCCCTCGCGGACGCCGACGCCCAGGATCGAATCGGCGAGGCAGACGCGGGTCTCGGGCCGCACGATGCGGTCGTCGCAGAGCCGGTCCATGGCGCCGTCGATGGCGATGATGACGTCGGCGCGCTGCCCTTCCGCGATCGACTTCATGAGCGCCGTGGTCGGGCGCCAGTCGATCTCCAGGCGATGGGGCGACGCGGCCTCGAAGGCCGGCTTCAGCCAGCGATTGACGGCCACTTCGAGGGCGAGGCCGCTCATGACGGCGACGGACGACGGCGATGCCACTGGACCTCACTCCCCACACGACGGACGCCGCCACTATAGCGGGCTGCCGCAATGGCCGACGGCAAAATGTGCTATCGGTTTTCAAAGATCGCGAAAACAGGAGGAAATCGAGTGAACTTTCGTGCCTCGGGCCATAGCTGGCGTCTGTACTGCGGAACGAACGTCCTCGAGGGTTCCCTCAAGGAGGTCGCCGCCCGCGCCGGCGCCAAGCGCGCCTTCGTCATCTGCTCGCCGTCGATCAACGCGCGAACCGACACGGTTCGCCGCATCGAGAAGGCGCTGGGACCGACCTTCGCCGGCGTCTTCGACCGGATCGAAAAGGACTGCCCCTATCCCAACGTCTGCGCCGCCACCGATGCCGCGCGCGAGGCCGGGGCCGATCTGCTGATTGCCGTCGGGGGCGGCAGCGTGCTGGTCGCCACGCGCGCCGTCGCCATCTTCCTCGGCGAGGATCGCAGTCCGTTCGAACTCATGACGCAGTACCCGGCCGGCAAGCCGGCCTACAGCCCGCGCCTCGCGGCGCCGAAGCTGCCCATCGTCAACATCCCGACCACGCCCACCAGCGCCATGAACCGCGCCGGAACGGGCCTGAAGAACGACGATCTCGATCATCGGATGGAGTTCTTCGATCCCAAGACCCGGCCGCAGGCGATCCTGCTGGACCACGACGTGCTGATGACGACGCCTTCTGCCGCCCATCGGTCGACCGCCACCACGGTCTTTTCCAGCGCCGTTGGAGCCATCGCCGCCGCCGAATCCAATCCGCTGGTCGAAGGCGATCGCCTCCAGGCCTTCCGCCTCGCCTTCCGCGCCTATTCGGGTCTCGCGGAGAATCGCGACGATGCGGCCTCGCGGGCCGATCTCTGCATCGCGGCCTTCCTGCAGAACCGGGCCGAGGACGATGGCGCGCGCATGGGCGCCAGTTCTTCCTTTGGCGGGGACTACGCCGTCTCCACCGCCCTGCACGTCCAGTTCCCGCATGTCGGCCAGGGCGAGTCGATCTCGACCATCCACGCGACCAAGATCCGCCTGTCTCAGGATGACGACGCGGCGGCGGCGCAGACCGTCGCCGGAGCACTCGGCCTCGGTCGCAGCGAAAAGCCGATCCGGCTGGCCATCGCCGATGAGCTCGAACGACTGTACCGCTCTGTGGGCATGCCGATCCGTCTCGGCGAGATGAACATCCCGCGGTCGGCGATCCCCCTGATCGCCGGGCAGACGGTGAAGAACTTCAATGCCAACGCCGGCGTCCGATCCGACAGCGAACGCATCGCCGCGGCAGAGCGGCTGCTGGAGGCCGCTTACTGACCGCGCGCCGAAAGTCGCTCGCTGCGGTCGCGTCGATGCCCTTGGGGGCCCTGTCGTGTCGTCTGGCGTCGGCGGCCCGGCTGGGCTAAAGCATCATGATGGCGGCGGCTCTTCTTCGAATTGGAACGCGCGGCAGCAAGCTCGCGCTGACGCAGACCGGCATCGTGCGCGACGCGCTGGCCCGGGCGCATCCCGACCTCGCGGCGCCCGGCGCCATCGAGATCGTGGTGATCAAGACCACCGGCGACGCGATCCAGGACCGCCCGCTTTCAGAAGCCGGCGGCAAGGGACTGTTCGTCAAAGAGATCGAGGAAGCCCTGCTGCAGGGTCGCATCGATGCCGCCGTGCACAGCATGAAGGACATGCCGACGGCCCAGCCCGAGGGCCTGGTGATCACCGCCTTCCTGCCGCGCGAGGATGCGCGCGACGTCCTGATCGCCGATGCCTCGGTGAAGCGCGTTGCCGACCTGAGGCAGGGCGCGGTCGTCGGCACCGCCGCGCTGCGCCGGCGCGCCCAGCTCCTGCATCGCCGCCCCGATCTGCAGATCGTCATGCTGCGCGGCAATGTCGACACAAGGCTGGCAAAGCGCGAGCGCGGCGAGGTCGAGGCGACGCTGCTCGCGCTCGCCGGCCTGAAGCGGCTGGGCCTCGGCCATGTCGGCACGCCGATCCCGGAAGACGAGATGCTGCCGGCGGTCGGCCAGGGCGCCGTCTGCATCGAGTGCCGCGTCGCCGACACCCGGACGCGCGGCCTGCTCGCCGCCATCGATCACCCGTCGACCGGCATCGCCGTCGCCGCGGAGCACGCCATGCTGGCCGTGCTCGACGGCTCGTGCCGCACCCCGATCGCCGGGCACGCGGTCCTCGCGGCGGACGGCTCGCTCCACCTGCGCGGCCTGATCGCCAAGCCGGACGGCTCGCAGGCCCTCGCCACCGAACGGCGCGGCCCGGCCGCCGATGCCGCCGCGATGGGCCGCGACGCCGGCCTCGAATTGAAGCAGCGCGGCGGCCCCGGCTTCCTCGCCTGAGGTCTGCGCCGGGCCCTCCTCAGAATCAGAGTTGGTTCAACTCGACGAGGAAAGACCCGAGCGGGCGTGATCGCGGTTCTCGATCAGGCGCCAGACGAGGGGTGTCAGGATGAGCTGCATCGCGAGGTCCATCATGCCGCCCGGACAGACGATCGTGTTCGCCCGCGACATGAAGGAGTCGCGCAGCATCGAGAGCAGGTAGGGGAAGTTGACGCCTCGCGGGTTGGCGAAGCGGATCACGAGCAGGCTCTCGTCGGCCGTCGGCACGTGGCGCGCGACGAACGGATTGGAGATATCGACCACCGGCACGCGCTGGAAGTTGATATGGGTGCGCGAGAACTGCGGCACGATGTAGTGGACGTAGTCGTGCATGCGCCGCAGGATCGTCTGCGTGACGCCCTGTTCGGTATAGCCGCGCTCCTTGTCGCGGTGCAGCTTCTGGATCCATTCGAGGTTGATCACCGGCACGACGCCGATCCGCAGATCGGCCCATCGCGCGACGTCGATCCCCTCATGGACGACGGCGCCGTGCAGCCCTTCGTAGAACAGCACGTCGCTCGCCTCGGGCAGGTCGCGCCAGGCCGTGAAGGTGCCGGGCGGCTTGCCGTGCAGCCGGGAATCGGCCTCGTCGTGCACGTAGTCGCGCACCCGGCCGCGGCCGGATTCGCCGTAGTCGCGGAACAGCCGCTCGAGCTCGGCGAAGAGGTTCGCCTCCGGGCCGAAATGGCTGAAATGGTGATTGCCGCGCGTCTCCTCTTCGGCCATCCGATGCACCATCTCGGTACGGTCGTAGCGGTGAAAGCTGTCGCCCTCGACGAAGGCCGCCCTGACGCCCTCGCGGCGGAAGACCTGCTCGAAGGTGCGCATGACCGAGGTCGTGCCGGCGCCGGAAGAGCCCGTGATGGCGATGATCGGATGACGCACCGACATGAAGTGCGGCTCAGCCCTTCACCCGTTCCTGGAGATCGGCGAGCGACACGCCTTCGAGAGACGGCAGCACGAGGTTGGCCGCCGACAGGTCGAGGCCCGCCGTCCACTGGCTCGGCGTCGCGACGACATAGGCGCCGGCGGCCCGCGCCGAGGCGACTCCGTTGGGCGAATCGTCCAGCGCGATGCAGGAGTCGGGAGAGACGCGCAACATGTTCATCAGCAGCTCGTAGACGTCGGGTGCCGGCTTGCGCCGGCGAACCATCTCTCCGCCCACCCTGGCGTGGATGTGGATGTCGGACGCCGAGCGCAGCGCCTTGTCGAGCACGATGCCGGAATTGTCCCAGTTGGAACTGGAGACGCAGCCGATCAGCACGCCGGCGGCCTTGGCCTCCTTCATGAGGTTCACGATTCCGGGCCGGATGCTCACCTGCCCCTCCTCCAGCCGGCGCGCATACTCCTGGGTCTTGGTGCGGTGAATGAAGGGGATCAGCGTGCGCAACCTCGCCCGCTCCTCCGGCTCGGGCGCCAGCCGGTCGAGGTAGGCGTTGAGGCGGTCCATTCCGCCGGACACCAGCAGCAGCTCGGCATAGAGCGCGTGGTCCCATTCCCAATCGACCCCGGAGCGCAGGAACGCCCGGTTGTAGCAAAGCCGGTGCAGTTCCTCGTTGTCGACGATGGTGCCGTCGATGTCGAAGAGCAGCGCTCGCAAAGTGGCCATACCGTTACTCCCTGAGCGCCCGATGGTCAGCCCGCCGCCAGCTCGCGCGGCAGCCTGAAGGTCGTGTTCTCGACGGGTCCGGCCATCACCGAGGTCTGCAGCGGCGCGATGCGGCGCATCGCCTCGATCACGTCGTCGACCAGCACCTCGGGCGCCGATGCGCCGGCGGCGACGCCGACGACGCCGACATTGTCGAACCATTCGCGGCGGACCTGGCTGCCGTCGGCAACCAGGTAGCTCGGCCTGCCCTGTTCGGTGCCGATCTCGCGCAGCCGGGTGGAGTTCGAACTGTTGGCCGCGCCGACCACGAGGATCAGCTCGGCGACGCGGCACAGCGCGCGCACGGCGGTCTGGCGGTTCTGCGTGGCATAGCAGATGTCGCTCACGTCGGGGCCGACGATGTCGGCGAAGCGGCGTTCGAGGGCCGCGATGACGTCACGGGTGTCGTCGACGCTCAGGGTCGTCTGGGTGACGTAGGCGATCGGCCGGTCGGCCGGCAGGTCGAGCTCATCGACGGCGCGCACCGTGCTGACCAGCAGGGCGGGCCGCTCGACCTGGCCCAGCGTGCCGACCACCTCGGGATGTCCGGAATGGCCGATCAGCACGACCTGGCGGCCCTGGGCCTCGTAGCGCCGCGCCTGGGCATGGACCTTGGCGACCAGCGGGCAGGTCGCGTCGATTACCGGCAGGCCGCGGCGCTCGGCATCCCGGATCACGCATTGCGGCACGCCATGGGCGCTGAAGATCGTCGGCGCTCCCGGCGGGATCTCGGCGAGATCGTCGACGAAGACCGCGCCCTTGCTCTCGAGGTCCTCGACGACGTAGCGGTTGTGAACGATCTCGTGCCGCACATAGACCGGGGCGCCGTAGCGGGCCAGGGCACGCTCGACGATCTCGATCGCGCGCACCACCCCGGCGCAGAAGCCGCGGGGCTGGGCGAGGATGACGCGCATCGCGCCGTCGGGGGCCAGGCGTCCCACGGCCGTCACACCAGCTCGGCCGACCGCAGCCCGGCGCGGCGGCCGAGGCAGTCGAAGGCGGCCTGCACGATGCCGTCCGCATCGAGGCCGGCCTTGGCATACATGGCCGCGGGCGTGTCGTGGTCGAGGAACACGTCCGGCAGGACGAGGGAACGGACCTTCAGCCCGCCCGACAGGGCGTCGTGCTGGCAGAGAAGCTGCAGGACGTGGCTGCCGAAGCCGCCGATCGCGCCCTCCTCCACGACGATCAGGATCTCGTGCTCGCGGGCCAGCCGCAGCACGAGGTCGGCGTCCAGCGGCTTGGCGAAGCGCGCGTCGGCCACGGTGGTCGACAGGCCATAGCGGGCAAGCCGGTCGGCGGCGAGCTGGCACTCGGCGAGGCGACCGCCGAGCGACAGCAGCGCAACGGTCGTGCCTTCGCGCACGATGCGGCCACGGCCGATCTCGAGCGGCGTGCCCGTCGCCGGCAGCGGAACCCCGACGCCGTCGCCGCGCGGGTAGCGGAAGGCCGACGGCCGGTCGTCGAGGGCGAGCGACGTGGCCACCATGTGGACCAGTTCGGCCTCGTCGGACGGCGCCATGACCACGAAGCCTGGCAGCGCGCACAGGTAGCCGAGGTCGAACGACCCGGCATGGGTCGGCCCGTCGGCACCGACCAGGCCGGCGCGGTCGATCGCGAAGCGCACCGGCAGTTTCTGGATGGCGACGTCGTGCACGACCTGGTCGTAGGCGCGCTGCAGGAACGTCGAGTAGATCGCGACGACCGGCTTCATGCCCTCGGTCGCGAGACCCGCGGCGAAGGTGACGGCATGCTGCTCGGCGATGCCGACGTCGAAGAAGCGGTCGGGAAAGGCCTTGGCGAAGGCGTCGAGGCCGGTGCCGCTCGGCATCGCCGCCGTGACCGCACAGATCGTCGGGTCGGCCGCCGCCTGCGCTGCCAGGGCATCGCCGAAGACCTTGGTGTAGGCCGGCGTGGTGGCCACCGGCTTTGACTGCTTGCCGGTCACGACGTCGAACTTCACCACGCCATGATACTTGTCCGCTGCATTCTCGGCGGGCGCATAGCCCTTGCCCTTCTTGGTCACGACGTGGATCAGGATCGGCCCGTTGGGCGCGTCGCGCGCATTGCGCAGCACCGCCAGCAGGGTGCCGATGTCGTGTCCGTCGATCGGGCCGATGTAGTAGAAGCCCAGCTCCTCAAACAGGGTGCCACCGGTCCAGAAGCTGCGGGCGAAGGTCTCGGTCTGGGCGGCGCGGCGCGCCATTCCCTTGGGCAGCTTGTAGGTAAGCTGCTTGGCGATCTCGCGCAGCGTCAGGTAGGTGCGGCCCGACAGGGCGCGCGCGAGGTAGGATGACATGGCGCCGACCGGCGGTGCGATCGACATGTCGTTGTCGTTCAGGATGACGATAAGCCGGGCGTCCATGCTCCCGGCATTGTTCATCGCCTCGTAGGCCATGCCGGCCGACAGGGCGCCGTCGCCGATCACCGCGACGACGTTGTTGCGGTCGCCGCGAAGGTCGCGGGCGACGGCCATGCCGAGCCCGGCCGAGATCGACGTCGACGAATGCGCCGTGCCGAACGGGTCGTACTCGCTCTCCGACCGCTTGGTGAAGCCCGAGAGGCCCCCGCCCTGGCGCAGCGTTCGGATGCGGTCGCGCCGGCCGGTCAGGATCTTGTGCGGGTAGGACTGATGGCCGACATCCCAGATCAGGCGGTCCCGCGGCGTGTCGAAGACGTGGTGCAGGGCCACGGTCAGCTCGACCACGCCCAGACCGGCGCCTAGATGGCCTCCGGTCGTCGACACCGCCGAGATCATTTCGGCACGAAGCTCGTCGGCGAGCTGGCCGAGCCGGCTCTCGTCGAGACGGCGCAGGTCGGCGGGTTCCGTGACGTCGTCGAGCAGGCGGGAGTTCCTGATCATCGCGATCCTCCCCGGTTGGCGTTTCAGGCGGCCTGGCGAATGCCGAGCGAGGCCCAGATCTCGCTCAGCGACGAAACCAGGAAGGCGATGTCGGCCTCGCTGTGCATCGGCGACGGCGTGATGCGCAGCCGCTCGGTGCCACGCGGCACCGTCGGGTAGTTGATCGGCTGCACGTAGATCCCGTACTGGTCGAGCAATCTGTCGCTGATCAGCTTGCACAGGACCGGGTCGTGCACCATGACGGGCACGATGTGGCTGTCGTTGCGCAGGTGCGGCAGGCCCGCCGCGTCGAGGCGCCGGCGCAGGCTGGCGACCCGCTGCTGCTGGACCTCGCGCTCGATGCTGCTTCTCTTCAGGTGGCGGATGCTGGCCACCGCGCCGGCCGCATTGGACGGCGGCAGCGCCGTCGTGAAGATGAAGCCGGAGGCGAAGCTGCGCACGAAGTCGCACAGCGCGGTCGAGGCGGCGATGTAGCCGCCGACCACGCCGAATGCCTTGGCCAGCGTGCCCTCGATGACGGTGACCCTGTGGCTCTGGCCGTCGCGCTCGGAGACGCCGCCGCCGCGCGGCCCGTACAGGCCGACCGCGTGGACCTCGTCGAGGTAGGTCATGGCGCCGTACTCTTCGGCGACGTCGCAGATCTCGGAGATCGGCGCGATGTCGCCGTCCATCGAGTAGACCGACTCGAAGGCGATCAGGCGCGGCCGCGACGGATCGATGTCGCGCAGCTTGCGGGCCAGATCCTCGGGATCGTTGTGCGCGAAGACCTGGGTTTCGGCCCGGCTGTGGCGGATGCCCTCGATCATCGAGGCGTGGTTCTGCGCGTCCGACAGGACGACGCAGCGGTCGAGCCGGCCGGCGAGCGTCGACAGGCTCGCCCAGTTGGAGACGTAGCCCGAGGTGAACAGCAGCGCGGCTTCCTTGCCGTGAAGGTCGGCGAGCTCCTGCTCGAGCATGACGTGGTAGTGGTTCGTGCCGGCGATGTTGCGCGTGCCGCCTGCGCCCGCCCCGCAGCGATCGAGCGCCTCGTGCATGGCGTCGAGCACGTCGGGATGCTGGCCCATGCCGAGATAGTCGTTCGAGCACCAGACGGTGACCGGATACTGTCCGCAATCGGTGTGATGGGTGGCCCGCGGAAAGGCGCCGGCCTGGCGCTCGAGATCGGCGAATACCCGGTATCGTCCCTCGGCGTGCAAACCGTCGAGCTGCGCGCGGAAATACTTTTCGTAGTTCATGTTCCCCTCCGGTCGATGGTCGATGCAGGAAAAACCAGGGCCTTTTCGGTCTCTTGGGCCTTGAAGCCCGGCCACAGGGCTGCCACCGGCAGGGGCAGCACCATGAACCAGTGCTCGAGAACGGCGAGCGCGAGCAGCGCAGCGGCGAGCAAGCGGACGGTCGCGTCGAACGGTGCGGTGTCGGGCCGTAGCGCGGCCTGCACCAGCACGAAGGCGATGATCGTGGCCAGCGTGACCGAGAACGGGAACAGCCAGTTCATCGGCCGCACGCGAAAGTAGCTCGCCAGGTAGCGCAGATCGGTGGGCAGCATGTCGGCATGCAGGAACGGCACGCCGAGGAACAGGTTGAGCTTGGCGCTGAGCCGCATCGTCCACAGCACCAGGTAGGCCCAGAGGCCGACCGGATTGCTGCCGCCGATCGTCACCAGCACGACGGCGGCGGTCAGCACGACGAGCTGCAGCTCGTGAAACAGGATGGCCTGCGCCGCGACGGCGAAGCGTCTACAGCCGGTCACGCCGTCCGGACAACGGCCGGTGCGCGGCCCCAGGGCGGCGCCGGTCAGGAAACAGACCTCCTGCCACCCCCAGGCCACGATGGCGCAGCCGAAGGCCAGGTAGGCGCCGGTCTCGGTGGCGTCGTTGGCCGTGGCCGCGAGGCCCCACAGCGCGACCAGCAGAGCGATCGTCGCCCCAACCTGGGTGCGACGATGGGTACGACGCGGCAGACCGACCAGATACATGACCACACCCGTGCCGACCCACCACGCGAGGAGAGCGGCAAGAACGGGCATGGCGATCTGGAGCATCGGCCTCGTCCTACCAGGCCGGCTGCAGGCGGATCTGCGGCGAGAGATCGTTGCGTTTGGCCGGCAGCACGTAGAGGCGGCAGAAGGTGGCGGCGGCGGCAAGCGAGAGGGCGCCGCGCTTCACCGATGACCACAGGCCGGGCCGGGCCCGCGTCGCCTCGATCGCCTCCGACAGGTGCCAGAGCTGGTCGAGGCCGGCGCGAAACACCGGGTTGTCGATGTCGAGCACCACCGGGAAGCACTGACGCGAGATCTCCGACGTGATGCGGAACACCTGGAAGTCGTAGTCGGTCGGGTCCATGCCCAGGGCGCGGTGAAAGCGCGGCCGCGAATGGTCGCGGACGTACATCGTGGCGAACACCGCCAGCACGAAGAACCGCACCCAGAACTTGTTGACGCCGGTCAACAGCGCGGGGTTGGCGCGCATCAGCAGCGCGAACGCCTCGCCGTGGCGGAACTCGTCGTTGCACCACTTCTCGAACCACTTGAAGATCGGGTGGAAGCGGCGCTCGGGATGACGCTCGAACTGGCGGAAGATGGTGATGTAGCGCGCGTAGCCGATCTTCTCCGACAGGTAGGTGGCGTAGAAGATGAACTTCGGCTTGAAGAAGGTGTACTTCTTGGCCCGCGCCAGGAAGCCCAGGTCGACGCCGATGCCGAAGTCCTTCAGCGATTCGTTGATGAAGCCGGCGTGCCGCGCCTCGTCGCGGCTCATCAGGCCGAAGAGCTCGCGCATGTCTTCGTTCTTCGAGCGCTTCTTGATCTCGGCGTAGAGAACGCAGCCGGAAAACTCCGCCGTCACCGAACTCACCAGGAACTCGATGAACTCCTCCCGCAGGTCCTCAGGGATCCGCTCGAGGTCGAGGTCGAACTCGGCGTTACGCTGGAAGTGGAGCTTGTTGGGATCGTTGCGCATCTCCTCGATCAGCTCGTCCCACTCGCGGCGCACGGCCGAGACGTCGGTACGGTCGAGCTCGTCGAAGTCGGTGGTGTAGAAGCGCGGCGTCAGGATGGTGTCGCGCTTGGCCATCTCCGTGGTCGCGCTGGACATCGTGGAATGCTTGTCGCTCATCGATCCCTCCCGACTGAAAAGCCGATTTCGATAAGTCCGGTCAGCCCGAAATAGGCGGCGAGCCGGACCAGCAGGCGCTCTCCCCAGGACGTGCGCTCGATGGTGGCCCGGCGCCGCGTCACCAGCGTCTCGCCATGGGCCAGCGCGGTTGGCGCACCGTGCACGAGGACCCGGTCGCCCGGGCGGATATCCGGGCTGCCGTCGAGTTCGACATGGGCGTGCAGGCTGTCCGGTGTATTCGAAAGATCGAGCGTGCAGCCGACCTCGACGGTGCGGTGCGAAGCCATGGTCATGTCGGTCCCTTTCCTGCCGCCAGCAGCCCGGCGAACGCACCGGCGTTGCTGGCGCCGAACGCCGCGAGGTCGACGATGCGCTGCGTGGCGGTGTCGATCAGCAGCAGCCGGCCGTCGGCCGTGCGCGCGAGACGGAACGGCGGCGCCTCGCCGACGCCGAACTGGCGGCGCTCGCGGGCGAGGCCGCGCAGCGCGCCGCGCAGGAAGCCGTTGGTGCCGGGCGCCACTTCGGCGATCAGCTGCCCGGTCGCCGCGTCGCGCACGGCAATCGAACCGTTTGCCTGGTCGGCGAACGAAAGATCGCGGCTCTCGACGGCCGGCGGCGCGACGACGCGGGTGGTGCCCAGGCCGGTGAGGCGGGCCGTCCCGGCCAGCGCGATGGTCAGCCCCACGAGCGCGGCCGCCCCGATCAGCACTCCGCGCGGGATGACGGTGGCGTGGTGCGAGTGGCTCACTGGGCGATCCTCCTCAGGCCGTCGCGACCGGCAGCGAGCCGGCCGCACCCGGGACAGGACGGTGCACGGGCACAGGTGCGGTCACTGCGGCGGAACGGGCGGCGGAACGGGCGGGCGCCGCGGAAATCGCCTCGGCCAGCAGGCGGCCGATGCGTTCCGGCTCGGCAATGCAGCGCAGCATCGGCTGCGGGTTGCGCACGAACCACGGCCGGGCATGCGGCCACAGCACCAGGAAGGCCAGCCGGTAGCCCCTGGACAGCGCCACCGGCAGGTCTCCGGTGCCGTCGCGGTGACGACGCAGGCCAACCGACTCGATGGCGCGGAACGGGACGTTGATGATGATCGGCAGCGCGATGCCGATGCGCAGCATGATGCGGCGGTCGGTGATGGTGTAGACGGTGGTGCGCGCGGAAAGCCAGGCAAGCGAGGCCAGGAGCGCGATCGCCGCCGCCGCCATCGCCGGCACCCAGATCGCCGAGGCGAGCGCACCAGCCAACCCGCCGCCCTCCCACGACGCCAGCAAGGCCCAGACGCCGAGCAGGGCAAAGTAGAGCGCGACGTGGCCGACATGGAAGGCGCGCCGCGCCAATGCCTGCCATTCGGGATGCCCCTGCCAGAGCAGCGTCTCGCCCTCGGGCAGGGGAGCCGGCAGCCCGCGCACCGGCTCGAAGTCGAACTCGCTCAAAACAGCGGCTCCTGGCGGGCAGGCGTCGCGTAGAGCGTGCCGCCTGCGAAGTATCCGGTGATGCGGTCTTCCTCGAGCTTGGTCACCTGATCGGGATTGCGCAGTGTCGGCGCGTCGGCGAACTGCGCGGCGAGGATCGAGCCCACATAGACCTGCCGGCCCGGCCACAGCTCGACCATGGTCATCGGCACGAGGACATGGCGATTGCCCGTGGTCTCGACCTCGAGGTAGCGGATCTGCGGCTCGGTGCGATCGACCCAGAGGTCGCGCACGGTACCGGCCAGCCGGCGGTCGGCACCCAGCACTTCCATGCCGCGCGGATCGTTCGGCCCATCCTCGTCGGGCACGAAGTGATGGGTGTCGACGCGCAGCGGCACGATGCTGGGATGACCTTCGACCGTGAGTTCGGGTTCGTCGGCGCGATTGGCGTAGGATGCCGGGCCGACGCCGTCGACCAGCGGGTTTCCGGTCGGGACGAGCGGCGAGCCGAGGGCCGTGCTGAAGGGCTCGGCGTTGAGCGGCCGGTCGTCGGCACGGCCGTTGGGCGCCTGGACGGTGCCGCCGTGCGGCAACCGGAAGGTCTTGGGCGCGGGGATCGAGGGGAAGCCCTGGACACGAATGTAGGGCGAACGCTCCGACTCGAGCGGGTAGCCTTCCCGCTTGTCCTCGCGGCGCAGGTAGAAGATCAGGCCGGCTGCGAACAGCCAGAAGACGTACAGGACGACCTGAGCGACGTCGAGTGAACCGGTGATTGTGCCTTGCATGTGGGACCTCCCCCGATGGGTGGAACTAGCCAGGAAGCTCGGCGAGGCCGAACCTGGACGACGCGTGACGACGCTGACGGGACGAACGCCTTGCGAGCGGCCCGACGGCGACAAGGGTTACGAACAACAGAGCGATCTCGAGGTGATAGACGAAGAGGTAGCCGGTCGAGGGATCGACCAGCGCGGCCCCCAGCGTGCCTTTGGCGGCAAGGCCCGTGACGACGTCGCGGATTGCGCCACCGAGCGCGATGCCCAGCCCGGCGGCCGACGCCTGCACGGCGCCCCAGACGCCGAGGATCAGGCCGCCCTGCTCGCCCTGCGCGACCTGCATGGCGGCAGTCAGCGTACCGACCGCGAACAGGCCGCCGCCGAAGCCGATCACCGTGGCGCCGACGACGAACAGAGCCAGCGAGCCGAGCGGCGCCGCGAAGATCACGCAGGAGAAGGCGGCGATGCCGGCCAGCACGCCGTACGCCGCCAGCAGGTAGGCGTCGAAGCCGCGGCCCAGCCAGCCCGCGGCGAGCGCCAACCCGACCAGCGTACCGCCCGCGAGAAAGGCGGTGAGGATGGTGGTCTGGCCGACCGACAGAGCGAGAATCTCTCCGCCATAGGGTTCGAGCAGGATGTCCTGCATGCTGAAGCCCGCGGTGCCGAGACCGACCGCGACGAGCGCGCGGACCGTCAGGCCGGCCTCGCCCAGCGCCGACAGCGCCTGCCGGAAAGTGGGGCGAACGCGATCGTGCGCCGTGAGGGCCGGACGCCGCGGCTCCTGCTTCCACAGGGCAATGACATTCAACGCGAACGTCACGAGGGCCGCGCCCTGGATCACCTGGATCAGCCGGATCTGGCTGAAGTTCTGCAGCAGGGCTCCGAAGGCCAGCGCACTGCCCACCATGCCGACCAGGGACATCACGTAGAGGAACGCGACGACGCGCGGCCGGGAATGTTCGGGAGCGAGATCGGTGGCCAGCGCCAGACCCGCCGTCTGCGTCGTGTGCAGCCCCGCACCGACCAGCAGGAACGCCAGTGCCGCGCCGGCATGGCCGATCCAGGCCGGTCCGTGCGTGTCGCCCGACAGGACCAGCAGGGCGAAGGGCATGATCGCGAAGCCGCCGAACTGCAGCAAGGTGCCCATCCAGATGTACGGCACGCGCCGCCAGCCCAGGACCGAGCGGTGCGTGTCGGAGCGAAAGCCGATCAGGGCCCGGAACGGCGCGAAGGTGAGCGGCAGCGCGACCATCAGCGCGACCAGCCAGGTCGGCACCTCGAGTTCGACGATCATCACGCGATTGAGCGTGCCGTTCAGCAGCACGACGGCCATGCCGACCGAAACCTGGAACAGCGAGAGGCGCAGCAGCCTGCCGAGCGGCAGCTCGACCGTGGCGGCATCGGCGAACGGCAGCCAGCGCGGCCCGAGGGCCGTCCAGAGATCCGCCAGTCTGCGCCTCTGTGCGCTCATTGCGGCAGGACCTCCAGGAGCTGGGAGACATAAAAGCCGCTCGAGACCCGCGAGGTACGGGCGGGCCGCAAGCGGTGCGACGACGACGACGAGGTAAGCCGGCCCCGGATGTCCCGGAAAGCCACCGGCTCGATCGCGGGCGCACGGTCGGTGCCGGGGAGGCAGCGGCCGACGGCGTGCATCAACGAAAGCATCGGCGTGCGCGGCGCGAACGTGAAGAGCAGCGAACCTTCTGTCCGCCGGGCGAGCGCGGCGACGGCGCCGGCCATGTCGGAGGCGCGGTAGTGGATCAGCGAGTCCATCGCCACGACGTGGTCGAAGCGGCCGAGCGAAGGGTCGAGCATGTCGCCGACCCGGAAGTCGACGCTGCCCGGAAGACCGGCGTCGCCGCTGCGGTCGCGCGCCAGGTCGGTGAGCGTGGGCGACAGGTCGATGGCCACCACGCTGGCACCCCGCTTCGCCAGCTCGAGCGCCAGCGCGCCGGTGCCGCAGCCGGCATCCAGCACGCGTCGGCCGCGCAGGTCGGCGGGCAGCCATTGCAGGAAGGTCTCGCGCATGCGGTCGCGCCCGGCGCGCACGGTGGCCCGCACCCGGCCGACCGGCGCGTCGGAGGTCAGCCGCTTCCACGCTTCGGCGGCCGTGCGATCGAAGTACGCCTCGATCTTGCCGCGCCGCTCGATGTAGGTCGCCGTATCCATCAGTCGAATCCCAGCAGGTCGAAGATCTCGCGGTCCTTGAGGGGCAGCACGTCGAGCGGCTCGGTGCCGGCCCACAGCGTCGCCGCCAGCCGCAGGTACTCCTGCTGGACGGCGAGGACTTCGGGCGTGTCCTCCATCTCGAAGAGCGTCGCCTTGCGCAGGCGACTGCGCCGGAAGACGTCGAGGTCGGGGAAATGGGCGACCGTCTTCATGCCGACGCGGTCGTTGAACTTCTGGATCTGGTCGGTGTCGACGCTGCGGTTGGCGATCACGCCGCCGACCCGCACCTGGTAGTTCTTCGCCTTGGCCTGGATCGCCGCGATGATCCGGTTCATGGCGAAGATCGAGTCGAAGTCGTTGGCCGCGACGATCAGCGCACGGTCTGAATGCTGCAGCGGCGAGGCGAAGCCGCCGCACACCACGTCGCCCAGAACGTCGAAAACCACCACGTCGGTGTCGTCGAGAAGGTGGTGCTCCTTGAGCAGCTTGACGGTCTGGCCGACGACGTAGCCGCCGCATCCGGTGCCGGCCGGCGGACCGCCCGCCTCGACGCACATCACCCCGTTGAACCCTTCGTAGACGAAGTCCTCGACCCGCAGCTCCTCGGCATGGAAATTGACCTGCTCGAGGACGTCGATGACCGTCGGGACCATGCGCTTGGTCAGCGTGAAGGTCGAATCGTGCTTGGGATCGCAACCGATCTGGAGCACGCGCTTGCCGAGCTTGGAGAAGGCAGCCGACAGGTTGGAGGAGGTCGTGCTCTTGCCGATCCCTCCCTTGCCATAGACCGAGAAGACCTTGGCATTGCCGATCGTCATGTTGGGGTCGAGGTGAACCTGAAGGCTGCCCTCCCCGTCGATCCGTCGCTTCAGGGCCACATTCATGCCGCCGCCTCCTCGAATACGCCTTCGAGACGGTCTTCGAGCTCCGCGCCGGCACGGCGCAGGGCGGCAAGGACTTCCTCGTCGGGGGTCCAGTAATTGCGCTCACTCGCTTCGAGCAGCCGGTTGGCCACCCGCGCCGAGGCCGTCGGGTTGAGTCTCGCGAGACGCTCGCGCATCTCCGCGTCGAGCATGAAGGTCTGGGTCAGCTGCTGGTACACCCAGGGCGCCACGTGTCCGGTCGTTGCGGACCAGCCCATCGTGTTGGTGACGTGCGCTTCGATGTGATGCACGCCCTCGTAGCCGTGCTTGAGGATCGCCTCGTACCATTTCGGGTTCAGCAGGCGGGTTCGCGTCTCGATCGCGACCTGCTCGGACAGGGTGCGCACGGTGCCTTCGCCGCGCGTCTGGTCGCCGATATAGACCGGCGTCTGCTCGCCGCCGCGCGCCTGCTGCACGGCACGGCTGATGCCGCCCAGCGTGTCGAAGTAGTGATCGATCGAGGTCACGCCGAGTTCGACCGATTCGAGATTCTGGTAGGCGAGCGACACGTCGCCGAGGATGCTCTGGAGCAGCGCCGAGTGCTTTGCCGGCTGGCCCGAGCGGCCGTAGGCGAAGCCCTTGCGGCTGGCGTACATGTTGGCGAGGTCGTCCTCGCTCTCCCAGCGGCCGCTTTCGACCAGGTGGTTGACGTTGGCGCCGTAGGCTCCCTCGGCATTGCCGAAGACACGCAACGCCGCGGTCTCGAGATCGCAGTGATGGCGGGTCCGGTAGTCGAGCGTGTGCTTGCGCACGAAGTTGAACTCGAGCGGCTCGTCGGCCGACGCCGCAAGGAAGGCGGCCTCGGCGAGCAGCTTGGTCTGCAACGGCAGCAGGTCGCGGAAGATGCCGGACAGGGTGACCATCACGTCGATGCGTGGCCGGCGCAGCGTTTCCAGCGGCAGCAGCGTGGCGCCGGCCAGCCGGCCGAAGCTGTCGAAGCGCGGCGCGGCGCCGAGCAGCGCCAGCGCCTGGCCGATCTGGGCGCCCTCGCTCTTGAGATTGTCGGTCGCCCACAGGACGAGCGCGACGGATTCCGGGAAGGCCACGCCCTCGGCGGCATGACGCTCGAGCAGGCGGGTGGCCTGCCGTGCGCCGTCCTCGATCGCGTAGGCCGACGGGATCCGGAATGGATCGAAGCCATGCACGTTGCGGCCGGTCGGCAGGATGGACGGCGTCCGCAGCAGGTCGCCGCCCGGCGTCGGCCGCAGATAGGCGCCGTCGAGCGCACGCACGATGGCGGGCGTCTCGTGATCCTGCATGAGTTGCGCGTCGACCGCCGCCAGTTCGCGCAGCACGGTGCGCTCGCGTTCGCTCGCCGCGGTTCCTGCGGCGGCCGCGTCCGGCGAGGCACCCGCCACCAGCGCCTCGACCGCGGCGCGATCCGGCCGCAGCCCGTGAGATGTCTCGGCGACCGACAGCAGCGTCTCGACACGATCCGCCGCCGTGCCCGCCTCGCCCAGCACGTGCAGGCCCTGCGGGATCAGCGTCGACTCGAGTTCGGCCAGCCGCGTTACGAGCCGCGCGATCTCGGCCGCGGCATCAACCGGCCAGGCCGGTTCGGCGGCGGCGAGATCGAGAACCGACGCCTGGCTCTGGATCAGGCGCTCCAGGCCCTCGCGCTCGGACTGGGCTTCGGGCGCGAGGCCGCGCCAACGGTCGATCGAGGCCCGCAGGTCGATCAGTCCGGCATAGAGGCCGGATTGCGCCACCGGCGGCGTGAGGTAGCTGATCAGCGTGGCGGCGGACCGGCGCTTGGCGATCGTGCCTTCGGATGGGTTGTTGGCGGCGTAGAGGTAGAGGTTGGGCAGATCACCGATCAGGCGGTCGGGCCAGCAGGCGCCCGACATTCCGACCTGCTTACCGGGCATGAATTCAAGCGCGCCATGAGTGCCGAAATGGAGAACGGCGTGGGCGCCGAAATCCTCTCGCATCCAGCGATAGAAGGCGGAGAAGGCATGGGTTGGTGCGAAGCTCCGGTCGAACAGCAGCCGCATCGGATCGCCCTCGATGCCGAAGGCGGGCTGGACGCCGACGAAGACGTTGCCGAAGCGCTGGCCGAGCACGAACAACGACGCACCGTCGGTCTGATGCCGCCCGGGCGCCGGACCCCATTGCTGCTCGATTTCCCGCAGGTAGCGCTCGCGCCGCACGTGATCGCTCGCGGCGATCCGGGCATGGACGTTGGCCACGGTGCCGTGGCGCGCGGCATTGCCCTCGAGCAGCGCGCAGCGCAGCGCGTCGACGTCGGCCGGCAGGTCGACCGTGTAGCCCGAACGCTTCAGCACGGCGAGCGTGCGGTGCAGCGACTCGAACACCGCCAGATGCTGCGCGGTGCCGACGTTGCCGGCGTTGGGCGGAAAGCTGAACAGGGTGATCGCGATCTTGCGGTCGGCACGCGCCGCGCGGCGCAGCGCGACCAGCTTCGCGACCCGCGCCGCCAGCATGCTGGCGCGCTCGGGATGGACGCGCATCTCGTGGCTCAGGCTGCCGGGTTGGCTGGTGCGGCCCCCGAACACCATCGGGCCGGTGGCGCCGTCGAGCTCCGGAATGGCCACCATGATGGTCGCCTCGACCGGCGTCAGTCCGCGCTCCGAGGCCTCCCACTGCTCGATCGTCTGGAACTCGAGCGGATGCGCGGCGAGATACGGGACGTCGAGCGTCGCCAGCACATCCTCGGCGCTCTTCGCGTCGTTGTAGGCCGGTCCGCCGACGAGCGAGAACCCGGTGAGCGAGACCAGCGCGTCGATCGCGGGACGGCCTTTCACCTGGAAGTAGCGCTCTATGGCCGGGCGCGCGTCGAGGCCGCTCGCAAAGGCGGTGATCACGCGCAGTCCGCGCGCCTCGAGCGCGGAGATGACGCCGTCGTAGTGGCCGGTGTTGCCGGCGAGAAGGTAGGAACGCATCACCAGCAGGCCGACGGTGCCGATGCCGTCGCGCCGGGCCGGCGGCAGGTCCTCCAGCCGCGTGGTGATCGGCTTGCGCATCGCCGGGTGATAGACGCCGATATCGGGATACTGGGCGGGGGCGCCCGCCTTGACCCTCGTACGCAGCCCCTTGCGTGGCCCCTCGGCGTAACGCTCGACCAGCAGCCGCACCAGGTTGGCGATGTTGGCATCGGAGCCGGCCAGCCAGTACTGCAGGGTCAGAAAGTAGGCCCGCAGGTCCTGCGCCTTGCCGGGCAGGAAGCGCAGCAGCCGCGGCAGCTGCCGCAGCATGTTCATCTGCCCGCGCCCGCTGGAGCCGGCACCGTTGCCCTTGCCCCGCAGCCGCTTCAGCCAGGACAGTGCGCCGATCGCCTCGCCCGACATGCTGAAGTTGCCGAGCCGGGTGAGCCTCACGACCTCGCCCGCCGACATGCAGCAGACCATCGCGTCGCACTGGTCGCGCCGCGCCGTCAGCGCCGGCAGCACCGCGCGAATATGATCGTCGAGGAACAGCATGGTGGCGATCACGATGTCGCCGCGCGCGATGTCCGCGAGGCAACGCTCGAGCGCCACGGGATCGGAGCCCCACTCGTCGGCGGCATGGATCGCGAAGTCGAGGCCGGGCAGCTCCGCCATCAGCAACTGTCCGGCGCGCGCGACGACGCCGGACAGATGACCGTCCATCGTCACGACGACCACCCGGATGGGTGTCGAGTCAGCGGCCGAAGTGCGCTTTGGCATCGTACAGTGTCTCGAGGGTGATGGTCGCGAGCCCGCGCTCGCCGGCGAATCGTTCGGTGTTGCGGCGCGCTTTCCCGCGCACGAAGAAGGGAACCTTGCCGAGTTCCTTCTCGGCATCGGCCGACCACACCACCGTGAGGCCCGGCGTGGCGGATTGCGGCGGCGCGACCTGCGGCACGGGCGCCGGAGGCGCCTCGGCGGTGGCATGTCCGGGACCGAGATGCGACGGCGCCGCGCCATCGTGGAACTCGAAGTCGCCGCGGAACATCGTCAGCAGATGTTCCTCGAGGCCCATCATCAGCGGGTGCACCCAGCTGTCGAACACCACATTGGCGCCCTCGAAGCCCATCTGCGGCGAGTGGCGCGCCGGGAAGTCCTGGACATGAACCGGAGCGGAGATCACCGCGCAGGGAATGCCCAGCCGCTTGGCGACGTGGCGCTCCATCTGGGTGCCGAGCACGAGCTCCGGCTGCAACTCGACGACCTTCGCCTCGACCTCGAGATAGTCCTCGGAGATCAACGCCTCGACCCCGAACTCGGCCGCGGCCTGCCGCACTTCGCGGGCGAGTTCGCGGCTGTAGGTGCCGAGACCCACCACCTTGAACCCCAGTTCGTGCGTGGCGACGCGCGCTGCGGCGATGGCGTGCGTGGCGTCGCCGAAGATGAAGACGCGCTTGCCGGTGAGATAGGTCGAATCGACCGAACGGGCGTACCACGGCGCGCGCGAGCGCTCGGCGGCGAGCGCGTTCGACGGATCGACCCCGGCGAGCGCCGCCACCTCCTCGATGAAGCGCCGCGTCGCCTTGTCGCCGATCGGCGTCGTCCGGATGGTCGGCTGCTTCAGCGTGCGCTCGAGCCAGAGCGCGGCCGGGCCGGCGATCTCGGGATAGAGCACGACGTTGAAGCTGGCATCGCCCAGGCGCGCGATGTCGGCCGGCGACGCGTTGAGCGGCGCCACGACATTGACTTCGATACCGAGTTCGGCGAGCAGTGCAGTGATCTCGCGCACGTCATCCCGGTGACGGAAGCCGAGCGCCGTCGGGCCGAGCAGGTTGCAGCGCTTGCGCAGCCTGGGCACAGTGGCCTCGTCGGCCGGGACCGGCCGGACCAGCGTGCGCACGATGCGGTAGAAGGTCTCCGCGGCGCCCCAGTTTTCCTTCTTCTGGTAGGCCGGCAGTTCGAGCGGAATGACAGGGATCGGCAGGCCGACGGCGCGCGCGAGCCCGGCGGGGTCGTCCTGCAGCAGCTCGGCCGTGCACGAAGCGCCGACCAGCATCAGCTTCGGCTTGAAGCGATCGTATGCCGAGCGCAGGTGATCCTTGAAGAGCGTGGCCGTGTCGCCACCCAGGTCTCGTGCCTCGAAGGTCGTGTAGGTCACTGGCGGGCGCTGCGCCCGGCGCTCGATCATGGTGAACAGCAGATCGGCGTAGGTGTCGCCCTGCGGCGCATGCAGCACGTAGTGTACGTCGGTCATCGCGGTGGCGATGCGCATCGCCCCGACATGCGGCGGTCCTTCGTAGGTCCATACCGCGAGCTGCATGGTCAGGCCTCCAACAGTGCGCGCCGCGCCAGCGGGCGGGCGAACAATTCGGCGAGGTCGGCTGCCTGCTCGTAGCCCTGGACCGGCGTGAACAGCAGTTCGATCGACCACTTGGTGGTCAGGCCCTCGGCCTCCAGCGGGTTGGCGAGGCCGAGGCCGCAGACGACGAGATCGGGCCGTGCGGCACGGCAGCGGTCGAGTTGGGCTTCGACGTCCTGGCCCTCGACGATCTCGGTGCCCTCGGGCAGCAGCGGCAATTCGCGGCCCATCAGGCGGGCATTGAGGTAGGGCGTGCCGACTTCGACGAGACCCATGCCGAGCTCGCGCGACGCGAAGCGCGCCAGCGGCACTTCGAGCAGCGAGTCGGGAAACAGGAAGAGACGCTTGCCGCCCAGCCGTTCGCGGTGACGGGCCAGGGCCTGCCGGGCGCGGGCCTGCGGGATGGCGACGACCGCTTCGAAGCGCTCGCGGCTGACGGACCAGGCGGCGGCGGCGGCTTCGAGCCACGCCGTGGTGCCTTCGACGCCCAGTGGAAACGGCGCATCGAGCCGGGCGGCACCGCGCCGTTCGAGGGCGCGCGCCGTATCGGCGAGGAACGGCTGCGCCAGCAGGAAGCGCGTGTTCGGACCCACGGGAGGCTGTTCGGCGGCCTTCCGACCGGGCAGGAAGCGGACCGGGCCGATGCCCATCTGGTCGAACAGACGGCGGATCTGGTCCTCGACGACGTTGGCCAGCGCACCCACCACGAGCAACGACGGCGGCGCATCCGGCGCTTCGGCCGGCATGTCGGCGGCCAGCGCCGCGAGGCAGCTGTCCTCGCCTTGGGTGAAGGTCGTCTCGATGCCGCTGCCCGAATAGGACAGGATCCGCGCCCGGCCGGACAGGGAGTGCGACAGCCGCGATGCGGCGCGCACCAGGTCCAGCTTGATGACTTCGGAAGGGCACGAGCCCACGAGAAAGAGCAGCTTGATGTCCGGCCGGCGATCGAGCAGCCGGCCGACCACCCGGTCGAGTTCGGCGTTCATGTCGGCCATGCCGGCCAGATCGCGCTCTTCGATGATCGCGGTGGCGAAGCGCGGCTCGGCGAAGATCATCACGCCGGCCGCCGACTGCATGAGATGGGCGCAGGTCCGCGAGCCGACGACGAGGAAGAAGGCGTCCTGGATGGTGCGGTGCAGCCAGACGATGCCGGTGAGTCCGCAGAAAACCTCGCGCTGGCCGCGCTCCTGTCGCACCGTCCACCCTTCGGCGGGCCGTGAGATCCGGTCGGTGGCGCAGGCGACGGCCTGAGTCATTGGTCGGCCCGTCGGGCAGCCAAGGCGGGGGCGGGCCGCTCGAGGCGCGCGGCGCGCAGCTTGAGCAGGTACTGACCTGCGTTGAACAGGTAGGCAGCGTAGGCCGCCAGCGCGATGCCGATCTGCAACTCGACGCTGCCGCCCATCATCAGGACGCAGACATAGGCGGTGTGCAGCGCCAGGACGCCGATGCTGACCACGTCCTCCCAGAAGAAGGCCGGCGCGAAGAGGTAGCGGCCGAACACGGCGTGCTCCCAGATCGAGCCGGTGACCATGATGGCGTAGAGCACGAACGTCTTGGCGAGGATCGAATAGGTTGCCGCCTGCAACCCCTCGCCGGTCCGAAGGTAGGAGACGACCAGCCCGAGGCTGAGCGCGAAGACGGCGAACTGAAGCGGGGCAAGCACACCCTGGACGGCGGTCCACGGAGACTCGTCGCGGCGACGCCGCTGTTCCGAAGTGTAAAGCGGTGTTGACGCTGACGACTTCCGGGCGTCCAGTTTTTGGTCGGCTGCACCGCCGCCCGAGCTCACGCCCCAGGGGCAGCAGTTGAAATTATCAACAAAGCGCTCGATCAGGCCGCCTACCGAGTACGAATGCCTTGACACTTGGTGCATGGCGTCCTCCGATATTAACCGCGTTGACAGCCCGGAGAGGGGCGGGCGCGATCAGAAAAAAGGCCGTAATTTCTATCTTTCTCTCGACCTTCGATCATTGCGCGCCTCCCGTTGCGCAAGTCGCGATGAAGAAAAGCGTATGACCCGGCCCAATGAATGTCAACTTGCCTATACGTCAATCTAGCTTGACGAAATTTCGAGGCCATACGAAGCTTCGGACATAAACTAGGGGGAAACGGTCATGGCGGAGCACCTGAGACGCCCAGTCGAAGCCCGAAACTATCTGTCGGGACCGCGCGCGCTGGACCGGGCAAAGAACGGCGAACTGCTCCTCGACGCGCCCCGGGGGCGCCGCAGACAGCACGGCGCGCCCGCCAACAAGGCCGGCAACGGGGCCGGCAATGCGATCCTGGGCACGGTGGAGAGCGGGATCATTCCCCGCCTGGTGCTGGCATTCCGCGATGCCGGGCCCGCACCCGTCGTCGAGGCCGACAAGCCGGCCGTCATCGAGTTCTGCCGCGTCGTGCTCACCGGCACGATCGATGAGGCCCTCGACTTCGTCGAAGCACTTCGGGCCCATCCGCAGACGCTCGAGACCATCTATGTCGAGCTGTTCGAGCCGGCGGCGCGCCGGCTCGGCGAACTGTGGAACGCCGACGCCGTGGACTTCGTGAAGGTGACGATGGCGGTGATGCGGATGCAGAACCTGCTGCATCACTTCGGGCTCGCCTTCCGGCACGAGATCGAGATGCGCGAACACGGTCGCCGCGCGCTGCTGATGCCGGCTCCGGGCGAGCGCGGTTCCTTCGGCTACCTCATGTTCGGCGCCTTCGAACTGGCGCTCGCCGCGGAGTTCCTGCGCCGCGACGGCTGGGACGCCTTCGTCGATTCCTCGGCCTCGCGTGCCGAAGCGGTGAACTTCGTCGATCGCGAATGGTTCGACGTGATCGAGCTGTCGCTCAGCAGCGAGAGCCACCTCGACGAACTGACGGCGGCCATTCGCCAGATCCGCCATGCCTCGCGCAACGGCGCGCTCGCCGTGATGGTCGGAGGCCCGGTGTTCAAGGATCACCCGGAAATGGCCGATCGCGTTGGCGCCGACGTCGTCGCCACCGGCGGGCGGCAGGCGGCACTGCAGGCCTACAGCCTCATGGAACAGCTGAGAACGAGATAGATCCTGCCACGAGAGGACAGGACGGGGATCGGGAGGAAGCCAACTCCGGAACAGGGGAATTAATCGCGTCGTGAAGCCCTTCAAGTCCCCGAGGAAATTTCTCGCCGAACTCGACGCGGACGCGGTCGCGTCGATGGCGACGGCGGCGGCCGACGTGACCCTCATCGTCGACCAGGCCGGCATCATTCGCGACTGCGCCTTCAACAACGACGAACTGGCGCGCGACCTCGACGGCGCGGGGCGCTGGCGCGGTCGGCCCTGGGCCGAGACCGTCACCCCCGACAGCCGGGCCAAGGTCGAGACCATCCTGCGCGAGGCGGCTTCCGGCGCCGCGCCGCGCTGGCGTCACATCAACCACCCGGTTCCGCCCGGTACCCCGCCGGCGCCGGTCCACTACTGTGCGGTCCAGGTCGATGCCTATGGGCGATACGTCGTCTTCGGTCGCGATCTGCGCCCGGTGTCGGCCCTGCAGCAGCAGCTGATCGAAGCGCAGCAGGCGATGGAGCGCGACTATGCGAAGCTGCGCCACATCGAGACCCGCTACCGGTTGCTGTTCCAGATGTCGTCGGAGCCGGTTCTGATCGTCGACGTCGGCACCCAGCGAATCGCCGAATGCAATCCGGCCGCCGAGCGGGTGCTGCGCCTGACCGGCGGCCGCGTGGTCGGCCGTCCCTTCGTCGAGGCGTTCGAACGCGGGACGTGGCGCACGGTGCAGAACCTGCTGACCGGCGTGAAGGCCAACGGGCGGCCGGGCATGACCCATGTCCCGATGCCGGGCAGCGCAGACCCCGTCACACTGTCGGTATCGCTGTTCCGCCAGGACGATTCGGCGATGTTCCTCGTCCGCCTGTCGTTCGAGCCGGCGAGGATCGGCGGCGGCGCCGGCACGTCCCTCGCGACGCCGGTGCTGAAGCTGATGGAAAATGTCCCCGATGGCTTCGTCGTGACGGACGCCGAAGGCCACGTGCAGATGGCCAACGAGGCCTTTCTCGGGATGGCCGAACTCGCCAACGAGGAGCAGGCCCGCGGCCAGTCGATCGAGCGCTGGCTCGGCCGCTCGGGCGTCGACCTCAGCATACTGATCTCCAACCTCCGGCAGCGCAGCGCCGTCCGTCTGTTCGCAACGACCTTGCGCAACGAGTATGGCGCCACCGCCGACGTCGAGATCTCCGGCGTGTCGGTCAGCGTCGGCGACACGCCCTATTTCGGCTTCCTGGTGCGCGGCAGCCGGCGGCAGCCGAGGTCCGCATCCGCGACCATCGTCGACATGCCGCGCTCGGTCGAGCAGCTCACCGAACTGGTCGGGCGGGTCTCCCTGAAGCAGCTGGTCCGCGAGACCACCGACCTGATCGAGAAGCTCTCCATCGAGGCGGCGCTGCGCCTGACCGACGACAACCGCGCCTCGGCCGCCGAACTCCTCGGGCTCAGCCGGCAAAGCCTGTACGTCAAACTGCGCCGCTACGGGCTCGCCGACGGCCCGCCGCAACCGGGAGACACCGACTGATGGCGGCGCGAGCCAACTGGCCCCAGCCCTCCGCGATGCTGGAGCTGCTGAAGCCCGTCACCTGGTTCCCGCCGATGTGGGCTTTCGGGTGCGGCGTCGTCTCGGCCGGCGGCGTGGCCCCGGGCAAATGGCCGACCGTCGTCCTCGGCGTCATTCTGGCGGGGCCGTTGGTCTGCGCCACCAGCCAGGCGGTCAACGACTGGTTCGACCGCCACGTCGATGCGATCAACGAGCCGCACCGGCCCATCCCCTCGGGCCGCCTGCCCGGCCGGTGGGGCCTGCACATCGCGCTCGTCTGGACCGCGCTCTCGCTGCTCGTGGCCGCGACGCTGGGCCCCCTGGTGTTCGCTGCCGCCACCACGGGGCTGGCGCTCGCCTGGGCCTACAGCGCGCCGCCGCTGCGCCTCAAGCAGAACGGCTGGTGGGGCAACGCGGCCTGCGGCGCCTGCTACGAGGGACTCGCGTGGCTGACCGGCGCGATGGTTGCCGGCGGCGGCGCGCCGACAGCCCCGGTTCTGTGGCTCGCCCTGCTCTACAGCGTCGGCGCGCACGGCATCATGACGCTCAACGACTTCAAGTCGATCGAGGGCGACCGCCGCATGGGCGTCGGCTCGCTGCCGGTCCGGCTCGGCCCCGTCCTGGCCGGTCGCGTCGCCTGCCTCTTCATGGCCGTGCCGCAACTCGTGGTCGTCGCCCTGCTGTGGTCGTGGGGCGCACCGGTGCACGCCGCAGCAGTTGCCGTGCTCGTGCTGGGGCAGTTCGTGCTGATGCGCCCGCTGCTCGCCAATCCGCGCGAGCGGGCCCCCTGGTACAACGCGACGGGCGTATCGCTCTTCGTGATCGGCATGCTGGTCAGCGCCTTCGCGGTACGCCCCGACCTGCCGGGGATGCCATGAGCGATATTGCCGGAAGGAAAGGCATGATGAACGACGAGAAGCTCGGCTGGCTGGGGATCGCCCGCCTCGGCATCGTACAGATGGCTCTGGGCTCGGTCGTGGTTCTGACGACCTCGACGCTCAACCGCGTCATGGTGGTCGAACTCGCGTTGCCGGCGCTGCTGCCGGGCGCGCTGGTCGGCCTGCACTATGCGCTTCAGGTCTTCCGGCCGCGGCTGGGCCATGGCTCGGACGTCGGCGGACGTCGCACGCCGTGGATCGTGGGAGGCATGGCGACGCTCAGCGGCGGCGGCCTGCTGGCCGCCATCGCAACGGCCTGGATGGCCTCGAACGTGGTGGCCGGCGTCGCGCTTGCGGTCGCGGCCTTCGTGATGATCGGCATCGGCGTCGGCGCCGCCGGCACCTCGTTGCTGGTCCTGCTCGCCCAGCGCACCGACGATACGCGCCGCGGTGCCGCCGCCACCATCGTCTGGGTCATGATGATCCTGGGCTTCATCCTGACCGCGATGGTCAGCGGCAAGCTGCTCGACCCCTTCTCGCCCGTGCGGCTGGTCGAAGTCGCGGCGATCGTGGCGACCGTCGCCTTCCTCTTGTCGCTGATCGCCGTGTGGGGCATGGAGCCGGGGTCGCCGGCCACGGTCGCTTCGCCTCCCGCCGCCGAGAAGTCCGGCTCCTTCCGCGATGCCCTGCGCGAGGTCTGGCAGGAGCCGCAGACCCGCCGCTTCGCGATCTTCGTCTTCCTGTCGATGATCGCCTACAGCGCGCAGGACCTGATCCTCGAGCCGTTTGCCGGGCTGGTGTTCGGCCTCACGCCCGGCCAGACGACGCAACTGTCGGGTATTCAGAACGGTGGCGTGCTGACCGGCATGGTGATCGTGGCGATCTTCAGCAGCGGCGTCGCCGGCTTGCCGCGTCTGGGTTCGCTCAAGGCCTGGACGATCGGCGGCTGCCTCGCCTCGGCGCTGGCCCTGGTCGGGCTCGCCGTGGCGGGTGCGAGCGGCCCGCCATGGCCGCTGCACGCCTCGGTGTTTGCCCTCGGCCTCGCCAACGGCGTCTATGCCATCGCCGCGATCGGCTCGATGATGTCGCTGGTCGGCCGCGGCCGGGCGCGGCGCGAGGGTGTGCGCATGGGCCTGTGGGGCGCCGCGCAGGCGATCGCCTTCGGCGCCGGCGGCCTGCTCGGCACGGCGGCCAGCGATCTCGCCCGGCTCGCGCTGGGCAGTGCCGTCGCGGCCTACGGCACGGTGTTCTGCATCGAGGCCCTGCTGTTCGTCGCCGCCGCCTCGCTGGCGGTGCGTGCCGCCGGCTCACTGGACCAACAAGACGCGGCGCCAGGTCCCGGCGTGAGGCCGGGCGGGCTGGGGCTTGTGCCGCAACTCGAGGAGGGTGCCACGCGATGACGAACGATCTTTACGACACCGTGGTGGTGGGCGGCGGCCCGGCGGGTGCAACGGCCGCGCTGGATCTCGCGAAGCTCGGCCATCGCGTCCTGCTGCTCGACCGCGCCGGCCGCATCAAGCCGTGCGGTGGCGCCATCCCGCCGCGCCTCGTGCGCGACTTCGAGATTCCCGACGCGCTCCTGGTGGCAAAGGTGCGCAGCGCGCGCATCGTCTCGCCGACCGACCGGCGGATCGTCATGCCGATCGAGGACGGCTTCGTCGGCATGGTCGACCGGGACGTGTTCGACGAGTGGCTGCGGGACCGCGCGGCCCAGGGTGGCGTGGAGCGGCGCACCGGCCAGTATGAAAGCCTGACACGTGACGGCGACGGCGGCGTCACGGTGACCTACCACACCAAGGACGGCCGGGCGGAAACGGTGCGGGCCCGCGTCGTCATCGGCGCCGACGGCGCCCGCTCCGAGGTCGGCCGGCAATGCGTGCCGGGCGCCGAGCGCGTGCCCTGCGTCTTCGCCTACCACGAGATCGTGCGCTCGCCCGAGAAGGGGGCGGCCGACTTCCAGGGCAACCGTTGCGACGTCTACTACCGCGGCTCGCTGTCGCCGGACTTCTACGGGTGGGTTTTCCCGCACGGGGATACCACCAGCATCGGCACCGGCAGCGCCCACAAGGGCTTCGGGCTGCGCTCGGCGGTCGGTGAACTGCGCCGGAACGCCGGGCTCGACCGGGTAGAGACGGTGCGGCGCGAGGGCGCGCCGATCCCGATGCAGGCGCTCAAGCGCTGGGATGACGGTCGCAACGTCCTGCTGGCAGGCGACGCAGCGGGCGTCGTGGCACCGGCGTCGGGCGAGGGCATCTACTACGCCATGGCGAGCGGCCGCCTCGCCGCGGAGGCCGTCGATACATTCCTCGCGACCGGCGACGTGCGCGCGCTGGCGACGGCGCGCAAACGCTTCATGAAGCAGCATGGCCGGGTCTTCTGGGTGCTCGGGATCATGCAGCGCTTCTGGTACAAGAACGACCGTCGGCGGGAACGCTTCGTGACGATGTGCGACGATGCCGACGTGCAGCGCCTGACGTGGGAGTCCTACATGAACAAGGAACTCGTCCGATCCCACCCGATGGCGCACGTGCGCATCTTCTTCAAGGATCTCGCCCACCTCTTCGGCATGGTCGCGCCCTCGAAACCGACCCCACCCTGAAGAGCGGGCGACCCGAGCGTCTTGTCGCGCTCCGTCCACCCCGAGCCATCCCAAGGGGTACCGTTCCCCGCGATGACGGGCAATCGGCCAAACTGAGACAGAAATTCTCTGGGCGCGCCTGCGGCGCCAGGCATCACGGGCTGTTCGCCTGCAGGCTTCCCTGCAGGCGAACAGCCGGCGTGCGTCAGTCCTTCTTGGGGAAGGTCTTCAGGAAGGCGATGACGTCCTTGCGTTCCTGGGCGTTCGGCAGGTTGAATACCATCTTCGTCGAGCCCGTCGCCAGGTTCGCCTTGCCCTTGTCGGTCAGGTACTTCTTCAGGAAGTTGTTCGGGTTGGGCAGGTACTCGAAAATCATCTGCTCCGTCCACACCAGCCCGTTCTCGCCGGCACTGTGGTTGATGGCCGAGTACGAAAATCCCGGATAGGTCCCTGCGGTCCGCCCGACGATGCCGGTCAGGACCGGACCGACCATGTTCTTGGCGTCATCGCCGACGCGATGGCAGGTCATGCACTTGTTGAAAACCTTCTTGCCGTTTTCGGCGTTACCGCCTTCCCAATCCTGGGCAGAGGCCATGTGGGAACCCGCGGCCAGTGCGGTCGCGAACACTGCCAGCAACACGGAGCACTTCATTGCAAAAATCCCTTCCTCCCGGATTAAAACTCGCCGCCCCCGTATTGTGTAGTTAGTACACCACACCATATCCGACAAGCCTACCTGACAATCCGTATTCACGCTTTCCAATGCTGAAAATCCCATATTTCCATATGGTTTCTTGAGCAACTTATGACTATGGTGAAGCTGTCGGGGGGGGTTCGACTGCCAACGCGTTGGCCCCTGCGTCTCGCATGAGCTTGTGAGCGTAAAGGCGGACTGTCAGGTCGTTCGACGGACTTTCGCCCGGGTATCGTACTGGAAACGTCATGAATGCAATCTCGGCCATCCAACCCGACGTCACGCTATTGATGGACATCAACGGCGTGATCAGGAGCGCCACTCTCGCGGGCACGGTTTCCAACGAACCGACTGACGGCCTGCTGGGCAGGCCATGGCAGGATACGGTCATCGACCGCGGCGGCGACAAGGTTCGCCGTATCCTCGACGACGCCAGGGCGGGCGGCGTCTCGGCCTTCCGTCAGGTCACCCAGCGGTTCCCGAGCGGCCTCGAACTCCCGATGGAGTACACGACGATCATGCTCGGCGGTCGCGCCGGGCTGATCGCGATCGGCAAGAGCCTGCAGGCGGTCGCCGAATTGCAGTCGCGCCTCATCGCTGCACAGCAGATGATGGAACGAGAGCACTGGAAGGTGCGCGAGGTCGAGACTCGCTACCGTCTGCTCTTCCAAGCGACCAGCGAGGCGGTGGTGCTGCTCAGGCCCTCGACGAGCCGCATCCTCGAGGCCAATCCGGCGGCGCTCGTGGCTCTGGGACCGCCGCCCCGGCACAATCAGGGGCTCGACGACCGGGACTTCCTCCAGGAGATCGCCGAGCAGGAGCGCGAGCCTTTCCAGGCGATGTTGGAGCGGGCACGTGAGCACGGCAAGTCGCCCGGCATGATGGTGCATATCGGCAAGGACGGTGCGCCTTGGATGGTTCGTGCGGTGCCGACCCTTTCGGAGGGCGGCCCGTTGTTCCTGCTGCATATGTCTCCCGTCGAGACCAGCCGGCCGGTGCCGACGCCCGCGGCGGCGGAGCTGACCGGCAGCCGCATGCTCGATTGCGTGCCCGACGGACTGGTCGTGCTCGACGACGAGGGCGTCATTCGCCAGGCCAACCGGGCCTTCCTCGATCTCGTCGAGGTGACGTCCCCGGAAGCGGTGATCGGCGAAAGCGCGGCGCGCTGGCTGTGGCGGCCGGGCGCCGACGTTCCGACCCTGCTTTCCAACTACAGGCGCCATCGGGTCGTGCGGTTGTTCTCCACGGTGGTACATGGAGAACTGGGCACGGAGACCGAGGTCGAGATTTCCCTCGCGGGCATGAGCGACGCCGCCGGGACGCCGCTCTGCATGGTGGTGCGCGACGTCAGCCGGAGGCTCCCTCCGCCGGTCGATGACCGCCGGCTCCTGTCGGCCCTCACCCCGGTCAGCGAGCAGCTTGGCAAGGTGCCGCTGCGCACGCTCGTGGACGAAACCATCGGCGTCGTCGAGCGCCACCACATCAAATCGGCGATCGAGGCGGCAGGCGGTAATCGCACCGTCGCCGCAGAAATTCTGGGACTGAGTCGTCAGAGCCTTTATGCCAAACTGAAGCGCTATGGCATGGACCAACGATCCCCGGTGGAGACTGACGACGACGCCTGATCGCAGGTTTTCGCGACTGGCGGCCAATGATCCGGCGCGCCCAACACCGGCTTTCGGCGAAGCAGACCTCTCCAATTGCGAGCGCGAGCAGATTCAATTTGCCGCGTCGATCCAGCCGCATGGCGCGCTGCTGGTTGTCAGCGAGCCCGAAAGGATCATCGTCCAGGCAAGCGCGAACGCGGCCGAATTCCTCGGGCTGGACGCGAGCCCGGTCGGCCTGCCGCTGGGCGACCTCCCCGGCGATCTCGGCCGCTCGATCCGCCCGCATCTCGACGACCCGCTGCACAAGATCCCCCGCGCCGTTCGCTGCAATGTCGGCCGCCCGACCGCCGCCTTCGACGGGCTGCTGCATCGCCCCCCGGCGGGTGGCCTCGTCGTCGAGCTCGAGCGCGCGGGTCCGTCGGTCGACCTGTCGCAGAACATCGAGCAATCGGTCCAGACGATACTCTCTGCCGCGACACTGCGGGCCCTGTGCGACGACACCGCGGCAATCTTCAAGCGGCTGACAGGCTACGACCGCGTGATGGTCTACCGCTTCGACTCGCACGGGCATGGCGAGGTCATCGCCGAGCGCCGCGAGCCGGAGCTGGAGGCATTCCTCGGCAACCGCTATCCGTCCTCCGACATCCCGCAGGTCGCCCGCCAGCTCTACGAGCGTAACCGCGTCCGCGTGCTGGTCGACGTCAACGCGCAGACGGCGCCGATCCTGCCCCGCTTCTCGCCGGCGACGGGCAGGGACCTCGACATGTCGATGTGCTTCCTGCGCGCGATGTCGCCGATCCACATCCAGTACCTGAAGAACATGGGCGTCGGCGCGACGCTGGTCGCGTCGTTGATGGTCGGCGGCAAGCTGTGGGGGCTGATCTCCTGCCACCACTACAGCCCCCGCTTCGTGCACTTCGAGGTCCGGGCGGTGTGCGAACTGCTGGCCGAAGCGGTCGGCACCCGCATCGCGGCGCTGGAGAGCTTTGCGCAGGCGCAGATCGAGCTCTCGGTTCGCCGCATCGAGCAACGCCTCGTGACGTCGGTGTCGCGGGAAGGCGACTGGAAGCAGGCGCTTTTCGACGGCTCGCAGGCACTGCTTCAGCCGGTCGGGGCCAGCGGTGCGGCGCTGCTGTTCGAGGGCCAGATCCACGTCGTCGGCGAAGTGCCGGGCACCCAGGAGCTCCGCGACATCGGCGCCTGGCTCGACCATCATGCCGGCCGGAACGGCTCCGACAATTCGGGCGTGTTCTCGACCGAGCAGCTGACCGTCGACGAACCGGCATTCGCGCCGATCCGTCCCGTGGCCAGCGGCCTGCTGGCAACGCGCGTGTCGACCTCGCCGGGCGAGTATCTCATGTGGTTCCGGCCCGAGCAGATCCGGACCGTCACCTGGGGCGGCGATCCGCAGAAGCCGTATGAGGTCGGCAACGATCCGTCCGACCTGTCTCCGCGCCGTTCCTTCGCGCAATGGCATCAGCTGGTCGAGAAGACGTCGCAGCCCTGGAGTGCGGCCGACCTGGTCGCCTGCCGCCTGATCGGCGAGACGGTGGCCGACGTGGTGCTTCAACTCCGCTCGGTACGCATGCTGATCGCCCAGCACCAGCTCGAGCAGGTCAGCCAGGAGGTCGAGCGCGCCGGCCAGCCGGTGATCGTCTGCAACGCACAGGGCGGCATCCTGCTGGTCAACGAAGCCTTCGAACGGCTGCTGGTCGGCGGTCGCCCGAAGCTGCAGTCGCTCGAAGACCTCGCGCCGCTGTTCACCGACCCGACCTCGGTGCGCCGACGCCTGCGCGACCTCACTACGCGGCGCGACGCCTGGCGCAGCGAGGCAACCCTGAAACTGGCGGATGGCGGCACGTTGCCCCTGCTGGTCCGTGCCGACCCGGTGCAGGTCTCGCCCGACAAGATGCTGGGTTACGTCATCCTGTTCTTCGACCTGACGGAGCGCAGGATGGCCGACGTCGCGCGGCGCGACATCCAGGCAGGCCTGGTCGATCGCCGCCGGCTGACCAACGTCCGGCTCGACAGCAAGGGCGACCTGGCCTTTCAGAACATGCTGTCGCCCATCATCGAGAACGCCCAGCTCGCCGCGCTCGAGATCACCGACGGCATCGACGTGAGCCGGATGCCCGAGCTCCTCCATGGCGTGCGCGCCTCGGTGACGCGGGCCGCCGAGGTGCTGGAGCAGCTGGTATGGCATTCCAGTCGGACGTCCGAAGACGACTCCTGAGATTCAGACCGCGCGGCGGATCGCCTCCGACAGCGCGATGTTGAGTTCGAACGCCGCGACCGCCTCTTCGACAACCGACGCCCTGTCGACCAGCGGGCTTGCCGCATCGAGCGCGATTCGGAAATCCCGCTTGAAGGCGTCGGGATCCTCGATGGCGGGAAACCGGTAGAACGACAGGGCCTCTTCTCCCATCCCGAGCGTACGCCCAAGCAGCCGGCCGATGACCTGTCCGCCGCTCAGGTCGCCGAGGTAGCGCGTATAGGCATGCGCCAGAAGCCCGTGTCCGGCACCGACGCCCGCCGCCGTCACGACCTCGGCATAACGCATTCCTTCGGGCAGCAGCGCGATGGTCCGAGGCCAATCGGGGCCGGCCAGCGCATCGAGATCGCGTTCCAGCGCGTGAGCGCGGAACAGCGCCGGCCAGGCCAGGCCGGCGAACACCGGGGAGGCACCATGATGCTCGAGCCCCTGCTCGAGAGCGCGATAGGCGGGAAGCAGGTTGCGAAGCAGGAGAACGTAGCCCGCGTGCTCGCCGCGGCCCCGCAACAGATCGGCGATGAAGCCGGAGCGCTCGGCACGCACATGCTGCGCCCGGGTACCCTCGCGCAGCAGGATCGACAGATTGTCGGAAAGCTCGACGCTATCCATGGCGCGTCGCACCATCGGTCTCGGACACCACCCTCACCTCACCGCCTACTCCGGATTCAGAGTAACACGAGTGAGGTGAGGTCGCTTGGTGTGACGATCAACGGCGCGGCGCGGGGCCGGCCAGCTCGGGATTGTCCTTCAACATGTTGGCGCCGAGCAACGGCTTGTTGGCGCCCTGGTGACAGACCGCGCAGGCGATCTTCGGCGCGTCGCCCGTCGGCCCCAGCCGGCTCTCGGGCCACGTGCTCTGGAGCGGCACCAGGTAGTTGCTGTTGAGGCTCCGCACCATCTGCAGACCGTGATAGGCAACCGCGCGCTGCGGCGTGCTCTGACTCCAGTCGCTGAAGGAACGGCTGTTGTGGCAGTAGGTGCAATTCACACCCAGCCCATCGGACATGTTCATCATCAGACCGTAGGTGTTCTCGGTCTTGTGGATGCCGGCGGGATTGGTGCCGGGATATGGCGATGCCGAGATCACGCGCGTCGAACCGCCGCCGACCAGGTAGCCGAGCATCGGATCGACGGGCAGCGAGGTGTAGCCGACCGCGGCGACGGGATCGTTCTGGCCCATCGGGTTGCCGGCATTGGCCGCATGCGGTCGGTTGGAGCCGTACCACACGCCCTGCGCCGGGATCGGCTGGCCCCGGTGGCAGGTGAAGCAGGTGACACCGGTCGCCGCGACGTGGTTCTTCCACCCCGCGTTGACCTCGCGCGTCATCTGCAGCATGCGGCGCGCCACGACCTTGGTGAAGAGCTTGTCGGAAGACAGCTCCTCGCCCTCGGCGTGGCAGTACGCACATCCCTGGTCGGGCGAGACCCATTCGGTGATCGACAGCATCACCCGGTTGAACTGGTCGACCGTCAGGTCGTTCAGGACCTGCACGTTCTTGTATTCGGTGGTGGCCAGCGGCCCGCCGGCCGGCGCCGGATCCTGCGGCGGCGGAACCACGTTGTTGGCCACCAGCGCGGCGACGGCCCGCGTGGTGCGGATCTCGTCCATGCCGGTGCCCCGGTAGCCGGTCTGTTCGGTGACGACCGGTGACCATTGCAGAGTGAGCCCCATCGCCACCGCGAAGACGACGGCGAGCGCCAGGGCGTATTGCAGGCGGAAGTTCATCGCGTTCCTCCCGTGGCAGCGGTCGGATCGGCGACCGGCGGGGTGACGAGGGGATACTCGGGCGCCACGCCGTGATCGACTGCCCACAGATACCAGTTGTCGACGGCGGTGCCGGTGAGAAGGATTCCGATCCCGCCGGTCAGCGGACACAGGACCGCGAACCACCATGCCCAGCGATGGATCGACTCCATCGTGGCGTTGAAGCCCATCGTCCAGCGCCAGAACAGCGCCGCCCGCTCCGAGGCGGTGCCACGGTCGAGCACCTGCTCGATCTCGCGCTCGCCGCCGAAGCGGCTGACGGCGAGGATCGTCGCGCCGTGCATGGCGAACAGCAGAGTCGACCCGTAGAGGAACGCGATCGAGAGCATGTGGAACGGATTGTAGAACAGGTTGCCGTAGCGGATGGAGAAGGCTGCGGTCCAGTCGAGGTGCGGGAAGATGCCGAACGGCACCGCCTCGCTCCACGATCCCATCAGCAGCGGCCGGATGAAGCCGAGCGACAGGTACAGGAAGATCGCCGCCGCGAACGCCCAGGCGACGTGGGTGCCCATGCCGAGCGCGCGCGCCCGACGGTACATGCGCACCCACCACAACAGGATCGCGGTGGTGAGGAAGAAGCCGGCAATCAGCCACCAGCCGCCCTCGTTGAGCGGTGGCAGGACCTTGAGGCCCCATTCGGGACCGGGCGGCTCGAGCGCCAGCCATGGCAGCTTGCGGACGAACTGGATCGGGTCCCAGTTCACCGAAGCCATCATGTTGAGGCCGATGATCTCGATGGCGAGGAAGCCGCAGAGCAGCGAGGCAAGGCCGGTCCAGCCCAGATAGATCGGCCCGACCTGGGCGTCACCGAGGCGGCCGAACAGGTGGACGAAGGACGAGCCGCTGCGTCCGAAGGGGCCGCGTGGAAGCGGTACGCCCTCGTAGGCCGGGCCACGGATTTGAACGCGGGTGAAGATGTTCTGATATTCGGCCATGACGATGCCCTCGCCTTAACGCCAAATCGGGAGATCGAGCCACCAGGTCCACCATTCGGGCCAGCCACGGGTCCAGAAGGGGCCGCTGATGATGATGCAGATGGCGCTCCAGAAGGCCGCCGAGAGGGCCAGAAACAGGCCGAGGCGGTGGATGCCGAGCGTGCCGATCGAATAGCCGATCGTGTCGCGGAAGTAGGTGTTCTCGTGTTCCGGGCTCTTGACCGTCTCGCCCCTCGCCGGATTGACGGCCGACAGGACGAGCGACCCGTGCAGCGCGAGCGAGAGCGTCGTGGTGAAGAAGAACGTCACCGCGATCATGTGCGCCGGATTGTAGTGGAAGTGCAGGTACTGGTAGCCGGTGTTCGACACCCAGTCGAGATGACTGATGATGCCGTACGGGAAGCCGAAGCCCCAGGCGCCCAGCAGCACGGGCCGGATCACGACCAGAGCGAAGTAGGCGAAGATCGCCACGCTGAAGGCGAAGGGAACGTGCAGGCCGATACCGAGCTTGCGACAGATCTCGACCTCGCGCAGCGCCCACGAACCGAACGCGCCGAGCGCGCAGACCGTGATGAGCTGCCAGAGACCGCCTTCCTTCAGCGGTGCCAGAGCCAGGCCGTAGCTGATGTCCGGTGGCGCTATGCTGATCTTCCACGGGTTCCAGGTCGGCCCGATCGCGGCGCCCCACATGATCAGGGCGATCCCGACGAACGAGAAGAAGATCGTCGTTACGCCGAAGAAGCCGACGTAGAAGGGTCCCACCCAGAAATCGAACAGGTCGCCCCCAAGGAGCGTACCGCCGCGAACCCGGTACTTCCGTTCAAAGCTGAGCATCGCCATAGTCGCTTCTCCAAGACACGTGCTGCGGGGAAGGTTGGACGAGGCCTGGCGTTTCTCCGAGCCTCGTCAACCCTAGTCGTGCGGACCCGCTATTTGGGAGCGGTAACCGCAGGCTTTGCCTTCGGTCCTTCCAACCAGTTGAACCGGTCGGTGCTGAGCAGGATGAAGTGAATCACCAGCGCCAGCCCAAAGAGGAAGGTGAAAAGCGCGATCAGCGTGCGACGCGGATCGAACAGCAACCAAAGTCGCCACATTTTACCCTCCTGCTATGCGAGGAACGAAACGAGTGACGCGAAGGTGGTCGTCGCACCATCGATCACCTGGGCACTGTAGCCCTTTGCCGGCGGCAACCACGGGCGCCACATCCACGCGAGGATGTGTGCGACGATGGCGACTGCCGTGAATCCGAGGAAGCTCGTCACGAAAATTCCGTGGAACTCCCTCGCTTCACTCTCGGTCAGTCCCGAAAGGGACCCCGCTCTCCTGTCATCTGCCATTAGACTCTCCTGACTCTGGCCTTGTTGACGTTACCGCGACCACCCGCGCGGCGGGGATCACGCCGCCCGTCCTTCCGCCAGCCCGACCCGGGCGGCGGCGACGCACGACTCCGTGACCCTGTCCTGCCCCAGCCGGCGGGCTTCGCGCTCGGCCACGTCTCGCACGCGCTTGGCTGCCGAGATCCGGACCAGGACGGGGTGTTCTTCAAGCATTTCGTCGAGTCGCCGCTGCGCGGCCTCGTCCCACTGCAGCTCGCGGTGCAGGCGCGACGGCGTCGCCTCGACCTTGTCGAGCGCGCTGGCCAGCGGGAGGATGTTGAACAGCGCGTCGAACAACGCGTTGCACACTTCCTGGACGATGTAGGTGGCGCCGGCATAGCCCATGAACGGCGTGCCGGTATGGCGGCGCACGATCGCGCCGGGAAACGACGCGGGGATGAACATCGCCCGGCCCCCGGCCTCGGCGATGTACATGCGCTCGTTGAAGCTGCCGAACAGAATGAGCGGTGGCCGTTCGGTGAGGCTCTGTCGCACCGCCTCGTTGTCCGGCTTGACGCCGGGCCGGCGCGACACCGACAGGGTGCAGGGCAGGCCCATCTCGTCCTCGAGGAAGTGCCGGACGCCGCGGGCGTAGGTTTCGTTGGCGACGATCGCGAAGCTCGCGGTGGCGAAGAAGTCCTGGGTCACGGAACGCCACAGATCCCAGACCGCCTTGATCGTCGTGTGCTTCTCGCGCTCGATGAACGGCTCGGGATCGAGGCCCAGTATCTCTCCCAGGGAGCGCAGGAACTTGGTTGTCGAATGCAGCCCGATCGGCGCCTGGAGATAGGGCCGGTCGAGCGCCTCGCACAGCAGGCGGCCGAACTCGCGGTACAGGCAGACGTTGGCGTCCGCATTGTCGAGCTTCTCGACGTCGGCCAAGTGGCTGCCCATCGGGAACACGAGATTGATCTCGGCGCCGATGCCCTCGACCAGACGGCGGATCTCGGCGAGGTCGGAGTAGGTGTTGAAGTGACCGTAAATCGGGCCGATCAGGTTGACCCTCGGCTTCTGGCCCTCGGCGCGCGGCCGCCGCTTTGAGGCGCCCTTCTTCGGGCCGTACTCCTTCCACAGCCAGAACATTGCGCGATCGGCGCTTTGCCACTGGTCCTCGTCGATCGTGCGCGGCAGAAAGCGCTGGATCGAAGTCCCCTCCGGCGTGACGCCGCCTCCGATCATCTCGGCGATCGAGCCGGTCACCACCACGCTGGGCTTGGTAGGGTCGAGCGTCTTGTGTGCGCGCCGCATCGCCTGCTCGGTGCCGTGCTGGCCGAGTTCGTCCTCCGACAGTCCGGTGACGACGATCGGCAGCTCGTGCGGCGGCAGCGCGTCGGTATAGTGCAGCACCGCCGTGACCGGCAGGTTCTCGCAGCCCACCGGGCCGTCGATGATCACCTGCAGCCCCTTGATGGCGGTGAAGACATAGACGGAGCCCCAGTAGCCGCCGGCGCGATCGTGATCGAGGACGAGCATCAGACGGGCTCCTCGGTCTTCTTGCGCTCGGCGGCGAGCCGGCGCTGGTAGCGCGCCGCGAACTCGGGCCGGCTGCGCGGCACCTCTTCCCACACGCCGGCCGACTCTCCAGTGCCGACGCCGCCGAAGAAGGCGTTCATCTCGTCCATCCGCGCCTTGCCGGCGACGGCGGCGTTGACCACCTGGGCCAGCGAGCCCGCACCGGCCGGGCCCATCAACGGACGCGCCGAGATCAGGTTGGTGAAGTAGAGTGCCGGAGTCGCGGTCTCCTTGGCTTTCTGGACGACCGGCGTCGTGCCGATCGCCAGGTCGGGCTTGAATTCCTTCAGCGCCGCGAAATCCTGCTCGAGCGAGGCGCGGTACTGCACATGCACGCCGCGCTGCTCCAGCCACTCGCAATCGGCGGCCGACCAGGCGGTGCGCGGACAGGCCGTGCCGACGTAGCGCAGATCGGCGCCGCTCTCGACCAGCAATCGGCCGACCAGCAGCTCCGATCCCTCGTAACCCGACAGCGTAATGCGCGCCTTGATCGGGCTGGCGGCGAGCGCGCCGCGGATCGCCGGCAGGACGGCATTCTTGGCGGCATCGATCAGCGGCCGCGCGACTCCGCACGCCGTGCCGATACCCTCGAGCCAGGCCTCGGTGCCGTCGTGCCCGACCGGGGCGGAGCCGACGATCGGCCGGCCGGCCGCCGTGAACTCGCGGAACGAGGCGGTGTAGTGCGGATGGATGGCGGCGACGACGGCGCCGTCGAGCGCCGCGTAGAGCTCGCGCCATTCGCGGGTCGGCACCACCGGCCCGGCGGCAAGGCCCAGCGGCTCGAGCAGGCGGCCGATGCCGATCGGGTCGGCCGGGAACATCTCGCCGACCAGGGTCACGGTCGGGCGGTCGGAGACTCCGCCGCGCGGCGCGGCAACAGGTCCCTGCTCCGCCTCGCTGCGCGCGTAGCGCAGCATGGCGGCCGCCAGCACGTCCTTCGCCTCGGCATGGGTCGGCACGCCGAAGCCCGGCACGTCGATGCCGACGATGCGCACGCCGTTGATTTCCTTCGGCAGCAGCTGCAGCGGCACGCCGGAGGCGGTGGGCACGCACAGGCTGGTGACGACGATGGCGTCGTAGTTCACCGGGTCGGCCAGCTTGAACACCGCCTCGCGGATATCCTCGAACAGCTTGCCGGTGACCAGCGTCTCAGAGTTGAACGGCACGTAGCCCACGCTGCGGCGCGCGCCGTAGAAGTGAGAGGTGAAGGTGAGTCCGTAGACGCAGCACGCCGAGCCGGACAGTACGGTGGCGGTGCGCCGCATGCGCAGGCCCACCCGCAGCGAACCGAAGGCAGGACACATGCTCTGCGGCTGATCGTGCGGTCCCGCCGGATAGTCGGCGGCATACTGGGCCAGGATCTCGCTCTTGCCCGCCGCATCGGCGGCGCGCCGCATCTCGGCCGCGCCGCCGTGACACGCGGCGCCTTCGAGGGTGGCGGATTGGGGCTTGGAGAGCGCGTTCATGAGGCCCTCCCGTCAGACTGCGTCGTACACGACTTCGAGCGATGGCTTCTCGACCGACACGCCGCCGCGCATGTCTTCCTGCGAGGCCGGTTCGAGCTTGACGTCACGTCCCACGGTCTCGCCCTTGAACAGGCCGAGCAGCCCGTCCTGGGTCAGCGGGGTCGGCCGCATCGGCGGCGCCTCGGCGACGTTGGTGGCGAGTTCCTCGAACAGCGGCGCCCATTCCGTGCCCGGGCGGCCGATGATCTGGTAGTTGGCGCTCTTGCGCCGGATGTCCTCGTGCGCCGGCACCGAGGCCAGCACCGGGATGCCGGCACTGGCGGCGAAGGCCGCCGCCTCGCCGGTACCGTCGTCCTTGTTGATCACCATGCCGGCGACGCCGACATTGCCGCCGAGCTTGCGGAAGTACTCCACCGCCGAGCAGACGTTGTTGGCGACGTAGAGCGACTGGAGGTCGTTGGAGCCGACGACGATGACCTTCTGGCACATGTCGCGGGCGATCGGCAGGCCAAAGCCTCCGCACACCACGTCGCCCAGGAAGTCGAGCAACACGTAATCAAAGCCCCAGTCGTGGAAGCCGAGCTTCTCGAGCAGTTCGAAGCCGTGGATGATGCCGCGCCCGCCGCAGCCGCGGCCGACCTCGGGCCCGCCCAGTTCCATCGCGAACACGCCGTCGCGCTTGAAACAGACATCGCCGATCTTCACCTCGTCCCCGGCCGCCTTCTTGCGCGCCGAGGTCTCGATGATGGTCGGACAGGCCCGGCCGCCGAACAGCAGCGAGGTCGTGTCGCTCTTCGGGTCGCAGCCGATCAGCAGCACCCGCTTGCCCTGCTGCGCCATCATGTAGGACAGGTTCGCGAGGGTGAAACTCTTGCCGATGCCGCCCTTGCCGTAGATCGCGATGACCTGCGTCTCGCGCTTGGGCGGTGCGGTCTCCACCGGATCCGGCTCGATCGAGGCCTCGACCCGCAGTTGCTCGTGCAGGGAGTGCTTTGTGTGGGCGTTCATGAGCGCTCCCTCCAGTCGATGATCATTTTCAGGCACGCGGGATCGCCAAACGCCGTGCGGTAGGCCTGCTCGGCCTCGCGCGCCGCGTGGCGATGAGTGATCAGTCCGTCGAGCGACAGGCGCCCGTCCTCTGCCATCGCTTTCACGGCGGCGAGATCGTGAGGCCGCCATTCCGCGGCGACGCGCAGGCGCGCCTCGCGCATGAAGGCGGCCGGAAAGTCGAACCCGAGTCGGCTACTGTAAAATCCGGCCAGCACGATCTCGCCACCGGGCGCCAGGCGCCCGAGCAAGGTGTCGAGGATATCGGCGTCACCGCTCACGTCGCACACCACGCGGTAGTCGCGCCGGTCGTCGCTCGCGGGATCGATCACGTCGTAACCCGTGGCGCCGTCACGCCGCGCGGGGTTGCTTTCCCAAACGACGGGAGCCGGCGCGCCGGCAGCCAGCGCGATCCTCGCCAGCAGGCGACCCAGCACGCCGTGCCCGACGATGAGGTCGGGATGACGCGCGCCGGGCGCCGAAGTCACATGGAAGGCGGTTGCGGCCAGCGCCATCAGGATGCCGCGCTCGCCGAGACGTTCATCGATCGTGACCGCCTTTTCCGCCGGCACGACCAACCGCTGCGCCGCGCCGCCGAACAGGCCGCGCACTTCGCCGAAGCAGCGCGCGCCTGCGACGAACACACGCTCGCCCACGCGCGAAGCGGAGTCCGATCCGGCGGCGCTCACGCGACCGACCGACTCGTAGCCGGGAACCAGTGGATAGCCCATGCCGGGGAAGGGCGGCATGCGGCCGCTCCACAGGAGACGCTCGGTGCCGGTGCTGATGCCGCTCCACTCGACGTCCACCAGGACTTCGTCCTGCTGTGGCGGTAACAGCGGCAAATACCGAAGGGTCAGGTGCTCGGGCCGTTCGACGACGACTGCAAGCGTATCCATCTGGCCCTCCCCTGATAATCGATTGCTTAGTCGACTGTCATCGACAGTTGACGATCTAAAGTGTCAAGCAAGCGGAACGGCTTGTCTAGTGATTCTGTCAGGTTTTCCTACCAACACGCGTGTCAACATTGGTTGACACGTTGCATGCTCACGAATTTCGGCAAATCCCGCCTCGCCCATCATGCGCGCGATCTCCGACGCCGGGCGGGCGCGGCCGCTGCCCATCGCCAGCAGATAGAAGCCGAAATAGGCATCGCCCACCGGGTCGGGCCGGCGCTCGTGCACCATGGGCTCGGCGACCAGCAACACGCCGTCGGCCGGCAGCGCCGCGCGCGCGGCGCGCAGCAGCGCCATCGCCGGCCCGTCGTCATGGTCGTGCAGCACGCGCACGAGCGAAACGATGTCGGCGCCGCCGGGCAAGGGATCGCGCAGGAAGCTGCCGCCGATCGCGCGGGCACGGCCCGCGTACCGGGAATCCGCGAAGCGGCGTGCCGCGCGCTCCGCCACCGGCGGCAGATCGAAGAGCATCAGCTCGAGCGACGGGACGCGCTCGAACACCGTGGCCAGGAACGTGCCGTCGCCGCCGCCGACGTCGAGCAGGCGGCGGTGACGCGAGAACGGATAGGCGGAGATCACGTCGTTCGCGATCATGGCCTGCGACACCCCCATCAGCCGGCTGTAGGCCGCCGCGGCATCCGCCGGCACGTCACCATGCGCGCCGCCCTCGGTGGCGGCATAGGGCCAGAAGCGGGCAATGGCCGTTCCCCGCGTCTCGCCGCGCAGCAGCGAGACCGGGTCCTGCAGATCGGCGTAGAGCAGCGCGTTGTGTTCGATCATGGCGGCGATGCCGGGGTTGCCGACCACCGCCGCGCCGAGCGGGCCCAGCCCCCAGAGCAAACGGCCGCGGCGCTCGACCAGGTTCAACGACGCTGCCGCCGACAACAGCCGCTGCATGGCGGCGGGGCTCATCGAAAGCCGTGCCGCCAGCGCATCAGCCGATTGAGGCCCTTCGAACAGGACGTCGAACAGGCGCAGTTGCAGGCAGGCCAGCAGCACCTGCGAATAGACGAAGCCTGCACAGACGTCGAACAGAGCGCGGGCGCGCTTTCGGGCGATCGGCCGGGTCAGGGGAAAGGCCGCGGCCCAGCGCTGGAACCTCGGGTCGGCCAGCAGGCGGTCGCGCCAGGAGCGCCATCCGCCCCGGAGCAAGCCGGCGCTCACACCGGTGCGTGGAGCGTCCGTGAGATCAAGCGGCACGCTGCGCCAGCTTGGCCGGCAGGAATCTCTTGGCCTCGAGCTTGATCAGGGCGCGCAGATCGGCCGCGCCGGGGCACGCCGGGATGGCGGCCATCGTCTCGGCGATCCGGCAATCGAAGCGCTCGATGGCCCCGGCCAATCCGAGCTGGCGAACCGCGCTCGGGCGGTCGAGCGCGGCGTCGCGACCCGCCGGCTTGCCCATCTCCGCCTCCGTCGACATGGCGTCGCGGATATCGTCGGCGATCTGGAAGGCCTCGCCGATGCGATCGCCGAGTTCCCGCCAGGGTCCCGGGTCAACACCGGCGGTAGCCGCCCCGGCCATGGTCGCGGCGGCGAACAGCGCGCCGGTCTTGAGGCGATGATAGTTGGCGAGATCGACCACCGGTTCGCACTCCCACGCCTGGCCGGCGACGATGCCCCAGGGCGTACCAACGCCGGCCGCCACGCTCGTCAGCACGCTGCCGAGCCGCGCGGTCGCCGGCATCCGGGCGAGAGTCTGGAAGGCGAGCACGATGAGGGCGTCGCCGGTCAGCACCGCGAGCGGTTCGCCGAAGGCGCGATGCACGGAGGGCCGGCCACGCCGTGTGTCGGCATCGTCGAAGCACGGAAGGTCGTCGTGAACCAGCGAGGCGCAGTGCAAGAGCTCGATCGCGACCGCGGCGGCCATCGGGATTCGCATGTCGGCCTCGCCGCACGACATCGCGACCGCGAGGCACAGCCGCGGCCGCAGGCGGGCACCGGCGGGAAAGACGGCATGGCGCATGGCGTCGATCAAGCGGGGCGGACAACCGGGCTGTTCGGCATGATCGATCGCGGCAGCGAGCGCCAATTCGATTCGAACGGAGCTATCCATCAGCGCCTCCTGAAGGGTCCAGAGCTCGAGTGTCAATTTACCTTGTCAGTCGCGACTGTCCACAACTATAGACAATGCGGGACGGAACTCAATCCACGAAGAGGGGACCCTCTCCTTGGCCACTGACCGCGTCATAGTCGTCGGCGCCGGCGTGGCCGGCCTGGTGAGTGCCATCCTGCTGGCCAAGGCAGGGCTCGCCGTGACCGTCGTCGAGCGCGCCGGTGGGCCGGGAGGCAAACTCCGGCAGATTCCGGTCGGTGAGTCGTTCGTCGATTCGGGCCCGACCGTGCTCACCCTGCCCGCGATCTTCGAGGAGATCTTCGCAGAGGCCGGCGCCCGCCTGTCCGACCACCTGACCCTTCATCCCCTTCGAACGCTGGCACGTCACGCCTGGGCGGACGGCGCGACGCTCGACCTGTTCGACGACATGACGCGCTCGGCCGACGCCATTGCCGCCCTCGCCGGTCCCGACGAGGCCCGCCGCTTCCGCGCCTTCTGCAAGCGCGCGCAGCGCAGCTACGAGACCCTCGAACGCGCCTTTCTGCGCGCTTCCCGCCCCACCCTGCCCGGCCTGTTGCGCAACGTCGGGCCGGGGGGGCTGGCGGCGCTCTGGCAGGCCGCCCCGATGTCGACCCTGTGGCGGGCGCTGGGCGATCACTTCCAAGATCCGCGGCTGCGCCAGCTGTTCGGCCGCTATGCGACCTACAGCGGCGCCTCGCCGTTTGCCGCGCCGGCAACGCTGATGGTGATCGCCCATGTCGAGAACCAGGGCGTCTGGCGGATCGAAGGCGGCATGCAGCGCCTGGCCGACAGCCTCGCGGGACTGGCGCGCGGCCTCGGTGTGACGCTGCGCTACGGCACCGAGGTGCGCGAGATCCTCGTCGAGCGCGGCCACGCGGCCGGGGCGAAACTGGCGCACGGCGAGCGGCTGGCGGCCGACGCGGTGATCCTCAACGCCGACGTCGCGGCACTGGCGAATGGGCTGTTCGGCCGCTCGGCCGGGGCCTCGGTCAAACCCGCGTCCCGCCCGCACCGCTCGCTCTCCGCCGTCACCTGGTCGATGTCGGCCCGCGTCGAGGGATTTCCCCTTCTCCACCACTCGGTGTTCTTCTCGCGCGACTACAAGGCCGAGTTCGACGACCTGTTCGAGCGCAAGCGGCTGCCGTCCGAACCGACGGTCTATGTCTGCGCACAGGACCGGACCGACGTCGACAGCGGAGCGCCGAACGGTCCGGAGCGGCTGCTGTGCCTCGTGAACGCGCCGGCACTCGGCGACACCGACACCCTCACGCCATCGGAGATCGACGCATGCGAGGAGCAGACATTCGCGGTGCTGAAGCGCTCGGGCCTGATCGTGCAGAGAATCGGGACGGACTCGGTGCGTACGACGCCGCGGGATTTCGAGCGACTGTTCCCGGCGACGGGCGGTGCGCTGTACGGGCCTCTGCAGCACGGCTGGCGCGCGTCGTTCCTGCGGCCGGGAGCGCGAACGCGCCTGCCGGGACTCTATCTGGCGGGCGGCAGCACGCATCCGGGCCCGGGCCTGCCGATGGTGGCACTGGCGGGACGGCAGGCGGCGGCTTCGCTTCTTGCGGACCGCGGTTCGACCGCCCCGTAGCGTCGGGCGGCTACGGCTGGTGGTACGTCGACGCGCTGAGCGACGATGGCCGCCTCGGGCTGGTGGTGATCGCGTTCCTCGGCAGCGTGTTCTCACCCTACTACGCCATGGCGCGGCGGCGCGGCGACGCCGATCCGCTCGAGCACTGCGCGATCAACGTCGCGCTGTACCAGCCGCGCGGCGGACGCTGGGCGATGACCGAGCGCCGGCGCACGGCGCTGCAGCGAAGCGCCGACACGCTGAAGATCGGTCCCAGCCACGTCGTCTGGGACGGCCGCTCGTTCACCATCGAGGTGCACGAGACAGCCGTGCCGCTGCCGCGGCCGGTTCGCGGGCGCATTCGCGTTCATCCGGCTGCGCTGGCCGACCAGGGCTGGGCGCTCGACGCGGCGGGCCGCCACATCTGGCAACCGATCGCGCCGGCGGCCCGCGTCGAGGTGGCTTTCGAGCAGCCCGACGTCTCGTGGTCCGGATCGGGCTATGTCGACAGCAACTTCGGCGACCGGCCGCTCGAGCAGGACTTCAGGCGCTGGAGCTGGGCACGAGCCGGTCGCGACGATGGAGCGGCCGTGACCTACGACGTCGAGCGCCGCGACGGCAGCCGCGACGGCCTTGCCCTGCGCTTCGACAGGCAGGCGAAGGCGACATCGTTCGCGGCCCCGAACATGACTTTCCTGCCGCGCACCGGCTGGCGCGTCGAACGTCCGCTGCGCTGCGATGACGGCTGCCGGCCGAGCGTGGTCCGCACGCTCGAGGATGCGCCGTTCTACGCGCGCTCCACCGTGGCGACGCGCTGGGACGGTGCCGACGTGATCGCCATGCACGAGAGCCTGTCGCTCGACCGGTTCGATCGTCGGGTGGTGCAGGCGATGCTGCCCTTCCGCATGCCGCGCACGTTGCGCTGAGCCTTCAGGAATTGTCGTCCGGCGCCTTCTTCTTGTTCTTCTCCGCCTCGGCGGCGGCGCGCTTGTCGAGACGCAGCGTGTAGAGCTCCACCACGCCCCAGGCCATCACGAACGCCAGCACGACGAACAGCTCGATCAGGCCGTACCATTCCTCCACGGCCGGCCTACGACACCGCGATTCCGCTGCGCGCCAGATCCCGGCGCTCGAGCCGGTCGAACAGCGACAGCAGCCAGACGATCCGTCCGTCGTCCGCAAGAGCCGGCGCAGGGGCGATCGCGGCGGCAGCGTCGACGAGATGGCGCGCTTCGGCCAACGCGACGGCATCGCGGCGCGCATCGGCCGGCAGCTTCACGACGGCCATGCGGGCCAGCCGCGCGAGCTTGGCGGTGCCGGGGACGACGGCCCGCGCCGACACCGAATCGAAGCCGCGACGCGCGACCTCGTCGCCGATCGCGGCATAGAGCGTCCGGGCGGCCCGGATGCCCGGGCGGCAGGCCGCCGGCAACGCGGCGATGCCCTGCTCGGCACGTCCGTAGAGTTGCTCGGCGTCGTCCAGCAGCCGCGCCACCACGGCGGAGATCTGCGGCGTGAAGGCCGGCTGTGCCAGCCATGCTTCGGGGTCGACCCCGGCCTCGCGGAGCCACTGCCGCGGCAGGTACAGCCGGCCGATGCGCGCATCCTCGCCGACGTCGCGCGCAACGTTCGTGAGCTGCATGGCCATGCCGAGTTCGGCAGCGCGGGCCAGCACCGGCGCGGCGCGGCGCTCCATCAGCAGCGCCATCATCACGCCCACCGAGCCGGCAACCCGGCTGGCATAGGCCAACAGGTCGGAAATGGTTTCGTAGGTCCGGCCGGTCGCGTCCCAGCGAAAGCCCTCGATCAGCGCCTCGGGCAACTCGCGTGGGATGGCGTAGCGTACGGCGATGCGCGCGAAGGCGCGGTCGACCGCGCTGTCCTCGGGACGGTCGTCATAGATCGCATCGAGCCGCAACAGCAGCCGGGCATGCGCCGCGGCCGGGTCGGTGCCGAGGTCGATCGCATCGTCGGCATCGCGGCAGAACGCGTAGAGCGCGGTGGCACCGTCGCGGACCGCGGGCGGCAGCAGGTGCGAGGCGGCGAGGAACGTGCGGGACCCATGGCGCAACGCCGCGCGGCAGGCGGCGAGGTCGGCCCGCTCAGGCGACAAGACGTGCATCCGGCACCACCGAATCGAGCACACGGGCCGACGACAGGACGCCGGGGAGACCGGCGCCCGGGTGCGTCCCGGCCCCGACGAGGTAGAGGTTCTCGACCTCCTCGCTGCGATTGTGCGGACGGAACCATGCGCTCTGCGTCAAGACTGGCTCGAGCCCGAAAGCCGCGCCCCGGAACGACAGCAGGCGGTCCTGGAAGTCCTGCGGCGTCATCAGGCGCTGGGTCACGATCTCGCCCTCCAGTCCGGGCAGCAGGGTCTGCGACAGGTGTCGCGCGATGGCGCTGCGGTATCGCTCCGCCGTCTGGTTCCAGTCGATTCCGGCATCGAGATGCGGCACCGGCGAGAGCACGTAGAACGCATCGCAGCCGGGTGGCGCCAGGGACGGGTCGCTCGCGGTCGGCCGGTGCAGATACAGGCTGAAGTCGTCAGCCAGCACCTTGCGCTTGAAGATGTCGACGAGCAGCTCGCGGTAGCGCGGGCCGAGCAGGATCGTGTGGTGCGGCACCGACTCGTAGCGCCGTTTCGTGCCGAAGTACCAGACGAACAGGCTCATGGAGTAGCGCGCGCGCTCGATCCGCCGGTCGGTCCAACGATGCCGCGCCGCGCCCGGCAGCAGATGGCGGTAAGTCCAGGCCGAACAGGCGTTCGAGACCACGATGTCGGCATCGACGCGCTCGCCCGACGCCAACCGGACGCCGCAGGCGCGGCCGCCGGACACCTCGATCTCGGCGACCTCGGCGTTGCAGCGCAGCGTGCCGCCCTGCCCCCGGATCAGGCGGGCCATGCCCTCGACCAGCCGACCAGTGCCGCCGACCGCGAAGTGCACGCCGTACTCGCGCTCGAGGAAGGCGATCATGGCGTAGATCGAGGTCGCGGAGAAAGGATTGCCGCCGATCAGCAACGGATGGAAGCTCAACACCACACGCAGCCGGGGATCCCTGACGAAGCTCGACACCAGGCCCCAGACGGAGCGGTAGCCGCGCAGCCGCATCATCTCGGGCACGATCCGCGCCATGGTCTTCCACGAGCCGAAGTCGACGTGGCCGAGTTGCTCGAAGCCGACCCGGTAGATCGACTCGCTGGCGCGCATGAACGCCTCGTAGCCCTCGACATCGGCCGGCGCGAAGCGCGCCACCTCGGCGCGCATCGCGGCGGGGTCGCTGGTGCAGTCGAACGTCGCGCCATCGTCGAAGCGCACGCGATAGAACGGCGTCAGCGCCCTCAGCTCGACGTCGTCGGCCAGCCTTCGACCGGCGAGCTGCCACAACTCCTCGAGCAGAAACGGCGCGGTGATGATGGTCGGGCCGGCATCGAAGGTGAAACCGTCCTGCCGGAAGACCGAGGCACGGCCACCCAGTTGCTCGAGCCGTTCCAACACGGTGACGCGATAGCCGCGCGCGCCCAGCCGGATCGCCGCAGCGAGGCCGCCGAACCCGCTGCCGACGACGACCGCATGGGGCTGCGGCCGCCCATTGCTGCTGTCGTAAGGCATTGGCGAGCGTCACTCCAACGAGACACTCACAACCGTAAACTTAACTGGACACTCCTCACAAGCCCTAATTGCCCGCGATCCCGATGGCCTTCAGGACGATCTCGGCCGCCATCTCCGGCTTTTCCTCGTGCATCAGGTGACCGAAATGGCGCAGGAACACGACCTCCGCACCCGGCACCACATCCTGCACCGCAAAGGCGTCGGTTGCCGGCACGGCGCCGTCGTCGCTGCAGGCGACGAGGACGAGCTTCGTCGCGAATCGCGGCAGGTCCCGCTCCAGCGCCGGCAGGTTCCAGCCGGCCATCATGCCGAGCGTGCCGGCGATGTGGCCGGGATTGCCGAGCAGGCGGGCGTACAGGTCGAGGCCACGCGCGTCGATCGTCGATCCGATCTGGCGAATCAGCCGCTCGACGTTGCCCCGGCTGACGGCGCCGTGGGCGACGAAGCGCGGAACGAAGGGATTGAGCACGAGGAGCTTGGCGAGCGGCGCATAGAATTGCTGCGCTAGCCCACGGAAGGCGCGCAATGCGCCGTTGAAGCTGACCACGACGCGCGGTTTGGCGCGGCCGTCGAGACAAAGGCGGGCCGCGACCGCCGCACCGGCCGAGTGACCGACCACCACGCTGGGCACGGCCTGCAGGCTGTCGAGCAGATCGCCGATCGACTCCGCCATCCCGGGCAGCGACAGGCGACGCGATGGCAATGGCTCCGTGAATGCGTGTCCCGGGAGGTCGAGCGCGATCACGTCGAGGTGCTGCGCCAGGCGCGGGGCGACGTCGCGCCAGCTATGGCTGCCGCCGCCGGCGCCGTGCAGCAGCAGGCAGGTCGGGCCCTCGCCCATCCGCTGCACGTGCCAGGTGAGGCCGGAGGCCTCGACGAAGCGGCTGCTCTCGCGCAGGGGCCAGTCGGTGCCGTCCCGGTCGAACCTCAGCCGGTCACTCACGGCACCGCCGCGAGGAAGGCATCGTAGCCCTGGAGGAACTCGTCGCGCCGCTCGAAGTGCGGCAGCGCGCCCGTCTCCAGAACGGTCAGCCGCCAGTTCGGCCGGCCGCGCATCTCTTCGGCCTTGGTGTAGTCGACGAAGTCGCCGCGCGTCCCGTGGGCGAGCCAGACCGGCAGGTCGAGCCGCTGGTAGAAGTCGAAGATGTCGGGCGAGAACAGGAAACCACTGACGAAATGGTAGGCCACGTGCCGCGCGCCGGGCTGACGGGCCGTCAGCCAGTCATAGTCGGCCAGCGCCTCGTCGATGTCGCGCGAGCCCCAGGTGCGCCGCAGGAAGTAGCGGATGCTGGCGCGGGTCGTCAGCAGGCGGAACACGGCACGGTTCCACAGCGGAAACCGAAGGAAGGCCAGCATCCGCGGACTGGCGCCGGGGAAGCGGCGCCGGCTGAAGCCGGTCGGGCTGACCAGCGCCAGGCTGTGCATGGCCCCCGGTCTTTCGACCGCGGCGCGGGCGGCGAACTCCGACGACAGCGACAGCGCCAGAACGTCGGGCGTCGTCGCGTGCCGGCGGGCGATCTCGCCCAGCATGGCAAGCAGCGCGTCGGTCATGCCGCGCCATGAGTAGGACGCATCCGGCCGGTCCGAGAAGCCGAAGCCCGGCAGTTCGAGCGCGTAGACCGGGCGCGCGGAGCGGTAGCGTTCGTAGATCGGCTTGATCTCGTAGGCCGAGCCCGCGGCATTGACGCTGTGGACCAGCAGGAGGGGGCGACCGTCCGCCGGTCCGTCGGCGTAGAAACTGACGACTCGGCCGTCGACCGACAGCGTCTGTCGTGTTCCGGAAACCGCCGGAGTGAGGATCACCGTCATCGCGGACGCCGCGTCGAAGCCTGGATCGCACCCGAAAGCTCGTGCGATCCGGCATAGGGGAGCGGCAGATAACGTGCGCCCATGTCACGCGCGAGCTGCGCCGAGTGCGGCCGCGGGCGCGGCGAGGTGTCGACCACCACCGCGGTCGTGCCGCCGGCCCGGAAGATCCGGGCCGCCGCGGCGGACTCGCGCTCGGCGCCGGCGGAGTCGGCCTTGCCGCTGCGCATCATGTTGGCCTTTCCGTCAGTGAGGAATACCACGACAGCCGAGTTGCCCCTGCGCACGACCGCGCGCGCGGTCTCGTCGGCGAGGGTGATGGCTGCCGCGAGTGGCGTCGCGCCGCCGCCGGGCAGGCCGGCGAGACAGCGCTTGGCCCGCACGAGCGAGCGCGTCGGCGGCACGACGATCTCCGCCGACTGGCCGCGAAAGGCGATCAGCGCGACCTCGTCCCGGCGCACGTAGCAGTCGGCCAACAGCAGTTCGACCGCGCCCTTGGCCTCGGCCAAACGGCTGAGCGCCGCCGAGCCCGAGGCATCGACCACGAAGATCGTCGTACTGGCGGTCCGTTGCCTGAAACGCGTCAGGCGGAAGTCGTCGGCGCGGATCTCGAGGCGACCGTCGCCGCCGCGCAGCCGCTGCCACGGCGCCGCGGCACGCAACGTCGCGAGAATGTTGAGCGGCGCCCGGCCATCGGGACGTCCGGAACGCGTGCCGACCTGCCGGCCGCGCACGGCGTCGCGCTTGGGCCGACCGGCACGGCCGGCGGCCGACGCCGAACGAGCGACCGGCGTCGCGGGCCCGCGCAGGCTGGCCAGCAAGTCGGGCGGGATCGACGCGCGCACCGCCTCGAGCACGAGGTCGGCGAGAGGAACCGACGGTTCCGGCTCCTCGGATCGCTGCTCTTCCGGCGGCTCCGGCGCGTCGGACCGCTCGGGCGGCGGCGGTGGTTCGGGTGGCTCGGGTGGCTCGGGCGGGGCCTGCTCGGCGGGCAGTCGTGTCGCTCGCGGGGCGAGCACGAGGCGGGCGGCGGTCGCCGCGTCTCCGTCGTCGACGCTCACCGCGCCGCGCAGCGCGGCGTGCGCCCGCGCCGCACAGAGCGCCCGCAAGGGAGCCCGGATCGAATCGATGCCCAGCGCGAGCGCCGCCTCGCAGAGCGCCGTGGCGATGCGCGCATCGGCCTCGACCCCGGCCAGCGCGGCACGTGCATTCTCGACGTCGGCACGCGTCCAGGCGGCATCCTCGATGTCGCCATCGGTGAGGTCGATGGCGAAGGCAAGCCGGTCGACGAGCGACGGCGGCAGACGTTCATCCTCGCCAATCCCCTCGTCGAACGCCACGACGCCAAGCCGCGTGGCGTGGCGGACCGAGATGCCATCACGCTCGACGACCACTTCCCTGGTGTCGAGAACGGCGGTCAGCCGCGCCACCGCGGTCGGCGACAGCCGCTCGGCCATCGGCAGCAGGATGACCCCGCCGTCGGCCTCGGCCAGCAGGCCGCGCTCGATGACCGGGCGTCGCGCCTGAAGCGTCGCCGCAAGATCGAGGCCGCCCAGCAGGCGGTCGTCCGTGATGCCCGAAGGCACGCGCCGCACCGGAGTCCGCTCGGGCATGAGGGCGACCAGCGCCGCCAGCCATTCGTCGCGCACCGGCCCCCAGCGGCCGCGCACCGAGATGCCGCCGGTGCCGACCGGATCGACGGCGAACAGCGCGGCCGCGAGGAGCGCATCGCTCACGCGGCGGCACCTTCCGGGGCCAGGACCTCGCCGACGGCGCGCTCGATCCGCACCTGCGACCCCGCCTCGTCGAGCGGATCCCGGCGCAGGCGATGACGCAAGGCAGGCGCCGCAACGCGCCGCAGATGTCCGAGATCGACCACCGTCGCGCCGTCGAGCGCCGCGACGGCGCGGGCGACGCGCATCAGCGTGAGTTCTCCGCGCAGCCCGTCGACGCCGAGGTGGAGGCAGAGACGCGACGCGGCTTCGAGCACGCTGTCGGGAAAGTCGACGCCGGCCAGGCGCCGCCGTGCCGCGACGATGCGCGACCGTAGGCGCGCCGTTTCCTTTTCCCATTCGCGGGAGAAGGCGGCGGGATCCCGTTCGAAGGCGTCGCGCCGCCGCACCACGGCAACGCGGGTCGCCAGGTCGCTGGGCGAGCGCACGTCGACCGATAGGCCGAAGCGGTCGAGCAGCTGCGGCCGCAACTCGCCCTCTTCCGGGTTGCCCGAGCCGACCAGCACGAAGCGCGCGGGATGGCGAAGGCTCAGCCCCTCGCGCTCGACTAAGTTCTCGCCCGACGCCGCGACGTCGAGCAACAGGTCGACGAGGTGGTCCTCGAGCAGGTTCACTTCGTCGATGTAGAGGAACCCGCGATGCGCCCGGGCCAGCAGGCCGGGCTCGAATACCTTGATGCCCTGGGTCAGCGCCTTCTCGAGATCGAGCGCGCCGACGACGCGGTCCTCGGTGACGCCGAGCGGCAGGTCGACGACCGGCACCGGCACCGACTGGGCCTTGAGCCTGCGCTCCGACGGCTGCCCCCCGGCGCGCGCGAGACACTCCGCGCAAAAGCCGGCGGGCGCATCGGGATCGCAGTTGTAGCGACAACCGGCGACCACCTTCATCGGCGGCAGCAACGCCGCCAGCGCCCGCACCGCCGTCGACTTGCCGGTGCCGCGGTCGCCGAACACCAGCACGCCGCCGATCGTCGGATCGACCGAGGCGCAGAGCAGCGCCAGCTTCATCTCGTCCTGACCAACGATCGCGGCAAAGGGAAACGGCGTCCCCATCTCAGCTCCCTTGTCGCCTAGGGATCATCGTGTACCGTCCCTCCGTGGTAACCCGACTCTCGATCTTGATCGCCGTGCTGGCGATCGCGCTTGCAAGCTGGCGCATCGCGCAGCCCATGACGGGCCTGTTGGTCGAACGAAGCCATCTTGGCACGATACCCATTACCACGTACGAGCGCCATGCCGGCAAACCGGCGGCGATCGTCGTGCTGGCGCACGGCTTCGCCGGTTCCCAGCAGATGATGCAGCCATTGGCCGTGAGCCTCGCCAACCACGGCTACACGGCGATCACCTTCGATTTTCCCGGACATGGTCGCAACGCGACGCCGCTCGCAGGCGGGCGCGGTAGCGAAGCTGAGAGCGGCGACGCGCTGCTGACGGCGCTCGATGAAGTGGTGCGCGCGGCACGGGCGTCGGCCGGTGCGACGCCCGTCGTGCTGGTCGGCCATTCGATGGCCTCCGACATCGTCGTGCGACAGGCCGCACGGGATTCCGGTATCGCCGCGACGATCGCCCTGTCGCTGTTCACCCGCGACGCCACGGGGCCGCGCAACCTGCTGATCATCGATGGCGCCTGGGAACCGGCGATGCTGCACGAGTTCGGCCGCGCCGCGCTCGCCCCGCTGGCCGGAACCGGCGCGCGTGACGGCATCACGTATGGCGACCTCGCGCAGGGCACGGCGCGGCGATTCGTGCTGGCTCGCGGCGCGGAGCATATCGGCGTGCTGTACGCCCGCGATACGGTGGCGGAGACGTTGGCCTGGCTGGCGGCGCTGACCGGCAACCAGGACAGCGGCAGCATCGACCGGCGCGGCCCGTGGCTCGCCCTGCTCTACGGCGGCATCGTCCTGCTGGCCTGGCCGCTGTCGCGGCTGCTGCCGCGGCTTCGCGCCAGCCCGTCACCGTTGTCGCCCTCGTGGCCGCGCCTGCTGGCAATCGCCGGGCTCCCGGCGCTGGCGACACCGCTGGTGCTGCGCTGGCTGCCGACCGACCTGCTGCCGCTCCTGGTGGGCGGCTACCTCGCATTGCATTTCGCCGTCTACGGCGCGTTGATGCTGGCGCTGCGGCGCTGGCTCGCGCCCGCCGCACCGACGGAAACGCCGCGTGTCTTCCCGTTCCTCGCGGCGACCGTCGCGGCCTCGCTGTTCTGTCTTCTGGCGATTGCGCTGCCGACCGATCTGCTGGTCACGAACTACCGTCTCGGCGACGGCCGGGCCGGCAGCTTCCTCGCGCTGTTCGCGGGCCTGCTGCTGTACTTCGCGGCCGACGAGGCGCTGGTGCGCGGCGTTCCCGCGCGGCGTGGCGCCGGATTGGTGACCGGCGCGCTGCTGCTCGCCTCGCTCGGCCTCGCCGTCGCGCTCGACCCCTACCGGCTGTTCTTCCTGCTGATCATCCTTCCGGCAATGCTCGTCTATCTCGTGGTCTACGGGCTGTTCGGGCGCTGGATCTTCCAGCGCACCCGCACACCGCTGGTTGGCGCGATCGCGGTCGCGTTCGCGATCGCCTGGGGGATCGCCGCGACCTTCCCGATCAGCGCCGGCTGACCTTCTACCGCCGCCACCGCCCGGCAAGGTCGGCGAGATGGGCCAGCAGCCCGAGCCCGAGGAACAGGGCAACCGAGTACCATGCCGCGCCCGTCAGGGCCGCGCGCAGGGCAAGCATGAGAAAGCCGCCCGCCAGCAGCACGGTGACGAGCTGTCGGGCCGGCAAGCCACGGCCGGTGCGCCGGTTGTGCAGCGCCAGCACGGCGGCTTCGACCACCATCAGGAGCAGGATCAGATCGACGATGCGGCCGTTGGCGAACATCTCTTGCATTACGGTCTCCGCGGGGACTGATCTACAGGCTGGCTCAGTGCGTATATATCCCAACGATGGGGAGAGGCGCCGCCAGGTGCATCGCACAATCATGCAACTTTTCGCCGCCTATCTCGCCACCCTGTCGGTCTTCATCGCGCTCAACCTCACATGGAACGGCCTGGTGGCGATGAAACTGTATCGCCGCGAACTGGCGGACGTTCTGGTCGCCCAGCCACGCCTGCTGCCGGCCACCCTCTTCTACCTGATCCATTCGGCCGGGGTCTTCTTCCTGATCGTTCAATCGGCGCTCGACGGCGGCAGCTGGCACCAGGTGGCGAGCCAGGGCGCCCTCTTCGGCCTGTGCACCTACGCGACGTACGACCTGACCAATGCCGCAACGTTGCGCCGCTGGCCCGGCCACCTCATGGTGCTCGACATCGCCTGCGGCGTGATCGTGACGTCGATTGCCTCGGTCGCGGGCTTCCTGGCGGCGCGCATGATCGCAACGGGTGCCGCATGACACGGCCTGCCGACCATCCTTCCCGGCTGACGCTCAACGACGAAATCCATGCCCGGCCGTCGGAGCCGCTGTACGGCCCCACCCGGCTCTCGTACCTCGCCATCCTGTCTCCCCCCTCGGCCCGCGAAGATGAGCGCGCGTGTGTCGCCGCGCTCTGCGCCCGCTTCGGATCCTCGGCGCCACCGCCCACCGGCAACCATTTCAGCGTCGATCTCGGCCCGTTGCGCGTGGTCTGGGAACGCCATTCCGAATTCGTGCGCTACACCTTCATCGCGCCGTCCAACGTCCCCGATACACCGTGGGACGAACCTCCTGCCCTGTCGCTGGTGGACGCCGACTGGCTCGCAACCCTGCCGGGAACGGTCATGGTGGCAACCCATGCGCTGCTGACGCGCAATCTCGGCGACCGGGAGTACGGCGAGATCGCGGCGGCGATGTTCGAGGGCAACCTGCTGGCGGGCTGCGATGTCGCCGGCGGCGCCGCGTTCGCCTGCACCGACTTCCGCATCCACGCCGACGGGTTCAGCCGCATCCTGGTCGACGATCGGGGCCTGACGAGCCGACAGGCGGGCCGCACCCTGCAGCGGCTGCTCGAAATCGACACCTATCGAATGATGGCCCTGCTCGCCCTGCCGGTGGCGCAGGCCGCCGCGCCGTTCCTCGCCGATTGCGAACGGACGCTCAAGGACATCGCCAACGCGCTGGTGTCGTCGGTCGCGGAAGACGAGCCCGTCCTGCTCGAGCGCCTGACCGAACTCGAGGCGGCGATCGCGGTTCGCTGCGGCGACAACGACTTCCGCTTCGGCGCCGCCGCCGCCTACTACGAACTGGTCAATCGCCGCATCACCGAGCTGCGCGAGCAGCGCGTGCCGGGTCTGCAGACCATCGGCGAGTTCATCGAGCGGCGGCTGGCGCCGGCGATGAACACCTGCCGGTCGATCGCGGCGCGCCAGGATCGCATATCGGCGCGGGCGGCCGGCCAGACCCAGCTTCTCTCGACCCGCGTCGCGCTGACGCGCGAGCAGCAGAACCAGGCGATCCTGCGGGCGATGAACCGGCGCGCCGACATCCAGTTGCGGCTGCAGTCCACCGTCGAGGGCCTGTCGGTCGCGGCCGTCACGTATTACGTCGTCGGTCTGGTCGCCTATGCGGCGAAGTCGGCGGCCGCCTCGGGCCTCAACATCAACACCGATCTCACCATCGGCATCAGCATTCCCGTCGTCGCCATCCTCGTCGCGCTGGGCCTGCGCCGCGTTCATCGGCTCGTGATGCGCCAGCATTCCTGACGGGCCGCACCGCCGCGCTGAAGAGCATCAAGCAGCGATGCGGCTCGAACGGATGGACTCCAACCAGCACGGAAATTCTTGTCACGACGCCGGCCCCCATCGCGCCCGTGCCTCGTTCAGCACATCGACGACGCGCTGAGTCGGCACTTCCCAAAGACCCCCAAAGTCTGGAGCAAGGAAGCGTCGCCATCCCGATCTCGCACGGTACGCAGCCGAGGGAACGCCGACCACGGTCCGCGCTCCTCCTCGTATCGAGATCTGACGGAAGCCGTCGAAATCGCTCCACGGGCTCTCGCGGGTCCTGAAGAGCCTGCGAATGGTGAGTCCGGCCGGATCGAGGATCAGGACCGCCGGAAACATCGCCAGCAGGGCAGAGAACGCGGCACCGGATCCGAACAGCCACATGCCGAGGTCGATCGTAGAGGTTCGGCGCTCCGGCGGCAGGACCCAGCCCATGCCGACGAAGCAGAGACACACCAGGCACAGCAGCCAGAACTTGAGCCGGTCTTGCCGCAGCACGATCGGCGGATTGTCGAGCGATCCCTCGACCGCCGGGACCCATCTCGGAAGCCCAAGCTCCTCCTTTGTCCGCAGCCTGCCATGCCGTGTCATCGTGTGATCTTGCGAAAGCGATCAATGATTTTCAACCGAGACTGAACGACCGATCTCGCCGCAATGCCATCTGGTAGAACGCGACCTCACCCCACGACCCGCCCCTCTGCCATGAGCACGATCTCGTCGGTGAACTGGGCGGCCGCGCGCGGATCGTGGGTGATCAGGATGACGGTGCGTCCCGCCGTGGCGGCGCGCAGGGAGGCGATGAGGCGGCGCGCGGTTCCGGCGTCGAGATTCTCCGTGGGCTCGTCGAGGATCAGGATGCGGGGATCCCGAAGCAGCGCACGCGCCAGGACGAGACGGCGGGCCTGGCCCGCGGACAGGCGCGCGCCCGCCTCGCCGATCCAGGTGTCGATCCCGTCCGGGAGGTCGCGGACGAACGTGGCAAGCTGCACGACCTCGAGTGCCTGCTCCATCGCCGCGACGTCCGCTTCCGGCGCCGCCATCAGGAGATTGTCGCGGACCGAGCCATTGAAGAGCTGCGCGTCCTGCGTGGCGATGCCGACAAGGCGGCGCAGATCGTCCGGCCGATAGCGGCGCAGATCGTGGCCACCCAGTTGGATCTCGCCTTCGTATTCCCAGAAGCGCACCAGCAGCCGACCGAGCGAGCTCTTGCCCGCACCGCTCGGTCCCAGGAGGGCGAGGTGCCGGTCATCGGGAATTGCGAGATCGAGCCCGTCCAGCGCAGGCGGCAGATCGGGCGCGTAGCGCAGTCGCACCGACGAGAAGACGACGCTCGCGTCGCGCGGCTCAGGCGATGGGTCGGGCCCGGCAACGATGGCAGGCGGTCGATCGGCGAGATCGAAGAGGCGGCGGGCCGCCGCCCTCACCTCGCCCCAGCGCTCCATCGCCGCGGGCAGCGGCGCCACCGCTTCGAACGCCGCCAAAGCGGCGAGCGCGAGTGCCGGCACGAGAGCGGGCGCGACTTCGGGGAGAAGCCCGCCCGCGGCGACGCTGGCCGCCGCGAGCAAGGCTGCACACCACAGGGCCAGGCCAGCCGACAGACCGACCGCCGCCTCGGCCATCACTCCGGCGCTTGCAGCACGCGACTGATTGTCGACCAGCCGTTGGCCGAGACTGTCGAGGGCGGCGAGTTGGCGCTCGACCGCGCCCGCCGCCCGCAGATCCGTCAGGCCCTGCAGAAGGTCGACCGTCGCCACGCGCAGCGCGGCGCGCGCGGCGACCGCTTCGGCACCGGGTGTTGCGGCGGCGCGGCGCGCCAGGGCCGGCACGATGCCACCGGCCACGAGCAGCAGCACGGCGAGCGCCAGCGCCGTCGGCGGATGCAGGGCGGCTACCACCAGCACGATGGCGATGCTGCACAACAGCGCCACGACGATCGGCGAGGCGAGGCGCAGGTAGGCATGCTGAAGCGTGTCGACATCGGCCTGCAGGCTGCCGGCGAGGTCGCCGCCGCGTCGCGACTGGAACTGGCCCGGCGACAGGGGAATGAGCCTCCGGAACAACCAGAGGCGCAGGCCTGCCAGGAGACGGAAGGTGGCCTCGTGGCTCAGCAGCCGCTCGCCGTAGCGTCCGCCGGTGCGGACGATGGCGAAGAAGCGGATGCCCGCCGCCGGGAGGAAGTAGTTCATCATGCCGGTCGTGACGCCGGCGATTCCCATGGCGGCGATGAACCAGCCGGCCACGCCCATCAGGGCCACACTGGCCAGCACCGTGACGCAGGCGACGAAGGCCGCCAGTCCCATCCAGCCGCGCCACGGCCGCGCGAGCGCGAGCAGGCGGCGAACGACGGCCCAGTCGTTCACGCGGTCGCTCATGGGGCGAGCCCCGCATCCTCGAGGAGTCGGGCGAAGCGCCCATCGTCCGCCTGCAACGCCGCGCGCGGCCCCTGCTCCACGATGCGTCCCTCGTCCAGGAACACGACACGATCGGCGAGATGCACGGTGGCGAGGCGATGCGTGACGATCAGCGTGGTGCGGCCTGCCGCGAGCCGGCGGATCGCGTCGGCCACAGCCGCTTCGGTGCCACGGTCGAGTCCGGCCGTGCCTTCGTCGAGCAACAGCACGCCGGCCTGCTCCTTGAGGAAGGCGCGCGCCAGCGCCAGCCGCTGGACCTGTCCGCCGGACAGCGTCTCGCCGTGCTCCCCGAGCGGCGTGTCGTAGCCGCGGGGAAGCGCCGCGATGAAGCCGTCAGCGGCGGCCAGCGCAGCCGCCGCCCGCACGCGGTCGAGGCCGGCCTCCGGCTCGCCCAGCCGGATGTTGTCGAGCACGCTGCCCTCGAACATGTGCGGTCGCTGCGGCACGACCGCGACATGACCCAGCCAATGGGCGGGATCGAGGGTGGCGAGGTCGTGGCCATTGACGAGGACCCGCCCCGATTGCGGACGCAAGAAACCCAACAGCAGCGCCAGCAGGGTGCTCTTGCCCGCACCGCTCGGCCCGACCAGGGCCACGATCTCACCCGGCACCAGGCGTAGGGAGAAGTCGCGCAGGGCAGGCCGGTCCGGCTCCCAGGCGAAGCTCACGTTGTCGCATTCGAGCGTAAGGGCCTGGCCGAGGTCGGGCCGCTCCGCGCCGGCCGGCAATGACGGCTGCTCCTGCAGGTCGAGAATGCGCTCGGCGGCGGCCAGGGCTTCCATGCGCGCGTGATAGTCGAGGCCGAGCTGGCGCAGCGGCGCGTAGAACTCGGGCGCCAGCAGCAGGACGAAGAAAGCGGCCTCGAAACCCAGCGCGCCGTCCAGCAGGCGGAAGCCGATCAGCACCGCGACCAGGGCGATCCCCACGGTCGCGAAGAATTCCAGCGCGAGTGTCGAGAGGAAGGCGACCCGCAGCACCGCCATCGTGCTCTTGCGATAGTCCTCGCCCGCCTCCGCGAGATGCTGGGCCTCGCGGTCGCCGGCGTTCAGAAGGCGCAAGGTCGTCAGCCGCTGCAGCCCGTCGAGCAGCCGGCCGGACAGGCGCAGCAGGCGCAACCACTGCCGGCGGTTCAGCTTCTGCGCCCCCAGTCCGAGCAGGATCATGAACAGCGGGATGACCGGCGCCGTCACCAGCAGCACCAGCCCCGAGATCCAGTCGCGCGGCAGGACGACGACCAGCACGAGCGGCGGCAGCACGACGAGCACGCCAAGATGGGCCATGAAGCGCGACACGTAGGCGTCGAGCGCATCGACCCCTTCGAGCACGACGGTCGCGGCTTCGCCCGTGCTGCGACCCGCCGTCGCCGCCGGCCCGAGAGAGGCCAGGTGGCGCAGCAGCGCCGAGCGGATGCGGGCCTTCACCCTGCCGGCCGCCGCGAGGGCCGCACGTCCCGACGCGGTGGCGAGGAAGCAGCGCAGCACCAGCAGCGGCACCACCGGCAGAAGCCAGGGGAGAGCCGACGAAACCGGTGCCTTGTCCATGACGACCGGAGCGATGGCATGGGCCAGCAGCCAGGCCTGCGGTACGGCGAGAGCCGCGGCGGCCGCGCCCAACACCATCGCGCGGCGCACGCCGCCGGTCGCGGCTTCGGCGATCTCGGCGCGCAGCCAGCGCTCCACGCCGGCGCGGCGACGGCCAGGCGAGTCCGCCTGGGGTTCGGTCATGGACGACGGATCGTCCGGTCAGCGAGCCGGACGCGGGGGCGACGGCGCCTCGACGGCGCTGGAGACGTCCAGCGGTTGGCCGTCTCCGCGCGCCGCCCGGGCGGCGTCTTCCTGTGCCTCGAACAGCACGCCCGCCGAGACCGCGACCAGCACCATGAACCCGGTGCCGAGGAACCACGACAGGTACCAGGGCCCGTAGTCGCCGAGGATGATGCCGAACAGGATGGCCAGCGCCGCGAGCGTCATGGCGATGATGTAGCGCACGAACATCGTCCGATCCCCCCCTAGTAGGCGTGTTCCGAGGTCTCGACCTGCTTCACGCCGACCTTGCCGCGCATCACCCAGAAGGCCCAGCTCGTATACCAGACGATCATCGGCATGAAGATCACGACGAAGCCCACCATCCAGGTCAGCGTCACCTTGCTCGAACCGGAGTTCCAGAGCGTGAGGCTGTGCGAGGGATTGCTGGACGACGGCATGATGAAGGGGAACATGGCGGCGCCGACCGTGCCGATCACGCCGATCCAGGCCAGGGCCCCCAGCCACCAGGCGAGGATCGGCCGCCGGATCGCGTGCGCCAGCGCGCCCAGAAGAAGCCCGGCATAGACCAGCGCCGGCAGCAGCCACAGCGCCGGATGCGCGGCGTAGTTCGCCAGCAGCGCGCCCGGGACCCGCGTGACCTGCTGGTGCAGGGGCGTCTGCGGTACGCCGGGAGCGGGCCCTGCCACCAGCTTGAAGCCCTCGATCGTCGAGACCCAGAAGCCGCCGATCGTGAAGATCGCCAGCGCGGCGAGGCCACCCACGATCGCGGCGCGCCGGGCGCGCGCACCGATCGGGTCCTCGGCGCCACTCGCAAGGCAAGAGCCGCCCATATAGACCGCAAGCGCGACCGACATCAGCCCGCACAGGACGGCAAAGGGGTTGAATAGCCACAGGAAGCTGCCGGTGTAGAAGGACGTCAGGCGCCAGTCGAAATGGAACGGCACGCCCTGCAGCACATTGCCGATCGCCGCGCCGAACACGACCATCGGCAGGAGCCCGCTCAGAAACAGCGCGGTGTCCCAGACGCCACGCCAGGCGGGCGACGCCAGCTTGCTGCGATACTCGAAACCCAGCGGCCGCAGGATCATGCTCCACAGCAGCAGCAGCATGACGATATAGAAGCCGGAGAAGGCGGTCGCGTAGACCAGCGGCCACGCCGCGAAGATCGCGCCGCCACCGAGGATGAACCACACCTGGTTGCCGTCCCAGTGAGGACCGATGACGTTGAGCGCAACGCGACGTTCGGAGTCGGTGCGCCCGACATAGCGCAGGATGGTGCCCACGCCCATGTCCATGCCGACCATGACGCCGATGCCCGTCAGCAGCACGCCGAGCAGCACCCACCAGGCGACAAGGAGGATCATGTAGGTTTCCATGACGTGTCTCCCTTACGACGCCGCGAGCCTGCGGCCGGCCGGCGAAGGACCGGCGACCCCGGCGTGATCGCCGCCATGTTCTTCCGGACCCTTCCGGATGAACAGGAGCATCAGGTAGATCTCGACGATCGCGAAAGCGGTGTAGAGCAGGATGAAGCCCGACAGCGAGAACACCATGTAGGCGACGCTGTGGGTCGAGGCCGAGAGCCAGGTCGGCAGCATGTCGTTCACCGTCCAGGGCTGGCGTCCGACCTCGGCGACCAGCCACCCGAACTCGCAGGCGAGGAACGGCACCGGCACCATCAGCAGGGCGGCCCACTGGAACCAGCGCTGGCGCTCGACCTGGTTGGACAGGGTCATCAGCGTCGCCAGCACGAGATAGGCCAGCATCAGGAGGCCGAACGCCACCATGATGCGGAACGACCAGAAGACGATTGCGACGTCCGGGATGGTGTCGCGCGCGGCGCGGGCGATATCGGCGTCGGTGATCTTCGACAGGTCGCCCCCGGGTGCGTAGCGAAGCACCAGGAGTCCGTAACCCACGTCCTTGCCATGCGCCTTGAACTGGGCGAGCGCGGCTTCGTCGCGCGGATTGGCACTCAGTTTCTCCATCGCCTGGACGGCCGGGATGCCGTTGCGGATGCGCTCCTGCGCCTGGACCTGGAGTTGGTCGATCGCCGGCACGACACCGTCGAGAGAATGCGTGACGAGGATCGACAGCATCGCGGGAATCTGGACCGTGAAATAGTTCTTCTGCTCGGCCTGGTTCGGGAAGGCGATGGCGTTGAAGGCCATGGGCGCCTTCTCGGCGGTCCACAGAGCCTCCATCGCCGCGAGCTTGGTCGGCTGGACTTTGGCCCCGACATAGCCCAGCGCATCGCCCAGCGTGATCACGCCGGCGCCGCCCAGCATGCCGAACACCGCAGCGATGCGGAACGAGCGCCGCGCCAGATCGAGATGACGGCCCTTCAGCATGTACCAGGCGCTGATGCCGCAGACGAAGATGGCCGCGGTGACGTAGCCCGCGAGCACGGTGTGGACGAACTTGGACTGGGCGTCGGCGTTGAAGAACAGCGCGCCGAAATCCTGCAGTTCCATGCGCATGGTGATGGGATTGAAGTCGGCGCCCTGCGGATGCTGCATGAAGCTGTTCGCAACCAGGATCCACAGCGCCGAGAAATTCGATCCGAGGGCCACCGCGTAGGTCACGATCAGATGCTGCGCCTTGGACATCTTGTCCCAGCCGAACACCATCAGTCCGATGAAGGTGGATTCGAGGAAGAACGCCATCAGCCCCTCGATCGCGAGAGGCGCGCCGAACGTGTCGCCGACGAAGCTCGAATAGAAGGACCAGTTGGTGCCGAACTGGAACTCCATGGTGAGCCCGGTGGCGACGCCCAGCGCGAAGTTGATCAGCAGCAGGCGGGTCCAAAACTGGGCCATCTGCTTGTAGATCTCGCGGCCCGTGGTGACGTAGACGGTCTCCATGACCGCCAGCAGCACGGTGAGGCCGAGCGTCAGCGGCACGAACAGGAAATGGTAGAGGGCCGTGGCGGCGAACTGCGCGCGCGACAGATCCACGACGAGATCATTGACCATCGATCAGCCCCTCTCCCCTACTCACACGTCTGGAGAGCCCGCCAGACACCAGGGTGACATACCACTCCCGGAGGCCTCGTTGCTGCAACCCTGTAGCCGCACCCGGCAACAGGCTTGTCCGTCCTGACGCTCGAGCGAAGGCCGAGCGTCTGGATTCAAGGACGGGACTGTGACGGCCGGATCGTCAGGATCGGCCAGCGCCGGCCGCCCTGCCCGGGAAGACATCGATCGGGACACTGTCCGTGGTGCCCTTTTCCCGCCCGGCGCCACCCGAGAATCGCTCACAAACCCTGTGAATTATTCGCAGATGAAGGGAAAATGATAATAGTTTCAGATGCTTAAGCAGCCTGTGACCATTGTGGCAAATATGCAACATTTGTTGGACGGATAAGGCAGGCTTCGCCACTATGCTGGCGGCCGTTGGCCACCCGGTACTGGCTCCAAGGGGAATGAATTCATGGCTTTGAGAAACGGGCGCGGCACCACCTCAAACGTACAGAAGATCCTCAAGGCGACGACTTTCTCGATCACGGTCCTGGCGGCCGTGGCTCTCTTCGGAACGACCGGCACCCTGTCTCCGGCCGCGGCGCAGGCCAGCAAGGCGCCCCCCAAGGCGAAGGTCAAGCCGGCGGTCAAGGCCGTCCCGGCCGATCCGACCGATCGCATGGCCGACCAGCTCAATGCGCGTTGGCAGCAGGAGAATGGCGCCGCCTTCTCCGGCTTCAACGCCGCGGCGCCCGCCGCCGTCCAGGCTTCATACGCCGTGCCCGCCGCCACGACCGCCGCCCCGGCCGCCACGCCGGGCGGCGCGAGCGACTGGGGCGACCGTCTGGTCTCCCGTGCCATGAACTATCTCGGCACGCCCTACCGCTACGGCGGCATCTCGCCGAAGACGGGTTTCGACTGCAGCGGCTTCGTCTACTACCTCTACGGCGCCGTCTTCGGGCAGCGCATCCCGCGCATGCCGCACGACATGGTTCGCGAAGCCACGCCGGTTGCCCGCAGCGACCTGCAGAAGGGCGACCTGGTGATGTTCGGCTATCGCGGCGCCATCACCCATGTCGGCATCTACAGCGGCAACGGCCAGTTCGTGCATGCCACCCATCGCGGTTCGCCCGTCATGGTGACGTCGCTAGACGCCGACTATTACAACACCCGCTACCTGAAGGCCGTCCGGCTCACGCCGCAGTAACGGCGACCCGCCGCGCCGTATCGCCATCCGGCACGGCCGAGTGACGCCGACCTCTGCGCCCGGCAATAATGTCTCCGCAAATGACGGAGAAGAAGAATGCCGGCGTCGTACGAAACCCACCGCAAGCAGCTCGAACTGATTCTCGAGGCCTGGGGCATGCCGAAGGAGACGGCGGCCGGAACGGCGGAGATCATGAGCTGGGCCGACCTGCACGGCATCGACACGCATGGCATCTCGATGGTGCCGCCGTATGACGAGCGCCGGCGGGCCGACAAACTCAATATCCGCGCCGAGCCGAAGGTCGTGAGCGAGACACCGGTGTCGGTGCTGGTCGACGGCGGCGGCGGCCTCGGCCATCCCGCGGGCCGGCGCGCCATGGAGATCGCCATCGAGAAGGCGAAGAAGACCGGCATCGGCGTGGCGGCCGTGCGCAACTCCGGCCATTTCGGTGCCTGCGGTTTCTATGTGCTGCAGGCGGTGGACGCCGGCTTCATCGGCATGGCGACGACCTCGGCCAGCGGCATCAACATGGCGCCGACCAACGGCGCGCAGGCCCGCCTCGGCACCGACCCGATCGCCTTCGCCGCACCCGGCAAGCCTGGCGAGCCGTTCCTGCTCGACATGGCGACCACGACGGTCGCCGCCGGCAAGATCCGCAACAAGGCGAACGAGGGATTGCAGACCCCGACCGGCTGGCTGGTGACGAAGGACGGGCTGCCCAGCACCGATCCGCACGAGGTCAGCAAGGGCGGCTACATGACGCCGCTCGGCGGCACGCCCGAAGGCAGCAGCCACAAGGGCTACGGGCTGGGCGCGATGGTCAACATCCTGAGCTCGGCGCTGTCGGGCGGCGCGATGGTGACCGACCCGACGCGCAACACGCGGCCCGGTCCGATCGACATCGGACATTTCTTCCTGGCGATGGATCCCGGCATGTTCCGCGACACCGCCGACTTCCAGGCTGACGTCGCCGCCTTCTGCGACACGCTGCGCGCCACACGGCCCGCCGATCCGGCGAAGCCGGTGCAGGTGGCGGGCGATCCCGAGCGCCGCATCGCGGCCGCGCGCCTGAAGACGGGCATCCCCGTCGGCCCCAACCTCCTCGCCAAGGTCAAGGAGGTCGCGCTCGCCTCGGGCGCCGACTGGATCATGGACGGCTGACGATCCCCGCCATGTCCTCCTCATGGCGGCCCTCCCCGGCGCGGCTTCTGCCCACCAACCCCGCCACGTACGACGGGCCGACGATTTCCTTCTGGATGGCGATCGCCTGGCTCTGCGTGATCACCGTGCGCTCCTGCATCCACCTGCTGGCGCCCGACGGAGGCGCGCAGTCGATCGCCACGATCGACGTCGCAGGCGTGGCCGGCGGCTCGAACATCGTGGCGGTCTTCGGCCAGTGGGGCGCGATCCAGCTCCTCCTCGCCCTGCTGCTCTGGGTGCTGCTGCTGCGGTGGCGCGGAACGGTGCCGCTCGTGCTGCTGGTCTTCACGCTCGAGCCGGTGCTGCGCGGGCTCGCAGGGCACCTCAAGCCGGTGACGACGATGGGCACGGCTCCGGGCGCCGCGATCAACTGGCTGGTGCTGCCGGTCCTGGGCTTCTTCCTCTATCTCTCGCTCTGTCCGGCTCGACGCTGACAGCGGCGGTCACCTGTTCGGCGAGACCATGACTTCGCCGGTGGGCTTGAAGCGGACGCCGTAGGAGGCGCCGTTCAGACACACGGCGGTCAGCACGACGTCATATTCGACCCGTCGCGGAGCCTCGACCCTGTGGATGCCGGTACAGGGAGCGCGGTCCTTGACCAGCGCGTCCATCACGACCGCCTTCAAGCGAGGCAACACACTGCGGTCATCGGGCGGCGGAACGCCGAATACGGCGACGATCTGGGCCGCCATCCAGCCCGGCGCGACGTAGAGGCCCGTTCCCACGAGTCCTACCAAGAGGACCATGAGCATCCCGACGAGCTTTCCCAAGAATCTCTTCCCCTATGCGGGAGCGCCCTCGCCGATGGCCTTGGCGTCAACGAGTGCGTCGATGTCGGAGTCGCTGTAGCCGACCTCCGCGAGGATCTCGCGCGTATGCTCTCCGAGCCGTGGCGGCAGGCGACGGATGGCGGCCGGGCTCTCGGAAAAGCGTGCCGGCGGGCGTGCCTGCTGGATCGTCCCTTCCGTCGGATGCTCGAGCTTCTGGAACAGGCCGACGGCCTTCAGATGGGGCTGCTCGCCGATCTCCGTCATCTTCGCGAACGAGGCGTGCGGAACGTCGATCCTGAGCAGCAGCTCTTCCCATTCCGCCGTGGTCCGCTCAAGGGCGATCTCCTTCATGCGCGCGTAGATCGCATCGATGTTGGCCGCCCGCTTGATCGGATCGCGGACGGAAAACTCCTCGATGCATTCGGGATGGCCGACCGTCTCGAAGAAGGTGCACCAGTTCTCGCCGGAATAGGGAAGCATGGTGAGCCAGCCGTCCCTGGTCTTGACCGGCTTGCGCTCCTTGACGCGCTTGTATCCCGCCGGCCCGATCGGCGGCACGAAAGCATGTCCGCCCAGCATCTCGATGCTGTTGAAGGCCGCGACGGTCTCCAGCATCGGCACCTCGACGAGCTGGCCCTTGCCGGTGCGCTCGCGATAGACCAGCGCCGCGGCCACGGCGCCGGCCAGCGCGAGACCGCAGAGCTTGTCGCCGACGAGGCTGGGCACGAAAGCGGGCTCCTCGTCGCTCCCGATGGAGGAGGCGAGGCCGGACGAGGCCTGGACGATCTCGTCGAACGCCGGCCGCTTGGCCCAGGGTCCGTCCTGGCCGAACCCGGTCGCCGCCGCGTAGATGATCTTCGGATTGAGCGCCTTGCAGGCCTCGTAGCCGAAGCCGAGCCGTTCCAGCGCGGCGGGCCGGATGTTCGTCACCAGCGCGTCGGCTCGCGCGATGAGGCGCCGCAGCACTTCGGCGCCGCCGGCGGTCTTGAGGTCGATGGCCACGCTGCGCTTGTTGCGATTGGCGGCCATGAACTGGCCGCTCATGCCCCTGTTGCGGAACTGGCCGGTATAGCGCCACTGGTCGCCGGTGAGCCCTTCGACCTTGATCAGTTCGGCGCCCCAGTCGCCCAGGGTCTGGGCCCCGAAGGGCCCGAACAGGACGGTCGTCAGATCCAGAATGCGAATGCCGGCGAGCGGCCCCGTTGCCTCGGTCATTGCAAATCCCGCGGAAGGTCGGTTGAACGTCTCAGATAGACAAGGACGCGCCGCAGCGGAAGCGCGGCCAGCCGGTCACCGAAACGCCCTGACTTCAGGAGGCTGTTTGCCGCATCAGACCGGCCCTCATCAGACCGGGCCTTATCAGACCGGGCCTTATCAGACCGGGTTCGTCGGGCCCGAGGTCAGGCGCCGCATATGGCGGCGCATGCCGTGATAGTCGTTGACCGCGTTGTGCATGGTGCGGCGGTTGTCCCAGATCGTGAGCGTGCCGGGCTTCCAGTGGACGCGGCAGGTGAATTCGGGCCGGGTCGCATGCGCCTGCAGCCAGTCGATCATCGGCTTGCTTTCCTCCGGGGTCATGCCCTCGAAGGCGACGGTGTGGCCGATGCTGCAATAGAGCGCCTTCTGGCCGGTCTCCTCGATGGTACGCACGATCGGATGCACCGCTTCGTAGGAATCGGCGTCTTCGGTGCCGGTGATCTTCATGCCGCCGACCACCGAGTGATGCGCCTTGCGGCCGCCGAGATGCTTCAGGCCGGCGCTGTTCACCCCCTTGAGCGTGCCCAGCATCTCCTTCATGCGATCCGAGAGACTCTCGTAGGCCGCGACCATGTCGCAGTAGAGCGTGTCGCCGCCGCGCTCGGGCGTCTCAAGCGCGTACAGCAGCGTCGCGAGCGGCGGGGTCTTCATGTAGGTCGTGTCGGAGTGCCAGCCGCCGCCGAAGTTGCGCTTCTCCGACGGCTCCTTGACGATGTCGAACAGGAACGGGAAGTCGTCCATGCCCTTCACGAAGGGATAGTGATTGGGCTCGCCGAACCGCGCGCCCACGTCCATCAGATCTTGCGGCGACAGCGCCTGGTCGCGGATCGCGATCACCTTGTGGTCGAGGAAGGCCTGATGGACCTGCGCCCAGTCGTGATTGTCCATCGTGCGCAGGTCGACGCCCGTCACTTCTGCACCGAGAGAACCCGCAATCGGCGTCACGGTGATGTTGCTGCTGGCCATGCGATCGCTCCTGATGGTCTCGTATTCGCGCTTCGGCCGATTAAAGACCCGGGGGCACGCCTCGGCAATCGCCGGCGCCCGCATCGCGGTGCGCGGGGGTTCCGCCTCGCGAGCCGCCACGCATAGCCCGCTGCGCAGGGCTGCGGCTAGAGTGCGAGGCAAATTCAGACGGGAACACGATGACCAAAGACAGCAGCACCTACTGGAAGAAGTCGCGCGTGGAGCTCCGCGCCGCGGGCTTCGAACCCGACAAGACCGCGAAGACCAGCGCGGTCGTCACGATCGCCAGCGCCTACACCAACGCCCATCGCTGCAACAACCGGGTGCGCACGATCGGCGACCTGCTGGTCGAGCTGCTGGCCGAGCGCGGCGGCAACGGGCTGATCGTCGGCGCGCCGGCGGTGTCCGACGCGCTGACGCAAGGCACGCCCACGGCCGGCTACAGCCTGGTGTCGCGCGACGTGGTGGCCGACTGTTTCGAGATCGGCCACTACGCCCATCATGGCGACGCGATGATCGTGATCTCCGGCTGCGACAAGACCGGCGCCGCGGCCCTGATGCCGCTCGCGCGCACCAACGCCTTCGGTCTCGTCCTCTATCCCGGCACCAGCTCGCCCGGCCGCGTCTCGTTCGGCGCCTGGGCGGCCAAGGGCAACAACCTCACCATCATGGACTATGTCGAGGGCCGTGCCGCCAACGAGGCGGGCCGCATCTCCGGCGAGGAACTGCTCGAACTCGAGAGCAACGTCATGCCGGGCAGCGGCACCTGCGGGGCGATGTTCACCGCCAACACGATGAGCACCATCGCCGAGGCGATCGGCATGATGCTGCCGCGCGGCGCCTCGCATCCCGCCGACTACAAGGCCGGCAGCGACATCCACGCCGACGTGCGGGCGCAGGCCAGGGCCTCGGTCGACGCGCTCTACCGGCTGATGGAGGCCGGCATCCGTCCGCGCGACATCATGACGGAGAAGGCCTTCGAGAATGCCATCGCCACCGTCTATGCGATGGGCGGCTCGACCAACATGTATCTGCACCTGCTGGCCGTCGCCCGCGAGGCGCAGGTGCCGATCACCATCGAGCGCATCCAGCAGGTCGGCGAGCGCGTCCCGCTGATCTGCAATCTGCAGCCGCACGGACCTTATGCAATGGTGAGCCTGCACGAAATCGGCGGCGTGCCCCTCGTGATGAAAGAGCTGCTGCGCCACGGCTTCCTACATGGCGACGTCATGACCGTGACCGGCAAGACGCTGGCGGAGAACCTGGAGTCGGTGCCGACGCTCGAGCAGATCGGCACGCAGGACATCGTGCTGCCCGTGTCGAAGCCGGCGGCGCCAGCGAACAACCATATCAGCGTGCTGAAGGGCAACCTCGCGCCGGAAAGCTGCCTGCTGAAGCTGAGCGGCAAGACGCTCGAGAAGGGCGAGTTCCGCGGCCCCGCGCGCGTCTTCGAATCGGAAGCCGACACGATGAAGGCCATTCGTGCCGGCGAGATCGTGCCCGGCAACGTCGTCGTGGTGCGCAACGTCGGCCCGGTGGGCGGTCCCGGCATGCCCGAGATGGTGATGCTCACCATCCAGTTGCAAGGGCGCGGGCTGGGCGAGGATGTGGCGCTGATCACCGACGGCCGCTTCTCGGGCGTCAGCCACGGCATCCTGATCGGCCACATCTCGCCGGAAGCGGCGCGCGGCGGTCCTATCGCGGCGGTGCGCGACGGCGACACGATCGTCATCGATCCGGGCAAGCGCACCCTGAACCTCGAAATCTCCGACGAGGAGCTGGCCCGCCGCATGGCCGACTGGCGCCCGCCCGCCGCCGAAGACCGCCCGCGCCCGGGCTCCGTGCACGACAAGTACACGAAGCTCGTTTCGTCGGCGCATTACGGCTGCGTGGTCTAACCATGGAGCGCGCCACTGCGCGCGGGGTAACCCCCGCGCTGAAGTGGCGCGCTCCAATGATCACGACGCGGCAGCCGCGAACTTGGCGCGGCTTTTCATCAGCGGCTGGATGCGCTGGCCGAACTGTTCGATGCCGATGATGAAGTCGTCGAAGGTCAGCATCACTCCGGCCAGCCCGTCGATCTCGGCCATCTCGTCGAGCAGGCGGGCGACCGTGGCGTAGGAGCCGATCAGGCGCGAGCCGTTGTTGGGCAGCGGCTCGCGGCGGCGGATGCGGCCGGCCGTCGAGTTCTCGGCGGCGAACTTGTCGGACGCCGCCTGGTCCGAGCGCCAGCCGATGGCGTCGAGGTCGACACCCGCCTTGTAATGCTCCCACTTGGCCATCGCCGCCTCGTCGGTCTCATCGGCGATGATCATGGTGAGCGCCAGCGCCTTCACGTCGCGCCCGGCGGCGGCGCAGGCCGCCTTGAGGCGGCCGACCGCCTCGGCGCAGTCGCGCGGATCGTTGGCCTCGCCTTGGCCGCTGCAGAAATTGTAAGTGCAGTGCTCGGCCGCGAACTTCATGCCGGCATCGCTGGTGCCGGCCGAGATCAGCTTGATCGGCCGCGAGGGAAGCGGCGAGAGCCGGCAGTCGTTCATCTTGAAATAGTCGCCCTTGAAGTCGGAGCGGCCGGATTCCCAGAGCTCCTTCATCACGGTGACGTACTCGGTGACCATCTCGTAGCGGTGCTTGAAGTGTTCCTCGCCGGGCCACAGGCCCATCTGGTCGTACTCGGCCTTCTGCCAGCCGGTGACGAGGTTCACGCCGAAGCGGCCCTTCGAGATGCTGTCGATCGTCACCGCCATGCGCGCGGTGATCGCGGGCGGCAGGGTGAGCACGGCGACGGTGGCGATCAGGTCGATCCGCGTCGTCACCGCGGCCAGTCCCGCCATCAGGGTGAAGGATTCGAGATTGTCGTCCCAGTGACGCGACTTGCCGCCGAAGCCACGCAGCTTGATCATCGACATGGCGAAGTCGAAGCCGTAGCGCTCGGCGCGCTGCACGACCTCGCGGTTGAGGTCGAAGCTCGGCGTGTACTGGGGCGAGGTCGACGAAATCAGCCAGCCATTGTTCCCGATGGGAATGAAGACACCGATTTCCATCCTGCACCTGTCCTTGCTGCCAATTCCCGATGAGGGAACGGGCAGCAAGGCGTGTGCCAGCGATCAGGTATCGACGTCGGCGTACCGGCGCTTGGCGCGGCGCATGAAGCCCTCGAAGATGTCGTCGTACGGCGTCTTCTCGTGGGCTTCGGCGAGCTTGGTCAGGCCCTTGAGCACGACCTGCTCCTCAGCCGGCATCTCCGACATGATCTTCTCAGGAATCGGCTGCACGCCGGCCGGATTGGCGAGCGCGCGGACCTGGATGCTGCAGGCCTTCTCGAAGAAATAGAAATAGAAGAACGCCTCGCCCATGGTGGCGCCGACGCTCAAGGTGCCGTGATTCCTGAGAATGAGGACACGGCCGTCCGGTCCCAGCGCCTTGGCCGAGGCCTCGCCTTCGCCCGGCAGCACGACGATGCCGTCATAGTCGAGGTAACGGACCTTTGGGTAAACCATGGCGCCGTCCTGGGTCAGCGGCTGGAAGCCGCCCTTCATGGCGCCGACCGCCGCGCCGTCCAGCGTGTGGGCATGGATGATCGCGTTGATGTGCGGCGAGGTGAACATGATACCGGAATGCAGGTTGAAGCCGGCCTGGTTCAGCTCATAGCCGTTCTCGGTCAGGATCTTGCGATTCTTGTCGACCTTCACGAGGCTCGACGCGGTGATCTCGTCGAAGGCCAGGCCGAACGGGTTGAGCAGCAGGGCGTCCGGTTCGCCCGGCACGCGGGCCGAGATGTGACCGAATATCGACAGTTCGTAGCCCATTTCGAAGGCGGCCCGATAGGCCGAGGCGAGCTGGACACGAACGACCCACTCCTCCGGCGAAACCTTGTCCCTTAAGCCAACGATACTCACGGAATACTCCTGACAGTGTATCGGGCTGAGCGCGCGTATTAGCGGGTCGTCATGCCAACTGCAAACGCCCAGTACCGCCCGTCGCAGCGACGAAATCTGGCACGCTTCCTGCTGTCTAAACTTGTATAGACAGGCTACAGGCAAGTGCATGCAGTCCAGCCCCTCCCTTCCCGAGACCGACGATCCGGCAGCGCGCTACCGCGAGGACGGCGTGCTGCTGCTGCGCGGCGTCTTCGATGCTTGGGTCGAGCCGCTGCGCGCCGGCGTGGACGCGCTGATGGCCGATCCCAGCCCACTCGAACGCACCGTCCAGCCGGCCGACGGCTCGGCCCCCTTCTTCCAGGACCTGTGCAACTGGCAGCGCATCCCGGAGTTCGAGGCCTTCGTCTGGAAGTCGCCGGCGGCGGAGATCGCGGCCCGCCTCATGGGCTCGCGCACGGCCCGCTTCTTCCATGACCACGTCCTCGTGAAGCAGCCGGGCGGCAGCACGGTCACCCCGTGGCACCAGGACCAACCCTACTATTTCGTGGAAGGCCGGCAGAGCGTCAGCTTCTGGATCCCGCTCGATCCCGTGTCTCGCGATGTCGTCATGGAGTGCATCAGGGGCTCGCACCGCTGGGGCAAGGGCTTCCGGCCGATGCGCTTCGACGGCACACGCCTCTATGCCAACGACGATTTCGACGTGATGCCCGACATCGAGGCGATGCGCCCGACCCTGGATATCGCGGGCTGGGACATGCAGCCGGGCGATGCCATCGCCTTCAATTTCAGCACCGTTCACGGCGCGCCGGCCAATACGTCACCGCGCGCGCGCCGCGTCTTCTCGGCCCGCTGGGTCGGCGACGACGCGGTGTTCGCCAGGCGCGCCGGCCGGACCTCGCCGCCCTTCCCCGACCTCAGCTTCGAAGACGGCGCCCCGTTCGATGCCCCGATCTTCCCCGTCGTCCATCGTTCGTAACATTCATCACCAACGGAGTTCATCAATGGCCAGATTCTCAGCATTCGCCGCCGTCGTCGCGGCGGCCGCCGTCGCGGGCGGCGCAACGGTCGCCCAGGCGCAGGACACCAAGGTCGCCATCGGCATTTCCGGCTGGACCGGCTTCGCGCCGATCACGCTGGCCAAGGAAGCCGGCATCTACAAGGCCAACGGGCTCGACGTCACGATCAAGAAGATCCCGCAGAAGGACCGTCACCTCGCGATCGCCTCGGGCGACCTGCAGTGCGCCGCGACCACGGTCGAGACCTGGATCGTCTGGAACGCCAACGGCATCGCCACCACCCAGCTCTTCAAGATGGACCAGGGCATGGGCTCGGACGGCATCGTCGCCCGCAACGACATCTCCAAGGTCACCGACCTCAAGGGCAAGACCGTCGCCGCCTCGGCGCCGGGTACCAACCCGCACTTCACCCTGGCCTGGATCCTGAAGAAGAACGGCATGTCGCTGAAGGACGTGAAGCTCGTCACGCTCGAGCCGGCGCCGGCCGCCAATGCCTTCGTGACCGGCAAGGACCTCGACGCCGCCGTGACCTACGAGCCCTATCTCAGCCTGGTGCGCGACAAGCCCGAGACCGGCAAGCTGATCGCCGATTCGCTGCAGTATCCGATGGTGTTCGATTCGTTCGGCTGCACGCCGAAGTTCATCAAGGAGAACCCGAAGGCCGTGAAGGCCCTGGTCGAGAGCTACTTCCAGGCCCTCGACATGATCGAGAAGGACAAGCAGAAGGCCTTCACCATCATGGGCGCCGACGTGAAGCAGACGGCCGAGCAGTTCGAGAAGTCGCAGTCCAAGATCAAGTGGGCCGACCGCGAGGCCAACAAGAAGTTCTTCAACGGCGAGATCCAGGCCTTCAACAAGGAAGCCGCCGAGCTGCTGCTCGAGATCGGCGTGATCAAGAGCAAGCCTGACAACATGGATACGCTCTTCGACACGACCTACATCAAGTAGCGAGCCTTTTGCCTCCCCCGTCAGCGGGGGAGGTGCCTCGTCTTACGAGGCGGAGGGGTCATGACCCCTCCGTCGGCGTAGGACGCCGACACCTCCCCATCGGAATGGGGAGGAAGGTTTGAGAAGACATCATGAAACTGCTGGTTCCCGTCCGACGGGAAAATCGCATCGTCCTCGGCGTGGCGTTCTTCATCGTCTTCGTCGCCGTCTGGTCGTTCCTGAGCCTGAGCGGCGCGGTGCCGAAGCACTTCCTCGCCACGCCCTGGGAGACCGTGGTCTCGGGCTGGAACCTGTTCGCCACGCAGGGCTTCACCCATGACGTCGGCATGACGATCTGGCGGGTCGTCGGCGGTTTCGTGCTGGCCGCGGTCGTCGCCGTGCCGCTCGGCATCGCCATGGGCGTCTACAAGCCGATCGAGGCGTTCTTCGAGCCTTTCGTTTCCTTCGCGCGCTACCTGCCGGCCTCGGCCTTCATCCCGCTGCTGATCCTCTGGGTCGGCATCGGCGAGGCGCAGAAGCTCACCGTCATCTTCATCGGCTGCTTCTTCCAGCTCACCCTGATGATCACCATGATCGTGAGCGGCACCCGCCGCGACCTGGTGGAAGCGGCCTACACGCTGGGCTGCAAGGACTCCGGCGTGATCCGCCGCGTCGTCCTGCCCGGCGCCGCCCCCGAGATCGCCGAGGCGCTGCGCCAGGTGCTGGGCCTCGGCTGGACCTACATCATCGTCGCCGAGCTGATCGGCGCCTCCTCGGGCATCGGCCACATGATCACCGACAGCCAGGCGCTGATGGCGACCGACCACATCATCGCGGGCATCGTGGTGATCGGCCTGGTCGGGCTGCTCTCGGACCTGGCCTTCAAGAAGGTGAACCAGCACCTCTTCTCGTGGAGCCTGCTGCGATGAGCCGGCTATCGATCCGCGACGTCTCCAAGACCTTCCCCGGCCACAAGCGCAGCGCGCCGCCGACCCAGGCGCTGCTGCCGATCGGCCTCGAGGTCGGCGACAACGATTTCATCACCGTGCTGGGTCCCTCGGGCTGCGGCAAGTCCACCCTGCTGCGCCTGGTCGCCGGATTGGAGACGCCGACCACCGGCGAGATCACGCTCGACGGCACGAAGATCGAGGGCGCCGGCGCCGACCGTGGCGTGGTGTTCCAGAGCTACACGCTCTTCCCCTGGCTCAACGTCCGCCAGAACATCTGCTTCGGCCTGCGCGAGAAGGGCATGAAGCTCTCGGAGCAGAAGGAGATCAGCGACCGCTTCATCGCCCAGGTGGGCCTGCGCGGCTTCGAGGATCACTTCCCCAAGCAGCTCTCGGGCGGCATGCAGCAGAGGGTGGCGATTGCCCGCGCGCTGGCCAACGACCCGAAGATCCTGCTGCTCGACGAGCCGTTCGGCGCGCTCGACAACCAGACCCGCGTCCTGATGCAGGAACTGCTGCTCGGCATCTGGGAGCAGGCGCAGAAGACGGTCATGTTCATCACCCATGACATCGACGAGGCGATCTTCATGGCCAGCAGGGTTGTCGTGTTCAGCGCCCGGCCCGGCCGCATCAAGGCCGAGATCGAGGTGGGTTTCCCCCATCCGCGGCACTACACGATCAAGACCTCGCCGGAATTCATGGCGCTGAAGGCCCGCCTCACCGAGGAGATCCGGGTCGAGGCGATCGCTGCGGCGCACTGAGGGACAGATGGAACCGACCGCGCTCTACCAGCAGGTCGAAGACTATATCGTGCGCCACATCCAGGACGGTTCGTGGCCGCCCGGACATCGCCTGCCCTCGGAGCACGAGCTGGTGAGCCGGTTCGGCATGTCGCGAATGACGGTCAACCGCGCGCTGCGCGACCTCGTCCAGCAGGGCCGGATCGTGCGGGTGGCCGGTGTCGGCAGCTTCGTGGCCGAGGACAAGCCGCAATCGACCCTGCTGCACATCGCCAGCATCGCCCGTGAGGTCCGCCAGCGCGGGCACGACTATCGCTGCGCCCTGCTCTCGGTGGAACGGGTCGCGGCGCCCGGCGACATCGCCGCCTGGCTGGGGCTGCGATCGGGCCAGTCGGTCTTCCATTCGGTGTGCCTTCATCTCGAGAACGAGGTGCCGGTCCAACTGGAGGATCGCTACGTCAATCCGCAGGTCGTGCCGGATTTCCTCGATCAGGACTTCGGGGATGTTCCGCCCGGGGAGTATCTCGTGCAGAACGTGCCGTTTGACGAGATCGAGCATGTCGTGGATGCCGTCCTGCCGACGGCCGAACAGGCCAGCCGGCTCCAGATCGATCCATCGGAGCCCTGCCTGATGCTGACGCGGCGGACCTGGACCCGCACGACGCCGGTCACGATGGTGCGCTGCCTGCACCCGTCATCGCGCTACAGGCTGGGCTGCCGCTTCGACGCGGTGGGAAATCAGCGGTTCGGCTGAGGAGCCTGCGCGGCGGCGAAGTCCGCCCAGGAACGGGACGCCCGCTGCGCCCACAGAGCCCGCTTCAGTTGGGCTTCGAGCCGGACGCGGGCGGTCTCGTCGGCCGGTTCGGCCAGCTCTTCGGGGCGGAGATGATCGCGGGGCATATCCGATCAATGCCGGTCCCGCGAAAAAGTTGCACGACAGGATCATGACGGCCGCAGTTTCATGCCGGGCGGTGGCACGGCGGCCTCCGGATCGACGGCCCGGATCACGTAAGCCTGCGCCTCCGGCTCGTACTTCTCCCAGAGACGGGCGAGTTCGGCGATCGGTTGGGCATGATCGTCGATACGCAGATCGACATAGGGGAAGGACTCCCGATCCACGACCAGTAGCGCGGCTGACGTGACCGGCTGATATTCGCCGCCCGCCGCTTCGCCGGCCGCGAGCGCTTCGAGCAGGCGACGGGCCAGCGGCCGGTCGGGCGCCGCTTCGAACGCGGCGACCATCGCCTGCGGCAAGGCCGCCGACCGCACGATGTTGGCGATGGCAGCGCAGTCCTTGCCCTGCACCTCGCCGCGCTCGGCCCGGACATTGGCGCCCGAATAAACGGCGGTGCGACCGGCGGCATCGATCAACGCCAGCTGCCGCCAGTGGCGGTGCGGTGTCGCCGCGACCACGGCCTGCATGGCTTCGGGTGCGGAGAAGCCGTGCGCCAGCAGGTCCAGCGCCAGCGGCCCCAGCCGCGGATCGGTGCGATGCTGCGTGAGTGCCGCCCCGATGCCCGCCCGCGCATGCGAACAGCGCGAGCCCACCGAGATCGACGAGGTGGTGACGACCGCCCCCAGCATCCCGGTGCGTACACAGCGTCCGACGAGCGAGAATGTCATGTCAGCGGTTCCATCTCCAAAAGCCCGTCGTCCCGAGCGGAGCGCAGCGAAGTCGAGGGACCTCTTTTCGCTTCAACACACCGTGCGTCCGAAAAGAGGTCCCTCGACTGCGCCGCCCTGCGGGCGGCTTCGCTCGGGACGACGGGGTTCGCTTCTACAAACTCGGAAGATTGAGCCCCTTCTCGCGGGCGCAGTCGACGGCTTCCGGATAGCCCGCGTCGGCGTGGCGCATCACGCCGGTCGCCGGGTCGTTCCACAGCACGCGCTCGACCCGCTTCGCCGCTTCCGGCGTTCCGTCGCAGACGATGACCATGCCGGCATGCTGGGAGAAGCCCATGCCGACGCCGCCGCCATGATGCAGCGACACCCAGGTGGCGCCCGAAGCACAGTTCAGCAGGGCATTGAGCAGCGGCCAGTCGGACACCGCGTCCGAGCCGTCGCGCATGCCCTCGGTCTCGCGGTTGGGACTTGCGACCGAGCCCGAGTCGAGATGGTCGCGGCCGATCACGATCGGTGCCTTGAGCTCACCCTTGGCCACCATCTCGTTGAAGGCGAGGCCAAGGCGATGGCGGTCACCCAGCCCGACCCAGCAGATGCGCGCCGGCAGGCCCTGGAACTTGATGCGCTTCTTCGCCATGTCGAGCCAGTTGTGGAGATGCTTGTTGTCCGGCAGCAGCTCCTTCACCTTTTCATCGGTGCGGTAGATGTCCTCGGGATCGCCCGACAGCGCGGCCCAGCGGAACGGCCCGACGCCACGGCAGAATAGCGGACGGATATAGGCCGGCACGAAGCCCGGGAAACTGAACGCGTCGGCCACGCCCTCCTCCAGCGCCATCTGGCGGATGTTGTTGCCGTAATCGACCGTCGGCACGCCGAGCTTGTGGAACTCGAGCATGGCGCGCACGTGACCAGCCATCGACTGCTTCGCCGCCTTGGCAACGCCGGCCGGATCGCTGGCCCGCTTCGCTTCCCAATCGGCGAGGGTCCAGCCTTTGGGCAGGTAGCCATTGACCGGATCGTGGGCCGAGGTCTGGTCGGTCACGCAGTCGGGCCGCACGCCGCGGCGCAGCAGCTCGGGTAGGATGTCGGCGGCATTGCCCAGCAGGCCGACCGAGACGGCCTTCTTCTCCGCCACCGCCTTGGAAATGATCGCGAGCGCATCGTCGAGGTCCTTGGCCTGGACGTCGAGATAGCCGGTGCGCAGGCGGAATTCGATGCTGCTCGGGCGGCACTCGATGGCGAGGCACGAAGCGCCGGCCATGGTCGCGGCCAGGGTCTGCGCGCCGCCCATGCCGCCCAGGCCCGCGGTCAGGATCCAGCGGCCGGCGAGGCTGCCGCCGTAATGCTGGCGCGCCATCTCGACGAAGGTCTCGTAGGTGCCCTGAACGATGCCCTGGCTGCCGATGTAGATCCACGAGCCGGCCGTCATCTGGCCGTACATCATGAGGCCCTTGCGATCGAGCTCGTTGAAATGCTCCCAGGTCGCCCAGCGCGGCACGAGGTTGGAGTTGGCGATCAGCACGCGCGGCGCATCGGCATGGGTGCGGAACACCCCGACCGGCTTGCCCGACTGCACCAGCAGCGTCTCGTCGGCCTCGAGCTTGCGCAGCGAGGCCACGATGCGGTCGAAGCTCTCCCAGTCGCGCGCGGCGCGGCCGATGCCGCCATAGACCACGAGTTCGCCCGGCTTCTCGGCGACGTCGGGGTCGACGTTGTTCATCAGCATGCGGAGCGGGGCTTCGGTGAGCCAGCTCTTGGCCGTGAGCTCGGTGCCATGCGGCGCCCGGACGGTGCGGGCATTGTCGATGCGGTTCATGGTGTCTCCTGAAAGGCGGGCAGCAAGCCGGGGCCAACGGTTGCGACGAGGATGCCATCGGCGACGAGGGCGGTCGCCTTCTCCATGTCGGGGTGGAAGTGACGGTCGTCCTCGAGATGCGCCACGTCGCGGCGCAACAGGGAGCGCACCGCCTCGAGCGGCGGACTGGAGGCCAGCGGCCGATGGAAGTCGCAGCCCTGCGCCGCCGCCAGCAGCTCGATGCCGATGATGGACGAGACATTGGCCGCCATGTCGAGCAGACGGCGCGCGCCATGCGCGGCCATCGAGACATGGTCTTCCTGGTTGGCCGAGGTCGGGATCGAATCGACGCTGGCGGGATGGGCCCGCTGCTTGTTCTCCGACACCAGCGCCGCCGCCGTGACCTGCGGGATCATGAAGCCCGAGTTGAGGCCCGGCCGCGGCGTCAGGAAGGCCGGCAGGCCCGACAGCGCCGGATCGACCAGCATGGCGATGCGCCGCTCGGCCAGCGAGCCGATCTCGCACAGCGCCAGCGCGATCATGTCGGCGGCGAAGGCGACCGGCTCGGCGTGGAAGTTGCCGCCGGACAACGCCTCTTCGGGATCGGTGAAGATCAGCGGATTGTCGGTCACGCCATTGGCTTCCGTCGCCAGGGTGGATGCCGCCTGCCGCAGGATGTCGAGAACGGCGCCCATGACCTGCGGCTGGCAGCGCAGGCAATAGGGGTCCTGCACCCGCTCGTCGCCCACCAGATGCGAGGCGCGGATCGCCGATCCCGCCATCAGGCCGCGCAAGGCCTCAGCCGTCGCGATCTGGCCGCGATGGCGGCGCAGCAGGTGAATGCGCGGATCGAACGGGGCATCCGAGCCGAGCGCGGCATCGGTCGAGAGCGCGCCGGTCACCAGCGCGGCGCCGTACAGGTTCTCGGCCTCGAACAGGCCGGCCAGCGCATAGGCTGTCGAAAACTGCGTGCCGTTCAGCAGCGCGAGCCCTTCCTTGGCGCCCAGTACCAGCGGCTTCAGCCCGGCATCGGCCAGCGCCTTCGCGGCCGGCACGACCTCGTCCCCGACGATGAACGCGCCGACGCCGATCATGGCCGCGCTCATGTGCGCGAGCGGCGCAAGATCGCCCGAGGCGCCGACCGAGCCCTGGCAGGGCACGACCGGAGTCAGTCCTTCCGCGAGCATCGTCTCCAGAAGTCGCACGGTCGCGGGCTGCACGCCCGACGCGCCCTGCGAGAGGCTGCCAAGCTTCAGCGCCATCATCAGCCGCACGACGGGCACCGGCGTCGGCGCGCCGACACCGGCGGCATGGCTGAGCACGATGTTGCGCTGCAGGGTTTCGAGATCGCCGGCCTCGATGCGGACGCTGGCCAGCTTTCCGAAGCCGGTGTTGATGCCATAGACCGGCTGGCCTCTGGCGAGGATCGAGGACACCGCCTCTGCCGACTTCTCGATCGCCGTGTAGGCGCCGGGATCGAGGCTGACCGCAGCGCCGCGATAGATGTCGCGCCACGCCGACAGGGGAACGGTTCCGGGCGTGATCACGATCGCTTTCATTTGCCCCTCCAGACCCGTGCATGCAGCGGATTGAAGCCCATGCGGTAGACCAACTCGGCCGGCCGCTCGATGTCCCAGATGGCGAGATCACACCACTTGCCGGCTTCGAGCGTTCCGATGCTGTCGAGGCGGCCCAGTGCCCGCGCCGCTTCGCGTGTGACGCCGGCCAGGCATTCGTCGACCGTGAGCCGGAACAGGGTTGCGCCCATGTTCATGGCCAGCAGCAGCGAGGTGAGCGGCGAGGTGCCGGGATTGCTGTCGGATGCCAGCGCGATCCTCACACCGCGCTGCCGCATCAGATCGACCGGCGGCTTGTGCGTCTCGCGCACGAAATAGAAGGCGCCGGGCAGCAGCACCGCAACCGTGCCGGCGGCAGCGAGCGCCTTCACGCCCGGCTCGTCGACATGCTCGAGGTGATCGGCCGAAAGCGCGCCGTAACGCGCGGCGAGGCTCGCCCCGTGCAGGTTGGAGAGCTGCTCGGCGTGCAGTTTGACGCGCAGGCCTCTCGCCTTCGCCGCTTCGAACACCCGTTCGATCTGCTGCGGCGTGAAGGCGATGCCTTCGCAGAACCCGTCCACTGCGTCGGCGAGCCCGGCGCGGGCGACGGCCGGCAGCATCTCGTCGCACACCGCCGCGATGTAGGCATCCTTGTCGCCCTTGGCTTCGGGCGGCAATGCGTGCGCCCCGAGGAACGTCGTCGTCACCGACAACGGCCGCACCTCGCCGATCCGGCGCGCCGCCCGCAGCGACTTCAGTTCGCTGGCAAGGTCGAGCCCGTAGCCCGACTTGATCTCCATCGTGGTGACGCCTTCGCCGATCAGCGCATCGACCCTCGGCAGCGCGTCGGCGACCAGCGCGTCTTCCGTCGCCGCGCGGGTCGCCCGCATGGTCGACACGATGCCGCCACCGGCGCGCGCGATCTCCTCGTAGCTCGCCCCGGCCAGGCGCAATTCGAATTCGTGGGCGCGATTGCCGCCGTAAACGATATGGGTGTGGCAATCGACCAGCCCCGGCGTGATCCAGCGGCCGGCGCAATCGATCGCCTCGACGGCGTCGAGCGGCGGCGCGTCCGCCGCTGCGCCGGCAAAGACGATGCGGCCGTCGTGCGCGGCCACGAGCCCGTCCTCGACGATCCCCAGCCCGTCGCCGGTCAGGGTCGCGAGTCGTGCGTTCTTCCAGAGGCGGTCACATTGCATGCGGCCCTTATTATGACTATACATAATAATATGTCCAGAACCGGCCTCTGGTTTCGTTCGCTGCTCCTGCCCGACGGCTGGGCCGACGGCGTGCGCCTGTTCATCGTCGACGGTCGGATCGAAACCGTGGTGAGGGACGCTCCCGCCGAGTCGGGGGACGAGCGCCACGAGATCGGCCTGCCGGGCCTGCCCAACCTGCACAGCCACGCCTTCCAGCGCGGCATGGCCGGTCTCACGGAGCAGCGCGGCTCCACCGAAGACAGCTTCTGGACCTGGCGCGAGGCGATGTACCGCTTCGTCGATCACATGGGGCCCGAGGAAGTCGAGGCGATCGCCGCCCAGGCTTTCCTGGAGATGCTCGAGAGCGGCTTCACGCGTGTCGGCGAATTTCACTACGTGCATCACGATCCGGCGGGCGCGCCCTATGCCGACGTGGCGGAACTGGCGGTCCGGATCGCCGCGGCGGCGGCGGAGACCGGCATCGGCCTCACCCTTCTTCCCGTCTTCTATCGCCATGCCGGCTTCGGCGGCCAACCCGCCGCGCCCGGACAGCGCCGCTTCGTCAACGACATCGAGCGCTACGGGAGGCTGATCGAGGCCAGCCGCAAGGTGGCGGGGTCCCTGCCCGGCGCGGTCGTCGGCATAGCCCCCCACAGCTTGCGCGCAGCGACCCCCGAACAGATCGCGGCGATCCTGCCGCTGGCGCAAGGCGGTCCGGTCCACATCCATGTCGCCGAGCAGACCAAGGAGGTCGACGACTGCCTCGCCTGGTCCGGCCAGCGGCCGGTCGACTTGCTGCTCGATCGCCTGCCGGTCGACGAACGCTGGTGCCTCGTCCACGCCACGCATGTGACCGATACCGAGATCGACGGGATCGTGGCGCGGGGCGCCGTGGCGGTACTGTGCCCCATCACGGAGGCCAATCTCGGCGATGGAGTCTTCCCCGCACGATCCTTCATCGAGCGCGGCGGCCGGTTCGGCGTCGGCTCCGATTCCAACGTCCTGATCGACGCCGCCGAGGAACTGCGCCTGCTCGAATACGGACAGCGCCTCGTCCTCCGCACGCGCAACGCGCTGGCGCGGCCCTCGACGCCGTCGGTGGGACGCAGCCTGTTCGATGCCGCGCTGGCCGGCGGCGCCCAGGCCCTCGGCGCGCATTCCGGCCTTGCCGTCGGCCGCGCGGCCGACCTCGTGAGCCTGAAGGCCGACGACACGGCGCTCGCGCACCGGCACCATGACCGCTGGCTCGATGGCTGGATTTTCGCGGGCAGCCGCCGGACCGTGGACTGTGTCTGGCGCGCCGGCGCCAAGGTCGTGAACGACGGCGTTCACGTCCATCGCGAGGCGATCGGCCGGCGCTACCGGCAGGCCCTCGACCGGGTGTTGCAATCATCGTGACCGCAACGCCGCCGTCCCTGCATCAGAAGATCCTCGGCGACCTCCAGGGCAAGATCCTGTCAGGCAAGCTGGCGCCCGGCGCGCGCATCGCCACCGAGCACGAACTGGCGGAGGCCTACGACTGTTCCCGCATGACGGTGAGCAACGTGCTGGCCAAGCTCGCGCGCGCCGGCCTGGTCGAACGCCGCCGCAAGGCCGGCACCTTCGTCACCCGCCCGCAGTCGCAGGCGGCCGTGCTCGAGATCCACGACATCAGGACCGAGGTGCAGGCGCTGGGCCACGCCCATCGCTTCGAACTCGTGTCGCGTGCCAGCCGGCGCAGCACCGCGGCGGATCGCGAGCGGCTCGGGCCAGGGTCCCCCGGTCGTGTCGTCGACCTCGCCGTCCGGCATTTCGCCGGCGATCGGGTCTTCTGCCTCGAGGAGCGTCTGATCAATGTCGAGGCGGTCCCCGAAGCGGCTCGCCAGGACTTCAGTGAAGTCTCACCCGGACGTTGGCTGCTCGACTGCGTGCCCTGGACCGCGGCGGAACACCGGATCAGCGCCAGCAATGCGTCGAAAGCGGCCGCCTCGATCCTGGCGGTGAGTCCCGGCACCGCCTGCCTCGTCGTCGAGCGCCGCACCTGGCGCGCCACGCTGCCGGTCACCCACGTCCGCCTTACCTATCCCGGCGAATCGCACCGGCTGGTCGCGCGCTTCACGCCGACGTCGGCTTGAGCTGCTTCATTGGAGCGCGCCACTGGAGTGGCGCGCTCCAATGACTACCGATTCGCGCGCGTTACCGCAGCATTCAGCAGGAGATTGGCGCCGGGCACCGAGCGGGCCAGGTCGATCGCTTCGTTGACGTTGTGGCTGATGCCTTCGAAGCAGGGCGTGAAGATCATCGCGGTCGGCGCCATCGTCGCGACGGCGTAGGCGTCGTGGCCGGCCTGGCTCCGCATCTCCCGATAGGGCAGTCCGAGGTCTTTCGCCGTCGACTTGAGCAGCTCGATGCATTCCGGGGCGAACAGTTCGCTGCCCCAGCTCCAGCCCTCGGCGACCTCGATCTCGACATTCGCCTTCTTCGCCGCGGCCGCGATCGCGGCATCGACCTCGGCGCGCATCGACTTGAAGCGGCCTTCGTCGATGTGGCGGAAGTCGATGGTGAGCTTGACCTGCTCGGCATAGGTGCCGGCGAGGTTGGGAAAGCTTTCGATCCGCGTCGTCGTGGTGCGGCCCTCGTCGACGGCATAGACGAGGCCGATGTCGTTGACCGCCGCGATGACGTAACCGGCGCCGACCAGCGCATTGCGCCGCTGCGCCATCGGCGTGCCGCCGGCATGTCCGGTATCGCCGTTGATCGTGAGCCGCAGCGCCTGTGTCTTGTAGCCGCCGACCACGATGCCGACGTCACAGCCCTCGCGATCCAGGACGGGCGCCTGCTCGATGTGCAGCTCCAGATAGGAATCGAACTTGCGGCCCACCGGCGCGGGGCCGGCATAGCCGATCTCGTCGAGCGCCTCCGCGACGGTGATGCCGGCATCGTCGGCGGTGGCCAGCACGCTTTCAAGCGGCAGGACGCCCGCAAAGGCCATCGAGCCCATCATCGGCGGATTGAAGCGCGCGCCTTCCTCGTTGGTCCAGCAGATGACCTCGATGCCGCGCTTGGTCTGCAGGCCGCGATCGTTCAGCGTACGGACGACTTCGAGGCCGCAGAGCACGCCCAGGATGCCGTCGTAACGGCCGCCGCAGATCTGCGTGTCGAGGTGGCTGCCGATCGCGACCGGCGGCAGTGACGGATCAGTGCCCGGCCGGCGCGCGAAGATGTTGCCGAGCCGGTCGATCTCGACGGTGCAGCCCGCCGCCTTGGCCCAGTCGACGAACAGGTCGCGCATCTGCTTGTCCTCGGCCGAGAGCGCGAGGCGCCGCAGGCCGACATCGCGGAAACGCCCGATCTCCGCCGAACGTTCGAGGCTCTCCCACAGCCGTTCGGGATCGATCTCCAGGACGTTTGCGACCATGCGGCGCTCCTTTTGCGTGCGGCTTTCTGAACCGGCGATGGCATTCTAACCAAGAAGCATGCCAGCGGCCGAGGACCAGGAAGCGATCATGGACGAGGATTTCGACTACATCATCATCGGCGGCGGCTCGGCCGGCGCGACCCTCGCCGCGCGTCTCAGCGAGAATCCGGCGATCAGGGTCCTGCTGCTCGAAGCCGGCCGCGACTTCCGCACCGCCGAGACGCCGCACCATCTGCGCATTCCCAATCCGCTGCGCGCCATCGGCGACGACAACTACCGATACCCGAAGCTGCTGGCCCGCCGTACCGAGCGTCAGGAGCCCAAGCTACTGTGGCGCGGCCGTGCGATCGGCGGCAGCTCGACCATCAACGGCCAGATCGCGATCCGCGGCATCCCCGAGGACTTCGAGGATTGGGCGTCCCTCGGGGCCACGGGCTGGGGCTGGGACGCCTGCCTGCCCTACTTCGCCAAGCTCGAGACCGACGTCGATTTCGGCGATGCGCCCTATCACGGCAAGGACGGCCCGCTGCCGGTCTATCGCGCGCCGGTCGATCAGTGGGGACCCGTCGATCGCGCGCTGCGGGAGGCAGCGCTCGGCCTCGGCTATCCCTGGTGCGACGACCACAATGCGCCGAGCGGCAGCGGCGTCGGGCCCTACGCCATCAACAGCCGCGAGGGGCTGCGTATCTCGACCAACGACGGCTATCTCGAGCCGGCGCGTGGCCGCGCCAATCTCACGATCGTCGGCGAGGCCATCGTCGAAACGCTGCAGTTCGAAGGCAACCGGCCGCATGTCAGCAGCGTGAGCGTCCGGATCGGCGGCGAAGCGCGCCAGGTGCGGGCGCGGCGCGAGGTCATCCTGTCGGCCGGTGCGATCCATTCGCCGGCGATCCTTCAACGCTCCGGCATCGGCCCGCGCGACTGGCTCGGCGCGCTGGGGATCGACGTGGTGGCCGACCGGCCGGTCGGAAAACATCTGCTCGACCATCCGATCCTCGGCCTGATGCTCGACCTGCGGGACGATGCGCGCGTCAGCACGCTGATGCACCGCCATACCAACTGCTGCCTGCGCTATTCGTCGGAACTCGCGGGCGCGGGCGTCAACGACATGATCATGATCGCCGGCAATCTGCGGCCCGAGGAAGATGGCGGCACGGCGCGCGCACGCCTCGCCGTCTCGGCCTTTCAGGCCTTCAGCGAAGGCACGGTCCGGATCACGACCCGCGACGCCGCCATCGACCCACAGGTCGATGAGCGCATGCTCTCGGATGAGAGCGACCTGCTGCGCATGCGCGACGGCATAGGCCGTATGCGCGACCTCTGCCTACAGCCCGCCTTCAGGGCGATCTCGACGCGGGTCGCGTACGGCATGACCGGCCGCTCGATCGAGGAACCGTTCGAGCCGGCGGCGCTGGACGACTGGATGTTCGCCGAATGCTCCGACGCCCAGCATGCCAGCGGCACCTGCCGCATGGGCGCGGCGGACGATCCGCGCTCGGTGGTCGACCCGGAATGCCGCGTGATCGGCGTGTCAGGGCTGCGCGTCATCGACGCGTCGATCATGCCGACCGTCGTGCGCGCCAACACGCATTTCACGACGGTCATGATCGCGGAGAAGATGGCGGACGTGCTGAAACGGTCCGCTTCCCGCGAAGGCTTTTAGGACGGAAGCGCCTTCGACCTGGCCCGGTTGATGGCATCGGTGCAGTTCTGGCCCCGCACCGGCGCACGGATCTTCCAGCACATCGTCTCGTCGTCCCTGGTCACGCCGGAGTTGCAGTAGAAGACATCCTTCTTCTTCTGCAGCCAGACACCACCCGGAACCGCCGCCTTGATCTCATAGCTGTCGGCCAGCAGATCCGATGTCGACAGGCCGGGCTGCTCGAGATGCTGCGACGCGCATGTCGCTTCTCCCGGCATGACCGAAGACTGCGGAATCGCTGCAGATTGTTGCCCGACGTGCGGCCCCGTCGACTCAGGGGATCTTGCCGTCTGGGCATAGGCAATTGCAGCAATCGACAGAACAACGCCAAGCGCACCCGAAATGATCAATTTCGTGTTCGTCTTCATGTGATTGACCCCAAGTTTACCGAACCGGCGCCCCACGCGCCGGCCGGAACTCGTCCTTGACTTCCCACGCATCTATAATTGCACCAGAATAGCAACCTTTCAAGTGGCATTCCGGCTGAAATTATTCGCAGGGTCAGGCAAGACTCTTGGATGCGATCTCGAAGACGTCACGCGACAGGCCGGGCTCCGCGACGATGCGCTGGAGTTCGCGCCTCATGAGGTCCTGCCGCACCTTGTCGTAGCGGCGCCAGGAGCCGAGAGGGCCGAGCAGGCGGGCCGCGATCTGCGGGTTGAGCCTGTCGGTGGCCAGGACCTGGTCGGCAAGGAAGCGATAGCCGGCGCCGCCGGTCCGATGGAACTGGACCGGATTGCCTGAGGCGAAGGCGCCAACCAGCGAATAGACCCGATTGGGGTTCCTGCGATCGTAGGACGGATGGTCCACGAGAGCCTTCACACGGTCGAGCGTCCCGTCCGTCGGGGTGCGCGCCTGGATGGCGAACCATTTGTCGAGAACCAGCGCTTCGTTCTTCCAGCGCTCATGGAAAGCCGCCAGCGCCGCCTCCCCTTCGGTGCCGCCCAGTTCCGCCAGGATGGCGAGGCCCGCGATGGATTCCGTCATGTTGCCGGCGCCTTCGAAATAGGCGACCGCCCGCCCCCGCGCCGCATCGCCCCCTTCGAGCGAAAGATAAGAAAGCGCCGTGCTGCGCAGGCGACGGCGTCCCACCTCCGCGGGCGTGAAGTGATAGGGCCCGGTCGCATGGTTCGCGTCGTAGACGGAAACCCAGCGGCCGGCGAGCCGGTCGGACAAGGCCGAACGAACGCGTTGCTGCGCGGCCCACAGGCCTTCGATGTCGATCTCCGGCGTGAGTTCCCCCAGGAAGGCAAGGCCGGGCAGCGTGACGGCGTCGGCGATGAAGGAGCGGTCGAGCCGCTGGTCGTCGAGCGTGCGGCGGATGGCGTCGACGAAATGGTCCGGCACGACCATCGGCCTGCCGGCCTTGCGGGCCTCGACCAGTTCGAGGATCAGCCGGGCACCGAGCTGCTGGCCGGCCTCCCAGCGCGCGAACGGGTCGCTGTCGTGCGCCATCAGGAAGGTCAGCTCGTCGTCCGAGCGCGGCGCATCGAGCTTCACCGGCGCCGAGAAGCCGCGCAGAAGCGACGCGACCGGCTTCTCGGGCACATCCTCGAAGACGAACACGTCGCGCGGCGTGCGCACGTCGAGCACGCGCGTCGTGCCACCCGCTGTCGCTTCGCCGGCGAGCCTGAGCGGCAGGTCGCGACCGGCACCGTCGAGCAGGCCGACCGACAGCGGAATGTGCATCGGCTTCTTTTCGGGCTGGCCGGGGGTCGGACGCAGGCTCTGCGTGACCTTCAGCCTGTAGCGCCGGCCGGCCGCGTCGTAGCCGCCCTCCACCCTGACGTCCGGCGTGCCGGCCTGCGCGTACCAGAGGCGGAACTGCGTGAGGTCGACACCCGACGCATCTTCCATGGCGTTCGCGAAGTCGTCGCACGTGACGGCCTGGCCGTCATGGCGCTGGAAGTAGAGGTCGATTCCCTTGCGGTAGCGCTCCGGCCCCAGCAGCGTGTGCATCATCCGCACCACCTCGGCGCCCTTCTGGTAGACCGTCGCGGTGTAGAAGTTGTTGATCTCGATGTAGGAGTCGGGCCGCACCGGATGGGCCATCGGCCCGGCATCCTCGGAAAACTGGCTGGCGCGCAGACGGCGGACGTCGTCGATGCGCGCATCGGCGGCAGAGCCCATGTCGGCCGAGAATTGCTGGTCGCGGAAGACGGTCAGCCCCTCCTTGAGCGAGAGCTGGAACCAGTCGCGGCAGGTGACGCGGTTGCCGGTCCAGTTGTGGAAGTATTCGTGGGCGACCACGGCCTCGATCGAGTGGTAGTCGAGATCGGTGGCTGTTTCCGGATTGGCGAGCACGAGCTTCGAATTGAAGACGTTCAGGCCCTTGTTCTCCATCGCGCCCATGTTGAAGTCGTCGATGGCCACGATCATGAACGTGTCGAGGTCGTATTCGAGGCCGTAGACATCCTCGTCCCACTTCATCGACTTCTTCAGGGACACCATCGCATGGCTGCAGCGCCCGACATCACCGGGACGAACGTAGATGCGCAGGGTCACCTCGCGCCCGGAGCGCGTCGTGAACCGATCCTCGAGGCATTCGAGCGGACCCGCGACGAGCGCGAACAGATAGGTCGGCTTGGGGAACGGATCTTCCCATCTGGCGAAGTGCCGGCCGTCATCCAGGATGCCGCTCTCCACCAAGTTGCCGTTGGACAGCAGCACCGGCGCCAACGCCCGGTCCGCCACGATGCGCGTCGTATAGCGCGCCATCACGTCGGGACGATCGAGGAAATAGGTGATGCGGCGGAAGCCCTCGGCCTCGCATTGCGTGCAGAAGAGATCGCGCGACTTGTAGAGGCCCGTCAGCTCGGTGTTTTCCTGCGGACGCAGGCGCGTCGTGATGTCGAGGGAGAAGCTTTCCGGAACGCCGCGGACGGTCAGCGTCTCCGCCGTCAGTTCGTGATTTGCAGGCTCGCCGTCGAGCCGGACCGAAACCAGTTCCATCTTCTTGCCGTCGAGGACAAGGTCGAGCGGCTTCGCGACCGCCGCCGGATTGCGTCGTACGGCCAGGCGCGCGCGGACGTCGGTCGCGTCCTTCCCGAGAGCGACATCAAGGTCGACGGTTTCGATCAGGAACGGCGGCGGCGTGTAGTCGGCACGGCGAATCGTCCCGGGCGGGGTGGTCATGTCCTTGCTGATATCCATGGCTTCTCCATACGACGGCGGCGTGCCTGCCCGAAATCGTGCTTGCCCCGGGTGACCGTTCGCCGCAATCCTGAGCTCATGAAAGCGACCTTCGCGGGGAAGTCGCGTGTTCCTGGCACGGCATCGTGCCCCAAACCCGCCACATGGGCTCTCTAGGCCTGTCAGCAGGTCTTTCTCGGATGCGGATGACGATCGGATCTTTGGCAACACGGACCTTCGGCGTCGGACTTGGAGTACTGCTCCTCTCCGGCTGCGATGTGATGCGTGCGGCGCGCGACGATTTCGCCAGCCTCACGGCGCCGAAGCCGACGCCGCCGGCAGCGCCCGTGCGCAAACCCGCACCACAGCCGGTCGCGGCCGCACGACCCGCCAAGCCGGTAGCGGCTGCGGCGACAGCCGATGTTTCTGCGACACAAGCGGCGGCCGCCGAGATTCCGGCACCGGTGCTGACCGGCTATCGCGAGTCCCAGTTGCGCGCCCTGCTCGGACCGCCCACCAGCGTCGAGGATCGTCCCCCCGGCAAGCAGTGGCGCTACCGCAACGGCAAGTGCACCCTCGACGTCCAGCTCTACCCGGATGTCGAAACCAAGCAGTACGGAACCCTCTCGTACAAGGTGAAGAGCGATGACGACACAGACGAAGGACGACGCCTCTGCCTGGCCCAGCTCCAGTCCCGGATACAGGCCGGACCCTGAGGTCGAGAGCGGCCGGCGAGTCCGCATCGCCTTCGTGGAGGACGACGACGATTTCCGTGAGGCCGCGAGCGGCGAACTCGGGGACTACGGCTTCGACGTCGCGGCCTTCCGCGACGGCACCGGCCTGGTCGAATTCCTGGAAACGGCCGGCGACATCGAGATCATCGTCCTCGACTGGGGCCTGCCGCGCGTTTCCGGCATCGACCTTCTGCCGAGGCTGCAGCGCGCGGGCATCAACCTGCCGGTGGTTTTCCTGACCGGACACAGCGAGCCCAACTACGAGCAGTTGGCGCTGGATCGCGGCGCCGTCGATTTCGTCGACAAGTCGCGCGGCGTGCCGATCCTGGCCCGCCGGCTGCGCCTGATCGCCGATCGGGCTGACAACCCCATGTCCGCGGACGGCGAGGGCAATTTCCATTGCGGTCGCCTGCTGCTGAAGCCCGCGGTCAGCCGCGCGTTCTGGGACGAGACCGACCTCAATCTGACGGTGACGGAGTTCAAGATCGTGCACACGCTCGCCGCCAACGTCGGCAGCTATGTGAGCTATCGCGCCGTCTACGACTGCATGCACTATGTCGGCTTCATCGCGGGGAGCGGTGAGAATGGCTACCGAACCAACGTCCGCTCCTGCATCAAGCGCATCCGCAACAAGTTCCGGGCCATCGATCCGGAGTTCGCCGAAATCCAGAACTACCAGTCCTTCGGCTACCGCTGGGGCAAGGACTAGCTTCCCGGTGCTGCGCCGCCTCGCCGCGTCGCTCACCCTGAAGCTGGTGGCGCTGATCGGCCTGTTCGTGGCTCTGCCCATCGTGCTCTACGGGCAGTTCGAGAGCGCCGACAGCCAGATGCAGATCCTGGTCACGCGGGCCATCCAGGATCGCAGCGCGCTGATCGCCGAGGCGCTGGCTCCGGTGCTTCGCGAGACCGATCCGTCGGAGCCGATGAACCTCAATCGCGACCTCGCCAGGTATGCAAGCAGCGGCACTGTGCTCAAGCTGATGTTCCAGCCACCGGCAGCCCGCTCGGCGAGCCGTTTCTTCCTCGTGGCTTCGGCGCCGCCGATGGCGCCGGAGGCGGTGACGGCGGAACTGGAGGAACTCGGCCAGCGCGGCATCCTGCAACGCCTGTCGGAAGCGTGCACCTGGAACGCGTCGGACGAGATGCGCTACCGGCGCGCCGACGGCACGGTCGAACTGCTGACCTCGATCATCCCGATTCGCGCCCGCGGCAATTGCTGGATTCTGACGACCACGCACGTCGCCTCCGATTTCCTCAACACGTCGATCGGCCGCCCCTACTGGCAGACGCGCGAAGTCCGCATTGCCGCCGCGATCTATCTGGTCGGGGCCTTGCTGGCCATACTGGTGGCGCTGGGCATCCGGCTCAGCCTGCGCCGGTTTCGCAACGTCGCCGACGAGATCGCGCTGGGCCGTGCGGCCGATGCCACCTTCGTCCAGCGCAACACCGTGCCCGAACTGGCGGGCGTCGCCCGCGACTTCGACCGGCTGGTGCACGAACTGCGCCGCGTGTCGCGCGAGATCCGCCAGTCGGCCGAGGACAATGCGCATTCCTTCAAGACGCCGCTCGCCGCCGTGCAGTCGGCTCTGCGACCGGTGCGCCGCGCAGTCCCTGAGGACGACCAGCGCGCCCGCCGCGCGCTCGAGATCATCGATTCCTCGCTGGCGCGCCTCTTGAACCTCGTGAACGCCGCGCAGCGCCACGACATGGGCACCGCCGACCTGATCGACGCGCCGCGCGTGCCCACCGACCTCGCGCCGCTCGTCGAGGACGCGGCGCGGCACTTCCGGGAGATCCTCGCGGCCCGCGAGATCGGCCTCGTGGTGAAACTCGACCGCGGCGCCATCGTCCGCACCGCGGCAGGCATGATGGAGATTGTTCTGCAGAACGTGCTGGAGAATGCGATCAGCTTTTCGCCCGCCGGCACGAAGATCGCCGTTTCGCTGCGCGTTTCCGCCGATACCGTGGAGCTGACGGTGGACGACGAGGGGCCGGGCATCGACGCGGAGAAGATCGACAGCGTCTTCCAGCGCTACTTCTCTTTGCGCCCGGAGGATGGCATAGGCAGCGACCGCGCCGTCGAGCATTCGGGCCTCGGCCTCTGGATCGTGCGGCGCAACGTCGAGGCATTGGGCGGCCAGGTAATCGCCGCCAACCGTCCCAGCGGCGGCCTGTCGATCAGGATGCTGCTGCCGCGGTTCGTCATACACTAGCCGAGAGGTCGGAAGTCATGAGCGCCGTCACCGCAGCCAGGAGAGTGAGCACGCCGCAGATCCGTGCCCGCAAGGGCGGCGAGCCGATCGTGTGCCTCACCGCCTACACCACGCAGATGGCGCGGTGGCTCGATCCGCATGTCGACCTGCTGCTGGTCGGCGATTCGCTGGGCATGGTGCTCTACGGTTTCGACAGCACGCTGCCCGTCACGCTCGACATGATGATCGCCCATGGCTCGGCCGTGATGCGCGGGGCGAGCCGTGCCTGCGTGATCGTCGACCTGCCCTTCGGCAGCTATCAGGCGAGCGCCGAGCAGGCGTTCCACAGTGCCGCCCGCATCATGTCGGAGACCGGCGCCAGCGGCGTGAAACTCGAGGGCGGCGAGGTCATGGCCGAGACCGTACGCTACCTCGTGCAGCGGGGCATTCCCGTCTGCGCCCATGTCGGTCTGATGCCCCAGGCCGTGAACGTGGCCGGCGGCTTCAAGGCGACCGGCCGCTCCGACGAGGAAGCCCGGCAGGTGACGCGCGATGCCGAGGCGATGGCCGAAGCCGGCGCCTTCGCGGTCGTGCTGGAAGGCACGCTGGAGCCCGTTGCCGCCGCCATCACCGCCTCGATCCCGATCCCGACCATCGGCATCGGCGCCTCGCCGGCCTGCGACGGGCAAATCCTGGTGTCCGAGGACGTGTTCGGCCTGTTCAGCGATTTCACGCCGCGGTTCGTGAGGCGCTACGCCGACCTCGGCGGCAGGATCTCCGAGGCGGCGGCCGCCTATTCAGCCGATGTGCGGGCCCGACGTTTTCCCGCGATGGAGCATTGCTTCCTGCCCAAATCCGGTGGTCAATCCCGATCCTAGGCCTGCTCAGGAAGAGAGAAAGCAACCGGATGGAGAGTTTCGACTACGTGATCGTGGGCGCCGGCTCGGCGGGCAGCGTGCTGGCCAACCGGTTGAGCGAGGATCCCAACGTCACGGTCTGCGTGCTGGAAGCCGGTCCCCGCGACTGGCATCCTTTCATCCATATCCCGGCCGGCTTCATGTACACGCTGGTCGATCCCAAGGTGAACTGGCTCTACAAATCCGAGCCCAGCGAATGGACCGGCGGCCGCGCCATCGCCGCGCCGCGCGGCAAGACGCTGGGCGGATCGAGTTCGATCAACGGCCACATCTACAATCGCGGCCAGCGCCTCGACTTCGACGGCTGGGCGCAGCGCGGCAACCGAGGCTGGGGCTATTCCGATGTGCTCCCCTACTTCCGTCGCAGCGAACATCGCATGGCGGGGGACGCCGACGCGACGTTCCGCGGCAGCGAAGGCAACCTGCCGATCACCGATCTCGAATGGCGCGATCCCCTGTGCGAGGCCTTCATCGAAGGTGCCGTGGAACAGGGCATCCCGCGCAACCCCGACTACAACGGCACGAAGCAGGCGGGCGTGAGCTACGTCCAGCGCATCATCAAGAACGGCCGCCGGGTCAGCGCCGCCCGCGGCTATCTCCATCCCGCCATGTCGCGGCCCAACCTCACGGTGCGGACGCACGCGCAGGCGACGTCGATCGTCCTCGAGGGCAAGCGCGCCGTCGGCATACGCTACCGCAAGGGCGGCCGCACCGGCACGCCGATCGAGGTGCGCGCCCGGCGGGAAGTGATCCTGAGCGGCGGCACGGTGAATTCGCCGCAGCTCCTGCAGCTTTCCGGGATCGGCCCCGCCCCCTTGCTGAAGTCGCTCGGCATCGAGGTGAAGCACGAGCTGGCGGGTGTGGGCGAGAATCTGCGCGACCACTATGCGCCGCGCTTCGTCGCGCGCGTGAAGAATGCCACCAGCATCAACGAGCGCTCCAAGGGACTGCGCCTCGCCGGCGAGGTCCTGAAATACGTCACGACGCGCAAGGGTTTGCTGACGCTCAACCCGACGCTCATCTACGTCTTCTGGAAGTCCGACGAGAGCATCGAGAATTACGACCTGCAGCTCACCTTCACGCCGGCCAGCTACAAGGAAGGCGTGCAGTCGACACTCGACGATTTCCCCGGCATGACCATCGCCTCGTGGCAGCAGCGGCCCGATTCGATCGGCTATGTCCGCGCCCGCTCGGCCGATCCATTCGAGCACCCCGTCATCCAGCCGAACTATCTGGGCGCCGAGAGCGACCGCCGCGTGCTGCTGGCCGGCATGAAGCTGGCGCGCCGGCTCCTGGGCTCGAAGGCCCTCAGCAAATACTACGACCGCGAGGAATTCCCCGGCGCCGAAAAGCAGTCGGATGCCGACCTGATGCAGGCCGCCAAGGAACGCGGCACCACGACGTTCCACCTGATGGGCTCGTGCCGTATGGCGCCGGACAGCGATCCCACCGCCGTCGTCGACGACCAGCTCCGCGTCCGGGGCATCGAGGGACTGCGTGTCGTCGACGCCTCGATCATGCCGACCATGCCGTCCGCCAACCTCAACGCCTCGGTCCTGATGATCGCCGAGAAGGCGTCCGACATGATCCGCGGCAAGCCGGCGCTCGAAGCAACCATGCTGAAGGACTGATGGCCGAAGAGGCCGCCCTCGAGGCCCTCTCCGCGCTGGTCCCCGCGACCCTGCGTGCCCTGCACGCGATCGAGTTCGCGAGCCGGCACCTCTCGCCGCAGACATTGGCGCAGGTCGTCGAGGCGCTGGCCGGCCGCAATGACGATCTCGCCCCGGCCCTCGCCGCATCGCGCGCGCTCGACTGGCCGGGACGGCTGGCACCGGTGCGCGATCATCTCGAACGCGCGGCGGTGTTCGCCGATGAGGCGATCCGGGGTCTGTGCGCCGCTCCGCAGGCGCCGCAACCGATCGTGGCCGCCTATCGCAGTTTGCGCGGGTATCCCCGAGCCTGCGAGGCGCTCTATCCGCTGTCGCCGTTCCTTCGACCCGTCGGCAACTTCTTCCTCGAACAGCCGGCGCGCAGCGACGCGGATCTGCAGGCGCGCCTCGCCGCCGCCGACCCGACGCGCGAGGGTGTGGGCTTCATGCATGTCGCCGGCCCGTCCGGCACGCGCGGCGCTTTCTCGTTGTACGTGCCGGAATACTACGACCCGAGCAGGAGTTGGCCGCTCGTAGTGGCGCTGCATGGCGGTAGCGGCAACGGCGGTGCCTTCCTGTGGAGCTGGGTGCGCGAGGCGCGCACGCGTAGCTTCATCGTGCTGGCACCCACGGCATTCGGCGCCACATGGTCCCTGATGGAGCCGGAGATCGACGGGCCGCGCATCCACCGCATGGCGGCCGATGTCGCCAACGACTGGAACATCGATGCCGCGCACCGGCTCCTGACCGGCATGAGCGACGGCGGTACCTTCACCTATGTCGTGGGGCTGCGCGGCGATTGCGAGTTCACTCACCTCGCGCCGGTCGCCGCGAGCTTCCATCCGATGCTGATGACCTTCGCCGATGCCGATCGCATCCGCGGCCTGCCCGTTCACATCGTTCATGGGACGCAGGACTGGATGTTTCCCCCGGAAATGGCGCAGGGCGCCGAGCGGGCCCTGAGGCAGGCCGGCGCCGACGTGGTCTATCGCGAGATCGCGGACCTGTCGCACACATACCCGCGCGACGAGAATTCGCGGATTCTCGACTGGTTCCTGCCGCCCGGGAGCTAGGGCTTGTCGTCCATCCCGACCGGTGTCGGCACGCCGGTCGTGGCCGGCGGGGGCGGTGTCTTTCCGGCAAGCCGCAGCGTGCGCTCCAGCAACAATTCGTAGAGCGGCCGGCTGCCCAGCGCCTGTGCGACGGCATTGGCCGTCACGCAGGTCACGATCAGCGGCAGGATCAGCGCGTAGCCGCCGGTCAACTCGGCGGCCAGCACGACGCCGACCAGCGGCGCGCGGATGGAGGCGGCAAACAGACCGCCCATGGCCGCGATGACGAAGCCCGCACCCGCCAGCGGCGGCAGCGGCATGGCTATCTGCAGCAGCGCCGCCGCGATCAGGCCCACGGTGGTGGCCAGCGTCAGCAGCGGTGCGAAGATGCCGCCCGGAACGCCGACCGGATAGCTCAGCATCACGCCGACGAAGCGCAGCAGGCAGAGCAGCAGCAGTATGTGCATCGGCAGGTTGCCGGTGACGAGGCCGGGAATCAGCAGTTCGCCGCCGCCCACGGCCTGTGGCAGCACGATGGCCAACGCGCCGATCGCCGCCCCGACCACGAGCGCCGGCACGAACGGCACCTTGCGAAACGTGGCGGCCACCCAGTCGAGCAGGAAGAGCAGCGTGCGGTTGAACACGAGGCCCAGCCCGCCGAGCAGCACTCCCAGCACCAGGAACGCCGGCAGCAGCGACAGCGGCATCTCGGCATTGTCGAGCTTGAGCTGCGGCGCCGTGCCGCCCACCAGTTCCATGCCGATGGCGCTGGCCGTCGAGGCGATGATCACGGCGGTGTAGGAGCGCAAGGTATAGCGGAACTGCTTGCGGGTCTCCTCGATCACGAAAAGGATCGCCGCCAGCGGCGCGTTGAAGGCGGCCGCCAGGCCGGCCGCGGCACCCGCCGCCAGCAGGCCGCGCAGCTCCGCCTCCGTGAGCTTCATGCGCTCCGACACGGCCTGGGCGATCGACGCCCCCATGTGAATGGTGGGGCCTTCGCGACCGGCGACGAGACCGGACGAGAGCGCCAGGACGCCACCCACGAACTTCACCGGCAGCACCCGGCGCCAGCGCACGTCGCGCAGTCCCTCCATCGCGCCTTCGATCTCCTGGACGCCGCTGCCGGCCGCTTCCGGCGCGAAGCGACGCGTGAGCAGGAACGACAAGACCAGGGCGATGGCCGCAATCCCCGCCGCCGCGGCGATGGCAAGCGTGCCAGGGCCGAGACGCGCCACCAGCCAGGACGGCCAGTGAACCAGCGTGTCGACGATCAGATGAAAGGCGGCGCCGATGACGCCGGTGGCCAGGCCGCACAGGGCCGCCAGGAAGTACAAGGCGCCATCGGAGATCGATTGCTCTGCCGGTCGATCTCCTGAAGTCACGCGTTACCCCCGATGATGAAGCTCAATAATGACCGGCCCGAACCTTGTGTCAAAGCGTCAGCGCGTGAAGACGACGTCGCTGATGTCGCTGCGCGCTTCCCAGTGGTGCCGCTCCAGTTCGGGATCGAGATGCTCTTCTGCCGGGAAACCGAGACAGAGATAGGCAACGAGGTTCCAGCCCTTCGGCACGTCGAGTGCGCGGGTCACTTTGTTCGGATCGAGGATCGAGACCCAGCCCATGCCGATTCCGTCGGCGCGCGCCGCCAGCCACAAGGTCTGGATCGCGGCGACCACCGAATAGTGCAGCGTCTCCGGCATGGTCTGCTGGCCGAGGCCGCTGCCGGTATGCGTACCGTCGTCGGAGAACACGGCGAGATGCACGGGCGCTTCCTTGAGACCCGCCAGTTTCAGGCCGGCATAGATCGCGTGCTTCTCCCCGGCATAGCCAGCCAGCGCCTCCTCGTTCGCCCGGGTGAAACTCTCCACGACGGCGCGACGGCGTTCGGGCGACTCGACGTACACGAATCGCCAAGGCTGGCTCAGCCCGACCGACGGTGCATGGCTAGCCACTTCCAGCAGGGCGTCGATGCGTTCGCGCGCCACCGGATCGGTGCGGAAGCGCCGAACGTCACGCCGCCACAGGACGAGCTCGCGAAACTCGGCCCGGAAGGCCGCGTCGAAAACCGGATGCGTCATCAACTCCACCCAATGAACGAGAGAACGAGCAGGGTCATGCCCCTGGAAGGGCAGACGGATTCAGCCGATCAGGCCGGCCGCTTCAATGGCAGCGACGCCGCCTGCCACCATCACGAGGCAGCCGGCGACCACCAGCGCGGTCCGCTGTGCGGGCCACTTCGTCGCGCCCAGCGTGATCGCGCAGGATGCGACGCCCAGGGCGGTCTGGGCGACCAGCAGGCCCGAGACATAGGCGACGATCGGCACGGTATCGGCGCCGACCAGTACGGCGCCGAGGGAATAGCCATGCACGAGCCCCGCAACGGCGAAGACGGTCGACGCCACCTTGGGGCTCAGCGGCTGGCGCAGCAGGATCAGGAAGCCGATGACGATGGTCGTCAGTGCCACGAAGGCCCCGTAGGCCGGGATGTCGAAGGGACTGAGCTGTATCGCCACGCCGACGATGGCCGCCAGCCCGAACGCCAGCACGGGCACGATGCCCCGCGCGGCGATGCCCACCAGGATGCCGATGCCGATCATCGTGGCGAGATGATAGAGGCTGATCACCGGCAGGCCGACACCCTGCACGAACCCTTCGGCGAAGGTCTTTGGCGGCTCTTCGTCGATCGTCGCCTGGGCATAGGCCGACACTCGCCATGCGACGACGAGCGCGCCCGCCAGGATACCCCCAAATCGTTTCGACACTGACATCACATTCCCTGAATGCGCTTCTTGGGGCGCACGTTCATTCCGGATAGGTTCCTGCGTTCGTCCGCATCGACCGATAGTTCGCACCTCAACTGCAATTTTCGGTCATTAGTTTGCCCCGTTTTTGAACACCCATGCAAGCACGCGCACTCATGATCCAGGGCACCGGCTCCGACGTCGGCAAGTCGCTGCTGGTCGCCGGCCTCGCTCGGGTCTTCGCGCGGCGCGGCCTGCGGGTCCGGCCGTTCAAGCCGCAGAACATGTCGAACAATGCCGCCGTGGCGGCTGACGGCGGCGAGATCGGCCGTGCCCAGGCGCTGCAGGCACGAGCCGCGCGCGTGCCCGTCAGCGTCCACATGAATCCGGTGCTGTTGAAACCCCAGAGCGACCTCGGCGCCCAGCTCGTGGTGCAGGGCCGCGTGGTCGGCAATACCTGGGCACGCGATTATCAGAGCATCAAGGCGGGCCTGCTCGGTTCGGTGCTCGACAGCTTTGGCCGACTTGCCGCGGAAGCCGATCTCGTGCTGGTCGAAGGTGCCGGCTCGGCATCCGAGGTCAATCTGCGCGCCGACGACATCGCCAACATGGGCTTCGCGCGGGCAGCGAACGTCCCCGTCGTGCTGGTGGGCGACATCGACCGCGGCGGCGTGATCGCGAGCCTCGTCGGCACCAGGGCCGTGATCGATCCCGAGGACGCCGCGATGATCGTGGGCTTCATCGTCAACCGCTTCCGCGGCGATGCGAGCCTGTTCGCCGACGGCATGACGCTGATTACCGAGCGCACCGGCTGGCCGGCGCTCGGCCTCGTGCCGCACTTCGCCGACGCAGCCAGGCTGCCCGCCGAGGACGCGCTCAGCCTGCCCGCGCGCCATATGCCGGGCGGCGCGGTGAAAGTCGCGGTGCTGGCCTATCCGCACCTCGCCAATTTCGACGATGTCGATCCGCTGCGTCACGAGCCGGACGTCGATGTCGCGTTCGTCCGGCCCGGCCAGCCGATTCCGGGCGATGCCGCACTGGTCATCCTGCCCGGATCGAAGGCCACCATCGCCGATCTCGCCACGTTGCGCGCGACCGGCTGGGACATCGACCTCCGGGCGCACCTGCGGCGCGGCGGGCGCGTGCTGGGCATCTGCGGCGGCTATCAGATGCTCGGTCACCGCATTTCCGATCCCGAAGGGATCGAAGGGCCACCGGGCAGCGTCGAAGGACTCAGCCTGCTGGACGCCGAGACCGTGCTGAGCAGCGACAAGGTCCTGACCGAGGTGACCGGAAAGACCGTCGCGGAGGGCGTGCCGTTCAGAGGCTACGAGATGCATGTCGGTCGCACGACGACGTCGTCGGAGCCGCTGCTCGAACTCGAGGGCGGCGCAATGGACGGCGCGATCGATACGACCGGGCGGATCGCCGGCTGCTACGTCCATGGCCTGTTTGCCGACGATCGCCAGCGCCGTCACTGGCTGCGGCGGATCGGCGGCGCGACCACCGATCTCGACTATGAGGCTGGAATCGAGGACACGCTGGACCGGCTGGCCGATCATCTCGAGGAACATGTCGACTGTGCGCGGCTGCTCGATCTCGCACGTACGCCACAATTGGGTGGCACGAGATGAGCGAGCCATCATCGAGGAACCCGTGACCGATCCATCGCGCAGGACGTTCATCGCCGGCGGCGCCGCTCTCGCGGCAACGGCCGCGTGCGGCACGCCCGTCCACGCGCAGACGCCCCGCATCACCGGCGGTACCGAATCGCCTTTTCCATCGGCCGAAGCGCCGGGCTCGAACGAGGGCGGCTACAACATCCTCTTCATCCTGACGGACCAGGAGCACTACATGGGCCCGGGCTGGCCCATACCGCTGCCGGGACACGAGCGTTTGCGCTCGACGGGGACTTACTTCGAGAATCACCAGATCGCGGCCGATATGTGCTCGGCCTCGCGCGCGGTGATCTACACCGGCCTGCACATGCCGCATAACGGCATCTTCGACAATGCCGGCGTGCCTTACATGAAGAGCCTGGATCCTTCATTGCCGACCATCGGCAAGATCCTGCGCAAGATGGGCTATTACACGGCCTACAAGGGCAAGTGGCATCTGAACGGCGCGATGGCGATGGAGAACCACGCCGACGACATCAAGGCGCTGTTCGAGACCATGATGGATCGCGACTACGGCTTCTACGACTATACCGGCGTCGGTGACTTCATCGAGGGCGCACAGGGCGGCTACCAGTACGATCAGATCACGGCGGCGCAGGCCATCCAATGGCTGAAGGCCAAGGGCCGGCCGATGACCGACCGGAAGCAGCCCTGGTATCTCGCGGTCAATCTCGTGAACCCGCACGACGTGATGTGGGTGAACACCGACCGCCGCGGCGAGAAGCCGGTCCAGGCTGTCGAGGCCAAGCTCAAGATCGATCATCCGCCGGACGATTCCTTCTATCGGCGGGAATGGAACGAGATCCCGCTTCAGAAGACCTGGCAGCAATCGCTCGACACGCCCGACCGCGTGCCGGCGCATCGCATCTACAAGGGAGCCAACGCCATCCTGACTGGGCTGATCCCGCAGGAGGAATGGCGCATGCGGCTCAGGCAGAACTACTACTTCAACGCCATTCGCGACGCCGACCAGCAGATCGTACAGGTGCTGGAGCAACTCGACCGTCTCAGCCTCACCGACAAGACCATCGTGATCTTCACGTCGGACCATGGCGAACTGCTGGCCAGTCACGGCGGCCTGCAGGGCAAGGGCACGACCGCCTACCGCCAGCAGAACCACGTGCCGATGCTGGTGGTCCATCCGGAGATCAAGGGCGGCCAGCGCTGCCTGGAGCTCACCTCGCATCTCGACGTCGTGCCGACCATCGTCGCACTGACGGGCAAGTCGACGACACCGGTGGCCGATACGATGAAGCGCATGAAGGGGCAGGACTTCTCGCCCCTGCTGCGCCAGCCGGTGAATCCCGCCTTCACGCGGCAGCGCGTCGGCACCCTGTTCTGCTACAGCCAGCTCATGGTGCACGACGCGAATTTCACGAAGGCGCTCTACGAGACGCTGCTGAACAAATCGATCGCGCACGCCGACCAGTTCCGAAAGATTGAGTCGTTTCCGGTCGACTGGAAGCTGCGCGTCTGCATCCGCTCGATCGTCGACGAGCGTTACAAGTTCAGCCGCTACTTCTCGTTCCACGGCTTCAACACGCCGGCGACGCTGGAGGAACTGCGGGCGAAGAACGATCTCGAACTCTACGACCTCGTGAACGATCCCGACGAGATCGTGAACCTGGCCCACGATTTCGAGCGCAACCGCGACCTGATCGCGATGATGAACGGCAAGCTGAATGCGCTGATCGAACGCGAGATCGGCAGCGACGACGGACGCTTCATGCATCTCGACCGATGGATCGACTGGAAGGACGTAAGGCCGACCGCGATCAATCTTTGAGGCGAGGAAGAGCGAGGATCCTTCGCTTCGCTCAGGATGACACCGTTTGTCGAATCAGCGCACTACGCCAAACCCGGCAACAGCGTCATCCTGAGCGAAGCGAAGGATCCTTAGGTGCCACAGAACGTCCTGTACACGCGCTGGTCCTCGGGCGGTGGCTCGGCATAGGCCGAAAATTCCGCCCTCTCCTCGTAAGGCTTTGCCAGCACCATGAGCAGTTCCTCGAACGGTGCGTAGTCTTCGCGCTCGGCCGCCGCGGCCAATGCCAGCTCCACACGGTGATTGCGCGGGATGTAGACCGGATTGACGGCGTGCATGGCCGCGCGCCGGCCGGCGCCGTCCTGCGGTTCGCGGGACAGGCGTTCGCGCCAGCGCGGCAGCCAGGCATCCAGGGCTTGCCGCTTCTCGCCGAACAGATTGCGCACCTCCTCGTCGGCTGCCGGATCGGCGGCGGCCTCTCCCAGGCGGCGGAAGGTGAGCGTGAAGTCGGCCTGTCCGTCGGTCATGGCGTTGAGCAGGTCCTGGGCGAGCGCGGCATCGCCCTCTTCCTCGGTGAACAGGCCGAGCTTGCGGCGCAGGCCGCCGATCAGCGCCGTTACGTAGTGCTGGCGGAAGGTCCCCAGAACCTCGTTGGCGATCGCGAGCGCCTTGTCGCCATCGTCGGCCAGCAGCGGCAGCAAGGTTTCGCCGAACCGCGCCAGATTCCAGTGCGCGATACTCGGCTGGTGGGCATAGGCGTAGCGGCCCTGCTGGTCGATCGAGCTGAACACCGTCTCGGGATTGTAGGCGTCCATGAAGGCACAGGGCCCATAGTCGATGGTCTCGCCGGCGATCGAGCAGTTGTCGGTGTTCATGACGCCGTGGATGAAGCCTACGAGCAGCCATTTGGCGACCAGCGCGGCCTGACGGCCGACCACGCCCTCGAACAGCGCGCGATAGGGTTCGGCGGCTTCCCGCGCCTCGGGGTAATGGCGCGCGATCACATGGTCGGCGAGCAGGCGCAGCGCCTCGGTGTCGCCGCGCGCGGCGAAGAACTGGAAGGTGCCGACGCGAACATGGCTGGAAGCGACGCGGGTCAGCACGGCGCCCGGCAGCTCGCCGTCACGCCAGATCGGCTCGCCGGTGGTGACGGCGGCCAGCGATCGGGTCGTGGGGATGCCCAGCGCCGCCATCGCCTCGCTCACGATGTATTCGCGCAAGACAGGGCCCACCGCCGCGCGGCCATCGCCGCTGCGCGAGAAGGGCGTCGGCCCCGAACCCTTGAGCTGGATGTCGCGGCGCCGGCCGTCGCGGTCCACCACCTCGCCCAGCAGGATGGCGCGGCCGTCGCCGAGCTGCGGCACGAAGTTCCCGAACTGGTGGCCGGCATAGGCGAGCGCGATCGGCTCGGAGCCCGGCGCCACGCGATTGCCCGCCAGCATTTCCACGCCCTCGGCCGAAGCCAGCGCCTGCGGATCAAGGCCGAGTTGGAGGGCCAGCACCTCGTTCAGCTTGACCAGGCGCGGCGCTGCGACCGGCGTCGGATTCAGCCGGGCATAGAACCGCTCCGGCAGCCTCGCATAGCTGTTGTCGAACGGCAGACCCGGCAAGGCATCCATATTCTACTCGTCGTAACGGGCGGTGGTGATGCCGCTCATGCGGTCGTAGTGGAGCGAAATGTTCTTCAGGGTGCAGAGATTCAAGTAGCCCCAGACGGCAGGCGGGCCGCCATCGGCAAAGGTCACCCTGAGATCGCCCATGCACCAGTCGGTAGGCGCCCGGTAGGACACTTCGCGAGCCTCGCCCGGCCGGATGACCGGCGGCCGCAGGAAGTTCGGCCCCCACATGTTGAGTTGGGTCGGCGAAACCGAGAGCTGGGCGATCGGGTATGCCATCGAATTCTTCAGCCGGAACATGGTTTCCTGAGCCGATGCCTGCCCGGAAAAGAGGACGAGGGCGGCAACGGCCAGACAGCGCAACTTGGACAAAACAACCTCACAGCGATCGATGGGTTGCGGGGGACTCTGTCGCAGATCGCCGAACCGCGCTAGAGGGGGATGCATGACGCTGCTGATCAGCCATCCGTCGTTCCTTGAGCACGATACCGGCGACTATCACCCCGAGCGGCCCGACCGGCTGCGTGCCGTGACCGCGGCGCTGGCCGAGGAGGAGTTCGGGGGCCTCACCCGTCTGATCGCGCCCGCCGCCACGATCGAGCAGCTGACGCGTGTCCATCCGCCGGCCTATGTCGATGCGATCCTGGGCATCCGCCCACCCGAGGGCGAACTGGTTCATGTCGATGCCGACACGGTGATGAGCACCGGCAGCGCCAATGCCGCCCGCCATGCCGCAGGCGCCGTCGTTGCCGCGATCGACGGCGTCCTGGGGGGCCAGGCGCGCACCGCCTTCGCCGCCGTACGGCCGCCCGGCCATCACGCGACGCCGGACGTGCCCGGCGGCTTCTGCCTTTTCAGCAACGCCGCGATCGGCGCCCTCCATGCGCGGGCGGCACACGGTCTCCGGCGCATCGCCCTGATCGACTTCGACGTGCATCACGGGCAGGGGACGCAGGCCGTCGTCGAGACCGATCCCGACCTGTTCTACGCCTCGTCGCACCAGTATCCGCTCTATCCCGGCACGGGCTCCCCGCGCGAGCGTGGCATCGACGGCAATGTCGCCAACGTCCCCCTGCCGGCCGGCAGTGGCAGCGCGGCCTTCCGGGCCGCCTGGGGCGACCGCCTTCTGCCGGCGCTCGACCGCTTCGCGCCCGAACTCGTCATCGTCTCGGCCGGCTTCGACGCCCATCGGCGCGACCCCCTGGCGCAACTCGACGTCGAGACGGAGGACTTCGTCTGGCTGACCGAAGAGCTTCTGGCCATCGCCGGGCGACACGGCCACGGACGCCTCGTCTCCGTCCTGGAAGGCGGCTACGACCTCGCTGCCCTCGCCGAGTCCGTTGCAGCCCATGTGCGGGCGTTGATGCGCACCGAAGACGACTTGCGCGTGTAACGATCTCGGGCGACTTTCTCGCCGCGTGAAGAACAATAGCCATGGTCTCTTCCTCGGCACCCTGCTCTGGGTCGCCGCAGCCCTCCTCGCGGGTCCGACATTGGCCGCCGGCGGCGCCCACATCGTCGACGACTCCGAGGTCGAGACACCCGGCACCTGCCATCTCGAAGTATGGATATCCCGTTTCGTGCCGGGCGACGGGTACGAAAACTTCGGGCCGGCCTGCACGTCCACGAAAATTCCCTGGCTCCAGTTCGGCGTGAACTACCAGCACTACTGGGACGAATCGATCGGCCTGCCGCTGATCGGGCCGGCGCTCAAGATCAATTTCCAGCCGGCCTCGGAAGGCGTGGGCTTCGCGTTGGGCATGAACGCGGGCGTCAACGTGCAGACCGGCGAACTGGGCCTGGCCAGCCTGCTCGCCCTCGTGACCGTGCCGCTCACGGACAAGGTCCGGATCAACCTGAATGCCGGCTGGAGCTACCTGAACGCCGAGCATCCCACGGCGTTTTTCTGGGGCGGCCAGATCGAGGTCAATGTCGGCTGGGACGTCACCCTCATGATGGAAGCCTTCGGCCGGCAGCCCGGCATCATCGGCAACCAGATAGGGCTGCGCTACACGCCGGCCGCCCACCCGCGGTTCGACTTCGACCTGCTCGTGGGAACGACCTATGACGAACTGAGCACGAAGTTCTTCACGTTCGGCGTCACCGTCCGATTCTGATCCGGCGGTTCGGCGCTACTTCCGATCCATGTGCCAGGTACCGTCCCATCCTGGCGGGACGCCGTCGCGGAGGAGTCCTTCGCAACGCCCGATATAGACGCGGCAGGGTGGGTCCTCCTCGCGCATCGTGGACGCGACCCGGAATCCGGCCAATGCCTCCTCGAAACGGCCCGCCACATAAGCCTCGCGGGCCTTCTCCCAGACGGCGAGGAAGGCAGCATGCTCGGCACGGCTGGCATTCTCGCCCATCGGCTCATAGACGTCGTGCGCCTCTGTCGTGCCCAGGGCCACGACGCGGTCGATCTGCCGCCAAACGAACAGTCCGGAAGTCGGCCTGGCGACCTCGCCACTCGCCAGGATCTCGGTGCCATACACCTTGTTCATGCCTTCGAGGCGCGAGGCCTGGTTGGCAACCTGGCCGACCAGCGTGTAGTTGATGCGCTCGCGCGCACCGACATTGCCGACCACCGCAGGACCGGTATGCAAGCCGAAGCGCGTGCGGAAGCCCGGGCGCCCCCGCTGCTGCCATTTCGCCGACAGGGCATGGCCGGCGGCCGCGGCCTGCAGCGCACCGCGGCAGGCATTGGCGATATGTTGCGGATCGGTCTCGGGTGCGTTCCAGAAGGCCATGATGCTGTCGCCGATATACTTGTCGATCGTGCCGCGATTGGCGGAGATCGCCGAGCCCAGTGCCTCGAAATAGCGCGACAGCCGGCTGGTCAGCAGTTCCGGCTCCAGCTTTTCCGTGAGCAGCGAGAAACCCTCGATGTCGGTGAACATCACCGTGACCTCGCGACGCGTTCCGCCGACGCCGCTGCTCGCCGGCGACCTCATGATCTGCTGTACGAGAGTCTTGGAGACGTAGCGCCCGAAGATCTCGAGCCCGGAGCGCATGTTCTCGACCGCATCGGACAGGCGCGCGATTTCGGTAATGCGGCTTTGCACGGGCTGCCGGTCCGAGAAATCGAGCTGGCGGATTCGCTCGGTCTTGAGGGCGATGCGCGCGATCGAGCGTGAGAGCATCAGCGATGCGCCCAGAGCGCCGATCACCGCGAGGGCGACGGCAAGGGCGGCCGCGATCGCAGCGCGTTGCAGCAACGCCTGCGACTCGGCCGTCAGCTCCCGAACCGGTACGGCCGCACCGATCACGAAGCGCTGTCCCAGCAACGGGGGCATCCGGTGGACGATCACGCGATAGGACTGGCCTCCGGCCTCGACCTGCCGGTCGATCTTCGCGTCGGTCGCGACACCTTCCTCCACGGACTTGTGCAAAATCTGCCGCACCAGCGCGTCCGCCGGCAGGCAGCCGGGCAGGGTCGGCGCGCATGGGTCGGACTCGATCTCGACACCGCCACCGGCATGGCCCACCACGATCACCGAATTGGCCGTGATCTTGTAGGCCGTGAGAAGCTCCGACAGCGTCCGGAGCGTGAAATCGAAGCCCACGACGCCGAGACCGGAGCGCAGGGGAATGCCGGCGGAGATGCCGGCATCCGGTGTCTGGGCGAAGCGATAGGGTTCCGTGAGGATCGCCTGCTTCGCCTTCATCGCCTCGACGTACCAGGGCCGGACGCGGGGATCGAAGCCGGTCGTGGTCGTCCGCGCGGGGCCATGGCTGCCATCGGGCAGATGGAACCAGTAGGTTTCCGTCCGCGGAGGCGCCCCGGCCTCGATCACCCGCACGATGATCGATTCCCCGTCCGGCGCATCGAGTTCGATCCGCTGCTCGATGCTGAAGGTTTCCGGCCGCCCGGCATAGATGAAGCTGCCGTCGGCATAGCCGACGAACGCCGACTGCACGGCCCGATGGCGATTCAGCATGGCGACGAGCTGATGCCGACGCTCCTCGTCGGTCAGCGGATTTTCCGTGGCGTTGAAGCTCGGTCCAAAGGCCAGGGTCTGGCCGACCGAAACCACCACATGAAGGCCGTTGGTGAGGAATTCCTCCACGGCCGATTCGAGATGGGCCACCCGCTGGTCCGCGCTGCGCTGCTCGAGCAGATCGACGGAACGCCAGCCGAGCCACAAGAGCACGCTCGTCAGCGGCACCACGACCAGGGCCATCAGCGTCAGGATCGTGACGCTGAACGGGATCGACCCCCGCTCCGGCATCACGCGTCAGGCGAATCCAAGAGCCGCAAGAATCAGGCTTTCACCGCATTCCACTTGCAGCCGCCGTCCTGACTCTGTGCGACCAGGGTGGGCGGCGTGGCGCCGAGATCGGCCGTATAGATCAGGTTCATGCGGCCGAGGTTGAAGGTGCCCTGATACACGTTCGGGCGGATCGGCTTCATCTTGACGTCAATGCCGCCCGCCGACTTCAGCTCGACCTGACCGTTGACGATCGTGAACGTGTGGTCGCGCGTGAAGGACGGGTCGGCCTGGATGCAGCCCGAGATGTTGTTGGGGTTCTGCTTGAAGGTGAACTTCACCTCGACGTTCTGCTGCGCGGCGGCCGCGAGCGGTATCAGTGCCACAAACGCGAACGCGACGAGTTTCCTGACGAACATGAGCGATCACCCTTTCCGGCTTGGGCCGAGGTTTCATCCTACCGCGCTCGCGTCGCTGCGTCAGTCCTCATGCGGACCGCCGTCTGGACCCGCTTGAAGCGCGGCCGGTGCATTGGCAGTGCAGCGGATGATTTGGCGGACCGCAACAAGCGAAACGTCACCGCACGGAAACGTCTCGTTCACGGAAGCGCCTTAGCGTCCCGCCCTCCTTTCCAGAGGGTTCGCATCATGCTTCTGCGCCGCCGTACCTTGATCGCTGCATCCGGCCTCGCCGCGACCGGCCTGGGCCTGCCGCGCATCGCCTTGAGCCAGGCCGACAACCGGCCGGCGATCACCATCGCGGTGCAGCAGATCGCCAACAGCGCAGCCCTGGAGCCCCTGCGCGAGCAATCCAATGTCGGCCAGCGCGTCTTCTCGTTCATCTTCGAGCGCCTGATCATGCAGGACCTGCTCGCCAAGCTGGAGGAGGTGCCGGGCCTCGCCGAAAGCTGGAAGCGCATCGATGACCGCACCGTCGAATTCACCCTGCGCAAGGGCGTGAAGTTCCATAACGGCGACGAGATGACGGCCGACGACGTGGTCTTCACCTTCAGCCGCGACCGCATGTTCGGGCCGGACTACGACATCACCTCGAACAAGACGCTGTTCACTTCCGTGCTCATCCGCGATTCGGTGCAGGGCAAGAACCTGCCGCCGGAGGTGCCAGCGGTCGCCAAGCGACTGTTCCCGGCGCTGGAGAAGGTCGAGGCCATCGACAAGTACACGGTGCGCTTCGTCAACCGCACGCCCGACGTGACCATGGAAGGTCGCATCGGCCGACTCGGCAGCGACATCGTCTCGCGCCGCGCCTACGAGGAATCGAAGAGCTGGCTCGACTGGGCGCGCGCGCCGGTGTCGACCGGCCCCTACAAGGTGCGCGCGTTCGTACCCGACCAGTCGCTGACCCTCGACGCGCATGACGACTACTGGGGCGGCCGCCCACCGCTGAAGAGCGTGCGCATCATGGTGGTGCCCGAGGTCGCGACCCGCATCAACGGCCTGCTGGCCGGCCAGTTCGACTTCATCTGCGACGTCCCGCCGGACCAGATTCCCGGCATCGAGAAGAATCCGAAGTTCGAGGTGCTGGGCAGCACCATCGTCAACCACCGCCTCACGGTATTCGACAAGAATCATCCGCGCCTCGCCGATCCGCGCATCCGCCAAGCCTTCACGCACGCCATCGACCGCCAGGCAATCGTCGACGCGCTCTGGTCAGGCCGCACCCGCGTGCCGGCCGGGCTGCAATGGGAATTCTACGGCCCTATGTTCGTCGAGAACTGGACGGTCCCGGCCTACGACCTCGCCAAGGCCAAGGCGTTGCTCAAGGCGGCCAACTACAAGGGCGATCCGATCCCCTACCGGCTGCTCAACAACTACTACACCAACCAGGTCTCAACGGCGCAGGTACTGGTCGAGATGTGGCGCGCAGCCGGCCTCAACGTACAGATCGAGATGAAGGAGAACTGGCAGCAGGTCTTCGACGCCAACAGCCCGCGCGCCGTGCGCGACTGGTCCAACAGCGCCGGCTTCAACGATCCGATTTCCTCGATCGTCGCCCAGCACGGGCCGCAGGGCCAGCAGCAGCAGGTCGGCGAGTGGACCAACGAGGAGATGAACAAGCTCTCGGTCGCGATGGAGGTCGAGACGGACATGAGCAAGCGCAAGGCGATGTTCAGGCGCATGCTCGAAATCTGCGAGCGCGAGGATCCCGCCTACACGGTGCTGCACCAGAACGCGACCTTCACGGCCAAGCGAAAGGACATCAAGTGGAAGGCCTCGCCGTCCTTCGCCATGGAGTTCCGCAGCAATAACTTCTCGATCTGAGGTGGCGCGATGACGGCTCCCCTCGTCGCGGTGCGCGATCTCACCGTCGACTTCGCGGGCGGCGCGCAGCCTTCGCGTGCCGTCGATGGCGTCAGCCTCGACATCGCGCCGGGCGAGGCCGTCGGCATCGTGGGCGAATCGGGTTCCGGCAAGAGCGTGACCTGGCTGGCCGCGCTGGGTCTCCTGCCGACCAGGGCGCGGGTCACCGGCTCGGTGCGGCTCGACGGGAAAGAACTGGTCGGCGCGGCCCGCGCCGATCTCGAACGGGTGCGCGGCAAGCGCATCGCCATGATCTTCCAGGACCCGTCGAGCTGCCTCAACCCGGTCCATCGCATCGGCCGCCAGCTCGTCGAAGCGCTCGCCCTGCATCGCGGCCTCGGCGGCCGCGCCGCCGAGGCCGAGGCGTTGCGCCTGCTCGACCAGGTGGGCATCGCCGATGCCCGCCGGCGCCTGTCCGACTTTCCGCACCTTCTGTCGGGCGGCCTCAACCAGCGGGTCATGATCGCCATGGCGCTGGCCGGCGAGCCCGACCTGCTGGTCGCCGACGAACCCACGACGGCGCTCGACGCCACCATCCAGGCCCAGATCCTCGCCCTGCTGGGCGCCATCCGTCGCGATACCGGCATGGCGCTGGTGTTGATCAGCCACGATCTCGGCGTCGTCGCCGAGAATGTCGACCGCGTTGCCGTGATGTATGCCGGCCGCCTCGTCGAGGAAGCGCCCGGCGCCGACCTGTTCGGCGCGGCGCGCCATCCCTACACCCAGGGCCTGCTGGCGGCGCTGCCCTCTCTCACCGGTCCGCGCCGACGCCTGGCCGCCATCCCCGGCACCGTGCCGGAGCCGGGCAGCATGCCCGCCGGCTGCCGCTTCGCGCCGCGCTGCCCGGTGGCCGAGACGCGATGTGCGACCGTGTCGCCGCCCGCGCGCGTCGTCGGATTCCGCCATGCCGCCGCGTGTCACCGGCGGCTCGAGCCAGGAGCCTCCGCCTGGATCCAGGAGGCGGCTGAATGAGCGCCCTGCTTCAGGCGAGCGATCTGCGGCGTCACTACCGGGTGCGCACGGGTCAGGGTTTCTTCGCGCCCAAGGCCGTGCTGCGCGCGGTCGATGGCGTGTCGCTGGCGCTGCAACCCGGCCGCACCCTGGGCCTGGTGGGGGAGTCGGGCTGCGGCAAGTCGACGACCGGCAAGCTGGTGCTGGGACTGGTGCCGCCCACCTCCGGCACGGTGCACTATCGCGGGCAGAAGCTGCCACCCGTCGGCACGCCGGCCTGGCGCGGCCTGCGCCGGCACATCCAGATGGTCTACCAGGATCCGCTGGGCGCCCTCGACCGCCGCCTGCCGATCGGCATGCAGATCGAGGAGCCGCTGGTCATCCACGCCCAGGCAGCGGCCGCGGAGCGCCGTGACTGCGCGCTGGCGGCGATGGAATCGGTTGGCCTGCAGCGCCACCAGTACGATCGTTACTCCCACGAATTGTCCGGCGGCCAGCGCCAGAGGGTCGTGCTGGCCCGAGCGCTGATGACGGAGCCCGACCTGCTGGTCTGCGACGAGCCGGTCTCGGCGCTCGACGTCTCCATCCAGGCGCAGGTGGTCAACCTTCTGCTCGACCTGCAGGAGCGGCTGGGCATCGCCTATCTGTTCATCAGCCACGACCTCAAGGTCGTACGCCAGGTGAGCCACGACGTCGCCGTCATGTATCTCGGCCGCATCGTCGAGCAGGGCGAAGCCGGGAGCCTGTTCGCCGCGCCGGCTCACCCCTATACGCGCGCCTTGGTGGCGGCGATCCCGACCATCGATTTCGGCGGCGGACCGAAACGCGAGCGCTTCCTCCTGCAAGGCGATCCGCCGAATCCTGTGAACGTCCCCACCGGCTGCGCCTTCCATACGCGCTGCCCCTTCGCGACCGCGCACTGCCGCGCCGAGGCGCCGACCCTGCAGCCCTCGCCCGACGGCCGGCTGGTCGCCTGCCACCGCATCCACGAGCCCGCCCTGCAGGTCGCCGCCTGATGCTGACCTTCGCCACCTCACGCCTGCTGCGCGCCGGCCTCACCATCCTGTTCGTGATGACCTTTGCCTTCGTGGTGCTGCGGCTGTCGGGCGATCCCGCACTGCTGATCATGTCGGTGGATGCGCCACCCGAGGCAATCGCCGCGTTCCGCGAATCCTGGGGCCTGAACCAGCCAATCTGGGACCAGTACCTGTCCTATATCGGCCACGCCCTCACCGGCGATTTCGGCAAGTCCATGCGCGACGGCAGGCCAGCCATCGACCTGGTCCTCGAGCGTGTGCCGGCGACCCTTGCCATCACGCTCCCGGCCCTCGCGCTCAAGATCGGGCTCGGCATTCCCGCCGGCATCTATGCCGCGCTGCATCGCAATTCGATGGCCGACCGGCTGACGATGGCGGCGTCCGTCGCGGGCTTCACCATGCCCAGCTTCGTGCTGGCGCTCCTGCTGGTACTGGTGTTCGCGGTCCAGCTCGGCTGGCTGCCGGCGAGCGGCAACAGCGGGCTTTCCTCCGCCATCCTGCCGATCATCACGCTGGGAACCGGCGGGGCTGCGATCATGGCGCGCTTCACGCGCTCGGCCATGCTCGAAGTGCTGGGTCAGCCCTATATTCGCGCCGCCTCGGCCAAGGGCGTGACATGGCATGCCGTCGTGACCCGCCACGCCCTGCCCAACGCCGCCATTCCGACCGTCACCATCATCGGTTTCATGGTCGGCAGCCTGGTGGCTGGTGCCGTCGTCGTCGAAAGCGTCTTCTCCTGGCCCGGTGTCGGCCGGCTGCTGGTGTCGGCCGTGGCCAACCGCGACCTCGCCGTGGTGCAGGCCATCCTGATGGTGATCGCGGCGTGGATGGTGATGGCCAACCTCACCGTCGACCTCGCCTATGGCTGGCTCGACCCGCGCGTGCGCAGCACGTCCGCGGCCCACTAGGGGGAGCATCATGGCCATCGCAGAACGCGCGCCCGCTTCCGCCCTCCGTCATCGCCTGCCCACCCTGCCGCTCGGCGTCACCCTGGCGCTGGCGTGGCTCGCGCTGATGGTCGTGACGGCGCTGGGTGCGGATTTCCTCGTGCCCTATTCCATCACCGCACTCGATCTCAAGGCGCGCCTCGCGCCGCCGGCGCTGATGGGCGGCACCTGGGCCCACCCGCTGGGCACCGACGAGCTCGGCCGCGACGTGCTCTCGCGGCTCATCATGTCGATCCGCATGAGCCTGTTGATCGCCTTCTTCGGCACGATCATCGCAGCAACGCTCGGCACGGCGCTCGGCTTCCTGGCCGCGCATTTCCGCAAGGCCGTCGAGCAAGTCGTGCTGATGGCCATCGACTTCCAGGCCAGCATGCCGTTCATGATCATCGCGCTCGCGGTCCTGGCCTTCCTGGGCAACAGCCTGCCGCTGTTCATCGCGCTGATGGGCTTCCATTCGTGGGAGCGGTATGCCCGCATCTCGCGCGGCCTCACGCTCGCCGCCAACGAGCAGGGCTACGCCGCCGCGATCCGCCAGCTCGGCGCCGGCCCGGCCCGCATCTACGGCCTGCACATCCTGCCCAACATCGCCTCGACCCTGATCGTGTCGATGACGCTCACCTTCCCGGAGATCATCCTGCTGGAGAGCGGCCTGTCGTTCCTCGGCCTCGGCGTCCAGCCACCGCTCGCCTCGCTCGGCAACATGGTGGGTTACGGCCGCGAGTACATCAGCCACGCGCCGTGGATCATGCTTGCCCCGGCCGCGACGATCGTGCTGACCACGTTGTCGATCAGCCTTCTCGGCGATTGGCTGCGCGACCGGCTGGATCCGACGTTGCGTTGACGCAGGGCGCGCTCCTCTGAGTCCGAATGAATCTTCTAGATTCGCTTCTTTACCTGCGGATAGATCGTATCGCCACGTTTCAGCATATCGACGAAAGCTGCGATCTTCCTCTTTCTTCCCGCCTCGGTCTTCATGTTGTTGAGCTGGAAGGCGAGCGCGAAGCGGTTCTGGGCATTGAGCCTGGCCAGCATCGCCTTCGCCTGGGGCTCGGCGTCGACGGCAGCCTGCAGATCGCCTGGAATTGTCGAACCCCTGGTTCGATAGGCACGCTCCCATCGCCCGTCCTTCTTCGCGGCCTCCACCTGTTTGAGCCCATGCACCGTCATTCGTCCTTCCTCGATCAGGCGGGCGACGATCTCGACGTTGACCTGGCTCCAGATACTTCGGGGCCGTCGCGGTGTGTAGCGCTGCAGGAAACTCTTCTCGTCGAGCCCCTTGCAGATGCCGTCTATCCAGCCCCAGCACAGAACGGCGTCGATGGCTTCCTTGCTCGTGATCGACTTCACACCCGATCGGACCTTGTAGATCCTGATCCAGAGTTCGTCCTCCTTCTCGTGATGCTCGTTGAGCCAGGCGTAGAAGCTCTCGGCATTCTCGAATGTACGAACCTTGGCCGGATCGACCTTGACCGGCGGCATCAGCAGACCCGGTAGCGTTCGACGGCATCCCGGTCGAGGTCGATGCCGAGGCCGGGACCTTCCGGCAACAGGATGTGACCGTCTTCGAGCGTGAGCGGCGTCTTGAGAAGCTTGGTGCGCAGCTCGTTGTCGCTCATGTCGTATTCCAGCATCGCGGGATGCGGCGGATGCTCGGTGTGCGGGGTCGCCGGCAGCGCCGCGAGAAAGTGGCAGGCCGTCGCGAGACCCACGGCACCGCCCCAGACGTGCGGCGCGACCCGCAGGTTCTGCGCATGCGCCAGCGCCACGATGCGCTTGGCCTCGGTGATGCCACCCACGCCGGGGATCGAGGGCTGCACGATGTCGATGCAGCGCCCGTCGATCAACGCCCGGAAGTCGCGGACCGTATGGTGCGCTTCGCCCGCCGCCAGGGCGATCGGCGATCGTGCCCGGAGCTCGGCATAGCCGCGGAAATCGCCCGGCGGCAGCGGCTCCTCGATCCAGTGGATGTCGAACGGCTCGATCGCCCGGGCGCACTCCAGCGCCACGTCGGCCGTATAGGCACCGTTGATGTCGACCAGCAGCAGTTTGTCCGGCCCCAGCGCCTCGCGGGCGAGCTTCACCCTCTGGACGTCGCTCCGGATGCCACGGCCGATCTTGATCTTGGCCCCGGCATAGGGATGCGCCGCCGCCTCCGTCATCATGTGTTCGAGTTGGCGATCGGGATCGTCGGAGAAGAAGCCGGTCGAGGCGTAGGCCGGGAAGCGCGTCGTGCCGCAGCCGCCGATAAGGTCGCAGACGCGCACGCCGAAGCCGCGCGCGATGGCGTCCCACAGCGCCACGTTGATGCCGGCCAGGCACGAGGTGAGCTGGTTGCCGACCCCCAGGTGATAGATCGCATTGCGCACGCGGGCCTCGACATGATCGAAATCGAAGACGCTGCGGCCCACGAACATCGGCTCGACCATGCGGAAATACTCCCGCGTCACATGAGGATTGCCGAAGGCTTCGCCGATCCCCGTCACCCCCTGGTCGGTCTCGACCTCGATCAGACCGCCCTGGCGACGGAAGCCGCCGCCGCGCGACATGCCGTAGGCCTTCTCCGGCGCAAAGGCATATTCGAGTCCGATGAACGAAAGACGACGGATCGTCGGCATGGCAGCTCCTGCAAATCCCGCGCTATGGTGGGGCCCAAAGCAAATCGGAGGCAACCGCTCATGACCATCCCCAAAACGCATCGCCGCATCGTTCTCGTGCGCCGCCCGCCTGGCGAACCGGCCGAATCGGACTTCCGGGTCGAGGAAGTGCCGGTGCCGGAGCCGCGCCATGGCGAGGTGCTGGTCAAGGTCCACTACCTCTCGCTCGATCCCTACCAGCGCGGCCGCATGCGCGACGCCGCCTCCTATGCCTCGCCGGTGGGCCTGGGCGAGGTGATGACCGGCGGCACGGTGGGCGAGGTCGTGGCCTCGCAGCATCCGGAGTTCAAGGTGGGCGACATCGTCGAGGATCGTCTCGGCTGGCAGGAATATGCGATCGGCGGCGGGCCGGCCCTGCGCAAGGTCGATCCCTCTCTGGCCCCGATCTCGACCGCCAACGGCGTGCTCGGCATGCCGGGCATGACCGCCTATTTCGGTCTCCTCCATGTGGGTCAGCCCAAGCCCGGCGAGACGGTCGTGGTGTCGGCCGCCTCCGGCGCGGTCGGCCAGGTGGTGGGCCAGATCGCGAAGATCATGGGCTGCCGGGTCGTCGGTATCGCCGGCGGCGCGAGGAAGTGCGCCTTCGTGAAGGACGAGCTCGGCTTCGATGCCTGTATCGACTACAAGGCCGAGAAGGATCTCGACGCCGCGCTGCGCGCCGCCTGCCCCAACGGACCCGACGTCTATTTCGACAATGTCGGCGGCGAGATCACCGATGCGGTCCTGCGCAACATCAACTTCTTCGGCCGGGTCGCCCTGTGCGGCTCGATCTCGCAGTACAACGCGACCGGCGCCTCGATGGGCCCGCGCCTGCTCGGAACCTTCGTCGGCAAGAGGGTGATGGCGCGCGGCTTCATCGTCACCGACTTCGCGCAGCATTACGGCCCCGCGATGCGCCAGATGGGCGAATGGATCCGCGACGGCCGACTCAAGTACCGCGAGGACATCGTCGAGGGCATCGACAAGGCGCCGCGCGCCTTCATCGGCCTGCTGCGCGGCGAGAATTTCGGCAAGATGCTGGTCAAGCTGGCATGAGCTACGACGCGCCCTTTGCCGGCCTCAAGGTCGTCGACCTGAGCCAGGGCATCGCCGGCCCCTATTGCGCGATGCTGCTGGCCCAGCACGGCGCCGAGGTGATCAAGGTCGAGGGGATCGGCGAGGGCGACTGGGCCCGCACGCTCGGCGTCCACTACGGCAGCCACAGCGCCTTCTCGATCATCGGCAACATGGGCAAGCGCAGCCTGTCGGTCGATCTCAAGAGCGAGGCCGGCAAGGAGGTGGTGTGGCGCCTGCTGAAGGATGCCGACATCTTCCTCGAAGGCTTCCGGCCGGGCGTCATCAAGCGGCTGGGCTTCGACTATGAAACCGTGTCGGCGCGCGTGCCGCGCCTGCTCTACGTGTCGATCTCCGGTTTCGGCCAGACCGGCCCGCTGGCCGAGCGGCCCGCCATGGACCCGGTACTGCAGGCCTATACCGGCATGATGGCAGAGAACCGCGGCGAGGACGGCATTCCCCACCGCGTACCGGTCATCGTGGTCGACATGTCGACCGCCCTCTACGCCTTCCAGGCGGTGAGTGCCGCGCTCTATGCCCGGCGCGACGAAACCAAGGGGCGCTACATCGACGTCAGCCTGATGCAGTCGGCGACGGCCCTGCAGTCGATCCGCCTCATGGCCTGCCATCTCGAAGGCGGCACGATGAAGCCGGGCGGCGCGCCCGGCGGCGTGTTCAGGACGGCGGATGGCTGGATGTCGATCCTCGCCCTGAAGGACCGCGACTGGCAGAGCCTCTGTTCGCTGATGGAGGTCCCGGCACTGGCGCACGAAGAACGGTTCGCCACGCCGGCGGCGCGTCTTGCCAACGAGGCGGCACTCTATGCGATCATACGTCCGATGATCGAGGCGAAGCCCTCTGACCACTGGAGCGCGAAGCTCACCGAGGCCAAGCTGATGCACGAGCGGCTGAACAGCTACGCCGACTTCATCAACCAGCCGCACGTCAAGGAAACCGGCCTGATCCACTGGCTCGAACAGGCCGGCATGCCGCAGAAGGTACCGGTGCCCGCCCTGCCCGGCATGCTGCCGCCTCAACCGGGCACGGCGCGCGCCGAGGCGCCGGTCCCCGGCCAGCACAGCCGCGCGGTCCTCGAGGAGCACGGCTACACCGCCGGCGAGATCGACACGCTGATCGCCAACGGCACCATCGCGACGACGAGGTAGAGCCATGCAGAAGAAAGCCGTCGTGGTCGGCGCCCTGGGCGTCATAGGCCGCTACATCGTCGAGCGGCTGGTGGCCGAGGGCGACTGGCAGGTCATCGGCCTGTCGCGCCGGCCGGAGAAGAACGGGCCGCGCTACCGGCACGTCTCGGTCGACCTGCTCGACCTCGACGACGTGGCCGGGAAGCTGAAGGACCTGCGCGACGTCACACATATCTTCTACGCCGCCTTCCAGGCGGGCACCGGCAACGCGGCGGGCTACGCCTCGGTGATCGTCCCCAATCGCGACATGCTGGTGAATTCGGTGACGGCGATCGCCCATGCGTCGCGCGGCCTGCAGCGTGTCGTGCTCGTCACCGGCACGAAGTACTACGGCACGCATCTCGGCCCGCTGAAGACCCCGATGCGCGAGACCGACCCGCGGCACATGCCGCCGGATTTCTATTTCGACCAGATCGACTGGCTGACCGGCTTCCAGCGTGGCAAGCGGTGGAGCTGGACCGAGCTGCGGCCGCAGACGCTTTGCGGCTTCGCCCCCGGCACGGCGATGAGCATCATGCCGGCCATCGCCGTCTATGCCGCGATCTCGCGGGAACTCGGGTTGCCGCTGCGCTTCCCCGGCAAGCCTGGCGCCTACGGCACGATCTACCAGGTGACCGAATCCTCGCATTTCGCCAGCGCGGCACTCTGGGCCGCCACCGAGAAGCGCGCCGCGAACCAGGCCTACAACATCACCAACGGCGACTATTTCCGCTGGCGCAACGTCTGGCCGCGCATCGCCCGGGTGTTCGACATGGAGGTGGGCGAGCTACAGACCATCAGCCTGACCCAGCAGATGGCCGACAAGGAAGATCTGTGGGCGGAGATGACGAAGAAGTACCGGCTGAAGAAGTTCGACTTCGGCCAGCTCGTCGCCTGGCCGTTCGCCGACTATGTGTTCGGCTCCGACTGGGACGTGATGTCAGACGTCACCAAGAGCCGGCTGCACGGCTTCCACGAGGTGGTCGACAGCGAGGCCATGTTCGAACGCCTGCTGACCCGCTTCCGACAGGAGAAGATCGTGCCCTAGCGGGTAGCCAGACGACAGACTACAAGGGGAACGGCCCGGACATTGCTTCGGGTGTGGCGGTTGCGGGGGTGCCGTCATTTGGGGGAGCAATGCGTACATGAGTGAATCGTCCAGCCTCCTGCCGCCCGAGCCGTGGCCGCAACGCATTTCACGCATCCTCGCCTGGGCGGGCGGCGCCATCATCCTCGTCGGCTGCAGCGGCCTCATCACCATCGACGTCATCACCCGCTACCTCTTCAAGCGGGGCATGGTCGAAAGCTTCGAAATCTCGGGTTATGCCCTGGCCGCCTGCATCGGCCTCGGCCTCGGCTTCGCCACCACCTCCAAGACCCATATCCGCGTCGACATCCTGCTCGATGCCTTTCCGCGCCCCGTCCGCGTGGCCTTCGATCTCCTCGCCTCCCTGTCGCTGGCGCTGCTGGCCGTCGCGCTCGCCTGGTTCTGCTGGGGCACGCTCGCCCAATCCATGGCGATGAACGCCAAGTCGGTATCGACACTCCAGACGCCGATGGCGCTGCCCCAGTCGATCTGGTGGGTCGGCATCTTCTGGTTCGCCTGCGTCGCCGTGCTGCTGCCGATCCAGGCCGTGCTTCGCCTGCTGGCCGGCGACGGCCCGGGTTTCGACGCCCTGATCGGCAGCCTGCGCGTCGCCGATGAAATCAGCCAGGCCGGCGTCGAGCAGGCGCAACCCGAGAAGGGAACGCCGCGATGATCGGCACCGCCTTCACCCTGCTCATCGTCCTGGTGGGAATCAGCCTGCCGGTCGCGGTCGCGCTCGGCCTGATGGCCTATGTGCTGTCGGAGCGCTACGCCTTCTTCCCGATGACCGGGGCGATCGGCGAGCTCGCCTGGAACTCCTCGAACGATTTCATCCTGATCGCCGCGCCCATGTTCATCATGATGGGCGAGTTGATGCACCGGTCCGGTATGAGCGAGCGCCTGTTCTCCGCGCTGACGCCCTGGTTCGCGCGCATCCCCGGTCGCCTGATCCACACCAACATCGCTGCGAGCGCGATCTTTGCCGCCACCTCCGGCTCCTCGGTGGCCACGGCCGCCACCATCGGCACGGTGGCCATCCCCAACATGGACAAGGGCGGCTACAACCGGCCGCTGTTCCTGGGGTCGATCGCCGCCGGCGGGACGCTGGGCATCCTGATCCCGCCGTCGATCAACATGATCATCTATGCCGTGCTGACCGACACGTCGGTCGCCGACCTGTATGCGGCGGGATTCATCCCGGGCTTCATGCTGGCCGGACTGTTCTCGCTGATGGTGCTGGCGCTCTGCCTGTTCCGCCCGCAATGGGCCGGCCCCCGGCAGGACACGGCGAACCTCTGGCAGGAGCGGATCTCCGGCCTCAAGAACCTGCTGCCGCCGCTCGGCCTGTTTCTCGTGGTCGTGGGATCGATCTATGCCGGCATCGCCACGCCGACCGAAGCCGCGGCGCTCGGCCTGATGGCGACGCTGGGCCTGGTCGCGGCCAACGGCCAGCTCACGGTGCCGGTGCTGCTGCGGGCCTTCGAGGGCACGGTCCGGACGACCTGCATGGTCATGCTGATCGTGATCGCGGCCTTCTTCCTCAACTTCGTCATGGTGTCGATCGGCCTGGTCAAGGCCATCACCGACTCTGTGCTGGCGCTCGGCCTCTCGCCGCTCGGCATGCTGATCGCCATTGTCGTGTTCTACCTGATCCTGGGCTGCTTCATGGAGACGCTGTCCATGATGATCGCGACCACGCCGGTGGTGGTCCCGGTGATCGTGGCCCTGGGCTACAGCCCGGTCTGGTGGGGCATCGTCTTCGTCATCCTGATGGAGGCCGCCCTGATCACCCCGCCGGTCGGACTAAACCTCTACGTGGTGCAGGCGGTGCGGCGCGGCGGCGCCTTCTCCGACCTGTGCATCGGTGCGCTGCCGTTCGTCGCGATGATGATCGTCATGATCGGCATTCTGATTGCCTTTCCCCAACTGGCCCTGTGGCTGCCGGCCCTTCTCAAGGCCTGATCTCTAGAAGGAGAAAATCATGTTCCTGAAGCATCTCGTCGCGGCGGCGGCTCTTGCCGGCTCGTTCGCCTTCGGCAGCGCCATGGCGCAGACGCCGCCGGCCCTGCCCTCGACCTCGTTCAACGTCGTGGGCAGCATCGGCGGCCTGTCGATGTACACGAGCCGCGAATTGCCCTTCTGGACCGTGACCGTGCCGAAGGAATCGGGCGGCGCGCTGAAGGTGCAGGTCAAGCCCTTCACCGAACTCGGCTTCAAGGGTGCGGAGATCTTCCGCCTCGTTTCCAGCGGCACGCTGCAGTTCGCCACTACCGTGCTGAACTACAATTCCGGCGAGGTGCCGATGAACGAAGCCGCCGACCTGGTAGGCCTCGTCGGGTCCGTCGAGGAGCTGGAGAAGGTCATCGACGCGATCCGGCCGGCCTATGCCAAGTTCCTCGAGGAAAAACATGGCATCAAGCTGCTGGGCTTCGGTTCCTACCAGGCCCAGGTGCTCTACTGCCGCGACGCCTTCGTAACCATCGCCGACCTGAAGGGCCGCAAGATCCGCGCGTCGGGCGCCTCGCAGCAGGCCTTCGTCACCCATATCGGCGCCTCGCCGCTCAACATCGCCTTCGCCGAGGTCCAGCCGGCGCTCGCCAGCGGCGTCGTCGACTGCGCCATCACCGGCGCGCTGTCGGGCTACAAGTCGAAGTGGCACGAATCCGCGAAGTTCATTTCGCCGATGCCGGTCAATTTCGGCGTGGCCGCCCAGCTCGCGAACCTGAAGTGGTGGAACTCTCTCGACCCGAAGGTCCAGGCCTTCCTGCAGACCGAGTTGAACAAGCTTGAGAAGTCGATCTTCGAACAGGCCCGGACCGAGACCCAGACCGGACTCAACTGCAACACCGGCACCGGCCCGTGCAGCGAGGGCGCGCCCGCCAACATGAAGCTGGTACCCATCACGCCGGCCGACGAAGCGCTGCGCAAGGACGCACTGACCAAGGCGATCCTGCCGTCCTTTGCCAAGCGCTGCGGCCCGGACTGCGTCAAGACCTGGAACGACACGGTCGGCAAGACGGTGAACATCACGCTCGCACCGTAACGGGCGGATCGTGATCACGCTGCTCGATCCCGCGGGCTATCTCCGCACGCCGTGGAAGAACGGCGGCGGCACCACCGTCGACATCGCCTTCTCGGGCGATGTCTGGCGGTTCGGCCGCACGCCGATCGTGAAGGCCGGACCGTTTTCCGACTACAGCGGCTTCGATCGCGTTCAGGTCCTCGTCTCCGGCAGCGGGCTGGTGCTGGAGACACCGCGAGGCGAGATCGACGTGCGCCAGCCCTTCCGGCCCGTGCGCTTCTCCGGCGAGACGAGCATCGTGAGCCGGCTTGAAGCCGGGCCGGTGGAAGTCGTCAACCTGATCGGCGCCCGCGCGCAGGTGAAAGTCGACATCGCCGTCCTCGACGAGGACCGCACGCTCGTCCTCTCGCCGGGTACGCACATCGTCTACAACCCTCACGGCGATGCCACGGTGGCGGTGCACGGTAACGAGCGGAAGCTTGCGCCGGACTATGCGCTGCGACTGGACCTCACCGTGCGCGTGCGATTGACCGGCCGCGTTGGCTGCCTGCTGGTCGGCAGCATCACGGCGGCATAGGAGGCGAATTCGATGAGGATCGCGATCGTCGGCGCCGGCGGCGTCGGAGGCGGATATGGTGCAGCGCTCGCTCATGCCGGCGCCGACGTCACCTTCATCGCGCGCGGGGCGCATCTCGCGGCGATGAAGAAGGACGGGCTGCGGATCGAGAGCCCGCGCGGCAACACCCACCTGCGGCCAACGCAGGCCACCGAGCATCCAGCCGAGGTCGGTTCCGTCGACTACGTGCTGTTCTGCGTGAAACTGTGGGACGTCGAGAGTGCCGGGGCCGCGATCAAGCCGATGATCGGACCCGACACCGCCGTCATCACCCTGCAGAACGGCGTCGATGCCCATGAGCGGCTGGTCCCGATCCTGGGCGCGCGCGCCGTCATGCCGGGCGTCGCCAACATCAGCGCGACCATCGCCGAGCCCGGGCTGATCCGCCAGACCGGCACGGTCATGCGCATGGTGTTCGGCGAGCCCGATGGCAGCCGCAGCCCGCGCGCCGTGGCCTTCGCGGAGATGTGCAGGAAGGCCGGCATCGACGGCGTGCTGAGCGAAGCCATCCTGACCGACCTGTGGATCAAGTTCGTCCTGCTCGCTTCCAACGCGGGCGTCATGGCGCTCACGCGCCTGCCAGTCGGCAAGCTGCGCGACGATGCCGACATCAACGCGATGTTCGGTGCCGCCTACGATGAAGTGGCCGCGGTCGGGCGCGCCAAGGGCATCGCCCTGCCGGCCGACATCGTCGAGCGGACCTTCAACTTCAACCGCAACGCCCCGCCGCACCTGATGGCGTCCATGGCCGTCGACCTGCTGCGCGGCAACCGTATCGAGCTGCCCTGGCTGTCGGGCAAGGTCGTCGAGCTGGGCAGGATCCACAATGTCCCCACGCCGACGCATACGCTGATGTATGCTGCGCTGAAGCCCTACATCATGGGCACGCCAGCCTGAGGAAACCATGCGCGTCCTGCTCGTCCTTCTGTTCGCCCTCGCCGCGGGCGGCGCTTCGGCCGCCGACCTCAAGCTGCTGACGGCAGGCGCCTACAAGCCGGCCGCCCTCGAGATCGTCTCCGACTTCGAGAAGAAGACCGGCCACAAGGTGACGATCGAGAGCGGCACGACTGGCGCCCTCCAGAAGCGCGTCGCCGCCGGCGAGTACTTCGACATCGTCGTCATCCCGCCGATCCCGATGGCCCAGTTCCTCGGCAACCGCATCGAGGAGAGCAGCGCCAAGGAACTGGCGCGCGCCGGCGTCGGCATGGCAGTCAAGCAGGGCGCGCCACTGCCGGACATTTCCGAGCCCGACGGGTTCAAGAAGGCGCTGCTGGCAGCGCGCGCCGTCGCCTATGTCGATCCGGCATCGGGCGGGTCGAGTGGCATCTACGTCGCCCAGCTCTTCCAGCAGATGGGGATCGCCGACCAGCTCAGGCCCAGAAGCGTACTCGTCCAGGGTGGCCTGGCGGCCGAGCAGATCGTCGCCGGCAAGGCCGACGTCGCGCTCCAGCAGAGCAGCGAGCTGATGGGCGTGCCCGGCGTGCAGTTCGTCGGTCCGATCCCGCTGATGCTGCAGAACTACACGATCTATTCCGGCGGCGTCTCCGTCGCTTCGCGCAACCGCACCGCCGCCAACGCGCTCCTGCTGGCGCTCGCCAATCCGGAGAACGGGAAGATCCTGAAGTCGAAGGGCCTCGATAGTCCCTGAGCGCAGCGAAGGACCTTCCTCAAGTGACCGAAAGCGCACGCCCACTCGCCCCGCCCCTCATCATCGAGCGCTGGTTCAATACCGACCAGCCGATCACGCTCGAAAGCCTGCGCGGGAGCATTGTCGTGCTGCACGCCTTCCAGATGCTCTGTCCCGGCTGCGTCGCGACGGCGATCCCGCAGGCGCGGCGACTCGGTGAAATCGCCCGATCGATCGACGGGCTGGTCGTGCTCGGCATCCACACCGTCTTCGAGCATCACGCGGCCATGACGCCGGTGTCGTTGGAGGCCTTCCTGCACGAATACAATATCGCCTTCCCGGTCGCCGTCGATCGCGCCTCGACCGACGGGCCGATCCCGCAGACCATGACGGCCTACGGATTCCGCGGCACGCCGTCGACCGTGATCATCGATCGCGCGGGACGGATCGCGCGCCACAGTTTCGGGGCCGAGGACGATCTCGCCCTCGGCCTGATCCTGGGCAGCCTGCTCAGCGAGAGGACTTGAGCTCCACGAGCGCCTCTTCCCAGGCACCGATCGTGTGGTCGATGTCGGCCTGGGTGTGGGCCACGCTGACATAGTACTTGCTCTCGCCCTTCATGATGCCACGGGCGCGCAGGGCCTGGTTGAAGCGCTTCTGGAGCGCGGTGTCGGCCTTCAGCGTGTCACGATAGTCCTTCACCGGCTGATCGGTGAAGATGATGTCGAACAGCGGCGGCTCGCCGATCACCTGTGCCTTGAAGCCGTGCTTCTTCAGGAGCTCCGAGAGCGTGTCCATCAGCCTGCGGCCGTTGGCGAAGACCCCTTCGTAGGTGCCGGGGCGCTTCAGCACCTCCAGCGTGGCGAGGCCCGCGACGGCGGCGACCGGGTTGCCCGACAGCGTACCCACCTGGAAGATGAAATCCTCGTCGGTCATCGCCAGGCGATCGAAATGCTTCATGATGTCGGCGCGGCCGGCGATGGCCGCCAGCGCGAAGCCGCCACCCACGATCTTGCCCAGGGTGCAGAGATCGGGCGTGACGCCATAGTATTCCTGGGCGCCGCCATAAGCGAAGCGGAATCCGGTCACGACCTCGTCGAAGATCAGCGGGATGCCGTGTTCTGCCGTCACTTCACGCAGCGCCTGCAGGAAGCCGGGCTTCGGCGGGATCAGGCGCTGGAACGGCTCGACGATGACGCCGGCCAGCTCGTCCTTCTGCTCCTTGATCAGGCTCCGCACCATGTCGATGTCGTTGAAGGCCGCGACCACCATCTCGTCGGCCACCGACTTCGGAATGCCCGCCGAGTCGAGCGTGCCGCGGGGAAAATTGCCGGGATTCTTCGGCGACAGCGACACCAGCGCATAGTCGCTCATGCCGTGATAGCCGCCCTCGAACTTCAGGATCTTGTCGCGCTTCCGGAAGGCGCGCGCGGCCCGCATCGCGTAGAGGTCCGCTTCGGTGCCGGAGCAGACGAAGCGCACCTGCTCGGCGCAGGGAACGGCGTCGACGATCGCCTCGGCCAGCGCGATGCCGTGGCGGTTGTTGCCGAAGAAGGTCGTGCCGAGCGGCACCTGCGCCTGCACCGCCGCCGTGACCTCGGGATGGGCATGTCCGATGAACATCGGTCCGGAGCCCAGCAGGAAATCGACATACTCCCTGCCGGCCTCATCGAATATCCGGCCGCCCCTGCCTTCCCGGAGGATCACCTCGGCCGGCATGTTGCCGAAGCTGCCGCCCGGCAGCACGCGACGCGCCTGCTCGACGAGGTCGTTGGTGAGATCGACAGGGGTCTGGATGTTCATGGATGCCTCTGGGCTATTCGATGGGAACGAAGATGGAGTGCCGGAGCTGACCGTTGATCGCCTTGGAAAAGTGGCCCTTGCCGTGCGTGTCCTCGACCAGGATCACCTCGCCCGCGCCGATGATGCGCGTCTCGCCGTCGCTGGCCTGGATGGAAACGCCGGCGTCGAGGTTGATGATGTACTGCCGGCGCGGCGCCGGATGCCATTCGTAGTCGTAGGTGCCGGGCGTCTGGCGGAAGATGATCCCGGTGGCCGGCAGGGTGGCCGAGGTCTTGCCGCCGCGACCTTCGTGCTTCCACTCGACCTCTATGTCGCGAAAATGGGTCTCGCCGTCCGCGTCGACATACAGATTATGGATGCGCATGAATTTTCTCTCCCTTGCCCTCTTGGCCATACAGCTTAGAACGAAAGCATGCTGAAGAAACCCGTTGAGGCCGTCCTTTTCGACATGGACGGTCTGCTGATCGACACCGAGGCCGTCTACATCGAGGCCCTGCAGGATGCCGCCCGCGATTTCGAGATCGAGATGACCCTCGAATTCTGTCACTCGATGATCGGCATCTCGGGCCGCGAATGCGACGTCATGATCCAGAACTTCTATGGGGCGGATTTCCGCATCGACCATTTCCGCGAACGCTTCTCGGGCCATGCCAAGCGACGGCTGGAGAGCCACCTGCCGGTCAAGCCCGGCGTTGTCGAGATGCTCGACTTCCTGGCGGGTCGCGGCCTGCGCCTCGCCGTCGCCACCGGCTCCGGCAGGATTACCGCCGAGCGGCACCTCGGACGCGCGGGTCTCATCGACCGCTTCGCCGCCGTCGCGACACGCGACGATGTCGAGAACGCCAAGCCCGCGCCCGACGTCTATCTCGAAGCCGCCCGCCGGCTCGGCGTTGCGCCGCAGCGCTGCATCGCCTTCGAGGACTCGAACGTCGGGCTGACCGCCGCCCATGCCGCCGGCACGATGGCCTTCATGGTGCCCGACATCCTGCCGCCGTCGCCCGAAGTCCGCGCCAAGTGCCTGCGTGTGTTCGACGACCTGCACGCGGCGCGCCTGATGCTCGAGGGTGCGCTTTAATTCATAGCGACTGATCCGCCCGGCGGGCGGGCGCGTAGAGAAGCGTCAACAGCGGAGTTGCCCGTGCGCTTGCTACGTTTTCTCGCCTCCTGCCTCGCCATCGTCACGGTGCATGCCGGAACGGCCCATGCCCAGCCGACGAGCATCGGCAGCGAGCCTTCCGGGCCGCCACCTAAGGACTGGACGTTCGATATCGGACCGGGCCTCGTCGTGGCGCCGTGGTTCGAAGGCAGCGCGAACTATCGCATTCTGCCGATCCCCAACCTCGACCTGCGCTACCAGCGCGACAAGTTCTTCATCTCGGCCCGCGACGGCATCGGCGCGACGGTGTTCGACAACTCCGGTTTCAAGGCCGGCCCGATCTTCCGCTACCGCTTTCCGCGCAACCAGGGCAACGGTGGCTATCTCTACGGCACCGGCAACGTTCCCTTCACGATCGAAGGCGGCGCCTTCCTGCGCTACGACCTGCCCTTCATCGCCGCCAAGGTCGAGTTGCGGCGCGGCATCGGCGGCAGCAACGGCCTGATCTTCGATGCGCTGGTCGATGGCAAGCTGCGGCTGAGCGACAACTTCTTCCTGTCCGGCGGTCCGCGGCTGTCCGTCACCGACGGCACCTTCAACCAGGCCTATTTCGGCATCGACGCCCTGCAGTCGATCAACTCGGGCTATTCGCAGTACTATCCGGGCGCCGGTCTTCGCAGCGTCGGCGTCGGGGCGAGTGCCCTGTGGCGTATCCACGACCAGCTCAGCTTCGTCGCCTTCGGCAGCTACAACTACCTGACCGACGTGGTCGCCAACTCCCCGATCGTCACGGGACCCGGCGGATCCCGGAACCAGTTCGTGACGGGCGCCGCCCTCACCTGGCGCTTCTCCTGGTAGGCGGTCGCGAAGGCCGCAGGGCCGGCTGACCCTCTCATTGCCGCAGATTCCGGGCAGGTATAGGCTTGGCGGCAATAGAGAGGGAAACAAGCCATGGACCAGGTCCAGCCGACCGGCCGCATCGACGTCATCTCCGATGTGATCTGCCCCTGGTGTTACATCGGCAAGCGCCAGCTCGAACGTGCCCTCGATCTCTTGGCAGAGCACCACTGCCGGGTGGCGGTCGCCTGGCATCCCTTCCAGCTCAATCCCGAAATGCCCGCCGAGGGCGTCGAGCGCACGAGCTACCGCATTTCCAAGTTCGGCAGCCTCGAACGCTCACGCCAGCTCGACCAGCGCATCACCGAGACCGCCGCGACCGTCGGGCTCGAATTCCATCTCGACCGCATCGCGCGCACGCCCAACACCGTGAATGCCCACCGGCTGATCCGCTTCGCCGGCCAGCGCGGCGTCCAGGATGCAATCGTCGAGGAACTGTTCGAGAGCTATTTCTGCAAAGGCGCCGATATCGGCGATTCGAAGATCCTGGGCGACGTGGCCGCCGAAGCCGGGCTGGACCGCGCCGAGGTGCTTGCGATGCTGGCCAGCGACGAGGGGCGCCGCGAAGTGCTGGCCGGCGACCAGATGGCCCGCAATGCCGGCATCCAGGGCGTGCCGAGCTTCGCCCTGCAGGGCCATGTGCTCTTCTCCGGGGCCGTGCCTGCCGAGGAGATGGCGCAGACCTTCCGCCGCGCCTGGGAAATCCTCAAGGAGCGCGCCGCGTAGAGCGGCGTCGACGCAAGCCCCTCACCTGCCGCGAATGCTCATCGTGGGCGCGGAGACCGGACCGTTGACCGTCAGCACATAGTCGGTCGCGCCGTTCGAGCCGGAGTCGAGCGCGATCGTGGTTTCCGTCGTCGCCCCGGTGAGGCTGGTGCGGCTGTTGATCCGCGCCGTCGCACTCGGACCCTTCAACGAATGGTTCTGCAGGCTGATCTCGCCGTTCGAGAGGGTGATGTCGCCTTCGATCGTGCTCTGCGCGTTGATGAAGCCCGAGATGACAGCCGAATTGAATCCCATCTCGGTGCTGAACAGGCTGCCGATGCCGGTCGCGAAGGAGGCGAAGCCCAGCGAACCGCCGGCGACGGAAGGGTAGATGACACCCGACAGGTGACCCTGCCCGGTCAGGGAATCGCGGATCTGCCCCGGCGAAGTGCCTTGCCCCTGCAGCGCGATCTTCATGACGTTGATCTTGCCGTCCACCGCCACCTTCAGATGCTCGTTGCCGAACACGTTCTGCCCGGCCGCGCCGCGCAGCAGTTCACCGACGTAGATTCCCTGCAGCGTACCGGCGACGTCGACCGTCATCGTGTCCTTCGAAGCGTCGACCGTGCCCGCGAAGTCGACGGCACCGCTGTAGAACTGACCGGTGAGCTTCGCGACCTTGAACACGCCGTTGCGCAGGGTCGCGTTCATGTCCGCGTAGGTGACCTTCAGAGTGCCAACCTCGATGGCGCTGGTTTCGAGGTTCAGGGTGGCATCGAAGGCGCGCAGGCCCGAGAGGTCGATCTGCTTGTCCGGCACGACGCGCGGGCCCCTCGAAGGCAGCGGCACGGCTTGAGCGTTGGGGCCGGCGGGCGCAGCCGGCAGCGCGGGCGTGGGCACCGACGGCGCAGGACCATCGGTGACGCCCAGCCAGTCGTCGATGTCGAGCGTGCCCGGGATGCGCAGGTTGGCCGCGATGTTGGGCCTGGCCCCCAGGGTCGCATCGATGCGCCCCGACATCTGCGTGCCGATCGCCGTCAGATTGCCCTCGAACGAAGCCCGCTGGTCGTTGCCCTTGAAGGCGCCCTCGGCGGCCAGGCCACCGAGGCCGCTCTGCGCCTTGCCTGTGGCGACCGACACCAGCCCACTTGCGTCCTGTGCCTGCAGTGCGAAGCTCGATAGATCGAACGCGAACTTGTCGCCCAATACCAGAGACCCGGTGGCGCGGGCGGTTGCCCCGGCGGCGGTGACCGATGCATTGCGCAGGGTCAGCGCCTCCATCGTTCCGGCGACGCTACCGCCCGCCGTCGAGGCCCCGAGCTTGCCGTTCAGGAATTTCGGCAGGCCGGCATAGACCAGGAGCCTGTCGGTGTCGGGCATCGCGGCATTGAAGGTGAGGTCGAAGCGCGGGGCCGTGCCGAAGTCGGCGACCTGACCCTTGAAGTCGAATCTGGCACCCAGGATGTCGGCGACCTTGAGCGCGTTCACCTTCAGGAGATTGCCCTGCACGGCGAAGTCGGCCTCGATGCCGTTCAGCGTCCCGCCGCGGAACGAGAGCTTGGCGACCTTTGCCTTGAGTCCAAGAACGGGCAGCGTCTTATCGGGGGCAGCGGGAGCGGCGGCCGTTACAGGCGCGGGTGCCGTCGATGCGGCCGGATCCGCGACGACCGACGACTCGCGGGGCTCCGGCAGGTAGGCATCGAGGTCGAAACTGTCGAGCTGAACGGAAGTCGCCACGGTGAGCGGCACACCGAAGGTGATGCTGCCGCTGCCTGTCGCGCGCTGACCGTCCAGATCCATCGTGAGAGCGGAGATCTCCAGGCTGTTGGCCGTCGAAGCGACCTTGCCCTCGATCGCCAGGGTCTGGAGCTTGCCGGCCGGCACACCCGACGTGTCGATCGCCAGCCACGCCAGCGTCTCGCGCAGTCTCGGTCCGGTCAGGCTGAACTCACCGGCGGACTGGACCGAAGAAGCGGCTCCCGGCTTCGGTGCCGGCGCAGCGGGAGCCGGCGGCGTCGCGGCGGCGTTCGCCTTCAGGACCATGTCGCCCGGAAGGATGGCGCTGAGGCGCGGCACCGCGATCACGCCATTGCGGATCTCGACGGCGAGCCCGACGTCGCGCGCCGAGCCGCTGCGATAGGTCACCTCCTGGGCGTCGATCGACAGCAGAACGGTGAACTCGGGCGGGAAAGGCGACAGCGAGGCGCGGGCGGGCGCCGCGGCGGGCTTGGCCGGGGTGGCAGGCGCAGCGGGTGCAGCGGGGGCGGCGGGCGCGGCGGGCGCGGCGGGCGCGGCGGGCGCGGCAGCGGGAGGCGCCGCAACCGGCTTCGGCCGAAACGCCTCCGGCCGGGACAACAGCGCCAGCCACTTCTCGGCATCGATCTTCGGGAGCGACAGGCGGCTCTCCAGCGAAGGCTTGGCGCCCGTGACAAGGGTGACATTCCCTGACACGCTTTCGCCGCCGATCGACATCCTGAAGTCGCTGAGCGCCAGCTTCTCGACCGAGAGGTCGATGTTGCCGTCGAAGGCGAAGGAGCCGATCACCGCGGCGTCAAAGGCGGGTGCCTGCTGGCCGCCCGCCCGTACGAGGCTGGCGACGAAGTCGGTCAGGCCGCCGGTGGCGAGGGAGACCTTGCCCTTCACGTCGGCATCCGGAGCGATGCGGCTGACATGCCCGTCAAAGTTCAGCGTGCCGCTCTGGACCTTGAGCCTGAACGACATGTCGCTGCCCTTGTCGGTCGGCGGCCCGACCTTGGCCATCAGCGACAGCGGAACACCGTTGACGGTTGCCGTGGCATCGAAGTCGAACGGACCCTGCAGGGAGCCGACGGAGGCCAGGGCTTCCAGATTCTCCGCTTTCAGGGTCTGGCCCGTCTTCGGATTGGTGTAGCTGAGCGTTCCTTCCCGGATCTTCAGCGTGCCGATCGCCAGATGAAGGCCGCTGCTCGGAGCGCCGGCCGGCTGCGCGGCGCCGGCGCCGGGATGGAATTCCCAGTTGGGGCGTCCTTCGGCGTCGGTCTCGAGGACGAGGGTCGGCCTGAACAGCGTGAGCCGCTCGACCTCGATGCGCCCCTGCAGCAACGCCCAGAAGGACGGCCTGATGCCGACCCAGCGCACGTCCACCATCTGGGCGCCCTTGGCGCCGACGGCATTGGCGAAATGGACCTGCCGGGCGCTGATGCGCAAGGTCGGGAAGACCGTGAGCTTGAGCGGCCCCTCGATCACGAGCTCGCGCCCGGTGGCTTCCTTCACGGCGGCGATCATGGCCGGCTTGTACTGGTCGATGTTCAGCAGGGTTGGGGCCGCCAGGCCGGCGAGCGCCAGCAACGCGGAAAACGCCGCGAGGCCCACGCCGATCCGGATCCAGGTTCGCTTCTGCATGGCCCTTTACTCGTAAACGCCCCGTGCCATGAAACGCCGCAAGACGCTGCAGGTGCCGTCACAGTCTATTTCAGGTCCCGCTCCCGGGCTATTCCAAGGCGCGTCGCCTGCGCGTCTTCTGGATGGTCTCGTCGAGAGCCGAGAGGAAGCGTGACCGGTCGCGCGGCGCCATCGGCCGGGGGCCGCCCGTGATCTCCCCCATCGCCCGAAGATTGGACATCAGTTCCCGGTTCGCCATGGCCATGCCGATCGAGGAGGCGGTGAAGGGCACGCCGTTGGCGCCGATGACTGCGGCGCCCTTCTTGAGGCTGCGGTCGGCGAGCGGGATATCCGACGTGATGACGATGTCATCGGGCCCGGCCCGCTCGGCGATCCAGTCGTCGGCGGCATCGAAGCCGTCGCCCACGACGATCCGCTCGATCCGCGGATCGCGTGGCACGTTGATGTAGGAATTCGCCACCACGAAGACCCTGAGCCCGTAACGCTCGGCGACGCGATAGACCTCTGCCTTCACCGGACAGGCATCGGCGTCGATGTAGATCTCGATTCCAGCCTCCTAGCTCAGCACGACGAGCTTCTTGCGCTCGATCAGGGCGAAATCGATGGCGGCGCCCAGTCCCGGGCCGTTCGGGACGTGCACCATGCCGTCGCGTCCGACGACGATGTCCTTTTCCAGGCCGTACTTCTGCGCACCGTCCGGAAGCAGGACCTCGAAGAACTCGGTGTTGCGGATCGAGGCGATGACATGGAGGTTCGCGACGTTGTTCAGCGAATTGCCGCCGTGGTGGACCTCGTAGTTCATGCGGAAGGCCTCGGCGAGATGCGCGGTCTTCACCAGCGTGGTGATGCCGCCCTTCACGGCCACGTCGCCGCGCAGATAGTCGGTCGCCTGCTGCAGGATCCATGGCTGGTAGGAATCGAGCCCGGTCTGCGGATACTCGGTCGCCATGATCGGGATCGAGAGCTGCTGCTTCAGCTTGGTGTAATTGTAGATGTCCTGGTCGGCGAGCGGATCCTCGTACCAGTAGAAGCCCATCTCCTCGACGGCCCGGCCGACGCGGATGGCAGCCGGGTAGTCGTAGCTCCAGGTCGAGTCGAGCATGATCGTGTAATCGCCGACGGCGCGTCGCACCGCTTCGCAGACCTTTATGTCCTCCTTCCAGCGCGTCGGCGGATGGATCTTGTAGGCGGCCCAGCCATTCTCCCTGAACTGCAGCGCCTCCTCGGCATACTCGGCGGGCGAGGCCAGCACGGCGGAGCTGGCATAGGCGGGCACGGATTCTCGGTAGGTGCCGAGCAGGCGGTGGATCGGCTGGCCCATCGCCTTGCCCGCCAGGTCCCACAGTGCCACGTCGACCGCCCCGATCGCGCGCACCCCCGCGGAGCGCTGGCGCTTCCAGATCTCCTGGTTGATGTGCTCGCGCTGAAACGGGTCCTTTCCGATCAGCACGGGCTTCAGATGCGATATCAGACCCTGCCCGTCGGTCGTCGCGGGATTCATCGCCGAGCCGAGGAAGGCGTGCCCCTCCGGGCCCTCGTCCGTATGGATTCGCAACAGTCCCAGGGCGCTCCTGCCCGAGAAGCGGCCGGTATGCGCGCCATAGGTCGTGGGCGGGATGTCGTCCCAGGCGAACAGGGTCAGCGTGACGTCGGTGATCTTCATCCCTTTGTCTCCCAGACCCGCCGCTCCGTGCCCAGCGGGTCGATGTCGAGGTGGCAAACCGTGTCGAAAATCATCGTGGTGCGCATGCGCGCCGAATATGAAGGCCACACCGGCAGACCGGAATGACTGGGATTGCCGTTGCGCGCGAAGGCGATCCAGGCCCGGCTCATGGCCTCGCCGAGCGGGAGCCGCGCGGGATCGTCACCGGTCAGTTCGGCCGATTCGAGGTTCGAGAAGACGAAGGGGATCTCCAGCGTGTGGCAGGAGCGCAGCCGGCCGCCGAGGACCGGCGTCTCCCAGGCGAACAGATAGACGAACACCGGCGCCGCTTCCTGGGCCAGCTTGCGCTCGGCCATCAGGAGCGACGGCGCGCGGATGCCCTGGTCGGAGACGATGGCGATGGCGATCTCCTCGGGCCGCAGCCCCGGCTGCGCCTTGCGATAGACCGCGACGATCTCGGCCGCCCGGTCGCCGAGATAGGGCGTGAGCGACTGCGGCAGGTTCTCGAAGGTGGCGCCGGAGACCCAGGGCATGTGACCCAGGAACAGGGTCATCTCGTCCTTGTTGCTGCCGATCATCAGCGGCACGTTGACCGAGGACAACGGCGCTTCCGGCGCAAAGGGACCGCCCGGAAACAGCGTGCCGTCGATCACCGGGTTGAAGCCGAGCCGCCGCCGGTCGGCGAAGGCCGCACGACTGACCCCCGCCAGGACCTTGACCTGCGCCTCGAGAAGCGTCGCCGCCGGCAGCTCGCGAAGCCTGCCGGCATCGGCCGCATCCATCCCCAGATGCTCAAGCATCTGGCGTGCGGTCCTCGTACCGTCCTCGCGATCGGCCATCTGCACGGCCGGTCCGCTCTGGACGATGGCTTTGTGGAACAGGCCCCGGGCCGGCGGCATGGCCATCAGGACACTCACCTTCGCCCCGCCGCCCGATTCGCCGAAGATGGTGACGTTGTTCGGATCGCCACCGAACCGGGCGATGTTGTCGCGCACCCATTCGAGGGCCGCCACGATGTCGAGCATGCCCGCGAGGCCCGCATTCTCGAAGCCGTCGGCCATGTCCTCGAGATGCAGATATCCCAGCGCGCCCAGCCGATGATTGAACGAGACGACCACGACGTCGTCGAGCCGGCAGAGATTGGCGCCATCCGACCACGGCGAAGAACCGGAACCGGTGATGAAGGCGCCGCCATGACACCAGAACAGGACCGGCCGCTCCGAGCCCTCGCGGCCCGAGGTCCAGACGTTGAGATAGAGACAGTCCTCGTCGAGCTTCTGCTTCCCTGCGAGCGTGAAGAGGCGCAGCAGGTCGTCGGGCAACGCAAAGACGTTCGGGCTCTGCACGGCCATGTTGCCGTACTCGAGTGCATCGCGAACGCCGGCCCAGGGCTCGGGCTTGCGCGGCGGCCGGAAGCGCAGCTTGCCGAGCGGTGGCGCGGCGTAGGGAATCCCCTTGAAGATCTCGACGCCACGGTCGCTGGTGCCGCGGATACGTCCGGCAGTGGTCTCGACAATGATTTCCGCTGTCATGGGGTCCAGTCTACCGCGAACGGACCGGTGCTCATCAACCTATCATCCGGCACCAGTTGGCCATAGACTGCCATCATGAACGACAAGGTCCGAGCCCAACTTGCCCCCACCGGCGTCCTGCGCGCCGGTATCAATCTCTCCAACTTCCTGCTGGTGACCGGCCGCAGCGAGAGCGGAGATCCCACCGGTGTCGCGCCCGACATGGCGCGGGAGATCGCGAACGCTTTGGGCGTGCCCGTGAAGTACGTCACCTTCAAGTCTCCGGGCGAACTCGGCGACCAGGTCGGCAAGGACGTATGGGACATCGGCCTGATCGGAGCCGAGCCGCAGCGGGCCGAGAAGATCCAGTTCACCGCCGCCTACGTCGAGATCGAGGCGACCTACATGGTGCCGGAAGGCTCGCCGATCAAATCGATCGCCGACGTCGACAGGAAGGGTGTGCGCATCGCCGTCTCCGCCCGTTCCGCCTACGATCTGTGGCTGGTGAACAACATCAGGAACGCCACGCTGGTACAGGTGAGCGGCCTGGACGCCGCGTACGAGAAGTTCATGTCCGACAAGCTCGAGGTGCTGGCAGGTCTCCGCCCCGGCCTTCTCAAGGATGTCGCGAAGGCGCCTGGCCTGAAGATCCTCGACGGCAAGTTCACCGCGGTGCAGCAGGCGGTCGGCACCGCCAAGGCCAACGTCGAGGCCGCCGCTTTCCTCGCCGACTTCGTGGAGAAAGCCAAGAAGTCGGGCATGGTGCAGGGCTTCATCGACCGTCACAGGGTCCAGGGCCTCTCCGTCGCGCCGCCAGCCTGATCGTTCGTCGAACGGCCCGCCCTTCATGGAACTGAACATCAAGACCCTCTACCTGATTGGCGGCATCGTCACGGTCGCCAGTGCGGGCGCGGCCCTCCTGACCTGGTACCACCATCGCGATGCGCCGGGGCTCCGCGCCTGGGCAGCCGCCCTGCTGCTGACCGTCCTCGGCGCGCTCATCCTGCGCCTCCGCACCTCCCACGCCGATCTGGCCCCCGTCCTGGCCGCCGACATGGTCATCGTCGCGGGCTTTGCCGCAATGTGGCTGAGCCTTCGCTTCGCCAATCGCGGCCGCACCGACCTCGTGCGGATGCTTGCCATCGCGATAGGCATCGGCGTGGCCTTTCTCGCCTCCTTCGTCATCCTGAGAGCGCTCGGGGCGGGACGACAGGCGGCGTCGGTCCCCTTCTCCCTGTTCCTCGGCCTGCTGGGACTGGCCTGTGCCTGGGAGATCTGGCAAGGCCGCCACAAGGACGATCTGCGCAGCCGGCTGCCGGCGGCGCTCGCCTTCGTGGGCCTCGGCTTCGCGCGAGTCGCGAGGGCAGCCGCGCTGGGTTTCGAGGTGAATCACATTCTCCCACCGGGCACCGCGGCGGCAACGCACCCCTACACCCTCTACGCCACGATCGTTTTCACCGTGGTGGTCACCTACGGCCTGGTGATGATGGCAAACGAACAGGCTGGCCGGCGCGACGCCATGCAGTTCGCGGAGCGCTGACGTAGAACAGTGGCAGCCGACGCCAAGCGTCTATCCATGTTGCTGCCGATTCGCCGTCCGTTCAGCGGCTCCGCAATCACGGCGAAGTCGGGGCGGTTCCCTCTGTAGCCGAGCTCTGCGCCGTCAACTTTCGCAGCGCCCTGCCGTTATCACCGTCCAACACAGAGGTGATGAGACATATGGCGAGAGACATTCGAACCATGCCCAAAGGCCTGATCGCGCCGCTCACCCAGGCCGCCCTTGCGTCCCTGCGCGCGCTGGCCGATGGCGTGACCGCACCGATGCCGGAAGAGCATCGTCTTCGCCTCCGCCACCTGGCCTTGATCGAAACGAGCGCCGAGGGCGATGCCATCACCGCGCTCGGCCGCGAACGGCTGATCTGCGATCGCTAGTCGTTGCCGCCTGTCGCCGTGACGCAAGCCGGCTCGACCGCCGCCTTCACGATCCTGAGAAAGGTCTCGAGAGGGCAGGCATTGTTCACCAGCTCGCCCGAACAGGCCGGCAGCGCCACCTGCACCATCCCCGCCGGATCGCGGTAGGTGAGCGACGCGCGACTGCGCATCTCATCGAGCGTCTGCGCGTAGTAGGCGATGCGCACATACCGCTTCTCGTTCCTCGGATCACGAAACTGCTCGAACGCCAGCGCGCCGCCCGGCGAGGCTTCGCCCGGCAGGAAGCCCGGGACCCGCCAGGTGAGATCGAGCAGGGCGGCGACGTTGTGAATATTGCTCTCATGTCCCACGAGAAAGCCGACGCGCACCGGCTGGCCCGTGGCGGCATGGCCCGGGAAGCGATGGCCATTCACCAGGATGGCGCCGATCAGCGTCAACAGGTTCGACCCGCGCTGCTGGGCAATCGGCGTGGTCTTCTGCGTGAGATCCTGGTCCAGCTGGTGCAGCGTGAGGAGTTCGCGAAGCGCCGAATCGTTCGCCAGCCGCCCCCAGGCGACCTGATCGCGGGCCATGCCCTCGGCTGCCTGCATGAGGAAGTTTTCGGCCGCCGTCGACGCATAGCCAAGCGGCCCGCGCAACCGCACGCCATCCTCGCTGCCGCTCACGACGGTATTGGTGGCGCCCGCTTCGCCACAGCTGCCGCCCCCGGCGCCTCGGGTCGCGCCCCCCGGACAGAGGACAGACTGCATCATGGAAAGCGGCGCGGCGTAGTCGCGCTGCACCGACGCGAAGCTGCCGCCCAGACGGGTCATGATGGCGGCACGATTGGCCGCGAGATCCATCGGGCAGGAGGCGGTCGGCTGTGGATTGAAGAGCGGATCCGGCATCGTGAAGTTCGCCTGGTTGCGCAGGGGCAGGTTGGCGCAGCGCGGATACATCCCCGCCAGGAGCGCGGCACCCGAGGCGCGCGTGCGCTGCGCGAGATCGGTCCATGCGGCAACCGTGCCCGCTGCCGGGCAATCGTCCGCCTGGACAAGCCCGCGCCCGCCATAGAGCACGCGATAATAGCCCCCCATCAGGCGCATCAGTTCCTCGCCCCGGGGCGAGAGAAAGCCCGGCTCGACGGGCCAGGAGGGCCACGGCGTCGCGCTGTGCTTGTCGAGCTTCTCGTTGGGCGCCGTCGGCGAGCGCACCCCGTGCCGGTTCACCAGCACGGCCCGTTCGATCTGCCAGCCCGGCGGCGTCGGCAGGATTTCGGCGCTGGCCGGCATCGAGGCGGCCAGAATCGTGGCAACGAGGACGACGGCAAAGACGCGAATGCTCATGATACTCCCCCGAAACCGCACTATGCCGCCTTCGGGTCCCGCGCGTCATCCACTCCGTGCCCAGCCGACCGCACGCCGGCGTGGATCGCGCCGAGGCAGGGCTGAACTTCGCTCAGGCCTACATCGCCGGCGGGAGTTCCTTCAGCGCCTGCGTGGCGATCGGCATCATCTTCTCGCAGAAGTCCTTCTTGTTCTTGCCGGCTTCCTTTTCCATGGTGTCGTAGGTCTTGTCGAGTTTGCGATCCGCGATGTCGAGCTGCTTCTCGGCCCATTCGATCCAGAACTCGAGTCGGGTCTCCTGCTCCTTGGTCATGTCGAGGTCGCAGGTGTCCACGGCCACCGAAATCGCGTAGAGGCCGATCACCATCTTCTCGGCATCCTCCTTCTTCAGGGTCGTCTGGGCGGACGCGGCCGCGAGCGGCAGGACCAGAAAGGCGAGCAAACAGCCAAACGCACGAACCATCGAAAATCCCCCGGCTTACGGGGCGCCACGGTAGGTAGCGCACCCGCCTTGATGGCCGGAGACTACTTCAGAGTCCCCTGGAACGAAATCTCCTCGTTGAGCAACCGGGAGACCCGACAACCCTCCTCGAACCCGGTTCCTCCCTTCGTGTCGGGCGGAACGGTCCGCCCCTCGATGGCCTGTGCTATCCTCGACCAATGTCGAGGAGATGAGTTCATGCGGGTGTTTTTCGCGGCGTTGCTGTCGGCGCTGCTGTTCGTCGGAGTGGCGCCCGGCAGCCGGGCGCAGAATGCGCTGGAGCGCTTCGAGAAGGAGATCAAGCCCCAGTTCGAGCTGAAGACCCTGAGCTATGCCAGCGCCGCGCCGCTCGGCGGCTCCGGTTTCGTGCTGAACGACGTCATGGCCGTGGTTCCGGCCAATCCGGCCACCGGCGACCGGGAAAGCACGATCCGGATCGACAAGGTGACGGTCGACGACCTCGACTTCGATCGCCTGCGGAAGGGTACCCGGGACGACCTCGCGCCCCGCTTCGCCAGGCTCAGGCTGGAGGGCATGACGGGCGACGACGAGATGTTCACCGCCCTCGAACCCTACGGGGTCCCGAAGGTGCCGTTCGACATCGCACTGGACTACCGTATCGACCCGGCCGCGAAGGTGCTGACACTGACCCTGCTGGAGGTGACCCTGCGCGGCCAGGCGCGCCTTGCGTTGTCCATGATCGTGGACGGTGTGAGCGACGACACCGACATGGATACCGCAAAGGACGAGGGCCGGCTGCGCAGCGCCTCCTTCACGATCGACGACAAGGAGCTGCTGGGCAAGCTCGTGCCTGCCCTTGCCAGCGAGGAAGGCATGAAGCCGGCGGAGTTGATCAAGACCGCACTCGACGCGCTGGCCGGGTTCGCCCAGGCACAGACCGGCGAGACACTGAAGGCGCTGGACGCCGTCGCCTCCTTCGTCGGCGACTGGAAGGCGCCCAAGGGACCGCTGGTGGTGGGCCTGAAGCCCACCAAGACCGCGGGGCTCGATGATCTCGACAAGATCATGGTCCCCGATGCGCTTTCGACCCTCTTCGGTTTCACCGCCACCTATCCCGCCACACGCACCGGTGCGGCCAAGGCCGGCTCCACGGGCAAGTAGGACAATCAAGATCAAGACGTGAATGGAGGAAACGACATGAAGCGACGTACCCTTCTGGCCGCCGCGGCGCTGCTGCCGCTCGGCCTTCCCGTCCGGGCCCAGGAGACCTATCCGTCGCGGCCGATCACCATGATCGTGCCCTTTCCGCCGGGCGGCGTGGCCGACATCACTGGCCGTCCCACGGCGCACGTCATGGGCAGGCTGCTCAAGCAGTCGGTGGTCGTCCAGAACAAGGGCGGGGCCGGCGGCGCAGTGGGAACGGCGCAGGCGGCGCGCTCGGCGCCGGACGGCTACACGATCATGATGGCCCTGTCCTCGATATCGGTGCTGCCGGTAGCCGATCGCCTGCAAGGTCGTGCTCCGGCCTACGAGCTCGACCAGTTCGCGCCCATCGCGCTGATCAGCGCCGATCCCACGGTCCTGGTCGTGCGGGAGGACGGTCCCTACAAGACCTTGAAGGATCTGGTCGACGCTGCGAAGGCCAGGCCCAGCACCATCAACTACGGCTCCTCGGGCGTGTACGGTACGCTGCACGTGGCGATGGAGATCTTCGCCGACGCCGCGGGCATCAAGCTGTTCCACATTCCCTATCAGGGCGGCGGACCGGCGGTCGCGGCGCTGCTCGGCGGCCAGATCGATGCGCTGGCCTCGGGCCCGTCGGCGGCCATCGGCCAGATCAAGGCCGGCAAGATGCGCGCCCTCGCGGTCTGGGGCGACAAGCGCCTCGCTTCCCTGCCCGACGTGCCCAGCATGAAGGAGCTGGGCTACGACGCCACCTTCTACATCTGGTCGGGACTCTTCGCGCCCGCGGCGACGCCTGCCCCCATCCTCGCCACGCTGCGCGACGCGGCGCGGCGCACGGCCGAGGATCCCGAGTTCAGGGAGGCGATGGCCAAGGTCGAGACCCCGATCGCCTATCTCGACGCGCCGGCCTTCAAGACCTTCCTCGACAAGGACGCGGCCCGACTCAAGGTGGCCGTGGAGCGCATCGGCAAGGTACCTGAGAAATAGAGCCACACCCTTCAGGTCCGCAATCGGGCGCTTCCAGGTCGTCTTCGCGGCAGACCAAGAAACGTCAACGGGTGCAACCCCCTTCGCGAGCTAGGCGTTTTGTACGCAGCGATCGTCATTTCGTCGGTCGCGGCGAACATGGAGAAACGCCATGAACGACCAGAAGCAGAATCCGTCGCAGCAGCAGGATCGTGATCGCCAGCAGCGCGAACAGATCCAGCGCGAGCAGCAGCAGAAGCAGAACCAGCAGCCCAATCAGCCGGGCCAGCCGGGTCAGCGTCAGCAGCCGCAGAACCAGGACCGCTAGTCCGCGGTCTCCCCAAGCCGAATGCCCGCCTGACGGCGGGCATTCGTTTTTGACCGTTATCCCGCGCCGACAGGAGCCTCAATTGACAGTGCGTGCCGTCGATCCACCGAGAGAAGTTCCAGCCGTGCCTCCCGCGCCCGGGAAGGTCGATCCGGTACCGCCGGAAATGCCTGGCCGGCCCGATATGCCCATGCCCGAGGATCAGCCGACTCCAGTGCCGCACCCGTCGGGGCCACCGAGCCCGACCGCCCGAGGCCCCATCGGCCGCTGACGGATTGGTAACCCGGTAACCGACGTGTCGCTTGTCGGAAATCGGAGCCCTACTCAGGATGGGTTATCGATTCATTCTGTTTTGGGAGTACTGCCGTGAATTTCGACGCACTCGGTGCGACATGGGCGCCGCGCCTGCTCAGTGTGCTGCGCATCATGACGGGCCTCCTGTTCCTGCAGCATGGCACGGCCAAGCTGCTGAAGATTCCTGTCATCCCGATGTTCGCGAACCTCAGCCTGACCTCGCTGCCCGGCATCGCCGGCATCCTTGAACTGGCTGGCGGCATCCTGATGATCCTCGGCCTGTTCACCCGCAGCACGGCCTTCCTCCTGTCCGGCCTGATGGCCGTCGCCTACTTCATGGCCCACGCGCCGCGAGGCTTCTATCCGATCCTCAATGCCGGCGAACTGGCGGCGCTCTACTGCTTCGTCTTCCTCTACATCGCCGCGGCCGGCCCCGGTCCCTGGAGCCTGGACGCCGCGCGCCGGAAGTAGGACTTAACGCGCCTTCTCCGAAACGCTATGGAACGGACGGACGGCTGCCTCGGGCAGCCGTTTCGTCGTGTGCCGCCTCAAGAAATGAAAAAGGAGGAGCGTTCATGTCCCAGCCGGTCTCGATCAACCGCCGCCGCTTTGCCGCCCTGGCCGGTGCGACGGCCCTGACCGCCCCGATGGTGGCCCGCGCGCAGGCAGGCTGGAAGCCCGAGAAGCCGATCACGATCTACAACCCGTTCGCGGCGGGCGGCGTCACCGACGTGCACATGCGCCTGCTGGCCGAGGCCGTGACCAAGATTCTGGGGCAACAGGTCATCATCGACGTCAAGCCCGGCGCCGCCGGCACGCTGGCTCCGGCCATGCTGCTGAACGCCAAGCCCGACGGCTACACCCTTGCCGTCATGAGCATCAACACGCTGCGCTATCCGCACTACCAGCAGACCAGCTGGAACCCGCTGACCGACTTCACCTACATCACCGGCCTGTCGGGCTACACGATGGGCATCGTCGTGCGCTCCGACAGTCCCTGGAAGACCTTCCAGGACATGATCGCCGCCGGCAAGAAGGACCCGGACAAGTACAACTACGGCACCTCGGGTGTCGGCGGCACCGGCCAACTCATGATGATCGAGGTCGAGCAGGCGACCGGCGCGAAGTTCACCCATGTGCCCTACAAGGGCGGCGCGGAATGGATGCAGGCGCTGATGGGCGGCGAAATCCAATTCATCGCCGACGCGGCCCAGTGGGCGCCCTTCGTCGACGACGGCAAGTGCCGCGTCCTGGCCTTCGCGACCGAGAAGCGCATACCGCGCTATCCCGACACCCCGACGATGATCGAACTCGGCGTCAACGTGGTCGGCCAGAGCCCCTACGGACTGCTCGGCCCCAAGGGCATGCCGCCGGCGATCGTCGATACGCTCTACCAGGCCTTCAAGCGGGCTTCGGCGGAACCGAAGGTGACCGAGTATCTCGCGAAGTTCATCCAGGTGCCATGGGACAAGAACCCCGCCGAGTTCCGCGCCTTCGCAGAGAAGTACTATGCCGAGGTGAAGCCGCTGCTCATCAAGGCCGGCCTCGCAAAGCCCTGAACGGGAGAATGTCATGGCGTTGAAGAAGGTGGCCCTCGAGATCGGCATGGGCACGGACATAAGAGGCGGCGACTATACCAAGGCCGCGGTCCGGGCCCTGCGGGACGCGCTGTGGCACAACTCGCTCACCGTCGCCACGGCGCTCGGCAAGTCGAGCGACGACATGGTGGTCGAGGTCCTGATCGGCGTGCCCCAGCCGGACAAGGTCGACACGGCCGAGGTACTGGCCGTCCTGCCGCACGGCACCGGCACAGTGAAGGTGGTCGAAGGCGGACTGGAGATCGAAAACGAAGCCGGCACGGACAAGACGGTGATCGCCCAGGCAGCCGCCATCGTCCGCCTGGACCTGTGAGGGAGGCAACACCATGACCGCGAGGCGCGTGATCCTCGAACTCGGCACCGGCAATGATCTGCACGGGGGCGACTACACCAAGGCTGCCCTGCGCGCCGTGCAGGACGCCCTGCATCATTCCTCGCTCGCCATGATCCGGACCCTCAAGGTCGACACCAGGACCGGCATGTTCGTCGACGTCACGATCGGCGTGCAGCAGCCCGAAAAGGTCGACGCGGAAAAGGTGAAGGCCTCGCTGCCGCACGGCATCGTGACCGTGAAAGTGGTCAAGGGCGGGCTCGACATCGCGGATCCGGAGAACAACGACCCGGCGGTGATCGCCAGCGCCGCCATTGCGGTGCGGATGGAGATTCCTCGAGCGAAGTGAGCGCCATGCTGCTCTACGAACATCCGCTGTCGTCCTACGCCCAGAAGGTGAAGATCGCCCTGCGCGAGAAGGGTCTCGATTTCAAGGTCGAGACACCCGCCGCGCTGGGCACCGGAACGGTGGGCGGTGCGTTCGCCGCGGCCAGCCCGCGCAACGAGGTGCCCACCTTGATCGACGGCGAGGCGCGCATCTTCGACTCGACGATCATCCTCGAATACATCGAGGACAAGTACCCCTCTCCGCCCCTGCTGCCACGCGACCCCGCGGCCCGCGCCGAAGCGCGGATGATCGAGGATCTCTGCGACACGCTCTACGAGGCAGTGAACTGGGGCCTGAGCGAAATCAAATGGTTCAAGCGCGCCGAGGGCGAGCAGGCGGAGACGATGAAGGCCACCGCCGCCCGCCAGACAGCCGAGCTCCAGGCCTGGCTCGGGGCGAAACTCGGTGACCGGGCCTGGTTCAACGGCGAGAACTTCGGCTGGGCGGATATCTCCGTCGCACCGTACCTCAATCGCTCTTTCTTCTACGGTCTGGGTACGCCGGCCGGCTCATCGCTGACGCGATGGCGCGAGCGGCTCATCCAACGGCCGTCGGTCGCCGCGACCTTCAAGGAGTTCGAGGCGGCCGCTGCCGGCATGGCAAACGCCCAAGAGCGGCTCGCGTCGGGCCAGATCCGACGCGAATATCGCGATCACCGCCTGGAGTGGATGATGAAGTCGGGCGGCACGCAGATCGTTCTGGACGGATTGGCCAGGAACAACATCCGCTTCACCTGGCCGCTGGGCGAAGAGCCCTAGCCGCGCGCGGCCCGGCCCATAAGCAGAAGACCGGCCCCGGCAACGACGGCGACGATCCCGGCGATGGTCGGAATGGGGATGGTGCGCTGTTGGTCGGCGGTCACCTTGAGTGGGCCGGCATCGACGATGGTCTTGCGCTCAGTGAAGGAGATATTGTCGATCGCCAGGCCGGCAATGCCGATCATGATCAGAAGAACGCCCAAAATCGCCATCGGCTTCATGCCGTGAACTCCCTAGTTGGCTACCCCAGGCAACGCAAAGGGCTGCCCGAGGTTGCCTTTCGGGGCGTTCAGGCCCTCGGCCGGACGAGCATCGCCACGCCCTGTTCGATGGCGCTGCGGGCCATGGCGCGCAGTTCGTCGTCGGTGGCGCTGCTGACCGGGTGACCGATCTGGGCGAAGGCATAACCCGGCATCCCGAGCACTCGGCTCATCATGTCGGCCGCGCTGGCAAAGCGGGTCGTCATCACGCTGAAAGCGGGAACTTCCAGTCGTTCAGCGGTAACGGAGTCGTGCAGACTGCACGATGAGCAGGACCCTCAATCGCCCAGGCCGGAGACGACGGCGTCCCAGCCCTTGATCTCCGCCACGATGTGAGGATCGGCCGGTGCGCTGTAGTTCGACTTGGTACGGCTCACCACGCTGGCGACGCCGTACTCCTCCCGCAGGATCTGGTCGAGGTGCTTGAAGAAGCCCTTGGTGCCTTCCTTGCCGTTGGAGATGAAGCCGACCGTCTTGCCTTCCAGCGTGTCGAGACGAGGGGCGAGTTGGCCGGCCGGCGGGGCGGTACCCGGCGTGGGATCGAGAACTTCGAACATTGTGAGTCTCCTACTTCTTGGGCGGTTCGCAATCGACGCAGACGCCGATCGGCAGGGTGACGGCGTAGCTCTTGTTGCCGAGCCAGGGCGGAATGACGGCGCCGAAGCCGCCGGCCGGCCCGCCGGCCGCCACGACCAGCAGCTGGTCGGGCGAATCCATCGCGGTGTAGACGCTGTCGCCGCGGTCGCGGACCACGGCGCCCTTGCCGACATCGGCCCATTCGCGGCGGTGGATGCGGGCGCGTTCATGGATGAAGGTGGCGATGTCGGCCTTGGTCCAGCCGCCCGCCTGCAGATGCTCGCGCAGCTGCTTGGGAATGATCAGGGCATAGTTGCCGGGATGGATCGAGTAGTGGCGCATGTTGGCGCGCATCTCGGCCGCGAAGGTCTCGAGGATCTCCTCCGGCCGGGTCGTCCATTCGTTCATGAGCTGGCGCGGCGCGCCGGCCGCCAGGACGGTCACGGAGGAAGCGCCCTTCGGCACGCCGCGATGCTCGGCCAACGGCAGCCAGGTGGTGTCCTCCTCGTCCTCGGCAACGCAGTAGCTGAACTTGCCGGGATGACCGAGGGTCGAGCGGTCGATCACGCCCGGCCGGTCGTCGAGCAGGTTGATCAGGCAGAGCCGGATGGCCCGCCCGATGACCGCCGTCGCTCGATCCGAGTTGGCGAGCGCGTTGAAAGAGCCGCTGGCGCCGATCTCGAGGCGAATCGGGCCGTTGATGATCACCAGCACCGCGCACCCGCCGGTGCTCGCCGTGGCGCCGTGCATCAGGAATTCCTCCTGCATCATCGCAGTCCAGGCCGTCACGACGACCGGAAAGTGCATCGGCAGGCAGCCCGCCATCACGGCGTTGATCGCGAGCTTCTCGGCGGTGATGGCGAGGCCGCGCACGGGCTCGATGCCGATCAGCTGGTCGGGCGGCATCATCACCCATTCGAGGCATTCCTGAACCGCCTCGCGCGTCGGCGGCACGATGGGCAGGCCGTCCGTCCAGCCGTTCGAATGATAGAGTTCCTGGACCGCCGAGATGCTGTCGGCCGAGTAGGATCGGGATGCAAACTGCACGATGTGTCCTCCACCGCTCCGGGCACATGACTCCGGTCGGCTACCCGCCAGAATAGCCGCGACGGCGCCTATGCCAACCGCAAGCTGATAGCCGTCATTGTTCCATTTTCGACATTAACGGCGAGGCGCTCTCGGCCACGACTTTCGGGTCAGGGCGAGGAAGCCGGCGGCCGCCGGGGAAGGCTCGCGTTCCCGCAGCAGGACGATGCCGAGGCGTCGCGACAGCTTCGGCTCGCCGAGTGGGATGGCGCGCAGGTCGCGGCCGAGGAAAAGGCCGGTCGCGCCGGTCGGCACGATGGCGAGGCCGACGCCCGCGCGGACGCAGCCCATCAAGGTGGCGAACTGGTTGACGATGACGATCTGGCGCAAGGTCAAGCCGGCGACCGCGGCCGCGGCGTCGATCGTGCGGCGGGTGCGCGCGTCGCTGGGCAACGCCACCAGCGGCTCGTCACGCAGCTCCGCAAGGGCGACGCTGCGGCGCCGGGCCAGCCGGTGGCGGCGCGGCACCACCAGGCAGAAGGTCTCGCGCTGCAGCGCTTCCCCCGAGATCGCGTCGGGCAGTTCGTCGACATAGGTGAGGCCGAGATCGGCGGCGCCGCTGCGCACCGCCTCCAGCACGCTGCCATGCACGCCTTCCTGCACCTGGATCTCGATGCCCGGCCGATCGGCGCGATAGGCCGCGAGCAGCCGCGGCAGCGTCCCGCTCGCCACCGACATGATGCTGGCAATGGTGAGCCGGCCGCGCTGCTCCTCGGCCACCTCGCGGATCGAGCGCACCGTGATGCGGAGGTCGTTCAGCATGCGCTCCGCCACTGCCGCGAATTCGCGGCCGGCCGGCGTGATCTGCACATGCCGCGTGCTGCGCTCGAACAGGCGTACGCCTAGCGCCGTCTCGATCCGCTTGATGGTGCGGGTCAGCGCCGGCTGCGAGATGCGCAGGCGCGACGCCGCGGCGATGAAGCTGCCATATTCGCCGACCGCGAGGACCGCTTCGAGCTGGCGGGCGCTGAAATCCGGCAGGGTCGGCTGGGCCATGGCCCCACCCTAAGCAGACGGCGGTTACGCCGCCAGCATGCGCTCGCGGTTGCGCTCGCGCAGGATCGGCATGATCCACTTGCCGAACCGTTCCGCCTCCTCGTCGTGCAGGTAGCCCGAGAGGCAGAAGGAATGGCAGCCGAGGTCGATGAACTTCTGCAAGGTGTCGGCGCACTGTTCGGGATCGCCGACGATAGCGATGCCGGCACCGGGCCGGACCTGGGTGATGCCGGTCCACAGATGCGGCTCGATGGTCTCACCGATCGCCGCCAGTTCGCGCACGCGGCGGTTGGCTTCCGACGTGGCGAAGCGCTCCTTAACGAAGGCCTTCTGCGCTTCGCTGGCGTGTTCGACCAGACCATGGGCGAAGTCCCAGGCCTCCTTCTCGGTCTCGCGGCAGACGACCTGCAGGCGCATCCCGAAGCCGATCTCCTTCTCGCGGCCATGGCGCGCCGCCATCGACTTGATCTCGGCCATGTTGGCGCGGATTCGCTCGTAGGTGTCGCCCCAGAACAGATGCACGTGGGAATGCTTGGCGGAAATCTCCCAGGCCTGCTTCGAGCCGCCGCCGAGATAGAAGCGGGGATGCGGCTGTTGCAGCGGATAGGGGCGGATCTGGGCGCCCTTCAGCTGGTAGAACTTGCCGTCGAAGTTCACCGGACCCTTCGTGGTCCACAGCGCCTTCAGGATCGAGACCTCCTCGTCCATGATCTCGTAGCGCTCTTCCTTGCCCCACTTGATGCCTTCGGAGGCATTCTCGGCCTCGCTTTGGCCCGCGATCAGGTTGATGCAGATGCGGCCGCCCGAGAGCTGGTCGAAGGCCGTGATCATCTTCGCGAGCAGCACGGGGTTGATGTAGCTCGGCCGCGCCGCCACCAGCATGCGCATCGACTTGGAGCGCGCCACCATCATGGCGCTGGTGATCCAGGCCTCCCAGCAGGCCGTCTGGACCGGGACCAGCATGTATTCGAAGCCCGCCGCCTCGGCCGCGCCGACGATCTTGTCGAACAGCTCGAGCGAGGGCGGCACCTGAGCGCTCGGTAGCCCATAGGCGGTGGTATCGCCCGCGGTGGGCAGGAACCAGCCGAATTCGAGGCGCTTCTTCTCCATCATTTCATTCCTTCTCGATACCGGCGGCCTTGGAGAGCCGGCCCCATTTCTCGATCTCCGACTTGATGAAGGGCCGGACGTCTTCGGGCGCCTTGCGCTGCGGCTCGAACGAGATTCCGCGCAGGCGCTTTATCACCTCGGGATCGGTCACGACCTGCTGCACCGCCGTGTCGATCCGCGCCACGATCTCGGGCGGGGTCTTCGCCGGCGCCATGATCACGAACCAGGCGTCGAGCGCGAACTGGCCCAGTCCGGCTTGCTGGAAGGTCGGCACCTCGGGCAGCAGCGGCGAGCGCGAGTCCGAGGCCATCACCAGCGCCTTCACCTTGCCCGCCTTCACCTGCGGCACGGCGATCGCCACGTCGGCGAAGGTCATATCGATCTGCCCGGACAGCAGATCGGCCAAAGCCTGCGGCGCGGACTTGTAGGGCACGTAGGTGATCTCGGTGCCGAGACGCTCCGCCAGGGTTGCCGTGATCACACGGGCCGAGGGTGTCCCGGCGCCCGAGGTCAGCGGCGGCTTGGACTTGGCGCGCTTCGTGAACTCGGCGAGCGTGTCCATGCCGGCATCGGCGCGCACCAGCAGCACGAACTGGATGAAGCCATAGAAACCTGCCGGCGCGAAATCGACCAGCGAATCGTAGGAAAGCGACTTCATCAGGTTGGGATTGCCGGCATGCGTGGCCGCCGTGGCGATCATCAGCGTGTAGCCGTCGGGTGGCGCTTTGGCCACGTAGTTGGCGGCGATCGAGCCGTTGCCGCCGCCCTTGTTGTCGACGATCACCGGTTGGCCGAGTTTCGGCGCCAGGTATTCTGCCATGAGCCGTGCCAACGTGTCGGTGGCACTTCCCGCCGCATAGGGCACCACGATGGTGAGCGGCTTTGCCGGCCACGTTTGAGCGCGGGCAGGAGATGCAGCGGCGAATGCTGCGGCAAGGATCGTCAGGGCTTTGCGCCGGCCGATTGTCATGCCGACCTTTATGCTGGCGGCAGCACCGATGCGCAATTGTCGCTGGTCGAAGCGCGAAAGAGGCGGCACGATCCGGCGGCCTCAAAGGGAGATCTCATGCTGCAACACGGCAGGCGTCCGACAATCGCATCGCGGCACGGCATGGTGGCGGCGGCCCACCCACTCGCGGCGGCGGCCGGCGCGCGCATCCTGGCGAACGGCGGCAACGCCTTCGATGCGGCGGTCGCGACTGCAGCGGCACTGAACGTCGTCGAGCCCTACATGTCCGGCCTCGCGGGCCGCGGCGTCGCGACCTGCTACATCGCCAGCGAGAGGCGCGTCCGCACGCTCGACTTCGTCGGGCCGATCTCGAAGAATTTCCCGATCGACAAGCTCAGCAACCGCGCGCAACTGCAGCGCGGCGCCGTGGCCGTCGGCGCGCCGGGCAATCTCGCCGGCTGGTGCGAACTGAACCGGGCGCACGGCAGGAAGAAGCTGCCCGAACTCTTCGCGCCGGCGATCGCCATCGCACGCGACGGCTTCCGGCTGATCGAATTCAACCTCGAGGAAATGCAGGCCGTCGCCGGCGACCTCGCGAGCCACAAGGCGCTGCACCCGGAATGGTCGCGGGTCTATACCGGCGGCGCCGGCACCGTGAAGCCGGGCTTCGTGCTGAAGCAGCCCGACCTCGCGCGCACGCTCGAGGCGCTGGCCAGCGAAGGGCCGGGCCTGCTCTATGGCGGCGCACTCGGCCAGAAGATCCTCGACCGGCTGACCGAACTGGGCGGCTGCATGGTGATGGACGACCTGCTGGCCGCCAAGGCCACCTGGCGCGACCCGGTCGCCGTCACCTATCGCGGCCGCATGGTCCACGTGCCGCCGCCGCCCTGCGAGGGCTTCCAGTTCCTGCTGACCCTGAGAATCCTGGAAGGCTTCGACCTCGCCAAGATGAAGCGCAATTCGACCGAGCATCTCGACACGGTATTGCGCGCCGTCCGCATCGCCGCCGGCGTGCGCATCGCGGCGGGCGTACCGTCGCCGCAGAAGCTGGCCGAGATCCTGTCCGACGCCCATGTCGAGACTCTGCGCGCCCGGGTGCGCGACGGGAAACCAGTGATTGGCCCGACCGAACAGTGGACTCCGCCGCAGCAGCCGGTCTCGCCGACCGACGAGAGCCACACCACGTCGTTTTCGATCGCCGACAACGAGGGTAACCTGATCTGCCTCACGCAGAGCTTGGGCAGCGTCTTCGGCTCCGGCGTCGTGGTGCCCGGCACCGGCCTCTGCCTCAACAATTTCCTCTATTGGGCCGACGTGAACCCGCAGAGCCCCAACCGCGTGAAGCCGGGCGACCAGCTGCCGATGTGCATGGCGCCCTCGATCTCGACCAAGGACGGTGCCCCGGTCCTCGCGCTGGGCACGCCCGGCAGCTACGGCATCCTGCAGACCCAGCCGCAGGCCATGGTCCAGTACATCGATTTCGGCCTGCCGCTGCAGCAAGCGATCGAGGCGCCGCGCGGGCGTCTCACAGACGGCGCTGCGGTGCTACTGGAATCGCGCCTGTCGCCCGAGGTTCATGCCGACCTGCGCAGGCTCGGCCACGATGTCACCACCGGTCCGGAATGGACCTGGAGTGTGGGCGGCATGCAGGGCGTCGCGGTCGATCCCGAAACCGGCATCTTCACCGGCGGCTGCGATCCCCGTCGCGACGGCTACTGCGTCCCGGCGTAGCGGCATCGCCCTCCTCCCTTCGGATCAGGGCTATCGCCTGTGAAGATTCCGTCGTCTCGACCGGAGCGCGCAGCGCGGAGTGGAGAGACCTTTTTTCCACCGATGGCCATCAAATGGAGGAAAAAAGGTCCCTCCACTCCGCTGCGCTCCGGTCGGGACGACGGGTATTTTGGCCACATGCGATTGCCCTGCCGTTCAGATCCGAGGCGTCGCGCCTTGCGCGGCGGAGGGGTCATGCGTGATCGCCGTTTCTTCGGCGCTCCCGGACATCGCTTTGCGATGTCCTGACGCTCAAGGGGCCGAGCGAAGCTCGGCCATTAGGCATTCCTCTTGCACGGAGGGGCAAGGCAAGATGGAATGCGCTCCAACGAGAATGTTCAAGAGGGGGATGGGTTGATGCGTAAACTGGCATGGCTCGCGGTCGCCGCGATCGCCGTCATCGGCGTGGGTACGGCGAACGCGCAGCAGACGCCGCGCAAGGGCGGCACGCTGCGGATGACGGCGCCCTACGCCGCGAGCTTCGGCAGCCTCGATCCTCATGTGACGCCGCGCGCGCAGGACGACATCGTCGGCAAGGCGTTGCAGCGCTCGCTCTACAACTGGGACACCGCCGCCAACAAGCTGGCGCTGGAACTCGCCAAGTCGGTCTCCGTGTCGGCCGACGGCCTCACCTACACCTACAAGCTGCGCGACGACGCCTTCTTCCACAACGGCCGCAAGATGACGGCGGACGACGTGATCTTTTCCTTCACCCGCATCATGGACGGCAGCAAGGGCTATCCCGGCGCCCGCTACGTTCGCCTGATCAAGGGCGCGGTCGATGTCGAGAAGGGCACGGCCAAGGAGATCTCGGGCCTCAAGAAGATCGACGACTACACGCTCGAGATGACGATCACGGATCGCGTCGACCCCGGCTACTATTTCTTCGGCGGCTCGACCGCGATCCTGCCCAAGGAAGAGGTCGAGAAGGGCAACTACGCCTCCAATCCGGTCGGTCTCGGGCCCTTCAAGTTCAAGGAGCACATCCCGGGCTCGCGCGTCGTGATGGACCGCTTCGACAAGTTCTACAAGACCGGCCAGCCCTACCTCGACAAGCTCGAGGTGCTGATCATGGCCGAGGCCGCCGCGCGGGACGTCGCCTTCCGCAACAAGGAGATCGACACCTCGATCCTGGGGCCGGCGCAGTACGTCGCCTATCGCGCCGATCCGCAGCTCTCCAAGGGCATCCTGGAAGTGGCCGAGATGTTCACGCGCTCGATGCACATGAACCTGAACTCGATCAAGCCGTTCCAGGACAAGCGGGTGCGCCAGGCCTTCAACTACGCGATCGATTCCAACCTGATCATCTCGCGCCTGGTCAAGGACAAGGCCTATCGCGCCACGAGCTGGCTGCCGCCCTCCTCCGCCGCCTTCGACAAGACCATGAAGCCCTATCCCTACGATCCCGAGAAGGCCAAGAAGCTGCTGGCCGAGGCGGGCTTTCCCAACGGCTTCGAGTTCGAATGGACGACCAGCCAGAACGAGAGCTGGGGCCTGCCGATCGTCGAAGCGGTGATCCCGATGCTGGCGAGGGTCGGCATCAAGGCCAAGCCCAAGCTGGTCGAGGTCACGGTGCTGACCGAGCTGCTGATGAAGGGCGACCATCAGGCGCTGATCGCGTCGAGCCTGACCGGCCCCGATTCGCTGGCCACGCTGCGCTGCTACTACTCCAAGACGCCGCGCACCGCCTGCAATTACACAGGCTTCAACAATGCCGATTTCGACAAGCTGCTCGACTCTGCCGCCCAGGAAGGCGACATGGCCAAGCGCGACGAGATCCTGAAGAAGGCCAACAACCTGCTCTATGACGAAGCGCCGGTCTGGTTCTTCAACTACAACAAGGCGGTGCTGGCCTTCCAGCCGTGGGTCCACGGCCTGCAGCCCAACCCGACCGAGATCACGCACCAGTACCCGGAGAACATCTGGGTCGATGCCAGCTCGCCGGCGAAATAGCCGCGAACGCAGAAAGTCAAAGGGTCCCTCGCTGCCGCTCGGGATGACAGCACCGTTGTCATCCCGAGCGTAGCGAGGGAACTTTCAGAACCCTCGCAATGCTCCTCGTCCTCGGCCGCCGCCTCGCCAACGTCATCCCGACGATGCTCGCCGTCGTGGCGCTCGTCTTCCTGCTCTTCTCCGTCCTGCCGGGCAGCTTCATTTCCGGCATGAACGAGGACGGGCGCTCGACCATCGACCCCGCGGTCATGGAGCGCATGCGCAAGGAGATGGGCCTCGACGACCCGCTGGTCGAGCGCTTCGCCAAATACGTGGCCGCCACCGCCACCGGCGATCTCGGCACCTCGTTCCGCACCCGCGAGCCCGTCACCAAGATGCTGGCCGTGCGCATCTGGCCGTCGCTGAAGCTGGTCCTTGCGGCCATGACCTTCGCGATCCTGGTCGGCGTCACCCTGGGCTTTCTCGCCGCACTGAAGCCCGGCAGTCTGATCGACACCGCCGCCATGGTCGGCGCCATCTCCGGCCTCTCGCTCAGCCAGTTCTGGTTCGGCCTGATGCTGATGTACCTGTTCGCGCTGAAGCTCCAGTGGCTGCCGAGCTTCGGCTATGGCGATGGCGGCCTGCGCAACCTCATCCTGCCGGCGATCGCGCTGGGCGTCGGGCCGATGGCCCTGCTCGCCCGCACCACGCGCGCCGCCGTGCTCGACGTGCTCAACGCCGATTTCGTCCGCACCGCGCGCAGCAAGGGCATGAGCGAGCGCCGCGTCGTCGAATGGCACGTGCTGCGCAATGCGCTGGTCCTCGTCATCACCATCGTCGGCCTGCAGTTCGGCTCGCTGATGGGCCAGGCGGTGGTCGTCGAGAAGCTGTTCGCCTGGCCCGGCGTCGGCTCGCTGATGGTCGATTCGGTGTTCCAGCGCGACATGCCGACGGTCCAGGGCTGCATCCTGATGATCGTGCTGTTCTTCCTCGTCATCAACACGCTGGTCGACCTCGCCTATGTCGTGATCGACCCCCGGATCCGGTACCGATGAGCCTCGCCCTCAAGCTCCCCCGCCTGCGCCTGAAGGGCGGCTCCTCCCTCTGGGTCGGCGGCGGCCTGGTGGCCATCGCCATCTCCTCAGCGATCCTGGCGCCGTGGATCGCGCTCACCGATCCGGTGCTCGACGCCAACCTGATGAATGCCGAGCTGCCACCCAGCTGGGAGTTTCCGTTCGGCACAGACGCGCAAGGACGCGACATCTACTCGCGCATCGTGTGGGGCGCCCGAGTCTCGCTGAGCGTCGGCATCATCAGCCAGGTCTGCAACAGCCTGATCGGCGTCACGCTCGGCCTCACCGCGGGCTACTGGGGCGGCTGGTGGGACGATCTGGTGAGCGGCCTCACCAACCTGATGCTGGCCATCCCGTCGCTGGTCTTCGCCCTCGCCATCATGGCGATCCTCGGACCCGGCCTCGTCAGCCTGGTGATCGCGCTCGGCCTCACCAGCTGGTCCTATTCCTGTCGCATCGCACGCGCCCAGGTCCTGTCGCTGAAGAGCCAGGGCTATATCCAGGCGGCGCGCATCCTGGGCTATGGCGACCTGCGCATCATGTTCACGCAGGTCCTGCCCAACATCCTGGGGCCGCTGATCGTGATCGCCACCCTGGGCATGGGCGGCGCGATCCTCTCCGAGGCGGCGCTGTCGTTCCTCGGCCTCGGCATCCGCCCGCCCTTCCCGAGCTGGGGCAGCATGCTGTCGGAGGCGCGCGATCAGATCACGACGGCGCCGTGGCTCTCGGTGTTTCCGGGCCTTGCCATCTTCTTCACCGTGCTCGGGCTCAATCTGCTGGGCGACGGTCTGCGCGACTATCTCGATCCGCAGTCGACGACGCGGCGCGGATGAGGACCGGCGCATGACGACGACACCTCTGCTCAAGGTCGAGAACCTGCGCATCGCGCTGGCCGGTGACGGCGTCACCTACGATGCCGTCGAAAACGTCTCGTTCGAGATCGGCCGCGGCGAAGCGTTCGGGCTGGTGGGCGAGTCGGGCTGCGGCAAGAGCATCACCGCGCTCTCGGTCATGGGCCTGCTGCGCCGGCCGCTGTCGCTGGCCGGCGGCAGGATCATCCTCGACGGCCAGGAGATCCAGGACGTCTCCGCCACCGAGATGCGCCGCCTGCGCGGCAAGCGCATCGCCATGATCTTCCAGGAGCCGATGACGGCGCTCAACCCGCTGTCGCCGGTCGGCCGGCAGATCGCGGAGATGTTCGTGCTGCACCAGGGCGCCAACTGGAGCGAGGCGATGGACCGCGCGGAAGACGCGCTGCGCCAGGTTCGCGTGCCCTCGCCCGAGCGGCGCATCAAGGACTATCCGCACCAGTTGTCGGGCGGCATGCGCCAGCGGGTGATGATCGCCATTGCGCTGGCCTGCGGCCCCGACCTGCTGGTCGCCGACGAGCCGACGACGGCGCTCGACGTCACGGTGCAGGCCGAGATCATCGACCTGATGGCCGAACTCTGCGCCGCCAAGGGCACCGCCGTGCTGATGATCAGCCACGATCTCGGCCTGGTCGCCAACATGTGCAAGCGCGTCGCGGTGATGTATGCCGGCCGCATCGTCGAGAGCCAGGTGGCCGACGCGATCTTCGCCGCGCCGACCCATCCCTATACGCAGGGGCTGATCGATTCCCTGCCGCGGCTGGGCGAGCGCGCGCGGCGCGGCCGCCAGAAGCTGCGCGAAATCTCGGGCGTCGTGCCCTCGATCGCCAACTACCCGCCCGGTTGCCGGTTCAACCCGCGCTGCCCCGCCGTCACCGACGTCTGCCGGTCGGTCGTGCCGGAGGCGACGCCGCTGCCGGCCGAGGGACTCGTGAGGTGTCATCACCATGGCTGAGGGCCTGCTTTCGCTCGACGACCTGGCCGTCCATTTCAAGGTCGGCAACGCGCTCGGCGGCGGCATCAAGACCCTGAAAGCGGTCGACGGCGTCACGCTCGACGTGAAGCCTGGCGAATGCCTGGGTCTGGTGGGCGAATCCGGCTGCGGCAAGTCCACGCTGGCGCTCGCCATCATGGGCCTGCTGCCGCCGACGCGCGGCACGATCGGTATCGATGGCCAGCAGATTTCCGGCAGCACGCCGCCCGACCGCATGAAGATGGCCCGCACGGTGCAGATGGTCTTCCAGGACCCCTACGCCTCGCTCAATCCGCGCCAGACGGTACGCCGCACGCTCGCCGATCCGCTGCGCCTGCACGGCGTCACCGACAAGGCCGAAGTCGAGTCGCGGGTGATCGACATGATGGCCAAGGTCGGGCTGCGCCCCGAGCAGGCCGACCGCTATCCGCACGAATTCTCCGGCGGCCAGCGCCAGCGCATCGGCATCGCACGCGCCCTGATCCTGAAGCCCAAGCTGGTGCTGTGCGACGAGCCGGTGTCCGCGCTTGACGTGTCGATCCGCGCCCAGATCATCAACCTCCTGCTCGAGCTCAAGGACGAGATGGGGCTGGCCTACATCATGATCAGCCACGATCTCGGTGTGGTCGAACATGTGAGCGACCGCGTGGCCGTGATGTATCTCGGCCGTATCGTCGAGCAGGGCGGCTGGCAGGAGATCTTCGAGAATCCGCGCCACCCCTACACGCGCGCGCTGATCGCCGCGATCCCCGACCCGTTCCACCGCGCCGCGATCAGCGCGGATGCCAAGGCGCGCGGCGAGATCGCCAGCGCCCTCAACCCGCCACCCGGCTGCCATTTCAACCCGCGCTGCCCGCTGAAGGCCGACATCTGCACGGCCGAGTATCCGGCCTTCGGCGAGGTCTCGCCCGGCCATCGCGCGGCTTGTCATTTCCGCGACCGGGCCCAATGAAGAGCGCGCCGCTGTCGGCGCGCTCTCCCGGTGCCTGCAGACCACGTATTCGGTCATGAGCCGATCGAAACAGCCGACCCTGCCGGGACTCGAACCGGGTGCTTCGGCGCAACGAAACCGAACAGAGAGGACTTTCGGAAGCGCATCAGCACGTACATGTTGGCGAAGTGCATCATGCCCAACAGCACGACGACCAGACCGATCTTCGTGCTGAGATACTCGATCGCTTCCACGAGGCCGCCAGGGCGACCGCCGTAACGCAACATCAGCGTGATGAAGCCGACGTTGATGAGATAGAAGCCAACGAGCAGGAGATGATTGACGCTGCGCGCAAGCTCTTCCCGGCCTTCGAAGTTCTCCACCAGGAAAACCAGGCCATTCCTGCTGAGCGTATGCCCGACCCAGACCGTGATGCCCAAGCTCAACGCGACGTAGGCGGCGTAGTAGGCGATGAAATACTCGACAGACATGATTGTCTCCCCTGTTCGTCCCATGCTAATTAGAGAGTTAATTAGCGTATTAACTAAATATTGTTCTTTAGCTAATTCGTCAACTGGCTAATTGCAGGACCCGGCAACGCATGATCGACAAGGTTTTCGAGGCGCTCTCGTCTTCGGTGAGGCGCAAGATACTCGCCTATCTGTCGTCCACCGACCTGACGGCAGGGGAGATTGCGGATCGCTTCGATATCTCGAAGCCCTCGATCTCCAAGCATCTCGCCCTGCTCGAAGGCGCAGGACTGATCGCAAGCGAGAAGAAGGGCCAGTACGTCCACTACAGTCTCGTGCGCGACAACCTCGCCAATACGCTGAACGGTTTCGTGCAAGAGGTCTGTCCGGTGTCGCGCCCGCTGAAGAAGGAGAGTCGGCGCATGGCCAAAGCGAAGGCGAGCTAACGCGAGGTCGGTGCCATGACCCTCCTCGACACCGATATCCTGCTCGACTGGCTCGTTCGCCGCGGCCTCGATGGCCTCGACGAAGCCGAGCTGCTGCGCGAGTTCTGCGAGAAGTGCCGGGAAGCCGGCCTGATGCTGTCGCGCGCATTGTCCTTCATCGACACGCTGCACCCCGTCCATGAGGGTCGCATCTACCGCTGGCGCGACGATTCCGTCGAGGAAGAGGCGGCCACGGACTATGCGCGCACCGACCAGGGCGGCCCCGCCGCCGAGTCCTGGCAGCGCAGTCCGTTCTTCCACCTGCTGCAGACCGGCGAGGAAGAACTGCGCCGCCGCATCGGCTTCGGCGATGCGCTGGACTTCAGCGTCATCCAGGAGATGAAGGACCTCGGCCACACCGACTACGTCGTCTTCATCCACCGCTTTGCCGGCAACGCCAGGATCGGCGACATGGACGGCGTCTATTCGGCCTGGTCGACGCGCCATTCCGAAGGCTTCAGCGACGCCAACATCGTGGCCCTGCGCCGCCTCGTGCCGGCGCTGGCGCTCGCCATCAAGAGTGCCGCCCTGGCGCGCATCGCCGATACGCTGGTCCAGGTCTATCTCGGTCGCGATGCCGGCCGGCGCGTGCTGGAGGGCAGCATCCAGCGCGGCGTCGCCGACCGGGTCGAGGCCGCCCTCTGGTTCTCCGACCTGCGCAGCTTCACCGCCATCACCGACACCGCCAAGCCCAGCGAGATCATCCCGCTGCTGAACGACTATGCCGAGGCGGTGATCACCTCGATCCACGAGGCCGGCGGTGACGTGCTGAAGCTGATCGGCGACGGCACGCTCGCGGTTTTCCGCGCCGACGATCCGGCCGAGGCCTGCCGATGCGCGCTGCGCGCCGAGGAGAATCTGCGGGCGCGCCTGAAGGAGTTGAACGAGCGCCGTCTCGCCGCGGAGCAACCCATCACGACGGCTTACATCGGCCTGCACATCGGCGAAGTCTTCTACGGCAATATCGGCAGCTTCGATCGCCTCGACTTCACCGTGGTGGGGCCGGCGGTCAACGAGACCAGCCGCATCGCCTCGATGTGCCGCTCGGTGGACCGTCCCCTGCTCGTGTCCTCGACATTCGCAGAGAGTCTTCCCGCGGAGGAGCGCACGCGCCTGGTGTCGGTCGGCCGCTTCGCCTTGCGGGGCGTGGGGAAGGCGCAGGATCTCTTCACCATCGATCCGGGACTGCTTTGACCTTTGGTATGCTTGCCGGCGCCGTGGACGCTGCTACGTTCGCGGCCTGACACCAGAGGAGCAGTCCATGGCCAAGACACCCGCCATCTCGATCGGCATCAAGGAAGCGGATCGAAAGAAGATCGCCGAGGGCCTCAGTCACCTGCTGGCCGACACCTACACGCTCTATCTCACGACCCACAATTTCCACTGGAACGTCACCGGACCGATGTTCACGTCGCTCCACACGATGTTCATGACCCAGTACACGGAACTCTGGAACGCGGTTGATCCGATCGCTGAGCGCATCCGCTCGCTGGGCTATCCGGCTCCCGGATCCTACGGCCAGTTCGGCAAGCTGAGTTCGCTGGCCGATGCGCCGGCCAGGCCGCCCAAGGCACTGGAGATGGTGGCCATCCTGGTCACCGGTCACGAGGCGGTGGCGCGCACCGCGCGCGGCATCTTCCCGATCGCCGACAAGGCCGGCGACGAGCCCACGGCCGACCTGCTCACCCAGCGACTGACGGTCCACGAACAGTCGGCCTGGATGCTGCGCTCGCTGCTGGAATAGGGTTCGCGCCGCGAGAGCAAGTCTCGCCCATAAAAATTCCGGATCCCGGCTTGCGCAGCATCCCTGCAGATGCCTACGATGGACGCAATACAAAGCCGTCCAACGAGGCGGCAGTCCTTGGGAGGACAATATGGCCAAGACGAAGCGTCGTAGCGTGCTCAAGCTTGCTGGCGGCGCTGCCGCTGCCTCCATGGGCGGAATGGCCGCCATCCTAGCAACGGGCCGCATGCCGGCATTTGCCCAGCAGAGAACCGTACACTGGCTGAAGTGGGTCGACTTCGTGCCGGCCTCGGATACGCTGCTGCGCAGGGAAATGCTGCCCGAGGCCGAGAAGGCGCTGGGCGTGAAGATCAACCTCGAGACGGTCAACGGCAACGACCTGCAGCCGCGCGTTACCGCCGGCATCCAGTCGGGCGCCGGTCCCGACCTGATCATGGCCTTCAACAATCAGACCTACCTCTACGCCAACAGCGTGGTCGACCTGACCGAGATCGCCGAAGCCGTCGGCAAGGCGCAGGGCGGCATGTACAAGTACGCCCGTGCTGTCTGCAGCGACGGCAAGATGTTCATGGGCATGCCTTGGGCGGTGATCGGCGGCATGATCGCCTATCGCAAGTCCTGGTTCGAGGAGGCCGGCGCCACCAAGTTCCCCGAGACCTGGGAGCAGTATCGCGAAGTCGGCAAGAAGCTGAAAGCCAAGGGCCGGCCGATCGGCCAGACGCTCGGCCACACGTTCGGCGACGCGCCGGGCTTCACCTACCCCTACCTGTGGTCGTGGGGCGGCATGGAGGTCGATCCCTCCGGCAAGGTCATCATGAACAGCAAGGAGACGCTGGAATCGGTGAAGTTCATGCAGGCCTTCTGGAAGGATGCCCACGACGAGGGCGGACTAGCCTGGGACGACACCAACAACAACCGCGCCTTCCTGTCCCAGACCATCTCGGCCACCTTGAACGGCGCCTCGATCTACATCGAGACGCTGCGCAAGCCCGACCAGTACAAGACCGAGAAGGGCGCGCCGATGAATACCGACATCCTGCATTCGCCGCTCCCCAAGGGACCGGCCGGCCAGTTCGGGTTCCATCTGCTGCAGTCGCACATGCTGATGAAGTACTCGAAGAACCAGGACCCCGCGAAGGAGTTCCTGAAGTGGATCCACACCGAGAAGAACTTCGAGAAGTGGTTCGTCTCGCAGAAGGGCTTCGCTACGCCCTGCACCGAGAAGTGGGAGGGCCACAAGGTCTGGACCGACGATCCCGTCATGGCGCCGTTCAAGGTGGCGGCAAAACTCGGCCAGGCGCCGGGACACGCCGGGCCGCCGAACGCCAAGGCAGCCGAAGCCCTCTCGAAGTACATTGTCACCGACATGTACGCCAAGGCGGTGCAGGGCATGCCCGCCGAGGACGCGGTGAAGTGGGCCGACGCCGAACTCAAGAAGATCTACGTCTGATCGCGGCCCGCCAAGCCGGCGCCGGATCATGGCTGCAACCACACTCGCGACCGCGGAGGGCAAGCGTCCCTCCCGGATACGACGCCTTGAGGACGAGCGCTGGCTGGCACTCGCCCTCCTCACGCCGACGGCGGTGCTGCTCGGCCTGTTCATCGCCTATCCGTTCGTCGAAGGGGTACTGCTGTCGCTGAGCAGTGCCCGCGTCGGCGATTCCGGGCAGTTCGTCGGGCTGAAGAACTTCCACAAGATCTGGAACGACAGCATCTTCCACACGACCGTGTGGAATACGTTCTGGTACACGGGCGTGACGACGGTGTTCAAGCTCGCGCTGGGCCTGTGGCTGGCGCTGCTGCTCAACCGGCATTTCAGGGGCAAGGCGATCATCCGCGCCTTCATCCTCCTGCCCTTCATCATCCCGACGGTGCTCTCGACCTTCGCGTGGAAGTGGATGTTCGACCCGACCTTCAGCGTCATCAACTGGACGCTGTTCCAGCTGGGTCTGATCACGACGCGGATCAACTGGCTGGGCGATCCCGATCTCGCCATGACGTCGATCATCGTGATCAACGTCTGGCGCGGCGTGCCGTTCTTCGCCATCACCCTGCTGGCCGGCCTGCAGACCATCAGCCCGGAGCTCCACGAAGCCGCGGCCATCGACGGCGCACGGCCGTGGGCGCGCTTCTGGCACGTGACCTGGCCTCTGCTCATGCCGGTGACGCTGGTGGTGGTGCTGTTCTCCGTGATTCAGACCTTCGCCGATTTCCAGCTGGTCTACGTCATGACCGGCGGCGGTCCCGCCAACGCCACCCACCTCTTCGCAACCTATGCCTACCAGCTCGGCATCGGTACGGGACTGCTGTCCGAAGGCGCCGCGATCTCGCTCGCGATGTTTCCCTTCCTGTTCATCATCGTGGTGGCGCAGCTCCTGTACATCCGCCGGGTGGAAACCAGATGAGCGAGGAGACCCGCTGATGATCGAAGGCGCGCTGTGGCGGCGATGGGTCTTCTACAACATCCCGCTGATCCTGTTCGTGTTCGTCCTGCTGTTCCCGTTCTACTGGATGATCATCACGACCTTCCGGCCCGACGGCGAACTCTACCGGCCGTGGAACGCGGTCAACTACATGCCGTTCTGGACGAACAATCCGACAATCGAGCACATCCTGTACCTGTTCGAAGAGACCAACTTCATGCGCTGGATGCTGAACACGATGATGATCGCGTTCGTATCCACGGTGATCTCGCTGTTCTGCGGCGTGCTGGCGGGGTACGCGTTGGCCCGACTCAACTTTCCGTACGCTGGCGGCCTCGGCACCGCCATCTTCATCACCTACCTGGTGCCGCAGACGCTGCTGTTCATTCCCCTGGCGGAGATCATCCGCAACTTCCAGCTCGGCGACACGCCCTGGTCGCTGATCCTCACCTATCCGACGTTCCTCATCCCGTTCTGCACCTGGCTGATGATGGGCTACTTCAAGGCCATCCCGAAGGAACTGGAGGAGTGCGCGCGCATCGATGGCGCCTCGCGCTGGAAGGCGATGCTCTACATCGTCATACCGGTCGCCGTGCCCGGCATCCTGTCCTCGGGCATCATCGCCTTCACCCTGTCGTGGAACGAATTCATCTACGCCCTCGTCTTCCTGTCCTCCCCGGACCAGAAGACCGTCCCCGTCGGCGTCACCTCGGAGCTGATCCGTGGCGACGTCTTCTTCTGGGGTCCACTGATGGCCGGCGCCCTGCTGGGGTCCATTCCCGTCGCCATCGTCTACTCATTCTTCGTCGAACACTACGTCTCGGGCCTCACCGGCTCGGTCAAGGGATAGCGAGTCATGGCCGAGGTCAGTATCCGCAAGCTCAACAAGATGTTCGACGTCACCCACGTTGTGAAGGACGTCGACCTCGAAATCCGCGACAAGGAATTCGTGGTGCTGGTCGGGCCCTCGGGCTGCGGCAAGACCACGACCCTGCGCATGGTGGCCGGGCTCGAGGCCATCACCTCCGGCCAGATCCTGATCGACGACGCGGTGGTGAACGAGGTGCCGCCGATGGACCGCGACATCGCCATGGTCTTCCAGAACTACGCGCTCTATCCGCACATGAGCGTCGCCGGCAACATGGCGTTCGGCCTGAAGATGCGGAAGTTCGCCAAGCCGGAGATCGAGACGCGCATCAAGCGCGCCGCCGCCATCCTCGGCATCGAGAATCTCCTGGAGCGCAAGCCGCGGCAGCTCTCCGGCGGCCAGCGCCAGCGTGTCGCGCTGGGCCGCGCGATCGTACGCGACCCCAAGGTCTTCCTGTTCGACGAGCCGCTCTCCAACCTCGATGCAAAGCTGCGCGTACAGATGCGGGTCGAGCTGAAGAAGCTGCACGAACGCCTGGGCACCACCGCAATCTACGTCACCCACGACCAGGTCGAGGCGATGACCCTGGGCGACAGGGTGGTGGTGATGAAGGACGGCTGGGTCCAGCAGGTCGGCGAGCCGCTCGAACTCTACAACACACCGGCCAACCGCTTCGTCGCGGGTTTCATCGGGTCCCCGGCCATGAACTTCATCGACGCCACGCTCGGCGAGAGCAACGGCGCCGTGGTGGCCGAAGCGCCCGGCCTGCGCCTCACCCTTCCCGGGCCCCTGGCCGCACGGGCCCGTGCCAGGGCCGGGCGCGCCATCACCCTCGGCATCCGCCCGGAAGACGTTCATATCGCGCGAGACTCGGATCCGGCCGAACTCTGCTTCGACGCCATTGTCGAGGTCGTGGAACAGCTCGGCTCGGAGATCCTTCTCGATACCCGGGTCGGCCCCGCGACCGTGGTGGCGAGCGTCGAGCCCACGATGCGCATCCGCAGCAACGACAGGCTCCGCATGTCCCTCAAGCCGGAGCGCCTGCACCTGTTCGACGCCGAGACCGAAGCGGCGATCTAGACGATCAGGGAACCGCTTGCCTGCCTACGGCGCCGGCCCTGACCAGGACTCCAGCACGTCCCGCTTCGCCTTGCGCTGCTCGTCACGCGACTTCTTGAAGTCGTGACCGTAGGGCGCCGTGTCGAACGAACCGTAGGTCGGGTTGGGCAGCATCAGCCATTGCTTGCCCCAGTACGGCATGCCGGCCTCGTACGCCTTCACCCGCTCGGCCTCGCTGCTGCGATAGCGGTCGTCGAAGTCCCCGAGATTGTCGCCGATGTTCAGCAGGATGCGATAGTCCTTGGCGATCGTGGCGCGGCGCGTGCTCTTGGCGCCGGTCCAGTCGGGCTTCTCGCCCTGCATCAGGAACGTGTCGACGTTGCCGCCCATCGGAAAGCCGAGCGTCGCCATGTTGGCGCGCGTGTCCGCCTCGGTCTCGGCGCCCCGGTTGGTGACGTAGAAGACCTTCACGCCCTTCGACTCGGCGTACCGGGTGAACTCGACGGCGCCGGGAATGGCCGCCGAGATGCGGGCGGCACAGAACTGGTTCCAGGTCTTCGTGCTGAAGCTCTGGTCCGCCCGCATCAGCCAGACCTGATACTTCGAGTTGTCGAGTACCGTCTCGTCGACGTCGAGAACCACGGCCGGCGGCAGGTTCTCGAAATTACCCGTCTGCTCGCCCGGGGCGGCCGTCCAGCGCCTGTCTCCCAGCGCCTCGTCGAGCCGGATTCGCGCCAGCGCATACACGGTGAGCGCATTGGCCTTGTATTCGACGGCGCGCTGCATCCAGAGATTGGCCAGCAGCAGGTCATGCGCCGGCGGTGCGTCCTGGGCGCGGACCGCGCCCGCCGAAAGAAGGGCGGCCAGAAGGCCCAGAATCAGAGACTTGCGAGCGCTCATGGCAGTATCCTCCCCAGCAGCTGCCGCTTGGTCGCCTCGTCGGCAAAGGAGGCCTCGATCGTCGCGCGGGCGATGCCGCGCAATCGTGCCTCGTCGAGCCCGGCCAGGTCATATTCCGTGCCCAGCGTCGTATGGAAGAAGGGCGGATCGTCGGAGTTCAGCGTGACCGGCACGCCCGCATCGATCAGCCGGTGCAGCGGATGCGAGGCGCGGTCGGGATAGAGACCGAGCGCCACGTTGCTGCCCGGACAGACTTCGAGGACGATTCCGCGTCGCGCCAGCTCGTCCATCAGGGCCGGATCGTCGGCCGATCGCACGCCATGGCCGATGCGGGTCACCGGCAGGTCGCGGATCGCGGCCCAGACGCTTTCCGGTCCCACGACCTCGCCGGCATGGACGGTACAACCATAGCCGTGCTCATGGGCAAGGCGGTAGGCCGGCGCGAAGTCGACGGGCGCGAACTTCGCCTCATCGCCGCCCATGCCGAAGCCAACGACGTAGGGATGAGGCTCGGCCACCATGGCACGCACCATCGCCTCGGCCCGCTCCGGTCCGCGATGGCGGATGCAGATGATGATGATGCGGCCTTCGATGCCGAACTCGCGCCGTGCGTCGTCGATGCCCTCGGCCAGCGCCTCCAGCCAGTGCGCATACGGGATGCCGAGAGCAGCCGGCCGCTCGGGCGAGCAGAACATCTCGACATAGACCGCGCCCTCCTGCGCCACACCGGCGAGATAGGTGTAGATGACGTCGCGGAAATCGCGCGCCGTCTTCAGCGCCGTGCAGACGCGGTCGTAGGACTCGAGGAAGCTCCAGAAGTCGGTCCAGGCATAGTGGCCCCTGGCATCCAGCAGGTTCGGCGGCAGCACCAGGCCGTTGCGCTGCGCCAGTTCGAGAGCGAGCTTCGGCGGGATCGAGCCTTCGAGATGGCAATGGATTTCGGCCTTGGGAATCACGCGAATCCTCGGAGCGGCAGGTCGGGACGTTGCAGCCAGTTGTCGGCGGAATAATCAGCCCGCCCGTCGATCACGTGCAAACTATAGGCCTGACGCGGACGTGACGAACGGTTGGCCGTGCTGGCATGCGGCAGCAGCCCATGCAGGACGATGAGCGTGCCGCGCCGGACTTCAAGGGCGACCGGCTCGACCGGCGGCCAGGGAGTCCGGTCGACCGTACGGCTGACGAGCCCACCGTCCTGATAGCCGAACCACTCGCGCAAGGGTCCACGATGAGCGCCGGGCAGGGCGATCAGGCAACCATTGTCGCGATCGGCGTCGTCGAGGGCGATCCAGAAGCCGGTGACGCTGGGCGGATCGGTGCGCAGAAAGGTGGCATCCTGATGCCAACCGACTTCGGCCCCGACATGCGGCTGCTTGAACAGGTACATCGACTGCAGCAGGAGCGGCTCTTCGAGGCCAAGAGCCTGCGCGAGCGCGGCCAGCCGCGGCTGGCGCGAAAAGCGCCCGAATACCGGATCGAGGTCGTGCAGCGCGTGCCCGATCTTGTTCAACTGCGCCGGCGCCCCGACCTCGACGAAGAAGCGGATGGCGCCGCCCGATTCGCGAAAGTAGCGATCCCGCGCATGGGCCTGATCGACGGTCGAAAAGGCCGTGGGTGCGCCGACGGGCTGGAAAGCCGCCGCGAGTTCGGCTGCGCGCGCCTTTAGGGCTTCGCAGGTCTCGCCCGGGACGAAATCCGGCAGAACCGCGAAGCCGTCGCGCGCATAGGCGTCGAGGTCGATCACAGCGCGATCCGTTCGAGGATGGCGGGTATCTCCCGTGGGGCAGCCTCCTCGATACGCACGGCTCGGCGGATCAGGGCAATTGCCCGGTCGGCATCGCTCTCGCTGGCGGCATGCACGAGGCAGAGCGGCTCGCCGCTCCGGACCCACCGGCCGACCTCCACGAACTCCGCAAGGCCGACCGAAAGATCGATCGTATCGTCGGCATGACGCCGCCCGCCGCCCAGCTCGACGACGGCTATGCCCACAGCGCGCGCGTTCATGCCGGCGACATGGCCGGATCGCTCGGCCGTGCAGGGCTTCACGACCGGGGCTTGGCCGAGATGGCGCCCGCTCTGCTCCAGGAAGTTGCCGGGTCCGCCCAAAGCCGAGACCATGCGGGCGAACGTCTCTGCGGCCCGGCCATCGGCCAGCGCCGCTTCCGCCTTGACCCTGCCCTCTGCCGCGTCCGCAGCCAGCTTGCCCAGTGCCAGCATCTCGCCCGCCAGCGCCATCGTGACCTCGTGCAGACGCGGTTCGCGCGCGCCGCTGCCGGTAAGATAGGCTACCGTCTCAGCCACTTCGAGCGCATTGCCGACCTCGCGTCCCAGCACGCGGTCCATGTCGGTGACCAGGGCCACGGTCGGCAGCCCCGCCCGGTTGGCGACATCGACCAGGCTCTGCGCCAGGTCGCGCGCCATCTCTTCGGTGTCGCAGAAGGCGCCGGAGCCGCACTTCACGTCCATTACCAGCCCGTCCAGCCCTTCGGCGACCTTCTTGCTGAGGATCGAACTCACCAGCAGCGGAATCGATTCGACGCTGCCGGTGACGTCGCGGGTCGCATAGAGACGCCGGTCGGCCGGCGCCAGATCGTCGGTCTGGCCGATCACCGCGCAGCCGACCTCGCGCACGACCCTGCGGAAGGTAGCGATATCGGGCTGAGGCTTGTAGCCCGGGATGGCCGAGAGCTTGTCCAACGTGCCGCCGGTATGGCCGAGGCCGCGGCCGGAGATCATCGGCACGAAGGCGCCGCAGGCCGCGACGATCGGCGCCAACATCAGGCTAACCTTGTCGCCGACGCCGCCGCTCGAATGCTTGTCGAGGACCGGGCCCGGCAGGTCGAGGTCATGCCAGTCGAGAATGATCCCCGACCGCGCGAGCCCGAGCGTCAGCGCCACCCTCTCCGGCACCGTCATGCCGCGGAAGAACACGGTCATCGCGAAGGCCGCCACCTGACCCTCGCTCAGGCTGCGGTCGTGGATGCCACGGACGATGAAGGCGATCTCCTCGTCGGAGAGTTCGTGCCCGTCGCGTTTCCGACGGATGACTTCCTGCGGCAGCATCTCAGGCCTCGCGCTCGAGGAAGCTTCGCAACACGAGGCGCACCCTGTCCGCCGCCGCGGCCGCCACGGCGAGCGTCTGCTCATGGGCGAGCACGCCCGGCACGAGACCCGCGGCATAGTTCGTCATCAGCGACAGCGCCGCCACCTTGAGACCGGCATGGCGCGCCAGGATCGTCTCGGGGGCCGTCGACATGCCCACGGCATCAGCGCCCAGCACGCGCGCCGCCCGGATCTCGGCCGGGGTCTCGAAGCTCGGCCCGCTGAAGAAGATGTAGACGCCCTCGTGGCAGACGACACCGACGGCCTTCGCCGCTTGCAGAAGCTTCGACCGCAGTGTCGGATCGTAGGCATCGACCATGTCGACGAAACGGCGGTCGCCCCCTTCCGCGCCGAACAGCGGATTGATGCCGGTGAAGTTTATATGATCGCTGATCGCCATGACCGAACCGGGCGGCATGTCGAGACGCAGGCTGCCGGCCGCATTGGTCTGGAGCAGCGTTTCGCACCCCAGCGCGGCCAGGGCCTCGATGGCGCCCTTCATCTCGTCGGCACGGCCCCGCTCGTAGTAATGCGCGCGGCCCTGCATGACGGCCACGGGCGTCCTGCCGACATGGCCCAGCACCAGCCTGCCGGCATGGCCGCCAACGGTCGGCCGCGGGAAGCCCGGCAGGTCGGCGTAGGCAATCGTGGCGACCGCCGTCACTTCCTCGACGAAGCCGCCGAGACCGGAGCCCAGGATCACGGCGACCTTCGGCCGAAAACCCGGAGCCGCGGGCGAGAGAGCGTCGCTCACGGCTGGGCGACGTGCTGCGGGCCGAAGGACATCGGCAGGAGTTGCCCCAAGGTCACCGTGCGGTGCAGGCCGTCGGGACCGCAAAGATGCACCGGCACGTCGTCGGCGGCGAACTCGCGCAGCTTCTGCCGGCAGCCGCCGCAGGGCGTGATGACTTCCGGGCCAGGCCCGACCACGACGCATTCGAGGATACGCCTGTGTCCCGCCGCCACGAGGGCCGCGATGGCACCCGCTTCGGCACACAGGCCTTGCGGATAGGCCGCGTTCTCGACGTTGCAGCCGCCATGGATCGAGCCGTCGGCGGCGCGCAGCGCAGCGCCGACATGGAACTTCGAATAGGGCGCATGCGCCCGCAGCATCATCCGCCGCGCCAGGACGAGAAGGTCGTTCATCTCTCAATGCTCCTTCTCGTAGGGGACGCCCGCCGCCTTCGGCGCGACGGTGCGGCCGATGAAGCCGGCCAGCAGGAACAGGGTGAGAAGATAGGGCAAAGCCTGGATCAGTTGCACCGGGACTTCGCCGATACCCGGCAGCTTCACGCCCTGCAGGCGGATGGCGATGGCGTCGAGCAGGCCGAAGGCGAGGCAGGCGCCGAACGCCGGCACCGGTCGCCAGCGTCCGAAGATGATCGCGGCGAGGGCGATGAACCCCTGCCCCGCCGTCATGTCGCGGCTGAATCCGGCATTCTGGGCGATCGACAGATAGGCGCCGGCCAGGCCGGCGAACAGGCCGCACAGCAGCACCGCCCGGTAGCGCAGCCAAGCCACCGAGATGCCGGCGGCATCGACGGCCAGGGGAACCTCGCCCACGGCGCGCAGCCGGAGGCCGAACCGCGTGCGCTCGATCACCCACCAGGCGAAGGGCACGGAGAGAAGCGCTCCATAGACCAGGACATTGTCGCCGGCCACCGGGAAGAAGATGGGGTTGAGGCGCTCCGTTCCGGACAGCGGCGGGGTCTGCCCGCCGCGCGCGAACCACGCCGTGCCGAGGACCACGGTGAGACCCATCGCCAGGATGTTGATCGCGACGCCGCTCACGACCTGATTCCCTCGATGCGTGATGCAGGCAAAGCCGTGCAGGAAGGCCAGCGCCTCGGCCGCGACGATCGCGGCACCAAGGCCCGCCCAGGCAGAACCGGTGAGCGATGCCGTGGCCGCCGCGAAGAACGCGGCCATCAGCATCTTGCCTTCGAGGCCCACGTCGATGATGCCGCTTTTTTCGGAAAAGAGCCCGCCCATGGCGCAGAGCACGAGCGGCGTCGCGACGCGAAGGGTAGCGGCGAGTGTCGCGACGACGAGGGCGAGCATCTCCTCCATCTCAGCCCTTCCGCGCGAACAGGGCCTGCAGCCACGGCCGCGGCAGATGGACAAGCGCGCCTGAGAACAGGATCACCAGCCCCTGGATCACGACGACCATCTCGCGGGTGATGGCGGGAATCTCGAACGCGAGCTCCGCACCGCCCTGCTGCAAGGCACCGAACAGCAGCGCCGCCAGCACGATGCCCAGGGGATGTCCGCGCCCCATCAGGGCGACCGCGATGCCGGTGAAGCCGTACCCGGCCGCGAAGTCGAGCAGGAGGCGGTGATGCACTCCCATCAGTTCGTTGACCGCGACGCCGCCGGCCAGGGCGCCGGAGAGGCACATGGCCAGCATGGTCATGCGCTTCAGGTTGGTGCCGGCATAGACGGCCGCTTCCGGATTGTGCCCCATGGTGCGCAGCGCGTAGCCCCAGGGCGTGTGCCACAGGAAGATCCAGACGCCAACGCAGGCAAGGAGCGCCAGCAGCAGCGACAGGTTGAGCGCCGATGGCGCGACCGCGATGCCGATCCACTTCAGGGCGGCCTGCATCGACGGCACTGCAGCGGACTCGGCGAAGCCGCGACTCTGCGGCGTCATCGATCCCGGCGCGATCAGCACGTTCACCATCAGGTAGACCATCAGGGCCGAAGCCACGAAATTGAACATGATGGTGGTGATGACGATGTGGCTGCCGCGCCAGGCCTGCATCCAGGCGGGAATGGCGGCCCACGCTGCGCCGAAGGCCGCCGAGGCGAGGATGGCGAGTGGAACCATCAGAGGCCCGGGCAGATGGCGGTCGAGCGCCAGCACGGCGAGACCGCATCCCAGCCCGCCGATATAGGCCTGGCCCTCGCCGCCGATGTTGAACAGGCCGGCATGGAAGGCCACCGCGACGGCGAGGCCGGTGAAGATGAAGTTGGTGGCATAGTAGAACGTGTAGCCGATCGATTCGGACGAGCCCACGGCGCCCAGGACCAGCAGCTTCAGCGCATGAAAGGGATCGACGCCGATAACCGCCACGATCAGGCCGACGAGGAGGAACGCCATCGCGATGTTGGCGAGCGGCATCAGGCCGATCTCGACCCAGCCGGGCAGCGGTCGGCGCGCCGCGCTCATGCCGCCCGAGCACCCGCCATCATGAGACCCAGGGTGCGCTCGTCCGCGTCGCCCGCCGCGACTTCGCCCACGATGCGCCCGCCGAACATCACCAGGATCCGGTCGGCCAGCGACAGGATTTCTTCCAGTTCGACCGAGACGACCAGCACCGCGCAGCCGGCGTCGCGGCTGCGGACCAGCTCGCGGCGGATGAATTCGATGGCGCCGATGTCGACTCCGCGCGTCGGCTGCCCGACCAGCAGCACCTTCGGATTGCGTGCCATCTCGCGCGCGAGGATGAGTTTCTGCTGATTGCCACCGGAGAAGTGGGACGAGCGCAGGCCCGGCGCGCGCGGCCGAACGTCGAAGCGTTCCATGAGGTCGGCGCAGTATCTGCCGACGGCCGGCCCGTCCATGAGGTAGTTGTGGCAGAAGGGCTCGCGATCCTGATAGCCGAGGATCGAGGTCTCCGAGGCAAGGAAGGCCGGCACCAGCCCCTGCCGCAGACGGTCTTCCGGCACATGGGCGAGGCCCAGCATGCGCATCTCGGCCGGATCGACCGGATGGGCGGCATCGACCTTGCGGCGACAGACTTCCATCTCGCCGCCGGTCGGCGGCCGGATGCCGGAGAGGACCTGCAGCAATTCCGTCTGACCGTTGCCGGAGACGCCGGCGATGCCCACGATCTCCCCCGCCCTCACCTCGAGCGAGATGTCGTCGAGCAGGCGGACGCCGCGGCCGTCGACCAGCGACAAATGCCTTGCGGCAAGCATCGTCTCGCCCTTCCGCGCCGGCGCCTTTTCGAGATCGAAGCGCACCTGGCGGCCGACCATCAACTCGGCGAGTTCACCGGCCTGCGTCTCCGCCGTACGCCGCTCCGCGACCACCTGGCCGCGACGCATCACGACCACCTTGTCCGTGACCGCGAGAATCTCGCGCAGCTTGTGGGTGATCAGCACGATGGTGACGCCGCGCTCGCGCAGCAGGCGCAGGATCTGCAGCAGCCGATCGGTCTCCTGCGGGGTGAGCACGGCGCTGGGTTCGTCGAGGATGAGGATCTGCGCGCCGCGAAGGAGCACCTTGAGGATCTCGACCCGCTGCTGCTCCCCCACCGAAAGGTCGGCGACGCGCGCATCGGGATCGACGGCCAGCCCGTACTCGCCGGCGAGCCGCGCCAGTTCGGTCCGCGCCGCCGCCAGACCACCGGCCAGCAGCACCCCGCCCTCGGCGCCGAGGATCAGGTTCTCCAGCACGGTGAAGCTGTCCACCAGCATGAAGTGCTGGTGGACCATGCCGATCCCATGGCCGATGGCATCGCGTGGCCCCGACATCTCCGCCGGCCGTCCGTCGATCAGGATCTCGCCCCCGTCGGCGCGATAGAGCCCGTAGAGAATGCTCATCAGGGTCGACTTGCCGGCGCCGTTCTCGCCGACGATCCCGGTGATGCTGCCCCGCTCGACCCGCAGCGAGGCGCCGCGCACCGCGTGCACGCTGCCGAACGACTTGTCGATCTGCCGGAGCTCGATCGCCGCGTCGGTCGTCAGCTCTTGCACGAATTGTTGCTCATATAGTCGTGGACGACGATCTGGCCGGAGATGATGGCGGCCTTGGCGGCCTCGACCGCGGCCTTCATCTGAGGCGTGATGAGCTTTTCGTTGTCCTTGTCGAGCGCCCAGTCGACGCCGCCTTCCTTGAGGCCCAGCACCTGGACGCCGCCCTTCCACTCGTTGTTCCGGGCCGCCTTGAAACTGTCGTAGGCCGCGAGATCGACGCGCTTCAGCATCGAGGTCAGCATGTTGCCGGGATGGAGGTGGTTCTGGTTGGAATCGACTCCGATGCCGAGCTTGCCGCGGTCCTTGGCCGCCTGGAGGATGCCGAGGCCGGTGCTGCCGGCGGCGGCGTAGACGACGTCCACGCCGCGGTCGAACTGGCCCTTGGCCAGCTCGGCGCCGCGGCCCGGATCGTTCCACGCGGCGGGGGTCGTGCCGGTCATGTTGGTGATCAGCTCGGCGTTGGGGCTGGCGTACTTGATCCCCTGCTCGAAGCCGCACTGGAAGCGGCGCACCAGCGGAATGTCCATGCCGCCCACGAAGCCGATCTTGCCGGTCTTCGAGGCCATCGCTGCCAGCACGCCGACCAGGAAGGAACCCTCCTGTTCCTTGAACACGACCGACTGAACGTTGGGCAGGTCCACCACGCTATCGATGACGGTGAAGTGGATGTTGGGGAATTCCCGCGCGACTTTCCCGAGGGCGACCGCCTGCGAAAAGCCGACGGCGATGATCGGATCCTGACCGCGCTGGGCGAAGCGCCGCAGCGCCTGCTCGAACTGGGTCTCGTTGCTGGGCTCGAACTCCGCGACGGCGATGTTCGTCTCCTTCCTGAAACGCTCGGCGCCCTGCCAAACACCTTCGTTGAAGGACTTGTCGAATTTGCCGCCGGTGCTGAAGACGACGGCCGGCTTGATGGCGACGGTCTGTGCGTGCGCGAGGGCGCCGAGACCGACGGCAGCCAGCACGGAGATCAGGGGGCCAACCCAGCTTTTCATTGTCATTCCCATTTTGCTGGCGGGAGTTTGGACCGGGCCGCGCGCCCGGTCCAGACGAAGACGGCGCCGGCGGAGACGGGCACGGGACTTGCTATACTGCAGCCAAGCCGCCCCGGGAGGACTCATGGCCGAGTACGATCTCGTCATCCGTAACACGACGATTGCCACGGCCGCCGACGTGGTGAAGGGCGACATCGGCATCGTCGGCGGCCGCGTGGTGGCGCTCGGCGAACGGCTGGACAAGGGCCGCCGCGAGATCGACGCCACCGGCCTGATCGCCGTGCCCGGCGGCATCGACGCCCATGTCCATTTCGACCAGGACACGGCCGACGGCTCGGTCTTCTGCGACGATTTCGAGAGTGGCAGCCGCGCCGCCGCGGCCGGCGGAACCACGACCATCATTCCCTTCGCCTACCAGAACAAGGGCCAGCCCTTGCGCGACGCCGTGAACAAGTACCACAAGCGCGCCGAGGGCAAGTCGCTGATCGACTATGCGTTCCATGTGATCCTGTCGGACGCCAGCGAGAAGATCATGGGCCAGGATTTCACCGCCCTGGTCGCCGACGGCTACACCTCCTTCAAGGTCTACATGACCTATGACGACGTGAAGCTCACCGACCGCGAGATGCTGGATGCGCTGGCCGCCGCCCGCCGCGAGCAGGCGATGCTCATGATCCATGCGGAAAATTCCGACTGCATCACCTGGCTGACCGAGCGACTGGAACTGAAGGGCATGACCGCGGCGAAGTTCCACGCGACCTCACGCCCCTTCGTGGTCGAGCGCGAGGCCACGCACCGCGCCATCTCGCTCGCCGAGCTGCTCGACGTGCCGATGCTGCTGGTCCACGTCTCGGCCAAGGAGGCAATGCACGAGATCCAGCGCGCCCAGGCGCGGGGCCTACGCGTCTATGGCGAGACCTGCCCGCAATACCTGTTCCTCAGCGAGGAAGACTTCGAGAAACCGGGCGATGAAGGCGCCAAGTGCGTCTGCTCCCCGCCGCCCCGCGGCACCGACAATCAGGAGCACATCTGGACCGGCCTCTCGGCCAATACCTTCCAGGTCCTCTCGTCCGACCATGCCGCTTTCAAGTTCGACGACGTGCGCGGCAAGAAGCTGCCGGGCGCGGCCCAGAGCTTCCGCAAGATCCCCAATGGCGTACCGGGCGTCGAGACGAGGCTGCCGCTGCTCTTCTCCGAAGGCGTCAACAAGGGCCGCATCACCCTTCAGCAGTTCGTGGCGCTGAGCTCGACCAATGCCGCCAGGATCTACGGGCTGCATCCGCGCAAGGGCACGATCGCCGTCGGCTCGGATGCCGACATCGTGCTGTGGGATCCCGAGCGCCGGGTGAGCCTCACCAACTCGATCCTACACCACAATTGCGACTACACGCCCTACGAGGGGCGCGAACTCACCGGCTATCCCGTGATGACCCTGTCGCGCGGCGAGGTGGTGATGGAGGAAGGTCGCATGAGCGGCTCGGCCGGCCGCGGCCTCTTCCAGAAGTGCGACCGCCCCGAAGCTGCCCGCCCACGCGGCCGGCCGCTGATCGATCCGTCGATCTTCAATTAGCGCCTTCAGAGGCCGATACAGCAAGGATCGCGTCTCGTGGCGCGGAGTAACCGCCGCGCCGGGGTGGGCCTGCGCATGGATCGGAACAAACCAAAGCCCCCCAATGAAAACACCCGGCGGATCGCTCCGCCGGGCGTTTCGATGCGAGGCCAACCTCAGTAGGGCAGGCCGTAATAGCCCGGGTTGCCCCAAACGCCCCAATCCATGTCGTTGTCGACGGCATTGTCCATGCCGGTCGGGCTGTAGGGATCGTCCTGGAAGTTGGCGCGCATCGCGGTGGTCATCATCTGCTTCGATGCCTCCTTGATGTAGGCGTTGTAATTGTCCTGCGTGCCCATGTAGAGGCAACCGCACATCGTCGGGTCGGCGTACACCCACACCGGCTTGCCGTTGTAAGTCTTCCGCACGAGCTTGTGCGGCGGCAGCTTCTTGAACGACTCGGCCTGGCCGGGCGTCTTCAGTGAGACGACCTTGAAGCCCGAATCCTGCAGCATGTCGCGCTTCGACTCGGTCTTGGGAGTGTAGCCGTGACAGGCCGACAACAGGCCGCCGACCGCCAGAATGGCGAGTATGGACCGCACAGGCTTCATCACGTCCCCCACTGTTACCGTCAGGCAGCAGCCCTGAGGCCCGCCTTTGCATCCTCTTTGATCATGTCCGCGCCCTTCTCGGCAACCATGATCGTGGGCGCATTGGTGTTGCCCGAGGGTACGGTAGGCATGATCGAGGCGTCGATCACCCGCAGGCCGGCGATCCCGTGGACGCGCAGCCGGTCGTCGACAACGGCCATCGGATCGGAGCCCATCTTGCAGGTGCCGATCACGTGATAGGTGGTCTGGCCGTTGCCGCGGGCGAAGCTCAGCCACTCGTCGTAGCTCTGCACCTTGTCGCCGGGATTGTTCTCGAAGGCGATGTACTTCGACATCGACGGATGCGAGACGATCTTGCGGGCGATCTGCATGCCGGCGACCGTGGCGTCGCGGTCGGTCTGGGCCGAGAGGAAGTTCGGCCGGATGGCCGGCGCGCTGCCCGGGATTGCCGACTTGATGTGGATCGAGCCGCGCGAGTCGGGCCGGCACTGGCCGATGACGACTGTCATGCCGGGCTCGCGCTCGAGATCGCGCTTCTGCGCCGTGTCGTAGCTGGCGTGCGCCATATGGAACTGCATGTCGGGAGAATCGAGTCCCGGACGGGTGCGCACGAAGCCATAGACGACACCCGCGGTGAGCGCGAGCGCGCCACGGCCGCTCGTATAGTAGCGCACCACCTCCTTCACGAGGTTGATGCCGCGCGTGCGCTCGTTCAGCGTGATCGGCAGCTTCACCCTCCAGTTCATGCGCGGCGCGAAATGGTCGCCGTAATTCTCGCCCACCCCCTTCAGCTCGTGCTTCACCTCGATGCCGTGGCTGCGCAGCAGGTCTGGCTGGCCGATGCCGGAATGCTCGAGCACGCCGGGCGACTGCACGGCGCCGCACGAGACGATCACCTCGCGCCCGCAACGCACCTCCTTGGTCTGGCCGTGCACGCTGTAGGAGACACCGACGCAGCGCTTGCCCTCGAGGATCAGTTTGCTGACCAGCGCGTCGGTCTCGATCGTCAGGTTGGGACGCGACCGCACGGGATCGAGGAAGGCGCGCGCCGTCGATTGGCGCTTGCCGTTCTTCATCGTCACCTGGAAGTAGCCGAAGCCCTCCTGGTTGCCGTTGTTGTAGTCCTTGTTCTTCGGATAGCCGCTCGCCTCGGCCGCATTGATGAAGGCATCGCACAACTCGTGGGTGTCGCACATCTGCGCCACGTTCAGCGGACCGCCCCGGCCCCGGCTGTCGTCACCGCCCGGTTCGTAGTTCTCGGACTTCTTGAAATAGGGCAGCACTTGCGAGTAGGACCAGCCGCGATTGCCGAACTGCGCCCACGTGTCGTAGTCCAGCGGCTGGCCGCGCACGTAGAGCATGCCGTTGATCGAGCTGGAGCCGCCGAGCGTGCGGCCGCGCGGACAGGGAATGCTGCGTCCGGCCATCCCCTCCTCCGGCTCCATCTGGAAGTTCCAATTGAACTTCTCGTGGTTCAGCAGCTTGGTGAAGCCCGCCGGGATGTCGATCCACATCGATTTGTCGGGCGGCCCGGCTTCCAGCAGCAGGACCTTGACGTTGGCATCCTCGGTCAGGCGGTTGGCCAGCACGCAGCCGGCGGACCCGCCGCCCACGATGATGTAATCCCAATTGGCCATGGCGTCTCTGTCTCCCTTTTCGGGAGACAGTCTAGCGCGTCTGCAATCCGGCGCGACCCCAGTTCATGCTCTTCTCCGCCTGCGCGAAGGAGAAGAAGGGCTTCACATCTAGCGCAGATGGCAGGACACGTGATGTCCGGGCGCGATTTCGCGCAGCGGAGGGGACTCGACCTTGCAGCGGGCCACGGCATAGGGGCAGCGCGTGTGGAAATGGCAGCCGGACGGCGGCTTCACCGGGCTGGGCACATCGCCCTGGAGCACGATCTTCTTCCGCTTGATGGCAGGGTCCGGCACCGGGACCGCCGCCAGCAGCGCTTCCGTATAGGGGTGCTGGGCGTTGGTGAAGATCGACCGCGTGTCGGCATACTCCACGATCCGGCCGAGATACATGACCGCGATCTGGTGGCTGATATGCTCCACCACCGCGAGATTGTGCGAGATGAACAGGTAGGAGAGCCGTCGCTCCGCCTGCAGTTCCATCAGGAGGTTGATGACCTGGGCCTGGATGGAAACGTCGAGCGCCGAGACGGGCTCGTCGCCCACGATCAGCTTCGGTCCCAGGGCCAGAGCGCGGGCGATGCCGATGCGCTGCCGCTGTCCACCCGAGAACTGGTGGGGATAGTTGCTCATCTGCGCCGGACGGAGACCGACGCGGGCGAACAGCGCGGATACCTGCTCCTGCCGCTCTTTCGCGTTGGCGACGCCATGGACCAGCAACGGCTCGCCCACGATATCGCCCGCGGTCATGCGCGGGTTGAGGGACGAGAACGGGTCCTGGAAGATGATCTGCATCTGCCGCCGGTAGGGCCGCAGCTCGGCCTTCGACAGGCCGATGATCTCCTTGCCCTCGACCTTGATCGACCCCGAGGTCGGCTCGACCAGGCGCATGGCGGCACGACCGGCCGTGGTCTTGCCGCAGCCCGACTCGCCCACAAGGCCGAGCGTCTCGCCGGCGCGCACGGTGAAGGTGACGCCATCCACGGCATAGACCTGGCCGACCGTGCGGCGCAGCAGGCCCTTCTTCACCGGGAAGTGCTTCTTGAGGTCCTTGACCTCGATTACGGGGGGATTTGCGCTAACCATGTGTGTGCCAGCAGGCGGCCCAGTGACCGGGCTGCTTCTCCTCGTAGGCCGGACGTTCGTCGCGGCACTTGTCGTCCGCCCTGCTGCAGCGGGGCGCGAAGGCGCAGCCGGACGGCAGGTCGAACAAGGGCGGCACGATGCCGGGAATCTCCTGCAGGCGCTCCTGCGAGCGATCGGTCTGCCCGCGCATCAGGTCGAGGCGCGGGATCGAGTTCATGAGGCCGACCGTGTAGGGGTGGAGCGGTTTGGCGAACAGCTCTCCCACGGTCGCTTCCTCGACCTTGCGGCCAGCATACATGACGATGACCCGATGCGCGGTCTCGGCCACCACGCCGAGATCGTGCGTGATCAGGATGACCGCCGCGCTGAATTCGCGCTGCAGCTCGACGATCAGCTCCAGGATCTGCGCCTGGATGGTGACGTCGAGCGCGGTCGTGGGCTCGTCCGCGATCAGCACCTTGGGATTGCAGGCCAGTGCCATGGCGATCATCGCGCGCTGGCGCATGCCGCCCGAGAGCTGATGAGGGTACTCCTTGGCGCGCTGCGCCGGCTCGGGGATGCGTACCAGGTCCAGCATCTCGACCGCCCGCTTCATCGCCTGCTTGCGGTCCATGTCGCGATGCAGGATGAGCGCCTCGGATATCTGCTTGCCGATCGTCATCACCGGGTTGAGCGACGTCATCGGCTCCTGGAAGATCATCGAGATCTCGTTGCCGCGCACGTCGCGCATCTCCTCCTCGGAGATCTTGAGCAGGTCGCGGCCGGCCAGCTTGATCGAGCCCGACACGATGCGTCCCGGCGGATCCGGAATCAGACGCATCAGCGAGAGCGCGGTCATGCTCTTGCCGCAGCCGGATTCACCGACGATGGCCAAAGTCTCGCCGGCGGCGACCTCGAAGTCGACACCATCCACCGCCTTGACGATTCCCTGGCGCGTATAGAACCACGTGCCGAGATCGGACACTTCCAGAAGAGAACTCATGTACGCTGTCTCGGGTCGAGGATGTCGCGCAGGGCATCGCCCAGCAGGTTGGTGCCGAACACCGTGAGGCTGATGGCGACACCGGGGAAGATCACGAGCCAAGGCGCCGTGCGGACATACTCCGCCGCCGACTCCGACAGCATGCGCCCCCAGGACGGATAGGGCTCCGGAATGCCGAGGCCGAGGAAGGAGAGCGACGCCTCGGTCAGGATCGCCGAACCGAGCTGTGCCGTGCCGAGCACGATCAGGGGCGCCAGCGTGTTGGGCAGGACGTGCCGGACGGCGATGCGGATTTCCCCCATGCCGACGGCCCGGGCGGCCTCGACGAAGGGCTGCTCGCGCAGCGACAGCGTGCTCGATCGCACGACGCGAGCCACACTGGGCACCAGCGGGATCGCGATCGCGATGATCGTGTTCTCGAGCGACGGTCCAAGCGACGCGGCCATGACCAGCGCCATCACCAGGAGCGGCAGCGACTGCATGATGTCCATCAGGCGTTGGGTCGCGAGATCGAGCCAGCCGCCGATGAAGCCCGACATCAGGCCGATGACCACACCCAGAATGCCACCCAGCAGGGTGGCGCCGACCGCAACCGCGAGCGAGATTCGCGCGCCGTAGACGATGCGGCTGAACATGTCGCGGCCCATGAAATCCGCGCCCAGCCAGTAGATGCCGCCCGGGCGGGCCAGCGAAGCACGCGAGTTCGTCGACAGCGGGTCGTGCGGCGCGATGACGTTGGCGAACACCGCCGTCAGCACGAAGAGCAGGACGAGGATCGCGCCCACCGCCCCCAGCGGATAGCGCCGGGCGAGGAAGCCGACCTGGCCCCAGAAGCCCGATACGTTGGCGCCGGCCTTGGCGAGCGCGGCATCATGGTCGATGACAGCCATGGGTGCCCTCAGTCCGCGTACTTGATGCGAGGGTCGAGCGCCATATAGGCCATGTCGACCAGGAAATTGACGACGACCACGCAGAAGGCGATCAGCATGACCAGGTTCTGCACGATCGGATAGTCGCGCCACAGGATGGCCTCGACGAGGAAGCGGGCCACGCCGGGTATGTTGAACACGGTCTCGGTCACGATCAGGCCACCGACGAGGAATGCAGCCTCGATGCCGATGATGGTGACGACCGGCAGCAGCGCGTTGCGAAGCGCATGCACGTAGTTGACGGTCGTCTGGGATGCACCCTTCGAGCGCGCCGTGCGGATGTAGTCCTGCCGCAGCACTTCGAGCATGGAAGATCGCGTCAGGCGCATGATCAATGCCGAGCTCCGGAACCCGACGGCAGCCGCCGGGATGCTGAGCAACAGCATCTCGTCGATGAAACTTCGCGGTTCGTTAGTGTAGATCGGGATCATGCCGAACCACTGGACCGACGCCATCAGGATCAGCAGGCCGAGCCAGAAGGACGGAAGCGACAGGCCGCTCAGGCTGACGATTCTCAGGAGGTAGTCGATCCCCGAATTCTGGCGGACCGCACTGATGACTCCGAGCGGCACGCCCAGGATGACCGAGAAGAACAGCGCCAGGCCCGCCAGCTTGGCGCTGATCGGGATGCGCGGCGCGATCTCCTCGAGGGCAGGCCGCTCCGAAACGTAGGCGAAACCGAGGTCGCCGCGCACGAGGCCGCCGACCCATTGCAGGTATTGATCGAAGATCGGCCGGTCGAGGCCAAGTTCGCGGGCGATCTTGGCCTTCTCCTTGGGATCGGCGATGCCCGCCGAGTCCACCAGGATGTCGGCGATATTGCCGGGCACCAGGCGCAGCATGACGAAGATGAGCACCGACATCCCGAAGAGAGTCAGAACCATCAACAGTACGCGGCGGGTAAGATACGCTCCCATCCTCGTCGTGCCTCCGTCCGGCGGGTCGGTTTACTTGTCGAGCCAGACGTCTTCGAGACGCCAGCCGTTGTAGATGCTGTTGTGCTGCAGCACGAGGTTCTTGACGGCCGGCGCCCAGCAGGTGTTTGCAACGCCGTGCGTGATCGGCGGACGCGCCGCGTCCTTGAGTAGCGCCTGCTCGATCTTCGACACCATGGCCTTGCGCTTGTTCACGTCGGTCTCGGCGGACTGCTCGTCGATCATCTTGTCGATCTCGGGGTTCTTGTACGCCGTGTAGTTGCGATCCGACGTGCTGTAGAAGTTCTCGTAGAACACGCCATCCGGATCATCGAGGCCGGCGCCCGTCAGGTTCATTCCGACTTGATAGTTCTTCTGCTGGATCTTGTTGTACCAGATCGTGGTGTCGATCGGCTCCAGTTCCGCATCGATGTAGATCTGCTTGAGCTGATCGATCAGGATGACAGCCGGGTCGCGATAAATGGCGATGTTGCGGGTCGACACCTTGATCTTCAGCGGCTTGTCGGGGCCGTAACCCAGCTCCTTCATGAGGCCGCGCGCGACCTCGCGGTTCTTCTCGATGTCCGGCCCGAAACCGGGAAGCTTCTCGAGCTCGGCCTGCGTCATGCCCCAGACGCCGGCTGGCGGCGGCAGCATGGTCGCACCGCGCAGGTCGTTGCCCTGGGCCAGGATGTCGCTGAACGGCTTGCGGTCGAGTGAATAGACCAGCGCCTCGCGCAGCTTGGGATTGTCGAACGGCGGCGCGTCGCGGTTGACCAGCAGGTTGCCGTGCACGTTGGTCGGCCGCGCCTCGCAGATCGCGTCCTTCTTCTGGTCCTTCACGTCCTTCAGGAGCGGGAAGGTGATATCGGAGTCGAAGGTGAGGTCGAATTCGCCGGCGACGAAGCCCAGCACGCGGGTGCTGCGGTTCGGCACGATCTTGAACTCGAGGGCGTCAAGATAGGGCCGTCCCTTCTTCCAGTAGTCGGGATTGCGCACCAGCTTGATGGCCTCGTTGCGCTTGAACTCCGCGACCTTGAACGGGCCGGTGCCGATCGGCTTGGAGCGCATCGCCCGCGAGTCGACATGGCAGGGATAGACCGGCGAATAGCCGGCCGCCAGCATCGACAGGAACGACGGCTGCTCGCGCTCCAGGGTGAAGGTCACCTCGTTGTCGCCGTTGGTCGTGACTTCCTTCAGGTTCTTGTACCAGACCTTGCGCGGGTTCTTGCGGATGATCTCCTGCTTGTCGTCCTTCCCGCTCAGGGCGTCCCACGTGCACTTCACGTCCTTGGACGTGAAGGGCTTGCCGTCGTGCCACTTCACGCCGCTGCGCAGCTTGAAGGTGAGCTTTGTCTTGTTGTCGTTCCACGACCAGCTTTCAGCCAGCTCGGGCACGATCTTGTCGGGACTGTTGATCTTCTCCTTCGGATCGAAGAACACGAGATTGTTGAAGACCGACATGAACGGCATGTTCACCGAGATGGTCGCTTCCTCGTGGATCGACGCACTCGGCGGATTGTCGCGATGGGACACACGGAGCGTCCCGCCCTGCTTCTGCGCGAAGGCGGGAGCGGACATGACGACGGCGGCAGCGAGGCCGCCGGCAATGATTGCCAGACGATTTCTCATTTTCATCCTCCCAGAGGCACGCTCGTTGGCGCGTTCGTTCTTCCCCGTTACCTCGCAGGCTATCACATCATGTGAGATGGCCAAGCCTTAAAGCGACGGACCTTTGAGTTCTATCTGGTTCCCTTCCGGATCATGGAAATAGACCGACGGTCCGGTGCCTTCCGCACCGTAGCGTTGAACCGTTTCGCCGACCGATACCCCAAGCGGCGCTAGTTGCGTGACGATGGCGTCACGATCGAATGGATCGATGCGGAAGCACAAATGGTCCATGTTTCGCGCCGTCACCGGCGCATCGCTTGCAACGAGGTCGAGCATGGAAGCGCCGGCTCGCATCTGTACAAGATGGAGCGTGTCGATACGCCGCTCCTCCCGGAATCCCAGCGCCTGTTCGTAGAAACGAACCATGCCAGCCAGATCGCGCACACGCAGCACGACATGGTCGATCCGTTCGACTTTGAAGCTCATGGCGAATAGCCTCCTTCGGGCGAGAAAGAACCATGGAGGAGACAATGGCGTTCGCAGTCAATGCCGCCAAGGCACGCCTGAAGAAGAACGAGCTGTCGATCGGCATCGGCATCCGGCTGGTCCGTAACGTCGACATCGTGAAGGTGATGAAGGCCGCGGGCTTCGACTGGTTGTTCATCGACCTCGAGCACGGCTCCATGTCGATCGAGACGGCCTGCGAGATCGCCATTGCCGCCCAGGATTCGGGCATCGCCCCGATCGTACGCGTACCGTATGGCGAACTCACGATGGCGACGAGAGTGCTCGACGGCGGTGCACTGGGCATCGTCGTCCCGCATGTCGATACGCCGGAGGAGGCGAAGGAGATCGCCGACAAGCTCCGCTATCCGCCGCGCGGCCACCGTTCGGTGGGCGGCGGACAGGCACAGTTCGATTACGAGCCGATGCCGCTCAGCGAGATGACGACGAAGTCCGACGAGAACACGCTGATCGTGGTGATGATCGAGACGCCCAAGGCGGTCGAGAACGCCGAGGCGATCGCCGCCGTCCCGGGCATCGACTGCCTGCTCGTGGGCTCGAGCGACCTGTCGATGGAGATGGGCATACCCGGCGACACCGGCAACCCGAAGGTCCAGGCCGCCGTCGACAAGGTCGTCGCCGCCTGCCGCAAGCACGGCAAGTGGCCCGGCATGGGCGGCGCCTATAGCGAGGAACTGCTCAAGCTCTACACCGACAAGGGGATGAAGTTCCTGCTGTCCGGCAACGACCTGCCGATGCTGACCGGCGCCGCCCGTGCGCACCAGGCAAAGGTGCGCGCGTTCCAGAAATGAACCGTCGAGACCTTGGCCTTGGGCCGGCCCGGGACTTCCAGCTCCTGATTCCGTCCTCCTACGGCAACACCCTAAAGGCCTCGGGACCGGTCGGACCTCGTCCCGACATACGCATGGTCGGGACGCAGGACGAATGTGCACCGAGCAGGCTGCCTCGCTGGGTTGCCGACATGAAGTTCACCTTCCGGCGGATGTCGCATCCTCTGCCGGGGCTGGACGGCCAGGAAATCGTCCAGAATGTCTACCACTATGACGATTTCTTCATCGCCTCCGAGACGGTGAAGGACTTCCTCATCAGGATTGCGGCGGGCGAGGCGGACGCCGTTCGGGTCGACGTCCGCCACGACGATGGAAGGTCACCGCGCGAAGCCTACTTCGCGGTGAAGATCCTGCGCACGATCGACTGCATCGATCTGACGAAATCACTGGTCAACCGCGGACATCCTGGCTTCGCCGAGGACATCGTGCCTTTCGAACAGGAGCTTACCTCGCTCGACCTCACATCCGGACTGGCATCGGAGTTCGCGAACGTCGATGGGACGAAATACGTCTCCTGCCCGCGCTGGCAGCGTGCCAAGTCGATCACGCTGATCGAGAGTCGAATACCTGCCGACACAACGGTGTTCCAGCCCGCATTCTGGCCGGGCCACCTGATCGCGACGGAAGATTTCGACACCGGACTTGCAAGCCTCTGCTCGGGCGTTTCGCTGGGATACTGTTCCTGGCGGCTTTGCCTTTCCGACCCTTATGGCGCTCACATGCAGCTCATGCAGGACCTCAGATAGCGTCCATCTCTTCCCTTCGATTTCGACGAGGTGCGACTTGCCGGACTTGCCGACCTGCCCAGTGCAAGACCTCGAACGCGGCGATCTCAACCAGCGCTATTCTTCTTTTCGATTTTGATCAGCCACGGGATCCAGCGTACCGAAGAATAAATCGATCAGTCCGATAAAGATGGCGATCGGCAACAGCACAATCAGCCCGGAGAAAAAGACTCCGGCTCGGCTCCATGTATCCGCTGACGACGTGCCGCTCCAACGGCACGTCTTCAATCTTGCTTATGATCGCGCCACTAGAGTGGCGCGCCCCCAGCCTCTCAGCGCTTCCCTTCGATCTCGATTTCGACGAGGTGGGGCTTGCCGGACTTGAAGGCGGCTTCGATGGCCGCCTTGATGTCGTCGGCCTTGGCGACGTAGGTGCCGGCGACACCCATGCCCTTGGCGAGATCGACGAAGCCCATGGTCGGGCCGGAAAGATCCATGTGCATGTAGGGCTTGTTCGACTTCACGTCGAAGCGCTGGCGATAGGCGTCGATATTGTGCTTGAGCACTCGATACTCGCGGTTCGCCAGGATGACGAACACGATCGGCAGGTCGTGATGCGCCGCTGTCCAGAGCGCCTGGATCGAATACATCGACGAGCCGTCGCCCGACACGCAGAGGATCGGTCGCTTGGTCTCGGCCACCGCCACGCCGATGGCGCCGGCCAGCCCCTGGCCGATGCCGCCGCCGCGACCGCTGTAGTAGTCGCCCGGTCCTGTGAAGGTGAAGGTCTTGAAGAGGTCGAGGTTGGCCGTGATCGTCTCGTCGACGACGACGACGTTCTTGGGAGAACTCGCGCGGATTTCCGCCATGGCGCGCGCCATCGAGGTCGGCGTGCGCGACCAGGCCTTTTCGACGCGGGCCTTCTGCGCTGCATCATCGACCGCCTTGCGCGCCTTCATCGCCTCGTTGCGCTTCGAAGCCGCGGCCACGTCGACGCCGGTCAGCGCCGCATCGAGCGCCTCCAGCGCCGCGCCCGGATCCGCGACCACGCCGGCATCGAGCGCGAAATTGTAGGCGAGACGCGAGGCGCCCGCCTCGATCTGCAGCACCTTGGTGCCCGCCGCGAAGGGCGAACCCGGCGCGTACCAGACCTCCTCGAAGAACGGCCCGCCCACCATGAGCACGAGATCGCTGTCGGCCAGCTGCCGGGCCACGCCCGGCGCATCGAAGGCCAGGGTGCCGCGATAGGCCGGATGATCGGTCGGGAAGGAGTTCTGCCCGCGCAACCCCTCGAACCAGACCGACGCACCCAGCTTCTCGACCAGCTTGACCAGGATCTTGTCGGCGCCGGCACGGGCGATGTCGTCGCCGGCCACGATGGTCGGGCTCTTTGCGGCCGCCAGCAGCTTCACCATGGCGGCGATGCCCGCCGGATCGGGGCGGGTCGCGGTGTAGGAATGACCGGGCCTGCCGGCCGGAATGGAAGTCTCCTGCTCCATCACGTCGATCGGCAGCGCCACGAACACGGGGCCGGCCGGCGCCTCGTTGGCGATCTTGAAGGCGCGCTGGAGAATCGGGCCCAACTCGTCCGCTCGCTCGACCTGGACGCTCCACTTGGTGACAGGCGCGGCGATGGCGGCGAGGTCGTGGCCCAGGATCGGATCGCGCAGACGCATGCGCGTGTCCTGCTGGCCGGCCGTCACCACCATCGGCGAGTTGTTCTTCAGCGCACTGTAGATTGCGCCGATCGCGTTGCCGAGGCCCGGCGCCACGTGGAGGTTCACGAAAGCGGTCTTGCCGCTGGCCTGCGCGTAGAAGTTGGCGGCACCGGTCGCAACGCCTTCATGCAGGTGCACGATGTACTGGAGCTGAGGATAGTCGAGCAGGGAATCGAGCAGCGGACTTTCGGTCGTGCCGGGGTTGCCGAAGATCCGGTCGACTCCGTGATTGATCAGCGTTTCCAACAGAACCTGACGTCCGCGCATCCCATGCTCTCCCTTTGACTTTCCCTGCTCCGGATCGGCGATCCTGCTTCGATTGTACCGGCGCGGGAGGCCCCGTGGCATCCGAAGATGACGGACGTCCGCCGTGCAGTTCCTCCCCGTGATACGACAGGCCGCAGAGCGCGCGGTTCATTCGGCCGGACGGCCCTGCTAAGGAACAAGGGAGTGGAGGGTCGGAAGCACGGCATGGATGGAATTGTCGAGCGGCATTCGCCGGGCCTGGACGAACTCGAACGAAACGCGCGTCACGACCTGGCGCGATTGAACTATCCGCCGGCCAACTGGGTGCCTGCCCGGACCGGCCCCGATGGCCAGCCCGTCCTCGACGTTCTCATTGTCGGCGCCGGTATGTGCGGCCAGACCGTCGGCTGGGGCCTGCTGCGCGAGGGCATCCGCAACATCCGCGTGATCGAACGCAACACCCATGGGCACGAAGGTCCGTGGAACACCACGGCGCGCATGCCGATCCTGCGCTCGCCCAAGCACCTCACGGGGCCCGACCTCGGCGTGCCGTCCCTCACCTTCCGCGCCTGGTACGAGGCCCAGCACGGCGCCGAGGGTTGGGAGAAGCTCTACAAGATCCCCCGCCTCGACTGGCTCTCCTATCTCCTCTGGGTGCGCAAGGTCGTCGATCTGAAGGTCGAGAACGGCGTGTCGCTGCTCCGTGTCGAGCCGGTTGGCGACTTCCTGCGGGCAAGCCTGTCGACCGGCGAGGCGGTGCTGACGCGCAAGCTCGTGCTGGCCAACGGCCGCGACGGATCGGGCGGCTTCCGCTGGCCGTCCTTCCCGTCGTTCGACCCCGCTGATCCCGCCCGCGCCGGCCGCGTCTTCCACACGCTTGAAGAGATCGATTTTGCAAAGCTGAAGGGCAAGCGCCTCGGAATCCTGGGCGTGCTGGCGACCGCGATCGACAATGCCTGCACGGCGCTGGAAGCCGGGGCGCGCGAAGCGATCTGCTACGCGCGGCGGCCACACCTGCCACAGGTGAACAAATCGAAGGGTGTGTCATTCCCCGGATTCCAGCGCGGCCAGGGCATGCTGGACGACGACTGGCGCTGGAAGATCTACACCTACATGCTGGCCGCCGGCTCGCCGCCGCCGCACGAATCGGTCCTGCGCGCCCAGAAGCTGACGGGCTTCGCCTTCCGCTTCGCCGAGCCGTGGCTCGACATGGCGGTCGATGGCGACGGCGTCACCGTGAAGACGACCAAGGCCACGGAACGCTTCGATGCGGTCCTGCTCGGCACCGGCTTCGACATCGATCTCGCGCGGCGTCCGGAGCTGGGATCGTTCGCCGCCAACGCGACCCTGTGGGGCGACCGTCGCACTCCGGCGGAGGCTGCCGCCAACGCCGAGGCGGCCCGCTATCCCTATCTCGGCCCGGGCTTCGAGTTGATCGAGAAGGTGCCGGGCCGCACGCCGCACATGGGCGACATTCACCTCTTCAACTGGGGCAGCATCCTCAGTCATGGCGCTCTGGCCGGCGACATTCCCGGCCTGTTCGTCGGCGCGACGCGCCTGGTGCAGTCGATCTCGCACGCACTGTTCCGCGACGACGTCGAGACGCACGTGCAGAACATGTTCGCGCAGGAAGACCCGGAACTCGCGCCGACCGACTATTTCGTGCCGCGCGACAAGCGGTCCGGTACGCTCTGAAGGGGGGGGAAGAGACATGCAGGCGGATTATGTCGTCGTCGGCGCAGGATCGGCCGGCTGCACGGTCGCGGCACGTCTCAGCGAGACCGGTGCCTCGGTGATCCTGCTGGAGGCCGGTCCCAGCGACTGGCACCCCATGATCCACATCCCGGCCGGCATCCGATCGCTGATCCGCAATCCGCTGGTCAACTGGAACTACACGACCGAGCCGGAGAAGGGCTCCGGCGACCGTCGCATCGAATGGCCGCGCGGCCGCACGCTGGGCGGATCGAGCTCGATCAACGGCATGCTCTACGTCCGCGGGGCGCCGGCCGACTTCGACGGCTGGGCACAGATGGGCTGCCGCGGCTGGAGCTACGACGACGTGCTGCCCTACTTCATGAAGTCCGAGCAGTACGTGCAGGGCGGCGACAAGGAGGTGCGCGGCCAGAACGGCCCCCTCAAGGTCGAGGACTATCGCACCATCCTGCCCCTCACCCATCGCTTCGTCGAAGGCGCGCAGCAGGCCGGCTTCCCGTTCAATCCCGACCTCAACGGCAAGACGCGCCACGGCGTCGGCTATTCGCAGATGACACGCCGCGGCCGCTGGCGCGGTTCGACGGCGCAGACCTATCTCCGCGAGGCGCGCGGCCGTCCCAACCTGCGGGTCGAGACGAACGCCCAAGGCGGGAAACTGATGTTCGAGGGCAGGCGCTGCGTCGGTGTCACCTTCCAGCGCGACGCCAAGCTCACCGAGGTGCGAGCCAACCGCGAGATCATCGTCTGCGGCGGCGCCGTCAATTCACCGCACATCCTGCAGATCTCCGGCATCGGCCCGGCGGCGCACCTGCAGTCGCTCGGCATCCCGGTGGTTCACGATCTGCCCGGCGTCGGCAGCAACCTGATCGACCACTATGTCGTGCGCGTCGTGCATCGCGTGAAGGGCGCGGAGACGGTCAACGAGGTCTCACGCTTCCCGCGCGTCCTGCCCGAGGTCCTGCGCTTCGCCTTCACCGGCCGCGGCGCCCTGACTTTCGGCGTGACGACGGCGCAGGTCTTTTGCGACAGCCGCGAGGGCCTCGCCTCGCCCGATCTGCAACTCCTGTTCACGCCGGGCAGCACACACCCGCTGAAGTTCGGCCAGCTTGATGAGCAGCCCGGCATGAGCTGCGTCGTCTGCGTCGTGAAGCCCGACAGCCGCGGCACGATCATGGCGGCCTCGTCAGACCCCTTTGCGCGCCCGCACATCAAGCCCAACTATCTCACCACGCACACCGACGAGCTGGCCCTGCTGGGGGGCTTCCGCCATACGCGCCGCATCTTCGAGGCGCCGGCCCTGATGCAGCACAGCGAAGGCGAGATTCAGCCCGGTCCTGATGTGAAGACCGATGCCGACCTGCTGGCCTATGCCCGCCGCGCCGGCAACACGCTCTATCACCCGGTCGGCACCTGCCGGATGGGCGAGGATCCTCGCGCCGTCGTCGATTCCCGCCTGCGCGTGCACGGCATCCAGGGTCTGCGCGTGATCGACGCCTCGGTGATGCCGACCCTCACGACCGGCAACACCAATGCCCCCACCATCATGATCGGCGAGAAGGGCGCGGCGATGATCCGGGAGGATGCGCGCTGAACCCACCAGAGGAGCGCGCCCCTCCCGTTGCGCTCAAGCTTCGTCGATCAGAAAGGTATGAGCGCCACGGGAGGGGCGCGCTCCATCGAGCTCAGCGGATCGGCGGTGCGTACTGCAGCCCGCCCTGGGTCCACAGCGCGTTCTGGCCACGCGGGATCTTGAGCAGCGAGCCCGAGCCGACGTTGCGCTCGAAGCTCTCGCCGTAGTTACCGACCTGCTTGACGATGTTGTAGACCCACTTCTCGTCGACGCCGAGAGCCTTGCCCATGCCGGGCGTGACGCCGAGGATGCGCTTGATCGACGGATTGTCGCTCTTCAGCATCTCGTCGACGTTCTTCGAGGTGATGCCGGCCTCCTCGGCCTCGATCATCGCGAACTGCGTCCAGCGCACGATGTCCTCGAACTGGTTGTCGCCATGGCGCACCACCGGTCCCAGCGGCTCCTTCGAGATGACCTCGGGCAGGACAACGTAGTCATCGGGATTCGGTGCGTTGGCGATGCGAGTCGCATAGAGGCGGGCCTGGTCGCCCGAATAGGCGTCGCAGCGGCCATTGAAGAAGGCACTGCGGCTCTGATCGGGATCCTCGAACAGAACCGGCTTGAAGCTCATCTTGTTGGCGCGGAAATAGTCGGCGATGTTGAGCTCGGACGTGCTGCCGGTCAGCACGCAGATCGAGGCGCCGTTCAGCTCCTTGGCGCTCTTCACGCCGAGCTTCTTCGGCACCATGAAGCCTTGGCCGTCATAGTAGGTGACGCCCACGAAATCGAGACCGAGTGCGGTATCGCGCGTCAGCGTCCAGGTCGAGTTGTTCGACAGGAGGTCGACCTCGCCCGCCTGCAACGCGGTGAAACGCTGCTGCCCGGATAGCGGCACGTACTTCACCTTCTCGGAGTCGCCGAAGAGGGCGGCGGAGACGGCGCGGCAGATGTCGACGTTCATGCCCGTCCACTTGCCCTGGTTGTCGACCGTCATGAATCCCGCGATGCCGCCCACGGCCACACCGCAGATCAGCTGGCCGCGCGCCCGCACAGAATCGAGGTCCTTGCCGGCCATGGCATTGCCCGTCTGGAGGACCATGGCGGCCCCGAGGGCCATCGAAATCAGTATCCGCTTCATCGCGCGTCTCCTCGTCGCTGGATCATTCGATCTTGGCGCCCACCGACTTTACGACGTCGGCCCACTTGGCGCGATCTCGCGTGACGGTCGCCTGGAACTGCTCGATGGTCTCGTAGCGCGGCGTGTTGCCAAGCTCGACCAGCTTCTTCTGGACATCGGGATCGGCAAGCGCCGCCTTGATCGCCAGGTTCATCTTCTGTGCAATCGCCGGGTCGAGGCCCTTCGGCCCGAAAAGTCCGAACCAGGTATAGCTCTCGAAGCCCGGTAGCCCTGCCTCGTCGATCGTCGGCACGTCCGGGATGGCTGGCACGCGCTTCTTCGTCGAGACGCCAAGCAGCCTCATCTTGCCGGCCGCCGCCTGCGGCATCGCGATCTGCACCTGGGCGAAGATGCAGCACGTATCGCCGTTCAGGACGGACTGGATGGCGTCCGGCGAGCCCTTGTACGGCACGTGCACCATGTCGAGGCCGGCCTTGGCGACGAACTCGGCGAAGGCCAGGTGCGTGCCCGCGCCATTGCCGGTCGAGGCATAGTTGTACTTGCCGGGGGCCGCCTTCACCTTGGCGATGAAGTCCTTAACGTCCTTGGCGTCGATCGCCTTGGGATTGATCGCCAGCACGTTCGAGACGTCGACCAGGGTCGAGATCGGCGTGAAGTCTTTCTCGACCTCGAACGGGAGCTTGCTGTACAGCGCGGCATTGATGCCGTGCGTCCCGGCGGTCCCCAGCAGGAACGTGTAACCGTCAGGTTTGGCCTTGGCGACGAATTCGGAGGCGACGTTGCCGCCGGCCCCCGCCTTGTAGTCGATCACGATGCGCTGCCCGAGTGCCTTGTCGAGCAGCGGTTGCAGGATCCGCGCAACCACGTCGGTTCCGGAGCCGGGCGGGAAGCCCATCACGATGGTGATGGGTCGGGTCGGCCAATCCTGCGCCGCGGCCGGAAGGGCGGCGGATGCCGCATAGAGAAAAAGCGCCGTAGCGCCAGCCAGGATTCTGAGCACTGTGATCTCCTCGAAGTTCGCTACGATGCCAATGCAAGAAACGGGGAAATGACATGGGTTACATGACCGACGAGCGCCGCATGATCCAGGAGACGGCGCGCGCCTTCGTCATGAAGGAAGTGCTGCCGGTGGCCAACAGGCTCGACCCGGAGAAAGGCGACATCCCACCGGAGCTGATCCAGAAGCTGGCCGACATGGGATATTTCGGCATCGTCATCCCCGAACAGTATGGCGGGCTGGGCCTCGGCGTCTTCGAATACTGCCTGATCACCGAGGAGCTGGCACGCGGCTGGATGAGCGTGGCCTCGATCATCGCCCGCGGCAATGGCCTCAGCGCCGGGCGCGGCATGACCGAGGCCCAACGCGCGGTTTTCCTGCCCCGCGCCGCGCGAGGGGAATTCCTCGGCGCCGCCGCCATGTCGGAACCCAATGTCGGCTCCGACCTAGGCAGCATTGCCTGCCGGGCGCGCCGCGATGGCGACGACTGGGTGATCACGGGCAACAAGTACTGGTGCACCTTCGCCGATGGCGCCGACTACATCATGCTGGTCGCCCGCACCTCCGACGCACCGGACCCGAAGCGCAAACATGTCGGCCTCTCCTCCTTCCTGATCGAGAAGCCCCGCGGCACGCTGCCGCCCGGCGTCAAGGGCGCGCCCATTCCCAAGATCGGCTACTTCGGGTGGAAGACCTGGGAACTGGCCTTCGACGAGTGCCGGCTGCCCGGCTCGGCCCTGATCGGCGAGGAAGGTCGCGCCTTTTACTACATCTCGGCCGGCCTCGAACGCGCCCGTGCCCACACCGCCGCGCGTGCCATCGGCCTCGCGCGCGGCGCACTGGAGGACGCCACCGCCTATGCGCAGGAGCGCCGCCAGTTCGGCCAGGCGATCGGCGACTTCCAGAACACACGCTTCCGCCTTGCCCGCATGGCGACGGAGATCGAGGCGTCGCGCCAACTCATGTATTTCGTCTGCGACGAGATCGACCAGAAGCGGCGCTGCGACAAGGAGGCCGCGATGGTGAAGTTCCACGCCTCGGAGATGGCCGAAAGGGTCACCTCCGAGGCGCTGCAGGTGTTCGGCGGCGCCGGCTACACCACGCTTCACGCCGTCGAGCGCTACTGGCGCGACGCACGCCTCACCAAGATCTTCGAGGGCACCTCGGAGATCCAGCAGCGCATCATCTCCGATCACCTGCTCGGCAAGCAGAAGGCCTGACATGAACGTCGACAGCTTCATCCAGACCGCGCCCTCCCTGCGCTATGCCTTTTCCATCAAGGCGAAGGTCGGACCGGTCCAGGATCTCGGCCAGACCGCGCGCGGCCATCGCCGCATCATAGATATCCTGGGCGGAGAGGTGCACGGGCCGCGACTGGAGGGCGAGATCCTGCCGGGCGGCGCGGACTGGCAGGTCGTGCGATCCGACGGCACGATCGAGGTGGTGGCGCGCTACACGATCCGCAGCGCGGCCGGCGCACTCATCTACGTGCAGAACGAGGGCCTGCGCGTCGCAACCCCGGAGATTCTCGAGCGCATGTCCCAGGGCGAACTCTTGCCGCCCGGCAGCTACCACTTCCGCACCGCGCCGCGCTTCGAGACATCGGAGCCGACGTTCAAGTGGCTGGAGCGCACGACCTTCGTCGGAGTCGCGACCCGCGCGCCGGACCGTGTCGCGATCGGCTTCCACGAGGTCCTCTAGCGACGCTCGCCCTTGCGGCAGGCAGCCGCAACGCGTGGTGCGATCATAGCCGCGAACTTTGCCGACCCAGGCGACGAGAAGTGCTCGCCGTCCCAGAAGTCGGCTGCCCCGAACCGTGTCTCGTCGATGGCGATGTAGGTGTCGCCGAGCGAAGCGGCTTCGCGCTCCAGGAGGCCCGTCAACCGCGAGAGCAGCGCCCTCAGGTCACCGACCCTTACATTTGGCACCCAGAGGCTTCCGCGCCAGCTCGCCGCTTCGAGCGAAGCATGATCGAACACCTCTCCGATCCAGACGGTCGCAATGCCGCGCTCACGGTTGATCGCCGAGATCGTCCGGACGTTGCGCGCAAAGATCGCCTCGAGGGCGGGATCGGGATCGCCGCTCACCCGCCCCGCCGGCCGAGGCGCCCGGGCGGTATCGAAGGCAAAGGCAGTAAGCCGGCCGAGCAGCCGCACGAGGGGCGACACCGATGGAAGCAGCCGTTCCACCCGTCGCACTTCGAGGGCATCGACCAGCAGCGGCGTCTGGTAGTCGGCAAAGCCCGGGTCGAGGTCGCGGATGTGTGCGCTGGCGACGTCGCCCCCTCCGACGAGATAGACGGCGCAGTCGGGCTGGATGCCGTAGGCCGGCTGATAGAATGCCGTCCGGATCACGATCTGGACGGTGCTGTTGGAGGTGACCCCATGGTTCAGCACCACGAACCGCTCGCCGCCCAGGAGGGCCTCCAGCCGCTCCGGCCACGTCTCGCCATCGCGAACGGCCAGATCCTCGGTCGTCGAGCCGCCGAAGACGGCGACGACCGTCTTGTCGCGCAGTTCGCCGGACGAGCGCTCCCGGCCCCGCAATCCTTGCGAATCGACATGGTACTTTCCCGTCGTGCCTGCCGCCGTCGGCACGTTGACGGCCTGCAGGAGGGGGTGCCAAGTCCGGATCACCTCGCGCGGCCGGTCGGAGGGTAGCAGGTCGCTCTTCGCCAAATCGTGTCGGGTCAGGGCGACCGATCCGAGGCCCAGGCCCAGTTCGATCGCCGCCAGCGACAGCGCAACCATGGTGATACGGGGCCAGCGCGCGCAGACGATGCCCAGCCCGATGAGGACCGCGAGATAGGCGAAGTACCAGCTGCGCGGCGAACCTGGCGACAGTTCCTCAGCGAGCCCGTAACGCCACACGACGCCAACCGCCACCGCCGTGAGCACCAGCGACACCAGGATCGAGATGGTCCGCTCGAAGCGGTAGGGCTTCGCCAACCCGACTTGATGTGAGACCCAGCGGACCATCTGCCTGCGGCCAATATCACGCCGCCGCTGCCCTCACAAAAGGCGGCGGTTCAGCGGCCCAGCAGGTTGGCCCGGACCTTCGCCCAGAAGCCGGGGTCGCGCGGTGCCGCGCGGCTCGCCGCTGCCATCTTGCGGTAGAGGTCGCCCAGCGAGCGCTGGCTCGGGTCGGCTCGCAGCCGGGTACCGTCGGCACCGGGCTCGAGCGTCAGTTCCCGGGTATGGAAGACTTCCAGCCCCGGTCGATGACCGATGCTTACGACCGAGGTCTCCGGCAACTCCTCGATCAGGAGCTTCATGACGTTTTCCTGGCCCGCCTCGTCGAGCGCCGAGGTCGCCTCGTCCATGAAGATCCAGTCGGGCTTGTGGACCAGCACACGGGCGAAGGCCACGCGCTGCTGTTCACCGCCGGACAGGATGTGGTCCCAGCGCTCGGTCTCGTCCAGCCTTTCACGAAGATGATCCAGGCCGACCCTGTGCAGCATGTCTTTCAGCGCTTCGTCACTGATGCCCTCTTCCGGCTCGGCCGGATACAGCATCGCATCGCGCAGGGTGCCCAGCGGGAAATAGGGCTTCTGCGGCATGAACGTTATGCTGCCGGTCGGCAGGTGGATGTCGCCGCGCCCCCACGGCCAGACACCCGCGACGGCGCGCATGATCGTGCTCTTGCCGCTGCCGGACTTGCCCCGGATCAGGACCCTTTCGGCGCGCTCGATCTCGACCTCGGCTTCCGCCACCAGCATCTCGCCACTCGGGCGCGCCACGCCCAGGTCGCACATGACGAGCTTGTCGGACTCTCCCGGGGGATGGACCACGATGCGCGCCTCATCGGCCACCTCGCTGCTCTCCTCGAGATCGGACAGCGCCATGTGGAGATGCACGACGCGATCGGTCGAGGCGCGCCATTCGGCGAACTTCGGGAAATTGTCGATCAGCCAGGACAAGGCCCATTGCACGCTGGAGAAAGCCTGCGCCGTCTGCATCAGCCCGCCCAGCGCGATATCTCCGCCGAGATAGCGTGGCAGGGCGACGATCAACGGCACGATCGGTGCGAGATAGGCCAGCGAGCTGGTGAGCAGGGAGAGGTTGCCCTGGCCGCGCGTCTGGACGTTCCATGCGGCACGCAGGTCGAAGAGCGAGCTGCGCAAGCGGTCGCGCTCGTCCTCTTCGCCGCGCATCAGGGCGATGCCTTCGGCATGCTCGCGCGCCCGCGTCAGGCCGGAGCGGAAATCAGCCTCGCGGCTCTGTCGGACGTTACCCGCGCGGATCAAGCCGCGGCCCAGAAAGTAGGTGAGCAGCGAGCCGATCAGCGCATAAGCCACCGCAGCCCACACCATGTAGCCGGGCAGGTCGAACTCGAGGCCGAACAGCTTGATCGGCAGAGTCCCCGAGAGGACCCACAGCACGCTGAGGAAGGTGACGAGCTGCAGCACGCACTGAAGAATGCTCTGGGCGAACTCGACGGCCAGCTCCGTCGAAATACGGATGTCCTCGGCGATGCGGCCGTCGGGATTGTCGACCTCGTCGGCCAGCATGCCGAGCTGGTACTGGCGACCGGCGTCAAGCCAGCGCAGCACCGTGACGTGCGACAGCCAGGAGCGCCAGTTGATCTGCAGCCGTCGCTTGATGTGGAGCTGGATCGCCACCGCCACACCTGCAGAAGCGACGATGGCTGCCAGTATCCAGAGCAGCCGCATGAGCTCGACGACGTCACGCTTGTCGAGCGCGTTGAAGAAGTCCCTGTTCCAGATGTTCAGCCACAGCGCGATGCCGACATTGGCGATACCGAGCACCACCAAGCCACCGGTGAGCGTCCACGCGACCGCACGATACCCCGGCGCCGTCCAGTATCCACTGGCGACGGCGGCGAAGGCGCGTATGGAGCTGTGCGGTGTGTCCAATCAGTCGCGGAAGCCCGGATCGATCCGGTCGAGCTTCCGCAGGAGCGCCGGCCAATCCAGCAGGCCGAACGGCCGCCGGGTCTTCGGCTGATAGTTCATGTAGGTCGCCTCGACCACGTGGGCGGGGACATCGATCAGCTTGGTGTTGCAAGACATCGCCGCGATCTGCGTCTTGCAGCTCAGCTCCAGCCTGTGCATGGCGTTGAATGCCTCGGGGATCGTCGCACCGGTCGTCAGCAGACCATGGTTGCGCAGGATCATCGCATTGTTGTCGCCCAGGCTCTTCACCAGTGCGTCACGGGCAGCGAGATCGAGCACGACGCCGTCGAAATCGTGATAGCTGATCCTGGCGAAGCGCATCGACGTCTGTGTGTTGGGCAGCAGGCCGCATTCCATCGTCGAGACGGCCATGCCCGGCCAGGTATGAGTGTGGATCACGCAAGCCACTTCAGGCTTGGCCATGTGAATGGCGCTGTGGATCACGAAGCCGGCCCGGTTGACGCCATACTCAAGGCCGCCGTTGAACTCCGGCTTGGCGAGAATGTTGCCCTCGTGGTCGATCTTCAGCAGGCTCGACGCGGTGATCTCTTCGTACAGCAGGCCGTAGGCATTGATCAGGAAAGCATTGTGTTCGCCCGGCACCCGCACCGAGATGTGGTTCGCGATCAGGTCGGACATGCCATACAGGTCGATCAGGCGATAGCAGGCTGCCAGGTCGACCCGCGCCTGCCATTCCTCCGGTGAGACTTTGGACCTGAGGTTGGCAACCTTTGAAGTCTTGAGGGCGTGCACGGCCATGGAAACGCTCCAGGAGTAAAACGGTTCCGGAAGCTAGACCCGGCCTCCGCCTCCGTCCATCGACCGCTCAGACCAGACCGCGCGCTGCGAGATACGCGCCCAGGGCCAGAAGGCCGGAGAAGAACCACAACCGGAATGCGCGGGGGGACAGGCGCGCGCGAACGGCCTGGCCCAGGCGCATGCCCGCGATCGCCGCAACGACGCCGGCCAGCGATGGCCAGACCAGGGTCGGACCGAGGCCGGCGCTGCCTGCCAGGGTGACAGCCAACGCCAGGGTCGAGACGGTGAAGCACAGGCCGAGCGCCTGTACCAGCTCGTCTTTGGCAAGACCGATCGCCTGCAGATAGGGGACGGCCGGAATCACGAAGACCCCGGTCGCGGCCGTGATCGCTCCCGTAACCACCCCGGCGAGCGGCCCCATCCACCGTTCCGCGCCGGCCGACACGGCAAGCTTGAGCGCGGCCAGCCCGGAAACGGCGTAGGCCATAAGCGCGACGCCGAGCGCCAGCGCGCCATACGGCCCGCCGGGCCCCGACAGGAAGGCCGCGCCGGCCCACGTCCCGAGGCACACCCCGAGATTCAGAGGCCACAGCCGCCGCAACAGAGACCTGAGATGCGGCCCGCCCAGCATCTGCCAGGCGTTGGTGACCAACGACGGCAGGATCAGCAGCGCCGCCGCCTCGACGGGCGAGAGGATCACGGCCAGCAGGCCCATCGAGATGGTGGGAAGTCCCAGCCCGATGATCCCCTTGGTGAACCCGGCCAGGACGAAGACCGCGAGGACGAAAGCCAGGATCGACAACGCCATGGGCCCAACCTTGCTGCCCACAAGGTACTTCGCAATGTGGAGAATACGGCGTATGCCTTCGGAAACGACGAAGGCTGACAAGCATATCCGTGCGTTTCGACTTCACCGACCTGCGGCTTTTCCTGCACGTGATCCAGACCGGCAGCATCACGCGCGGCGCCGAACGGACGCACCTTGCGCTTGCCTCGGCCAGCGCGCGCATCCGGGGGATGGAGGATGTGCTCGGCGTCCCCCTTCTGAAGCGCGGCCGGCGGGGCGTCGAACCGACCGATGCCGGGCGCAGCCTGCTCGACCATGCCCGAATCGTCCTGCAGCAGAGAGAGACCATGCTCGGCGATCTCGGCGCCTATTCGCGCGGCCTGCACGGCAGTGTCCGGATCCTCGCCAACACCTCTGCGCTTTCGGAGCACCTGCCGTCGCTGCTCTCCGCCTTTCTCGCCGCCAACCCGACGATCAACGTTGATCTCGAGGATCGCGAGAGCCCGGCGATCGGCGCCGCTGTCGCCGCGGGGGATGCGGACATAGGCATCGGATCGCAGGCAGCGCTGGTCCCGGGACTCGAGAGCCATCCCTTCCGGACCGATCGCCTGGTGCTGATCGTGCCGGCCGGCCATCGACTGGCAGGCAAGCGACAGACCGGCTTCGCCGAGCTGCTGGACCTCGATTTCGTAGGCCTGCCGCGCGGCACCGCGCTCGACGAGCATCTCGCGATGCAGGCTGCCCGCCTCGGCCGCGCCCTGCGGCTGCGCGTCCGGGTCAACAGCCTCGACACCGTCTGCGCGATGGTGGCGGCCGGCGTCGGCGTCGGAATCGTGCCGGAAGCGACCGCCCTGCGCCATCGCCGCGCCCTGCCGCTCGCGACGCTCGGCCTCATGGAAGCCTGGTCGATCCGTGAGCTCGCCTTGTATGTCAGAGACTCACGACGATTGCCGAAACCGGCGCGGCGGCTGTTCGAAGCCCTGCGCGAAACGAGTGAGCGGCCCGCTACCAGCGCAACAGCCGGCGCCCGGCGAGGGCGCCGAGGAGAACGACCGGAACCGCCGCCAGCGAATACCAGGTGAGGACGAAGAGCGGCGAGTCGTCGAAGCAGTGAAAGGCATAGATGACCGCGCCGGCGGCGGCGGCCAGTGCGCCGCAGGCCGCGCCGGCCAGTGCGGGAGAGGCCGGCGCCGTACGACGCATCGCCAACAGCAGCGCCACCAGAGGCGCGAGAGCGAAGAGCGGTATGGCTATCAGGCAATCGAGTGCATTGCTGCCGACAAGGTGAGCTTTCCAGTGGCTGGCGGGCACGACGGCAAGTTCGGCTGCCAGCGTCGACGCAGCGATGAGGAGGACCGGCAGCGCGGTCAACCGCCATCGCTCAGTGGAGACCGGCCGGGCCATCGCGACGCACGCGGCAGCGGCCGCCACAACCGCCGCCAGCACGAGGGCAAGTTTGACGTCAAAGCGCCACGTCGCGAAGGCGGGCAGCAAGTCGACCCGCGGCCCGTACTCCACCGCAAAGATCACGAGCGACACCAGCGCGCCTGCCAGGACAGCCCTGCCCACGGAGCGCCCGAGCGGCCTTGCCGACACGGCCCGGTCGGCAACCAAGGATGCGACAAGCTGGTCGGTCCTCATGTCCTCTCCTTGCGATAGGCAATGGCCAGCGCGCGCAGCGCACGATGAAGGGTCACCCGTACCGCGCCTTCACTCATGCCCAGCCTCACCCCAACATCCCGAGCGCTCTGGCCTTCGATCGAAATGCCTTCCACAATCCGGCGCTGGCGCTCGGGCAGGCTGGCCAGCATCTGTCGCGCGTCGAGGGCGCTGCCCTCCTCCGCCGTCGCGGGCGCAGCGAGGGTGTCGGAATGGTCGTCGATGTCGACATGATCGGTGAAGCCGCGCCGCCGCAGATGATCGACCAGCTTGTAGCGCGCAATGGCACGGAGCCAGGGCTGCAGGGGCTGCGTCTCGTCCCAGGTGTCGCGCTTCAGATGCATGGCCAGCAAAGTCTCCTGGACGATATCCTCGCAATCCGCACTCGGCCGACCGGCCGCCGCCAGCCCGCGTGAAGCCACCGCACGCAACCAAGAGGCGACGACGAGCAGCAGGCGCCGATAGGCTTCGTCATCCCCCTTCCGGGCTGCCCGCATCAGCGCGGAGAGATCTTCCGGATCGGACAACGGGCCCACTCTTCACGCATTCGTGTTGGATGAAGAGAACATTACAGGCGCTTCGGCGAAAAAAGAAGGCGGCGCGGCTGTAACGACGGCGTGTGCGGGGCCGAATGACCTTCTGCGAGCCGGGATTGGCTCGTGCCAAGGAGGACTTTTCCATGATCAATCGTACCACCACCGCCGCCCTCGCAGCCGCCGTCGCCGCCGCCGCCCTGATGTCGTCCGGCGCCAATGCCCAGACCGCCAACGCCGACAAGGAGCGGTGCTACGGCATCTCGATGGCCGGCAAGAACGACTGCGCCTCGACCGGCAACAATTCCTGTGCCGGCACGTCGAAGGCCGACTACGACGCCAAGGCCTGGAAGTATGTCGCCAAGGGGACCTGCGCCACGATGGAAGTGACCCTCAAGGACGGCATGAAGCGCAAGGGCACGCTGCAGCCGATGTAAGGAGCTTCGTCGTGACGGCGGACAGCCTGCTTCGTGCCGGTGCCGGGCTGAAGCCCGAACACCAGCGGCACGTCCTCGACGCCCGACCCGATGTCGGCTGGTTCGAGGTCCATGCCGAGAACTACATGGGAGCCGGCGGTCCGCCGCATCACTTCCTGGAATGCGTCCGCGCGCTCTATCCGCTGTCGGTGCATGGCGTCGGCCTGTCGATCGGATCGGCCGGCGGCATGCCACCGGGCCATCTCGCCCGCCTGAAGTCGGTGGTGGACCGGTACCAGCCCTTTATCGTGTCCGAGCATCTTGCCTGGTCGACGCATGAGGGCACTTTCCTAAACGACCTGCTGCCCCTGCCCTATACGGAAGCCACCCTTTCACTGGTGGCGCGCCACGTCGACGAGGCGCAGACGGCGCTGGGACGGCGCATCCTCATCGAGAATCCCTCGACCTATCTCCGCTTCGAGGGAGAAGAGATGCCGGAGACGGACTTCCTGCGGGCGCTCGTCCGGCGAACCGGCTGCGGCCTGCTGCTCGACGTCAACAATGTCGTCGTCTCCGCAGCCAACCATGGCTTCGATCCCCGTGCCTATCTCGAGGCCTTTCCGTACGAGCATGTCGGCGAGATCCATCTCGCCGGTCACGCCGTGCTGGAGAGCGACGGTGAGTCCCTGTTCGTCGACACGCACGATCGACCCGTCGCTTCGGAGGTCTGGTCTCACTTCCGGAGCGTGATCGCGCACCGGGGCGTCCGCCCCACACTGATCGAGTGGGACTCCGACGTGCCCGACTGGTCGGACCTCCAGGCCGAAGTCGACCAGGCCCAGGCGGTTCTGCAGACGGCTGGAGGCCTCGATGCCCGCGCGGCCTGACGGCATCGGTCTGGCCGACCTGCAGCACCGCTTTGCCGGCGCCGTGCTTCGGGCACGCCTGTCCGTGCCCGACGGCGTCCGTCGAGAGGTCCAGCCGACACGCGAGCGGCGATTCCGCGTCTACCGCAACAATGTGAAGGCCAGCCTGGTTGCCGCCCTGGCGGCGCGATTTCCCGTGGTAGGGCGCCTGGTCGGCGAGGAATTCTTCACCGCCCTGGCACTCGTTTTCGTCGAGCGTCATCCGCCGCGGTCGCCCGTCCTCGCCGAATACGGCGCGGCGTTCGCGGGCTTCCTGGAGGGGTTCGATCCCGCGGCCGACCAGCCCTACCTGCCCGACATCGCCCGGCTGGAATGGGCGCGCCAGGTCGCATACCACAGCGCCGATGCCGGCGCGGCCGACATCAGCCGACTCGTGGAGCTGCCGCCAGAAGTGCTGGGCTCCGTGAGACTTGGCCTGCATCCCGCCACGGCCGTCGTCCCCTCGCGATGGCCCATCGTCTCCATCTGGACCACCAACACCCATGACGAAACGCCTCGGGCGCCCGCGGCCGATTGGGCAGGCGAGACGGCGCTGGTAACGCGGCTACATCTCGACGTTCTCGTCCACCGGCTTCCACCGGGCGCCGACCTGCTGGTGGCCGAACTTGCGCGAGGGATTGCGTTGGGCGCCGCCGCCGATGCGGCATCGCGCGCCCACGCGAGCTTCGACCTCGCCACGTCGCTGTCGACGGTGTTCGGCGCCGGCGCCGTCACAACCCTCTCCCAAGGATCGCCATCATGATCGCCCTGCTCACGCGTCTCGACACGCTGCTGTCACGCATCCCGCACGAGTTGCTGGCGCCTCTCGCCCGCCTGTCCGTCGGCACGATCTTCCTGCGCTCGGGCCTGCTGAAGCTCGACGGCTGGGCCGACGGCACCACCCTCACGCTGTTTCGCGAAGAGTACAGGCTGCCGCTTCTCCCACCCGAGCTGGCCTCCTACCTGGCGACCGGCGCGGAACTAAGCCTGCCGATCCTGCTCTTCCTCGGCTTGTTCACTCGACCGGCGGCGCTCGCCCTGCTCGGCATGACGCTGGTGATCGAGATCTTCGTCTATCCCAACGCCTTCGACACGCACGGCGTCTGGGCCGTGTCCCTGCTCTATCTCGCCAAGTTCGGGCCGGGCACTCTGGCCCTCGATCGCCTGCTCTTCGCGCGTACGATGCCTAGCGCTTACGGACGGGCTTGAGATCGGAGGCGATCGGATAGGCCGTCGTCGACTTCACGCGCTCCATCGAGAAGCGCGAGGTCACGTTCTTGAGCGGCATCGTGTCGATCAGCTTCTTGTAGAACGTGTCGTAGGCCTGCATGTCGGGTACCGCGACACGCAGCATGTAGTCGATGTCGCCTGCCATGCGGTGGAACTCCATCACCTCGGGCATGGCCGTGACCGTGCTGGCGAACTTGGAAAGCCAGGCCGAGGAATGATCGCCCGTCTCGATCGACACGAACACGGTCAGTCCCATGCCGATCGATTCGGGCGAGATCAGCGCCACCCGCTTCAGGATGACGCCCGACTTCTCCAGCCTCTGGATACGCTTCCAGCAAGGGCTTTGCGAGAGACCGACCCGATGGGCGATCTGCGCCAGCGAAAGGCTCGCATCCTCCTGGAGGAGCGCCACGATCTTCTTGTCGATGGCATCCATTCTCATCATTCCGTCAACGCGCTGCGGCCAGTCTAGACCGGAAGCGACTCCAGGCACACCAATACGCCCCACCGCCCGCCGGCGAGCACGATGGCGAAGGCCTCCACATCGCAGCCCCTTCGATCGGGATCGTTCACGAGCCGCGGGCGGCGCATGCGCGGACAGTACGAGGGCATTCGCTCATGCAGCAATGAAACGGTCGGTCGAATAGCGAGGCGGCCGCAGCAGAACGAACTCCCGGTTCGGCCGCCCGGAGCAATTTCATCTCTCCGGCGTGCCTACGGCCGAACCGCAGGGGTCTCGAGCTTCATGCCCTTGGCCCGCTCCATCAGGTAGAGCTCCAGCGCCGTGTATTCCGGCGCATCGAGCGGCCAGGCCTCGGCGCGGATACCGACCATGCAGTTGCGGAGGCGGCGCTTCAGCGAGCCCAGCGCCTGCCACTCCAGGCGATAGATCGGATAACCGGTGGGATGAGCCTCCGGAATGACGATGCCGGCGAGCTTCTTGCCGGCATTGTCGTCATGGCAGATGGCGCAGGAGAGGTTGAGCTGGCCCTGGCGGCGGCGATAGAGCTCGGCGCCCTGCTCGCGGAAGGCATCGAGGCGGTGGTCGTAAGGCGGCGCGATCGGCAGGTCTCGCGATTGGTGCGCGACGTAGACGGCGAGCGCCAGCAGGTCGCGATTCTCGGGTGGCAGCCGGTCGGCCTTCTGATGCTCGGTCCGGCAGAGATTGATGCGGCCCTCGAGATCGACCGGACGTTCACTGCCTTGCGGGATCGCCGGGTAGCGCGCGGCGACACCCTTCATGCTGGTGTCGGCGACGCCATGACAGTCGGCGCAGGATTTCCCGGCAGCGCCCACAGGCCTGCTCCAGAGCTGGCTGCCGAGCTGCACGAACAGCATGCCGGGATTGGCCGTGTCGTCGTCCTGCATCTTCTGCAGCGCCTCACCCATGTCCCGATAGCCGGAGCGCCTTTTGTCCGCGCCGACCTGCGCGGCCGCATAGGATGCAGAGAAGACCAGCACCAGGCCGAGCGCGAGCAGCCGCTTCGTCATTCGACGGCGATATCGACCCGCTGCTCGGCGGCGAAGCCCTCGTCGCCGGTCCAGCGCAGGATCACGGTGCCGCTCTCCCTGGCCTCGGCGAAGAAAGAGACGAACGGATTGGCGGCGATCGCCGGCGACATGTCCATCGCGAAGATCTCGGTACCGTTCCAGGTCGCGGTGAAACGCTCGATGATGTTGCGCGGAATGATGCGGCCGTTCGGGCCGGGCCGGAAGCCGGTCTCCATCGGATGCATGATCAGCGCCTTGATCTCGACGACATCGCCACGCTTGGCGGTCTTCGGCGCGTTCACCAGGATGTTCGACATCAGGGCGATTCCTCGAGACAGGCTGCCAGGGTCACGATCACATCGGCGCCGGCGCTCCAGAACCGGCCGTCACTGGTCTCGGCGATGGCCACGATCCGCTGGCTGTCGCCGAGCTTGATGCGCGTGCCGACCATCGCCTTGCCGCTGCGGGGGCCGAGCCGGGCGGAGAAGACGTTGGGCTGCGGATTCTTCTCGTTGAAGACATGGATCGCCTTCACGTGATCGGCTTCGGTCATCGGGCTTTCGACCGAGACCGTGAGCGGCACGGTGCTGCCGTTCTCGACCAGCGGCGGCACGTCGAGCTTCACCCGGCCCTCGGTTGGCTCGGCCGTGCCGACGACCTTCCTGATCGCCTCGGCCATGGCGTCGGGAGTGGCCGCCGCGGGTGAAAGCGGCAGGACGACGATGGCGGCCGTGCCGGCGAGGAAATGACGTCGATCCATTCAATCCCTCAACGTGACGAGATAGGCCACGACATCCTCGACCTGTGCAGCCGTGAGGATCGTCCTGCCCTCGAAATTGCGGGCGACCCGGTGCAGGCCCTGGGTCCGATAGTAGGCCGGCATGATCGTGTCGGCATTGAGACGCGACCCGTCGACGATGCGCAGGCGCAGCTGCCCTTCCGACCAGCGCGAGCCCGCGCCGGCGAGAGTGGGCGCCAGGTCCCCCTGGAAGCGCTCCTCGGCGATCGGTCCCGAATGGCAGAGCAGGCAGAGGCCGACGCTCCGGTTGGCGACGATCGCCCGGCCGCGCGCCGCATCGCCGGGCTGCCCGGTGAGCGAGTGCGGGATCGAATCGTCGATGACCCGCGGCACGACGGGAGGAGCGGGCTGCTGGGCCGAAACGGGACCGGCGACGAGCGCGAGAGCAAGGAAGGCTGGAACCCGCATCGCATCAGCCGAAGGTTTCAGCCGTGATGGTGCGGAACCAGCTCAACGCATAGAGCGCCTCCTGCCCCCGAAGGCCGCCCACGGCTTCGAGCGGGCTGGTACCGCCGGCACCGGGAATGTCGACGAGCCGGCCCTTGTCGGGACGATAGACGCCGGCGATCGAGATTCCGTAGTCGGCCGCGACCAGGCTGTAGCAGGTGTTGATCACGATCGGATCCTGCGGCGTGTCGCCGGCCAGCAGCTTCACCAGGGCGGCAGCACAGATCTTGGCCTGCGCGTTGGCCGCAAAGGCCGATTTGGGCATGCCGCCCATGATCGCCGCATCGCCCAGCACATGGATGTTGGGCCGCAGGGTCGATTCGAAGGCGACCGGTTCGACCGGGCACCAGCCGGTCCGGTCGGCGACACCGGCCTGCGCGACGATGGCGCCGGCCTTCTGCGGCGGGATCACGTTTGCGACGGCGGCCTTGTGCGATCCGAACTCGGTGGTGAGGGTCAGCGTCACGGGATCGACCTCAGTCACCTTGCCGCCCTGGCTGAGCGGCACCCATTCGATCATGCCCGGATAAAGCTCGGCCCAGCCGTTCTGAAACAGGCGCTGCTTGGAGAAGGCGTCCTTGGAATCGAGCAGCAGCAGCTTTGATTTCGGCTTCCAGATCTTCAGCCAGTAGGCGATCAGGCTGGCCCGCTCGTAGGGGCCGGGCGGGCACCGGAAGGGATTGGCCGGTGCGGACATGACCACCAGTCCGCCATCGTCCATCGCCTGCAACTGCCGGCGCAGAAGTACGGTCTGCGGCCCGGCCTTCCAGGCGTGCGGCATCTTCTCGGACGCCGCCTCGTCGTAGCCCTGGATCGCGTTCCAGCTGAAATCGATGCCGGGAGACATGACCAGGCGGTCGTAGGAAAGCCTGTTGCCGTCGGCCAGGGTGACGGTCTTCGCCTCGGCATCGACCGACGTCGCGCGTGTCGCCGCGACGGTGACTCCTGCGGCCTTGATGCCGTCGTAGCCGAACTGCTGCTGGTCGATCTCGCGCAGGTTCGCGAGGACCGAATTGCTGAATGGGCATGAGGTGTAGACGGGATTGGGCTCGACCAGGGTGACGTCCAGCGAACGTTGCAGCACTTTCAGGGTGCGGGCCGCCGTGGCGCCACCGAAGCCGCCACCGATCACCACGACCCGGGCCCTGCCCTGCGCCGACACGACGGCGGGCGCGAGGCCTGCCGCGGCGCCCAGCTTCAGGAAATGACGGCGCGTCGTCATGCCTCCTGCTGTCCTACTCAGGCTGCGCAGCGAACCAGGTCGCGATGGCCTGGGTCTGCTGGTCGTCGAACCCCTTGGCGATGCGGCCCATCACGCTCGAGGGCCAGGCGCCGCTGCGATACTCGCGCATGAAGGCGACGATGTCCTCTGCCTTGCGGCCGGCAATCCGCGGGATCACCGAATCCGCCACCTTCTTGGGCGCATGACAGCCGGTGCAGGAGCTGGCGCCCGGCGGCGCGTCGGCCGCCGTTGCCGGACCGACCAGCAACATCATGCTGGCCAGGCCCGGCAGCAGCGCGCGATGCATCAGGCGCCCTTCTTCAGGTCATTGTTCATCAGCGGCAGGTTGCGCACCCTCTTGCCGGTCGCCTTGGCGATGGCGTTCAGCACGGCGGGCGCCGCCACCGCAATGGTCGGCTCGCCGACGCCGCCCCAGAAGTCGTTGGTCGGCACCAGTACCGTTTCGACCTCGGGCATCTCGTCGATGCGCATCACGTTGTAGGTGTCGAAATTGGTCTGCTCGACCGCGCCGTCCTTCACCGTGATCTCGCCGTACAGGGCGGCGGACAGGCCATAGACGAACGAACCAGCGACCTGGCGATCGATCTGCGCCGGATTGACCACATGGCCCGGGTTGGTCGCCGCCGTGATCTTGTGGATCTTGAGCTGCCCGTCGGGGCTCACCGAGACTTCGGCGACGCCGGCGACGTAGCTGCCATAGCCCATGACCTGCGCAATGCCGTGGAAACGCCCGTTGGGCAGCGGCTTGCCATAGCCCGCCTTGTCGCAGGCGGCCTTCAGAACCGCCGCCCACTTGGGCTTCAGGTACTTCAGACGAAATGCCAGCGGATCCTGGCCCGCCGCCGCCGCCATCTCGTCCATGAAGCATTCCATGTAGACGGCGTTCTGGTTCACGTTCACCCCACGCCAGAAGCCCGCCGTGATGTGCGGATTGCGCATGGCGTGGTCGATCATGAGGTTGGGAATGTCGTAGCCATAGGCGGCTTCGACCCCGGACTGCATGAGCCCCTGGAAGGCGATCGGGTCCATGCCGTTCACCAGGTTCTGCGGCAGCAGCGAGGCCAGGATCGACTGGCCCGAGAGGCGGATCTGCAGGCCGACCAGGTTGCCCTGGGCATCGAGGCCGCCCGTCAGCTTGGCCATCGTCGTGGGATGGTACTGGCAGTGCGTCATGTCCTCTTCGCGCGACCAGATCAGCTTGATCGGCGTCCCCGGCATCTCCTTGGCCGCGAGCACGGCCTGGCGCACATAGTCGGAGCGGCCGCGACGCCCGAAGCCGCCGCCCAGCATGAGCTTGTAGACCTCGCACTGGGCCACCGGCAGGCCGGCGGCCTCCGATGCCGCCGCCAGCGCCGCCTCGCCGTTCTGGGTGCCGCACCAGACCTCGCACTTGTCGGCCGTATAGCGCGCCGTGGCGTTCATCGGCTCCATGGTGACATGGTGCTGGTAAGGGAAGCTGTAGACGGCCTCGACCTTCTTGGCCGCGCCCTCGATCGCCTTCGGGGCGTCGCCCGCCTTGTTGCCGACGAAGGCCTCCTTGGCCTCGAGTCCCTCCTTCAGCATGGCGTTGATCGTCTCGGTCGAAACCTTGCCGAGGTCACCGACGTCCCAGTTGGTCGTCACCGCGTCGAGCGCCTTCTTGGCCTGCCAGTAGGTGTCGGCCACGACGACGACGGCATTGCCGTCGATCGCGAAGATCTTCTTCACCCCGGGCATCTTCTCGGCCTTGGCGGCATCGAAGCCCTTGAGCTTGCCACCGATCACCGGGCAGGCGCGCACGGTGGCGTTGAGCAGACCCGGCATCGTGTAGTCCATGCCGTAGATCTGCTTGCCGGTGACTTTCTCGACCGTGTCGAGTCGCTTCAGCGGCTTGCCGGCGACCTTCCAGTCCTTCGGGTCCTTGAGCTTCACTTCCTTGGGCGGCTCGAGCTGGGCGGCCGCCCCCGCGACCGCCCCATAGGTCAGCGTCTTGCCGGATGCCTTGTGCGTGATGGTGCTGTTGGCTGCGCTGCATTCGGCCGCCGGCACGTTCCATTGTCTGGCCGCGGCGGCAATCAGCATCTCGCGCGCGATGGCGCCGCCTTCGCGGACATACTGCTGGCTTTCGCGGATGCCGCGGCTGCCGCCGGTCGAGAAGTTCCTCCACACGCGGTTGCGCTTCAGGTTCTCGCCCGGCGTCGGATACTCCCAGGTGACCTTGTTCCAGTCGCACTCCAGTTCCTCGGCCACGAGCTGGCAGAGGCCGGTAAGCGTGCCCTGACCCATTTCGGAGCGGGCGATGCGGATCACCACCTTGTCGTCGGGATGGATGACCACCCAGGCGTTCAATTCCTTGACCGACTGGGCGTGCGCCACGCTTTCGTCGAAGGGAAGACGGAAGCCGAGCGAGAAGCCGCCCGCGACGGCGGCGCTGCTGATCAGGAAGCCGCGACGGCCGAGCGAAGTCTGGATCGTCATGATGCGTCCCTCCCCTTAGGCCTTGGCCGCGGCGTGGATGGCGGCGCGGACCTGCTGGTAGGTGCCGCAACGACAGATGTTGGTCATCGCCGCGTCGATGTCGGCGTCGGTCGGATTGGGCTTGGCCGCGAGCAGCGCCGTCGCCGCCATCACCATGCCACTCTGGCAGTAGCCGCACTGGGGCACGTCGAGTTCGACCCAGGCCTTCTGGATCTTGTTCAGCACGCCGTTCTCGGCCAGCGCCTCGATGGTGAGGACCTTCTGCGTGCCGACGGCACTCACCGGCATGCTGCACGCCCGCACCGGCGCGCCATCGATATGGACCGTGCAGGACCCACATTGCGCGATGCCGCAGCCATACTTGGTGCCGGTCAGGCCCAGTTGTTCGCGCAGCACCCAGAGCAGGGGCGTTTCCGGATCGGCAGTGTATTCGACCGCCTTGCCGTTGACGTTGAGAACAGCCATCCCAGTCTCCCGTTGTTCAGGAAATATGAAAACAACCTAGCCCAAAGAGGTCGCTGCCGCCTGAGCAACCGTCCCGCTTTCACGGAGGTGTGATGGCCTCGCACGGGATCGCCAGGCATGGCGCGTCCATGTCGCTCCCGAACTACAATCTGGGCGGCGGATAATACGGACGATCGCCGAGCGCCTGCACGCGCTTCCAGAACTCGGGACCGGATGCCTTTCCGACCTCGTCAAGGTCAGCCGCCTGGCGCCACAGGCTCCAGGACTCGGGGTACAGGCGGCTCGCCTCCGCCATCTGCCGGTCGCCCTCGGCCGCACGACCGTTCGCGCGCAACCAGAGTCCCAGCCGGAAGCGCGCCCGCGCCTCCGCAATCTCGGGTGTGACCTTCGGCAGGCCCGCGCGCGCTTCGTCGGCCGGCAGGGCATGAGCGCCGGTGGCGACCCAGGCGCGCACCGCGTCGAGATAGGCGTGCCGCGCCGCCAGGCGTTCGGCCTGGTCCTCGGGACTCATGGTGCGCGTCGTGAGGTCCATGCGCCGGAAATGATCTGTCGAGCCGGCCGTTTCGGGCGGGCGGGCGATGCGGCCCTGCTCGTCGATCCATACCGCCTGCGGCACGTTCACGAGATTGTAGAGGTCCTCGAGGCGATGATCCGTGTCGATCAACTGCCAGTATGACGACCTGGCCTGCTCGATCCACGGACGCGCATGCTCGGCGCCACGGCTCTCCTGCGCCACGGCAACGACCATGAACCCCTTGTCCTTCAGTTCTTCATAGAGGGCCTGCCACACGGGCAAGTCGAAGCGGCAACCTCACCAACTGGCCCATGTGGCGAGGAAAACCTTGCGGCCGCGCAGCTGAGAGAGCGAGCGCGGCACGCCCTCGACATCCGGAAGGGTGAAGTCCGGTGCCTCCAGCCCTTCGAGCGCGGCGTTGCGCTCCTCGGCCGGCGCGCCCACCACCCACACGTCGCGCGCGTCGCTCGCGACCGCCGGACCGCCGAGTTTCTTCCAGAAGACCTCGAGGTCGACTTCGTTGGGCGCGAGCGCGGAAGCGGGCAGCGGCACGCAGAGATCGTCGCGACACATTCCTTCCGGCTTCAGCGTCCAGCCGGTGACGCGCTCGGCATCAACGGGGCTGATCCAGAGACCGTCGTGCGCCGCGACGTCGTGTTCGCCCATGGGCGTCAGGATCTTCGTCATCGCAACGACCTCCTTTGCGACCTATTTAGGCGTCGAGATCGTCACTTCCTTCGAGGTGATGAACTCCAGCAGCACCGGCACACCCTTCCTCGTCTGCTCGATGCCGCGCTTGATCGCCGGCACGATGTCCTCCGGCCTGGTGATGCGCTCGCCATAGCCGCCGAAGGCTTTCGCCATCGCGGCATAGTCGCCCGAGATATCGGTCGAGCGGTACTTCTCGGTCGACACCTTCATGATGTGCAGCTCGATCGCCATCGAGAAGTTGTTGAGCAGGATCGACATGATCGGAATGCGCTCGCGCACCGCCGTCTCGAAGTCCATGCCGGTGAAGCCGATGGCGGCATCGCCCCAGACGTTGATGCAGAGCTTGTCGGGGCAGGCGAGCTTGGCGCCCATGGCGAGGCCGAGCCCGTAGCCGAGCTGGGTGGTCTTGCCCCAGCCAATGTAGGTATGCGGCGCGGTGGTCTTCCAGAACGGCGAGAGCTGGTCGCGCGGGCTGCCGGCATCGTGGGTGATGATCGTGTTGGCCTTGTCCACCGTGTGCTGCAGGTCCCAGAGCACGCGGTAGGGGTTGAGCGGCGCCTCGTTGTTGGTGAGCTTGGGCATCCACTCGTTGAGCCACTCGTCGGCGATCGGCTTGATCTCCGCGACGACCGGCGCGGCATCGCGCTTCTTGCCCCCGACCAGCTTGCTGCACTCGTCGATCATGGCGCGCAGCGCCAGCTTGGCATCACCGATCAGGCCGTACTGGCAGCGCACGTCCTTGTTGAGGTGGTTGGGATCGAGCGTGGTGTGGATCACCGTCTTGCCCTTCGGCATCGAGATGCCGAAGTTCGTCTCGGTGAAGGAGCAGCCGATGCCGAACAGCACGTCGCACTTGTCGAGGAAGTGGCGGACCTGCCGCGGATAGGCGCGGCCGCCGGAACCCAGCGAGAGCGGATGGGTTTCGTCGAAGCTGCTCTTGCCCTGGAGCGACGTGCAGACCGGGATCGCCAGCAGCTCGGCCAGTTCCTTCAGCTCGTCATAGGCCTCGGCCCAGTGCACGCCGTGGCCGGCATAGATGACCGGGCGCTTGGCCTCGACCAGCACCTTCGCGGCCTCCTTCACGGCGGCCGGGTCGGGACCGTAGCGCGTCGGCTTGATCGGCTCGTAGGTCAGCGGATCGGGTGCGTCCTCGCCATTGGCCTCGGCCGGGAACTCGATGATGACGGGGGACCCGCGGCCGTTGCGCAGCAGGCTGAAGGCCCGGCGCATGACGTTCTCGATGTCCTGGCCCGAGGTGATCGGCTCGGCATGCTTGGCGACATGCGCCATGGTGATGGTCGAATTGAAGTTCGGCGGCACGTGCGCGATGCGGCGCGGATAGCCCGCCGGAATGACCAGCAGCGGCACCGATTCGCCGTAGGCCTGCGCGACGCCGCCATAGGCGTTCTCCGAGCCCGGGCCGCTCTGCATGCAGAACACGCCCATCCTGCGGCCCTTGGTCATGCGCGACATGGCGTCGGCCATATGCAGGCCGATGCGCTCCTGGCGCACGATGATCGGCCGGATGTCGATCGCGGCGCAGTGTTCGATCAGGTGGTTGACGGGATAGGCGAAGAGATACTCGACCCCCTCGCGCTTCAGGATTTCGGCGACGGCCGGGCCGGTCTTCATTTTCGTTTCTCCCTTTTGTTGCTGGGGGCGCGCCACTCCAGTGGCGCGATTCATGACGCGCCACTGGAGTGGCGCGCCCCCGGCTTTTGTCTACTTGTTCAGTTCCTTCATCGCGCTGTCGAGACCGCCCAGGGTGAGCGGGAACATGCGGTTGCTGGTCAGCTGCTGCAGCAACTGGATCGACGGCGTGTAGCTCCAGTGCCGCTCCGGCACGGGGTTCAGCCACGCCATGCTGCGATAGGTGTCGGACACGCGCTGGATCCAGACCTGGCCGGCCTCTTCGTTCCAATGCTCCACCGAGCCGCCGGGATAGGCGATCTCGTAGGGGCTCATCGAGGCGTCGCCGACGAACAGCACCTTGTAGTCGGGCGGATAGGTGTGGAGCATCTGTGCCGTCGAGAAGGTATCGACGTGGCGGCGACGATTGTCCTTCCACAGCTTCTCGTAGAGGCAGTTGTGGAAGTAGAAGAATTCGAGGTGCTTGAACTCCGAGCGCGCCGCCGAGAACAGCTCCTCGCAGACGCGGATGTGCGCGTCCATCGAGCCGCCGATGTCGAACAGGATCAGGAGCTTCACCTTGTTGCGCCGCTCCGGCACCATCTTGATGTCGAGATAGCCCGCATTGCGCGCCGTCGAGCGGATCGTGTCGGGCATGTCGAGTTCGACCTCGGCGCCCTCGCGGGCGAACTTGCGGAGCCGACGCAGCGCGATCTTGATGTTGCGCGTGCCGATCTCGACCGTGTCGTCGAGATTCTTGTACTCGCGCTTGTCCCACACCTTCACGGCGCGGCCCTCGCGGCCCTTGTCCTGGCCGATGCGCACGCCCTCGGGATTGAAGCCGTAGGCGCCGAACGGCGAGGTGCCGGCGGTGCCGATCCACTTGCTGCCGCCCTGGTGTCGCTTCTGCTGCTCCTCGAGACGCTTCTTCAGCGTCTCCATGAGCTTCTCCCAGCCGCCCATCGCCTCGATCTGCTTCTTCTCCTCCTCGGTGAGGAGCTTCTCGGCGAGCTTGCGCAGCCATTCCTCGGGAATCTCGGCGGCGACGCCCTCGGCCGGCATCGCCTCCAGTCCCTTGAAGACAGTGCCGAACACGCGGTCGAACTTGTCGAGATTGCGCTCGTCCTTCACCAGCGCGGCGCGCGACAGATAATAGAAGTCGTCGACACTGTAGTCGGCCACTCCCTTGTCCATCGCCTCCATCAGGGCGAGATACTCCTTGATGGAGACCGGCAGCTTGGCGTTGCGCAGTTCGAGGAAGAAGTTCACGAACATCGCGTTCTCCTCTTCGCAGACGTTACTGGCGCTGCTCCCGCCGCGCCATGAAGGCCAGACGCTCGAACAGGTGCACGTCCTGCTCGTTCTTCAGCAGCGCGCCGTGCAGCGGCGGAATGAGCTGCTTGGAATCCTTGGAGCGCAGCGACTCCGGCGACATGTCCTCGACCATCAGCAGCTTCAGCCAGTCGAGCAGTTCGGAGGTCGACGGCTTCTTCTTGAGGCCGGGCACTTCGCGGATGTCGTAGAACACGTTCAGTGCCTCGCGCAGCAGGTTGCGCTGCAGGTCGGGGAAGTGGACGTCGACGATCTGCGTCATCGTCTCGCGATCGGGGAAGCGGATGTAGTGGAAGAAGCAGCGGCGCAGGAAGGCGTCCGGCAGTTCCTTCTCGTTGTTGGAGGTGATCATCACGATCGGGCGCTGCTCGGCCTTGATCGTCTGCTGCGTCTCGTAGACGTAGAACTGCATGCGATCGAGTTCGAGCAGCAGGTCGTTCGGGAACTCGATGTCGGCCTTGTCGATCTCGTCGATCAGCAGGATCGGCCGCGTCTCGGCGGTGAAGGCCTCCCACATCTTGCCGCGCTTGATGTAGTTGCCGATGTCCTTCACGCGCTCGTCGCCGAGCTGGCTGTCGCGCAGGCGCGAGACGGCGTCGTACTCGTAGAGGCCCTGCTGGGCCTTGGTGGTCGACTTGATGTGCCACTCGATGATCGGGGCGTTGAGCGCCTTGGCGACTTCATGCGCCAGGACGGTCTTGCCGGTGCCGGGCTCGCCCTTGATCAGCAGCGGACGCTGCAGCGCGATGGACGCATTCACCGCCACGCGCAGGTCGTCGCTGGCAACGTAGGAGTCGGTACCGGTAAATTTCATGGTGCAAAATCCAAATTTCACTGTGGTTAAAGCCACCCTAGAGGGGCGGTTTCAGGCCAGCAAGGCCGCGCGAGCAGGTCAGCTGCCCGCGCGGACGATGAAATAGACCAAAGCGGCGCAGGCGAGCAGGAGAGACACCGCAAGGCGGCTCGATGCAAAGACGAGCCGCGGAGCGGGCTCTCCCGGCTCGATCGCCTGGTCGATGCGCTTGCGGCCGGTGACCATGGCACCGATCAGATTGTGCCGCTTCCAGACCAGGTAGAGCACGACGGCGGCGACATGGACCGCCGCCAGAATGAGCAGGACGTTGATCCACCAGGTATGGAAGTCGGTCGCGCGCTCGACCCACTTGTCGGCGACCTTGAGGGCAAGCGGCCCGTTGACCATGCCGGTGTCGGTGTCGGCCGTGAACAATCCGGTCACGACCTGGGCCAGTACGGCGAAGATGAGCACGAGCACCATCGCACCGCCCAGCGGATTGTGTCCGATGTCGCGCGGACCTCCCTCGCGGAAGAAATGCGCGACGTGGGTGAACGCCGCCCGCGGCCCCTTGAGGAAGCTGGAGAAGCGCGCGGTGGTGCTGCCGACGAAGCCCCAGACGAGACGAAAGAGCAGCAGGGTGAGGATGCCGTAGCCCGACCAGAAATGGAGCTGCATCCAGTCGCCGCCGGCCCGTCCGCTGAAGTACGAGGTCGCCATCAGGGCGACGAGCACCCAGTGAAACAGGCGGACGGGCACGTCCCAGACGAGGATCTTGTCGTTCTTGCCGGCCATCGGTCATCATCTCCTTGCGAGGGCCCAGAATAATCGAGTCACCACGTCTGTAGGCAAGGACCAGACTGCCGGCACCACACGCAGTCGTGATGGATCGTGGGCCACCAGCACGTTCGCTTTCCGCGCCAACCTCTGCAACATAGTGTTCGTTGGCGAGGCATAAATTGCCAGTCGACCGTTAGAATCAAAGGGGATGGGCCTATGAGAAAGACTCTGGTGGTGGCGTTGGTCGGCGCTTTGGCGGCTGGCGCGATGGTGGGCGGCGCGACGATCGCGATGGCCCAGGGCGACGTGATCGCCCAGCGCAAGGACAACCGCAAGCAGACCGCAGCCGCTATGCGCGCCATCAAGGCGATCGTGGACGCCAAGGGCCCGACCGCGGGCGCCGTCGAGCAGGCGGCGAAGCTGAAGACGCTCGAAGCGTCGTTCGTGAAGATGTTCCCGGCCGGCTCCGACAAGGGCGATACACGCGCGCTTCCGGCCGTATGGACCGATTGGGCGGGCTTCGAAGCCGCCAGCAAGGCGGCGGACGCTGCCTATGACAAGCTCGCGGTGGCGGCCGGTTCGGGCAATGCCGAGGCCCTTGCCACGGCCTTTGCCGATGTCGGCAAGACCTGCGGTGCCTGCCACCAGAAGTTCCAGGCGAAGGCCAACTAGCCTTTCCACCCTGACCGGCAATGGAGGGAGACGAGTTTTCGTCTCCCTTTTTGTTTTGTCAGGCTGCCGCGGACGACGGGCCCAGTCCGATGAGCGCCTGCTGCACGATCGCCTCCGCCCGGAAGCGCCAGGCGCGAGACGCATGCATTGGCGACAGACGCTGTCGCTCGCGCATGTTCATCCAGCTATCGAGACCGAAGGTGCGATCGAGAGAATCGAGCGCTTGTTCGCGCGCGACCGGATCGAGGGCATCGAGTTCGATGGCAAACCACGCGGCAATCCGCTCGCGCAGAATGCCGCGCAGATGCGCCAGACCGGCGCCGACAGCCGGCGCAGCGCCACGAACCCGCTCCGCGAAGTGCCACACCGGCAACCATTCCTCAAAGAGTTGGGCACGGTCTGAAACGAGAAGCGCGATCCGGCTGGCAAGCGGCGCCGCGCTGTCCACCTTCCGATCCGGGCCGAAGGCGCGGCCGACGGCGAGCTCGAAGGCGGCGGCATAGAGATCGGATAAGCGTACGAAATGTTGGAACAGGGTCCGGCTCGAGAGCCCGGCGATGGCTGCAATGGCGCCGGATGTCGGCTCGACATCGCCTGCCTGGATGAGATCCAGGGTTGCCTGGATCAGGGATCGCCGGATTCGCTGGCCTCGTAGGATGCGTTCGTCTCGCGAGCACGACACATCAACGGGGAATCCGACAATTTTCATTGGAAACCAACGGAAAGAGGTTTGCTCCAGTAGCACAACTCTAGCACCCGAGAGTTCATGCGTAACTTGCAAAAACGCATATCACTGGAAGTAAAAAACCCGCAATCACTGCATTTTTTATTACTGAGATAGGCGTTTTTGGTCTATCTGAAACTGCAGGGAGGCGGCAACTACCGCCCCTTCCCGCAAAGCGGATCGGCATGCTCGACGAAACGTCCACGAAACCGAAAATACGAAAGGCCGGTCGCTTGGGGACGACCGGCCTTCCTTATAAGCCCGCCTGGGTGTGGGGTAATCGAAGCCCTGGGTGTGTGGGAAGGGGCTTCGATTGAGCGGCTTGGGAGGCCGCCGGCGGGCTGTCTGCCTTTATCTGAACGTACTGTACCACGGCTTTCGCAGCGGGTTACTTGCAATATTGCATATCTCCTTTGGAACGCTTCGTCAAAAGGCCAGCGATTCCTCGATTTATTGGAACCAGATAGGCAAAAAAGGGAGTGCAGGAACAACGCAAATACCCCTCCAATAGACCAGAAACCCCATACGTTTCAAAGCCTTACGTTCGCCTTTCCCGGAACGCTCCAGCAAGCCGCCTGTGACTCGCTGCAATTAAATGGCGCCCCGGGCGTGGTTGTCGATTTCCGAAAGAACCGGCCGCAAGTGTTCGAGAAAGCGCCCTGGGTCTTCACTCATGGGGAAGTGACCCAGCCCCGGCATGATCGTGCACTTCGCGCCTGGTACCAGGGCCGCGACCTCCTCGGTCTCGGCAGGCGAGCATGAATAGTCATACTCCCCGGTCAGCAGGAAGAGCGGACAACGGCTTGCATCAATGGCGGCGATGCGTTGGCGAAGGTCGCCGTCGACCTTGTAGAAATGGAGATCGCCTTTGAAGACGCCAGGGCCACCCTGCATGTAGTGCCAGAGGGTTTCCCAGCGATGGATTTCCGGCGCATCGGGCCCGACGAGCCCCGAAACGATGCCGGCGCACACTTCGCCACCGTGGACATCGGCGTGATGCAGCCAGTCGGTATCGTAGTACGGCGCGACATGCGCCGAGGCCTGCAGGCCGATCAGCGCCCGGAAACGATCGGGATGGGTCGCGGCGAGGTTCAGCACGACGCGGCCGCCGATCGAACAGCCCATCACCACCGGACGCTGCAACGACAGCGCATCGGCGAAAGCCACGACGAAGCCGGTATAGAAGTCCCTTGTCAGCCGGTATTCTTCGCGTTCGAAACCTTGTGGCGGCGACGATTTCCCATGCCAGGGCATGTCGAAGGCGATCACGCGATAGCGCCTCGTGACCTCGGGATCGTTCAGCACGCCGCGATACTGCCGGCCGTCGGCGCCGGCGGTGTGCAGGCAGAGCAAGGGAATCCCCTCGCCGGCCTCCTCGAAATAGACGCGATAGCGTCTTCCCTCGAAATCGAGCGACAGATAGCGGCCGACGATCGGCTCGATCGCCACGGTCATCGCGGCGCTCCTTGCGGGCCGGCCGCCGCCCGCGGCGCTTCGAGCACGCCCTTGACGTAGAGCAGGTTCGCCATGAGCGGCTGGAGATCCCCTTCGAACTTCAAAAGCCCGCGGCGGACCAGGGCCAGCAGATCATGGTCGCCAGGCGCAGGTCTCGGCTGCCAGAATCGCCGCCAGCTCGTTTCGTCGGCACGCAGCGCAAAGCGCCAGGACGGCATGACGAAAGGACCTTCCTCGACTTTCTCGATCCGGCCCCGTAGCACATGGATCAGCCATGAACGGGGGCGCGCCTCCACCAGGAAGGCAGCCGTCAGATGCCGGCCGCGCCGTACCAGGGCCTCGTCGTCGTTCACGAGGCCCGCAAGTTGTCCGAGCATGAGTTCCTCCCTCGTTCGCGAGGCCTCCGGTTCGTGTTTCGGCCTCAATTCCATGCTAGACGATTCGGCATTCCGCCAATACCGGCAGTGCTTCCCGGAGGCTTCTTCCGTGCATCTCGTTCGTTTCGTCCGTGCCGTTCTGCCCGTCGCCGCGGCCGCCCTGTTGCTTGCCGCCCAGCCCGCCGCCGCCGGCATGGAGGAAGCGGTCAAAGCCCTGCAGGCAGGCGATCCCGTGACGGCAGAGAAGGAGCTGCAGCTTCTCGTCAAGGAGCGCGACCCGCGCGCCCAGTTCCTGCTCGGCCTCTATGTCTATGGGAATGCCGAATCGAAGCTGTTCGATATCAACAAGGCAACGCCGCTCCTTCTCGACGCCTCGGAGCGCGGCTACCTGCCGGCGATGGTGCCGCTGGCCGGCGCCTATGCCGAAGGCAAGGGCGTGCCGAAGAGCCTCTTCGAAGCCTACAAATGGTGCGCGATCGCCGACCGCTGGAACGTTCCCAACGCCAATCTGGCGCTTGAGCAGGCGGCCCGCGAACTGCCGCCGGCCGAAGCCGAAAAGGCCAAGGCGGCGGCTCTCGCCTACACGTTCAAGACGAAATGACCGTGGCGCGATCGGCGCTCGCTGCGGCCCTCATCGCCGCCAGCGCCGCCGCGCACGCCCAGCAGCCAGCCGACGCTTCCGACGTATCGCCCCCGCTGCGGCCGGCCGTCGTCGCGTATCGCCAGGGCGATACGGCCACTGCCGAACGGGCGCTGCGCGCCCTCGGTTCGTCGAACGCCGACGCGGATGCCTGGCTGGGCGCCGTCCTGCTCGACCGCGGGGCCAAAGCCGAAGGCCTGAAGCTGATCCAGCGCGCCGCCGATGCGGGCTCGGCCGAGGGACAGCATCGCCTCGCGCTCGTCCTGATAAACGGCGATGCCGGCGTCCCAGCCAATCCGGCCCGCGCCGTCGAGCTCTTCGGCAAGGCCGCAGCGCAGGGCAACCGCCGGGCCCAGCTCAATCTCGGCACGCTCTACTTCCGCGGCCAGGGCGTCCAGCGCGACCTCATCCAGGCCCGCGCCTGGTTGGAACAGGCGGCCGCCGACGGCGACGTCTATGCGACCTATGCGCTGGGGCGAGCGATGTCGGAGAGCGCACCACCGGCATCCGCCGATCCGACACGGGCCGCCGACCTCTTCCGCCGGGCCGCGGAGAAGGGCCACGTACTTGCCGCCCTGCGCTACGGCATGGCCCTGGCCGAGGGATCCGGCGTCAAGCAGGATCTTCCCGCAGCACAGCGCTGGCTGATCCAGGCGCAGCAGAACGGCGTGCCCGAAGCGGCGCTCGCGCTGGGCGACATGGCGGTCCGCACGCCGGCCACGCGCGACAAGGCGGCCAACGAGAAGATCCTGCAGTCGGCGATCAGCTGGTACCAGGCCGCCGCCAATGGCGGCGTGCCGTCAGGCCAGTTCAAGCTCGCCAACGCCTACCTCGCGGGTTCGGGTGTGCCGCGCGATCCGGCGCAGGCCCTGCTCTGGTACTCGCGCGCCGCGCAGCAGGGACTGACCGGTGCGCAACAGGCCCTGGGTGTCATGCTCCTGACCGGCACCGCCGGGGCGGCCGACCCGGCCGAAGCCTTCAAGTGGCTGATTCTCGCCGAGCGCGGTGGCCACCCGGAAGCCCGCGCCGTGCGGGAGAAGGTCGGCGACAAGGTATCCGATCGTGATCGCAAGCGTGGCGAGGCTCTGGCCCAGGCATTCAAGCCGACCTACGAGCTGCCACGCGACGAGGGCCTGCCGCGCCTGGTGCCGGTGCGGCGCTGACGTGAACGACCGTGGACACGCCCCAGAGCGGCGCACGCCAGACGCGCCCTGACATCACGCTCGCCGTCTGCCGCGGCACCTGCCGGCTGATGCGCCAGTCTGGCCGCTCCGTCGTGCGGGAGCTGCCGCTGCCCGATGGGCGGCGGGCCGACATCATGGCGATCACCGCAAGCGGCGAACTCACGATCGTCGAGGTGAAATCGTCGATCGAGGACTGGCGGGTCGACCAGAAGTGGCCCGAGTATCTCGCCTGGTGCGACCTGCTCTACTTCGCCGTGCCGGTCGATTTCCCGCAGTCGCTGATTGCCGGGGACGTCGGCCTGATCGTCGCCGACGCCTATGGCGGCGAGATCCTGCGCCATCCGCCGCGCCGGCCGGTCGCGGCGGCACGCCGCAAGGCGCTCCTCATAGACTGCGCGCGCCTCGCCTCGGAACGCCTGTCGCGCCTCGAAGATCCGGAATTCGCCGACTTCCTCTGAGCGTCAGCCGGCCACGGGACGTGCAGCCGCACGACTGGCTTCGGCCATGCGGATGCGGGCGTAGGCCATGACTTCGGTCGGCGGACCGATGCGTTCGACCCGGCCGTCCATCACCAGCGCCACGCGATCGGCGATGGCGAGCGGCGCCAGGCGGTGGGTGATCATGATCACGGTGCGCCCTCGCGTGTTGGCCTTGAGCTGGCGCAGCAGCTGCTCTTCGGTGGCGGGATCCAGCGCGCTGGTGGCCTCGTCGAGGATGAGGATGCGCGGATTGCGGATCAGCGCCCGGGCGATGCACAGGAGCTGGCGCTGGCCGGTCGAAAGCCCCTGTCCGCGCTCGCCCAGCACGGTGTTGTAGCCTTGCGACAGGCGCTGGATGAAATCGTGCGCGCCGACGAACTTCGCGACGGCCACGACCCGGCCGGGATCCTTGTCGACGACGCCCATCGCGATGTTCTCGCGCACCGTCCCGGTGAAGAGCTGCACGTCCTGCGGCACGGCGCCGATCTGCGCTCGCAGATGGGCCGGCGAGATATGGGCGATGTCGGTACCGTCGACCAGGACACGGCCATCGCTCGGGCCCACCAGGCCCTGGATCAGATGGGCGATGGTGGTCTTGCCGGAACCCGAGGGACCCACGATGCCCAGGATCTCGCCCGCGGCCACCGTCAAATCGGCTTCGCGCAGGATCGGCATCCCGCGTTCGTGGGCACGGTAAGTCACGCGTTCGAGCGTGATCTCGCCGGACAGCGCCGGCATCGGAGCGAATTCCCCCGGCGCCGCCTCCGGCGTCTCGCGCATCAACTCGTCGACCCGCTTGAAGGCGGCGTTCACCGCCTGGAGCTGGTGCCACGCCCCCGCCAGCTGGCGCATCGGCTGCAACGCCCGCGCCGCCAGCATGTTGGCGGCGACGAGGGCGCCGATCGTCAGCCGCTGGTCGGCGATCTCGGCCACCCCAACCATCACGATGACGAGCGACGCCACGAGCTGCAGCGTGCCCGAGGCGCTCGCGGAGAGATTGGCAAGGTTGTTGGCGCGCACGCTGTTGCGCGCCGATTGCTCGACGCGCGCCTGCCAGCGACGCTCGACCTCGCCCTCGAGCCCGAGCGCCTTGATGGTGGCGGCGTTGGCCACCGTCTCCGTCAGAATGGAACTCTTCGCGGCCAGGGCCTGGAAGGTCTCGTCGGCCAGGCGCCTCTGCGCACGATGGCTGGCAAGCGACACAGCGACCAGTACCGGGAGGGCGAGAGCGGTGATCAGGCCCAGCGTCGTACTGATCACGAAAGTAGCGATCAGGAAGAGCACAACGAACAGCAGGTCGATGGCCAGTACGGGCAATTGGCCGGTGAAGAACCCGCGCAGCACGTCGAGCTGTCGCAGCCGCTCGGCGATGACGCCCGAGGGCGTGCGCTCGAAATGCCGGTAGGGCAAGGCCATCAGGTGATGCAGCACTTCTGCGCTCATCAACGCGTCGAGGCGCGCGCCGGTTCGGGCCGACAGCCAGCCACGCGCGGCACGGAGACCGAAGTCCGCGGCATAGGCGAGCAGCATGCCGGCGCAAAGCATCATCATCAGCGACGGCAGCCCGTCCGGCCGGTGATCGCGCCCGGCCACGATGTTGATGACCAGCATCATGAAGAGCGGGGTCAGTAGACCGAGCAGGTTGATGACGAACGACGTGGCGGCGAGCCTGAAGACGACCGGCCGCACGCGCATCCAGAGCGGGGCGTACCACGCCTCGGCGGGAAGCACGCCGAGGCGTGGGCGCAGCAACAGCGCGCGCCCCCCCAGCGCGCCGACTTGCTTCGCCGTCGCCTGCCAGACCCGGCCCTCGACGACATCGAGCACCGTCCAGTCGTTGGCGCGTCCCGAAACGATCACATGGACCGCTCCGCCGGCAGCGAGAAGAGCGAAGGGTAGCGGCAGTTCATCGAGCAGGCGGGAACCGAGATCGACCGCCTCGCCTTCCAGGCCGAGCCGGGTTGCGGCGGCCAGAAAGGCGGCTTCGTCGAGGCCAGCCGCAGGCACCGTCGTGAGCCGCCGGATATCGGCTTCGCTGACCGGCCGGCCCAGCTGCTGGGTGATGTAAAGCAGGGCCCTCATCAGGGAGTCGACGCGGTGGCGGCCCGCTTCGTCCCATACGGACGGCTGGAAGCTTCCGTTCTCGAGGGGAGCCATTCCTCAAGGGTACCAGAAAGCGCCCTTGATTCAATGTTCTGGGCGTATTTCCTAAAGCAAAGGGCGCGCGACTTGCGTCGCGCGCCCTGCATTTGGTGATCGAAAGACCCGCAGCCTATCGGGCGCCGAAGGCGCGCTTCAGCTCGGTCACGAGGTCGGTGCGCTCCCAGGAGAAGCCGCCATCCTTCTCGGGCTTGCGGCCGAAATGGCCGTAGGCCGCGGTGCGCTGATAGATCGGCTTGTTGAGCTGCAGCGAGCGGCGGATGTTGGTCGGACGCAGCGGAAACAGTTCCGACAGGACCTTCTCGAGCTTGCGCTCGTCGACCTTGCCGGTGCCCTCGGTGTTCACGTAGAGCGACATTGGATCGGCGACGCCGATCGCATAGGCGACCTGGATCAGGCAGCGGTCAGCGAGCCCGGCGGCCACGACGTTCTTGGCGAGATACCGCGCGGCATAGGCGGCCGAGCGGTCGACCTTGGTCGGGTCCTTGCCAGAGAAGGCGCCGCCGCCGTGCGGCGCGTAGCCGCCGTACGTGTCGACGATGATCTTGCGGCCGGTAAGACCGCAGTCGCCATCGGGACCGCCGACGACAAAGTTGCCGGTCGGGTTGACGAAGAAGTCGGAGGCCTTCTTGGGCATCCAGCCCTTGGGCAGCGACTTCTCGACATGACCGGCGATCATCTCGCGGATCATGGCGGAATTGTACTTCTTGCCCTTGGCGGTGGTCTCACGATGCTGAGTCGAGACAACGACCTTGGTGGCGCCGACGGCCTTTCCGTCGACGTAGCGCACCGTCACCTGGCTCTTGGCGTCCGGCTGCAGGTCGCCGAGTTCGCCCGAACGGCGGGCCTTGCTCAGCACTTCGAGGATCTTGTGCGAGAAGAAGATCGGAGCGGGCATGAAAGAGCCCTTTTCGTACTCCTCGCTGTCGCGGCAGGCGAAGCCGAACATCAGGCCCTGGTCGCCCGCGCCTTCCTGTTCGCCGAGATTGCCGCCCTTCTTCTTGGCATCGACGCCCATCGCGATGTCGGGCGACTGGCCGTGCAGCAGCACCTCGACGTCGGCACCGTGGAACGAGAAGCCGTCCTGATCGTAGCCGATGTCGCGAACGACATCGCGCGCGATCTCGGTGATCGCCTCGCGATTGACGACAGTGTGCTTGCCGTACTTCTTCATGTACGGCTCGGACGCGCGGCCTTCGCCGGCGATCACGATCTTGTTGGTGGTGACCAGCGTCTCGCAGCCGAGGCGGGTATTGGCGTGGCTGTCGTCGGCATGGCCGAGCTTCACGTCGTTCGCAATGAACGCATCCAGGATCGCGTCCGAGATCTGGTCCGCGACCTTGTCCGGATGGCCTTCCGAAACCGACTCACTGGTGAAGATGTAGTCCTTGAGCGCCAACGATCCCTCCCAAAGTGCACTGGACTCCGGGCAGGGCGGGTGTTGCCGCCAACGTCCGGCTTAGCCTTTGTTTGCGCGGTGGCAAGTCGTCCAAATCCGTCCGCGGTGATCCCGACCACCGGAACCACGGTCCGCTAAAAACGCCAAAAGCCGACGAAAATCAAGAGGATCGCAAGGCCAATCCCCACACCGTCAGTCGCGGGCCTTGGCCCCCTTGCGGGCCCCCACCGTCTCGGCATGGCTGGCTGCTCCGATGGCCTTGACCATCTCAAAGATGCGCTTGCGCACCTTGCTCTCGCGGATCTTGTAGTAGGCACGGACGAGTTCGAGGGTTTCCCGCTTGATTAGGGGATCCTTCTCCTGCTCGAACGGCGTGCCGGCTTCTCCGAAACCACCCTTCTTGCCACGGCCGGACATCGGCCGACCCGACAGGACGTTCGAGGGCATCTCGTCGAAGAAATAGGAAACCGGAACGTCGAGGACCTTGGCGAACTCGAACAGGCGGCTGGAGCCGATCCGGTTGGAGCCCCGCTCATATTTCTGGATTTGCTGGAAGGTCAGGCCGACCGCAGTCCCGAGCTTCTCCTGGCTCATGCCGAGGAGGGTACGCCGCTGGCGCATGCGCGCTCCGACGTGAACGTCGACGGGATGCGATTTCGCCATGGATTGTCCTTTGCCTTCCAGATCCACAATCACGCGCACACCGATACGGTTGAATAATGGCCGAATGGCGTGCCGTGCTCGCCGTCAGGTAAAACGTGCAAAAATGCATACCTTAATGCGCGAACTGCACATTACTAAGCGCATCCCGAACAGAATGCAAGGTGGATCAGAACCGTTAAGGCCTTGAATTTCTTGTTTTTTTACTCGAATTGAACAGCGCGGCTACCACCAGCCCGCCCGTCGCGAGGAGCAGCCACACGAGCAGAACGCCGTCGCCCCAGCGGCCATAAGGCGTGGGCTGGCGGGGTGCGGGGATCGGGTGGTCGATGATGCCCTCCTGTTGCATGTCCAGAGCGGCCAGCACGCGGCCGTAGGCATCGATCACCGCGGACACGCCCGTATTGGCGGCGCGCAGCATCGGCAGGCCTTCCTCGACTGCTCGCAGGCGCGCACTGACGAGGTGCTGGTAGGGGCCGCTGGAAAGGCCGAACCAGGCATCGTTGGTCACGTTCAGCAGCCAGCGCGGCCGAGCCCCGGGACCGGTGACGGCAGCCGGGAAGATCACCTCGTAGCAGATCACCGGCGAGAAGGATGGCAGGCGCGGCAGATCGAGCGTCACGCGCGATTCGCCCACCTCGAACGAGCCGCGTCCGATGAAGCCCGAAACCGGCGCGAGCTGCTTGTGGAAGGGGATGTATTCCCCGAGCGGGACGAGATGGACCTTGTCGTAGGTGGCAACGATCCCGCCCTGTCCGTCGATGACCAGCAGCGAATTCCAGACCCCGTCCTCGCGATTGAGCGTCCCGCGCGCCGCGCCGGTCAGGAGATAGCCCCCGGGCGGCACGGCCCTCGCCATGAACTCGAGCGCCGACGAACCGGGTTGCACGACGATCGGAGGTGCCGTTTCCGGCCAGATCACCGCCGCCAGCCTGTCGAAGCCGTCGCGCCGGCTCATTTCCACGAGTTTGGTCATCTGCGCCGCACGCTTCTCCGGGCGCCACTTCTCGGCTTGCGGCGTGTTGGGCTGGACGATGCGCACCATCGGCCCGTCTCCCGCCCTATCGGCCGGCGCCATGACGGCCTGCCCCGCGAAGTCCGCGCCGGCGGCGACGACGAGGGCCAGGATCGACGCGCGCCAGCCCGCGGCCGGTGCGGCCAGGATCATGAAGGTCAGCAGGCCGAGACCGTAGACGCCGAACAACGCCGCGCCCTGCAGCAACGGCGTCGCGAAGGCCCAGACATGCGCCAGGGGATTCCACGCGTAGCCGGTGAAGACGTGACCGCGCAGCCACTCCGCGATCGTCCAGGCGATCGCCAGCAGCAGCAGTCGGCTATAGCGCCCACCCAGCGACGGCCAGCGCAGCACGGCCCATTTCGCGGCGCCTGCGGCCATCGCCGGAAAGAACCCCAGCAAGGCGGCAAGCCCCACGACGATCGGCGGACCGAGCGGCGCATAATCCGCGGGCGGAACGAAGAAGGCTTCCAGGATCCAGTAGGAGCCGACGGCAAAATGGCCGGTGCCCCAGGCCCATCCGCGCAACAGCGCGCTGCGGGGTCCTGGCGCGCCATCCCACAGCCAGACGAAGGTCACGACGCCCATCACGGCCAGCGGCAGCCAATGGAGGGGCGGCATCGCCAGGGCAGCGAGCGCGCCAGCCACGAAGGCGGCGCCCGCGGCCCGCCAGCCCTTGAGGATCATTGAATCATTCGAGGGTCAGGCCGCCGGAGCCGTTGTCGGCGGTCGGACGCGCAGGCGGCGGATGCGCCTGGGATCGACATCGAGAATCTCGAACTCCACACCCGACGGATGACGAACCACTTCGCCACGCTCGGGAATGCGGCCGAGCAGCGAGAAGATCAGTCCGCCCACCGTGTCGATCTCGCGACGCTCGTCTTCGGACAGGACGTTGCCGATCTCCTCCTCGAGGAGTTCGATAGGCGTGCGGCCGTTGACGTCGATCGTCCCGTCCACGCGACGGGCGACGGTCGGGGTCTGCGCGACATCGTGCTCATCCTCGATCTCGCCGACGATCTCCTCCACGAGATCCTCGATGGTGAGCAGCCCGTCGGTACCGCCGAACTCGTCGACCACCAGCGCCATGTGGGTACGCGAGCGGCGCATGTCGAGCAGCATGTCGAGCACCGGCAGGGTCGGCGCCACGAACACGACGCGCCGCAGGATGTCGCGAAGATTGAACTTCTTGGAGGTGCCCCAATAGGCCAGCACGTCCTTGATGTGGATCATGCCGATCACGTCGTCGAGCGACTCGCGGTAGATCGGATAGCGCGAATGGGCCTCGGCCTGGATCAGCCGCACGACCTCGTCGAGCGGCGTATCGGCGGCGATCCCCACGATGTCGACCCGGGGCACCATGACATCGGCGACGGTCTTGTCGCGCAGCTTCAGGATGTTGGCGAGCAGGACCCGCTGATCCTCGCTGATCGGCGTGTCGCTTTCGGGCGTCTCCTCGATCAGCTCCTCGATGGCTTCGCGAACCGCTTCGTTCTTCTCGCGGCGACGCAACCGTCGCAGGAGGGCTCGCAGCAGCCCGCCGCTCGACGGGATGTCGGAGACGGCCGGCGATGTGACCGGGCTCGTCAGAGGCTCAGCCGATGAAGCCGGGCTCACGCCCGGCCTGGGACTGTGCGCTGTGGAATCAGGCATGGCCGATAAGATAGGCTATCGGCCCGACGTTGCAATCACTGGAAGTTCTTGATGCGTTCCTGCAAGCTTCCCTCGGGAGCGGAAATGCCGGTGCTGGGCCTCGGTACCTGGCGCATGGGAGAAAGTGCGCGTCGCCGGCCCGCGGAACTCGACGCCCTGAAATACGGCCTCGACATCGGCTACCAGATGATCGACACGGCCGAGATGTACGGCGAAGGCAGCGCCGAGGAAATCGTGGGCGATGCGCTGGCAGGTCGCGGCACCCGGCCCTTCATTGTGAGCAAGGTCTACCCGCACAACGCGTCGCGCGCCGGCACCATGGCCGCCTGCGAGCGCAGCCTGAAACGCATGCGGCTGGAACGCATCGACCTCTACCTGCTGCACTGGCGCGGCGGTGCACGCATCGAGGAGACGTTTGAGGCGTTTCACAAATTGAAGGACGCCGGAAAGATCGGCGATTTCGGCGTGAGCAACTTCGACCTCGACGACATGCAGGACGCCGCGAAACTCGACCAGGGCCTGAACGGCACGAACCAGGTTCTCTACTGCCTGTCGCGCCGTGGCCCGGAATTCGATCTGCTGCCTTGGATGCGCAAGCGCTCCATCCCGCTGATGGCCTACTCGCCACTCGACCAGGGCGGATTGCTGCGCAATGCTTCGCTCGGGAAAATCGCCGGCGAGGTCGGCTGCACGACCGCACAACTGGCGCTGGCCTGGCTGCTCGCCCAGCCCGGAGTCGTCACGATTCCGAAATCGGCGAGCCGCGAACGCGTGGAGGAGAATCTCGCGGCACTTCAGGTCAAGCTGACCCCGAAGATCCTGGCCGACCTCGATCGCGCCTTTCCGCCGCCGCGGGCGAAGCGGCCGCTCGAGATGCTCTAACGCGGCGCGTAGGGATCGGCGATCCCCAGTTTAGCCAGCACGCGCCGCTCGAGCGCTTCCATGCGTTCGGCATCGGCCTCGCCTGTCTCGTGGTCGTAGCCGAGAAGGTGCAGGGTGCCGTGCACGACCAGATGGGTGAAATGGTCGCTGGGCGACTTGCGCTGTTCACGCGCCTCGCGCCACACGGTCTGGCGCGCCAGCACCATGTCGCCCAGAAAGTCGCGCTCGCCGGAGGGATAGGACAGGACGTTGGTAGGCTTGTCCTTCTTGCGGTCGCGCGCGTTGAGGGCGCGCACGCCCTTATCGTCGTCCAGGGCGACGTTCAGCGAGCGATGGCCACGGCGGCGCGTGCCGGCGAAGGCGGCCCGCGCCGCACGCCTAGCGAGCCGTTCGGCATCGGGCATCGCCTCGATCCAGCGCTGGTCGAGCACGACGACCGTGCAGCGGAGCGCCGGTTCAGCCTTTGGTCTTCTTGTCGCGGGCATCGTAGGCGTTGACGATCCGCGTCACGAGATCGTGGCGCACGACGTCCTGGGCGGTGAGCCGCACGAAGCGCACGCCTTCGACATCGGCCAGGGTCTCGACCGCATCGTTCAGTCCCGACTTCTGGTTGTTCGGCAGGTCGGTCTGGCTGGGGTCGCCGGTGATGACCATGCGCGAGCCTTCGCCGAGGCGCGTTAGGAACATGCGCATCTGCATCGGCGTCGTGTTCTGCGCCTCGTCGAGAATGACGTAGCAGTGCGCGAGCGTGCGGCCGCGCATGAAGGCGAGAGGTGCGATCTCGATCTCGCCGGACTCCATGCGATGCGCGATCTGCTCGGCCGGGATCATGTCGTGCAGCGCGTCGTAGAGCGGCCGCAGATAGGGATCGATCTTCTCCTTCATGTCGCCCGGCAGGAAACCCAGGCGTTCGCCGGCCTCGACGGCTGGCCGTGACAGCACGATACGCTCGACCTTGCCGGCCAGCAGCAGCATGACGCCCATGGCGACCGCGAGATAGGTCTTGCCGCTGCCGGCGGGCCCCAGCGCGAACACCATGTCGCGCTCGCGCAGCGCCGTCAGGTAGCCACGCTGGCCGGGCGTGCGCGCCTGGATGGTGCGCTTGCGTGTGCGGATGCTCTCAGTGTCGCCGCCTTCGGCGCCGCTGCGAGCGAAGCGCACGGCCGCATCGATGTCGGCGCCCTCGATCGTGAGGCCGCGCTTCAGCCGCTCGTAGAGGCCGGCGATTGCCTTCTGGGCGACCGCGGCGTCGTCGGGCGTGCCTGAGATGGCGAGTTGATTGCCGCGCGCGGCCAGCTGCACGTTGGCGAGTTGCTCGATGCGCACCAGGTTGCGATCGTGGTTGCCGTACAGCACGGCCAGCAGTGCATTGTTGTCGAACGTCATGCGGCGAACGTCGGCAGCGCGCGTACCGGCGACCTGGTCGCTCACGCGGCGGCCTCGCACCGGTCCACGACGATTTCGCCCAGAAGGCTGTTGGCGTAGCCCTCGATCAGGCGGACGTCGACGATGTGGCCGAACAGGCGCGGGTTTCCCTGGGCGTAGACCGACTGGAGCCAGGGGGTCTTGCCCATGATCTGGCCGGGCTTGCGGCCGGCCTCCGCGAACAGTACCGGCACCACGCTGCCTGCCTTGGATTCGTTGAAGTCACGCGCCTGCTTACCGACGAGTGCCTGCAGCGCCGCGAGCCGGGCCACCTTCACATTCTCGGGTACCTGATCAACCAGGGCAGCGCCGGGCGTGCCGGGTCGGCGGCTGTAGCGGAAGGCATAGGCCGAAGCGAAACCCACCTGTTCGATCAGCCGCATCGTATCGTCGAAATCGGCATCGCTTTCCCCGGGAAAGCCAACGATGAAATCGGACGACAACGCGAGGTCTGACCGGGCGTTGCGCAGGCGCTCGACGATGCGCAGGTAAAGATCGCGATCGTGGCGGCGATTCATCGCTTCGAGGATGCGGTTCGACCCCGACTGTACCGGCAGGTGCAGGTAGGGCATGAGTTGCGGCACCTCGCCATGGGCGGCGATCAGGTCGTCGTCCATGTCGCGCGGATGGGAGGTCGTATAGCGCAGGCGCGCCAGGCCCGGCGTCTCGCCGATCGCCCGCAGCAGGCGCGCGAGCGACCAGGTCGAACCGTCCGGCCCCTCGCCGTGATAGGCATTGACGTTCTGACCGAGCAGCGTGAGTTCGAGGGCGCCTGCCTCTACGAGTTGGCGCGCTTCGGCGAGCACGGCGGCGACCGGCCGCGAATACTCCATGCCGCGCGTATAGGGCACGACGCAGAAGGTGCAGAACTTGTCGCAGCCTTCCTGGATGGAGAGGAAGGCCGAGCCCGCGCGGATGCCCTGCGGCGACGGCAGGTGATCGAACTTGCTCTCGGGCGGAAACTCGGTGTCGAGGATTCCGGCGCCCGGCTGCCGCCGGCCAGGATCGCCGCCGGCGGCCTTGCGCGCCACCTGGGCCAGCAATTCGGGAAACCGATGATAGGCCTGCGAGCCGACAACGATGTCGACCGCCGGCTGACGGCGGATGATCTCCTCGCCCTCGGCCTGGGCCACGCAGCCGGCCACGGCGATGGTCAGGTCGCGCCCCACCGCGCGGCGTTCGGTCTTGACGGCGCGGAGGCGCCCCAGTTCGGAATAGACCTTCTCCGACGCATGCTCGCGGATATGGCAGGTGTTCAGCACCACCAGATCGGCCTGCTCGGGCCCTTCGGTCAACGCATAACCGAGCGGCCGCAGGACGTCGGCCATGCGGTCGGAGTCGTAGACATTCATCTGACAGCCATAGGTGCGGATGAACACGCGCTTGGGCTGCCCGTCGGTACGGACGTCCTTCATCGGTCTCCGGTGCTGGAACGGGCGGTTTCTAACACCGGCGCACTCAAGGGTCGAGGGGGCGTCAGGGCTGCGGGCCGGTCGGCACCGGCGCAGTCAGGGAAGGCATGAGTTCGGGACGGCCCGAGTTCGCCGCCTGGACGCCGGAGGACACCTGGCGATGGCAATACTCCGCCAGCTTCTTGCGGTCGCCCAGACGGTCGATGTCGATCGGCGGGAAGAAGGTCACGACCGCCTGCGTCTCGCCGAGGCAAACCATCTGCCAGAGATGCGGCACCAGATCGAGATCGCCGAACCAGGCAAAGAGCGGCCGCCAGTAGCGGCCGAGCGGGATGCCATCGAGGCGGGTGTAGGAGATCGCCACCGGCTGCACGACGATGGGCCGGTCGTCGCGCCGGAGCTGCGCGACGGCGAACAGGGCGCTGCGGAAGGGCAGCACGCGCGTGCCGTCGCTGCTGGTCCCTTCGGGGAAGAGCATGAGATTGTCGCCGGTGTTCAGCCGCTGCATCATCGCGTCGCGGCTGCTGCTGGTCTTGTTGGACCGTCGTTCGACGAAGATGGTGCGCTGGGCCTTGGCCAGGGTGCTGAAGAACGGCCACGTCGCCACCTCGGCCTTTGCAACGAAGCATCCGGGAATAAGGCCGCCAAGCACCTCGATGTCGAGATACGAGACGTGGTTGCAGACGAAAAGCGTCGGCGTGACCGTCGATCGCTCGCCGTTCACCTTGACCTTGATTCCGAGGATCACGCAGACCGTACGGTGATACATCACCGGCAGCCAGCGTATGACCGGCGTCACGCGCAGCGCCAGCGCCAGCAGATGAAACGGCAGCAGCACCAGCGTGAGCAGCAGATAGCTCAGGAGCCGAAAGGCGCCACGCAGGGGAGAACCGATCCAGGTCACGGCGAAAGGAATGTCCGCCGCGCTACTCACGCATTCCGCGTTCGTAGTGGCGGATGTACTTCTCCGTCACCAGTTCGGTTTTCACGATGATGAAGACGTCGGTGCTGTTGAATTCGTGGTCGATCACTGCGCCGTCGCCGACGAAACCACCCAGCCGCAGATAGCCCTTGATCAGCGGCGGCACGCGCGCCATCGCCTTGCGCGGGTCGTAGCTGCCGGGCTCCAGCATATCCATCTTCACGTACCGGCTCGGCAGTGCGCGCACGCGGATTTCCTGCGGCGCGAGATGATGGTGATGGAGATAGGACAGCGCCTGGGCGTGCTGTTCCGGATCGATGCCCGGAAGGCTGGCGCAGCCGAACATCACCTGGATGTTGTAGTGGTAGGCATAGAGAGCGATGCCCCGCCACAGCATCTGCATGGTCGCGGTATTGCGGGCGTCGCGTTCGATGCACGACCGGCCGAGTTCCAGGACTTCGCCGGGATAGTCGACCATCTTCTGGATGTCGTATTCGGCGGACGAATAGAAGCGGCCCATCTTCGCCGCCGCCGCACGGCGGATCAGACGATAGGTACCGACGATGCCCTCCGGGCCTTCGCCGCGCCGGCGATCGAGCACGAGCAGGTGATCACAGACCTCGTCGAACGGATCGAAATCGCGGCGCAGCGCCTTCATCTCCGGCGAGGCATGCGCGGTCATTTCTTCATAGAAGACGCGAAAACGCAGAGCCTGGGCGGCCTCGATCTCGGCCGACGTCTGGGCGAGGCGTACTTCGAAATCGCCAGCGACGACCTTCACGATCTCCGCATTGGAGACGGGCGGTCCAAGTAGCTCGGCTTCGCTGTCAACGCGGTCGATGCGCATGATTAATCCGCAAGGGGTCCGCCCCGATCATGGTCCCATTATCGGGGTGGCGCGGGGCGCGTCCACTTATTTTTGACGGTCGGATTTCCCATCCAAGGGAATGCCGTAAAGCTCCAGGCGATGGCCGACGAGCCGGTACCCGGCCTTCTCGGCGATCTTCCGCTGCAGTTCCTCGATCTCGTCGTTGTGGAACTCCACGACCTTTCCGCTCTGGATATCGATCAGATGGTCGTGGTGCTCGTCCGGAGTCTCCTCGTAGCGCGCCCGGCCATCGCCGAAATCGTGCTTGGCAAGAATGCCCGCCTCTTCGAACAGCCGTACCGTCCGGTACACCGTGGCGATGGAGATGTTGGGATCGATCGCCGTGGCGCGGCGATGCACCGCCTCGACGTCGGGGTGATCCGACGCTTCCGACAGGACACGTGCGATCACGCGTCGCTGGTCGGTCATCTTGAGGCCGCGCTCTGCGCATAGGACTTCGAGTTTGGACTTTCGGTCTGGCATGCTTGCCCACCCTACACTGGCAGGCGTTCCGGGTATAGTTGGACATGTCCATACAGGCCGACCATGACATCGACATTACCGGCGAGGTCTGCCCCATGACCTTCGTCCGGACCAAGCTCCGGCTCGAACGCATGGCGCCCGGCGAGATCCTGGCCGTTCGGCTGCGTGGGGACGAGCCGTTGCGCAATGTCCCTCGCGCCGCGAGGGATGAAGGCCACGCCATTCTTGCCATCGAGGCGGACGGCGATATCCACATCGTCACCATCCGTCGCGCCTGATCAGCTGAGATTGAGACGCATCATGAAGGCATCGACGGCGGGCTGGCCGCGGCGGGCATAGTAGCCCGCGCGGCGGCCGGCGGTGGTGAAGCCCAGCAACTCATAGAGCGCGCGGGCGCCGGGATTATCCGCGGCGACCTCGAGGAAAAGCGCACGGGCGCCGTCGCCCGTGACCCTGTCGATCACCGCACCAAGCAGCCTGCGACCGGCCCCGCGGCGGCGATGGGCGGGATCGACGGCGACCGTGAGCAGCTCGGCTTCCTCGGCAACCACGCGACAGATCGCCATGCCGATGTCGGATGAACCCTCGGTCAGCAGAAAGCCGGTGACCCCCGGTGACGCCAGCAGCCCGGCAATGTCCTGACGCGTCCAGCCCCGCTCGCCCATCGGCTCGAACGCCTCGCGGTGCAACTGCGATGCCCGGTCGAGATCCACAGCCCGCAGCGCATCGAGAAGGAACCCTGAGCCCATCCGATCGCCTCGTCACTCGACCGTGCGGCGGGCACCGTCCGGCAGGGTAATGTTGACCCCCCGCAGGTAAAGCGGCCGGGGCAGGCCTTCGGCATGGTTTCGGGCCCGCCAGGATTCGACTCCCTCCAACAGCGCCCGGCGGCCAAGGACGACAGGGTCGGGCGGCTCCTGCTGCGCGACCGCATCGATGCCGGCGGCCTGCAGGGACGCGACGAGCGGCGCCACCTCCATGCCGACGATCAGACACCGGTGCCCGGCGAGACGCGCCGCGAGATCCTCGGCGGTTGCCGCGAAGGGCACGGGATCGTCGCCGATCGCGCAGAACCAGTCGCCGAGCCTGGTGTCGACGGCCGCGACGGCCTGGCGGTCCGTTGCCGTCGCCTGGGCGCGCAGAACCGTGGTGGTGGGGATGCCCGCCAGGGGAATTCCGAGTCCGACCGCCAGCCCACGCGCGGCCGACAGTCCCACGCGCACTCCGGTGAAGCTGCCGGGTCCGGTCGTGACAGCGATCAGCTCCAGCTGGCGTCGCGCAACCCCCGCCCGTTCGAGCACGGCCGCAACCGCGGGCAGGAGCCGTGCGGCCTGGTCACGCCCCTCCTCGAAGAGGCGCGCGAGACAAACGCCGTCGCGCACGATCGCGACGCCCTGCCCGCTCACGGCGCAGTCGAAGGCCAGGACCGTGCTCACCGGCGGAGTCCGCGCGGGACACTGGCGCTGCTGGAGGCGGCTCGGCATTCTGGTGTCATGAAGCTCGACATTGTTGCGATCGCTCCGCCCGAATTCGACGTCGACGTGACGCTGGCCTACGCGACGGATGCAAATCTAACGGGGCGGCCGGTTTATCGGAACGCCGAATGCTGGCTGCACCGGGAGGCGGCCAACAGGCTCGCCGCCGCGATCGATCTCGCGCGGCCGCTCGGATACCGGCTGCGGATATTCGACGCGCTGCGGCCGGTGGAAGCGCAATGGGCCTTGTGGAACGTGAACCCCGACCCGGAGTTCATCGCCGATCCCCGTCGCGGCTCGCCCCACTCGCGCGGTGTCGCCGTCGACCTCAGCCTGCTCGACGCCGACGGCAACGAACTCGACATGGGCACCGGGTTCGATGCCTTCACGCCGCTGTCCCATCATGGACGCACCGAGATTTCCGTCGAGGCGCAACGAAATCGCCTGCTGCTCATGGGCCTCATGACGTCGGCGGGCTGGGACTTCTACCGCAATGAATGGTGGCACTATCAGCTGTTCGACGCGCGTCGCTATCCGCTGGTCTCCGACGCCGACCTGCCCCGCCCCATGATGTGACCGAGCACGTAGCGTCAGGCTTGCTCAGAAGCCGGAGAGTTTGGCCCGGTCGAAGTCGCGCAGATCGTTCTCGCGCATGATCTGGCGGACGAACTGCACGTAAGCCTGGCCGCGCTCGGAATAGCGCAGCAGCGAGCCGATCAGGCGGAAGCCGTCAGGGTCCTCGCCGCGTTCGCGCATCGCCGCGCGCTCGTTGCGGAATCCCGCATAGGCGGGGTGGGTGTTGAGGTTGGAGACATAGGCGTCCGTCGCCTCGCCCACGTCGGTGAAGGGTTGCGGCATGCCGGCGCCGGGCTTCCACGGCACCGACACGCTGTGACGACCGCCCGCCTGGATCTGTCCATAGAGGGCGTTGCCGTTGCGCGCCGCGAACGAGGTGCCCCAACCCGATTCCACGCCGCCCTGGGCGATCGCCATCGAGGGCGGGACGATGTCGACGCGCCGGACCAGTTCGTCGAGCTTGTCGGGAGAGGTGTCATATCGGTCGGCGAGATCGTCGAGCCAGATCCGCTCGATGGCCGTCAGCATCTGCGGTGCCGAAGTAAGCTTGTCGCGCAGATAAAGAAGCTGCTCCCGATCGGCGAGCACGCGCTGATTGACCTCGAGGATCACGGGCAGGATGGCCGTGATGAACAGCATCTTGCGCTCGTTGCCGTCCTTGCTGCCGAGGTCGGCGGGCACCCGGTCGACCTTGTACGGCGGCACCGCCTCACCCTGGCGGATGTCGGTCAGCGTATAGGAAACGTCGCGGAAGAAGCCGGCGAGTTCATCGGCCGTGCGCGGGCTGATGGCGCGCACCTGGACCTGGCGGCGGACGGCGTTGCCCGGCGCCGCGAACCTTCCGTGGCTGCCGGCGCCCTCGCGAGTCGAACGATAGCTCACGTCATCGGGCTCGCTCCATTCGTGGCGCACGAAGGTGAGCGCGGCGGGTTCGGCATCGACAACGAACAGGGCGGCCTGATCGATTTCATGGGCCTCGGCACTTCCGACGCCGAAGGAGAGATAGGGCGCCGCATCGACCGTCGGCAGGGGCTTGTAGAGCACCACACCGGTCGCCAGCAGGGCCGCCCAGGCGGCGGGAAAAGCATAATTGCGCCCACGCTCGATCGCGGGCCGTAACGTCAACTGCATGCCATACTCTTTCATTTGCGCGCACGAACGGGCTCTCGCGCGGGCCCTTGGGGGACCCGCGAACGCCATCTCAACGCGAACGCTTGAACTGAAGGGGCCTACTGGGCCGCCTGGACTTCCACCACTTCCGGCACGTAGTGCTTCAGAAGATTCTCGATTCCCATCTTCAGCGTGGCCGTCGAACTCGGGCAACCCGAGCATGATCCCTGCATGTGCAGGTAGACGATGCCATCGCGGAAGTCGTGAAAGACGATATCCCCGCCATCCTGGGCCACGGCGGGCCGCACGCGGGTGTCGAGGAGTTCCTTGATCTGGGCGACGACCTCGTCGTCGTCCGCCGCGACGGACGCTGCCGCGTCCTGGTCGGCGATCACGGGATCGCCGGACGTATAGTGCTCCATGATGCCGCCGAGGATCGACGGCTTCATGATCTGCCAGTCCCGGTCGGCCGCCTTGGTGACGGTCACGAAATCGGAGCCGAAGAACACGCGCTCCACCCCTTCGACCGCGAACAGCCTCCTGGCAAGCGGTGACGGCGTGGCAGCCTCGACGTTGGCGAAATCAGCCGTCCCCTTCTCCATGACCACCCGGCCAGGGAGAAACTTAAGGGTCGACGGATTGGGCGTCTGCTCGGTCTGGATAAACAAACCTACCTCCGGTTCGAACGCTTCGGGGCGAACCCCTCGGCATCGCTCAGGCTGGGGATCAGGACGTCTCCATCCCCACTCGATGCCCTCGGACGTAGGAACCGGTTGCAAGTCGATCAAGATGATTCTTGGGCGGCACTGTATAGATATTATGGAATATTTAGAGATTATTTATATTTATCAACTATATATGTTGCGAAATTACCAAGGCGGCCATTATGCTTCAATTGTACACAAAAAAGAATTTTGCGCAGATCGCCGCAGCGGGCCCCAGAACCCCGTGCACGGCTCATGAGATTGCATCGATCTCCGCTTCGGTCAGGGCACCCGGAACGATGGTCAAGGGGATGCGAAGCTGTCCTCCCGCCTTTCCGGTAAAGGCCGTCACCAGAGGGCCCGGCCCCTCACTGCCCGAGGCGCTGCCGAGCACCAGGACCGAGATGGAGCGGTCCTCGCCGAGGAGCTTCGCGAGTTCGTCCCGGCTCTTGCCTTCGCGGATATAGATCGAGGGAGGCTGGCCGGTCATCGAGACCGCCACCTCGGCATGCTGCGCCACCACGGTTTCGGCCTGCTGACGTGCCTCATCGCGCATCAGTTCGACCACCGACCCCCATTGCTGGCCTTCGGGTGGATCCATGACATAGAGCATCGCGACACGACCGCCGGTTCGCTTGGCGCGGCGGCAAGCGTAGCGCAGAGCGTTGCGCATCTCGGGACTCTCGTCGACGACGACCAGGAAGACACGTTCGCCGGTCTTGAGCTGTTCGTTCATGGCCCCTCTCCCTTGCTGATCTTCTAGAGACGCCGCATGACGCTGCCGCCCAGCCAGCCGACCAGCAGCGCCATCAGGATGGCGCCCAGCCCGTACAGGGCTCCCTCGTGCGCCGACCAGCCTGCGAGCTGGGCACTGAAGCCGACCTTGCCCACCGGCAGCGGCCGCGACACCGCCGCGACGATCTTGCCCTCCCGCAACAGATAGACCCGGATATCGTACACCCCTTCCGGCAACCGCGACGGGAAGGGCAGGTCGACACGAAACAACCGGCCGGCCTGCACCGTCACCTGGCCGATGGCGGCGGGATAGAGGCCCTCGCGCCGCTTCACCTCGACGAGACCGGCCCGGAACCGCGCCAGTTCCGCGGCGTCGCGGGGCGTCGCCGGCTTCAGGCTGGACAACCGGTCCTCGAGCGACAGGATCTCGCCGCCGGCGCCGCGCGCCAGCAGACGCTGGAGCGGTTGGCTGGCCGCGATGGCATAGTAGGCCGGCACATCGTCGAATGCCTGCCGTCCGGTGTTCAGCCAGATCCCCATGAAGCGCTGCTTGCGCATCACCGTTTCGCGCGCGGGCGGGCCGGCGACGACCACCACGATTTCACCGGGCGGGTCGAACATGCCGAACAGCAGGATGCTCTCGCCCTGGAAGGCCGAGGTGATCGAGACGCGGGCGCGAGAGAGATCCATGATCAGGTCGGGCGTCGTCGGCTCGGTCGGCACCGAAGGAGGCGCTATGGCGTCGGGAGGCCCGCCGATGCTCGGCGCCGGCAGCGCTCCGGGAGCCGGCTCCAGGCGTGGCCCCTGGGCCACGGCGCCGGTCGCCCCCAGGAGGACCGCAAGGCAGGCGAGGAGGCCCAGCGACCTCACGGCAGCACCTCGCGATTGCCCAGCGAGTAGAGCGAACTGGGGGTGCGCAACAGTTCCGTCAGGAGTTCGGCGGCCACGAGCAGGATCAGGAGCGACATCAGGGCGCGCAGCGCCACGCCAGGCAGCTTGGCCGCCAGCCGCGCACCGATCGGCGCACCGACGACGCCGCCCAGGATCAGCAGCAGCGCCAGCACCACGTCGACGGTGCCGTTGGTCGCGGCCTGCAGGAAGGTGACGTTGGCGGCCACGAACAGGATCTGGAAGTTCGACGTGCCGATCACCACCGCCGTCGGCATGCCCAGCAGGTAGATCATGGCGGGCACCAGCACGAAGCCGCCGCCGACGCCCAGGATCGCCGACAGGACACCGATGATGAAGCCCAGCCCGATCGGCAGCAGCGCGCTGATGTAGAGCTTCGACTTGTAGAAGCGCAGCTTCAGCGGCAAGCGGTGTACGAGATAGTGGGTATGGAGCTTGCCGCGCGGCCCGTCGGGATTGCGCCGACGCTTGAAGTAGGTGCTGAGGCTCTCGAACATCATCAGCAGGCCGATGGCCGACAGCATCACGACATAGAGCACGGCGATCACGAAATCGATCTGACCGATGCGCTTCAGGTAGGTGAAGAGCCAGACGCCGGCCGACGAGCCGAGCATGCCGCCCGCCAGCAGGACCAGCCCCATCCGCAGGTCGACATTGCCGCGCCGCCACTGCACCTGCAGCGAGGAGATCGAGTTTGCCACCACCTGGTTGGCCTGGCTGGCGACCGCCACGGCCGGTGGGATACCGACGAAGATCAGCAGGGGCGTGGCGAGAAATCCACCGCCCACGCCGAACATACCCGACAGAAGGCCCGCTGCCGCGCCGAGGCCCAGCAGCAGGAACACGTTCATCGAAAGCTCGGCGATGGGGAGGTAGATCTCCACGCTGTCGCCTACTTCAGCAGGATATTGGTGATCTCGCGCAGCTGCGTACGGGCACGCAGCAGGTAGAAGCCCTGCGCGAGCAGGTGATTGGGGATCAGCAGGGCATCGGGATAGCCGTTCCAGACGACCCATGGATCGAGCTGGGCGGCGATGCGGAAGGTATCGACCGTCCCGTTCCAGGCGGTGGTGAGCTCACGGTCGCGGATGACGTTCTGGAAGTCCACGCCGAGGTCGCGCAGCAGCAGATAGTAGACGTAGAGGCGACCCTTGTTGAAATAGAAGATGTCGTCGCATCGTGCGTCGAAAAGGTCGCCGGCCTTCTCGATCACGTGCTGGTCGATCGCGGCGGAATCCGACCCGAGATCGTTGGCGATGCGGTCGAGCAGCGCCTGCAGATTGTCGGCCCGTCGTTCGAACACCGCCTGCCCGGTGCCCAGACGCTTGTTGTAGGCCATCAGCCGGTCGCGGCCGGCGCGATACTTCTGGGCGGAGGTCGTCGAGGGCAGCAGCGACACGCTGGGCTGCCACAGCCAGATATTGGGCTGTTCGTTCAGGAAGCCCCGTGCCTGTTCGAGGTCACGGTCGGTCTGGCTCGAGCCGCGCGTGCGGCCGAGCTGGTCCATCAGCTCCGTGCTGAAGCGGCCCAGCGCCGAGATGATGCCGCGCTGGTAGTTCGGCATGTTGTCGAGAAGCCCGGCCGGCGTGAAGAAGGGCATCATCGGCGTCCAGGTGTGGACGTCGACTTCACGGGTGACGAGATCGGCCGCGGTGGCGACCGCCTTGCTTTCACCTGGCGCAACGCCACGCGCCGTGAACTGCGGATCGTCGTCGATGTCTTCGGTCACCAGCGCGCCCACCGGATAGTAGAGGATGAGCAACACGAGGAGGATGCGCCACGTCCATCCCCAGACCCTCCGACCGCCTGACGATGGGACGGAAGTCGAGAGGCCCGGGCGCCAACCCCGAACGCGATCCCAGCTTCGACGCCACCAGGAAGGCTTTGCCGGCGGGGGTGCGCTGTAGTCCGGTTCGAATGTCATGGCACACCTTACCATTCGCCTCGTGACGAAACAGGGGCGAGGGCTGCTAGAGTGCATCGAATGTTATCAATGGAGTGGGTGGAATGGCTCTCGATCCGGAATCCCAGCGGCTGATCGACCTGATGGCGGCCGCGAACCGACCGGCGTGGAATACGCTCAGTCCGCAGGCCGCCCGCGATCTCTATCTTTCCCTGCGTCCGGGTGCGCAGGGGCCGCGTCCCGCCGGCGTCGACGTCGTCGACCGCACCATTCCCGGCCCGGCGGGAGAACTGGCCGTCCGCCTCTATCGTCCGGCCTCTGCGCCCGCCGACGCCGCCCTGCCGGCACTCGTCTATGCTCATGGCGGCGGCTGGGTATTCGGCAACCTCGACAGCCACGACGTGCTTTGCGCCCAACTCGCGCTCGAGGCGGGTATCGCCGTCTTCCATGTCGACTATCGCCTTGCGCCCGAGGCCCGCTTCCCCGGTGCCTTCGACGATGTCGTCGCGGGGCTCAAGTGGGTGGCTGCACATGGCGCTTCGGTCGGCATCGATGCCAACCGCCTGGCAATCGGCGGCGACAGCGCCGGCGGCAACCTCGCGGCCGCGGTCTCGATCTGGGCGCGTGACCATGGGGGACCGAAGCTCCGGATGCAGCTTCTCGCCTATCCCGTGACCGATGCCGTGGCCCGTGCGGAATCCTACCGGCATTTCGAGGACGGCTACGGCCTGAACGCCGTCACCATGGAGTGGTTCTTCGACCATTACACACCCGACAGAGCGAGCCGAGGCGACTGGCGCGTCTCGCCGCTGCGCGCCGCCTCGCTGGCGGGCCTGCCGCCGGCCCTGGTCGTCACGGCCGGCTACGATCCGCTGCGCGACGAAGGCCGCGCCTATGCCTCGCGCCTGCAGCAGGAAGGCACGCAGGCCGACCTGGTCGAGTTCGGCGGCATGCTGCACGGTTTCCTGAGTTCGCCGTTACTGCTGCACGGCGCCCGGCGCGGCACGACGCTCTGCGCCGCGGCCCTGCGCGAGGCGCTGGTGCTGCGCGCACAGTAACGACCTCAGCATGACCGTGACACCCCGCGGCGCCGCGCCGGTGGGCATGGCGTTGCCGGGACTGGTGGTCGCGGTCTGCATGATCGGCGACACGCTGCTCTATGCCGTGCTGCCGCTCTATCATCAGGAGTTCGGCCTCTCGCTGGTGATGGTCGGCGTGCTGCTGTCCCTCAACCGCTGGATCCGCCTGCTCGCCAATTCCGGCGTCGCCCACTTCGGCGAGCGGGTCGGCCCGCACGCGCTGATGATCGCGGGCGCGCTGGGCTCGGCGATCTCGACGACCGTCTATGGCCTGATCGACGATGCGACGGCGCAGGTCCTGGCGCGCATCCTCTGGGGCATCTCCTACGCCTCGCTCAACCTCGCGACACTCGCCTATGCCGTGAGCGACCGCGCCAATGCCGGCAAGCGGGTCGGCGCCAGCCGAGCCGCCATCGGCCTCGCGCAGGCCCTGTCGCTGGTCGGCGGCGCCTGGATCGTGCTCGAACTCGGCGCCCGCCCGGTGTTCCTGGTGTTCGGCGGCCTGACCCTGATCGCGCTCGCCGCCGCGATCGCCCTGCCCCGCCTGCCGCGCGAGCCGGTCGCGAAGCAGGGCTTCAAGCTGCCGGCGCCACATCGGTTGGAAGTCTGGGGCTTCGTCCTGGGATTCTCGGGCGACGGCGTCTTCCTGCTCACGCTCGCCTTCCTGATGAAGGACTCGATCACCTCCGTGGCGCCAGTGATGGCCACGGCAATGCTGCTGGCGCTGCGCTGGCTGGTCGAAGTCACGACGGGGCCGCTCGGCGGCTGGATCGGCGACCGGTTCGGCGCGCGCCGCATCGCCATCGCCAATGCCGGCCTGCTGGTCGGCGGCTTCATCCTGATCGCGGCCGACCACGAGCTGCTGGGCGCCCTTCTGATCGTCATGACGCGCGGTATGTTCAACACCCTGATCCCCGTGCTGGTGATCGAGCGCGGCCGCGGCTCTGTGCTTTCCAGCCAGGCGAGCTATTCGACCTGGCGCGATTTCGGTGCCGCGGTAGGCCCGCTGTCCGCTCCCTGGCTGTTCCTCAACGTCCCCCAGACCCCGCTTTATGCCGCGCTGGCCGTAGCCCTCGGCCTGAGCGGCTACTTCTGCCTGGTTCGCCGCTGAGACAATCAAACTGTATTACTTCCAATATACTTGCATTAGGAAATATATCGGTCTATTCAAGGCCGATGAATACGCCGTCCTTTTCCGCCGCCGTGAATCTGCTGCGTGCCACGGCGCGTCTCGAAGAGCGCTTCGCCGGCGAGCTCGGCTCCGTGCATGGGCTTGCCCTCAAGGAGGTGCTGCTGCTGATGCACCTCGACCGCGCGCCGCTGCGGCGGTTGAGCCGGATCGAGCTCGCCAAGCGGCTACATGTCAGCCCCTCCAGCGTGACCCGCATGACCAATCCGCTGGAGAAGCTGGGCTGCGTCGGTCGCGAAGCCGATCCGCGCGATGCCCGCCTCGCCTACGTCGTTCTGACCGAGGCGGGCCAGCGGCTGGTCGGCGAGGCCCGGGCGACGCTCGAACGCATGGCCGCCGACCTGTTCCGCGACCGCTGGACGAAGGCGGAGATCGCCACCCTGGCCGACCTGCTGGGGCGGCTCACCGCCGGCCAGCCGGGAGACCTGTCGTGATCCATCTCGTTTGCGGCTCGACGGGCGCCGGCAAGACCACCTACGCCCACGAGCTGCGCCGGGAGCTGGGCGCGCTGCATCTGTCGATCGACGACTGGATGGTGACACTGTTCGCGCCCGACGCATCCCCGCAGCCAAATTGGTCATGGATCGAGGAGCGTGTGCTGCGCTGCCAGCGGCAGATCGTGATGACGGCGCTGCAGGCAGCCGGCCAGGATGTGCCGTCCATCCTCGATCTCGGCCTTCAGCGCATCGACCAGCGCCGTCGCGTCGCCGAGCAGGCAGCGTCGGCGGGCATTGCCGTACGCCTGCACTTCCTTGACGTCGACGCCCCGGAGCGCTGGCGCCGGGTCGAGCGACGCAACGAGCAGCGGGGCGAGTCCTTCCGCGTGAAGGTCACGCGCCCGATGTTCGACTTCATCGAGACGATCTGGCAGCCACCGACAGACGACGAGATGTCAGCCTACGACGGCGTGCGCATCGCGGCCTAGCGAAACACATCCTTGCGGTGGCGCACCTCGGCGAACACCGCGACCGGGTCGCCGCCGGAGAGACCGACCGCTGCCTGGACCGCCGGCACATCGACGCGCAGGAACGGGTTGGTGGCCTTCTCCTCGCCGAGCAGCGACGGCACCGTGGCCTCGCCCCGGGCGCGCGCCGCATCGATGGCCGCCGAGCGAGCCTTGAGCTGCTGGTTCCCGGTCTCGACCGTCAACGCGAAGCGAGCGTTCGACTGGGTGTATTCATGCGCACAATAGACCCGCATGTCGTCGGGCAGGGCGCGCAAACGGCTGAGCGAGCTCCAGAACTGCTGCGGCGTGCCTTCGAACATGCGGCCGCACCCGAGTGCAAAAAGCGTGTCGCCGCAGAACAGCGCCTTCTGTTCGCGGAAGGCATAGGCGATATGGCCGCTCGTATGGCCCGGCACGAAGAAGATCTCGGCCTCGGCCTCGCCCAGCCGGTAGCGGTCGCCGTCGTCGACCTCGACGTCGATGCCGGGGATCCGCGAACGGTCCTGGCGCAGGCCGACGATGGTGCAGCCGGTCGCCTTCTTGATCTCCAGGTTGCCGCCCACATGATCGCCGTGGTGGTGGGTGTTGAGGATGTGGGTGATCTTCCAGCGGCGCTTTTCGGCCTCGGCGAGGACGGGTCCGGCCACGGCGGGGTCGACGACGGCCACAGCGCCGCTTTGCGGCTCCCGCATCAACCACACGTGATTGTCATTCAGGACAGGGATACGGACAATGTCTAGCGTTGTGCTCATGATGCAAGGCTAGCAGAGCTGACTTGCGCGGGCCATGGCCCGTCCGCGGTGCTTTCTGCTACAGTTGAGCAATGTGGAGCAACGTCCTCGACCTCGAGGAATTCTACGGCAGCACGCTCGGGCAGATGACCCAGCGGCTCCTGCGAACGCGCCTGCGCGAAGTCTGGCCCAATGTGCGCGGCGAGACGGTGCTGGGACTGGGCTATGCGCAGCCGCTCCTGCGCCCCTTCATGGAAGAGGCCGCGCGCACACTCGCCTTCATGCCCGCACAACAGGGGGTCACACGCTGGCCGCGCGAGGGCCGAAACCTCGCAACCCTGGTCGACGAGCTGGATCTGCCGCTGCCCGACCGGTCGGTCGACCGGGTCGTGCTGGTCCATGCCGTCGAATGCACCGAGCAGCTGCGCCCGATGCTGCGCGAGATCTGGCGCGTGATGGCAGATGGCGGGCGCATGGTCGTCGTGGCGCCGAGCCGTACCGGCTTTTGGTCCCAGATCGACCGCTCGCCCTTCTATCAGGGCCATCCCTATTCCACCGGACAGCTCAGCGCGCTGCTGCGCGCCAACATGTTCGCGCCGCTGCGCCAGACGCGCGCCCTCTACATGCCGCCGACGCGGTCGCGGCTGATGATGCGCATGGCGCCGACCGTGGAACGGTTCGGCCAGCGCTGGCTCGGCCGCTTCGGCGGCGTCAACGTCATCGAATCGGGCAAGCAGCTCTATGCCGGCATTGCCGAGCGCAGCCAGCCGCAAGCGGTTCCGGTGCGGCCGAAGCTGCGCGTCGCCAGTTCGCGTGACACGCCGCAGGTCGCAGGCGCCGCGCGCAACGCCGAGGATGGCGACAAGCCCGCTTCCTGAATTCCCGAAAGAAAGAACGACAATGTCATTCGCTCCGCGCGTCATCGCGCTGCTGGGTTTTGGCGAGGCCGGCTCGGCCATCGCCAGCGGTCTCGGTGCGGAGACGGGATGGCGCGGACCTTCGAAGCCCGGCGACAACGCCCCGCGCCGCCTGATCGCCATCGACACTGCACTCGACAAGGATCCGCGCGGCACGGCCCTGGGCAAGGTGGCGCGCGACCTCGATGTCGCGATCAGCGACGGCTATACCGAGGCGCTCAGCGAGGCCGATCTCGTGATCTGCGCCGTGCAGGGCGAGCATGCCCTCTCGGCCGCCCGGTCGGCGGCGCCACTCCTGAAGAAGGGCGCGCACTATCTCGACCTCTGCACCGTCACCGGCAAGATGTCGGACGAGGACCGCGCCGAGATCGAGACGGGTGCCGGCCGCTACATCGACATCGCCGTGATGGGCGGCTTCTTCAAGCAGGGCATCAAGGCGCCGATGCTGGTGGCCGGCGAGGATGCCGCCGCGGCCGTGGCCTGGATGAACGAGAACGGCTTCGTCGCCACCTTGCTGGGAGCGAAGCCCGGCAGCGCCTCATCGGTGAAGATGCTGCGCAGCACGCTCGTGAAGGGTCTCGAGGCGCTGGGTGTCGAGGCGCTGGTCGCCGCGCAGCGCCAGGGCATCCTCGAGGAGGTGCTGGGTTGCCTCGGTGATGCCGATTCGATGGGCCTGAGCGGCTTCATCACCATGCTGGTGCAGACGCACGTGGTTCATGCCCACCGCCGATGGGAAGAGATGGGCCTGGTCGCCCAGACACTGCGCGAGACCGGTGTCGATCCGCTGATGACCGAGGCCATTGAGAAGAGCCATCGCCGTACTGTCGACGCCCACATTGCCCCGGCCGACGGCCAGGTGCCGAGCCTCGGAGAGGCGCTGAAACTCCTCTCGGACAAGGTGATCCGTGGCAGGTGAGGTCTTCGACCAGCTGGTGACGCTTCTCACCGACGCGAAAGCCAACTTCCGTGTCATCGAGCATGCGCACGAGGGCAAGTCGGAAGCCATCAGCGCCATCCGCGGCAATCGTCCCGACCAGGCCGCGAAGGCCATGGTACTGGATGTGCGCGGCGGTGGCGGCGGCAAGCGTCATGTCCTCGCCATCCTGCCCGGCAGCCGCAAGCTCGACTTCGCCGCCGTTGCCGCTCTCTTCGAAGCGCGCAAGTGCGGCTTCGCCTCGCCGGACACGGCGCAGGCGCTGACCGGCTGCGTCATGGGCGCGGTGCCGCCCTTCGCGCTCAATCCCGACCTCTCGATCGTGGTCGAGGAAGACCTGCTCGCGAACGAGACGCTGTTCTTCAACGCCGGCCGGCTCGACCGCTCGATGGAGCTCGACACCAAGGACTGGCTGGCGGTTGCCAGGCCACGCCTCGCCCGGATCGCGACCCGTGACTGAGACCTGGCGCTTCGGTCCCGTGACCGAGGCGGATTTCGAGCCCTTGCTGATGCTTCGCACCGAGGTGATGCGCGAGCATCTGGAACGGGTCGGACGCTATACGCCCGAGCGATCCCGCAAGACGTTTCGCGGTCACTTCGACGAACCCGGAATGCGCCTGATCCTGCGGGGCGACAGACGCGTCGGCTGTGTGGGCTTCCGCAAGCACGACCACGAAATCAGGATCGACTCGTTCTACCTCGATCGCCAGCTGCACGGCTCTGGCCTCGGCACGAAGATCCTGCGGGCGCTCCTGGCCGAAGCCGATGCCGCCGGTCTTCCCATTCGCCTCGAAGTGCTGAACGGCAGCCCGGCCGACCGCCTCTACCTGCGCCACGGCTTCGTGAAGCTAAAGGAAGACGCGATCGAGGGCTTCTACGAAAGGCCCGCCGCCGCCCGCGCGATCGCCGCCCTGCAGCCGCGCGGTCGCGGTCATCGGTTCGTCTTCTACGGCGACGCCTGCTCCGGCGTGGCCGGCGCCCCTCATGAACGCACCTTCGCCGGCGTCAACGCGGTCGTGCGGCGTCTCGCGCCGGCGCCCGAATTCATCCTGTTCCTGGGCGACGAGATCGCGGGTTACACGGCCGACGCGGACTCGCTGCGCCGCCAGTGGCGGCATTGGCTCGACGAGGAGATGGGCTGGCTCGACCGCCGCGCGATCCCGATGTGGCATACGACGAGCAACCACGCGACCTACGACGCGATGAGCGAGGACGTGTTCCGCGAGGTGCACGACCACCTGCCGCGCAACGGGCCTCCTGGACAGGAAGGCCTGTCCTACTGGGTGCGGCGCGGCGACCTGCTGCTGGTCTTCGTCCATACGCTGTGGACCGGCCTTGGCGGCGAGGGACACGTCGAGACGGACTGGCTTCGCGACGTCCTTCGCCAGCATGCCGATGCGCGCCACAAGATCGTCGCGGGCCATCACCCGGTCCATCCGGTCAACGGCTTCGCCGGCGCCTATCAGCGCGATATCGGTCCGGAGCACGCGACCGCCTTCTGGAACCTGCTCGGCGAGCACGGCGTGCTGGCCTATCTGTGCGGCCACATCCTCGCCTTCGACGTCCAGGTCCATCGCGGTGTGCTGCAGATCTGCACCGCGGGCGCCGGCACCGCCCATCGCATGCCGGAGGGCGTGGAGTATCTCCATGCCGCCCAGGCCGCGCTGGATGACGACGGCCTGCGCTATCAGGTGCTCGATGCCGAGGGTGTGGTCCGCGAGAGCCTGTCCTGGCCGCTGGAGGTGCCGCCCTTCGAGCAGTGGCAGCGCCTCGAGGAAGCACGGTTCGACCGGGACAGGATCGCCGCCTTCCGATTCACCGGCCGCACCGCCGCTGCAGGCACAAGCACCGCGCAGACGTTCCTGTCGGCATTCCGGGCCGGGCAGCGCGCGCCCTTCTGGGTCGGTCTCAGCGGGCCGGCGCAGCGCCTCATGGTGATCCTGGAACCGGAGCCCGGCCGCAGCCCGCATTATTGGGTCGGCCCGCCGCTCACGGCCGATGCACCGTTCGACATCCAGCTGCTCGTCCATCCCGGCATGGGTCCGGGCGGCTTGCTCCATCGCCTGTCTGGCGACGACGCTTGGACATCCCTATCGGCCGCCTCCGCCTGGGGCGCCGAGCGCCTGGATTGGCCGGACCACTGGAGCGTCGGCCACGGTCAGCAAGGCCCGGGCGACCGCGCCTTCCTCGGCCGCGATCTCGCGGTCTCAGCGGCGACTTTCGACCCGTAAGGGCTAAACCCGCCTCAGCACGAACACCCCCTGCTCGACGAACAGATCGGTGAGCTGCGCCAGCTCCTCCAGCACGCCTTGCAATGGTCAAGCTTCGGCCTGACGATCTCAACATCCAACCTGCAGGAGACGCGGGTGCGTCTGGTACTTGCCATACTGTCACTCAATCTGGCGATCTGTCTGCCCGCGGCTGCTCAGCCGAGCCGCCCGGCCTCTGAGTTCGACATCATGGCGGAGCAAAGCGCGATCTGCTCAGCCGGCAAGAGTGGCGCGCTGGACTTCTACCGCGCGCTCGTCGACGGATGGGAGGCCGATGGACGGCTGATTGCAGCCAACAAGCTGTATCCGATGGTACGCCGAGTAGGCCCCAGACTTTTGATCGCGGTTGACCAAGCCGGGGGCGTCGACCTCAGGGACAACACCGATGTGTGTGCTGCTCATAACTGGGACGTCAGCGGCCGTCAGCACCGCATCCGAGCTTACTTCCCCGTCAGCGGGATCCTCGCCGTCGGCCACCATGCCAAGGAAACGAACGGGCTCTACCTCTTTCGCCTGCACGATGGCGCGAAGGCGGAAATCGACGGCGGCCAGAAACTCCGCGAGTCGCCCGACGGCCATTGGCTTGCCATCGTCGAGTGGGACATGGGGCTCGAGCCGGCTGTGAGCCTCTGGAACAGTAGTGATCCCGATCTGAGCCCTCGCAAAAGGTTGAGCGATGCGACCGACGCCGCGTTTCATGGCCCCGCAAGGCTCGTCATAAACTACTGGGATCGCCCTCCGGTCACTCTTCACCTGCGCGATGGCGCCTGGGTCGAGGACTCAATCCCGCCGTAGCATGAACACCGCCTGCTCGCCGATCAGGTTGGCGAGCAGCGGCGGCAGGTTGATGCGGCGGCTCGTGCTGTTGAGCACGATGGCGCGCTCGATGCGCACGCCCATGGTGCGGCAGAGCGCCCGGAAATCGTCGATGCTGCAGAGATGGATGTTGGGCGTGTCGTACCACTTGTGGGGAAGCGACGCGGTCTCCGGCATGCGGCCGCCGAACACCAGTCGCAGCCTGACCTGCCAGTGCGCGAAGTTGGGGAAGGAAACGATGGCGCGCTTGCCGACGCGCAGCATCTGCTCCAGCACCCGGCGCGGCTCGCGCGTGGCCTGCAGGGTCTGGCTCAGGATCACGTAGTCGAAGGCGGCGTCGGGATAGTCGCGCAGGTCGGTATCGGCGTCGCCCTGGATGACCGAGAGGCCGTTGGCGACACAGGCGTTCACGCCGGCCTGGCTGAGCTCCATGCCGCGGGCATCGACCCCCTTGGCGTTCGTGAGGTAGGCCAGCAGCGCCCCGTCGCCGCAGCCGACATCGAGCGCACGGGTGCCCGGCTCCACCATGTCGGCGATGAGCTGCAGGTCGACGCGGATCGGCGCGATCATCAGTGGGTACTCCGGAGGCCGCGCGCCGTGGCGGCGCCCTTGAGGAATCCCGACAGGGTCCGGAACATCTCGGGCTCGTCGAGCAAGAAGGCGTCATGGCCCTTGTCGCTGTCGACCTCGACGAACGACACGTTGGCGGCGGCGGCATTGAGCGCATGCACGACGGCGCGGCTTTCGCGCGTCGGGAACAGCCAATCGCTGGTGAAGGACATCAGGCAGAAGCGCGTCGCCGTCCCCTTGAAGGCATTGGCCAGCACGCCGCCGTGCGCGCCCGCGAGATCGAAATAGTCCATCGCCCGGGTGATGTAGAGGTAGCTGTTGGCGTCGAAGCGGTCGACGAATGTCGATCCCTGGTGGCGCAGGTAGCTCTCGACCTGGAAATCCGCGTCGAAGCCGAAGCCCAGCGCGTCGCGGTTCTGCAGGGAGCGGCCGAACTTGCGCTGCAGCGCCTGCTCCGAGAGGTAGGTGATGTGTGCCGTCATACGGGCGACGGCCAGGCCGCGCGCCGGATTGGTCTGGTGCAGGCGGTAGTCGCCGCCCTTCCACTCCGGGTCGGCCATGATGGCCTGACGGCCGACTTCGTGGAACGCGATGTTCTGCGCCGAATGATGCGCGGCGCAGGCGATCGGCACGGCCGAGAAGACGCGCTTCGGATAGCTCGCCGCCCATTCCAGCACCTGCATGCCGCCCATTGAGCCGCCGATGACGCAGAAGAGGTCGGGAATACCGAGATGATCGAGCAGCGCCGCCTGGGCGCGCACCATGTCGCCGATCGTCACGACCGGGAACCGCAGGTTCCACGGCTGGCCGGTCGAGGGGTCCCGGGCCTGCGGGCCGGTGGTGCCCATGCAGTGGCCCAGCACGTTGATGCAGATGATGAAGTAGCGGTCGGGGTCGAGAATCTTGCCCGGCCCGATCAGGCTCTCCCACCATCCCTCCTTGCCGGTGACCGGATGCCGGTCGGCGACGAACTGGTCGCAGGTCAGGGGATGGCAGACCAGCACGGCGTTGGACTTGGCGTCGTTCAGCGTGCCGTAGGTCTGATAGGCCACGCGGTAGGGCCCGAGGTCGGCGCCGCAGTCGAGCCGCAACGGCCGGTCCACGCCCAGGATCGCGTGGCGGCATTGCGCCAGCGCCTTGCGTTCGGCATCGGTCAGGTCGTCGAGCACTGCCCACTCCAACGAAAAAGCCCCCGACCGGAAGGACGGGGGCTTTTTCGAGCGCTCCGACCTTTTAGCGGTGTTTAACGTGGCCGCAAGCCGGTCGGCTCAAATTCCACGGAGAGGCTCTATAAGGTCGCGGCGGGCAGGAGGCAAGCCTCTTGCGGCTTGTTTGCCTTTACGGGAGCCGTGCGGACGTAGTATCGCCGCTGCGCACAGGAAAAAACGGCCTAATGGACGCTCCCAGTCTCGACAGCTTGCGGCAGGAAATCGACGCCATCGATACCGAATTGCACGGCCTGATCCGCCGTCGCGCGGAGGTCGTCGAGCATATCTCCGCGGCCAAGCCGGCGGGTGGCCTCGCCCTGCGTCCGGGCCGCGAAGCGCAGGTGCTGCGCAAGCGCCTGGCCGCCCACGAGGGCCGGTTTCCGTCCGGCGCGGTCTATCGCATGTGGCGCGAGATGATGAGCGCCTTCACGCTGATCCAGACGCCCGGGCTCAAGATCGCGATCTGCCGCCCGGACGACCAGCCCGGATACTGGGACCTCGCCCGCGATCATTTCGGCTGCCAGATCCCGTTCGTCGCGCACGACACGCCGGCCGGCGTCCTCTCGGCCGTGCGCGCCGGCCCAACCACCATCGGCATCGTGCCGGCCCCCCTCGAGACGGACTCGACTCCCTGGTGGCCCCTGCTCGCCGGCAAGGACACGACACTGCCGACCGTGGTGGCCCGTCTTCCGTTCCTCGCCATGCCGAATGCCCGGGCGCGCGGAATCTCGGCCTTCGTGCTGGCCCGCATCGACGCCGAGCCGAGCGGCGCGGACCGCGCCCTCCTGGCGGTCGAGGCGAAGAACGGGTTGAGCCGCGACCGCATCGCCTCCGCCCTCGCCAAGGCCGGCCTGCCGGCCTTCACGTCGGCGCTGGACCAGACCGTGGCCGGGGTGCATCACTATCTGGTCGAAGTGCCGGGCGTGATCGCCGACGAGGATCCGCGTCTGCGCGACCTCGAGGCGGCTCTCGGCCTCGAGAAGGGCTGCGCGGCCGCCATCGGCGCCTATGCCGTGCCGATCGACGCCAAACCGTGAACTGAACTTTCGCAGGAGACTGGCATGAGCGCGCTCACCCCGCGTCCGGGCATCATGAAGATCGCGCCCTATGTGCCGGGCAAGGATTCGATCGACGGCAAGGAGACGATCGCCAAGCTCTCGTCCAACGAGGGCGCGCTGGGCCCCTCGCCGAAGGCGATGGCGGCCTATGCCAAGGCGGCTTCGGAGCTGCATCGTTATCCCGACGGCGACACCGCCAGGCTGCGCGCGGCGCTCGGCCGCCACTACGGCCTCGATCCGGCGCGCATCGTCTGCGGCGCGGGCTCCGACGAGATCCTAAACCTGCTGGTCCGCGCCTACTGCGGCCCGGGCGACGAGCTGCTCTACAGCCAGTACGGCTTCCTGATGTACGCGATCAACGCGCTGGGCGTCGGCGCGACCCCGGTCGCGGCGCCGGCCAAGGGCTATGGCAGCGACGTCGATGCGATGCTGGCGGCGGTGACGGACAGGACGCGCATCGTCTGCCTCGCCAACCCGAACAATCCGACCGGCACCTACGTCAGCAAGGACGATGTCCGTCGCCTGCATGCCGGCCTGCCGAAGAACGTCCTGCTGGTCATCGACGCGGCCTATGCCGAGTATGTCAGCCGCAACGACTACGAATCGGGCGTCGAACTGGTCGACCAGGCCGAGAACGTGGTGATGACCCGCACCTTCTCGAAGATCTACGGTCTCGGCGGATTGCGTCTCGGGTGGATGTACGGACCGGCCGGAATCGTCGACGTCATGAGCCGGCTGCGCCAGCCGTTCAACGTGAACTCGGCGGCGCAGATCGCCGGCATCGCGGCGCTCGAGGACATTTCCCACACCGATGCCAGCCGCACCAACAACGACATCTGGCTGCCCTGGCTCAGCGCCGAACTCACGAAGCTCGGCCTGGAGCCGGTACCGAGCGTCGGCAATTTCCTGCTGGTCGGCTTCGGCTCGAAGGAACGCGCCGTCGCGGCCAACGAGTGGCTGATGAACGACGGCCTGATTCCGCGCCTCGTCGCGGGCTACGGCCTGCCGGAGCACCTGCGCATCACGGTGGGAACCGAGGCCGAGGTGAAGGCGGTGCAGGCCTCGCTCGCGCGGTTCGTGGCGGCGAAATGAGCGAGCCGCTGTTCGACAAGATCGCGCTGATCGGCATCGGGCTGATTGGCGGCTCGATCGCGCTGGAGGCGCGCAAGCGCGGCCTCGCGAGGTCGATCGTGGCCGCGACGCGCAGCCGCGAGACGGCGGCCCTCGCCAACAGGCTGAAGCTCGCCGATCACTGCGGCACCGATCTCGCGGAAGCCTGCAGGGATGCCGATCTGGTGATCGTCTGCACGCCGGTCGGCGCCTGCGGACCGGCCGCCCAGGCCATCGCGGCGAGCCTGAAGCCCGGCTGCATCGTGTCGGACGTCGGCTCGGTGAAGCAGACCGTGATCGCCGACATGGCGCCGCACATTCCCGAGGGCGTGCATTTCGTGCCGGCCCATCCGGTCGCCGGCACCGAGAATTCCGGCCCCGAGGCCGCGCTGCTCGACCTGTTCCAGGGCCGCTGGTGCATCCTGACGCCGCTGCCCGACAGCGACGAGGCCGCGGTCGCCCGGCTGGAAGCCTTCTGGAAGGGCCTTGGCAGCCAGGTCGAGCGCATCGACCCCAAGGACCATGACCGTATCCTGGCCATCACCTCGCACCTGCCGCACCTGATCGCCTACACGATCGTGGGCACGGCCGACGATCTCGGCGGCCACCTGAACAGCGAGGTCCTGAAGTTCGCCGCCGGCGGCTTCCGCGACTTCACGCGCATCGCGGCCTCAGATCCCACCATGTGGCGCGACGTATTCATGAACAATCGCGAGGCGGTCCTCGAAGTTCTGCAGCGCTTCCAGGAGGATCTTTTCTATCTGCAGCGCGCGATCCGCTGGGGCGAGGGCGACAAGCTGTTCGACCTGTTCACGCGCACGCGCGAGATCCGGCGCGCCCTGATCCACCTCAACCAGGCCTAGGATTGGGCACGCCCTCGGCAACGGCGCCGACAAGACCCCTGTGGGTCTTCGGCTACGGCTCGCTGATGTGGAACCCGGGCTTCGCGACGCCGGAAACCCAGGCGGCGCGGCTGCAGGGTTGGCACCGCGCCTTCTGTATCTATTCGGAACACTATCGCGGCACGCCCGAGAGGCCGGGGCTCATGCTTGGCCTGCTGCCCGGCGGCTCCTGCCGCGGCCTCGCGCACCGGCTGCCGGACGCCTCCTATGAGGAGGTACGGCGATACCTGATCCATCGCGAGATCGACAATGACGGCGTGTACGTGGAGACGGTGCGGCCGCTCCGGCTGGACGACGGTCGCGTCGTGCCGTCGCTGGTCTATCTCGCCGATCGCACCCACCGGCAGTTCGCCGGGAAGCTGCCGGAAGCGGAGGCGCTGCGCCTGATCCGCCAAGGAAGGGGCGCCACCGGCACCAGCCTCGAGTACGTGCTGAATACCGTGGCCCATCTCGGCGAGCTGGGTCTCAGCGACCGCTCGCTCGAAAGGCTGGCCCGCGCCGCCGCCGGCAGCGCGGAACCGTCGGAACGCTAGCGGCGCGCGGCCTCGGTCGCGAACACCGACTGCACCACGAAGCCCAGCTCTTCCCGCGCCTGCTCGACCGACAGGCCGAGGCGCTGGCGGAGCACGACCCAGCTTTCCGGCGCAATCGCCAGGGCCAAAGCGGTCAGCGTCCGCTGCCGCGATTCCGCCGGCAGGGCCGCCAGTTCGGGACCGAAGGCCTGCGAGAGCTGCGCGGTATTGGCGCTGTAGATCTGGGAGATCATGTCGGCCGCTTCCGGCGAGCGGCGCTGCAGGGTCTCGACGAAGGTCCACATCGGGCTGAGCTGCTCGTAACGGTCGGCGCACTGGTTGATCATGCTGGCGATCCGGGTCTCGACGGGCCCGGCGGCCGCGATCGCGGGGGCCTCGCCCACCAGCGCGGCCAGGACGCGGCCGAGCACGGCGACATAGAGTTCGGCGGTGTCGGCGAAGTGCTGGAAGACAGTGCGGGCCGAGACGCCGGCCATCTGCGCGATGTCGCGCACGATCGGCGCGACCTGTCCGGCCGCGGCCAGGGCCAGGGCGGAGGCCACGATCGATTCGCGCGTGCGGGCGACGCGGTCGCCCCGACCGGCCGTATGAGGCTGCTTCGTGTGCAGGGTCTGACCGTCCATTCCTGACTCCCCAGCGAGTGTTTGCCGTCGCTTCGGCAACCTTGTTGCTTCTAAAGATACTGCAAGCAAATCACTACATATGAAGCTACTAGTGCATCCTCATTTCAAGTGCTGCGATGCGCCATAAGGGCGCGTCCGATGTAAGATTCGCGTAAGGTGACGGTGCCCGAATGTCCGAGAAGAAGTTTGCCCCCGCGTCTCTCGCCGCCCAGGCGATGGGATGGGTCGACCCGGTCACCCGGGCCGTGGTGCCGCCCATCCACATGGCCAGCACCTACCTCCGCGACGAGGACAATGGCTACAGTTCCGGGCGCATCTATGCACGCTCGGATAACCCCACCTTCGATCACGCCGAGGCAACGCTGACGGCGCTCGAGGGCGGCGCGAAGTCCCTGATCTTCTCGTCGGGCATGAGTGCCGCGACCGCCTGTTTCCTGGCCCTGTCGCCCGGTGACCATGTCGTGACCTCGAAAGTCATGTACTGGGCGCTGCGCAACTGGCTGATGACCTTCGCGACCCAGTGGGGGCTCAAGGTCGAGTTCGTCGATACCGACAAGACCGACCAGGTGGCGGCCGCCGTCAAGCCGGGCGTGACCAAGCTCGTCTGGATCGAGACGCCGGCCAACCCGACCTGGAGTGTTTCCGACATTGCGGCGATCGCCGAGATTGCACACAAGGCGGGGGCGCTGCTCGGCGTCGATTCGACGGTCGCGACGCCGGTGCTGACGCGGCCGATCGAGCATGGCGCCGACATCGTCATGCATTCGGCCACCAAGTACCTGAACGGCCACTCCGACATCATTGCCGGCGCCCTGACCGGTGCGCGCGACGATGCCCATTGGGCGAAGCTCCGGACCATCCGCGCGCAACTCGGCACCATTCTCGGCCAGACCGAGGCATGGCTGCTGATGCGCGGCATGCGCACCCTCTTCCCGCGCGTCGCCTGGGCCTGCAAGTCCGCGCAGGCTCTCGCCGAGAAGTTCGCCGAGCATCCGATGGTGGAACAGGTCCTCTATCCCGGCCTGCCCTCCTTCACGGGACACGCGGCGGCGGCAAAGCAGATGAAGGGTGGCTTCGGCGGCATGCTGTCGGTCCGGGTGAAGGGCGGCGAACGCGCGGCCATCGCCACGGCCGCGCGCGTCGAATTGTGGAAGCGCGCCACCTCACTTGGGGGTGTCGAGAGCCTTATCGAGCATCGCGCCAGCATCGAGGGCCCGGGCACGCCCTGCCCGCCCGACCTGCTGCGGCTCTCGGTCGGCGTCGAGGAGAGCAGCGACCTGTTCGACGATCTCGACCAGGCGCTGAAGCGCGCACACAACGCTTAAGAAATTCCCGTCGTCCCGAGCGGAGCGCAGCGAAGTCGAGCGACGACGGGTTCTATGGATTAGGCGGTCGTGCCGAACACCGCGCCCAGCCCCGCGCCGATGCGCTCGTTCATCATCTCGATCGAGCCGTCGGTATAGGCCGCGATCTTGGCGCCCGCGAGATGGCGCGCGAGCGGATAGTCTGCCCTAAGACCGTTGGCGCCCATCGCCTGGATGCAGTCGGCGATGCGCTGCACGGCCATGTCGGTCGCGAACTTCTTGGCGTAGGCAGCGGGCATCACCGCATCGGCGCCTTCGTCGATCAGGCGTGCGGCGCGATAGGTGAGAAGGCGCGCAGCCTCAAGGTCCGTCGCGGCGTCGACCAGCTTCCAGCGCACGCCCTGATGCTCGATCACCGGTTGGCCGAAGGTCTTGCGCTGTTGCGTATAGCGCACGGCCGTTTCGAGCGACGCCTGCAGCATGCCGCAGCACATGGCCGCCACATAGGCACGGGCGCCGTTGATGCCGGCCAGTGCCGCCTTGAAGGCCTTGCCCGGCGGATGCAGCACCGCCTCGTCGGGCGCGAAATAATCGACCAGGCGGAACCCGCCGACGCCGATGGCGTGGCCGCCGTGGAGCTCGAACGGCTTCTCGCGATGGAAGCCTGGCCGCTCGGCCTCGATCGCCAGGCAGATGATGCCGCGATAGCCTTGGGACTTGTCGGTCTGCGCATAGGCGACCGAGAGGCCCGCGACCGCGGCATTGGTGATCCACGCCTTGGCGCCGTTCACCTTCCAGCCGCCCTCGACCCTGACCGCCTCCATTTCGAGGCCGCCGAAGTCGCTACCAACGCCGGGTTCGCTGAGACCCGCGCAACCGATCAGATCGCCGGTCAGCATGCGCGGCAGCAGCCGCCCCACATGGGCGGGCTGGCCGTCGCGGGCGAAGCGCGCACAGGCATTGTGATGGTTGATCAATGCGAACGCGAAGGCGAAGTCGTGCCGCGCGATCTCCTCGAAGGCGCGCAGCTTGCAGGAGAAGGACAGGCCCTGCCCGCCATGCTTCTTCGCCAGTTCGATCGTGTTGAGGCCGATGGCACAGGCCGCCTTGATGGTCTCCAGCGGATAGCGGCGTTCCCACTCCCAGCGCCCGGCATTGGGAGCGACATGTTCTTCGGCGAAAGCCGTGGCGCGTGCCACGACGGCGCGCTCCTCGGGCGTGAGGATTTCATCGAGCATGTTCTTGAGATACACGATTGGACCTCAGGCGCAACCGCAGGCTAGAATGGCTCCGTTGCGGGTGTAGCTCAGGGGTAGAGCGTCGGCTTCCCAAGCCGTAGGTCGCGGGTTCGAATCCCGTCGCCCGCTCCATTTCTTTCGATGATCGATTTCCCCGGGCGCCGGCGTCAGCGCGAGGCGACGGGCGGAACGCTCGATGCCGCCAGCCGGACGAGATCGTTCTGGCTGCGAACACCGGTCTTGTCGAAAATGCTCTGCAGATGCGAGCGCACCGTCGTGGCCGACAGTCCGAAGTTGCGCGCCACCTCGGGTACGCTGCCGAACTGCAGCAATCCGGTGAACACCTGGAACTCGCGCGGCGTCAGGCCATAGAGCTGTGCCAGGGCCTGCATGGGCGGCATCTCGTCGGCGACGACCGGGCGCACGAACACGGCGCAGGCCGCGCCGCCCGACGGCAGCGAGACCGGCCGTCCCTTCGGAACGAGCGACACGAGGTAGGCGACGAAGCGCTGCCCTCCCGGCGACGAAACGGCGATTTCGCCCACGGCGGTTCCCCCATCGATGCCGCGCAGGGCCGCTCGCAGACTCTCCGTGGCGCCGCCGTCGCGGAAGGCAAACCGGTCGCCGGCGCGGGCGACCGGACCGCCATCGGAAGTCAGGGCACGCGACGCGGCATTCGCGAACAACACGACACCGGCGGCGTCGAGCAACCATACCGCATCGGTCATCGCGTCGAAGGTCGCGGTCAGGGCCGCGCCCTGCCCGCGCACGCCCTCGAACAGGCGGGCGATGGTGACGGCGCGCCGGACGTGCGGCGAGACGAGTTCCATGCGCCGGATTTCGGCATCGCCCGCGAGATCCTCGTCGGCAAAGCGTGTCACGCCGAACATTCCGACCGCGGAGGTGCTCTTGGCCAGGACCGTTACGACCACATCGTGAAATCGCTGCGGGGCCGCCCACTCCAGATAGAAACGCGACCCGCGATACTCGTCCATGTCCAAGACCCGCGACAGCGCGGTCGACGAACCGACGTCCATGAAGGCGGTGAAGGGCAGCACCGGATTGAGCTGCAGGTATTTCTCGAAGTAGAGCCGCGTCCACTCGGGATCGGCATTGTAGGACTGGAGAAAGCCCCCGGTGGCGGACCGGTGGTCCTGATGGAAGAGAAGCGCGCTCGATCCGCCGACGTACCGCGAGAGCCGCTCGAGCGCGGACGTCCATTTCCCGGGGTCCAGAATGCAATCGTAGAGAGCCCCGATCGCCTCGGAGAAAGCCTCTTCTTCCCTCATATGCGACTCCCCAAGCGTACTCCCCACGCCGGCCTCCCGTGATCTCCCACGATCGTAGGAAGCGGCAACCCCAACACGCAGATACCGTCCCGTCCCACATCGACGGGTCGTTGATCCTCGCACATCTCCGCAGTCGCAGAGAAGGCGCGATTCACGAATTGCGGCCCGTGATCGGCGAGGAGGTCACATGGCGGCGATCATCGGCTCCGGTTTCATTTCGGACTCGGCCCTGCCGGGCATTCGTTCGCTGCCCTCGGCGGCAGTCCTGCCGGATGGTCGCTTTCTGATCGCCTGGACGGACAACAGCGAGGCAGGGATCATCCCCGCGGGCGCGCCGGCGGACGGCTATTACGCCAACGGGTGGCAGGTGAAGGCCCGGTTGTTTGCCGCCGATGGAACCGCCCTCGGCTCCGAGTTCAGGATCGACAATCCCGCCGGACTCACCCCGCACAATCAATGGTTCCCCATGGTCGCCGCCCGGCCGGACGGCACGTTCCTGGTGGCTTACCAGACGGAGTGGCGCTCTTCTCCCGACGATCCGCTCGACATCGTCGGGGAGGTGCCGGACCTTCCACCCTACGAGGGCATCGCCGGCCGGATCGTCACGCCACAGGAGGGCGCGGCTCCGGCCGTCTCGACCCAATTCTTCCTCTACACGAAGGAGAACACCCGCACGCTTCTCGACGACCTCGCGGTCGATGCCGATGGCGACTACGTCGCGGCCATCAGCCACTATCATGGCATCTGGAACTTCGCCCTGGACCGCTACACCACGCTTGCCGAGCAGGTAGGGTCGATCGTTCAGGGAGATCCCCAAGCGACGATGGTGGACGGCACGGCGGAAGTACTCGGGGCCGGCAGTACGATTGAAAAGTCGGTAAGTCTCGCGCCGCTCGCCGGCGGGGGCCATGTTCTCGCCTGGGAACAGCGCGATGGCACAAGCTTCAACTACGACGTCTTCGCCCAGGTGCTCGATGCGCCGGGTGGCGACGGCGTCAAAATCCCGGTGGCCGTCGGCGCGGGCAATCAGGCCGCGGCGGAAGTCGCCGCGCTGGGCACCGGCAACTTCATCGTCACCTGGACCGACGGGCCGAGCAGCTCGTTGCGCGGGCGCGTCTTCGACCCGCTGGGCAACGCCGTCACGCCGGTCTTCACGCTCCTCACCGATCCCTTCCCTGCCCACGACTTCGAAGCGATCGGCCTGATCGACGGTGGCTTCGCGCTGACATGGGTGTCGGGTCCCGCTGTCGTCGGCACGATCTATCTGGCTGCCTTTGGCTACGATGGCAGCCTGAAGATGTCGCCGACTGCGATCGCGGTCGGGGACCATCCGCAGATCGCCCAGCAGGCGGACGGCGACCTGATCATCGTCTCGCGCAACGAGGTGATGGAATACCGGATCGTGGGCGGCGTGACATCCAACATCGCCCCTCAGTCGATCTCCCTGGTGCCAGCCGGCGGGGCGATACCAGAGGACGCCGGAGCCGGCACGCTGGTCGGCACCCTGTCTGCCGTAGATCCCGACTCCCCGGCGCCCGCCACCTTCCAGGTCGTGGACCTTGTCGGCAGCTTCACGGTCGTCGGCACGGGGCTCTACCTGACCGACGCCGTCCTCGACTTCGAGACGAGCCCGCTCCAGAGCGTGACCGTGCGCGCCACCGACTCGTCCGGAAACACCATCGAGCAAGTGGTCTCGTTCCAGGTCGCCGACGCCAACGACCTTCCAAACAACGTCACCTTCACGTCGAGCGGCTCGTCCTCGACATTCATATCCGAGAACCCCGGCAACGGCGACGTCATCGGCGTCCTGGAAGCCGTCGATCAGGATCCCCTCGATATCAACCAGCTGAGCCTTGTCGACGATGCCGGCGGCGCCTTCCTCCTGACCGCCTCCGGTCAGCTCGTCGTTCGCGACCGCCTGATGTTCGACGCAGAGGGAGAGCTCGGCACCCTCAGCGGCGCCGTGCTTTCCACCCGCAACGGCGTTGCCACGGGCCCGATCTACTTCAACGTGTTCGTGCAGGACGTGATGTCGGAAATCGTCTCGGGCGATGCCCGGGACAACACGATCTTCGGGGGCATCGGCAGCGACACGCTGGACGGCAACGCGGGGAACGATCGACTCTACGGCGAACGCCGCTTCACCTTCGACCCCGGCGCCACCGACCAACTGATCGGCGGCGATGGCGACGACGTTCTGTTCGGCGGCGGTGGCGACGACGCCCTGTCCGGCGGCAACGGCAACGACGTGCTCGAAGGCGCGGCAGGCATGGACCGGATGAAAGGTCACGACGGGAACGACGCCTTCATCTTCCGCTACGAAGCCGTACCTGTCGGAGAACTGGTCGACGGTGGTGGCGGAACCGATAGCCTGTTCATCAGTGGCATCGCCGATCTGCGAGGCGCCAGGCTCTCGGGCATCGAGCAGGTGCACTTCGACGCCACGATCGACGGCAGCGCGACCTTCACGCAGGCTCAGCTCGCCGGCATCGGGACGTTCGCCGGCAACCAGCCCGAACCCGGCCTGGTCGCGCCACGCGGCGGCGACGGCCAGCACACTCTTATCGTTCATGCGGGGGCTGGCGGCACACTCGATCTGTCGGGCAAGACCATCCTGGATATCGACGAGGTTCAGCTCGTCGGGACGAAGAAGGCCGATTCGCTCATCGGCACCGCCGCAGTCGATTCTCTCGCGGGCGGCGCTGGCGGCGACTGGATGGCCGGGGGGGGCGGCGGCGATACCTACTTCGTCGACAATGCGAGGGATACGGTCGTCGAGATGGCGGGAGCGGGCATCGATACCGTGCGAACCACGGTCAGCCATACGCTGGGCGCCAACGTCGAGAACCTGTCGCTCGAGGGCCTTCGCGGCCTGACCGGCATCGGCAACGATGCGGCGAACGTGATCAGCGGTTCCATAAGCGACGACAAGATCTACGGCCGGCTGGGTGCCGACACTCTGTCGGGCGACGCCGGCAGGGATTTGTTCGTATTCGATACGGCCCTCGGGGCGGGCAACGTCGACGTCGTTCTCGATTTCACCGTCGGCATGGATCGGATCGTGCTCGACAATGATGTCTTCACCGGGCTCGCGCTGGGCAAGCCTGCGGCCGGGTCGTTCCGGATGGGCAGTGTCGCCCTGGATACCGACGATCGCATCCTCTACGATTCCCCGACGGGCACGCTGTACTTCGACGTCGATGGCACAGGCGCCAATCCTGCGATGGAATTCGCCGACCTCTCCCCCGGCCTCGCCCTTTCGCGCAATGACTTCCTGATCGTCTGAGCGCTCCATTCGCGGAACGCCACCACCGCCCTGCAGGCTGCGGGGTTGTGGGCGCCGAACGCTGCCACTAAGTTTGCGACGCTCGATGGCTTGTCCGAGACTGGCCAGGCGCGGTCATCGCCCGGTTACAGGGCGGAAGAACAACCGTTGTGGGACGGAACGTCGTGATGGATGAGATGACGCCGGTCGCGGCCAGCGGCGACTTCGCGGCCGATGCGGCTGCATTCTCCAGCTATTGGCGCGACGCCGCGGAGCGTCTCTCCCGCCTGCCGGCCAAGCCGCACCGCGATGCCGCCGCCAACGATCTGGCGGAGTCCCTGAAGCAGGCCGCGCGCGAGGCCCGCTTCGCCTTCCTGCGCCGCCACGCCCGCACGCTCTACGGCAAACTGACCGACGACCGACGGAAGTTCGTGCGCATCGAGCGGCTGGTCTACGACGCCGCAGCCCTCGTGCCCGGCCTCGCGCCGACGCGAGCCCAGGTCGCGGCCGAAGCCGAGCTGCGCCAGTCCGAGAAGGACGGTGTCGAGATCGACCAGGGCATCCTCTGCAACCAGTTCCTCGCCGATCCGGACTGCGGCCTGCACCTCTGCCACACCATGCTGCTGCCGCGCGAGGAATCGGCCGAGGCGCTGGCGAAGTTCCAGCGCGACGGATCTCTTGACCTCGGCGGCGCGAAGGTCGAGCGACACGGCAAGGCGGCGGTGCTGCTCCTGTCGAATAAACGCTTCCTCAATTCCGAGGACAATGCGACCCAGGCTGCGACCGAGATCGGCGCCGATGTCTGCATCCTCGACCGGCAGAGCGAGGTCGCGGTGCTGCGCGGCGACGTGGTGCCGGAGGGCAAGTATGCCGGCCGCCGCGTCTACAATGCCGGCATCAACCTCACGCATCTCTACTACGGCAAGATCCCGTTCCTGTGGTTCCTGATCCGCGACATGGGCTTCGTGAACAAGATGTTCCGAGGCCTCGCGCGGCCGGACGTCCTGCCCGACGAGGTGGCCGGCGATTCGATCGAGAAGCTCTGGATCTCGGCCGTCGAGACCTTCGCCATCGGCGGCGGCTGCCAGATCCTGCTGGCGACCGACTTCAACATCGCCGGCCGCGACGCCTACATGACCCTGCCGGCGCGCAAGGAAGGCATCATCCCGGCGATGGCAAACCTGCGGCTGTCACGCTTCGTCGGCGACCGGCTCGCGCGCCAGGCAATCATGTACGAGCGCCGCATCGAGTGCGATTCCGAGGTGGGACGCATGATCTGCGACGAGGTCGTGGCGCCGGAGGAAATCGACGCCACCATCGTTCGCGTCATCGACCGGCTGACCGGATCGGGCGCGGTCGGCGCCATCGGCAACCGCCGCGCGCTGCGGCTCGGCGCGGAACCGTTGGACACGTTCCGCCGCTACGCCGCGCTCTATGCGCGCGAGCAGGCCTGGTGCCATTTCAGCCCGGCGCTGATCTCGAACCTGGAGCAGTACTGGAACGCCGCCAGCCGGCGGGCCTAGCGATCTGACCCCTCCGCCCCTTCGGGGCACCTCCCCATTTGAATGGGGAGGCAAAGCTTCTTCGTTCCTCCCCATTCAAATGGGGAGGTGTCGTCGTCTTACGACGACGGAGGGGTTATGCTGCGATCAGTGCTCGCGCGGGGCGTGCTTGCCGAGGATGCGCTGCAGGGTGCGGCGATGCATGTTGAGGCGGCGCGCGGTCTCCGAGACGTTGCGGTCGCATTGCTCGAACACGCGCTGGATGTGCTCCCAACGCACGCGGTCGGCCGACATCGGATTGCTGGGCGGCGGCGGCAGTTTGCGGCCGTGCGCCGTCAGCGCCTGCTCGATCGCGTCCGCGTCGGCGGGCTTGGCGAGATAGTCGACGGCGCCTTCCTTCACGGCGGCCACCGCGGTCGCGATGTTGCCGTAGCCCGTCAGGACGACGATCCGGATGTCGGGACGCGCCTGGCGCAGCGGCCCGACCAGTTCCAGCCCGTTGCCGTCGGCCAGCCTGAGATCGAGCACGGCGAAAGCCGGCGGCCGGGCGGTCTGGGCCAGCGCTTCGGCGACCGAGCCCACGGCGGTGACGATGAAACCACGTTGCTCGAGCGCGCGCGCAATGCGGTTGCGGAAAGCTGCATCATCGTCGGCGATCAGCAAGGTACGGTCCTTGTTGTTCGTCGTGCCGGCGATCACAGGCGACAAGGGGCGCGGGGCGCCGCTGTCCTGGGTCATGGCGACTCCTTCGACATCGGCCGCTATGTAGCCTTGAAGACCGGATTTGGCCAGCGCACCGAAACGGCGGCCCCGCCGGCCGTGGCGCTGCGATTGCCGAAGGTGACGTTGGCGCCGGTCCGTTCCAGCAGCGTCTTGGCGATGAAGACGCCCAGGCCCATGTGCCCGCCCTGGCCCTGGCGGGTCGAAATGAACGGCGTTCCGAGTTCGTCGAGCAGCGCCTCGGAGAAGCCCGGCCCGTCGTCCACGACCTCGACCTCGGACCATTCGCGGGTCCAGCGGGTGGCGACCTTGACCTCGCGGCGGGCGAAGGAAACGGCGTTCTGCACGATGTTTCCGATACCCTGCATGATCTCCGGGCTGCGCAGCTGGATGGGCGCCGTCTTCGGCACGTCCTCCCCGATCGGCCCCGCCTCGAAGGCGATGGCGATCTCCTCGCGGGCGTAATTCTGCGCCGCGGCCTCGATCAGCGCCGGCAGTGGCACGAGCGTATAGGAATCCGAGACGTCGCCGGCGGGATCCGTCGAGAGCCGCGCCAGGATGGACCGGCAGCGCTCCGATTCGGCGGCCAGCAGCTCGACGTCCTCGCGCAGCGGATCGTCGAACTCGATCTCCCGCAGCATCTCCTTGGTGATCACGGCGATGGTCGACAGTGGCGAGCCCAGCTCGTGCGCCGCCGCCGCCGCGAGCGCGCCCAGCGCCGAGAGCTGCTGCTCGCGCGCCAGCGCGGCCTGGGCGGCCGCCAGCGCGTCGGCCATCTGCCGCTGTTCCTCGGCCAACCGCCAACCATAGAGCGTGATCAGCATGGTGGTGAGCGACAGGCCGGCCCAGGCTCCCACCTGGTAGATGTCCGGGAGTTCCGGCGGCGGCCCCCGCCAGGGCAGCGGCTGATAGAACAGGCCCAGCACCGCAATGCTGGCGATGGTGAGCAGGGTGAGGGCCACGTTGCTCGCCAGCGACAGGATGGTGGCGCCGATGGCCACGGGCGCCAGCAGCAGCAGCGAGAAGGGATTCACCAGGCCGCCGGTGAGATAGAGCAAGACGGCGAGCTGCAGGATGTCGAAGGCGAGGAAGATCGCGGCCTCGCGATCGTCGATGCGCGCCGAGCCCGGCCGGCCGATGCTGACCATCAGGTTGAGCAAGGCCGAGAGTGTGATCGTGCCGCCGACCGCTACGGCCGGCATGCCGAAGCCCAGCCCCCAGTGCACGACGGCGGCGGTGAAGGCCTGGCCCGCCACGGCGCCCCAGCGGATGAGGACCAGCGTGCGCAGGCGCACGCCGCCACGCAGCACGGGCACGGCGCCGGAACGCTGGGGAGCGGCCAGCGCAGTCTCTGAAGTTCGGCGCGCGTCGTCGTCACGCACCGCCACGAACCTATTCCTCGATCATGAGGTGCTTGCGATGCACCGTCGTGAAGAGCGGGATCTTGCGCTGCACGCTGCGGTCCGGCGGTTCCTTCACCAGCCGGCCGATCTCGCCCAGGATCAACCCGGTGATGGTCGGAAGCGGCAGCTCGCGCGCCTCGTCGAGCTTGACCCAGCGGATGTCGCCCATCTCGCTCGAATGACGGATCTCGCCCGACGCATCCTCGGCCCGCGCCATGAAGAAGCGGGCATTGAAGCGGCGCGGCCGGCCGGGCGGCGTGACCGCGCGCGCGATCAGGTCGAGGCAGTCGAGCGCCGGCGCCATGCCCTGGTCGAGGAAGCCCTTCCAGTGCTCGCCATAGTCCTTCTTCGGTGCGCCGCCCGGGAGAGGCTTGCCCAGCATCAGCCCGCTTTCCTCGAAGGTCTCGCGCACCGCCGCGACGGCCAGCGCCCGCGCGCGCTGCGCCGAGGCGGCGCGCATCAGGCGCTCGTTGACGAAGGGATCGAGCGTGGTCGCGACCGGCACGCGCGCATCGTCGGGATCGACCTTGCCGCCCGGGAAGACGTAGCGGTTGGGCATGAAGGCGTGGGCGGCGGCGCGGCAGCCCATCAGCACCTCCGGCGTGCCGCCCTGCATGCGCACCAGGATCAGCGTCGCCGCATCGCGCGGCCGCATGTAGGGATAGACCTTGTCGATCTGCTCGACCGGCCGCTCGCTGCCGGCCTTCAGGGGGACTTTGGGGGCCTCGTCGTAGCCTTTGTCGGTGCCGCGGACCACGGCGCCCTCGGGAATGCCTCTTTTGCTCATGCCCCCGAAGTTAAATGGTCATTCACCCCAATGCGAGCGATCTTTGGGCGGCCTTAGAAACTCCAATCGACCGGCGTGTCGGGGCGGAAGACAGTGATGTCCTTTCCGCCACCCGGCACGGCCACGATGTCGGGGATGTCGAGCGGCCTGGCGTGCAGCGTGATCCGCTCCTCGTTCGGCGGCAGGCCGTAGAAGCGCGGACCGTTCAGCGAGGCGAAGGCTTCGAGATGGGCGAGCGCGCCCTCCTCGGCAAAGACCTGGGTGTAGACCTGCATCGCGACCGGCGCGTTGAACACGCCGGCGCAGCCACAGGCGCATTCCTTGGTGTCGGTCGTGTGCGGTGCGGTGTCGGTTCCGAGGAAGAACAGGCCGTTGCCGGAGGTCGCCGCCCTTCGCAGAGCGAGACGATGCTCCTCGCGCTTGGCGATCGGCAGGCAGTAGAAGTGCGGACGGATGCCGCCCTTGAAGATCGCATTGCGATTGTAGCTGAGGTGATGCGGCGTGATCGTGCCGCCCATGCGGTCGGGATGGGCCTCGACGAACGCGACGCCTTCCCGCGTCGTGATGTGCTCCAGCACGATCTTCAAGCCCTCGTGCCGCTTCAACAGAGGCGCCAGCACCTTGTCGAGAAACACCGCCTCGCGGTCGAAGATGTCGACCTCGGGATCGGTCACCTCGCCATGGACCAGCAGCGGCATGCCGGCCTTCTCCATGGCCTCCAGGCCCTTCGCGACCCGGTCCATCGAGGTCACGCCATGCGCCGAATTGGTGGTGGCATGGGCTGGATAGAGCTTGGCCGCGACCCAGACGCCCTCCGCCTTGCCGCGCGCCAGCTCGGCCGGATCGGCGCCGTCGGTCAGGTAGCAGGTCATCAGCGGCTCGAAGTTCAGGTCCTTCGGCACCGCGGCGCGGATGCGCTCGCGATAGGCGCCGGCCTCGGCGACCTTCGTCACCGGCGGCACCAGGTTCGGCATGATGATGGCGCGGGCGAACTGGCGGGCGGTGTGCACGGCGCAGGCCGCCAGCATCGCGCCGTCGCGCAGGTGGACGTGCCAGTCGTCGGGCCGGCGAATGGTGATCGAAGCGGGGTTCGCAGGGGTGGGGGTCGGGTGTGCGGTGGCCATGACCCGCTTTCTACGCTTGCTCCCGGACGGGCTCCAATGTTGATTGCGGGCATGAACGACCTGAACGACGCCGTCGCCTTCGCCCTGGCCGCCCAGTCCAACTGGCCCGCCAGCATGTACATGCCCGACGGGCAGTTCGTGATGACCTACGATTCCGGCGAGACGGCGCCCGACAACGAGGTGCTGGGGCCGGTGACGCCGCGCGGCGGGCCGTCGGGCCTGGTCTATCGCGGCAACGAGAAGATCGCCGAATGGGGCGACGTCGACCGCGCCGACATGACCTTCAGCGTCGCCAAGAGCTACCTCGCCCTGCTGGCCGGGCTGGCGCTGGGCGACGGGCTGATCCGAAGCCTCGACGACAAGGTCGCCGACTACGCGCTCGACGACGGCTTCACCAGCGAGCAGAACCGCGACATCACCTGGCGCCACCTGCTGACCCAGACCAGCGAATGGTCGGGCACCGTCTTCGGCAAGGAGGACCGGATCGACCACAATCGCGTGGTCGGCGTCGCCGTCGCCGATGCGCCCAAGGGCACGCGCCGCGCGATGAAGAAGCCGGGCAGCTTCTACGAATACAACGACGTCCGCGTGAACCGGCTCTCGCGCTCGCTGCTGCAGGTCTTCAGGGAGCCGCTGCCGCAGGTGCTGAAGCGGCGCATCATGGACCCGATCGGCGGCTCGCAGGGCTGGAAGTGGGACGGCTACCGCAACTCCTTCGACACGATCGACGGCCAGCAGATGCTGTCGGTGCCGGGCGGCGGCCACTGGGGCGGCGGCATCGTCATCTCGGCGCGCGACCTGTCGCTGATGGGACGGCTGGTGGCGCAGGGCGGCGTCTGGGAAGGCCAGCAGATCCTGCCCAAGGGCTGGACGGCGGAACTGGTGAAGCCCTGCCCGGTCGCGCCCTTCTACGGGCTGATGTGGTGGCTCAACACCGGCCGCAAGCAGTTCGCCGCCGCCTCCGAGAGCAGCTACTTCGCGCTGGGCTGGGGCAGCCACATCGTCTGGATCGATCCCGAGAACGATCTTGTCACGGTGCTGCGCTGGATCGACCGCAAGAAGGCGCCGGAATTCGTCGAACGGCTGCTGGGTGCGATCCGGAAATGAGCCTCGATTTCTCCGCCGTCCCGCGCCTGCCGGATGGCCGCACCGCCGCCGAACATATCGAAGAGGTCGCCGCCAGGTCCGAGATCGTGCGCGTGCCGATGGGTAATGGCGGCACGATGATGTGGCACGTCTTCGGCGCCTCTCGCGAAAAGCCGATCCTGCTGCTATTCCATGGCGGCTCGGGCTCGTGGATCCACTGGATCCGCAACGTCCTGCCGCTCAGCCAGCATTTCAGCGTCTACGCCGCCGACCTGCCCGGGCTCGGCGACAGCGACCCGCCCGACGACGTGAACGACATCTGGTCGGTGACGCATTGCGTCGAGGCGGCGATGAAGGAGCTGCTGCCCAAGGACCGGTCCTTTGCCATCGCCGGCTTCTCGTTCGGCGGCATGGTCTCGGGCCATATCGCCACGCTCTTCCAGGACCGCATCGAGCGCATCGCGCTGGTCGGCGCCGGCGGCCTCAAGGCGACACGCAAGCCCGGGCCGAAGCTGCACAAGCTGCTGCCCGAAATGCCGCCCGAGACGCTGGCGGCCGAGGCGCGGCGCAATCTCGAGATCCTGATGCTGCATGATCCGAAGTCGGTCGACGGCATCGCGATCCACATGCAGATCCTGAACACCACGCGCGCCAAGACGCGCAGCCGCATCATGGGCCAGGCCTTCAAGCTCAGCGAGGTGCTGCCGCGGGTGAGGACGCCGCTCACCGGCATCTGGGGCGAGTTCGATTCGACGACCCATCCGCACATCCAGGAGCGCATCGACCTGTTCCGCGCCCTGCAGCCCGACTTCGAGATGAACGTCATCCCGGGCGCCGGCCACTGGGTGGCCTACGAGGCGGCCGACGCGTTCAACCGGGTCCTGCTGCGCGTCCTCGCCAAGTGACGCGCGCCCGATCGGCCGCCGCGATGCTGCTGGCTCTGGCCGCATCGCCGGCCGTGGCGCAGCAGAACGTCGCCAACAATCCGCTGACCGACATTCCCGCGATTCAGGTGCAGAACTACCTGCAGCCGGTGATGAGCGGCCAGCCGGGCAGCGGCGCGGACCAGCCCTTCCTGCGCGGCATCATTCCGCACGACACGTTCGGCTGGCCGCAGCTGATGCGCGCGTCGCTGGCCACCGGCACGACGGTATGGGGACCGGCCGGCACCGAGAGCGGCCTCGGCGACCTCACCCTGTTCGACGTGCCGCTGATCCAGCTCGCCAACGCCAAGATGGGAATCGGGCCGCTGCTGATCCTGCCGACCGCCACCAGCCCGGCGCTGGGCGAGCGCAAATGGCAGGCCGGCGTCCAGGGCGTGGTGAGCGCGCCCTACGACTGGGGCCTCGCGGCGGCGCTGGTCGCCTACCAGCAGGCGTTCGACGGCAGCGCGCGGTCGCTCACCGTCCAGCCGTTCCTGTTCTACAATCTCGCCAATGGCTTCTACCTGCGCTCGAGCGGCATCACGACGATCGATTTCGGCCGCCAGCGCGCGGTCGTGCCGGTCGGGCTGGGCATCGGCCGGGTGTCGCGCCTCAGCGACGGCAACGTGCTGAACCTCTATCTCGAGCCGCAATACTCGGTGGTGCAGAGCGGCATCGGCCAGCCGGTGTTCCAAGTCTTCGCCGGCTTCAACATCCAGTTCCCGCCCGGCCGCGCGCCCTGACGGGCGGGCCGGAAATCAATTGAATCGATTCAAACACTCACCTCATCCTGAGGAGCGGCCGCAGGCCGCGTCTCGAAGGATGGGCAAAGGACGAGTTGGCCGGAACCATGGACAACGAAGGCGGAGCCTACGTCTACATGCTTCGCTGTTCAGACGGCAGCTACTATGTCGGCTCGGCACGTCGCGGCCTGGAACGGCGTCTTTCCGAGCACAATAGCGGCATCTTCGGCGGCTATACCTCCAAACGTCTTCCCGTTGTCATTGTTTGGGCCGAGCACTTTCTGAACATCACCGATGCAATCGCGGTTGAAAGGCAAATCAAAGGCTGGTCTCGCGCCAAGAAGGAGGCCTTGATCAGGGGCGATTTCGGGGCGCTTCGGATGCTCGCGAGAAGAGGAGGCAGATGAAGGGTCCCGTTGCCCATCCTTCGAGACGCGCCGCTTCGCGGCGCTCCTCAGGATGAGGTCAAGTACTCGAACCGATTCAGTTCATTTCCGGTCAGCCCATCACCAGGCGCGGGAGGCCGAGGGCGATGTCGGGGAAGGCCATCAGCAGCAGGATCAGGGCGAGCATCGCGGCCACGAACGGCAGGGCGCCGCGGATCACGTCGGAGATGGCGCCGCCCGAGCGCAGGCTCTGCACGACGTAGAGGTTGAGGCCGACCGGCGGCGTCACCAGCGCCGCCTCGATCAGGATGGTGAGCACGATGCCCCACCAGATCGGATCCCAGCCCAGGCCGACCACGATCGGGAACACGAACGGCGTCGTCAGGATCATCATGGAGATCGTCTCCATGAAGCAGCCGAGGATCAGGTAGAACACGATCAGCAGCAGCATGGTGCCGACCTTGCCCAGCCCCAGCGCCTCGATCGCCTTGGCCACGCCGTCGGTGACGCCGATATTGGCCAGCACGAAGTTCAGGAACTGCGCGGCGATGATGATCAGCATGATCATCGCCGTCGTGCGCATCGTGCCCTCGAACACCGCCTTGATCATCGGCCAGGAGAGCGCGCGCTCCCAGGCGGCCAGCACCAGCGCCGCGAACACGCCCATCGAGGCCGCTTCCGTGGGCGTGGCCCAGCCGGCATAGATCGAGCCGACGACGACGCCGAAGATGAACAGCGGCGCCACCAGGTCCTTCAGGCTGCGCAGCCGGTCGCGCCAACTGCTCTCCACGCGCGTGCCGCCCTTGGCCGGCCAGATCAGGCAGTAGACCAGGATGATGCCCATGAAGAAGCCGGTGAGCAGCAGGCCGGGGATCATGCCCGCGAGGTAGAGCCGCGGCACCGAGGTCTGGGTCAGCAGCCCGTAGAGGATGAAGTTGATCGAGGGCGGAATCAGGATGCCGAGCGTGCCGCCGGCCGCCAGCGTGCCGAGGAACAGCGATTCGTCGTAGCGGCGGATCTTGACCTGCGGCAGGGCGACGACACCGACCGTGGCGGCGGTGGCCACGCTCGAACCCGAGGTCGCGGCGAACATCGCGCAGGTGCCGATATTGGCGTGCATCAGGCCGCCCGGCAGCCACGAGAGCCAGGTCGCGATCGCGGCATAGACGCGATTGGCGATGCCCGAGCGCAGCAGGATCTCGCCCAGCATCACGAACATCGGGATGGCGATCAGGATGTATTCGGAACTGGCGTTCCACACGATGTCGCCCATCGCGCGGTAGAGCGGGATCGAGGAGAAGAACTGGTTGAGCGAGAGGCCCAGCACGCCCATGACGGCGGCGACCGGGACGCTGACCGCCAGCAGGGCGACGAGGAGAAGGAGTGCGGTGCCCAGCATGTCTATCTCCCGGCGCCCGAATTGGGGGTGCCGATTCCCAACGAGCCCAGTTCGCCCTTCACTTCCTCGTCCTGCGACGGCACGCCGATCGTGGCCGCGACGGTGCCGACGTCGCCCCGCAGCAGGGCGAACAGGCTGCGCAGGAAGGCGAGCACGGTGACGGCGAGGAACAGCACGAATCCCGCGAACCACGGCGCCTGCGGCCAGGCGAGCGGGATGCGCAGCGGCGTGTTGGAGCGGTTCCCGCCCGTGAGGTTGTCGAGGAAGATTTCGCCGGCGCGGTCGACGATCGCCAGCACGAGGATGGCGAGGCCCACGATCGCCAGCAGGTCGAACAGCGCCCGCATCCGCGGTCCGAGCTGGCCGTAGAGCACGTCGATGCGGACATGGCCGCGCGTCACCAGCACGTGCGCCAGCGACCACGAGGTGCCGACCGCGAACAGATAGGCCGCGATCTCGTCGGAGCCCGAGAAGGTGAAGGCGAGCAGCTTGCGGCTGATCACCTCGACCGTGACGACGACCGCCGCCAGCAGGATCATGGCGCCGCCGGCCCATGCCCCCCAGAGGGCGAGGGCCGACGCGCCGCGCCACAGACGTTCCATGCAGGCTCCCCCGAGCAGGTGTGCGGCGGGGCCGGAAGGGCCCCGCAGCCGATCAGTTCGCCTTGGCGACGAGGCCGTAGCGCTTGCCGACCATCTCGGTCCACTTGGCCGCGCACTCGGCGCCGCAGCGCTTGGCCCATTCGGGCAGCACGACGTCGTTCAGCGCCTTCTTGACCAAGGCGCGGTCGGCGTCGGTCGGCATCACCAGCTTCAGCTTGGCCGGCGGGCCGACCGAGCACGGGCCGTTGCCGGTGTCGCAGGCGATGCCTTCCTTGGTGTCGGACTCGACGCTGGCCCAGGCGGCTTCCTCGAGCTTCTTGAACTGGCCCGTCATGAACTCCTGGGTCGGCTTGGAGAGCTTGTTCCAGCTCGCGAGGTTCACGGCGACGAAGCCCGCGGTGTAGCCCAGCGACACGTCGACGACGGTCTTCACCACTTCCGGCCACTTGGCCTGGTAGCCCGGCAGCGTGCCGGTGATGCCGCAGTCGACGACGCCCTTCTCCAGCGCCGGCACGACCTCGCCGAACGGGATGGTGACCGCCGAGCCGCCCAGCGCCTTCACCAGGTCGGACTGCGAGACGCCCTGCACGCGCACCTTCTTGCCCTTGATGTCGGCCAGGCTGGAGATCTCGTCGCGGCAGAAGAACACCTGCTGCGGGAAGGCGAAGGTCGACACGATCATCGAGCCGAACTTCTCGCGCATCACCTTCTGCATCTCGGGCATCCAGGCGCTCAGGATCTCGCGCTGCTGGGCGACGCTCTGCGCCACGCCCGAAATGTCAGAGCCCTCGAAGATCGCGGCGCCGTCGTCGACATAGATCGGCAGCGCATGCGCCACGTCGTAGACGCCGGTCTTCAGCAGGCGCAGCACCTCGGTGCCCTTGAGGTTGAGCTCGGTGATCGACTTGATGTTGCCGGTCAGCTTGCCGCCCGAGGCCGCGCCGAGCTGCTCGCTCCAGAACGGGGCCTCGACCTTCTTGTTGATGTTGAGGAAGTTCCACGTGCCGATGACGTTGAACTTCTTGGTATCGAGCTGAGCGGGTGCAGCCGTTTGCGCCGAGGCGATACCCGTGCCGCCGACGACCAACGCCGCCGCCATTCCGAGAAGTGCGGTGAATTTCATCTGTGACTCCCTGTTCCGCGCCTGTAACCCCATGGCGCAGTTGGCGCGACTGTCCTTCAAATCGCGCGGGGTGGCAAGGGCGCGGGCCGAGCGACCGGCTTGCCTGTGGCCCCCAGCCTATCGAAAATATTCCCGTCGTCCCGAGCGGAGCGCAGCGAAGTCGAGGGACCTCTTTTCCGACGCACGGTGTGTCGAAAGAGAAAAGAGGTCCCTCGACTGCGCGCCTGCGGCGCTCCGCTCGGGACGACGGGGATGAAGAAACTTGGGAGGAAACGAATGCCCAACCTGCTCTGCGTCGGCACGGCCGGCATGTCGGTGTGGTTCAGCCGCGACGACGGCGAGACCTGGATCCGTCCCTATATCGAATCCGGCCTCTATCTCGAGGCCCGCGTCTGGGCGCTCTCGGCGCATCCGCAGCGGCCGGGCGAAGTGCTGGCCGGCACCGATTCCGGCCTCTACCGCTGGAACGAGACCGACCAGAAATGGACCCACCTGCCCTCGGTCCTCGACGGCTACGACATCTGGGCGATGGCGCAGGCGCCCGACGATCCCGACACGATCGTGGTCGGCACCCAGCCCGCCGCGATCTTCGTCTCGACCGACGGCGGCAGGAGCTTCACGCCGGCGCAGGGCACCTTCGCCGACGCCTGCATCTTCGTCGGCAAGCCGCGGGTGACGCAGATCCTGTTCGATCCCGTGGACAGGGACACGCTGTGGGCCGGCGTCGAGATCGACGGCGTGCATCGCTCGACCGATCGCGGCCGCACCTGGAAGAAGGTCGGCCAGGGCATCAACTCCGAGGACATCCACGGGCTGGCCGTGATCCGCAACGGCTCGAAGCTCGTCTATGCCACGACCAACCGCGGCCTGAACCTGAGCCGCGACAATGGCGAGACCTTCGCCTTCCAGGAACTCGATTCGCCCTGGCAGTACACCCGCACCATCGTCCCCCGCGCCGACGGCGACGCGACGGTGTTCCTGACCAACGGCAACGGCCCGCCGGGCTCGACCGGCCGGCTGCTGCGCAGCACCGACCACGGCGCCCACTGGCAGGACGCCAGGCTGCCGGGCGAGCTCAACTCGACGCCCTGGACGGTGGCGACCCATCCCTCGAACCCGAAGCTGATCTTCGTCTGCTCCAACCTCGGCCAGCTCTTCCGCTCGACCGACGGCGGCGAGAGCTGGACCAAGCTCCCGCGCGAGTTCGGCGAGGTCCGCAGCACGATCTGGCAGCCCCTGCCCTAGGCCGCGCCGCTCCCCGGCCCGTCGGCGACGGCGTCCCGACGGCGCATTTAGGCCTTGCATTGGCCGAAAGGGGGTCCTTCCGGGGGAGGGCTCCCTCCGATTCGATGGTTTCGTTTGTTTCGTCTGTTTCGGTTATTCGCCGAAAAAACGAAGATTTTTCAACGCACTAGCCCTGGAGACCGCGATGAAAACCACCGTCGCCGAGATCGCGCCCGCCATCTACCGGCTCTCGACCTTCGTGCCCAACGTCGGGCCGACCGGCTTCACCTTCAACCAGTTCCTGATCGACGCCGACGAGCCGCTGCTCTTCCACTACGGCCAGCGCAGCCTGTTCCCGCTGGTCGTCGAGGCGGTGAAGACCGTGATCCCACTCGCCAGGCTGCGCTGGACGACCTGCAGCCACGTCGAGGGCGACGAGAGCGGCGCGCTGAACCAGTGGCTGGCCGCCGCGCCCAACGCCCAGCCGGCGCACGGCCAGCTCGGCTGCAACATCTGGCTCGCCGACATGGCCGACCGCCCGCCCCGCGCGCTCGCCGACGACGAGGTCATGGACCTCGGCGGCAAGCGGGTGCGCTGGCTCGACACGCCGCACGTGCCGCACAACTGGGACGCCGGCCTGATCTACGAGGAGACGACCGGCACGCTGTTCAGCAGCGACCTCTTCACCCAGGTGGGCCCCGCCGCCCCCCTCACCGAAAGCGACATCGTCGCCCCCGCCATCGCCGTCGCCGAGCGCCTGCCCTTCATGCCGCCGACGCCGATGGCCGCGCCGACGCTACGCCGCCTGGCCGCGCTGAAGCCGACGACGATCGCGCTGATGCACGGGCCGACGTTCAAGGGCGATGGGGCGGCGGCGCTGGCGGGGTTGGCGGGGTACTATGGGAAGCAGGCCTCAATAGCATGAAATCGGTAGCTTGCATGAACTGAGGGATACGAGCTGGCAGGGGCGGCGACACACAGGCTGGCCTGATCTAGAATGCCGCTCTACCGTAAGATACTGGTGCTAATAGGCTCTCTGCTTAAGGGTCTAGATTAACGATTCTCTAGAATCTGCTCGCAATACTCAAAAAGCAGCCGCTAGCATGGCATGCACGATTTAGGAACGCTCGGGGGCGTCGTGAGCCTGAAAGATCTACTGAAGCCCGACAAGGCGCTCATCTTTCGTATCGTCCATGTAGAGAATGTCTCTGGGCTACTCGATCATGGCATTCTCTGCAGGTCGAGCCCAGGCGGAACGCCGAGCTATGTCCAGATCGGCAATCCTGAGTTGATTGAAAAGCGGCGAAGCCGAGATGTGCCTATCAGCCCGAATGGCACTCTCAGTGATTATGTTCCGTTTTACTTCACGCCAGCGTCTCCAATGCTCCTCAATATTAAGACGGGATGGGGTGGCATAAAGCAGCGGAGTAACCAGGAAATAGCTGTGCTGGTGTCCTCCCTGCCCAAGCTGATGGAAGTCAGGGCACCCTTTGTTTTCACTGACCGGCACGCGTACTTGGCCGCAGCTAGTTTCTTTTCGAATCTGAGCGAACTCAGCAATCTCGACTGGAATTCCCTGCAGCTAAGGGACTTCAAGAAAGACCCCAACGACCTGGAAAAGTTTGAGCGCTATCAGGCGGAAGCACTTGTGCACAAGCACGTGCCATTGAGTGCACTAATCGGCGTTGCCTGCTACAATGAAGCGATGCAATCACGCCTCTCAGCTGAAATTGCGAAGCGCAACCTTGCCCTCCCGGTTGTCGCTCGCCCGACGTGGTACTTCTGATGATTTCGTTTACCGAAGGCAACGTACTGACATCCAAGGCAGAGGCCTTGGTGAACACAGTCAATACCGTTGGCGTGATGGGTAAGGGCATCGCGCTAATGTTCAAGGAAGCCTTTCCCGAGAACTACGAAGCGTACAGCAAGGCGTGTGCACGAGGCGAAGTCCGAATCGGGGCAATGTTCGTCACCGAACCGTTGCGCCTTGGTGGGCCTAAGTGGATCATCAACTTCCCAACGAAGAAGCATTGGCGGCAACCGTCACAGCTTAGTTGGATCGAGGAAGGATTAGTCGATCTTCGCCACGTCGTGCAGAAGTTGGGAATCAAGTCTATTGCCATTCCTCCTCTGGGGAGTGGCAATGGCGGACTTAACTGGCGGGATGTGAAGCCTCTTGTGGAAGATACCTTTGCTTCACTAGAAAATGTTGAGGTCAAAGTTTTCGAACCGACCGCGCGTTACCAGAACGTAGCGAAGCGAACTGGGGTACAGAAGCTAACTCCAGCGCGTGCACTCATCGCCGAATTAGTCAGGCGGTATTGGGTACTAGGCATCGAGTGCTCGCTGCTCGAAATTCAGAAGCTTGCTTATTTTCTGGAGCGAGGTGTACTTCGGTTGGGGCTCAAGAATGAGCTCAATCTTCAGTACAGTGCTAATAAGTTCGGACCTTACTCGCCACGGCTACAGCATCTGATGGACGCACTGGATGGCAGCTATTTGCATTGCCACAAGCGTCTGACCGATGCGGCCCCGATGGATGTTATTTGGTTTGAGGATGCGAAGGCGGACAGAGTGGCAACCTATCTGCATGCCACTGAGGCCAGAGACTACCTACCCGCTCTCGAATGGACGGCCAATGTAATTGACGGCTTCGAATCTCCGTTGGGTATGGAGTTGCTCGGGACCGTGGATTGGCTAGTTCACAAGAATTTGGTTCCTATGCAAACCGTCGATATTAAGGCTGCGCTCAAGGATTGGCCGGGCGGCACTGGAGCAGCTGCGCGCAAGCAACGCATTTTTAACGATAGACTGATTGAGCTTGCTATAGAGCGTTTGCGAGCCGTCAATTAGGAAACGCTCTTGGTAAGCGTCGCTTCTCGTTCGTTAAGACTGGGTAGGGCCAGAACCAAGAAGCCACCCATTCCACGCAGTAGCAGTTATCGCTCCGATCGTTTCTGGCGCCATCGGCTCGGGCCGGTACGCCAATGCGCTCCCATGGGAAGATTTTCGCGCTAAGGTGGAAAGACATCAGCCCAACCTAGAAGGCCAGACGGAGGGCCGATACCCGCAACTAAAGACGGAGAGGAACCCCTCATGCATCACCACTCCCTCGGCACCACCGGCCTCACCGTCTCCGTCGCCGGGCTCGGCTGCGGCGGCAACAGCCGGCTCGGGCTGGGGCGCGGGGCGAGCTTCGACGAGTGCGTGGGGGTCGCGCGGGCGGCGATCGATCTGGGGGTGAACTTCCTCGACACCGCCGAGGCCTACGGGACCGAGGAGATCGTGGGCGCGGCGGTGAAGTCCTATGACCGCGACCGGCTGGTGATCTCGACCAAGGCGCTGTTCAAGGTCGAGGACACGGCGGAGACGGTGACGCGGAAGGTCGAGGCGTCGCTGAAGCGGCTCGGGCTCGACCATGTCGACATCTTCCATTTCCACGCGGTCGGTCCGGCCGCCTACGAGCATCATCGCGACGTGCTGGCGCCGGCGCTGCTGCGGCTCAGGGAGCAGGGCAAGGTGCGCCATGTCGGCCTCACCGAGACGGGGCCGCGCGATCCCGACCAGGCGATGCTGGCGCGCGCCGTCCTGGAGGCGCCGTGGGAGGTCGTCATGCTGGCCTACAGCCTGGTGAACCAGGGCGCGCGCACCAGGGTGTTCCCGGTCACCCGGCGGCGCGGCATCGGCACCCTGCTGATGTTCGTGGTGCGCAACATCTTCAGCAACGACGCCTACCGCCGCGCCGTGTTCGCCAAGCTGGTCGAGGACGGGCGGCTCGATAAGTCGGTGGTGGCCGATGCCGGGGCCGACGGCGACCCGCTCGCCTTCCTCGTGAGCGAGGGCGGCGCGGCGAGCATCACCGACGCGGCCTATCGCTATGCCCGCCATGAAGAAGGTGCCGACGTCATCCTGTTCGGCACCGGCAACCGCGCGCACGTGAAGGCCAACGTCGAGTCGATCCTGCGGCCGCCGCTGCCCGCGCCGGTGATCGAGCGGCTGCACCGGACCTTCGGCCACCTGAGCGGCGTCGGGCTCGATCTGCCGGGGCCGGTGAAGGCCTGAACGACTACCCGTCGTCTCGACCGGAGCCTCGCGCAGCGAGGCGTAGCGGAGAGACCTTCTCTCAACGATTGGCCGGCTTTTGGTGGAGCGAAGGTCTCTCCGCTCCGCGCCTGCGGCGCTCCGGTCGAGACGACGGAGGGGGATGGGGAAAGGGTTCCCTCAGCCCTCGTCACGCACCACGAAGCGGGCCTGGCGGACTTCCTCTTCCGACCAGCCGTCGGCCACCATCTGCGCCCGCGCGCGGTCGACATAGTCCTGCTCGAAGATCGGGGCGTGCACGAAGCCCAGCACGATCGAATAGGAGCGGAGATATTCGTCGCGCAGGAAGACGTCGATCAGCTTGGTCGGCACGACGCATCTAATGCCAGACCATAGTGAAGCTATTTTGAAGGCGGCCGCCGCCCGGGGGAGACTGCGCGCCCAAGGAGGATCACGCCCATGTCGACTGAGTCCACGACCGAGACCGGAACCGTCCGCCTGCACCGTGTCCTGACCGCCCCGCCCGAGCGCATCTACCGCGCCTTCCTCGACCCCGCCGCGATGTGCAAGTGGCTGCCGCCGCACGGCTTCACCGGCCACGTCCATTCGATGGATGCGCGGGTCGGCGGGAGCTACCGCATGTCCTTCACCAACTTCTCGTCGGGCAACAGCCATTCCTTCGGCGGCACCTTTGTCGAGCTGGTACCCGGCGAGCGCATCCGCCACACCGACAAATTCGACGACCCCAACCTGCCCGGCGAGATGCAGACCACCATCGTGCTGCGCAAGGTCTCGGTCGGCACCGAGATCGAGATCGTGCAGGAGGGCATTCCGGCCGTCATTCCGACCGAGGCCTGCTATCTCGGCTGGCAGGAATCGCTGACCCTGCTGGCGCAGCTCGTCCAGGCGGAGGTCCCGGGGTGACTCCTTCCCGTCGTCTCGACCGAAGCCGAGCGCAGCGAGGCGGAGTGGAGAGACCTTCCATCTACACTTAGCCGGCTTTTGGTAGAACGAAGGTCTCTCCACTCCGCGCTGCGCGCTCCGGTCGAGACGACGGAGGGTGTGGATGCGCCCTGCGGCTCGGGGGCGGGACTCGGGCCGGCCACCGGTGGTAGCGTTTCCCCCAACAGTTTCTGGGAGGAAACGCACAATGAGCTACGACCTCGTGATCAAGAACGGCACCGTGGTCGATGGCACCGGCGCCGCGCGCTACCAGGCCGATGTCGCGATCGTGGATGGCAAAGTCGCCGAGATCGGCAGGGTGACGGAGGGCGCGAAGCGCACCATCGACGCGCACGGGCTCGTCGTGGCGCCGGGCTTCGTCGATCCGCACACGCATTACGACGCGCAGATCTGCTGGGACGGCGCGGTCACGCCCTCCTCGTGGCATGGCGTCACCTCGGTAGTGATGGGCAATTGCGGTGTCGGCATCGCGCCCTGCAAGCCCGAGACGCGCGAGATCGCGATGAAGGACCTGGTGAACGTCGAGGGCATTCCCTTCGACGTGCTGAACAAGGGCATCACCTGGGACTGGGAGACCTTCCCCGAATTCATGGACGCGGCGGCGGCGCGCAAACCGTCGCTCAACCTCGCCTTCATCGCGCCGCTGACGCCGTTCCGCCACTACGTGATGGGCGATGCCTCGATGGAGCGGGCCGCCACGCCGGCCGAAACGCACGAGATCGCGCGGCTGATCGGCGAGGCGATGGACGCCGGCGCGCTCGGCTTCTCCTCGACCACGCTCAACCAGCACATGGGCTTCGAGGGCAAGCCGCTGGCCTGCCGCAACGCCAGCCGCGAGGAGATGAAGGCCTATGCCAACCAGCTGAAGCAGCGCGGCCGCGGCGCCATCGAGATCGCGCTGACGCGCCAGGTCGGCGTGCTGGAGCAGGACCAGTGCGAGCTGCTCGACTTCCTCCTGGAGGAGAGCGGCCGGCCGGTGACCTTCATCGCGCTGTTCGACCGCGACGACATTCCCGAGGCGGTGCGCGACACCTTGCGTCGCGCCGCGCCGCAGATCGCCAAGGGCGCGCGGCCGCAGACCTCGCCGCTGCCGCTCACGCGCGAATGCAACATGGACAATCCCTTCGCCTTCGCCGCCTTCCCGGCCTGGAAGCGCGTGTTCGCCGACACCTCAAAGGCGGCGCAGAGGAAGGTCTATGCCGATCCGGCGTTCCGCAACCAGTTCAAGGCCGACCTGAAGAATCCGACCGGATTCAGCGACTGGCGCCGGGTCGTGGTCCACGACGTGCGCAATCCGGCGCTGAAGCACCTGGAGCGCAAGTCGATCGCCCAGATCGCCCAGGAGCAGGGCAAGGACAGCGTCGACGCCTTCCTCGACACGGTGCTGGCCGACGATCTCGACACCGAGCTCACCATCTCCTCGTGGAACACCCGCGAGGACCGCATGCGCGAGCTGCTGAACAACCCCGCCATCCTGATGGCGCTGGGCGACGGCGGCGCCCATGTCGACATGCTGTGCGACGCCGGCTACCCGACCTACCTGCTGGGCACCTGGGTGCGCGAGAAGCAGGCGATCACGCTCGAGGAAGGCGTGCGCAAGCTCACCTCCGATCCCGCCGATCTCTTCGGCCTCAAGGACCGCGGCCGCCTCAGGAAGGGCGCCCCCGCCGACGTCGCGATCTTCGATCCGTCGGCCATCGGCTCCAGCAACCACGGCGAACGCCGCCACGACCTCCCCGGCGGCGCCAAACGCATCGTCATGCCCTCCCGCGGCGTCGAATACACCGTGGTCAACGGCGCGCTCACCTGGGAACAGGGACGCCTGACCGACGCGAAGGCGGGGGTGGTGTTGCGGGGGTAGGCCCCGTCGTCTCGACCGGAGCCTCGCGAAGCGAGGCGTAGCGGAGAGACCTTCTCTCCACCAAAAGCCGGCTATTCGTAGAGAGAAGGTCTCTCCGCTCCGCGCGGAGTTTACCCCGAGGTACTCGAGGGGCGCTCCGGTCGAGACGACGGATATTCCATGGAGTTGCTGCCGGTGTGGCCTCGGCCCGTCCCCTCGCCTATTCTCCGCCCACCTCGGATTCCACGAGAAACGGAGACACCGTGCAGACGACGCCGCTTTCGAAAGACCTCCACGACACGCTGGCCAAGATCACCACCGCCAGCATCACGACGATCCTGCTGAAGAAGGGGCTGCGCAACGTCTGGATGCGCGGCACGCGGCCGATCAAGCCGGGCCAGGGCCGTCTGGTGGGGCGCGCCTTCACGCTGCGCTTCGTGCCGGCGCGCGAGGATCTCGCCACGCCGGAGAGCTGGTCGTCGCCGATCTCGACCCGTGCCGCCATCGAGGCGATGCCGGAGGGCGCGATCGTGGTGGCCGACGCGATGGGCGTCACCGATGCCGGCATCTTCGGCGACATTCTCTGCGCCCGCATGGTGAAGAAGAACGTGGCCGGCCTGATCACCGACGGCGTGGTGCGCGACATCGCGGGCGTGCTGGGCACCGGCCTGCCGGTCTGGTGCCAGGGCGCCGCGGCCCCGCCCTCGGTCGCCGGCCTCACCTTCGTGAGCTGGCAGGAGCCGATCGGCTGCGGCGGCGTGGCGGTGTTCCCGAACGACGTGGTCGTGGTCGACGACGATGGCGCGGTGCTGATCCCGCAGGCGCTGGTCGAGGCGGTCGCCAAGGAAGGCACCGAGCAGGAGCGGCTCGAAGGCTGGATCATGTCGGAGGTCGAGCGCGGCGTGCCGCTGCCCGGCCTCTATCCGCCGAACGACGAAGCCAAGGCGCGCTACGCCGCGACCAAGAAGTAGAACGCGGGGAAGTAGGACGCAGGCAACGGAGGCCGGCATCATGAAGGTCGTTCGCATGCTGGCCTTCGCCGTCGCGGGCGCGCTGCTGTCGGCGACGGCCTGGTCGCAGGCCGGGCGCCAGGCGGTCGACTGGCCCGCCGTGTCGCTCGAATCGATCGGCGGCGGTCCGCTGCCGACCGCCGACTATGCCGGCAAGGTCGTCCTGCTGGTCAACACGGCGTCCCTGTGCGGCTTCACCGGCCAGTACAAGGGGCTGGAGGAGCTGTGGCGGCGCTACCGGGACAAGGGCCTGGTGGTGCTGGGCGTGCCGTCGAACGATTTCGGCGGCCAGGAGCCCGGCAGCAACGAGGAGATCAAGCGCTTCTGCGAGGCGAGCTTCGACGTCACCTTTCCGCTCGCCGACAAGCAGGTCGTGACCGGCGCCAACGCCCATCCGCTCTACCGCTGGGCCGCGGCGCAGACCGGCACGCTCGGCACGCCGCGCTGGAACTTCCACAAGATCCTGATCGGCCGCGACGGGCGGGTGATCGACTGGTTCACCGCGGTGAGCGGCACGGGCTCGAAACTCGAACGCGCCATCGAGGCGGCGCTGGCGGCGAAGGGTTAGCCATTTCCCGTCGTCTCGACCGGAGCACCGAAGGTGCGGAGCGGAGAGACCTTCTCTCTACGATTTGCCGGCTTTTGGTGGAGAGAAGGTCTCTCCACTTCGCTTCGCTCCGGTCGAGACGACGGGGTTTGTGCGTCCGCAGAGCGGGTGAATGCAGCGGCAGCGTTTGGCTGCAGGCAAACGCCCGCGCTATCGTCGGCGCCTGAACACAACGGAGACGTCACGATGGCGGCTGCCCCGCTCACTGCCGAAGACCATGCGCGCACGATGGCCGAATACAGCCGGGCCGGCGAGGAGCGCGCGCGGGGGCTGGGCAATCGTGGGCCGATCCGGCTCGATGCGAACGGCCGGCTGGCGCAGGACATCCTCGACGCCTACTGGACGCACGGCTTCTACGTCTTCGAGGGCGTGGCGGGACCGGAGGAGCTGGCCGAGCTGCGGGCCGACGTCGATGCCATCCTCGAGCGTGCGCCGGTCGAGCCCGGCGCATCGGTCGACCGACACGGCCGCCCGGCCTTCGGCGAGGGCGTGCTGAAGCCGCCCTATCGCTGGGCCAAGCCCTTGAGCGACCCGCTCGGCGGCACGACGAAGAACAACGGCCGCCATCCGGTGGCGATGAGCCAGCCGACCCTGGGCGAGGACGCGCCTGCCTGGACCGTCGAGCTGCTCGACGGCAACCTCTACCTGATGAACGCCGCGTTCCGGCTCTACGGCCATCCCGGCCTGCTGGCCGCCGCCGCGTCGATCCTCGGCGACGATTTCGTGCCCTACAACGAGGTGACCTTCATCAAGGAGGCGGGCCTCGGCCCCTCGGTCGCCTGGCACCAGGACGGCACGACCCACTGGGACGCCGCCGACTGGGACATGGGTGCCCACGGCTTCAACTTCATGACCCAGCTCTATCCCAGCACGGCGGGCAACTGCGTCTGGGTGCTGCCGGGCAGCCACCGCCACGGCAAGGCCGACATCCGCAAGCTCGTGGCCGAAAGCGGCTCCGACCGAATCGAAGGCGCGGTGCCGATGCTGGCCGGCGCCGGCGACACGATCGTCACCAACCGCCAGCTGCTGCACGGCTCCTTCGCCAACTCCTCGCCCGACCGGAGGGTGACGCTCAATGCGGGCTTCTTCCCGCGCAAGCGGGTGCTGAACGTCACCACCAAGCGGCTGACCGGCGAGATCGTGACCTACGACGCCGAGCGCATCGACAAGCGGCTGCGCATCCTGCTGCTCGCCATCGACGCGCGCCGCCAGCGCTTCCCGCACGAGAAGAGCCACGTCTATCGCCCGCTCGCCGACCGCCAGGACGAGATCCGCTGGAGCGAGGCGATGCGCGATGCGGTGCTGAAGAACTACAACCAGCTCGACATGTTCATCTGACGGGATGCGGCTCGGACTCGTTCTCCTGCTCGTGATTGCCGCCTTCCCGGCGCGCGCACAGGAGCCCGAGCCGCTCCAGAACGACGACGACCTCGCCGCCTACTGCCTCGGCGTGAACGGCGAGCTCGCCGAGCGCTTCCGCCAGATGCAGCTCTGGGGCTGCGGCAAGGCGGCGTCGATGCAATGGTGCCGCGACGCGAAGGACTCCGCACCCGAGGCGATGCGCGCCCGCGAACGGCTGGCGATCCGCTTCGCCAACGTGCTGACCCGCAAGGGCCTGCTGGACGTCGAGCGCCCGCCCGAAGCGCGCGCCCGCCTGACGAAGATCGTCTCCGACGGCTCCGCCGACGCCACCGCCTGCTTCAACCCGAAAGCCGACCGCAACCAAGCCGCCTGCGCAAGGCTGCAGCGCTGCGAGGAAGCCGAGCAGCGTGTGGGACGGTAGTGCCACCCGTCGTCCCGCGCGAAGCCGCCCAAAGGGCGGCGCAGTCGAGGGACCTCTTTTCCGACGCACGGTGTGTCGAAGCGAAAAGAGGTCCCTCGACTTCGCTGCGCTCCGCTCGGGACGACGGGATGGGTTTGTCGGGCAGTAGGAGCTCACCCCCACCCGTCATCCTGAGCGAAGTGAGCGAAGCGAACGCAGTCGAAGGATCTCTTTTCCGACGCACGGCGTGTCGAGGCGAAAAGAGGTCCCTCGACTTCGCTGCGCTCCGCTCGGGACGACGGGATGGGTTTGTCGGGCAGTAGGAGCTCACCCCCACCCGTCATCCTGAGCGAAGTGAGCGAAGCGAACGCAGTCGAAGGATCTCTTTTCCGACGCACGGTGTGTCGAAGCGAAAAGAGATCCTTCGACTGCGTCGCCCTGCGAGCGACTTCGCTCAGGATGACGGGTATAAAAAGCACGACATTCAGCGAGGAAACGAATGACGCAGTCGACATGGCGCGAGCGCGCGGGCACGCAATTCACCTGCGAGAAGCGGCCGGCGCACGGGCCCGCGGGCATGGCGGTCTCCAACCATCCGCTCGCCTCGGCGGCCGGGCTCGAGATGCTGGCGGCCGGCGGCAATGCGGTCGATGCCGCCGTCGCGATGCAGTTCGCGCTGACCGTAGTGGAGCCGATGATGGTCGGGCTGATCGGCGGCACGACCTGCCACATCCGCCTGGCCGACGGCAGCCACCGCATCCTCGACGGCATGAGCGCGGTGCCGCAGATGGGGCACCCCGACATGTACAAGCCGGTCCCCGGCGCCGCGCCCGAAGTCTATGACGTCGAGGGGCAGGAGAACCTGGTCGGGCCCAAGTCGGTCGCGACGCCGGGCTCGCTGCGCGCCTGGTGCCTGGCGCTGCAGCGCTTCGGCACGATGAGCCTCTCCGACGTGATGCAGCCCGCGATCCGCCACGCCGCGCGCGGCTTCGCGGTGACGCCCTATCTCTCGGACTGCATCAAGGATGCCGGTCCCGATCTCCTCAAGGACAGGCTCGCCGCCGAACTGCTGCTGCCGGGCGGCACGCCGCTGAAGCCCGGCCAGAGGCTGGTGCAGGGCCAGTATGCCGAGGCGCTGACGCTGGTCTCGCAGGAGGGCGAGAAGGCGCTGCATGGCGGGCCGCTGGGCGACCTGCTCGTCGAGTGCATGGAGAAGAACGGCGGCTTCGTGCGCCGCGACGATCTCACCGGCTACAAGGTCGAGGAGCGCGCGCCGATCCGCGGCCACTATCGCGGCTGGGAGATCCTGGGCCCGCCGCCGCCCGCCGCCTCGGGCGTGCACATCGCCCAGATGCTGAACATCCTCGAAGCCTACGACATCGCGAAGATGGGCTTCGGCACCGTCGACACGCTGCACCTGTTGGCCGAAGTGCTGAAGATCGCCTTCGCCGACCGCGCCGAAGCGAGCGGCGACCCGGACTTCGTGAAGGTGCCGGTCGAGCGCATCGTGAGCCGCGACTATGCCGACCAGCGTCGCAAACTCCTGGACATCGCCCGCGCGACGCAGTGGACGGGAGGCCTTCAGGCGGCGGAAGGTCAGGACACGACCCATCTCACCGTGGCCGACGGCAAGGGCAACGTCGTCAGCACGACGCAGACCATCAACAGCCTGTTCGGCGCGCGCTTCATCGTGCCCGGCACCGGCATGATTCCCAACAACTACATGAACAACTACGACCCGCGCCGCGGCAACGCGCTGTCGATCGCGCCAGGCAAGCGGGTCACGACCTCGATGTCGCCGATGATGGCACTGAAGGACGGCAAGGTGCGCTATGCGCTCGGCCTGCCCGGCGGCCGCAAGATCTTCCCCTCGGCGCTGCAGGCGCTGGTCAACCTGATCGACCACGGCATGACCCTGCAGGAAGCCGTCGAGGCGCCGCGCATCTGGACCGAGGGCCCCGTCCTGGAAGTCGAGCACGGCATCCCCGCCCCGGTCCGCCAGGGCCTCGAAGCCCGCGGCCACACGCTCAAGATCATGCCGACCGTTGCCGGCGGCATGAACGCCATCCAGTTCCACGACGACGGCACGATGACCGGCGCCGCCTGCTGGCGCGCGGATGGCACCGCGGCGGCACTGGGTGGTGGTTTGGCAAGAGCGGGGGTGAGGTTCGTGTTGCCGGCGTAGAGGCTTGCCGGGTTCGATAGAAGCGCCACCACCAACCTCATGCTGAGGAGCGCTCCGCAGGAGCGCGTCTCGAAGCATGGGCAATGGGTCCGGTCATTTGCCACCTCTTCTTCTTGCGTGCGCCCGAAGCGCCCCGAAGTCACCCCGGATCAGGGCCTCCTTCTTGGCGCGCGACCAGCCTTTGATTTGCCTTTCAACCGCGATTGCATCGGTGATGTTCAGAAAGTGCTCTGACCAGACAATGATCACGGGCAGGCGTTTGGACGTATAGCCACCGAAGGTCCCGTTGTTGTGCTCCGAAAGGCGCCGCTCCAGGCCTCGACGCGCTGAGCCAACATAGTAGCTGCCGTCTGAGCAGCGAAGCATGTAGACGTGGGCGCCGCCTTCGTTGTCCATGGTTCCAGCCGGCTCGACCTTTGCCCATCCTTCGAGACGCGGCCTGCGGCCGCTCCTCAGAGTCTGACTCGAAATGAATGCAGCCAAAACAAGAAGCTATAAACAGCCCCGATAACCTCACCCTGAGGAGCATCGCGCAGCGATGCGTCTCGAAGGGTGGGAACGCGCACCCTGCCTGTTGCCCATCCTTCGAGACGCACCGCTTCGCGGCGCTCCTCAGGATGAGGTAAGTGCTTGAATCGACTCAATTCATTTCCGGCCAGCCTCTCAGGATGAGGTGAGTGTTTGAATCGATCGCGATGAGATCGTGCCTCCCCTCAATGAAACACCCGCCCCGAGTCGATCACCAGCGTCTGGCCGGTCGTGCTGTTGGTCCGGCACATGGTGACGACCTGGTCGGCGCAGTCGTCTTTGTCGGCGGGCTTGCCCAGCAGCGAGGCGCTGGCGTTCTTCGCGACCACTTCGGGACGCAGGTTTGCCGTGGCGCGGGTGCCTTCGAGCAGGCCGGGGGCCACGCAGTTCACCAGCACTTCGGGCGCCAGCGCCACGGCCATGCATTTGGTGAGATGGATGAGGCCGGCCTTCGAGACCGCGTAGGCGATCGAGGAGCCGGTCGGCCCTAGCCCGGCGACCGAGGCGATGTTGACGATGCGGCCTTCGCCCTGACGCTTCATCACCGGGCCGACGGCCTTGGTGAGCAGCATCGGGCCGGTCAGGTTGATGTCGATGATCTTCGTCCATTCCTCATAGGTGAGGCCGTCGAGATCGGTGAAGGGGATCGACTTGTTATAGGCGGCGTCGTTCACGAGGATGTCGAGCCGGCCGAAGCGCTTCACGACGTCGTCGACCAGCCGGTCGACCTGGTCGCGCTGGGTCACGTCGCAGGCGAAGGCGGCGGCGCTGACCTGGTGGCGTTCGAGATCGCGCGCGACACTCTCGGCCTGGTCCCGGCTCTTCGCATAGACGACGGCGATGTGGCAGCCCTCTTCCGCCAGCGCGTGACAGATGCGCTGGCCCAGCCCGCCATTGCCGCCGGTCACGACGGCCACCTTGCCCTTGAGATCCATTGTTCCCCCCAAATTCCGTGTGCGCGATATACTAGGCCAGTTCACAGCGTAGCGGAGCCCGAGCGATGAGCCTCACAGCCGACCAGAAATTGCGCCAGCGCGCCCAGCGCGTCATTCCCGGCGGCATGTACGGCCACCTGCGCAGCGACCGGCTGCCCGAGGGCTATCCGCAGTTCTTCGAACGCGGCGAGGGCTGTCATCTCTGGGACGTGAACGGCAAGCGCTACGTCGATTTCATGTGCAGCTGGGGCCCGATCGTGGTCGGCCACGGCAATCCGGTGGTGGCCGAGGCGGTGGCGCGGCAGATGGCGGCGGGCGATTGCCTGAACGGACCGTCGGAGCGGCTGGTCGAGCTGGCCGAGCGGCTGGTCGGGCTGATCCCGCATGCCGACTGGGCGCTGTTCGGCAAGAACGGCACCGACGCCACCACGACCTGCGTGACGCTGGCGCGCGCCGCCTCGGGCAGGCGCAAGATCCTGGTGGCCGAGGGCGCCTATCACGGCGCCATCCCGTGGTGCACGCCGAACCCGTACGGCGTGACGCCGGAGGATCGCGCCCACATGCTGACCTTCAAGTACAACGACACCGGCAGCCTCGAGTCGGCCGTGCAGCGCGCCGGCGACGACCTGGCGGGCATCGTGGTCTCCGCCTTCAAGCACGATTTCGGCAAGGACCAGGAGATGCCGGACGCGGCGTTCGCCCGTCGCGCCCGCGAGCTGTGCGACGCCAACGACGCGGCGCTGATCGTCGACGACGTGCGCGCCGGCTTCCGCCTCACGATGCGCGGCAGCTGGGACCTCGTCGGCGTGCAGCCCGACCTCAGCGCCTGGAGCAAGGCGATCGCCAACGGCCATGCGCTGGCCGCCGTCACCGGCAACGAGCGCTACCGCGAGGCGGCGTCGAAGCTCTACGTCACGGGTTCGTTCTGGTGCAGCGCGGTGTCGATGGCGGCGGCGCTGGCGACGCTCGACGTTCTTGAGAGCGTCGACGGACCGGCGCACATGCGCGCCATGGGCCAGCGGCTGCGCGACGGCATCGCGGCGCAGTCGACCGAGTTCGGCATCGGCGTGCGCCAGAGCGGCCCGCCGCAGATGCCGACCCTTTTGTTCGACGACGATCCCGACTGCGACAAGGGCAACTTCTTCACCGTCGAGGCGCTGAAGCACGGCGCCTACCTGCACCCGCGCCACAACATGTTCCTGTCGACCGCCCACACCGAAGCCGACATCGACTTCGCGCTCGCAGCCACGCGCAAGGCGTTCGAAGCGCTGGCGGCGCGGTAACCGCCAAGAAAAAATCCGTCGTCCTGAGCGGAGCGCCGAAGGCGCGTAGTCGAAGGACCTCTCTTTGCTGCGACAGATCGTGCGTCGGAAAAGAGGCCCTTCGACTGCGCCGCCCTTCGGGCGGCTTCGCTCAGGGCGACGGGGAAATCAGGAACGCCCGCCGTTCTCCCAAGAAGCGGTTCGGGCTCGCGGCGCGGTCATTTCAACTCCCGTCGTCTCGACCGGAGCGCGCAGCGCGGAGTGGAGAGACCTTCTCTCTGCGAATAGCCGGCTATTGGTGGAGAGAAGGTCTCTCCGCTACGCCTCGTGGAGTTTACCCCGAGGTATTCGAGGGGCGAGGCTCCGGTCGAGACGACGGGGTTGCTGTTTCAACTAACTCCGCCCGCCGTTCGAGATGCTGGCGGCGCGGTAGGATCGGCTTCCTCGCCATTCAAATGGGGCGTGGTCGCTCTTCCTTCGGCGCTCCCGGACATCGCTGCGCGATGTCCTGACGCTCAGGAGGCCGAGCGAGGCTCGGCCTGAGGCTCGGCCTGAGGCTCGGCCTACCGCCCGCCGTTCTTCCACCAGCGGTTCAGGCTGGCGGCGTCGCCGTTGTACATGTTGCGGTCGCAGTGGCCGACGCCCTCGACGTGGCGCGGTTCGCTGCCGTAGGCGAAGTTCTGCGAGGTCTCGTCGGCGACGTACTGCCAGAGCTTCCAGCCACGATCCGCCCAGGCCATGGGAATCCGCGGCGTCTCGCGATAATCGGCCAGCCACAGGTCGCAACGCGCCAGGATCGAGCCCGGCCGGATGCTGGCGCCGAGGCTGAGACGGCGGCGGCCGTAGATCTCGCCATCGGCCCAGGCGGGATGGCTGTAGAGCATCGGCAGACGGCCGGTCGCCCTCTGCACCTCCAGCACGAAGGCCTCGGCCTGGTCGAGCCGCATCGTGTTGCGCGGGTTGGCGTCGTTCGGTTCGAGGTCGAGCGCCATCACGGTCTGCGGCCCGGGCTGGCAGGCCGCCAGGAACGAGGCCGCCTGGCGCTCGCCGGGAAACTGGCGCGTGCCGAAATGATAGCCGCCCCACAGCAGGCCGGCCGCCTCGGCCTGGCGCCGCCGCGGCGCATAGGAGGGATCGAGCCAGTCGCCGCCCTCGCTGACCTTGTGGATGACGCCCAGGATGTTGCTGCGGCGGACCGCGGCGAAGCTGGTGACGGTCACGTTGTGGCTGATGTCGATCACCGCATCGAGTCCGGGTCGCGTCTGGCCCGGGGAATAGGCCGCGGGCTGGGTCGGCTGTTCGCCGCAGGCGGCCAGCGCCGGCAGGGCGAGGCCGCCTGCCAGCATGCTTCTCCGTGAGATCATCGAGGGGAGTCCTACTTGGCTTTCTTCAGAACGTTGGTGGCGGCGACGGAAACGCCGGCGCGGTTCTCGGTATAGAAGAGTTCGAGCGTGCCGTCGTCGAGCAAGGTGCCTTCGATCGCCGAACCGCCCTGGCCGATCATGCGCACGCGCTTTCCGTCGGCCCCGATGACGCCGATGATCGGCTCGGCCTTGGATTCCGAGGACAGCGTGCCCCAGAACCTTCCCTCGTGCTGGCCGTCGATCTTCACCGTGATCTTGAGCTCGACCAGGCGGTTGCCGTCGACGATCACCGATGGCGCGGTCACCGGAAAGTGAGCCGGCAGGCCGGCCACGATGCTCTTGTTGGTGCCCGTCCAGGTGCCCGTCATGTCCGGCCCGGCCGGCTGGGCGGTCGCGATGCCGGCGGCGCAGGCGAGGGAAAGGCCGAGGGGAAGCAGGAGGGAGACACCACGCATGGCTTTTTCCTTCGAGGTTGTCGGGGGCCGCATCATGCCCAAACATCGGCCCGCGTAAAGCCGGACCGTGGTCGCGGCAATCGACAGGCGGGGGCCGTCGCGGGATACTGGCCACAATGGAATACGACTATATCGTCGTCGGCGCCGGTTCGGCGGGCGCCGTCGTCGCCAACCGGCTGTCGGCCGACCCGCGCCACAGGGTGCTGCTGCTCGAAGCCGGGCCCGCCGATCACCCCTGGACCCGCATTCCCGTCGGCTATTCGCGGCTGATCACCAACCCGGCCGTCAACTGGCTCTACAGTTCCGAGCCCGAGGCCAGCACCAACGGCCGCCGCATCCCGGTGCCGCGCGGCAAGCTGCTGGGCGGCTCGAGCGCCATCAACGGCCTCGCCTTCGTGCGCGGCCAGGCGCAGGACTTCGACACCTGGGCGCAGATGGGCAACCAGGGCTGGGCCTACGAGGACGTGCTGCCCTTCTTCAGGCGCATGGAGAGCTATCCGGAAGGCGACGAGCGCTTCCGCGGACGCTCCGGCCCGTTGAAGGTCACCAACCCCGCCCCGGCCAATCCGCTCTTCGCCACGATCATCAAGGCCGCGGGCGAGGTCGGTGTCCGCCACAACCCCGACTACAACGGGGGCCGGCAGGACGGCATCGCCATGAGCCAGGCGACCATCGCCTCCGGCTGGCGCATGAGCACGGCCCGCTGCTACCTCGATCCGGCCCGGCGGCGGCCCAACCTGCGGATCGAGACCGGGGCGCTGGCCGAGCGGCTGCTGCTCGACGGCAAACGCTGCACCGGCGTGCGCTATTCGGTCGGTGGCGAGGCGCGCGAGGCGCGGGCGGCCCGCGCCGTCGTGGTGAGCGGCGGATCGATCAACTCGCCGCAGCTTCTCGAACTGTCGGGCATCGGGCAGCCGCAACGGCTGCGCGGCCTCGGCATCGAGGTGCGGCATGCGCTGCCCGGCGTCGGCGAGAACCTGCGCGAGCACTATGCGCCGCGCACGCGATGGACCATCGGCACGCGCGGCATCACCTTCAACGATCGCGGCCGCGGGCTCGGCCTGGTGCACCAGGCGCTGCGCTGGGCAATGAACCGCGACAGCCTGCTCTCGATGGTGGGCGCGCCGCTGCGCGCCTTCGTGCGCTCGCGCGACGGGCTCGCCGCGCCCGACCTGCTGCTGGGCTGGGTGCCGATGTTCACCGAGGCGGGACCGCGCGGGCCCCGCATCGCGCGCCAGTCCGGCATCTCCTGCTACGCCCATCCGATGCGGCCCGAGAGCAAGGGCACCATCCACATCGTCTCGGCCGATCCGAAGCGGCCGCCGGAGATCCGCTACAATTTCCTCTCGGCCGCGGTCGACGGCGAACTGACGGTGCGCGCCGTGCGCATCGCCCGCGCCATCATGACCGCGCCGGCGATGGCGCCGCTGCAGGTCGCCGAGATCGCGCCCGGGCCGAACGCCAACGGCGACGAGGAGATCCTCGACTGGGTGCGGAAGGCCGCCGAGACGACCTATCACCCGGTCGGCACCTGCAAGATGGGTTCGGATGCGATGGCGGTGGTCGATGCGCGGCTGCGCGTCCACGGGATCGAGGGCCTGCGCATCGCCGACGCCTCGATCATGCCGACGCTGACGTCCGGCAACACCAACGCGCCTTCGATCATGATCGGCGAGAAGGCGGCCGACATGGTTCTACAGGACATGGCCTAAGGCCCATCCGATGCAGTTATCCGCACGACCTCATCCTTCGAGACGGCTGCTGCGCAGCCTCCTCAGCATGAGGTTGGTGGTGGTAATTCTGTCGCGCTGGGAAAAACCTCACCGCCCGCGGAAGGCGCGCGCCAGCTGGTCGGTGAGCGGCTTGACGAGGAACGACGCCACGGTGCGCGGCGTGGTCTCGATGAAGGCCTCGACCGGCATGCCGGCCAGAAGCTGCAGGCCCTTCAGGCTGGCGAGCCCGCTCTCGGTGACGCGGATGCGCACCGAGTAATAGGGTTCGGTCGTCCTGTCGTCCTGCGTGACGTCGGCGCCAATATGGATCACCTCGCCATCGACCTCGGGCGTCGTGCGCTGGTTGAAGGCGGCGAAGCGCAGGACGGCGTGCTGGCCGACATGGATCTGGTCGATGTCCTGCGGCGCCACCTTGGCATCGACGATCAGCGTGTCGGAGTCCGGCACGATCAGCATCAGCGGCTCGCCGGCCTGGACGACGCCGCCGACCGTATGGACGTTCCTCTGGAACACCTTGCCATCCTGCGGCGACACGAGATCGATCCGCTTCAGCTGATCCTCGGCAGCGACCCGGCGCTCGGTCATCTCCGACCTCTTGGCGCGGATCTCGGCCAGCTCCTTGCCGACCTCGGTGCTGAGATCCTGGTCGATCTGATGGATCTTGAGCTCGAGCTCGGCGATGCGGCCGCGGCTCTGCGCCAGCGAGGCGATCAGGGCGGAGCGCTCGCCTTCCATGCGGGCCGAGTCGCGCTCCAGGGTGGTGACCCGGCTGATCGGCACGAGGTTCTGCTTCCAGAGCGTGCGGACACCGTCCAGCTCCTGGGCCAGCAGCTTCAGTTCCTTGCCCTTGGCGGCTTCCTGCGCCTCCGTGCCCTCGATCTGGAGATTGAGCTGCTTGATCTGCTCCCGGAGCTGCGCCTTCTGGCCATCGCGCGCGGTGCGGCGAATCTCGAACAGCTTCTGCTCGCCGCTCATCAGGCGCGCGATCTCCGGGTCGCGCTTGCGCCATGTCAGCTCGTGAGGAAACGCGACGGTCTTGTCGTTGTCGCGCTCCGCCTCGAAGCGCGCCTGGCGGGCGGCCAGCTCGTCGAGCGACTTGGTCACGATGCTGAGATTGGCCTTCGCCTGGGTGCCGTCGAGACGGACGACCACATCGCCCTGCTTGACCTTGTCGCCTTCCTTGACGAGCAGCTCGCCGACGACGCCGCCGGTCGGGTGCTGGATCTTCTTGACGTTGGTGTCGACGACCAGTTTGCCGGGCGCGATCACGGCGCCGGACAGTTGTGTCGTGGCCGCCCATCCCCCGACCCCGAAAATGAGGAGTATGCAGGCCGCGACGCCGATCAGGAGAGGCTTCCGGGTCATGCCCGGGATCACGGTGGGCCGATTCTGAGTCATGACGGCTCTTTCTCGAGCGCCACAGGGGCAGGAAGCGAGACGGGCGGCGCCGCGGCAGCCGGTGCCGCCGGCGGCCTGGGCGGTCCCGGCGGCCTCGGCGGGCCCGGTGGCTTCGGCGGTCCCGGCGGCGCGGCCTTCAGCGTCTCCTTCAGGACGGCGTCCTTCGGCCCGAACGCCTGCTGCCGGCCGCCCCGCATCACGAGGAGCTGGTCGACGGCGGCCAGGGCGCTCGGCCGGTGGGCGACCACGACGGCGATGCCGCCGCGTGCCCGCACCGACATGATGGCCTTGGTCAGGGCTTCCTCGCCCTCGTGATCGAGGCTCGAATTGGGCTCGTCCAGCACCACCAGGAACGGGTCGCCGTAGAGCGCCCGCGCCAGGCCGACGCGCTGGCGCTGCCCGGTCGACAGGGCCGTGCCGCTCTCGCCCATCTCGGTCTCGTAGCCGTTGGGCAGGCCGAGGATCAGCTCATGGACGCCTGCGGCCTGCGCGGCGGCGATCACCTTGTTGGCATCGGGCTCGGGTTCCAGGCGGGCGATGTTCTGCGCCACCGTGCCGGCGAACAGTTCCATGTCCTGCGGCAGGTAGCCGATATGCTCGCCCAGCGCGTCGGACGACCACTGGTCGAGCGTCGCGCCATCGATCCTGACCTTGCCCGTGACCGGCCGCCACACGCCCACCAGCGCGCGGACGAGCGACGACTTGCCCGAGGCGCTGGGACCGATGATTCCCATCCCCTGGCCGGCCTGGAGGCTGAAGACGACGTCCCGCGCCACGAGCACGTTCACTCCCGGGGGCGCCACACTGACCGCCTCGACCGACAGCGACGCCTTGGGTCGCGGCAACTGAAGGACGTCGCGATCGTCCGGAATCCGGGCGAGCAGATTGTTGAGGCGGTGCCAGCTCTGGCGGGCCGACACGAAGACGCGCCACTGGGCGATCACCTGCTCGACCGGCGCCAGCGCGCGGGCCGAGAGGATGGAGCCGGCGATGATGATGCCGGCCGTCGCCTGTCCCTTGATGACGAGGTAGGCACCGACCGCCAGCACCGCCGACTGCAGCGCCATGCGCAGCGCGCGCGACAGGCTGCCCATGCCGCCGGTGATGTCGCCCGCCCGCTGATGGGCCTCGACGTAGCGGCGCCCGTAGTCCGCCCAGTGGTGCGCGAACCGCCCGACCATGCCCATGGCATGCAGGACCTCGGAATTGCGGCGGCTCGCCTCGGCGAGGCTGGTCCGGCGGCTGGAGAGCGACGACAGCTCGACCGAGGGCTGGCGGACCTTGACCTCGGTGATGAAGGTGATGGCGACCAGGATCAGCGCGCCCACCGTCGCGGTGAGCCCGATCAGCGGATGGAACAGATAGCAGATGCCGAGATAGAGCGGCATCCAGGGCAGGTCGAACAGCGCCGCGGGACCGGGCCCCGACATGAAGCCGCGAATCTGGTCGAGATCGCGGACCGGCTCGAAACCGCTCATCTGCGGCGCCCGCAGCGGAAGCTTGACCAGCAGGTGATAGACGCGCCGGTCCAGCGTCTCGGCGAAACCGCCGGCGATCCGGATCAGGACCCGGTTGCGGATGATGTCGAGGACCGCCTGGAAACCGTAAAGGCCGAGCGCCAGGATGCACAGCGCCACGAGGGTCGGGACGCTGCGGCTCGGCAGCACCCGATCATAGACCTGGAGCATGAAGAACGAGCCGGTGAGATAGAGCACGTTCAGGACGGCGGTGAAGAGCGCCACCCCCAGATAGGAGGTGCGGCAGGACCGTAACGCCTCGGCCAGTTCGGTCCGCGGCGTTCCTGCGCCAGGAGTTGGGGCCCGGGTCATCTTGCTGTCAGGTCTTTCATCGGCCGCTCTGGCGTCCCCGGACGCCACGCCCGGCCATTCCAACTAGCACCGGCAAACAGTGGCTGTCTCTTCATTTCGACGGCAGAAAGCCCACGTTTACGGAGATTTTATGGTCTCTGCCCATGAGGAGGGGCTGACCTGCGGGAACGGCGGCGGCTTGAGGTTGCAGTGCACCCGAACGTCGCCCATGTTCTGGGCGCCGCATATTCCGTGCGATCGCCCCCAAGTTCCAACTCCCCCTGCAGACGGAAACGGTAACGATGCCTTCAGCGCCCCCGGTCGGTGTGGTCATTGCCAACTACAACAATGGCGCCTTCGTGGGACGGGCGATCGAATCGGTTGCCCGCCAGTCCTGCCGCAACCTTCGAACCATCGTCGTCGACGACGCCTCGACCGACAATTCCCACGAGGAAATCCGCAGCTGCCTGTCCCGGCTCGACGATCCGAGGTTCGACTATGTCCGCCTCGACACCAATGTCGGACAGACCGGGGCGATCAAGCGCGGCCTCGCCCGGCTGGACACGCCGTTCGTCGGCTTCCTCGATTCCGACGACCGATGGTACGACGATTTCATCGAGCGACATTTGTGCGCTCACATGAACGCCGACTTTCCGGTCGCGCTCACCTACTGCGATTCGCACATAATCGACGGCGACGACCATCTGCTGGCGGGCACCGCCTGGTGGTTCGAGCAGGGTGCGTCGGCGAAGAAGGCCTTCGATGCCGCCATCGTGCCGAGGATCGACGCGGCGACCGGCGAATTCGCCTTTCCCGCGAACGGGCGGCTGACCTTCCATCCGAACTGGACGCCGCTCAGCGCCACCAACAGCATGGCGAGCATGATGTTCCGCCGCAGCTTCGTGGATCTCGTGCTCGTCCTGCCGGACAAGGATCTCAGGCTCTATCTCGACTACTACCTGTCGACCTTCGCGTGCCTGCTGACAGGCACCATCGCCATCCACGATGCGCTCTATGGCTACCGCATGCATGGCGCCAACAAGCACTCGAACGCCACCGTCATGGGCGGCAGCTACAACTCCTCGACCAAGGACTGGGAGCCGATCAGCAATCACATCCTCCAGCTGGTCCTCCGCATCCTCGACGAACAGGCCCCCGCCATCCGGGCCGCCTTCGGCGACTGGCGCCACGCCAACTCGAGGGCGTTGGTGAAGCGGGCCCTGGAGTCCCGTTCGAACAGCAGCAGGGGCGCCTGGATCCGTTTCGTCGATGCGATGTCGATGAGGGTGCAGGCGCTGCTCGGCGGCGGCCGTTCGGCTATTGCCGGACAAATGCACCGCGAGCCGTGAAGGCGGGTTCCCGCGTCAGGGCTCACCCTTCAGGCCGAGCGACGCCAGGTAGCTCCAGCGCACCGTGCCGTTGCTGAATCGGATGCCCTCGAGATACTGCGCGACGGCCCGGTCGATCAGTTCCGCCGAAGGCTTCTCCTTCGTGACCCCGTCGGCATAGGCCACGATCTCCTTCCAGCCCTCGGGACGCGGGATCGACACGATGGTCGATGGCGTGTCGAGATTCTTGAAGGTCCAGAACGACCAGCCGATCCCGTGCGTCTCGTGCAGTCGGCGGAACTCCTCGTTCCATTCGTCGGTGAGTTCGCCGGTCTCCCCCAGGAACAGCGGCACGTTGTGGAGGTTGGCGAAGTTCAGGTGCCGCTGGATCGAATCGCGCTGCGTCGAGGCCCAGAACGAATGGTAGGTATAGACGAGGTTCCTCGCGAAGGGCGGGCCGAGCATGGCGAAGCTCGAGCTCCATTGGCCTCCGGCCAGGATCACGATGCGCTCGGGATCGACCTCGCGGATCGCCGCCGTCGCCCGCTTGTAGAACGGTTCGAGTCGCGCGTTCAGCGTCGCCACGTCGTGATAGGGGGCGATCGGCTCGTTCAGGATGTCGTACCCGAGGATCGCTGGGTTGCCGCGATAGCGTTCCGCCACGGCGCGCCACAGCTTCACCGTGAGATCGCGATGGCGCGGCACGTAGAACATCAGCGGATAGCCCGGCCCGTCATCGTGGTTGATGCCGGTCTGGCCGCCCGGCGCGGCGTGCAGGTCGGGAATCACGTAGAGACCGGCGGCAGCGGCCCAGCCGACCACCCGGTCGAGCAGCGACCAGCCCTCGCCGCCAATCTCGCCGTCGGCGGTCATGAACAGCCGCCAGTGCAGCGGCACGCGCACCATGTTGAAGCCGACCGACTTGATGAAGCGGATGTCCTCCTCGGTCACGTAGGTGTCGCGATACTGCCGCCAGAACGCTGCGGCGCGCTCCGGTCCCAGCAGGCGATCGAAGGCGCCGTAGATCTGGCGCGGCGACTTCGCGACCTCGAACTTGAACATGTAGCCCTCGGGCATCAGCCAGTTGCCGAGGCTGATGCCCTTGAGGCGCAGGATGCGGCCGTCCGGTTCGACGAAGTTCCTGCCCTCGATGCTTACCAAGCCACTCTGGGCGCTCGCAGGAGCATCCGACATGGCAAGAGCAATCAAAGCAAAAATCCCAAGGAAGTAACGCATCCCAACTAACCTTAGCGACACCGACCATCCTAAGCCACCCATGTCCGCAGGCATAGCGCGAATACATGTTGCGCCCTTTGGTTGAATAAGTTCTAGTACCCCTCCATCAGTTGCGGAGCGGCAGTGGCAAAGCAAAAGAAGAAGCGCTTGGATCGCGCTTTGACAACGACGCCATCGGGTGTGATGGCGGGGGCCTATCTGGTCGTCTACAGCGGGAGGAAAAAGGCACATGCTCGCATCCCTATTATCGATTCCTCCCGTGAACTGGCTTTTCATTCGTTCCGTTGGTCATATCTGATTCGCAATCGCATTCGTTGGTCATACAACAGTTCAAATCAGGCTGACGAATTGGTGGGAGAAGCGACCCAAGTAGTTCTTTGGCTACTGGGGAAAGCCAGCAGCCCGAATCGCAAGGAGTCGGAGAACGCTTCCGACGCATCCGACGTTCTCGAGCAACTTGCGGCCGCCGACGTAGTCGAAGTATCGATTCCTTTCGAAGATGAAGCCAAAGGGTGGGAATACCGAATCCTGCCTTGGGAGTACTTGCTTTCTGCCGCGACCCAAAAACTCCGAGCAGGTTCCTTTTTCGTCGTCCGTCATCTGCGACGGCAAATCTCGCCGACTGCAGAGATTTCCAAGGGAAACTTCCTGCACATCGAATCCGCACCGCCAAAACAAAGGCATGAGTACGATTTCGATTCCGAACGCAGCCTCGCCCGGCAGCTGGCCGGCCTTTCGGATTCCACTGCAGATGACGGCAAATATAGGCTTGAAGATCCGACCCTTGAGGAGATCGGCCAAAGGGTTCGCGAGGCGCCACCAAAGACGATCCATATATCGGGCTTCGACAGCTGGCTCGCAGCAGCGGAACTAAAGAACGCTTCCTATGCCAAGCTGCACGAGGATGGTTATCTTCTCAGGACGTCCAAGGGAGGCGAATGGGTAATCGCGAGAGCAGAAAGGCTGGCGGAACAGCTAATTGTCCCCGAATCACCACCACACCTCGTGACATTCAACATCTTCAACTCGGGCGCGCGCCTTGCCGCCCTATGCGTTGCCAAGGGGGCGGCCTCGGCAATTGGATACCAAGATACTTTCGATGGCCGCCTCGGCGAACAGTTCTTTGTGGCATTTAATCGAGCCTGCACCGCCACGAATTGGGATATTGCAGGATCAGCTCGCTATGCTTGGGATCAAATCAGGAAAAGCGGCGAACCTCTCACAGGGTCAGGCATTGTCGTGTGGATGGAACGGTCCATACAGGAGCGCTTTTTCTCGTCCATCGAGGACATTGAGAAGACGGTCGAAGCCAAATTCCAGCGCGATCTATCATCGATGGATATTCGCGACGGGCTCGAACTAGAGATCAAGCCACGGGAGCAGATCAATTACTCGGCCCTACACAATCGCGGGTCCCTGTTCGAGTACTTCATTCTGCGACGTATGCCCAAGCTTAACGGCAAGATTCGGAACATCAAGGCAGTCGTCAGATTGCAGATCGGCCCTGACTCCTTTTCCTTCGAGACTCGCGCTTCTCTGTCGGTACATCAAACGGCCATCGACCTCGCCGACGACATCATCATCTCCCTGACTTCGGACATGATCCGCGCCGTTCGCGACCAAATTCAGACAACTCTGTTCGTGGAGGTGTCGCACGGAGACTACGTCCTTTACGGCCGGACACACCGCATCCTTCTGCTGCCGGTCGATGAATGGAAAGATGACGATGATGGCCGGCGCTGGCTTCCTTCGTTCGTTCTGCCGCGAGATCCGGCTGTACGCCAAATCATCGATTCGGCACAAAAATACCTGATCGCATTAGCAGACGATTCAGGCGCCGGCTTCGATGGTTACCAGGGCGTCGATCCAGACAGGCTGGGCGATGCAGAAAGCGATCCCGCCGAGGCCTGCGAGACTGTCGACCTGCAAGTTCGCGCAATATGGTCCGCCCTGCTGCTGGACTCACCGCTGGCCTACATCAATCCACCGCCTAGTTTCACCGATAAATCACAACGGGTCCGCACGCCCAGCGATACGATTGGTGGGCGACGCGGCACCTGCATTGACCTGGCGTTGCTGCTTGCTGCCTGCCTTGAGTATGTCGAGATTTACCCTGCGATCATCCTGCTGCAGGGACATGCATTTCCTGCCTATTGGCGACACAGCGACTATCTCGACCGCTTCATGTCGGGCCGCGATGTGCGTTTACCCGCCGCGGATGACGACCTGGATCCCGAGTATGTCTCCGCACTGCTCGATCAGCACGGCCGCTGGAGTCTGGGCAAGGGCCACTACAAGCACATCATGCAGGCGATCGAAGAAGGAAAGCTCGTTCCCGTCGAAACCGTGATGCTAACCACTCATGCCGGGTTTGCCGAGTCGGTCGACGAAGGCCGCAAGAACTTCCTGGGAGTAGATGACTTCGACAGCCTGCTCGATATCAACCGCGCAAGGACAGATCCCATGCGCCCGATCACACCCTTGCCCATCCGGAGAGAAGAAATATGACCCGGGAGGAAAAACCCGACCTTTCCGCATTGTTGCGCCAAGTCGAAGTCGATCTCAGGAAGCTCGACATATCGACGACCATGACGCCAACCGGTGTGAATAAGCCACCTCTCGTGCGCAGGCGAGGTAGATCGGTCGGAGCGGCCGATAAGAAGGCCGTCATGCGCGTCATACGCCAGCCCGATGGCATGCTCGTCTGGCATGCGGGACCGGTTGGCCGGTCGATCAACACAGGCCGGCGACGACGCGCCAGTTCGAGCCCACCAGCGCCGCGCGGACAAGTCGTCGAGATGTACGAATATGAACTCCTGAGCCGAAACAAGATCAACGAATTGATAAGCAAGGCCGACAAAGTCTTGACAGGCGAGCAACTGGGCTTGCTGCGTCTTGCTCCGACGGGAACGAATTTCGTTCCTGTAGATGCGGTTGAAACCAGTTCGCCGCGTCTGCTCATCGTGCACGGCACGTTCAGCAACACGGAGAAGATGCTGACCGGCGCCGATGTGGCGTTTCTGAATTGGGCTAGACAGAAGTACGGCGGTCGGGTGTATGCATTCAATCACCCGACATTGTCGGTCAGCCCGATGATCAATGCGTTTGATCTCTGGCGAGCCTTTCACGATGTGACCGGCGATCTCGATATCGTGGCGCATAGCCGGGGTGGTCTCGTCGTGCGCTGGTTCCTAGAAGCTCTCGGCCCCTCCAAACTCGTAAATGTCCGTGTCGTGCTCGTCGGCTCGCCGTTGGGCGGCACGAGCCTAGCAGCGCCTCGGCAACTGGGAGGCGCTCTGAGTGCCATCGGCAGCTTCGCGTCCGCTGTCAGCCAGGGCGCTGAAGTGGTCGCCTCCGTCGCAACGCCGTGGCTGGCCGTACCAGCCTTCATGGTCCAGATCGCTTCATCCGTCGTCGGCAAGACGGCGGAAGTCATATCAAACGCGCCGATCCTGGATGCGGTGATTTCGATGGTGCCCGGCCTCGCGGCGCAGGCTCGCATCAATGGTAATGCGGAGATTTCCCGCCTGCACGGATTGCCCGATCGGGCAAACTTGAAGTATTTTGGTGTGGTTTCGAATTTCGAGCCAACTGACGCCGGTTGGAAGTTTTGGAAGCGACTTCGGTTGTCGAGCATTGGCGATGCCGCGGCCGACGCAGTGTTCCCGGAAAACAACGACATGGTCGTCGACACTGGATCGATGTCCGAACTGGGCAGAACACGACTGATGAGCGATCTGCACGACTTTGGAACCAATCCCAACGTTCATCATCTGAATTACTTCGTTCAGCCAAAGACCACACAGCGCATTCAGAGCTGGCTCGCGTAGAAAACTCGGCGACCTCGATCTTTCTTGGCCGGACGCTGAGTGGCGACTAGGCTCCCGCGCCATGTTTCTTTCCTCGCTCCTGCTGCCGCTCGCCGTCGCCGCCATCGTCTTCCTGGTCCAGCGCGTCCGCCTGCCCGTCTTTCACGCGATCATCGCCACCGTCGTGGTCTACGGCATCGCCGCCGACATGACCTTCCAGTCGGTCAGCAAGGCGTTCGGGCTGGGCTTCGCGACGGCCCTGGAGCAGACGGGACTGCTGGTCGTCGCGGGCGCGCTGGTGGGCGGCCTCGTGCTGCACACGCCGCTCGGCACCGGCGCCTCGGCCGCCGCCGGGCTGGTGGCGGGCCTCGGCGCCTCGGCCTCGGGCGGGTTGGCGCTCCTGCAGCCGGCCGGACAGGACGCGCCGCGGCGCGCGCTGGGCCTCGCGCTCACCCTGCTCGCCGTCGCCTCGCTCCTCGCGCCCTCGCCGCTCGCGGTCGCGGCCGCTTCGGTCATGAAGGCCGACATCCGCACCGGGTTCATCATCGCCCTGGCGGTCGCGGCGGTCGCCGTGGGGTTGGGCTGGTGGCACGTGGCGCGGCAGGTCCCGTCGCAACCCGTCGAGGGCCAGCTCTCCTGGGCCTGGCTCTGCGTCGGCATTCCCCTGGTGCTGCTGGTGCTGCAGTCGGTGGCGCAGATGCCGAGCGAACCGCTGGGCCGGGGCGGCGACCGCGAATTCTATGTCGGCATTTCCAAGCCGCTGATGCTCACGGCCATCGCCATCACCCTGGCGATCCTGTTCGCCCGCCGCTGGGAGCCGTCGGTCCTGGCCGGCCGGTCGTGGGCGCCGCTGCTTCTGGCGATCGGCGCCTCGGGCGGCCTCGCCCGCGTGTTCGACGAGACCGGCATGGCGGAGCTTCTCGCCGAACATGCCCTGCAACCGCGCTATGGCGTGCTGACGCCGTTCCTCGCCGCCGCCATCGTCAAGACGATGCAGGGCAACACCCTGACCGCCGTGCTCACCGCCTCGGGCATGGTCGAGCCGATGCTGCCGGCCCTCGGCCTCGACAGCGCCTCGGGTCGGGCCATCGCCGCCGCCGCCGTCGGTGCGGGCTCGATGGCGATCTGCCACGTCAACGATCCCTTCTTCTGGATCGCCGCCCACATGGGCCGCCTCTCACCCGGCCGCGCGCTCTATGTGATCTCGCTCGGCAGCGCCGTCATGGCGATCGGCGCGCTCGTGGTGATCGCGGCGATCCGGCAGTTCATTTAGGTTCAAGGGAGCGCGCCACTCCAGTGGCGCGCTCCTATAAAGGAATCAGCCCCTCTTCGCGCGCCTTGATCTGCAAAGCGAGGTAGCGGGAGTATATGCGGCACTGGGCGAGGCTGCCGGCGATGAACCACAGGCCGGGCTGCGGCGTCGGCTTGAACATGTTGGCGAGTTCGCCGCCGGCATCGAAGCCCCAGACCGGGCCGATCCGGTCGGCCACCGCGTCGCCGAGGAAGGCGCGCACCGTCTCCTGCTGGTTCTCGTAGCCGGTGGCGACCACCACCAGTTCGGCCTCGCGCAAGCTGCCGTCCTTCAGACGCACGCCGCCGGCCTCGAACCGGTCGATCTCGTCGTACTGCAACAGCTTGATACGCCCGTCGACGATCATGTCGGAACAGCCGACGTTGAAGTAGTAACCGCCGCCGCGGCGCAGATACATCATCTGGAAGCCGGTATCGTCCTCGCCGAAGGTGAGGCGGAAGCCGCGCTTCTCCAGTCCCGACAGCAGATCGCGATCGACCTGGCGCATCTCGGCGGTCGAGAGCTGGTAGGCGCGCTGCAGCACCGGATAGGGCGAGGCGGCGGCCAGCAGGTCGCAATCCTCGAACGGCAGGCCCTCGGTGTAGATCGCATAGACCTTCTGGGCCTCGCGGATCGACACGACATAGGTCGGGCTGCGCTGGACCATCGTCACCTCGGCGCCGCTGGCGCAGAGATCCTGGGCCACGTCGTGGCCGCTGTTGCCGGTGCCGACCACGATCGCCTTGCGGCCCTTCCAGTCCGCGCCATTGGTGTAGTCCCCGGAATGCATGACCGTGCCGGCGAACGTATCGAGTCCCGGCAGCGACGGCTTGATCGGGATGGCGCTGACGCCGGTGGCGAAGACGACATGGCGCGGATGGAGCATACGCTCGGTCCCGTCGCCCCGCTTCAGGGTCACCGTCCAGCGCTGCGCCGCCTCGTCGTAGTGGCCCGAGGTGAGTTCCGTCTCGGCCCAGTAGTTGAGGTCGAGATTCTCGACATAGGCTTCGAACCAGTTGGCCAGCTTGTCCTTGGGAATGAAGACGGGGAAGGTCGGCGGGAACGGCATCAGCGGCAGGTGATTGACGTGCACCTCGTTGTGCAGCGTGAGCGAGTGGTAGCGCCGCCGCCAGTTGTCGCCGATGCGCTTGTGCCGATCGACGATCAGCGTATCGACGCCCAAGGCCCGCAGGCGGGCGGCGGTGGCGAGCCCCGCCTGGCCGCCGCCGACGACGAGCACGACCGGATCGCGATCCTCGTAGGCCTGCGCCTTCGTCCGCTGGTCGAGCCAGTTGGCGCCGCCGAAGTCGCGGCTGTAGCGCTCGGCGTCGCTCAGCTCGCGCGGCTTGCCGTCGGGCCAGCCGTGCAGCTCCTCGAGCGTGGTGAGCAGCGACCAGGCGCGCCACGTCCCCTCGCTTTCGACGAGTCGGACGACGGCGTTGGCATGGCCGAAGGCGGTGTCGAACTCGAAGATGGTCTCGATGCACTCGACGCCGGCCCGCTTCACGCGGCGCGGCGGCGTGCGCCGGTCCGGCATCCGCACATCCTTCGCGTCGGTGCGCGCCAGCACCGGCGCCAGCGCCGCGCCGATCGCCGCCCGCCCGGAATGGGTGACGACGTCCCAGGTGAAGGCGAGCACGTCCCGCCAGTGCCCGTCGGGCACGAAGGTCGCGGCGACGGCGGCCGCATCGCGGGCCTGGAGCGCGGCCGCGAACGAATCGAGCCAACCCGCGGCGATCTCGCCGGCTTCGTCGGGGACTTCGGCAAACTGTACGGACATCACAACCACTCCGGATGAAAATCAGTCGAGCTTCACGCCCGAGGCCTTGACCGCCGGCTCCCAGAGCCTGCGATCCTCGGCCAGGAACTGGTCGAAGCCGGCCCGGCCGGGCGGCGGCAGGTCGAGGCCGAGATCGTCGTTCCAGCGCTTCTGGATCTCGGGCGACTTCAGCGCCTCGGCGATCGCGGCTTCGAGCCGGGCGAGGATCGGCTCGGGCGTGCCGGCCGGCGCACCGATCCCGTACCACGAGGTGGCGACATAGCCCGGCACGGTCTCGGCGATCGCCGGGATGTCCGGCGCCGCCTTGGAGCGCTGCGCCGAGGTGACGCCCAGCCCCTTCAGCTTCCCGGCGCGGACCTGCGGCAGCATCGACGGCATGTTGGCGAACATCATGTTCACGATGCCGGCCATCAGGTCGGAATAGACCGGGCCGGCGCCCTTGTAGGGAACATGGATGATGTCGACGCCGGCCATCTTCTTGAACAGCTCGCCGCTCAGGTGCAGCGACGTGCCAGGGCCCGACGAGGCAAAGGAATACTTGCCGGGCTCCTTCTTGCAGAGCGCGATCAGCTCCGCGACGTTGTTGGCCGGCAGCGACGGCGTCACGCCCAGCAGGTTGGCGAGCAGCGCGACCCTCGAGATCGCCACGATGTCCTTGTCCGGATTGTAGGGCAGCCTCGTGTAGAGCATCGGGTTCAGCGTATGGCTGGCCACCGAGATGAGCCCGATCGTGTAGCCGTCCGGCGCCGCCCGCGCGAGTTCGACCGTGCCGATGTTGCCGCCCGCCCCGCCCTTGTTCTCGACCACGAAGGTCTGGCCGAGGCTCTTCGAAAGCTGGTCGCACATCAGGCGACTCACCGTGTCGGTGCCGCCGCCCGCTGCGAACGGGCAGATGAACTTCACGGTCTTGTTGGGCCAGGCCGCCTGGCCCAGCGCGACGGCGGGAACGATCGACGGCGCGGCGAGCGCCGCGACGAGCAGGCTGCGTCTCTTCATGGCATTTCCCCGATTTCTGCTTTTCTTCTTTTCGAACGGCTGAGCGTAACGTCCTCCGGTGATCTGTCCAGATGACCGAGCCGCAAGGCGTACCGGCCCGTATCGACCAGACTTCGTCCTGAGGGCTCTGGTCACCCGGCGGTTTCGCATCGAGACGGCAGGCGTCAGTCTGGAGGGGATCGGACGCCGAATCCCGCAGGCCGCGCTTCGCTTGACGCGGCGCCGCGGGTACCTTCGGCAAAATGGACTCGCCGATCCGCGAGCTGCTGCGCTCGCCCGACTTCCTGAGATTGTGGCTGGTCGGTGCCTTCGCCAATGCGATGCGCTGGCTGGAACTGCTGGCGTCGGGCCTGTTCGCCTGGGAAGTCACCCATTCCGCCTTCGCCGTCACGGTGGTGGTGGCGCTGCGGCAGATCCCGCAGCTCCTGTTCGGCGCCTTCGCGGGCGCCCTCTCCGAGGCGCTGAACCGCAAGCTGATCTTCATGCTGGCGCTGATCGTACCGGCGATGATCTCGACCCTGCTCGCGACGCTGGCCTTCACCGGCCATCTCGAAGTCTGGCACGTGGCGCTGGGCAACCTGGTCTCCGGGATCATGTGGTCGACCGAGATGTCGACGCGCCGGCGCATGGTCGGCGAGGTCGCCGGCCCGCACCGCATCGTGAACGCCATCGCCCTCGACAGCGTCACCTCGGCGGCGACGCGCGCGGTGGGACCGCTCTTGGGCGGCGCGGCCTTCGAGTGGCTGGGCATGAAGGGCGCCTACACCGTCACCGCCCTCGTCCAGTTCGCCGGCGCCTTCGCCATCGCGGGCCTCGCCCACGCCCAGGTGACGCGGCGGCTCGACCTGCTGCGCATCCCGCACGAGATCGCGGACGGGCTGCGCTTCGCCTGGACCCGGCCCACCATCCTGCTGGTATTCGGCGTCACCATCGTCACCAACGCCTTCGCCTTCGCCTATTCAGGGCTGGTCGCGCCGCTCGGCCAGGGCGAGTTCCACGTCTCGCCGGCGCTGGTCGGCCTGCTCGCGGCGGGAGAGCCGCTGGGTGCGCTGGTCGGCGGTTCGCTGATCGCGGCCGGTCTCCTGCGCATGGACCGCCGCCTCGCCTTCGCCGGCGGCGCCTCGCTGTTCATGGTCGCGCTCATCCTGATGGCGCTGTCGCCGTCCTACTGGCTGGCCTTCGCGCTGCTCGTGATCGGCGGCTTCGGCACGGCGGGCTTCGGCAACATGCAGTCGACCCTGATGCTGACCGAGGCCCCGCCCGAGATGCGTTCGAGGCTGATGGGCGTCGTCACCGTCTGCATCGGCACCGGCCCGCTCGGCCAGCTCGCCGCCGGCGCGCTGTCCGACGAACTGGGCTCGCGCGGCGCGGTGATCGCGATGGCGGTCGTGGGGCTCGTGCTGACCGCGGCGATGGTGTGGGCACTCAAGAAGAGGCCGCCGGTCGCCTGAGACCGGGTTCCGCACACTCTTTGCAGGTGTCTCCACGATGCATTCTGGCCAAAATTGCGGAATCGCTGCAAAATAAGAGATCGGCGACGCGACGATGGGGGACAGATTGAACAACGGTCACGGCACGGCGGCCCCCGCCCGCATCGACGGCAGGCGGTTGCGGAGCGAGCGCACCAGGCAGCTCATCATCGAGGCCTATCTTGCGCTGCTGCGGGAGAACTCCGAGGTGCCGACCGCGGCGCAGATCGCCAAGCGCGCCGGCTATTCCGTGCGGTCGGTCTTCGAGCGGTTCGACGACCTGCTGGCGCTCAGTTTCGCCGCGGCGGACTTTGCCTTTGCCGCGGGGCTGGCCCAGGCGACGGTTCGCGACGTCGACGGCGATCGCATGACACGCATCCGCTCCCAGGTCGAGACGAGGTCCAACATCTGCGAGGAGTGGCTGCCGCTGTGGCGGGTGCTGCTGCACAACCAGCGGGAATCGCCGCTGCTGACGATGCGTGTCGACCGCATGCGCGACGCGGTGTGGGCGCGGCTGATGCTGATGTACCGGCCCGAACTCTCGACCCTGGCGGAAGCCGACCGGACGGCCCTGCTGATCACGCTCGAGGCGGTGACCGATTTCGAAAGTTGGGGCCGCATGCGCGAGCGCCACGGGCTGAGCGTCGAGGCGGCGCGCGACGTATGGGTCAGCGCCATCGACCGGCTGTTGCCGCCGACGCCGTGAGCGGCCACCCGTCCCGGCGCGACGCGGTCCCGGGCCGACGGATCAGGCGCGCACGAGAGTCTTGATCGCTAGGGCCGGCTTGCCGGACTTCTCGGCGACCTCGCGATCCTGCTCCTCGATGATCTGCCGGGCAGGCAGGTCCTTTTCGAGCCCCTCGAGAGCCTCGAGCGGCACGCGGCGGTTGGAACGCTGGCTGCCGTCTTCGTAGGTGACGTTGAACAGCACGTATTCCGTCTTCTTGCTGGATTTCTTGCCCATCGGGGTCTCCAAAAATCGAGGTGCCACCAAGGCGGCACGGCCGGGCTCACAGGCAGCAAGCCAAAGAAAAGCCCCGCACCCAGAGGGTGCGGGGCCAATCTCGCATTCCGAGGCTTGGCCGCCGTGGCCGGCGGCCGCGCGATCAGCCGACCGCCTTCAGATTGTCGGCAGCCATCTTGCCGCTGCGACGGTCAGCGACGAGTTCGAACTCGACCTTCTGACCTTCGTTCAGCGTGCCCAGGCCGGCGCGCTCGACGGCGCTGATGTGCACGAAGGCATCGGCACCGCCGTTGTCCGGCTGGATGAAGCCGAAGCCCTTCTGAATGTTGAACCACTTCACGGTTCCCGTCGCCATGGGTAACCCTTTCACTACTTTAGATATGCTGAACCGCGCGGCGTCCCACTCATGAAAATGGAACGCGCAGCCGGCCGTCGAATTCGCACTGGTTTTCGGGATCAAAGTTCGGGAGCGAGCTGCCGGCGAGGCCGGGAACGCGGACCAAATCGTCTGTCCGTCTATCGACCGGCTGCATATGGCCTTTTGCCGGGCGTTTTGCAAGGACCGTTTGGCCGCGGTCGGCTAGGCTCTTCCGGCATCTGCAGGAGGTTCGCATGGTCGACAATCCGAAAGTGCTGATCGCGGGGGCCGGCCCGGTGGGCCTGACCCTCGCCAACGAACTGGTCCGGCACGGCATTTCCGTCCGCATCGTCGACAGGGCGGCTGCCCGCACGGACAAGTCCAAGGCCCTCGTGCTGTGGAGCCGCACGCTCGAGCTGCTGGACGATGCCGGCTATGCCGGGGACTTCCTGGCGGCCGGCATGCCGGCGCATGGCGCGCAGATCTCGACCGGCACGGAGATCGTGGCCAGGGTCTCGTTCAACCTGGTCGACAGCCGCTTCGCCTATGCGCTGATGATCGCGCAAAGCGAGACCGAGAGGGTGCTCGAGGAAAGGCTGGCCGCGGCCGGCGTGACCGTCGAGCGCACGGTCGAGCTGACGGGCTTCTCCGACAAGGGCGGATCCGTCGAAGCGGTGCTCGCGAAGGCGAACGGCACGCGGGAAACGATCGAGGCCGACTGGCTGGTCGGATGCGACGGCGCCCATTCGACCGTGCGGCACGGGCTGGGCTTCGCGTTCGAGGGCTCGACGCTCCAGTCCCGCTGGGCGCTGGCCGACGGCCACATCGAAGGCCTCGCGCCGGCGGATCATCTGCACATCTTCTGGCACCGCGACGGCATCCTCGCCTTCTTCCCGATCGCCGCCGACCGCTGGCGGGTGATCGCCAATCTCGGCCCGGCAAAGGATGGCGAGACGAACCCCGATCCGACGCTCGAGGAGATCAACGTGCTGATGGCGCGTCGCGGCTCGCCGGGCATCGTGATGTCCGATCCGGTCTGGCTCGCCGCCTTCCGCATCAACGAACGCAAGGTCAGGGACTATTCCAGAGGCCGCGTGTTCCTGGCGGGCGATGCCGCCCACATCCACAGCCCGGCCGGCGGCCAGGGCATGAACACCGGCATGCAGGACGCCTTCAACCTCGCCTGGAAGCTCGCCCTCGTCATCGAAGGCGCCGCGAAGCCGTCGTTGCTCGACAGCTATTCGCCGGAGCGCACGGCCGTCGGCGACCGCGTGCTGAAGAATGCCGGCCGTCTCACCGAGGCGGCGACGCTCAGCAATCCGCTGCTGCAGGACGTGCGCAATGCGATCGTCCGCTTCGCGGCGACCTTTCCGCACTTCCGGCACAAGGTCGCCGACCAGCTCGCCGAAATGGACATCGGCTATCCCGACAGTCCGCTCACCGCCGGCAACGGCCACGCGGCAACCGGTCCGAGAGCGGGCGAACGCTGGCCGCACCGGCTGCCCGAAGGGGCCGGCGGCCGGAAGTTCACCGCCCTCGGGCCGGCCGATATGGTGGCGGGCCTCGCCGCGAAGTTTCCGAAACTCGTGGCGGCCGCGCCGGCAGGAGACCCGGCGCAGGCGACCGCCCTGCGCCTGATCCGGCCCGACGGATATGTCGGCTTCGCCGGGTCGCCGAAGGACGCTCTACGGGCCGAGGCCTATCTGGCGAGCCTGGTCCCCTGACCCGTCGAGCGAAGGATCAGGGACGTCCCGGCAGCATCCGGTCGATGGCGGAGAGCCAGACGTCGAGAGCCGCATCCCGGGTCAAACCGAAGTCCTCGCGCAAGGCGCCCCAGCTTTCGAAGCTCGTCAGCGTCACCAGCGCCATGACCATCGCCTCGCGCGCCGGGGGGGCGAGCGTTGCCAGTTCCGGCTGGTACATCAGTTCGACGCGTTCGACGTTGGAACGGCGGACGGCCAGCACGCGTGTCCGCAGCTCGGTGACCTGTTCCTCGACCGGCTTGGCCGTGAGCATCCGCCACAGCGGCAGCCATTTCTCGCAGGCCTCGGCGCGCGTGCGGACATGCGAGCGGATGCGGGTGGCACGATCACCGTCGGGATCGCGCGCCACGGCCTCGGCCTGGCCGAGCGCGATGGCGTAGTCCGTCGCCGCCAGGCTCAACGCATCGAGGTCCGAGAAACGCTCGAAAATCGACCTTACGGAATAGCCGGCGCGGAACGCGATCTCGGCCGAGGTCGGCATGCGCCGGAACTCCAGCAGCAGCGCCAGATAGGCCTCGATGATGAGCTGCCGCGTCCGCTCGCTGCGCAGGCGTCGGCCGTCGAGACGGGTGTTTGCGGCCAGGGCGAGATCGGGGTCGGCGTCCTGCGAGGACACGGTCTGGGCTCCAGTAAGGCAGGCAGATAGCACTAAGGCGGCGGGGCGGCGGAGTCACCCCCTTCTTTCGCCGCTCTGGTGATTCCTTCCTCCCGCTGGCAAAATCTCGCGCAAATGCCACTGTACTGGACCATCGATTCCAAGGCGAAGCTCGTCACCGTCGTGGCCGAGGGCGTGGTCACGCAGGCCGATTTCGAGGCCTATCTCGACGTGATCGATCAGGCCGGCCTTCATGCCTATTGCAAGCTGTTCGACGGCGTCGACGCCGACACCAGCATGGGTCCCGAGCAGATCCTGGCGGTGGGGGTGCGCATGCGTACGTCGCACCATTCTCGACCGGTCGGCCCGCTGGCCATCGCCGTCGCGGAGGACAAGGTCGCCTTGGTCTCCCGGATGCTCGGCATGCTGGCCGCGGCGAGCAGACCGATGCGCGTCTTTCACGCATCCGCTCCGGCCCGCGAGTGGATCCTGAAGCAGACGCCCGGCAATGGCACCGCGGGGGCGCCGGGGCCTCAGGTCTCAGCGGCGGTGGCGCCCCCTTGCTCGTGACGTCGCCGGGACCTCCTCGTCGCGGCTGAGATTGTCGTGGTGCTCGTCCATCAGGCGGTAATCCATGGTGAGCTCTTCACCGGCCTTGATGTCGCGCAACGCATGGTAGGTCACGTCGCCGTCGTCGGAGCCGATGTTGGGATCGGCATCGTGGTTCATGTACCAGCCGGTCGAGATCCTCAGGAAGTCGAGCGGCGCCCAGTAGCCGCCGCGAACGCGGATGCCGAAGCGCTTGATGAGCTGGACCTGCGGCGAGGCATGCGCCCTGGCAAGCGGGATGAAGCGGCTGTCCTTGCCGTCCCACACCCGCACCAGTTCGCCCTTCCTGATATCGATGTCGGCGAAACAGCCGAGACCGTGGATCGAGGAGGCACCGAGATAGACGAACGCCTTGCTGGCCTTGCGCTTCATGGACGGATGACTTTCCCAGTTCAGGCGGACGTCAGCTCTTCACGATGAACGGCTTCGCCGCGGCATCGTAGTCGGCATAGCCCAGGGTTGCGCGCAGATCGGCCGGCGACAGGGCGCTCCTGCTCTCAGCTTCTCCGGCCTTGAGCGCGGCCAGGCCCGCCTTCATGCCGGCGGCAGCCGGCGACAGCATGCCGGTCGGATAGGTGCCGATCTTGAAGCCGAGCGCGAGGGCTTCGGTCTGGGAGGGCGTGGCGCGCGGCGCGCCGGGCGACAGCACGGCGAAGGACGGCCGCCCTTTGGCCGCGGCAATGCCGCGCCGGATCTCCTCGTCGTCGGCCGGCGAGTCGAGGAACAGGATGTCGGCGCCCTCCTCGACATACATCTCGATGCGCGCCACGGCCTCGTCGATCCCCTGCGTCGGGCGGCAGTCGGTGCGCGCGAGCACCAGGATGCCGGAGTCCTTCGCAGCCTGGACGGCCGCGCGGATCTTCATGCGCGCTTCCTCGCGCGGCAGGCAGGGCTTGCCCGCGGCCGTGAGCGCGCGCGGCGTGATCTTGTCCTCGATGAGGACCGCGGCGGCGCCGGCGCGGCCATAGGCGCGCACGGTGCGCTGCACGTTCATCGCATTACCGTAACCATGATCGCCATCGGCGAGGACCAGCAGGTCGGGCGCGGCGCTGTGCACCATGTTGAAGGAGTCGAACATCTCGCCGAACGAGACGAGATCGAGATCGGGACCGCCCAGACGGCTGGCGGCCACGCAGGAGCCCGAGAGGAAAGCCGTCTTGAAGCCCTCGCCGTAAGTCAGCTTGGCGGTGAGCCCGTCCCACACGGCCGGCATGACGACGAGGCCGGGCTCGGCCAGCAGGGCGCGCAGACGCTGGGGGGCAGTGGTCACGACGGTCTCCTCGAACTCTCGGAATGGGCGCGGGACGATAGCAGACCCTACGGGCGGGTCGACATCGCGACGGCATGCGGTCTAGGCTTTCATCCGCACTGCAATCCAACGGAGACCAAAACACCATCAGCAGGACATCGTCGGGAGGAAACCAGAATGAAAGTCGACAAGACGCGTTTCGTTTCGATCTGCATCGCGGCAGGACTCATCGGCTGGGCCGGTACCGGATGGGCACAGAAGAGCGGCGGCACGCTGCGCATACAGCACATGGACACGCCGCCCAGCGCCTCCATCCATGAGGAGTCGACCGTCTCGGTCGCCGTCCCCTTCATGGCGATCTACAACAACCTCGTCGTCTTCGACCAGAACGTCCCGAAGAACAGCCTCGACTCGATCGTGCCCGACCTCGCGACCGGTTGGGAAACCACGGAGGGCGGTCGCAAGCTCGTCTTCAAGATCCGCGAGGGCGTGAAGTGGCACGATGGCAAGCCCTTCTCGGCAGCCGACGTCGCCTGCACCTTCGATCTCATCCTCACGCCCGACCGGCTGCGCCGCAATCCGCGCAGCGCCTGGTACACGAACCTCGAAAAGGTGACCGCCGACAACCCGTCCCAGGTGACCTTCCACCTGAAGCAGCCACAACCCTCGCTGCTGGCGCTCCTCGCTTCGGGCTACACGCCGATCTATCCCTGCCACGTCCCGGCCGCGGACATGCGGCGCAAGCCCGTCGGCACGGGCCCGTTCAAGCTGGCCGACTTCCGGATGAACGAGGGTATCAAGCTGGTGAAGAATCCCGACTACTGGAAGCCGGGCCGACCGTATCTCGACGCCATCGAATTCTCGATCATCCCGGACCGCTCGACCCGCATGCTCTCCTTCGTCGCCGGCAAGTTCGACATGACCTTCCCGGCCGATGTCACCGTGCCGCTCCTGAAGAACATCAAGCGCGACGCGCCCCAGGCGCAGTGCACGATGCGCGCGAGCGGCGTCAGCACCAACCTGATCGTCAATCGCGAGGTCCCGCCCTTCGACGATCCGAGGATCCGGCGCGCCATGGCCCTGACGCTCGACCGCGAGGCCTTCATCAGGATCCTGAGCGAAGGCGAAGGCCAGATGGGCGGCGCCCTGTTGCCGCCGCCGGACGGCGTCTGGGGCCTGCCTCAGGAGAAACTCGAGGGTCTCATCGGCTACGGCGACGTCGAGAAGGCGCGCGAGGAAGCGCGCGCACTCATGAAGGAGGCAGGCTACGGCCCGGACAAGCGGCTGAAACTCAAGGTCAGCACCCGCAACATCGCCACCTACAAGGACCCGGCGGTGATCCTCATCGATCAGCTCAAGCAGATCTGGATCGATGCCGAACTCGAGATCATCGATACGACGATCTACTACAATCGCGTCTTCAAGAAGGACTATGTCGTCGCGCTCAACCTCACCGGCAGCGCGGTCGACGATCCCGACGTGACGCTGTTCGAAGGCTATGCCTGCGGCTCGCTGCGCAACTACAACAACTACTGCGATGCGGAGATGACGAAGCTGTTCGAGGAACAGTCGCGCGAGACCGATCGCGGGAAGCGGCAGGAACTGGTCTGGACGATCGACCGCAAGCTGCAGGAGGACGTGGCGCGGCCGATCATCGGCCACGGGCGCATCGCCGGATGCTGGCAGCCGCACGTCAAGAACGTGACGCTGCACATCAACAGCATCTACAACAACTGGCGGTTCGAGGACGTCTGGCTGGAGCGCTGATTCATAACCTCCCCCGTCAAACGGGGGAGGTGGCCGAAGGCCGGAGGGGGAGAGCCATGGGTCTGATCTTTTCTCGATCAGCGACCATGGTATTGCCGTCCCCCTCCCGGCCTCCCCCGTGTGACGGGGGAGGAGAAGAGGTTTAGCGGTTCGCTTTCAGCAACAGCTTGCCGGCGACGCCCCGGCCTTCGAGGCGGCGGTGCATCTCGGCCGCCTGGTCGAGCGGGAACACGCCTTCGATGGGCACTTTCAGCCAACCCTCGACGAGACCGGCCAGCACACGGTCGACGCCCTCCCGCCATTCGGCCGAGGTCTGGTCGATATGGCCGAGATGCAGGCGCGTGAAAGTCTGGGAGCGCGGCAGGATGCGCTCGCGGATGTTCTTGAAGGGCTGCCCCTCGGCCTCGCCGATGCTGATGACGTGCCCCAGCATCTTCACGACGCCGAAGGTGCGGTCGAGCATGGTGGCGCCATAGGAATCGATGGCGAGATCGACGCCCTTGCCGCCGGTGAAGTCGAGCACGGCGGGCTCGAACTCCTCCTGCGACGTCACCACGACCCGCGAGGCGCCGTAGGCCAGCGCCCTCGCCTCCTTGCCCGGCGTGCCGGTGGTGCCGATCACGCGCGCGCCGGCATGGACCGCGAGCTGGGTGCACATCAGCCCGACCCCGCCGCCGATCGCGTTCACCAGCACGGTGTCGCCCGGTCCCACGCCACCGTAGATCGTCCACATCATGTGCCAGGCGGTCAGCGCCTGGATGGGAAAGGCCGCCCCCACGTCCAACCCGACCGCATCGGGCAGCCTGATCAGGCCCTTCGCCGCGGCGACGCATTTCTCGGCGTAGGCGCCACCCTTCTCCGGGAATGTCGCGACGCGATCGCCCACCGCGATGCCGGTCACGCCCGGTCCCAGCGCGGCCACCGTGCCTGAGACCTCGAAGCCCAGGACCATCGGATAGGTCATCGGATGCGGATAGATGCCCATGCGCACCTGCGTGTCGGCCCAGTTGCAGCCGGCATAGGCGACGTCGATCAGGACTTCGCCGGTACCCGGCACGGGGTCGGGCAGATCGGCCAGCGCGAGCTGCTCGGGGCCGCCCGTGGCATGGATGACGACGGCTTTCATGAGGATCCTCCGGCGACGTTCGCGGCCGGAGCCTTGCAGCTTCGGTGCCAGAAGCGGCCACCGCCAATGCCGGGCGCGGCTCAGCCCTTCTCCGCCAGCACCTCGCGCAGCCGGGCCGTCGCGGCGCGGCCGATGCCGAGCGGGTCGGTCATGCCGTCGAGAAAGAGGCGGCTGGTCGACCGCGCCGGCGAGTCGACTCGGCGCAGCCGGTCGAGATTGATCATCACCGATCGGCCCAGGCGGACGAACGGGCCGGACGGCAGCAGCTCCTCGAAGTAGGCCAGCGTGCGCAGGATCATCACCGGCGGCTGCCCGGCCACGAACACGCGCACGAAATCGCCGTCGGCGCAGATCGCCACGATCTCCGCCGGCGCCACGAGCAGCGTGCGCCGCGGCGTCCTGAGCTCGATCGTGCCGGGGCTGGAGGGTAGCGCCGACAGGGCGATCTCCCGTTCCGCCCGGGCCAGCGCCCGCTCCAGGCGGGCCGGCTCGACCGGCTTGAGAAGGAAATCGACGGCCTCGACGGCGAAGGCATCGACCGCGTGCTCGGCATAGGCGGTCACGAAGACCACGACGGGCCGCCGTTCGAGGGCCTCGAGAAGATCGAAGCCGTCCTGGCCACCCCCCAGTTCGACGTCGAGGAAGACGAGGTCGGGCTGCGTGCTCGTGACCTGATGGCGGGCGGCCTCCATGCTTTCCGCCTCGCCGACGATCTCCACCTGGGGATACGCCACGAGCAGACGCCGCAGGGCGCTGCGGGCCAGCGGCTCATCGTCGACGATCAGGACCCGCACGGTTCACCCCGGAGTTCGAGCGTCGCGGTCACTTTCTTGTCGCAGGCAGCCTCGCCGATCTCGGCTAGGCTGAAGGCATGCCGGTCCGGATAGTGCAGCGCGAGGCGACGGCGCACGTTCGCCAGCCCGATGCCCGGACGCCGGCGCCGGGCCTGTCGCCGCGTCGTGTCGAGCGTGCCCGTATTCTCGATCCGGACGTGAAGCGCATCGCCCGAATGGCGGATGTCGATCAGGAGATGGAGTCCGTCCTCGCGCCGACCGTGCTTCACGGCATTCTCCACGAGCGGCTGCAGCAGGAAGCTCGCGATGTGCCGTTGCGCGGCCTCGGGCGTCACGTCGAGACGGGTCCGCAGGCGGTCGCCGAAACGCGCCCTCTGGACGCCGAGATAGGCCGTCAGACCGGCGACTTCGCTCGAAACGGTGACGACCGTGCGGTCGATGCCGTCGAGGGAATGCCGCAGGTAGGCGGTGAGGTTGTGCAGCATCTCGAGGGCTGCGGCCGGATGCTCGGGAATCTCCTCGGCCACGCCGTTCAGGGCGTTGAAGAGAAAGTGCGGATCGAGCTGGAGCCGCAGCTGCTCGAGTTCGGCACGCAGGGCCTCGGCCTGGGCGCGCATCGCCCGGCGACGCTCCGCCTGCTCCGCCAGTTCGGCGCGCAGCCAGAAATAGGCGAGACTCCACCCCGCCAGGACGAAGAAGTAGTGCACGAAGGGGACGAGGAACTCCGCGCGCCCGCTATGATCCGGCGTCACGATCCAGGGAAGGACTTCATGGGCGGCGACGATCATGGTCGCGGTCACCAGCCCGCCGAGCAGCGAAAGCACGGCGATCAGGGCGAGGCCCCTGAGCGACACACGGGCCTCGAAGCGGCGCGAGACGTAGACGGCACGCATCGCCGTCGAGACCGCGACCAGGCAAAGAAGAATGAGCGCCGTGCGGGCGAAGGCGACGCCGAAGCTGTGAAACGCCACGCGCTGCGCCATCAGATTGGCGACTGCGAACAGTCCCCATCCGGCGATCTGGGCTTGCCAGAACAGGGACAGGCCGTTCCACCGGGCAATCAGGAATGCGGACGGGTTCATGGCCTCGGGGCTGGGCGGCGGTCGTCCGCCGGAAGATTGGGCATTTGTCGAAGCGAGGCAAGCGTCGCGCCGGGAGCGAGCGAACGACGCCGTTCGTCGAGTTTCCTGCCGCATTCGTCGACTGGAGCCCGGGCTGCCGATTTCCCGCCCGATTGTCGATGGCATCCTTGCACGCACGCAACGGAGTGGAGGTAAGCAATGGCGACGGTGCGCTACACGGTCAGGGACAATTGGGGTTCGGGCTTCATCGGCAACATGACCGTCGAAGGAGGCTCGTCCGGCATCCAGGGCTGGACCGTCGAATTCGATGCCGGCTTCGCTATCACCAACATCTGGGGAGCCGAGATCGTCAGCCGCGTCGGCACCCACTATGTCCTGCGCAACGCCTCCTACAACGCCGACGTCCCGTCGGGCGGGAGCGTCACCTTCGGCTTCCAGGCGACGCCGGGCGCAACCGGCGGCACGACGGCGACCGGCCTGTCGCTGAACGGTGCCGGCGAGGAGCCGCCGCCGGCCCTCCCGACGATCTCCGTCGGGGACGCAACGATCGTCGAGGGTGACAGCGGCACCAAGCAGATGGTCTTCACGGTCAGTCTTTCCCAGGCGGCCACCGGACCGGTGACGGTCAACTACGCGACCGCCAACGGCACGGCGACGGCCGGCCAGGACTACGCAGCCAAGGCCGGCACGATCACCTTCGCGGCCGGCGAGACGCAGAAGACCGTCAGCATCGCCGTAACCGGCGACAATGCCGCCGAGCTCAACGAAACCTTCGGCCTGAACCTGTCGGCGCCGACCGGAGCCACCCTTGCCGATGGCGCGGCGGTCGGCACGATCGTGACCGACGACGTGATCGTACCCAAGATCGCGATCGCCGATGCCGTCGTGAAGGAAGGCGACAGCGGCACGCGCAACCTCGCCTTCACCGTCACGCTCTCGGAAGCCACCAGCGGACCGGTCACGGTCAACTTCACCACCGTCGACGGCAGCGCGACGGCCGGCCAGGACTATACCGCCCGGACCGGCAGCCTCACCTTCGCCGCGGGCGAGATCTCGAAGACGATCAACGTCACGATCGCGGGCGACACCACGATCGAAGGCAACGAGACTCTGAAGATCGGCCTGACGTCCCCCACGGGCGCCAAGATCGCCGACAGCGTGGGCGTCGGCACGATCGTCAACGACGATGCGAGGATCTTCGTCGCCGATGCATCAGTCTCGGAGGGCAACACCGGCACCAAGAGCCTTGCCTTCACGGTCACGCTGTCGACGGCCACGTCGGGGCCGGTCACGGTCGACTATGCGACCGTCAATGGTTCGGCCAGAGCCGGTCAGGACTACACGGCCCAGACGGGAACGGTGACGTTCGCCGCCGGCGAGACCTCGAAGGTCGTCAATGTCCAGGTGACCGGCGACGCGACGATCGAAGCCAACGAGACCCTCAAGCTCGTCCTGTCCTCGGCGAGCGGCGCCACGATCAAGGACGGTGTCGGCGTCGGCACGATCCTCAACGACGACACCGGCACGCCGGCCCTGCCGTCGCTCGGCATTTCCGACGCGACGGTGATCGAGGGCAACCCCGGCGGAAGCGCGGCGCCGGGCTGGCTCAGCACCTCGGGCAACCAGATCGTCGACTCCGCCGGCAACACGGTGCAGATCGCCGGCGTGAACTGGTTCGGCTTCGAGTCGACGACCTTCGCGCCGCACGGCCTGTGGACGCGCGGCTACAAGGACATGATGGACCAGATGGTGGATCTGGGCTTCAACACCATCCGCCTGCCCTTCTCGAGCGAGATGCTGCACACGACGGCGTCGCCCAACGGCATCGACTTCAGCAAGAATCCCGACCTGCAGGGCCTGTCGGCGCTGCAGATCATGGACAAGATCGTCGACTATGCGGGCGAGATCGGCCTCAGGATCATCCTCGACCATCACCGCAGCAGTGCCGGCGCCGGCACCTCCGAGAACGGCCTCTGGTACAACAGCCAGTACACGCAGGCGGCCTGGATCAACGACTGGAAGATGCTGGCGGCACGCTATGCCGACGATCCGGCGGTGATCGGCGCGGACCTGCACAACGAGCCCTACAACGGCACATGGGGCGGCGGCGGTACCAACGACTGGGCGCTGGCGGCCGAAACGGCCGGCAATGCCATCGGCACCGTCAATGCCAACTGGCTGATCTTCGTCGAGGGTGTCGGCACCTACAACGGCCAGAACTACTGGTGGGGCGGCAACCTGATGGGCGTGCGCGACCGGCCGGTCGATCTCGCGCTCGACAACAAGCTCGTCTATTCGGCGCACGACTATCCCAACTCGGTTTACGAGCAGTCGTGGTTCCAGGGCGCCGACTTCCCGGCGAACCTGCCAGCCAAGTTCGACCAGATGTGGGGCTATATCTACCGGGAAGGCATCGCCCCGGTATGGATCGGCGAATTCGGCACCAAGCTGGTCGATCCGAAGGACGCTCCGTGGCTGGAGGCGATCACGTCCTATCTCGGCGGCGACTTCGACAATGACGGCACGTCCGATCTCGCGCCGGGACAGAAGGGACCGAGCTGGACCTTCTGGTCGTGGAACCCCAACTCCGGCGACACCGGCGGCATCCTGAACGACAACTGGACCACGGTGAACCAGACCAAGATGGGCTACCTGACGCCCATCGAGTTCCAGTTCCCCGAAGACACGGGCGATGGCGGTTCCGGCGGGCCGACGGCGAGCTTCGTGCTCACCCTCTCGGAGGCCGCCACGCACGAAGTGACGGTCGACTACCAGACCGTCTATGGCGGGGCCGGCGCCGCGGACTTCATCGCCAGCAGCGGCCAGGTCACCTTCGCCGCCGGCGAGCAAAGCAAGACGATCACGATCGAGATTTCGCCGGACAGTCTGGCGGAAGGCAACGAGCAGTTCGGCGTCGTGCTGAGCAACGCGGTGGGCGCCACGATCTCGCGCGCCACCGGTACCGGCACCATCGTCGACGACGATGCAGCGGCGGCGGCGGCGGTAGCGACGACATTCGTGGCGGAGGCCGAACCCGCGCCGCCCGCGGAGTCGGGCGACCTCGAGGCCATCTTCGCGGTCGTCAACACATGGTCCGGGGGCTTCAACGGCAGCGTCACGCTGGAGAATGACGGCGCGACGGCGACCACGGGCTGGCAGGTCAGGATCGAGACCACCAACCAGATCACCGACATCTGGAACGCCGTGATCGTGTCGCACGACACGAGCGGCTACGTCATCGGCAACGCCTCGTACAACGGCACGATCGCCCATGACGGCGAGACCAACTTCGGCTTCGTGGCCGCCGGGGCGCAGGATCCGTCCAGCGTGAACATCGATCTGCTTCACGTCTGAGCGCGCGTCTCGCCCTGCAGTCCACGGCGCCCGACGGACGCTTCCGGTCACACCTCCCAGTGCCTAAAATCGGCGCTGGGAGGATTTTGTATGAAGTTCAGTTTCTCCAGTGAGCAGGAGGAGTTCAGGACCAGCCTGCGCCGCTTCCTGGCCGAACGCTCGCCCACGAAGGAAGTGCGGCGCCTGATGGAAACCGACGCGGGCTTCGACCCCGCCGCCTGGCGCAAGCTCAACACCGAACTCGGCCTGACCGCGGTGCGCATCCCGGAGGCCTATGGCGGACAGGGCTTCGGCTTCGGCGAACTCGGCATCGTGCTGGAGGAGATGGGTCGGGCGCTGCTCTGCGCGCCGTTCTTCTCGACCGCCGTCCTCGCGACCGGCGCCATTCTCAATGCCGGCACGGAAGCCGAGAAGCAGGCGCTCCTGCCGGGCATCGCCGCGGGCGACACGGTCGCGACGCTGGCCTGGGTCGAGGATTCCGCCCACTGGGATGCAGCCGCCACCCGGATGACGGCGACGCAATCCGGCGCCACCTGGAAGCTCGACGGTCACAAGAGCTACGTGCTCGACGGCCACACCGCCGATCTCATCGTCGTGCTGGCGCGTGCCCCCGGCAGCGCGGGCGAGGCGGGCCTTTCGCTGTTCACCGTCAAGGGTGATGCCAAGGGGCTGCAGCGGCGGAACCTGATGGTTATGGATCCGACGCGCAAGCTGGCGCGCCTGGACTTCGCGGGCGTCGAGGCGACGCTCCTCGGTACGGCGGGCGCAGCGGCGGCGCCGTTCGCCCGCACCATGGTCGAGGCGGCGGTCTGCCTGTCGAACGAGATGGCCGGCGTCTCCGAGCGGCTGCGCGAGGACGCGCTGGCCTACGCGCAGATGCGCATGCAGTTCGGCCGGCCCATCGCCTCCTTCCAGTCGATGAAGCACAAGCAGGCCGACATGCTGGTCGACGTCGAGCTGGCGAAGTCCGCCGCCTACTATGCCGCCGCCGCCCTCGACGAGGGCGACGGGGACATCGTCGCGGTCGCGTCGCTCGCCAAGGCCGCGGCCAGCGAGGCCGCCCTGCAGACCGCCATCCACGCCGTCCAGATCCATGGCGGCATCGGCTTCACCTGGGACAACGACACCCATCTCTGGTTCAAGCGCGCCAAGAGCTCGGAGGTGCTGCTGGGCGATGCCCACCATCACCGCGAGAAGATGATGCAGAACTGGGCCGCCTGAGGAGCAGGAAGATGAGCGAACTCACCGAAGACTCCGTCCGCGCCGAGGTCCGCGCCTGGCTGGAAGCCAACTGGAATCCCGAGCTGGGCCTCGTCGAATGGCGCAACAAGCTGGCCGATTCCGGCTGGGGCGTCCCGACCTGGCCGAAGCAGTGGTACGGCCGCGACCTGCCGCAGGCCTTCCAGTCCGTGGTCGACGAGGAATTCCAGAGGATCGGCGCCGTCGGCGTCGCCAAGGCCGGCATCCGCACGCTCGCGGCCGCGACCATCCTGGCGCACGGCACCGACCTGCATAAGGAGAAGTTCCTGCGCCGCATCCTCACCGGCGAGGACACCTGGTGCCAGCTGTTCAGCGAGCCGGGCTCCGGCTCCGACGTCGCCGGCGCTGTCACCCGCGCCGAGATGCAGGGCAACAAGTGGATCGTGAACGGCCAGAAGGTCTGGACCACCTCGGCGCATCACGCGCATTGGGGCCTGCTGCTGGCCCGCACCGACTGGGACCAGACCAAGCACAAGGGCCTGTCCTACTTCATCATCGACATGCACCAGCCCGGCGTGAACGTGCAGCCGCTGAAGCAGATGAACGGCCATGCCTCGTTCAACCAGGTGTTCCTGACCGACGCAGTGGTCGAGCCGGAGTTCCTTGTCGCCAACGTGGGCGACGGCTGGGCCGTCACGACGACCACCCTGATGCACGAGCGGCGCGGCGCCGACGGCTTGCGCACCTGGGCGATGGGTTCGGACCGCAAGGGCCGCATCTACGACGAGGAGCGCGCCGAGATCGCCACGACGATGGAGCCCTACAAGTGGTATCCGCAGCGCGCCGGCCGGGTCGATCTGATCCTGCAGCGGGCGAAGGAGACCGGCCATCTCGGCGACCCGGTAGTACGGCAGGAGATCGCCAAGCTGATGATCATGTCCAAGGCGGCCGAATGGACGGCGCGCCGCGCCCGTGCCGCCGCCCAGCAGGGCAAGCCGCAGGGCCCCGAGGGCTCGCTCGGCAAGCTGGTGGCGAGCCATGTCGCTCGCGCCGCCGCGCGTGTGCACACCCAGCTCTCCGGCGCCGATGCGCTGCTCTCGGGTTCGGACAGTCCGATGAACGGCGTGATCGCGGAGATCCTGGTCTCGGTGCCGGCGACGTCCATTGCCGGCGGCACAGACGAGATCCAGCGCAACATCATCTCCGAGCGCGTCCTCAAGATGCCCAAGGAGCCGAGCATCGACACCACCAAGCCGTTCCGCGACGTGCCGCGGAACATGGTCCGGTAGACGGAGCGGCGATCTCCTAGAAATGCCAGGCCGCCCGCAGAGCGGCGGTCTGGCTGAGGAGCGCGGTTCCGGCGATCAGCCCGTACTCGGCCCGGAACTCGAGGCCGCGGCTGCGATAGAGCTGGACGCCGGCTTCGACGTTGGCCGTGACCGAAGGACCCTGCAGGTAGGGCTGGAAGCCGCCCATGAAAGCCAGCGGGCCGGCAAACTGCACGTTGAAGGTCGAGGTGTTGCCGGGCAGGAAACTCGCGCCGACGGCTGCATAGGGCCGGAAGATCATGCCCATGCTCTCGACATCGAGCCGGCCGCCGATCTCGACCATCGGCGTGGCCGAAAAGTTGGTCTGCGAGAACGAGCCGACGGACATCACCGTCACCCCCTGAGACATGGCCTGGAAACCCGGCATGTGGCGATGCGCCAGCGTGACGTCGAGGCGCGGTCGCACGTACCAACCGTCGAGGGCGAAATCGTAGGCACCGCGCAGATGAAGCTGGGCGGTCTGGTTCGTCACATCGACGTCGGACAGGATACCCGGCGTACCCGAGAAGCGGTTCCATGCCGAGGAGAAGCCGGCGGAGCCGGCGAGCAGCAGGGCGTCCCGCGAGTACTTCAACGCGACCGCGACGTCGAACGACTGGCCAGTGCCGATCGTCGCCGCGCCCTGGGTGGTCTGGTTGGCGGCCCCGAGTGTCCCGCCGAGGAACCATCCCGGTGCGATTTCCGACTGCGCACCCGCGCGGTAAGCGGCGCGCTGGATCGCAGCGCCCTCCTGTTGCGTCCACTCCACACCCGCCTTCGCCCAGGCACAGCCGTCTTCGCCGAGCAGCGTGCCTCCTCCGACGAACACCGGACAGCTCAGCGCCGCGACCGTTCCGAACCGTGAAGGATGCATCGTGACGTTGAGGACGGAGGGAAGAAACAGGAGCGCCGCCGCGATCGCGACCAGCGCGATCGGCGTGCCGATCGGCGACTGTGTCGGGTCGTCCTTGTGTTGCTTGAAGTTGAGGGCGGCGATCACGAGGCCGGGGAATTCGCTCACCGGGACGTGCTGCGCGGACGCGCGCTGCGGTGCCAGGGATGACGAGAGCAGCGCCAGCACGAGGACTGCCGCCCTCAGACACCGCCACAACCTGATCATGCTCCACCTCTCCCCCTGCTCGCTGATCGCATTCTCGCGTCGTTGCGACAACATGCGTGTGCGGCCATCGGACTTTTCCGAAGTTCTTGGCGTCCTGTGTCACCGGCCGCTACTGTCCCGCGCATGACATCGAGCCCGATCACGATCTTCCGCGCCCGCCGCATCCTCACCATGAATCCCGCCCGTCCGGAGGCCACGCACGTGGCGGTCCGCGAGGGCCGCATCCTCGGCGCCGGCCCGCTGGAGGAGCTGGCCGGCTGGGGCAGCTACACGCTCGACGACACGTTCGCCGACAAGGTGCTGATGCCGGGCTTCGTCGAGGGCCACAGCCACGCCGCCGAAGGCACCTTCTGGCGTTACACCTATCTCGGCCGCTTCGACCGCATGGATCCCGAGGGCAAGGTCTGGCCCGGCGCCGAGTCGATCGAGGACGTGGTGACGCGCCTGCAGGAGGCCGAGCGCCGGCTCGCCTCGCCCACGGAAGCGCTGGCCGGCTGGGGACTCGACCCGATCTACTACGGCGACCGCCGCGTGGTGCGCGCCGACTTCGACCGCGTGTCGACGACGCGCGCCGTGGGCGTGATGCATGCGAGCGGCCACATCTTCAACGTGAACACCCGCGCCCTGGAGATGGCCGGCCTGTTGCGCCAGGGCGTCAACCATCCCGGCATCCCGCTCGGGCCCGACGGCCTGCCAACCGGCGAGTTGAAGGGCCCCGAGGCGATGACCATCGTCGGCGCCCATGTCGGCTTCGACCGCGAGGCGCTGGCCAACGACGAGGACGGCCTTCGCCGCTTCGCCAAACTCTGCGTTCGCCAGGGCGTCACCACCGCGACCGATCTCGCCAACCTGCTGCCGGACGACGCCGTCTCGATGATGGTCCGCGTGACCGGCGAAGCGGGCTTCCCGGTGCGCATCGTCTCGTTCCGCCGCTTCCAGGCACTGACGCCCGAGCAGGTGGTGGACATCGCCGTGAAGCTCAAGACGAAGTCGACCGACCGGCTGAGGCTGGGCGCCATAAAGCTGTTCGTCGACGGCTCGATCCAGGGCTTCTCGGCGCGGCTGCGCTGGCCCGGCTACTACAACGGTGCCCCCAACGGCCTGTGGTACACGCCGCCCGAAGCGATCAGCGGCCTCTACAGGCTGGCGCTGCAGAAGGGCGTGCTGGTGCACAGCCACACCAACGGCGACCAGGCGACCGAGATGGCGCTCGACTGTCTCGAAGGCGCCCTGCTCGATCAGCCGGCGCGCGACCACCGCTTCACCCTGCAGCACTGCCAGCTGGCCGATGCGGCGCAGTTCCGGCGCATGGCGCGGCTCGGCATGTGCGCCAACCTGTTTCCCAATCACCACTTCTATTGGGGCGACCAGCACTATGAGACGACGGTGGGACCGGAGCGGGCGATGCGCATGAACGCCTGCGCGACGGCGCTGGCCAGCGGCGTGCCGCTCGCCATCCATTCCGACGCGCCGGTCACGCCGCTCGGCCCGCTCTTCACCGCCTGGGGCGCCGTCAACCGCCGCACCGCCAGCGGCCGTGTGCTGGGCACCAGCGAGGCCATCTCGGTGGCCGATGCGCTGCGCACGATCACCCTGGGCGCCGCCTGGACGCTGAAGCTCGACGGCGAGGTCGGCTCGATCGAATGCGGCAAGCGTGCCGATTTCGCGGTGCTGGAGGACGACCCGTTGAAGATCGCGCCCGACAAGCTGAAGGACGTGCGCATCTGGGGCACGGTGCAGGGCGGCCGTCTCTTCCCCGCCAACCCGTAAGGCAAAGACCGTGAGCGGTGCGCGGCTGCCGGTGACGGTGATCGGCGGCTATCTCGGCACCGGCAAGACGACCCTGGTCAATCGCCTGCTGCGCGCCGCCGACGGCCAGCGGCTCGCGGTCCTGGTCAACGATTTCGGCGCCACGCCGATCGACCGCGACCTGATCGTGTCATCGGACGGCGACACGCTGGAAATCTCCGGCGGCTGCGTCTGCTGCAGCTACGGCTCGGACCTGATGGACACGCTGATGGCGCTGCCGACCCAGCGGCCGGACATCGAGCGCGTGGTGCTGGAAACCAGCGGCGTCGCCCTGCCCGGCATGGTGGCGAGCGCGGTCACGCTGCTGGCACCCTATCGCATCGACGGCATCGTCGTGATGGTCGACGTCGAGACGGTGCGGACAATGGCCGATGACGCCTATCTCGGCGACACGATCACGCGCCAGCTCGCCGCCGCCGATCTCGTCGTCGCCAATCGCTGCGATCTCGTGGACGAGACCGCGCTGCCAGGCACCCTCGCCTGGCTCGCAACGCAGAGTCCGGCGGCGCGGATTCTCCCGGCAACCCGTGCCGCGATCGCGCCCGACCTGCTGCTGGGCCTGCGCGATGCCGCGCCACCCCGCCTATCGGCAACGCTCGCGACGCCTGGCGCGCCGGACGCGGCATCACTCTACGAGTCGCTCGAACTCGACGTGCCGGAAGACATCGACGTCGCAGAACTCGGCCGGCGTCTCAGCGCCGCAGGCACGGGCGTGCTGCGCGCCAAGGGCATCCTGGACGGGGTCGCGCTGCATGTCGTCGGAAGGCGCTTCGAGATCGATGCGGCGCCCGCCGGCGCGAAGCCCGGCAAGCTGGTCGTGATCGGCCTGCGCCGCGACCTCGACCGGCGCGTCGTGGCGGAAGCGCTTCAGCCCAGATTGTCGACGTCGTTGCGCAGCGCCTGACCGGCGCGAAAGCGCGCGAGATTGTCGAGGAAGATGCCGAAGATCGCCTCGTTCTGGCCCAGCGAATGGCTGGCCGTGTGCGGCGACACGATGACGTTGGGCAGATCCCATAGCGGGGAGGACGCCTCGAGCGGCTCGCGCTCGAACACGTCGAGATAGGCTCCGGCCAGTCGGCCGCTCTGCAGCGCCGCGATGACGTCGGCTTCGACCGCGATCTCGCCGCGCGCGACGTTGACCAGATGCGCGCCCTCGGGCATCGCCGCGAAGGCCGCCGCATTGGCGATGCCGCGCGTCACCGGCGAGGCCGGACAACACAGGATCAGCCAGTCGGCCTGCGGCAGCACCTCGTGCAACTGCCCATAGGCCACGACTCTTTCGCACGGCTCGACGGGCTCGGCGGTCCGGCGCACGCCGATCGTGCGCAGGCCGAGCGTCGCGAGCAGCGAGGCGATGGTGCGACCGATCGGCCCCATGCCGACGATCACCGCACACTGGCCGGCGAGATCGCGCGGCGAGCGTTCGCCGAGCCGCGGCTCCCAGGCATGACGGCGCTGGGCATCGGCGAGCAGCGGGAAGCGGCGGTTGATCGCGATCACGGCACCCAGGGTGCTGTGCGCCACGGTGACCGCCGTCGCGCCCGACGCCGTCGTCACCTTGACGCCGCGCGCGCGCAGTTCGCGATAGATCGGCCGCTCGGCGCCGGCCGGATGGATCTGCAGCCATTTCAGGTTCGGCGACTTACGGACCACCGCGTCGAAGCCCTGCAGTTCGGGCGTCGGGTTGCTCGGGCTGGATTTGCCGGTGACCTCGCGGGTCATGAAGGCGATGTCGGCGGCGCTTGGCCCCTCGGCCGCAAGCGCCTCCTCGGCGGTGAGGAACGACAGCGTGCCCGGCGGCACGACGGCCGCGATGCGCTCGCCCCAGACGCGCTGCGCGTGGGACGACAGCAGAAGCGTGATCATGACGGCAGGATAACCGACCCTCGACCGCGACGACAGGCGTGGTACGGTCGGACATGCTCACGCTTTATTACTCGCCCGGCTCCAGCTCCATGGCAGCCCACATCGCCCTCCACGAAGTCGGCGCCGCGTTCGACAAGCACGCTGTGTCCGTCCCGCGCAAGGAAACGCGCACCGCCGACTTCCTGGCCGTGAATCCCGTCGGCAAGGTTCCGGTGCTGATGATCGACGGCCGCCCGCTCACCGAAGTGGCGGGCATCCTCTACTACCTCGCCCGCACCTATCCCGCCGCCAACCTCCTGCCGGCGGACGACATCGAGGCCGAGGCCCAGGTCGTCTCGTGGATGTCCTACGTCGCCTCGACGATCCATCCGGCGATCCGGCAGGGCGTCGCCGAAGCGCGCGAACTCTATGCCGTGGCCGACAGGCGCCTGGGCAACCGCAAGTGGATCCTGGGCGATCGCTATTCGATCGCCGACATCCACCTGTTCCGCGTCTACTGGCGCTTCCGCGACCAGCTCGAGCGCCAGCCGGGCGACTTCCCCGCCCTCGAAGCGCATCACGCCCGCATGCTGGAGCGGCCGGCCGTCAGGAAGACGATCGAGATCGAGGCGACATAAAGGATCCGTCGTCCTGAGCGGAGCGCCGCAGGCGCGCAGTCGAAGGACCTCTTTTCGCTTCGACTCACCGTGCGTCAGAAAAGAGGTCCTTCGACTACGCCGCCCTTTGGACGGCTCCGCTCAGGACGACGGACTTTAGGCCGCGTTCAGCGCCCGCCAGACCTTCTCCGGCGTGGCCGGCATGTCGATGTGCTTGCCGCCCAGCGCATCGACGATGGCGTTCATGATCGAGGGCAAGGCGCCCGCGCAGCCCGCTTCGCCGCAGCCCTTGACGCCCAGCGTGTTGGTCCTGGCCGGCACGGGATGGCTGCGGATCGTGAAGCTCGGCGCGTCCTCAGCCCGCGGCAGCGCGTAGTCGGTGAACGAGCCGGTGAGCAGCTGGCCCTGCTCGTCATAGACGGTGCGCTCCATGATCGCCTGGCCGAGCCCCTGCACGACGCCGCCATGCGCCTGGCCCTCGACCAGCAGCGGATTGATGACCGTGCCGAAGTCGTTGACCATGAAGTAGCGCACCAGCTCGATCGTGCCGGTCTCGGGATCGATCTCGACCTCGCAGACATGGCAGCCGTTGGGGAACGAAGAGGGTGGCGTGTCGGAGACATGCGCCACGTCGAGCGTCTGCGGCACGTCCTGCGGCAAGGCGAGACCGTCGTGCAGCTTCTGCGCCAGCTCAAGCAGGCCGATGCTGCGATCCGTGCCGGCGATCCTGAAGCGCCCCTTGTCGAACTCCATGTCGGCAACCGACGCTTCGAGCACGTGCGCGGCGATCTGCTTGCCCTGGTCGATCACCTTGCGGCTGGCTTCGAGGAACGCCTCGGCGCCGACCAGCGCCGAGCGCGAACCGCCGGTGCCGCCGCCGGCCTTGAGCTGGTCGCTGTCGCCCTGCAGCAGCCTGAAGCGCTCGAAGGGTATGCCCAGCAGGCCGGTCAGGACCTGGGCGAAGGCCGAGGCATGGCCCTGCCCGTAGTCGAGCGTGCCGCTCAGCATGGTGACCGTGCCGTCGGGTTCGAAGCGGATGCCGCCATGCTCCTTGCCGGCGGGCGCCGTCACTTCGAGATAGCTGCCGACGCCGCGGCCGCGCAGCCGTCCGCGCTTCGCGCTCTCCGCCTTGCGGGCCGCGAACCCGTCCCAGTCGGCGAGCTGCAGCGTCTCATCGAGGATCGCGCGGAACTCGCCCGAATCGTAGAGGTTGTTGGCCGGCGACTTGTACGGCATCTGCTCCGGCGCGATGTGATTGCGCCGCCGCAGTTCGATGGCGTCGATGCCCATCTCGCGCGCCGCCGTGTCGATCAGGCGCTCCATGAAATAGTTGCCTTCGGGACGGCCCGCACCGCGATAGGCCGCGACCGGCGTGCAGTTGGTGAAGACGATCTTCGAATTCACCTCCATGGCCGGCGTCCGGTAGACGTCGATCAGGTTCTTCACCGCGTTCGTCGTGGCCGGCATCGGCGGGTAGATGTAGGCGCCGGCATTGCCGTAGCCGGTGAGCCGCACCGCGAGGAACTTTCCGTCCTTGTCGAGCGCCAGTTCGGCGATCCTCTCGTGGTCGCGACCATGGTGATCCGACAGGAAACTCTCGGAGCGCTCGTCGGTCCATTTCACCGGACGACCGAGCTTCTTCGCCGCCAGCAGCAGCGGGCCATATTCCGGATAGGGCGGCGCCTTCATGCCGAACGAGCCGCCGACATTGCCGGTCAGCACATGAAGCTTGTCGGGCGTGACCTTGAGCACGTCGTTGGCCAGCCCGCCGCGCAGGCCGAACACGCCCTGGCAGCCGACGTTCAGCACCCAGCGGTCCTTCGCGCTGTCGTAGGAGCCGATCGCCGAGCGCGGCTCCATGGCGTTGACCACGATCCGCTGGGAATCGATCTCGAGCCGTGTGACGTGGGCAGCTTCGGTGAAGGCCCTGGCGACCGCCTCGGCATCGCCGAAGTGGAAATCGAGCGCGAGATTGCCCGGCGCTTCGGCATGGATCTGCGGCGCCCCGTCGGCCAGCGCCGCCTCGGGGCTGGTCACGGCCGGCAGCTCCTCGATGTCGAGCATCACGGCTTCGGCCGCGTCCTTCGCCTGGGCTGCGGTTTCCGCGACCACGAGGGCCACGACTTCGCCCACGAAGCGCACCTTGCCCTTCGCCAGCGGCCAGCGCGGCGGCCGCTTCATCGGCGTGCCGTCGCGCTGCGGGATGTTGAGCGGACACACGAGCGGGCCGAAGCCGGCCTCGTCGAGATCGGCGGCCGTCAGGATCAGCAGCACGCCCGGCATGGCCTTCGCCTCCGACGTGTCGATCCCCTTCAGCACGCCGTGCGCGTTGCGGCTGCGCACCATCACCGCATGGGCCTGGCCCGGAAGATTGATGTCGTCGGTGTAGCGGCCCTCGCCGCGCAGGAGGGTCGGATCCTCCTTGCGCGTCACCGGCTGGCCGACGCCGAACTTCACGAAGGCGAGACTGTCGTCGAACGTGTCCATGCGGGTACTCTTACTGCAAGCGGTGTCATCCTGAGCCGCAGGCGAAGGATCCTTCGCTGCGCTCAGGATGACAAAGAAGACGTTACTACTTCAGCGGCGAATAGTTGGTCGGCAGCAGCAGCGTCGAATGCATCTCCTGCAGCTTGGCCGGCCCCTTGGCGAGATAGGCCTGCCACGCCGGATCCTTCATCGCCGCGGCGCGGGCCTCGAAGCGCTCCTGCAGGTTCTTGTAGCGCCAGAGATGGATCCACTCGTTGGGCTGCGGGAACTCGCCGGTCCAGGCGCCCCAGATCGGCGAGTACTTCTCGCGCGCCGCCTGGACCTCCTTGAAGTCCTTGCCGTACTGCACCGCCCCGCCGAGGCCGCAGCGATAGATGCGCAGCTCGTAGACGTTGCCGGTCGTGCCGTCGTCCGGCTTGATGTCGACCACGGCGTTCATCAGCCGCAGGTCCTGGCGCACGACGCAGGTCCGCACGATCGGGATGTACTTCTCGGTCCAGTCCTTGTTCTTCTGCAGCTCGTTGCGCAGGCGCGTGCGCTCCTCGTAGCTGTCGTACTTCCACAGGTGCCAGATCTGGTTCAAGGCGCCGAACTCCGACGTCCAGTAGCCGTGGTTGACGCCGTAATTGTTGCCGCGGGCCGGGCGGCCGATCGTCTCGGCGGCCTTGAGGTATTCCGGCATCTTGCCGGGCGCCAGCGTGTAGGTGCGAAACTCGTAGACCATGGGATCTCTCTTCCTCTCAGGGATGCGGATTCTTCGGCGGATGCGCCCTGACCGCCTCCTCGTTGATGTCGGCACCCCAGCCGGGCCGGGTGGGCACGATCAGCTCGCCATTCTGGATCACCGGCGGGTGAGTCACCAGATCGTCCTTCCACGGCACGTCGTCGATATCGATTTCCATGATGCGGAAGTTCGGCATGGCGGCGCAGAGGTGCGCGCTCATCAGGGTCGACATGTGGCCGTAGAAATTGTGCGGCGCGCAGTTGATCTCGTAGGCCTCGGCCATCGAGGCGATTTTCAGCGACTCCGCGAGCCCGTTCCACGGCACGTCGATGATCGACACGTCGATCGAGCGGTTCTCGAAGAACGGCCGGAACTGGCGCCGGCCGAACAGCGATTCGCAGGAGGCGATGGGCATCGAGGCGCGGTCGCGGATCAGGCGCAGCCCCTCGGGATCGTAGGAATCGATCTCCATCCAGAACAGGTTGTAGGGCTCGCAGGCCCGCGCGACCTTGATGTAGCCCTCGGTCTTGAAGTTGAAATTGGTGTCGAGAAGGATGCCCATGTCGGGGCCGGCGCCCTGGCGGAAGGCGGCCAGCCCGTCGGAGATCGCGCCGAGCACGGCGCCGTCGGCATTGAGCTCGGGGCCGCCGGGACTCCTGCCGAAGCCCGGCTGGTACATGTTCGGCGGATCGAGATCGAAGCGGAAGATGTTGGTCTTGAGCGCCTTGAAGCCGCGCTCCTTCACATGCCGGCCGAGTTTCACCAGATCGTCGAGCGAGCGCACCGGCTCGACACCCATCACCTCGGCATTGCGGAACCGGTAGCTGCCGCAATGCGACCAGTAGAGCGGCAGGCGGTCGCGCACTGGCCCGCCGAACATCTCGCAGACCGGGATGCCCAGCGCCTTGGCCTTGACGTCGATCAGCGCGTTCTCGATCGCGGCCATCGCCTGCTGGTTGATGCCGCCCGGCGCCTGGCGGGTGACGGCATAGAGCGTCGACATGATGCGCTCGATGGGCCGCGGATCCTGGCCGATCAGCCCCTGCGCCATGCGCCGGATGACGGCGGTGAGGCCGGCGCTGCCATAGCCTTCATTGTACTCGGACCAGCCGACCAGCCCATCATCGGTCGTGATCTTGAGAAAGGAGAAGTCGCGCCATCCGGCGTCGCAATGCAGATCCTCGATCCTGGCGATTCTCATGATGTTTCCTCCCGCAGAGCCGGGAGCATAGACCAAGCGGCAACTGCGGCGGGATGAAACAATGCTCTTGCCGGAGTCTTCAGACGGTCCGAACGGTGCCGCCATCGATGACGAACTCGGCACCATGGATTGCGGCGGCGCGATCGGAGGCCAGGTAGGCAATGAGGTCGGCGACCTCATAGGGCTCGGCCGCGCGCCCGATCGGGATGCCGCCCAGACCGTCGAGGACGACTTGCCGCGCCTCCTCGATCGTGCCGCCATGGGCCGCCTGCAGACGCTTCAACAGGTCGACGGACGACTCGGTCATGATCCAGCCGGGAGACACGGTGTTGACCCGTACCCCCTTCGGCCCGAGTTCGTTGGACATCGACTTGCTGTAGGTTCTGAGCGCGGCCTTGGCGCTGGCGTAGGCAGTGGTCGCTTCGGGAAGTGGCAGGACCGACTGGATCGAGGTGACGTGCACCACCGTGCCGGCGCCCCGTTCGATCATCTGCGGGATGAGAAGCCGATCGAGGCGGACCGTGGCAAGAAGGTTCAGGTTCAGCTCGGAGAGCCAGTGATCGTCCGTCAGGGCAACGAAGCCGCCGCCCGGCGAGGACGAGCCGCCAATCACATGGGCCAGGATGTCGACGCCGCCCATGCGCTCGAGGGCAGCCTTGGCCAGAATTTCCCCTCCCTCGGCCGTCGTCAGGTCCGCCTGCACGAACTCGACGCCGTCGACGGGCTCGGCGATTCCCCGGGCGGCGGTGATCACCCGGGCGCCACCGGCCAGGAAGCGGTCGACGGTGGCGCGGCCCAGACCCTTGGTGCCGCCACTGACGAGCACGCGCTTGCCCGCGAACTCGGTCGGATCGACCTTGATGATCATATCGTGATCTCCAGGGCCTTGATCACGTCGTTTTCGAGCGTGAAGCGATAGGTGAAGCGGATGGGACTGCCCTTGAAGTCGCCATGAGCGGGCCCTTCGGCCACGACCTGACCGGCCTCGTCACGAATGGTGTCCGGCGTGAAGATGGCCTTGACCGCAATCACCTCTTCTCCAAACAGGATTCGCAGCGCGGTGTGGCCCTCGTGACGTTTTCCGTTGTCCACGATGACTGCATCGGCGGCGAAAGGCTTCAGCATGCCGTCCACATCCAGCCGTGCGTTCGCCTCGACATAGTCGGCTATGGGTTTGGGTAGTTCGATCGACATCGTCCGGCTCCTTTGCGTGACCAGGTTGATCTAGCGAAAGGAATCCCTCACGATAATCGGGGCAATCTGACATGTAGTATTTCGAAAATCAGGACAATGCCGAAACACGGCCTGATCGAGTTTGATGCCGTTCTTGCCATTGCCCGGCGGGGATCGTTCCGGGCAGCGGCGCTGGAACTCGGTCTATCGACCACCGCGCTGAGCAACGTCGTCGGCAAGCTGGAGCGCCAGCTGGGCGTCCGGCTGTTCAATCGCACCACGCGCAGCGTTTCCCTGACCGATGCCGGACGAAACTTCGTCGATCAGGTCGGGCCTGCGATACGCACCCTGCACGATGCGATGGGCGCCGCCCGCTCGCAGCAGGAAACCCCATCCGGGACCCTTCGCATCAATGCATTCGCGACGGGCGCGCGAGAGGTGCTGGGACCGCTCCTCCTGAAGTTCCTGCGGCGCTATCCGCAAGTTCATATCGATCTCGTCACCGAAGGCCGGATCGTGGACATCGTTGCCGAAGGGTTCGATCTTGGCCTGAGAAGCGCCGACCTGGTGCCGAGCGACATGATCGCCATTCCCGTCGGTCCTCCTCGCAGCTTTGCCGTGGTCGCATCGCCCAGATACTTCAAGGCCAACGGCAAGCCCCGCGTGCCCCCCGACCTGCTACGCCACGCATGCCTCCGCATCCGATTGCCGAATGGCGCGCTGCATCGCTGGCAGTTCGAAAAGGATGGGCAATCCATCCAGATCGACGTTCAAGGGCCCATCACGCTGGACGAAGCCAGCCTCTCGCGCATCGCGGCGCTCGACCATGTCGGCATCGGCTACTTCATGGAGTCCGATGTCCGCGAGGACATCGAGGCCGGGCGTCTCGTTCGAGTCCTGGAGGACTGGACGCCGCCGCTAGCACGGCTCTGTCTCTACTATCCGGGCAGACGCAATCACTCGGCCGCGTTCAAGGCGTTGATCGAGATGGCGCATGGCCGTGCCGACTGACGGTTTGCCCACTGATCGCGCTATGCCTCGGTGGCCACGCCTCCGATTTGTCACGACAATTCACCGCCGGGCGGCGATTTGCCGATTGTTAATCGGGTGCAAGGAGGGCACGGGCTTGGCATGCGCTCCAACAATCCGGTGAACATGGACATCGATCAGCTTCGGGGATGGGCGTCGCTCATGGACAGGGCGATGATCGCGAGCCTCGTCGTCACCCTCCTCGCCGTGTCGGCGCTCGGCATCACGACCTTCCTGTCGTTCCGCTACAGCGGCCTCGTTCGCGCCCACGAGCAGGCTGCCCTCGATCGCTACAGGAGCGTGGAGGACCAGGCCACCCAGCGCGAGCGCGAGGCCGCCACGGCGCGCGAACAGGCCGCCGCGCTCGAGCGCGCCATCGCCGCCGAGCGGGATCGCACGGCAAAGCTCGAGCGGGAGGTTTCGCTCGCGCGAGACCAGGCGACGGCGCTGGCGCAGGAAGCGGAGAAGGCGCGCGAGCGGGCGTCGGCGCTCGAACAGGCCGGCCGTGAGGCGGCGGAGCGCGCGGCCCAGGCACCGGTCGAGAACAAGACTGCCCCCGAGACGCCCAAGCCGCCGTTATTCGACGCGGCCGAGATTCGGCGCCGCCTCGCCGATCTCGGAAAGCTGGTCAAGGACGCGGCGACGCGTCCGCCGGAGGCGACGCCGGAGCCGGTCAAGGAAGCGCCCCCGCCGGTGGCGGCCGCGCCGGCACCACCGCTCCCGCCCCTCGTGGCGAGCCTGCAGCGATTTGCCGGCACCCCGGCCGCGATCTTCCTGCTGGGCCAGATCTCCGACGCCCCCGCCATCGGCGCGACGATTTCCGCCGATCTCGGCCAGGCGGGCTGGATGCCGCAGACCTGGACCTGGGGCGGCGTGGCGGGGATCTTCGGCGTCGTCGTGCTGGTGCGCGACGGCAGCGACCCGGCCACACATGAGGCCGCCGCCGCGCTCGTCGAAGCGCTGGGCGCGGCCGGCTTCAACGCCAGCAAGGGAGATTGGCCGGCGAACTGGGGCCGGTTCCGCGGCACGCTCAACGGGCCGCAGACCCCCAGCCCGACCGACGCCGCCATCCGCATCGTCGTGGGAGAGAAGGCTCGGAAGGCGCCCTGATCCCGGGCATGGCACAGGCGTCATTTTCGGGGCATTCTGCGGCCGAAGATCGGAGTTGTTGATGCCCCTCCTCGGCAAGGGAATGCTGCTCACCTTCACCGACGTGTCGGCGCGGGACGAGCGCGACTACAACGAATGGTACAATCGCGAGCACATCGACGATCGCATGAACCTGCCGGGCTTCCATCGCGGCCGGCGCTATGCCGCGGTGCGCGGCACGCCGCGATATCTCGCCACCTATGAATGCGACAGCGTCGACGTGCTGGGCACCCCGGACTATCTGCGGACGCTGGACAACCAGACGCCGTGGAGCCAGGCGGTGATCGCGCGCTTCACGCATTTCAAGCGGCTGACCTTGCGCATCCAGGTCGACCAGACGCACGGTATCGGCGCGGCGCTGGCCACGGTGCGTTTCGTGCCGGATCCAAGGCGGCGCAAGGCGCTGGTCGAGTTCCTGTCCACGCAGATCCTGCCGAAACTGATCGCACGCCCCGGGATCGTGGGCGCTGCGGTCGGCGAGAACGATCTCGAGGTGATGCATGCGCCGCTGCAGGACAAGAGCATGGATCATCCCCGGGCCGACGAATCCGAATGGGTCGCGCTGATCGAGGGCACCGACGTTACAGCCGTTGGCGCCGCCGCCCGCTCGCTGTTCACCACGACGCGGCTGCGCTCCCATGGGGTCGAGACGGCGCCCGCGATCTCCACCTGGCGCTTCCTGTTCGGCAACCAGCGATGACGCATCTTTGACCCGCTGTTGATCGCTCGATCGGCTAGGGTGTTATCCAGCGAGGCAGAGGCGCCTTCCTCCCCATCCAGATGGGGAGGTGTCGACGTCATACGTCGACGGACGGGGTCATGATGGAGAAGTCTTTCGTCCATGACCCCATCGCCCCGTATGACGGGGCACTTCCCGATCCGAATGGGGAAGCGATTGATTTGAGTCTGACGGTCACACCGGCGTCGGAAAAGCTCTAGGGTCAGGACGTGTCCAACCAACGCATCATCTTCTGGCTGAAGCTCGCGACCCTGGTCGCCCTCTGCCTGCCCGCCCTCGATCTCGCCTGGCGCTGGTACGCGGGCGATCTCGAGCCGCGCACCGTGACGCTCGCCACCCACATCACCGGCGACTGGGCGGTCGTGTTCCTGCTGGTCTCGCTGGCGCTCACGCCGGCACGCGCCGTGTTCGACTGGTTGCCGCTGATCCACATAAGGCGATGGGTCGGAGTCGCCGCGGCGCTCTACGCCACGGCCCACCTGCTGATCTACGTGCTCGACCAGAAATGGAACCTGGTCGTCGTCGCCACGGAGATCGTGAAGCGCTTCTATCTCACCATCGGCTTCGTGGCCCTCCTCGCCCTGCTCGCACTGGCGATCACCTCGACCAACGGCTGGCAGAAGCGGCTGAAGCGCAACTGGAAGCGCCTGCACTGGCTGGTCTATCCCGCCGTCACGCTGGCGCTCCTCCATTTCTTCATCCAGTCCAAGGTGAAGATCGGCGAGGCGGCCTTCGCCGCCGGCCTGTTCGCCTGGCTGATGCTGTGGCGCGTGCTGCCCGTGCGGCTGCGCACGAGCTTCGCCGGCCTGTTCCTGCTCAGCCTCGCCGCGACGCTGATCACGGTGATCTTCGAAGCCTCGTGGTACGGGCTGGTGAACCAGATCGATCCGATGAGGGTGCTGGCCGCCAACCTCGATCCCGAGCTGGTGTGGCGCCCGGCCCAGAAGGTGCTGGCGGTCTCCCTGCTGACGATCGTACTGGTTGGGCTGCGGCGCGGTTTCGCCTCGGCGAACAGGCTCTGGACGCAGCGCTATATCCGAAGGACTATATCGCCTTCCTGATCGGAAGAGGACATGACTGCGGAAGAATGGACGGCCGTACGGCTGAGCCTCCTGATCGCCACGACGGCGACGCTGTGCAGCCTGCCGCTCGGCATCGCCATCGCCTGGCTGCTGGCGCGCGGGCGCTTCTGGGGCAAGAGCCTGCTCGACACGCTGGTCCATCTGCCGTTGATCCTGCCGCCCGTCGTCACCGGCTATCTGCTGCTGCTGTCGTTCGGCCGGCGCGGCCCGATCGGCAGTTTCCTCGCGGAGGATTTCGGCATCGTCTTCTCCTTCCGCTGGACCGGCGCGGCGCTGGCCTGCGCCGTGATGGGCTTTCCGCTGCTGGTGCGCGCCATCCGCCTCTCGATCGAGGCCGTCGACCGGCGCCTCGAAGCGGCCGCGGGCACCTTGGGCGCGCATCCGCTCTGGGTCTTCGCCACCATCACCCTGCCGCTCTGCCTGCCGGGCATCATCGCCGGCGCGATCCTGGCCTTCGCCAAGTCGATGGGCGAATTCGGCGCCACCATCACCTTCGTGTCCAACATCCCCGGCGAGACGCAGACCCTGCCGTCCCTGATCTACACGCTGACGCAGGTGCCCGGCGGCGATGCCGCGGCGATGCGGCTCACCCTGGTGTCGATCGCCATCTCCATGCTGGCGCTGCTCGGGTCCGAACTGCTGGCCCGGCGCATCGGCGCGCGGCGGCAGACGGCATGAGCCTCGACGTCGACGTAGACCACCGGCGCGGCGCCTTCAGGCTGCAGGCCCGCTTCACGGCGGCGCCGGGACTGACGGCGCTGTTCGGCCGCTCGGGCTCCGGCAAGACCAGCCTGGTCGACATCGTGGGCGGGCTGATCCGTCCGGATCGCGGCAGGATCACGATCGACGGGCAGACCCTGGTCGATACCGAACGCGGCGTCTTCGTGCCCGCGCATCGAAGGCGCATCGGCTACGTGTTCCAGGACAGCCGGCTGTTTCCGCATCTCAGCGTACGGCGCAACCTCCTGTACGGACGCTGGTTCGTTCGCGGCAGCGGCGGCGCGACGGCGGATCTCGACGCGGTGATCGGGCTGCTGGGCATCGGCCATCTGCTGGAGCGTCATCCCGACTCGCTGTCGGGCGGCGAGAAGCAACGGGTCGCCATCGGCCGCGCCCTGCTGGCGAGGCCGCGGCTGGTCCTGATGGACGAGCCGCTGGCCTCGCTCGACGAAGCGCGGCGCGCCGAGATCCTGCCCTACATCGAACGGCTGCGCGACGAAGCCGGCGTTCCCATCCTCTACGTCAGCCACTCGGTCGCCGAGGTCGCGCGCCTCGCCACCACGGTCGTGATCCTGAGCGACGGCAAGGTCACGGCGGTCGGACCGGTCCGGGACATCCTGCCGATCGCCGATGCCGCTGACGGCGGCGCGGTGCTCGAGGCCCGGATCGTCCGGCACGACGAGCCGTTCCACCTGTCGGTCCTGGAGAGCGCCGCCGGCGAGCTGCAGGTGCCGCGTCTCGATGCGCCCGTCGGCGCGCCGGTCCGCGCCTATATCCGGTCGCGCGACGTGATGCTCAGCCTCCAGCGCCCCGAGGAGATCAGTGCGCTGAACGTGCTGGCCGGGCGGATCGCCTCGATCACCCCGACCGCCACCGCGCAGGCCGACATCCGCCTCGACTGCAACGGCGCCATCCTGATGGCCCGATTGACGGCCAGGTCGGTGGATCGGCTGGCGCTGGCGCCTGGACGACCGGTCTATGCGGTGGTCAAGAGCGTGTCCTTCGAACGCAGTTAACTGCGCTAGAGTGCGGATGGGCATCCAGCCCACCAATGAAGCCGGGGGAAGCCCAATGAGATCGTTACCGCTGCCGCTCACGCCGCGATTCATCACCTGGACGCTGGCGACGGCCTTCGCCATGCTGCTGGGCGCGGCCTGGGCGGTCGATCCCCGTTCCTGGTGGATAGGGGTCGGCTTCCTCATCGCCCTCTTCCTCGCCTGCGTGGGCCTCTACGACTATCTCCAGACCAGGCACGCGGTGCTGCGCAACTATCCGATCGCCGCCCATCTGCGTTTCATCTTCGAGGCGATCCGGCCGGAGATGCGCCAGTACTTCTTCGAAGGCGACAAGGACGGGCTGCCGTTCCCGCGCGACCGGCGCGCGATCGTCTACCAGCGCGCCAAGCTGGTGCTCGACGTACGCCCCTTCGGCACCAACTACGACGTCTATGCCGAAGGCTACGAGTGGATGACGCACTCGATCTCGCCGACGCCGGTGAGCAAGGAGCCGTTCCGCATCTCCATCGGCGGACCGGACTGCACGCAACCCTACTCCGCCTCGATCTTCAACATCTCGGCGATGAGCTTCGGGGCGCTGAGCGCCAATGCCATCCGCGCGCTGAACGGCGGCGCCAAACTGGGCGGCTTCGCCCACGATACCGGCGAGGGCGGCTACAGCCCCTATCACCGCGAGGGCGGCGGCGACATCATCTGGGAGATCGGCTCCGGCTATTTCGGCGCCCGCAACGCCGACGGCACCTTCTCGGCCGAGCGCTTCGCCGCCGGCGCGGCCAATCCGCAGGTCAAGATGGTCGAGCTGAAGCTCAGCCAGGGCGCCAAGCCCGGCCATGGCGGCGTGCTGCCCGGTCCCAAGGTCAGCGAGGAGATCGCGCTCACGCGCGGCGTGCCGGTGGGCCAGGACTGCATCTCGCCCTCGCACCACACCGCCTTCACGACGCCGGTCGAGATGATGCAGTTCATCGCCGAGATGCGCCGCCTGTCGGGCGGCAAGCCGGCCGGGTTCAAGCTCTGCGTCGGCCACGAATGGGAGTTCCTGGCGATCTGCAAGGCGATGCTGCAGACCGGCATCTACCCCGATTTCATCGTGGTCGACGGCAAGGAGGGCGGCACCGGCGCCGCGCCGATGGAGTTCCTCGACCATGTCGGCAAGCCCATGCGGCAGGGGCTGCACCTCGTGCACAACGCGCTGGTGGGCATCGGCGCCCGCCATCGCATCAAGATCGGCGTCGCCGGCAAGATCATCACGGCGTTCGACATCATCCGGGCGATGGCGCTGGGCGCCGACTGGTGCAATTCGGCGCGCGGCTTCATGTTCGCGGTCGGCTGCATCCAGTCGCAGTCCTGCCACACCGACCGCTGCCCGACCGGCGTGGCGACGCAGGACCCGACCCGCCAGCGTGCGCTCGTCGTGCCCGACAAGATGCAGCGGGTGGCGAACTTCCACCGCGCCACCCTGCAGGAGCTGGCCGAACTCACCGCTGCCGCGGGCCTCGACCATCCCACCGACTTCAAGCCCATCCACATCACCCGCCGCGTCTCGCCGAGCGTCGTGGCGACCTACGCCGATCTCTATCCGGCGCTGGCCGAGGGCGAGCTGGTCTCGGGGACCAGCGACAAGAGGTGGCGGCGGGCCTGGGACATGGCGCACGCCAATTCGTTCCGCGCGACGGCCTGAGCGGGCGCAAATCTGTTGCGAAATTCCGTTGGTTGGCCCAGCAATTGGCCAACCAACGAGGAAACGATCATGACCGCTCCGTTCGACTTCGCGCCCCTGCTGGCGCCCGGCACGCCCGCTCCCGCCGCCAAGTGGAACGGCTTCCCGAAGTACAATTTCATCGGCGGCCACAACGACGCCGGCAACGTGCCCGTGCAGGCGCTGATCGATGCGGCGACGTCGGTGCTGACGCGCGAGGGCGCGACGCTCGCGACCTACGGGCTGAACAGCGGACCGCTGGGCTACAAGCCGCTGCGCGAGTTCCTCGCGGCCAAGCTCAAGGACCATGCCGGCATCGAGTGCGCCTCGGACGAGATCCTGATCACCTCGGGCTCCATGCAGGGCCTCGACCTGATCAACAGCCTGCTGGTGACGAAGGGCGACACCGTCATCATCGAGCAGGAGACCTATGGCGGCGCCCTCACCAAGCTGAACAAGCTGGGCGCCAACGTGGTCGGCATCCCGCTCGACGGCGAGGGGCTGCGGCTTGACGTGCTGAAGCAGAAGCTCGAGGAGCTGAAGCAGAAGGGCATCAAGCCCAAGTACATCTACACCATTCCGACCGTGCAGAACCCGACCGGCGCCATCATGGGCGAGGCGCGCCGCGCCGAGCTGCTGAAGATCGCCGCCGAGTACGGCGTCATGATCTTCGAGGACGAGTGCTATTCCGACCTGATCTGGAGCGGTAAGCGCCCGCCCTCGCTCTACGCCATGGCCAGGGGCGAGGGCGTCATCTTCATCGGCTCCTTCTCCAAGTCGATCGCGCCGGCGCTCCGCGTCGGCTACATCGTGGCCAAGTGGGACATCCTCGGCCGAATCCTCGGGCTCAAGCAGGACGCCGGGTCCGGCGCGCTGGAGCAGATGGTGCTGGCGGAGTTCTGCACGCAGCACTTCGCCAACCACGTGCCGAAGCTCAACAAGACCCTGTCAGCCAAGCTGCAGGTCCTGCGCGAGGCGCTGGCCGAGCAGTTCGGCACCGAAGCCGAGTTCGGCGATCCCGAGGGCGGCATCTATCTCTGGATCAAGCTGCCCGACAACGTGGACACGACCAAGCTCGCCCAGGCCGCCCTTGCCGCCGGCGTGTCGCTCAATCCCGGCCCGGAATGGTCGACCAACAAGGAGTATGCCCGCTCGCGCCTGCGGCTCTGCTTCGCCAATCCCGAGCCCGAGACGATCCGCAAGGGCGTCGAGGTCCTGGCCGACGTCTGCCGCCGCGAATTCGGCGTGCCCCTGCGCTCGGCCAACGTCGAGAAGAAGTAGAACGGCCTCTTTCCTTCTCCTCCCCCGTCTTACGGGGGAGGCCGGGAGGGGGAGAGCAACCGACCGGTCCATCGCCTGAAGAGTTCAGACTGGCGCCCTCCCCCTCCGCCCTTCGGGCACCTCCCCCGTATGGCGGGGGAGGCAGTTGATGTTGCCTTACATCGGCTGCGGCACCATCACCATCCACGACACGCCGAACCTGTCGGCGACGCAGCCGAAGCGGGGCGAGAAGAACGTCTTGCCGATCGGCATCTGGATCTGGCCGTCCCGGGCCAGCGCCTCGAAGACCCTGTCGGCCTCGGCTTCGGTCGCGACATCGAGCGCGAGCGAGAATCCCTGGAAGTTCGTCTTGCCGTCGCCTGCCATGCCGTCGGAGCACATGATCATCGCGTCGCCGATCCGCAGGCTGGCATGCATCACCGCCTCGGGATCGACCTTCATATGCTCCATGGCGCCCGCATCGGGATTCTCCTTGAAGCGCATCATCATCTCGACTTGGGCGCCGAGCCTCTCCTTGTAGAAGGCGAGCGCTTCCTCGCAACGGCCATTGAAGAACAGATAGGGCTGGACCGCCATTTCATCCTCCTCGATAGGCGCGGCTTCACTTCTCGACGATCGTCTTCAGCTTCGCCAGTCCCGCCGCAAAGTCCCGGCCGATCATCTCGTCCATGTCCATGAAGGTGCCCACCAGCTTGGTCATGAAGGTGCTGGGACCGTACATCGCCCAGGTGACAATCGTCTGACCGCCCTTCGGTTGCACCGTCAGTTCCGCCGTGTTGTGACCTTCGAAGGGCTTCAGGAAGTCGAGCTTGATCACGACCTTGTGCGGCGGCGTCGAATCGACGATCTCCATGCGGCCCTTGCCGACCTGGTCGTTGCCGTCCCACTCGTAGACCGCCCCCTTGCCGCTGGCGGCGCCGCTGTGGGCGCGCTTCATCGCCGGGTCGCGTCCTTCGTAGGGCGACCATTCGGCCCATCGCGTCAGCCTCTCGATGTAGGGAAAGATCTTCTCGGGCGGCGCATTGATCGCCGTCGAGCGCTCGACGCGGAACGAATCGGGCCGGGTCGAAGCGTAGATCAGGATCGCCGCGACGGCCACGACGACGACCGCGCCGACGATCTTCAGGAACTTCCACATTCGACCGCACCGCGTAAGTTAACCTATCGGTTAACACTAAGGCGACACGGTCGCGCTCGTCAATGAGCCATGGCCCCCAGCGAAGTTCGCCTTTCCGTCAGGCCAGCGCGAAGCCCTCGTAGCCGTTGGCCACGACCTTCTCGCAGGCCTGGATGTAGGCCGGCAGGCCGCCGATGTAGGGCATGAACACGCGCGGCTTGCCCGGGATGTTGGCGCCGACATACCAGGAGCTGCAGGTCGAACGCAGGGTGATGTTGGAGACGTCGCCGACATGGCCGACCCACTCCTCCTGCGCCTCCGGCACCGGCTCGATCACCGTCTTGCCCCTGGCGCGCAGCGCCTCGAGGCAGTCGGCGATGAAGTCGACATGCTGTTCGATCGAGGGGAGCATGTTGGTCAGCACCGAGGGACTGCCCGGGCCGGTGATCATGAACAGGTTGGGGAAGTCCACCACCGTGAGGCCGAGATAGGTCTTGGGCCCTTCGCTCCAGCGCTCCTTCAGCGTCACGCCACCGCGGCCGCGGAAATCGACCTTGAGCAGCGCGCCGGTCATGGCGTCGAAGCCGGTCGCAAGCACCAGGCAGTCGAAGGTGAAATCCTCTCCCCTGGCGCGCAGGCCGGTCGGCGTGATGCGTTCGATCGGCTCGTCGCTGATGTCGACCAGGGTGACGTTCGGCCGGTTGAAGGTGGCCCAGTAGCCGGTGTCGACGCACAGCCGCTTGCAGCCGATGATGTTCTTCGGGACGAGTGCCGCCGCCGTCTTCGGGTCCTTGACGACCTCGCCGATCTTGGAGCGCACGAAATCGGCCGCGTACTTGTTCGAATCGTCGTTCAGGAGAAGATCGGAGAAGGAGGCCATGAAGCCCAGGCCGCCATAGTCCCAGCGCGCCTGGAACTGGCGATTGCGCTCCTCCTCCGGCGTCTCGGCGGCCGAGGCCGGATTGATCGTGAAGTCGATGCCGGCCGGCTTGGTCTTGGCCCGCCTGCGCATCTCGGCATAGTTCGCCTTCACCTCGCGCACATAGTCGGGATCGAGCGGCTTGTTGTGCGCCGGCACCGTGTAGTTGGCGGTACGCTGGAAGACGGTCAGGTGCTTCGCCTGCTCGGCAATCACGGGAATCGACTGGATGGCCGAGGAGCCGGTGCCGATCACGCCCACCGTCCTGCCGGTGAAGTCGACACCCTCATGCGGCCAGTTGCCGGTGTGATAGGTCGGGCCCTTGAAATCCTCCAGGCCGGGGATCTTCGGCGTGTTGGGCGAGGAGAGGCAGCCCATCGCGGTGATCACGAAGCGGGCCGCGACCTTCCCGGCCACGCCGGACTCGCCGGCCTTCTCGGTCTCGACCCGCCACAGGTTGGCGGCCTCGTCGAAGACGGCCCGGCTCACCCGCGTCTCGAACCGCATGTCGCGCCGCAGGTCGTAGCGGTCGGCGACGTGATTGGCGTAGCGCAGCAGCTCGGGCTGGGTGGCGTAGCGCTCGCTCCACTCCCATTCCTGCTCGAGCTCGGGATCGAACTGATAGGAATACTGAACGCTCTCGACGTCGCAGCGGGCGCCGGGATAGCGGTTCCAGTACCAGGTGCCGCCCACGCCCTTGCCCGCCTCGAACACGCGCGCCGTGAATCCCTTCTGGCGAAGCCTGTGCAGCATGTACATGCCGCCGAACCCGGCACCGATGATCACCGCATCGAAATCGATCGACATGCGTCCTCCAGAACTGCGCACACGCCAGAAAGTCCCCGGCAAAATTAGTGCGGGACGGGAGGTGACCGCGCAAGCCTTCCCATGGCACCTCTTCTCGCGGAGAAGAACAGAGATGACCGAAGTCGACTATCCGGCGAGCTGGTATGCCGCCACGCGAGACGCGAACGAGACGCGCGCGCCGCTCGCCCGGGAGGAAGAGGCCGAGATCGCGGTCGTCGGCGGTGGCTTCGCAGGCCTGCACACGGCGCGGCTTCTCGCCCGGGCGGGAAAGCGCGTGGTGCTGCTGGAGCGACGGCGCATCGGCTGGGGCGCATCGGGTCGCAACGGCGGCTTCGTCGGTCCGGGCTACGCCCAGCGGTCCGGCGCGCTGATCGACCTTCTGGGTCTCGACCACGCCCGCCGGCTCTATGCGCAGTCGCAGCGCGGCGTGGCGATCGTCCGCGATGCCATCTCCGAACTGGAGCGGCCCAACATCCTGATGGGCAGCGGCAAGCTCAGCGTTTCGCGCACCGACCAGGGCACCGGATTCGCCGATCGCACGCGCAGACTCGCGGAGCAGCTCGGCGCCTCCTTCGAGCCGTGGGAGACCGCGCGCGTGCGCGCCGTGCTCGCGACGGCGCGCTACCACCAGGCGATCCACGATCCGACCTCGTTCCACATCCATCCGCTGAACCTCGCGCTCGCGCTGGCGCACGACATCGAACGGCGGGGCGGCACGATTTGCGAGCGCACGGACGTGATCGGGCTCACGCGCGACGGCGACGGCTGGCGACTTCGCGCCACGCACGGCACCGTCAGGGCAGCGCATGTCGTGCTGGCCGGCAATGCCGATCTCGGCGCCGTACAGAGACGCATCGCGCGGGCGGTGCTGCCGGTCGCGACCTATGTGGCCGTCACCGAAAAGCTCGGGCCCCGCCTCGGCGAGGCGATCCGGTGGAGGGGCGCGATCTCCGACACCCGCCGCGCCGGCGACTACTATCGTATCGTCGACGGCGACCGGCTCCTGTGGGGCGGCCGCATCACCACCGACACGAACGAGCCACCGCGCCTGCGCGACATGATGCGGGGCGACATTCTCTCGGTGTATCCGCAGCTCGGCGAGGTGCGGATCGCCTATGCCTGGCCCGGCATCATGGGCTACGCGACGCACAAGATGCCCCAGGTGGGCGAGATCGAGCCCGGCCTGTGGGTCTGCTCGGCCTTCGGCGGCCATGGCGTCGCCCAGACGGCTGCGGGGGCGGACGCCGTCGCCGCCGGCATCCTCGGCGATCCCTCGCGCTCGCGCCTGTTCGCGCCGTTCGTCACCGGCTGGGCCGGGGGCGCCGCCGGCCGCGCGGCGACGCAGCTTGCCTACTGGGGGCTGCAGATGCGTGACTGGTGGGATGAAAAGCGCCAGGCCCAGAATGCGGAGACGTTGCGCACATGACGATCCAGCGGATTGGTGACTCCCCCCGACGGCGTGAGGATGCGCGCTTCGTCACCGGCCAGGGTTCCTATCTCGACGACCTGACGTTCGATGCCCTGGCCCATGCCGTGGTGCTGCGCGCGCCGCATGCCCATGCCCTCGTTCGCTCGATCGACGCCATCGGAGCCCGGTCGGCTCCCGGCGTCCTCGCCGTGCTCACCGCCGCCGAGGCATTGGCCGACGGGCTGAAGCCGCTTCGCCCCTATGCCGAGGCGAACGTGCAGACGGGCGAGCCCTTCGCCTTCGCACCCCAGCCGCTGCTGGCCGCGGACAAGGTGCGCTTCGCCGGCGAGCCCGTGGCGCTGATCGTGGCGGAGACGCAGGCGCAGGCACTCGATGCGGCGGAGCGGGTCGTCGTGGACTACGAGCCCCTGCCCGCCGTGACCTCGCCCGCGGCGGCGCGCGCACCGGGCGCGCCGCTGCTCAGTGACGAGATCCCGGGCAACACCTGTCTCGACTGGTACACCGGCGATACGGAAGGCGCCGAAGCGGCGTTCGCCGCGGCGGCGCATGTCGTGTCGCTCGACCTCGACAACCATCGCATCGTGATGAACCCGATGGAGCCGCGCGGTGGCGTCGGCACCTTCGATCCCGCGACCGGCCGCTACACGCTCCACGTCTCCAGCCAGAACATCCACATCAACCGCAATCACGTCGCCCGTTCGCTCGGTGTCGAGCCGAAGGACGTGCGGTTCGTCGCGCACGACGTGGGCGGCGGCTTCGGCGCCAAGAACTTCGCCTATGCCGAGCACGCGCTGGTCCTGTGGGCCGCCCGCAGGGTCGGGCGGCCGGTCAAGTGGATCGCCAGCCGCAGCGAGGTGTTCCTGTCGGATCATGCGGCCCGCGACATGCAGGCCCGGGCGTCGCTGGCGCTCGATGCGCAGGGCCGGTTCCTCGCCCTCCGGATCGCCAGCGTGGCCAATCTCGGCGCCTATATGGCCGGCGCCGGCGGTGGCGTGCAGACCTTCCAGTACATTCATCTGCAGGGCTCGGTTTACCGCATCCCCGCGATCGCGCTGCATGTCGTGGCCGTCGTCACCAACACCGCGCCGATCGGCGTGACGCGGGGGCCGGGCTTCGCCGAGGCGATCAACATCGTCGAGCGACTGATCGATGCGGCGGCGGAACGGACCGGCTTCGATCGCGCCGACCTCAGGCGCTGGAACATGGTGCCGCCGGAATCGATGCCGATGACCAACGCCTTCGGCTTCGAGGTCGACAGCGGCCGCTTCGCCGAATCGCTCGACCATGCACTGACGCGTGCCGATCGCACGGGCTTCGAGGCACGGCGGCGCGAGAGCGCGCAGCGCGGCCGGCTGCGCGGACTGGGCTTCGCCTATCACATCAAGGGGACCGGCGGGCCGCCCGACGAGAATGTCGACGTCCGCTTCGAAGCCGACGGCACGATCTCGCTGATCACCGGCACGCAGCATATCGGCCAGGGCCACGAGACGACCTTCCCGCAGATCCTCAGCACAAGGCTGGGCGTGCCCAATGCGCGCATCCGCCTGGTGCAGGGCGATACCGATGCGATTCCCTTCGGCGGCGGTCATGGCAGCTCGCGGGCGACCTACATGGGCGGCACGGCGCTGTGGCGGGCCTCGGACGAGATCGTCGCCAAGGGCACCGCACTGGCGGCCGACGCGCTCGAAGCATCGGAGGCCGACATCCGCTTCGAGGACGGCCGCTTCGTGGTTTCCGGCACCGACCGCGCCATCGACATCCTTGACGTGGCGGCGCTCGGCCGCGACAAGGGCCGGCCGCTCGACACGTTCCACGCTTGGAAGCGCGAGCACATGACTTTTCCCAACGGCGCGCACGTCGTCGAAGTCGAGATCGACCGCGATACCGGCCGGGTCGAGCTGGCGCGCTACACCGCGGTCGACGATTACGGCGTGCTGGTCAATCCGATGGTCGCCACCGGCCAGGCGCACGGCGCCATGGCCCAGGGCGCGGGCCAGGCGCTGCTGGAGCACGCGACCTACGATCCCGCGTCGGGGCAGATGGTGGCCGGCTCGTTCATGGATTACGCCCTGCCGCGCGCGGACGACCTGCCGTCGTTCGATCTCGGCTTCAATCCCACGCGCTGTACGACCAATCCGCTGGGCGTGAAAGGCTGCGGCGAGGCCGGCGCCATCGCGGCCTTCCCCGCCATCGCCAACGCCATCCTTGACGCGCTGGCGCCGCTCGGCGTGAAAGGCTTCGACGGCCCCGCGACGCCTGCGCGGATCTGGCAAGCCATCCAGGAGGCACGATGAGACGCGAAGCACCGGCAGCTGCCCGCAACCGGCAACCGATCCTCGAGGTCCTGCAGCCGCGCCTGCCGGCCGCCGGCCTGGTCCTGGAGATCGCCAGCGGCACCGGCGAGCATGTCGTGCACTATGCCGCCGCCCGGCCCGACCTCGCGTTCCAGCCGAGCGATCCCGATGCCGATGCCCGCGCCAGCGTCGACGACTGGGTACGGACGCTCGGCTTGGCCAATGTGCGGCCGGCACTCGAGATCGACGTCACCCGGACGGCCTGGCCGGTCGAGCGGGCCGATGCCGTTCTCTGCTGCAACATGATCCACATCGCCCCGTGGGAGGCCACGATCGGACTGGTCGGCGGTGCCGCCCGCCTGCTGTCGCGCGGCGGCCTGTTCTATCTCTACGGGCCCTATCGTCGCGATGGCCGGCACACGGCGCCCAGCAACGAAGCGTTCGATACCGATCTCAAGAGGCGCAATCCCGCATGGGGCGTGCGCGACCTGGAGACCGTCATCGATCTGGCGCGCTCCCACGGCTTTTCCGCGCCCGAGATCGTGGAAATGCCGGCAAACAATCTCTCGCTCCTGTTCGATCGGCTGTGACGCCGCTGGGCGGTGGCAATCGCGCAGGGGATGCGCTAACGCTGGGTCCGGCCTCGCGGGGAGCATCGTCGTAAACATGTCGAATCGTAGCGATGAAGCCGTCTTTCTCCCGGTCAGAAGACCGTTCCGCGCGCTGGCACCCTTCGTCGCCGCGGTCGCGCTGACCGCACTGGTGGCCGGCTGCAAGCAGGAGAACAAATTCCAGCCCCCGCCGCCGGCCGAGATCAGCGTCGGCGTCCCGGTCAAGCAGGATGTGGCGCCTTTCGAGGTTCTCACCGGCAACACGGTGGCCTTCGCGACCGTCGATCTGGTGGCCCGCGTCGAGGGCTTCCTGGTCTCGCAGGACTATGTCGACGGCTCCGTGAAGAAGAAGGGCGACAAGCTCTTCGGCATCGAACAGACGATGTACAAGGCCAAGGTCAAGGAGGCCGAGGCCCAGCTCGACGGCGCCAAGGCCTCGCTGGTCCAGGCCGAAGCCGAGTTCACCCGCCAGGAGACCCTGCTCCGCCAGAACGTGTCGGCGCAGAACACCTTCGACCAGGCCAAGGCCAAGCGCGACAATGCACGGGCCAATGTCGAGAATGCCGAGGGCAATCTCACGATCGCCCAGACGAACCTCGGCTACACCACGGTCAGCGCTCCGTTCGACGGCATCGTCAGCAAGCATCTCGTCTCGGTCGGCGAGCTGGTCGGCGCCACCACTGCCACCAAGCTCGCCACCATCGTCCAGCTCGATCCGATCTACGTCACGTTCAACATGAGCGAGCAGGACATTCTGGAGATCCGCCGGAACCTGAACAACCGGCGCATCGACGTCGATGAGCTCAGCAAGGTGCCGGTCGAGATCGGCCTGATGAACGAGGAGGGCTTCCCCCGCAAGGGCTTCCTCAACTACGTCTCGCCGGAACTCGACGCGACGACCGGCACGATCCTCGTCCGCGCCCTGTTCAGCAACCCGGACCGCACGCTCATTCCCGGCTTCTTCGTCCGGGTGAAGGTGCCGAAGGGTCTCTCCGCAACGCCCTCTCTGCTGGTGCCCAACCGCGTCATCGCGGAGGACCAGGCCGGCAAGTACCTGCTGACGGTCAACAAGGACAACGTCGTGGTCCAGACCCGGGTCACCATCGGCCAGCTCCTCTCCAACGGCCTGCGCGTGATCACGACGGGGCTGAAGGCCGAAGACCAGGTGGTGCTCAGCACGAACGGGTCCGCCATCCCCGGCGCCAAGATCGTTCCCAAGGTGACGACGATCCAGGTTCCTTCCGACGGCACACCGGCCGCAGCCCCAGCCGCGCCCAAGTGACGGGCCGGGGAGCGCCGCCATGATTTCCGCCTTCTTCATCAACCGGCCGGTCCTGGCCAACGTCCTCGCCATCATCATCGTGCTGATCGGCGGCGTGGCGCTGGCCACCCTGCCGGTGGCGCAGTACCCCAACGTCGTGCCGCCCACGGTCCAGGTCACCACGACCTATCCGGGCGCCAGCGCCGCGGTCGTCGTCAACGATGTCGCCCTGCCCGTCGAGCTGCAGGTCAACGGCGTCGAGAAGATGATCTACATGCAGTCCTACAGCACGGACGCAGGCACCTACACGCTGACGGTGACCTTCGAGATCGGCACCGATCTCGATTTCGCGCAGGTGCTGGTGCAGAACCAGGTCAGTGCGGCGCTCGCCTCGCTGCCCATGCCGGTGCAGGCGCAGGGCCTCGTCGTGCAGAAGAAGTCGACGTCGATCCTGCAGATCGTGTCGCTGACATCGCCGGACGACCGCTACGACAGCCTCTATCTCAGCAACTACGCCACCATCAATCTCGTCAACGAGCTCGCGCGCCTGCCCGGCGTCGGCAACGTCAACGTGCTGGGCGTCGGCCAGTACTCGATGCGCGTCTGGCTCGACCCGCAGAAGCTCTACACGTTCGGCCTCACCCCGTCGGACGTGAGCAAGGTCATCCAGCAGCAGAGCCAGGACGTGACGGCCGGCCAGGTCGGCCAGCCGCCGGCGCCCAAGGGCCTGGACTTCCAGTACACGATCGACGTCGTCGGCCGCCTCAGCACGCCGGAGGAGTTCGGCAACATCATCGTCAAGGCCGAGCAGGGCAATGGCGGCCGGATCGTGCGGGTGCGCGACATCGCCCGCGTCGAACTGGGTGCCCAGACCTATTCCACGACGTCGCACATCAATGGGAAGCCCAACTCGGGCCTCGCGATCTACCAGCTGCCGGACGCCAACGCGCTCGACGTCGCCAAGGCCGTGAAGGCCAAGATGGCGGAGCTGTCCAAGGCCTTCCCGCCCGGCCTCGCCTACTCCGTGCCGTTCGACACCACGCGCTTCGTCACGGCATCGATCCACGAGGTCTTCATGACCCTGATCGAGGCCGGCATCCTGGTGCTGATCGTGATCGTGATCTTCCTGCAGGACTGGCGCGCGATGCTGGTGCCCGCGACCACGATCCCCGTCACGATCATCGGCGCCTTCGCCGCGATGGCCGCCCTCGGCTTCACCATCAACACCACGACCATGTTCGGCATCGTGCTCGCCATCGGCATCGTGGTCGACGACGCGATCGTGATCGTCGAGGGCGTGGCGCACCATATCGAGCGCGGGATGACGCCGCACGACGCGTCGATCAAGGCCATGGACGAGCTGTTCGGGCCGGTCATCGGCATCACCCTGGTGCTGATGTCGGTGTTCCTGCCGGCCGCCTTCCTGCCCGGCCTGACCGGCCAGATGTTCGCCCAGTTCGCCCTCGTCATCGCCGCGACGGCGCTGATCAGCGCCATCAATGCCGCCACCCTGAAGCCCACCCAGTGCGCGATGTGGCTGCGTCCGGCGACGCCGCCGGAGAAGCGCAACGTCTTCTTCCGCGGCTTCAACAAGGTCTACGGCAAGCTCGAGGACGCCTATGCCGGCCTGGTCGGCTTCATGGTCCACCGCGCCGGACTGATGGTGCTGCTGGCGCTGGTCGCCGCCGGCGTCGGCGCCTGGGGCGTCGCGCGCCTGCCGACGGCGTTCATTCCCAACGAGGACCAGGGCTACCTGATGATCGGCGTCCAGCTGCCGGACGGCGCGTCGCTCGAGCGCACCGGCGCCACCCTAACCCAGGTCGCCGAGATCGCCATGGCCGCGCCGGGCGTCGAGAACGTGGTCGCGCTGGGCGGCCTTTCGGTGCTCGACAGCAATTCCTCCCTGGCCAATGCCGCCGTGTCCTACGTCATCCTCAAGGACTGGGACACCCGCCTCAAGGCGGAGGGACAGGACCTGCGCTCGATCGTGCTCGGGCTGATGGAGAAGCTGAAGGTCCTGCAGGACGGCCGCGCCTTCGTCATCGTGCCGCCCGCCATCCAGGGCATCGGCAATGCCGGCGGCTTCCAGATGCAGATCGAGCAGAAGGACGGCAGCTTCGACTACGCCAAGCTGCAGGCCGTCACCGACACCATGATCCGGAACGCCAGCACCCAGTCGGCGCTCTCCAACCTCGTCACCTCGTTCCGCTCCGGCGCGCCGCATGTCCGCGTCGAGGTCGATCGCGTCAAGGCCGAGTCGCTGCGCGTCCCGGTCGGCGACGTCTTCACCACCCTGTCGAGCTACATGGGCTCGGCCTTCGTCAACCGCTTCAACAAGTTCGGCCTCAGCCTGCAGGTCTATATCCAGGCCGACTCGCAGTACCGCACCCGGCCCGAGGACATCCTTCGGCTGCAGGTGAAGAACCTCGATGGCCAGATGGTGCCGATCGGCGCCATCGCCGAACTGAAGCCGGCGCTCGGCCCGCCGCTGATCAGCCTCTACAATCTCTACCCGTCCGCAGCGATCGTCGGCTCGCCGGCCGCGGGGTTCAGCTCGGGCGAGGGCATCGACCTGATGGATCAGATCGCCAAGGCGATCCTGCCGCCCGGTACCGGCTTCGAATGGACGGGCATGGCCTACCAGGAGAACATCGTCGGCAACCAGCTGCTGTACGTGTTCGCGCTGGCCATCCTGCTGGTCTATCTCTGCCTCGCCGGCCAGTACGAGAGCTGGATCGCGCCGCTCGGCGTCATCCTCGCCGTGCCGCTGGCGCTGATCGGCCCGGCCATCGCCCTGAGCGCGGCCGGCCTCGCCAACAACATCTACACCCAGATCGGCCTGATGCTGCTGATCGCGCTCGGCGCCAAGAACGCCATCCTGATCGTCGAAGTGGCGCGCGAACGCCGCGCCGAGGGCGTCGACATCGTCGAGTCGGCGATCGAGGCGGCCCGTACCCGCTTCCGGCCCATCCTGATGACCTCGTTCGCCTTCATCCTGGGCGTCGTGCCGCTCGTGACGGCGACCGGCGCCGGCGCCAACTCGCGCATATCGCTGGGCCTCTGCGTGTTCAGCGGCATGATCGCCTCGACCTGTCTGGCGGTGCTGTTCGTGCCGTCGTTCTTCACGGTCCTGCAGCGCTTCGAGGAACGCCGCAAGGCGAAGAAGGGCAAGACGACACCGCCCCCGGCCGAAGGCGTGGCCGCGGCCGGAGACTGATCGCCAGGGGTCGCCCGCTCGCCGGCGGACGACCCGCGCTACCCATCTCGCTTGATCGTCGTTGCCCCCGTCAGCCCCGCAGGCTGACCGTGGCCACCTTGTCCTTGTAGTCCTGCTTCGGATCGGCGCCGAGCAGCATCTTGATTCCCGCGACGATGCTCGACGCATCGAGCCAGATCTCGGCCTTCTCCGGATCGAGCCGAAGCAGCGCGAGCTTCGGGTCGCTCTTGCCGCCCTCGTACCAGGCCGCAACGTAGCGGTTCCACAGCCGGTCGATCGTCGCCGGGTTGTTGTCCAGGCTGAGCCCGCCATGCACCGTCGCGAACAGGTCGTGGCCCTTCGAGGTGAAGGTCGCGATCGCTCGATTGCCGGCCCCCGCCCCCAGCTTCTCGACGATGCCGTTGTCACGGCTGGTGAAGAACCAGATCGGTCCCCGATCGCCCTCGCGCGCGTCGTCGAGCTGCGCCGTCATCGGACGCGCGTGACCGTCCTCGACGCCATCGAGGCCCAGCATCATGGTCATGTCGGACTTCAGCGCCGACCAGAACTTGTGTTCGATTTCCTTCGGGGTGGGCATCGTCGGCTCCTGTTCGATGGATGGGGCAGACCGGCCAACGCCCGCGAGCGGATGCCGTTGCAGTCGCCCGAGCTACTCGTTGCCCCCGCGCTCGACCGCGCCCTGTGCCGCCAGCATTCCGGCCAGCGCCTCGACCAGCTCCTCGGAGCGGAAGGGCTTGTCGAAGAACGGCCGGTCGCCATGGCGGAGCGGCATCAGGGCCGTCGAGCGGCCGCTGGCGAAGACATAGGGAATGCGTAGCGCCTGCAGCGTGTCGGCGACGGGAAAGACCAGCTCGTCCTTGTGGAGCCGGATGTCGAGGATCGCCGCGTCGATCGGGTGATCGGCGATCAGCGCGAACGCGCTCTTCACGCTGTTGGCGGGTCCCAGGGGAGTGCCGCCCGCCGCGAACAGGGTCGCCCGCAGGTCCAGCCCGATGGCCGGATCGTTTTCGACGATGAGGATCGTGCGGCCGTCGAGAAGAGACAATGAACGCAACTCCGGTCAGCGCCACCTCAACGACCGGACCCGCCCGGGGTTGCACGCCCCCGCGCAACCTTCGCGCCCGGCGCTCCGTTGGCGATCACCCGATACGAAGGAGAGTGCAATGGGTCGTTCAATTCTGCTCTGGATGCTGGGCATTCCCATACCGATCATCATCCTGCTCGCCCTGTTCTGGCGATAGGGGGTACGCAGCTCCCAACACGGCTGTGGCTGGAGCCGCGCTGTCTGGAGCAAGCCTTTGCTCCCTTGATCCAGATCATGTTCCCGCCCGACGCCCTTCCAGTAAGGAAGACCGGATGATCATTGCTGGCCGCGCGCCGAACGCCAAACGGCGACGGCGAAGCGGACGGCGACAGCGGGGGCGACCGCCATGGACACGACGGCAACAACCGGCCAGCCGGGCAAGGACGCCGTCGCCGTGGCCGATCTCGAGAAGCTTCCCGTCGAGCGCGTGCTGGCTGCCCTGGACACGGTTCCCGCGACAGGCCTCGCGGCAGCGGAGGTCAAGCGTCGCCTCGACCTCTACGGTCCCAATGCCATCATCGAGAAAGAGAAGGGCCTCGCCGCGAAGCTCGTGGGCTGCTTCACGGGACCGATTGCCTATCTCATCGAAGCAGCTGCGGCCATCTCGGCGTTCCTCGGCCACTGGGAAGACTTCGCCATCATCGCCGCGCTGCTGCTGTTCAACGCCGCCCTCGATCTGTGGCAGGACCTGAAGGCCTCGAACGCGCTGGCGGCCCTGAAGAAAGGCCTGGCGCCGGTGGCCACGGCGCGACGCGACGGAGCATGGGACCAGGTCGCCGCCGCGACCCTGGTGCCCGGTGACATCGTGAAGATCCGCCTGGGCGAGATCGTGCCTGCCGACCTGCGTCTCGTCGGCGGCGACTACGCGGCGATCGACCAGTCGGCCCTCACGGGCGAATCGCTTCCCGTAACCAGAAAGATCGGCGACGAAGCCTATTCCGGCAGCGTCGTGAAGCAGGGCGAGATGCAGGGCGTGGTCATCGCCACCGGCGCCCGTACCTTCTTCGGGCGCACCGCCAGGCTCGTGGTCGGCGCCGGCGCGGCGAGCCACGCGCAGAAGGCCATGTTCCAGATCGGCAACTTCCTGATCGTGCTGGCGCTGGTGCTGGCCGCCGTGATGGTCGCCTTTCGCGTCCATCACGACATCGTCGTAGCGGACTCCTGGAGTAGTGGCGATGCGCTGCGCATCCTGCAGTTCGTGCTCGTCCTGCTGGTGGCCTCCATCCCCGTCGCGATGCCCGCGGTCTTTTCCGTCACCATGGCGCTGGGCGCGCTCGCCTTGTCGCACCAGAAGGCAATCGTGTCACGGCTGGAGGCGATCGAGGAGATGGCCGGCGTCGATATCCTCTGCTCCGACAAGACCGGCACGCTCACGAAGAACCAGCTCAAGCTCGGCGATCCGATCCTGTTCGCCGCAGGCAGCGGGCAGGAGGTCGTGCTCGCCGGTGCGCTGGCCTCGAAGATCGAGGACCGCGACGCCATCGACACCGCCGTGATCGAGGCGCTGACGGACCCTCAGTCGCTGAAGGCCTGGAAGCAGACCGCTTTCACGCCCTTCGATCCCGTCACCAAGCGCACCACGGCGCATGTGACGGCGCCCGACGGACGCGAGATCGTCGTCTCCAAGGGGGCGCCGCAGGTCATCGCCGATCTCGTCAAGGCCGACGAAAAGGGGGCGACGGCGGTACACGAGACAGTCGAGGCGCTGGGCACGCGGGGCTACCGCGCGCTGGGCGTGGCCCGCTCGGACGACGGCGGGGCGACGTGGCGGCTGCTCGGCATCCTGCCGATGTTCGACCCGCCGCGCGACGATTCGAAGGCGACCATCGACCTCGCGCGCGCCAAGGGTGTGACCATCAAGATGATCACCGGCGACGATACCGCGATCGCGCGCGAGACCGCGCGGCAGCTCGGGCTCGGCACAAACATCATCGCCGCTGCCGACGCCTTCCCGAAGGACATGGACCCCAACAACGTGCCGCCGCACATCGTCGATGCGATCCAGATGGCGGACGGGTTCGCGAGGGTCTTCCCGGAGCACAAGTACGCCATCGTCAAGGCCCTGCAGGGCCGCGGCCACCTGGTGGCGATGACAGGCGACGGCGTGAACGACGCCCCGGCGCTGAAGCAGGCCGACTGCGGCACCGCGGTCTCCGGCGCCACCGACGCCGCCCGCGGCGCGGCCGCGCTGATCCTGACGTCGCCGGGCCTATCGGTGATCAACAGCGCCATCGACGAGGCGCGCCGCATCTTCGGCCGCATCACCAGCTACACGATCTACCGCGTGGCACTCACCATGACGATCATGTTCCTGGTGGTGTTGTCGTCCATCACGCTGGGCTTCCAGCCGCTGACGGCCGTCATGATCGTCATCATGTCGCTGCTCGACGACATCCCGATCATGACCATCGCCTACGACAACACGCCGGTCTCCGAGCGTCCAATCCGATGGCGCATGACGCGCCTGCTCTCGGTATCGGCCGTGCTCGGCCTGTTCTCCGTGGCCCAGGCCTTCGGCCTGCTGCTGATCGGCATGGAGGTGCTCTCCAATCCGGCCTGGAAGGCCTGGTTCGCGCTCACCGACCTTGCCCATCTGCAGACCGCGGTATTCCTGCAGCTCGTGGTCGGCGGGCATCTCCTGCTGTTCGTCACCCGCACGGAACGCTGGTTCTTCCTGCCGCCCTTCCCGGCCGCGCCGCTGTTCGGCGCCATCGCCGCCACGCAGCTCGTGGCCGCCCTGATGTGCGGCTTCGGCTGGCTGGTGCCTGCGATCTCCTGGGAAGCGATCGCGGCGGTGTGGGCCTACAATCTCGCCTGGATGGTCGTGCTCGGCGCGGTTCGCGTCGCGACCGAACGGACGATCGACAATCGCACGGCAGGCCGCCTGCGTAGTGCGTCGATCGTGACGCAATCGCTGCAGAGCCACGTTCCCCTGCATCCGAGATCCACGGGCTGAAAGGGAGTTCCGCGATGAACTACGCACGCGAGCTGATCGTGGCTCCGGGGCACAAGGTCCGGCTAGGGGACATCGATCCCGGCTTCCACGGCAGGCACGAATCCGCCGAGACGGCGGCTGCCGAGATCGCCGCCCATCTCGAGAAGCTGAAGGCACTGCAGTACACGCTCTATGCCGAGCGCACCCATTCCCTGCTCATCGTGCTGCAGGGCATCGACGCCGCGGGCAAGGACGGGGTGTGCCGGCACGTCATCGACGCCATGAATCCCCAGGGCTGCACCGTCACGGGCTTCAAGCAGCCCACGGCGGAGGAACGTGGCCACGACTTCCTGTGGCGTGTTCACCGGCATGCGCCGGAACTCGGCCAGGTCGCGATCTTCAACCGGTCGCACTACGAGGACGTGCTGGTGGTGCGCGTACACGATCTCGCGCCCAAGGAAACCTGGTCGCTCCGCTACGACCACATCAACGCATTCGAGAGGCTGCTGGTCGACAGCGGCACGACGATCCTCAAGTTCTTCCTCTGGATATCGAAGGAAGAGCAACTCGAGCGCTTCAAGCGGCGGCTGGACGATCCGGCGCGCCGCTGGAAGATCAGCGACAGCGACTACAAGGAACGCGAATACTGGGACGACTATGTCGCGGCCTATGAGGACATGCTGGAGCGCTGCTCGACGGACAGGGCGCCGTGGTATGTCATCCCGTCCAACCACAAGTGGTTCCGGAATCTCGCGGTATCGCAGATCCTCTGCGCGGCGATGGAAGGGATGAAGCTGCAGATGCCGAAGCCCACCGTCGACCTCGACCAGATCCGCAAGGCCTACCACAAGGCCTCGAAGGAATGAGCGCCGGCCTCGGCGCGCGGCCGGCGTCATGACCCTGACCGTTGCGATCTTCCTCGCGACCTACGTCGCGATGGCGGTGGGACGACTCCCGGGCTTTCGCGTCGACCGCACGGGCGCGGCCCTGCTCGGCGCCATCGCGATGCTGGTGTTCGAAAAGATCGACACGGATGCCGCCTGGGCGTCGGTGAGCTTCCCGACCATGGCGCTGCTGTTCGGCCTGATGATCGTGTCCGGCGCCTTCGCAGTCTCCGGCTTCTACGGCTGGCTCGCGGCCCGTACCGCCGCGCTCCAGCTCGGGCCCGCACGGCTGCTCGCGGTGATGATCGTCACCTCGGGCCTGCTGTCCTCGATCCTGACCAACGACGTCGTCGTGGTCGCCATGGTCCCGCTGCTGGTGCAGCTCTGCCAGGCTCGCCGTCTCAACACCACGCCCTTCCTGCTCGGCTTCGCCTTCGCCGCCAATTCGGGATCGGCCGGCACCATCATCGGCAGCCCGCAGAACATGATCATCGCCCAGGGGCTGGACCTCAGCTTCGTCGGCCTCATGCGCGCGGCCATGCTGCCGTCGCTCCTGTCGCTGGTCGCGATCTGGGGCGTGCTCGTGGTGCTGTACCGGAAACGCTGGATGGCCGATGGCGCCGCTCCGGCATCGGCCGCCGCGGCGCAGCCTCAGGTGCCACTCGACCGGATCGAGGTCGCCAAGGCCGCCATCGTCACCGCGCTGGTGGTCGGCGCCTTCTGCCTGACAGACTGGCCGCGCGAGCTGATCGCCCTGGCCGCGGGTGCCGTGCTGCTTCTGAACCGCCGCATCGCCTCCGCCGACGTCATGAAGCATGTCGATGGCGACCTGTTCATCCTTCTCGGCGGACTGTTCGTGGTCAATGCCGCCTTCGCCAGCACCGGCATTCCGCAGCGGATGATCGCCGACCTCACGCAATGGGGCCTCGACCTCAGGCATCCGGTGGCCCTACTGTTCGGGAGCGGCGTGCTGAGCGACATCGTCGGCAACAATCCCGCGGTGCTGCTCCTGATGCCCTATCTCCAGGGCGGCGACCCGGAGCAGCCGGGCGCGGCGATGGCCTTGGGCACGGCCATGGCGAGCAACGTCGTGGTGTTCGGCAGCCTAGCGGGGATCATCGTCGTGGAGCAGGCGGCCAAGCGCGGCGCGCCGGTCTCGCTCGCGGAGTTCTCCCGCGCCGGCGTACCGGTGTCGCTGATCAGCATGCTGATCGCGGCGGGCTGGCTGCTTCTCCTGGCCTGATCCGCCGAGCTTTGCGTTCCAGATGCCGGCGTCACCGCCTCGGCTCGGCCCGCAGGATCGGTGCTTCCAGGGGGCCGCGCACGGACATCAGGTAGTCCATCGAGCCCGGCGTGCCGATGTCGAGGGCGATCGACGCGTCCACGGTCCGTTGCCGGAGATCGAGCCGGCTCCTGACATAGGCCGTCGCGTGCGGGGCGCGCACGGTGTGTTCGTCGAACGTGACGATGCCGCCGGCGATTTCGAAACCGCCTCTCGTCGACAGCCAGCTCCCCACGAAGCCGTCGATGACGGCCGACGTGAATCCCATCTCGCTGCTGAAGAGGCTGGCCACGCCGGTCGCGAAGGAAGCGAACGAAGCGGATCCCCGCACGACGCTGGCGCGGACGTCGCCGCGGGAGAGCCCGCGTCCCACCGCCGACGCGACGAGCTCTTCCATCGTTTCGCCCTCGGCTCTCACGACGAGTCCATCCAGGTTCAGTGTCCCCTCAAGGGCCACGGCCAGCTGGTCGGCGCCGAACTCGTTGGCGCGTCCGGTGACCGCGATGGCATGCGAGATGTCGATGTCGCGGACCCCTCCCCTCACCTCCACGGTCGGGACGGCGTGGCGCGCATCGATCGTCGCCATCAGGTCGAGGCCAGCGCCTTCGAAGACGCCGGCGAGTCGCGTCACCTGCAGGACACCGCCATCCAGCCTCGCGGCGAGATCGACGCTCTGCAACGTGAAGGGCCCCCAGGATAGGTCCGGCGCCGTGAGCGCGAACGTCGCGTCGAACGTGCGCAGCGGGGCCGTCAGGCTCCCGTGTCCCGGGGATGCCGACGCGTTCGTCCAGGAGCCGCCCGCCCCCTCGCCGAAGACAGACGTCGACGGCAACCAGCGATCCAGCCGCAATCCCGACGACGACCGCAGGGCCGCCGTGATGCGCGGGCGGGCACCCAGGGTCGAGGACAGTTCGCCGGACATCGGCATGCCGTCGACCTCCAGGTTGCCCCGGAAGGTGGCGTGCGCGGCATCGCCGTGAAAGGCGCCACTGGCTTCGATCTCCGCCAGTTCGCGGCGCGGACCACCGCCGGCCGCCGCGACGAGCGCGCCGATATGGGTGCTCGCGAGCGAGAAGCGGTGAAAATCGAAGCGACGGTCGGCCTCGAAGGACAGCCGGCCCTCCGCCGTGATCGCGGCCCCGAGCATCGACACCGCAAGGTCGGACAGGACCGCTTCCTTCAGGGTCCCGACGGCACGGCCCGCCACCTGGGCCGGCCCGATGCGGCCGTGGATGAAGCGCGGCAGGGCGGCGTAGTCCAGCATCCGGTCGGCATCGCGAACCACGGCCCGGTATGCCAGGTCGAAGCGCGGGACGGTGCCGAAATCGGCGATCGAGCCGAACAATTCCAGATGCGAGCCCAGAAGTTCGTCGACGCCGACATGCTTCAGCGCCAGCTCGTTGCCGCGAACGATGGCATGAGCATCGACATTGTGAGCCGTCTCGCCGCGGTAGAGCACCCTGTCGATCCGGGCCTTCAGGTCCAGCACCGGCGGCGGCGGCTCGGTGCTCGGCGGCGGCGAGACCGGCGGCGACACTGGCCCCGGGCCGGGAACGGGCATGAGATCATGCAGCGCCGCACTGCTCAGCTGATAGGCGTCGAGGTTGACGTTCAGCAGATGCAGGCGGGCCTTGATGACGGTGGGAATCGAGTAGGCGATGTCGGCGGTCGCCGTGCCCTGCTGGTCGTCGAGTTCGAACGTCGCGTCGCTGACATGGACGAAGCCCTTGGCCGGCCGCGTCCTGCCGGAGATCCGCAGCGTCTGCAGCCGGTCGGGCGGCAGCGAGGACGTGTCGATGCCGATCCACTTCAGCGTCTTGCGCAGGTTCGTGCCCTCGACCTCGATGACGCCGTCGTATCCCGCATGCGTCGCGTCGCCTTCGAAGCCGACCCTCCGATGCAGCCGGAACTCTCCCGGCAGTACGGCCTTCAGCGACTGCACATGGATGACGTCATCTTCGTAACGGAACGTCACCGCGACCTCGCGCACCGTGTCGCGACGATAGCGCAGCGTCTCGATCTCGCAGGTCAGTTGCACCTGCAACGACGGCGGGTCGTCGCCGGAAGAGGCCGTCGGCTCGACGAACAGCGACTGCCCCTGCAGCCGCTCCAGCCAGCGATCCGCATCCAGATGGGCGGCAACCAGCCGTCCGCTGATGAGCGGCGTTTCGCCGAAGGCGAGCGTGAGACTGCCGAGGATCCGTTCGCCCGCAACGACGAGCTCGAGCCCGTCGATCGCCAGCCGGTCGCCGGCCAGCTCGACATCGGCCGAAGCGGCCAGCGTGCGGACGATCGCCTCGTTGACCCGCATCGGCCGGCGGCCGGTCAGGGTCGTGAGCGCCTCGACGAACTCGGGCAGGAAGTCGGTGTCGAGCGCCAGGCGCCCGCGCAGCGGATCGCCGGCCGTGCGCTCTCCGGGCCAACCTGCGAAAGCGAGGCGACCGCCCGGCACGCCGAGCGTCAGGGCGACCGGCGCATCGGCCGACCCGGCCGTCTTCAGGTCGAGCGCGAGCGAGGCGGGAACGCCGTTGACGACCGCGGTTCCCTTGAGGTGCAGAACGCCGTCGGCCGGCGCAAGCGATCCCGACAGGTTGATGGCCTCGGCTTCGAGGGGCTGGCCCGAGAGACCGGTCGCATGAACGACCCGACCGTTCCGGATCTCCAGCCGCGTGAGCGCGAGGCCCGGCCCGCCGGCCCCCTGCCCCGCCCAGGCTTCGAGCAGCGGCAGGCGCCAGTTCGGTCCGCCATCGCCACCCGGCTCCAGCTTCAGGCGGGGCTCGTCGACGACGAGTTGCACCAGTTCGATGCGGCCCTGCAGCAGGGCCGCCCACGACAGGGTCACCAGGATGCGCTGCGCCTCGAGCATGTGCGGCGTGGCGGCGCCGGCCGCGTTGCCGAGGCGGAACTGCCGGGCCATGAGCAGCGGTTGCGGCAGCAGGGCGATCTCGAGCGGCCCGTCCAGCCGCACCTCGCGTCCGGTGACCTCCGACAGCACCGCCGCGAGACGCGTCTTGTGCGGCTCCCAGTCGATCGCCCGCGGCAAGATGAACAGACCGGCGACCACAGCGGCCACGCAGACGGCGACCCAGGCGAAGGTCCGCACGAACCGTCCGGCCGCCTTCAGCAGGCGAGAGAGCAGGGAGAGCATCGCGGCGTGTCCGGCGTCATTCTGGAGGCCAGTCTAGCAGGACCATCGGCCTCGTAACCCTCTCCTTGCAGGGAAGTCGATTGACCCCGCGACGCACTCCACGATGCTTTCGAAAGCACCGCTATTCCAGATACTGGTTCGTGACTACGCGTTGCGCGCCAGCATCCTTTGCAGTCAAATCCATCGATGCGAGTGAGGCGGCGGCGGTTCTCCCCAAGGATCGTTGACACTACGGTGAACCGCCGCTCCTGAGGTTTGGATGGCTCAATCTTCGTCATTGATATGCAAGGGATGCTGGCAGAACCTGCGCCTGCCGGTGCCGCTGCGCGGCATCACCTCGCTGCCGTTCCGCGCTTTCGGCCTCAGGCCGAGCCGGATGAACCCGAACACCTGCACCTTCTGCGAACTGGCCTTCACCACGATCATGCGGGCCCGCAACGTCGATATCGACGCCTCGGTGATGTTCGCCGACTTGCGCGGGTATACGGGCCTGACGGAGACGCTGCAGCCGGAAGCGATGTCCGAACTGCTCGATGTTTTCTACGACGCCTGCGGTGACGCCATATGGGCGCAGGACGGATTGCTCAACAAGACGATCGGCGATGCCGTGATGGCGGTGTTCAATTTCCCGGTGAAGCATGCCGACCATGCCGCCCGCGCCATCGCAGCCGCGCGTCTCCTGCAGGAGAATTGCCGGGCCCGCTTCGCTGACTTTGCCCGCGCGCGCGGCATCGACGAGCGGTCTCTCGGTGTCGGCATCGGGATCGATTCCGGCATGATGAAGTTCGGCGAGTTCGGCCGTTCCCATCGCGACCTGACCGCCATCGGAACGGTGGTGAACATCGCCGCCCGCGCGCAGTCCGCCGCAGCCGCAGGCTCGATCCTCGTGACGCAACGGGTGTACGACCGCACGCCCGAGCTCGCCTGGGACGATGCCGGACGCGACCATGTTCTGAAGGGCATTGAAGCGCCGGTCAGGCTGTACGTGGCCTAGGATCACCTTTCGCCCGGTCCACGACCACCGCTGGGAGAGGAGGACTGCTTCGCTGGTTAGGCCCACGAGGTCCGCACCTCTGGAACTGGCGCAGAAGGCGCCCCTGTCGAAGTACCGATAACGCCATCGGCCTTGCCGGCGAACGACGGCAGGATCGCCGCTGGAATGACGCCGTGTGCCGAATGCACTCCGCCGCCAGCATCCCGGCAGCCAAAGCCCTGAAGAACAGAAGACGCCACCGTCGCACGACCAATGTCCGGGAGGCGGCGCGGTCCGCCTCACCTGCCACTCAAGGCTTCAGGGCGCCTTCCGCCGGGCCTCTTCCGTGGCAAAGGCAGCGCGAGCGCCCGGAACCAGCATCAGGCCCCAGACGCGGCTCTTGCCGACCAGCTGCGAGAGTTCGCGGATGGCGAAGAACGGCATGAGCGACACCGTCATCGCCGCCCACACGCAGGCCGCGCCGGCCCAGGTGCCGCCGCCCACGGTCGGCAGGGAGAAGCTGTGCAGCTTGCCGTTGAACCACGCCACGACGTAGTGCTCGAGCTCGTGGGCGAACACGAACAGCAGCGCGTACAGCACCGACTTGTAGAGGATCGGCCAGATCAGCGGCAGATCGTCGAAGCGGCGACCGAAACCGAGGTCGTCGGCGATCAGCATGACCTTGGCCAGCACCAGCGCGTTGATGATCGCGAAACCCTGGGCCAGGAAGTTGATGTTGGGCTTGTTCAGGATGACGGCCTCGTTCAGCAGCATCAGCGAGAACACCAACCAGAGGTAAAGCGCCATGATGAAGAAGGAGCGGAACTCCTCGATCGCTTTCTCCTTCAGGCTGTGCACATGCTCGCTGTTCATCGCTCGGCCTCTCGCTTCCCTGCCCGCGCCAGTTCTTCTTCGAGGATGGGTACCCCAAGATTGCAGGCCTGAACGCCCTGAACAACACACAGCTTCATGACTTCCATGATCTCCTCGACCGTCGCGCCGGCCGCCAGCGCACCGCGGATATGGCGGCGGGTGCCCGGTGCGTACATGTGGGTGTAGGAGGCATCGAAGGCGATGCTCAGCAGCTCGATCTCCTTCGGCGAAAAGGTCCCGCTGGCATAGACTCCGACGCCCGCCGCCATGAACTCGTCCGTCCACTGCGGATCGAGGTCGAAGAACGGATCCCACGCGGCGTTCCACTGCCCGACCGCGCGCATACGGTCGCACGCGGGAGTGGGATGGGCGGCCCGCGGCACGGGCGAGACCCGGGCCGCCCTGGCCTCCTCCAGCAGGATCGGCGCGCCGAGACTGCAGGAATGGATGGCCATCACAGAAGCCATCTTCAGGATCATCACGATCTCGTCACGAGTCGCACCGGCTGCCAGCGCCGCGCGGATGTGGCGGCGGGTGCCCTCGGGATTGAGGTTGGTGCAGGCGGCGTTGACCGCCACCCCGACCAGTTCGACGAACCTGGCCGGGAAAACCCCTCCCACCCAGGGGTTGTCCGTCATGGTCGTGCAAATGGTGGCCCAGAACGGGTCCCATTCGCCCAGCCGCGCGAGGGTCGTGTCCTCCCACGGCCCTCCGGTCGTTTCGATCGACGTCATTCCGGCGGCTACAGGATGCTGACGGAATTCGTCTGGGTACCCGCCGCCTTCGGGAGGCGACCGTCGGTGTCGTAGCTCAGGAAGCCCGTGTAGCCTTGCGGACGGTTGGGCGGCAGGCCGAGCTTGAACAGAGTTTCCTCGACCGTGTCGTACCATACGCCGATCTTCATCATCTCTCGTGCTTCCTCGGCGGTCGCGACCTTGCGGCCGAACCCCTCGGCCATCTTCACGGCCCACTCGACCTGCCTCACCGACTCCCAACGCTTCTTGTGCATGTCCCAGAGGTTGTCCTCGTTGCCGACTCGAACATGGGCGCCGAGGATCAGCGCGAGGTTCTGGATCGCGATGTTGCCGCGCATGCTGCTCCAGAAGGTGACAGTGCTGGCGCCGTGTGGGGTCCGCCGCAGCATCTCCATCCAGTCGAACGGGTTGCGGCCCATCGTGCCGCCGCCGTAGCCGCACAGGGCGATGTTCAGCGGGCCCTTGTAGATGCCGGCGCGGAGCAGCCGCTCGATGATCTCGAGCTGGTGCACGTGGCCTGGCACGAAGTACGGCTGGATCTTGTGGGCGGCGAGCCGCTTCAGATGCTCGATGTAGAACTTGGACGTCGAGTCGACGACCATGTCGGCCCACGCGGCCTGGACCTCGGGATTGTCGAGATGGGTGCCCTTGACGTCGTCGGGCACGAAGGCCTGGGTGACGTCCCACAGGGTGGAGCCGGTGGTGACGGTGACGCAGTCCGGCTTGGGATCGAGTTCGGTCAGCATGTGGCGGGTGTCGTAGTCGAGCCACTTGGCCCTGGCCTCGGCGGTGTGCGGCGCAAACGAGATCGAGCCGCCGACCTGCAGGATCATCTTCGGCACGGCCTCGCGCAGGCGTCCGATGAAGTAATTGTACTGCTCGAAATTGGAAGATCCCTGGCCGGTCTGGGGATCGCGCACGTGGACATGCAGCATGGTAGCGCCGGCGTTGTAGCAGTCGACCGCCTTCTGGACCTGCTCGTCCCAGCTCACCGGGATGTCGGCGTCGCCGGGCAGCCACTCCGGGCCGTACGGCGCGGCGGTGATGATCAGCGGCTGCATGTTCTCGGGGAAAAGTGAATCGTCTGTGAAATACATCGGGCCTCTCCTCGTCTGGCAGGGCGACCCTAGGGCTGATGCAACCGGCTGGTTTGACAAGTCATCCCGAAAACTTGGACATATCGGGACACTTGGAGACATTTGGACACGCGACCTTCATGACGGAACTGATACGCAGTGCGGCCATGAAGGGAGTGCCCGAACTGGCGCGTTCGGTCGGATTGCAGGTCGACGCCCTGATCGCCGCGGCGGGGATCGATCCCCGGGCGCTGGTCGATCCCGAATTTCGGATTCCCGCCCGTGCCGTTGCCGAAATGCTGGAACTCGCTGCCGTGCAGTCAGGCGTGGACACCTTTGCCGTGCGGCTGGCCGAGACCCGTCAGGTGTCGAGCACCGGACCCGTCGGCATGCTGCTGCGCGAGGAAGCGACTCTCGGCGATGCCATTCGGTCGCTGCAGAAGTACCTGAATATCCATAATGAAGCCGTGGCGTTTCACCTCGACCGGGTCGACGACCTTGCGGTGCTCTCGGGGGGTCCCCAGTTGGCCCGCAAGCGCGCCTATCGGCAGGCCACGGAAATGGTCTTCGGGGTGCTCATGCGGACGTTGCAGTCGCTGGTCGGACGGCACTGGTTCCCGATCGTGTGCTTCACGCACGAGCCCCCTGCGCGCCGCGACGACCATCACCGGTTGTTCGGGCCGCGAATCCATTTCCGATCCAACTACAACGGCTTTATCTTCCCGTGGAGCGATCTCGAGCGACCGATTCCCGGTGCGGATCCGCAGTTCGCCGCACACGCCCGGCGTTACCTCGACAGCCTGGTCGGACGATCCGACGAGACCTTCACGGAAAAGGTCAGCAAGCTCCTGTTCGTGCAGCTGCAATCGAGCCGCTGCACCAGCGATCGCATCGCCCGGCAGCTCGGTTGTGACCGGCGCACGCTGCATCGCCGGCTGGCAAGCGAGAGCACGAACTTCGACAAAGTCCTCAACGCTGTGCGCACCGAGCTGGCCGTGCGCCTCCTGCAGAACCGCAACGCCAGCCTCGCCGAGGCCGCCGATCTTCTCGGCTTCTCCAGCGGCAGCGCCTTTTCGCGCTGGTTTCTCGGCGCTTTCGGCAAGCGTCCCTCCGAATGGCGCAAGGATTTCGGAGCCGGCGCAGACGGAGCCGGCGACTGACACGACACCGGACAGAGGGGGGACGATGACGATACTGCGTTCGATCGTGCTCACGATCGCGTTGCTGCTGGGGACAGGCGCGGCCCTTGCCCAGTCGCCAACGACGGCGCCCACGACCCTGCCGGCCGGCATGACCCAGGAGCAGATGGATGCCGTGGTCTCCGCCATCACCAGGTCCGTCCTCGAGAAGCTGAAGGACGAGAAGACACCGGCGAGAGCCCCCGCCGCCACGGCGGCGACCGACGACGCCGATCCGATCGACGTCCTGATGCGCCAGGCCAGCGGTCTGGTCGACGCGATGCCGGCTTATGGCCGCGGCATCGCCCGCTTCTTCGACCTCCTCGACGCCAGTTCGACCGGCGGCCGCAGTCACACGGCGTTCTTCCTGGTGCTGCTCGGAGTGATCGTCGCCGCGCTGGGCAGCGAAGCTCTGGTGCGGCGCGTGTTCGAGCCGGTGCGCCAGCGCCTCGCCGCCAGATCGGGACCCGAAGCCGGGCTGCGCTCGCTGACCTATCTCGCGGCCCTGCTGGCGATCGACGCGCTGGCGGTGTTCGTCCTCTGGCTGGTTGGCCGCGCTTCGCTCCCGCTGCTGTTCGCGTCCGGCTCGGTACAGGATCGCTTCGCCTTCGGCGTGCTGAGCGCGACACTGCTTTGGCGTCTCTATAGCCTTCTGTTTCGCGTCATCCTGCGACCGCGACTGCCGGCGGCGCGGCTGTGCGAGGTCGAGGACGGCGAGGCCCGGCACCTCTACCGTTCCATCTCGGCCCTGATACTGCTGGTGATCGGCCTGCGCCTGATCGGCCTCGGCCTGACGGCGGTCGACACGCCTGCCATTGCGATGGAGGCTGGGCGCCTGCTGCTGGCTCCGGTTCTGCTGGCCGCCTTCGTTGCCTTCGTGGTCAACACCCGCGTCGCCGCGCGCCAGTGGCTGGATGGCCTCGGCAGAGTCGCACCCGTAGCGCGATTCGTCGGCGCGTGGTGGGTGGGCCTCGCCCTGTTCTTTTTCACCGCCATCGTCACGACCCTGATGATCGGCGCCATCACCGGCCATCACGGCGTCGGCCGCGCGATGTTGCTCACCGTCAACCTGGTGTTCGGCCTGCTGCTGTTCGAGACCTTCCTGCAGGCCTTCGTCCGCCGCCTCGATTCCCAGTTGCCGGGCTTCACCGCGGCCAGCGCCACCGAGAAGCTGCCCGACGTCGCCGCGCGCTGCATCCGCGTCGCCGCCCTGATCGTCGTCGCGGTCGTGATCTCGGAGAATTGGGTGGTCGACGTCCTGGGGCTGGTCGACGGCAACGCCTGGGACAAGATCACCCGCTCGGCGCGCCGCGCCGGCTTCACCCTGTTCACCGCCTACGTCTTGTGGGAACTCGTGAAGTATTTCACCGGCGCCTACATGCAGAAGCTGGCAGCCAAGGCGCTGGAGAACGCGCCCGGCACCGTGCGCGGCTCGGCCGCGACCCGGCTCGGCACGCTGATGCCGCTGGTGCGCTTCACGCTGGCGGTTCTGATCGGCGCCATCGCCATCCTCATCTCCCTGTCCGACATCGGCGTGGACATCACGCCGCTCCTGGCCGGCCTGTCGGTGTTCGGCCTCGCCGTCTCGTTCGGCAGCCAGGCCCTGGTCAAGGACATCGTATCGGGCATCTTCTACCTCGCCGACGACGCCTTCCGGGTCGGCGAGACGATCGACTGCGGCAAGGCGGTGGGCATCGTCGAGAGCTTCACCCTGCGTTCGATCCGGCTGCGCCATTCGAGCGGCCAGGTCCACACCATCCCGTTCGGCGATCTCGGGCAGATCGCGAACTTCAGCCGCGACTGGGCAGCGGTGACGTTCACGTTGCGCTTCGCCCGCGACACCGACCTCGACAGGCTCCGCGCCGCGACCCACACGCTGGGCATCGAGTTGGCCGACGATCCGGCCTATAGCGCGGACATCCTCGAACCCCTGAAGATGCTGGGCGTCGGCGAGGTCGCGGACAATGCACTGGTCATCCGCTTCAGGTTCAAGGCGAGGCCCGGCAATCCCGGCCGCATCCAGGACGAAGCCGTGCAGCGAATGTTGCGCACCTTCCCGGCGCAGGGCCTGCCGCTGGCGTGAGGATCAGGGAGTGATGGTCACAGGAGCGGGCTGAAGAGGCGCAGTGTGTTCTCGAGGAACCGCTCCCTGTCGGGCCGGGCCTTCCAGCTTGCCGCGTCCAGCCGCACCGACTGCTGGATGTAGGTCTGCTGCAGGCCACGCAAGGCTTGAGCGAACTCGGCTTGATAGATGAAGAGCGCCACCTCGTAGTTCAACCATAGGCTTCGCATGTCTAGGTTGACCGTCCCGAACATCGACAGCGTCCCGTCGACCGACAGGGACTTGGTGTGCAGGAGGCCGCCCCGATAGAGCTGGATTGCGACGCCCGCATCCAGCAGGTCGTCGTAGTAGGAGCGACTGGCATAGCGGGTGAGAAAGGAATCGACCTTTTCCGGAACGATGAGTGTCACCGCCACGCCGCGGCCGGCCGCGCCGCGCAGCGCCACGATCACGGCGTCGTCGGGCACCAGATAGGGAGTCGTCAGCACCAGTTCCTGCCGGGCGGCATTGATCAGACCCAGGATCATCTGCAGGAGGCCATCGCCCGTCTCGCCGGGGCCCGACGGCACGACCTGTATGTTGGCCGTGCCGGTGGGCCGCGCGCGTCCGAGGCCCGCGCTGTCGATCAACTTCTGGACGGGCTCGCCGGTCTCGAGGATCCAGTCGCCGATCTGTGTCGCGGCCAGAGGATTGACCACGGTGCCTTCGAGCCGAACCATCGCATCGACCCATTCACCCACCCCCGAGTCCTGCTTGAAGTAGCGGGGATCGACGAGGTTCATGCTGCCCGTCCAGGCCGTCACGCCGTCGATGACCACGATCTTGCGATGCAGCCGCAGGTCGGTGCGCCCGATCAGAGTTCGCAGCAGCCCGACCGGAAGAGCCGCATGAAGCTGGACTCCCGCGTCGCGCAGGCGCTTCGGCTGGGTGCCTTTCCACCACGGCCTTGCCCCCATGGCATCGACCAACAGGCGGCATTGCACGCCGCGGCCGGCCGCGCGGATGACCGCTTCGAGAACATCGTCGGCCGCTCCCCCTTCGTTCCAGATGTAGAATTCCATCAGGACACTGGTCTTGGCCGCATCGACGTCGCGGACAATCGCCGCAAGAATCGCGTGCGTATCGGAAAGGAGTTCAAAGCTGTTGCCGCGAACGGTGGCGCCGCCCACCAGCGAACGTCCCAGACGGTCCATTGCCTGCGCCGCCGGCGGAAGCCCCGACCAGTCGATGGCGGTGAAGTCGGCCGGGATCGTGGCTCCGGCGATCGCCCTGAAATCGGTGCGCAGTGCATCCAGGCCCTGCGAACGGGCGCGTCCGATCCGGCGCTCGCCGACGAGCAGGTAAAGCAGCGCCCCGACATAGGGAAGCGTCGCCACCAGGAGCAGCCATGCAAGCGCAATGCCTCGCGCCGCCCGCCGCATGATGACACGCACGCCGATGCCACAGACGACCGCGGCATGGATCACCATCAGCAAGGCGGATGATTTGAACAGAAGTTCCACGCGCTATCCTCCGGAGCTCGACGAAGTGAATACGCTACATGTTGCCGGAATCGCTCCAAGCCCAACCGTGTCGCGCCCGCCCTCGTCGATCACATTGGCCTCGCCGATGGAGCCGGCGTGCCGCGTCACAAAGCGTCCGTTGGAGAGGGACGCGAGGACGAAGGCTCGTAGGCCGATGTGCGGGAGCGCGGCGCAGGCATGTTCGCTCGACCTGGTTCCCCAAGGGCACGCGCTTTGGCCGCGAAATCTGGCGTCCCCGAGAGGATTCGAACCTCCGACCTCCGGTTTAGGAAACCGCTGCTCTATCCGGCTGAGCTACGGGGACGTGGGCGGCCATATAGCATCCGGAGCATCGGGCGTCTGCCCCATTTGGTCCATGTTGTCCTGCGGTCTCGCGGTCGGTTGGGCGGCGATCCGCGGCAACCGGATTTCAGGCCGGCCCGTTCACTTCTCATCTGAAACGAGGAGAACGCCATGGCTGCCGACCCCGATCCCAGGCCGCGGGAACGATCCAATACCGATACCGAACGGGACACCCGCACCGGGGAAACCGTGCGTCCCCGCGACGGCGACACCAGCCGCACCGTCGGACCCGAGGACGAGGATCGCCGCGTGCGTCCCGGCGAGCGTCGCCCGCTTAGGACCATGCCCTAATGGCTGCAATGGGCGCCGCGCGCGCCGGAGGGACTTCGGCCGATCAGCGCTTGCGGACGAACTCGGCGCGCAGGACCAGGCCCTTGATGGTGTCGTGGCGACAGTCGATCTCCTGCGGGTCGCCGGTCAGGCGGATCGACTTGATGACGGTGCCGCGCGGCAGGGTCTGGTTGGCGCCCTTGACCTTCAGATCCTTGACCAGCAGGACGCTGTCGCCATCGGCCAGCAGGTTGCCGACCGAATCTCGCACCTCGACGGCGTTGGCGGCGGCTTCGGCCGCGGCCTTCTTCGCGGCAGCCTCGGAAGCCGGAATCCATTCGCCGCTGGCCTCGTCGTACACATAGTCGTCGTCGGTGTCGGCCATCGTCTTTTCGGCTCCTGCAAGAGAGCGTGCGCTCTACAGGCCGGGATCGGCCGTCGCAACCGCGCGCATTGTCTCGCTTGCCGTGTCGCGCCTCTGCCTCAGGGCAGCGCGGCGAGCCGTGCCGCGTGGCGGTTGTGCTCGGCCACCGTGCGTTCCAGGTCGATGGTCACGATCCGACCGTCGCGCACGATGGGCCGCCCGGCGACGACCGTGTGGCGCGCGGTCTGCGGGGCGCAGAACAGGGTGGCAGCCACCGGATCGGCCAGGGCGCCGGCATAGGCCAGGCTGTTGAGATCGAGGGCGAAGAAATCGCACTGCTTGCCGACGGCCAGGCATCCGATGTCGTCGCGGCCCAGCAGCGCGGCGCCGCCCAGGGTGGCGAGTTCGAGCGCCTGGCGCGCGGTCATCCATTCATCGTCGCGGCTCGGGTCGGAGGTCGAGAGCGCGGTGTCGGGACCCTCCGGCGGGCGCAGGCCGATCTGCAGGCGGGCCAGCAGCATCGCCTGCCGCACCTCGCCCAGCATGTGGTTGCCGTCGTTGCTGGCCGAGCCGTCGACACCGATGCCGACCTTCACGCCGGCGCGGCGATACTTCATCACCGGCGCGATGCCCGAGGCCAGCCGCATGTTCGAGCAGGGGCAGTGGCAGGCGCCGATGCCGGCGCGCGCGAACTCCAGGATCTCGGCGTCGTTCACGTGAACGGCATGGGCATACCAGACATCGTCGCCGGCCCAGTCGACCGAGCGCATGTACTCGACGGGACGCATGCCCCAGCGCTGCAGCGTGTAGCGCTCCTCGTCCAGCGTCTCGCAGAGATGGGTGTGCAGGCGTATCCCCTTGCGCCGCCCCATCGCCGCCGACTGGCGCAGCAGGTCCGGCGTCACGGAAAACGGCGAGCACGGCGCCAGCACGATCTGCGTCATCGAGCCCGGACGGCCATCGTGATAGCGGCCGATCACCCGCTCGCAGTCCTTCAGGATCTCATCCTCGTCTTCGACGCAGGAATCCGGCGGCAGGCCGCCCTTGGACTGGCCGAGCGACATAGAGCCGCGCGAGACCGCGAAGCGGATGCCGATCTCCTTTGCCGCCGCGATCTGGTCGTCGACCGCACAGCCGTTGCGGAAGACATAGGCATGGTCGAACACCGTCGTGCAGCCCGACAGAGCGAGCTCGGCGCAGCCGACCAAGGTCGCGGTGCGGCTGGCCTCCGGCGTGCGCGCCGCCCAGAGACGGTAATGCGCCTGCAGCCAGCGGAAGAGATTGTTGTTCTGCGCCGCCGGCAGGGCGCGGGTCAGGGTCTGGTCGAGGTGATGATGGGCGTTGATCAGTCCCGGCAGGACGATGTGCCCGGCGAGGTCCATGACCGTGTCGGCCGTCGCGGGCAGCGACGTGCCGGGCCCGACGCTGCGGATCACGCCGTCGACCGCATAGAGCCCGCCATCGGCGATCTCGCGACGCCGATCGTCCATCGTGACGACGAGCGCATTCTTGACCAATAGCGTCGCCATCCCCCGGCCGCCTCCACAGTCCAAAGCCCTGGCAATCCTGCCTCGGGCCACAATGCCGACGAGGCGGGCGCGGCGGAAGGGCCCGCCTGGCGGGAGCAGGCGCAACGAACGTCGGGGTCGGCCGTTTGGTCGCCATGATCACCCAATTGGACCCGCCTCTGCCGCTCGAGACGCCCAAGGGTCCGGGCCTCGCGCACTTCGTCATAGACTATGGACCCGAGTCCCATCTCCTGTGGGTGGTGTTCCTCGACGAAGGGGGCGCCTGCTGGACCATTCCCAATCCCGAGATCCGCATTCAGAGCAACTGGTCGCTGAGGCGCCGGGAAAAGATCGCCGCGGTTTCATCGGGAACGGCGTGAACGTCGTGTGGGTCCGCCTGCGCCGCCATCGCTGAGAGCGCTTTGTTGCCAGCACAATAGGCGCGTACTACCGTCACCCGCACAGGTGCAGGCGAGGTGAAGCGGCATGATTCGGTGTGTGCGGATTTGGACGGGTGAGGATCAGAACTCGCACTTCGAGGAAGGATGGATCGACCTGAAGCCGGGCGCACACGGCGACCTGCTCAGCGGCAAGATCGAGGTCACCAGCGCCTCGCTGCAGGAGACCCAGCCCGGCGGCACCTATGCCTGGCACACCGCGCCGGTGCGGCAACTCGTCGTCACCCTGAGCGGCACCCTCGATTTCAGCACCCGCGGCGGCCAGCACTTCGTCCTCGCCCCCGGCGACATCCTGCTGGCCGAGGACACGACCGGCGGCGGCCACACCTGGCGGCTGGTCGACGACCAGCCGTGGCGCCGTCTCTACGTCGTGCTGGGCAAGGATGCGCCGGTGCCGTTCAAGCGCGCCACCCCCGAAGACCGCCGTTAGGAGAGTTCGATGGCAGACAATCATTCCGGCGACTTCGACGTCGTCCTGGTCGGCGCCGGCATCATGAGCATGACCTTGGCCACCTTCCTCAAGGAGCTGCAGCCTCATCTCAGGATCAAGATCCTCGAGCGGCTGGACGGCGAGGCGCAGGAAAGCTCGGGCGCGTGGAACAACGCCGGCACCGGCCATGCCGCCAACTGCGAACTGAACTACACGCCGCAGCGCGCCGACGGCAGCGTCGACATCTCGCGGGCGCTGGAGGTCAACGTCGAGTTCGACATGTCGCGGCAGTTCTGGTCCTACCTGATCCGCAAAGGCGCGATCGAGCGGGCGGATTCCTTCATCCATCCCGTGCCGCACATGAGCTTCGTGATCGGCGCCGACCGCCAGGCGTTCCTGAAGAAGCGCCACGCGGCGATGAGCGCCCATCACTGCTATCGCGGCATGGAATATTCCGAGGATCACAAGCAGATCGCCGAGTGGGCGCCGCTGATCATGGAAGGCCGCGATCCCCAGCAGCCCGTCGCCGCCACGCGCATGGTCACCGGCGCCGACGTCAACTACGGCGCGCTCACCACCAACCTGCTGAACTATCTGCGCCGCCAGGACGGCTTCTCGATCGAATTCGCGCAACAGGTGACCGGCCTCGAGCGCCGCCCCGACGGCGGCTGGACGCTCGACGTCAAGGACGAGAAGAGCCACGCGAAGAGGACGGTCGGCGCGCGCTACGTCTTCCTCGGCGCCGGCGGCGCGGCACTCACCCTGCTGCAGAAGTCCGGCATCCCCGAAGCCGACGGCTTCGCCGGCTTCCCGGTGAGCGGCATCTGGCTGCGCTCGGGCAAGCAGGAGATCGCGACGCGCCATCTGGCCAAGGTCTACGGCATGGCGGCCACCGGCTCGCCGCCGATGTCGGTGCCCCATCTCGACACGCGCTATGTCGACGGCAAGCGCTGGCTCCTGTTCGGACCCTTTGCCGGCTTTTCGACCAAGTTCCTGAAGCACGGCTCGATGTTCGACCTGCCGCTGTCGCTGCGGCCGGACAATCTCCTGCAGCTGCTGGCGGTGGCGCGGGACAACCTGCCGCTGGAGGAATACCTGGTCGGCCAGGTGCTGCAGACCAAGGCCCACCGCTTCGATGCGTTGCGCGACTTCTATCCGGCCGTCGACGAGAAGGACTGGGAGTTCGACGTCGCCGGCCAGAGGGTGCAGATCATCCGGAAGGACGTGGCGCGCACCGGCAAGCTGGAGTTCGGCACCGAGATCGTGCACTCGGCCGATTCCTCGATCGTGGCCCTGCTGGGCGCCTCGCCCGGCGCCTCGACCGCCGTCTGGATCATGGTCCACATGCTCGAGACCTGCTTCCACGAGCAGCTGGTCGGCCACTGGGTGCCCAAGCTCAAGGAGATGATCCCCTCCTATGGCCAGGACCTGAAGACCGACGCCGCACTGGTCGAGCGCGTGCGCAAGGACACCGCCCAGGTGCTGGGCCTCCATACGGTCTGATGACCGGGCCGCGGGCGCCGCTCACCGAGTCTCTCGACGTCCTGCTGCGGTTCGGCGCGCTGATGCTGCGCGCCGGCGACACGGCATTCCGGGTGCGCGATGCCATGCGTCGCCTCGGCCAACCGCTCGGCATCGAACGGCTCGAGGTCGAGCTGTCGACCGTCGGCCTCGGCGCGACGGCATGGAGCGGCGGCGCGGCCATTACGCTGTCGCGCGAGATCGGTCCGCCCGGCGTCGATGCCTCGAGGATCGCCGCGCTGGAGTCGCTCTCGCTCCGCGCCGCGCCCGGCCTCGACACGGCCACTCTGCGGGCGGAACTCGACCGCATCGAGAACACGCCGCCACTGCACGGGCTGCTCGCGGTCGCGCTGTCGATGGCGGTCGCCTCGACGGCCTTCTCCTACCTCAACGGCGGCGACCTGCTGGCGACCGGGGCTGCGGCGGTCAGCGGCGGCATCGGCCAGGCCGCCCGCACCCTGCTCTCGCGCCGGGGCTTCAACCAGTTCGCGATGACCGCCCTGTGCGCCGTGCTGGCGTCCGGCCTCTACTGCCTGATCGTGATCGGCTTCGGCGTGCACAGCTTCGCCTTCGCCCACGCGATCGGCTTCATCTCGTCGGTGCTGTTCCTGGTGCCGGGCTTCCCGCTGGTCGCTGCGCTGCTCGACCTGACGCAGCACCAGACAAGGGCCGGGATAACGCGTCTGTTCTACGGCCTGCTGCTGACGCTGAGTGCGGCCTGCGGCATGTCGGTGGTGGCGATGCTGGCCGGCCTGGCGCCGGCACCGGCGGCGCCGCCGCCCGGCGCGATCGAGCCGATCGCGGTGCTGGGTCGGGCGCTCGCCTGCTTCGCCGGCGGCTACGGCTACGGCCTGCTGTTCAACAACCCGCATCGCACGGTGCTCGCGGTGGCGCTGCTCTCGATGGTCGGCAACGAGGTGCGTCTCGGCCTGCACGATCTCGGTCTCGGCCTGCCGCAGGCGACGTTCTTCGGCGCCCTGGCGGTCGGGCTGGGCGCCTCGCTGGTGCGCCGCCGACTGCACGCGCCGCGCATCGCGCTGACGGTGCCCAGCATCATCATGATGACGCCCGGCCTGTTCGCCTTCCAGACGATCGTGTTCCTGAACCAGGGGAAGGCGCTGTCGGCGGTCGAGGCCGCCGCGACCTGCGGCTTCGCGGTCGGCGGCATGGCGATGGGCCTGGTCGCCTCCCGCTTCCTCACCGAGCGGCAGTGGCGCTACGAGCGCTAGTGCCTAGAAGGTGATCTTGGCCTGAAAGCCGAGCACCAGCGCGTTGCCGATGCTCGACAGTCCGTTGGGCTGGATAACGTACTGGACGTTCGGCATCAGCGACATCCAGGGCGTGGGCTGCGCGCGATAGTTCACCTCGATGGTTGTTTCCGAAGACTGCACCGGCGTCGATCCCGGCGCGATGACGTTCGCCTGGTTCTGGGCGGCGATCCGCGCGCTGCTGATCCGGCTGCTGTTCACCGCAATCCCGATCGAATCGTTGTCGCGCCCCTCGAAGGTGCCCTTCTTCACCAACCCGAACTGCCAATAGGTCTGCAGCAGCGCGGTCGCCGGGCCTGCGTACCCGAAGACGGCGAAGGCCCAGAGCGAGCGCTTGGAATCCGGCGAGGGGCGATGGAGCATCTGGTCGCCCTGCAGCCAGAAGCCCCAGCGGCCCAGCGCCGTGGAGGGCGGTCCACCGACGGGAGAGCCGAGATAGGGCGCCGCCGAGGTGTCGTAGTAGCCGCCCAGCCGGTAACGGCCAGGCAGTTGCGCCGGGCCGACGCGCGGCTGCCATCCCAGTTCGGCAGGCATCACGACGCCCGTGGCTCCCGATCCTCCAAGCTTGAAGCCATTGGCCGGCAGGGACAGCGTCGGGTTCACCTCGTACACCCCCGCCTTAACGTAGACGTCCTCGACCGGGCGAACCTTCAATCGCCCTCCCCAGCTCCCCGTAGGGAAGATCGTGAAGCCGCTGTTGATGACCGTCGCGATCTGGCCGCACAGCCCGTTGTTCTGGAAGTAGCAATAGAGCGGCGACGTCGCGAAGTCGTCGGAGGCATGGATCCACCCGACCCGCGTCTCGAGTCGGCCGGCCAGCATCGACTGCGAATAGGCAAGCTCGGCGAGACGCACGTTCTGTCCGCTGCCGAAGATCTCCTGCACCGAGATGATGTTGCCGATGAAGCTCTGGGAGAGGCTGTAGCCGGTGCGCTCCGTGAAGGTCACGTGAAGGCCGCCGCCGTCGAGCCCGACCAGCCTGCCAAGGTCGATGTCGGCGCCGACATCGACCTGATGGGCATAAGCCGCGCCCTGCGCCAGCCCGCCAGACGGGTTTGCCGCGAACTCGGCAATGTAGTGCCCGCGCAGGGTGACGCCCTTCGCGACGAGATCGGCGCGCGTGCCGCCCCAATCGCCCGTCAGGCTCTTGCGCCGCGGGTCGTCCAGCCACGCCTCGGGTTCGTCCGGTGGGCCACGCTGCGCTTCAGCCTGCTGCGCCGCCAGCAGCAGCAAGAGGCTGGCTCCGACCGCAGCGGCGCGACATCCGGGGCGGCGGGGCACGCGGTCGGTCTCTACTCCGTCGCGACGTAGGGATGCACCATCTTCGACGGATCGACGACCTTATCGAATTCGGCCTCGGTCACGTACTCCAGTTTCAGCGCCGCCTCCTTCAGGGTGAGGTCGTGGTCGATCGCGTAATGGGCGATCTTCGAGGCCTTGTCGTAACCGATCACCGGCGCCAGCGCCGTCACCAGCATCAGTGAGCGGTCGACATACTCCTTTATCTTCTTGAGGTTGGGCTGGGTGCCCTCGACCAGGAACTTGCGGAAGTTGGCGCAGCCGTCGGTCATCAGCGTGATCGAATGCGCGATGTTGTAGATCATCAGCGGCTTGTAGACGTTCATCTCGAGATAGCCGCTGGCGCCGCCGAAGCCCACGGCCACGTCGTTGGCCATCACCTGGACCGCGATCATGGTCAGCGCCTCGGCCTGGGTCGGGTTGACCTTGCCCGGCATGATCGAGGAGCCCGGCTCGTTCTCGGGGATGTGCAGTTCGGCGAAGCCGGCGCGCGGGCCGCAGGACATCAGGCGGATGTCGTTGCCGATCTTGTAGAGCGAGACGGCGAGCGTGCGGAATGCGCCCGAGAGCTGCACCAGCGCATCATGCGCACCCTGGACGGTGAACTTGTTGGGCGCCGTCACGAACGGCAGGCCGGTGAGCTTGGCGATCTCTGCCGCCGCCGCCACGTCAAAGCCGGGAGCTGCGTTGATGCCGGTGCCGACCGCGGTGCCGCCCAGCGCCAGGCGATAGACGCCCTTCAGCGCGTCTTCGATCCTTTCGATATTGTCGGCCAGCATGCCGGCATAGCCCGACCATTCCTGGCCGAGCGTGATCGGCGTCGCATCCTGCATGTGGGTGCGGCCGATCTTGACGATGTCGGCCCATTCCTTCGCCTTGGCGTCGATCGCGTCGTGCAGCGCCTTCAGCGACGGCAGCAGCCGTTCCTTGGTGTTGACCGCGGCGGCGATGTACATGACCGACGGGAACGAATCGTTGGACGATTGCGACATGTTGACGTGATCGTTGGGATGCACCGGCTTCTTCGAGCCGAGCGGCGTGCCCGCCAGCTGGCAGCAGCGGTTCGAGATCACCTCGTTCACGTTCATGTTGAACTGCGTACCGCTGCCGGTCATCCAGACGTGCAGCGGAAACATGTCGTGATGCTGGCCGGCGAGGATCTCGTCGCAGGTCTGGAGGATCAGCCTGTGGGCTTCGTCGTTCAACCGCTTGCCGGCGTGGTTGGCGTTGGCGCAGGCCTTCTTCAGGGTCGCATAGGCGGTGATCATCTCGCGCGGCATCAGGTCCTTGCCGATGCTGAAATGCTCGAGCGACCTCTGCGTCTGCGCGCCCCAGAGCTTGTCGGCCGGAACGCTCACTTCACCCAAGCTGTCTGTTTCCTTGCGAACGTCTGCCACGTTGCACCTCATCTGGTTTGGCGGCGCGACATTAGCCCAACAGCCGCGCTGCCGTCAGTCGTCCGATGGCCGGGCCTTCCGCAGGGATTTGACGGTGCCGTGACGCTTCTTGTCGTCGACCCGGCGGCGCTTCGCCGCGCGGCTCACCTTGGTCTTCACGCGCGGCACCGGCTTGTGGGTGGCCTCGCGAACCAGCTCGATCAGGCGGGCGAGCGCCTCTTCCCGGTTGCGCAACTGGCTGCGATGGCCCTGGGCCACCAGCACCAGCACGCCGTCGCGCGTCAGGCGCCGGCCCGCCAGGCGTTCCAGCCGGTGCCGCACATCGTCGGGCAGCGACGGCGAATGTCTGACATCGAACCGAAGCTGCACCGCCGTCGACGTGGTGTTGACATGCTGGCCGCCGGGGCCGGCGGCGCGCACGAAGCTTTCCTGGATCTCGTCCGGGTCGATCGCCAGCGACCCGGTCACCCGGATCGGGGTCGCCCCGCCCGGCGTCATTCCTTGGCGCCGGCCTTGCGCAGCATCACCTCGATCGACCCGCGATTGTTCTGCTTGGCGTAAGCAAGCGCCGTGCGGCCGGTGAAGTCGCGCGAATTGGGGTCGGCCTTCTTTTCAAGGAGGAGCCGGACGATCTCGGCGTAGCCGCGCCCAGAGGCGATCATCAGCGCCGTCTGGCCCTGGCGATTCTGTGCGCGCGTGCTCGCGTTGCGACGGAGCAGGATGTCCGAGATCTCGACGTCGCCCTTCTCGGCCGCACGCATCAGCGCCGTGTAGCCTTCGCGATCCATCGAGTCGGGAATGGCACCGCCCTTGAGGAGGGTTTCGACCACGGGGATATGGCCGGCACGGACCGCCACGACCAGCAGCGGCTGGCCGTTGTTGGCGGTCTGGTTCGGACTCTCCTGCTTCAGCAGGGCCTGGCGCACCTTTTCCTCGTCGCCCTCGACCACCGCCTGAACGATCTGCTTCTGGCCGAACAGGTCCGAACTCGACGACTGGGCGAATGCCACACCCGCCGGAACGATCATCGAAAGGGCAAGAAATACACGTCGGATCATGGCTTTCTCCCGCGGGTTTCCTGATAGCGGACCTCGATCCGGTCCCAGATCTGCGCCTCCAGCGAGACACCGTCGAAGCGGTTGATCTGCTGCAGGCCGGTCGGCGAGGTGACGTTGATCTCGGTGAGATAGTCTCCGATCACGTCGATTCCAACGAATATCAGGCCGCGCTTCGCGAGCTCCGGACCGATCTTCTCGCACAGCTCGATGTCGCGCCGGGTCAGCGACGCCTTCACCGCCTTGCCGCCGACATGCATGTTGGAGCGCGCCTCGCCGGCCGCCGGCACGCGGTCGATCGCGCCGACCGCCTTGCCGTCGATCAGGATGATGCGCTTGTCGCCCTTGCGCACCTCGGGAAGGTAGCGCTGGGCGATCACCGGCTCGCGGCTGCGCTGGGAGAACATCTCCAGCAGCGAGGCGAAGTTCTCGTCGTCGGGGCGCACGCGGAAGACGCCGGCGCCGCCGTTGCCGAACAGCGGCTTCAGGATAATGTCCTGGTGCTCGTCGCGGAACTCGCGCAACGCGCGCGCATCGGCGGTGATCAGCGTCGGCGGCATCACATCGTCGAAATGCGTGACGAACAGCTTCTCCGGCGCGTTGCGCACGCTGGCCGGATCGTTGACCACCAGCGTCTTCGGATGGATGTGCTCCAGCAGGTGCGTCGTCGTGATGTACGACATGTCGAACGGCGGATCCTGGCGCAGCAGCACGACGTCGAAGGTGGCAAGATCGATCGTCTCGGGCGCGCCGAGCGTGAAATGATTGCCCTTCTCGCGGCGCAGCTTCATCGGCTGCGCGCGGGCCATCACCTTGCGGTCGCGGAAGATCAGGTCGGGCGGCGTGTAGTGCCAGACCGTATGGCCGCGCTTCTCGGCTTCCAGGCCCAGCACGAAGGTCGAATCGCCGTCGATGTCGATCGTCGAGACATGGTCCATCTGGATGGCGACGTTGAGCTTCATGGCGGAATCCTGGCTGGCGGGGCTGAGGTCGACTGGTTTCAGTTAAGGCCGCGTCGCAGTTCCTGCAACAGGGCCGAAGCGCGCCGGCGGAGATCGGCATCGCCGTCGAGTTCGAGGATGCGCTCATAGGCCGCGATGGCGGCCCGCCGCTTGTCGAGGCGCGCACAGAGCTGCCCGGCCTCGAACAGCAGCTCGATCCGGTCCGGTGCGATCGCCAGCATGCGGTCGAGCGAGCGTGCCGTCCCGGGCCAGTCCTCGCGTCTGGCAAGACGCAGCCGCACGTTGTTCTCGAGCCGCAGCAGCACGTCCCGGTCGGGAACCGCATCGAAATGCGCCGGCTCGAGTTCGGCGTCGGGGCCCAGAACCTGCCGCAGGAGCGTGCGCAGTTCCACGGCCCCGCGCACGGCGCCCTCGTGGAACGGATCGATGACATGGCGCGCGCCGTCGATTCCGACGCGGATGAGGAAATGGCCCGGGAACGCCAGGCCTTCGGCCTGCCAACCCTGGGCGCGGGCGACGTGCAGATAGAGGATCGACAGCGCGACGGGCAGGCCCTTGCGGCGCTCGATGACGCGCACCAGGTCGGCGTTCTGTAGGTCGTCGTAGGTCTCGCTGTCGCCGCGATAGGCGTAGGATCGCGCGATCACCTCAGACAGCGTTTCCGGCGTCGCCCCGCGCCGGCGCACCAGGTCCGCCAGGTCGTCGGTCATCGCGGTCACGTGCTGACGGAAGGGCGCGAGCTCCATCGGCGCGCCGCCGCCGAGGACGCTCAGCAGCAATCCCGCCTCGAGCAGGTCGATCCGCTCGCCGTCACCGGCACAGAGGTGCTTCAGTCGCCCCAGCTCGTTCGTCAGATCATCCGACACGAATCACTCCGGCGCTTGCCAGACGTCGGGCAGGTGACGCGGCCACACGCCACCGACCAGCACCGCATCGAAGCGCACCGAGCACGCGGCATAACGCGGATGATGGGCGATGAACAGGCTGGCGGCGCGCGACACGCGGCCAAACTGCCGGTCGCCCAGCGCATCGGCCGCCTTCGTGAAATCGCCACGCGCCTTGACCTCGACGAAGGCCAGCACGTTGCCGCGACGCGCGACGATGTCGATCTCGCCCAGCCGCGTCTTGTAACGGCGCATCAGGATCGTGTAGCCGCCAAGCCGCAGCCGCCACACCGCCCGCCATTCGGCGGCATGCCCCATGCGGTAGGCTTTCTGGCGGGCCTTGGTCGTCATGGCGCGCCGCGCTTCAGTTCGAGGGCGCGGGCATAGACGTCGCGCCGCTTCAGGCCGTAGCGCGCCGCCACCTCGGCCGCGGCATCCTTCACCGATGCCCCGGTCATCGCCTCGCGCAACGCCTCGTCGACGGTGCCGGCGCTGCGCTCCGTGTCGGCGGACGGCGGGCCGATCACGATCACGATTTCGCCCTTCACGTCGGAATGGCGTGCATAGTGCGTCGCCAGCGCGCCGAGCGGGGCGCGACGAACCTCCTCGAACAGCTTGGTGAGCTCGCGCGCCACGGCGGCCGGGCGATCGCCCAGCAGGTCCACCAGATCGGCCAGCGACTCGGGCAGGCGATGGGGCGCCTCGAAGAACACAAGCGTCGACGGAACGGAGGCCACCTCGCCGATGGCACGCCGCCGCTCCGTCGCCTTGGCCGGCAGGAAGCCCGCGAAGAAGAAGCGGTCGGTCGGCAGCCCCGACAGGGCCAGCGCCATCGGAACGGCCGAGGGACCCGGTGCCGAGGTGACCGGATGGCCGGCCTCGACCGCCGCGCGCACCAGCCGATAGCCGGGATCGGAGATCAGCGGCATGCCGGCATCCGAAACCAGGGCGACGCTCTTGCCGGCGTCCAGCGCGCGCAGGAGGCGCGGCTCGGACTTGTCCTGCGTGGCGTCGCTGTAGGACACGGTCGGGGCGGAGATGCCGTAGTGGGTCGCGAGTTTGGCGAACACCCGTGTGTCCTCGCAGGCAATCAGGTCGGCCGCTTGCAGCACGTCCAGTGCGCGCAGCGTGATGTCGCGCATGTTGCCGATCGGTGTGGCAACAATATGCAGTCCCGGCGCGAGCGGCGGTTTACGCGGGGGCTGCCCGCCGGTAGCTTGGGGTCGTTCGTCCAAGTCCATCTGTTTCCGATCGCCGGAGTACGCGCCGATGCGTAGGTCATTCATTGCGCTTGCCACCGCCGCCCTTCTGTTGGGCGCCTGCAGCGAGCCGCCCAAGCCTAGCACGAGGACGGCGCAGTCGGTGACTGTCACGCCCAAGGCAGGGTCGCCGCTAACCGCTTCCGGCAAGTCGCGCATCGCCCTCCTGCTGCCGCTCACCGGCCGCGCCGCGCCGATCGGCCAGGCCATGCAGCAGGCCGCCGAAATGGCGCTGTTCGACACCGGCTCCAAGGACATCGCCCTGTCCGCCTATGACAGCGGCGAGACCGCCGACACGGCCATCGAGGCCTATCGCAAGGCCCGCCTTGACGGGGCAGCGCTCGTCCTGGGGCCGCTCTACGGCACGTCGGCTTCGGCTCTGGCGCCCCTGGTCAACCAAGGCGGCATGAACGTGGTGGCCTTCTCCAACGACGAGCAGGTCGCGCAGCGCGGCGTCTGGATCATGGGCATCGCCGCCCCGCCGCAGGTCCGGCGCGTGGTCGACCATGCCTTCGAAGCCGGCATCCGCCGCTTCGCGACCTTCGCGCCGCAGACCGCCTACGGCCAGCAGATGTCGGGCACGCTCGAGACCTATGTCACGCGGCGCGGCGGCACCGTGGTCGGCCGCGAGTTCTTCGATCCCAACGGCGCCGACATCCCCGCCCAGGCCCGGCAACTCGCCGCCTCGGCCCGGACCGAAGGGGAAAGCGGCAAGGTCGCCGTTCTCGTGCCGGTGGCGCCGCCGCTTCTGTCGACGGCGCTCGCCTCCCTCGCGACCAACGGCCTCGACGGCCGCGCCGTTCAGCTGATCGGTACGGGCGTCTGGGATTTCCCCGGCGTCGGCGCGGAGACGATGCTGCGCGGCGCCTGGTATGCCGCGCCCGATCCGGCGAAGCGGGCCGACTTCGAACGCCGGTTCGTGTCGACCTACGGCCGGCCGCCGCACCGGCTGGCGACCCTCGCCTATGACGGCGTCGGACTCGCCAGCCAGCTCGCGCGGCTGAAGCCGGGCGGCGACTTCTCGGCCGAAGCGATCGCCAATCCCAATGGATGGGCCGGGGTCGACGGCATCTTCCGCTTCCTGCCCGACGGCCGCTCCGAGCGGGCGCTTGCGGTGATCGAGATCCAGGGCGACCGCGGCGTGGTCGTCAGCCCGGCCCCCACGACCTTCGCGGGCCAGCCGACGAACTGACATGGCCGATCTTCCCAAGGCGGGGCTTCCCCGCGCCATTCTCTTCGACATGGACGACACGCTGATTCGTGCCTACGCGCAACCGGAAGAGGCGTGGACCCGCCTGCTCCATGTCTTTTCCGCCCATCTCGACGCTCACGACGAGGCCGCCATCGCGCGCGTGCGGACGGCCGTCATGGAGGAGGCGCGTGCCTTCTGGAACGACCGGGCCGAGGCCGCGAAGTGGCGGCTCGACATCCCGGGCGCGCGTCGCCTGTCGGTCCGCCGCGGTCTCGCCCGGCTGGGACGGCCGGACGATGCGCTGGCCGACCGGATCGCCGACTCGTTCACCGAACTGCGGCGCCGGGAATACCGGCTCTATCCCGACGCCCACGCCACGGTCGATGCGCTGCGCGATGCCGGTGTCCGCCTGGCCCTCGTCACCAACGGTGCCTCGGAGACCCAGCGCGCCAAGATCGAACGGTTCGAGCTCGCCCATCGCTTCCATCACATCCAGATCGAGGGCGAGTTCGGCCAGGGCAAACCCGAGCTGGCGGTCTACCGCCACGCGCTCGAGCGGCTGGGCGTCGCCGCGGAAGACGCCTGGATGGTCGGCGACAACTACGAGTGGGAAGTGGTGGCGCCCCAGGCGTTGGGCATGTGCGGCATCTGGTACGACCCGTTCGACGCCGGCGTACCGGCAAACGCGACCGCCCGGCCGACCCGCATCATCAAGCGGCTGGCGGAGCTGATCGAGTAGCGGACGGGCAGACGATCAGGTCGCGTTGCGCGGTGGCACGCCGATCGCGGCGCGTTCGTAGACGGCCTTCACCTCGGCGCTGCGGCGGCCCAGTTCGTAGCGCAGCCCGGTATAGAGGTTCACCGGAAACGGCATGTTGGCGTTGAAGTCGATGATCAGCACGACGCGCGTCTCGTCGGTCTGGTTCTTGACCCAGTGCTCGCGCGTGTCGTCGAACACCAGCGGCACGCCCTCTTCCCAGAAGAAGTGGTGCCCGCCGATCTCGATCCAGCATTTCTCCGGCTCGCTGGGCACGATCAGCGGATAATGGAAGCGCACCACGCCCGCCGCGGACCCGCGATGGGGCTCGATCTCGGCCCGGCCGGCCAGGATGCTGAACAGGGCGGTGTGAACACCGGGTATCCGGTTGATGGCCGCCATCGTATCGGGGACAGCCGCAGTGTTGTCGGTGATCTCGTGGCCGTAGATCTTCAGGATGAAGGTGCGCCAGGCGCGACCCGGCACGTAGAGGTCGCGCGGATGGACCTCGTGCAGGGTGGGGATTTCCTCATGGTGGCTGAGCAGATAGTCGAGGTCGGCCTTGATCTTGGCGTGGCTCTTCTTGAGCTCGTCCAGGAACGGGAAGGACTTCAGCGCGGCTTCGCCGGCCAGCGGCAGCTTGGGCATGTTCCGCAGGATCCAGTCCGATAGCCTGAGATTGAGCTTCTCGAGTGGCTCCTGGGGCACCCAGATGTTCTTCGTGAGATAGAAGCGGCCCTTCTGGCCAACGCCATGCGGCTGATCCGTCGTCGTCATGCGGGAGCAATCCTGCCTGCTGCCATTCCCGAGTTTCCTGCACGAAAAGCGCGGTTAACCGCCGCCTCGTGCATCGAACAGCGCGTACTTCTGGGACAAACTTTCCCCTGATGCAATATCCCGAATGTCGCAAAAACCGGGTAGCCCGCTGCGTCGGCGAATGGCCTATGGTGCGCCCATGGAGATCAGATCCGCACAATGACTGAAACCGCACAGGCTGCCGGCGCCTCGCCGGAGGCCATCCGTTCGCACTACGACGTCGGCAACGATTTCTACCGGCTGTGGCTCGACGAGACGATGACCTACTCCTCGGCGATGTGGCGCGACGAGGAGGACGCCTCCTCTCTCGCCGACGCCCAGCGCCGCAAGATCGACTGGCACCTGCGCCACGCGGGCGCCGACCGTGCGACCTCGCTGCTCGACATAGGCTGCGGCTGGGGCGGCATGCTGCGCGCGGCCGTCGCCACGCGGGCACCCGGCGCCCCACCCCTGGAGCGCGGCGTCGGCCTGACGCTCAGCGACGCGCAGGCCGAGCTGGCCCGCGCCGCGCTTCGCGACGCCGGCGCGCCGCCTGCCGAGACCCGCGTCGAGATCAGGGTCGAGAGCTGGGCCGACCACCAGCCGGCCGAGCCCTATGGCGCGATCATCTCGGTCGGCGCGTTCGAGCACTTCACGCGGCAGCAGGACGACTCCGCGACCAAGATCGCGATCTATCGCCACTTCTTCACGCGCTGCCATGAGATGCTGGCGCCCGGCGCGCGCATGACCCTGCAGACCATTGCCTATGGCGATCCCGACGACAAAGTGCCGACCGGGCCGCTGATCGAGGACATCTTCCCCGAATCGGAACTGCCCCGCCTGCCGGAGATCCTCACGGCCGCCAACGGCATCTTCGAGGTCGAGCGCTTCCGCAACGACCGCAACGACTATGGCCGGACCTGCGAGATCTGGGCCGCCAATCTCAAGGCGAGACGTGCCGAAGCGCTCGACATGGTCGGCAAGGACCAGACGCGCCGCTACGAGCGCTACCTGAAGTTCGCCGCCTGGGGCTTCTTCTCGCACCGCCTGCACCTGCTGCGCTTCCGCCTGAAGCGCCGCTAGCCGGAAGGAACCGCCATGACCGCCCTCGATGACTTCGCCGCCAGCCTCGCGGCCGACGCGCCGCCCGCCGGCGCCGGCCCCGCCCTGCAGGCGCTGTGGTGGATGCGTCGTGGCGACTGGAACCGCGCCCACGAATGCGTCCAGGCGCACGAGGGCGAGCCCGATTGCGACAGCGTCCACGCCCATCTCCATCGCCAGGAGGGCGACCTCGCGAACGCGGGTTACTGGTATCGCCGGGCCGGCCGGCCGGTATCGCAGCAGTCGCTGGACGAGGAATGGGCGGCGCTCGCGGCGGAACTGCTGGCCAGGACCTGACGTCTACAGCGACCCAGGGCGCCTCGACGAAAAGCTCCGTCGTCCTTGCGCTCCCCGCCCTACTTGTCTTCCGGCTTCAGCATCAGCCGCTCGACCCGGCCGCCCTTTACGAGGTGCGTGTCGAGGACCTCGTCGACGTCTTCCTTGGTCGGCACCCGGTACCAGATGCCTTCCGGATAGACGACGATGGTCGGCCCGAGTTCGCAGCGGTCGAGGCAGCCGGCATTGTTGATGCGCACGTTCTTGAGGCCGAGCGCCTTGGCGCGGCTCTTCATGTGGTCGCGGAGCGCCTCGCCACCGCGCTCGGCGCAGCAGCCGCGCGGATGGCCGGCCGGGCGGCGGTTGGTGCAGCAGAAGACGTGGGCTTCGTAGTAGGGCTTGGGATCGTCCGGCTTCTCGCGCTGGCTCATGGTCCGGTCATTCCTTCTTGGTCGAGCCGCCGGAGGCGATGTTGGCGAGCTGGGACCAGAAGACCTGCTGCATCTGCTGCATCTGGTCCATGCCCTGCATGGAGGCCGGCAGCCAGGTCTTGAAGATCGTCTCGGGGTTCATCGATCCCAGGCTGTTGCGCAGGCGCTCCTCGATCTCGTTCATGATGCGGTCCTGCATCGGCTTGATATCCGGCAGGCCCATGAAGGCGCGGGCCTCCTCGGGCGTACAGGTCACTTCGACATTCACCTTCATGGGCCACTCCGTTTTGCCGACCTTAGCATGCTATGACCCTGCCATGACGACCCCCTGGCTGACCCCAAATCCGCGCGCCGCGCGCCCCCTGCAATTCGGTCCCGAGCAGCGGTTCGTGATCGATCCCAATGGAATTCCCCAACTCTGCGAGGAGCTGAAGGCCTGCCCGGCGCACAAGCCGACGCCGCTCTACGAGCTGCCGGCGCTGGCCGGGCGGCTGGGCGTGGGCGAGATCCGGGTCAAGGACGAGAGCCAGCGCTTCGGGTTCGGCGCCTTCAAGGCGCTGGGCGGCGTGATCGCCGTCGCCGACGTGCTGACCCGCGCGGTCGGCGAGGCCCGTCACGTCACGCCCTCCTTCGAGAGCGTGATGAAGGGCGAGCACAGGGACATCACCGGCCGCTTCGTCTTCACCGCCGCCAGCTCGGGCAACCACGGCCGCTCGGTCGCGGCGGGCGCGAAGCTGTTCGGCAATCGCTGCGTGATCTTCCTGCCGAAGTTCACCAGCGCCGAGAAGGAAGCCGCCATCCGGGCGCGCGGCGCCGAGGTGATCCGGGTCGACGGCGACTACGACACCGCCGTCGCCGAATGCCGGCGGCAGGCCGAGGCCAGGGGCTGGACGATCATCTCCGACACGTCGTGGGAGGGCTACGACCGGGTGCCGCGCAGCGTCATGCGTGGCTACTGCGTGCTGGTCCACGAAGCCGTCATGCAGCAATGGGGCAAGGCGCCCACGCACGTCTTCGTGCAGGCGGGCGTCGGCGGCCTCGCGGCGGCGGTGATCGGCTATCTCTGGGCGGTCTGCGACGAGCGCCCCACCTTCATCGTGGTCGAGCCCGAGAGCGCCGATTGCTGGTTCCAGAGCAACCTCGCAGGCAAGCCGACGCTGGCCAGCGGCAATGCCGACACCGTCATGGGCGGCCTCGCCTGCCGCGAGATCTCGCCCGTGACCTGGCCGGTCATCGGCACGGCCGCGGACTGGTTCATGACCATCGGCGAGGACAGCGTCCTGCCGGCCCGCCGGCTCTATGCCAATCCGTTGGGCAACGATCCCGCGATCATCTCGGGCCCGTCGGGCTGTGCGGGCCTCGCCGGCCTGATGCGCGTCTGTGCCGACGAAGACGCCTTCAAGGCGCTGGGCCTCGGGCCCAACGCGCGCGTGATGCTGATCAACAGCGAAGGCAACCTGGGCGAACCGCTGCCGGCGTGAGGGCGCAGCGTATAGTTGATCTTCCCTGTCGCCTGCGCCTTGTGGTAGCACTCCCGTGCCGGGCCTTCCGGCAGGGGGAGAAATCGAGAGAATGAAGTTCGAGAAACTGGCGACCGCCGGCCGCCTGATGACGGCTGTCGCCCTGCTGGCGACGACGGCGGCGTGTGCGACCGTGGTCGGCGGCACCACACAGGAAGTCTATGTCGACACCGAGCCGAAGGGCGCCGCGTGCACGGTCAATCGCCAGGGCGCCACCGTCGGGTCGATCAAGCCGACGCCAGGCAAGGTGAACCTCCCGCGCTCCAAGGAAACCGTCATCCTGGCGTGCAACCTCGAGGGCTACGAGCAGTCGAACGAGGTCCTGGTCGCCAGCTTCACCGGCGCCACGGTGGGCAACATCCTGCTGGGCGGACTGGTCGGCGTCGCCATCGACGCGGCCTCCGGCGCCAACAACAAGTATCCCGAGCGCGTGATGGTCATCCTGACACCCGCGAGCTTCCCGAGCGACGAGGCGCGCGATGCCCACTATGCCGGCATCCGCCAGCGCATCGAAGCCGGCGCCAAGGCCGAAATCGACCTCGTCAACACCCGCTGCAGCTCGACCAACCGCGAACTCTGCTCGATCGAAGCCAAGCAGATCGCTGACGCCCGCGACAAGGCGCTGGCCGATCTCGACAAGCGCCGGCTCGCCGCGAAGGTGATCCCGGCCTGAACTCGACGCGCCGACGTTCTTGTCTCGCTGCACGAAGCGACGCATCCTGCGGGCACATCACAGGAGATTCGGTTCGTGCAGCTTCAGCTTAAGACGTGGCAGTTCGTCGAGGACTATCTCAAGACCAGGACCGGCATCATCATCCCGATCGGCTCGACCGAACAGCATGGCCCGACCGGCCTGATCGGCACCGACGCGCTGACGGCGGAGATGATCGCCCGCGGCGTCGGCGAGAAGGTGGGTGCGCTGGTGGCGCCGACCATCTCGGTCGGCATGGCGCAGCATCATCTCGACTTCGCCGGGTCGATCACCTTGAAGCCGACCACCCTGATCGCCGTCGTGCGTGACAACGTACTGTCGCTGGCCAAGCACGGCTTCACACGCTTCTTCTTCGTGAACGGCCACGGCGGCAACATCGCCACCGTGACCGCGGCCTTCTCCGAGATCTATGCCGAGCGCTCGATGGAGCGCATGAGCAACCAGCCCTCGATCAAGTGCGCCCTTCGCAACTGGTGGGACGGACCCGGCATCAAGCGGCTGAGCGCCGAACTCTACCCGACCGGCGAGGGCAGCCATGCCACCGCCTCCGAGGTGGCGCTCACCTGGTACAAGTATCCCGAGACGATGGACCGCCGCGTGCTCGAGCCGCGCATCGCGCCGACCGGCACTTTCGCCGACGCCGAGGATTACCGCCGCGCCTTCCCGGATGGCCGCATCGGCTCCGATCCGAGCCAGGCCACGCCCGAGCACGGCAAGCGCTTCTACGACACCGCCGTCGAGGAAGTCGCGCGCGACTACGAGGCCTGGGTGGCGCGGTAGGAGTGTTTTCTTCCCCCTCTGAATGGGGAAGCAGTGAGGTCCGCTACCGCGACACCCGCTCTCGGTGGAGGATATAAAGGCCCGAGCCGACGATCACGGCGATGCCGGCGATGGCCAGGGTGTTGGGGACCTCGCCCCACACGACGTAGCCGATGGCGAGCGCCCACAGGATCGACGAGTAGCGGAACGATCCCATCACAGAGATCTCGCCGCCCGAGCGCAGCGCGATCACGAGGAACTGGTATCCGGCCGCGAGCAGCAGCGACGAGGCCACGATGTAGCCCAGCGCGCGGGCATCGATCGGCTGCCAGCCCTCGACCAGCGCCCAGGCGCAGCCGACGACGGCGACGGTGATGGCCGTCGTGAAGGAGACGACGAGGGTCGGCACCGCCGGCGGCAGGTGACGCGCGATGATGTCGCGAAACGCGCCGAGAAACGTGCCGGTTAGCGCCACCCAGGTCCAGCCGTTGATGTCGCCGGGCCGCGGCTGGATCACCATCAGCACGCCCACGAACCCCAGTCCCACGGCGGTCCATCGCCGCCAGCGCACATCCTCCTTGAGGAAGAGGACGGCCAGCACCGTCAGGATGAGCGGCGTCGACAGGTTGACGGCGGTGGCGATCGCGAAGGGGATCTGGAACAGCGCGATCAGGTAGATGATGGCCGCTCCCGCCTCCAGCCCGCCGCGCAGCAGGACCTTGGGATGGACCGCATAGGCCATCTTGCGCCAGGCGCCGGTCGCCAGTAGCGCCAGCGCGCACCACAGCGTGGCGAAGATGCCGCGCACGCCGATCGACTGGACCGACGGCACGGTCTCGGCGGCGAGCTTGATCAGCGCATCGTTGAAGATGAACACAACGACCGACGCCAGCATCGCCACGATGCCGCGGGTATTGTCGATCATGACGATGCTGCGGCTTACTTCGCCATCTTCTCGATCATCTTCCACTGCTCGGCGGAGACCGGCACGACAGAGAGGCGCGACTGGCGCACCAGGCCGAAATCCGCAAGCTTCGGATCGGCCTTGATCGCGGCCAGCGTCACCGGCGTCTTCACCGGTGCCACCGCCCTGACGTCGACGGTGACGGCCTTGCCCGCCTGGTCGGTGGGATCGGGATAGGCGGGCTTCACGACCTCGGCGATGCCGACGATCTCCTTGCCTTCGTTCGAATGGTAGAAGAAGCAGCGGTCGCCGGGCTTCATCGCCTTGAGATTGAGCGCGGCCTGGGCGTTGCGCACGCCCGTCCACGAGGTCTGCCCGTCCTTGACGAACTGCGCCCAGGAATAGACCGAGGGCTCGGACTTGATGAGCCAGTACGCCATTTCGTTTCCCCCACCCTTACTTGCCTTCGCGCCGCAGCGGCCGCGCCAACAGCGCGCGGATCGAACCGTCCAGATCCGCGCCGTGATGCAGGATAGCATCGACGGCCGCGCATATCGGCATCTCGATGCCGAGCTTCGCGGCGCGTTCGAGAACCGCCGGCGCGGTCGCCGCGCCTTCGACCACCTGCCGCCGGCCCTTCATGTAGGCCTCGAGCGACGTGCCCTTGCCGAGCGCGGCGCCGAGCGCGCGGTTTCGCGACAGCGGCCCATGGCAGGTCAGCACGAGATCGCCGAGCCCGCTCAGGCCCGTCAGGGTTTCGAGATTGGCGCCGAGCGCGAGCCCCAGCCGCGCCATTTCGGCGAAGCCGCGGGTGATCAGCGCGGCGGCGGCGTTGTGGCCGAGGCCGCGGCCCTCGACGATGCCGGCAGCGATGGCCAGCACGTTCTTGACCGCGCCGCCCAGCGAGACGCCCACGACATCGTCGGTCCAGTAGGGCCGGAACATGCCGGCGGCGAGCGACGCCGCAAGGTCACGCCCGAGGGCGGCGTCTGCGGTGGCGATGCTGACCGCGGTGGGAAGCCCCTGCACCGCCTCCTCCGCGAAGCTCGGGCCCGAGAGCATCGCCACGGCACGGCCCGGCAGGACCTCGGCCAGTACCTCTGGCATCAGCAGGCCGCTCGTGGCCTCGATGCCCTTGGCGCAGATCACGACGGGGCCATTTCCCGGCAGGTCGCCGGCCACTGCGCGCACGGCCTGGGCGGGACAGACCAGCAGGATCGCATCGCAGGCCGCGAGTTCCCCGAGGTCCGTTGCCGCCTCGATCCCGGCGTCGAGCGATTGCCCCGGCAGGTAGATCTCGTTGCGACGGTCGTGTGCGATCGCCGCCGAAACGCTGCGATCGCGCGACCAGAGTGTCACCCGGCGGCCGGCGCGGCGCCCGAGACAGGCCAGCGCCGTCCCCCAGGCACCGCCGCCCACGACGCCGATATGGGCGATATCGGTCACAGGCTGAGATTGAAGGCGATGGAGATGCGCTGCGCGGTGCCGCGATAGGGCCGCACCTGGTGCAGCACCCAGGACGGGAACATCACCAGCCGCCCGGCGCGGGGCGAGATCGTCTGGTTGGTGCCGACCGACAGGCCGCCCGGCAGGCTGAAGGCGAGATAGGGCGCATACATCGCCGGCGCTGGGCCGCGCGGATCCATGAACTCGAGTTCGCCGCCCAGCGACGGATCGGCCGCGATGCCGCCATCGTCGACATAGTAGACACCCGACCAGTAGCTGCCGGGATGGGAATGGAATTCGTTGCCGTGACCGCCGCGGTTGATGTTGGCCCAGATATTGGCCTTCCACGCGATCGTGACGGCATTGCCTTCGCGATCGCTCGTGCTGCGGTTGGCGATGTTGCGCGCCACCGCCAGCAGCTTGATCGCCGGGACGCCCGCCCATTTGTCGAGGTCCCAGGTCGATTGCCAGCCGCCGAGCGTGCTGTGCGGCTCGTTCGGTTGTTCGGCCTCGCGCTTCGCCAGGATCGGGATCAGCGCGGCATTGAGCTGCGGTCCGTCGGGAAGATCGGCGATCAGGATCGGCGTCGCGAAGGCGGCAACGGTCTCGAAGGCGGGCTGGGCCTGGCTCATGGCGACACTCTACATCAGATTGGCGGCGGCGGGATCGAGCGGCCAGCGCGGCCGGGGACGGAAATCGAGCGCATCGACCTGGCCGAGGCGCAGACGTTCGACGCCAGCCCAGGCGATCATCGCGCCATTGTCGGTGCAGAGCCGGACCGGTGGCGCGACCAGCTTCGCGCCGTGCGCCGCCGCAACCTCTTCGAGACGTCCGCGCAGGTAGACGTTGGCCGCGACGCCGCCCGCCACCACGAGCGTCGGCGACGGCGCCAGCGCCAGCGCATTGGTGCAGCGGTCGGCGAAGACGTCGCCCACGGTGCGCTGGAAGGAGGCGCAGAGATCGGCGACGGCGCGCGGATCGTCGGCGGGAAGCTTCTCGACCGTCTGACGCACGGCGGTCTTGAGGCCGGAGAAGGAGAAGTCGCAGCCGGGCTTGCGCCACATCGGCCGCGGCAGGGCGAAGCGTTTCGGATCGCCGCCGACTGCCGCCCGCTCGACCGCCGGCCCGCCGGGAAAACCCAGCCCGAGCAGCTTGGCCGTCTTGTCGAAGCACTCGCCGGCGGCATCGTCGATGGTGGTCCCGAGCCGCGTGAAGTCGCCGGGGCCGCGCACTGTGAGGAGCTGGCAGTGCCCGCCCGACACCAGCAGAAGCAGATAGGGAAACTCGACCGGTTCGGTCAGCCGCGCGGACAAAGCGTGACCTTCGAGATGGTTAACCGCGATGAACGGCTTGTCGTGCGCGAAGGCCAGCGCCTTGGCCGTCATGACGCCGACCATCACGCCGCCGATCAGCCCCGGCCCGCCGGTCGCGGCGATGGCGTCGAGATCGGCGAGTCCCACGCCCGCTTCGTCCAGCGCCTGCGCGACCAGCCCGTCGATGCGCTCGAGATGCGCCCGCGCGGCGATCTCCGGCACCACGCCGCCGAACCGACGATGCTCTGTGAGCTGGCTGTAGACCGTGTTCGACAGGATGCGGCCGCCCGGCGCGGTCCCGGCCGCGCCTTCGACGACGGCAACGGCGGTCTCGTCACAGCTCGTTTCGATGCCCAGCACGCGCATGCGGGACTTCTAGCGGCCCGCACGCCGGGGCGCCAGACGACGTATCGCCCGGAGTCAGAGGTTCAGGTTGAACGCGATCGAGATGCGTTCGGCCGTGCCGCGATAGTGGCGGACCTGATGCAGCAGCCAGGAGGGAAAGAGGACCATTCGGCCGGCCTTCGGCTGCAGGACTTCGTTGGCGCCGCCCGACAGGCCGCCCTTCATCGCGAAGCCGAGATGCGGCGCATACATCACCGGGCCGGCCCCGCGCGGATCGAGGAATTCGAGAGCGCCGCCCAGCGACGGATCGGCGGCGATGCCGCCATCGTCGACATAATAAACCCCCGACCAGAAGGCGCCGGGATGAGTGTGCGGCAGGTTGCCGTGGCCGCTGCGATTGACGTTGGCCCACATGTTGGCGCGCCACGTCACGGCGAACACACCGGGATGAGGGCCGCCGCCGGCATTGCCCGACCGGTCGATCGTCACGCGATTGGCGGTGTTGCGAGCGATCGCCAGCAGCTTCAGCGCCGGCACGCCGCCCCAGCGCTCCATGTCCCAGGTCGACTGCCAGCCGCCTTCGTTGGAAGCCTGTGTGCCGGGGTGGGACTTCTCGCGTTCCTCGATGACCCGTCGCAGGTCGGCATTCAGCGCCACAGCATCCGGCACGTCGTGGACGACGAGCGGCGTGGCGAACAACGGTACGATTTCGAGATCCTGGCTCATGCTGGCGCTCTGTTCGCCGTCTTCTTGCCTGCGGGGCCCCGGTCCCGCAACTGCCCGCGGCCGCGACCTGTCGGCACCACACCTTCTGGCGTGACGCCGCAGGGGCCCCTAGACTTCGGCCCATGCACCCCATCCTGCGCTCCCTGCTGATCGTGTGCGGCCTCGCGTCTTTGCTCGCTGCGTGCGAAACCGCCCCGGTCTCCGGCCGGTCCCAGATCATGCTGGTGAGCGAGAACGAGGAACGCGAGATGGGCCTGCAGGCCTATCGCGAGGTGCTGAACAAGGAGCCGCTGTCGCGCGACACCCAGGTGAATGCGATGGTCGAGAAGATCGGCCGCCGCATCGCCAATGCCGCCGAGCATCCGCCGCAGGAACTGTGGCGCGCCCCGCGCTTCCGCTGGGAATTCAGGACGGTCGACAAGAACGAGCCCAATGCCTTCTGCCTGCCCGGCGGCAAGGTCGTGGTCTATACGGGCCTGCTGCCGATCACGAAGACCGAGGCCGGCATGGCGGTCGTGATCGCGCACGAGGTGGCCCATGCCCTGGCGCGTCACGGTGCGGAGCGCATGAGCGACCAGATGGTGGCGTCGGTCGGAACTGCCGCGGCCGCGGTGGCGCTCTCGGCGACGGTGAGCGGCCGCAGCCGCACCTATCTGCCGGCGATGATGGCCGCGGTCGGTGCCGGTGCCACGGTCGGCTACATCCTGCCGATGTCGCGTGCCCAGGAATCGGAAGCCGACCGCATCGGTCTCGTGCTGATGGCGATGGCCGGCTACGATCCACGCGAGGCGATCGGCCTGTGGGAACGGATGCGCGCCGCCAGTTCCGGCAAGCGGCAGGCGGAATGGCTCAGCACGCATCCTGCGGACACAACGCGCATTGCCGATATCAGGCGCTGGCTGCCCGAAGCCATGCAGTATTACAAACCGCGATGACCGATACGCTGGAATACGACGCCACCGGGCTGCTTTGCCCCCTTCCCGTACTGCGGGCCAACCGCAAGCTGCGCGAGCTTGTCGTAGGCGGGCTGCTGACGGTGCGCGCGACCGATCCCGCCGCCGAGGCCGACTTCCCGGCCTTCTGCCGGCAGACAGGACACGAATTGGTCTCCGCCACGCGCGACGGCGAGGTGCTGGTATTCGTGATTCGGAAGCGCTAGACGCCCGTCCGACAGACAAGAGAGAGATCATGCCGCAGACGACTTTCAAGACGATCGATTCCGCCGACCTGTCGGGCAAGCGGGTGCTGGTGCGCGTCGACCTGAACGTGCCGATGAAGAACGGCAAGGTGACCGATGCGACACGTATCGAGCGGGCGGCGCCGACGATCCGGGAGCTGGCGGCCAAGGGCGCGAAGGTGATCGTGCTGAGCCACTTCGGCCGTCCAGACGGCAAGCGCGTGCCCGAGATGACCCTGCGCCCGCTGGTCGAGCCGCTGGAGACGGCGCTGGGCAAGCCGGTCGCCTTCGCAGAGGACTGCATCGGTCCGCTGGCGGAAGCCGCCGTGCGCACCATGAAGGCCGGTGACGTGCTGCTGCTCGAGAATCTCCGCTTTCACAAGGAGGAGGAGAAGAACGACGCCGCCTTCATCGACAAGCTCTCGCTGCTGGGCGACGTCTATGTAAACGATGCCTTCTCGACTGCGCACCGCGCACATGCCTCGACCGAGGGCCTCGCGCATCGCCTGCCGGCCGTCGCCGGCCGCCTGATGCAGGAGGAGCTGGAAGCGCTCGACAAGGCGCTGGGCAATCCGAAGCGCCCGGTCTGCGCCATCGTCGGCGGTGCCAAGGTCTCGACCAAGCTCGACCTGCTGGGCAATCTCGTCGGCAAGGTCGACAAGCTGATCATCGGCGGCGGCATGGCGAACACCTTCATGCACGCCCAGGGGATCAAGGTCGGCAAGTCGCTGTGCGAGAAGGACCTCGCCTCGACGGCACTCGAAATCCTGGAGAAGGCCAAGGCCGCCAAGTGCAAGGTGCTGCTGCCGGTCGACGTCATGGCGGCGGCCGAGTTCAAGGCCGATGCCCCGCATGTCGTGGTCGACGCCGCCGCCTGCCCGGACGACAAGATGATCCTCGATGTCGGTCCGAAGTCGATCGCGCTCTACCGCCAGGAGCTGGCCGAGTGCTCGACGGTCGTGTGGAACGGTCCGCTGGGCGCCTTCGAGATCAAGCCGTTCGACACCGGCACCGTGGCGATCGCCCAGGAAGTGGCCCGGCTCACCGGCACGGGCAAGCTCCTGTCGGTGGCCGGCGGCGGCGACACGGTGGCGGCGCTGGCCGCGGCCGGCGTCGAGGAGAAATTCTCCTACGTCTCGACCGCGGGCGGCGCCTTCCTCGAATGGATGGAAGGCAAGACCCTGCCCGGCGTTGCAGCGCTGATACGGGCGGCGTAGCGTCGGCGCCATGAGCGCCCCCTCCACGCCCCCCGACCGCCCGCGCCTGCCGTGGGATCCGCCCGAGCATTTCGAGAAGCGGGTTCCCGACGGCGACAATCGCGAGCGGCTGGTCTGCGGCCGCTGCGAGTTCATCCACTACCAGAACCCCAAGGTCGTCGCCGGGGCGGTCTGTACGTGGCGCGATGACAAGGGGGTCGACAAGATCCTGCTCGCCAAGCGGGCCATCGAGCCGCGCAAGGGTTTCTGGACCCTCCCCGCCGGCTACATGGAACTCGGCGAGACGACCGAGCAGGCGGCGCAGCGCGAGGCGCTGGAAGAAGCCTGCGCCACCATCGAGATCGACCGGCTGCTCGCCATGTACAGCGTGGCGCGCATCGGCCAGGTGCAGATCATGTATCGCGCGAAGCTTGTCACCCCCAACATCGCCTGCGGCGTCGAAAGCGAGGAAGTAGCGCTGGTCGACTGGGCTGAAATCCCGTGGGAGCAGCTCGCCTTTCCGACGGTGGTCTGGGCACTCGCCCACTTCCACGAATCCCGCGACAAGGCCGACTTCTCGACCTACTCCAACCCCACCGGCGACCTCGCCCGCATGTGGCCCCCGCGCAAGCCCGCAGGGATTTGACGAGGCGCGCTCCAAAAAACGTCAGCTTCCCCGCGCGAAGGGGTTGTCGTCGCCGTCCCAGTACTTCCTGAGCAGCGGGATCTGCAGGAAGGCGAAGACCATCGTCAGCGGGAAGCTGAGGAACATCTTGCTGGCGATCCAGGTGTCGGTCGGGAAGTTGCGCCACATCACTTCGTTGACGATGGCCAGCACGAAGAAGAAGACCGTCCAGCGCATCGTGAGCTGGTACCAGCCCTCGTCGGTCAGCCGGAACGCAGCGCCGAACAGAGGCTTGAGCAGCGGCTTCTTGAACAGGATGAGACCACCGCCCAGGATCACGGCGAACAGGCAGTTCACGATGGTGGGCTTCAGCTTGATGAAGGTGTCGTCCTGCAGCCAGATGGTGAGGCCGCCGAACACCAGAACGAAGAAGCCGCCGACCAGCGGCATGACCGGCCAGCGCTTCTCCAGCCAGCGATAGCAGGGCAGCGCGATCGCGGTCGCGACGATGAACACGCCGGTGCCCCAATAGATGCCCCAGCGCCCGTTGGCGATGAAGAACAGCACCAGCGGCCCGAGTTCGAGCGCCGTGGCGTAGAGCTTGCGCATGCCGTTGTCGTCGCCGCTCTTCTCGCTCATGCCGGCAATCCCATCAATCCGCGCGCGAAGGCCCTTGCCTCGAAGGGCCGGAGATCGTCGATGCCCTCGCCGACGCCGATGGCGACCACCGGCAGCTTGAACTTCTCGGCCAGCGCCACGAGCACGCCGCCCTTGGCGCTGCCGTCGAGCTTGGTGAGGACCAAGGCATCGACCGGCGACATTGTCTTGAAGGTCTCGACCTGGGCGTGAGCGTTCTGGCCCGTCGTGGCATCGAGCACCAGCAGGCAGGAATGCGGCGCCTCGGGATCAAGCTTGCGGATCACGCGCACGATCTTGGCGAGCTCTTCCATCAGGTTGGTCTTGTTGTGCAGGCGTCCGGCGGTGTCGATCAGCAGCACGTCGGTCTTCTCGGCGCGCGCCCGCTCCAGCGCCTCGTAGGCGAGGCCCGCGGCGTCGGCGCCGGTCTGCTTCGACACCACCGGCACGCCGGCGCGGTCGCCCCAGACCTTGAGCTGTTCCACGGCGGCGGCGCGGAAGGTGTCGCCCGCGGCCAGCATCACGGAACGGCCCTCGCCCTTGTAGAGGCCCGCGAGCTTGGCGATGGTCGTGGTCTTGCCGCTGCCGTTCACGCCGACGACCAAGACGACATGCGGCTTGCGCGCGGGATCGATGGTGAGCGGTACGGCAACCGGCTGCAGGATCTCGGCGATGTCGTCGGCGAAGGCCGCGCGCACTTCCTCGTCGGTGACTTCCTTGCCGAACCGTTCCTTGCCGAGCTTGGCCACGAGCCGGCTGGCGACGGCGACGCCGAGATCGGCCTGGATCAGCACGTCCTCGAGATCGTCGAGCGTCTGCTGGTCGAGCTTCTTCTTGGTGAAGAGGCTGGTGATGCTCTCGGCGACCTTCCTGGTCGACTTCGAGAGGCCCTCGCGCAGCCGCGACAGCCAGCCCTTCTTTTCGGTCTCGGGCTTCTCGGGCTCGGGTTCCTGCCGTGCCACCATCTCGACGGGAACCGGCTCGGGAGCCGGCTCGACCGGTGGCGGCCCGGCCGGTGGCGGCTCGACCTGTATCCCGGGCTCGGCTGCTGCGGCCGGCTCTGGCGGTTCAGGCGTGGCGAACTCGGGCTCGACCGGCTTTGGCGTCTCGACGGCCGGCGTCCCGCGGGACCGAAACCGCGCAAACCAGCCCTTCTTCTCCGGTTCCGTCTCGCTCACCGCGTCACCTCAGGAAAGCAGGGAGCGGTCGAGTTCGCCCCGATAGGCAAGCGATATGCCGCCGGTCATCGACACATGGTCGTCGCGCAGCCATTCGATGGTAAGCGTGCCGTGCTCGACCTCGACGTCGACCTTGCGCCCCGTGAGGCCGCGCCGCGCGGCGGCAACACCGGCCGCGCAGGCGCCCGAGCCGCAGGCGAGCGTGAGGCCGGCGCCGCGCTCCCAGACGCTGAGCCTCAGCCGGTTCGCGCCGACGATCTGCGCGACACCGACATTCACCCGCTCGGGAAAGAAGGGATCGTGCTCCAGCTTCGGGCCGAGTTCCGTGATCGGGATCGAGGCGAGGTCGTCGACGAAGAAGGTCGCGTGCGGATTGCCGACATTGGTGCCGACCGGGTCCTGCAGCGGCCCGAGGCCGACCGGCATGTGATTGGTGTCGCAGGCCTTCGCCACCGGAATCTCGCGCCAGTCCATGCGGATCAAGCCCATGTCGACCGAGATCACCGGCAGGCCGTTGGCGCCGCGTCCGACCTTCTGCGATTCGAGCAGGCCGGCGACAGTCTGGATCGTCACGTCGTCCGACTTGTGCTCGTCCATGACCAACGAGGCGACGCAGCGCGTGGCGTTGCCGCAGGCCTGGGCCTCCGAACCGTCGGGATTGTAGATGCGCATGAACACGTCGGCCTCGGACTCGGTCGGCGCCTCCAGCACGATGAGCTGGTCGCAGCCGACGCCCAGGCGGCGGTCGGCGATGGCGCGGCGGCGCGGCGGCGTCAGGTCGAGCGCGCGGCCGCGCGCGTCGAGCACGACGAAGTCGTTGCCCAGCCCGTGCATCTTGAGGAAAGGCGTCCCGGCCATGCGGCGCTATATGGCGGTTCGGCCGGGCCAGCGCAACGAGCGCGCCCGGACCCGGCCTGCCTCCGGCCCGCCGACCTCGCGCACGTCGAGGGTCGCGAAGCGCTTGGTGTAGATGGTGAGATGCAGGATGCCGAGCGCCTCGTAGGGCATGGCCGGCTCGACGAACAGACCGCGGGCCGAATCCCAGGCCGGGGTCGCATGATGGACAGGCCAGTTGCAGCGGCTGGGCAGCGGCTCGCAGGCATAGCCGCGATCGTAGACCAGCACGTTGAGCGCCACCTGGTCGGTCATGTCGGTCGAGCGCTGCAGTGCCTCGCCGAGCAGGCGCGCCCAACCGTCCCAGTGCGGCGCGCCGGCCGCGAGGGCGAACACTCCGGCATTGATCAGCGGGTAGCGGATCAGCCGCTCGGCGATCTCGCGCCCGAAGCAGGCTTCGAAGGCCGCGCCGTTGATCGACGAGAATTCCTGCCAGGCATGGCGGAAGTGGCGCATCGAGCGGTGGATCTCGGGCGCCACCGCCAGCGCGCCCGTCCGCGCGGCGGCGAGGAACAGGGCGACCGCGTCGCCCTGCTGCACCCAGCAGTCGCCGTCGATCCAGAGATAGAGGTCGAAGCCCGGGAAGTAGCGCGGCAGGAACGGCCGGGCCGTCAGCGCCTTGTAGCCGTCCTTCAACGACTCGCGGCCGGGAAAGTCGAAATCCCATTGCGGGACCACGAGAGTGGCGCCGCGTTCGCCGCACCAGTCGCGCTGCTCCTCCGTCAAGCCGCAATCGAGCACGCCCAGCGCCAGTGCCTGGCCCTCCCGGCTCGCCTGCAGCGAACAGATGCAGTCGCGCATCAGGTCGAAATAGGCGGCATCGCCGCCGGTGATGGCGATGGCGCGTTCGGGAGCAGCTATTCCGGTCACGTCGCGAAGATGGCGTATCGACGGGCTTTGCGCCACAGTCCGCGCCAACCAACGCCACTCCGGGGGACCCCATGGGCAAGCATGTCGACTATTACGTCTCGCTGAATTCGCCGTGGACCTATCTCGGGTCCGCGCGCTTCGACGCCATGGCGAAGAAGCATGGCGCGACGGTCACGATCTGGCCGGTCGATTTCGGCTCGGTCTTCGCGGTCTCGGGCGGCCTGCCCCTGCCCAAGCGCGCCCCGCAGCGACAGGCCTATCGCATGATGGAGTTGAAGCGCTGGCGCGACCATCTCGGCGTGAAGACGACGCTCGAACCCAAGTTCTTTCCCGCCAACGAGGTGCCCGCCGCGAAATGCGTGATCGCGCTGCGCGAGGAGGGCCGCATGGCCGACGCGATCAGGCTCGCTCACGCGGTGCTGACCGGCCTGTGGGCCGAGGAGAAGAACACCGGCGATCTCGCGACGCTGCAGGCGATCATCGACGGATGCGGCCTCGACGGCGCGGCCGTCCTGAAGGCGAGCGATGCTCCCGGCATCGCCGAGAAGCGCGAGGCGTACACCAAGCACGCGATCTCGCAGGGCGTGTTCGGGGCACCTTCCTATGTCATCGACGGCGAGATCTTCTGGGGCCAGGACCGGCTCGACTTCGTGGAACGCAAGCTCGCCTCCTGACCACTGCCCCCGGTCAGGGGCTCAGGAAGGACGCCGCAGAGACCGCGATCGTGTTGTTGATGATGTGCGCCACGATCGTCGGGACCAGCGAGCCGGTGCGCCAGCGCAGCCAGCCGAACCACAGGCCCAGCGGCAGCACCATGAGAATGTGCAGTGGCTCCGTATGGGCAGCCGCGAAGGCGAGCGAACTGACGATGAAGGCCACGAGATTGCTCCAGCGCCCGGCCAGCCAGCCATAGAGCAGGCCCCGGAAGACCAGTTCCTCCGCGACCGGGGCCAGCAGGCCCAGGACGGCCAGGGTCTGGAACGCCTTCACACCCTGGATGCCCTCGGTGACCTGTTTCACCCCCTCGGGCTGTGGCCCGAGCTGGCTGACGACGAAGGACAGGACCGTGGTGCCGAGCACCCCGAAGACGATCGGGCGCCAGCCGACGGGTCGCAATCCCAGGGCGGCCGGCGCGTCCCGGCCGAGCGGCAGGACGGCGATCGCAAGGGCCAGGAGGCAGGTGCCGAAGAAGGCGCTGAGCACCACCAGATTGCTTCGTTCGGGCAAAAGCCAGAAAACCAGCAGGCCGACCAGCGGTGCCACCACCACGAAGGTCAGCACCGACCAGCCCGGAAGACGCTGGGAATCATTCTGATTCAAAGGGTTAGCCGGCTCGTCCAAGCGTTTTGACTCCTGACGCGACAGGCTTTATACCCCGCCGGCTCAATCGGTCGTGCCGATTTACAAGGTTCCCCCTTCGGGGAGCTCCGCTGATCCGCGAAGGTTCGCGCATCGGCGCGATACGTCTTTGAGCGAACGGGAGCGCGATGTTCGAGGGTCTTAGCAAGCGTCTGGGCGACGTATTCGACAAGCTGAGGGGGCGCGGCGCGCTTTCCGAGGCCGATGTCGACACGGCCCTGCGCGAGGTGCGGACCGCCCTGCTCGAGGCGGACGTCGCCCTGCCCGTGGTGCGCCAATTCATCGACGAGGTCCGGCCGAAGGCGATCGGCGCCGACGTCATCCGCTCGGTCACCCCGGGCCAGATGGTCATCAAGATCGTCAACGACCACCTGGTCGAGATGCTGGGCGGCACCGTCGCCGATCTCGACCTGGGCGCCATCCCGCCGGTCGTCATCCTGATGGTCGGCCTGCAGGGCTCAGGCAAGACCACCTCCTCGGCCAAGATCGCCTATCGCCTGAGCCAGGGCCCGCAGGGCATGGCGGCCGAGATGTTCGGCGGCAGCTTCTCGACCCGTCGCAAAGTCATGATGGCCTCGCTCGACACGCGCCGACCGGCCGCGCAGCACCAGCTCAAGGTGCTGGGCGAGCAGACCGGCGTGCCGACCCTGCCGATCGTCCCGCTCGAGATGCCGCTCGCCATTACCCGGCGCGCCCTCGAGACGGCCAAGCGCGAGGGCTTCGACGTCCTCATCCTCGACACGGCGGGCCGGCTCTCGATCGACGAAGAGCTGATGAAGGAGGTCGCCGACATCAGCGACCTCGCCAAGCCGAAGGAGACGCTGCTCGTCGCCGACGCCATGACCGGCCAGGACGCCGTGAACGTGGCCAAGGCGTTCAACGACCGGCTGGCCGTCACCGGCATCGTGCTGACCCGCGTCGACGGCGACTCGCGCGGCGGTGCCGCGCTCTCGATGCGCGCCGTCACCGGCCGTCCGGTCAAGCTGATCGGCGTCGGCGAGAAGTTCGACGCGCTGGAGCCGTTCCATCCCGACCGCATCGCGTCCCGCATCCTCGGCATGGGCGACATCGTCTCGCTGGTCGAGCGCGCCGCCGAGACGATCGACAAGGAAGATGCCGAGAAGCTGGCGGCCAAGGTCCGCAAGGGCCAGTTCGACATGGACGACCTGCTCAACCAGCTGCGCCAGCTGCGCAAGATGGGTGGCCTGTCGGGACTGATGGGCATGCTGCCGGGCGCCATGCAGGCCAAGGCCGCCATGTCCAAGGCCAAGATCGACGAGGGACAGCTCAAGCGCCAGGAGGCCGTCATCCTCTCGATGACGCCGAAGGAGCGCCGCAACCCCGACCTGATCCACGCCTCGCGCAAGAAGCGCATCGCCAAGGGCGCCGGCGTGCAGGTGCAGGACGTCAACAAGCTGCTCAAGCAGCATGCCGACATGCTCAAGATGATGAAGCGGGTGAACAAGCTCGGCGAGAAGGGATTCATGCGCAGCCTCGGCGGCATGGGCGGCCCGCCGGGCTTTCCGCGATGAAGTTTCAGGACGTCAGCCAGATTTAAGTCAGACGAATCATACGAACCGATATCGAAGAGAGGACTTGAGAGAATGATCGCAATCCGCATGACCCGGCACGGTGCCAAGAAGCGCCCGTTCTTCCACATCGTCGTCGCCGATTCGCGCAGCCCGCGCGACGGTCGCTTCATCGAGAAGCTGGGCACCTACAACCCGCTCCTGCCGCGCGATCATGCCCAGCGCCTGACGCTCGACAAGGAGCGCATCGCGCACTGGCTGAAGGTCGGCGCGCAGCCGTCCGATCGCGTCGCGAAGTTCCTGGCGCAGGCCGAGCTGATGAAGCCGCGCGAGCGCCGCGAGCAGAGCAAGAAGCCGCTGCCGCGCGCCAAGGCGCAGGAGCGCATGAAGGCCGAAGCAGCGGCCGCCGCCGCGGCGGCGCCGGAGGCTGCGGCCACCTGATCGGCCGGAAACTCCGATGAGCAAGGGCCGGGTCCTGCTGGGCGTCGTTGCGGCACCCCACGGGGTCCGGGGCCTGGTGCGCATCAGGAGCTTCACCGAGGACCCGATGGCGATCGCCTCCTACGGCGCGCTGTCGGACGAGAAGGGAACGAAGGAGTACCGGGTCGAGGCGCTGAGCTCCGTGAAGGGAGCCGTCCTGGCCCGGATCGAGGGTGTCGCCGATCGCACGGCAGCCGAGGCAGTCCGCGGTTTGCGGCTCTATGTGGAGCGCGACCGCCTGCCGGAGACGGGCGAGCGGGAATGGTACGAGGCGGACTTGATCGGGCTCGCCGCGTTCGACCGGGAAGGCCGAAACTGGGGGAAGGTCATGGCCTTCCACGATTTCGGCGCCGGCCGGACGATGGAAGTGTCGGGAGGCAGCGCATCGAGGCATTCGGTGATGCTGCCCTTCACCGATGCCGCGGTGCCCGAGATCGACGTCGAGGGCGGCAGGGTTACGGTCGATCCGCCGGCAGGTCTGCTGACGGGTGGGCCGGCGAAGGAGGCAGGGGAATAACGTGTGGCGCGCGACCGCGCTGACGCTGTTCCCGGAGATGTTTCCGGGCCCGCTGGGCGAGAGCCTGGCTGGCCGGGCGCTGAAGGAAGGCGTGTGGTCGCTGGAGGCCGTCGACATCAGGCGGTTTGCCGGAGACCGGCATCGCACGGTGGACGACGCGCCGTTCGGGGGCGGCGCCGGGATGGTGTTGAAGCCCGACGTGCTGTCGGCGGCGATCGAGGCGGTCGCCGTACCGGGAGTGCCGAAGGTCCTGCTCTCGCCGCGCGGCGCGCCGTTCAGTCAGGCGCGCGGGCGGGAGCTGGCGGCGGGGCCGGGCGTGTTGTTGGTGTGCGGACGGTTCGAGGGCGTCGACGAGAGGGTCATCGAGGCCCAGGCGCTGGAGGAGATTTCGGTCGGGGATTTCGTGCTTTCGGGCGGCGAGATCGCGGCCATGGCGGTGATGGATTGTTGCGTGCGGCTGCTGCCCGGGGTGATGGGCGCGGCCGATTCGGCGAACGAGGAGAGTTTCGAGGACGGATTGTTGGAGTACCCGCACTACACCCGGCCCGCGACCTGGGCGGGGCCCGACGGAATCGACCGGCAGGTGCCGGAGGTTCTGCTCTCGGGCCATCACGGCAAGGTCGCCGAATGGCGGATGAAGCAGCGGGAAGAAATCACGCGGAGGCGGCGGCCCGATCTTTGGGCCCGGCGCCGGACCGCGGCGGGAAACGATGAGAAGTGACGAAAGGATGGATGCGATGAACATTCTCGACGCGATCGGCCAGACGACGATCGACAAGGTGCAGGACGAACGCCCGGTGCCCTATTTCGAGTCGGGCGACACGCTCAAGGTGCACGTGAAGGTGCAAGAAGGTAACCGCGAGCGTATCCAGATCTACGAAGGCCTGTGCATCGGCCGCAAGAATGCGGGCGTGAACTCGTCGTTCACGGTGCGCAAGATCAGCTTCGGCGAAGGCGTGGAGCGCGTGTTCCCGCTCTACAGCCCGAACATCTGGGAAATCGAGGTCGTCCGGAAGGGCGTCGTGCGCCGCGCCAAGCTCTACTACCTGCGCGATCTGCGCGGCAAGGCGAGCCGCATCGCCGAGGACACCGAGGCCCAGCGCGAGCTGCTCGCCCAGCAGGCCGAGGACCTTCTGAAGCGTCCGCGCCGCGAGAAGCTCAAGAAGGAAAAGCCCAAGGAAGAGAAGAACGTCCGCGCCGCCAAGGGCGGCGGAAAGAAGTAGCAGGCCCACCATGGCGTTCCGCAAGAAGTCGGCTACTCCGCCGGCGCCGCCGCCGCCTCCGCGGACCCTGTTCGAGAAGATCTGGGACAACCACGTCGTCCATCGCCAGGACGACGGGACCTGTGTCATCTACATCGACCGTCATCTCGTCCACGAGGTGACGAGCCCGCAGGCCTTCGAAGGCCTGCGCATGGCGGGACGGCCGGTGCGCCGCCCCGACGCCACCATTGCGGTCGCCGACCACAACACGCCGACGACGGACTTCAGCCAGGGCATCGAGGACGAGGAGTCGCGCGTCCAGGTCGAGACGCTGGAGAAGAACGTCGCCGACTTCCATGTCCCGTACTTCGGCCTGAACGATCCGCGCCGCGGCATCGTGCACGTGATCGGCCCCGAGCAGGGCCTCACCCTGCCCGGCATGACGATCGTGTGCGGCGACAGCCACACCTCGACGCACGGCGCGTTCGGCGCGCTGGCCTTCGGCATCGGCACCTCCGAGGTCGAGCACGTGCTCGCCACGCAGACGCTGATCCAGAAGCCTGCCAAGAACATGCGCGTGGCCGTCGAGGGCAGCCTGCCGCTCGGCGTCACCGCCAAGGACGTGATCCTCGCCATCATCGGCAAGCTCGGCACCGCGGGCGGCACCGGCTACGTCATCGAGTATGCCGGCCGCGCCATTCGCGAGCTGACGATGGAAGGCCGCATGACGGTCTGCAACATGTCGATCGAGGCGGGCGCCCGCGCCGGCCTGATCGCGCCCGACGAGACGACCTTCCAATATCTCCAGGGTCGTCCCTACGCGCCGAAGGGCGGGGCCTGGGACCTGGCGCTCAGCCAGTGGCGTCGCCTGCCGTCGGACAAGGGCGCGCACTTCGACGTGCAGCTCGACCTCAACGCCTCGGACATCCCGCCGATGGTGACCTGGGGAACGAGCCCGCAGGATGCGCTCCCGATCACCGACGTCGTTCCCGACCCGGCCAACGCGCCGGACGAGAACCGCCGCGAGGCCTGGACCCGGTCGCTGGCCTACATGGGTCTGACGCCGGGCACGCGCCTCGTCGACGTGCCGATCGACCGCGTGTTCATCGGCTCCTGCACCAACGGCCGCATCGAGGACCTGCGCGCCGCCGCCGAGATCGCGCGCGGCCGCAAGGTCGCCCCGACCGTGTCGGCGATGGTCGTGCCGGGCTCCGGCCTGGTGAAGGCCCAGGCCGAGAAGGAAGGTCTCGACAAGATCTTCCTCGAGGCCGGCTTCGAATGGCGCCTGCAGGGCTGCTCGATGTGCCTGGCGATGAACGCCGATCGCATCGAGCCCGGCCAGCGCTGCGCCTCGACCTCGAACCGCAACTTCGAGGGCCGTCAGGGCCGCGGCGGACGCACCCATCTGGTGAGCCCGGCGATGGCCGCCGCCGCCGCCATCCGCGGCACGCTGGCCGACGTTCGCGACTTCCAGTAGCCTAAGCCTGCTGGCGAAATCAGGGACGGGCGGTGCCGCAAGGCACCGCCCGTTTCCGTTTGCGGTCAGGAACGCTCATGGCCAATGTAGCGTTCGCCTTCACCAAAGATTGCGGGAGAGAGACATGGCCAGCGTCCCCAATTCAGGCTCCGCCGCCCCACCGCCGCCACCGGTCTGGGATGCGACCCCGCCGGGCAGCCCCCCGGTCGGTTACGGCGGCTTCTGGATCCGCGTGGTGGCCTACATCATCGACGCCATCCTGATCAGTCTCGTGTTCGGCGTGGTGACGTCGATCTTCGGCATCCGATACATAAACATGGACGATCTGAGCCAGATCGACCCCACGACGAACCTGCTGTCCCTGGTCATCGCCTGGCTCTATTTCGCCCTGCTGGAAAGCTCCGAGCGGGGTGCCACGGTCGGCAAGATGGCAATGGGCCTCCGGGTCGTCAGCAACGACGGCAAACGGATCAGCTTCATGAACGCCACAGGACGGTATTTCGCCAAGATCCTCTCGGCCATGATCTTCTGCATCGGCTTCATCATGATCGCCTTCACAGACCGCAAGCGCGGCCTGCACGACATGATCGCCAGCACCCTGGTCATCAAGACCCGCTAGAATCGGGCGGCTTGACCCCGGCCCGGAAAGCCCGTTTATTCCGGCCTTTCCGGGAGGTCTCATGGAAAAGTTCACGACGCTGAGCGGCGTTGCCGCGCCGCTGCCCATGGTCAATGTCGACACCGACATGATCATTCCGAAGCAGTTCCTGAAGACCATCAAGCGCACGGGCCTGAAGAACGGCCTGTTCTACGAGATGCGCTGGACGGCGGACGGCCAGAAGAAGGACTTCGTCCTCGACCAGCCGGCCTACCAGAACGCCAAGATCATCGTGGCGGGCCCCAACTTCGGCTGCGGCTCGAGCCGCGAGCATGCGCCCTGGGCGCTGCTCGACTTCGGCATCCGCTGCATCATCTCCGAGGACTTCGCCGACATCTTCTACAACAACTGCTTCAAGAACGGCATCCTGCCGATCAAGGTGCCGAAGGAGATCGTCGACAAGCTGATGGACGATGCGAGCCGCGGCTCGAACGCCATCATCGAGATCGACCTCGAGAAGCAGGAGATCAAGGGTCCGGACGGCGGCACCGTCCATTTCGACATCGATCCCTTCCGCAAGAAGTGCCTGATGGAAGGGCTCGACGATATCGGCCTCACCATGGAGAAGAAGTCGGCGATCGACGACTTCGAGCGCCGCCAGAGCGAGTCGCAGCCCTGGCTGCACGCCGCCTCCTGAACGCCACGCCTTAACGCCCGCACGGTGTCATCCCGAGCGCAGCGAGGGATCTTTCCACGGTCTGAGGAAGGGTCCCTCGCTGCGCTCGGGATGACAGCGGGTTTTTGAACTGCAAGCCATCAATCAACGGAAGACCTGACCATGGCGTCCAATCGCAATCTGCTCGTGCTGCCCGGCGACGGCATCGGCCCCGAGGTGATGAACGAAGTCCGCAAGATCATTGCCTGGATGGGCAAGAAGCGCGCGATCGGCTTCGACATCAAGGAAGACCTCGTGGGCGGCGCCGCGCTCGACAAGCACGGCGTGCCGCTGAGCGACGACGCCATGAAGGCCGCCCTCGAGGCCGATGCGGTGCTGTTCGGCTCGGTCGGCGGGCCGAAGTGGGACACGGCCGACTTCAGCAAGAAGCCCGAGCGCGGCCTGCTGCGGCTGCGCAAGGAGATGGACCTCTTCGCGAACCTGCGCCCGGCCAAGGTGTTCGACGCGCTGGTCGACGCTTCGTCGCTCAAGCCCGAGATCGTCAAGGGTCTCGACATCATGATCATCCGCGAACTGACCAGCGGCGTGTATTTCGGCGAGCCGCGCGGCCGCCACACCAACGCCGCCGGCGAGGTCGAGGCCTTCGACACGCAGCGCTACACCGCTCCCGAGATCCGCCGGGTCTGCGCCGTCGCCTTCGAGCTGGCCCGCAAGCGCAAGAACAAGGTCCTTTCCTCGGAGAAGGCCAACGTCATGCACACCGGCGTGCTGTGGCGCGAGGAGGCGACGAAGCTGCACAAGGAGAAGTACTCCGACGTGAAGCTCGATCACATGTATGCCGACGCGCTGGCCATGCAGCTGCTGCGCGCGCCCAAGGAGTTCGACGTGATCGTCACCGACAACCTGTTCGGCGACATCCTGTCGGACGAGGCCTCGATGCTGACCGGATCGCTCGGCCTCCTGCCGTCGGCCTCGCTCGGCGCGCCCGACGCGACCGGCCGCCGCAAGGCGCTGTACGAGCCGATCCACGGCAGCGCGCCCGACATCGCCGGCAAGGGCCTGGCCAATCCGATCGCCCAGACGCTCAGCTACGCGATGATGCTTCGCTACTCGTTCGACCTCGGCAAGGATGCCGACATGGTCGAGCTCGCGGTCGAGAACGTGCTGAAGGCGGGCTACCGCACCGGCGACCTGCTGGTGGGCAACACCGACGGCGTGAAGAAGGTCGGCACCCAGGAAATGGGCGACGCCATCGTCAAGGAACTCGACCGCCTCGCTTAACTCTTGTGCCTCCCCATTCAAATGGGGAGGTGTCGACGTCTTGCGTCGACGGAGGGGTCATGAGCCTGTCGGCGCCCATGACCCCATCGCCCCGTATGACGGGGCACTTACCCATTTGAATGGGGAAGAGATTGATGTCGCAAGGACTCTCATCACCGATCGACATTGACGGCGCGTTTGCTTCTTCGCGCAATCGCTAACGCAGGATCGAGCCCAGCACGCCGCGCAAGATGGCGCCACCGACGGTGGCGCCGATCGACGCTGCCTTGCCTTTGCCGAACACGGCCTTGGCCGCCTCGCGCGCCGCGACGGTCGCCATGCTGCGACCCGCCGCCTTGGCGACGGTGATGCCCACGGAGTCGCGCTGTCGGCCGGCCGGTGCCTTCCTGGGCTCCGGCGCAGCCGGCGGCGGCTGTGCCGTCTTGAGGCGCGGTTCGGGACGCGGCTCCGCCGTGCCAGGCGCTGGTTGCTCGGCCGACCGTGGCCCCCAGGGACCGCTGGTCGGCGGGACGGTCGGCGGCACGGATCCGTACTGGCCGCGGCGGCGCGGTGCGCCATCGGCCGGCGCCGTCCCGGTTGGGGCAGCCGCAACCCGGCCGGTCAGCACCTCATAGGCCGACTGGCGGTCGACCGCCGTGTCGTAGCGCCCGGCCAGCGGGCTCGCCGCCATCACCACGCTGCGCTCCTCCGCCGTGGCCGGCCCGATGCGGCCCTGCGGCGGCGCGATGAAGCAGCGTTCGACCGGGAACGGCACGCCTTTCGCATCGAGGAACGACAGCAGCGCCTCGCCGACCCCGAGTTCGGTGATGGCCTCCGCGGCATCGAAGGCCTTGTTGGGCCGGAAGGTCTCGGCCGCCACCTTCACCGCCCTCTGGTCGCGCGGTGTGAAGGCGCGCAGCGCATGCTGTACCCGGTTGCCCAACTGCCCCAGCACGGTCTCCGGCAGGTCGAGCGGGTTCTGGGTGATGAAGTAGACGCCGACGCCCTTGGAGCGGATAAGCCGCACGACCTGCTCGATGCGCGACAGCAGCGCCTTGGGCGCGTCGTCGAACAGGAGATGCGCCTCGTCGAAGAAGAACACGAACTTCGGCTTGTCGAGATCGCCCACCTCGGGCAGCGATTCGAACAGCTCCGACAAGAGCCACAGCAGGAAGGTCGCGTAGAGGCGTGGGCTCTGCATCAGCCGGTCGGCCGCCAGGATGTTGATGGCGCCGAAGCCGGCCGGATCGCAGCGGATCATGTCGGCAAGCACCAGGGCCGGCTCGCCGAAGAACCCCTCGCCGCCCTGCTGGCTGAGCGTCAGGAGCTGGCGCTGGATGGTGCCGACCGACTGCTTGCTGACATTGCCGAATTCCGTGGTGAGCGTGCCGGCATTCTCGGCGACCCATTGCAGGAGCGCCTGCAGGTCCTTGAAGTCCAGCAGCAGCAGGCCCTGCTGGTCGGCGATCCGGAAGACGATGTTGAGCACGCCTTCCTGCGTCTCGTTGAGCTGCAGCAGCCGGGCCATCAGGACCGGCCCCACTTCGCTCACCGTGGTGCGGATCGGATGGCCCTTCTCGCCGAACAGATCCCAGAAGATCGTCGGAAAGGCGCGGCCGGCATAGCCGTCGATGCCGAGCTGCTTCGCCCGCTCGAGCGCCCGCGGATTGTTGCCGCCCGCCTGGCTGACGCCCGACAGATCGCCCTTCACGTCGGCCATGAAGACCGGCACACCGTAGGCCGAGAAGCCTTCGGCGATGGTCTGCAGGGTCACGGTCTTGCCCGTTCCCGTCGCGCCGGCGATCAGGCCGTGACGGTTGGCATACTTGAGCAGGAGATACTGGTCGGCATCGCTTGCTCCTACGAAGATCGCGTCGTCGCTCATGCCGTCTCCCCTGCACCGGCGTGGACTTTAGCCAAAGCGGCCGGTGCATAGTAGGTTAGACGCATGTCCCTCCCCCGTCTCGCCCTGGCCGTCATCGGCGACGAAATCGGCCCGACCCTCGACGAGATGATCTCCTTCTGCACCGAACACGAGGTGCGGCGCCTCGACATGCGTACCGTGGAAGGCCGGAACCTGCTCGGCCTGTCGCTGGCCGAAGGCACCGCCATCGCCCGCCGTATCGAGCAGGCGGGTCTCGTGGTGCCGACCTTCGTCTCGCCGCTGCTGAAATGGCCCGCCCCCGGCAAGGACAGCGACGGCGGCAAGGTCGACTTCGCCTTCGATCCGGCCGACTGCCCCGCCGACGATCCACTGGTGCATGCCTTCGACATGGCGACCGTGTTCGGCGCCGAGAAGATCCGCGTCTTCAGCCACCTGCGCTATCCCGGCTACAGCCCGTCCGATCTCTTCGGCCGCTTCGAGCGGCTGGCCGACCTCGGTGCCACCTATTCGATCAACGTCGAGGTCGAGAACGAGCCGGTCTGCAACATCGGCTCGGTCGGCGAACTCGCCGAATTCTTCACGTCCATGGAAGAGGCCATGGCTCCCGGTCCGTTGCCGGTCCAGCTGCGCCCGCTGATCGACATCGGCAACGCCTGGGCGATGGGCGCACCGCCGACCGACGAAGAGATTGCGTCCCTGGCCCCGCTGGTCGACCTCATCCATCTCAAGGACCGCGACACGGCCGCCAACCGGACCGTGCCCCTGGGCGACGGCAACGTGCCCTGGGCAGCGGAGCTCACGCGGCTCCTGACGGCGGCAGCCGGGGCGCCCCGTCCGGTCGAACAGATCCTCGCCAGTATCGAGACGCACTGCCCGCAGGACGGCCGCAACGCGACCGCCCGCTCCGTCGCCGCGCTGCGCCGCATCGCTGCCGAGATCGGCGTCGAGGTGGTTTAACAGCGCGCTCCAATGAGGCGTCAAGCCGGCGTGATGACGAAGCCGGCGCGGGGAAAGTGGACCACCACGTCGCCGACCCGTTCATCGTGGCGCCCGATCGAGACGCGGTCGGTCGTCAGCCCGACCAGCACGCCGCTCACCGGCACCTTGCCGGTATCGTCGGGCGTGACGCTGATCGTCTGGCCGGCTCTCAGGCCGCTGGGATCGTCGCGATCGACGGTCGTCGCCTCGGGCGTCGCGGCCTTTGCGATGGCGATTGCATCGGCGGCACCGATCTCGGTCGGCTTGCCGCTGCCGACGGCCTTCATGCGCTCCGACCAGGCCGCGATCAGGGGCAGCCGGTCGAGCGGCGGGACCGGCTTTCCGCCACCCAGCCGCTCCCTGATGAACCACACCGGATTGTACAGCGCGCAGTCGGCCAGGCACGGCGCGTCGCCCAGCAGGTAGGGCCGGCCATCGGCCAGCATCTGCTCGGCGATGACGAGCTGGGCGTAGGTCTGCTGCAGCGCCATCGGCGCGGCAGCCTTCAACGCCGCCGCATCGAACGAGCGACCGGTAAAGGCGCTGCGGTCCTTGAGGAAAGCCTCCGGCAGCTTGTCGCCGAGGGCGCCCATCACGACGCCGACCGCCGCCCAGAAGATGTTGCGGTCGATCCACATGGCGAGCGCCCGCGCCTCGCCCTCCCGGCCCCTGGGCAGGAGCGGCGGCGACGGCGCCCGCTTCTCGATCTCCAGCATGATCAGTTGCGTGTCGCAGTAGACGTCGGCGCCGACCTGCATCACCGGCGTCTTTCGGTAGCCGCCGGTCAACGGCATCAGGTCGGGCTTTGGCAGCATGTTCGGGATCACGACCGACTTCCAGGCGGCCTGCTTGACGCCGAAGGCGACCCGCACCTTCTCCGAGAAGGGCGAGTTCGGATAGTGATGCAGGATCATGTCGCTCATGAGCGCAAGGCCTCGATGTTGGCGGCATAGCGATCCGGACCGCCGGCGAACACGGCGGTGCCGGCGACCAGCACGTCGGCACCGGCCGCGATGCAGCGCTTCGCCGTCTCGACGTTGACGCCGCCGTCCACCTCGAGGTCGATCGGCTTGCCCAGCGCGTCGATCGCCTTGCGCAGGGCGGCGATCTTGGCGAGCTGGCTCTCGATGAAGGCCTGTCCGCCGAAGCCGGGATTGACGCTCATCACCAGCACGAGGTCGAGATCGCCCAGCACATGCTCGATGGCGGCCAGCGGCGTCGCCGGATTGAGCACGGCGCCCGCCCTGCGTCCGAACCCCTTGATGAGCTGGATGGTGCGATGGACGTGCGGTCCGGCCTCGGGATGGAAGGAGATCACGTCGGCGCCGGCATCGACATAGGCCGGTACCAGCGGATCGACCGGCGAGATCATGAGGTGGACGTCGAACGGCTGTTTGCTGTGCTTGCGCAGCGCCTTCACGACCATCGGCCCGATCGTCAGGTTGGGCACGAAATGCCCGTCCATAACGTCGACATGGATCCAGTCGGCGCCGGCTTCGGTGATCGCCTCGACCTCGCGGCCGAGTGCGGCGAAATCTGCCGACAGGATGGAGGGAGCGATGCGGACGGGCTGTTGCGGCATGTATTACCTTTGGAGGGAGGCCTCAGGTGCCAGGACGGGTCGGGGCTTCCCAGCCCTTGCGGCGGAAGGGGTTGGCCGGGAACGAACCCAGCATCTTCAGCTCCTCGGAGAAGAAGCCCAGCTCCTCCAACGCCAGCAGGACGTTGCGCTGCTCGGGATGGCCCTCGACCTCGGCATAGAACAGCGCCTGCTCGAAGCGCGCGCCGGACAGGTAGCTTTCCAGCTTCACCATGTTGACGCCGTTGGTCGCGAACCCGCCCAGCGCCTTGTAGAGCGCCGCCGGGCGGCTCTTCACCCTGAACAGGAAGGCCGTCATGCACTGCACGGTGCGCCAGTCGGGATGGACCTCCTCGCGCGAGAAGACCAGCATGCGCGTGGTGTTGTGGTCGGCATCCTCGATGTTCTTCGCCAGCACCTTGAGATCGTAAATGCGGGCGGCCAGCGACGAGGCGATCGCGCCGACGCTGGCGTCGCCGATGTCGGCGATCTCGCGGGCGGCGCCGGCGGTATCGGCATGGACCACCGGCTGCAGCCGGTGCTTCTTCAGGAAGTTGCGGCACTGGGCGAGCGCCTGGACATGGCTCTTGACCGTCCGGATCGACTTCAGCGAGGCGCCCGGCAGGGCCACGAGGCAGTGCTCGACCCGCTGGAAGTGCTCGGCCACGATCTTCAGCTTCGTGTGCGGCAGCAGGCTGTGCAGGTCGGCGACGCGGCCGGCGATCGAATTCTCGACCGGAATGATCGCCAGCTCCGCCTTGCCGGCCTGGACGGCGCCCATGGCGGCGTCGAAGGTCGGGCACGGCAGCGTCGTCATGTAGGGAAAGGCCGCCCGGCAGGCCATGTCGGAATTGGCACCGGGTTCGCCCTGGAAGGCGATGATGTTGCTGGCGACGGCCTTGCCCTGCTGTTTCGCGCCCCGACCTTTTGCCATTTGCCGAACTCTCCCGTGCCACGATCCGAGGCCATCGATAGGCGAAAAACCTCGTAATATCCGGCACTTGCGACGTTCCGCCGCGCGATCCTCCGGACGTGATGGAATACTACTGGCGGCCGTCCGGGCATGCTACAGCAGCGTCCGTAGAATTCGCCGCTTCGGGATTTGACATGGCCAGTTTCAACACGATCGCAGGCTGCGTTTTGGCTTCCGCCCTCTTCGCGATGGTGGTCGGCAAGGTTTCCAATGCCGTCGTGCATCCGCACAAGCTGGACAAGCCGGCAATCGCCGTCGCTGACGAGGCGCCGACGCAGACGGCCGCCGCGCCGGCCGCCGTCGATATTCCGCCGATCGGTCCGAAGCTCGCCGGCGCCAATGTCGAGGCGGGCAAGGCCCTGTTCCAGAAGCAGTGCTTCTCCTGCCACACGATCGACAAGGGTGGCGCCAACAAGGTCGGCCCGAACCTCTGGGGCATCGTCAACCGTCCGAAGGCGAGCCATGCCGGCTTCTCCTACTCCCCGCCGCTGACTGCCAAGGGCGGCAACTGGACCTACGAGGACATCGACCACATGATCTTCAAGCCGACCGCCTATGTGCGCGGCACGAAGATGGCGTTTGCCGGCCTTCCGAAGGAACAGGATCGCGCCGACATCATCGCCTACATGCGCACCATGGCGGACACGCCGGCGCCGCTGCCCTAGGTGGTTCCCGCGAACCTCGTTGCGCTGGCCCACCGGCTGGCCGACGCCGCCCGCCCGATCGCGGCCCGCTATTTCCGCACCGGCGTCACGGTCGACGACAAGTCGGACCTCAGCCCCGTCACCATCGCCGACCGCGAAGCGGAGACGGCGATGCGCGAGCTGCTGACGCGCGAGGTGCCCGACCATGGCGTGTTCGGCGAGGAGCATGGCGCGGTCCGCACCGATGCGGAGTATGTCTGGGTGCTTGATCCGATCGACGGCACCAAGGCCTTCATCACCGGCCTGCCCCTGTTCGGCACGCTGATCGGCCTGTTCCACCGCGGCAAGCCCGTGCTCGGCATCATCGACCAGCCGATCCTGCAGGAGCGCTGGCTGGGCGTCGCCGGCGAGCGTTCGACCCTGAACGGCAAGCCGATCTCGGTGCGCGCCTGCGCGGGCATCGCCAACGCCTACATGTATTCGACCGCGCCCTCCATGTTCTCCGGCGGCCACGCCCGTCCACACCAGGCGCTTACTGAGAAGGTGAAGCTCTTCCGCTGGGGCGGCGACTGCTATGCCTACGGGCTGCTAGCGTCCGGTCATGTTGATCTCGTCGTCGAGGCCGACCTCAAGCTCTACGACTACGCTGCCCTGATCCCCGTCATCACCGGCGCCGGCGGCACGATCACCGACTGGAAGGGCAAGGCGCTCGACATGCACTCGGACGGCGCCGTCGTCGCCGCTGGCGATCCCACCGTTCACCGCGCCGCGCTGGACATCCTCTCCGCATAGGTCGCGCGGTCGACATCGTACCAGACGATGTCGGTGAAGCCCTTGTAGTCGACCCGCTTGCGATAGCGGAGGCCGAGCCTCTCCATCACCGAGCGTGACGCGCGGTTCTCTTCCAGGGTGATCGCGAAGATCGAGTCGAGTTCCAGCGTGTCGAATCCATAGGCGAGGGCCGCGCGCGCCGCTTCCGTCGCATAGCCCTTGCCCCAGGCATCGGGATGCAGCGACCACAGCACCTCGACCCCGTCGAACTGCTCGATGAAGTTCAGTCCGGCATGGCCGATCAGCCGCCCCTCGCTGAACACACCCCAGGGGGCCAGGCGGCGTTCCTGCCAGGACACCGCGAAGCGCTCGATCGTGGCATGCGCTGCCGCCACGAAATCGCCTTCCTGCGCCTTGCCCGGTGCCGGCGGCAGCCACCTCGCCACCTCGGGATGGAAGCGCATGGCGGCGTAGTCTTCGGCATCGGCCGGCAGCAGGGGCCGAAGCGAAAGGCGCTCGGTGGTCACGATCGTCATCGTGGCGGCACTTTACACAACTTTACCGGCGCGAGACGGGCGCGAAACCGGGACGCTCCATCTTGGCTTCACGGGGTTAGCACCCGAAACAGAGGAGACAGACATGACGAACCTCAGCCTCAAGACGGCAGTGGCCGCCCTTCTCGCGGGCAGCCTCGCGGCGACCGCCGGCATGCCGGCCTTTGCCCGGGCGGATGGCGGGTCGGTCGATCCGGCCAAGTTCCAGCAGCACATCGAGAAGCGCGTGGACAAGGCGCTGAACGGCACCGACGCGACGCAGGACCAGAAAAAGCAGATCATCGGCATCCTGCAGGCCGCCTTCGCCGACATGAAGCCGCTGCACGCGCAGCGCGCCGAGAATCGCAAGGCGATGCGCGCGGCACTCGAGGCCCCGACCATCGACCCGACGAAGATCGAGCAGATCCGCGCCGAGCAGATGAAGATCGCGGACGAAGGCTCGAAGCGCTTCACCAAGGCGCTGACCGATGCCGGCAACGTGCTGAACGCCAGCCAGCGCCAGGCCTTCTTCAAGACCTGGGGCGACGGCAACTGGGGCGACCACAAGCACGGGCCCAAGAAGGGTTGAGCCCGGCGGCTGACGCCAAGAGTTGACGAAAGATGACATCGGGACCGCGCCGGTCCGATACTGAGCCGATGGCCGAGCGCATCCTGATGATCGACGACGACGACCGCCTCGCCGGGATGGTTTCGGACTATCTCGGCGGGGCGGGCTTTCGCGTGACCGTTGCCGGCACCGGCCGCGACGGCGAGTCCCGGCTCAGGCGCGAGACCTTCGACGCGGTCATCCTCGACCTGATGCTGCCCGACGCCGACGGGCTCGATCTCTGCCGCCGCCTGCGCGGCAGCAGCGACGTGCCGATCCTGATGCTGACCGCGCGCGGCGAGCCGATGGACCGGGTCGTCGGCCTCGAGCTGGGCGCCGACGACTATCTCGCCAAGCCGTTCGAGCCGCGCGAGCTGCAGGCCCGCCTGCGCGCCATCCTGCGCCGCAAGGGCAGCGCCGCGCCGAAGTCCGAGGTGATGCGCTTCGGCCGCCTCGCGATCGACAAGGGCGCGCGCGTCGTGCGGGTCGACGGCGAGGAGCGCCCCATCACCTCCTACCAGTTCGCGCTCCTGCTGGCGCTGGCCGAGCGGGCCGGCCGCGTCCTGTCGCGCGACGCGCTGATGGACCTGCTGAAGGGCGAGAAGCTCGAGGCCTTCGACCGTTCGGTCGACGTCCATGTCAGCCGCATCCGCGCCGCCATCGAGGACGACCCGAAGAAGCCGCGCCGCATCCTCACCCTGCGCGGCACGGGTTACGTCTTCGCCAAGGACCAGGATCGATAAGTCGTGCAGCGCCTCTACCTGCAGTTCTATGCCACCATCCTCGTCGTGCTGGCGGTATTCGTCGGCGCAGCGGTGCTGCTGTGGCGGGTGGCCGACGACGACAATCGGACGCCGCAATATCTCGACGTCGCGGCCGAACTGACGGGCGCGCTGCTGCCGGATGCGACGGCGCCGCACCTCGAACAGCAGCGCGCGATCGAGGGACTGCAGCGCAAGCTGCGCTTCGACATCGCGCTCTACGAGCCCCGCGGCGACATGATCGCCATGGCCGGAAAGCCGCCGCCGCGCTTCGATCCCAACCGCGCACGTACCGGCTGGCGGCGCGGGCCCGGCGGGCCGAACTTCGTCCTGCAGCTGCCGGACGGCCGCTGGCTGGTGGCGCGCCAGGTACGCGAACGGCCCAACCCGATCTTCTGGATCGCCGCCGCGCTTGGCGCGGTGGCCATCGCCGTGGCCATCGCGGCTTTTCCCGTGGTGCGCGGCCTCGGCCGGCGGCTGGAGCGGCTCAAGGCCGGCGTCGACCGGCTGGGCGGCGGCGATCTCGGCGCCCGCGTGAAGGTCGAGGGTCGCGACGAGCTGGCGGCGCTGGCCGCGAGCTTCAACCGTTCGGCCGAACGCATCGAGGCACTGGTCGCGGCCCACCGCCTGCTGCTGGCCAATGCCAGCCACGAATTGCGCACGCCGCTCACCCGCATCTCGGTCGCCGCTTCCCTGCTGGGCGAGGCCGCCGATCCGAAGACACGGGAATCGCTGAAGCGCGACGTGGCCGAGCTCGACGAGCTGATCGAGCAGATCCTGCTGGCGAGCCGGCTCGAGGCGCTGCCCACCCTGGAGCAGCGCGAACCGGTCGACCTGCTGGCGCTCGCCGCCGAGGAAGCCTCGCACTACGACGTCGAGGTGGACGGCGAGCCGGTAACCGTCTCCGGCGACCGCACCCTGCTGCGCCGACTGGTGCGCAACCTCGTCGAGAATGCCCAGCGCTACGGCGGCGGCACGCCGATCGAGGTTTCGGTGATGCGCGAATCCGGTCGCGCCGTACTCGACGTCGTCGACCATGGTCCGGGCGTGCCCGAAGCCGAACGCCAGCGCATCTTCGAGCCCTTCTACCGCCTGGCCGGCGCCGCCGAAAGCGGCCGTGGCAGCGGCCTCGGCCTCGCCCTCGTCCTCGACATCGCCCGCCGCCACGGCGGCGACGCGGTTTGCCTTGCGGCAGGGGGCGGCGGCAGCCGCTTCAGGGTGGAGTTGCCGGTGGCGTAAATGCCATCGGCGGCAGGGGATTTCCGAGATCGTCGGCACGCCGCCTCAGGCGGGAAACTCTCCCACGCCCCAGTCCGACAGGTCGTAGGCAGAGCCATGCACAGTGCCCATACCCGTCGTCCACGTCATCTTCCGGCTGAGCACGTCCGCCGCGTACTGCGGTCGGCTATTCTCGGCGACCACCTCGGCAATCACGGCACGAATGTCGCGCTCGTGTGCGGGTGGATTCTGTTCCAGGCGCCGGCGGATCGAGCGCTCCTCCTGATCGCTGTTGATACCACCGTTCTGTACCGCCACGTCGAAGCACAGACCGAAGCCCAACTCACTGACCAGACCGAAGCGATCGACGTCACGCCGCGCGATCGAGAAATACTTCTCCACGCTCTGCAACTGAAGAGCCTGTACGTCGGCAAAGCTGCCGAGGCGCGCGAAGGCTTCGGCCCACGGCGGGTCGACTTTGTACCGGTTCGCGCCAAACGATATCTGGTTTGCAAAGTCTTCCTGTTCCTGCGGCGTGCCGTGAATGACAGCCAGCAGCCGCGGCAGGAGTATCCCAAACGCCTGTTCTAGCAGCGCGAGGTTTCTCGTCTCCAAAGTACGCAACAACCGACCCAACTCGCCGTGCTTGAGTGTGAAACCTATGATCCCCCAGGTTAGCCAGGCGCCGTCGAAGTTGCCGACGATCTTGCCAAAGCCGGTCCCCTCGAAGGACGCCGTCACCTGCAGTGCACGGACGGCGCTTGACGGCACCGGCCGCCCGGTAATGGCCGTCCAGTCCCCAAATAGGACAACGCCGTCCTGTGATCGTCCCTGTTGCGCCTGCCAACTGCGGACCGCCCGATCCGTATCGCCACCGAAAATCCCATCCACCGTACCGACAGGACATCCAGCTGCAGTAAGCCCTTCCTGCAGGGTCTTAACCAGTTCACCGCTGACGCGAATGTTGCCGCCGATCGATTTTCTCAAGAGTACGCGCGTCATGAACTCCCTCCGCGATCTTGGCTAGGAACAACGGCAAGATAATCGAACTCGGACGTGGTCCAATCGAGCCACAACACTTTAGCGATAAATAACATTGCGCATGACAACCCGCCAAGCAAGCATCAGAGTACCAGCTCAGGTTGCCGCCGCATTCGAGGCACGTACGGGCCAGACAGGACAATCGGAGGACTCATGCCCAATCTGACACCCAACTTCACGCTTGAAGAACTGGTTGCATCCGACACTGCGGCAAGGCTCGGAATCGACAACACGCCAACGTCTCAGGTGCTAGCGGAACTGAAGCATACCGCAGCACTTCTGGAGCAGATTCGCACGCTACTCGGTGGCCTGCCGGTACGAGTGAGCAGCGGCTACCGCTGCCTGGCCCTCAACCGTGCGCTGCGCAGCGCCGACAGCAGCGCACATGTGCTTGGCCAAGCCGCCGACTTCGTGGTGCCGGGCTTCGGGTCGCCTCTCGCGGTATGCCGTGCCTTGGCTCAGCATCAAGCGACTCTGCAGTTCGACCAGCTGATTCACGAATTCGGATCGTGGGTACATATCGGCCGGCGCACCCAGTCGCCGCGAGGTGACCTCCTGACGATCAACAGCAGCGGGACATATAGCGGCTTGTTCTGACCACCACGGTGAGCACGGAGGTCGGTGCGGGCGCGGCGGACTCCCAGACATTGTACCAACACAGAGCGAGTTTGTAGCCGGACTCGGCCCGCTCATTAATGACGTCCGAGCATATGAGTCCGGTGGGCGCGAGCCAGGCGGCAGCACATCTTTGAACCCTCTGCCCCCCGGTCGGCGGCGCCGAGATCAGCCAGTAACGGCCTCGGCATGGCACGGGGGCGGCTATCCTGAGATATCTCAGTTACTTGGAGGCTGTACGGCGAAGTACATGATCAGGTCCGACGACGGTCGGCCGCCTCCAAGCTTTTGCAAAGTCTGCGGCCCCAAGACACCATCTTCCAGTATGCCCTGCGATTTCTGAAACGTCTTGATTGCGTCAACAAGCTCCTTGGACGCTACTAGCCTGTTCTGAAGGGGATCGAACACGACAGCCTTCTCCGGGTCAGCAGCCAATGCTTTCGCTGCGGAACGGAGTGTCAGTTCAAAGGTGTCTTGGGAACGACTTACCTGAAATGCCTCATTGAACAATACTGTTGCTTCTGCCGTGTTGCCCTTTTTCTCTAAGTCGACTCCCGCCTTCTTAAGCCAATCTGCATCCTCGTATCTCGCAACAAACAGTTCGATCGGTTCGTCCGCTGGAAAACAGGTCTCGGCACTTGACTGACGATAGTACCCAGAAATTGAGATTCGTGCATAGATCTGCGCCCCTTGGGGGCAGCTCAATTTTGAGGGCGATCTGGAAGAAGTGTGCATTGCGACCGCAAGGCAGGCGTCGTTGTAGTTTGGGCAGTTGATCCGAGAGTAAATGGCCGCATTCAGTGGCTTGTTTGAAGAGCGGTCCTTCACGATCACCCGCACCTCTACAACGGTTGGGGCTGGTGGTGACGCCTGTGCGTAAGCCGGTGCACCTTGTGCGGCCAACCCGAGCGTCGCCAACAAGCACATGCTATGGGAAACTTTCCGCATCATTGCCTCCGTCGATGCATCTTCACCGGCTTCTTTCGGTCGCCATGCCGCTAAATCGATGTCACGGGCCTAGAGCCGGCCGCGAGAGCTGATATGCCTTCCACAGCGAGCCAAGGAATACCAGCACACCACCAACTACGAGAATCACGATGAGTACGAGCCAATTGAACAGCAAGAAACTCTCAACCCCCCCAGTGATCATGCGAACCGCGGTCGCGCCCTTAAATCCCACACCAAAGCGAACGTCACAGCTGTCTCGGCGTCCCACGACGACGAAGAACTTGCTGCCCGGCATTAGCGAGGGCACTCCTATGGCCCCTCCTTGAACACCATCCTCCAGCGTCCATTCGGTACCACCGGGCTTGATACTTGTCGTGCATTCAGGTCCGGCAAGCACGTTAACGGTCAGAGTTGTTATTTGCTTGGCGCGAGACAAGTTCGTGATCTCAAACTTTGTTTCGAGCCCCGAACTCGTAGTCGATGTGTAGACAACAGGGACGGTTGTCAGATCAACGACGAGCTGCCCAATCGCCCAGCTAATTATGGCAACTGCAATGCCGCAGAGATATGTAAGCCGCTCGACCACAAAACCTCCCTATCGCTCGGGCACGCTGCAGTTAGCTCCATCATCTTCGCGGCTACAGACGCTGTCTTTCTGAACTTGGACCAGCGGTGATAGACGACGCGTTTCAGTCTTCTGCGGATCGCAGGGATCGCTATAGCTTTATGGTTATCGTGAACAAGCCATCATCTTGCTTTTCGATTGTTATACGTTTTGGATTACTCCCCATCCAAACAGTCACCCTGGCCCCAACCAGCGCCGCAGGAACATTCCTTACAACCTCGTCCATGCCGTCCTCCTTATCAAACTATGGAGCCGCGCCCATTAGCTGCTTGTCTTGGAGTGCCACCTTGCGGCTGGCCTCGTAGTCGGCACCTGCGACATCATCAAGGAACCTGCCTGGAGGAATACCTTGGGGCGGGTATCTCTTAACAAGCCAGTCATTGAGCTTCTTAAAGCGATTCACAGACAGCTTTCCTCTTTCGTCAGGCCTAAGCCAAGCATCGAGCTGCTTGGAACTAGCAGACGCTGAGAACGTCGCGGCGTTTGCATTCACAATCTGCGCAACAACCTTTGTCTTGGTGGCGACAGCCGTTGCCGCCCTGCCGGACGCAAATTGATTGTCAATCTGCATATCGGCGTTGAGCGCTTCTGTGGGAACGAGCGTGTTATCGACCTGAAAGCCTGCGAACATGCCAACCGCGTCGCCGTCTGCTTTTCCGCCCTTCTCACCCGTCGGCGGAACAATGGTCGCAACCGTGCGGTTGAGGCCGAAGTTCACTTCCAGTGGCGGCGTATTGCCACTCGTACGGATGGCGAGATTGACACCGTCACGCTCGACAAAGACCAATGTCTGTCCGCAGCCGACAACAACTATCGCAGAACAGCTGACTAGGAATAGACTCAGAAGGCGACGAGGGCTCACCAAGCGCTTAGTCACGGAGCACCTCCCGTCTCGGCAACTCGTGTAACCTGGATGGCGCCCTTCGTCTTCTTGAAGCAGTCAAAGAAGTCTTTGACAGGCTTTGGATCGTCGTCTTTCAAGGTCTTCGCAAACTCCTCAGCCGCTTTTCCGGTAGCTATGGATTCTGTAAAGCGCTTGATAGTGACGCCCTTCACCAGCAGACTCGAACAGGCAATTGAAGTCATAGCCTCGCGCTTCGGATCCGTCGGATCTTCCTGAACACTGCGCGGAATGACTGTCGCAAACGTGCGATCGTAACCGACGACTATCGATCCGCTATTCAGTTCTGGCGTGACTGCCGCGTTGACGCCAACGACAGTGCGGCTACCTAGGTAAAGTTGGTTCGGCTCGCATCCTGTGAGCACAGATACTATGCCCGCAGACAAAAGTGCCGGATAGAACGCTAACTGCATAGGCCTTGCTCCGCGATTTGGACCAGTTCGATCTGGGATGGTTCATCGGGCGTCAGTATCAGCCGCCGATTGATGGTCTCGTCTCTCAAGACTTCGCTAAGAAGGGCGTTCTCGGAAAAGCCAAGCATGACGCCGATTGTCCGACGGTTAAGATCGAGCGCGAGGCCGCTAGTCCGGCGAACAACCGCAATGGGCCGGAGCCCCTCCATCGAGATCCCGAAACTGTACTTCCCAGCACGCGGAGCGGCGGTGCAGTCCGGAATCAGCGCGAGCGTCCAAGAATAGCCGATCGTGATGCCGGCGTCGGAGTCGCTTCGCAGGGCAACTCCGTATGTCTCTGTACGAACGACGCGAGCGCCCTTGGCCTGGATGACCTCGGACGACGCAAAGCCAATACCGTTCACGGAGCATGCGGGCAGCATCAGCATGCTTCCAACAAGGAATGTCGAGGCACAAAGCAGCCGGGCAATTGGGTTGTCATCCCTCGAGGCCCACGACGGTCGGCTGGATCGCACTCAGGAAGCCTGAACGCCCGAACGATTTGGAGATCGATATCGCGTCATCGCTCTCGCCAGCATGCTGCCTCCCCCGAAGCGCAAAAGCTATGGTTGAACTATGTGGTGATTGCGCACGCGAGTCAAATACACGCGCATGATTCCTGCAGATTAATTGTTGGGAGTCGGAGCAATCGGAGACCAAGTTTGGCCTCCTGTTTCGCCTCGCGGGCGCACGCCCGCCACTGTCTGGGATGACCGCTGCCCCGAGGGCGGTCTAAGGTGCGGTGAACAACCGTTTACCGAGGAACCGGCGCCATGGATTTCAACATTCCCGCGGACATCGCGGCCTATCTGGTCGAGCTCGATGCGTTCATCGAGCGCGAGATCCGGCCGCTGGAGCGCGAGAACGACAATATCCGGTTCTTCGACCATCGCCGCGAGCATGCGCGTACCGACTGGGACAATGACGGCCAGCCGCGGCACGAATGGGAGGAGCTGCTGGCCGAGATGAAGCGCCGGGCGGACAAGGCCGGCCATCTGCGCTTCGGCCTGCCCAAGGCGCTGGGCGGCAAGGAGGGCTCCAACCTCGCCATGGCGATCATCCGCGAGCACCTGGCGCACAAGGGGCTCGGCCTGCACAACGACCTGCAGAACGAGAGCTCGATCGTCGGCAACTTCCCCGTCGCCCTGCTGCTGCACCGGTTCGGCACGCAGGAGCAGAAGGACCGCTATATCGAGGGCATGTTCAAGGGCACGGAGCGCATCGGCTTTGGCCTCACCGAGCCGCTGCACGGTTCCGACGCGACGTTCATGGAGACGACGGCGACGAAGCAGGGTTCCGACTGGGTGATCAACGGCATGAAACGGTTCAACACCGGCATGCACACCGCGACCGTCGACCTCGTCTTCGCGCGCACCTCGGGCAAGGCCGGCGACGCCCGCGGCATCTCGGCCTTCCTGGTGCCGGTCAAGACCCCGGGCTTCAAGATCGAATACATGTGGTGGACGTTCAACATGCCGTCCGACCATGCCGAGGTCTCGCTGACGAACGTCACCGTGCCGGGTTCGACCATGCTCGGCGAGGAAGGCCGCGGCCTCGACGTGGCGCAGACCTTCGTGCACGAGAACCGCATCCGCCAGGCCGCCTCGAGCCTCGGCGCGGCGCAGTACTGCATCGACATGTCGGTGGCCTATGCGAAGAACCGCAAGGTGTTCGGCAAGGCGCTGGCGACCAACCAGGCGATCCAGTTCCCGCTGGCGGAGCTGCACACCGAGGCCGAGATGACGCGCGGCCTGGTGCGCAAGACGGCATGGCATCTCGACCGCGAGCATCACATGAACGTCAGCGAATGGGTCGCGATGTCGAACTACCGCGCCAACCGGCTGGTGTGCGACGCCGCCGACCGCGCCATGCAGGTCCATGGCGGCGTCGGCTACTCGCGCCATACGCCGTTCGAGCACATCTACCGCCACCACCGCCGCTACCGCATCACCGAGGGCTCGGAGGAGATCCAGATCCGCCGCGTCGCCGGCGCCCTGTTCGGCTTCTGGGGCGCCCAGAAGACGGCGACGGCGGCGAAGTCCTGAGCTCCGCCCATCAGCTCGATTGCTCCTCTCCCCCGCCGCACGGGCGGAGAGGACTGAGGACCGCGTGAAAGCCGAGCGCCGCTACACCGGCGACCTCATCATGGTCGGCACGACGATGCTGATGGGGTCGAGCTATCCCTTCGCCAAGGACGTGCTGCAGGTCATGAGCCCGCTGCTCTACAGCGGCTCGCGATACCTAGTCGCCAGCCTCTTCCTGTTCGCCGCCATGGCCGTGATGCGCCGGCCGCTCGGGCTGGCGCCGCGCGACTGGCTGCCGCTGTTCCTGCTGTCGCTGATCGGCGTCACGCTGTTCCAGGCCTGCTGGGGTCTTGCGATGACGTACACGGCCCCGAGCGTCGGATCGATCGTCATGACCACGACCACCGCCTTCTCGGCGATCCTCGCCTGGTTCGGCGGGCGGCGGCTGCCGGCGCTGGGCTGGGCCGGCATCGGGCTGGCCTTCGCCGGCGTGGTGCTGGTGGTGAACAACAGCCTGACGGCGGTCACGCTGTCGTTCGGCAGCCTCGGCGGCACGCTGCTCTGGATGCTCGCGGCCTTCGCCTGGGCCCTCTATGTCGAGCGCTGCGCACCCTACAATCTGCGGCTGGGCGCGCTGCCGGTCATGGCCTGGACCACCCTGTTCGGCTCCCTCGTGCTGGTGCCGGTCGCCCTGCTCTTCGAGTCGCTGGGCCAGTTCGCCCGGCTCGACGACCGGCTGCTGGGCTTCTGGCTCTACACCGCCATCTTCCCGGTCGGCGTCGCCTTCCTCGGCCTGACGGCCGGGCTCGACCGGCTGGGGGTCAGCCGGGTCATGGTCTACATGTACCTGATCCCGATCGCCGGCGTCGGCCTGTCGGCCGCCTTCTTCGGCGATCCGCTGACCGCGGCCCGCGTGCTGGGCGGGCTGGTCGTGCTGGCCGGCGTCATTCTGACGCGTGTGGCGCTCGACCGGGCCGCCCGCGTTCCTGTATGAACCTCCTCATGGCCACGCCCCCCACCCCCTTGACGACGCCCGGCAGCGGCGGACGCCGTGCGTCCGTGGACCGCGCGACCAAAGAAACCCGCATCTCCGCCGCCATCAACCTGGACGGCACCGGCGTCTACGACATCAAGACCGGGATCGGCTTCCTCGACCACATGCTGGAGCAGCTCTCCCGCCACAGCCTGATCGACATCACGCTGCGCGCCGAGGGCGACCTGCACATCGACTATCACCACACGACGGAAGACACCGGCATCGTGCTGGGCGAGTGCCTGTCCAGGGCGCTGGGCGACCGCAAGGGCATCCGCCGCTATGGCAGCGCCACGATCCCGATGGACGAGACGCTGACCGAGGTGGCGCTCGACGTGTCGAACCGCCCGTACCTGATCTGGAAGGTGAACTTCACCCGCGACAAGCTCGGCACCATGGACACCGAGCTGTTCAAGGAGTGGTTCCAGGCCTTCGCCCAGCTCGGCGGCCTGACGCTGCACGTGTGGAACCACTACGGCGAGAACAACCACCACATCGTCGAAACCTGCTTCAAGGGCATCGCCCGGGCGTTGCGCGTCGCGGTCGAGATCGACCCGCGCCAGACGACGGCCGTGCCCAGCACCAAGGGCGTGCTCTAGGCTCCAGCATGACCGTTGCCGCATGACCGTTGCCATCGTCGACTACGGGTCGGGCAACCTGCGCTCCGCCGCCAAGGCCTTTGAACGGGCCGCGCGCGAGGCCGGGACCGACGACCGCGTGCTGGTCACCTCCTCGCCTGCCGAGGTCGCCGCCGCCGATCGCATCGTGCTGCCGGGCGTCGGCGCCTTCGCCGACTGCCGCGCCGGTCTCTACGCGGTGCCGGGCATGGTCGATACGCTGCAGCGCGAGGTCATCGAGCGCGGCAAGCCGTTCCTCGGCATCTGTGTCGGCATGCAGCTCATGGCGACGCGCGGCGTCGAGTACGGCATCCATGCCGGGCTGGACTGGATCGCGGGCGACGTGGTGCGCATCGAACCCGGCACCGACCATCTCAAGATCCCGCACATGGGCTGGAACGAGCTGACGGATCTCAAGCCGCACGCCCTGCTCGCGGGGATCGCGCCGCGCGCACATGCCTATTTCGTGCATTCCTACCAGCTCGCCGCCAGCAAGCCCGAGACGGTGCTGGCGCTGACCGACTATGGCGGCCCGATCACCGCGATCGTCGGCCGCGACAATCTCGCAGGCACGCAGTTCCACCCCGAGAAGAGCCAGGCCACCGGTTTGCGGCTGATCGCCAATTTCCTGCGCTGGCATCCCTGAGCCCCCGACCGCGAGCGAACGACGCATGTCCCTCGGACCCTTCGACACGTTGTTTGCATTCCTGGGCAGGCTCACCAACGGCGACCTCCACCTCGCCGGCCTCTTCGTCCTGCTGTTGCTGCTGGCGTCCCTGGAGCTCGGCGTCCAGTTCGGCAAGTTCGTCGCCCGCCGGCACACCCCCACGGACGGGGAGAAATCGTCGGTCAATTTCGCGACGGCCGGCATGATGGGCCTGCTGGCGTTCCTGCTGGGCGTCTCGCTTTCCATGGCATCGGATCGCTACCAGCAGCGCCGGGATTCGGTGCTCGCCGAGGCCAATGCCATAGGGACGGCCTGGCTGCGCGCGGCGGTGGCGACCGGCGCGGAGGGCGAGGCGATGCAACGCCTGCTGCGCGACTATACCGAGACCCGCATCGCCGTCGTCCGGGGCAGTTCGGATCGGGCGGAGACCGAACGGCTCAACCAGCGGACCAACAGCCTCCAGAACGAAATCTGGCAGCTGGCGCGCACGGTCGCCGAGCGTTCGCCGACGCCGATCTCGGGCCTGCTGCTCTCCTCGCTCAACGAGATGATCGACCTGTCGCTCACCAACCGGCGCAACTTCACCAGTCATGTGCCGGCCTACGTCCTGCGGCTCCTGCTGACTGTCTCGATCTTTGCGGTGGGCGCTGTGGGTTACGGGTTCGGCCTGGTCGGCAGCCGCCAGCCCGGACTCTCGGTCATGCTGCTGGGAGTCTGGACGCTCGCCATCGTGCTGATCATCGACATCGACCGGCCGCAGAGCGGCGAGGTCCGCATCGATCCCGCCCCGCTCGTCTGGACGCTGCAGGGATTCGGTCCGGCCAAGTAGCTACAGCCAGCTCATCTCCTCGCGCTGCCTCGCCTCGAAGGCCCTGATGTCCTTGTCGTAGCTCAGGGTCAGGCTGACCTCGTCGGCGCCCTTCAGCAGGCAGTCCTTGCGGAACGAGTCGATCTCGAACCGGTCGGTCTTGCCATCCGGGCCCGTCACGGTCTGAGCCACGAGGTCGATCCTGATCTTCGCGCCGGGGGAGCCGTGCAGCATCCCACGCAACTCTGCCGCACGGGCGGCGTCGATCCGGATCGGCAGGGCGCCGTTCTGGAAGCAGTTGTTGAAGAAGATGTCGCCGAAGCTCGGCGCGATGAAGGCGCGCAGCCCGTTGTCGACCATCACCGTGACGGCGTTCTCGCGCGAGGAGCCACAGGCGAAGTTGCGCTCTGCCACGACGATCTTCGCGCCCGCAAAGGCCGGCATGTTGGTGACGAAGTCCGGTCTCGGCGTCTTGTCCGGCGTATAGCGCAGGTCGTGGAACAGCGCGCTGACCTGCATCTCGCGCGGCTTGCCGAGGAAGCGGGCCGGGATGATCTGGTCGGTGTCGAGGTTCGGCTGGTCGATCGGGATGGCGACAGCGTCGAGCGTTGTGAAGGCTTCCATGACGATCCTCCCTAGGCCAGCTTGCGAACGTCGGCGAAGTGGCCGGAGACGGCAGCGGCCACCGCCATCGCCGGGCTGACGAGGTGGGTGCGCACCCCCGGTCCCTGCCGGCCGATGAAGTTACGATTCGAGGTCGAGGCGATGCGCTGCTGCGGCTTGCCGGTATCGCCGTTCATGCCGACGCACATCGAGCAGCCGGGCTCGCGCCATTCGAAGCCCGCTTCGACGAAGATCCTGTCCAGGCCCTCGGCCTCGGCCTGCTTCTTCACCAGTCCCGATCCCGCGACCACCCAGGACGGGATCACAACCTTGCGGCCCTTCGCGACCTTGGCGGCGGCGCGCAGATCCTCGATCCGGCTGTTGGTGCAGGAGCCGATGAACACGCGATCGACCGGCACCTGCTCGAGCGGCGTGCCCGGCACCAGGCCCATATAGTCCAGCGCCCGCTTCATGCTCTCCTTCTTGGCGGCGTCGGGCGCCGTCGCGGGCTCGGGGATGCGGCCGGTGATCGCCAGGGCATCCTCGGGGCTGGTGCCCCAGGTCACCATCGGCGCGATCGACGCCGCGTCCAGACTGACCTCGCGGTCGAAGGCGGCGCCCTCGTCGCTCGGGACGGTGCGCCAGAAGGCGACCGCCTTATCCCACTCAGCGGCCCTCGGCGCGAACGGGCGGCCCTCGAGATAGGCGATCGTCGTGTCGTCGGGCGCCACCATGCCGGCCCTGCCGCCGGCCTCGATCGACATGTTGCAGACCGTGAGCCGGCCTTCGATCGACAGGCCGCGGATCGCGCTGCCGGCATACTCGATGACATGGCCGACCGCGCCGGCCGTGCCGATGCGGGCGATGATGGCGAGGATCACGTCCTTGGCCGTGACGCCGGCGCCCAGTGTGCCGTCGACGCTGATGCGCAACGCCTTGGGCTTGCGCTGCCACAGGCATTGCGTGGCCATCACATGCGCCACCTCGGACGAGCCGATGCCGAAGGCCAGCGCCCCCAGCGCGCCATGGGTCGACGTATGCGAGTCGCCGCACACCAGGGTCAGACCCGGCTGGGTGACGCCCTGTTCGGGGCCGACGACGTGGGCGATGCCCTGGCGCTCGTCACCGAGGTCGAACAGCGTGACGCCGCTTTCGGCGGTGTTGGTGCGTATCACCTCGACCAGCTTGCGATGATGCGGGTCGGCGATGTCCTCGACCGCCCGGCTGTCGCTGCGCACGTAATGGTCGGGCGTCGCGAAGCCGCGATCGGGCCGTCGCAGCTTGATGTTGCGCTCGCGCAGCTTGGCGAAGCCGGCCGCCGAGCCGTCATGCATCAGGTGACGGTCGATGTAGAGCAGCGTGTAGCCGTCATCGCGATCGACGACGACGTGACGCTGCCAGATCTTCTCGAACATCGTGCGCGCGGCGGCCATGCAGTTCTCTCCCGTGTATTCGTACTCCTCTCCCCCGCTAGGGGGAGAGGTTGGGTGAGGGGGCAACGCACCGACTCACCCCCTCACCTAGCCTCTCCCCCTAGCGGGGGAGAGGAACAAGAAGGAGATCCGTTCCCTATTCCGCCGCCGCCTTGATCGGGTCGCGGAAGGCGGTGCGGCGCTCGTCCCATTCGGCGGCACCGAAGCGGGCAAAGGTCTTGCCGGGCGAACCGCTGACCGGCGGGAACTTGCCCTGCTTCAGGTCGCCCAGCAGTCGGTCACATGTCGAGATGATGCCGCCCAGCAGCAGGCCGGGGACGATGGCGATGGCGTATCCCATGCGCTCGGCGACATCGAGATCGATCTCCGGCGTCTTGCCGCCGCGCACCACGTTCAAGAGGCAGGGGCCATTGACCCGCTTCGGCACGGATTCGATCTCCGCCATGGTCTGCGGCGCCTCGACGAAGGCTACGTCGGCACCGTTGGCGAGGGCGGCATTGGCGCGCTCGATCGCCTCGTCGAGGCTCACGACCGCGCGCGAGTCAGTGCGCGCGATGATGCAGAAGTCCCTCGACTTGCGGGCAGCCGACGCGGCGCGGATCTTGGCGATGAAATCCTCGCGGCTCACCAGTTCCTTGTTGTCGAGATGGCCGCACTTCTTCGGGAACACCTGGTCCTCGATGTGGATCGCGGCAACGCCGGCCCGCTCGAACTCCTGCACGGTGCGGTACACGTTCAGCTCGTTGCCGAAGCCGGTGTCGCTGTCGCTGATCAGCGGGATGTCGATCGAGTTGGCGATCCGGCTGGCGTTGCCGACCATCTCGCTCATGGTGATCAGTCCATAGTCGGGATAGCCCAGGGTCGCCGAGGTGCCGGCGCCGGTCATGTAGGCGGCGGAGAAGCCCGCCTGCGCTATCGCGCGGCCGGTGATGCAGTCGATGGCGCCGGGGGCGACGACCATCTTTCCGGACGACAGGAGCTTGCGGAAATTAGCAGCGTTGGACATGGCTTCTTCCTCTAACGTTTGCGTTTGGGAACGGGTACCGGGCGCTGGGGCACCTTGAAGGTCTCGGGATGCACGGTGAAGCGCAGCTTCAAGTGCTCCGGAACGGCCAGCATCTCGACATATTCGACGGCGCGGCCCTTCTGGTCGATCATCAGGCTGCGCAGGTCGATCAGGGCCGCACCGACCTTTACGCCGAGGCGCGAGGCGACCAGTGGCTCGGCCAGCACCGCCGAGACGAGCTGCTCGGCACCGCAGATCTGCGCACCCGCCCGCCCCAGGAGCTGGAACATCGGAATGCGGTTGAGGTCGGCCTGTGTGAAGGTCCGCCCGAGCGCGGCCGGAACGTAGCTCGTCAGGTGCATGACCGGCGTGCCATCCTGCGAGCGGACGCGCACCGCACGCTGGACCGGATTCTCGTCGGCATCCCACAGCCGGTCGCGCGCAAAGCCGCGGGCCTCGACATAGCCGAACTCCAGGACCTCGGCGACGGTTTCCGCCCCGTAGGCCAGGATGTTCTCGATCACCGACGACACCGGCAGGCGCATCGGCTGACCGATCTGCGACCGCACGATCGTGCGCCGCCCGGCGCCGCGCTCGATCAGGCCGGCATCGTGCAGGCTCGCCATGGCACGCCGCACCGTGATGCGCGACACGCTGAACATGCGGGTGAGCTGTTCCTCGGTCGGCAGCGGCTCACCCTCTGGGTAGCGCCCCGTCGAAATACCGTCCGCCAGCACCAGGTAGATCTGGTGGTGCAGCGGCGAGCCCATTTCCCGGGCAACGGCGATCCTGTTCATGATTTCTCGGCGGCATCCGGAGCCGCGCCGCGATGCAGGTGCTTGTCGATCGCCAGGAGGGCCGCGTTGGAGGCAATGGCGAAGACCGAGATCAGCACTGCGATCGACAGGATCGTCTTCACGTCGTGCAGGTCGATCGCCGTCATCAGGAGGAACCCGAGCCCGCGCTGCGAGGCGAAGAGTTCGCCCAGCATCGTGCCGAGCAGGGTGAGCGAGAAGCCGATGCGCAAGCCGGAGAAGATCTCCGGCAGGGTGGCGGGGACCAGCACGTACCAGCCGGTCTGCGCCGGCGTGAGACGCATGGCGCGCCCGGCCCGCAGATAGGTGCGATTGACGTTGCGCACCGCGTTCATGGTGAAGAGCACGACGGGAATGATCCCGTGCAGGGCGCCGAACGCCACCTTGGCCGGCATGCCGAGGCCGAACAGCAGCAGGATCACCGGGTAGAGGGTGATCTTCGGCACCGAGTAGAGGGCCACGAGGATGGGTTCCGCGACCTCACCGGTGAGCTTGTGCCCGCCCAGCACGACGCCGATCAGGACTCCGCCGCCGCAGGCGATGGCCAGCGCCTGCAGGAAGGCGAGGCCGGTCTCACGCAGATGCGGCACGAAGCGGGCCTGGCCGATCATCTCCCAGAGATGGGCGAGCGTGGGCGCGGGCGCCGTCACCGCCGAGTCGCCGGCGATCTCATGCAGGACCTGCCACAGCGCGACCAGCGAGATCGCGACCAGGACGGGATCGCGCCAGGCGCGCAGCGAAAGCAGCCCGCGGCTCATGCGCCGCGCCAGCGCAGCATGCGACGCTCCCAGGCAAACACCGCCATGTTGAACAGGGTCACGATCCCCAGCACGAACAGGATCAGCGCATACATGCGCGGATTGTCGAAATTGTCGTACGCGAAGGCGATCTCGTGGCCGATCCCGCTGGTCGACAGGATGAACTCGCCGGCGATCACGCCGATGAAGGAATAGGCGACCGCGAGCTTGAGGCCCGACAGGATGTGCGGCGCCGCCGCCGGCAGACGCACCCGCCAGATCTCCTCGATCAGCGACAGGCGGTGGATGCGCGCAGTCTTCAACAGCACGCGCGGCACGCGGTCGAGGCCCGCCATGGTGGCGAGGATCATCGCGACCATGGCGAACAATGTCGCCAGCACGATCAGCGGCACCGGCCCGAGGCCGAAGATGACGATCAGCAGCGGGTAGAAGGCGAAGTGCGGGATGGCGTAGTAGGCCGCAAGAAAGGGGCTGAAGGCCCGGCGCAGGAACGGTACCCAGTTGAGGATGAAGCCAATCACGAAGCCGCCGACGATGGCGAGACTCATGGCGATCGCCACGGCCGACAGCGTGTGCCGCAGGTGCATGCCGATCTCATCCGACCGCAGCGTCTCCACGAGCGTCGTCACCATCTTCGAGGGCGCGGTCACCATGGTCGGCGCGATCGCGCCGGTGCGGCAGGCCAGTTCGAGGGCACCGACGGCGCCCACCAGCAGGATGGTGCGGATCCAGCCCGCCTTGCTCATCGCGCCGCCGTCCCCTGCCCCAGCGCCCGCAGCGATTCACCGCGCAGATAGGACCAGAGGCGCGAGGTCACCGCGCCGAAATCGGCACGCTCGGCGAGCCGGGAATCGCGGTCGCGCGGCCAGCCGGTTTCGACGATGTCGAGGAAGCGGCCCGGCCGGGCCGACATCACGCCGATACGGTCTGACAGCAGGTTGGCCTCATCGAGCGCGTGGGTGATCAGGAGCACGGTGGCCGAGGTCTCGCGCCACAGCCGCAGCAGCTCGTCGCCCATCAGCAGGCGAGTCTGCTGGTCGAGCGCACCGAACGGCTCGTCGAGCAGGATCAGTCGCGGTTGCATGACCAGCGTGCGGGCGATGCAGACGCGCTGGCGCATGCCGCCGGACAGCTGGCTGGGATAGGCGCGGCGAAAGTCGCGCAACCCCATGAAGCCGACGGCGAAGTCGACGCGGCGCTTGCTTTCGGCGGCATCGACGCCAGCCCGGCGCAGGCCGAAGGCGACATTGTCCTCGACGGTGAGCCAGGGAAAGCTCGCATCCTCCTGGAAGACGACGCCGACGCCGTCCGGCACTTCGCCGCGCACCGCCTTGCCCTCGAACTCGACCGTGCCGGCCGAGGGTGCGGCGAGCCCCGACAGGACGTCGAGCAGGGTCGACTTTCCGCAGCCCGACGGCCCCACGACGCTGAAGAACTCTCCCGCCCTGAGATCGAAGGAGATCGGGCCCAGCGCGTGGACCTCGCCATGGCCCGCCCGCGGCGGGTACACGCGCGTCACACCCTCGAGGCGCGCATGGACCTCGCGAGCGGCCTCCTTCTCCACGGCCGCCAGTCGCGGCGCCCCCGTCGTCACTGCGTCTTCGCCGCGGCGGGTGCGAACTGCGGATCGATGGCGGCCTTCCAGTCGACCGGCAGCTGCAGCGCGCCGACCGAACCCAGGGCATCGGCCATCGACTGCATCAACGGCATGGCGAGGTCGCCGCGGCTCCACCAGGTCGAATTCATCTTCATGATGTTGCCAATGGCGTTGGTCGCGACATCGAGCGGCAGGTTGTAGGCCTTGGCGACGATCTGCGCGGCCTCCTTGGGATTGGCGTGAAGGAACTCGACCCCCTTGCGCCGCGCCTCGATCACGGCTTTCAACTGGGGACCCTTCTTGGCGATGGCCTCGTCGGTCGCGATGCCGACCGTCTGGGCATAGGCCGGCAGCTTCTCGTCCAGCCAGCCCAGCGTCTTGTACTTGGTGCCGGCCTTTTCCTTCTGGGAGTAGATCGGCTCGGGGATGATCGCGACGTCGACCTTGTTGTGTTCGAGCGCCGTCAGGCCTGCGCCGAAATCGCCGATGGCGACCATCTTCACGTCGGCTGCGGTGATGTCCCAGGTCTTGAGGGCGGAGAGCGTGATCGCCTCGCTGACCGACTTCGGCCGGGAATAGACGAAGCGCTTGCCCTTGAGGTCGGCCGGCTTGTCGATGGCTTCGCCCACGCGGGTGACCCAGAAGGAGCTGCGGCCGTTGGTGCCGCCGCTGATGATCTTGATGTTGAAGCCTTCCTTGATGGCCGCCAGCGCCGCCGGCAGCGCCACCTCGGCGAACAGCGTGTCGCCCGCCATCATGTTGCGGACGCTGGTTCCGCCGCCCTTCGAGGTCAGGATGCCGGTGACATCGACGCCGGCTTCCTTGAAGTAGCCCTTCTCCTTCGCGATGGCGTAGGGCACGCCGTAAAGCAGCGAGCCGTAATGGGTGACGACGATGTCCTCGGCGCGCGCCGTCGCAATGGACAGCGTGCCGAAGGCTGCAAACGCGAACGCGCAAATGGCGGCCTTGAAAGCCTTCATCGTTCCCTCCCAGGGACATTGTGGCCGGCATCTTCGTGACCCGGCGTTTCTATTGTTATGACATTAGTACATTGAGGCCGGAGCGAGTCAATCGGCGCCGGGGATGGCGACCGCTGGGCAGAAAAGTCAGGTGTCGAACGGTGTCGCCCCGGTCAGCCCGATGGCAGCGCCCCGGGGGCACCGTCGCGCTGGGACGCCGACGGGCGTCCCTGTCGATGGGGATTGCGGGCCGCGGCATCCCACATGAGGCGCGGATCGAAGGCTTCGGCGGCGAAGATCGTGACGATGACCACGGCACAGAAGGCGAGCGCGCCCATGCCGGGGTCGATGGTCACGGCGCGACCGAACTGCACCAGCGCCCCCAGCAGCGACTCCATGAAGATGTCGACCATCGACCAGCGGCCGATCCAGGCGACGACGAAGTAGAGCTGCGTGCGCTGGCGAAGGAACACGCCCGCCGTCTCGGCCGTGCCCGGCAGCGACGTCACCGAGATCATGCCGATCAGGCCGACGAGCTTGAACAGCGGCACCAGCACGCTGGCGAAGAACACCAGCAGGGCGAGCGGATACATCTTGGACGAGACCAGTTCCTCGACGCCGCCCATGATGGTGCTGGGCTCGCCGGAACCCAGCTGGATCACCGTCAGCACCGGATAGACGTTGGCGGGGATGTAGAGGATGGCGCCGGCGAGCGCGAGCGCCAGCGTCCGGCCGAGACTGTCGGGCTTGCGTTCGTGGACCCGCGCACCGCAGCGCGGGCAGTGTCCGTCATGCTCGGCCGGCACGCAGACCAGCCCGCACTCCTCGCATCCGGCGGCGCCCGGCCGGTATTCGAGCGGCGCGACCGGCGGCATCGGCGCATGGGTCTGGCCGCGCCGCTCGATCTCCTCCCACACGGCCTGCGGATCGAGCGACAGTTCGGCCCAGACGATGACGACGGTCAGGATGGCGAGCGCATAGACAGCCGGTCCGAGCTGGATCGTCACCAGATCGCCCAGCTTCGTGTAGGCGACGAACACGCCCAGTAGCAGCACCTCGAGCATCGCCCATGTCCCCATCCGACGGGCGATGATGAAGACGCCCCGAAGGTTGGGTGGCGAGGTCCGCATGCGCAGGCCGACCAGCACGTAGAGCGTGCCGGCGAACTTGATCAACGGGGCGAAGGCCGTGGTGAAGGCGACGGCGATGGCCAGCGGCCACAGGCCATGGCGAACCAGTTCCATAGGTCCGGAGTGGATCGTGGTCTCGTGCACGATCCCCGCCGTCGAAACCTTCATCAGCATCGTGAGCCACAGGATGGCGAACAGCACCAGCGATGCGCAGGTAAGCGCCAGGCAATGGCCGGTCGGATCGGCGCGCGTCGACCGCAACCGCGTGCCGCAGCGCTCGCAGTCGGAGCGCATGTTGGCCGCCATCGCCGGCACGATCTGGAACAGGCCGCAGCCATGGCATTCCCTGAGCTGCGGCTGTGTCACCAGGGGGCCTGGGTCACGGGGAGCGGCAACGGCCCGCAGCATGGCGCTACTGGAGGAGCGTCGCGATGCCGTCCGACAACTCGCCGAGCGCGTCGCTCATGGCGGCGACATGGCCCGGCGTGTCCGGCGTCGGGACGGGCTTCGAGATCGAGAAGTTGCGCGCGGCCGTTCGGGTCGGCCGGTTGAACTGGATGGCGACCTGCGCCAGCAGGATGACATTGCCTGCCTTGTCGGCGTCGAAGCGCTGGATGTCGATGCCGACGGTGGCGAAGGGGTCCATCGTGATCGAACCGGCTTCGCTGTAGACCTGGCTGCCCGGCAGGCGCTGCGAGAGTTCGAGGACGATGGTGCGCGACAGCATCCCGCCGACGGGCTCGCCCCACCAGGCATTGGACCGGACGTCGAGTTTGAAGTCGTCGGTCGAACGGACGATCTCCTTGCGGTCGAGATAGCCCGGCAGGCCGATGTCGCGGACCTGCACGATGCGCGGCCCGCGCGGCAGGACGGGGCCCGGCCGAACCGCCAGCGTGTAGAGGACGGGCTCCGGCGAGGAGCCACAGGCCTGGAGCGCCGGCGCGGCGAGGACCGGCAAGGCGAGGAGGCCGAAGCGGCGGCGGCCGAGGGGGGTGGTGCTCATTCCTTGCCCGTGTTGGTGCGACCCTTGATCAGGGCCTCGGGGTGACGCGACAGCAGGTCGGCCAGGGCACGGATCGAGCGCGCCGCGTCGGTGATCTGTGGTAGCAGCCGGTCGAGGTCACGATGGAACTTCGACGTATCGCCATATCCCTTGTCGACCGAGCCGATCAGGCGATTGGCCTTCGTCATGGCCTCCTGCAGCTGCAGCGCGATGTCGGGCAGACGCTTCAAGGCCGGCGTCCCGTCGACGTCGAGCTTGCGGGCGATGTCCTGGACGTCGACCATCGCCTTCTCGAGTGCCGCCAGGGTCGCCTTGATCTGCGGCCCGTTCACCATCTGGTCGATTCCAACCGAGGCGCTGACCAGGCTGTTGCCGATCTTGTCGAAGTCGATCCGGTTGATCTTGCTCAGCAGTTCGCTGGCCGACGCAGTGATGCTGTCGAAGCCACCGATCTCGGCGGCCGGTATGATGTAGTAGCCGGCCTCCTCGGTGAGCTCGGCCGGTTTGGCGTCGGGCACGACTTCCAGCGATATGATCTTCTGCGGACTGATCAGGCTGGGGGCCTGCAGCGTCGCGCGCAGTCCACGCTTGATCATCTCCTCGGCCACGTTGATGGGCAGCATCCCCTGCGACTTTGCGAGGTTGCCGACCCGGCCGGCTTCGACCCGATAATGGACGGGCGCGACGACGCGGTCGGTCTTCGGATCGTAGACCAGCCCCACCCGGGTCACTTCTCCGATCTTGAGGCCGTGGAATCTCACTTCGGCCCCTTCCGTCACGCCGGCAACCGAGCCCGGAAAATAGGAGACCAGCTTGATCTGCTGGCCGAAGCCTGCCGCCTTCGCCTCCTCCGCATTGGGGTAGAGCTGGAACCGATGCTCCGCCTTGCTGACCGGGGCGGTCGAGTCGTGCGCCGTGTCGAATGCGATGCCGCCCAGCAGGATGGCACGCAGCGATTCCATCTCGATGTTGACGCCACTGGCGCCGAGCTTGATCGACAGGCCCGAGGCGTTCCAGAAATTGGTGTCGTCGCGGACGTAGCGGTCGTAGGGCGCGCGCACGAAGGCATGGATGGAGACGCGGCTCGCGAGGTCGTGCAGGTCCCATCCCAGAACGGTGCCGACCTCGATGTCGCGAAAGAAGATCGGGGCGCCGAGGCTGATCGAGCCCAGCCGTCGCGAATCGAGCCGATACGTGGTTCCCTTGACCGAGGCCTGGAGAATGGGCGGATCCTCCTGCCCCACAAAGTCGCGCTTGGCCACGCCCGGTTCGGACGACGGACGCATGCCGATGTAGGAACCCGACAGGATGGTCTCGAGGCCGGAGATGTTGCCGGCGAAGAGCTGCGGCTTCACCACCCAGAAGATCGTCTTGTCGGTGAGCAACCGCTCGGCTTCCTTTACCGTCTCGATCGTCACCAGCACCTTCGACAGGTCCGGCGCGATGGTGATCGACTGCACCGTCCCCATGACGACATTGCGGTACTTCAGCTGCGACTGGCCGGCCGTGAGTCCGGAGGCCGTGTCGAACGAAACGGTGATCGTGGGCCCCCGCTTGGAAAAGGCGTCCCAGGCGAGCCAGCCGGCGATCAGCGCCGTCACGATGGGCACGAGCCAGACCAGCGGGAACCGGCGTCGATGTCTGACCGACGCGGCACCCACGGCGCTTCGCGGGCCGGGATTGTCCGGAGCGGGGGTCCCGGAAGCGGATCCGGACGGGGCTTGCTCGTTCATCGTACCTCGTTCGCCCCCAGGCACAGGACGCTCAGCGTTCCCGGTCGTCGATGTCCCGGGCCAGGACCTCGCGCTTGCCGACATGGTTCGCGGCGCTGACCACGCCCTCGCGCTCCATGCGCTCGACGATGCGGGCGGCCCTGTTATAGCCGATCTGCAGGTAACGTTGGATGAAAGACGTGCTGCACTTGCGCTCGCGGGCGACCAGGGCGATGGCCTGGTCGTAGAGCTGGTCGCTCTCGCCCTCCTCGGCATCGCCCGGCAGACCGGTTCCCGAGCCGTCTCCGTCGGGATCGTCGGTGACCGACTCGATGTAGGCCGGCGCGCCCTGGGCCCTGAGATGGCGGACGACCTCCTCGACCTCGCCGTCGCTGACGAAGGGACCATGGACGCGGGCGATCTTGCCGCCGCCGGCCATGTAGAGCATGTCGCCCTGCCCCAGCAGCTGCTCGCCGCCCTGCTCGCCGAGGATGGTGCGGCTGTCGATCTTGGACGTCACCTGGAAGGAGATGCGGGTCGGGAAGTTGGCCTTGATCGTGCCGGTGATGACGTCGACCGACGGCCGCTGGGTGGCCATCACCACATGGATGCCGGCGGCGCGCGCCATCTGGGCCAGGCGCTGCACGGTCGCCTCGATCTCCTTGCCCGCGACCAGCATCAGGTCCGCCATCTCGTCGATGATGACGACGATGAAGGGCAGCGGCGTCAGGTCCATCTCCTCGTCTTCGAAGATCGGCTTGCGCGTCTCGGGATCGATGCCGGTCTGGACCTTGCGGGTCAGCACCCCGCCCTTGCGCGCCGTCTCGGCGAGCTTCTCGTTGTAGCCCGCGATGTTGCGCACCGCGACCGCACTCATGGCGCGATAGCGGTCTTCCATCTCGCGCACCACCCACTTCAGGGCGACGATCGCCTTGCGCGGCTCGGTGACGACGGGCGTCAACAGATGCGGGATGTCCTGGTAGACGCTGAGTTCCAGCATCTTGGGGTCGATCATGATGAAGCGGCACTGATTCGGCGTCAGCCGGTAGAGCAGCGACAGGATCATGGTGTTGACGGCAACCGACTTGCCCGAGCCGGTGGTGCCGCCGATCAGCAGATGCGGCATGCGCGCGAGGTCGGCGATGACCGGGTCGCCGCCGATATCCTTGCCGAGCGCCAGCGGCAGGGCGAGGCGGCCATCCTCGTAGTGCTTGGTCGACAGCAGCTCGCGCAGGAACACCGTCTCGCGCTTGGCATTGGGCAGTTCGATGCCGATGACGTTGCGACCGGGCACGGTGGCGACGCGCGCCGAGACGGCGCTCATCGAGCGGGCGATGTCGTCGGCGAGGCCGATGACGCGGCTCGACTTGGTGCCGGGCGCGGGCTCGAGTTCGTAGAGGGTGACGACCGGACCTGGCCGCACCTTCACGATCTGTCCTTTGACGCCGAAGTCGTCGAGCACCGTCTCGAGCAGGCGCGCATTCTGCTCCAGCGCCTCCTCATCGATCTTCGGCTGTGTATTCACCCTCGAGGGCAGCGACAGGATGTCGAGCGGCGGCAGCTGGTACTCCGCGCCGAGCGCCAACTCACGCTGTCCGGCCTTGGCGGCGCGCTTGCCCTGCGGCGCGGCGGACTTGCGCGGCACGATCTTCACGCCCGCCGGCGAGGGCGGCGCGGCGACGGGCGGCTCGACATCGAGCGCATTGTCGGGCGTGAACGGATTCTCGTCAGGGTCTTCGTCCGGCCCATCTTCGGCAACGGCAGGGCGCGCGGGCGCGACCGCGACCGCGGGCGGCACATCGAATTCCTCGTCCGCAATCCGCTCCCGGTCGTACGCCGCCGGAGGCGGCGGCGCGGGCTCGTAACCGCCGAAGCCCGGCTCGATACGTTCCGACGACGCCGCAGACGCGGACGCCGGGCGCCGCATGAAGGGCTCGACCCGGAGCCCGCCCGTCAGGCGACTGAGGAAGGTGCGCTCCTGCACGCGGGAGGGCGCGGCCTCGTCCAGCACCGGCGCGTGCACGCGAAGACCGCCGGGCGCCTCGGGAATGTCGTCGGCGGGCCGCTCGATCGGGGCATAGGGCGCGTCGACCAGCAACGAGTCGCGCGCCGGCATCGCCGTGCCTTCCTCGGGGATCTGCTCGTAGCGGTTCTCGAAGCGCGCCGGATCGTACTGGCTGGCGTCGATCTCGCCCGGGATCTCGGCATAGCCGATATGGGGCGCCGGCGGCTCGTTCTCCTCGTCGAGCGGTTGCGGCTTGCCGCGCCACAGACCGACGGCCGCGCGCATGCCCCATACGACCCACAGGAAGGGCGCGCGCAGGATGCGGAAGATCAGCGGCAGGTCGGTGCGGTTCATGCCGAGCGCCGGGGCCATCGCGATGAAGGCAAGGGCCGCCGCGGCGGGCTCGATGAAGGTGAGCGCACCGCCGCTCGAATGAGTGAGAACCAGCTCGCGGAAGCGACCGACCAGGGCCAGGCCGACCAGCCCGCCCGGTCCGGCATGGGTCGCGGCGCCGCCGACATCGCCCAGGCCCACGCAGGCCACGCTCATCATCAGCAACGCCAGCAACAGCAGCGAGAGGCGCAGCCCGAAGAAGCCGAGATGATGGGTGCGCACCATCCGCACGCCCCAGGTGATGAAGGCGACCGGCGCCAGGATGATGGCGAGACCGAAGGTCTGCAGCAGCAGGTCCGAGATATAGGCGCCGGGCAGGCCGAGCAGGTTGTTGGGCGCCCGCGCCGTGGCGTGATTGAGCGAGGGGTCGCCGGGGCTGTAGGTGAACAACGCCATCATCAGCGCAAGGCCGAAGCCTGCGGTCGCGACGCCGACGATCTCCATCATCCGGCGTCGCAGGAAATCGCGCCCGCCCTCCGGCAGGATGGAGGTCCGGGGCTGCAACGCTGAAGAAAGGCTCAGCATGGCCATGCGCGGTGGCGCTCCCTACAGAACGGACGCGAGGCGCTGCAGCCCCTCGCGGGTGGTCTTCTCGTCATGCACCAGCGCCACGCGGATATAGCGCTGCGAAATGTTGATCCCGTTGGTCTCGCGGCAGGCATAGGCGCCCGGCAGCACCTTGACGTGCGCCTCGCCCCACAGCTTGCGCGTGGCCTCCTCGCCATCGCCGACGTCGAGCCACAGGAAGAAGCCGCCGCCCGGCGTGTAGTAGGAAAAGCGGTTGTGCAGGATCTGCTCGGCGATCCGGAAATTCTTCACGTACCATTCGCGCGTCTGGACCGGATGCGTCTCCTCGCGCCACAACGCGGCCGACGCCTTCTGGACGGCGAAGGGAATCTGCGGGCCGCCATAGCTGCGCCAGCGCAGCACCATCGCGACCAGCTTCGGATCGCCGGCCATGAAGCCCGAGCGCAGGCCCGCCGCGTTCGACCGCTTCGACAGCGAATGGAACACCGCGAGATTGTGGAACGGGTCCTTGCCGCCGGTCTCGTCGATCTCGAGGGCCGCTTCGAGCGCACCCGGCGGCGGTGCACCGGTGTAGATCTCGGCATAGCACTCGTCGACGGCCAGCACGGTGTCGTACTTGCGGCAGAGCCTCAGCAGTTTCTGCAGATACGCCTTGCTGGCGATCGCGCCCTGCGGATTGGCGGGCGAACAGAGATAGACGACCGACATGCGCCGCCAGGTCGCTTCGTCGAGGCTCTCATAGTCGGGCAGGAAGCCGTTCGAGGCTTCGGCATTGACCAGCAGCGGCTCGCCACCCGACAGAACCGCACCGCCCAGATAGGCCTGGTAGAACGGATTCGGCAGCGCCACGATCGGCTTGCCTCCGCCCTTCTCCTGCGGCGTCGCCACCGTGGAGATGATGTAGACGCCCTCCTTGCTGCCGGCCGTCGGATGGACGTGCACGTTCGGATCCAGCAGGCCCTGCGGCAGCCTGTACCGCCGGGTCAGCCACTCACAGATCGCGAGGTTGAGGTCCGGCAGTCCCTGATTCGGCGGATAGCGGTTCCAGCCATCGACTTCGTCGATCACGATCTGCCGAGCGAAGGCCGGCATCGCCCCCTGCGGCTCTCCCACCGACATGTTGATCATCGACAAATGGGCCGGCGGCGTGATGGGAGCGATCAGGGCGTTCAATCGCGCGAACGGGAAATCGGTCAGCGTCTCGGTCAGGCGCGGATTGAACATTCTCGTTCCCAATGGGCCAAAACGGCCGGAAAAATGCCACGGTGCCGGCCCAGAGCAGCCAGCCTATCTCCACATTCTATGGAACAAATTAGCCAATCACAACAATGGAATAGGCTTGTTTCTTCACGCACTGGAAGGGGTTGGGCCTCTTCCCTGCCGAGCCACAAGCGCTAGTCGCCGCCAGGCGGCTACTGGACGCGCTCGCCGTGCAGAGCGGTGTCGAGGCCTTCGACTTCCTCGTCCTGGGTGACCCTGAGCCCGATCGCCACGTCGAGGATCTTGAGGATGACCCAGGTGGCCACGGCACAGAACACGCCGATGACGAGCACGCCATAAAGCTGGGTCAGGATCTGCCCGCCATTGCCGTCGACCAGGCCGACCGGCTGGCCCTTGGCCACGTCGTTGATCGTGCGGGTGGCGAAGACGCCGACCAGGATCGAGCCGACGATGCCGCCGACCCCATGGACGCCGAACGCGTCGAGCGAATCGTCGTAGCCCAGCTTGTTCTTCAGGACGATCGACGCCCAGTAGCAGACCGAGCCGGCGATGACGCCGATCACCAATGCAGCCCACGGCTCCACATAGCCCGCGGCGGGCGTGATCATGCCTAGGCCCGCGACGGCGCCGGTCAGGATGCCCAGCACCGACGGCTTGCCGCGTGCTGCCCATTCTATGGCCATCCAGACCAGAGCGGCCACCGACGCCGCGATATGCGTGTTCAGCATCGCGCTGCCGGCCAGCTCGCCCGAGGCGAGGGCCGAGCCGGCGTTGAAGCCGAACCAGCCGACCCACAGCAGCGACGTGCCGATCAGCGTCAGCACGAGATTGTGCGGCGCCATGTATTCGTGGCCGTAGCCATGGCGCTTGCCGATCACCACGCAGCAGACCAGCGCCGCGATGCCGGCATTGAGGTGGACGACGAGGCCGCCGGCAAAATCGAGCACCCCTGCGGCGCCGAGGAAGCCGCCGCCCCACACCCAGTGCGCCACGGGCACGTAGACGAACAGAAGCCACAGGCCCATGAACCACATCATCGCCGAGAACTTCATGCGCTCGGCAAAGGCACCGGCGATGATGGCCGGCGTGATCACCGCGAAGGTCGCCTGATACATCAGGAAGACGTTCTCCGGCACCGTCTTTGCCAGTTCGTGGACGCTTCCCAGCAGGCCCTTGCCGAAGGCACGCGAGAGCGAGCCGATCGCCCCGTTCAGGCCACCGCCGTCGGTGAAGGCCAGCGAATAGCCGACCGCGAACCAGAGGACCGTGACCAGGGCCGCGACGGCGAAGGCCTGGACCGACGTCGCCAGCACGTTCTTCTTGCGCACCATGCCGGCGTAGAAGAGCGCGAGGCCCGGGATGTTCATCATCAGCACCAGGACCGTGGCCATCAGCAGCCACGCGGTGTCGCCGGTATCGATCTGCGGCTTGTCGGCGGCCCAGGCCGCCGGGGCGAACGTCATCGGGCACGCCAGAAGCGCGCCGAAGCGCAGGGCCGTCCTGTTCATTTTCTCCCCCGTGCCTTGTCTTGCTTTTTCGTCGTCTTGCTTATTTGTCGTTTTTTCGGGCGCTGGATCGCCCTAGAGAGCGTTGGATCCCGACTCGCCGGTGCGGATGCGCACGGCCTGCTCGACCGGCGTCACGAAAATCTTGCCGTCGCCGATCTTGCCGGTGTGGGCTGCCTTCTGGATGGCCTCGACGGCGCGCTCCACCTGGCCGTCATCGACCACGATCTCGATCTTCACCTTGGGCAGGAAGCTCACCAGGTACTCGGCGCCGCGATAGATCTCGGTCTGTCCCTTCTGGCGACCGAAGCCCTTGACCTCGCTCACCGTCAGACCCGACACGCCGACACCGGTCAGCGCGTCGCGCACCTCGTCGAGCTTGAACGGTTTGATGATGGCGGACACGAGCTTCATCTGGTCTTCCCTCCTGCCTTGGCGGCCCGGCCGACAGACTGGCGTCTTGCGTTCGCGGCGTCAAACGCCGGACAGAAAGAGGGCCCGGCGAGAGGCTCGCCGGGCCCGAGGGTCCGCCGCGACACGGTGCGGCGGATGAGAGGGAACCAGGAGGAGAGAGGGGTTCCCGATCTCGAGGAGGAGACGGTCCTAGTGGATCGTCTCGCCGTGCAGGTTGATGTCGAGACCCTCGATCTCTTCCTCGGTCGTCACGCGCAGCCCGATCAGGGCATCGACGATCTTGAGGATGATGAAGGTTGCGACCGCGCACCAGGCGATGCAGACCAGCGCGCCCCAGAGCTGCGTCAGGACCTGGCCGGCGTTGCCGTCGATCAGTCCCTTCTTGCCCGCGCCGCCGATCACTTCGACCGCGAACACGCCCGTCAGGATGGCGCCGACGAAGCCGCCGATGCCGTGCACGCCGAACGCGTCGAGCGAGTCATCGTAGCCCATTGCCTTCTTGAGGCCGGTGGCGCCCCAGAAGCAGACCAGGCCGGCAATGATGCCGATGGCCAGCGCGCCCATCGGGGTCACGTAGCCCGCGGCCGGCGTGATGGCGACCAGACCGCCGACGGCACCCGAGATGATGCCGAGGACCGACGGCTTGCCGCGCGTCACCCACTCCGCGAACATCCAGGCGAGAGCCGCAGCGGCCGCGGCGAACTGGGTCACGGCCATCGCCATGCCGGCGTTGGGGTTGGCGCCGGCAGCCGAGCCGGCGTTGAAGCCGAACCAGCCGACCCACAGGAGCGAGGCGCCGATCACCGAGTAGACCAGGTTGTGCGGCGCCATGTTCTCGGTGCCGAAGCCCTTGCGCTTGCCGATGACGAGGGCGCAGACGAGGCCCGCGACGCCGGCGTTGATGTGCACCACCGTGCCGCCGGCGAAGTCGAGAACGCCCCAGTCGCCGAGGAAGCCGCCGCCCCACACCCAATGGGCGATCGGCGCGTAGACGATCAGCGACCACAGCGCCATGAACCACATCATGGCCGAGAACTTCATGCGCTCGGCGAAGGCGCCGGCGATCAGGGCCGGCGTGATGATGGCGAAGGTGAGCTGGAAGCACATGAAGACGGTCTCGGGAACCGTCTTGGCGAGGTCGTGAACGCCGTCGAGCGTGAGCCCCGACATGAAGATGCGGCCGAGGCCGCCGACGATCGTGCTGCCCGGCGCGAAGGCCAGGCTGTAGCCGACGATCAGCCACAGCACCGAGATCATGCAGGTGATGGCGAAGCTCTGCATCACCGTCGACAGCACGTTCTTCTTGCGGACCATGCCGCCGTAGAAGAGGGCGAGGCCGGGAATGGTCATCATCAGCACGAGCAGCGTCGACGTCAGCATCCAGGCGGTATCGCCGGTATCGAGCTTGGGCGCTTCCGCCGCCGGAGCCGGCGTCGCGGCGGCCTGGGCCAGCGCCAGTGCCGGCAGGAGCAGCACGGCGGCCGCCCCCGCGCCGGCAAGCACCGAATTGGTCTTGAACTTCATCATCGTCCCCTGGTTCTCGAGTTGATTATGGTGTCGGATCACAGCGCTTCGGTGCCGGACTCGCCGGTGCGGATACGGATCGCCTGCTCGACCGGCAGGACGAACACCTTGCCGTCGCCGATCTTGCCGGTGCCCGCCGCCTTGCGAATCGTCTCGACCGCGCGCTCGACCATGGTGTCGTCGATCACGACCTCGATCTTCACCTTCGGCAGGAAGCTCACGGCATACTCGGCGCCGCGATAGATCTCGGTCTGGCCCTTCTGCCGACCGAACCCCTTCACCTCACTCACGGTCAATCCCTGGATGCCGAGCGACGTCAGGGCGTCCCTGACCTCGTCGAGCTTGAAGGGCTTGAAGATTGCCACGATCATTTTCATTTGCGCCTGTCCTCCAACGGGCGGCACGCCCGCCCCCAAAGTTCAACTTCTCGGGAGCAAGCGCCGTGCCAAGTGCCGCGGCGCGATCACCAATGCGACTTGGCACGCCGCTTGCGTCAATTGGGGCGGAAACAAGTCATAAGTCTTTGGGGGTGGCCGTGTTGCTTAAAAAATCCGCCGTTCTGGCGACCGCTCTGGTCGCATTTTGTGCAGCAAGCGCTGCCCATGCACAGGGCACGCCAGATCCGCAGACCGTTACGGTCACGCAGGATCAGCAGGTAGCGCAGGGCACGCCGGATCCGGCGACCACACCGGCGGCGCCGGAGAAGGAGACTTGGAAGGCTCCGTTCGGCGGCACCTTCACCGCCGGCTTCGCCGTCCTCAACGACTACTCCTATCGCGGCATCTCGCAGACCCAGCGCCAGATCGCCGTACAGGCTGCCCTCGGCTACGAGACTCCCACCGTCAGCGAGAAGGTCCCGCTCAGCGCCTATGTCGGCGCCTGGGGCTCCAACGTGAACTTCCCCGGCACCGGCACGACCGCCGAGATCGACCTTCTCACCGGCCTCAAGCTCAAGCTGCTGGACGACAAGCTCACCTTCGACCTGGGCTACATCCGCTACAACTACCTCAGCGCCCCCTCGAACCTGTTCTACGACTTCAACGAGTTCGGCCTCGTCGCCGGATACGACTTCGGCGTCGCGCAGGTCAGCGCCGCCGTCCGCTACAGCCCCAACTTCTTCGCCAACTCCGGCAATGCCTGGTACAAGTGGGCCTCGGTCACCGTTCCGATGCCGTTCCTATACGTGAACGAAAACGTGGCGTTCAAAGCCTTCGGCACGATCGGCAACCAGTATGTCGAGCGCTTCACGAACTACGGCATCCCCAGCAACAACTACTGGGACTGGCAGCTTGGTCTCGTCGTCTCCGTCTACGGCTTCGATCTGTCGGCCGTGTACACGGGCACCAATCTCAGCGTCCAGGATTGCCTCGGCACCCAGAACTGCGCCAGCCGCGTCATCCTGGGCATCGCCAAGTCGTTCTGAGCCTGCTTCGACGCGGTCTCGAAAGGGGCCGCGTCGCATTGACCATGGAGGGTTGCCGCCCCGCGGGGCGGCTGCCATCTATGGCGCATGGATAGCCGCTCCTCCGCTCCAGTGTCCGCCGGCGCCTCCTTCGACCTTGCAGTCGTGGGCGCCGGTCTGAATGGCAGCCTTCTCGCCCTGGCCGCCGGCGAATCCGGCCTGTCGACCGCCCTGATCGACCGCGTCCCGCTCACCTCGCTTGCCGAAGCCGGCTTCGACGGACGCACCACCGCCCTCGCCTACACCAGCCAGCGCCTGTTCGCCGCCCTCGGCCTGTGGGACGACGTGGCGCCCCATGCCGAGCCGATCCGCGACATCCGCATTTCCGACGCCGGCCACGACGGCCGCGCGAGCCCCTTGTTCCTGCATTTCGATCATCGCGAGGCCGCCGAGGATCCCGAGATGGCCGCGCCGATGGGCTGGATCGTGGAGAACCGGTTCCTGCGCGCCGCCCTGCTGCGCCGGCTCGCCGCCTGCCCGCGGGTCGAACTCGTGTCCCCCGATGAGGTGCTCGAGACCGAGCGCGACCCGGCACGCGCCGGACTGGTGCTGAAGAGCGGCCGGCACCTCGCCGCCCGCCTGATCGCCTCGGCCGAAGGCCGGTTCGGGTCGATGCGCGAGGAGGCCGGCATCGGCGCGCGCAGCTGGTCGTACGAGCAGATCGCCATCGTCCTGGTCGCCCACCATGCAGAACCGCATCGCGGCATCGCCCAGGAAAAATTCCTGCCCGGCGGCCCCTTCGCCATCCTGCCGATGACCGACGGTTCGGACGGCGAGCATCGCTCGTCGATTGTCTGGACCGAGCGCACCGACCTCGCGCGCCGCCTGCTCGAACTCGACGAACCGCGCTTCCAGGCGGAGTTCGCGCGGCGGTTCGGCGATCATCTCGGGCCGGTCGCTGCCACGGGACCGCGCTGGTCCTACCCGCTGCGCCTCGTCCATGCCGAACGCTACGTCGACACGCGCCTGGTGCTGGTGGGCGATGCCGCGCATGGCATCCATCCCATCGCCGGCCAGGGCTACAATCTCGGCGTGCGCGACATCGCGGCGCTGGTCGAGGTGCTGGTCGACGCCAAACGCCTCGGGCTCGATGTCGGGGGCGCCGATACGCTGGAGCGCTACGCGCAGTGGCGCCGCGCCGACAACCTCACGATGGTGGCCGCCACCGACCTCCTCAATCGTCTGTTCTCGAACGATGTCGCACCGATCCGGCTGGTTCGGGATGCCGGCCTTGCCGCCGTCAACCGGGTGCCGGCGCTGCGCAAGTTCTTCGTTCGACATGCGATGGGCCTGGTCGGCGACTTGCCCAAGCTGATCCGCGGCGAGCGGCCCTAGACTCGGCCGAACCCGGGCCCTATCTCAGGGGCCAGTTTCAAGGACATTCCCATGGCCACCCCGCAAGCAACGGCACAAGTCCCCGTCACGGTGCTCACCGGCTATCTCGGCGCCGGCAAGACCACTCTTCTGAACCGCATCCTGAGCGAGCAGCACGGCAAGAAGTACGCCGTGATCGTCAACGAATTCGGTGAGCTTGGCGTCGACAACGACCTCGTGGTGAACGCCGACGAGGAAGTGTTCGAGATGAACAACGGCTGCATCTGCTGCACCGTGCGCGGCGACCTGATCCGCATCATCGAAGGGCTGATGAAGCGCAAGGACAAGTTCGACGGCATCCTGGTCGAGACGACCGGCCTCGCCGATCCCGGCCCGGTGGCGCAGACCTTCTTCACCGACGATGACGTCAAGGCCAAGACGCGGCTCGACGCCATCGTCACCGTGATCGACGCCAAGCACTTCTTCGGCCAGCTCGAGCAGGGCAGCGAGGCCGAGCAGCAGGTCGCCTTCGCCGACGTGATCCTGCTCAACAAGACCGACCTGGTGAGCGCCGACGAGCTCAAGAAGGTCGAGGAGCGGATTCGCGGCATCAACCGCTATGCCCGCATCTTCCGCACCGAGAAGAGCCGGATCGAGCTCGAGGCGATCCTCGACAAGGGCGCGTTCGACCTGGGCCGGATCCTCGAGTTCGAGCCGGACTTCCTGCACAGCGGCCACGACCATCATCACGAGGACGAGGTCCGCAGCCTGTCGATCACCGCCGATCGGCCGGTCGATCCCGACCGGTTCCAGAAGTGGATGGGCGCGCTGCTGCAGATCAAGGGCGCCGACATCTTCCGCAGCAAGGGCATCCTCGCCATCGACGGCGCACCGCGCCGCTACGTCTACCAGGGCGTCCACATGATGATGGACAGCGACTGGGGCACGCCGTGGAAGGACGGCGAGAAGCGATCGAGCAAGCTGGTCTTCATCGGCCGCAACCTCGACGGCGACAACCTGCAGCGCGGCTTCGAAGAGTGCCTGAAGTAACATCGTGAAAATCGACCTCGACAATCCGGCCTGGCAGCAGACCCTGCCGCCGGCCCGCTCACTCAGCTCCGACGCGCCGGTCGCGGCCTGTGCCTTCAACAAGGACGGCACGACCGTCGCCTTCGCCTTGGGTGACGGCCAGGTCCGGCTCCTGCCCGCCGACATCGAGGCAGCCGCACCCGATGCGGCGGCGCCGCTGCACAAGGGCGTCGTGCTGTCGCTGGTCGGCGATCCGGCCGGCGATGGATTCGTGAGCGGTGGCGACGACGGCCGCGTACTGCGCATCGCCGCCGACGGCACGTCGACGGAACTGCTGGCGCAGAAGGGAAAGTGGTTCGAGCATCTCGTCGCTCACAGGACGGGCGCGGTCGCCGCCTCGGCGGGCAAGACCATGTACCTGTTCCGCGACGGCGAGGTCCGCGAGTTCGGCCCGCATCCGAGCACCGTGGCCGGTCTCGATTTCAGCAAGGACGGCAGCCGCGTCGCCTGCGCGCATTACGGCGGCATCACGGTGTGGAGCCTGAGCAAGGACGTCACCCTGCCGCCGCGCCGCTTCGCCTGGCAGGGCAGCCACGTGGCTCTGAGCTGGAGCACCGACGGCAAGTTCATCGCCACCGGCACGCAGGAGAACGACATCCACGTCTGGCGCGTGGCCCAGGCCACCGACATGCGCATGCAGGGCTATCCCGCCAAGGTGAAGTCGCTGTCGTGGACCGCCGACGCGCGCTTTCTCTACACCTCTTCGCAGCCGGTCTTCACTGCCTGGCCGTTCTTCGGCAAGGGTCCCGAAGGCAAGCCGCCGCTGCAGTTCGGCGACGAGGGCGCCGGCCTCATGACTGTGGTCGCCGCCCACCCGTCCGCCGGGTTCGTGGCCGGCGGCTTCGACTCCGGAGAACTCCAGCTCGGCGACATCCGGACCAAGATGTCGGTCGTTCTGAAGATGGCCGACGGCGCCGCCATCACCTGCCTCGCCTGGTCTCCCGACGGTTGCAGGCTGGCCGTCGGCAACGATCGCGGCGATCTGCTGACGGTCGATCTGCGGCGCTGACGGGGAAGAACAGTCCTACCCCTGCCGCACCAGCGTGCGGTGCGAGATCAGGCAGAGGATGCCCGCTATGCCCATTGCGGTCGTCATCGGCGCGATGGTGCCGTCGAAGGTCTGGCCGACGATGGCGCCGAAGATCGCGCCGGCCCCGAAAGTCATGACGCCCATCAGCGACGACGCCGTGCCCGCCATGTGCGGGTAGCGCTGCATCGCCATTGCCGTCGAATTGGGAGCGATCAGGCTCAGCGTCGCGATCTGGAAAACCAGGCACACCAGGAACGGCCACAGGCCGATCGTGCCGTACCGCGCCTCGATCCAGCCCATGACCATCGCCGCCGCGCCGGACACCGCCGGCACGATCACCGCGACGCGCAGGATGCGGCCGGCTCCCAGCAGGCGCACGAACCGCGCATTGAACAGGCTGCCGATGGTCATGAAGATCACCATGCCGCCGAACACCACGCCGTAGAGGCGGGGTGGAATCCCGTAGCGCTCGATGAAGACGAACGGCGATCCCGAGATGTACGAGAACAGGGCGGCGAACATGAAGGACGAGGTCAGGGCGTAGCCCATGAAGGTGCGCGTGGCGAGCAGCTCGCCGAAACGCTTCAGGATCTGGGTGAAGACCAGCGGCTGGCGATACTCCGGCTTCAGCGTCTCGGGCAGTTGAAACCAGGCGACGACGAAGGCGATCACGCCGGCGGAGGCCAGCACCCAGAAGATGGTGCGCCAACCAGCGAACCACATCACCTGGCCGCCGATCACCGGCGCGAGCATCGGCGCGATCGAGGAGCAGGCCATCATGAGCGACATGGCGCGCGCGGCGTGATCCTTTTCGGCGAGGTCGCGCACCATGGTGCGGGCCAGCACGACACCGCCGCAGGCGGCGAGACCCTGCAGGAAGCGCAGGCCGATGAGATGGCCCGCCGCCGCCGCGAAGGCACAACCGATGCTGGCCAGCACGTAGACCACCAGGCCGATCAGGATGACCGGGCGGCGGCCGAACCGGTCGCCTGCAGGACCATAGAAGATCTGTCCCACGCCGAATGCGATCATGAAGGCGGACAAAGTGAGCTGGATGTCGCCGGCCGAGGATCGGAGATCGACCGCGATCACCGGCAGGGCCGGCAGGTACATGTCGATCGACAGCGGGGTGAAGGACGACAGCAGCGCCAGCACCGCCAGGAGCAGCGGCGTCAGGGTCGGCCGAGTGACGGTGTTCATTGCGCGGTGGCTCTACAGGCATCCATGGCAATCCGCCATGCTATAAGCGGACCATGACCTCGCTGCCTGCCCTGTCGGAAACGCAGATCCGCCGCTACGCGCGACATATCGTGCTGGCGGAGATTGGCGGCATCGGCCAGTCGAAGCTGATCGCGGCGAAAGTCCTGGTCGTCGGTGCGGGCGGGCTCGGCGCACCCCTCCTGCAGTATCTCGCGGCGGCTGGTATCGGCACGCTGGGTGTGATCGACCATGACACGGTCGATCTGTCGAACCTGCAGCGCCAGGTGATTCACCGCACGTCCGACGTGGGTGTTTCCAAGGTCGAAAGCGCACGCCGCGCGCTGGAAGAGATCAATCCGGAAGTGCGCACACAGACACACGACGAACGCCTCACGGCCGAGAATGCCGAGCGCATCATCGCCCGCTACGACCTGGTGGCCGACGGCAGCGACAACTTCGCCACCCGCTACCTGCTGAACGACGTCTGCTTCAACCTGAAGAAGACGCTGGTCTCGGCGGCCATCCTGCGGTTCGACGGTCAGATCTCGACGTACAAGGCGTGGCAGGGCGCGGGTCATCCCTGCCTGCGCTGCCTCTTCCCCGAGGCGCCCTCCGAGGAAGCCGTGCCAAGCTGCGCGCAGGCCGGCGTGCTGGGGGCGCTGGCCGGCACCCTCGGCACGCTGCAGGCGACCGAGGTCGTGAAGGAGATCCTGGGCGTCGGGCGCTCGCTCTCCGGCTCGCTCCTGATGTACGACGCGCTCAATGCCTCCTTCGAGACCCTGGCGGTCACCAAGCGACCGGGGTGCCCGACCTGCGGCACCTCCACGGGAGGAGCGCCGTGAGCGAAGGCGGCCTTTCGGTCATCCTGCGCTCCGACGATTACGAGAGCGTCCATTACGGCCTGGCCCTCGCGTCCGCCGCGCTGGCGGTCAACAAGCCGGCCGTCCTGTTCTTCACCATGGGCGGCATCCGCGCCCTGCAGGGCTCGCCGCCACGCTTGCGCGACTGGGAGCGCGACGCCCGGAACCGCGCGCGCGGCGTCGGCGACTTCGAGACGCTGCTGCAGGCCTGCGTCGAGCTTGGCGCGCGCGTGATCGTGTGCGAAATGGGCCTGCGGTCGCTCGACATCGATCGCGCGGGCCTGCGGGCCGACGTACCGTTCACGGTCGCCGGCATCGTGACCTTGCTGGAAGAGACCAAGCCGGGCATGCACCTGGTTTCGCTGTGACTTCGTGGGAGACTTCATGACATCCACCCCCTTCGACGTGCTGGGAATCGGCAACGCCATCGTCGACGTGATCTCGCGCTCCGACGAAGCCTTCCTCGGCAGGCACGGCCTGGTGAAGGGCAGCATGATGCTGATCGACGAGGCGCGCGCCGAGCAGCTCTATGCCGGCATGGGCCCCGGCATCGAGGTGTCCGGCGGCTCCTGCGGCAACACGATGGCCGGCATCGCCTCGTTCGGCGGCAAGGGCGCCTATATCGGCAAGGTGCGCGACGACCAGCTGGGCAAGGTGTTCGGCCACGATCTCAAGGCGACCGGCGTGTCGTTCGAGACCGCGCCGGCGACCGAAGGCCCGGCGACCGCGCGCTGCCTGATCCTGGTGACGCCCGATGCGCAGCGGACGATGAACACCTATCTCGGCGCCTGCACCGGCCTCGGGCCGGCCGATATCGACACCAAGCTCGTCGCCTCGGCGCAGGTCACCTATGTCGAGGGCTATCTGTGGGATGCGCCGGCCGCCAAGCAGGCGGTGCTCAAGGCCTTCGACGCCGCCCGCTCCGCGGACCGCAAGGTCTCGATCACGCTCTCGGATTCCTTCTGCGTCCATCGCTATCGCGACGAGTTCCGCGACCTGATCCGCAACAAGGTCGATATCCTGTTCGGCAACGAGGCCGAGATCAAAGCCCTCTACCAGGTCGATTCCTTCGAACAGGCGGTCGCGGAAGCGCGCAAGGAAGCAAAGATCGCCGCCCTCACGCGCAGCGAGAAGGGCTCGGTCGTGATCAGGGGCGATGAGACCTACGAGGTCCCGGCCGCACCGGTATCCAAGGTCGTCGACACGACGGGCGCCGGCGATCTCTACGCCGCGGGCTTCCTGTTCGGCTTCACCAACGGCAAGACGCTTGCCGAGTGCGCGCGCCTGGGCGGCATCGCCGCGGCCGAGGTGATCTCCCATGTCGGCGCCCGGCCGGAACAGGCGCTGAAGGGCCTGATTTGAGCGCTGACGCTCCCGCGAGGGGATGGCGGGAGTCGCTCGCGACCTACCGCCATCCGCGCGTCGTCCAGTTCCTGTTTCTCGGCTTCTCGGCCGGGCTGCCCTTCCTGCTGGTCTTCTCGACCCTGTCGGCGTGGCTGCGCGAGTACGGCATCAGCCGCACCGCCATCGGCTTCATCAGCTGGATCGGCATCACCTACTCCTTCAAGTTCGTCTGGTCGCCGGTCGTCGACCGCGTCCCCCTGCCGCTGCTGACGCGCTGGCTGGGGCGACGGCGCGCCTGGATGCTGCTGGCCCAGAGCGGCATCGCGGGCGGCCTGCTCGCCATGGCGTTCTGCGACCCGCGCACCGACCTGTGGTGGATGGTCGTGTTCGCGCTGGTCGTCGCCTTCTCCTCTGCCACGCAGGACATCGCCCTCGACGCCTGCCGCATCGAGGCGACAGACGCGAGCCTGCAGGGCGCGACGGCCGCGACCTACCAGCTGGGCTACCGCATCGCCGTGCTCGCCGCAGGCGCCGGCGCCCTCTACGTGGCGCAATTCGTCTCCTGGACGGCGGCCTACCAGACGATGGCGGCGCTCGGCCTCGTGGGCATCGTGACGACGCTTCTGATCTCGGAGCCAGAGCGGCGCACCAGCGCGGGAACGACCGAACTCGAAGGCAAGGTCGCCGCCTTCGCCGCGGGGCTCGGGACCATGCCCGGCTGGGTCCGCAAGGCGCTGATCTTCGTCTACGGCGCCATCGTCTGCCCGTTCGTCGACTTCTTTGCACGCTTCCGCTGGATGGCCGTCCTGCTGCTGCTGTTCATTGGCCTGTTCAGGCTGTCGGACATCGCCATGGGCGTCATGGCCAACCCGTTCTACATCGACATGGGTTTCAGCAAGGACCAGATCGCCGACGTCTCCAAGATCTACGGGTTCGTCATGACGATCCTGGGCGCGCTGCTGGGCGGCGCGCTGGTCTTCCGCGTCGGCGCGGCGCGGCTGCTGATGCCGGCGGTGTTCCTGATCGCCGCGAGCAATCTCACCTTCTCGTGGTTGGCCTGGGTCGGCGAGCCCGACCTCCGGATCCTCACGGTGGCCATCAGCATCGACAACCTGGTGGGCGGCATGTCGGGGTCGATCTTCATCGCCTTCCTGTCGGGGCTGACCAACACGGCCTATACGGCGACTCAGTACGCGCTCTTCACCTCGATCATGACCCTGCCCGGCAAGCTGCTCGGCGGGTCCTCGGGATGGGTCGTCGACCGGCTTCAGGAAGAGTTCACCGCCACCCACAAGTTCGGCGGCTACGCGATCTTCTTCGTCTACACCGCGCTGCTCGGCCTGCCGGCGCTGGTGCTGGCCGCGATCGTGCGCCGTCACTTCGAAAAAGAAACCCCTCCTTCCTGACGGAAGGAGGGGCCAGTGGCTCGGCTGCTTTTGTTTCCGAGCCGGGGAACCGGCCCGTTCCGGGGAGCGGGGCGTGGGGGCCTGCAGGGAACGGGCAAGCTTTCTCTAGGCGTCCGACACTACAGAACCATTACCAGGCGTGTGGAAAACCCGGCGGATCAGCCCGGCGTCGAATCGAGGGCGTAGCCGGCGGCCCGGACGGTGCGGATCACGTCGGCGTGGTTGTCGCCGTTCAGCGCGATGCGCAGGCGCCGGATATGGACGTCGACGGTGCGGGCCTCGACATAGACATCCTTGCCCCACACCGAATCGAGCAGCTGCTCGCGCGAGAACACCCTGCCGGGATGCTCCATGAAGTGCCGCAACAGGCGGAACTCGGTCGGTCCGAGATGCAGCGGCTTGCCGCCGCGCGTCACGCGATGCGCCACCAGGTCCATGACGATGTCGGCATAGGACAACGCCTCGTCGGCCAGTGCCGGGCGGATGCGCCGCAGCACGGCGCGGATGCGCGCCACGAGTTCGGTGGGCGAGAAGGGCTTCGGAACGTAGTCGTCGGCGCCTGCGTCGAGGCCACGCACGCGGTCGCCCTCTTCCCCGCGCGCCGTCAGCATGATGATCGGCACATTGGCAGTCGCGGTCTGGCGGCGAAGCTGGCGACAGACCTCGATGCCAGACATCAGCGGCAGCATCCAGTCGAGCAGGATGAGATCGGGCACGTCCTCCTGCACCGCCCGCAGCGCTTCCTCGCCGTCATAGGCGACGGCGACCCTGAAGCCCGACTGCTCGAGATTGTAGCGCAGCAGCTCGACCAGGGCCGTTTCGTCCTCGACCACCAGCACATGCGGCTTCATCGAGGAGGTGTGCGCGTCGCGCCGCGCAGGGCTGGCGGCGACCATCGTCACGGCGTCGGCCCCGCCGCACTGCCGGACGTGGCGTAGATCGCTGCGCTGCCTTTCGGCCGCTGCTCCTCGAAGCCGTGGCCGGTCGCCCGGAAACTCACCAGCTCGGCGATATTGGTGACATGGTCGCCGGCACGTTCGATGTTCTTCGCCATGAACATGAGATGGGTGCATCCGGTGATCGTGCGCGGATCCTCCATCATGTAGGTGAGCAGCTCGCGGAACAGGCCGGTGTAGACCTGGTCGATCTCCTCGTCGCGTTCCCACACGTCGCGGGCCTTGGCGACGTCGCCGTGGGCAAAGGCGTCGAGGACGTCCTTGAGCGCCGTGCGCACCAGCCGGCCCAGCCGGTCGATGCCGGCGACGGCCGAAGCGGGCGCCGCGGTCTGGCTCAGCACGATGCTGCGCTTGGCGGTGTTCTTGGCATAGTCGGCGATGCGCTCGAGCGCTGCGGCGATCTTGATCGACGACAGGATGACGCGCAGGTCGATCGCCATCGGCTGGCGCAGGGCCAGCAGCCGCACGGTCTGTTCCTGCACCGCATCGTCGAGCGCGTCGACGCGGGCGTCGTCCGCAATCACACGCTCGGCGATCTCGGTGTCGCGTTCGCGCAGCACCCGCAGCGCCTGCGCGAGCTGGCTCTCCGCCAGGCCGCCCATTTCGCTGATCGTGGCGCTCAGTCGCTCCAGCTCCTCGTCGAAGCGCTTCAGGGTATGTTCGGGCATCGTCTGTCCCTTCTTCTCGTTCTCGTCGCCGTTCAGCCGAACCGGCCGGTGATATAGGCCTGGGTACGCTTGTCGGTCGGGGTGGTGAACAGCGTGGCCGTCGCGCCGAATTCGACCAGCTCACCCAGGTACATGAAGGCGGTGAAGTCTGATACGCGCGCGGCCTGCTGCATGTTGTGGGTCACGATCACGATCGTGTAGTCCTGCTTCAGCTCGTCGATCAGCTCCTCGATCTTGGCCGTCGAGATCGGATCCAGCGCCGAGCAGGGTTCGTCGAACAGGATGACCTCGGGCTTCACCGCTACCGTGCGGGCGATGCAGAGTCGCTGCTGCTGGCCGCCCGAAAGGCTGAGGCCGCTGGCGCCGAGCTTGTCCTTGACCTCATCCCACAGGGCGCCGCGGCGCAGCGCGTGCTCGACGCGACCGTCCAGTTCCGACTTGGGCAGGTTCTCATAGAGCCGGATGCCGAAGGCGATGTTCTCGTAGATCGTCATCGGGAACGGCGTCGGCTTCTGGAACACCATGCCGATGCGCGCGCGCAGCAGGTTGATGTCCTGGTCTTCGCGCAGAAGGTTGTCGCCGTCGAACATCACCTCGCCGGTGGCACGCTGGCCGGGGTAGAGGTCGTACATGCGGTTCAGGATGCGCAGCAGGGTCGACTTGCCGCAGCCCGACGGCCCGATGAACGCCGTCGCCTTGTTGGCGTAGAGCGACAGGGAGATGCCCTTGAGCGCCCGGCTATCGCCGTAGAAGAACTCGAGGTTCCTGATCGAGATCTTGGGCGTGAGCTTCGAGATGTCGAGCTTGGCGTGCGCGGCGACGGGAACGGCGACGCTCGGAGCGTCGGTGGATTGCATGGACATCAGGATTTCCTCGCGGAAGTGAGCGAACGGGCCAGGATGCTGAGGCCCAGGACGGTGACGGTGATCAGCAGCGCGCCGGTCCAGGCGAGCTTCTGCCACTCGGCGTAGGGCGACAGGGCGAACTGGAAGATGACGACGGGCAGGCTGGGCATCGGCGCGCTCATGTCCAGGCTGAAGAACTGGTTGTTCAGGGCGGTGAACAGCAGCGGCGCCGTCTCGCCGCTGATGCGGGCGATCGCCAGCAGGACGCCGGTGATGATGCCTGCCTGCGCCGCGCGATAGGCGATGCGCACGATCATGTGGGCGCGCGGCAGGCCGATCGAGGCGGCGGCCTCGCGCAGCGTGTCGGGCACCAGGGTCAGCATGTCCTCGGTCGTCCGGACGACCACGGGGATCACGATGACCGCCAGCGCGACGGCGCCGGCCCATCCCGAGAAGTGGCCCATCGGCGCCACCAGGATCTCGTAGACGAACAGGCCGATCACGATCGACGGCGCGCTGAGCAGGATGTCGTTGATGAAACGCACGACGCTCGACAGCCTGTCGTGGCGGCCGTATTCGGCGAGGTAGGTACCGGCGAGAATGCCGATCGGCGTGCCGATGATCACCGCCAGCACCGTCATGAGGATACTTCCCATGATGGCGTTGAGCAGGCCGCCCGCGGCGCCCGGCGGCGGCGTGTTCTCGGTGAACACCGCGAGCGAGAGACCGCCGAGGCCCTTGTAGACCAGGACGCCGAGAATGAGGACCAGCCAGCCCAGTCCGAAGATCGTGGCGGCGAACGCGAAGCCTTTGGCAATGGCGTTTCGGCGGCGGCGGCCCGCGTAGAGCGGACTGTCCAGGGCGGCCGTCTTGGAAGTCGTGGCGGCCATGTCGTTACCTCCCCTGCTGCTGCAGGCGCATCAGCATGTAACGCGCGATCGCCAGCACACAGAAGGTGATGAAGAAGAGGATGAGGCCGAGCGCAACCAGCGACGATGTGTAGAGGTCGCCGACCGCTTCGGTGAACTCGTTGGCGATCGAGGCCGAGATCGTCGTGCCGGGCGCGAACAGCGAGGCCGAGATGTGATGGGCGTTGCCGATCACGAAGGTGACGGCCATCGTCTCTCCCAGCGCGCGGCCGAGGCCCAGCATGAAGCCGCCGATGACGCCCACCCGCGTGAACGGCAGGACGACGTAGCGGAACACTTCCCAGGTTGTGCAGCCGACGCCGTAGGCGGCTTCCTTGAGCACCGGCGGCACGGCGTCGAACACGTCGCGCGAGATCGAGGTCACGAAAGGCAGCACCATGATCGCCAGGATGAGACCGGCAGTGAACATGCCGATGCCGTAGGGCGGGCCGGCGAACAGCGCCGACAGGACCGGCACGTTCTCGAACGCGCCGATGAAGAAGGGCTGCACGTGTTCCTGCAGGAACGGCGCGAAGACGAACAGGCCCCAGATGCCGTAGATGATGCTGGGGATGCCGGCCAGCAGCTCGATGGCGATGCCGATCGGGCGGCGCAGCATCTTTGGGCAGAGCTCGGTCAGGAAGAAGGCGACCATCAGGCCGACCGGCACCGCGATCAGCATCGCGATGAACGACGTGACCAGGGTGCCGAAGATCGGCGCCAGGGCGCCGAACCGTTCGGTCACCGGGTTCCATGATTCGTCGAACAGGAAGCCGAAGCCGAACGTGCCGAGCGCCGGCGCCGCGCCGTAGATGAGGGCGATGATGACGCCGCTCAGCAGGGCGAGCACCGCGAGCGAAGCACCGCGCGTCAGCCCGTGGAATATCGTGTCGGTCAATCTCAGGCGTCGCAGCACGGCCGCCCGCGACCCGGATGCAGCCGCCGGCGCGCTTGCGCCCTTCAATGCAACTTCACTCACGTCACGCTCCCCCGATGCCATGCGCCCCCCAAGAAGGAGGGGCGGGTGTCGCCACCCGCCCCGTCTCGATTTAGTTCGTCGGCGAGTACAGCGGCTTGCCGTCCGCGCCCTTGATCTCGGCCTGCCACATCTTCTTGATGTCGTTGACGACGTTCTGCGGCATCGGAACGTAGTCCAGCGAGTCGGCCATGGCGTCGCCCTTGGCGTAGGCCCAGGCGAAGAACTTCAGCGCCTCGGCCGACTCGGCTGGCTTCTCCGGCTTCTTGTACATCAGGATCCAGGTCGCGGCCGCCATCGGCCAGGACTTGTCACCCGGCTGGTTGGCGAGGATCACGCCGAAGCCCGGCTTGGAGCTCCAGTCGGCGCTCGCCGCGGCGGCCTGCACCGTGTCCGAGCCCGGCGCGACGGCCTTGCCCGCCTTGTTGATCATCTTCGTGAAGGTCATCTTGTTTTCTTTGGCGTAGGCGTACTCGACATAGCCGATCGAGCCCTTGGTCTGCGCGACGTTGCCGGCCACGCCTTCGTTGCCCTTGGCGCCGATGCCCACCGGCCACTGCAGCGCCGTGCTGACGCCGACCTTCGTCTTCCACTCCGGGCTGACCTCGGCCAGGTAGTAGGCGAAGTTGTAGGTCGTGCCCGACCCGTCCGAGCGACGCACCGGCACGATGGCCTGCTTCGGCAGCTTCAGGCCGGGGTTGAGCTTGGCGATCGCCGCATCGTCCCAGCTCTTGATCTGGCCGAGATAGATGCTCGCCAGCGTCGGCCCGTCGAGCACCAGCTCGCCCGGCTTGACGCCCTCGAGATTGATCACCGGGGTCACCGAGCCCATCACCATCGGGAACTGCACGAGACCCGATTCTTCCAGGTCCTTGCCCGTGAGCGGCGCGTCGCTGGCGCCGAAGGTCACGGTCTTGGCCTTGATCTGCTTGATGCCGCCACCCGAGCCGATCGACTGGTAGTTGAGGCCGTTGCCGGTCTCCTTCTTGTAGGCGTCGGCCCACTTGGCATAGATCGGGTAGGGGAAGGTGGCGCCGGCGCCGGAAATGTCGATGGCATGGGCGGCCGCCGGGGAAAGCGCGAAAGCTGTCGCGAGGACGATCTTGGAAATTTTCACGGGGTTTCTCCTTCGGTGAATTTCGAAGCGCCCGTCATCTAGGAGCCGTACGTCTCTCTCATATGACCGATATGTGACACTCCGGTTACAAGGCTCGCGCGGCGCTGAGGATAGCCGCCCGGGCCTTCCAGAAATTTGATTTGAATCAAGACCTTATCGGTCACCAGCCCGGACGGGCGACCGTCACACGAATTTAACGCCATGCCCTCGGAACGGTAACGCGCGGCCGTGATGGTGCGCCTCTTTCGAGAGCATCCCATGTCCACCGACCCCATGATCGCGCGCCGCCAGCGCTGGTTTTCCGTGCTCGCAAAGGCGCCGGGTGCGCGGCTGGCTTCCCTTTGGGAGGGACTCGATGCGCGGCCATCGTACACCGTCCTGCGTCGCCCTGAGATCGGGCTCGTCATGGTGCAGGGTCGCATCTCGGGGACCGGCGCTCCCTTCTGTGCCGGCGAAATGACGGTGACGCGCGCCGCCGTCCGGCTCGACAGCGGCGAGATGGGCTTCGGCTATGTCCGCGGACGCGATGTGCGGCAGGCCGAGATCGTCGCCGCGGTGGATGCGCTGGGCCAGTGCCCGGACTGGACCGAGCGGCTCGAAGCCGGGATCGTGACCCCCCTCGCCGACGAGGCCGAGGCCCGCCATCGGCTGATCGCCGCCCGCGCCGCCGCTACCCGGGTCGATTTCTTTACCGTCGCGCGCGAGGCCGGCGCATGAGTACGGCCCTCCTCGCCCCTGGCTTCGCCGATCCCTCGCACGATGCGCAACGCCTGTTCCGCCGCGTGCTCGACGCCTTCTCCCATCCCGGCCGCATCGTCGACCTGCCGGATGCGCCGGCCGGGCCGGGCACACTCAGCCCGGCGGCGACCGCCTTCCTGCTCACCTTCGCCGATCGCGAGACGCCCCTCTGGCTCGAAGCCGGGGTCGACAAGCAGGAGGTACGCGACTTCCTGCGCTTCCATGCCGGCACGCCGCTCGTGCCGTCGCGCGAAGCGGCGACCTTCGGCGTAATCATTGCGGGCGGCGGCGAGCCCTTCGCCGGCTTCGCCATCGGCACCGACACCTATCCCGACCGGGCCGCCACCCTGGTGATCGAAGTGCCGTCGCTCGAGGGCGGCCCGACCACCACCTGGCGCGGGCCAGGCATCGACGGCGAGGTCCGCGTCTCAATCGACGGCTTGGGCGACGGCTTCTGGCCGGCCTGGGCCGACAACCACGCGCTCTTTCCCTGCGGCGTCGATCTCGTCTTCGCCAGCGGGTCCCGTCTCATCGCGCTACCCCGCAGCGTCGCCGTGGAGGCCTGACCATGTATGTCGCGGTCAAGGGCGGCGAGACCGCCATCGCCCATTCGCTCGATCTCGTGGCCGACAAACGCCGCGGCGACCGCGACGTGGCGGAGTTGTCGCTCGACCAGATCGACCAGCAGCTCGGCCTCGCGGTCGATCGCGTCATGACCGAGGGCTCCTGCTACGACCGCAGCCTGGCGGCGCTCGCCATCAAGCAGGCGCGCGGCGATCTCATCGAAGCGATCTTCCTGCTGCGCGCCTATCGCACGACGCTGCCGCGCTTCGGCGCTTCGGAGCCGCTCGACACCACCCGCATGGTGGCGGAGCGCCGCATCTCGTCGACCTTCAAGGACGTGCCGGGCGGCCAGGTGCTGGGCCCGACCTACGACTACACCCACCGGCTGCTCGACTTCTCGCTGGCCGCCTCCGGCGAGCGGCCCGAAGCGCCGACCGCGCCGGCCGATGCCAGCCACGCCCTGCCCCGCGTCGGCGACATCCTGCAGCGCGACGGCCTGCTCGAACCGCCGCCGTCCCACGACCACGGCGAAACGCGCGATCTCACCCGCGAGCCGCTGGTGCTGCCGGCCGACCGACCGCTGCGTCTGCAGAACCTTGCGCGCGGCGACGAAGGCTTCCTGCTGGCGCTCGGCTATTCGACACAGCGCGGCTACGGCAACAACCATCCCTTCGTCGGAGAGATCCGCTACGGCCACGTGCCGGTGTCGTTCGTCCCCGAGGAGCTGGGCTTCGCCATCGAGATCGGCGAGATCGAAGTGACCGAGTGCGACATGGTCAACCAGTTCGCCGGCTCCCACGACGTCCCACCGCAGTTCACGCGCGGCTACGGCCTGGCCTTCGGCCATGCCGAGCGCAAGGCGATGGCAATGGCCTTGGTCGACCGTGCCCTGCGGGCGGAAGAACTCGGCGAGGCGGCGACCTCGCCCGCCCAGGACGAGGAATTCGTGCTGGCCCATAGCGACAATGTCGAGGCGTCCGGCTTCGTGCAGCATCTCAAGCTGCCGCACTACGTCGATTTCCAGTCCGAGCTCGTCGTGGTGCGCGCGCTGCGCGCCGAGGTCGAGAAGCGCCGCGAGCAGGCCGCTCTCGCCCAGGCGGCGGAGTGAACCATGCCTGACACGACGATCCAGGACACGGGCTCGCAGGACGGCGCCTACAACTACGCCTATCTCGACGAGCAGACCAAGCGGATGATCCGCCGCGCCATCCTGAAGGCGGTGGCAGTACCCGGCTATCAGGTGCCGTTCGGCGGCCGCGAGATGCCGCTGCCCTATGGCTGGGGCACCGGCGGCATCCAGGTGACCGCCGCCATCATCGGCCGCGACGACACGCTGAAGGTGATCGACCAGGGCGCTGACGACACGACCAACGCCGTCTCGATCCGCCGCTTCTTCGCCCGGGTCGCCGACGTCGCCACAACGACGCACACCGAGGAAGCCACCATCATCCAGACGCGGCATCGCGTGCCCGAGACGCCGCTGCGCGAAGGCCAGATCCTGGTCTTCCAGGTGCCGATCCCCGAGCCGCTGCGCATGCTGGAGCCGCGCGAGACCGAGACGCGGACCCTGCATGCACTTTCGGAATATGGCGTGATGCAGGTCAGCCTCTACGAAAGCATTGCCCGCCACGGCCGCATCGCCAAGACCTACAACTATCCGGTGATGGTGAACGGGCGCTACATCATGAGCCCGTCTCCCATCCCGAAGTTCGACAATCCCAAGCTCGACCGCAGCCCGGCGCTGCAGCTCTACGGCGCCGGTCGCGAGAAGCGGATCTACGCGGTGCCGCCGCACACGTCGGTGAAGAGCCTCGACTTCGACGACCATCCCTTCGAGATCGAGACCTGGAGCGAGTGCTGCGCGCTCTGCGGTTCGACCGAGAGCTTCCTCGACGAGATGATCGTCGACGACAGCGGCAAGCGCCTGTTCGTCTGCTCCGACACCGACTATTGCGAGAGCCGGCGATGAGCGGACCGCTGCTCTCCGCACGCGACGTCGGCAAGCGGTTCGCCGGCAGGATGGCCTGCCGCGACGTGAGCTTCGACCTGTGGCCCGGCGAGGTGCTGGGGATCGTGGGCGAATCTGGCTCCGGCAAGACGACCCTGCTCAACTGCCTGGCGGGTCGCCTGATGCCCGACAGCGGCTCCGTCGCCTACGAGACCCGGTCGGCGGGCAGGGTGGACGTGCATCGTCTCTCGGAAGCCCGGCGCCGGCTGCTGGCGCGGACCGAATGGGGCTTCGTGAACCAGGATGCCCGCGAGGGACTGCGCATGGGCGTCAGCGCAGGCGCCAATATCGGCGAACGGTTGATGGCGGTGGGCGCGCGCCACTATGGCGAGATCCGCGGCCAGGCCGTCGACTGGATGGCGCGGGTCGAGATCGACGTCGAGCGCCTCGACGACCGGCCCTCGACCTATTCGGGCGGGATGCGCCAGCGCCTCCAGATCGCGCGTAACCTCGTGAGCAACCCGCGCCTCGTCTTCATGGACGAGCCGACCGGCGGCCTCGACGTGTCGGTACAGGCCCGCATTCTCGACCTGCTGCGCGGCCTCGTGGAAGGGCTGCACCTGTCTGCCGTGCTGGTGACTCACGATCTCGGCGTCGCGCGGCTGCTGACGCACCGGCTGGTGGTGATGCAGGGCGGCGCCGTCGTGGAACAGGGCCTCACCGACCAGGTTCTCGACGATCCGCAGCATCCGTACACCCAGATGCTCGTCGCCTCGATCCTGCCGGTCTGACGACATGACCTCCTCGCAACCCGCCCTGCGCGTCTCCGGCCTCGCCAAGTCCTTCACCATCCATGCCCAGGGAGGCCTATCGCTTGCCGTGTTGCACGACGTGTCGCTGGCGGTCTCGCCCGGCGAGTGCCTGGCGCTGGTCGGGCCGTCGGGCGCTGGCAAGAGCACCCTGTTGCGCTCGCTCTACGGCAACTATCGCGCCGATGCAGGCTCGATCCGGGTCCGACAGGAAAACGAGTGGACCGAGCTGGTCGGCGCCGAGCCGCGCACCGTGCTCGACGTGCGCCACCGCACCATGGGCTTCGTCAGCCAGTTCCTGCGCGTGATCCCGCGGGTCTCGGCCGTCGATGTCGTGGCCGAACCGCTCAGGCGTCGCGGGACCGATGCGGCCGAAGCGCGACAGCACGCAGAATTCCTGCTGGCCATGCTCGGCATTCCCGCGCGGCTGTGGGCGCTGCCGCCTGCGACCTTCTCCGGCGGCGAGCAGCAGCGGATCAACATCGCCCGGTCACTGATCGTCGACTATCCGATCCTGCTGCTTGACGAGCCGACCGCCTCGCTCGATGCCGCCAACCGCGACGGCGTGGTCGAACTGATCTGCCGGCGCCGCGACGCCGGCGCCACCATCGTCGGCATCTTCCACGATGTCGATGTGCGCGACGCGGTCGCGACCCGCGTCCACGAAGTCTTTACCCCTGTCTCACCGGCTGGAGTTTCGCCATGAGCCTCGAGACCGTCCTGACCAATGCCCGCGTCGTCACCGCCGATGCGGAGTTCGACGGCACCGTCGTCGTGCGCGACAGGCGCATCGTCGAGATCGCCATGGAACGCTCGCATGCCGCGGGCGCGATCGATCTCGAAGGCGACTATCTCGTGCCCGGGCTGGTCGAGCTGCACACCGACAACATGGAAAAGCACTTCGCCCCGCGACCCGGCGTCAAGTGGCCGAGCGTCTCGGCGGTGATGGCGCACGACACCCAGGTCAGTGCCGCCGGCATCACGACCGTGTTCGACTCGCTGGCCCTGGGCGACGTCCACGGCACATCGGATCGCGTGCAGAATCGCGAGCGCATGATCGAGGCCGTGTGCCTTGCCAACGACCGGCGCATGACGCGCGCGGAGCACCGCATCCACCTGCGCTGCGAGATCACGGTTGACGATGCCGTGGAAGCCGTCGACAAGTGGATCGACCTGCCGCTGGTCGGCCTGGTGTCGATCAACGACCATACGCCGGGCCAGCGCCAGTTCCTCGATCCCGAGAAGCTGAAGCAGTACTACAAGGGCAAGTACTCGATGACCGACGCGCAGTTCGAGGAATTCTCGGCCCGCGTCACCGAGCTTCATCACCGCAATGCCGCGAAGCACCGCAGCGAGATCGTGAACCGCGCCCAGGCGCGCGCTCTGCCGATCGCCAGCCATGACGATGCGACCCACGGCCATGTCCAGGAAGCCGTCGCCAACGGCATGACCATCGCCGAGTTCCCGACCACGCAGGAGGCTGCGCGGGCCTCGCGCGAAGCCGGCCTTGCCGTGCTGATGGGAGCGCCGAACTTCGTGCTGGGCGGCTCCCACTCCGGCAACATCGCCGCCATCGACCTGCTGCGCACCGGCAACGTCGACATTCTCTCGTCGGACTATGTCCCGGCCAGCCTGATGGAGAGCGTGTTCAAGCTGCCCTCCTCGGGCATCGGCATCTCGCTGCCACAGGCGGTGCGGCTCGCCACGCTCAATCCGGCGCGCGCCGTTGGCCTTGGCGACCGAGGCGAAATCGCGCCCGGTCGCCGCGCCGACCTGGTGCGGGTGCGCACCGTCGACGGCGCGGCGGTGGTGCGGGCCGTATGGCGCGAGGGTGAACGCGTGGTCTGACGGGACGGGAACGTGGAAGGCTCGCTGGTCTATGTCATGGGTCCTTCCGGTGCCGGCAAGGATTCCGTCCTCGGCCGCGCGCGGGCCCTGCTGGCCCCCGACGCGCCCGTGGTGTTCGCGCACCGCTACATCACCCGGCCGGCCGACAGCGGCGGCGAGAACCATGTCGCGGTGACGCGCGCGGAGTTCTCCGTGCGCCGCGCCCATGGCCTGTTCGCCTATCACTGGCACGCGCACGGCAACGACTATGCCGTCGGCCGGGAGATCCACGACTGGCGGGCCGCCGGTCTGACCGTCGTGGTGAGCGGCTCGCGCGACCATTTCCTGAGGACCGGCGGCCTCGACTCGCAGGCCCGTCCCGTCCTGATCACCGCGCCTGCCGAGCGCCTCCGGCAACGCCTGGCCGGTCGCGGACGTGAATCCGCGATCGAGGCGACGGAGCGGCTCGAACGCGCCGAGGCCTATGAAATCGGCGATCCGCGGCTCGTGACGATCGTGAACGACGGCGCCCTCGACGAGGCGGCCTGTTCCTTCGTCAGGCTGCTCTCCCGACCTGGGTGGCGAGACGCCGCCCTCCGCCGAGCCTGAACCGCGCCAGGACCGTGAACGGCCGGCCGGGCGCCGGCTGACGGAAGACGCAGAGGTCGCGCACCGCCAGCGGTCGGTCGAGAAAGGCCATGAAACGCCGGCGCAGCTCGTCGAGGACGAGGCTGCGTTCGCGCGGCTCCTTCAACTTCCCGGTAAGAGTCAGGTGGAAGCGTCCCTGTTCGAGAACGTAGGGATAGCCCCAGCGCAGCAAGAGATCCTCCTGCCTGTGGGTCAGGTCCGCCGCGCGCCGGCGCGCGAGTTCGGCCTCGTCGGCGGGACGGCGAAACTCGTCGAACTCCACGACGCAGCGATCCGAGAAGTCCTGTAGCGCCGGGCAGCGTTCCGCCGGCACCAGCGCCAGGAAGTCGTGCAACTCGGCCAAGACCAACGTCGGCACGTCGATCTGGCGTTCCGTCGCGGCGAAGGTGCCGACGGCCTCGACGAAGTCGCGCTCGGTCGCACCTTCGGCGAGAGCGAGCGGCGGCTTCAGCGTGCCATGGAAGCCATAGAGCCGCGGATCGGCGACGATCGCCGACAGGCGCTCGTCGGAAACGCCGCTCACCGGGACGAGCGGCCGCGCCTCGCCGGTGTCCGCGTTCCGCCCCAGCCATCCGCTGGCGGCCACCGCCAGCGGCTCCTCTGCCCGCGGCGCATAATAGAGCGCGTAGCGGGCCGGCCCGGCGGCGGGATCGCTCATTTTCCGGGTCCCGCACGCCGGCCGATCATGGCGAAGCGGAGCTGGCTGGACACCAGGTCGATGGCCGCCACGGTGACCAGGATCATCAGGATGATGAAGGAAGTCTGCTGCAGCTCCAGCGTCCGGATCGCCTCGGCGAGATGCAGGCCGATGCCACCGGCACCGACGATGCCGATGATCGTGGCCGAGCGGGTGTTGGACTCGAAGTAGTAGAGGACCTGGCTGGCCAGCACGGGGAAGACCTCGGGCAGGATTCCGAAGCGTATGCCCATGAAGTGACTGCCGCCGGTCGAGGCGATCCCTTCCACCGGCTTGCGATCGGCCGCCTCGACCGCTTCCGAGAAGAGCTTGCCGAAGCTGCCGATGTCGGAGGTCATGATGGCCAGCGCACCGGCGAAGGGGCCGAGGCCCACGACGTTGATCCAGATCAGCGCCCAGATCAGGATGTCGACGCTGCGGATCGTATCGAGCGAGCGGCGCGCAAAGAAGCGGACGATCCGCTGGGCGGTGACATTGCGCGCGGCGAGCAGGCCGACCGGCAAAGCGACGATCGCCGCTGCCAGGGTCCCCAGCAGCGCAATCGCCACCGTCTCGATCAGCGCCATGCCATAGGCTCGCGCATGCGCCCACGTACCCGGATCGGGCGGCAACATGAGGCCGGTGATCTCGACCAGCCGACCCATGCCCAACAGGAGCCCGCCGTCGAAGAAGCCCAGCCTCTCCATGCCGAACAGGAGGAGTGCGAACAGGCCGCCCGCGAGGGCCAGCGCCGGCAGGTGATGCGCGCCGAAGCGCCGGAAGTGCTCAGGATAGCGGTCGCGAACGGCGTCCATCAGCTCCTCCCCTCGAGACCGATCAGGCGATGCCGCAGCAGGGAGGTCAGGCTGTCGATGACCGCCACGGTGAGGAGGATCATCACCAGGATCGCGGAGACGTCGGAATAGTAGAACTTGCGGATTGCCTCGATCAGGTCCTGGCCGATGCCGCCGGCACCGACGAAGCCCATGACGGCGGCACCGCGCACGTTGATCTCGAAGCGCAGCAGCGCGTAGCTGGCGAAATTCGACAGGACCTGCGGGAGCGCCCCGTAGCGCATCGCGACATGCCAGGCCGCGCCCGTCGATGCCACGCCCTCGACCGGCTTCATATCGATGTTCTCGACGACTTCGGCGAACAGCTTGCCGAGCGCGCCCAGCGTATGGATCACGACCGCCAGCACGCCGGCCATCGGACCGAGGCCGAAGGCGATGACGAACAGCAGCGCGAAGACCAGCTCAGGCACCGTACGGCAGAGTTCGCAGAAGCGCCGGACGGCGATGCGCACCCATCGCGCCGGCGCAACGTTGGCCGCCCCGAGGAATGCGAGGCACGCGGCCGCCGCGGCTCCGAGGAGCGTGCCGACATAGGCCATCAGCAGTGTCTCCCAGAGCAGCCGCAGCCAGCGCCCCAGGCCCCAGAACCATTCGCCGAAATCGGTCCAGACAGGCTTGCCGTTCTCGAGATGGAACAGGCGGATGATGTAGCTCGGGAAGCGATGGATGTTCTCGAGGAACTTGACGGGCGAAACCTCGGCCGAGATCGAGGCGAGAAGCATCGCCGCCACCACACACGCCATCATCAACAGCGTGTGCCAGCGACGCGACCGCACCGAGGCGTCGTAGGCCGCCATCAACGGCCTCAGCTGCGCCTCGGGCAGGCGTGTGACGTGGGTACTCAAGACGGAACGAACGCGGCAGGGACGCCCGGCCCGATCAGCTCTTCTGCTTGCGGAGCTGGTCGATGAACTTGATCAGTTCGACCACCGGTTCGTAGGTGGCGGCATCGACCTTGGTGAAGCCGCGATCCTTGCCGTCGGACAGCTTGTCGAACGCCGCCTTGGCCTTGGTCGGCGATTCCATGAAGGCCGTCGTGATGGCGGCCTTCAGGTCGGGCGGCAGGCTGGCAAGATAGGCGAACGGCGAGTTGGGGATCAGGTCCGACTTGTAGATGATGCGGAAGTCCTCCTGCTTGGCCAGGCCCTTGGACACCATGCGCGTCAGGTTCGAGTCGTTCTCCGCGTTCCACCAGTTCGCGGCCACGTCGACCGTCTTCTGCTGCAGCGCGATCACCGCATTCTCGTGGCTGCCGGTGTAGGTCACGCGGCCGAAGAAGGTCTCGGGATTGAGCTTGAGCTTGTTCAGCGCAAAGCGCGGCACGTTGTTGCCCGAGGTCGAGTTGGGATCGACGAGGCCCAGGTTCTTGCCCTTGAGGTCGTCGATCGTCTTGTACGGGCTGTCGGCGCGCACATAGAACACCGAATAGTAGCCGACCGTCCCGTCATTGTTCACCGTGGTGACGAAGGGCTCGACCTTGACGCCGGTCACGATCGCCCGCGCATAGGACGCCGGACCATAGCCCGCGAGATGGATGCTGCCGTTGCGCTGGCCCTCGATGACGGCCGCGTAGTCGTTGGCGACCCGCAACGTCACCTTGGTGCCTAGCGCCTGCGAGAGATACTCGACGAAGGGACCGTAGCGCTCGGTCACCCCCGAGGCATTCTCGGCCGGGATGACGGCAAGGACGAGTTCGGGATAGGCGCTCTTCCACGACTGGGCGTGGGCGCCGCCCGCGAGGACTAGGGACGAGGCAGCGAGGGCGGCGCCCAGCGCGAGACGACGGGTGAGCATGGCTGGTTCTCCTTGATGAAGCGATACGTCGCGAGAAGGGAAATCAGGAGCCGGCGAGGGCGAAGCCGGGCTGGGCGCCGGCCGGCAGCGAAGCGAGCGACGGCAGCGCATGGCCCATCACGTCGCCGGCCTCGAGTCCGTAGAGTTCGCGCGAGGTCGCCTCGGTGAGCGCCGCCGGCACGTCGTCGAATACGACCCGACCGGCAGCCATGCCGACCAGCCGGTCGCAGTAGGTCCGCGCTAGGTCGAGGCTGTGGAGATTGCAGACCACGGTGATCCCGAGATGGCGGTTGATGTGCTGCAGCGCGTCCATCACGACCCTGGTGTTGCGCGGGTCGAGCGACGCGATGGGCTCGTCGGCCAGAACGATGTCGGGCTCCTGGACGAGCGCGCGGGCGATCGCGACCCTCTGCTGCTGGCCGCCAGACAGGGTCTCCGCGCGCTGGCCCGCCATCCGCGCCATGTCGAGGCTTTCGAGCGCCGACAGCGCCTGCGCCTTCTCCTCGTCGCTCCACAACTTCAGGAGCGCGCGCGCGGGCGGCATGTGGAAAGCCCGCCCCATCATGACATTGGTCAGCACGTCGAGGCGGCCGGCGAGGTTGAACTGCTGGAAGATCATGGCGCAGCGGGCGCGCCAGGCGCGCAGCGGCCGGCCGCGCAGCGCCGTTACGTCGGTATCGCCGAACAGGATGCGACCCGAACTCGGGTCGCCCAGGCGGTTGATCATGCGAAGAAGCGTCGACTTGCCGGCGCCGGAGCGACCGATCACGCCAACCATCTGCCCCGCCGGCACGACGAGCGACACGCTGTCCACGGCCTTCTTGCCGCCGAAGCTCTTGGTAACGCCTTCCAGTCGCAGCATTCCGCCTCCGGTCCCTGCTGGAGGCTCGTTACCGGCCGCAGGCTTCTTCCGTGCGACGTTTGGGTTACAGACAGAAGACAGCGGTGGAGAAGAAAGTCACAGCGCCTGAACCGAAGGTCTCTCGGTGCGCTTCAATGGCCGGACAGGACCCGGGCAGCGGCTACTTGTGGCCGAGCATCCGCAGGGCCTGCAGCATCGTCGGCGTCGGCATGCCAGGCGAAAGGGCATCGGGGGGCGCCGCCGCCGCCATGGCCCGATAGGCCATCGCCAACGCCACGCCGTCCGTGAGCGACGGCCACGATTTCACGACCGCGAGACCCGCCCGGATCATTTCGGCTGTCACCACGATTTCGCTCGGTTCGCTGGCTTTGGACGTCATGGGCCTGCACTCGCACTCACTGCCCACGACTATGCCGCCGATTCCTTACACGGGGCTTTCGCCACGCCGGGCGCCCGATTCAGTCTCTATCCGAGGCAGGCAGCGTCACCGTGAAGATCGAGCCCTTGCCTGGCGTGCTCTCGATGTCGAGCCGGCCGCGGTGGCGATTGACCACATGCTTTACGATGGCGAGACCCAGGCCGGTCCCCCCGAGTTGGCGCGAGCGCGCGGTGTCGACGCGGTAGAAGCGCTCGGTGAGCCGGGGCAGGTGCGCCGCCGGAATGCCGTCCCCCTCGTCCTTCACCGCGACCGCGACGCGGTCCTTGCCCGCCGGACGGGCCTCGACGCGGACGGACGTGGCCGGACGCGCATACTTGACCGCGTTGTCGATCAGGTTCTGGAAAACGATGATCAATTCGTCATGGTCGCCGATGGCGCGCGGCAGATCGGACGGCAGATCGAGTTCGATCCCTACCTTTCGCGAGGAGGCCTTGAGCTGCAGCAGGTCGAGCACCGAACGCAGCACCCTGCCGAGATCGACGGCGGCGGCGGGCCGCGCATGCTCGTGCTGCTCGATCCGCGACAGCATCAGCAGGTCGTCGACCAGGCGGCGCATGCGGTCGGCCTGCTCGGCCATGATCCCGAGGAAGCGCTCGCGCGCCGCCGTATCCTCGCGCGCCGGGCCGCGCAGCGTCTCGATGAAGCCTGCCAGGCCCGCGATCGGCGTCTTCAGCTCGTGGCTGGCATTGGCCACGAAATCGGCGCGCATGCGCTCGGCGCGGCGCAGCGCGGTCGTGTCATGCAGCACGATCAGCGCCAGCGAGCCGTCGGCGGCGGCCCGCGGCAAGCGGCGCAGATGGGCCACCATGTCGAGTTCCGGCGGCCCGGCCAGCACCAGTTCGACCAGGCTCTGCTCCGGTCGCGCGAAGTTGCCGTCCGGGCCGGTCTCGAGCAGCGCATCGATGGCGCTGAGGAGCTGCGGCTGGCGCAACACCGTCGAGACGTCCCGCTCGGAACCGCCGGGACTGCCCAGCAGCAGGGCGGCGGCGAGATTGGTGCGCACGATCCGTCGCTGCCGGTCGAGGCACACGAGGGGATCGGGAAGACCGTCGACGATCGCCTGGGCAGAGGCGGCCAGATTGTCGATCGAGGCCCGCTGGCGCCGCCAGCCGACCGATAGGGTCGCGGCCGCGCTCGCCAGTTCCTCGGTCGCGGGCGCGAAGGAGAGCCGTGGCATCACCGGCTCGCGCTCGTCGGAAAGCTCGCCGACGAAACGCGCGAAGCTCGCCAGCGAGCTGAGATAGCGCTGGACCAGAAGGGTCGTGACCGCGGCAATGCCGGCCATGGCGATCAGCGTCGTACGGCCCGACAGTTCGCCGAGGCCGAAGAGAATGGCGAGCGCTCCCCAGGACGGCGCCAACGCCACGGCGTTGGCGACGAGCGTACGACGGAGGGGAATCGCGTGGTCGGCCATCGGCCGACTATAGCGGCTCAGCTAACCCGCGGCGCGAAGAAGCGTATGCTTGCCATGCCGAACACGAAGCCCGCGATGTGCGCGACCCAGGCGACGGATTCGCCACCGGCGCCCGGCGTGCCGCCGAAGATGCCGAAGAAGACATTGAGGCCGATCCAGATGCCGGCGACCGGCAGCAGCGACGTCAGGCTGCCGACATAGCGCATCAGCATCAGCACGGCGCCGAAGACGCCGCTGATCGAACCCGACGCCCCCACCACGGGGTCGATCGAGTCGGGATAGACGAGGATGTGCACGAGGCCCGCAACGACGCCGCACAGGAGGTAGAAGAACACGAAGCGGCGAACGCCGAGCAACCGCTCGACCGGTGCACCGAAGGCCGCCAGCGTCAGCATGTTGATGCCGAGATGCATCCAGCCGCCATGGAGGAACTGGTAGGTGACAGGCGCCACCAGCAGCGACAGGAGATCCTGGCCGCTGTCGGTCGTGTAGGCGGCAGGCACCAGGCCGAACCGCAGGATGATCTCCTGGTCGGCCTGCTCGCCCAGCAGCTGGCGCAGCAGATGCACCGCGACGTTGATGCCGATCAGCCACAGCACGGCGGGCGGCAGGTTGATCGCCCGCTCGCCCTCTCCGCGTCCTCCGGGGAGGCGGCGCTCGTCGTCGTCGAATGGCATGCGCCGTTCCCGTCAGGTCAGGGGATTCAGCTGGGGCCCGCTAGCTCTTGGGACCACCCTGGCCGAGCGCGCGCAGGCGCAGCCTGAGCGCGTTCAGCTTGATGAAGCCCTCGGCGTCGCGCTGATTGTAGGCGCCCTGGTCTTCCTCGAAGGTCACGTGCTGCATCGAGTAGAGCGACACGGGCGACTTGCGGCCGACCACGGTCGTGTTGCCCTTGTAGAGCTTGAGCCGCACCGTGCCGGTGACGTTCTCCTGGCTCTTGTCGATCAGCGCCTGCAGCATCTCGCGCTCCGGCGAGTACCAGAAGCCGTAGTAGATCAGCTCGGCGTATTTCGGCATCACCTCGTCCTTGAGATGGCCAGCGCCGCGGTCGAGCGTGATCGATTCGATGCCGCGATGGGCGGCGTAGAGGATCGTGCCGCCCGGCGTCTCGTAGATGCCGCGGCTCTTCATGCCCACGAAGCGGTTCTCGACCAGGTCGAGGCGACCGATGCCGTTGGCCTTGCCCAGCTCGTTCAGCTTCGTGAGCAGGGTGGCAGGGGACATCTTCACGCCGTCGATGGCGACGGCATCGCCCTTCTCGAACTCGATCTCGATGTAGGTCGCCTTGTCGGGCGCGCTCTCGGGGGAGATGGTGCGCTGGTAGACCATCTCGTCGGCCTCTTCCCACGGATCTTCCAGGATCTTGCCCTCGCTGGAGGAGTGCAGGAGGTTGGCGTCGACCGAGAACGGCGCCTCGCCACGCTTGTCCTTGGCGATCGGAATCTGATGCTCCTCGGCGAACTCGAGCAGCTTGGTGCGCGAGGTCAGTTCCCATTCGCGCCATGGCGCAATCACCTTGATGTCGGGCTTCAGCGCATAATAGGAGAGCTCGAAGCGGACCTGGTCGTTGCCCTTGCCGGTCGCACCGTGACAGACCGCGTCGGCGCCGGTCTTCAGCGCGAGGTCGATCTGATGCTTGGAGATCAGCGGCCGGGCGATCGAGGTGCCGAGCAGGTACTGGCCCTCGTACAGCGCATTGGCGCGGAACATCGGGAAGACGAAGTCCTTCACGAACTCTTCGCGCACGTCCTCGATGAAGATGTTCTCGGGCTTGATGCCGAGCAACTCCGCCTTCTTGCGCGCCGGCGACAGTTCCTCGCCCTGGCCGAGATCGGCGGTGAAGGTCACCACCTCGCAGCCATAGGCGGTCTGCAGCCACTTCAGGATGACCGAGGTATCGAGGCCGCCGGAATAGGCCAGGACGACCTTCTTGATGTCGCCCTTCTTGTAGGGCCCGGTATAAGAAACGCTCATGCTGGCCGCTTTCGTGTCGGTTCGGTGAAGGCGCGCGAATATAGCGGTCGACCCCAGCGGGGCAAGCGCGCCGCAAAGACGCTATAATCGGCGCGAGAATAGCATCCCATGGTTTCTCCCTTCGACCGCCTCTCCTACGCCGCCCGGCAGACCGCCCGGGTCGCCTGGTATGCCGGCCACTATGCCGCCGGCCGACGGCTGATGAAGCCCATGCCCAAGCCCGATTTCGCCATCGGGCCGACGCCGACCCGGGCCGAGCTGACCGCCGACATGCGCGCTTTGTTCCGGCGGGAGTGGCGGGACGTCGCGGCCGGCCTGTTCCCGGCGCCGCGCCTGCCAGGCCCGGAGCCGGCTGAGGCCCTGCGCCGCAGCCTGCTCTATTTCCGCGACCTGCCGCAGGTCGACGCCCGGCGGCACGGCGCGCTGGACGACGAGATGCCGCCCGGCACCCAGGCCGACGGCCTGCCCGACTATTACCGGCAGAATTTCCACTTCCAGAGTGACGGCTGGCTCTCGGAGCGCTCCGCAGCCCTGTACGATACGCAGGTGGAGGTCCTGTTCACCGGTGCCGCCGACGTGATGCGGCGCCGCGCCCTGGCGCCGATCGCCACCTGGCTCACCGGCCGCAGCCAGCGCGAGGTCCTCGGTCTCGACGTCGCCTGCGGCACCGGCCGCCTGCTCGCTGCGGTCCATGGTGCCTGGCCCGGGATGAAGCTCACCGGCATCGACCTCAGCCGCCCCTATCTCGACGAAGCCCGCCGCCTGATCGGCCGCACCGCCCGGGTGAAGCTCGACGAAGCCGCGGCCGAAGCGCTGCCCTTCGCCGACGCCAGTCTCGACCTCGTCGTCTCGTCGTTCCTGCTGCACGAACTGCCGAGGGAGATCCGGGCGAAAGCGATCGCCGAGATGGCGCGGGTACTGAAGCCGGGCGGCCTTATCGTGATCGTCGATTCCCTGCAGAAGGGCGACCGCCCCGACTGGGACGGGCTGCTCGACCTCTTCCCGCACTACTTCCACGAGCCGTACTACGCGGAGTACACCGCCGGCAGCCTCGAAGGCTGGTTCACAACCGCCGGACTTCAGCCCGTATCGACGGAACTTGCCTTCCTGTCGAAGGTCGCGGCTTTCACGAAGTAGACGAGACGAAGCGCCTCAATAGAGCGCGCCACTCCCGTGGCGCTCAAACTTCATCGACGAAAGACATGAGCGCCACGGGAGTGGCGCGCTCCATTGATGGACCTCTTACAGAGCGACCTTGACGCCGCGCTGGCGGAGGCTCGCGCTCTTGAGTTGGCCGCAGGCGGCGGAGATGTCGCGGCCGCGCGGCGTGCGCACCGGGGCGCTCAGGCCGCCATCGTTCACGATCTCGGCGAAGCGATGGATGCGGTTGTTCGAGCTGCACTCGTAGGGCGCGCCCGGCCAGGGGTTGAACGGGATCAGGTTCACCTTGGCGTGGATCGGCTTCAGGATGCGCACCAGCTCGCGCGCATCGGCGTCGCTGTCGTTGACGCCCTTCAGCATCGCGTATTCGAAGGTGATGCGCCGGCTGTTGCGCGCGCCGGGATAGTCGGCGCAGGCCTTGAGCAGTTCGGCGATCGGCCACTTGCGATTGATCGGAACGAGCGTGTCGCGGATCTCGTCGTTCACCGCGTGCAGCGAGACCGCGAGATTGACGTCGAGCGCCTCGCCGACCTTCGGAATCATCGGCACGACGCCCGAGGTCGAGAGCGTGATGCGGCGACGGCTGAGCGCGATGCCCTGGTCGTCCATGACGATCTTCAGCGCCGTGACGACGTTGTCGAAATTGTAGAGCGGCTCGCCCATGCCCATCATGACGATGTTGGAGAGCATGCGCTGGGCGTCGGCGGTCGGCGTCGGCCATTCGCCGTAGCTGTCGCGCGCCACCATGAACTGGCCCACGATCTCGTCGGGCGTGAGGTTGCGCACCAGCGGCTGGGTGCCGGTATGGCAGAAGGTGCAGGTGAGCGTGCAGCCGACCTGGCTGGAGACGCAGACCGAACCGCGATCGGTCTCCGGGATGTTGACCGTCTCGGCCTCGTTGCCGTCGGCGAAGCGCAGCAGCCACTTGCGGGTACCGTCGACCGAACGCTGCTCGGTGACGATCGAGGGCCGCTCGATCACGAACTGGTCCGCCAGACGGTCGCGCGTCTTCTTGGCGATGTTGGTCATCCGCCCGAAATCGGTGACGCCGTGCCAGTAGATCCACTGCCAGATCTGCGCGGCGCGGAACGGCTCCAGCCCGGCCTCGGCCAGCGCTGCCTTCAGCCCGTCGCGCGACAGGCCGATCAGATTGCGGCGCAGGTCGTTGCGGCCGTGCGCGGCGGCGCCGGGCTCGAGGATCTGCAGCGGTTCGGTGGGCGACACGGACATCGAGCGCCCGAGATAGTCGCCACACCCAAGCTGCGCAACCGGGCCAGGATAAACTATTGTTTTGCCTGCTCTTTTTTCCGCTGCCGCAGCCGCTCCTTGCGCTTGTAGAGCGGCTCGCCGAACACCGGCACTTCCAGCGCCTCGGTCGGGGCGCCCTCGCCGACCGGCCGCGGAGCGTGGCGCCCGAGGCTGATCAGCCGGTCGTACATGACCAGTGCGCCGGCGGTCCCGAGGTTGACCGAGAACCGGGTCGGGATCTTCACGACGTAGTCGCACACCGCCTGAACGCCGGGCGACAGGCCCTCCCGCTCGGAGCCCAGGATATAGGCGCACTGGCGCGGATGCCGGAAGCTCGGCAGCTCGATGGCCTCCTCGGTGATCTCGATGCCGACCAGCCGGCAGCCCAGCGGCAGGCGGAAGCTCTCCAGGTCGGCGAACCGGTAGGTCGGCACGGACAGGGGCGTATCCGACGTATCCGCGAGCGCGCCGGCGCGCGCATCGTACTGTGCGCGCAGGGTGAAGACGAACGACGCGCCGAACGCATGGGCGGTCCGGAACAGGGTGCCGACGTTCATCGACTTGCTCGGACCCTCGATGCCGATGCCGAAATAGCCTTTCATGGCCCTTCGATTTGTTGCAGTAATGATTGGCAGGCGTTGCCATCCCTCCGGTAGCGCCCAGCCTGCCGTCAAACAAGGCCCCGATGACCGTTTCCTCGCCGTTGGACAGTGTTCGCGCCCAGTACGAGGCGCTGCCCTATCCTTCCCGGGACCCGCGCGACGAGGCGATCCGCCTGATCACGGGCACGCCGAGCCACGTCCTCGAGATCAACCACTATCTCTATGCAGGTCGGCTGAACTTCATCCGGCCGTTCCGGGCGCTGGTCGCCGGCGGCGGCACGGGCGATGCCTGCATCATGCTGGCCCAGCAGCTCGTGGATCGGCGCTGCCCCGGCGAGGTCGTCTATCTCGACCTCTCTTCGGCGTCGCGCCAGGTCTGCGAGGCGCGCGCCAAGGCGCGCGGCCTGCGCAACATTACGTTCCTGACCGGCTCGCTGCTCGACCTGCCGACGATGAACATCGGCCACTTCGATTACATCGACTGCACCGGCGTGCTCCACCACCTGCCCGACCCGACGGCCGGCATGCAGGCCCTGGCAAGCGTGCTGCACGCCGAGGGCGGCATGGGCGTCATGCTCTATGGCGAGTATGGCCGCAGCGGCGTCTATCCCCTGCAGGAGATGCTGCAGACCCTGGCGCCACCGTCGATGGCGATCGAGGACCGGCTGGCGATGGCCAAGCGGCTGATCCGCTTCCTGCCGACGACCAACCTGTTCCGCCGCAACCCCTATCTCAACGACCATGTGACGGGCGGCGACGCCGGCCTCTACGACCTGCTGCTGCACAGCTGCGACCGCGCCTTCACGGTGCCCCAGATCGGCGCGATGGCCGCCGCCTCCGGCCTCCGGGTCGTCGCCTTCCTCGAGCCGGTGCGCTACGAGCCCGCGACCTACATGAGCGATCCGATGATCGCCCGTCAGATGAGTTCGCTGCCGCTGCTGGAGCGGGCGGCCTTCGCCGAGCGTCTCGCCGGAAACCTGCGCACCCACGTATTCTATGCCACGCGTGCCGGCTTCGACACGGTGGCGCGGCCCGAGGATACGTCGGCGATCCCGGTGCTGCGCGAGATGGACGCCCAGAAGTTCGCCGCGGGCCTGCAGCCCGGCGCGCCGCTGGTCGCCAACCTCGACGGCTTCCCGTGGCGGGCGCAGCTGCCGCCGCTCGCGCCGCGCATCATCGCGCAGATCGACGGTCGCCGGACGGTCGCGGAAATCTACACCTCGCTCGGCAGCCAGGGCGGCCTGCCGCAGTGGGAGGATTTCTACACCCAGTTCGAGGACCTCTACGTCAAGCTGAACGGCGTCAATCACCTGTTGCTGCGCTTCCGCACCTGAATCTAAGCCTGCGGGTTCCGCAATGAGTGGCCACGTCCTGATCATTGCGCTCGGCAACTCCCTCCTCTGGTCGGTCTATCTCCTGCTGACCCGTCATGTCGTGAGCGGCGCACAGCTCGATGCCTGGGCCTATACGCTGGTGCAGCTGCTGAGCGCGGGCCTCGCGATGCTCTGGGTCGGCCGGCGTACGCCGGGAAGCTGGGCCGACCTGCTGGTCCCCTGGACCGTCTGCTACGCCTTCATGCGCGTGATCATCAACGGCTGCACGGCCGCCGCCATCGTCTGGTTGGCCGTCACCCAGAGCACACTCATCTCGACCGTGAGCGTGCTGATCGGGGCCGGGACAGGCTGGGTCCTGTCGCGCCAGTCGCCCGCCCGACGCGACTGGCCAGGGCTCGCGCTGCTGGCCCTCGGCGTCGTGGCCTTCGTTGCCGGGCTGGGCTCCGACACCGCGTGGCGCGGCGTGGCCTGGTTGATCGCCTCCGAGACCGTGGCGGTCGCGGCCTCGTGGATGATCGCCTATCACCCGCGCAACAGCGTGTCCGATCCGGCGGCGCGCAGCCGTTTTACCGGCGAGATCCTGGTCGCCGCCTCGCTGGCGCTGATCCTCGTCTGGACGCTGGCCGGCCTGGTGGGTGCGATGGCCTCGCCCTGGGCCGGCGGCGGCGATGCGTTCGGGCGGATCGAACTCTGGCTCTATGCGATCCTGGCGGGGCTTCTGTTCCGTGCGCCCGGCACCTGGCTCGGCTTCTGGACCATCAACCATTCGGGTGTGCAGACCTACCTGATCGCCCTTACCGCGATGCCGTTCTTCGCCATCGCGCTGGAAGCCGTGTTCGCCCGCCTGGGCTGGCTGACACCCGCGAGCCTGACCACGCCGGAGTGGCTCGCCGCCGGGGTGATTCTCGCCGGCGCCGTCTGGCTGATCGTCGCGCGGGTGCGGACGCCTAGGCCTTCTTGAGCGCGTCCGGGTTGAGGACGTTGATCGGGCTACCGTCGAGCCAGGCCTCGATGTCCTTCACCGTGCCCTCGTAGAAGTGCCGGTAGCTCTCCTCGACCACGTAGCCCAGGTGAGGAATGAGGGTGACGTTGTCGAGCTTGGTCAGCGGATGGTCGGCGGGCAGCGGCTCCTTGTCGTAGACGTCGAGGCCGGCGTGCAGGATGGTGCGGTTCTTCAGCGCCTCGATCAGCGCGGCCTCGTCGACGATCGGTCCGCGTGAGGTGTTCACCAGGATCGCGGTCTTCTTCATCTTCGCGAGGTCGACGGCGCCGATCAGGCCGCGCGTGCGATCCGACAAAGCGAGATGGATCGACACGAAGTCCGATGTCGCCAGAAGCTCGTCCTTGGTGACGTACCTGGCGCCGCCCGCTTCGGCCTTCTCGGGCGTGAGGTTCTGGCTCCAGGCGACGACATCCATGCCGAAGGCCTTGCCGTAGCGCGCCGCGCGGCTGCCCAGCTTGCCGAGGCCCAGGATCCCCAGCCGCTTGCCCTCGAGCACCACCATCTGCTCGATCCCGTCGTGCCACTTGCCCTGGCGCGCCAGCCGCTCGGCCCTGGCCAGATCGCGGGCGCACATCATCAGCAGCGCCCAGCCCAGTTCCGCGGTCGGCGCGTTCGAGGTACCGCCGGGCGTCGTGGAAATGGGGATGCCGCGCTCGGCCGCCGCCTTGTCGTCGAGGCTGGCGGCGCGGGCGCCGGTCAGCACCATGAACTTGAGGTTGGGCAGCTTCTCGATCAGCGCGCGCGGGAAGGCGGTGCGCTCGCGCAGCAGGCCCAGCATGTCGAAGGGCGCCAGCTTCTGCGCCGCCTCCTCGACCGAGGCGAAGGGCTCGTGGAAGACCGTGATCTCGATACCGCGCTGGCGCAGCCGGTCCCAGTCCGCCATGCGCAAGGCGACCTTCTGGTAATCGTCGAGCAGGGCGAGCTTCATCGTTTGCGGCATGGCGTTTCCTGGGAGACAATGATTGGAAAGGCACTATAGCCGCGGGAGGCGGTCATGAGCATCACCGTTACGCCAGTGCATCCCGAATTCGTGGCCGAGATCGGCGGCGTCGACGTGGCGCGACCGCTGAGCTCCACCGACCGGCAAGCCATCGAGGATGCGATCAACCGATACGCGGTCGTCGTGTTCCGCGGGCAGACGCTCGACGACGAGAAGCAGGTCGCCTTTGCGCGCAACTTCGGCCCGGTCGCATCCTCCGCGCTCAGGCTCAGGCATCGCGACATCAAGCACCGCATCGATTCCGACGAGGTCGCCGACATCTCGAACCTCGACGGCGACGGCAACGTGCTGAAGCCCGATGCGCGACGCCGGCTCGACGGCCTCGCCAACCGGCTTTGGCATACCGATGCCTCGTTCCGCGCCGTGCCCGGTGCCCTCTCCATGCTCTACGCACACGTCGTTCCCGAGGAAGGCGGCGACACCGAATTCGCCGACATGCGCGCGGCCTACGACGCGCTGCCCGAGACGAAGAAGAAGGAGCTGGAGGGGCTGGTCGCCGAACATTCGATCTGGCGGTCGCGCGAACAGCTCGGTGTCGTGCAGTACACCGACGAGGAGCGCGCCTCGCTGCCGCCGGTGCTGCAGCGGCTGGTGCGCACCCATCCCGGCTCGCACCGCAGGACGCTCTATCTCGCCGCCCACGCCTCGCACATCATCGGCATGCCGGTGGCCGACGGGCGCCTGATCATCCTCGACCTGATCGAGCACGCCACCCAGCCACGCTTCGTGCATGCCCATCGCTGGGCGAAGGGCGACCTCGTGATCTGGGACAATCGCTGCACCATGCATCGCGCCCGGCCGTTCGACACGACCAAGGTGCGCGACCTGCGCCGCGTGACCACCCGCGACGTCGCCTCGACGCTCGAACAGGCCGCCTGAGTTCCGTCCCTGGCGCTCAAAAGAGACTTTCCGTCGTCTCGACCGAAGCCTCGCGCAGCGAGGCGTGGTGGAGAGACCTTATCTCAACCATTAGCCGGCAATTCGCAGAAAGAAGGTCTCTCCACTACGCGCGGAGTTTACCCCGAGGAACTCGAGGGGCGCTCCGGTCGAGACGACGAGTATTCTCGTCAGACCGCGAGATTGTCGATCAGCCGCGTACGACCGAGGCGGGCGGCGGCGATGACGCGCGCCGGTCCGGTGACACGCTCGAGCGGCTTCAGGCTCTCGGCATCGACCACGGTGAAATATTCGACGACGTCGAAGCCGCCGTCGATCAACGCCCGGGACGCGGCGGCCGAGGCCTCTGCGCAGGATTGCTTCCCGTCGCGCACCGCATCGGCAACCGTCACGAGCTGCCTGTACATGCAAAGCGCCTTCGTCCGCTCGTCGGCGTTCATGTAGCGATTGCGCGACGACATCGCGAGACCGTCGGCCTCGCGTACCGTCGGCATGCCCACGATCTCGAACGGCATGGCAAGGTCGCGCACCATGCGCTTGATCACCTGGAGCTGCTGGTAGTCCTTTTCGCCGAAGAAGGCGCGGTCGGGCATCGCCATCAGCAGGAGCTTGCTCACCACGGTGGCGACGCCCTGGAAATGGCCGGGCCGCAGCGGACCGCACAATCCGTCGGTGATGCCGGCAACGGTCACGGTCGTGAGCTGCTCGCCGGGATACATCTCGTCCTTGCTGGGCGCGAAGACGATGCGGCACTGCGCATCGCGCAGCTTGTCGAAGTCGCCCTCCTCGTCGCGCGGATAGGCGGAGAAATCCTCCTTCGGGCCGAACTGCGTCGGATTGACGAAGATGCTCGTCACCGGAACGTCGCCGCGGTCGAGCGCGCCCTTCACCAGGCTGACATGGCCTTCGTGCAGCGCCCCCATCGTCGGCACGAGCCCGATCGTGCGGCCGGCCTTGCGGAAGTCGGCCACGGCGCCGCGCAGGTCGGCCACGGTGCGGACGACGAGTAGGCCGCGGTCGGTCGGTGTGTTCATTCGAAGCCTCTCACGCAGGGACGAGCCCGCCGCATAGACAATGCAAGCGGCGAAAATGGGACGCGCAATCTATCGGAAGAGGACCGAAAGCATCAGGCCCCGTCCCGGTCCGGGACCGGGATGCGAACCGGTGACCGGTTCAGGCTAGATACCTTGGTAGAAATTGGAGCGGGCGAAGGGATTCGAACCCTCGACCCCGACCTTGGCAAGGTCGTGCTCTACCCCTGAGCTACGCCCGCGCTCCGTATCCGGCTGGGTAGGTGGCCGGAAGGCGGCGTTGATAGGGCTTTTCCGACCCCTTGGCAAGGGGCTGGCGAAAGGCTCTTTTCATGGGTAGAGCCGACACGCACCATGCTCGATCCGCAACAACTGCTCTCCCGTCTCGACGCGCTCGGCATCGCCCATCGCACCGTCGAGCATCCGCCGGTCTTCACGGTCGAGGAGGCCAAGGCGCTGCGCGGCGACCTGCCCGGCCATCACATCAAGAACCTCTTCCTGCGCAACAGGAAGGAGGAGATGTGGCTGGTGGTGGCGCTGGAGGACCGCGCCATCGACCTGAAGCGACTGGGCGAGCGGCTGGGCGCCGGCAAGTTCTCGTTCGGCAGCCCGGACCGGCTGCGCCGGCATCTCGGCGTCGAGCCGGGCTCTGTGACGCCGCTCGCCGTCGTCAACGATCCCGAGCATCAGGTCCGGCTGGTGCTCGACCGCGGCCTCGCCGAGGGCGATGGGCCGATCAATGTCCATCCGCTGGTCAACACCATGACCACGGCGCTCGCCCTCGCTGACCTGCTGCACCTGTTCGCGGCGACCGGCCACGCTCCGGAGTGGCTCGACTTTCCGATTTAGCGTTATATTATAACAGAATGCTCCGCCGTGCCTTCCTCCTGACACCTGCCCTGCTCACCGTCGCCCTGCCCGCCTCGGCGCAGGCGCCGATCAAGGCCGTCGCGACCTTCTCGATCCTGGGCGACCTGCTGGCCGAGGTGGCCGGCGACAAGGTCGAGCTGTCGGTCGTGGTCGGTCCCGACATCGACGCCCATGCCTACCAGCCGCGCCCCACCGACGCGCGCGCGCTCGCTGACGCAAAAGTGCTGGTGAGCAACGGCCTGGGCTTCGAGGGCTGGATCGACCGGCTGGCCAAGGCGGCGCCCTTCAAGGGCAAGGCGATCGTGGCGACGACCGGCGTCGCGACGCTCAAGACCGGCGCGGACCAGGGGCATTCCCATGGACACGCGCACGGCCACTCGCATGGGCAGGGGCCCGACCCACATTGCTGGCAGGATGTGCAACGGGTCCGCACCTACGTCGCCAACATCGCCCGGGGGCTCGCCGAAGCCGATCCGCCGAACGCCGCCCATTACCGCGAGCGCGCACAGGCCTACGACCGCCGGCTGGCCGAGCTGGACGCCTGGGTGAAGGCGGAGATCGGCCGGGTGCCGGCCGACAAGAGGCGGGCGATTACCGGCCACGATTCCTTCCGCTATTTTTCCAGCGCCTACGGCGTGAAGTTCCAGTCGCCGCGCGGGTACAACACCAGCAGCGAGCCCTCGGCGCGCGACGTCGCGACGCTGATCCGCGAAGTGCGCGAGCAGCGCATCAAGGCGCTGTTCGTCGAGAACATGACCAATCCCGGCCTGATCGACCAGATCGCGCGCGAATCCGGCGCCGTGGTCGGCCCGCGCCTCTACACCGATGCTTTGTCAGGGCCGGACGGGCCGGCCCCGACCTACGAAAAGATGATGCGCCACAACGTGACGGCGCTGGTTGCAGGCATGTTGAAGAACTGACCTGAGGCGGCCGGCAGACAGGGGCCGGCGTTCCCCCTGGCCCTCCGGGATGCTAGCCATGTGTCCGGGGAGCCAAGGACACGATGCCCATTCGCCGGATCAGCGCTGCCGCTGCCTACGACTCGTTGAAGACGAACCCGGACGGCAACTGGCCGCGTCGCGACGATCCCGCCAACCGGTTCGCCCATTTCGCCGATCCGTCGTTCAAGCCGCGCTTCATGCTGGAGCCGGGCCAGCGGATTTTCACCATCGGCTCCTGCTTCGCCCGAAGCATCGAAAAGACACTCGCCTCCCGCGGCTTCGACATCCCCACCCTGGGGCTGCAGGTCGACAAGACCTTGTGGAGCGGCGATCCGGTTTCGATCCTCAACAACTACGTGCCGCCGGCGATCGCGCCGCAGATCCGTTGGGCGTTCGGGATGGAGGAATTTGACCTCGCCCGGCATGCCATCGAAGTCGCAGCGGGGCGATACGTGGATCCGCAGCTGACACCGGGCGTCCGGCCCGTGTCCGCGGAAGCGCTGATCAAGCGGCGAAACGACATCAGTGCGATCTATCGTCACCTCGCCAGCAGCCACGTGGTGCTGATCACCCTGGGGCTGATCGAGGCATGGTTCGACAATCGCTCGGGTCTCTACATCAACTGCGCGCCACCCAAGGGCGTCGTCCGCAGCGATCCTTCGCGCTTCGAGCTGCATGTGCTCGACTACGAGGGCGTGACGCGCTCGCTAACGGACCTCGTCGATCTGCTCGGCCGGGTCTGTCCCCGCGACCATCGAATCATCCTCACCGTTTCGCCCGTGCCGCTCCTGGCCACCTTCACCGGATCTGATGTGGCGGTGGCGAACTGCTACAGCAAGTCGGTCCTGCGGGCGGCAGTCGAGCCGTTCGTCGCCGGCCATCCTCACATCGAGTACTTTCCGTCCTACGAGAGCGTGGTCCTCACCGACCGGTCGATCGCCTTCGCCGACGATCAGGTCCATGTCCAGGTGTCGATGGTGCGCTTCAACGTCGACCGCATGATCAATCGCTATGTCACGACCGGCGACGACACTGTCGCCACGGTAATCGCAAGCGCCCGCGAGGACGCCGCGGCCGGCCGCTTCCCGGCCGGGCTCAAGCGCTTGCAGCGCGCCTGGGCCTCGGATTCCGCGAATCCCGACCTCACCATCGCGCTGGCGGGAGCGCATCTCAGGGCGGGCAACGGCGCGACGGCGGAGGCCCTTTTGCTGAAGCAACTGGAAACACGGGAGAACCCCTTCGCGCGCACTCTCCTTGCCACGCACTACAATGGCTGCAGCCGATATGACGAAGCCGCGTTGCACGCCGAGAAGGCGTGCGAGCATGCAACGGTGCGGTTCGAAGCGTCCCTGGAAAGGGTGAAGGCCTACTATCATCTCGGCCGGTTCGCGGAGGGTTTCGTGATACTCGACCAGCTCCGCTGGCCTCTCGAACGCAGGTCGCTGCTGATCCACTGGAAGGCACGATACTGCGAGAAGCTGGGACGCCCTGAGGATGCCGAAGCGCATTGGCGGGCATGCAATGGCCTCGTCGAAAGTCCCGCCTACATGGCCGGGTTCGCCGAATTCCTGGCAGCCCACGATCGCTGGGCGGAGGCCGCAGAATGGGTCGACCGGGCCCTGCTCCGCGACCCGAACGAAACCACCGCGCTGCGCCTGCGCACCGAGATCAGAAAGTCGCATCTGCCGATGCGCCAGGCCGGCAACGCGACATTTCCCTCGGCACGGCCCATCCAAACCGCTGTGCGCTGGTCGACCGCGTTGATCCGGCGCGCCATGGGAAAGGCCTGAAAACCGCTCAGGCGGCCGTCATCGCCAATCCGGCCTTGTGGCGTGCCGCCTGGAGCGTATTGAACATCAGGCAGGCCACCGTCATGGGGCCGACGCCACCCGGCACCGGGGTGATGTATCCCGCCACCTTCTGCGCCTCGGCGAAGGCCACGTCGCCGACCAGCCGGCTCTTGCCCTCCTGCGTCGGGATGCGGTTGATGCCGACGTCGATCACCGCGGCGCCCGGCTTGATCCAGTCGCCCTTCACGAACTCGGTCCGGCCGATCGCCACGACGAGGATATCGGCCTGGCGGCAGACTCCGGCCAGGTCGCGCGTGCGCGAATGGGTGATGGTCACGGTGCAGTCGGCGCGCAGCAGCAGTTGCGCCACGGGGCGGCCGACGAGGTTGGACCGGCCGACGATCACCGCATTGAGGCCCGACAATGATCCGAGCGCATCCTGAAGCAGCATCGAGACGCCAAGCGGCGTACAGGGGACCGGGAAATCGAGCGGCGCGCCCGGCGCGATCGAGCCCAGTCGGCCGACATTCACCGGGTGGAAGCCGTCGACGTCCTTGGCGGGATCGATGGCGATCAGGATTTGCGGCGTGTCGATATGCTTTGGCAACGGCAGCTGGACCAGGATGCCGTTCACCGAGGGATCGGTGTTGAGGCGTCCGATCAGCTCCAGCAGTTCGGCCTGCGTCGTATCGCCGGGCAGCTGGTGGTCGAAGCTCGCCATGCCCAGTTCGACCGCGAGCCTGCCCTTGCTGCGGACATAGACCTGGCTGGCCGGGTCGTCGCCCACCAGAACCGTGGCAAGGCCGGGCTTCGGCCCGCCCCCGGACACGAGCTCGGCAACGCCCGCGCCCACGCGCTGGCGCAGGCCACCCGCGAAGGCCTTTCCATCGATCAGTTTCGCATCAGCCATTCTCGTCAGTCCTTCTGGCGCATCCATTCGGCAATCCGGTCGGCGAGCACGGCAGGATCGCCCGCGACCATCAGGGTCTTCTCTCGTGCCGTCCCGCCGCGCACGATCTCGAAGGTCGATTTCGGAAGGCGCCACGCCTGCGCCAGCAGCGCGATGACGGCGGCGTTGGCTTTGCCATCCTCGGGCGCCGCCGTCACTGCGGCCTTGAGCCCGCCTTCGGACGTGACTTCGAGCGCCAGACGGCGGGCGCGGGGCTGCACGCGGAGCTGAACGGTCACGCCGTCGGAGGATCGGCGCAGGAAAACCGGGTCGCCCGGGGAGACGCTCAGCGCACGAAGGCCGGCCAGACATACTCCCACAGCAGGCTGCGGATGAAGAACAGGCCGAGCAGGAGGATGACGGGCGAGATGTCGACGCCGCCGAGGTTCGGCAGCATGCGGCGGATCGGACGCAGGACCGGCTCGGTCAGCTTGAAGAGCATGTCGACCACGACGCGGATGAACTGGTTGCGGACATTCACCACGCCGAACGCCACCAGCCAGCTCATGATCGCGCTGGCGATCACGATCCAGGTGTAGATGTCGATAATCTTGTCGATCAGCACCGCCAACGACAGCATCGGGCCCCCGCGCCTTGAGGCCGGCCAACCGCCGGCCGCGGCACCCTACTCGGCGGGCCTTGCCGATCACAAGCCCATTCAGGCCCGCGAAAGGGCGAGTTCGACGCTGCCGAGACGGATCGAGCGCACCGCGCTGATGTCGCGCGGTCCATGCTCGGGCAGCAGCCGGGCACCGTCGATGAAGGTGCCGCCCGGACTGCCAAGATCCTCGAGTCCCAGGCGCTGGCCCGAGAGCATCAGCCTGGCATGGGGACGGCCGACCGAAGGATCGGGCACGCTGAGATCGGTCGGCGCTCCTCCCGGTGCGCCGGTCAGCGCATAGGTGCCGGACGTTCCGGCGACCGAGAGCGAGACCGTGCCGCCGTTGCCGAGCGTGCCGGACAATCGCCAGCCGCGCGCATCGGGCAGGGCCATCGCAGGGCCGGCCAGAGCGACCGGCCCGGTCGCCGGCGCCGGCGCCGGCCGGGGCGGGTGCATGGGCGGGGGCGCGAAGCCGTAGCCGGCCCCGCCGCCGGCCGCCGGTTCGTCGCGCGGCCAGCGCATGAAGGCGAAGATCCAGAGGAGGATCAGCGGCACGATCGTTCCGACGCCGGTCAGCGTGAGCAGGATCGCGCCAAGGCCCGTCCATCCCGGAAGGCCGGCCTTCTCCACGATGCGCCAGGCCATCCACGCCGCCAGCACGGTGCCGACCAGCGCGAAGGCGCCGGTCAGGCCGAAGAAGCTGCTGAGAGCCGCGATTTCCACGCCCATCGGCTAGCGCCTCGGTGAGGCTTCGCCGGCGGGCCAGGTGCTGAACGCCAGCATGCCCATGACGATGAAGGAGCCGATGAACGGCACCAGATGGAAGAGCGACAGCGCCCCCGAGAATCCGGCCCGGGTGCAGATGCGCCAGGTCGGGATGATGAGGACCAGGGACATCAGCACGTAGCCGACCAGCAGCAGGGCCACCGTGAGGGAGCCCAGGGCCAGCATCCAGGTGACCAGGCTTGCCATGGCGTCAGGCGAGGGCAACGACTTCGATCTCGACCATCACGTCGCGCGGCAGGCGGGCGACTTCCACGGTCGAGCGCGCGGGCGTCGCGTTGCCGAAATACTCCGGCAGTCCATAGACCTCGTTCATGGCCGCGAAACTGTCCATGCTCTTCAGGAAAACCGTCGTCTTGACCGCATGGCCGAGATCGCTGCCCGCCGCCTTCAGCACCGCGCGCAGGTTCTTCAGCACCTGGTGCGTCTGCTCGGCGATGCCGCCCTCTACGATCTGGCCGGTCGCGGGGTCGAGCGGGATCTGCCCGGCGCAGAACACCAGCCCATTGGCCACCACCGCCTGGGAATAGGGGCCGAGCGCCTTGGGGGCGGCGTCGGTCTGAACGACTTTCTTGGCGTGGGCCATCGTCTGTTCTCCATCGAAAATGCCGATCGAATTGCCGGCCGGACGCTATCACAGGCCGGTTTGCTTGACAGGGGGCGCGGCAACCATTATCCGCGCGGTTCTCCAAGGGTCGGAGGGGGCTGTAGCTCAGCTGGGAGAGCGCCTCGTTCGCAATGAGGAGGTCAGGGGTTCGATCCCCCTCAGCTCCACCAACCACCCCGACCCGCGGCCGTTGCCATCCGGCCTTCATTCGCTGGCCTGTCCCGGCGCATCACGGCACAATTGCACTCGATGCGCAGACGCAAACGCCCCACCCCGGCAGAACTCGGCCTCACGGCCGCCGAAGGACGCACCCTCGCATCCCTGCGCACGCCGCAGCGCGTCCAGGAATTCGTTTCGTCGCTGCCGGCCAATTTCGAACCGGACGGCGACTGCCTTCGCTCCGTACGCGGCGTGCTGCGCCATCGCGAGGCCCATTGCCTCGAGGCTGCTTTCGTCGCGGCCTGCGCCCTGTGGCTGCAGGGCGAGCCGCCGCTGGTCATGGACCTGACCTCCACGCGCGAGGATGCCGATCACGTCGTCACCCTGTTCCGCCGCGACGGCTGCTGGGGTGCGATCTCCAAGAGCAACCATGTCTGGCTGCGCTGGCGCGATCCGGTCTATCGCAGCCTGCGCGAGCTCGCGATGTCGTACTTCCACGAGTACTTCAACCGGGGCCGCAAGACGCTGCGGACCTATTCGGTCTCGATCGACCTGCGCCGCTTTGCGCCCGACACCTGGATCACCAGCGAGGAGGATTGCTGGGAGGTCGGCGCCGCACTCGACGATGCCCGCCACTACCCGCTGATCAGGCCGGCGCAGAAGCGCTGGCTGATGCCGCCCGACGCCACCGTGCTGCGGGCCGACGACCTCGTCCAGTACGAAAGCCGCGACCGCAAGACGGCGCGCAAATACTGAAGGGAGCCTGCCGTGAAACGACTCCTCTCGATCCTGCTGCCGATCCTGCTGGGCATCGCCACGCCGGCCGCCGCCCAGATCCCTCCCGAATGGCAGGCCGCGGCCCAGGCCGTGATCGGCGAACTGGAGCGCGACACGCCGCAGGCCGCCAAGCCGTGGACCGGCGCGGAGCTAACGCAGGGCTGGAACCTCGCGCGCGCCTGGCGGCGGCACAACAACGGCAACATCGAGATCATCCTCGCCGAGTATCTGACGTTCGTGGCGCTGTGCCGGATCGGCTGCGCCGGGAGCACGATCGAGGGGCAGGGCTATGTCGGCGTGGCCGGAGAGGTGCAGTCACTGATCGGGCAGAATGGCGGATCCTATGCGCTGGCCGCGAACGCCAGCGCCTGGCTGGCCGGACTCGCCGATCCGACGGGCGCGGCCAGGAAGAACGTGGCGCTCTGGGCAAAGGATCCCGACATCCCGTCGGCCGACTTCGCGACCGGCAACCTCTACGCGCTCACTTGGCTGCTGGCGCGCAAGCGACCGACGCCAGAGGCGCAGGCCGACACCTTCGCCCGCTTCGCGATCTTCGTGCAGACCAAGGCGTGGATCGGCACGCGCTGTCTCGACATCTCGAAGGTCGCGACCGTCCTCGGCGCAGCGCCGCGGATCGAGGCGTGCAGCTGACCAACAATCGTCGCCCTGAGTGCAGCGAAGGGCCTAGCCGATCGACCAACGGGCTCCCTTGCGGGCGTGAGGTCCTTCGCTTCGCTCAGGACGACAGAAAAGAAAAAAGGGGGCCATGAGGCCCCCTTCCCGATTCCCGACGTGATCGCCGCGCTACTCGGCGGCGATCTGGTCGTGCACGAACTTCTTCGCGTCGAAGTCCTCGGCGACCTGGAGATCGTTGGCGATCAGCTTCTCGACGTCGACCTCGGCGTAGCCCAGCACGCCCATCTCGCCCAGCGCCTTTTGCACCTTCGGCCCGAACAGGCCGATCTCCTTGAGGATCGGCACGATGCGGGTGAAGAGGCGGGTGCGGAACTGCTGCATGGCACCCGAATGGTAGGCGTGCTCCAGCATCTCCTTCACCGGCAGGCCCGACCGCATCCAGACCTCGCCCTGGTTGAAGCGGTCGCGCATGAAGTAGAGCGCCTCGACGACGAACTCCTCGCGCTCGGCCCGCTCATGGTCGGAGATGTGAGGATAGTATTCGCGCAGCGCCATGCGGCCGAAGGTGACGTGGCGCGCCTCGTCCTGCATGACATAGGCGTTCACGGCGCCAGCCAGGTTGTTCTTGGCGGTGTCGCGGATGCGCTGGAAGGCGGCGAGCGCCAGGCCCTCGATCAGCACCTGCATGCCGAGATAGGTCATGTCCCAGCGGCGGTCGGTCAGCGTCTGCTCGAGCAGGTTCTTCAGCGAATCCGTGATCGGATACGCCGACTTGAACTTCTCGTGGATCAGACGCTTGTAGCTCTCGACGTGGCGGGCCTCGTCCATCACCTGCGTCGCGGCATAGAACTTGGCGTTCATGTCCGGCACGGTGTTTACGATCTTGGCGGTGGCGATCAGCGCGCCCTGCTCGCCGTGCATGAACTGGCAGATCGAATGGCACTGCAGGTTGAAGCGCAGCCAGTCCTTCTCCTTGTCGGTCATCTTCTCCCAGAAGGGCGAACCGTAGATCGGGATCGTCTCGTCGGCCATGCCCATCGGGTTGCCTTCGAACAGCTCCTGGGACCAGTCGATGCGGGTGCTGGTGTCCCACTGCTGCTGCTTGCCCTTCTCGTAGAGGTTCAGCAGGTCGGCGGAGCCGTCCTCGTATTCCCAGTTGAAGGCGATCTCGGTCGCGCCATCGAACTTCCAGTTCGTGATTTCGACCGGCAGCTGATAAATCTTTTGCGTTGTCATCGGCTCTTGCCTCCTGGCCCTGAACCTTGTCCCATCCCCTAGGAGCGTCGGAACAATGACGCTCCGCTCATTTTTCTCGGCGGACGCTAGCACAGTCTGCTAGGAGAGTCCGCCCGGAAATCGGGCCTCTGAAGACGAGTTTTTGATGTCCTACAATCAGCTGCGCATCGCCCAGATCATCCAGGAAACGCCGGACGCCCGCTCCTTCGTTCTCGAGATCCCTCCCGAGTTGGCGGAAAAGTACCGCTACCGCGCCGGCCAGTTCCTGACCTTCCGCGTCCTCCATCCCGACGGCGCCTTCAACCGCTGCTACTCCCTTTCCAGCGCGCCCGAGACCGACCGGTTGCCGAAGGTGACGATCAAGCGGGTCGCCGGGGGCAAGGGCTCCAACTGGTTCCACGACTCGGTCGCAGAGGGCGGCACGCTGGACGTGCTGCCGCCGGCCGGCCGCTTCGTGCTGGGCGAAGGCGACGCGCCGCTGCTGCTGTTCGGCGGCGGCAGCGGCATCACGCCCATGATGTCGCTGATCAAGAGCGCCCTGAAGCAGGGCACGCGGCGCATCCGCCTGTTCTATGCCAACCGCGACAGGCAATCCGTCATCTTCGACGCCGAGTTCGCGGCGCTGCTGGCCGCCCATCCCGCCCGGCTCGAAGTGATCCATCATCTCGATTCGACGCAGGGCATCACCAAGCCCGAGGAGATCGTGGCGGCGATGAAGGGCTTCGAGGCGGGCGAAGTCTATCTCTGCGGCCCCGGCCCGTTCATGAAACTGGTCGAGGAGACGTTGTTCGAACACGGCATGCCGCACGACAAGGTGCGCATCGAACGGTTCGAGGCCTCGGGCAACGATGCGGTCCCGATCGAGCCGAGCGAGGAAGGCGACGTGATCCCGCGCGAGATCACGATCCATTTCGAAGGCAAGGTCCACAAGGTGGCCTATGCCAAGGGCCAGACGATCCTCGAGGCGGCGCGCGCCGGCGGGCTCAACCCGCTTTCTTCGTGCGAGGAAGGCTTCTGCGCCTCGTGCGCGGCCAAGCGCATCAAGGGCAAGGTCATCCTGGCCAAGAATGACATCTATACGCCGGAGGATCTCGCCAACAACTGGATCCTGACCTGCCAGGGCCACTGCTTCGGGGCCGAGGTCGAGATCACCTACGACGTGGTGTAGCGATCAGCGCCCGTCCCCTTGCCCAGGCGACCATCCTGACCCTGGTCGCCGGCATCGCCGACGCCGTGGGCTTCGTCACCATGGGCGGCGTGTTCGCCGCCAACATGACCGGCAACACGGTGCTGGCCGGCATCGACATCGCCAAGGGCAACCATCTCGGCGCGTGGAACCATCTCACGCCGCTGGTCGCCTTCTTCCCCGGCGCCATGCTCGCCCGCGCAATGCTGCGCCTGTTCAAGGGACCTGCGGCCGGCATCCTGCTCGAAGCCGCCCTGCTCGCTTCCGTGGGCTTCCTCCCCGTGAGCGAGGAAAATGCCGTGATGATCGTGGCCTTCGCAATGGGCCTGCAGGCGTCGACGATCACCAGCTTCGCCGGCCATTCGGTCAGCACCGTCGTCGTCACCAGCACGCTCGCCCGCACCGCCGACGCCGCCGTCGACCGGCTGTGGCGGGGTGCGGCGACGCCGCCACCCTCGGCACTGAACACCGGGCTGCTGGCGCTGACCTGGACCGGCTACCTGGTGGGCGCCGTGATCGGCGGCCTGCTGCTGCCGGTCCTCGCCTGGCCGCTGCTCGTGCCGGCGGCGCTGCTGATCCTGATGCTGCCGCTGCTGGGCTGAGCGAAGCTCAGCCCGTCAAGCGACAGGACATTGCTGTGCAATGTCCGAGAGCGCCGAAGGACGAACGACCGCTCCGCTACTCCGCCGCGATCGACTTCTCGACGAACATCTTGCGATCGAACTCCTCGGCCACCCGGCCATCGTTGGCCAGCACTTCGACCACGTCGATCTTGGCGTATTCCATCACGCCCATGTCGGCGAAGGCCTTCTGCACCCGCGGGCCCCACAGGCCGATATCCTTCACGGTCGGCACGACACGGCTGAACAGGCGGCCGCGGAACGACTGCATCTGCTTGGAATTGTAGTGGATGTCGTCCAGCACCTTGGCCGGCAGGCCGAGCCGTTCCCAGACCTCGGACTGGTTGAAGCGGTCGCGCATGAAATAGAGCGCCTCGACCACGAATTCCTCGCGCTCGTCGCGCTCGGCATCCGACAGATGCGGATAGTATTCGCGCAGCGCCAGCCGCCCGAACGAGACGTGGCGCGCTTCGTCCTGCATGACATAGGCGTTCACCGCGCCGGCCAGCGTGTTGCCGGCCTTGTCGCGGATCGACTGGAAGGCGGCCAGCGCCAGGCCCTCGATCAGCACCTGCATGCCGAGATAGGTCATGTCCCAGCGACGGTCGGTCAGGGTCTGCTCGAGCAGGGTCTGCAGCGCCTTGTTGATCGGATAGGCGACCTTGAACTTCTCGTGCAGCAGCCGCTTGTAGGCCTCGACGTGACGCGCCTCATCCATCACCTGGGTGGCGGCGTAGAACTTGGCGTTCATGTCGGGAACGGTGCCGACGATCTTGGCGGTCGCGATCAGCGCGCCCTGCTCGCCATGCATGAACTGCGAGATCGAATTGGCCTGGAGATGAAGCCGGAGCCAGCTGCGCTCCTTCTCGGTCATCCTGTTCCAGTGATCGGTGCCGTAGATCGAGATCGCCTCGTCCTTCAGCTCCATCGGATTGTCGGGATTGAGCTCGAGCGACCAGTCCAGCCGCGTGCTCGCATCCCACTGCTGCTGCTTGCCCTTCTCGTAGAGTTCGAGCAGCGGCGCCGAGCCGTCGTCATATTCCCAGTTGAACATGAGGTCGGTTGCACCGTCGAACGTCCACTGCGTCACGTCGACGGGCAGGGCATAAATCCGTTGCGTGGTCATGGCATCACCCTCCCGGGGTGGTTCTGGCTATTGCTTGCCGAAAAGATGACGCTCCGTTCACGTATTGGCAAGCCCTACCCGTCAGGGCTGGAGCCGGTAGCCCCCGCGGTCGGTGACCAGAATGGAGGCGCTGGCCGGATCCTTTTCGATCTTCTGGCGCAGGCGGTAGATGTGGGTTTCCAGTGTGTGGGTCGTCACGCCGGCATTGTAGCCCCACACCTCGTTCAGCAGGATGTCGCGGGCCACTGGCCGGTCGCCGGCGCGGAACAGGTACTTCAGGATCGAGGCTTCCTTGTCGGTCAGGCGGACCTTCTTCTTCCCGCCCTTCTCCAGCAGCAACTTGCCCGCCGGGTGGAATTCGTAGGGGCCGATCGACATCACGGCATCCTCGCTGCGCTCGTGCTGCCGCAGATGGGCGCGCAGCCGCGCCAGCAGGACGTTGATGCGAAACGGCTTGATCACATAGTCGTTCGCCCCGGACTCGAGGCCCAGGATCGTGTCGGCGTCGCTGTCGGCCGCGGTCAGCATGATGATCGGCGCCCGCACGCCCTCGCGACGCATCAGCTTGCAGAGCTCGCGGCCATCCATGTCGGGCAGCCCGATGTCGAGCAGGATGGCGTCGTAATGGGCGAGCTTGGCCTTCTCGAGCCCTTCGGCCGCCGTGCCGACCTGGATGGTGGTGAAGCCGTCATAGAGATCGAGCTGCTCGGCGAGCACCGTACGCAACGCCTGGTCGTCATCGACCAACAGGATTTTCTTGCCACGATTGTTCACGGACATGCGTTCAGTACCTGTCAGCCATCTCGAAACACACTCTATCCGGTACGATCTGGGCGCAAAAGTGGTTCACTTCGGCGAAATCCCGTGGCGTGATAATGTGAGAGTCATGAATTCCAATCCCGCCCACTCCCGCAGCGCGACTGCAGTCGCGGCCGTCGAACGCGCCATGGCCGAGCTTCGCCGTGGCGGAATCGTGGTGCTGCGCGACGAGGACGGCGCCGGCGGCCTCGTCATCGCCGCCGAATCCTGCGGCCCGCGCGCCCTGCAGCGCCTGCAGGGCCTGGCCCAGAACCCGCCGGTGCTGGTCACCACGCGCCGCCGCGCCGAGGCGATCGGCATGGACATTCCCCCCCATATCGCGGGCGGCATGGGCGAGACCAACAAGCCGATCACCATCGATCTGCCGGAAGGCGTCCCCGTGGACGTGATCCTGCGGCCGCACGAGAGCGATCGGACCGGCCGTCACGTCGCCCTCCGCCATCTCTCCCGGCCGGTGGCCAGCCATGCGCCCGGCATCGCACAGGCGGCGATCGAACTCGCCAAGCTGTCTCGGCTGCTGCCCGCGGTCGCCCTGGGGCCGCTGACCCGCGATCCCGGCAACAAGCGGCGCGACTGGGCGCGCGAGCAGGATCTCGTCTATGTCGACGCCGCCGACGTCTCGGCCTACGAGGAAACCGCGTCGCGGACGCTGCAGCAGGTGGCGCAGGCACACGTGCCGCTCGAAGGCGCGGAGAATGCCCGCATCCTCGCCTGGCGTCCCAGCGACGGCGGCAAGGAGCATCTCGCCATCGTGGTCGGCGAGATCGACCCGACCGAGCCCGTCCTCATCCGCCTCCATTCGGAATGCTTCACCGGCGACCTGCTGGGCTCGCTGCGCTGCGATTGCGGCGTGCAGCTGCGCAGCGCCATCGCCGAGATCGCCCGGCAGGGATCGGGCGTCCTGCTCTATCTCGCGCAGGAGGGCCGCGGCATCGGTCTCGTCAACAAGCTGCGCGCCTACGAGCTGCAGGACGACGGGTTCGACACGATCGACGCCAACGAGCAGCTCGGCTTCGACGCCGACGAGCGGATCTATGCGCCGGCCGCCACGATGCTGTCGCGCATGGGCATCCAGCGCGTGCGGCTGATGACCAACAATCCCGAGAAGATCGCCCAGCTCGAACGCTACGGCATCGAGGTCACGGCGCGCGTCCCGCATTCCTTCCCGTCCAACGGGCACAACGAGAATTACCTGCGTACCAAGGCAGAACGAGCGGGCCACCTGCTCTAATAACGACGACTGGAGGAAACAAATGACCAAGATGCGTCGCCGCGTTTTTGCGGCCGGTAGTGCTGCGTTCGCGTTCGCGCCGTACGTCGCGGGAGCCCAGAAGAAGTACGATCCGGGCGTGACCGACAAGGAAATCAAGCTCGGCCACACCAATCCCTACAGCGGACCTCTCTCGGCCTACGGGACGATCGGCAAGGCGATCGAGGCCTACTGGAAGATGGTGAACGACACGGGCGGCATCAACGGCCGCAAGGTGAACTTCATCACCTACGACGACGGCTTCTCGCCGCCCAAGACCGTCGAGATGGTCCGCAAGCTGGTCGAGGACGACAAGGTCTTCGCGATTTTCCAGTTGCTCGGCACGCCGACCAACACGGTCGTGCAGAAGTACCTGAACCAGAAGAAGGTGCCGCAGCTGTTCGTGGCGACCGGCGCCTCGAAGTGGGGCATGCCCAAGGAGTTCCCGTGGACCATGGGCTGGCAGCCCGACTATCACACCGAGGCCGCGATCTACGCCAAGCACATCCTGGCCAGGCACAAGGACAAGCTCAAGGACCTGCGCATCGGCGTGCTCTACCAGAACGACGATTCGGGCAAGGACTATGTCGGCGGCTTCCTCGCCGGCCTCGGCAAGGAGAACGAGAAATACGTCACCGCCAAGGTGAGCTACGAGGTCACCGATCCCACGGTCGACAGCCAGATCATCCAGATCAAGAACTCCGGCGCCAACGTCTTCTTCAACGACGCCGCGCCCAAGGCGGCGGCGCAGGCCATCCGCAAGGTCGCCGACCTCGGCTGGAAGCCCGACCACTATCTCGCCAACGTCTCTGCGTCCGTGGCCGCCGTGCTGAAGCCTGCCGGCTTCGAGAACAGCAAGGGCATCATCACCGCCGCCTACCTCAAGGATGCCACCGACAAGCAGTGGGTCAACGACGCGGACTACAAGGAATGGGACGCGTGGATGAAGAAGTACCTGCCCGACGCCAATCCCGCCGATTCGGGCAACACCTACGCCTACGCCGTCTCCTCCACGATGCACCACTGCCTCAAGGGCTGCGGCGACAACCTCACGCGCGAGAACCTGATGAAGCAGGCCGCCAGCATGAAGAAGCTGGTCGTGCCGATGCTGCTGCCCGGCATCACCATCAACACCAGTCCGACGGACTTCTATCCCATCCAGTCGGTCCGGCTCTCGGCCTTCGACGGCGAGACATGGAAGCTGTTCGGTGACGTGCTGAGCAACGAAGGGTCGTAGCCCCCGGCGGCCCCGCCGCCTGAAGTTCGCAGTGGACTGGCATGGTGGATGCTTCGTACGGTCTCTGACAGACCGGAGCCGAGCCAGCCGATGCCCTTCAAACTGACCCGCCGCCGCACCCTTCTCGCCGCGGCGGGCGCCTCCGTACTGGCGGCGGCGGCCTACGGCTCGGTTCACACGGCATCCGGAACCGCCAAGAGCCCGCGCCGGCTGGCCGCGGGATTTCCCGAAGGCTTTCGTTGGGGCACCGCGACCTCCTCCTATCAGGTCGAGGGCGCGGCTCACGCGGACGGTCGCGGCCCGTCGATCTGGGACACCTTCACCCGGGAGCCGGGCCGGATCCGCGACGGCTCGACAGGCGATGTCAGCGTCGACCACTACAATCGCTACAAGGAAGACGTGGCGCTGATGAAATCGATGGGCGCCCGGGCCTATCGCTTCTCGGTCGCCTGGCCGCGCGTCTTCCCCGAGGGAAGCGGTACCCCCAATCCAAGAGGGCTCGATTTCTACGAGCGGCTGGTCGACGAGCTGCTCGCCGCCGGCATCGAGCCGTATGCGACGCTCTACCACTGGGATCTGCCCCAGGCGCTGCAGGATCGCGGCGGCTGGGAATCGCGCGACACCGCATTCGCGTTCGGCGACTACGCCGCCCATGTCGCCGGCCGGCTCACCGACCGCGTGCGACAGGTTTTCACCATCAACGAGATGCAGACCTTCGTCGAGCAGGGTCACGAAACCGGGAACTTCGCGCCCGGCCTCAAGCTGCCGCCCGGCCGCCTGAACCAGGTCCGCCACCATGCGGTGCTGGCGCATGGCCTTGCCGTGCAGGCCGTGCGCGCCAGCGGCCGCTCCGGCACGAAGGTGGGGCCCGCGGAAAACATCGCCACGGCCCTGCCCGCCATCGAGACGGCCGAGAACATCAAGGCCGCCGAGCGGGCGACGCGGGAGCTGAATGCGCCCTACCTCACGGTGATGATGGAGGGCCGCTACACCGATGGCTGGCTCGCGAAGACAGGTCGCGACGCCCCCCGCTTCACCGACGAAGAGCTGAAGATCATCTCCAGCAAGGTCGATTTCGTCGGATTGAACGTCTACGCGCCCAGCCAGTATGTGGTGGCGAGCGACGCGGCGCCGGGCTTCAGTCCGTTGCCCTTCCCGTCGTCGCATCCGCACATGGCCTCCCCCTGGCTCCTGCTGGGGCCGGAGGCGCTGTACTGGGCGCCGCGCCACGCCGCCCGGCTCTGGCCGGTGAAGGACATCTTCATCACCGAGAACGGCGCCTCGGCGGCCGACGAGCCGACGCCGGACGGCCAGGTCCATGACGTCGATCGCGTGATGTACCTGCGCAACTGCCTGATGCACCTGCAGCGGGCGACGGCCGAGGGCGTTCCGGTCCGCGGCTATTTCCTGTGGAGCCTGCTCGACAATTTCGAGTGGGCCGACGGCTACGCGACCCGGTTCGGTCTCGTCCATGTCGACTACGCGACGCAGAAGCGGACCCCGAAGCTCAGCGCCGCCTTCTATCGCGAAGTGATTTCGCGCAATGGACTGGCGTGAGTTACGCGGCAAATCGCGGGCCAGAAAATGCCGTTCACCGGCATGGCCCCAACTAGGATTTCATTTCTGTCTTGCAGGCGAAACTTGGAAACAGTTTTCGCACATGAAAGCGTCGTGCCCTAATATAAGAATTCCTGACGTGCCCGCTGTGCCAAGATGGGCGACGCTGTGAACGGCGAAAGGGGAAACGAAATGATGCTGCCCGTAGCGACGCTCGATCACGTGGTCATCAATGCCCGCGACGACATGGATCGCGCGGCCGACGTTTACACGCGGCTGGGCTTTTCGCTCACCGAGCGCGGCTACCATTCGCTCGGCTCGATGAACCACCTTGCCATGTTCGGCACCGACTATCTCGAGTTGATCGCCATTCCGAAGCAGGCGACGTCGGGACGCCTCGATCTTCTCACCTTTCCCTTCGGGCTGAACGGTCTCGTTTTCGGCGCCGAGGATTCCGCCATCACCTACGAGGCGCTCAGCAAGGCGGGCGTACCGGTCGACCCGCCCGTCGAGTTCACGCGGCCCGTCAAGGTCGGCGGCGAGATGCGCGATGCGCGCTTCCGCACCGTCCGCATGAAGGCAGGAATCGTGCCCTACGGGCGCGTCTACTACTGCCATCATTTCACCCGCGACGTCGTATGGCGCGACGAGTGGCGCCACCACGCCAACGGCACGGTCGCGATCGTGCGCTTCCTGATCGTCGAGCCCGATCCGGTGGCGGCCTCGAAGCTCTATGCCGACATGTTCGGACCGGAGTCGGTCCGCGACATCAAGGGCGGCAAGTCGGTCGTGGTCGGCAATTCGCGCGTCGACATCGTGACCGAGGACGAGCTGAAGGCACAGTTCGGCGATGCCGTGCCGGATGCAGAGGGCCGCAAGGCCTATATGGCAGGCCTCACGTTCCGTACGCTGTCGACCGCCAAGGCGGCACGTGCCTTGCAGGCCGGCGGCATCGGCGGGGTGACGGCCAGCGCGGGACGTGTCGTCGTGCCGGCCAAACAGGCGCTGAACGCGGTGCTGGAGTTCATCGAGTAGTCTGAAGGGCAATCGTCAGGGTCGCTGGGGAGCGGCCGAGAAGGGACGCCATGGAATATTACGATTGCTTCGCTTCGAGCTATGCCAACGCGCGCGCGAAGTTCCTGAAGGCGGCAACGGCTGCCCAGGGCGAGGTGCGGTCGTACCTACATCCCGCGAAGAAGGCGCCCGACGGCGGTCCGCTGGCGATCGACGTCGCCTGCTTCGGCGACAGCAAGGCCGCACGGCAGGCGCTGTTCCTGAGCGGCACGCACGGCCAGGAAGGCTTCGCCGGCTCGGCCGTCCAGATCGGCTGGCTGAATTCGGGCGGCGCGGCACGGCTGCCCGCCGGGCTCGGCGTGGTGCTGGTGCACGGGCTCAATCCCTATGGATTCGCGCACTTCACGCGCACGACCGAGAACAACGTCGACCTCAATCGTAACTTCATCGACCGCGAGGCGGGCCCGGCGCCGGCCAACCCGCACTACGAAGCGCTTCATGCCGACCTGCTGATCCGCGAATGGACCGACGCGGAGAATGAACGCATCGCTGGCGTGCTCGACCGCTTCGCCGAGAGCAAGGGCCGCGAAGTGCTGTTCGACACGCTGGCGCGTGGTCAGTACGAGCATCAGGACGGGTTGATGTTCGGCGGCAAGGACCGCGAATGGTCGAACCGCACCCTGGAGACCATCGTTGCCGAAACGCTGGCCGGTGCCGAGCGCGTCGCGTTCATCGACTGGCACACCGGCATCGGCGACTACGGCAAGCCGTTCTTCCTCTGCTTCAACGATCCGGCGGGACCGCTGTTTGCGCGCGCCTGCGACTGGTGGGGCAAGGAGAATGTCGACGGCGTGCGGCCGCACGGCATGGAACGGCCGAACTATACCGGCCTGGTCTTCCATGGCGTGCAGCGCTTCCTCGGCAATCGCGACATGTGCGGCGCGGTGATCGAGTTCGGCACGCGTGGCGTCAACATGCGCCGGGTGCTGCGGCTCGATCAGTGGCTGCGGCGGCAGCACGGGCTCGACCCGGACGTGCGCGCCACCCTGCAGGCCGACATGATGGATGCCTTCTGCCCGTTCGACGGCCAGTGGCGCAAGGATACGCTCGCCTATGGGCTGAAGCTCACCGACCAGGCACTCTCGGGACTTTCTTCATGGTGACGATCAAGTACGACAACCAGGGCGATGCGATCTCGCGCGACGTGCCGACGGACAACCTGGCGCTGATCGATGCGGGCGGCAATGGCAGCGAGCGCAGCTATACCTATGGCGACATCCTGCGGCTGAGCGGCGCGGTGGCCCGCGGGCTCCTGAAGCGCGGCCTGCAGCGCGGCGACCGGGTCGCGATCCTCTCGGCCAACCGCGCCGAGTTCCTGCTGACCTTCCTCGGGACGATGCAGGCCGGCCTGGTCTCCGTGCCGGTGAACTACAAGCTGCCGGCCGAGACCGTTGCCTACGTCGTGGGCGATTGCGACGCGAAGCTGGTGATCGGCGACGATGCGCGGCTTCCTCTTGCGCCGGACGATGTGCCGAAACTCTCCTTCGACCGGGACTTCGAGAACCTGCTCGATGAGGGGCCGTTCACGCCGTTCGCCATGAAGCCCGAGGAACCGGCGATGTTCCTCTACACGTCGGGCTCGACGGGCCGCCCCAAGGGCGTGGTGCTGTCGCACTACTCGCATCTCTGGGCGATCAGCCAGAGGGTGCGCCGGCCGGGGCCGCTCGGCCAGCGCGCGCTCGTGGCGGCGCCGCTCTATCACATGAACGGGCTGGCCATGTGCCAGACCACCTTCTCGCAAGGCGACACCGTGGTGCTGCTGCCGCAGTTCACGACCCGCGGCTATGTCGAGGCCGCCGCCCGGCATCGCGTGGCCTTCCTGACCTCGGTGCCGACCATGATCGCTATGATGCTGCGCGAGCGCGAACTCTTGGCAAACAACGATCTTTCCGCCGTCGAGGCCGTGCGCATGGGCTCCGCGCCGATCACCCAGTCGCTGATCGACCAAGTACGCGAGGTATTTCCCAAGGCCGTCATCAGCAACGGCTACGGCACGACCGAGGCCGGCCCCGTGGTGTTCGGGCCACATCCAAAGGGACTGCCCCAGCCCGAACTCTCGACCGGCTATCCGCATCCCGAGGTCCAGCTGCGCCTCGTGCGCGACGGCCGGGAAGTGCAGGACCAGGGCGAGCTCCAGATGAAGTGCGGCGCGCTGATGACGCACTATCACAAGCTACCCGCGAAGACCGCCGAGGTCATGACGCCGGACGGCTACTACAGGACCAGCGACGTCTTCCGGCGCGACGAAGCCGGCTTCTTCTATTTCGTCGGCCGGGTCGACGACATGTTCGTGTGCGGCGGCGAGAACATCTACCCCGGTGAGGTCGAGAAGATGCTCGAGCGGCATCCCGGCATCCACCAGGCCGCGGTGATTCCCGTTCCCGACGAGCTGAAGGGCCACAAGCCGATCGCCTTCGTGGTCAAAGCGGCCGGCGCCGAGCTCGACGAGCAGGCGGTGAAGACCTATGCGCTGGCCAATGCACCAGCCTACCAGCATCCGCGACGGGTGCTGTTCGTCGACGAGATGCCGCTCGCCGGCACCAACAAGATCGACAAGCGCGTACTCGCAAAGCAAATCCCAACCGGAGAAGTCTAGCAATGAAAGCTGCTGTCGTCCGTGAACATGGCGGACCGGACCGCCTCGTCTTCGAGACCAACTTCCCCGACCCGACGCCCGGCGAGGGCGACGTGATCGTGGCCGTGAAGGCCTCGTCGCTGAACTACCACGACGTCTTCACCCGCCGCGGCATGCCGGGCATCAAGGTGCCGATGCCGGCGATCATGGGCCTCGACGTGGCAGGCGAGATCGCCGAGGTCGGTCCGGGCGTCACCGGCTGGAAGAAGGGCGACCGCGTCCTCGTCGATCCGATCAACCGCGTCGAAGGCGGCCTGATGGGCGAGACGGTGCATGGCGGACTGGCCGAACTCTGCAAGGCGCGCGCGCACCAGCTGATCAAGATCCCCGACGGCGTGAGCTACGCCGATGCCGCCGCGCTGCCCGTCGCCTACGGCACGGCGCTGCGCATGATGGTCACCAACGGCCATGTTGCGAAGGGCGAGAAGGTCCTGATCCTGGGCGCCTCGGGCGGCGTCGGCGTCTGCTGCCTGCAGCTCGCCAAGCTGGCCGGCTGCGAAGTCATCGCCTGCGCCGGCACCGATGCCAAGGCCAAGCGCCTTCAGGAACTCGGCGCCGACAAGACGATCAACTACGTCGAGAAGGATTTCATGAAGGAAATCTTCGCGATGTACGGCAAGCCGACGCGGCGCGGCTCGCTCTCGCATCAAGGCGTCGACGTCGTCGTGAACTACACCGGGGGCGACACCTGGGTGCCCTCCCTCAAGACGCTCAAGGTCGGTGGACGCCTGCTGACCTGCGGCGCCACCGCCGGCTACGCGCCGACCGAGGACATCCGCTTCATCTGGACCTTCGAGCTCAAGATCCTCGGCTCCAACGGCTGGATGCGCCCCGACATCGAGAAGCTCCTGGAACTGGTGCAGAGCGGCAAGCTCAAGGTGCTGGTCGACAAGGTCTTCCCGCTCGCCGAGGCGCGCGAGGCGCTGCGCGTGATCGAGGATCGCGAAGTGTTCGGCAAGATCGTGGTGGCGCCATGAGCGACAAGCTCCAGCCGCTCACTTCCGAGGAGATGCAGGCGCAGCTCGACCGCTCGCCGTTCATCGCCTTTCTCGGCCTGAAGGTGATCGCGAGCGATCCGGCGAAGGAGGAGGTCACCATGACCTGCGCCATGCGCCCGGAATTCGAACGCGGCGCCGGCACGGGCCAATGGCACGGCGGCCCGCTCGCGGCGATCATCGACACGGTCGGCGACTATGCGCTGATCATGGCGCTGCGCCGCCCGCTGCCGACCATCAACTTCCGCGTCGACTATCTCCGGCCCGCGATCAAGACATCGCTCATTACGACGGCGCGCGTGCGCCGTGCCGGCAAGAGCGTGGGCGTGGTGGATGTCGACGTCTTCAACGAACAGAAGGCGCTGCTCGCCGTGGGACGTGCGACCTATTCGACGCTGCAGACTTAGGCCACACGGTATGAAGTTTGCTTCGTCCAGCTTGGGACTTGGGGACTGGGAACGGAGGCTGTCATGACGATCAAAGTTTCACGACGCGTGTTCGGAGCAGGCGTGCTGGCCGTCGGCGTGGCCGGCACGTCCCGGGGATCGGTCGCACAGGGCACGCCCAAACGGGGCGGCACCCTGGTGGCGACCTGGGGCGGCGGCGAGCCGCAGGCCTGCTACGTGCCGGCCGGCGGCGGCTCGAGCCCGACCTTCTCCTCTTCCAAGCTGTTCGAACGGCTGGCATTGAGGAGAATGGACGGCAAGTTCGAAGGCGTGCTGGCGGAATCGTGGAAGCCGTCGGCCGACTTCAAGTCCTACACGGTGAAGATCCGCAAGGGCGTGAAATTCCATGACGGCAAGGACATGACGGTCGATGACGTCGTCTATTCCGTCAGCGAGATCTGGAAGAAGTATGCCGTCGCGTCGGCGCTGACCGACTTCGCCGGCATCGACTCGCCCGACGCCGACACGGTCGTCTTCAAGTACAACAATCCGACGCCGGAGTTCTTCTTCGCGTCGACCCTGTGCTCGCCGGTCGCCTACATCGTGCCGAAGCATGTCTATGCCGGCAGCGATCCGGTCACCAATCCGGCGAACAACGCGCCGATCGCCACCGGTCCCTGGAAGTTCAAGGAGTGGGTGCGCGGCAGCCACTTCGAATACGTGAAGAATGAGAACTACTGGAAGAAGGACGAGCCCTATCTCGATCGCCTGATCATCCGCTACGTGCGCGACCCGGCCGGGCGCGCCGCGGCGATGGAGGCGGGCGACATCCATATCGGCGTGTTCAATCCCGTCGCACCGCCGGACATCAAGCGCCTGACCGGCACCGGCAAGTTCGTCGCCACCCCCAAGGGCTACGAGGAAGCGGTCTGGTCGACGACGCTCGAGTGCAACATGCGCAATCCGGTCTTCGCCAAGCGCGAGGTCAGGCAGGCCATGTTCCATGCCATCAACCGCGAGTTCATCGCAAAGACGGTCTACTACGGCTATGCGCGGCCGGGTACGGGCCCGATCTACTCCCCCAACAAGGAGTTCTACACCGCCGACACGTTCAGGACCGGCTTCGATCCAAAGAAGGCAGCCGCCCTGCTGGATGCGGCCGGCTTCCCCAAGAAGGCCGATGGCAAGCGCTTCACCCTGAACCTGCTGGCGGCGGGCTGGTTCCCGGAGAACGGCAAGGTCGGCGCGTATGTGAAGCAGGTGCTCGAGGATGTCGGCGTCGGGATCAATCTCACGGTTCCGGACCGGCCGAGTTCCATCAAGCGCATCTACACCGACTACGATTTCGACCTGGCAATCTCCAACCAGGCCAATCCGTCGGAGCCGGTGCCGTCGACCACGCAATACTTCACCACCGACGGGATTCTGAAGGGCGTGCCGTTCCGAAACGCGTCGGGCTACTCCAATCCCGACGTCGACAAGCTGGTCGCCAGCATCAAGATCGAGACCGACCCGGCCAAGCGCAAGGCGCTGGTCGTCGAGTTCCAGAAGATCATCGCACAGGAAGCTCCGCTCCTGCCGCTCGTCGAGCTGGAGTCGATCACCCTGGCGAGCACCAAGGTGCAGAACCACTCAAACGACCCGAACTTCCTTGCGGCGAGCTGGGGAGACCTATGGCTGGCGAGCTAGTCTCGCCCACGCCTGCCCTTCGGGGCTCCGCCCGTCGCACGGCGGCGCTCCGGCTCCTGCGGCGACGGCTGATCCAGGCCGTCCCGCTGATGCTGGGCGTGGTGATCATCAATTTCTGCCTGATCCAGATGGCGCCGGGCAGCTTCCTCGAACTGATGACGGCCGAGAACCAGGTGAGCGACCCGGCGACGGTCGCCCTTCTGCGCAAGACCTACGGGCTCGACGATCCGGTGTGGATGCAGCTGCTGAAGTACATCTGGGCGTTGCTGCATTTCGACTTCGGCTTCTCCTATCGCCAGAACATGCCGGTCATTCAGGCGATCTGGATCCACCTGCCGGCGACGGTCCTGCTGATGGTGTCGAGCATCGCGCTGGCCATCTCGATCGGCGTGGCGGCGGGCGTCGTTGCCTCGATGAAGGTCCGCACCTTCTGGGACAGCCTGGTCTCCGTCGCCGCCATGTTCTTCTACGCCGCGCCCAGCTTCTGGCTCGGCATCATGATGATCGTGCTGTTCTCGGTGAAGCTCGGCTGGCTGCCGGTCGGCGGCATGATGAAGATCGGCGGTGATGGCGGCGTGCTAGAGATCCTGCATCACCTGATCCTGCCGACCCTCGCGCTCGGGCTGTTCTACGCCGCGATCTACACCCGCGTCATGCGCTCCTCGATGCTGGAGGTGGCGCAGCTCGACTTCGTGCGCACGGCGCGGGCCAAGGGCCTCAGCCGCAACCAGGTCACGATCCACCACGTGCTGCGCAACGCCTTGCTGCCGGTGGTCACGATCCTCGGCGTGCAGATGGGCACCGTGCTGGCCGGCAGCGTCGTGATCGAGAGCGTGTTCAGCTGGCCGGGCGTCGGCTCGCTGCTGTTCGACAGCGTGAGCTCGCGCAACTATCCGGTCGTGCTGGGCATCATGGTGCTGGGATCGCTGGTCGTCATCGCCGCCAACATCGCGGTCGATCTCGTCTACATGTGGCTCGATCCGCGCATCGAGATCCGCTGAATGCAACGCTTCGAGTTCGCCTCCCGTTTCGCCCGCAATCGCGGCGCCCTGGTCGGCGCCTGCCTGATCCTGCTCGTGGCACTCATGGCGGTCTTCGCGTCGGTCCTGTTCCCGACCGATCCCCTGCGCATCGTCGGGATGCCCGAGCTTTGGCCGGGCGAGGATCCCGAATTCCCCCTGGGCACCGATTCGCTCGGTCGGGACATCCTGTCGATGATCGTGCACGGCGCGCGGGCGACCCTGCTGATCGGCCTGTTCGCGTCGGCGGTCGCCACGGTCATCGGCGTGGGGGTCGGCGCCATCGCCGGCTACTTCGGCGGCTGGATCGACGAGATCGCGATGCGCGTGGCCGAGCTGTTCCAGACCATCCCGAACCTGATCTTCGTGCTCACCATCGTGGTCATCCTGGGCTCGACCCTGACCAACATCGTGATCGCCATCGGCATCGTGAGCTGGACGCCGATCGCGCGCATGACCCGGGCGGAATTCCTGGCGCTCAGGGACCGCGAGTTCGTGCAGGCCTGCCGCTCGATGGGCATGAGCGACTTCCGGATCATTGCCTCGGAGATCCTGCCCAACGCCCTGCCGCCGGTGATCGTGCTCTCCTCGCTGGTCGTGGCCGGCGCCATCCTGTTCGAATCGGCCGTCTCCTTCCTCGGCCTGGGCGATCCCAACGTCGCGAGTTGGGGGCGTCTGGTCGGCGACGGGCGCCAGCTCATCCGCAGCTCCTGGTACATCTGCGCCATCCCGGGCATCGCCATCATGATCACCGTGCTCTGCCTCAACCTGGTGGGCGACGGGCTGAACGACGCGCTCAATCCGAAGCTGAGAGACCGGTGATGGGCGGCCAGACCCCTCCGCTGGAAATCGTCGACCTCCGCACCACGCTGTTCACGCGCCGCGGCGAGATGAAGGCGGTCGACGGGCTCAGCCTCTCCGTCGGCGCCGGCGAGACCGTGGCCCTGGTCGGGGAGTCCGGCTGCGGCAAGTCGCTGTCGGCGCTCTCGGTCATGCGGCTGCTGCCCGATCCGCCGGCCCGCATCGTCGGCGGCAAGGTGAAGCTCAACGGGCGGGACATCGTCCCCCTGCCCGAAGAGACCATGCTCGACATCCGGGGGAAGGAGATCGGCATGATCTTCCAGGACCCGATCAGTTCGTTGAATCCGGTCGCCACGGTCGAGAAGCAGATCGTCGAAGTGCTGATGACCCATACGGAACTCGGCCGCGGCCAGGCGCGGGTGCGCGCCCACGAGCTGCTCGAGCTGGTCGGCATGCCGGACGCGGCGCGCCGGCTCGACGCCTACCCGCACCAGCTCTCCGGCGGCATGTGCCAACGGGTCGTCATCGCCATGGCGATCGCCTGCAGCCCCTCGGTGCTGATCGCCGACGAGCCGACCACGGCGCTCGACGTCACGGTGCAGGCGCAGGTGCTGGCGCTGCTCAAGAAGCTGCAGGCCGATGCCGGCATGGCGATGATCTTCATCACCCACGATCTAGGTGTCGTTGCTGAGACCGCCGACCGGGTCGTGGTCATGTATGCCGGCCGCAAGGTGGAGGAGGCCTCGGTCGACGAGCTGTTCGAGAAGCCGCTGCATCCCTACACAGTGGGACTGATCGGCGCGACGCCGACGCCCGGGGCGGAACGCGCCGAGCGGCTGGCCGACATTCCCGGCATGGTACCGCCGCTTAACGCCCTGCCGCAGGGTTGCGCCTTCGCGCCGCGCTGCAAGCGGGTGATGGACCGCTGCCTGTCGGAGAAGCCCGCCCTCACGGCTCCGGGCCCCGGCCGCCTCGTCGCCTGCTTCGCGGCAGAGGCAGGCTGATCATGTCGCTGCTCTCCCTGCGCGACGTGCGCGTCCAGTTCAATACCGCAGGCGGCGTCGTGCGCGCCGTGAACGGCGTCAGCCTCGACCTCGCCGTCGGTGAGACGCTCGGCCTCGTCGGCGAATCCGGGTGCGGCAAGTCCACCCTGGGCAAGGCGATCATGAAGCTGGTGCCGGTCAGCGGCGGCGAGATCCTGGTCGAAGGCATCGACATCGCACCGCTCAGCGGCGAGCAGCTCACCGGCATGCGCCGCAAGGTGCAGATGATCTTCCAGGACCCCTACGGATCGCTGAACCCGCGTTCGACCGTGGGCCGCTCGGTGGCCCAGCCGCTGGCCCTGGCCGGCTGGAAGCCGGAAGCGATAGCCGAGCGGGTCGAGACCCTGCTGCGCTGGGTCGGCCTGCCGAGCGACGCCAAGCAGCGCTATCCGCACGAATTCTCGGGCGGCCAGCGCCAGCGCATCGGCATCGCCCGCGCCCTGGCGCTCAGCCCCAAGCTCATCATCTGCGACGAGCCGGTCTCGGCGCTGGATGTCTCGGTGCGCGCCCAGGTGATCAACCTGCTGGAGGATCTGAAGGGCCAGTTCGGCGTCTCCTACCTGTTCATCAGCCACGATCTCAGCGTGGTCGAGCATATCGCCGACCGGGTGGCGGTGATGTACCTCGGCATGCTGTTCGAGGTCGGCGGCCGCGACCAGATCTGGAAGAGCCCGCAGCACCCCTACACCAGGGCCCTGCTGGCCGCCGCGCCGATCGCCAACCCGAAGCTCGCCCGCGCCCGTCAGCGCACGGTGCTGCAGGGCGAGCTGCCCAGCCCACTCAATCCGCCGCCCGGTTGCCCGTTCAATTCGCGGTGTCCGATGGCCCAGGAGCGCTGCCGGGTCGAGAAGCCGGCCTTGCGGCCGGTCGGCAACGGCGCGCAGGCGGCGTGCCATTTCGTCTGATTTGGCTATGATCCGGGCCATGAGACTGCCCGCCCTCGTCGCTACCCTGCTTGCCGCCGGAGCCTTCTCCGGTGCCGCTTCCGCCCAGACCATGGAGTTCGCCTGTCCCGATCCGGGCACGACCTTCACCTACGACAGCGGGGTCAAGGTGGTGGCGCGCGGGCGCGAGGGCATGGACTGTCTCATGGAACGCATGGGCGGCAAGCCGTTCAAGCTTCGGGCATTGCTGTTCGACAATCCCTCGGCCGATGGCGCCGATCTCACCGCGTATCTCGCGGCACTGCGGCCCGAACGCCTGTGGCCGCTCGAAGTCGGCAAGAAGATCGAGGCGAGCTACCGGGTCGGCGGCGGCACCTGGAACTATACGTTCGCCGTGGCGCGCTACGAGCGGCGGACAGGCCCGGGCGACAAGATGATCGACGCGTTCCTGGTCGAGATGAACGAGACCGGCGACAAGGGCCAGCGCACCATCTCACGCTGGTGGATCTCACCCGCCGACAAGTTCGCCATCCGCTACGATTTCAGCGACGGCGCCGGCAAAGCCAACCGCGCGGTCGTAACGGCAGTCACGAAGTAGGCACGGAGCGACGCCGCGGCGTCCGACGAAACGGTCAAAGACCGAGCCGATAGAACCTCGATGCCGTATCATGGAACAGGTCGGCCTTCTCCGCCGCACTGGCGCCCTGCGCCAGTCTCTTGCAGGCGTTCCAGAACACGCCGTAGCCGTAGGAGCCCTTGTCGACGGGGAAGTTGCTTTCGAACATCGCGCGGCTGGGACCGAACGCATCAATGCAGGTCTCCACATAGGGCCGCCACGCGGCGGCGAGCTGCTCCGAGCTCGGCGGCAGCTCGCCTTCATGGAGGTCGAAGCCGAACATCTTCATGCCGAGACCGCCCAGCTTCACGTGAACGTTGGGGCATGCCGCCAGCTCGCGGATGCGGGCGCTCCAGTCGGCGAACACCTCGTCACGCTTACCCTTGTAGCGGCCAAGTCCGATCGGGCCGCCGACATGATTCATCACGATCGGAGTCGCCGGAAAAGCGCGTGCCAGGTCGACCACATCGCCCAGCTGGGGATGGAAAGCCCATGCGTCGAAACTGAGACCGAGCGGCGCCAGTTGCGCGAAGCCCTCGCGCACGCGCTTGTCGAGCAGCAGCCCCTGCGGCCGGAGGAATGTGGCGCCCCACTGCGCCTGGTCCGGATCGCTGGACGCGATATAGCGGATGCCACGGAACCGCCCGCCGCCCGCCACGATCATCGCCTCGAGGACCTCGGCCACCCTTGCCCCCAGCATGAGGTCGGCATGCCCCACGATGCCGGCGCAGAGGCGCGGCTTGCCGTAGCCGCCACTGGCGCTCATCGCCGCGACCCCGTTCGCAAACTCGATCTCGCCTACCGGCTGCATCTCCTCAGGGCCGCCGGCGCGATACATCGACAGCCACTCCAGATAGACGGTGGCGACGATGTTGTGACCGCTGCCGATATCCTCCAGCAGGTCCGACATCAGGTATGTGCCGCTCTCCGGCCGGTCGATCAGGTGATGGTGCGGATCGACGATTGGCAAGGCGGGATCGAGCGGCTCCTCGCGGCGACGGTCGAGCCACTCCTCGCGTACGGCCAGGTGCGAGCTGATCTGTGCGCTGATCGCGGACGACATCGCTTCCTCCTCAGTAACTCGGCTTGACCGAGAACGGCGTCAGCTGCAGCTCGTGCGTCCAGACCGACCGATCCTGCGTGTGAAGGTAGTAGAAGGCCTCGGCGATCTTCACCGGGTTCATCACCTGCTCGGGATTTTGCCGGGCGCGCGGCAAGGCGCGGGTGCCGGGCGAATCGATGAGGCCGTCGATCACGACATTGGCGACGTGCACGCCATGCTCGGAATACTCCTCGGTGAGGACCTGGGCCAGCGTGCGCATCATCACCCGCGGATAGTAGAGCGACTGGCCCGTCATCCGCTTTCGCCCGCGCAACGAGCTCGAATTATTGGAAAAGAAGAACGAGCCCTCGCCACGCCTGCGCATCGCCGGCAGGACTTCCTTGGCGACCAGGAAAGGGCCGCGGCTGGCGATGTGCTGGGCGGTGTCGAACATCTCCACCGGGATGTGCTCCAGCAGCTCCTTCTCGGGCGGCAGGTCGCGGCCTTCGAGATAGCCCGCGTTGTAGATCACGACGTGCGGATCGCCGGCGTCGTTACGGATCGTGGCGAAGGCCGCGGCGACCGACTCCTGGCGCGAGAGATCGAGCTCGACGATGGTGCAGTCGCCGCCTTGGGTCCGGATCGCCGCTTCGAGCGCCGATGCGTTGGCGGCGCTTCGGGTCGTCAACACGACGAAGAACCCCTCGGCCGCGAACTTCTGGGCGATGGCGCCGCCGACGCCCCAGCGCACACCGACCGGCAGATCGCTGTCGTCCACCGCCTTGCCATGGGCCAGCCTGGTGTTGCGGCCATCGGCCTGCCATTTCGACGTCGCGCCGATGACCACGGCGACTGGCTTGCCGTTTGTATTCTTTGCCATTTGGACGGCTCCCCTACCTGATCGCGATACTCCTCGGGATGCCTGTGAATGGAAAGGGCTAGGCCACTGACCCCGGATCGTTGTTGGCGCCGCAGATCAGCGTCGCGACACGTTCGGCCGGTGCGGGGCGATAGGCACCGGCACGCAGCGCGGCGAGGCCGGTGGCGCCGGCCGGTTCGGCGACGATGCGCAGTTCGTCCCACAGCGCGCGTTGCGTCTCGCGAACCGCGTCGTCGGTGACGAGCACGGAATCGCGGACCAGCGCCCGCGCGACCTCGAAGTTGGGCGTGCCGATGCGGCTGGCGCCCAGTGCATCCGCGGCAATGCCGGAGATCGCGACGTCGACCGGCTTCCCGGCCTTCAGCGCCGCGTGCAGGGTCGGCGTGCCCTCGGTCTCGACGGCGACGATCTTCTTCGCCGCACCGATCGCGGCGGCACAGCCGGCGATCAGGCCGCCACCGCCGACGGCGACCAGCAGCGTGTCGAACTCGGCCTGCTCGGCGAACTCGAGCGCGACGCTGCCGGCGCCGGCGAACACGACCTCGTCCTCATAGGCCGGCACCATGAGCGCTCCCGTTTGGGCGGCCCGGGCTTCGGAAGCGGCCCGGGCTTCGGCATAGACCGCGCCGATCTGGTTCACGACCGCACCGTAGCTGCGCAGCCGCGCGACCTTGGCGGGTGCGGCAATGGTCGGCACGAAGATCTCGGCACGATGGCCCAGGGCGCGGGCGGCATAGGCCGCGGCGGCGCCATGATTGCCGCCTGACGCCGCGATGATGCCGGCCGCCGGCACCTTCGAGGCGAGGAGCTTATGGAACGCGCCGCGTCCCTTGAACGTACCGCTGACCTGCAGCGATTCGAGCTTCAGGGCCAGCGGCGCGGTCACGCCGAGCGAGCCTGCAACGAGTTCGATGACTGGCGTACGGCGCACGTGCGCCCGGATCAGGCCCCAGGCGGCCTCGACGTCGGAACGGGAGATCATGGATACCGTGTCATCCCGAGGCCGCAGGCCGAGGGACCCTTAAGGTGACGGAAATGAAAGATCCCTCGCTATGCTCGGGATGACAATTTGCAAGCCGGGACGTGGCGCAGGTAGTGGTCGAAGTCGGGGGTGCGGGCGCGCGGGTCCTTGGCTTCCTCGTCGTAGCGGCGCAGACGCACCGCCTCGGCGTGATAGGGATTGGCGCGAAAGGCTTCGACCTCGTCGGGCGACATCAGGCCGCCCTGGAGTTCGAGACTGCGCACCGAGTCGGGCGCCAGCTTGCCGAAATAGTCGGACTCGACGGTGCAGAGATAGCGCTTGGCCGTCACATGCAGACGGACGGGCTCGCTGACCGCAGGCTCGAACCGCTCCGCCAGCCATTGCGCGCCCAGCTCCTCGTGAACGTCATCCACGCCCTGCGAGGCCGGATCTTCGCCCAGCCCGTGGATCATGTGCCCGACATCGTGGAGCAGCGCGGCCAGCACCGTCGCCGATGGCGCGCCATCGGCCTCGGCCAACGCCGCCGACTGCAGCGCGTGCTGGAGCTGGTTGATGTCTGACAGGCCGTAGCGCCGCGTGGCGCGGCCGGCGAAGATTTCCAGGAGTTCCTGGCGCAGCGGGTCGTTCATGCACTCTTTTTAACATGAACCGGCTCGTACCCGGGAATCAGGGAAAGCGCCTGCTTCAATGGGTCCGGCTGCCATGCGCGTGTAACGAAATCGCCATGCATCTCCAGTCCGCCGGTCGGTCCCACGAAGCAGGCCGTGCCGGGTATCAGGGTCTTCGGGACACTGCGTACGAAGGAGATGCGGCGCTTGCTCAGCAGCCCCTGCAGGGTCGCGTTCTCCTCCCGGGTCGACTCGGTGAAGGCACTCAGCAGGAAGGCCTGCCGGCGGCGGGCGGCGAACCAGGCGGCGAACTTCGGTTCCTCACCATAGAGCGCGTCCAGCAGGATCAGGCCGTTCACGCGATGGTTGGCGCCGCCGCGCTCCAGCGCATAGGCGGCCGACAGATAGCCGCCGCTATAGGCCGCGATCGTCACCGGCGCGAGGTTGAAGCCACGGCCAGCGCTGCGGTTGCCGTAGAGGCGCATCAGACGTTCCGCCGCCTCGTCGACATAGCGGGCGAAGTGGCCGCCGCGCCAGAAATTGCCGGCGCTCGAATCGAGGGCGTCGTAGGCGAGCTGCGGCGCGACCAACGCGATGTTCTTCCCCGACTCCTCGACCTGGCGTGGCACCGCCTGTCGCAGAATTACATCGCGCTCCAGCGTGGCGCCCTGGCCATGGAGATACAGCAGGATCATCACCGGTCGCGACGGATCGAAACCCTGCGGCAGGTAGAGCAGCGAGCGGCGATCGCTGTAGGTCGTCTCCTCCCAATAGACGTCGCCGCGACCCGTCGTATGGCCGCGCCGCTTGCCGTCACGCGCATCGAGAAACGGCTTGGTCGTACCCGGAATGACGCTGCGATAGGGAAAGGCCGAGGCGTCGAACGCCACGAGCTGCATCTTCGCCTCTTTCAGGCCGGGCGTCGGAGCCGGTACGGCAGGCTTCGCGGCAGGCCTGGGCGCCTGCCGCTTGCTGGGCTTCTTCGGCTTCTTCGGCTGGGCGTGCGCGGCGGTCGGCATCAGCAGAGCCCCCAGCAGCAGCGCCCGCCGCTTCACGCGACGGCGGAGCGCCCTGCCCCCATTGCCTGGGGCTGGAGCGGCATGATGACCGAGAAGAACGCCGGCAGCGCGATCAGATAGGCGAAGGCGCCGACCAGCACCACCGCCGGGAGCCCGAAGCTGGTCGCCACGATCGGCACCAGCGCGGCGCCGATCACCGAGAAGCAGCCGTTGATGCCCCAGGCCCACAGGAACATGTGATCCTTGCCGAGGCGCCCGAGCAGCGTCATCGCGGTCGGCATGGGGAAGCCCATGAGGAAGGCGGGCGGAAAGATGATCGCCAGGCAAAGCACGATGCGCAGCGCATAGGGCAGCGTGCCGATCCAGTCGAGGGCGTAGTCGATGGTAAAGGCATAGGTTGCCAGGATCGCGAAGATCGCCAGGAAGACCTTGGGCATGAACGAACGCGCCCGGTCGAGATAGCGCTCGGAGAAGAAGCTGCCCATGCCGGAGAAGACCAGCATGCCGGTGATCAGCACCGAGGCTGAGACGGTGGCGTTGGAGAGCGCCAGGATGAAGTGGGAGATCATGCCCACCTCGACGATGATGTAGCCGAGGCCGAGGCACAGAAAGTACAGCATCGTGCCGGCCTTGCCCGGGTAGCGGCTGAAGATGGTGCGCCAGCCGAACACGACCGGGAACAGCACGAGTGTCAGAGCGAACACCGTGGCGATACCCAGCGTCGCCCACAGCAGCAGGTAGCCCCATTCGTCCTGCACCAGCTCGAGCCGGTCCGTGAACTTCAGCAGGTCCGGCACCTTGATGTAGGCGGCGAAGTAGGGTTGGTGGTTGGTCAGGATGCGGGTGTCGAAGACGTACTTGTCTGCCACTTCCTGCTGCCAGCCACCCTCGATCAGATAGTGCCAGGCGAGGCGGCCCAACACGGTGGCCGGCACGACGGGCGCGGGCGGCGGGCCATCGGCCTTGGCTTCCGTCGCCCCGGGGGCTCCCGCCGTGGTCGCTCCGGGCGGCGGCTTGTCGTTGGGCTCCGTCTCGGCGGGTGCGGTCGGATCATGCGCCTGACCCGCGAAGAAGAACTGGTCGCGATAGTCCTGCAGGATCTGCTTCAGGCCGGACGTGTCGACCTTGAGGCCGGGATAGTAGATCTCGTCGAACGACATCGCCTTGGTGTGGGCGTTGAGTTCCTCGATCTCCTTGGGCGTGAAGCCGTCGCGCTTGTAGAGCACGGTGGCGGTCGAGAGGTAGGACGAGACGACGTAGAACTTTTGCGCGATGTCTTTGCCGCCATCCACGTCGCGCGCCGCCGCAACCATGGTGGCATAGAGCTTCAGCACAGACTTCGGCGGCTCTTCCTTGTTCCACAAGGTCACCGACAGGATGCCGGCCGGTGCCAGGGCGCGCATATAGGCGCTCATCGCCTCGCGGCTGTAGGAATACTTCTCGACGATCGAGAAGCCACCGGGGCTCGACAGGCCGGCCGAATCGGCCAGCGACAGGTCGATCACGTCGTAGCGGTTCTTCGTATGGGCCACGTAGAGGCGACCGTCATAGTCGACGACGTTGACCTTCGGGTTGTTCAGGATGTCGCCGGTAAAGTCGCGCAGGAACTTGTCCTCGCGGAAGGCATTCAGCAGCGCGGGATTGCCCTCGGCCACCGTGACCTGGCTGGAGCCCGACTTCAGCGCCACCGCCGTCGAGATGCCGCCGCCGAACTGGACCACGAAGGTCTTCGGGTCCTTCTTCAGCAGGTACGGGTAGTACATCGGCAGGTACTTGAAGTAGGCCGTCTCGTCGGCCGGCAGGTCCTTGATGATGCCGGCAGGCCCCTCGGAATCGATGTAGAGGCCGAGATAGGCATTCGACGGCATCTTCTTCAGGTTGAAGGCTGCGTTGTCGGACTGGCCCGGCGCGAAATGCAGATAGGAGCTCGAATAGACCTCGATGTAGCCGAACGGCGAGGCGCGCTCGTAGACGCGCTTGGCGTCGGGGAACTTGCGGGCGTAGGAGACGCCCTTGTAGTCCGACACGGCGAGCTTGGGGATGCCCAGCACCTGCGGCGCAAAATGGTGGACGGCCGCCGACAGGATGGCGACGACGACGATGGCCGCGACGCCACGACGATCGCCCAGCGCGACGAACCACAGGATGCCGCCGGCCAGCCACAGCAGCAGCGGCGCCATGATCAGGTCGTCGGGCCGCCAGGCATACATCGCCAGCAGCACGGTGAGGCCGCACAGGCCCGAACCGACGAGATCGGCGAAGTAGACGCGGTTGAAGGTCTTCTGCGCCTTCAGGAAGATCACGCCGAGATAGAGCGCGCCCGCCAGGAAGGGCAGGAAGTAGAGCACGAAGTTGGCGAACAGGCGCCACTTCTGCATCGGGTCGGAGATCAGGAAGATCGCGTTGAACGGCACCTGCTGGGCGGCGAGGTTGCACACCACCATCAGCGGCCCGAAGGCGAGCAGCGCCCCCTTCACCGAGCCCACCCAGTGGCGCTCGAACCAGCCCTTGCCGACGCACATCACGGCGCTGGTGAGGCCGAAGCCGAACATGGCGAGGCTCACCACCAGCGAGCCGAAATGGGCCCAGCTGCCGACGGAGAACACGCGCATGATGCCGATCTGCAGCGCGATGATGCTGCCGGCGACCAGGCCTACGGAAAGATAAAAGGAGAGCGGCGGGCGGTGATCGAGATCGACCGTAACGGACAAGGGGGATCTCCGTTGTTCTTGTTGGATCGCTTGGTGCGATCTCTAGAGGGGTAGCGGAAGGCGTCGGCGGATCCCCAAAGCTCGTGTCATCCCGAACGCAGTGAGGGATCCTTCACTGCGTCCGATCAAGGATCCCTCGCTACGCTCGGGATGACACCATTCCCCTGGCCTCATCCAAGCGCATTCCGCACGACGTTACCGGTTGTGCGTACCGACGATCTTGTCGCCGTCGAGCTTGGTGAAGGGCACGAACGGCACGATCTTGCCGCCGTAGATGTCCTCGCGGCTCGTGGTGATGGAGCCGTCGGCGCCCTGCGTCTTGGTCACCTTGAGCACGCGCTGCGCACCCGGCGGACCGACCGGAATCACCATCAGGCCACCGGACTTGAGCTGCTGCAGCAGCGGCGGCGGTACGTGGTCGATGCCGCAGGTCACGATGATCTTGTCGAACGGCGCGGCCTCTTCCCACCCGTAGAAGCCGTCGGCGGCCTTCGTCTTGATGTGCTTGTACTCGGTGTAGCCCTTGTCGATGAGCTTGTCGTACAGGCCGCGCGTACGCTTCGCGAGCGGCGCGATGATCTCGATCGTGTAGGCGTTCTCGGTGAGGTTGGCGATGTACGCCGACTGCACGCCCGAGCCGGTGCCGATCTCGAGCACCTTCTCGCCGCGCTTCACGTCGATGACGTTGGTCATGCGGCCCTGAACATGCGGGCCGGACATGGTCACGCCGTAGCCGATGTCGAGGAAGGCATGCTCGTAGCCGCGCTTGGCAATCGCCGGGCTGATCGCGGCGAACTCTTCGCGCGGGGTGAGCAGGAAGGCGCGCATCGTCGCCTGGCCCCAGATGTCCTTGTTGCGGATCAGGGCCTGGAAGCGATCCCAGCGCTGGCCGAGGGAAACGGGATCCTCACCGCGGGCCTTGCCCCACGCGATGAAGTTCTCGCGTGAATCCATCGGCGGGTTCAGATCCCAGCTGTAGGGCTTGATGGTGGCGGCGATGGCCGGTGCGGCCAGGGTACCGGCGGCGAGCGCGACCGAGCCGGAGACGAAAGTACGCCTCTTCAAGATATTCCTCCTTGGCGCGGACCCGTTGAAAGAGAGGGACGGCCCGCCGGAAAAGCCCGGCGGTCCAGGGGCAACCGCACGCCGAATAGATACGGGAATTGTGGCGGATTTGCCAGCGCGGCCATGCTAGGTCGTCGGCAACAATCAGCAATCCAGGGAGGAAATCATGACCCGTACTCTGTCTCGCCGCGCCGCCTTGGGCGCCGCGGCCGCCTTGCCCGCGGCCGCCCTGCTGCCCAGGGGCCTGCAGGCCCAGGCCGCCTGGAAGCCGACCCAGAACGTCCGCATCGTCGTCCCGGCCGCGCCCGGCGGCACCACCGACATCGCCGGCCGCCTGCTGGCGGCGTTTCTGACCGAAGCCTGGGGCCAGTCCTGCGTCGTCGACAACAAGTCGGGCGCCGGCGGCGTCATCGGCTCGACCGAGGTCGCCAAGGCGGCCCCCGACGGCAACACGATCCTGATGGGCAATATCGGGCCGCAGTCGATCGCCTACTCCCTCTACCGCAACATGCCCTACACGCCGGCCAGCCTGATCCCGGTGTCCAACGCCATCACCGCACCCAACGTGCTGGTGGTGCATCCGTCGGTCCCAGCCAAGACGGTGCCGGAGTTCGTGGCCTGGCTGAAGGCGCAGAACGGCAAGGCCTCCTACGCCTCGTCCGGCACCGGCCAGTCGCCCCACCTGTGCGGTGCCTGGTTCCTGCAGCTCACCGGCACGAAGGCCGAGCACATCCCCTATCGCGGCGCCGCGCCGGCCCTGACCGACCTGACGGCCGGCGTCACCCAGTTCTTCTTCGACAATCTGACGACCGCCATCGAGTTCGTGCGGGCGGGCAAGCTCCGGGCGCTCGGCCTCACCTCGGCGCAGCGCAACCCGCTGACCCCCGACCTGGTCCCGATCAGCGAGACCATGCCGGAGTTGAAGCCGTTCGACGTCTCGACCTGGTTCGGCGTCTTCCTGCCGGCCGCGACGCCCAAGCCCATCGTCGATTCGCTCAACGCCCAGATGAAGGCCTGGCTCGCCGATCCGAAGACCCTGGAGCGCATCAAGACCATGGCGGGTTTCCCAGCCTACGGCACGCCCGAGCAGTTCAGCGCCTTCGTCACCGCGCAGATCGCGCAATGGAAGGGCGTCATCGACAAGGAAGGCCTGAAGCTCGACGTGAACTGAGCTCACATGATCTGGTTCACGACGCCGCCATCGACGCGCATGGCGGCGCCCGAGGTGCCGGACGCGGCTTCGCTGCAGAGATAGACGCCGAGCGCCGCCACCTCCTCCGCCGAGGTGAAGCGCCGGATCAGCGAGGTCGGCCGGAAGTCGCGCAGGAAGCCGGCCTCGATCTCCGCGACGGTCACGCCGGTGGCCTGGGCCCGCTCGGCGCGCATCCGGTCGGTATTCTCGGTGTGGGTCGGACCGGGCAGCAGGGCGTTCACCGTGACCCCGGTGCCCGCGAGTTCCATGGCGAAGCCACGCGACAGGGAAAGCTGTGCGGTCTTCGTCATGCCGTAGTGGATCATCTCCCTCGGGATGTTCAGCGCCGATTCACTCGAGACGAAGACGATGCGGCCCCAGCCGCGCCCGGCCATTCCGGGCGCGTAGTGGCGGGTGAAGCGCACACCGCTCATCACGTTGACCTCGAAGAAGCGCTGCCATTCGCCATCGTCGATCTCGAAGGCCGGCTTGCGGCCGTAGATCCCGAGATTGTTCACCAGGATGTCGATCTGCGGCACCTTGTCGAACACGGTCTTCGCGCCCTCTTCCGTGGCGCAATCCGCCGCGATGCCCGTGGCCTTGGCTTCCGGCAGGGCTTCCTTCAACCGCTTCAGCGCGTCGTCGACCCGCGCCTGCCCGCGGCCCGTGAGCACAACGCTCGCCCCTTCGGCGGCGAGACCCCTGGCGATCGCGTAACCGATGCCGGCTGTCGAACCGGTAACGAGCGCATGCTTGTTGGCCAGTCCCAGATCCATGACGTTCCCCCTCCCTCACGGCCGCGCACGGTAGGCAGCACTCCGGGGCTTGCCAAGTCACGGTCCGGCTCCAATATCAGTACTCTGATATATGGAGCTTTCAATGTCCCACCCTCGCCTGAGCTACGATGCCTTCACAAAGATCGCCTCCATCGCCCCGCAGTCGCTGATCGCGATGGGCAAGCAGGCCGACGAATCAGGAATCGACAAGCAGATCGTCGAACTGGTGAAGCTGCGCGTCTCGCAACTCAACAACTGCGCCTTCTGCCTGCAGATCCACCTCAACGTCTCGCGCAAGCTCGGCCTCCCGCAGGAGAAGCTCGACCTGGTGGCGACGTGGGAAGAGGCCGGGATCTTCTCAGAGCGCGAGTGCGCGGCGCTTGCCTGGGCCGAGACACTGACGCGCCTGGTCGGCCACAGCGTGCCCGACGCCGCATACGAAGCGGTGCGCCGTCATTTCAGCGAGGTCGAGGTGGCCTTGCTCTCGGTCTCGATCGCCACCACCAACGCCTGGAACCGTCTGGGCGCCGCCTTTCGCTTCGCGCCACCGATCCTCGGGACCATACGGCCGGCCGCCTGAGTTGATATTGACAATTATTCGCAGTCATGGCGGGATGCCGCCATGCCTGACATCTGCCACGCCCGCGATCCGCGTCTGTCCGCCCTCGACCCTTTGCTGGCCCGCCGTTCGGCGGGCCAGCTCCAGGAGCCGGCGCCCGAAGGGGCCGACCTCGATCTGATCCTCGACGCCGGCCTGCGCGCACCCGACCATGGGCGCCTGAGGCCGTGGCGCTTCGTGGTCATCCGCGGCGATGCCCGCCTCGCCTACGCCGAGAAGCTGGCCGAGGCCGCCACCGTGCGCGATCCCGCGAATGCCGCGACACTCGGTGAACGCTATCGCGCCTGGGTCCGGCGCACGCCCATGCTGATCGCCGTCGGCGCGGTCGTGAAGCCGGGCAACATCCCGGAGGTCGAGCAGCTGCTGTCGGCGGGTGCGGCGGCCATGAACATGCTGAACGCCCTGCACATGCTGGGCTATGGCGGCATGTGGGTGACCGGACCGAACACCTACGATCCCAACGTCAATGCGCTGCTGGGCTTCGAGGCGCCGTCGCGCCTCGTCGGCTTCCTCACCGCCGGGACACCCGCGCCCTCGACCGCACCGGCCCCGGCGCGGCCCGACCGGGCCGCGCACGTGTCGGAATGGGCGCCCGGCTGAACCAGGCCGCGCTCTACTTGCCGGCCGCGTCGAGCGCCTGGCCCAGGTCGGCGAGAATGTCGTCGATATGCTCGAGACCGATCGACAGGCGCACATAGCCGTCCGAGACGCCGGTCGCGAGCTGCTCCTCGGCCGAGAGCTGCGAATGCGTGGTCGAGGCCGGATGGATCGCCAGGCTGCGCGCGTCGCCGATATTGGCGACGTGATAGAGCAGCTTCAGCGAATCGATGAAGCGGCGCCCGGCCTCGCGGCCCGCCGCCAGCTCGAAGCCGACCAGTCCGCCGTAGCCGCCCTTGAGATAGGTGTCCGCACGCCGGCGGCTCTCGCCGGTCTGCTGCGACGGGTGGATGACCTTCGCGACCTCGGGCCGCTTGGCGAGGAAGTCGGCGACCGCCTGCGCATTCTTGACGTGGCGTTCCATGCGCAGGGTCACGGTCTCGATGCCCTGCAGGATCAGGAAGGCGTTGAACGGCGACAGCGCCGAGCCGAGGTCGCGCAGCAGGGTCGTGCGGGCCTTGATGATGTAGGCCACCGGGCCGATCGGCTTCACCGCCTCGACCCAGACGGCGCCGTGATAGCTGGGGTCCGGCGTGTTCAGTGCCGGCTGGCGTTTGGGGTGCGCGGCCCAGTCGAAATTGCCGCCATCGACGATCAGGCCGGCGATCGAATTGCCGTGGCCGCCGAGATACTTGGTGCCGGAATAGACGACGACCGCCGCGCCATGATCGAACGGCCGCGCCAGCAGCGGCGCCGCCGTATTGTCGACGATCAGCGGAATGCCGAGCGGTCGGCCGATATCGGCCACCTCCTTGATGGGAAAGACCGCGAGCTTCGGATTGGGCAGCGTCTCGGCATAGTAGGCACGCGTGCGCTCGTCGGTGGCGCGGGCGAAGGCCTGCGGATCGGCCGGATCGACGAAGCGGACCTCGATCCCCTGGTCCTTGAGCGTATGGGCGAACAGGTTCCAGGTACCGCCATAGAGGTCGGTCGAACTCACGACATTGTCGCCCGCGCGGGCCAGATTCTGGATCGCGAAGGCCGATGCCGCCTGGCCCGAACTCACCGCGAGCGCCGCGGCGCCGCCCTCGAGGGCCGCGACCCGCTGCTCCAGTACGTCGAGCGTCGGATTGCCGATGCGGGTGTAGATGTTACCGAGTTCCTTCAGCGCGAACAGGTTCGACGCATGCTCGGTGTCGCGGAACTGATAGGACGTCGTCTGGTGAATCGGCACGGCGACCGAGCCGGTCGTGGCGTCGGCGCGCCAACCGGCATGCAGCGACAGGGTCTCGGGATGGCGGGAATTGGTCATGGTCGGCCTGCTGGATTGCGGGAAGCCGCCAACCTCATCGCACTTGCGGCCGCAGTCAAAGGGAATGGCTGCGGTCGTCCGACGGGCGGACGACGGGTTCCGCCTCCCGGCTGCGACCGCTGCAGCAAATTTTTTCCCTATCGTCCGGGCGGCGGGAAGGCGGGCGGCGCCGGATTGGCCTGCTTCAGACCGCCGATCGGCACCGGCGGCGGCAGGTCCTCCTGTCGCCATCCGCCGCCCAGCGCCTTGACGAGGTTGGCGCTGGCGATCAGCCGGTTGAGGCGGATGGTGAGCAGCGTCTGCTCGGCGGAGAGCGCCGCGGTCTGGGTCTGCACCACGGTCGTGAAGGGCACGGTGCCGACCCGGTACTGATTGAGCGAGAGGCGCTCGGCCTCGCGGGCGGCGGCGACGGCAGCACGCTGTACCCGCTCCTGCTGCACGAGGATCCGCTGCTGCGCGAGCGCGTCCTCGACCTGCTGGAAGGCGGTCAGGATGGTCTGGCGATAGGTCGCGACCGTGGCATCGTAGCTCGCCCGCGCGCCCTGGACCTGCGCGGCGATGCCACCGCCGTCGATCATGGTGCCGGCGATCTGAGGGCCCACCGACCAGGCAGCCGTGCCAAGCTGCAGCAGCGACCCCAGGCCGCCGCTCAGGAAGCCGATCGTCGCGCCGAGCGAGATCTGCGGATAGTAGGCGCCCTTGGCCACGCCGATCTGCGCATTGGCCGCCGCCATCTGCCGCTCGGCCGAGGCGATGTCGGGCCGCCGCTCGAGCAGGCTCGACGGCACGCCGGAATCGACCGTGGGCACGGTGAGGCTCGTCGGGGCCGGCGCGATCGTCACTTCCGACGGCGCCTTGCCGATCAGGAGCGCGATCGCATGCTCGAGCAGCGCCCGGTTGATGCCTTCGCTCACGAGCTGGGCGCGGGTCTGCTCATATTGGGTCTGCGCCTGGACGAAGTCGACCCGCGAGACGATGCCGGCATCGACCTGGTTCTGCGCGATCTGCATCGAGCGCAGATAGGCGGCGACGGTCGCCTCGTAGAGCCGCGTGCGATCGTCGGAGATGCGCAGCGAGGCGTAATTGGTGACCAGATCGGTCTGCGCCGACAGGCGGGCATTGGCGAGATCGGCATCGCTCGCCTGTGCCGCCGCCGAATCGCTCTCGACCTGGCGGCGGAGCGTGCCCCAGAGGTCGATCTCCCAGTTGAGGGTGAAGCCGGTCGAGTATTGGCCAACCGTCGAGTCGAACCGCCTCACCGTCGAGGTCGTGCTCGAGCCGGTGCCGCGCAGGCCGCCGGTGCCGGTCTGCTCGGCCGCGCCGGTGCCCGAGATGTTGGGATAGAGCGCCGACTGGTCCTGGCGGATCAGCGCCCGCGCCCGGCGGTAGTTGGCCTCGAAGATCTTGAGGTTCTGGTTCGAGACGTCGACCTGGGCCGCGAGACTGTCGAGCGTCGGATCGCCGTAGACGCGCCACCATTGGCCGCGGTCCGCCCCGTCGCTCGGCTGGGCCGGACGGAACAGCGACGCCGCGCCGGGAGGCAGTTCCGCCTCCTTGTACTGCGGCGCCACCGGATTGGCCGGCGGCGCGCGCTCGTAGTCCGGTCCGACGAGGCAACCGGTGACCAGCAGCAGGGGAAGAAGCGCCGCGCCGCGCGTCATGCCGGCACTCCGCCGCGGCCCGCCTCGGAACTCCCCAGCGCTCGGGCGACGCGGCTCGGCCGGTCGCGGTCGCGGCGGCGGAAGCGATCGAGATAAAGGTAGATCACGGGTGTGGTGTACAGGGTCAGGATCTGACTCACGATGAGGCCGCCGATAATCGAGATGCCGAGAGGTCGGCGCAACTCCGCGCCATCGCCATAGCCGATGGCCAGCGGCAGAGCGCCGAGGATCGCCGCCATGGTCGTCATGAGGATCGGCCGGAAGCGCAGCACCGCCGCCTGATGGATCGCGACGAAGGGTTCCAGCCCCTCACCGCGCTCGCGCTCCAGCGCCACGTCGATCATCATGATGGCGTTCTTCTTCACGATGCCGATCAGCAGCAGCACGCCGATCATCGCGATGATGCTGAATTCGACTCCCGAGTACTGCAGCGCCAGCAGCGCGCCGACGCCGGCCGACGGCAGGGTCGACAGGATCGTGATCGGATGGATGTAGCTCTCGTAGAGGATGCCGAGCACGATGTAGACGGCCGCCAGCGCCGCCAGCACCAGCAGGAGTTGGTTGTTGAGGGATTGCTGAAAGGCCCGGGCCGTTCCCTGGAAGGCCCCGTGCAGGGTCGTGGGCACGCCGATCTCGCGCATCGTGTCGTTCACGTACTGCACCGCATCGCTCAGCGTCTTTCCGGGTGCCAGGTTGAAGGACACGGTGCTGGCGACGAACATGCTCTGGTGGTTCACGGCGAGCGGCGTCGTGCCGTAGTCCCAGCGCGTCACCGACGACAGCGGCACGAGGGTTTCCGGCGTCGTGCTCACAGCCGCGCCCGTCGAGGCCGAGCCGCGGCCGCTGACCGCGATCTGGTTGGTGCGCAGGTTGCGCACCGCCTGAGCCGGATCGACGGTCTGCGCAGCGGTCCCGGTCGTCCTGGTCGCCGCGGTGCCGGTGGTCGAGGAGGCAATGCTGCTGGTCGTCTGGGTACCGCTCAGCGCGCCGCCCGACTTGCTGACATAGATGTCCTTCAGCGACTCCGGGCTTTCCCACCATTGCGGCGCCACCTCCATCACCACGTGATACTGATTGAGGGCATTGTAGATGGTCGAGACCTGGCGCTGGCCGAAGGCGTCGTAGAGCGTCGCGGAGATATTGCGCGTGGATATGCCGAGCCGGCTCGCCGCGTCGCGGTCGATGGTGAGGTTGAGCTGCAGCCCGCGTTGCTGCTGGTCGGAATCGACGTCGGTGATCACCGACGTGTCGGCCTGCAGCGCCTGGGTGAGGCGTGGTCCCCAGGTGTAGAGGTCGGGCAGCGAATCGGCCTGCAGCGTGAACTGGTACTGGGCGTTGCCCGGCCGCCCGCCGACACGAATGTCCTGCACCGCCTGCAGGAACAGCACCGCGCCGGGCACCTGGCCGAGCTTTGGCCTGAGCCGCGCGATCACCTGATCGGCCGAGACGTCGCGCTCGCTCAGCGGCTTCAGGGTCGCGAAGATGAAGCCCGAATTCGTCTGCCCGCCGCCCGTGAAGCCGGCGACGCTTTCGATCGCCGGATCGGACCGCACGATCTCGACGAACTGGCGGAACTTCCGGCGCATGGCCTGGAAGGAAATGCTCTGGTCGGCGCGGATGCCGCCGATGATGCGGCCAGTGTCCTGCTGCGGAAAGAAGCCCTTGGGGATCGTGACGTAGAGATGGATGTTGAGAATCACCGTCGCCAGGAAGACGAGCATGGTCAGAAGGGGATGGCGCAGCACCAGCCCGAGGCTGCGGCCATAGAGCCGCTGCAGGCCGCCCAGGCCGCGTTCGCTGAGGCGCGCCAGGAACCCGGGCGCGCGATGGCCACCCGGCGGCTGCAGCACATAAGCGCACATCATCGGTGTCGTGGTGAGGGACACGACCATCGAGATCAGGATCGCGATCGACAGCGTCACCGCGAATTCGCGGAACAGGCGGCCGACGATTCCGCTCATGAGCAGGATCGGGATGAAGACGGCGATCAGGGAAACGCTCATCGACACGACAGTGAAGCCGACCTCGCGGGCCCCCTTGAGGGCGGCCTCCATCCGCGACATGCCGGCCTCGAGATGGCGGGTCACGTTCTCCAGCACGATGATCGCGTCGTCGACCACGAAGCCGGCCGCGATGGTGAGCGCCATCAGCGACAGGTTGTTCAGGCTGTAGCCCAGCAGGTACATGCCGCCGAACGTGGCGACCAGCGACACCGGCACGGTCACCGCGGCGACGAAGCCGGCGCGGGCCGAACGCAGGAAGGCGAAGGTCACCAGCACCACCAGCACCACGCCGATCACCAGCGAATGCTCGACCTCCTTCAGGGCGGCGCGGATCGTGGTCGTGCGGTCGCTCACCACCTGGAGCTCGATGTCGTTCGGCATCGAGGCCTGCAGCTCGGGCAGCAGCGCCTTTATCTCGTCGACCGTCGCGATGATGTTGGCATTGGGCTGCTTGTAGACGATGACCAGCACCGACCGTTTGCCGTTGGCCTGCCCCTCGTTGCGGATGTTCTCCGTCGAATCGATCACCTCCGCCACGTCCGACAGCCGGACCGGCGCGCCGTTGCGCCAGGCGATGATCAGCGAGCGGTATTCGGCCGCAACTGCCGCCTGGTCGTTGGAGTAGATCTGGAAGCGCCGGTCGCCGACCTCTATGGCGCCCTTGGGCGAATTGGCGTTGGCGGCGGCGAGCGCGGCCCGCACGCTTTCCAGGCCGATCCCATATTTGTTGAGCGCGGTCGGATTGAGCTCGACCCGCACCGCCGGCAGCGAACTGCCGCCCAGCTGCACCTGGCCGACCCCGCTCACCTGGCTGAGCTTCTGCTGCAATATATTGGAACCGGCATCGAACAGCCGCCCCTGCCCCAGCGTGTTCGAGGTGAGCGCGATCACCATGACCGGCGCGTCGGCGGGATTGATCTTGCGATACTGCGGATTGCTGCGCAGGTCGGCCGGCATGTCGGCGCGCGCGGCGTTGATCGCCGCCTGGACGTCGCGGGCCGCGCCGTCGATGTCGCGCGACAGGTCGAACTGGAGCGTGATGCGCGAATTGCCGACCGTGCTGGACGAAGTGATCTCGGTGACGCCGGAGATCGCGCCCAGCCGCCGTTCGAGCGGGGTGGTCACGCTGGTCGCCACGGTCTCCGGCGAGGCGCCGGGCAGGTTGGCCGTAACCTGGATGGTCGGGAAGTCGATCTTGGGCAGCGGCGACACCGGCAGGCCGAAGAACGCCACCAGGCCGGCGAGCGCCAGGCCGATCGTCAGCAGGGTCGTGGCGACGGGGCGCGCGATGAAGGGCGCCGACAGGTTCACGGGGCGCCCTCGCCCGCCCCGCCGCGCAGCGGATGGAGCGGCGTGTCGGCCGGCAGGCCGCGCAGGCGGCGGCCCAGCCGGTCGAAGGCGAGATAGATCACCGGTGTGGTGAACAGGGTCAGGAGCTGGCTGACGATCAGGCCGCCGACGATGGTGAGGCCGAGCGGCTGGCGCAGCTCCGAGCCGGTCCCGGTGCCCAGCATCAGCGGCAGCGCGCCGACCAGGGCCGCGACCGTGGTCATCAGGATCGGCCGGAAGCGCAGCAGGCAGGCCTGGTGGATCGCCTCCTTCGGTGCCTTGCCCTCGTTGCGCTCGGCATCGAGCGCGAAGTCGATCATCATGATCGCGTTCTTCTTCACGATGCCGATCAGCAGCACGATGCCGATGATCGCCACGATGCTGAGGTCGGTGCCGGCCAGCATGAGGGCGAGCAGCGCCCCGATGCCGGCCGACGGCAGGGTCGAGAGGATCGTGATCGGGTGGATGTAGCTCTCGTAGAGCACGCCCAGCACGATGTAGACCGTGACGATGGCCGCGAGGATCAGCAGAAGCTGGCTGTCGAGCGACTTCTGGAAGGCCAGCGCCGCGCCCTGGAAATGCGTCGTGATCGATCGCGGCATACCGATCTCGCGCTGGGCGGCGACGATCGCGTCGACCGCCTGTCCCAGCGCGAAGCCCGGCGCGAGGTTGAACGAAATAGTGGTGGCCGGGAACTGGCCAAAGCGGTCGAGCCTGAGCGGCGCGGTGCGCTCCTCGAAGGTCGCGATGGCCGACAGCGGCACCTGCTTGCCGGCCGTCGAGCTCGGAAGATACAGGTCGTTGAGCGAGGCGAGCGAACTCACCATCTCGGGTTCGACCTCGTAGATGACGCGGTACTGGTTCGACTGCGTGTAGACGGTCGAGACGATGCGCTGGCCGAACACATCGTAGAGCACGTTGTCGACCGTGGCGGCCGTGATGCCGAACCGCGCCGCGGCATCGCGGTCGATGCGGATGAACATCGACAGGCCCTTGTTCTGCAGGTCGCTCGTTACGTCGATGAGTTCCGGCTGCTTCGCCAGCCGGTCCATCAGGCGCGGCACCCAGGCGTCGAACTCGGCGGCATTGGCCGATTCCAGGACGAACTGGTACTGCGTGCGGCTGACCGACGAATCGATGGTGAGATCCTGGGCCGGCTGCATGTAGAGCGAGATGCCCTGGACCCCCGAGGTCTCGCGCTGCAGGCGGCGGATCACCTGCGCCGCCGTCAGAGAGCGCTCGCCCCTGGGCTTCAGGTTGATCAGCATGCGGCCCGAGTTGAGCGTCGGGTTGGTGCCGTCGACGCCGACGAACGAGGTCAGGCTCTCGACGTCGGGGTCCTTGAGAATTGCCTCTGCGAGGGCGCGCTGACGCTCGCTCATCGAGGCGAAGGAGACGCTCTGCGGCCCCTCCGTCACGGCCTGGATCAGGCCGGTGTCCTGCACCGGGAAGAAGCCCTTGGGAATGACGACATAGAGAACCACCGTCAGCACGACGGTGCCGAGCGCGACCAGCAGCGTCAGCGCCTGGTGCCGGAATACGACGATCAGGCAACGGTCGTAGAAGCGGGTGACACCGGAGAACCAGCCCGTGCCCATCGTCTCCGCCGCGACGGCCGCCGGGACTTCCGCGTGCGAAGCGGCGGCGCCGTGCGAACGCCGGCGCAGGAACTGGGCGCACAGCATCGGCACGAGGGTCAGCGACACCACGCCGGAAATCAGGATGGTGACCGACAGGGTCACGGCGAACTCGCTGAACAGGCGGCCGACCACGTCGCTCATGAACAGCAGCGGGATCAGTACCGCGATCAGCGAGACGGTGAGCGAAACCACCGTGAAGGCGATCTGCTTCGAGCCTTTGAGCGCCGCCGTCTTCGGATCGTCGCCGCGCTCGATGTAGCGCGCGATGTTCTCGATCATGACGATGGCGTCGTCGACCACGAAGCCGGTGGCGATGGTGAGCGCCATGATCGACAGGTTGTTGAGGCTGAAGTCGGCGAGATACATCACCGCCAGCGTGCCGACCAGCGACAGCGGCACCGAGAGGCTCGGGATGACCGTCGCGCGTGCATCGCCCAGGAAGGCGAAAATCACCGCCACCACCAGGATGACGGCGAAGGCCAGTTCGATCTGCACGTCGCGGACGGAGGCGCGGATGGTGACCGTCCGGTCGGTGAGGACGGTGACGTCCAGCGAGCTGGGCAACGTCTCGCGCAGGGTGGGCAGCAGGGTCTTGATGCGGTCCACGACCTCGATGACGTTGGCGCCGGGCTGGCGCTGGACGTTCACGATCACGGCCTGCGTGTCGTTGGCCCAGGCGGCGATGCGGGTGTTTTCCTGACCCTGCTCGACCGAAGCGACGTCGCGGATGCGCACCGGCGCGCCGTTGCGATAGGCCACGATGATGTCGCGGAACGTGTCGGGATCGGTGATCTGGTCGTTGGCGTTGATGGTCAGCGCGCGCGCCGGCCCGTCGAAATTGCCCTTGGGCGTGTTGACGTTGGCGTTGGAGATGGTGGTGCGCAGATCGTCGATGTTGAGACCGTAGGCGGCGAGTGCGGTCGGGTTGGCACGGATTCGGACCCCGGGCTTCTGGCCGCCTTCGAGCTTCACCAGGCCAACCCCGGGAATCTGTGAGATCTTCTGCGCCAGCCTCGTATCGACCAGATCGTGGACCCTGGTGAGCGGCTCGGTCTTCGAGGTGACGGCGAGCGTCAGCACCGGCGCGTCGGCGGGATTGAACTTGGCGTAGATCGGCGGCGACGGCAGGTCGCCCGGCAGCAGGTTGCCGGCGGCATTGATCGCGGCCTGGACCTGCTGTTCGGCGATGTCGAGCCCGAGCTTGAGGTCGAACTGCAGGGTGATCGACGAGGCGCCGGCCGAGCTGGTCGACGTCATCTGGTTGAGGCCCGGCATCTGGCCGAACTGGCGTTCCAGCGGCGCGGTGATGGACGTCGTCATCACCTCCGGGCTGGCCCCGGGATAGATCGTGAGCACCCTGATCGTCGGATAGTCGACCTGCGGCAGGGCTGAGAGCGGCAGGAAGCGGTACGCGATGATGCCGACCAGCATGATCGCGATCATGAAGAGCGAGGTCGCGACGGGACGCTCGATGAAGATCCGCGACGGATTCATGTCGCGGCCGTTCTACTGGTTGGTTTGCGTGGCCGGGCGGCCGCCGCCGCTGCCTGGGGTCGCTCCGGTGCCGCCGTTGGCCTGCTGGCGCCGCCGCTGGCCCTCGGCCGGGGCCTGGGCATCGGGCGGCGCGTTGGCGACCGGCGGTCCCGCCGAGGCGCGCGGCGCGCCCGTGGGCTTGCGGATCTTCGCGCCGTCCCGCAGCCGGTCGACACCGTCGATCACGACCTGGTCGCCGACCTTGAGGCCCTTGAGGATCGCCACCTTCTCGCCGTCGGTCGCCCCGAGTTCGACGACCCGGACCTCCACCGTGTCGTCGGCCCTGGCGAGATAGACGAAGGTTCCGGGCTGGCCGCGCTGGATCGCGGCGACGGGCACGACGACCGCGTCCTTCACCGTGTCGGCCAGCAGCCGGACGTTCACGAACTGGTTGGGAAACAGCGATTCGTCGGCGTTGTCGAAGATCGCGCGCAGCTTCACGGTGCCGGTCGTGAGGTCGATCACATTGTCGGTCGTGTCGAGACGCCCGACCGCCAGCTCATTCTTCTGCGAGCGATCGAGCACGCGCACTTCGAGAGTTTCGCCGGTCTGCAGCCTTTGTCGCACCAGTGGGAGGGAATCCTCCGGGATCGTGAACAGGACCGAGATCGGCTGCACCTGGATGATGACGCAGATGCTGCTCGCATCGCCCATGGTGACGTAGTTGCCCTTGTCGACCATGCGCAGGCCGATCCTGCCGGTGAGCGGCGCGACGATCTTCGTATAGGTGACGTTGAGCCTGGCGGCATCGACCTGCGCCTGGTCGATGACCAGCGCGGCCTCGTACTGGCGCACCAGGGACATCTGGGTATCGTATTGCTGCCGCGCGATCGAGTCCTGCTGCACCAGCTTGCGATAGCGCTCGAGGTCCATCTGCGCGTTCTTGAGCAGCGCCTCGTCACGCTGCTGCTGGCCGAGCGCCTGCTGCAGGGCCACCTCGTAGGGTCGCGGGTCGACCTGGGCCAGCAGGTCACCCTGCTTGACCATCTGGCCTTCCTTGAAGTGAACCTCGGTGAGCTGACCGGTGATCTGGGTCTTCACGTTGACGGTATGGAGCGGCGTCACCGTGCCGAGGGCCCGCAGGACGATGGGAATCTCGCCCTTGGCAGCGGTGGCGACCCCCACGGGGACCGCCGCGCCGGCGGCAAACCGGCCGGCAGGCGGGCGGGCAGGCGGCGCCGAGCCCGACTGCGAAATGTACCAGCCCGCGCCAGCCACCACGGCCAGCCCGAAACCGATCCCGAGAAGGGTTCGCAGCCGCTTCATTCGTCCCATGCTCTCCAGAAAGCTCAGCCCCATTTCACATACGAGCTGACACGGCGGAGTCTCCCCCACGCAAGTGCCAGACGCAAGGCGACAGCCGCCGAACCGGGTACTCAACGTCCGAGGGGCCAAAAAGACCCCTCGGACACCGACATTTGCGCCTATTCGGCGGCTTTGTCCTCGACGTAGAGGCTGCCGCCGCCCGCCCGGAAGCGGGCGCTCATCTCGTCCATGCCCTTCCTGGCGTAGTCCCGGATGTCATGGGTGATACGCATCGAGCAGAACTTCGGACCGCACATCGAGCAGAAGTGCGCGGTCTTGTGGGCTTCCCGGGGCATGGTCTCGTCGTGGAACTTCTCGGCCGTGGCGGGATCGAGCGAGAGGTTGAACTGGTCGCGCCAGCGGAAGTCGAACCGGGCCCGCGACAGGGCGTCGTCGCGCAGGCGGGCGGCCGGATGGCCCTTGGCCAGATCGGCGGCATGGGCCGCGATCTTGTAGGTGATCACGCCGACCTTCACATCATCTCGATCCGGCAGGCCGAGATGCTCCTTGGGTGTCACGTAGCAAAGCATCGCCGTGCCGAACCAGCCGATCATCGCCGCGCCGATGCCCGAGGTGATGTGGTCGTAGCCCGGCGCGATGTCGGTGACGAGCGGCCCCAGCGTGTAGAACGGCGCCTCGCCGCATTCGCGCAGCTGCTTGTCCATGTTGGCCTTGATCTTGTGCATGGGCACGTGGCCCGGCCCCTCGATCATGACCTGGCAGCCCGTGTCCCAGGCGACCTTGGTAAGCTCGCCCAGGGTCTCCAGCTCGGCGAACTGCGCCGCATCGTTGGCGTCGGCGTTGCAGCCCGGCCGCAGCCCGTCCCCCAGCGAGAAGGAGACGTCGTATTTGCGCATGATGTCGCAAATGTCGCCGAAACGTTCGTAGAGGAAGCTCTCGCGATGCTCGGTGAGACACCATTGCGCCATCATCGAGCCGCCACGGCTCACGATGCCGGTGACCCGCCTGGCGGTCAGCGGCACGTGCGCGAGGCGCACGCCGGCATGGATGGTGAAGTAGTCGACGCCCTGCTCGGCCTGCTCGATCAACGTGTCCCGGAAGACCTCCCAGCAGAGCTTCGTCGGATCGCCGCCGACCTTCTCCAGCGCCTGGTAGATCGGCACGGTGCCGATCGGCACCGGCGCATTGCGCACGATCCATTCGCGCGTGTCGTGGATGTTCCGGCCGGTCGAGAGGTCCATGACGGTGTCGGCGCCCCAGCGGATCGCCCACACCATTTTCTCGACCTCCTCCTCCATCGAGGAGGAAACGGCAGAATTGCCGATGTTGGCGTTGATCTTCACCAGGAAGTTGCGGCCGATGATCATCGGCTCGAGTTCGGGGTGGTTGATGTTGGCGGGGATGATGGCGCGACCCGCCGCAACTTCCCGGCGCACGAATTCCGGCGTGATGAACGCGGGCAGCGACGCGCCGAAACTCTCGCCGTCGGTCAGCCGCGCTTCGGCCTCCTCGAGCACCTGCTTGCGGCCGAGATTCTCGCGCGCCGCGACATAGATCATTTCCCGGGTGATCACGCCCGCGCGCGCCCATTCGAACTGGGTGATCGGCATGCCGTCGAGGCCGTGCAGCGGGCGTGGTGCCTGCGGGAACGGCCGCAGGGCCGATTGCTGCACGTTGCCGTTGTCGATTGGCTGGACGACCCTCCCGGAATAATCCTCGACGCCGCCGCGTTCGAGGACCCAGGCGTGGCGCATCCGGGCAAGGCCCTTGCGCACGTCGATCGTGACATCGGGATCGGTATAGGGGCCGGTGGTGTCGTAGACCCTCACCGGCGGCTCGGCGGCAGACGACAGTGCGATCTCGCGCAAAGGCACCCGCAGGTCGGGCGCGGCCTCGGGCGTTGCGTAGACCTTGCGCGATGCGGGCAGCGGCCCCGTGGTGACAGTGGGGGCGGTTACGGTGACGATGGTGTCCATGATGGATCTCCCGTGACTGGTGGACAGACGGAGATCCGGTGTTGTGACGTGCAAAGGAGGTATCCAGTCCCTTCGCCGGCATGACCCGGATCAGGTTCAAAGGGTCACCGCGCCGACGCCAGCTGGACTGGCGGCCATCGGTATCTCAGCCCCTTGACGGGACCCCCCTTGGACGAGACGACCCTAGAGCGGCGGCCCCTGGATCTCAAGGGCGCGCTCTCGAACGTTCGCGCATGGTCGCACTTCCGTAACCGCCATCCTATAACGCTCGACGAACAGGAAAGGGTGAGTAGCCCATGGTACGCCCACCACCGTTCGTCAGAGTGCCCGGCTGGCTTGCCTGTGCCCTCCTGACGGCTGCGCCTTTCGAACCGGGGCGCGCCGAGGGTCTCGTCGGCCCGACGGAACACCACGAGACCGGACTCAAGGCTGAACTGCAGCGTTTCCTATACGATGAGGCGACGGCCGTCCTGCGCCTGCGCAGCTACCTGTTCGACCGGCAGAACCAGAGGCCGCCCAATGTGGCCGCCGCCGTCACCGGCGGCTGGATCGGCCTGCAGACCGGATGGTTCTATGATACGCTGCAGCTCGGCGCGGTCGGCTACACGACACAACCGATCTGGGCGCCGCAGGGTCCCAACACCACCTCCAATGGCACGTCGCTGCTCAAGCCCGGCGGATACGGTTTCTTCACCCTCGGCCAGGCCTACGCATCGGTGCGCTGGAACAGGCAGACGGCCACGGTATTCCGGCAGAGCGTCGACGAGCTCGAGGTGAATCCGCGCGACAATCGCGAGATCCCGCAGACGTTCGAGGCCTATGCCCTCCGCGGCGTGCTCGGGCCGGTCAACTACTTCGCGGGCTACGTCGCCGCCATGAAGCCACGCGACCATTCGGCCTTCATCAACATGGGCGAAGCAGCCCGGGCGCCGGACGTGAACAGGGGTATGGGCCTCTTCAGCGTGAAGTACGGCAGCATGGACGACGTGCAGGTGCGCGCTTCGACCTACATCGTCCCCGACATTCTCTGGTCGAGCTATGCCGACGTGGGAGGCATGATCGAGGTGAACGAGGATCTGCGCGTACGGCTCGGCGGCCAGTTCGCCGTGCAAGGCAGCAACGGCATGAACCTCCTCACCGGCCGGCCTTTCAGCACCTTCTGGGGCGGCTTCCGCGCCGATGCCTTCTGGGGGCCGATGGCCTTTCGCCTTTCCTATACGCAAATCGGCTCGGCGGCGAACTGGCGGAGTCCCTATGGCATCTTCATCGGCTACAACAAGATGCAGTCGCTGGACTTCAATCGGGCCGGCGAAATGGCCGTGACCGCCGGCGCGAGTTACGACTTCAGGGGCGCGGGACTCCCCGGGGTGATCTTCTTCGCGACGGCAACCGGCGGCAGCAACGCGGTCAACCCCGACACCGGCGCCGGCATCTCCACCAATTGGGAATACGATCTCGAGCTCGCGATCCGTGGCGACGCCATGGACAACGCCCCCGACTGGCTGAAGCCGTTCAACCTGCGCAACCGCGTCGCTTTCGTGGACCAGTATCAGGGCCGCACGGTCAACTCCTACACGGAGTATCGCATCCAGCTGAACTACGAGCTGACCTGGAAGGGCCCGCGCCGGCGCCAATGACGGCGCGCGGCCGCACTCATGTCCTCAGACCACGGCCGCCTGGCGCATCTCGGCGATCTCGGCGTCGGAGTAACCCGCTTCCTTCAGCACCTCGTCGGTGTGCTGGCCGAGCGTCGCCGGCGGACGGTCGATCGAGCCGCCGCCATGCTCCAGGCGGAAGCCCGAGCCGACGACCTTGATCGGCCCGTGCTCGGTCTCGACCGTCTGCAGCACGGTGCGGTGCTTGAACAGATCGAGCTGGGCGGTCTGCGGGATGCTGAGCACGCGGCCAGCCGGCACGTCGGCCTTGGCGAAGCGCTCGATCCAGGTGGCGGAATCCTCGGTCTTCATCGCGCCCTCGACGATCTCGTGCAGGGCAGTGTTGTTGGCGATGCGCGTCGCCCAGTCGACGAAGCGCGGATCGTCCAGCACTTCCTCGCGGTCCAGCACCTTCATCAAGCGCCTGAACTGCGGATCGGTCATGACCGCCAGGACGATCCAGCCGTCGCGGGTCTTGAACAGGTTGCCCGTGGGCTTGCGCGTCACCGACAGGTTGGCGGCCTGGCCATGGACCCGGCCGGTCATCATGTGCTCGGTGAACTGCTGAGCGAGGTAGCCCATCACGGAGTCGATCATCGCGACGTCGACCAGTTGGCCCTTGCCGGTATGGGTGCGCTGGTACAACGCCGAGGCCATGCCCAGCGCGGCCGTCGCGCCCGACATCACGTCGGCGCCGGCGAAGCCGACACGCGTCGGACCGTTGTTCTCGAAGCCGGTGATCGACATCAGGCCCGACATGGCCTGGATCATGCCGTCGAAGGCAGCGGTCTTGGACTCAGGCCCGACCTGGCCGAAGCCCGACACGGCGCAGTAAATCAGCCGAGGATTGATCTTGTTCAGCGTCTCGTAGCCGATGCCGAGCTTGTCCATGACCCCCGGCCGGAAATTCTCGACCACCACGTCGGCCGTCTCGACCAGGCGCTTCACGACCTCGATCGCCTTGGGCTGCTTGAGGTCGAGCGTGATCGAGCGCTTGTTGCCGTTGACCGCGACCCAGGGCGCCGCAAGGCCCCGCTTCTCCCAGTCGTTGGACCGGGTGCCGAAGCGCATGTCGTCGCCGTCGCGCGACTCGATCTTGATCACGTCGGCCCCGAGCAGGGCGAGCTGGTAGGAGCTGTAGGGCCCCGCCAGCACGCGCGTGAAATCGACGACCTTTACGCCCGCGAACGGCTTGCTCATGTCACTCCTACGCCACGCCCGCCTGCTTGCGCTGGCTGAGCGCGACCTGCTTCACCTTGTCGAACTCGGCCCGCCGCTTGGCGACCTCCTCGGGCGGCATGCGCTCGAGATTGTTGTAGTCGTTCTTCCAGTCGCCATCCTCGGTCCAGCGCAGCGGTGACTGCACCGTCGTGCGCGGCCCGATGGCGCTCTCCAGCACCTTCAACGCCAGATCGAGCGTGAAGCGCTGGGTGTCCGGCTCGTGCGGCTTGCCGCAGGAATTGCCCAGCGGGAAATCGCTGAACAGGAAGCGCGGCACGCCTGCCCATTCGACGATGTCCTTCGCCGCTCCCATCACCACGGTGGGGATGCCGTTCCGTTCCAGATATCGTGCGACCAGACTCACGGTCTGGTGACAGACGGGTCATGTAGGGACGAGCAGCGCCGCGTCGACCTGATCCTGACGGCACCGGGCCAGGATCTCCGGCGCATCGGTCTCCAGGGTCACGCGCTGGCTGCGATTGGTCGGCGCGCCATGGAACCGGGCGGCCAGCTTGAAGCGGCCCTCGCGGGCGAACTCGCGCATCAGCGGCAACGGGAACCAGGTGTTGCTGTCCTTCGCCGTGGTGTGCTTGCGATCGTAGCCGATATGGGAAATGCGGGTGTCGTGATCCTGCGACGTGTCACCCGAATAAACAGTGTAGAATTTGGCGGCGGCGTTGTAGAGCGCGCCGGGTCCCTGGTCGCCCTTGTCCGGCTGGTAAGGCGCCGCGGTCGAAATCAGCGCCAGGGTGCTGTCCTTCAGCGGCTTCTTCAGCGGCGTGAAGGGCGCATCGGTGTAGTGCGCCCAGCGGTACGGATTGTCGTAGCCCAGCGCGAGGTAGTACTCGCGGGTGCGGCGCATGTATTCGAGCGGAGCGTCGAATTCCGGCGCGAAATCTGTCGTGTCGACCATTCGTGAAAACTGAACCCGCCGATGCTCCAAGTCAAATTCGCAGGGCGGCTGTCCGCGACGATGGAGCCTGCCGGGAGCGGGTGCGAACCTGACCCCGATGTAACCCGCCGGCCATAGTGCCGCCCAACTCCCTCGCGCTATATATGAAGGAGACTGGACAGGCTGGGGAGCGCATCGCATGGCGATCAGACGGCGCAGCATATTGGCGGGCGGTGCGGCCCTTTGGGTCGCCGCGCCGGCGATTCTGCGGGCTCAGACACCGGCGCCGGCGGGGAAGATCAACGTCAGCCACGGCTTCGCCATGCACGGCGAGCCCAAGTACAAGGCCGATGCCGGGCCACCCGACTACCTCAACCCCAACGCCCCCAAGGGCGGCAGCGTCCGCCTCGGCGCCCGCGGCACCTTCGATTCGCTGCATCCCTTCATCGTGAAGAGCGTCCCGGCGGCCGGCATCACCCAGATCTGGGACACGCTGTGCTGGAATTCGCGCGACGAGGCTTCGACCGAGTACGGGCTGATCGCCGAGACGATCGAATGGCCTGACGACCGGTCCTGGGTCGCCTTCAACCTGCGGCCGCAGGCGCGCTGGCACGACGGCAGCCCGATCACCGTCGAGGACGTGATCTTCTCCCTCGACATCCTGAAGGCCAAGGGCGCACCCAACTATGCCTTCTACTATCACGACGTCCTGAAGGCGGAGAAAGTCGGCGATCGCAAGGTTCTGTTCACCTTCCGCGACAGCACCAACAAGGAGCTGCCGCTGATCGTCGGCCAGCTTCCCATCCTGCCCTCCAAATGGTGGGCGAGCCGCGACTTCGAGAAGGTGTCGCTCGAAATCCCTCTGGGCAGCGGCGCCTACAAGGTCGATTCCTTCGACGTCGGCCGCTCGATCTCCTATCGCCGCGTTCCCGACTGGTGGGCGAAGGACCTCTGGATGAATCGCGGGCGCAACAATTTCGACGTGCTGCGCTACGAGTACTACCGCGACGTGACCGTCCAGTTCGAGGCCTTCAAGGCCGGCGACCTCGACGTCCGCCAGGAGAACATCGCGCGCAACTGGGCGACGGCCTATGACATCCCCGCGGTGCGCGACGGCCGCATCCAGCGCGCCGAGATCCCGCACGAGCTGCCGACCGGCATGCAGTGCTTCGCCTTCAACACGCGCCGCGACTTCTTCAAGGACAAGCGAGTGCGCGAGGCGATCGCCACCATGTTCGACTTCGCCTGGGCCAACAAGAACTTGTTCTACGGGATGTACAAGCGCAACGTCTCGTTCTTCGGCAATTCCGAGCTCGCCTCGTCGGGCCTGCCGACGGCGGCCGAGCTGAAGTACCTCGAACCGCTGCGCGGCAAGATCCCCGAGGAAGTCTTCACGAAGGAGTTCAAGCTTCCCGAGTCCGACGGCACCGGGAACGTTCGCGACCTGGCGCGGCGCGCACTCGCGCTGCTCAAAGAGGCGGGCTGGGAGATCAAGGACGGCAAGATGACGGAGACGAAGAGCGGCCGGAAGCTCGCCTTCGAGATGCTCCTGAACGATTCCAGCTTCGAGCGGGTCGTCCTGCCCTACAAGCAGAACCTGGAGCGCATCGGGATCGACATGACCGTGCGCACGGTGGACACGGCGCAGTTCAAGCGTCGCGAGGACGAGTTCGACTACGACATGATGGTCGAGGGCTTTGGCCAGTCGCTGTCGCCGGGCAACGAGCAGCGCGACTTCTGGGGCTCGAAGGCCGCCGACACGCCGGGCAGCCGCAATTCGCTGGGCATCAAGGACGCCGCCATCGATTCGCTGATCGACACGCTGATCGCGGCCCCCGATCGCGAGAGCCTGATCGCCGTCACCCGGGCGCTGGACCGCGTGCTGCTCTGGAGCAACTTCGTGGTGCCCAACTGGCACAACAACAAGGTGTTCGTCGCCTACTGGAACCGCTTTGCCCGGCCGGAGAAGAGCGCCCGCTATGCGCCCTTCGCCTTCGACACCTGGTGGATCGACGAAGCCAAGGACCGCGCCCTGCAGCGCGAAAGGAAGTAGGCGTCCGGCCGCTCCATGATCGCCTACATCCTGCGACGCCTCATGCTGGTGGTGCCGACCCTGTTCGGCATCATGGTGGTCAACTTCTTCATCATCCAGGCCGCGCCCGGCGGTCCGGTCGAGCAGATGCTGTCCCAGATCCAGGGCACGGCGGTCGACGCCACCGAGCGCTTCTCCGGCAGTTCGAGCGGCGGCGAGACTCTCCAGAAATCGGCATCCGATGCGTCGGGCGGGTCCGGCACTTATCGCGGCGCCCGCGGCCTGCCGAAGGAGCTGATCGAGCGCATCGAGAAGATGTACGGCTTCGACAAGCCGATCGGCGAGCGCTTCCTGCTGATGATGAAGAACTACCTCGTCTTCGATTTCGGCGAGAGCTTCTTCCGCAACAAGCGGGTCGTCGACCTCATCATCGAGAAGATGCCGGTGTCGATCTCGCTCGGCCTCTGGACCACGCTGCTGATCTACATGGTCTCGATCCCGCTCGGCATCGCCAAGGCGGTGCGCGACGGCTCGCGCTTCGACGTGTCGACCTCGACCACCTTGATCGTGCTGAACGCCATCCCGGGATTCCTGTTCGCGCTGCTGCTCGTCGTGCTGTTCGCCGGCGGCGGCTACTTCAAGTGGTTTCCCCTGCGTGGCCTCGTCTCCGAGGACTGGAGTTCGCTCGGGCCCGTCGACAAGGTGCTAGACTATTTTTGGCACATGGCGCTGCCGATCGGCGCCATGGTGATCGGCGGCTTCGCCACGCTCACCTTCCTCACCAAGAACTCGTTCCTGGAGGAGATCCACAAGCAGTATGTGCTGACCGCCCGCGCCAAGGGCCTGGTCGAGCGTCGCGTGCTCTACGGCCACGTCTTCCGCAATGCCATGCTGATCGTGATCGCGGGATTTCCGGCGGCGTTCGTCGGCGTGCTGTTCACCGGTTCGCTGCTGATCGAGGTGATCTTCTCGCTCGACGGTCTCGGCCTGCTGGGCTTCGAGGCGGCGCTGAACCGCGACTATCCGATCATGTTCGGCACGCTCTATTTCTTCGGCCTGATCGGCCTGGTGATGGGGATCCTGGGCGACCTCATGTACACGGTGGTCGATCCGCGGATCGATTTCGAGGCGCGCGCCTGATGAACCCGATGAACCGGCGCCGACTCGCGGCCTTCCGCGCCAGCAAGCGCGGCATGATCTCTCTCACGGTCTTCGGCCTGCTGTTCTTCCTCTCGCTGTTCGCCGAGCTGCTGGCCAACGACAAGCCGATCCTCATCCGCTACGACGGCGCCTTCTATTCGCCGTTGCTGAAGGACTATCCCGAGACCACCTTCGGCGGCGACTTCCCGACCAACACCGTCTATTCCGACCCGGAAGTGCAAAAGCTGATCGAGGAGAAGGGCTGGATCCTCTGGCCGCCGATCCCCTACAGCTACGACACGGTACTGAAGGGCGAGGGTCGCACCACGCTGCAGCCGCCCTCGCGACAGCACTGGCTGGGCACCGACGACAGCGGCCGCGACGTGATGGCCCGCCTGATCTACGGGTTCCGCATCTCCGTCCTGTTCGGGCTGGCCCTCACCGTGGCCAGCACGGTGATCGGCATCGCCGCCGGCGCCGTGCAGGGCTATTTCGGCGGTGTCGTGGACCTGCTCATGCAGCGCTTCCTCGAAATCTGGTCGAGCCTGCCGACCCTCTACCTGCTGATCATCCTGGCGAGCTTCATCCAGCCGGGCTTCTGGGTCCTGCTGGGCATCATGCTGCTGTTCAGCTGGATGGCGCTGGTCGGGCTTGTGCGCGCCGAATTCCTGCGCGGCCGCAACTTCGACTATGTCCGCGCCGCCCGCGCCCTGGGTATGATGGACGCGCGCATCATGTACCGGCACATCCTCCCCAACGCGATGACGGCCAGCCTGACCTTCCTGCCGTTCATCCTGGCGGGATCGGTCACGACGCTGACCTCGCTCGACTTCCTGGGCTTCGGCCTGCCGGTGGGTTCGCCCTCGCTGGGTGAGCTGCTGCTGCAGGGCAAGAACAACCTCACCGCCCCATGGCTCGCTTTCACCGGATTCTTCGTGATCGCCCTGATGCTGTCGCTGCTGGTGTTCATCGGCGAGGCGGTGCGCGACGCCTTCAATCCGCGCAAGGTGCTGGCGTGAGCGAGAATCCCATCCTGCTCGAGGTCAGGGACCTCGCGGTCGACTTCGGCACCGGCGACAAGGCTGTGCACGCGGTGCGCGGCGTCAGCTTCGACATTAGGCGCGGCGAGACCGTCGCGCTGGTGGGCGAATCGGGCTCCGGCAAGTCGGTGACGGCGCTCTCGGTGCTGCAGCTGCTGGCCTATCCGGCCGCCAGCCATCCCACGGGCAGCATCCGCTTCCAGGGCAAGGAGCTGGTCGGCGCCTCGACGCGCGACCTGCTGGCGGTGCGCGGCAACCGCATCTCGATGATCTTCCAGGAGCCGATGACCTCGCTCAACCCGCTGCACACGATCGAGCGGCAGGTGAACGAGGTGCTGATCCTGCACAAGGGGCTGTCGCGAGAGGCGGCGCGCAAGCGCACGCTCGAACTGCTGGAGCAGGTCGGCATTCCCGATGCCGCCAATCGGCTCGACGCCTATCCGCACCAGCTCTCGGGCGGCCAGCGCCAGCGGGTGATGATCGCTATGGCGCTCGCCAACGAGCCCGACCTGCTGATCGCCGACGAACCGACGACGGCGCTCGACGTCACCATCCAGGCACAGATCCTGAAGCTGCTGAAGTCTCTGCAGGCGCGCTACGGCATGGCCCTGCTGTTCATCACCCACGACCTCGGCATCGTGCGCAAGATGGCCGACCGGGTGTGCGTGATGACCAGGGGCCAGATCGTCGAGCAGGGGCCCGTGGCCGAAGTCTTCGACCGGCCGCAGCACAGCTACACGCAGCACCTGCTCTCGGCCGAACCAAAGGGCCGGCCGGCCACGGCCGATCCCGCCGCCCCCGAGATCCTGCGGCTCGACGACCTAAAGGTGCACTTCCCGATCCGCCGCGGCGTCATGCGCCGCACGGTCGGCCACGTGAAGGCGGTCGACGGCGTCAGCCTGGCGCTGCGCGAGGGCCACACGATCGGCCTGGTCGGTGAATCGGGCTCGGGCAAGACCACCCTGGGCCTCGCCCTCTTGCGCCTCGAACGCAGCGAGGGTGGCATCCGGTTCGACGGCCGCGACCTGCAGGGGCTCGGCCAGCGCGAGCTGCGGCCGATGCGCCGCCAGATGCAGATCGTCTTCCAGGATCCATTCAGCTCGCTCAGCCCGCGCATGTCGGTGGGCGAGATCGTCGGCGAGGGGCTCGAAGTCCACGGCATCGGCACCAGGCAGGAGCGCGAGGTGCTGATCGACCAGGTGCTGCGCGAGGTCGGCCTCGATCCGTCGAGCCGCGAGCGCTACCCGCACGAGTTCTCCGGCGGCCAGCGCCAGCGCATCTCGATCGCCCGTGCGCTCGTCCTGAAGCCGCGGCTGATCGTGCTCGACGAGCCGACCTCGGCGCTCGACATGAGCGTCCAGGCGCAGATCGTCGACCTGCTGCGCGACCTCCAGCAGCGACACAGGCTTGCCTATCTTTTCATCAGCCACGACCTCAAGGTCGTGCGGGCGCTGGCCGACGAGGTCGTCGTCCTGCGCCACGGCAAGGTCGTCGAGCGCGGACCGGCGGCCCAGATCTTCGAGGCGCCGCAGACGCCGTACACGCAGGCACTCATCGCCGCGGCCTTCAATCTCGAGGCGATCGGCGCCGATACGAGGGCGGTCGCCTCCTGATCGCCCGGAAGACGCGAACGGGGCTCGACCGGGCGACTCCGCCCCAGTACAAGACGGCATGACTGGCGCTATTGCCTATCTCAGCCGCGATACCGACGGCATCCTCTGGAAGAAGGTCCTCGAAGCGGGCCTTGGTCCCCTCGATTTCCGCACCCGCGACAATCTCGGCAGCAAGGACGAGATCGAGATCGTCCTGGCCTGGAAGCCGGACCGCGGGCTGATCGCCTCCTTCCCCAACGTGAAGGTGATCGTGTCGCTCGGCATGGGTGTCGACCACCTGCTGGCCGACGACCAGCTGCCCGCCGGCGTGCCGATCACCCGCATCATGGACGACGGTCTAGTCGGCCAGATGAGCGAGTACGCGATCTACTGGGCTCTGCGTCACCATCGCGACATCGACAAGTACGGCGAGAGCCAGCGCGCGAAGCGGTGGAAGCCGGAGGACTTCGTCGACACCATCCATCGCCGCATCGGCATCACCGGTCTCGGCACCATCGGCCAGGACACGGCAAAGAAGTTCGCGGCCCTCGGCTTCCCGACCGCCGGCTGGAGCCGCACGCAGAAGAGCCTGTCCGGCGTCGAGACGTTCCACGGCCCCGACGGGCTGGCGGCGTTCCTCGCCCGCACCGACATCCTGGTGAACGTGCTGCCGCTCACGCGCGACACCAAGGGCCTGCTCGACGCGAAGCTGTTCGCGGCGCTGCCCAAGGGCGCCTACCTAATCAACATGGGCCGCGGTGGACACGTGGTCGACAACGACCTGCTGGCCGCGATCGACTCCGGCCATCTGTCGGGCGCGGCGCTCGACGTGTTCAACACCGAGCCGTTGCCCGAGAGCCATCGCTACTGGACGCATCCCAAGGTCAAGGTGACGCCGCACATCGCCGGCGCCACCAACCCGCGCACCGCCTCGCCCGGCGTGATCGAGAACATCAAGCGGATGCGCGCCGGCCAACCGCTGATCAACACGGTCGATCCGGTTAGCGGGTACTAAGCCGAAGGGAGCGCGCCACTCCAGTGGCGCTCAAGCTTCGTCGGCCCAGGATGAGCGCCACTGGAGTGGCGCGCTCCAATGACGACTACTTCCCGAACCTGTCGGCGATCGTGCGGTAGATCGCGCGGGCGACCTGGGCCTCGCCGCCTTCGGGCCGGCCCGGCCGGCTGGTGTTGTTCCAGGCCATCATGTCGAAATGCGCCCACGGCACGTCGTCGGGCACGAATTCCTTGAGATAGAGCGCGGCGGTGATCGCGCCGCCGAAGGCGCCGGCCGAGACGTTGTTGATGTCGGCCACCTTGCTGTCGAGCATGCGGCGATAGGCCGGGAAGAGCGGCATCCGCCACATCGGATCGGTCACCGCCTCGCCGGCGGCGATCAGCGAATGCGCGAGCGTGTCGTCGTTGCAGAACAGCGCCGGCAGGTCGGGCCCCAGCGCCACACGGGCCGCACCGGTGAGCGTCGCGCAATCGATCATCATCGCCGGCTTCTCCGACGCGCCCTCGTGCAGCGCATCGCACAGGATCAGGCGCCCTTCGGCATCTGTATTGCCGATCTCGACGGTGATGCCCTTGCGGGTCCGGATCACGTCCATCGGCCGGAACGCGTTGCCGGATACCGAATTCTCGACGGCCGGGATCAGCACGCGCAGCCGCACCGGCAGGCCGGTGGCCATGATCATCGAAGCCACCGCGAGCACGGTCGCAGCGCCGCCCATGTCCTTCTTCATCATCAGCATGCCCGCGGCCGGCTTGAGATCGAGACCGCCGGTGTCGAAGCACACGCCCTTGCCGACCAGGGTGACCTTGGGATGGCTCGCCCTGCCCCAGGTGAGATCGATCAGCCGCGGCGCGCGCACGGACGCCCGGCCGACCGCATGGATCGTCGGATAGTTCCGCTTCAGCAGATCGTCGCCAACGATCGTCCGCAGCTTCGCCTTGTGCGTCCTAGCGAGAGCCTGCGCCGCCGCGGCCAGCTCGGCCGGGCCCATGTCGGAGGACGGCGTTGTGATCAGGCCGCGCGCCATGCAGATCGCCTCGACCATCGCCGTCGCACGCTTCTTGTCGGCGCCCGCCGACCATATGAAGCGCGGGCCGGGCTTGGCCTTGGTCGTGCGATAGCGATCGTACTTCCAGGCGCCCAGGCCGATCGCCACGGTCACATCGGTCATCGAGACCGGCGCGGTCTCGCCTTCGAGGCGCCACGTCCCCACCGGCAGCTTCGAACTCAGCGCGCCGAAATCCCACAGCGTGGGAGTGTTCGGAATCACGAACACTGCACCGGAGGCCTTGCCGTCATCGCCCGGCAAGACGGCGAGGTCCCCTGGAGATCCCGGGATGCCGAGCGATTCGATCCATCCCCGCCGTCCCGGCGACTGTGCCTTCAGCCAGGCACCCCATTTCGATTGACCCACAAACTGCAGGGGCAAGGAGGAAGAAGAACGGTCGACGAACGGCAGCGACATGGCCATGCTCACAATATTCAAGGAGAACGGCTAACATTGCCGGCCAAACTCCATGGCTGGCAAGGAGGGCATACATGGCCGAATTCACCGTCGTGATCGGCAACAAGAACTACTCGTCGTGGTCGATGCGCGGATGGCTGATGGCCAGGATCGCTGGCATCGAGTTCGACGAGATCGTGGTGCCGCTCGACAGGCCGGAGACGCAGGCCGCGATCCGCAAGCACTCCCCGTCGGGCCGGGTGCCGGTGCTCCTGCACCGCGGGCTGGCGGTATGGGATTCGCTCGCCATCGCCGAGTATCTGAACGACCTCAAGCCCGAGGCCGGCCTGTGGCCACCCTCCGCCGCCGCGCGGGCTCATGCGCGCTCGATCTCGGCCGAAATGCACTCGAGCTTCGTCGACCTGCGCGACAACATGCCGATGAACATCCGTGCGTCCCTTCCGGGTAAGGGCATGACGCCGGGCGTCCGCGCGGACATCGAGCGCATCACCTTCCTGTGGCGGGACTGCCGCAAGCGCTTCGCCGGCGCCTTCCAGAAGGACGATGGTTTCCTGTTCGGCGCCTTCGGAGCCGCCGATGCGATGTTCGCCCCCGTCGCGACCCGCTTCAAGACCTACGGCGTTACGCTCGGCAGCGATGCCGATGCCTACTGCACGGCGTTGCTGACGCATCCCGCGGTGAGGGATTGGATCGACGCTGCCGAGCACGAGCCATGGTTGATCGACAAGTACGAGTTCAAATAGCGAGCGCGCTCGTCAGGAGTTGGGCTTGGGGAGCGTCATGGGGCTGATCCGCAGAATCCTGTAGCCCACCTGCTCCAATTTGACTGCCTCCGCCTGGGCTTCCACCAGGCTCGAATAGCCGATGCCGATTTCAGACTGGGTGCGCGGGTCCACCGTCCACACCATGTGCTTGCCGAATGCTTCGTTGCTCATGGCGCCTTGTACAGGTCTTCCGGCGCGGAGTCCGAACCTTCTCGCTTCCGTTCAATGCGCCAGCAGAAGCGGCACGGGGCATGAAGAGATCACCTTGGCGGTAGCGCCGCCGAGGCCCAGGAAATTCGACAGGCCTCCGTGACCGTAGGCCCCCATGACCAGGAGGCCGGCGCCCTTCTGCCTTGTGTAGTCGAGCAACGCACGACCGCGGGCGCGGCCCGAGACGTCCCCCGGATCCATCGTCTCCACCATGGTCGCGATGCCGTGACGGCCGAGCGTGCGCACGAGGAACGGTGTGCCGATGGTGTCGGGTGCCGCGCCGGCCACGAGGATCGTCACCTTCTCCGCCCTGGCGAGAAACGGCATCGCATAGCCCACGGCACGAGCCGCCTGCGCACTGCCGTTCCAGGCGACGACGACCGATGACATGGCCGAGGTGCCGGGATGGGGCGGCGCGACCAGCACGGGTCGTGCGCACTCGTAGAGCGCGGCCCGAACGATCTCGGGCGCGATGTTCTCGGGATCGGTGCCCGGCCGGCCGAGCAGCAGCAGGCTGGAGTCGCGTCCCATGGCGACGAGGCGCGCGCGCGTCAGGCCCGAGCCGCTGAACGTGGCGCCCGGAAGCGGAGCGATCAGCTCGCGATAGGCCCGCTCGGACTCCCGGGCCCGGCCCTCGACGCGGGTGTCGGAGTCGGACTTGAGAAAGGGCATCGACTGGAGCGCGATGTCGGCATCGCCCCGGCGAACCTCCGAAAAGTGGACAGCGTCGACGGTCGCATCGAACAGGGCCGCGAGCTGCGCGGCGAGGCGGAACGACATGGCCGCGTCGGGCCCGCCCCCGGAAACCGCCAGAATGGTCTTGTACATGCTGCGTCTCTCCCCGCGTCCCTCGACGAGGAAATAGCATGGACAGGCGGTCGGCGAGCAACCGCGGTTCGATGCCCGCTCGGGCCGGCCTCAGCCGTCGACCTTGGCGCCGCTCGCCTTGACGATCGGCGCCCACACCGCGATCTCGCTCACGATCCGGTCCTGCAACCCCTTGGGCGGCATCGGCCAGGGGTCGCTGCCCAGCGCGGCGAATTTCGCCTTCACGCCGGGATCCTCGAGCGCCTTGGTGCCGACGGCGGCCAGCTTGTCGACGATCGGCTGCGGCACGCCGGCCGGCCCGCCGAACCCCATCCAGACCTCGACCACGTAGTTCGGCACGAATTCGATGATCGCGGGCACGTCGGGCGCGGCGCTGTTGCGGGTCCGGCTGGTGACGCCCAGCGCCCGCAGCTTGCCCGCCTGCACGTGCGGCCAGCAGCTCGGCATGTTGTCGAACATGATGTGCACGTTGCCGGCGATGAGATCCTGGATCGCGCCGGCGCTGCCCTTGTAGGGAACGTGCACCATGTCGGTGCCGGTGAGCTGCTTGAACATCTCGCCGGCCAGATGGATCGTCGTGCCCGAACCGGACGACGCCATGTTATACTTGCCGGGATTGGCCTTCAGCAGGGCGATCAGCTCCGGCGCGGTCTTCGCGGGCACGCTGGGATGGACCACCAGCATGTTCGGCCACACCGACATGCCGGCCATGGGTGAGAAATCCTTCACCGGATCGTAGGGCAGCTTGGCATAGAGGGCCGGCGCCATGCAGAACATGGAGACGGTGACCAGGCCGATCGTGTAGCCGTCAGGCGCCGACTTGGCGATGGCATCGGTGCCGATCGTGCCGCCGCCGCCGGCGCGATTGTCGATCAGCACCTGCTGGCCCAGCAGTTCCGACATCTTGGCCGTGACGATGCGCGAGATGTTGTCGGTCGCGCCGCCCGGAGTCCACGGCACGACGAACTTGATGGTCTTGTTGGGAAAGGCGTCCTGCGCGCGGACGAGGGCCGGCGCGGCGAGGGTAGCGGCGGCGCCGGCCAACAGGGCGCGGCGGCTGGTCTTGAACTGGGACACGATTCCTCCAAACAACGTTTCTTGGGTTGGCGGAAACGCTAACAGCCGGCCGGGAAGGCGTCACGCAATCCGGCACCTCCGGCTCGCGCTGCGGCCCGCAAGGTCGCTCAGCGGGTGGCGACGCTCGGCGGATGAGAATTCCTGTTCCCCGCAATCGAATTGTTCGCTGGCAGCGCCATCGCGCCAGCGCAACGATCGGGCCGAGAGGAGATCTTCATGCTCGCTTACGGGACTCCCGCCGAGATCGTCGGCCATGGCGGCTTGCGCATCGTGCTGGTGCGCGGCGTGCCGAGCCCGTGGAGCCAGGCCGCCAAGACGATCCTCGAGATCAAGGGGCTCGACTATGTCGCCGCTCCGCTCGAGGTCGGCGGCGCCAACGCGGAGGTCGTGGCCTGGTCGGGCCAGAACAGCGCGCCCGTCGTCGCCTGGCGCGACGGCCCACCGCTCAACCGCTGGCTCGACATCCTGCTGCTGGCCGAGCGCCTCGCGCCGACGCCCGCGCTTCTCCCCGCCGACCCGCTACAGCGCGCGCTGGCGATCGGCCTTGGCCACGAGATCCTGGGCAAGCGCGGCATCGCCTGGAACCGCCGCCTGCAGATGTTCTCGATGGCCGCGAAGGCCGGCGCCGGCGGGCGCATGGCGCCGCTGATCGACAAGTACGGCTTCGACGTCGACGACGCCGAACGGGCGGGAGCACGCATCGCCGCCACCCTGCGCGGTCTCGCGACACAGCTGCGCGCGCAACAGGCACGCGGCGTTTCCTACTTCGTCGGCGAGGCGCTGAGCTGCGTCGACATCTACTGGACGTCGATCATGAACATGATCCTGCCGCTGCCGGCCACGCAGTGCCCGATCCGGGAATCTTCACGGCCGGCTTTCACCGCCAGCGATCCGCAGATCGTGGCGGCGCTCGACCCGATCCTCGTCGAACACCGCGACCGCATCTTCAAGGCGTACTTCAGGGACCCGATGGAGTTCTAGGGGAGACGCTTGTCGATCCAGGCGCTGATGTCGGCCATCACGCCCTCCTTGCCGGTATCGGCCAGCAGGTCGTGGAAGTGGTCCTTGTAGAGCTTGAGCGTCTTGTCGGCCGAGCCGGCCGTGTCGTGGAAGAACTGGCTGCCTTCGCAGACGGTCGCCTTGTCGGCGGTGCCGTGCATGATCAGAACGGGCAAGGTGATCTTCGGGAACTCCTCGCGCAGGCGCTCGTCGGCGCGGACCAGCGCGGCGACGGTCGCGGCGGGCTGGATTTCGTGGGCGATCAGCGGATCGGCGTTGAGTGCCGCCACGACGGCGGGATCGCGCGAGAAATCCTCGTTCTTCAACTTGAGCACCGGCAGGCGCGGCGCGAGGTGGCTCAGTCCCTTGATGGCGGCCAGCGCGAAGCCCGGCGCCGGCACCTGGAAGGCGAAGCTCTCGCAGATGAAGCCGGCGAGTTCGGCCTGGTTGTCGAGCGTGTAGGTGGCGGAGACGACGCCACCGGCGCTGTGGCCGAGCAGGAACACCGGCAGGCCAGGATGGCGTGCCTTGGCGATCTTTATGGTGCCAGCCAGGTCGGAGACATAGTCGGCGATGTCGTCGACGTAGAAGCGCTCGCCCTCCGACTTGCCGCGGCCGCGCAGGTCGAGGGCGAAGACGGCATGGCCCTTCTTCACCAATTCGCCGGCTGGCCAAAGATACTGGCCGCCATGGGAGTTTACGCCGTGGCAGATCACGACGACGGCACGCGGCGCGCCGTCGGGCTTCCAGGAGCGCAGATGGATCTTGAGGCCGTCCTTGCCGTCGAAGGATTCTTCGGTTGAAGTCGTCATCGTGTCTCTCCCCCAAGTGGAAGTCGGAAGAGATTCCTACTTCACGCCGAATGAATCCGCCATTCGACCTAAGATGCGGGCGCTATTCGAGCCAGCGCAGGCAGCCCGTCGCTTCGAGCACGGGATCGAGCCGCCGGCGCACGTCGGCCGGCAGCGCCGCCAGTTTCTTGCGCAGCGCGTCGTAGCATTTGGCCTGATAGCGGAACGGCGCCTGGCTCCATGGCCGGCCGAGAAGGTCGAGATCGACCGACTCCGCGCCGCTTTCGAGCGCCGCGCGATTGGCCGCGAGGAACGGCAGATAGGTCTCGCCGCAATGCTTCAGCAGTGCGGTCACGCCGTCCGGCAGGGGCGCGTCGGCCGCCAGCCATTCGCCCTCGACACCCGAGGCATCGTCGAGCCGCAGCAGCCAGCAATAGACGTCGGGCGCCCGCTCGCGCATCTCCATCATCGGCGTCGGATCGACCGACAGGATCTGCAGCTGGCCGAACAGGCCGAAATCGGCCAGCGACGGGCGCGAGCCGAACAGATACTCCATCTTTCGAACATGGGGATCGAGCGTGTCGAGGACGAAGCGGTAGCTGTCCTCGATGACCGGCCGGTTGGCATCGGTGCAGCCGACCATCGCCATGCGGCCGACCTGGCGATCGTTGAAGGCCTGCATCGCCGCGCGCCGTTCGGCCTCCTGCATCTGCGGATCGCGCGAGGTGATCACCCAGACCTGCGCGAACTCACGATCGGGCGCATAGAACCAGCGATAGTGGAACATGATCTTGGTGACCCATTCGTCGCCGAAATCCTCCAGCAGGTCGCTGAGATACGCGTGCGCCGGATCGTCGGGCACGATCGAGCGCTGGCCGGGATGGGCGCGCTCCAGCGCATGGGCGAGCGGCGTCGAATCGTTCATTACAGTGCCGTCGGGGAAGGTCAGCGCCGGAATCACCGGCGGCAGCCCGGCCGCGACCGCGACGTCGCGCGGCCAGCCCACCGCCTTCCACACGAAGGGCAGCCGGCGATAGCGCAGGATCGCGCGCATCTTCACCGAATAGGGCGACGGGCCGAAGCCGTGGAGGATGTAGGGGTTCGTGCTCATGTCACCGTTCACTTTCACCACTGGCCGAAGAAGATGCCGTGCTGGCGATGCTTGGCCGTGCGCGCCGCGACATAGGCATCGTCGACCGTGACGCGGCTCTTGCGGGCCTTCGCCCAGGCGTTCAGCCGGTCCTCCATCTCGCGGAAGATCGGCGCGTAGGTCAGGTCGTCGCCGAGATCGCGCCGTTCCTTCGGATCGTTGGCGAGGTCGAACAGCATCGGCCGGTAGCCCTGCCACCAGACGTATTTCCAGCGATCGGTGCGCACCATGATGGCGCGGCATTCATTGGGCTTGCGGCCGAGGATGGTGCGCGCCTCGCGGAAGGAATAGTCGAGTTCCGAGAACACCGCGTCGCGCCACGAATCGAGATGGATCTTGCGCAGCAGCGGCAGCAACGAACGACCTTCCAGCAGGTGATCCTGCGGCGGCAGGCCGAGCGTCTCGAGGATGGTCGGCACCACGTCGATCGCCTCGACGAAGCGCTCGTCGACCGTGCCGCGCGTCAGGTCGGCCTCGGGATCGGGATCGACCACGATGAAGGGCACGCGGTAGGCCTCCTCGTAGAACATCTCCTTTTCGCCCAGCCAGTGGTCGCCCAGGAAGTCGCCATGGTCGGCGGTGAAGATGATCAGCGTGTCGTCGAGCCGGCCGGCGCGCTCCATGTGCGCGAACAGGCGGCCGAGCCAGTCGTCGAGCTGGCGGATCAGGCCCATATAGGCCGGCCGGACGACGCCCGGTGCTTCGGAGCGGCTGAAGGAGACCGATTCCTCCATCTCGCGATAGGCGGCCAGCACGGGGTGCTCGTTGGCCCGCTCCTGCTCGTCGCGGTTCAGCGGCAGCATGTCGGCGGCACCGTACATGTTGTGATAGGGCGCGGGCGCCATGTAGGGCCAGTGCGGCTTCACGTAGCTGAGATGCAGGCACCACGGCTTCTCGCCCATCTCGTCGATGAAGCGCATCGCCTCGCGCGTCATGTAGGCGGTCTCGGAATGCTCTTCCTTCACGCGCGCCGGCAGATGGACGTTGCGCATGTGCCAGCCCGAGGCCTTCTCGCCGTTCGGCCCGTCGGCGGCGATCACGAAGTCGCTCCACGGATCGTCGGAGACGTAGCCGTGGCGTCGCAGGTAGTCGGCATAGCCGCTCTCCGCGCCGGGCGGCGAGTGGCCGTCGTAGCGATCCAGCTCCTCGAAGCGGCCCGCCCGCATCAGCGCTTCCAGCGCCGAGCCGCCTTCGATGCCGAACCGTTCCAGCCCCTCGAGGTCGGGCAGGACATGGGTCTTCCCGGCCAGCGCCACGCGAATGCCGGCGGCCGACAGGAACTCGCCGAGAGTCTTTTCGCGCAAAGAGAGCGGTACCCTGTTCCAGGTGGCGCCATGGCTCGACACGTAGCGGCCGGTATAGAAGCTCATGCGGCTCGGGCCGCACACGCCGGACTGCACGTAGGCGCGCGGGAAACGCACGCCGCGCGCCGCCAGCGCATCGATCGCCGGCGTCTTCAGGTGCGGATGGCCGGCGCAGGACAGATGGTCCGCGCGCAGCTGGTCGCACATGATGAACAAAACGTTTTTGACCTTGCCCACGGTTTCCTCTCTCGACGGCTTCTGCGTGCCCTGTCTAACTAAGCCGCATGACACAGGCGCCGTCCATCCGCGACATCATCGATTTCTGGTTCCTGCCGCTCGGCCATCCCGATCACGGCAAGCCGCGTGACATCTGGTGGCGCAGCACGCCGGAGTTCGATGCCGAGATGGTCGGGCGTTTCGGTGCCGCGATCGAGCGCGCCATCGCCGGCGAACTCGACGCCTGGAAGGACTCGCCCGAGGGTGCGCTGGCGCTGATCCTGCTCTGCGACCAGTTCACCCGGAACTGCTTCCGCAAGACGGCGCGGGCCTTCGCGGGCGACCCACGGGCCATCGCGATCGCACGCCATGCCCTGGCGCGCTTCTATCCGTCGGTGTTCCCCGTCGACATGCGGCTGTTCTTCTACATGCCGTTCGGCCACAGCGAGCATCTCGCCGACCAGCAGCTCGCCTGCGCCCTGTTCGAGACGATCGGCGGCGAGGACAACATCAAGTCCGCCCTCGAACACCGCGACATCGTCGCCCGCTTCGGCCGCTTCCCCCACCGCAACGAGGTGCTGGGCCGCACCACCACGGCCGAGGAGCTCGAATATCTGAAGAACGCGAACCGGTACGGGCAGTGACGATGCGCAAGAACCAAACTCCGTCATCTCGACCGGAGCGCGCAGCGCGGAGTGGAGAGATCTTGTCTATACGATTTGCCGGCTTTTGGTCGAACGAAGGTCTCTCCGCTACGCCTCGCTGCGCGAGGCTTCGGTCGAGACGACGGGTTGCAATTGGCTTCGGATTCGTCTGATCGTCCTGATCGACCCTACTCGCCCACGATCTCGCGATAGAGATCGGCGGTCGCCGTGTCGAAGCAGCAGAAGATGACGCGCTCGGGCATGCCGATCAGGCGAACTTCGCGGACGGCGATCTCGGCGGCGGCTTCCTTCGGATAGCCATAGATGCCGGTCGAGATGGCGGGAAAGGCCATGCTTTCGAGCCCTTCCACCACGGCCAGCGCCAGCGCATTGCGGTAGCAGCGAGCCAGCAGTTCGGGCTCGCCCTGCGTGCCGCCGCGCCACACCGGACCGACCGTGTGAATGACGCGGCGCGCCTTGAGACGATAGCCGCTGGTGATCCGGGCTTCGCCGGTGGGACAGCCGCCCAGGGTGCGACACTCGGCCAGCAATTCCGGCCCGGCGGCCCGGTGGATGGCGCCGTCGACGCCACCGCCGCCCAGCAGGCTCTCGTTGGCGGCGTTGACGATGGCATCGACGTCGAGGCGCGTGATGTCGCCCTCGACGATCTCGATGCGGCTCATGCTCCTACCAGTAGCGGACCGGACCGGTGTCGATGTGGACGAAGCCGGAGCGCGGATAGAAGCCGACACCGCCCATATTGAGCGAGCGAGCAGCCTGGCGGATGCGGAACACCGGGACACCCGGGAAGCGGATGTCCATGGCGTTGCCGTTGATGTGCTGGCTGTCGCGCGCCACGCCGCGGCTGACGCTGGCCAGCCAGGCATTGCTCTCGGGCGAGCGGAATGCCGACAGGACCTCGACCTGGCCGCTGTAGCCGGAGATGCGGGCGGTGTGCCACAGCACGTCGAACAGCAGCGGGTCCATCTCGGTCGTGCCGGCGTCGCGGCTGTCGCGCAGGAACTGGTTGAGCTGATCCAGGGCGCTGCGGTGGTACGAACCGTTCGACCAGTAGGTGACGGTGAGTTCTTCCTTGGTGTTGAAATTCACCAGGCTGAGACTGCGCGGGCTGGACAGGTCGAGATCGGGCGTGGGAACCGGTGCGGCCAGAGCAGCGGCGGCGGGCGCCGGCGCGAACCCGCCGTAACGCGCGGCACGCATCTTCTGCTGCGAGGCGGGCGGCGCCTTCTTCTGCTGGGCGGCGGCCTTCTGCACGTTCGCCGACTTGGCGGGTGCGCCGGTCGCCTTCTTCGTGGTAGCGGTGGCAGCGGTCGTCGTGGTCTTGCTGTTCGTGTTCGCGGCGGTCTTGACCTTGGGAGCGGTCGAAGCCCCTGTATTGGTCTGGGCGAAGCCGGTGCCGGCAAATGCCAACAGTGTCGCCAGGCTCAGTACAAAACTACGCATCCCTGCCCCGGTGTTGTTGCATTTTTGTCACAGACACCCTTATCAGAGACCCATTCTGGACTCAAAGCCAAATTCCTCGCCCCGGCCGACGGCAAGCCCGACAACCGCACCCACCATGCAAAGAGTTGGACCCGTCAGTACGGTCCGCTGGACGTGCCGTTCGATGGTGGCCAGGGTGCCGACGATGCGACGCTCCCGGTCGGTCGTGCCGTTCTCGATCAAGGCGATGGGAGTCGACGCCGGCAGGCCGTGCGAAATGAGCTGCGCCACGATCTGCGGCAGCGCCCCCGCTCCCATGTAGATGACGACGGTCTGCCGCGGCCGCGAGAGCATCTTCCAGTCGAGGTCGACCGTGCCGTTCTTCAGGTGCCCGGTGACCAGCACGCAGGCCTGGGCATGGTCGCGATGGGTGAGCGGAATGCCCGCGCTGGAGGCACATCCGAGGGCGGCCGTCACGCCGGGCACCACCTCGACCGCCACGCCGGCCTTGACCAGTGCCTCGACCTCCTCGCCGCCGCGGCCGAACACGAAGGGGTCGCCGCCCTTTAGCCGCACGACGCTCTTGCCCGCCCGGGCCAGCGCCACCAGCCGGTCGTTGATCTCGTCCTGCGGCACGCAGTGGTTCGCCCGCCGCTTGCCGACATAGACCCGCTCGGCGTCGCGACGCGCCATCGACAGGATCTCGTCCGAGACCAGCCGGTCGTAGACCAGGACGTCGGCCCGCTGCAGCAGGCGGTGCGCCTTGAGAGTGAGGAGGTCGGGATCGCCTGGTCCGGCGCCGACCAGGTGCACCATGCCGGCCGACGGCGCTTCGCTGCGGAAGCCGTCCAGCAACCGGATCAACTCGCGGCGCGCCGCGATTTCGTCGCCGGCCAGCGCCAGTTCGCCGACCCGGCCTTCGAAGACGCGATCCCAGAAGCGACGACGCGCCCGCGGCACCACCAGGGTGCGGCGCACCTGCTCGCGAAACACGTCGGCGAAGCGGGCCAGCCGACCCAGCGCCGCCGGCAGGCTGCGTTCGATCTCGGCGCGGATGCGGGCCGCCAGCACCGGCGCGGTCCCGCCCGTCGATACGGCGATCGTGATCGGCGAGCGATCGATGATCGCGGGCATGATGAAGCTCGACAGCGCCGGCCGATCGACGACATTGACCGGGACGCAGCGCTTCTGGGCGGCGGCGGACACGCGCGCCTGCATCGATTCGTCGTCGCTCGCCACGATGACCAGCGACATGCCCTCGAGGTCGCTGTCGTCGAACGCGCGGCCGGCCCACGACACGTGTCCCTCGGCGATGAACTGTGCGACCTCGCCCCCGACCGTCTCGGCGATCAGCGAGACCTGGGCCCCGGCCTTCAGCAGCAGCTCGGCCTTGCGCGCGGCCGCATCGCCGCCGCCGACGACCAGCGCGCGGCGACCCTGCAACGACAGGAAGAGCGGGAAGGTCTGCATCACGCGGCCTTCGCGAGACGCGCGGCCCGCAGCAGCGCACGGATCTCGGGACGGCAGGAGCCGCAGTTCGTACCGGCCTGGGTGGCGGCGCCGATCGCGGCCAGCGAGGTCGCGCCATCGGCGATGGCCGCCTCGACGGCGCCGCAGGACACGCCGAAACAGGCGCAGAGTTCACCGCCGCGATGCGTGTCCGATCCGCCGTGCAGCAGCTCGTCGCGCTGGCCGGTCGTAAGCCGATCGAGCGCCATGAACGGCGCGAACCGGTCGCGTGCCTCGGCTTGATGGGTCGGTCCCAGGCTCAGCACGGCCTCGACGCGGCCATCGCTGATGACCGCGCCGACACCGCTCTCGCCCACAAGCCAGGGGCCGGGGTTTGCCGTGCGCACGGCCGCGGACAGCGCCTGTTGTGCAACTGCGAAAGGCTGGTCGCCCGCAACGAGGTAGGCGTGATAGCCGGCGCCTCTGATCCGCGCCCAGTAGGAAATCTCCGGCAGCATCACCGCGCGCCGAGCGAGAATCGTGCCATGCCAGCGCATACCAAGGCGGCGAATTTCGACGGGCGTGTGTTTCAGTTCCGGTTGGCCCGAGATGGGATCGACCGCGGGATTCACTGCAGCGTTGATGCGACCGGCGCGGCTGACCTGGGCGGTCCAGTGCATGGGCGCGAAGGCCTCGCCGAAGCGGACCGAATCGGTGACATGGACGCGCAACGCGCAACGGCCCCGCGCGCTCGTCACCTCCGCGATGTCGCCGTCGGCGAGGCCTCTCGCCGAAGCGTCGCGCGGATGCAGTTCGATCGCGGGCTCCGGGCGATGGCCGGCGAGGCGCACCGACTTTCCGGTACGGGTCATCGTGTGCCACTGGTCGCGCACCCGGCCGGTATTGAGGATCAGTGGCCGAGACGGATCGGGTGCGTTGACGGGCGCGCGGACCGTCGTGGCGACGAACCGCGCACGATGGTCGGCATGGAAGAAGCCGCCGTCGCCGAAGAAGCGCTGGTCCGGTCCGCCGCCCCAGACGAACGGTTGCAGGGACTCGTAGGCCGCATCGTCGAGCGTAGCACAGGCGCCGATGTCGAAGTCGCGCCGGCCGCCATTCTCGAAAGCAGAAAGTGCGGCATGCTCGCGGAAGATGTCGGCGACGCAATGCCAGGCGAAGGCCTCGCCATGACCGAGGCGGCGCGCGACTTCGGAGACGATCCACCAATCCTGCTTCGCCTCGCCGGGCGGCGGCAGGAAGGGCCGCTGGCGCGAGATGCCGCGTTCGGAGTTCGTCACCGTGCCGTCCTTCTCCGCCCAGGCGAGGGCGGGCAGGCGGATGCGGCAGGCCTCGACCGTGTCGGTGGCGCGGATCGCCTCCGAGACAATCGCGTACTCGCAACCGCGCAACGCCTCGCGCACCGCATCGGCGTCGGGGAGGCTGTCGACCGGATTGGTCGCCATGATCCACACCGCCTTGATGCGGCCGGCCCGCACGGCCTCGAACAGGTCGACCGCCTTGAGGCCGGGTTTCGTCGCCAGGCGCGGGGCCTGCCAGAAGCGCGCGATCCGGTCGATCTCGGCCGGGCCGAAATCCATGTGGGCGGCTAGCGTGTTGGAAAGCGCCCCGACCTCGCGGCCGCCCATCGCGTTGGGCTGGCCGGTGATCGAAAAGGGTCCCATGCCGGGCCGGCCGATGCGCCCGGTCAGCAGGTGGCAGTTGATCAGCGCATTGACCTTGTCAACGCCGGCGCTCGACTGGTTCACGCCCTGGGAATAGAGCGTCACGACTTTCCCGGTGCGGGCGAACCAGTCGATGAAGGTCTCGATGTCGGTCGGCGGCAGGCCACAGGCGGCGGGATCCGTCGCACGCGCCGCGGCAAGCGCGGCCTCGAGGCCGGACGTGTGGCGGTCGACGAAGTCGCGGTCGACGACACCGCGATCCGCGAGGCCGGCCAGCAGCAGGTTGAACAGCGCCACGTCGCTGCCGGGCTTCAGCGCGAGATGAAGATCGGCGATGTCGCACGTCTCGGTGCGGCGCGGATCCACGACCACGACCTTCATCGAGGGTCGTGCGAGCTTCGCGGCCTCGAGCCGCTGGAAGAGCACCGGATGGCACCAGGCGAGATTGCTGCCGACCAGCACCACGAGGTCGGCCTTCTCGAAGTCCTCATAGCGGCCGGGCACCGTGTCGCTGCCGAAGGCGCGCTTGTGACCGGCCACCGACGAGGCCATGCAGAGGCGCGAGTTGGTGTCGATGTTGGCGGTGCCGAGGAAGCCCTTGATCAGCTTGTTGGCGGCATAATAGTCCTCGGTCAGCAACTGGCCGGAGACGTAGAAGGCGACGGCATCGGGACCGTGCTGCTCGAGCGTCCGCCGGAACCCGTGCGCCACCGTATCGAGCGCGACCTCCCACGATACGCGTCGACCGTCGATCTCCGGATGCAGCAGGCGATCCTCGAGCGAGAGCGTCTCGCCCAGCGCCGCGCCTTTCGAACAAAGCCGGCCGCGATTGGCGGGATGCCCATCGTCTGCCGCGATGGAAGCGCCGCCCTTCCCGTCCGGCGTCGCGACCACGCCGCATCCGACACCGCAATAGGGGCAGGTCGTGCGGACGCTTGCGCTGGTCATGACGACAAGCACAACCTCACCCTGAGGAGCACTCCGCAGGAGTGCGTCTCGAAGGGTGGGCACGCGCACCACTTCTCTTGCCCATCCTTCGAGACGCCGTGCTGCGCACGGCTCCTCAGGATGAGGGATTCAATTTCAGGGCGACCGCCGCTAATAGACATCGCGCTGATACCGGCCGGCTTTCGCGAGGCCGTCAAGCCAGGCTCTCGCTTCCGCCGGGCTCCTGCCGCCCTGGCTTCCGGCGATATCGAGCAGCGCGGTCTCGACATCCTTGGCCATGCGCTTGGCATCGCCGCAGACATAGAAGTGTGCCCCCTGCTCGAACCAGGACCAAAGCTCCGCCGCATGCTCGCGCATGCGGGTCTGGACGTAGATCTTCTCGGCCTGATCGCGCGAGAAGGCGAGGTCGAGGCGGGACAGCACGCCGCGGCGCTGCCAGTCCGCGATCTGGTCTTCGTAGAGGAAATCGGTGCTGCGCTTCTGGTCGCCGAAGAACAGCCAGTTCTTCCCTGTCGCGCCGCGCGCATCGCGTTCCTCGAGGAAGGCGCGGAACGGCGCGATCCCCGTGCCCGGCCCGACCATGATGGCGGGTGCCGCATCGTCGGACGGTGGCGCGAAGCCGTGGGCCTTCTGCACGAACACAGGAATGACGTCGCCCGGTTTGGCGAAGTCCGCGAGATAGCAGGAGCCGATGCCGGTGCGCGTACGCTCGTTGTTGCTCCAGCGGACGGCCGACACGGTGAGATGGACCTCACCGGGATGCGCCTTGGGCGACGAGGCGATCGAGTAAAGACGCGGCTGCAGCCGGTCGAGCGACTTCAGGAGACCGGGCAGCGACGGCGACACCGAGGGGAACGCCAGCAGCAGATCGAGGAGATCGGCCTCGGCCAGTTCGGGCGGTCCCTCGCCCACCGCCAGCGCCTGCAACGCGAGCGCTTCCTGGCCATCGAAGGCGCGACTGGCGAGGAACAGCATGCATTCGTCGCTCGGGCGGGCGATGTCGACCTTGCTGAGCAGCGCCTGTCGCAGCGGCAAGGCCTCGTGATCGATGCCTACCATCTCCTCGCCCGTCGCACCGAGGCGATCGAGCACTGCCTGCACGAGCTGCGGGTTCTTGCGCGCGAAGACGCCGAGACTGTCGCCGGCTTCGTAGGTGATGTCGCTGGCCGAGAGATCGAGCACGACGTGCCGCACGTCCTTCTCGGAGCCGGGGCGGTTCAGGGGATGGGCGTCGACGAGGGTGGCGAGCGCGGGCCGGTCGCGCGAGAAGCCCACCGGGCCGGCAGCCTTCACCGAAGGCGCCGCCACGGCCCTGCCGTCGCGCATCGGCTCGAGCGCCGCGACGAGTTCCTTGAGCTTGCGCTGGGTTTCCTTGCCGCCCGGCACGCAGCGGCCCATGTCGGCCTCGGCGCCGGACCACACCGCCTCGGCATAGGTCTGGCAGAGATAGCCGCACTGGCCGCAGTCGAGCTGGGCCATCGCGGCCATCAGCTGCCGCTCGGGCTTGCCGTCCTTTGCGAGCGCCAGCCGTTCGGCGAGCGACAGCGCGGCATCGTGCCAGGGAAAGTCCTCGGGCTCGGCGGGTTCCGCCGACGCCTCCTCCGCAGCCGCGCCGCCGCTCACGCCGAGATAGGCGGCGAAGAAACCATTGAGCCAGGCGCGCTGTTCCGTCGAGAACGGGGCGTTCTCCGGGATGATCTGCGGGATCGGCGACATAGCGTTCATGCCGCGAGCGCCGAAACAGGCGCACGCTCGGCCAGTTCGCGCAGGGCGGCGACGTCGTGGCGGCGGCAGAATTCGAAGAAGGATTCAGCCGGCGACTCGCGATGCGCGAGATAGGCCGCGAGCAGCCTCTCCACGAGCGGCGGCAGCTCGTCGAAAGCCACCGAGGTCGCATATTCCCGCGCCATCGCCTGTTCGGCCGTCGCGGCCGCGCCGCCGCCAATGAAGACGTGATAGCCCTCGACACTCTCTTCGCCGCGCTCGACCTTGGCGGCGATCAGGCCGATGTCGCCGATATAGTGCTGGGCGCAGGAATGGTGGCAGCCCGTCAGATGGATGTTGATCGGCGTGTCGAGCGCCAGCCGCAGTTCGAGATGGTCCGCGAGCTTCAGCGCATGGCCCTTGGTGTTGGCCGCGGCGAATTTGCAGCCGGCATTGCCGGTGCAGGCGACGAGGCCGCGCCGGATGGCGCTCGCCTCGACGCGGAGCCCCAGCGCGGCGATGGCTGCGATGCAGACTCCCACGTCACGATCAGCCACATCGGAGATCAGCAGGTTCTGCCATACGGTGAGGCGGATCGTGCCGCTGCCGAAGCGCTGGGCGATCTCTGCGACGCCGCGCATCTGCTCCGCGGTCATGCGGCCCACTGGCAGGACCAGGCCGAGATAGTTGAGGCTTGGCTGCTTCTGCGCGTGCACGCCGATATGGCCGTGCTTGTCGGCCAGCACCCGTGCCATCACCTGCGCCCCCGCGGCGCGGCGCAGCTTCGCACCGTGTTCCTTTTCGACCTCGGCCACGAAGGCGTCGCGCCCCATTCGGTCGATCACGTATTTGAGGCGGGCCTTCTGGCGGTTGGTGCGGTCGCCATGGATCGCGAAGGCGCGCACGATCGCGCCCGCCACCGGCACACATTCCTCGGGCTTCAGCAGGATTCCCGTCTCGAAGGCGAAATCGAGATGGCCGGTGATGCCACCCAGCTGGAGGCGGAAATAGATGCCCGGCTCGAAACCCTCGCCGCCGGTCACCTCGGTCGCAACGAAGCCGATGTCGTTGGTGTCCTCCAGCACGGGCACGCGACCGCCACCGTCGAAGGCGATGTTGAACTTGCGCGGCAGCCCGTACATCTCGCGATGATTGAGGATGTAATGATGCATGGCGCGGCACAGCGGCCGCGTGTCGTAGAGTTCCTGCGGATCGATGCCGGCCGTCGGGCTGCCGGTGATGTTGCGGATGTTGTCGGCACCCGAGCCGCGCGCCGTCAGCCCGAGATCCTGCACGGCGAGTAGCAGGTCGACCGCGGCATGCGCGGGAATCTCGCGGATCTGCAGGTTGGCGCGGGTCGTCACGTCGGCATAGCCGCCGCCGAAAGAATCCGCCGTGTCGGCCAGACCGCGCAGCTGCCAGGCATTCAGGATGCCGTTGGGAATGCGCAACCGGCACATGAAGGAATTCTCGGCCGGCGCGACGTAGAACAGCCCGTGATACTTGGTGAGAAATACGTCCATGCCCTTGGGGAACTGCTTGGCCTCGGCCCGCCCCACCAGCTCGTCCCACCGGTCGAGCGGGTGGCGCACGCGCTTGGCGGTTTCCTCGGCAACCAGCTTGCCGCCCGCCGCAATCGTGCGGTCCTGGGCGGCATGCTGCAGGGCATCGGGACCGATGGCCTGACCGGCTGGCGCTGCCGACGTTCGCGCGGTGAGCTTGTCGGCCGCCTTGCGCGCCTCGATGCCGCTGACAAAGCCTTGAAGCCACTGCTTCTGAGCGTCGTCGAATTCCTCGCTCATATGCCTCCCCATTCAGATGGGGAGGTGTCGGCATCGCAGGCCGACGGAGGGGTCGGCAGCATCGTGCGACGCATGACCCCTCCGTCGCCGTATGACGGCGACACCTCCCCCGCGGACGGGGGAGGGGAACTAGGCCGCCGCACGGGCCGGCACCCGGTGGCGTGCGTAGAGGAACTCGAGCACCGCCGCGCGGCAGCGCGCATATTCGGCGTCGGTTGCGAGTTCGAGCCGGCGGCGCGGCCTTGGAAGGTTGATCGGCAGGACCTCGCCGATCGTGGCGGCCGGGCCGTTGGTCATCATCACCACGCGATCCGACAGCAGCACGGCCTCGTCGACGTCGTGGGTGATCATCATCACCGTGTTGCCGAGCCGCGCATGGATCTCCATGACGCTGTCCTGCAGATGGGCGCGAGTCAGCGCGTCGAGCGCACCGAACGGCTCGTCCATCAGCAGCACCTTGGGCTGCATCGCGAGGGCACGCGCGATGCCTACCCGCTGCTTCATGCCGCCGGACACTTCGTGCGGCCGCTTGTCCTTGGCCTGCGCCATCTGCACCAGTTCGAGATTGTGCATGACCCAGTCGTGGCGCTCGGCCTTGCTCTTGGTGCCGCCGAACACCTTGTCGACGGCGATGGCGATGTTGCCGTAGACGGTGAGCCACGGCAGCAGCGAGTGGTTCTGGAACACGATCGCCCGGTCGGGACCGGGTTCGTCGACCACCTGGCCTTCGAGGAAGACCTCGCCGCTGGTCGACTTCAACAGGCCGCCCAGGATGTTGAGCAGGGTCGACTTGCCGCAACCGGAGTGGCCGATCAGCGAGACGAACTCGCCCCGCTCGATGCGCAGGTTCACGTCACGCAGCACTTCCGTCGCCATCTGGCCGCGGCGGAAGCTCATGCCGATCTGCTCGAACTTGAGATAGGGCTGTGGGGTCATGGCCTGTGCTCCTACTGCGCCGAGACGCCGTGCGAGACGAAGTGACCGACCGTGGCGATCAGCTTGTCGAGGAGGAAGCCGACGATGCCGATATAGACCAGGGCCACGATGATGTCGGAGATGCGCGAGCTGTTCCACGCGTCCCAGATGAAGAAGCCGATACCGACGCCGCCGATCAGCATCTCGGCCGCCACGATGGCGAGCCAGCTCAGTCCAACGCCGATGCGCAGGCCGGTGAAGATGTAGGGCACCGTCGCCGGCAGCGTGATCTTGTAGAAGACCTCCCACCAGGAGAGACGGATCACCGCCGCGACGTTGCGATAGTCCTGCGGGATGTTCCGCACGCCCACCGACGTGTTGATGATGATCGGCCAGATCGAGGTGATGAAGATCACGAACAGGGCCGACGGATCAGCATGGCGGAAGCCGGCCAGCGACAGCGGCAGCCAGGCGAGCGGCGGCACGGTGCGTAGGACCTGGAAGATCGGGTCGAGGCCGCGCATCGCCCAGGTGCTCTGGCCGACCAGCACGCCCAGGGCGATGCCGACCACCGCGGCAAGGCTGAAGCCGATCGCCACCCGTCCCAGGCTCTGGGAAATCTGCCAGAAGGCGCCCTTGTCGACGCCGCCATTGTCGTAGAACGGATCGGCAATGAAGTCCCAGGCGTCGGTGACGACCTTTGTCGGCGGCGGCAGCCGCGCGCCCGGCTCCGAGCACAGGAGCTGCCAGACGAGAAGGGTGACCGACAGCACGATGAGCGGCGGCAGCACGACGCTCGCCACGTGCTTCAGCATGCCCATGAAGCGTTCAAGGGCCGGCCGCATCGGCGGCCGGAAGGCCACGATCTCGGCGGTGGTTTCCGGGACGGGCACGGTGGCGGCCACCGACACGGCAGCCTTGGCGGCGACCTGCATCACGCCACCTTCTTGATCTGGAGGCTGGCGAGATAGGCCTTCGGATCCTCGGGATCGAACACCTTGCCGTCGAAGAACGTCTCCTTGCCGCGCGACGTCGTCTTCGGCACGTCAGCTTCGGCGGCACCGATGTTCTTGGCCGCCGTCCGCCACAGATCCTCGCGGTTGACCTTGCCGATGATCGCCTTGGTGTCGAGGTCCATGGGTAGCTTGCCCCAGCGCTGGTTCTCGGTAAGGAACCAGAGTTCGTGACTCTGGTATGGGTAGGAGACCCCGCCCTTCCAGAATTTCATGAGCTGATCGGAGCCGGAGACCTTGCGTCCTTCCCCGTAGTTGAACTCGCCCTGGATGCGATTGATGATGTCGGCGGGCGGTACGTTGAACCACTGGCGCTTGCCGATGATGTTGGCCAGTTCCTGCTTGTTCTCCATCTTGTCGCACCACTGCTGGGCTTCCATTACCGCCATCAGCATCGCCATGGCCGCCTTCGGGTTCTTGTCGACCCAGTCGGCCCGCATGCCGAGCGACTTCTCCGGATGGTCCTTCCAGAGTTCGCCGGTCATCGCGGCGGTGAAGCCGATGTTCTGGTTCACCAGCTGCTCGTTCCACGGCTCGCCGACGCAGAACGCGTCCATGTTGCCGACCTTCATGTTGGCCACCATCTGCGGCGGCGGCACGACGATGGTCGACACGTCTTTGTCGGGATCGATGCCGGCGGCGGCGAGCCAGTAGCGGATCCAGACATCGTGCGTGCCGCCGGGGAAAGTCATGGCGCACTTCACTTCCTTGCCGGCCGCCTTCTTCTTGGCGAATGCCTCCTTGAGCGGCTTGGCGTCGATCGTGACGCCGAGCCCCTTGAACTCGTTGGAAACCGAGAGCCCCTGGCAGTCGTAGTTGAGGCGCGCGAGGATATACATCGGCACAGGCCGGTTCTCAGGCGTCGTGGTGCCGAGCGTGATCTGGTACGGCTTGGGCGTCAGGATGTGCGCGCCGTCGATGCCGCCCGCGCCACCGCCCAGGACGAGGTTGTCGCGGGTCGTTCCCCACGAAGCCTGCTTGGCGACGTTGGCGTCGGTGATGCCGTATTTGTCGAAGATCTTCTTCTCCTTCGCCACGATCAGCGGCGAGGAGTCGGTGAGCGCGATGAAGCCCAGGGTGACCTTGTTGGTCTCCGGCCCGGCGCCCTGCGCGAAGGCGCCGCCCGGGAACGAGGCGCGCACCGCGCTCATCAGCGCGGCCGTCGCCGTCACGGCGCCGGCATTCCGGAGGATCTGGCGCCGGCCCAGGCCTTTGCGGCCGTTCCTATTTTCCATGAAGGCTCTCCTGCTGTTTGAAGATCGTCGAGGTCTTTTGGCTGGGGTCGAACACCGACCCGTCGAGGAAACTGTCGGGTCCCATGGCGACCGGTGCGCCGTTGGTGGCGATGATCCAGGGATCGGAATGGGCGCCCTCGACCTTGCGATCGCTGAGCGGGCACGGCAGGCCGAGCTCGCTGGCGGCGGCGCGGTAGATGTCGCTGCGGAACACACGTTCGGCGACGGCACTCATGTCGGGCCGCGGCGCCACCTGGCCCCAGCGCACCATCTGCGACAGGAACCAGTCGGCATGGCTGCGCCACGGGAAGTTGGCGAGCTGGCGGTGGAAGATGTGGAAGTCCGGCAGGCTCAGGGATCGCGCGATGACCTCGGCCGGCACGTTGAGGAACCGCGGCGACGCCAGGATGCGCGCCGCTTCGGGCCGGTTGGCCGGCTCGTCGAGCCAGGCGCCGGCCTCGGTGATGGCCTTCACCAGGGCGATCAACGTCTTCGGATTGTGCTGCGCCCAGGCTTCGGTCGTGCCCAGCATCTTTTCCGGCATCGAGTCCCAGATCTGGCGGCTGGACGCGGCGATGCGGCCGATGCCGAGCGAGGCGGACTGCTGGTTCCACGGTTCGCCCACGCAGTAGCCGTCGATCGTGCCGCCCGAGAGATGCGCCACCATGTGAGGCGGCGGCACCACGGTGAGGCGGACGTCGCGGTCGGGATCGATGCCGCCCGACGCCAGCCACAGGCGCAGCAGGTGATTGTGCGAGGAATAGGTGAAGACCGACGCCAGCGTGACCGGCGGCCGGCCCTCTCGGGCACGACGCGCGACGACGGCGGCCAGGGCACGGACGTCGAGCGGCGCACCGGCCGGCAGCTTGTCGCCCACGAAATCCGGGGCGGCCTCCTCGATCTCGCGCCAAAGGGCGTTGGAGAGCGTGATCGAGTTGCCGTTGAGGTGAAGCGTCATGGCCGCGATCATCGGCACGTTCACGCTGTCGATGCCGAGCGTGGTGGCGAGCGGCATGGGCGACAGCATGTGCGCCGCGTCGAGCAGGCCGACCGCGAGCTTATCGCGGATGTTCGACCACGAGACTTCGCGGCGCAGCTCGACATCGAGCCCGTGGCGCTCGTAGAGGCCGAGGACCTCCGCGAACAGCACGGGCGCGCAGTCGATGAGGGGGATGAACCCCACCTTGACCCTCGGTCGCTCGATGTCTCCCACGCCACGCGACTCCAAAAAAAAGACGCCCCAAGCGGCCGCCGAAGGCGACCGTGTGGGACGTCGTTGTCCGATGAAGGCAGACCGCCATTGGCCTGCCGGTGAATTTCAGGAGCCACCCATCATCGGGTGCCTCGCCAACAAGGCAGCAGGAAGCGTGCCAATCGCTCGAAGCGCCGCCTCGCTTCGACAAGTGGCTGATTCACCTATGAAAGTTCCGGACGCTTCGCGATCGCCGTCGCAGGGTTGTGTTCCGCACTGCCCGCTTGCGCGCCATTGTCGCCGAAGGGGCAGGCAGTCGGGTCGCTCAGAACTTGAGCGCCTTGGCGTAAGTCAGAAGATCCTGCGCGACTTCGCCGATGCGCTTGTTCTGGTCCATCGCCAGTTTGCGCAGGAGCTTGTATGCGGCCTCCTCGCCGATGCCCTTCTGCTCCATCAGCAGGCCCTTGGCGCGATCGACGGTCTTGCGCTCGACCAGCGACAGGCGCGCACGCTCCAACTCCTCGCGCATCGAGTGATAGCGATTGAAGTGTGCGACCGCGACGTCGACGACGGGTTGCACGCGATCCTGTGTCAGGCCTTTCACGACATAGGCGGAAACGCCTGCCTCCATGCCGGCCGCGATGGTCGCCGGATCGGAGCGGTCGGCGAACAGCGCGATCGGCCGCGGCTGCTGCTCGGTGGTGCGCCGCAGGTCCTCGATCGCGTCGCGCCCGGGACTATCGATACTGATCACGATGACGTCGGGTTGCAGCACACTGACGCGCGTCGCCAGATCGTAGGTGCCGTCCAGCCGCGCCAGCAACACGTAGCCGGCATCGCGCAAGCCCGACTCCACGATCTCGGCGCGGGCGGGATTGTCATCGATCAGCACGACGGACAGCGGTTTGGACACGGGCGGCGGCCATAACTCTCTTCAAGCCGCGGGGCGCAACTTCCGTGCCACCGACGTCAGGGCGCCGATTCGACGCGCTTTCCGTCCAGCCAGCGCCCCGCACTCGTCCTGCCGTCGGCATCGGTGACCTGGCCATAGCCGTTGCGCTGTCCGCCGCGAAAGCCGCCCTCGTAGCGCTCGCGCTCGCCGATCCGTTCGACGCCCGGCCCGTCGAGGAGGTCGCCGTGAAACTCGCCGGCCTGCACGACGTTCGGCTCGGCGAGCGTGCGACGGACGGCCAGTCCTTCGAGACGGCCACCGACGAAGTTGCCTTCCGCGCGCTCGACATCCGGCTTCTCGCGAAGGCCGAGTCCAGTCGACTGGCCGTCCTTCCACTGCCCGCCGTAGCGCGTATCGTCGGAAAGCCGCACCGTGCCCAGACCGTTCATCAGGTCGGCGCTCCAGTCGCCGGCTTGGCGTTCGCCATTGCCCAGTTCGGCGACGCCCAAACCCTGGCGCTTGCCGTCGACGACCTGCCCGATGTAGCTCGCGCCACCGTCATAGGTCAGCCGCTCGCTGTTCTCGAGGTCGGGACGCGCGGCCCGCGCCGCGACGATGCGAGCTTCGCCTGCCATGGCACGCGCCGCCCGCGCGGCTTCCTCGGCGCGCTCGGCCATCGTCCGCGCTTCCGTCGCGGCGCGCTGTGACTGATCGGTCAGCGCCTTCTGGGCCGACGTGTCGGGAGCCGCGGCGGGCGGTCGGGGGGCTGCTGGCTGCGTGGCAGTCGGCGGAATGGGGTTGGGTGTTACCGGCGCCGGAGCGGGCTCCGTCGGCGCGACCGGCGGCGGCAGGCTGGCCTGTGTCCCGACCGCCGGCGGGCCGAGCAGGCGCTCGCGGATCTGCGGCGCATACTTCCAGGTCGCCACGGCGGCCAGCACCAGCAGCACGATCGGCAGACGTCGACGGGCAAAGCCCTTGCGCCGCGAGGCGGACGGTGCGGACTCCACCTCCTCGTTCGTTTGCCGGCTCGCGCCGCCGAGACGCGGCCCCGAGGCGACGTGTGCCGGAGCCGACTCCAAGTTCATGCGCTGCGTCGGCGCATCCTCGACACGTGGCAGCGAGCCACCGAAGAGCGTGCGCCACTCGGCGATGGACTGGGGCCGTTGCTCGGGCGCGAAGGCGAGGCCGCGATCGATCGCCGACAGCATCGAGGGATCGTAGCGATCGCCATGGGTCGCCACGAGGGGCCGGTAGGGATCCGTGCCGACGCGACTCACCGCCTCGGGCGGCGCGGACCCCGAGATCGTGTGGTGCAGCACCGCAGCCGTTGCATAGATGTCGGTCCACGGCCCCTGCTTGCCGTCCATCGCGTATTGCTCGATCGGGGCATATTGCGGCGTCAGGATGCTGGTCAGGGTGCGCGTGCGGCCACCCATCGCCTGTCGTGCCGCGCCGAAGTCGATCAGGATGGGCACGCCGTCACGCCGCACGATCACGTTCGACGGCTTGATGTCGCGATGCAGGAACCCTTGCGCGTGCACGGCGCCGAGCCCGCTCAGCATGCCTTCGGCCAGCCGCCGGATTTCGTCGGGCTGCAGGCGCCGGCCGGGCTGGCGCAGGAGCTGCGCCAGGCTGGGACCGTCCTCGAACTCCATGACCGTATAGGCCGTGCCGTTGGACTCGAAGTAGCGCAGCACCGGCACGATGTGGACGTGACGGAAGCGCGCCAGGGCCCGCGCCTCGTCGAGGAAGCGCTCGCGGCCCCAGGTAAAGTCGTCGGCGAAGCGCGAGCCACGCGGCGCCACCTGGCCGTCGGACCGCCGGGTCGCAAACTCGACCGGCATGTATTCCTTGATGGCGACGAACTTGGCGAGCTGGGTGTCGAAGGCGCGATAGGTGATTCCGAAACCACCATGGCCGATCAGCGCGTCGAGGCGGTAGTCGCCCAGTCGCGTGCCGATCGGCAAAGCTTGATCGTGTTCTGCTGTCATGGGCACGCGCAACCTCGGCCCCTAGATGCGCGCTCCGGGGCAGCCGCACAAGCGGCTGTAGAGGATCAGCGGCTGGCGTCGGAGGCGGCGAACGTCCGGAGAGGGCTCGCGTCCCGCATTTCGGGCATGAGCTGCATGATCATGAGCAGGAGGCAGAGGCCGATCGCGGTCAGCATCGTGGCAGGGCCCGTGCGTAGATAGGGTGTGGGCGTCGAGGCCCGTCGCTCGTCCGTCATGTCGGACAACTCCAGATAAAATCGACTTCACAAAAATAAAGACGGCCCGAACGGCCCTGAAATTGGGCCAAGCCTAGGTGACAGCATATGCCAGATCGCGCCAGAAATCCAACAAAGCCTTGGAATCACAATGGCTTAATAGATGATGTGAAGAACAAAAGCGAACTCCACAAGGTGTGGCGTTGTATTTGCGTCGCTGAAACGGATCGAAGATCGGCCGCGAATTCCGGCCCCGGCCGGGTTAGGATGTTCCATGAATACAGTCCAACGCGACAACGCCAGGACCCTGGTCCTGACCGGCGCCAGCCGAGGCATCGGCCACGCGACCGTCAAGAAATTCAGCGCCAATGGCTGGCGGGTCATCACGATCTCGCGTCAGCCCTTCAGCGCCCTCTGCCCGTGGCCGAGCGGCGGCGAGGACCATGTCCAGCTCGATCTCGCCGATCCCGTCGACATCGGCCGCGGCATCGAACAGATCCGTTCGCGCCTCGCGGGCGGGCGGCTCGATGCGCTGGTGAACAACGCCGCCATCTCGCCCAAGGGCAAGAGCGGCGCGAGACTGGGCGCCATGGATACGCCGTTCGATCTCTGGCGGCAGGTCTTCAACGTCAACTTCTTCGCGCCCGTCGCGCTGGCGCGCGGCCTGGTCGAGGAGTTGTCTAAGGCGCAGGGCTGCGTCGTCAACGTCACGTCGATCGCCGGCAGCCGCGTCCATCCGTTCGCGGGCTCGGCCTACGCCACTTCGAAGGCGGCCCTCGCCGCGCTCACCCGCGAGATGAGCCACGATTTCGGACCGCGCGGCATCCGCGTGAATGCGATCGCGCCCGGCGAGATCGACACCGCCATCCTGTCGCCGGGCACGGAGAAGATCGTCGAGGAGCAGATCCCGATGCGGCGGCTGGGCACGCCCGACGAGGTGGCGGACGTGATCCACTTCCTTTGCGAGAAGGGGTCGAGCTACGTTTCCGGCGCCGAGATCCAGATCAACGGCGGCCAGCACGTCTAGGAGTTCGCAATGGACAGCACGATCACCAGCTTCAAGGGCGAGACCGGCCGCGACGCGCGGCGGCGCATCCGTGCCGGGGCAGCCCGCCTGCCGACCTCGGGCATGGCGCCAGGCTACGTGCAGGGTAACCTCGCGATCCTGCCCAAGGCGCTCGCCGCCGACTTCGCCCGTTTCTGCATGCTCAATCCCAAGCCCTGCCCCCTGCTCGGCCAGTCCGAGCCGGGCGACTGGCGCCTGCCGACCCTGGGCGAGGATCTCGACATCCGCACCGACATCCCGCTCTACCGCATCTGGAAGAACGGCGAGCTGGTCGAGGAGGTCACCGACCTCAAGGGCGTGTGGCGCGACGACCTCGTCTCTTTCGTGCTGGGCTGCTCCTTCTCCTTCGAGGAGGCGCTGATCGAGAACGGCCTCGAACTCCGCCACCAGAGCTGCAACAGCAACGTGCCGATGTTCCGCACCAACATCGAATGCGCGCCGGCCGGCCCGTTCCATGGCCCGATGGTCGTGTCGATGCGTCCCTTCAAGCCGGCCGACGCGATCCGCGCAGTGCAGGTGACGACGCGCTTCCCGTCGGTGCATGGCGCGCCCGTGCATCTCGGCAAGCCGGAGATGATCGGCATCAAGGACATTTCCAAGCCCGACTATGGCGACGCCGTGCCGGTGCGCGACGACGAGCTGCCCGTCTTCTGGGCCTGCGGCGTCACCCCGCAATCGGTCGTGGCGACGGTGAAGCCCGAATTCTGCATCACCCACGCGCCGGGTTACATGCTCGTCACCGACCTGCTCAACTCCCGCCTGGCCGTTCTCTGACGATGGCGCGACTCGAGTTCGAAGGCCACGCCAAGGGCGCGGTCGAGCAGGTTACCGTCGACATCAAGGACTTGGTCATCGCCGGCTGGACCGGCCGCGACGTCACCGCGCTCAACCATCACATCGAGGAGCTCAAGGCGATCGGCGTGCAGCCGCCGTCGCGGGTGCCGATCTATTACCGCGCCGCCGCGCAGATGCTGACGCAGGCCGATCGCATCCAGGTGCTGGGCGAGGACAGTTCCGGCGAGGTCGAGCCGGTGCTGGTCGGCGCCGCCGACCGGCTCTGGGTCACGGTCGGCGCCGACCATACCGACCGCAAGGTCGAGAGCTACGGAATTGCCGTCTCCAAGCAGATGTGCGCCAAGCCGATCGGCCGCACCGCCTGGCGCTTCGAGGAAGTCGAGCCGCACTGGGATCGACTGGTGCTGCGCAGCTTCGTGCAGGAAGGCGGCAGGAAGGTCCTCTACCAGGAAGGGCCGTTGTCGAAGATCCGCGATCCGCGCGAGTTGATCTTCGCCTGGAAGGACAACAAGCGCCTGCCAATGGGGACCGTGATGTTCTGCGGCACCATGCCGGCAATCGGCGGCATCCGCGCCTCGTCGCGCTTCGAGATGGAACTCGAGGATCCCGTGCTCGGCCGCACGATCCGCCACGCCTACGACATCGAGACCCTGCCGATCATCGCCTGAACAGGGCGTACTTCGCGAAGACGCATGGCTCGGCTGCAGGTCGGGCCTTGCGTGAACGGCGTCGCTAAACGTACGTTCGGCGCCTTCGGGAGGAACAAGTGACCACGATCAAGGGCGCCTACGACGGCATTACCGTTCTCGACTTCACGCAGGGAATTGCGGGGCCGCACGCCTCCATGCTGCTCGCGCTGCACGGCGCCGACGTCATCAAGATCGAGCCACCGGAAGGCGACTGGGGCCGCGCGCTGGGCGAGCTGAAGGGCGACCACTGCGCCCATTCGGTCGCCTTCAACCGCGGCAAGCGCTCGATCGCGCTCGACCTCAAGTCAGCCGACGGCATCGCGGTGGTGAAGAAGATCGCCGCCAAGGCGCATGTGGTGATGGAGAGCTTCCGTCCCGGCGTCATTTCGCGGCTGGGCTTCGGCTACGAGGACATCAAGAAGATCAATCCGAACGTCATCTACTGTTCGGTGTCCGGCTTCGGCCAGACCGGCCCCTACAGCAAGCGGCCGACGGTCGACGGGCTGATCCAGGCGTTCAGCGGCATGATGGTGATGAACCGCATGCCGGACGGAACGCCATGGCGCCAGGGCATGATCGCCGTCGACGTGACGACCGGTCTCTACACCTTCCAGGCGCTGTCGACAGCGCTGATGCGCCAGTTCCGCTACAATGAAGGCTGCTTCATCGATTCCAGCCTGATGCGCGCCGCCGCCGCCTTCCAGGGCGCCAAGCTGATGGAATGGGTGTTCTCAAAGGGCAATCCGCCGGTGCTGTACATGCCGGCCGGCAGCTACAAGACCTCGAATGGCTACATCATGGTGAGCGCCATGCGGCCGCACCATTTCCGCCTGCTGTTCGAACTGATCGGCCGCCAGGACATCGCCGACGATCCCGACCTGCAGAGCCACGAGAACCGCATCAAGAACGCGCCCAAGATCATCAAGGCGCTGAACGAGACGATGCCGACCAAGACCACCGAGGAGTGGATCTCGATCCTCCAGCCCAAGGACGTGTTCTGCGAGCGGGTGAACAACTACCAGGACTATCTCGACCACCCGCACGTCAAGGAATCGGGCGCCATCGACTGGATCGAGCAGGACGGGTTCGGACGCATGCCGGTCGCCAACATCGCAGGGCTGCCGCCGGCATCGCAGCACGCGCCGCAGCAGCACGCGCCGCATGTCGGCGAGCACGGGCCGGACATCCTGGGCGAGCTGGGCTACGCCGCCGCCGAGATCGACGCGATCCTGGCGCGCGGCGGGGTGCGGGCGCCCGCGCCGGCCGTCAAGGCAGCGGATTAGCGGCGAAGCGCTCGACGTCGCGGCGGCTGCGGAGCCGCACGATCCGCTTCTCCGCGGCCAGCGCTTCGCACTCCTTCTCGAAGCGCTGCCGATTGAGGCGGTGCGTCTTCAGCGCATAGAGCAGGATCGAATTGCGACTGAGGAAGGCGTTGGACAGGGTCTCGCGGTTGCCGGTGCCCCACAGTTCCTCGCGCATGACGGCGCGCTTCACCGTCCGTCGCAGCAGACGCGACATAACAATTGGCAGCGGCAGGTCGAGCCAGACCAGCGTGTCGGCCGGACGCCAGACGAGGTCGCGCACCTGGCCGTAGTTGCCGACGACGACCCAGCCGTCGTCGCTGGTCTCGCGCTCGACGCGATGACGGAACAGGTCGACCGGCGCCGGTTGCCAGTCACGCCCCCAGAACAGCGCATCGAGCTCGATCACGCGCAGGCCGGCACGCTCGGCGAGGCGCTCGGCCAGCCAGCTCTTGCCCGATCCCGTCGTTCCGATCACAGCGACCCGTCGCATGAACAAACTCTAGCGTCGGCCGGCGCCGTCCCGCAGGAACGCTTTTCGCCACACCCCGGCCTCGCCCCTGGCCTCGCCGCCGCGGTTGCCGCATGACGGCGGATCGGGGACAGTCGCCCATGCATATCGGACTCATTGCCGGGATCGGACCGGCTGCCACCGACTTCTACTATCGCGGGCTGATCGACCGCCATGTCGCCGGCGGCACCCCGCTCGACCTCACCATGGCGCATGCCGATGTTCGCGAGATGAGCCGCAACCTCGTCGGCAACAATCCGCACAAGCAGGCGGAGATTTTCGCAGGGCTGGCGCAGCGGCTGAAGGCGGCCGGCGCGCAGGCCGTCGCCGTCACCTCGATGGGCGGCCATTTCTGCGTGAACGAACTCATGACGATCTCGCCGCTGCCGGTACTCAATGCCATCCCCGCGATCGACGCGGCGCTGGCGCGGGGACGCTTCCGGAAGATCGGCATCCTGGGAACCCGCGCCGTCATGTACTCGAAACTCTACGGCGGCATCCCCTCGGTGGAAGTCGTGCCGACGCAGGGCGCCGCGCTCGATCTCGTGCACGACACCTATGTCGCCATGGCGACGATCGGCCATGTGACCGACGCTCAGCGCCGGGTCTTCTTCGAGGCCGGCCGCGAGCTCTGCGCACGCGGCGCCGAAGCGATCATGCTGGGCGGCACGGACCTCTTCCTCGCCTTCGCCGGACACGATCCCGGCTTTCCCGTGATCGACTGCGCCGACATCCATGTCGACGCGATCTACGCCCAATCGGCCGCCTGACGGCCCGGAGAATCCCCATGGCCGACGACACCCGCCCCCGCCGCTTCGCCGTCCTGATCGACGCCGACAACACCTCGCCGCGCATCGCCGCCGGCCTGTTCGAGGAGATCGCCAAGTTCGGCGAGGCGAGCGTGCGCCGCATCTATGGCGACTTCTCGAGCCCCCGCCTCAAATCATGGGCGGAGATCCTGCAGAAGTTTGCGATCGATCCCTACCAGCAGTTCGCCTACACGTCGGGCAAGAACGCCTCCGACATCGCGTTGGTGATCGATGCGATGGACCTGCTGCACAGCCGGCGCTTCGACGGCTTCTGCCTCGTCTCCTCTGACAGCGACTTCACGCGCCTGGCCTCCCGCCTGCGCGAGGAGGGCGCCGACGTCTACGGTTTCGGCGCCCAGAAGACGCCGGAGAGTTTCAGGCAGGCCTGCCGCCGCTTCATCTATACGGAGAACCTGCTGCCCGAGGCAGCGGCGACCACGCCCGGCGAGGGCGCTGCCCCGAACTCCCTGCAGCCTGCCAGCGCCGCCATTCCCTTCCTCGCGAAGGCGTTCGCGCAGATGGAGACGGAAGACGGCTGGGTGAGCCTCGGCGCCGTCGGCCAGCATCTCGCCAACATCGCGTCCGACTTCGACCCGCGCACCTACGGCTTCCGCAAGCTGAGCGACCTGATCCGCAAGACCGGTGCCTTCGACATGGAACAGCCCGACGGACGCACGGTGCGCATCCGCGCCAAACCTGCCCCGTCGAGGCGATCCCGCGGCCGCGGATCGCCGGACCGCCGCCCCCTTCCGGCCTGAGACCGGCTCACGAATCCGACGGGCAGCTCTTCAGCAGGTTGGCGGCGGCCGGATCGCCCGGCGCCGCTTCGAGACATGCCTCGAAGTGGCCGCGCGCCGCCACGACGTCATGGCGAAGCAATGCCTCGACCCCGCGCAGCAACGGCTCGCGTGTCCGGAGCTTGGCCTCGCGCTCCGGTGCCGGGTCGCGATCGAACACCTCGAACAGCACCACCGGTCGCGTCTTGCCCCTGACCACCACGACATCGAGCGGCCGGATCGCATAGGCGCCAGGATCGACCAGGTGATCGTAGGTGTCCTGCGAGATCAGCATCCGGACATGATAGACCTTGGTCAGGCTTTCGATCCGGGACGCCAGGTTGACGGCGTCGGAGATGACCGTGCCGTCCATGCGATGCCGCTCGCCGATCGTGCCCATCATCAGGGAGCCGGTATTGATCCCGGTCCCGATCGAGACCGGCGGCAGGCCGTCCGCCGCCCGGCGCGCGTTGAAGCCGTCCAACGCGTCCAGCATGGCGAGGCCGGCCCGCACGCCGTCGTCGGCGTCTTCGAACAGGGCCATGATGGCGTCGCCGATATACTTGTCGATGAAGCCGCCATGGTCGCGGATCACCGGCCCGACATGCTCGAGATAGGCATTGATGAAGGCGAAGTTCTCGTCCGGCGTCATCGTCTCCGACAGCGCGGTGAAATTGCGGATGTCGGAGAACATGATGGTCATGTGCTCGGCCTTGTTGTCGCCCAGCGCGACCGAGACGATGTTCGGCTTGCCGATCTTGGCGAGGAAGGCCCGCGGCACGAACCGCTCGATCGCCAGGTTGGTCTCCCGGAGGTCGTTGATCCGCGACCGCACCGAATCGCGCATCGAGGCGAAGCTGCGGGCCAGGTGCCCGATCTCGTCGCTGCGATCGGTGTTGGCGATCGCATGATCGAGGTCGCCGCCGGCGATCGCGCCGGCTTCGGCCCGCAGGTTCAGGATCGGATCGATGATGCGGCGCTGCAGCAGGCGCGAGGCCAGCCAGTAGATCAGCGGCAGGGCCAGCACGAGCAGCACGATGGAACTCATGAACACGTGCAGCACCGCCTCCCGTGCGAGCGCCAGGTCGTAGGTGACCTTGCGCACGATCATCATCGGCCTTTCGTCCTTGACCGTGTCCGCCCGATTGTAGCGGCTGTAGGTCGTGACGAGATGACCGGTGGCGTCGGGCACCTGGAGGCGACCCTCCCTCAGGATCTCCGCGACCAGGCCGGGATCCAGCCTTTCGCCAGGCCGGATCAGTGACCAGGTTCCCGAGGCGTTGATCAGGTAAATGTCGACGGCGGTCACGTAGGCGTTCGACCTGACCGCGTCGGAAAAGTAGTCCTCGAAGAAGTATCGGCTCATCCAGCCGAAGTCGCTCTGCTTCAGCGTCGTGTGCACATCGGTCGAAACCTCGATGATGTAGTCCTTACCGGGCGGACCGTAATAGGTGTAGGTCCGAAGGATGCCGGTCACCGACGAGAGATCGACGCCGTCGCTCATCGCCCGGCCCTTCCCGATCACCGAATCGAGGAAGTCCGTGAAGGGCCCTCTCGGAAAGACCAGGCCCCTGTCGGAGGGCAGGTTGGTGTTGAAGACCCTGTGGTCGCGGTCGATGAAGTAGATGTGCTGGACGCCGTACCGGGCCGCGAGTTCGTTCAACTCGTCGACACTCATCTCGGCGGGATTGCGGCCGGTGCGATCGACATCCGCCTCGATCTGCGGCAACACCCGGGCCATGGCCGCCGTGTTGCGCGCGTTCTCGCTGCGCAGCATCGTCTCGAAGACGTCGAACCGTTCGCTGAGGCTGGTCTCGATCCGGCGCAGTTCCTCGTCCTGCAGCCTCGACACCAGGCGGTACATGGCGAGCGACGCCACGATCGTGGCGCCCAGGCTGACGGCGATCAGGACCGCGAGCAGGAAGAGACCGACCTTGCGCTTCATCGAAGGACCGGTCCTTCAGCCGATCAGCCGTTCTGCCACAGCCGGGTCGTGTAGGCGCCCTCGACGTTGGCGTCGATCTGCGCGGCGACCGCTTCGCCCTCGCCGATGCGCGGCGCGATGATCCTGCCGAACGAGATGCGGCCGGGCGCGGGCCACGCCTTGGGGTCCCACAGCCTGGCGCGCACGATCGAGCGGGCGCAGTGGAAGTAGCAATGCTTGATGCGGACGCGAGTCGCCAGCAACGCCGGCTTGCCGAGCGAACTGAGCGACGCCACGAGGTCGGGATCGTCATGGATTTCGGCCGTGCCGGAAATGCGCAGCGTCTCGCCGGTCGCCGGAACCAGCGCGATGAGTCCGATCTGGCCGGTATCGAGGATGTTGGTCAGGCCGAAGGCGAGGTTGTTGCCGACTCGCTCGGGGATAAGCAGCGTCCGGGAATCCTCGACCCGGATGAAGCCCGGCTCGTCGCCCTTGGGCGAGACTTCGACGGTGCCGTCCGCGGACGTGGTCCCGACCAGCGCGAAGGGACAACGCTTCAGGAAGTCGATCGACTGCTCGTCCAGCGCCTCCAGGATCTTGACCCGAGTGGCCGGCCGCGGCTCGGCGATGATGCGCCGCAGCTCTTCCTTGGTGCTGATGCGAGCCATGAGACAACTCCTTCGAAACGCTCGGGGCGGCAAACATCCGCCACTTGCGAACGACTTGCAACCACTGCCGCCCGGAATCCAAACAAACCGTTACCGGTCAGGCGAAGTGCGGCGCCACCTCGAGCATGAAGCGCTGCATCTGCTCCTTCACCATCGCATGCGGCTTCTGCCCGTAGTTGAAGTAGAGGATGACCTCGGCGACGCCGGCCGCCTCGACCTGCTTCAAGGTGTCGACGATATGCTGCGGGCTGCCGCACAGGATCGACTTGTCAGTCAGCTTCTCCGGCCGCATGTCGCGCAGGATGTTCACGATCTCGACGAAGTACTTGTAGGTCGGCGGCACCTTCTCCCCCGACGAAGAGGGGAAGGCGGCGACCAGCGCGTCCTGGAAGTAGCGGACCAGCGCTTCCTTGCCGTAGCGCTCCTCCTCCGGCGTCGAGGCGATGTGCACGAAGTAGGAGCACATGGCCCGACGCATCGGCCGCTTGAAGCCGGTCTCGCAGGTCTCGCGATAGACCCGCACCGCATCGGCCAGCGACCCGTAGACCATGGCCGCCGCGAACGGCGCATAGATCACGTTCCAGTCTTTCTTTGCCGCCAGCTCCATCGACGGCCGCGAGAAGCAGGCCACATAGGGCCGCAGCGGACTCTGCGCCGGCTTCGGCCGCACCTCGACGTCGTCGAATTGATAGAAGCGGCCCTTGTGGGACCACTTGCCGGGCTCGGTCCAGGCGCGCCACACGATCTCCAGACCCTCCGCGAACAGCTCGGCCGAATCGTCGAACGGCATCTGGAACGGATCGTATTCCTTGCGGTCGTAGCCACGGCCGGCGGCGAAGTCGACCCGTCCGCCCGAGAGAAGATCGAGCGTCGCCCATTCCTCGGCGACATGCAGCGGATGGTGCACCGGCAACAGAGTCACCGCCGGCGCGAGCCTGAGCTTCGTCGTCGCGCCCGCCAGCTGCGCCAGCATCGCCAGCGGCGAGGCGTTGACGCCCAGCAGGTTGAAATGATGCTCGCCGATCCAGGCCGAGTTCAGCCCGACCTTCTCCGCCCACAGCGCCTCGGCATAGATGTCCTTGATGAAGGATTCCGCCGAGCGCGGATTGTTCGGGTAGCGGTTGTCCGAGAGCGTGAAGTAGCCGAATTGCACGATCAAAACTCCAGGGTCAGGCCGCCTGCTGTGTGACGTCCGAAAGCGAGACGATCCAGTCGCGGAACGCCTTGATCTTGCGCCGCCGGATCGCCTCGGGCGGATAGACCAGATAGTAGGCGAAGTCGGAGGAGCGCTTGAACTCGAACGGGACGACGAGCCGGCCGGCCTTCAGATCGGGCTCGACCAGCGGGTTGCGCCCCAGCGCGACGCCGAGTCCGTCCATCGCCGCCTGGTAGGCCGCCAGCGCGAAGTCGAACGAGACGCCGCGCGAGGCGTCGACCCCCTTCACGCCGGCGGCCGTCAGCCAGACCTGCCAGTCGTCGGGAAAACTGCCGATATGGAGCAGGGTGAACCGCTTGAGGTCGGCCGGCTTGGCAAGCCCGTTCGGGCCCTTCACCAGCGACGGCGCACAGACCGGCATGACGTCCTCGCTGACCAGTCGCTCGGCCATCAGGTTCGGCCACTGGCCCCGTCCGTAGCGGATGCCGATGTCGACATCCTCGCGGGAGAAGTCCACCAGCGACGTGCCGGTCGACACGCGCACGTCGATCTCCGGATGAGAGCGCTGAAAGCCGCCCAGCCGCGGCACCAGCCACTTCACGGCAAACGACGATGTGGTCGTCACCGTCAGGTTCCCGCCCTTGTCCTTCTGCAGCAGCTTCTCGGTCGCCTCATTGAGCTGGTCGAAGGCCGCACGCACTGAGGGGAGATAGGCCTGGCCGGCCTCGGACAGCAGCAGCGAGCGATTGCGCCGCACGAACAATTTTAATCCGAGCCGCTGTTCCAGCCCGCGCACCTGGTGGCTGATCGCGGCCTGCGTGACGTTCAATTCTTCGGCGGCATCGGTAAAGCTCATATGGCGTGCCGCGGCCTCGAAGGCGCGCAAGCCGTTGAGCGGCGGCAGGGTACGTTTCATCGCCAGTCCTTCACATGAGGTATTCTTATCAAAACAGGACAAAGGGTCGTTTGTAAAGGGGCACCCCGGAGCGCACATCAGGCCCAACAGAGTTCAACCCTTACGGGAGCCGTTCGATGGCCAACATATCGCTTCACCATTCCTCCCACGCGCCGCTGGCCGGCACCTTCACCGCCTTCGGCCAGGTCCTCGCCACCTGGCGCGAGCGGGCGAAACAGCGTCGCGAATTGGTCAATCTGGACTACCGGACGATGCGCGATCTGGGCATCAGCCCGGCGGACGTCCGGTTCGAGGCGAACAAGCCCTTCTGGCGCAGCTGACATTCCCATCCGGAGAGGTCCCGTTCCTACCCTGCACGGGACCACCCCACTCCGGACCCTGGCCGGCGGTCGCTCCTGCCTCCCTTGCGACCGCCGGCTTTTTCTTTGCCGTTCTCCTTTGCCAACCGGCACGGCTCTGCTAGAGCCGCCGCGTGCCGCTCAACGACCAGCAGATCCAGACCCTCGGCCGCGAGGCGCTTCAGCGCGCGGCGGCGGGCGATTTCGTGTCGGCCGAGGAAATGTTCGCCCGCGTCGTCGAGGCGCGACCCAACATGGGCCAGGCGCTCCATCTGCTGGGCCAGGTGAGACTGAAGCTCGGCCGCTTCGCCGAGGCACGGCAACCGCTCGAGCGGGCCGCACAGTTCCTGCCGCGCGACGTCGCCGCGCAGACCAACCTCGCCGGCTGCCTGATGCAGCTCGGCCGGCACGAGCAGGCGCTGGCCGCACTCGCCAAGGCGGCGCGGCTCAAGCCCGACGATGCCGCGATCGCCCACAATACCGGCCGCGCCCTCGAAGCTCTGGGCCGGAACGACGAAGCCGAGCGCGCCTACGATCTCGCTCTGTCGATCGACCACCGGCTGCTGCCGGCACTGAGCGCGCGGGCGGAACTGCTGGCCGCGCGCGGCGAGTGGGCGGGCGCCCTCGCCGATCTCGAGACCGCGCTGGTGAGCCAGCCTGACGACCCGCGCCTCCGGCTGCGGCGCGGCGAGCTGATGCTGCGCCAGGGCGACTGGTGGCGCGGTCTCGGCGACCACGAGGCACGGCTGGAGATTGCGGGCGAGCGTTATGCGCCCGACCTGCCGCGCTGGCAGGGCGAACCGCTGGACGGCCGGCTGCTGATCTATCCCGAGCAGGCCGACATCGAGAGCGAGGCCGCCTTGCGCGACACCTTGATGCTGGCGCGCGGCATCGAGGCCGTCGTCCAGTGCAGTGCAACCCTCGCCGACTGGATCGACGGGCCGACGGCGCGGCGCGGCGACGCTCTCGACGGATACGCCGCCGCAGCCCCGCTGCGCAGCCTGCCGCACCTTCTGAACTGGACACGCGACGCGCTGCCGCCGCCCGTGAAGCTGCGGCCGGAGCGCCAGCCGGCGTCGCGCATCGGCTGGTTCACCACCGCGGCGCCACCGCCCGGGTTCGATCTCGTGCGCAGAACCGAGGAGATCCACACCTGCCGACTCGTCGTGGGCGACGACACGTGGCCCGCGCATGCCGCGGCGGCGCTGGGCATTTCGACGGTGATCCTGGTGCCCGCTGCCGCGGACTGGCTCTGGGGACCGTCTCTCGGCGCATCGCCGTGGTATCCATCTGCGGAACTGCTGCGCGACGATGATCGCGAAGGACTGGCGGCGCGGCTCGCACGGTGCTGATATCCGCCTCCCGGCGGATCATCCCAACACCCAGAGGCCAAATCCATGGGCAAGACCCTGTTCGACAAGATCTGGGACAGCCACGTCATCAGCGATCTCGGCAACGGCTTCGTGCTGCTGCACATCGACCGCCTGCTGCTCCATGACATGTCGGGCGGCAAGGCGCTGAAGGAAGCGATCGAGAAAGGCTACCCGCCGTCGCAGCCGCGGCTGATCTACGGCACGCCCGACCACACCATGTCGACGAAACCCGGCCGTACCGAGCATACCCATCCGCCCGGCCTGCCGCTGATCCAGTCGATGCGCGAGACGACCCGCGCCCATGGCATCAAGCTGTTCGACCTCGGCCAGGACGGGCAGGGCATCGTTCACGTGATGGGTCCCGAACAGGGGCTCACCCTGCCGGGCACGACCCTCGTTTGCGGCGACAGCCATACCTCCACGCATGGCGGCATGGGTGCCCTGGCCTTCGGCATCGGCTCGTCCGAACTGGTCCATGTGATCGCGACGCAGACGATGGTGCAGCGCAAGCCGAAGCGGATGCGCGTGCGCTTCGAAGGCAAGCTCCTGCCGGGCGTCACGGCCAAGGACATGATCCTCCATCTGATCGGCGAGCTCGGCACCGCCGCCGGCACCGGCTATTCGGTGGAGTATGCCGGCTCCGCCGTGCGCGCCCTGTCGGCCGAGGCGCGCCTCACGCTGTGCAATCTCACCATCGAGATGGGCGCGCGCACCGGCATGGTGGCGCCCGACGACACGACATACGCGTATCTCGCCGGCCGGGACTATGCGCCCAAGGGCGCGATGTGGGACCGCGCCGTCGCGCACTGGCGCACCCTGCCGAGCGATCCCGATGCCGAGTTCGATCGCGAGCATGAGATCGACATGAAGAACGTCGCGCCGCAGATCACCTGGGGCACCAGCCCCGAGCACGTGATCGCCGTCGACGGCGCCATCCCCGACCCGCGCAGCGGCCCGGAGGAGAAGCGCGGCGCCTGGGAGGCCGCCCTCCAGTATCAGGGGCTCGAGCCCGGCCAGCCGATCGAGGGCACGCAGGTCGACTGGGTGTTCATCGGCTCCTGCACCAACTCCCGCCTCTCCGACCTGCGCGCCGCCGCCGAGATCGTGAAGGGCCGCCACAAGGCCGACCATGTCACCGCCTGGGTCGTGCCCGGCTCGGTGCGCATCAAGGCCGAGGCCGAAGCCGAGGGTCTGGACCGCGTGTTCACCGACGCGGGCTTCGAATGGCGCGAGCCCGGCTGCTCGATGTGCCTCGCCTCCAACGGCGAGCGGGTGCCGCCCGGCAAGCGCAGCGTCTCGACCTCCAACCGCAACTTCGTCGGCCGCCAGGGCCCCGGTGCGCGCACCCATCTCGCCAGCCCCGCCATGGCGGCCGCCGCCGCGATCAAGGGCGCCATCGCCGACGTCAGGAAGATCTAGCGAACAACCTCACCCTGAGGAGCGGTCCGCAGGATCGCGGCTCGAAGGGTGCGAACGAGCACCATGATTGTTGCCCATCCTTCGAGACGGCCGCTGCGCGGCCTCCTCAGGATGAGGCGGGAGGAGGAAACTCAGTATGGACAAGTTCACCAAGGTGACCGGCGTCGCGACGCCGCTGATGCGCCAGAACGTCGACACCGACCTCATCATCCGCATCGAACGGCTGGTCGACAACGTGACGCGCGAGGGGCTGGGGCCCTATTGCTTCGAGCAACTCCGGTTCAGGCCCGACGGCAGCGAGGACCCGGACTGCATCTTCAATCAGAAGCCCTATCGCGACGCGCCGATCATCCTCAGCCGCGAGAATTTCGGCTGCGGCTCGAGCCGCGAGGGCGCGGTGTGGGCGCTGAAGGGCATGGGCATCAAGGCGGTGATCGCGCCCTACTTCGGCGACATCTTCAACAACAACTGCTTCCAGAACGGGCTGTTGCCGGTAGCGCTGCCGATCCACGAGATCGAACAGCTCGCCGACGAGATGACGGCCTCGCCCGGCAATGCCCGCATCACCGTCGACCTCGAGAACTGCCAGGTGATCTCGCCGACCGGCCGCACCATTCCCTTCGAGGTCGATGCGCGCCGCCAGCATGCGATGCTGAACGGGCTCGACGACATCGCGCTCACCCTGTCGCGGCGTGACGAGATCGAGGCGTGGCAGGCGTCGGACAAGACTTCGCGTCCGTGGGTCTGGCTGTAGGCGCTTGAGCCCGCTGCATCTCGCGGCAGCCCTCCTCATCGTGGCGATGTGGGGGCTGAACTTCACGGTCATCCGCTTCGGCCTCGACGAGTTCACGCCCTTCGCCTTCGCGACCTGGCGTTTCCTGCTGGGCGCGCTGCCGGCCTTGTTCGTCCCCAGGCCCGCCGTCTCCTGGTCCGTCCTGGCGGGCATCGGCGGCCTGATGTTCGGCGGCCAGTTCCTCTTCCTGTTCTTTGCCATGGGCGCCGGCCTGCCGCCCGGCCTAACCTCCGTGCTAGTGCAACTCCAGGGGCCGCTGACCGTCGTGCTGGCCGCCCTGCTGCTGCGCGAGCATGCGACGCGCGGCCAGTGGCTCGGTCTCGCCGTCGCGGTCGCGGGCGTCGTGCTGCTCGCGCGCTCGATCTCGGACGACACGCCGCTGCTCGCCATCGGGCTCGCCCTGATGTCGGCCCTCACCTGGGCGCTGGGCAATCTCTTCTTCCGCTCGGCCCGCGGCGTTTCGATGTTCGCCGTCACCGTCTGGGCGAGCGTCCTGCCGCCGATCCCGCTCGCGCTGGCGTCGCTCGTGCTCGACGGGCCAGCGGCGCTGGCCGCGCCGATCCTGGCACCGACCTGGCGCGGCTGGTTCGTGCTCTTCTACACCGTCGTGCCGGTGATGTGGCTGGGCTACCTGATCTGGGGAACGCTCCTGCGCACCTATCCCGCCGCGAAGGTCGGACCGGTCAGCCTGCTCGTGCCCTGCGCCGCGCTCGCCATCTCGGCCTGGCTGACCGGCGAGCCGCTGTCCGCGGAGCGCCTCGTGGCGGTGGCGGTCGTGCTGGGCGGCGTGGCGCTCGGCGTCTACGCGTCGGCGCGGCGGATACGCTGAGCGCAGCGCGCCTTGATTCTAAGACTCCAATGATCTATGGATTGTTGGATCGATGGCAAGCAAGCCCATGCTCAAGCCGGCCGGAGGCCGGCACCTCGAAGAAGCGGCCCGGATGTTCGACGCGTTGTCGGACGTCGCGCGACTGCGGACGCTGATGCGTCTGGCCGACGGAGACCTCAGCGTGTCGGAAATCGCCACCGTCGAGGACGAGAAGATCACCACCGTCTCGGCGCGCCTGCAGGTCCTGCATGCCGCCCGCCTGATCGATCGCCGGCGGGAGGGCAAGAGCGTCATCTACCGGATCGCCGACGATCATGTTCTCACGCTGGTCCGCAATGCCGTCGCGCATGCGGCCGAGCGGCACTGAGTTTTTCACGGAAGGATGAATGTCATGTCCAGCCACGACCACAAGATCCACGCCGACCACGCACACCAGCATGGCCCGGCCTGCGGCCACACCGCGATCAGGCACGGCGATCACCTCGACTACCTGCACGACGGACATCTCCATCACCCGCATGGCGATCACGTCGACGAGCACACGATCGAGGTGAGCGTGCACAATCCCGGCGCCTGCACTCCCGACCATGTCTGCGCCGGCCATGACAAGACTCACAAGCATGGCCCGGGCTGTGGCCACGAAGCGGTGCCGCACGGTGACCATGTCGATTACCTGGTCGACGGGCACCTGCATCATCCGCACGGTACCCATTGCGACAATCACGGACCCGTCGAGGTCGTCCGGAAAGCCGCCTAACGGCGGACCGATGAAGGGGCGGGAGGCAACTCCCGCCCTTTTTGACGGATACCACGACACGCGCAGCTTGACCATTTGAAATGTTATACTGTATCTATTTTAGGAGGTGATCACCGACGCCCCTGTCCTGCGGGCACTGCCAGGAGGGAATCATGGATCAGGTCCCCGTCACCGTGCTGACCGGATACCTCGGCGCGGGAAAGACGACCCTCCTCAACCGCTTGCTGACCGAGCAGCACGGTCGGAAGTTCGCCGTCATCGTCAACGAATTCGGCGAGCTGGGCATCGACAACGATCTCGTCGTCGATGCCGAGGAAGAAGTCTTCGAGATGAACAACGGGTGCATCTGCTGCACCGTCCGGGGCGACCTGATCCGCATCATCGAAGGACTGATGAAGCGCAAGGGCCGGTTCGATGCGATCCTGATCGAGACCACGGGCCTTGCCGATCCCGCGCCTGTCGCCCAGACCTTCTTCGTCGACAAGGACATACGCAGCCGGACCCGACTGGATTCCATCATCACCGTCGTCGATGCGAAGAATTTTCTGCGGCGCCTGGAAGACAGTCACGAGGCCGCCGAGCAGGTCGCCTTCGCCGACATCGTCCTGCTGAACAAGATCGATCTCGTTCCGGCCGAGGAGGCAGCCCGCGTCGAGGCCCGTATCCGGGCGATCAACCCGATGACTCGGCTGCACCGGACCGATCACTGCGCCCTGCCGATCGAGGAGCTGCTCGATCGCGGCGCCTTCGATCTCGACCGTATCCTTGGGATCGAGCCCGGCTTCCTCGGCGAGGACCAGCACGAGCACGACGACGAGATCACCAGCGTCTCGCTCCGGACCTCACGCCCCCTGGATGCGCACCGGTTCACGGCGTGGATTTCGGAACTGCTGCGCGTCCGCGGTGTCGACATCCTCCGCTGCAAGGGCATCCTCGACCTGAACGGCGGTCCCAATCGCCATGTTTTCCAGGGCGTGCACATGCTGATGGACGTCACCGTCGGCAGACCCTGGAAGGATCACGAGACACGCGAATCGCGCTTCGTCCTGATCGGCCGGAACCTTGACGCAGCGGCCCTCGAGGAGGGCTTCGGATCGTGTCTCGCGCCATGAGCCCAAGAGTCGTCGAGGATTGCGATGCCGCCGTCCTGCATCGGATTGCCGAGCCCGACGTCGCCCTCGCTGTCTGGCATCGTCCGCAGGCTGCGGGGCTGGCGGCCTGGCTCGATTCCCTGCCAGCGGAACGGCTGCCGGAAGGCCACTTCACCGGTCCCGCCGCCTGCGTGCCCGCTCGGCTCACCGCCCTCTGCGACCTGGTGGAGCTGCCCGACGGTCTCGAGCGTCGGGCGCTGATCGACGACATTTCCGGGCTTGCCCGCTGCTTCGCCGCGCGCATCGGGAGCCGCGACGTCGACCTGCGCCTCGAAGCGATCGCCCACGATGCCTGCTGGCGGTTCCATCGCGATCATGTCGGCTACCGTCTCAACGCAACCTATCGCGGGCCCGGCACGCAATGGCCGCCGCTCGAGCATGCTGCACGGGCGCTCAAGGCCCAGCGCCGCTATCGCGGTCCACTGAACGAGTTCCCGCGCTTCGCCGCCGGCCTGTTCAAGGGCGTGGTGCGCGCCGGCACGGAGGCCATCGTGCATCGCTCTCCGCCAGTCGCCGGCAGCGGCCAGACGCGACTTTTTCTTTGCCTCAACGAGGTTCACGAAGATGAATAGGCTCCCCGTCACCGTGCTGTCGGGTTACCTGGGCGCAGGCAAGACAACATTGCTCAACCACGTGCTGAACAACCGCGAGGGCCGCAAGGTCGCGGTGATCGTGAACGACATGAGCGAGATCAACATCGACGCCGCCCTCGTGCGCCAGGGCGGCGCGGAGTTGAGCCGCAGCGAAGAGAAGCTGGTCGAAATGTCGAACGGCTGCATCTGTTGCACCCTGCGCGAGGATCTCCTGCGGGAGGTCGAACGGCTGGCGGGCGAGGGCCGCTTCGACTATCTGCTGATCGAATCGACGGGCATTTCCGAGCCGATGCCGGTCGCCGCCACCTTCGAATTCGAGGACGAGGCGGGCAAGAGCCTGTCCAAGGTCGCGCGTCTCGACACGATGGTGACGGTGGTCGACGCCCGCGCCTTCATCGAGGATTACAGCTCGGCCGACTTCCTGCACCAACGCGGCCAGACCGCCGAGCCCGAGGATACGCGAACCGTCGTCGACCTGCTGGTCGAGCAGGTCGAGTTCGCCGACGTCATCGTGGTCAACAAGGCCGATCTCGTCTCGCCCGAGGATCTCGGCTTCCTGAAGACGATGCTGAGGCGTCTCAATGCCAAGGCCCGGATCATTACGGGTGAATTCGGCAAGGTCCCACTCGACCAGATCATGGACACCGGCCTGTTCTCCTACGAGAAAGCCAGCCAGGCCCCGGGCTGGATGCAGGAAATGTGCGGCATCCATACGCCGGAGACCGAGACCTACGGTTTCTGGAGCTTCGTCTACAAGGCGCGCCGGCCATTCAATCCCATGCGGCTCTACGCCCTGCTCAACGGCCGTTGGGACGGTGTGATCCGCTCCAAGGGCTTCTTCTGGCTGGCGTCACGCATGAACTTCGCGGGCTCCCTCAGCCAGGCCGGCGGCATGCTGCGCCACGAGGCGGCCGGCGCCTGGTGGGCGGCGGTGAAGCGGGAGGAGTGGCCGCAGGACTCGACGTGGCGCGCCACCATCCGCAACTCCTTCAAGAGCCCCTACGGCGACCGCCGGCAGGAGATCGTCTTCATCGGCACCAAGGGCATGGACCGCAAGGAACTCACCCGCCGCCTCGACGACTGCCTGCTGACCGACGCCGAAATGAAGATGGGGCCCGCCATGTGGGCGCGCCTCCCCGATCCCTTCCCGGTCTGGAAGATGTCGCGACACGAATGAGCCGCCCCCGGCGTAGGCCTCGGGGTGAAGTCCTTGTCGGCAAATTCGAGGCGATTCAACATCGCCCGGCAGCCCTTTAGCGCGGAGGCTCGACGTTCACCACGACACTGCCACGCTTGCGGCCGGTCTCGACATAGGCGTGGGCCTCGGCCATCTGCGCGAACCCGTACCGCCGGTCGATCACGGGCTTCAGCGCGCCGGCCTCCGCCAGAGCGGCCATCTCCGGCAAATCACCGACGCGCTCCGCGGCAGGGCCGGCGATGACTCGCCGGCTGCCGGTCAATGGCGCCCACAGGGTCGCCAGCATCTCCGGGAGCCCCGCGGCCACCGCGAGCAGCCTGCCCCCGTTCCTGAGCACGGGCCTGCAGCTCGCGAAGGACGTCCCGCCCACCGTATCGACGACGATGTCGTAGGTCTCGCCGCGCGCCGTGAAGTCCTCCTTCGTGTAGTCGATCACCCGGTCGGCGCCGAGCGAGGCGACCAGCGCGAGGTTGTTCGTGCTGGTGACGCCGGTCACCTCGGCGCCGTGATGCTTCGCGAGCTGCACCATGGCCGTTCCCACGCCGCCGGAAGCGCCGATCACCAGCACCTTGTCGCCGGGCCCGATGCCCGCCTTGCGCAGATAATGCATCGAGGTCGACGCGCCGAAGGGCAGCGATGCCGCTTCCTCGAACGACAGGTTGGGAGGCTTGCGTGCCAGCCGTCCGTCTTCGGGCATCGTCCGATACTCGGCATGGCATCCCATCGCGCCGCCGGGAAAGCCGAACACCTCGTCGCCAACCCGGTACCGCGTGACGTCCTTCCCGACCGCCGCGATCGTCCCGGCCAGCTCCGACCCCATGATGGGCTGGCGCGGCCGATTGAACCCGAACGCCAGGCGCGCCACGAGTCCCAATCCGGTCGGAACGCACAGCGTCCGCACGCGCCAGTCGCCCGAGGTCACCGTCGTCGCGTGGATCCGGACGAGCACCTCGTTGTCGCGCGGCACGGGCTTCGGAACATCCGCCAGTTCGACGACGTCGGGGCCGCCATAGCGGCGATAGACGAAGGCTCGCATGGTCCCGGTCGCGGCGTGATCCGACGTCATGCCGCTCCTTTACGCCAGCCGGACCGGGCCTCCTAGACCTTCTGCAGGCCGCACCATTCGGCGATGAACAGGGCCGTCGACTGGGTGATCTTGCGGATCGATTCCAGGTTCACGCGCTCGTCAAAGCCGTGCACGTCATCGGATTGCGGCCCGTAGACCAGGGCCGGCAGGCCGGCATAGAGGCCGAAGAAGCGGGCATCGGTCGTGCCGGTCGTGCGGCGGTCGTCGAGTTCGGCGCCGAATACGGTCTTGTGCGCATCGGCGAGGATGTCGCGCACATGCTCATGGTTCTTGAGCACGTAGGGCTCGGCCTGGAAGCCTTCCCAGCTCACGGTCGGCAGGTTGTTGCCGAGGAAGGGATCGTTGGCCGCGGCCTGGCGGATCGTGTCCTCGACCTCCTGACGGCACTCCTTCAAGGTCTGCGTCGGCAGCACACCCACGCGCATGTCGAAGGTGCACCAGGACGGGACCGAACTCGCCCAGTCGCCGCCGGCGATCTTGCCGACGTTGAAATTCACCGGGTGGTGATGGTCGCAAAAGTGCTTGTCGTGGGCCTTCAGCGCGTTCCACTTCTTCTCCAGCTCGCGCAGCTGCTGGATGATGCGATAGGCCGATTCGATCGCGTTCGAACCAGCATCGGCCTTGTAGACGTGCACGGGATGGCCCGTGACCTTGACCTGGAACCACATGACGCCGACCTGCGCCACCGTGAGCGTGCAGCCCGACGGTTCGGGGATCAGCGCCGCGTCGGCCCGATAGCCGCGCTGCAGGCAGGCCAGCGCACCGTTGCCCGTGCACTCCTCCTCGACCACCGACTGCTGGTAGACGTCGGCCGCCGGCATGTAGCCCAGCGCCCGCAGCGCCCGCAGCGCGAAGACGTTCAGGATCAGCCCGGCCTTCATGTCGCCCGAGCCGCGGCCGTACATCCAGCCGTCCTTGACGTAGGCGTCGTAGGGATTGCGCGTCCACATCTCGTGCGGCCCCTCGGGCACCACGTCGATGTGGCCGTTCAGGATCAGCGAGCGGCCCTTCGGATTGCTCGGCCGCCAGGCGCCGACCACGTTCCAGGCATCGTCGTAATCCAATGAATGCGGCGAGTAGCCCGGCAGGTGCTTCAGGTCGTCGATCTTGACCTGCCAGCGGTCGATGCCCAGCCCGTCCTCCTTGAACAGGCGCGCCATCATGTCCTGGGCCGGCGCTTCCTGGAAACGGGTCGAAGGAATCCGCACCAGATCGGCCAGTACGTTCGTCTGATCGTCGAAGCGGCGATCGACTTCTTTCATGATTTTGGACTTGAGCGATGAATCGAGCATGCGCGGACTTTGGCGCAGGCCCGGTACGCCGTCTATAGTTTCGGCGGAGGAAACCAGATGTACCCGGGCAAATACGCGACGACGCAGGCGTCTCATCCTGCGGTGATCATGGCCGGCAGCGGCGAGACCGTGACCTATGGCGAGCTGGAGGCGCGCAGCAACCGGTTGGCGCACCTGCTGCGCGCCCATGGCGTGAAGCGGCTCGACCACTACTCGATCTTCATGGAGAACAATTCGCGCTACGTAGAGTGCTGTACCGCCGGCGAGCGCGCCGGCACCTACTACACCTGCGTGAACTCGTTCCTGACGGCCGATGAGCTTGCCTACATACTGAACAACAGCACCTCGAAAGTGCTCATCACCTCCCAGGCCAAGCGGGAGGTGGCCCTCGCGGCCCTGGCCCAGTGTCCGCAGATCGCGCTCTGCATCGTCGTCGACGGGCCCGGTGGCGGAACGGCCGGCAGCGCGAAGATCGTCAATCTCGCGGAGGCGACGACCGGCCTGCCGGCGACGCCGATCGCCGACGAATCGCTCGGGACCGCGATGCTCTACTCGTCCGGCACCACGGGACGGCCGAAGGGCATCGTGCGGCCGCTGGCCGAACAGCCGCCGTCCCAGCTGCTGCCGATCTTCTCCTTCCTGCTGAAGCTCTGGCAGTACCGCGAAGGCATGATCTACCTCTCGCCGGCGCCGCTCTACCACTCGGCGCCGCAGGCGGCGGTGAACCTCACGATCCGCATGGGCGGCACCGTGATCGTCATGGAGCGCTTCGATCCCGAGCAATACCTGCAGCTCATCGAGAAGTACCGCGTCACGCACAGTCAGCTCGTGCCGACGATGTTCTCGCGGATGCTGAAGCTGCCGGAGGAGACGCGGAATAAGTACGACCTCGGTTCGCTGGAGATCGCCATCCATGCGGCAGCGCCCTGCCCGGTCCAGGTGAAGGAACAGATGATCGGCTGGTGGGGCCCGATCATCCACGAATACTATGGCGCCACCGAGGGGCTGGGGTTCACCGCCTGCAACGCGCAGGAATGGCTGGCGCACAAGGGCACGGTGGGACGCGTCCTGCTGGGCGAACTGCATGTGCTCGACGATGACATGAAGCCGCTGCCCACCGGCACGGCCGGGACCCTGTGGTTCAAGACCGCGACGCCGTTCGAGTATTTCAACGACCCCGCCAAGACACGCGAGGCGCGCTCCGAGGATGGCACGATGAGCACGGTCGGCGACGTCGGCTATGTCGATGCCGACGGCTTTCTCTACCTGACCGACCGCGCGACCTTCATGATCATTTCCGGCGGCGTGAACATCTACCCGCAGGAATGCGAGAACCTGCTGATCACCCATCCCAAGGTGGCCGATGCGGCGGTGTTCGGCGTCCCCAACGCCGATCTCGGCGAGGAGGTGAAGGCGGTCGTCCAGCTCATGCCGGGCGTGCCGAAGACGGGCGCCACCGCCGAGGAGCTGATCGCCTTCTGCGGCCAGCATCTCGCCCGGCAGAAGGTGCCGCGCTCGGTCGATTTCGAGGACGAGCTGCCACGCCTACCGACCGGCAAACTCTACAAGCGCCTGCTGCGCGACCGCTACTGGGGCGACAAGACGAGCCGCATCGTGTGACTCAGCCGCGCGACCGGCGCTGCGACCGCGACAGCATCGCCGCGGGAAGCAGGGCGGCCAGCGCGACCACGCCCACCACGATGAACGTGTCGGAAAAGGCCAGCATCTGGGCCTTGCTCTGCACGATCGTCGCCAGGTAGTCGATCGCGCCCGCCTTCTGCTGCTGGTGCGGCAGGCCGCTCTTCTGCAGCAGATGCTCGAGTTGCGTCAGCATCCGCTCGGTCGTGCGATTGCCCCAGTCCTGGGTCCCCGTCAGCGCATCGGCATGGAAGCGCGTGCGGATCTCGAAGAAGGCGACCATCAGGTTGATACCGAAGGCGCCGCCGAGCTGGCGCATGAAGTTGGCGACGCCCGAACCCTGGCGCACCTTGTCGGCCGGCAGCGCCTTCAGCGACGAGGCGTTCAGGCTGGGGTTGATGAAGCCCAGCCCCAGCCGCGACAGCATGACCATGCAGACCAGGGTCCAGAAGGTCGTGTCGACGTCGGCGGTCGTCATCCAGGCGAAGCCGGCGGCGAACAGGACCAGTCCGCCGATGATCATGGTCGAGGCCGGCATCGCGTCCGACAGCCGGCCCGCCAGCGGGAAGATGAAGGCCAGCATGATGCCGGCCGGCATCATCATCAGCCCGGCCATCAGGGGCGTGAAGCCGATGATGGTCTGCACGAAGACCGGGATGATGTAGGTCGAGCCCATCATGCCGGCGCCGAAGATGAAGGCGATGAGCGCGGCGGCAGCGAACTCGACATTGCCGAAGATGCGCACGTCGAGCAGCGCCCGGGGCGTGTAGAGCTCCCAGCACACGAAGGCGACCGTGGCGACGACACCGAGGACCAGCCGGAACACGATGGCGTCGGAACTCCAGCCCTCGCGCTGGCCGTCGGCGATGCCGGTCATGAGTCCCAGCAGCGCCGTGCACAGCAGCGCGAAGCCCAGCCAGTCGAACGGCGGGATGACCTTGGGGATCGGCCGGGTCGGCATGAACACCAGACCGAGCACCGCGGCGACCACGCAGAACGGCAGCGAGATGAAGAAGACGTAACGCCATGAGAAGTACTCGATCATCAGGCCGCCCAGCGTGGGCCCGATCGCCGGCGCGAAGACGACCCCCAGGCCGAAGACGCCCATCGCCATGCCGCGGCGCTCCGGCGGAAAGACGGTGAAGATGGTGGCCATGACCAGCGGCTGGGCAACGCCGGCGCTGAACCCCTGCAGGACGCGGGCAAAGATCAGCGCATCCTCGGTCGGCGCCGAACCGCCCATCAACGCGCCCACCGAGAAGAAGAACAGCGCGCCGACGAAGGTGCGGCGTTCGCCCAGGATGCCGCTGAGCCAAGCATTGATCAGCATGCCCGCGGTCATCGTCGCCATATAGGCCGACGACATCCACTGCGCCTTATCCTGGCCGATGCCGAAGGCGCCCATCACGTCGGGGACCGCCACGTTGACCGTGGTCATGGCGAGCACCATCGACACGACGCCCATCATGCCCGTGATGGTGACCAGCCAGCGATAGGAAGGCCCGTAGCGTTCGGTCAGCGCCGCGGCGGTCTGGAGCGGGACGGCGGTTGCCGTCATGGATCATGACCCCATCGCCCCGCAAGACGGGGCACTTCCCCATTCAAATGGGGAGGTGTCGGCGTCGTCGCCGACGGAGGGGTCATCGCCCTACCGAATGTCAATTTCGACTTCGACCATCATGCCGGGGGTCAGCGGCTTCGGCATCTGGACCATGTCGATCTTCACCGGAACGCGCTGCGTGATCTTTGTGAAGTTGCCGGACGGGTTAGGGGTCGGCAGCAGCGCGAAGCGCGCCGTCGTGGCGCTGCCGATCCGTGCGACTTTGCCGACGAAGGTTTCGTTGGGATAGGCATCGACCGAGACGCGAACGCTCTGGCCAAGCTTGAGCTTCCCGACCTGCGTCTCCTTGATGTTGGCCTCGACCCAGACCTCGTCGGGATTGTGCAGCAGCAGGATGCGCTGGCCCGCCGCCACGTATTCGCCCGGCAAGGTGAAGGTGCGATCGATCACCGCCGGGATCGGGCTCTTGATCGTGCGATCCTCGACATCGACCTGCTGCTGGCGCATCTGCGCCGCCAGCACAGCGACCTGGTGGGTCAGCGCCTCGATCTGCGCGTCGATCACGCCCAGCCTGTCGTGGCCGACGCGTGCCTCGCCGAGGCTGCCCTCGGCCTGCTCATGCTCGGCCTGCAGCTGCAGGATCTGGATCTCGAGCTTCGTGACCGCGGCCTGCGCCATCTGGAGCTGCCGCTCGTTGATGACCTTGCTGGCGAACAGCGTCCGGCTGCGCTCGAGTTCCAGCCTGGCGAAGTCGAGGTCGGCCTGCAGCGCCGCCCGCGCCTTCTCGCGGACCATGATGGTCGACGTGCGGGTACGCATGGCGGCATCCGCCTGATTCTGGTCGAGCTTGCGCTCGGCGCGCAGGCGCGCCCGCTCGACCCGCACGCCCTCGATCTGCGCTTTCAGGCCGTCGACCCGCAGCTTGGCCGCGCGATCGTCGATCTTCACGAGGACCTGACCCGCCTCGACGCGCTGGCCCTCGCGCACCGGCAGGTCGACGATCCAGCCCTCGGCGCGGCTCGAGACCGTCACGATGTCAGCGGTCACGCGGGCATCGTATTCGTAGACATGCGTGAGGCGCAGGTGGACCTCACGGCCGCCATAGGCGGCCGCCACGAGGAGCAGGAGACCGATGACGATGAAGCGGGGCCGCAGCAGGACCCGCACGACGCCCGAGGTCCGGCTTACCCGCGCCGGAGGCGGTACGCCGATCGCCGGCGATGATGGCGACGTCTTCAGGGCGTTTGGCGGCACCGACTGATCCACGACCTAATCCTGCCGTTCTCAACCGGGGTTTCGCGCTGTCGTCATGAAAAAAGAATAAGGCCGAAACAATCGGCGGGCCAATGATCTTCGCGCGAGGGCATTGCCTTGCAGCAACGCGCACACTGCATGACGCCACGCCAGTTCCGCATCCGTGCTCGCCGCGCTTGCCAAATTGGACGGTCGGGTCGACCCTCGTTGTCCAAGCCCGTCGACCATCTCTCGCAGAGCAAAAATTCAAACCAGGAGCCGTCGCATGCCCGATGCTTCCAACGCGCCCGCGCCTCGCCCGTCCGGTGTCGCCCCCTTGGATGTGGCCATCGTAGGCGGCGGCCTGGCCGGCCTCTACGCCATCCATCGCCTGCGCAAGCTCGGCCTCAAGGTCCGGGCCTATGAGGCAGGCTCCGGAATCGGCGGCACCTGGTTCTGGAATCGTTACCCGGGCGCCCGCTGCGACGTCGAGAGCCTGGAATATTCCTACAGCTTTTCAGACGAGCTGCAGCAGGAGTGGAAGTGGCCGGAGCGCTACGGCACCCAGCCCGAGATCCTGAAGTACATCAATCACGTCGCCGACCGCTTCGACCTGCGCCGCGACGTGCAGCTCGAGACGCGCATCAAGGCCGCCACCTTCGACGGTTCGACCAACCAATGGACCCTGCGCACCGACAAGGGCGAGGAGATCTGCGCGCGCTACTGCATCATGGCGGCGGGCAATCTCTCGACGCCGCGCGTGCCCGACTTCAAGGGCATCGGGAGCTTCAAGGGCAAGTGGTACCATTCGGGCCTGTGGCCGCATGAGGGTGTCGACTTCACCGGCCTTCGGGTCGGCGTGATCGGCACGGGTTCCTCCGGGGTGCAGATGATTCCCCTGATTGCCCGGCAGGCGAAGCACCTGCATGTCTTCCAGCGCACCGCCAATTTCAGCCTGCCGGCGCGCAACGCCCCGATGGACCCGGACCGCGAGAGCCGCCACAAGGCCGAGTACCCGGCGCGCCGCCGCGCTGCCTACGACACGCCCTTCGCGATCGGTGGCTATCCGCGGCCGACCAAGTCGGCGCTCGACGTAAGCGAGGAGGAGCGGAACGCCGCCTACGAAGCCAAGTGGCAGGAAGGCGGCAGCATCAGCTACCTCTATACCTACACCGACCTGCTGGTGAACAAGCAGGCCAACGACACCGCCTCGGAATTCGCCCGCAACAAGATCCGCAGCATCGTGAAGGACAAGGCGACGGCCGAACTGCTGGCGCCCAAGGACCATCCGATCGGCACCAAGCGCCTCTGCCTCGATACGAACTATTACGAGACCTACAATCGCGACAACGTCGTGCTGGTCGACGTGCGCTCGGCCCCGATCCAGGAGATCACCGAGAAGGGCGTGCGGACGACAGAGCAGGAATACGAGCTCGACGCCATCGTCTTCGCCACCGGCTTCGATGCCATGACCGGCGCGCTGCGCGAGATCGACATCCGCACCAGCGAGGGCGCGGTGCTGGCCGATCACTGGCAGGGTGGCCCCCTCACCTATCTCGGCCTCATGGTCTCTGGCTTCCCCAACATGTTCGTCGTCACCGGCCCCGGCAGCCCCGGCGTGAAGACCCAGATGATCGCCTCGATCGAACAGCATGTGGACTGGATCGCCGATGCGCTCGAGCATCTCGGCAAGCACCAGCTCGACCGCATCGAGCCGTCGCCAGAGGCCGAGGCCGACTGGGTCGGGCACGTCAATGCGGTGGCCGACAGCACCCTCTATCCGCTGGCCAACTCCTGGTATGTGGGCGCCAACATTCCCGGCAAGCCGCGGGTGTTCATGCCCTATGTCGGCGGCTTCGACCGCTACAAGAAGCGTTGCGACGAGATCACCGCCGGCGGCTACGAAGGCTTCAAGCTCAGCCGTCACGAAGTGCTCGCGTGAGCGCAACCTTCGTCCACCACCGCATCGACGCCGCGCCGCGCCGATGGCAGGCCGTCGCCGATCGGCTCGCTGTCGAGGGCGCGCGACGCATCGGCGATGCCGGCGGCCAGCTCTACGGTGCGTGGCGAAGCCAGATCGGCCGGCCGCGCGACGAGGTGCAGGCGATCAGCGTCTGGCCGCAGGGAACGACGGCCGCCGCCGCCGAACAGGCGCTGCTGGCATCCCGGGACGATGTTCGCACCGTGACCAGCGAGGTCCTGGTGCCGACCCTGCGGCCCACCGACACCGTGCCGCCGACCCGGCAGGGCAACTACGCCTTCCGCTGGTTCGCCGTGCCGGAGCCGAACTGGCGGGAGTTCCTCGATCTCTGCGCCGCGGCCTGGCCGGGCTTCGAGGGTGCCTACGATTCGCAGGTAATCGGCCTCTGGCAGGCGACCGGCGACCGCACCGGGAAGGGCGCTGACGAGGTCACGGGCGCGGGCCGCCACGATGGCGTGCGCAGCCTGCTGCTGACCCGCCGGCCCAACCTCGCGATGTGGGAGCGCTCCAAGCTGCCCGAGGGGGCGGCCGAAGCGGCGGTGCGCGACAAGCTGAGCCGCCGCTACGATCTCTGCGACTGGACCGTGGTTTCCACCGCAACGCTTCTGACCGCCGTCGATCGCGCCGACACGGCTCGCTGGACCTGAGGGGTCCGCTGGACTCAAGCGGCCCCGGCGCCTATCTCGACGCCGCCATGCCGACGCTGCGTTCCCTGGAAGCTCTCGAGAGCGAGGGCCTTCTGTCTTCCGACCCACGGCTGCAGGACGCCGCGCAGTCCATGGCGATCGCCATCACGCCGGAGATGGTGGCGCTGATCGACCGTTCGCGGCTGGCCGACGATCCGATCGCCCGGCAGTTCGTCCCGAGCGGGGCCGAGGCAGAAGTCGCGCCGGACGAACTGGCCGATCCGATCGGCGACGAGGCGCGATCGCCCGTGAAGGGAATCGTCCATCGCTATCCCGACCGCGTCCTGCTGAAGCCTCTGCATGTCTGCCCGGTCTATTGCCGCTTCTGCTTCCGCCGCGAGAAAGTCGGCCCTGGTGGCGAGGCGCTGTCGGCGGAGGAGCTGTCGGCGGCGTTGGCCTATATCCGCGGCCGGCCGGAGATCTGGGAAGTGATCCTGACCGGTGGCGACCCGCTGATGCTGGCGCCGCGCCGGCTTGCCGATCTGCTGGCGGCGCTCGACGCGATCCCCCACGTGGCCGTCGTGCGGCTGCACAGTCGGGTGCCGATCGTCGATCCCGAACGGGTCACCGACGAATTGGTTGGCGCCCTGAAGCCGGGCCGCGTCGGCGTCTGGCTGGCCGTCCACTGCAATCATGCCCGTGAGCTCGCGCCCTCGACCCGCGTCGCCCTGTCACGCCTGGCCGATGCCGGTTTGCCCCTGATGGGTCAGACGGTCCTGCTGAAAGGGGTGAACGACACCGTCGAGACGCTCGAGGCGCTCATGCGCGCCCTGGTGACGGCCCGCGTGAAGCCCTACTACCTGCACCATCCCGACCTGGTGCGCGGCACCGGCCATTTCCGGGTTTCCATCGCCAAAGGCCAGGCGCTGATGAAGGCGCTGCGCGGCCGTCTCTCTGGCCTCGCCCAGCCGACTTACGTGCTGGACGTGCCCGGCGGTCACGGAAAGGTCCCCGTGGGACCTTCCTATCTCGCGGACGATCCCGGCGCCCTGAGGGTCGAGGACGTGTTCGGCGGGCAGCACCGCTACCCGCCCAGCTGACCTCTGGCGACTGATCCCCCGGACATTAGAATTTCTCGCAGGTGCCTCAGCGGCGCCCGGCCGGTGCCAGGGCCGGCCGCACGGTCCTCGCCTGCGGTGCCGCCAGCTCCTCGACCAGCCATTCCTCGAAGGCCTTGGTCTTGGGACGGCTGACCGAAGCGGGCGGACAGACGAACCACCAGGCCTTGCCGCTGTCGACGATCTGCTCGAACGGCTGGAACAGCCGGCCCTCGGCCAGTTCCTCGCGGAAGAGTTGCGGCGGACCGACCGCCACGCCCGCACCCTCCATCGCCGCCTCGACCGCGATCATCGTCGAGTCGAAGGTGAGGACGCGCTTGGGCTTGAAGTCGCCGAGGCCCACGGCCCGCAGCCAGATCGGCCATTCGGGATCGTGCGTCATGTCGATGAAGGGCACGCGCTTGAGATCGTCGAGCGTCTTCAGCTTGTCGTGATAGCGCTTGCCGCAGAGCGGCGTCAGCACGTCGCTGAACAGTCGTGTTGCATGCAGTTCGGGCTCCGGCTGCACCGTGAAGCGGATGGCGCAGTCGACATCCTCGCGCGCGAAGTCGACGCGCTTCTGGCTCGTCGTCATGCGCACCTCGATCTCGGGATGCTTGGCCTGGAAGCGATGCAGGCGCGGCACCAGCCAACCCAACGCGAAGGTCGTGACGAGACTGACGTTCAACGTGCCCGAGTTGGCCTTGCGGCCGACCCGCTCCAGCGCGTTGGTCATGCGGTCGAAGGCGTCGCGCAGATCGGGCAGCAGCGCCTCGCCCTCGCTGGTGATCTCGAGGCCACGCGGGCGACGCACGAACAGCGCCACGCCGAGCCTCTCCTCGAGCGCTTTCACCTGATGGCTGACGGCGGCCTGGGTGACGTGCAGCTCCTCGGCGGCATGGGTGAAACTGGCGTGACGGGCAGCGGCCTCGAAGGCGCGCAAGGCGTTGAGCGGTAGTTGCGAACGGCTCATCTAGGACACACGCTCATAGAAAATCTATGCCTCCCCCGAGCTTTCATCCTTTGCAAGTATCCACAGGTTACAGCAAATTCGGGCCAGAAACGAGGCGCAACTGCCGATCCCCGGCCCAATCGCCTCAAGCGGAGCTAAGTCATGTCGATCGTGTCCAGCGTGCGGGTCGCCCGCGCGGATGTCCCTTCCTTCTCGTTCGGCCGCGCCGTTGCGCTGCTGGCGGGCACGGTTGCGGTCGGGATCGAGAAAGTCATGACCCGAGCCGAGCTTGCCCGTTCGCGACATCAGCTGGCCCAGTTGGACGAGCGACTGTTGCGAGATATCGGCATCGACCGGGCCACCGCCCAGTTCGAGGCCACCAAGCCCTTCTGGTCCTAGCCGGAATTGCCGGCGGGCGGCGGATAGAGCAGGTTAGGGTCGTGGTGCTTTGATGGCGCCATGACCCAACATTCTCTTTCGTTACCCGCCGTGGCCCTCGCCACTTCCCTCTTTCCCGATCCGGACACCTGCTGGGACGCCGTCCAGCGGCGTGACCGTGCCTACAACGGCAGGTTCTGGTTCTCGGTCAAGACAACCGGGGTCTATTGCCTGCCGTCGTGCGCGGCCCGCCCACCGCTGCGCCGCAACGTCGACTTCCACGCCTCACCCGAGGCGGCGGAGGCGGCGGGTTTCCGTGCATGCAAGCGGTGCAAGCCACGCGAGTGGCAGGCGGACGTCGGCCTCAGCCGGCCGGTTGCGCGCGCCTGCGCGCTGTTCGATGCGGCCGATGCCGACGCGCCGCCTTCCCTGGCCGAAGTGGCACGCACGGTCGGCTTGTCGAGCGGCGCACTGGGCAAGCGCTTCCTGGCCGAGCTCGGCGTTGCCCCGCGCGACTGGCTGGTCGCGCGCAAACGCGAGCGCTTCCGCAGCGCGCTCCGCGGCGGCGCCAGCGTCGCCGACGCGCTCTATGGTGCCGGTTACGGCTCGCCCAGTCGCGTCTACGAGAGCAGCGACAAGGCGCTCGGCATGACGCCGGCAACCTATGCGCGGGGCGGCGCGGGTGCGCAGATCGACTACACCATGGCCGACTCTGAGTATGGGCGGGTGCTCGTGGCAGCGACGCCGAAGGGCATCGCCGCGGTGTTCCTGGGCGACGACGACCGTGCGCTGGAGAAGAGCCTGAAGCTCGATTTTCCGGCCGCCTCGATCCGGCGCAACGACACCGTGCTCGGCCCGCGCGTGAAGGCCGTGCTGTCGCGGCTCTACGGCCGCAAGCCCACGGCCCTCGACGCGCCCGACGTACCGCTCGACATCGTCGGTACGGCCTTCCAGTGGAAGGTCTGGAAGGCGCTGACCGAGATTCCGGCCGGCGAGACCCGCACCTACGGCGAGATCGCCCGCAGCATCGGAGAGCCCAAGGCGGCGCGCGCGGTGGGACGCGCCTGTGCCACCAACCAGGCCGCCGTGGTGATCCCCTGCCATCGCGCCGTGGGATCGAGCGGCGCGCTGACCGGCTATCGCTGGGGCGTGGCCCGGAAGGAACGACTGCTGGCCGAGGAGCGCCGGCGCAGCAACAGGTAGAAGGCGCCGGTGCCGCCATGGTGGGCGTGGGCGGCGCGGACCGCCCGCACCCGCTCGCGGTTGTCGCCGCGATTGAGCCAGCCCACGAACTCGCCCCGGATGCGGCCGTCGATCGTGCGGCCGCCCTCCTGGCGCAGGCCTTTTCCGGTCACCACCAGCACCACCCGGAGATCCTGGGCGCAGGCCCTCTCGAGGAACCGGGTCACCGCCCGCTCGGCCGCCGCGAGCGTCATGCCGTGCAAGTCGATGCTCGCTTCCGGGGATAACCTGCGCCGCGACAGGGCCCGCGAAACGTCGCGGTCGAACTGCCGGCCGTCCGGCGACAGGTCGGGGACATTGGACCTGACCGGCAGCGGTCGAGGTCTTGGAACCCGGTCCGCCGATGGGTCGGCAACCGACTTTGCGACCGCCGGCCTGCCGGCGGCCCGGGCCCCGGCCTTGGCGTCCACCGCCGGCACGCGCGCCGTGGCGGCCCGCTTTCGCTTCAGCGGCTTCACGCCCGCCATCGCGGCGGCGAACAGGTCGGCGTCCTTCACCATGCCGTTTCGTCTAGCCTTGGCCGTGAGGCGGGTCTACACAGCCCGGCATGGCGATAGCGCCCCCCAACCGGCCGAATGGCCCGCCGCAACCCGACCCTGATCTCCAGACAGGCCTGCAGTATCTGCGGGCAGGCTGGTACGACCGTGCCGAGCCGCTGTTCAAGAGCGCGCGCGTCCGGTTCGGCGACCGCCCCGACATCCTCCACTATCTCGCCGTCTGCCTGTCGCAGCGCGGCGCCGTGAAGGAGGCCGAGGGTCTGTGGCGCAAGGCCGTGGCGAAGGATCCGAACGAGCCGATGCTGCTCTACAATCTCGGCCTCGCCGCCCGGCGCCTCGGCAATCTCGACGAGGCGGCGCGCCGCTTCCGCGACACGGTCCGCCAGGCGCCCACCCACGTCGAGGCCCGCCTGGCGCTGGCCTCCGTTCATATGGACACCGGTCGCTTCGCCGCCGCCGAACGTGAACTGTCGGAATTCGTGGCCAACGTCGATCGCGCCATCCAGGACCATCAGACCGAGGCGCTGAAGCCCCTGCAGGCGCGCGCCCGGAACATGCTCGGTTATGCCCTCTATCGGCTGGGCCGTTATTCCGCCGCGATCGAGGTCTTCGACATGGCGCTGGAAGACGCTGGCGACAACGCCGAGCGTCGTGGCCAGATCCTGGGCGACCGCGCGCTCTCCCTGGCGGCCCTCGGCCACCACGACGAAGCCATCGCCGAGGCAGGCCGCGCGCTCGAACTGGCACCGACCAGCGCCACGTTGAACCATGCGCTGGGCTACGTGCTCTATTTCAGCGGCCGCCCCAGCGACGCCATCCCGCCGATCGAGAAGGCGCTCGAACTCGATCCGGCCTTCGGCCAGGCCTACAACACCCTCGCGCTGGCCCGGGCTGCGGCCGGCCAGACCGAGCAGGCGGCCGGCATCCTCGAGAAAGTCCTCGAACGCAACCCATTCGACCAGGAAGCGATACTCCAGCTCTCGACCCTGCACATCCAGGCCGGGCGCTTCGAGGAGGCCATCAAGGTCCTGGAGCCCTATCTCAAGGCCGTTTCCGGCGACGCCCGGGCGATGAACAACCAGGGGTTGGCGCTTCTGGGCCTCAAGCGCTTCGACGATGCGCGGCGGATCCTCAAGAAGGCCGCGAAGGTGTCGCCCGACGAGCCCTTCGTGCAGACCAATTACGGGCGCGCCCTGATGGGCCTCGGACGTGCGGCCGACGCGCGCCCGCACCATGAGCAGGCGTTGCGCGCCCTGCCGGACGATTCGCGGTTGCTGGCCCATTACGGCATCTGCCTGGCGGCACTGGGCGAACTCGACCGGGCCCGCGAAACCCTCGATGCCGCGCTGGCCGCCGACCCGAACAACGAGGAAGCCCTGCTCGCGCGCGCCGGCCTCGACGCATGAGCAGCGGCGCCGATCGGCTGGCCGAAGTCACGGGCCGCATTGTCGAGGCCGCGCGGGCATCCGGCCGTTCCCCGTCGGACGTCACCCTCGTGGCCGTCTCCAAGACGCATGGTGCGGACCGGGTCCGCGAACTGCTGGAAGTCGGCCACCGGGTGTTCGGCGAGAACCGCGTGCAGGAAGCCGAGGGCAAGTTCCCGGAGCTGAAGACCGCTTATCCCGACCTCGAATTGCACCTGATCGGCCCGCTGCAGACCAACAAGGCGCGCGAGGCGGTCGCCCTGTTCGACGTGATCCAGTCGGTCGATCGCGACCGGCTGGCCGCCGCCCTGGTCAAGGAGATGGAGCGTCTGGGCCGGCGGCCCGCCTGCTACATCCAGGTCAACACCGGCGAGGAGCCGCAAAAGGCCGGCATCCTGCCGAAGGACGTCGATGCCTTCGTGGCCCTCTGCCGCGACCAGTACAAGCTCCCGATCGTGGGCCTGATGTGCATTCCGCCGGTCGACGAGGAGCCCGCCCTGCATTTCGCGCTGCTGGCCAAGATGGCGGCCCGCAACGGCCTGGCAAAGCTCAGCATGGGCATGAGTGCCGACTACGAGACCGCGGTCCGCATGGGCGCCACCCATGTCCGCGTCGGCAGCGCCCTGTTCGGCTCCCGCCCGCCGCTGGCGACCCCTCAGCCGAAGGCCGATGCCTGAACTGCCCGAGGTCGAGACCGTCCGGCGCGGGCTGATGCCGCGCCTGGTCGGCCGGCGCATCGTCCGGCTGCACCAGCGCCGGCCCGACCTTCGGGTGCCGATGCCAGCTAAGTTCGCTTCGAGGGTCGAGGGCCGCACCGTCACGGCGATCGACCGACGGGCGAAGTACCTTCTGATCCGGCTCGACGACCGTCAGACCCTCATCGTCCATCTCGGCATGTCGGGCCGGATGACCCTGCACGATGGCGAAAGCGCCGCCGGCCACCCGTTCGGACCGCACGACCATGTCGTGTTCGACATGGACGATGGCTGGCAGGTCCGTTTCAACGACGCCCGCCGCTTCGGCCTGATGGTGCTGGCGGCCGACGAGGCGGTGGCCGGCCACAAGTATTTCAAGAGCCTGGGACCGGAGCCGCTGGACGAGGCCTTCACCGGCGATGTCCTGGCGGCCCGTCTCGCCGGCCGCAAGACGCCGATCAAGGCGGCCCTGCTGGATCAGAAGACCCTGGTGGGCGTCGGTAACATCTATGCATGCGAGGCTCTGTTCCTGGCGGGCATCTCGCCGCGCCGCTCCGCCCACACCGTCAAGGGGGAACGGGCGGGCCGCCTCGTCGAGGCCATCAAACGCGTCCTGAACCGTTCGATTGAGGACGGCGGTTCGACCCTGCGGGATCACGTTCAGCCGGGCGGCGAACTCGGCTATTTCCAGACGCGCTTCAACGTCTACGACCGGGCCGGCGTCGCCTGCCCCACGCGCGACTGCGGCCAGACGGTTCGACGGCTCGTGCAGGCCGGCCGATCCACCTTCTACTGTGCCCGCTGCCAGCGCTGAGACACGCTTCGAGGAGGAAAGAGCAATGACCACGGCATACGAGAACATCCAGATCGAAACCAGGGGCCGGGTCGGGATCGTCCGGCTGAACCGTCCGAAGGCACTGAATGCGCTCTGCGCCGATCTGGTGCGCGAGCTCGGCCAGGCGCTCGATGCGTTCGAGGCCGATCCCGGCATCGGCTGCATGGTGCTCACCGGAAGCGACAAGGCCTTCGCGGCCGGCGCCGACATCAAGGAGATGAAGGAGAAGACCTACCAGGACGTCTTCCTGCAGGACTTCATCACCGTCGGCTGGGAGAAGGTGAGCCAGGTCCGCAAGCCGATCGTCGCCGCGGTGGCGGGATATGCGCTGGGCGGCGGCTGCGAGATGGCCATGATGTGCGACTTCATCATCGCTGCGGACAACGCCAAGTTCGGCCAGCCCGAGATCACGCTGGGCACCATTCCCGGCGCGGGCGGCACCCAGCGCCTGCCGCGCTTCGTCGGCAAGTCGAAGGCGATGGACATGGTCCTGACCGGCCGCATGATGGACGCGGCCGAAGCCGAGCGCTGCGGCCTGGTCAGTCGCGTCGTGCCACTGGCGCAGCTGATGGACGACGCCATCGCCACCGCCGAGAAGATCGCCGGCATGTCGCTGCCCGCCACGATGGTTGCCAAGGAAGCGGTAAACCGGGCCTTCGAAACGACCCTTTCGGAGGGCGTCCGTTTCGAGCGCAGGACCTTTCACGCAACTTTTGCCTTCGACGACCGGTCCGAGGGGATGGCCGCCTTCGCCGAGAAGCGCAGGCCGGGCTGGAAACACCGCTGATTTGGAGGATTGGGCGCGCTTGACCGGCCCCGATACGGCCCGTATAAGCGCGCCCTTCGAATAACGAGGACTATCATGGCTAATCACAAGTCGGCCGAGAAGCGCGCCCGCCAGACCGAGCGCCGCACAGCCGTGAATACGGCCCGCCGCAGCCGCGTCCGGGGATCGGTGAAGAAGGTCGAAGAGGCGATTGCGTCGGGCGACAAGAAGGCCGCCCAGGAGGCCCTCCGCATGGCGCAGCCGGAGATCCAGCGGGGCGCCACCAAGCGCATCGTGACCAAGAACGCCGCCTCGCGCCGCGTGTCGCGTCTTTCGGCGCGCATCAAGGCGATGGCCTGAGCTTCTCTCGAGCCTCACTTCAGAGATTGTGAACGCCGCTCCTTAGAGCGGCGTTTTCTTTTGTGGCGATGACGAAGCCGATTCGGTTCGGTGAAAAAAATTCTCGGCGCTTTTCACCAATGATCGTTTGGTGGTCGATTGGCCGACCGACATACGATTCGAATTTATCGAACGATGCGCACCGACGAGCGCTAGATGTTGAGCCGCCCAACGCGACGCGTGAGTCGCAAAATCGACTCGAACAACTTGTCAATCGAGTCACACCACGAAGTGGCTGAATAGCGTGTGGTGTTCTGCGTGTGAATCGTTTGCGCGCTTCGGAGAGTCTGGATAAGACTCACGACATCGCGACGGGGCGTGGGGCGCTTGGATCGCGAGCCAGATGGAGAAGAGGGGATTCCTCTCCATCGAAACGACGAACGAGGGAGACAGGTACACAACGCTTCGCAAGTTCGACGATCGATAAGAAGATGAAGCGTCCCATAAGCGACGCTCGCTGAAAATCCCTCGTTTCCTCTTGCCGTGTTGTGTGTCGCCTTCGTTTGCTGGCTCGCCGGACAACGCCTCGCTTCGACGAACGAAAGCGGGGGCCATGTCGAAAGACAACAAGATCGCAGACACATTCGAAGTGTCCCCCGCTGCCGGCTACGCCGGCGACGTCACGCCGGCGGTCGCCTGGAAGATTCTCGGCGACCTCAAGGATGCGATCCTGATCGATGTCCGTACGCGCGCCGAGTGGAACTATGTGGGCGTGCCCGACCTCGCCGGCCTCGACAAGAAGCCGGGCCTGGTCGAATGGCAGGTCTTCCCGAGCATGCAGGTCAATCCCGATTTCGTCGGCGCGCTTTCGGAGGCGCTGGCGGACAAGGATGTCCCGCTGCTCTTCTTGTGTCGGAGTGGGGTGAGATCGGTCGCGGCGGCGAAAGCCATGGCCGCGGCCGGATACAGTACGTGTCTCAATGTGGCAGACGGCTTTGAGGGACCCCTCGATGCGCAGGGCAAGCGCGGCGCGACGAGGGGATGGAAGGCAGCGGGGCTTCCGTGGAGACAAACGTGAATCGAATTCAAGCGCCAATCCAAGGCAACAACAACACGGCATACGAAAACAAAGAATTTGCGGGGGCAGGCATGGATGAAGGGGCGGGCCGAAAGGAGCTAGAGGCACATTGGGTGCGCGTCTGCGATCGGCTTCGCAAGGAGATTGGGGACAAGGCCTTCAAGACGTGGTTCGGCGAGGTCGAACTGGGTGAACTCAAGGCCGGCAAGCTGCGCCTCTATGCGCCGACGCGCTTCGTGCGCGACTGGGTCGGCCGTCACTATGGCGACCGCGTCTTGGCCTACTGGCAGTCGGTCAATACCGAGGTGAAGAACGTCGAGGTGAACCTCGTGCCGCCGCCGGCGCCCCGCCGGCCGAACGAGATCATCGCGATGCCGCCCGTGCCCTCGGCGCAGAATCACCAGCCGCCGATGCCGCGCATGGGTCCCTCGATCGGCCGCGGCGCCGACGAGATCTCGCAGGCTCCGGAAGGACGCTACACGTTCGCGAACTTCGTCGTCGGCAAGCCCAACGAGTTCGCCTATGCGGCGGCGCGCAACATCTCCGAACAGGACATGCCGCTCCCCGAGCGCAACCCGCTCTACATCTTCGGCGGGGTCGGCCTCGGCAAGACGCACCTGATGCACGCGATCTGGCATGTCATCCGCGAGCGCGACCCCAAGACCCGCGTTCTCTACCTGACGGCCGAAAGCTTCGTGAACCGCTTCATCCAAGCGCTGCGCACCAAGAACACCGGCCAGTTCAAGGAGCTGTTCCGCAACGTCGACGTGCTGATGGTCGACGACGTGCAGTTCATCTGCGGCAAGGAAGCGAGCCAGGACGAGTTCTTCTTCACGTTCAACTCGCTGGTCGAGCAGAACAAGCAGATCATCCTGTCGTCGGAGAAGCCGCCGAGCGAGCTGCAGGACATCGAGGAGCGCATGCGCTCCCGGCTGGGCAGCGGCCTCGTGGCCGACATCCATTCGTCGACCTACGAGCTGCGCCTGTCGATCCTGCAGACCAAGGCGGAGAACGCCCGGGTGCCGGTGCCCGCCAACGTGCTCGAGTTCCTTGCGCACAAGATCAGCACCAACATCCGCGAGCTCGAGGGCGCCCTGAACCGCGTCGTCGCGCACGGCCAGCTGATCGGCCGCGAGATCACCGTCGAGATGGCGCAGGACGTGCTACACGACCTGCTGCGCCAGGCCGACCGCAAGGTCACGGTCGACGAGATCCAGCAGCGGGTCGCCGCCCACTACAACATCAAGCTCGCCGAGATGAGCTCGCCGCGGCGCGCCCGCTCGGTCGCCCGGCCCCGCCAGGTGGCGATGTATCTCGCCAAGCAGCTGACGACGCTCAGCCTGCCGCAGATCGGCAAGCGCTTCGGCAACCGCGACCACACGACGGTCATGCACGCCGTGCGCAAGATCGAGGAACTCAAGGTTTCCGACCTGTCGATCGCCGAGGATGTCGAATTGCTCAAGCGGCAGTTGCAGGGCTGAGAAGCACACATGGTCTCTGTGGAAAGGGCCCCGCGAGGGGCCCTTTCTGCATGGCGTCCACGGGCCTAAATGCCTCTAGAAACAGCGAAATTGCTTCCCGCGGGCGGGCGGCGTGATATACTTTTCAACCGTTCCTCCGGTGCCTCTCGCGGCGCTTGGAACGGGCCATGAACCAGACCCAATCCGGCCCTGACTACGGCGACCAAAACATGAAATTGACGATCGAACGGGCGGCCCTCCTGAAGGCCTTGGCCCATGTCCAGAGTGTCGTCGAGCGTCGGAATACGATCCCGATCCTGTCCAACGTGCTGATCACCGCCCAGAAGGGCCGGCTGAGCCTCGCCGCGACCGACATGGACCTCGCCATCACCGAATCGGTGGAGGCCAGCGCCTCGAAGACCGGCTCGACGACGGCGCCGGCCCACACGCTGTACGAGATCGTCCGAAAGCTGCCCGACGGCGCCCAGGTCGAGCTGGAAGCGGCCTCCGACAACGGCAGCCTGGTCATCCGGGCCGGCCGCTCCCGCTTCACCCTGCAATGCCTGCCGCCGGCCGATTTCCCGGCCATGACCGAGGGCGACCTGCCGCACCGGTTCCAGCTACCGGCGACCGACCTCAAGGGCATCATCGACCGTACCCGGTTCGCGATCTCCAATGAGGAGACCCGCTACTATCTGAACGGCATCTATTTCCATGCCGCGACCGCGGCCGGCACCCAGGTGCTGCGCGGGGTCGCGACCGACGGTCATCGTCTCGCCCGGGTCGAGGTTCCGCTGCCCAAGGGCGCCGGCGAGATCCCCGGCGTGATCGTGCCGCGCAAGACCGTGGGCGAGGTCCGCAAGCTGCTCGACGAGGGCGACGGTTCGGTCGACATCGAACTCAGCGACACGCGCATCCGCTTCTCCAGCGGCAACGTCACCCTAGTCAGCAAGCTGATCGACGGTACCTTCCCGGACTACGAACGGGTCATCCCGACCGGCAACGACAAGGTCCTGAACGTGCCGTGCAAGGAATTCGCGCACGCCGTCGACCGCGTCTCGACGATCTCCACCGAAAAGTCGCGCGCCATCAAGCTGGCGGTCGGCAAGGGCATCGTCACGCTCTCGGCGACCAGCCCCGACGCCGGCAGTGCCAGCGAGGAGATCGAGGTCGAGTACAAGGACACGGCGCTCGAAATCGGTTTCAACTCGCGTTACCTGCTGGACATCACCGAGCAGATCGCGGGCAGCGAGGCGCGCTTCCTGATGGCCGATGCCGGTTCGCCCACCCTGGTGCGCGACGGTGCCGACGAGAGCGCGCTCTACGTGCTCATGCCGATGCGGGTATGAACGCACAGGCCATCAGTACCCTCGCCTGCACTTCCGACGCCGTATCGGGCGCTGCGCCGGCCCTTCTCGCCGTGCGCCAGCTGCGCCTGACCGACTTCCGCAACTATCGCCAGCTCCGCCTCGAATGCGGCCACGAGCCGGTCGTCCTGGTCGGCGCCAACGGCGCGGGCAAGACCAATCTTCTCGAAGCCCTCTCCTTCCTCGCCCCCGGCCGCGGCCTGAGACGGGCACGGCTCGACGATGTCTGCCGTCGTGCCCGCGGTGACGAGCCTGCGGCCGCCGGCTGGGCCGCCGCCGCGACGCTCGACACACCCGAGGGCCGGCTGGCCATCGGCACCGGCCTCGAAGCCGGCCGCAGCGAGAGCAGCCCGTCGCGCCGCGCCGTGCGCATCGACGGCCGGCCGATGCAGAGCCAGACCGCCCTGGGCCGGCACGTCGCCGCGGTGTGGCTGACGCCGCAGCTCGACCGGCTGTTCCTCGACGGCGCGACCGAGCGGCGACGGTTCCTCGACCGGCTGGTGACGGCGCTGCATCCCGAGCATGCCGGCGACGTCGCGGCCTACGAGAACGCGCAGCGCCAGCGCAGCCGGCTCCTCGGAGAAGGCAACCGCGACCCGCACTGGTTGACGGCGCTGGAAGACACGATGGCCCGCCACGGCGTCGCACTGGCGGCCGCGCGCGCGGATACGGTCCAGCGGCTCGATTCGGCCGCACGGCTCGGGGTCGGCCCCTTCCCCCGGGCATCCCTCGCCATGGCCGGAGAGGTCGACGGCTGGATCGCCACCATGCCGGCGATCGACGTCGAGGACCGGCTGCGCGGCGAACTGGCGGCCGGCCGTTTGCGCGACGGCGAAGCCGGGACCACCGCCTGCGGACCGCATCGCAGCGATCTCGCGGTGCGCCACCTCGATCTCGACCTGCCGGCGGCCGAAGGGTCGACCGGCCAGCAGAAGGCGGTCCTTGTCTCGATCGCGCTGGCGCATGCAAGGCTGGTGGCGCTGTCGCGCGGCCGGCCACCGCTGCTGCTCCTCGACGAGATTGCGGCCCATCTCGACGAGGAGCGTCGGCGGGCTCTGTTCGACGAGGTGGTGGCGCTCGGCGTCCAGAGCTGGATGACGGGCACGGATGCCCAACTCTTTGCGCCGCTCCGCGGCCGGGCGCAGATCCTGCGCGTGGCCGACGGGTCGATCGCGGCGATCTGAACCCTTTGCGAAAGCCAGGATCATGAGTGACAACGACTTCACGGCGGGTGCCGAGGATTACGGTGCGGATTCCATCAAGGTGCTGCGCGGCCTCGAGGCGGTACGCAAGCGCCCGGGCATGTATATCGGCGATACCGACGACGGCACCGGCCTGCACCACATGGTCTACGAGATCGTCGACAACGCGATCGACGAGGCGCTGGCCGGCTACTGCGACCAGGTCGACGTCGTCCTGCACGGCGACGGCTCGGCGACGGTGCGCGACAACGGTCGCGGCGTGCCGACCGACATCCACAAGGAAGAAGGCATCTCGGCCGCCAACGTGATCTTCACGCAACTCCATGCCGGCGGGAAGTTCGACCAGAATTCCTACAAGGTGTCGGGCGGCCTGCACGGCGTCGGCGCCGCGGTGGTGAACGCGCTATCCGAGCACCTCGACCTGCGAATCTGGCGCAACGGCAAGGAACATTTCCTGCGCTTCCGGCATGGCGAGCCGGAAGGCGATCTGCAGGTCGTCGGCGAAGCTCCCGACGGCAAGAAGGGCACCGAGGTGACCTTCCTGCCGTCCAAGGGAACCTTCACGAAGACCGAGTTCGACTTCTCCACCCTGGAACACCGGCTGCGCGAACTCGCGTTCCTGAACTCCGGGGTGAGGATCGTCCTGACCGACGAGCGCGGCGCCGAGCAGAAGATCTCGGAGCTGTTCTACGAGGGCGGCGTCGAGGCCTTCGCCAAGTATCTCGACCGCAACAAATCGGTGCTGCACGATCCACCGGTGTCGATCCGCGGCGAGAAGGACGGCATTACCGTCGAAGTCGCGATGCAGTGGAACGACAGCTATCACGAGACGATGCTGTGCTTCACCAACAACATCCCGCAGCGCGACGGCGGCACGCATCTGGCCGGCTTCCGCGGCGCCCTGACCCGCACCCTGAACAAGTATGCCGACGAGAGCGGCATCTCCAAGAAGGAGAAGGTCGGACTCACCGGCGACGACATGCGCGAGGGCCTGACCTGCGTGCTGTCGGTCAAGGTCCCGGACCCCAAGTTCTCCTCGCAGACCAAGGACAAACTGGTCTCCTCGGAAGTTCGTCCGGTCGTCGAATCGGTGGTCGGCGACAAGCTCGGCCAGTGGTTCGAGGAGCATCCGGCCGAGACCAAGAAGATCCTGACCAAGGTGGTCGAGGCCGCGGCGGCCCGGGAGGCCGCCCGCAAGGCCCGCGAACTCACGCGGCGCAAGGGTGCGCTCGACGTCTCATCCCTGCCCGGCAAGCTCGCCGACTGCCAGGAACGCGACCCGGCGCTTTCGGAACTCTTCATCGTCGAGGGCGATTCGGCCGGTGGCTCGGCCAAGCAGGGCCGCAACCGCGCCAACCAGGCGATCCTACCGTTGCGCGGCAAGATCCTGAACGTCGAGCGTGCGCGCTTCGACAAGATGCTGGGCTCGGCGGAAATCGGCACGCTGATCACGGCACTGGGCACCGGCATCGGCCATGACGACTTCAACCTCGACAAGCTGCGCTATCACAAGATCATCATCATGACGGACGCCGATGTCGACGGCTCCCACATCCGCACGCTCCTGATGACGTTCTTCTATCGCCAGATGCGCGACCTGATCGAACGCGGCTACCTCTACATCGCCCAGCCGCCGCTGTTCAAAGCGGCCAAGGGCAAGTCGGCGATCTACCTCAAGGACGAGCGCGCGCTCGACGATCATCTGATCCAGACCGGCCTCGAGGGCGCCACGCTGCAGCTGGGCAGCGGCAGCGTGCTGGCCAAGGACGATCTTCGGAACACGGTGGACATTGCCCGCTCGGTGACCAATCTCGTGAAGCCCCTGGCCCTGTCGCGCCGCGTCACCAGCCAGGCGGTGATCGAGCAGGCGGCGATCGCCGGCGCCCTCAAGCCCGACGTGCTGGCCGATCCGGAGCTGGCCAAGCAGACCGCCGACTACATCGCCAAGCGTCTCGACGTCGTCAGCCCGCTGCTGGAGAAGGGCTGGACCGGCGAGCCGATGGCCGACGGCGGTCTCGCCTTCACGCGTCGCCTGCGCGGCGTCAGCGAGCGGCACGTGATCGACGGGCCGCTGACCCGCAGCGCCGAGGCGCGGAAGCTCGACGCGCTGGCCGACGAGCTGCAGGCCGTCTACCAGAAGCCCGGCCTCTTCTCGGTGAAGGACAAGGAGACCCGGATTTCCTCGCCGACCGAGTTGTTCGCCGCCGTTCTGGAGGCCGGCCGCAAGGGCGTCACGATCCAGCGCTACAAGGGCCTCGGCGAGATGAATCCCGACCAGCTCTGGGAGACCACCCTCGATCCCGAGGCACGCACGCTCCTGCAGGTCCGTATCAACCATGCCGACGAGGCCGACGAGATCTTCTCGACCCTGATGGGCGACGTGGTCGAACCGCGCCGCGATTTCATCCAGGAGAATGCGCTGAAGGTGGCGAACCTCGATGTCTAGGATCGGAAAGGTCCTGCTGGTTGCCGGCCTGCTCGCCAGTGCCGGTGCCGTGCCTGCGTCCTCCCAGACCCAGTCGACCTCACCGACGACCAATGCCGGCACGCGGCTCAACTTCCCGGCGAGCCTGGGCGGCGCCACCTTCGAGCGCTCGGTCAACTATGCGGCGCCGCCGGCCAACAATCCCGGCCAGGGCGTGGCCTACTACTATTCGACGCCCAAGCGGCTGACGATCAGCGTGCAGGTCTACGATCTCGGCCGACGCGTACCGGCGGGAAGCGACAATCCGACCGTCACGTCGCAGTTCAACGCCGAACTCGGCTCGGCCGAGCAACAGTTCAAGCACGCGGGCTACACGGCCTTCCAGAAGCCGTCCGTGCCCTCCAGCTGCACCTATGGTTCGGTGACTTTCCGCTGCGTCACCTACAGCGGCGTCACCCAGGCCAATTCGCGGGTCTACAGCAAGCTGCTGCTCACCGGCTTTCGCGACCACTTCGTCAAGATCCGCATCGACTGGAGGCAGTCGTACCAGCAGAGCGCTGCCGACGCCGACGCCGCGCTTCAGGCTTTCGTACCGGCGCTGATGCGCTGACCCGGCGGCGCGCGATCCTCGCGTCAGCGCAGGCCGAGCCGTCGGAAGGCACCGATCGTCGTCAGCAGCCCCATCGTCACCAGGCAGAGGCCCGCGATCTGAAGAACCCCGGGAATTTCCCCCACGATGGGAATCCCGACCAGCACCGAGAGAGCCGGCACGATGGCCGGAAACAGCACCGCACGGCTCACGCCGAGGAAGATCACGGCCTGGCTGTAGGCCACCATGGTGATGGCGCCCTGGAGGCCGCCCTGCACCAGCCCCTGGAAGGCCAGCATGCCGAGTGGCAGCGCCTGCAGGTGCGCGACACCCATCACGGCAAGGTAGATCGGCGTCGTCAGCAGGAACGACAGCACCGCCACTACCGCCGTCGCCTGCAGGGCGGGCAGGCGCCAGTGGCGCAGCAGCAGGGTGAAGCCCGCCCAAAGCACGCTCGAGGCGAAGAACAGGAGATCGCCCAGCCAGGCGCGCTCACCTGCGGGCTGTGTGAGTCCGTCCCAGCCGATCAGGAAGATTCCCGCCAGCACGATGGCGGCGCCCACCAGGTGGTTGCGGCTCAATCGCTCGCGCAGGAACAGGGCGGCGCCGATCGTACTGACGATGGTCACGGTCGAGGGCGCGATCACGGCGCCATGGGCGAGCGGCGCGAATCCGTATCCAGCGGTCTGCAGCAGGGCGAAGGGTGCGCCCCCCAGGAGCGTGAGGATCAGCGACCGGCGCAGCCCGATGCCCGCGAAGTCGCGCAGCCCGTAGCGCAGAAGCAGCGGCAGCATGATCGCGCCGGCCACGACGTAGCGCGCGAAGATCATGTCGACGGCCCCGAGGCCACCCAGGATGCCGGCGCGCGCCGAGGCGAATGACAGGGACGCTCCCAGCGCCATGACGGCGCCGCACAGGAATCCCCAGTGGTCGCGTGACATCCGCACGGAGCTTCCCTCGGCCATGCCCTTCGCTAGCACGACGCGAGCCAGGGGCATAAGAATTTTGGTGCATTCGCTCCAGAATTGCGCTTCATTGCGTCCATGGCTCGCTTGAGAGAGTTCGACGAAGACCGCGCGCTCGATGCCGCCGTCGCCTGTTTCTGGAATCGCGGCTACGAGGCGACGTCGGTGCGCGATCTCGCGCGCGAGATGGGGATCGGCGGCGCCAGCCTCTACAATGCCTTCGGCGGCAAGCGCGCCTTGTTCGAGCGCGTCCTCGAACGCTACGCCGACCGGACGACGCGCGAGCGCATCGCAAGGCTCGAGGCCGGTCATCGCCCCCGGGAGGCGATCCGCGCCTTCCTGGCCGAAGTGATCGACCGTTCGCTGAAGGATCCCGACCGTAAGGGCTGCCTGCTGGTGAATTCCGCGCTCGACGTGGCACCACACGACGCCGAGCTCGGTGGCGTGGTCACGGACTATCTCGAGGAGATCCGCGCGTTCTTCCGGCGCAACGTCGAGGCGGCCATCAAGGCCGGCGAAGTGCCGCCCGGCACCGATGCCGAGAACCTGTCGACCCACCTGCTGGGCGTGCTGATGGGCATGCGCGTGCTGTCGCGTACCGGTGCCCGCCGGCGGACGCTCGAAGCGGTCGTCCAACCGGCGCTCGACCTTCTGGGGAGGCCGCAGTGATCGATCACCTGAACGCGGCGACCCTGAGCGCGCTGCCGGACGACGTCCCGGTCGTCATGGTCAACCTGATGCGCTTCCGCGAGCGCTCGCTCGACGGCAATGGCAGCGGCTGGGACGCCTATCTGCGTTACAGCGCGCTCACCATCAAGCTGATCAAGGCGCAAGGCGGCACCATCATCTGGGCCGGCGATGCCGAGGCGGTGGCGCTAGGCGAACCGGACCGGCATCGCTGGGATTACGTGGCGCTGGTCCGCTATCCGTCGCGCGCAGCCTTCCTCGCCATGATGAGCTCGCCCGAGTACGCGGCGGCCAATATCGAGCGCGAGAACGGCTGCCTCGACCACGCCATCGTCGCAACGCGCCAGACCTATAGCAACCTCAGCGAAACCCGAACCAGGGAGTAGGCAATGTCATTGGCGGACAAACTCTCGGCAATGCGGACGGCCAGCGCAGCGCGCCTTCCCGCAGACAAGCAGGCTATCATGAACAGAGCCACCGAAGACCTGCGTCGTACGGGAATTCTCGACCGCATCGTACCGGTCGGCAGTCGGATGCCGGCCTTCGCTCTGGCCGACCATGGCGGGCGTCGTGTCGATTCGGACGATCTTCTCGCCGGGGGGCCGTTGGTCCTGTCCTTCTTCCGAGGATCCTGGTGACCCTACTGCCGGCATGAGCTGGATGCTCTGCAAAGCGTGTACGCCGACATCGCCAGTCTTGGCGCCAGCCTGGTCGTGATCTCGCCCGAACAGCCGGTGCGCACGGCAGAAATGGCTACGAAACAGAAGCTTACCTTTCCGATCGTCTGGGACGAGAAGTCCACTGTCGCGCAAGCCTTTGGCCTCGCCTTCACGCTCCCCGACGACCTCAGGGAGGTTTACCTGAGCCTCGGCATCGATCTCCCGCGCCATAATGGCGATGCGTCGTGGCAGTTGCCGGTTCCCGCGCGATTCCTTGTCGACGGCGAGGGCATCGTGCGCTCGGTCGAAGCAGACGTGGACTACAAGTACCGACCCGAACCGGAACCTACCGTCGAACTGCTGCGCGCCCTCGTTGCGGGCTGACGCCACCAGGAAGGGGGAAGCAAGCGCATGGTCAAACGTCTCAGCGACATGCCGGAGGTCGAGGCTCACCACCTGCGGCGCATCGAGTGTCCAACCTTCGACGAGACGCCGGCGTTGCCGGGAAAGCCGCTCAGCAAGCGCCGGATCGCGCTGATCTCGACCGCGGGGCTGCACCGGCGCGGCGACCGGCCGTTCCGCCCGGGCGACGGCAGTTACCGCGTCATCCCGGCCGAGACCCCGGCGCGCGATCTCGTCATGAGCCACATCTCGGTGAATTTCGACCGCACCGGCTTCCAGCAGGATCACAATGTCGCCTTTCCGATCGACCGGCTGCGAGAGCTGGTCGACGAAGGCGTCGTCGGCTCGATGGCGTCAATGCACTACTCGTTCATGGGCGCGTTTCCGCCCGATGCGGCCGAACCCCACGCGCAGCATCTGGCCGGCCTGCTGAAACAGGATGCCGTCGACGCCGCCCTGCTCGTCCCCGTTTGACCCGCCTGTACGCGCGCCGTGGGCGCGCTGGGCCACTTCCTCGAACGTCAGGGCATCCCGACCGCCAGCATCAGCCTGGTGCGTGAGCACACCGAAACCATTCGTCCGCCGCGCGCCCTCTGGGTCACGTTCGAACTCGGCCGGCCGCTCGGCATCCCCGACGATGCCGACTTCCAGCGACGTGTCCTGCGCGCGACCGCCGAGCTGCTGGAGCGAACCGACGGCCCCCTGATCGTCGACTATCCCGAGGAGGTCGCCGAGGAGGCAGACTTCACGGGCTGGGCCTGCCCGATCAACCTCACGCCCCGGGCGACCGACACGCTGGCGGCTGAGATCGACCGGCTGGCCACGTGGCATGATCAGAGCGTCGCCCGAACCGGCCGCACCACCGTGGGAGTCTCCGGCCTCGACATGCCGTCAGCCGGCATCCTCCTGTCGGAGGCCCTGGCCGGCCACCTGCCGCCGGCCCAGGCACTCAAGGAGGCGATCGACGATCTGCGGGCCTACTATCTCGAAGCCGCCTCGGCCTTTCCCGATCCCGGCACGGCGAAGAAACGCAAGGCGTGGCTGTGGGACGAGACGTTGTTCGGCAGGGCGCTGCTCGACCTGCAGCCCAAGCTGGCCGCGAGCGAAGACCCGCAGCACCGGATCCTGGGGAACCTGACCCTGATACCAGCGAGCGAGCGGCACCGGCTGGCAAAGGCTTAAAGGACCATCTGGGTCTGCGTCACCACCGCCACGAGCTTGCCCTCGGCGGTGGTGATGCGGGTCGTCCACACCATGGTGCGACGACCGCGATGGACCGGCGTGGTCTCGCCGATCACCGTGGTGCCGACCGGGGCCGGCCCCACGAAGTTGGTCTTGCTCTCGATCGTGGTCGTGCCCTTGCCCTCGGGCAGGTTGAGCACGGTGGCGGCGGCGCCCAGCGTGTCGGCGAAGGCCATGACCGCGCCGCCGTGCAGGATCGCAGGCCGCGTGCAGAGCTCGGGGCGCACGACCATCTCGGCCTTCACCCCGGTCTCGCTCGCTGCCGTGAACTTCAGCCCCAGAACCTCGGCGAAGGGCAGCTTGATGTCGTTCAGGAGCTGAAGCTTGTCCATGGTCGTTTCCCTAGTTGGCGGCGTTGATTCGGCGCAGGCCGAGATACTCGAAGATCGCGAGGTCGGCCACGATCAGCGCGACGACGACGATCCCCGCAATGCCGGCCCCGGTCCACGAGGCCGGCAGCATCAGCAGCACGGCGCTGATCGCGACCCAGGAGGTGTCGAGGAGAAAGATCGCCTTCGCCCAGTTCAGCGGCATCTCGGGTCGTGACGCGACCCAGCCACACACAGCACCGAAGGCGACGAAGCCCAGCCCCAGCAGTTCCAGCACGAGGGCGAGATCCATGCCCAGCACCTGGAGCGGCGCATGGGTGGCCATCTTCGCGAAGGGAGCGGCCAGGGCCGCCAGGAGGGCACCGGAGCCCACGGACAGGATGGCATTGGCCCAGAGCGTGCGGCGGAGCAGGCGGTCGGATGAAGTGGTCATGTCGTCCTCCTTTGGTTGCGGACGACCTCGACATCGCATCCGACCACCCGTCTCTCAATTACGCGGCAGGTAATCGGCGGACCCGCGGCCCGATGCTAGGGTTCGATCCATGAGCACAAGTTCCGTCTCCGCACCCTCCGGCCCGATCGACACGTTCGGTCCCATGTTGCGCGCCTGGCGCCGCCGACGCGGTGCCAGCCAGCTGTCGCTGGCGCTGCAGTCCGGCGTCTCGCAGCGCCATGTCAGCTTCCTCGAGTCGGGCCGCGCCCGCCCCAGCCGCGAGATGGTGGTCCAGCTCTCGACCGCACTCGACGTGCCGCTGCGCCAGCGCAACGAAATGCTGCTCGCGGCGGGCTTTGCGCCGGCCTACCGCGAGACCAACCTCGGCGCACCCGAACTGGCACCGGTGCGCCGGGCGATCGACTTCATGCTGAAGCAGCAGGAACCCTACCCGGCGGTGGTGATCGACCGGCTTTGGAACCTGCTGCAGGCCAACGACGCGGCCAACGCCTTCACCGTCTTCCTGTTCGAGGGCATGCCGCCCGCACCGCCGCCGGGCAAGGGCCCCAACCTGCTGCGCTGGATCCTCGATCCCAGGGCGCTACGCTCGAAGATCTCCAATTGGGAGGAGGTTGCGCGCTATCTCGTGTCGACGACCTATGCCGAGATCCTCGCGGCCGGCGGCGAGCCAAGGGCACTCGCCTTCATCGAGGAGATCATGGCCTATCCCGACGTGCCCGCCTCGTTCCGCAGGCTGCGCTTCGAGGAGCGGCCGGCGCCGATGCTGACGGTCGACTATCTGGTCGGCGGCAAGGCGCTGTCGGTGTTCACGACCATCGCGACCCTGGGAACGCCCCAGGACATCACCCTGCAGGAAGTCCGCGTCGAGAGCTTCTTCCCCGCCGACGACCGCAGCGACGCGCTGTTCAGGAGCCTGGCGGCGAAACGCTGATCGACATCGCGAAGGTCTCGGTCGCGCCCGGTGAGATCGGCACGATGCCCGGCTTGTCGGCGAGTTCGCCGTCGAAGCCCTCGGGGCTGGCATGGCCCTGCCACGGCTCGATGCACACATAGCCGGCACCGGGCTTGGTCCAGATGCCGAGATGCGGCATGCGCGGGAAGTCGACGCGGAGCGCCTGGCCGTAGAGGACGCTGCGGCTGGCCAGCACATCGAACACTAGCGCACCGTCGTCGAACAGCTCGTCGCGCAGCAGGAGACGGCGGTCGCGCACCGGCGTCGGAAACTGCGCCGCGCTCAGCAGGCCGTCGATCGGCCGGCGGATCGGCGCGGGCTCGTCGCGCTCGAAGACGATCTCGTGGGCATCCCGTGGTTTGCCGTAGGGCAGCGGCCAGCGCAGCGCCGGATGGAAACCGAACGAGGCCGGCATGACGACCGCCCCCGTGTTCGCAACCTCGGCCTCCATGTGCAGCGTGGCGTCCTCGATGCGGTAGGTGACGTCGAGGCGAAACTCGAACGGATACTGGCGACGGGTCGCTTCGCTCGACTGGAGCCGCCAGGTGCAGGATGCGGCATCGGACCCGACCAGCGCGAAAGTCGAGGTGCGGGCAAAGCCATGGCGGCCGATTTCGTATTGCTTGCCGGCCACGGTGAGCCGATTGCCCTTCACTTCGCCCACGATCGGAAACAGCAGAGGCGAGCGGCCGTTCCAGACGGCAGGATCGCCGTCCCAGAGCAGATCGGCGCCAGAGCGATCCCGCAGGCGCACGAGTTCGGCACCGGTGACGGCAATTTCAGCGCTGAGCGCGCTGGAGGAGATCGAGACGTTGGGCATCGAGAGGGCGGAGGCCATGGGCCATCCTACAGCAGATGCGCCTCGCGCACGGCATCGTCGATGGTGGGCAGATATCGCACCTGCGGCCGTCCGGCACCGGCCCGCAGCAGTGCATGGCGCACCGACGGCGTGGCGCCCGTGACGTAGACCCGGACGCCATGACGCGCCGCCTTGCGGCCGGCGCCGGCAATGACGTTCGCCGCCGTCGAATCGACGAAGGGCACGGCGCTGAAGTCGATGACGAAGGCCTTGTGCTGGTCGGCGATGTTGTCGAGCACGGCGCCCACGGTCGAGGCGGTGCCGAAGAAGAAGGCACCGGACAGACGGTAGACAATCACGCGCGGGTCGGTCACCAGGTCGGCGGCGAAGGGCGTGCGGGCCGGTTGCGCCACGATGCCCGCCGTGGCGGTCAGGCGCTGGATGAGCACGATGACCCCCAGGGCCGTGCCCACCACGATGCCTTCCATCAGGTCGCGGAACACGGTGAGCAGGAAGGTCGACAGCAGAACGACCGCATCGCCGCGCGAGGAGCGCAGCAGGGTCACGAACTCATGCTTCTCGGCCATGTTCCAGGCGACCACGGCCAGCACGCCGGCCAGGGCGGCCAGGGGGATGTAGGCGGCCAGCGGCGCGGCCAGCAGCATGAAGCCCAGCAGGAAGGTCGAATGGAGCATGCCGGCGACCGGTCCGCGCGCGCCGGCGCGGACGTTGGTCGCGGTGCGGGCGATCGTGCCGGTGGCGCAGATGCCGCCGAACAGGGCCGAGGCGATGTTGGCCACTCCCTGGGCCACCAGCTCGCAGTTCGAGCGGTGGCGGCGACCGGTCATGCCGTCGGCCACCACGGCGGACAGCAGGGATTCGATGGCCCCCAGCAGCGCGAAGGAGACCGCATCCGGCAATACGGCCAGGATCTTCTCCACCGACATGTCGGGCAGGCTGGGCGCAGGGAGCATGGAGGGTATGCCGCCGAAGCGGCTGCCGATCGTCTCGATCGGCAGGCCGAGCGCGAAGGTCGCGACCGAGGTGGCGACGACGGCGACCAGCATGCCCGGCCAGTGCGGGCGCAGTCTGCGCAGGCCGAGGATCACGCCGATGGTCGCGACGGCCAGCGCAACGGCGGCCGCGTTCACGGTCCCCGCCGCGCCGGCGAGCACTTCGAGCTTGGCGGCGAATTCCCCCGGCTCCTTGCCCTGCAGCGTGAGGCCGAACAGGTCCTTGATCTGGCTGGCGAAGATGATGACCGCGATGCCGGTGGTGAAGCCCACGGTGACCGGATAGGGGATGAACTTGACGAAGGTACCCAACCGGAGCGCGCCGGCCGCCACCAGGAACAGGCCGGCCATCAGCGTGGCGAGCAGCATCCCCTCGATCCCGTGGCGGGCGACCGTCGCGGCGACCAGAACGATGAAGGCGCCGGCGGGGCCGCCGACCTGGAAGCGGCTGCCGCCCAGCGCCGAGATCAGGAACCCGCCGACGATGGCGGTGAACAGGCCCCGCTCCGGCGTCGTCCCCGAGGCGATGGCGATGGCCATCGACAGCGGCAGCGCCACGATCGCCACCGTGAGCCCGGCGACCGCATCGGCGCGCAGCGCCGACAGCCCGTAGCCCTCGCGCAGGACCGAGACGAGCTTGGGCACGAAGGGGCCGTCGAATCTCGCCAGAACGTTCGAGGGAAGGGTACCGAGCGACATAATACAAAATATTTGTGTGTTATGATGATATCGAATAACGCGTGACCGCACAACCCGCTGCAATGTCCGGACCAGCCTCCCGAAAAAGACGGAGGTCGGTTGTCTGACAACTCGGTCGCGCCCGGCCCGAAAGCCATGCATAGTCCGCGCAGGGTCCCGGCCACAGAACCAGAACAGGACCAATGGAGGAAACGACATGAAGCGCAGACTGCTGATGGGCGGTATCGCCGCCTCGACTCTCGCGGCACCATTCATCGCCAACGCCCAGGCGCCGCTGACGCTGAACGGCGCGGTCCAGTTCAACGACGACCACGCCTTCAACAAGACGCTCCTGAAGTTCGAGGAGCTGGTGAAGAAGTACTACGGCAAGCCGATCAACTTCGTGCTCCATCGCAACTCGTCTCTCGGACTGGAGAAGCAGTATTTCGAGTACATGGCGCAGGGCAAGGCGGTCGACTATGCGGTCGTCTCCCCCGCCCACATGTCGACCTTCTCGAAGGCCGCTCCCTTCATCGACGCGCCGTTCCTGTTCCGCGACCTCGCGCAATGGAACAAGGTGCTCGACCTCGACCTGCTGAAGCCGGTGGCCGACGAGGTGGCGCAGAAGGCCCAGGTCATGCTGATCGGCTATGCCGGCGGCGGCGTGCGCAACATCTTCGCCAACAAGCCGGTGAGCAACCTCGCCGAGATCAAGGGTCTGAAGGTCCGCGTCCAGGGCGCGCCGATCTGGTCCAAGACCTTCGCGGCCGCCGGCATGTCGCCGACCGTCATCGCCTACAACGAGGTCTACAACGCCATCCAGAACAACGTGATCTCGGCCGGCGAGAACGAGGCGGCCGGCGTCGAGTCGATGAAGTTCTACGAGGTGGCGCCCAATCTCGCGATGACCGAGCACGCCATCACGATCCGCCCCGTCTGCTTCTCGTCCAAGACCTTCAAGTCGCTTCCGAAGGACCTGCAGGATGCCGTCGTCAAGGCGGGCAAGGAGGCTGGCGCCTACGGCCGCCAGGTCGAGAGTAGCGAGGACGAGCAGAAGCTCGTCGCGCTCGAGAAGGCCGGCAAGCTGAAGCGCATCCCGTTCAAGGACCGCGCCGAGATGAAGAAGCTGGTCGATCCGGTGATGGCCGCTTACGCCAAGGAAATCGGCGCCGACGGCATCTTCACGCAGATCGTCGCGACCAACTGATCCGTGCGCGCAGCGGAGCCCCAAGCTTCGCTGCGCCCTTCTTCCGGCCCGCGGCCGGTCGCGTTTTGTCCGAACGGTACCCGTATGTCCTCTTCTGACTCGCCGCCCGGCCTGTGGCGCCGGTTCACGGCCGCCTATGCCAGGTTCCTGACCGGCCTGCTGGCCTTCTCCGTCGCGATCATCATCATCCCCGTCACCCTACAGATGATCTCGCGCTACACCGCGCTGATACCGGCCTATATCTGGACCGAAGAGATGGCGCGCTTCCTGTTCATCTGGATGATCATGATCGGCGCCATGATCGGGGTGCGGGAAGCTTCCCACTTCGAGGTCGACGTGTGGCCTGCCCTGCCCCGCCGCGGCGAGGCCGCCGTGCGGATCGTCGCGCGTCTCGGCATCCTGGCCTTCGCCCTCGTGTTCCTGATCGGCGGCATCGAGTTCACGAGCTTCGCCTGGCACCGAACCTCGGAACTGGCCGACCTGCCACTCTGGATGATCCATATCGCGTGGCCCGCCGCCGCCGTCACCTGGATCGTCTTCCTGGGTGAGCAGTTCTACGACGAAGCCCGCATCCTGTTCGGCGGGAGCACGACATGACCGGTGCGCTCTTCTCGGCCGGCGAGGCCGCCTCGATCCTGTTCGGCTGCTTCTTCGTGTTGCTGGTGCTGCGGGTACCGGTGGCCTTTGCACTCGGCCTCGCCTGCCTGCCGCTCTTCTACCTGGAGCCGCGGCTCGGGACGATGATGCTCGCGCAGGAAACCTTCAACGCCTACAACTCCTTCATCCTGCTCGCCGTGCCGTTCTTCCTGCTGACGGCCAACCTGATGAGCGTCGGCGGAATCACCGACCGGCTGGTGGCGCTGTCGCGCGCCATCGTCGGCAGCTTCCCAGGCTCGCTGGCCCAGATCAACGTCGTGCTCTCCGTCTTCTTCGCCGGCATCTCCGGCTCCTCGACCGCCGATGCCGCCAGCCAGAGCAAGATCTTCATCGATGCCCAGACCCGGGAGGGTTACGACCTCTCCTTCTCGGTCGCCATCACCGCGGTTTCCGCCGTCCTCGCCGTGGTCATTCCGCCCTCTATCCTGATGATCGTGTGGGGCGGCCTGATCTCGACCTCGATCGGCGCGCTCTACCTCGCCGGCGTCGTACCCGGCCTGCTGATCGCGGGCGCCCAGATGGCGACGGTGCACGTCTATGCCGTGAGGCGCGGCTATCCGACCTATCCGCGCGGCACGTTCCGCCAGCTTCTCTGCTCGATCTGGGTCTCGATCCCCGCCCTGATGACGCCCGTCATCATCGTCGGCGGCATCCTGGCCGGCTGGTTCACCGCGACAGAATCGGCCTGCGTCGCGGTGCTCTACTCGGCCATCCTGTCGATCGTGGTCTATCGCGAGATGGGACCGAAGGAGGTCTACAAGGCGCTGGTCGACACCGGCAAGCTCTCCTCCGTGGCGCTGTTCTGCATCGGCACCGCCTCGGCCTTCGGCTGGCTGCTGGCCTATTACCGGATCCCGCAGGAGCTGCTGGCCAACGTCACGACCTGGGGCATGGGCCCGATCGGCGTCGGCTTCTTCATCGCCTTCGTGTTCCTGGTCGTGGGCTGCTTCCTCGACGCCATTCCCGCGATCATCATCGTCGGCACCGTCCTGGAACCGCTCGCCAAGTCGGTGTCGATGGACCCGGTCCACTTCGCCATCGTCTCGATCGTGGCCCTGGCCTTCGGACTCGTGACGCCGCCCTATGGGCTCTGCCTCATGATCTCCTGTGCCGTTGCCGGCGTGCCGCTGCGCGTCGCTCTCAAGGACACGCTCATCATGCTGGTGCCCATGATGGTGGTGCTGGCGGCGATGATCGTGTGGCCCGACATCGCCCTCTTCCTGCCCCGGCTGATCGCGCCGGAACTACTGAAGTAGCCGGATCCTCAAAACCCGCCAGCCAGGGACCTCTCGCCCTGCTGGCGGCGGATGGCATGAAAGCCGTCGACCGTGCGCCGGATGATCTCGGCGACCGGCAGGACCTCGTGGATCAGGCCGACCGTCTGGCCGGCCAGGGCCAGCGAGGCCTCCATGTCGCCGCCGAAATAGACGTCCTTCACCGACGCGAAGATCGAGCGGTCGAACGAACCCTCGCGCTCGATCTCCGCCGTGCGGTGGCTCTTCAGCGCCCGCACGCAGGGCGTCGACTTGCGATTGAGCATCACCGTGCCGGTATCGTCGGCGTCGACGATCGCCTGCTTGTAGTTGGCATGCACCGGACTCTCGGCCGAACTCACGAACCGCGTGCCCATCTGGATGCCTTCGGCACCCAGCGCGAAGGCCGCCGCCATGCCGCGCCCGTCGCAGATGCCGCCAGCCGCGATCAACGGCACGTCGGTCCGCTCCCGTACCGCCTGCAACAGCACCATCGTGGAGACGTCGTCGGGATTCTTGAAGCCGCCGCCCTCGCCGCCTTCGACGATCAACCCGTCGACGCCGGCGTCGACCGCCTTCAGCGCCGAAGCGAGGTTGGGCACCACATGATAGACGGTGAGCCCCGCCGCCTTGAGCACCGGCAGCAGCTTGGCCGGCGACCCCGCCGAGGTGGTGACGAACTTCACGCCGGACTTCGCCACCAGATCGACGACCCTCGGCTCGCGGATGAAGAGCAGCGGCAGGTTCACGCCGAACGGCCTGTCGGTCAGCTCCTTCATCTTCGCGATCTCGGCCAGGCAGGCGTCGACCTCGCCGCTCGAGGTCTCGATGATGCCGAGGCCGCCGGCATTGGAGACCGCGGAAGCCAGCTGGCTGCGCGCGATGTAGCCCATCGGGGCCTGCACGATCGGATAGGTCGCACCGGTATGCGCGAGCACGCGGTTCATTTCCTTCTCCTCACGGCATGTTGCGCACGCGGTCCCAGACGGCGGTGAAGTTCGGCGCCTTGTCGGGGCGGCAGGCCAGTGCGCGCTTGGGGTTGGGATCCTCGATGAAGGCGTCGCGCAGGCGCGCGGCGCAGGCATCCTGCACGACGACGCCGTGGCCCTGGGCCCGGAAGACGACGTTGCGCGACGCGGGCAGCGTCTTCGCGGCCTCGCGCGCCCAGGCGGGCGGCGTCAGCCAGTCATAGCCGCCGCTCAGGAGCAGGACCGGCACGTCGGATTTCACCGGCTGGCGTTCCGCGGGCGGCGCGGGCGCGACCCGCCAGACCGGGCAGAAGGTCGGCGACTTGCTCGACCGGGCGTTCAGCCCGTAGACCCCGCTGCTCTCGATCGCCTTGCGCCGGGCCATCCGGTCGACCATGGGCCAGGTCTCGCGGCACTCGACGCTGTTGTAGAGCCCGTCGAACTGCTGCGCGTTCTGTTCCAGCAGCCCGCCGTCGTTGGTCTCGAGATCCTCGGCATAGAGCTTGAGCAGCCGCAGGTCGCCGCGCTGCGCCGCCGCCACCGTCTCGGGGATGGCGGCGACCTCGCCCTCGCGCATCATGTTCAGCAGCACCATCAGCAGCTGGGTGCCGTCGAGCTGAACCGGATGCGGACCGTCCTCCAGGGTGAGCGCGAGTTCGATGGGCGTCCGTTCCGCCGCCTCGATCAGGCCCTCGACCGTGGCGCGCAGGGTCGGATGGCGTTCGCGGCACAGGGAATCGGCGGCACAGTCGGCGTAGAGCTGCTCGAAGGCGCGGCGCACGATCGTGGGTTCGTTCTGCTCGCCGTTGACCTGGGGCGGATAGACGCCGTCGAGGACCGCCGCGCGCACCAGGTCGGGATGGCGGCGCATCACCTCGAGCGCCCAGCGGGTGCCGTAGGACACGCCGTAGAGGTTGATCTTGCCCTGGCCCAGCGCCGACGCGAGATCGGCCACGTCGTCGGCCAGGGCCGGCGTCGTGTACATGGCGAGGTCGATCTTGCGGCGGTCCAGCCCGGCGCGGCAGCGCGCCAGGATCTCGCGCTCCTGCTGCTCGGTCACCGCGCGGCGGCGGGCCTTGGCCGGGTCCGAGGTGCGGGTGTCGAAACAGTCGAGATTGGGGTTCGACCCGCCGGCCCCCCGCTGGCTCAGGATGACGACGTCGCGGCGGCGGCGGATGGCGGCCGTCTCGTTCCACCAGTCGCCTTCGCTCAGCGCGTCCGCGCCCGGCGTCGAAGCCACCAGCGGCGAGTCGCCGGGCCCGCCCGAGAGGTAGATCAGCGGCTCGACCCCGGTGGTCCGCTTGGCCTTGAGGATCGCCACCTTCAGCTTGATCTCGCGGCCCTGCGGCTGGTCGCGATTCTCCAGCACCGTCAGCACGTAGCATTCGACCCGGTCGCCCTTCGGCGGCTTGAAGGTGCAGCGCTCGCGCTCGAGACGCGGCGCCGCCCCGGCGCTTCCTGCCAGAAGCGTCAGGAATGCTGCCAAGCCGCACAGGAACCGCAGTCGCGCCATGGATATCTTCTGCCACATCGAAGCTTGTGACGGCATGAAGTAATTCTATGGAAACCATAAGGCAGCACGTCTTGCCAGTTGGCGCAGGCCGCCTCAGTTTGCGGCCATGACCCAACGTTCCTACTGGACCGCCGTATGGTGCGGCTTCCTCGTCCTCACCATCGGCCTCGGCGTGCGCCAGAGCTTCGGCATCTTCCTGAAGCCGATCTCCGCCGAGCTCCATGTCGGCCGCGAGCTCTTTTCCTTCGGCACCGCGCTGTCGATGCTCCTGATGGGCGCCATCGCGCCCTTCTCGGGCCGGCTGGCCGACCGCTTCGGCTCCGCGCCGACCATCGCCGGCGGCGGGGCGATCTACGTCCTGGGCATGGTCGTCACCGCCACCATGCATGACGGCTTCATGCTGATCCTGGGCAACGTGCTGGTCGGCATCGGCCTGTCGGCGGCGACCTTCGGACCCGTGCTGGGCGTGATCCTGCGCGTGGCCCCACCCGCCAAGCAGGCGCTGGCCGTCGGCATCTGCTCGGCCGGCGGCTCGTTCGGCCAGTTCTTCATCGTGCCGCTGGCGGCGGTGCTGCAGAACTATTTCGGCGACTGGCGCCCCACCATGTGGGCGCTCACCCTGCTCGCCCTGGTCATGATCGTGCTGCCGCTCGGCCTCAACGACCGCAAGGAGATCGCGGCGTCGCGGAAGGCCAGCGGCGGCAACCAGACCACCGGCGAGGCGCTCTCCGAGGCCTTCGCCCAGCGCAGCTACGTGCTGCTGGTGGTCGGCTACTTCGTCTGCGGCTTCCATGTCGCCTTCGTCGGCGGCCACCTGCCGGCCTATATCTCCGACAAGGGGATCGGCCTGTCGCTGTTCGGCATCGATCTGTCGCCGGCCGAACTGGGCGGCTGGGCGATCGGCATGGTCGGGCTGTTCAACATCGCCGGCGCCATCCTGTGGAGCTCGATGGGCAACCGGTTCAAGCGCAAGAACCTGCTGTCGACGCTCTACCTGTTGCGCTCGCTGGTCTTCCTGGGCTTCGTGATCGCGCCGCTGTCGGCCGCCTCGGTGCTGATCTTCGCCGCGGCGCTCGGCTTCCTGTGGCTGGGCACGGTGCCGCTCACCACCTCGCTGGTCGGCTACATCTTCGGGCCGGTGCACGTCACCATGCTGAACGGCATCGTCTTCTTCGGCCACCAGGTCGGCAGCTTCTTCGGCGGCTGGGGCGGCGGGCGGCTGTTCGACCTGCAGGGCAACTACGACATGATGTGGTGGATCTCGATCGTGCTGGGCCTCGTCTCGGCGGCGCTGCACTACCCGATCGTCGAGGAGCGGCTGGTCCGCCCGACCTCGATCCCGCAGCCGGCATGACGGCCGGCCCGACCGTGAGCTGGCGCGCCCTGGTGCTGTGGGGCGTGGCCTGCCTGGTCGTGGCCGCGACGGTCGTGTCGTTCGTCCTGTGGGGCCTGAACGGCCCCGCCTATCTCGTCGACCTGATCGCGGCCTATTGCCTGTGATCCGCCAAAACGGCTTGACTTCGGGTTTTTGAGCCTGCGCGCGGAGGACCCCTCTCCCGCTTCGTTCGTTTCGTCTATTTCGCCTGTTTCGATTATGGGCCGTTGACGCCGTCATCCGGGCACAAGAATCGACGGACTCACCACCCTGCCGCGCGGCGGCCTTTGCCTCCCCATGGGGTCGTGCGTGATCGCTCTTCCTTCGGCGCTCCCGGACATTGCTACGCAATGTCCTGCCGCCAGCAGGCCGAGCTTTGCTCGGCCTACAGCACGAACTTCGACAGGTCGGCGTTCTTCGCCAGCTCGCTGACATGCGAGCGGACATAGGCGGCGTCGATCTCGATCTTCGTGTTCGGCTTGTCGGAGGCGGTGAAGCTGATCTCTTCCAGGAGCTTCTCCATCACCGTGTGCAGCCGGCGGGCGCCGATGTTCTCGACCGTTTCGTTGATGTCGGCCGACAGCCGCGCCAGTTCGTCGATCGAATCGGGCGTGAAGTCGAGCTCGACCTTCTCGGTCGCCATCAGCGCCTTGTACTGCTTCACGAGGCTGGCTTCCGGTTCGGTCAGGATGCGGCGGAAATCCTCCTGGCTGAGCGAGGCCAGGCTGACCCGGATCGGCAGGCGGCCCTGCAGCTCCGGCAGCATGTCCGACGGCTTGGCGAGGTGGAAGGCGCCGGAGCAGATGAACAGGACGTGGTCGGTCTTCACCGGCCCGTGCTTGGTGTTCACCGTCGTGCCCTCGATCAGCGGCAGGAGGTCGCGCTGTACGCCCTCGCGGCTCACGTCGCCGCCGCCGCGGTATTCGCTGCGGGCGGTGATCTTGTCGATCTCGTCGATGAACACGATGCCGTTCTGCTCGACCATGTCGCGCGCCTCGCGGACGACCCGCTCCTGGTCGAGCAGCTTGTCGCTCTCCTCGCGCAGCAGGGTCGCGTGGCTCTCGGCCACGGTCATCTTGCGCTTCTTCGTGCGCCCGCCGAACGCCTTGCCCAGCATGTCGCCGATGTTGATCATGCCGACCGATGCGCCGGGCTGGCCCGGGACCTCGAACTGCATCGGTCCGCCCGAATCGGCGACCTCGATCTCGATCTCGCGCTCGTCCAGTTCGCCGGCGCGCAGCTTGTGGCGGAACCGCAACTTCGTTTCCTCGCTGGCATTGGCGCCGCACAATGCCTCGACCACGCGGTCCTCGGCCGCCAGCTCGGCCCGGGCCCGCACGTCCTTGCGCAGGCTCTCGCGCGCCATCTCGATGGCGGCTTCCATCAGGTCGCGCGCGATCTGCTCGACGTCGCGGCCGACATAACCGACCTCGGTGAACTTGGTCGCCTCGACCTTGAGGAACGGCGCGTTGGTGAGCTTCGCCAGCCGCCGCGCGATCTCGGTCTTGCCGACGCCGGTCGGGCCGATCATCAGGATGTTCTTGGGCAGCACCTCGTCGCGCAGCGAATCGGAGAGCTGCAGGCGACGCCAGCGGTTGCGCAGCGCGATGGCGACGGCGCGCTTGGCTTCCTGCTGGCCAACGATGTGCTTGTCGAGCTCGGAGACGATCTCGCGCGGGGAAAAATCGTTACTCATGACCTGTCAGAGCTTCTCGATGACGATGTTGTGGTTGGTGTAGACGCAGATGTCGGCGGCGATCTTCATCGACTTGCGGGCGATCGCCTCGGCATCGAGCCCGTCGACGTCGATCAGCGCCCGCGCGGCGGAGAGCGCGTAGTTGCCGCCCGACCCGATGGCGATGATGCCGCCTTCCGGCTCCAGCACGTCGCCGGTACCGGAGAGCAGCAGCGACACGTCCTTGTCGGCCACCGCCATCAGCGCCTCGAGCTTGCGCAGGTAGCGGTCGGTGCGCCAGTCCTTGGCGAGTTCGATCGCCGCGCGCAGAAGCTGCCCGGGATGGCGCTCCAGCTTGGCCTCGAGCCGTTCGAACAGGGTGAAGGCGTCGGCCGTGGCGCCGGCGAAGCCCGCGATGATCTGGCCGTTGCCGATGCGGCGGACTTTCTTGGCGTTGCCCTTGACGATGGTCTGGCCCATCGAGACCTGGCCGTCGCCGGCCATCACGACCTGGCCGTCCTTGCGAACCGAGAGGATGGTCGTGGCATGCCAGCCCGGACCGGAGGAACTGTCTGATTGTGCGGAAGACATGCGCCCTAAATAGGGATTCACAGGGACAAATCAATCGCGACCTCGGGCGCGCGCAGGTGTCGTGCTAACGTCGGTTCATGAGTGATTCAGCCCAGAACGGCCCCGTCATCGTCATCGGCGCCGGAATCGTCGGCGCCGCCACCGCACGCGCCCTGCAGCGCAACGGCCACAAGGTGACCCTCCTCGACAGCGCCGAGCCCGGCAACGCGACCTCGTTCGGCAATGCCGGCTTCCTGTCGGTCGACAGCCTGATCCCGCTGGCGCGGCCGGCCACCCTGAAGAAGGTGCCGCAGATGCTGATGGACCGGAACGGTCCTCTCACCGTCCATCCGCCCAGCCTGCCCTGGCTGCTGCCCTGGATGGCGCGTTTCGCACTGGCCTCCCTGAGCACGGCCGAGGTCCAGAAGGGCAAGGAGATGTTCAGGCCGCTGATGCTGGAGGCCGACATCGCCTGGAAGGCCGAGATCCAGGCCTCGGGTCTCGGCGAGCTGTTCCGCACCCGCGGCGCGCTCTACGTCTACGAGAGCGAGGCGTCGTTCCAGGGCACCGACGAGATGCGCGGCCTGCAGTCGGGCAAGGGCACGGAGTTCGAGATCGTCGACGGCAACCGCGCGCGCGAACTGGCGCCCGGCCTCAGCCCGACCATCGTGCGCGGCATCCACTATCCCAACGGCACGCACACGATCGATCCGCACAAGGTGGTCGCCACGCTGGTCGAGCGCTTCACCGCCGAGGGCGGCACGATCGTGCGCGGCCGCGTGCGCGGCTTCCGCCGCGACGGCAACCGCGTGACGGCGGTGCAGCTCACCGATTCCGAGCTGCCGGCCGGCGCCGTCATGATCTCGGCCGGCCGCGCCTCGGGCGAGCTGACGCGCCTGCTCGGCTTCAACGCGCCGCTGGTGGCGGAGCGCGGCTATCACGTGATGGTGGCGCCCGACAACGTGCGCTTCGACCTGCCGGTCAGCCCGCCCGAGCGCGGCCTGTTCTTCACGCCGATGAGCGAGGGGCTGCGCATCGCCGGCACGGTCGAGCTGGCGGCGCCGCACCAGCCGCCGTCGTGGCATCGTGCCGACCTGCTGAAGAAGCACCTCAAGGACATCTTCCCCGGCGTCGGCGGCGTCGAGCAGAGCCGCTGGATCGGCGAACGTCCCACCCTGCCCGACTATCGTCCCGCCATCGGCCGCGCGCCGCGTCTCGCCAACGTCTATTGCGGCTACGGCCATCAGCATCTCGGCCTGACCCTGGCCACCGCCACGGGCCGCCTGATCGCGCGCCTGATGGAAGGCGAACGACTGCCCGCCGCGCTGGAGGCCTGCGATCCCGGCCGGTTCGGCTGATCGAGAACGCCTCCCCATTTCCGATGCAGGGCTATCGCATGTCACCTGCTCATCCGTCGTCTCGACCGGAGCGAAGCGGAGTGGAGAGACCTTCTTTCCACCGATTGCCGGCTTTTTGTCGATGGAAGGTCTCTCCACTCCGCACCTTCGGTGCTCCGGTCGAGACGACGGAAGCCTTACGTGCGACAGCCCTACCCGTCATACGCGGGAGAAAATTCAGAGACTCCTGCCCATCACCCTGAACGGCTTCGCCGTCTTCACCCGTTCCGCGACGAAATCCCAGTCGCGCACGAAGAATTCGTTTGAGCGCGTCCACTTGCCATCGGAGAAGGCGAGCGCGTTCGGCTCTCGCTGCAACACGCGCGTGAAGGGATCGTAGAAGGCCCGCTCGAAACCCAGGTCGGCAAACAGCTTCGTCGACCAGTCCGACGTGGCTTCCAGCGCCACCACCTTGAGGCTGGGCTTCTTCAGGACCCCGATCGAACCCTGAAGCACCTGGTCCTCGTACTTCTCGACATCGAGCTTGAGCAGCGCCGGCTCACCGTCGCCCACCACATGGTCGAGCGTCCTCTGCGGCACGATGCGCACGCCTTCGCGCCGTTCCGTCACGACCTGATTCATCGCGCCGAGGCCGGTGGTGAACATGACCTCGCCGTCCTCGGGGCCCAGCGCCAGCACCTCGATCGTGACCAGCTCCTTCAAGCCATTGATCTCGACGTTGCGCGCGAGATCGCGGGCGGTGTCGCTGTCGGCCTCGATCGCCAGCGTCCTGGCGCGGCAGACGCCGGAGGCCAGGACCGTATAGGTGCCGACATTGGCGCCGGCATCGAGAAAGAGATCGCCGCCCCGCAGGAAATGCAGGACGAGGCCCATGCTCATGAACTCGTGCAGGCCGTAGTAGAGATTGCCGGTCGCGCCGGTCATGCCGGGGCGAACGACCAGCCGCTGCCCCTCGATCCAGGGGGCTACGACCTCGGAACCGAGGCGGCTGCGGACATGCCAGGCCGCGAATCGCGCCCAGGCGCCGAACTGATCGTCGCGGGTGAGCGGATGGGCGGCGAAGTTGCGGCCGACCGTCCGCAGGGATTGCAGTACGCCCAGACCGGCCGCCTTTCCTGTTTCCAGCGACCGGACTGTACCGGCGCGCGCAACCGTCGGCCACCGGCCAGGAGCCGTCCTGCAGCGCCCGCTAGGAGCCGTACTGCAGCAATGTCTCGCCGTTCCTCTTGAGCCAGGCCTGCGGCTCCTCGATCGGCCCGTCGCAGAGGGCGCGCGCGAGCGCCCAGAAGCGCGGGCCGTGGTTGAGGTGGACCAGGTGCGCCGTCTCGTGCGCGGCCAGATAATCGAGCACCTCGGGCGGCGCGAACACCAGCCGCCACGAAAAGGAGAGCGAGGCATCGGGCCCGCAGCTGCCCCAGCGCGAACGCGTGTCGCGCACCGAGATGCGCTTGACCTGCCGCTCGGCGCGCGCGGCCTTGGCGTGGACCCGCGGCACCAGCTCCTTCTTCAGCTCGCCGACCAGCCAGTCCTTGACCCGCCGCGACAGGTGTTCGGGCCGGCCCGCGACATGGATCTCGCTGCCTTCGCGCCACACCGTGCCGCGCAGGTCGGGCCGGTGGCGCAGAAGGTGCGGCACGCCGAACAGCGGGATCTCCGCGCCGTCGACGAAGGGCCGTCGCGCCGGCAGGCGCTCGAGGCGGGCCGCGATCCACCCGGCCTGGGTCTCGGCGAATCCCACCGCCGTGCCGCGCGCCATGCGCAGCGGCGCCGTGAGCACGATGCGCCGGTTGGCCGGATCGACCCGCAGCGAGGCGCGACGCGCGCGGGGGTTGCGCACGAAGGTCACGGAAAGCGTGTCGCCGGCATGAGCAATGGTCAGTTGCTCGGGCTCGGGCGTCGCTTTAGGCAGGAAGCGGCTGAACCAGGAGGATGACGGCATGACCGAACAGCAGGCTCACAAGACGCTCAGCGATGCAGGACGAAAGGTCCTCTCGGAGGTTCTGGGCGAATCCTATCTCGCCAAGCGCGACGCGACCAACAACGATTTCTGGGGCCCGGTCCGCGCCTTCTCCGAGGAGTTCGCCTATGCCTCGCTGTGGACGCGCGACGGGCTCGACCGCAAGCAGCGCAGCATGATCACGGTGGCCATGCTGTGCGCCCTGAACCGCCCGCACGAACTCAAGATCCATCTGGTCGGCGCGCTCAACAATGGCTGCACTAAGACAGAGCTGCGCGAGATCTTCACCCATGCCATCGCCTATTGCGGCTTCCCCGCCGCCATCGACGCACTGCGCGTCGCCGAGGAAGTCCTGAAGGAACAGGGAAAGTTCTGACATGAGCTCCGACACCCCCAGGCTCGACGTCGCCCCGCTCGACGTCGAGCGCATCCGCGCCGAGACGCCGGGCTGCGCCCACGTGCTGCACCTCAACGCCGCCGGCTCCTCGCTGCCCAGCCGCCGAACCCTCGACGCCACCCTCGACCATCTGCGGCTGGAGGCCGAGATCGGCGGCTACGAGGCCGCCGACCGGGCGCGCCCGGTGCTCGACGGCTTCTATCCCTCGATCGCCACCCTGATCGGCGCCGAGCCCGGCGAGATCGCCTATGTCGAGAATGCCACGCGCGGCTGGGACCTCGCCTTCTACTCGCTCGACTTCAAGCCGGGCGACCGCATCCTGACCTGCGTCAGCGAATATTCGTCGAACTACATCTCCTATCTGCAGGTGGCGAAGAAGACCGGCGCCGAGATCGTGGTCGTGCCCGACGACAGGCACGGCCAGATCGACCTCGCGGCGCTCGAACGCGCCATCGACAAGCGCACGAAGCTGGTCTCGATCTCGCACATCCCGACCCAGGGCGGGCTGGTGCAGCCGGCCGAGGCGGTCGGCAAGATCGTGAACGATGCCGGCATCCTCTACCTGCTCGATGCCTGCCAGTCGGTCGGCATGATGCCGATCGACGTGAAGAAGATCGGCTGCGACTTCCTCTCGGCCACCGGCCGCAAGTACATGCGCGGGCCGCGCGGCACGGGCTTCCTCTATGCCCGCACGCGCAGCACCTCCCACATCGAGCCGATCTTCCTCGACAATCACGCGGCGCGCTGGACCGGCGACAACGAATACACGGTGATGGGCGACGCCAAGCGCTTCGAGAACTGGGAGCGCTACTTCGCCGGCGTGATCGGCCTCAAGGTCGCCGCCGACCAGGCCAACGAGCTCGGCATGCCTGCCATCTGGGCGCGCCTGCGCCAGCTGGCCGACGGGCTGCGCGAGCGGCTGAAGACGGTGCCGGGCGTGACCCTGGCCGATCTCGGCGTCACCAAGGGCGCCATCGTCACCTTCGCCGTCGCCGGCAAGGAGCACGTGACCCTGAAGCAGCAGCTTCGCGACCAGGGCATCAACGTCTCGGTCTCGACGCAGTTCTCCTCGCGCCTCGACCTCAAGGGCCGCGGCCTCAAGGACGTGATGCGCGCCTCGGTGCACATCTACAACACCGACGAGGAACTCGACCGCTTCGTCGCCGCCCTGCGGCCGCTCGCGGCCGGCTAGGCGAAGCCGTGCCGATCATCGCGCCGGCGGCATCGTGGCTGCTCGTCGTCGCCGAGACCGGCTCGATCCGGCGGGCGGCGACGCGGCTCAACCTCTCGCCGTCGGCGGTGAACCGGCAGATCCTGAACCTCGAGGCCGAATACGGGGCCGCGCTGTTCGAGCGCCTGCCGCGCGGCATGCGGCTGACGCCCGCCGGCCAGATGGTGGCGACCGAGATCCAGCGCTGGCAGCACGACCATGCCCAGCTCGTGCAGCATATCGGGCAGCTGCGCAGCATGGTGCGCGGCCATGCTTCGCTCGGACTGATGGAAAGCTTCTCGCGCACCGTCGTATCGCGGCTCATGAGCCACATGCGCGAACGCCAGTCCCTCGTCTCGCTCGAGGTGCTGATGGGCGGCACGGCGGAGATCGTCGACCGGCTGGTCGCGGGAAAGCTCGACCTCGCCATCTGCTATGCCGTGCCGAAGCTGCCGGAGATCCGCGTGCTGGCGTCGATCCAGCCCAGCTCGGGAATCGTCGTGGCACGGGACCATCCGCTGGCCGGCCGCAAGTCGATCCGGCTCGCGGAGTGCGCCAACTACAGCTTCGTCTTTCCCGATTCGTCGCTCACCTCGCGCCGCATCCTCGAAACCGCCCTGGAGCGCGCCAAGGTTCGTTTCGCGGGCGTGGTCACGACCAACTCGGTCGAGGTGATGAAGATGCTGGTGCGCGAGCACCGCCAGATCGGGCTGCTGAGCCTGCCCGACATCGGGGCGGATCTGGCCGACCGCGACCTCGTGCACATTCCCCTGGCGGACCGCCATGTCCGCGGCTCGCACCTGTCGCTGATCGCGCCACGCCACGCCAAACCCTCCCCGGTCGTGACCATGCTGGCGGAATTCCTGCGGGAGGAACTGCAGGGGCTGCCGGCGCGGCGCGCCTGGACCGGCAGTCTGCGCGAAGTCGGCGAGACAAAGGCGGGACGCAGCCGGTCCTGAAGAGCGGCTCCTCGACCGTACGAAAAAGCCGCACACTCCGTCCCGAATCTAATGCTTTTCAGCACCGCGGGGCGGCCATCATGCTGGCGGGCCGAAGCGGGACCGCGTGCGTGGCATGACGCGTGCACCGCCAGGCTTCCCAATCGAGGAACCTGCTCATGATCCATCTTCGCTCCTGGTCGCTGGCCGCGCTCGCCGCCTCCACCCTTCTGGCCGCCCTGCCCGCGCAGGCCCAGACACAGGCCAAGACTCTCACCGTCGCACCGGAGACGCTGAGCCGCGTCCTCGACCCGCATTTCACCACGTCGTTCACGACGCGCGACCTGGGCTATCTGATCTACGACACGCTGTTCGCGGTCGACGACAAGTTCGAGCCCCAGCCGCAGATGGTCGAGCGCTACACGATCAGCCCCGACAGGCTCACCTACACCTTCGTGCTGCGGCCCGGCCTGAAATGGCACGATGGCCAGCCGGTCACCGCGGCGGACTGCGTCGCCTCGATCCAGCGCTGGGGCTCGCGCGACAGCATGGGCCAGACGCTGGCGAAGTTCACCGCCTCGCTCGAGGCGACCGACGCCAGCACGATCAGGCTGGTGCTGAAGGAGCCCTACGGGCTGGTGCTCGACAGCCTGGCCAAGATCGGCGCGCCCGTGCCCTTCATGATGCCGGAGCGCATCGCGAAGACGCCCGGCAGCGAGCAGGTGAAGGAGATCGTCGGCTCCGGCCCCTACAGGTTCCGTGCCGACCTGCACGAGCCCGGGGTCAAGATCGTCCTCGACAAGTTCGCCGATTACAAACCCCGCAGCGAGCCGCCCAACTGGGCCTCGGGCGCCAAGATCGCGAAGATGGACCGGGTCGAGATGCTGGGCATGCCGGATGCGCAGACCCAGGTGAGCGCGCTCATTCGCGGCGAGGTCGACTATCTCGAACGGGTGCCGGCCGACCTGCTGCCGCTGTTCGATGCGAAATCCGGCGCCAAGGCCGAGGTCGTGAGCAAGTACGGCTTCCAGGCCATCATGCGCATGAACCACCTGCAGCCGCCGTTCGACAATCTCAAGGTGCGCCAGGCCATCGCCCGCGCCGTCGACCGGTCGATGTATGCCGCCGTCGTGGCGGGCGATCCCAAGTTCGCCACCGACTGTGCCGCGATGTTCGGCTGCGGCATGCCCTATGACAGCAAGGCCGGCATCCCCTCCTTCGACATGGCGGCCGCCAAGGCGATGCTGAAGGAGGCCAATGTCGACATGTCGAAGCCGCTGGTGATGCTGCACGTCGCCAACGCGCCGGGCATCGCGGCGCTGGGCAACGTCACGCGGCAGGTGCTGGTCGATCTCGGCTTCAAGGTCGAGATGGTGTCGATGGACTTCCAGACCTTCGCGACGCGCCGGCTCAACACCGGCCCGGTCGACAAGGGCGGCTGGAACCTCGCCCACACCACGAACTCCGTGCCCGACCAGGGCAATCCGCTCAGCAACCCGTTCCTGGTCGCCTCGGGCCCGCCGGCGTCCGCCTGGGGCTGGCCGAAGGACGAGAAGGTCGAGGAGCTGCGGCTGAAGTTCGCCACGGCCTCCGACGAAGCGGCGCGCAAGACGATCGCGACCGAGATCCAGGTCCGCGCCTACGAGCAGGTGCTCTATCTGCCGCTCGCCCAGTTCACCACCCCGTCGGCCTGGCGCAACAACCTCGAAGGCGTCCTGAAGTCGCCGGTCATGCTGCTCTACAACATCGAGAAGAAGTGAGGGTCGCCCCATGGCGAAAGCGGTTGCCGACGATTACCTGCGGCGCATTCCCAAGGCCGAGCTGCACTGCCACCTCGCCGGCACCCTGCGCGCGACGACCGTGGCGGAGCTCGCGAAGAAGTACGGTCTGCCGCTGCCGCGCCCGGCCGAGCAGCTCTACCAGTGGCCGAACTTCGACGGGTTCCTCGAGATCCTGCGTCTCACCGCCTCGGTGCTGCGCACGCCGGAGGATTTCAGCCGCGCAATCTACGAGTACTGCGAGGATGCCGCGCGCGACGGCAACCTGCGACACGTCGAATTCTTCTTCAATCCCGACTACTTCTACCCCAACGGCATCGACTATCCGTCGATGGTGGCCGGCATGGCCGACGGGATCGAGCGGGTCGGCCGCGCCTTCGGCATCTCCGCGCGGCTGATCTGCTGCATCGATCGCTCGATCAATTCCCCGGCGAAGGCGGTCGAGATCGTGGAGACGGCGCTCGCCCATCGCCACGAGCTGGTGATCGGCATCGGGCTGGACGGCAACGAGAGCGTCGGCCCGCCCGCGACCTTCGCCGAAGCCTATGCGCTGGCCCGCAGGGGCGGACTGCGCTGCACGGCCCATTGCTGCGAGGATTATCTCACGCCGCTGGAGGCGCCGCCGACCAACTACCTGATCTGCCGCGACGTGCTGCGCTGCGACCGCATCGACCACGGCTACAACATGCTGGCGTCGGACTATGTGATGAGCGAGGCGCGCAAGGACGGGCTCTACTTCACGCCCTGCGCCTGGACCAGCCTGCTGCACAACCGGCCGCACCGGCCGCAGCGCATCCGCCGCATGGTCGAGGCCGGTCTCAACGTCACGATCAACACCGACGATCCGGCGATGTTCGGGACCAACCTCGGCCACGGATTCACGACCCTGTTCGAGACGATCGGCTGGGGGCCCGACAAGGCCCGCCTGTTCAGCCTGAACTCGCTCGAAGGCTCATGGCTGGACGAGAGCGACAAGGCGAGGATGCGAATCGACTTCCGCCGCCAGATCGCCGCGCTCGACGCGGAGTTCGGCTACGAGAACAAGGCGATGCCGGTCTGAGTCTCAAGTCGCCTCCCCATTCAAATGGGGAGGCAGGGCTTCGGCCCTCATTCCGCCGCCACACCGAGCCCGATCGGGCAGGACACGCCGGTGCCGCCGAGGCCGCAATAGCCGCCGGGGTTCTTGGCGAGATACTGCTGGTGATAGTCCTCGGCGTAGAAGAACGTCGGCGCCTCGACGATCTCGGTCGTGATCGTGCCGTAGCCCTTGCGGGCGAGTTCCTTCTGGAAGACCGCGCGCGAGGCAAGAGCCTGCGCCCTCTGCGCCTCGGAGAAGGTGTAAATGCCGGAGCGATACTGCGTGCCGACATCGTTGCCCTGCCGCATGCCCTGGGTCGGGTCGTGGCTCTCCCAGAACAGGCGCAGCAGCGCTTCGTAGGAGGTCTTCCCGGGGTCGAACCACACCTTCACCACCTCGTTGTGGCCGGTATAGCCGGAGCAAACCTCCTCGTAGGTCGGGTGGGGCGTGAGGCCGGCGGCATAGCCGACGGCGGTCGCGTAAACGCCCGGCGCTTCCCAGAACACGCGCTCGGCGCCCCAGAAGCAGCCCAGTCCGAACATCGCCTGTTCGAGGCCGGCCGGGAACGGCGGCTGGATCCGGTTGCCGTTGACGTAGTGCATCACGGGGATTTCGAAGTCGGGCGCCGCGCGGCCCGGCAGGGCCCGGTCGGCGGTCGGCATCTCGGTCTTCCGGCGCAGAATTCGCCACATCACGAGGCTCCTCTTGCTTTCGTCGGCTGGTGCCCTGCCAATATGGTCATACAATGCCGCCAAATCGAGTGGCCGATCGGGGGGAGCCCAATGCCCGTCTTTTATGTCTGCGCCGGGCTGCTGGGCCTTCTGGCGGTCGCCCTGGCCTTCAATGTCGGCCTGATGCGGGGCCGCAAGCGGATCAACCTGGGGGACGGCGGCGACGCCGAGATGCAGGCGGCGGTGCGGGCGCACGGCAACCTGGTGGAGTTCGCGCCGCTCACCCTGCTGATGATCTACATGGCGAGCGACTTCCATGGCTTCCGCACGGTCGCTGCCCTGTCGGTGGTGTTTCTGGTCGCGCGAGTCCTGCATGCCGGCGGCATGCTGGGCCTGATCCCCAAGGGCCGACTGCTGGGGACGCTGGGTTCGACGGCCGTGCTGGGTATCGCCTCGATCCTGCTCGCCCTCGCCGGCCTCGGCCTGAAGCAATACTGACGCGAACACCGAGGAAGGACCGCGAGGCACGGACATGGGCGAGCCCGTCAGCGTTCCGCTCTGGCTGTTCGTCGCGATCCTGGCCTTCGCGCTGTGGTCGCTGCTCGACCGGCTGCTGATCCCGAGCGGCCGCTGGTTCCTGCGGCGCCGGCTCAACCGGCTGATAGACCGGGTCAACCGCCGCCTCGCCGTCGAGATCAAGCCGTTCCAGCTCACCAAGCGGCAGGTCCTGATCGACCGCCTGATCTACGACCCGCAGGTCGTGGCCGCCGCCAACGAGCATGCGCGCAGCCAAGGCGTGCCGCGCGAGGTGGCGATGACGGAAGTCCATCGCTACGCGCGCGAGATCGTGCCGACCTTCAATGCCTACATCTATTTCCGGGTGGGCTACTCGATCGCCCGCGCAGTCGCGCGGTTCCTCTATCGCGTGCGCCTGGGCTACGCCGACGAACGCACGCTGGCGGGCGTGTCGCCCGACACCACCGTGGTGTTCGTGATGAACCATCGCAGCAACATGGACTACGTGCTGGTGGCCTTCCTCGCCGCCGAGCGCACGGCGCTGTCCTACGCGGTGGGCGAGTGGGCGCGCATCTGGCCGCTGCAGCAGCTCATCCGGTCGATGGGCGCCTATTTCGTGCGCCGCAACTCCGACAGCCCGATCTACCGGCGGGTGCTCGAACGCTACGTCCACATGGCGACCGAGGCCGGCGTTGCCCAGGCGATGTATCCCGAAGGCGGCCTGTCGCGCGACGGCCGCCTGCGCGAGCCCAAGCTCGGCCTGTTCGACTACATGCTGAAATCGTTCGATCCCAAAGGCACGCACGACATCGTCTTCGTGCCGGTGGCGCTGAACTACGATCGCGTGCTCGAGGATCGGACGCTGCTGCGCTCGCTCGACCGCGAGGCAGGGCGGCGCAGCGCGTGGTTCGCCGTCCGCACGGCGCTGGCCTTCTGGGCGAGCCAGGTCGGGCTGATGCTGCGCGGAGAGTGGCACCGCTTCGGCTATGCCTGCGTGAATTTCGGCGCTCCCGTCTCGGCCCGCGACTGGCTGGCCGCCCATGGCGGGCCCGCGGGCGGCGGCGACCTGCGGACGCTCGACAAGGAGCAGCGTTTCGAGGTGATCGGCCGGCTGGCGAACGACGTGATGGGCGAGATCGCCCGCCTCGTGCCGGTCCTGCCCGTGTCGCTGATGGCGACGGTCCTGCTCGAAGCGGAGGGACCGCTCGACGAACTCGAGCTCAAGGTCCGGGCCTCGGACCTGATCGGGCATTTCGAGCGGCGCGGCGCGAAGCTCTACCTGCCGCGCGGCGACCGCGACTACGCCTTCCATGTCGGCCTGCGCATGCTGTCGCTGCGCCATCTGGTGGCGGAGAGCGGCGAGGGGCTGTTCTCGGCCGTGGCAACCGAACGGCCGGTCCTCGCGTATTATGCCAACGCCATCGCCCACCTGCGCTGACCCATGATCCAAACGCTCTGGCGTATCGCCTACGAGGCCGGTTACGGCTACTTCGCGAACCGGCTGTCGACCTCGGCCGCGGCGATGGCGTTCTATACGATGTTCGCGCTGGGCCCGATCATGATCTTCACCATCGCCATCGCCGAGCCGTTCGTCGGCCGGTTCATGGCGCAGGAGGCGATCTTCGATGCGCTGGGCACCGTCGTGGCGCAGGACCAGCTGCGCACCATCCGCCGCTTCGCCTCGGAGGACCTGTTTCGCGGCGGCGGCATCGCGGCGGTCGCCGGTGCCGCCGTGCTGCTCTACACCGGCACGCGCGTCTTCGTCGAACTGGACGACGGCATCGACGCGATCTGGCGAAGCAACAAGGGCCCGACCGTCCATCCGGTCCTCGCCAGCCTGAAGTCGCGGCTCCTCGCCGTGCTGCTGATGATCGTGCTGGGCGTGCTGCTGATCGTCGTGATCCTGTCGAGCGTGCTGGTCTCGGCCTATGCCGGGGTGCTGGAGAGGTTCCCGATCCTCGGCGTCTGGATCGGCCCGGCGATCTCGACCTCGGTGCATTACGGCCTGCTCTCGGGCTTCTTCACGCTGATCTACAAGTGGCTGCCGACGGGATACGTGCCGTGGCGCTACGCGCTGATCGGCGGCCTCGTGAACGCGCTGCTCTTCGCCGCCGGCAACCGCGCGCTGGTCTTCTATTTCGAGGTGACCCAGCTCACCTCCGCGTTCGGCGCCACCGCGGGTTTCGCCGCCATCATGGTCTGGATGTACTGGACGTCGCTCACCATCCTGATCGGCGCCCAGGTCGGCCGCGCGACGCGCGACGTGCTGATCGACAATCGCGCAAGGGAGATGGTGGAGGGGGATTTATAGATACGGGTCGAAACAAGAGATCCCGTCGTCTCGACCGGAGCGCGGAGCGCGGAGTGGAGAGACCTTCTCTCTACGATTAGCCAGCTTCTGGTGGAGAGAAGGTCTCTCCGCTCCGCACCTTCGGTGCTCCGGTCGAGACGACGGAGCTTCTCTCAAAACATGGTGGCCAGCACCCTGTCCGGCGGCTTGTGGCCGTCGGCGAAGGTCTTGATGTTGATCAGGACCTTCTCGCCCATCTCGATGCGGCCCTCGAGCGTGGCCGAACCCATGTGCGGCAGCAGCACCACGCGGTCCATTTCGAGCAGCTTCGGATTCACCTGCGGCTCGTTCTCGTAGACGTCGAGCCCGGCGCTGGCCATCTCGCCCGCCTTCAGCATGCGCACCATGGCGTTCTCGTCGATCACCTCGCCGCGCGCGGTGTTCACGAGGATCGCGGTCGGCTTCATCAGCTTGAGGCGCCGCGCCGACAGCAGGTGGAAGGTCGCGGGCGTGTGCGGGCAGTTCACCGACACGATGTCCATGCGCGCCAGCATCTGGTCGAGGCTCTCCCAGAAGGTCGCCTCGAGTTCGCGCTCGATCTCGCCGTGCACGCGCTTGCGGTTGTGATAGTGGATCGCGAGGCCGAAGCCGCGCGCGCGGCGCGCCAGCGCCTGGCCGATGCGGCCCATGCCGACGATGCCCAGGCGCTTGCCCTGCAGGCGGGCGCCCAGCATCGAGGTCGGGCTCCAGCCGGACCACTTGCCGCTGCGCACCAGCCGCTCGCCCTCGCCCACGCGACGCGCGGTCGCCAGGACCAGCGCCATGGCCATGTCGGCGGTGTCTTCCGTCAGCACGCCCGGCGTGTTGGTAACGGTGATGCCGCGCTGGCGGGCGGTGTCGAGGTCGATATGGTCGACGCCGGTGCCGAACGAGGCGATCAGCTTCAGCTTCGGCCCCGCCTGCGACAGCACGCGGGCGTCGATCCGGTCGGTCACCGTCGGCACCAGCACGTCGGCCGTCTTCACGGCCTCGACCAGCTGGGGACCGGTCAACGGCTTGTCGTCGGCATTGAGGCGCGTGTCGAAAAGCTCCATCAGACGCGTCTCGATCGCGTCGGGGAGCTTTCGGGTGACGATCACCAGCGGCTTTGTCTTGGGGGTGGACGGCATGTGATTGGGGACCGGCGCTGGCTCGTAACGGGGACTAAGCCCGATTACCAATTCCGCGCGCGGCTTGTCCAGCACGGGCCCCTACCTTTCGTTTTGCCGGAAAGTTGCGCCTTTTCAACAACTTGTCGCCTCATTTGAAGAATTCAGGTATACAGGCGCCAATGGGAATTCGATCGTCGGTCCTGCTGGGTGCCTTTTGCGTTGCCGTGGCGGCATTTCTGGTGCCCCAGACCGGCGGCAAAACAGCCTTCGCCGCCGACAAGCCGACCACCGCCCAGCGCAAGGGCTCGGGCCTTCCCATTCCCCGTTTCGCGTCCCTCCGGTCCGACGAAGTCAATGTCCGGACCGGACCGGGCTCGCGCTATCCGGTCGACTGGGTGTTCAAGCGCAAGGCCATGCCGGTGGAGATCGTCGCCGAGTACGAGAACTGGCGCAAAATCCGTGATTGGCAGGGCGCCAGCGGCTGGGTTCACCAGAGCCTGCTCACCGGCAAGCGCTCCTTCATCATCAACGCAAAGACCGCCAGCGTTCACAAGACGCCAGCATCTTCGGCCGAGGTCGTGGCCAAGCTCGAGCCGGAAGTCCTGGGCGAGATCCGCTCCTGCGCGGGCGACTGGTGCCGGGTCAAGGTCTCGGGCGTGAGCGGCTGGATCGAGCGGAGCGGGATGTGGGGCGTGTACAAATCCGAGCCGATCAACTAGCGGCCCGCCGGGCCGCCCCGTAGAACGGGGTCACCGTGACCCACGACGTCAGTTTCACCGCCTCCCGCTTCGAGCACATGCCGCCGTCAGCCGTGGCGCTGGCCGTGCTGCTGCATCTCGGCGTGGGTCTGGCGCTGTTCTGGATCTCGCCGCTGCGTCCGGTCGATCATTTCGAGAATGCCATCGAGGTCACGATGGATGCGCCGGAGGCCGTGCCCGCGGTCGCCGAGCAGAAGGCCGAGCCGACTCCGGGGCCGGCCGCTACCCCCGCCCCGCCGCCGCCGCCGCCCGCACCCACGGCCAGCGCGCCGACGCCCACGCCACAACCGGTCGCGCCGCCGATGCGCCTCGGCCTGCCGCCACCGCCCGCCGAGCGCAGCACCAATCCGCGCGACGTTGCCGGTGTGGACAAGCCCGAGCCGAAGGCGACGGACATGCCCACTCCCGACACGGTGAAGGAGGCAGGGCCCAAGGAGGAACCCAAGCCGGAGGAGCCGAAGCCGCAGGAGGCCCGGCAGGAGCCGCCGCCCCAGCAGCAGGCGCTCGCCCAGCCGGAAACGCCGCCACCGCCCGCGCAGCAGGCGCTTGCCAAGCCCGAACCGCCGCCGCCTCCACCCCCGCCGTCGCTCGAGCAGGCCTTGCCGCCGCTCGACGCGCCGCCGCCGCCGGTGACCGAACGGGACATTCCCAAACCCCCGCCGGTTTCCCGCCCGCCAGCCCCCCCGCCCCCGCAGCAACAGGCTGCGCGGCCGACGACGCCCCCTCCGGCCCCCCCTCCTCCGGCCCAGCGTCCGGCCCCTCCTCCTCCGGTGCATGCGGCGCCGCCGCCCCAGCAGGTTCGACCGTCTCCCCTGGTGCCGCACACGCCCGGGGGCTCGCAGTCGCAGGCGGCCGCCCAGCCCTCACCCGCCTTCCGCAACCCCGCCGACGACTACGGACAGAGGCGGGCGCAGGAGCAGTATCTGTGGCAGGTCATGCGAAGGATCGCGCAGTTTCCCTATGTCCCCAAGAACACCACCACGATCCGCGAGGAAGGCACGGTGCTGACGCGCGTGACGATCTCGCGCCAGGGACAGTTGCTCAACGTGGTCATGGAGAAGTCCAGCGGTCTTCCCTCGCTCGACGCGGGCGTGCTGGAAACGATCCGGCGCGCCAGCCCCTATCCGCCGCTGCCCGCCGATATCCCGGGCAACCAGCACACGTTCCAGCTTCCCGTCAGCTTCCGCTACAACGAACAGCGCTGACGGCAGAGCGGCCGCTGTCGATCCGGCTGGCCGAGATCGTCGCCCGACCGTAGAACTTGCGGTGCCGTGATACACGACAGCTTCCTCCGGTCGCAGTCCGGGCGCATGTCGCCGGCGGCGCTTGCCCTGGCGGTCGGCCTGCACGTTCTCGTCGCCGCTTCCCTGTGGTGGGCCGCGCCGTCGCGCCGTCTCGACCATGCGGAGACGCCGATCATGGTCTCGGTCGATCCGCAGCCGCTGTCCGCCGGAAACACGGCTACCTCGACTCCCGCAGCAACCGAGGTCCAGCCGCCCCAGGCCAGGCAATCGCAGGCAGCGCCCGCCGAACCGGCTCCGGTCGATGCGCCGCCCACCCCCGAGCCCCCGCAGCAGGCCGCCGTCCCGCCAGCCGTCCCGCCAATCGTCCCGACGCCTGCCGAACCCGCGCCGCCGCCGCGCCCGAGTGCCGAGCCCGCACCTGTCCCGACAACGGCGCCACCCATGAGATTGGCAACAGAGCCTGCCCCCGCAGAGGCGCCCGCGCCGGCACCGGTCGAGACGACCAGCACCGCCGCAGAGTCCGCTCCGGAAGCGGAGATCGAGACCGCGTGGCAGACGGACGCCTCGTCCTGGAGACCGCAGGTGACGCTGGAACGCCCGCCGGCGACGCCACCGCCTCGCCCGGCTGCGCGCCCGCCGACCGTGCCCCGCCCGGCCCAGACGCCGGGCATGCGGCTGCAGGATTATCCGCCGCAGACCTCGAGTCTCGGGGGACCGTCCAGCGGTTCCTACGACCAGGCGATGGGAGACGGTGGCGCCCGCAACGACTATCTGTCGCGCGTCTACCGCCACATCGATCCCTACCGCGACTATCCCGCTGCCGCCCGCGCCGCCCGGCAGCATGGCCGTGTCGTCACGCGCGTCACGATCAACCGGGCCGGCGAACTCCTCGACATCCGGCTCGATCGCTCGAGCGGCTGGCCGCTGATCGACAATGCCGAGATGGCGGCGATCCGGCGCGCCATGCCGCTGCCGCCGGTGCCGGCCGGCATGCGCGGCGACCCGATCGTCCTCGTGCTGCCGATGAACTACTGACGACGGGCGCCGGCGTTCAGGTGAAGTCGGCCGACAGCGCCTGGCGCACGGGAGCCGACATCACCGCCATGTGGCCGTAGTTGGCGTGATCGAAGCCGACGACGACATCGCCGGCGTCCCCCTTGAAGGCCGCGACCTGCGCCGGCGTGAAGGGAAAGCGGATGAACTGCACGGACGAGGCCTTGCCGTCCTCGCGCGACCGCTCCTGGTCGTCTTCCGGCACGCCGCGGATCGTCTCGCCGCCCACCCGGATGAAGGCCTTGTGCTCGACCCCGCCCAGCATGCCGAGCACGCGCGCCCGGCGCAGCGGATCGTCGATCTCGAACATCACCGTGGCCACCAGCTCGCTGCCGGTGGGGATCAGCGGATTGTAGGCCGCGAGTTCGTCCGGAAGCTGCTCGGCGCCGCCCTTCTCGATGAAGAGCATCTCGTGCACCTGATGCAGCATCGTGTCGAAGGACTCGAAATAGAAGGTCGCGAAGGGACCGACCTCCATGCGCCGGTTCTTCTTGATCTCGGCGATCTGCCGACGGCGCTCCGCCCGCAGCTTGCCGTACTCCGCGGCCGGGATGATGTCGGAGGCCTCGATCTTGCGCGGCATCACTTGTCCGTCCCGGCAAGCCCGTAGGCCTGCGCCAGAAGTTCGATCGGATGGCTGGCCCGCGAAGGCTTCGGCGGCTGGTCGCCGGCCGTCATCTCCATGACCTGCATCAGGTGATCGGCCGCCAGCGGGCATTCCGACGCGACGAAGCTGGTATCGTTCTTGAGCGCCGCCTGTGCGGCCGGCTTGCCGACCTTCACCGCGGTCTCGAAATTCTCCGTGCGCGCGCCCCAGATGCCGCCATGGCCGCTGCAGCGCTCGATCACGGCGACCTTCGTCTGCGGCACCAGGCGCAGCATCTCGGCCGCCTTCGGGCCCATGTTCTGCGCCCGCGCATGGCAGGCGAGATGGACGCTGACGCCGCCTTCGAGCGGCTCCAGCCCCGGCGCCAGGCCGTGCTTCTTGGCGATGTCGACGACGTACTCGGAGAGGTCGAAGGTGGCGTTCGACAGGCGCTCGATCGCCGGATCCTTCGGACAGATCAGCGGCCACTCGAACTTGAGCATGAGCGCGCAGGACGGCGTCAGCGCGATGATGTCGTAACCCTTGTCGACCCACGGCAGCAGGGCCGCCGACACTTCCTTGGCGGCGTTGGCCACCGATTCGATGTCGCCCAGCTCGAGCTTGGGCATGCCGCAGCAGGCGGGATGCACCACTTCGGTCTCGACGCCGTTCTTCGCCAGCACGGCGCGCGCGGCGGCGCCGATGTCGGTGTTGTTGAAGTTCACGAAGCAGGTCGCATAGAGCACGGCCTTGCGCTTGCCGAAGGCCGGCGCCTCCTCGTTGAGCACGGCGCCTTCGCGGCGCGCCCGGATCTCGAACGTCTCACCGGCGTAGCGCGGCAGACGCGCCCCGTGGTGAATGCCGGCGAGCCGCTCCATGCTCCGGCGGGTCGTCGTATTGTTCTCGTCGGTGGCCCAGTTCACCGCGGCGGCGAGGAACGTGCCCAGCCGGCCGCTGCGATCGGTATCGGCGAGCTGCCTGTCGATGAAATCGACGCCCTTCTTGCGCGCCTGCACCGCGCGATGGCGCAGCATGAGGTGCGGGAAGTCCAGCGCCCATTCATGCGGCGGCACGTAGGGACACTTGGTCATGAAGCACATGTCGCAGAGCGTGCAGGCTTCCTCGACCTGCGCGTAATCCTCCTTCTTCACCCCGTCGAGTTCGCCGGTCGGACCGTTGTCGATCAGGTCGAACAGGCGCGGGAAGGAGTCGCACAGGTTGAAGCAGCGGCGGCAGCCGTGACAGATGTCGAAGACGCGCTCCATCTCCTTCTCGAGCGCAGCCTCGTCCCAGAACCAGGGATTTTGCCAGTCGAGATCGTGCCGGATCGGTGCTTCGAGACTGCCTTCACGCATGGTCGCTCGCTTCTTGACGGGGAGCGGGGAAGAAAAAGGGGACCCGCGCGGGGTCCCCTTCGGAACGAGCCCGGGGGGCTCAGCTCATCGAGTCGAGCGCCTTCTGGAAGCGACCGGCGTGGCTCTTCTCGGCCTTCGCCAGCGTCTCGAACCAGTCCGCGACCTCGGCGAAGCCTTCCTCGCGCGCGGTACGCGCCATGCCCGGGTACATGTCGGTGTACTCGTGCGTCTCGCCGGCGATCGCGGCCTTGAGGTTGCTGTCGGTCGGGCCGATCGGCAGGCCGGTGGCCGGATCGCCGCTCACCTCGAGGAATTCGAGATGGCCGTGCGCATGGCCGGTCTCACCCTCTGCGGTCGAACGGAAGACGACGGCCACGTCGTTGTAGCCCTCGACGTCGGCCTTCTGGGCGAAATACAGGTAGCGGCGATTGGCCTGGCTCTCGCCGGCAAAAGCGGCCTTCAGGTTTTCTTCGGTCTTGGATCCCTTGAGATTCGCCATGGTTCTACTCCCTTTGCGATCAGCCCATCCGCCGATCTCACGAGGGGATTTAGGGGGCCGTGCACGGTGGCGTCAAGTACCTTAGAACCGTTCTAAGTTATTGCAAACGCTTCGCAATCGCCCTAGCGGCGGACCCGGACGATGACATCGACCCGCGAGAGCTTCGTGCCCTCCGGCGGCGCCGGCAGGCCGGCAATGATCACCTCGTCGGACGGAAAATCGCGCAACTCGCCGTCGGTCTCGACGAAGAAATGATGATGGTGACCGGTATTGGTATCGAAATAGGAGCGGCCGGGCGCCACGACGACTTCGCGCAGCAGGCCGGCATCGCGGAACTGGTTCAGGGTATTGTAGATCGTGGCCAGGGAAACCGGCATGTGGTTCGCCTTGACCTCGGCGTGCAGGCTCTCTGCAGTGACATGGCGATGGCCGCCTTCGAACAGCACGCGCGCAAGGGCCACGCGCTGCCGGGTGGGCCGCAGGCCGGCCGCGCGGAGGCTGACGGTGAAATCGGGGCTATTGCCTGACATGGTGACGATCTTATGTAAGCGGGCGAAGAAGACAAGAAAAGGGATTCTCCGGCGGGCTTCGCCGGTTTGCGCCCGGCGTCCGGCATCCTTATTCTGATCCTGAAGCCCCTTCGGGGCGGCCTGTGGGACGGTGAATGTGAGCGAGCACGAGCAGAAGAACAGCTATACCTTCGAAGACCTGATCGAATGCGCCAAGGGCAACCTCTTCGGTCCCGGGAACGCCCAGCTGCCGCTGCCGCCCATGCTGATGTTCGACCGCATCGTCAAAATCGATTCGACCGGGGGCAAGTACGGCAAAGGCGAGATCATCGCCGAGCTCGACGTGAAGCCGGACCTCTGGTTCTTCGCCTGCCACTTCAAGGGCGATCCGGTGATGCCGGGCTGCCTCGGGCTCGATGCGCTGTGGCAGATGCTCGGCTTCTTCCTGGGCTGGATGAAGGCGCCGGGTCGCGGACGCGCCATCGGCGTGGGCGAGGTCAAGCTGACCGGCATGATCGTGCCGACGGTCCGGAAGCTCACCTATCACGTTCATCCCAAGCGCCTGATCCTGCGTCGCCTCGTCATGGGAGTGGGCGACGGTTTCGTGACGGCCGACGGCAACCCGGTCTACGAGGCGATCGACATGAAGGTCGGCCTGGTGAAGGACGCCGCGACGCCGGCGGCGGCCGTCTGATGAAGCGGGTCGTCGTCACGGGTCTCGGGATCGTCTCGCCGATCGGCAACAACGCCGCCGAAGTCACGCAGTCGCTCAAGGAAGGCAGATCCGGCATCGAATTCATGCCGGAGTATCGCGACCTCGGCTTCCGCAGCCAGGTCGCCGGCACCCTGAAGCTCAATGTCGAGGAGCTGGTCGACCGGCGCCTCATGCGCTTCATGGGCAACGGCGCCGCCTATGCCTATCTCTCGATGAAGCAGGCGATCGAGGATGCGGGACTGTCGGAGGCCGACGTCTCGAACCACCGGACCGGGCTCGTGGCCGGCTCGGGCGGGCCGACGACCGGCGCCATCGTGCAGGCGGCAATCACGGCCAAGGAGAAGGGCCCCAAGCGGGTCGGCCCCTTCCAGGTGCCGCGCGCCATGTCGAGCACCGTCTCGGCGAACCTCGCCACCGCCTACAAGATCAAGGGCCCCAGCTATTCGATCAGCTCGGCCTGCTCGACCTCGGCCCACTGCATCGGCAACGCCCTCGAGACCATCCAGCTCGGCAAGGCCGACCGCATGTTCGCGGGCGGTGGCGAAGAGCTGGAATGGACGCTGTCGGTTCTGTTCGATGCCATGGGCGCCATGTCGTCGAAGTTCAACGACACGCCGCAGCGGGCAAGCCGCGCCTACGACAGGGACCGCGACGGTTTCGTCATTGCCGGCGGCGGCGGTATCGTCGTGCTTGAGGACCTCGAGGTCGCGAAGGCCCGTGGCGCCAAGATCTACGCCGAGGTCATCGGCTACGGCGCGACGTCCGACGGCGCCGACATGGTGGCCCCGTCCGGCGAGGGTGCCCTGCGCTGCATGAAGCTGGCGCTCGAAGGCTTCGCCGGAGCGCCCCGGCGCAACAGCCCGGTCGACTACATCAACACCCACGGCACGGCGACGCCGGTCGGCGACATCACCGAGCTCGACGCGATCCGCGCCGTGTTCGGCGACAAGCAGCCCGACAAGCTGCCCACGGTGAGTTCGACCAAGTCGTTGACCGGCCACAGCCAGGGCGCGACCGGCGCCCACGAGGCGATCTATTCGCTGCTGATGATGAAGGACGACTTCATCGCCGCCTCCGCCAACATCGAGAACCTCGACCCCGGGGCGGAAGGCTATCCCATCGCCCGCGAGCGCATCGACAAGGCCGGACTCCAGACCGTCATGTCGAACAGCTTCGGCTTCGGCGGCACCAACGCCTGCCTCCTGTTCTCCCGCTACGATCACTGAGGCGGATTAAATGCCCAACGATCCCGTCGCCAGGTCCCTGCCTGACGTCCCCAAACTCATGGCCGGCAAACGCGGCCTGATCATGGGCGTGGCCAACAGTCATTCGATCGCCTGGGGCATCACCCAGGCGCTGCACGCCGCCGGCGCCGAGATGGCCTTCACCTATCAGGGGGCGGCCTTCGGCAAGCGCGTGCTGCCGATGGTGCAGAAGCTCGGCTCGAAGGTGGTCGTCGAGGCCGACGTCGAGGACGAGGCCAGCCTCGACCGGCTGTTCGAGACGCTGAAGAACGAGTGGGGCCGCCTCGATTTCGTCGTCCATGCCATCGCCTTCTCCGACAAGGACGAGCTGAAGGGCCGCTACGTCGACACGACCAAGGCCAACTTCCAGCGCAGCCTCACCATCTCCTGCTATTCCTTCACCGAGATCGCGCGCCGCGCCCTGCCCCTGATGACCGAGGGCGGCAGCATGATCACCCTGACCTACGAAGGCTCGACGCGGGTGATGCCGTCCTACAACGTGATGGGGGTCGCCAAGGCGGCGCTCGAGGCGAGCGTGCGCTATCTCGCGGCCGATCTCGGGCCGCAGGGCGTGCGCGTCAACGCGATCTCGCCCGGCCCGATGCGCACCCTGGCCGGCGCGGTGATCGGCGGCGCGCGCTACGTCTATCGCGTGTCGCGCGACGCGGCGCCGCTCCGCCGCAACGTCGAACTGAGCGATGTCGGCGGTGCCGCGCTCTACTACCTGTCGGACCTCAGCGCCGGCGTCACCGGCACGGTCCATTTCGTCGATTCCGGCTATCACGCGATCGGCCTGCCGCACGATGGCAGCGCCGCGCCGAGCGCCAGCGGCGAGCAGTAGGCCGCCGCCTCAGGCGATCACGATGTCCATCGTGGTCGCCACCGCGCCGGGCTCCAGCCCCGATGCCGGCTCCAGCTTCATCTCGATGCGCTCGCGCTGGCCTTGGGTGCGGATCGCGCGCCTGAAGATGCCGTCGCGCTCGTTCTGGGGATCGCCCGCGACATAGAACTGGCTGGTCAGCGTCCGCCCGTCACCGGTCGCCACCTTGAGATGGATGTGCGGCGTGCGACCGGGATAGGCGACGGGCTTCAGGGTGCGGAAGCTGTAGCGGCCCTCGGCGTCGACCAGCATGCGGCCGTACCCCTGGAACGCCGCATCGCGACGGTCACGGCCCGGCTGGCGCGGATGGTCGTAGATGCCCAGCGAATCGCACTGCCAGATCTCGATCATCGCGCCGCCGCGGGCGCCGCCGCCGAGGTCGACCACCCGTCCCTGCAGATGCAGCACCTGCCCCATCGCCTGCGCCGCCTGCCCGCGCACCCGGACGAGGTCGTTGTCGATGTCGGCCGGAAAGGCCGACGGGTAGAACGGCCCCTCGGTCTGTTCGGGCGTCGGCACGAGGCCGGCGGCGATTGCCGGCAGGCCGGGCACAAGGCTTAGACTCGCGCCGGCCAGCACGGTACGGCGGGAGAGAATGGGAAGCTTCGTCATGCCGGCAGGTACGCAAACAAAAACGGCGGCCCGAAGGCCGCCGCTTGCCGGTGCGGCGAGTCGACCTACTGGTCGAGCTGGAGATTGTTCTCCTTGATGATCTGGGCCCAACGCCGAGTCTCGTCAGCGATGCGCGCCTGGAACTGCGCCATCGTGTTGGGCAGATAGATCAGGCCGTTGTCCGTCAGCATCTTCTTCACTTCGGGCGTGCCGGCGGCGGCGGTGTATTCCCTGTAGAGCCGGTCGACGATCGGCGTCGGCGTACCGGCCGGTGCGATCACGGCGTACCATGTCACCACCTCGTCATCGACGAGCCCCAGCTCCTTCAGCGTCGGCACGTCGGGAAGCTGCGGCACGCGCTCCGAAGTCGTCACCGCGAGCGCGCGCAGCTTGCCCGCCTGGATGTGCGGCAGAGCGAGCGGCAGCGTGTCGAACATCGCGTGAATGTCGCCCGCGAACATCGCCGGCAGCGATTCGTTGGTGCCCTTGAAGGGAACATGCAGGAGGTCGATGGCCGTCCGCTTCTTCAGGATCTCGAAGGTGAGGTGTGCCGGGCTGCCCGGCCCGACCGAGGCATAATTGAGAACGCCGGGCTTGGCCTTCGCCGCGTCGATCAGGTCCTTCACCGTCTTGATGGGCGAGTCCCCCGAGACCACCAGCACCAGCGGCGAGGCGGCGAACATGGTGATCGGGATCAGGTCGTCCTTCACGCTGTAGGGCATCTGCTTGTACAGCGACGGGAAGATGGTGAGCGGGCCGAGGTTGCCCATGCCGATCGTGTAGCCGTCGGGCTTGGCCTTGGCGATCTCGGTGACGCCGATGCGGCCCGCGGCGCCGGCCTTGAAATCGGTGATGACCGTCACGCCCAGTGACTTCGAGACCTTGTCGTTGAACGACCGCGCGATCACGTCGTTCAGGCCGCCCGCCGGCCACGGCACCAGGAACCGCACCGGCCGCGTCGGCCAGTCGGTCTGGGACTGCGCCTGGACTTGAACTGCGGCCGCCAGAGGCGCTGCGCACAGGAAGTTCGTCAGCAGGCGTCGCGTGATTTTCATGGTCCCACCCCAAGCAATAGTCGGGCCCCCTGCGAGCAGGATAAGCCGGCCTCCAACAACAATATCCGTCATCCTGAGCGAAGCGCCAACGGCGCGTAGTCGAAGGATCTCTTTTCGCTTCAACGCGTCGTGCGCCGGAAAAGAGGTCCTTCGACTGCGCCGCCCTTCGGGCGGCTCCGCTCAGGACGACGGGGTGACACAAAAACGGCGGCCCGTGGGCCGCCGTTTCGCTACCGATCGGTAGAAGCCTTACTCGCCGCCGGCGGGAGAGGCCTCGACCGGCTTGTTCGAGATGTCCTCGCCGGTCTCCTGGTCGACCACCTTCATCGAGAGGCGGACCTTGCCGCGATCGTCGACGCCCAGGACCTTGACCTTCACCTGGTCGCCTTCCTTCACGACGTCGTTCACCTTGGCGACGCGGCGCGGCGCCAGTTCCGAGATGTGCACGAGGCCGTCGCGCGCACCGAGGAAGTTCACGAAGGCGCCGAACTCGACGGTCTTCACGACCTTGCCGGTGTAGATCACGCCGACTTCCGGCTCGGCCACGATGCCCTTGATCCAGTCGATGGCGCGCTGGCCGGCCTTGGCGTCGACCGCCGCGACCTTGATCGTGCCGTCGTCCTCGATGTCGATCTTGGTGCCGGTCTGCTCGGTGATCTCGCGGATCACCTTGCCGCCCGTGCCGATCACTTCGCGGATCTTGTCCTTGGGGATCGTGAACTGGGTGATGCGCGGCGCGGTCGACGCGACGCCTTCGCGCGCGCCGCCCAGGCCCTTGGCCATCTCGCCCAGGATGTGGATGCGGCCGTCCTTCGCCTGGCCGAGCGCCACCTTCATGATCTCCTCGGTGATCGAGGTGATCTTGATGTCCATCTGCAGCGAGGTGATGCCGCGCTCCGTGCCGGCGACCTTGAAGTCCATGTCGCCGAGATGATCCTCGTCGCCCAGGATGTCCGACAGGACGGCGTAGCGGTCGCCTTCCTTGATCAGGCCCATGGCGATGCCCGCCACCGGACGCTCCATCGGCACGCCGGCATCCATCAGCGCCAGCGAACCGCCGCAGACCGAGGCCATCGAGGAGGAGCCGTTCGACTCGGTGATCTCCGAGACGATGCGGATCGTGTACGGGAACTTGTCCTTCGACGGCAGCATCGGGCGCAGCGCGCGCCAGGCGAGCTTGCCGTGGCCGATCTCGCGCCGGCCGGGCGAGCCCATGCGGCGCACCTCACCCACCGAGTACGGAGGGAAGTTGTAGTGCAGCATGAAGTGCTCGCGGTACTCGCCCTCGAGCGCGTCGATGATCTGCTCGTCCTGGCCGGTGCCCAGCGTGGTCACGACCAGCGCCTGGGTCTCGCCGCGGGTGAACAGCGAGGAACCGTGGGCGCGCGGCAGGATGCCGACTTCGGCCACGATCGGACGCACGGTCTTGGTGTCGCGGCCGTCGATGCGCTTGCCGGTGTCGAGGATGGCGTTGCGGACGACATCGGCCTCGAGGTTGCCGAACTGCTCGCCGAACGCGGCAAGTGCTGCCTCGTCGCCCTCGAACAGCTTCTTGGCCTCGGCCTTCACTTCGCCGATCTTGGTCTGGCGGGCCTGCTTCTGGGTCTCGGCGAACGCCTCGACCAGCTTGCCGCGCATCTCCGCCTTGAGCTTCTCCGACACGGTCTTCGAGGCTTCCGACGGATCGGTGAGCGGCAGCGGCTCCTTGGCGCAATGCTCGGCCAGCTGGATGATCGCGTCGATCACCGGCTGGAACGAACGATGGGCTTCCATGACGGCGCCCAGCATGACTTCCTCGGACAGCTCCTTGGCTTCCGACTCGACCATCAGCACGCCTTCCTTGGTGCCGGCGACGACGAGGTCGAGCGCGCTGCCCTCCATCTGAGCCCGGGTCGGGTTCACGATGTACTTGCCATCGGCGTAGCCGACGCGGGCCGCGCCGATCGGACCCATGAAGGGCACGCCCGAGATCGTGAGCGCAGCCGAGGTGGCGACCATCGACAGGATGTCGGGATCGTTCTCGAGATCGTGGGCCAGCGTCGTCACGACGACCAGCGTCTCGTTGCGATAGCTCTCATGGAACAGCGGGCGGATCGGGCGGTCGATCAGGCGCGAGGTCAGGATTTCCTTCTCGCTGGGACGCCCCTCGCGCTTGAAGAAGCCGCCCGGGATCTTGCCCGCGGCGAAGGCCTTCTCCTGGTAATTGACTGTCAGCGGGAAGAAGTCGAGGCCGGGCTTCGGCTTCTTCTCGAACACGACGGCGGCGAGCACGGTGGTGCCGCCGTAGGTGGCCATCACGGCGCCGTCGGCCTGGCGCGCGATCTTGCCGGTCTCGAGCACGAGCTTGCGCCCGGCCCACTCGACTTCCTTGCGAAAGACTTCAAACATTCTCATTCATCCTTTCCATCACGGTCGCCTGCCCCCGTTTGGCTGCGACCGCCCATCGGCGCCCTTGCGCCGACAGGACCGGGCCAGGCCTTTGCTCTCGCCCCTGCCTTCCCGGTTACTGCGATGTCGCGTCAGACGGTCGAACTCACGGGGACCGACGACGCGACGCTAAAAGGCCCCATCACAAGGATGGGGCCAGAGGGTCAACGACGCAGACCCAGACGCTCGATCAACGTGGCGTAACGCTGGCTGTCACGCGACTTGAGGTAGTCGAGCAGTCGACGGCGCTGGCCGACGAGCTTCAGCAGACCACGGCGCGAATGATGGTCCTTCGCGTGGCCCTTGAAGTGCTCGGTGAGGTTGGAAATACGCTCGCTGAGGATCGCGACCTGGACTTCCGGCGAACCGGTGTCGCCTTCGGCCTGGGCATACGTCTTGATCAGCTCCGCCTTGCGGTCGGCTGTAATCGACATCGGTCATCTCCTGAAAACTAAAGGTTGAACACGCGCACCGGCTGGAGCGCGACGCCATCTGAACGGACCAGCGCCACGAGCCTGCTGCCGACCTCGGCGCGAACGAGCGCGCCGGACGGAGGTGCGTCCCGGGTCAAGAGCACCGGCTGGCCTTGGCGCAACCGGTCCGCTTGGGCTTCCGTCAGGGCCAGCGCCGGGATGTCGTCCAGCGCGGTCGCAACGGGAGCCAAGGCCCCGAAGAGCGCGGGAATATGCCCGAGGGCCTCCAGTTTGGAAAGCGAAATGGACCCTTCTTCCCGGAACGGTCCGACAACCGTCCGCCGCAGGGCCGAGAGATGCCCGACGGTCCCGAGCGCCAGGGCAAGGTCGCGGCCGAGGGACCGGATATAGGTGCCCTTCCCGCACCGGACCACGAAATCTGCGTGGTCGGCGTCCGGCCGGCCGATCAGCTCCAGCCGCTCGATGAGGACCCGGCGGGTCTTCAGTTCGACGGTTTCACCGGCGCGAGCGAGATCGTAGGCCCGCTTGCCGTCGACTTTCAGCGCCGAAAAGGCGGGCGGCCTCTGCTCGATCTCCCCCAGGAAGCCGGGCAGCGCGGCCTGGATGGCGGCATCGCCCGGCCGGCCGTCGCTGGTCGCGGTGACCTCGCCCTCCGCATCCTCGGTCGAGCGGGCTTCGCCGAAGCGCAGGGTGAAGCGGTACTCCTTCTGCGCGTCCATGATGAAGGGCACCGTCTTGGTCGCCTCGCCAAGGGCGATCGGCAGGATGCCGCTGGCCAGCGGATCGAGCGTGCCCCCGTGCCCCGCCTTCTGGGCGCCGAACAGCCGGCGCACGCGCCCGACGGCCGGGGTGGAGCCCAGCCCGACCGGCTTGTCGAGCACGACCCACCCGTCGATCTTCTCGCCCTTTTTCCTGCGGCTCATGGGACCGCGCCACTCCAGTGGCGCATCTTTGGCCGCCCTTTAGAGCACCGCTGGAGTGGCGCGCTCCCCTGATCCCTGAATTCCATGGCGGAGGGCTTTAAGCCCGCAAACCGTTGCGCGCCAGCCGCCGATTCGGGCAGGGTGCGTGCATGGCATCGGGGCAGCAGTCGGATCGTGTCCGGCAGACGACACTTTTCGGACTGTTCTTCCTCTCGGGAGTCGCGGCCCTCATCTACCAGACCGCCTGGCACCGGCTGCTCGGCCTGTTCGCCGGGGCCGACACGATCGCGGCCGCCCTGGTCGTGGGTGCCTTCCTGCTGGGTCTCGGAATCGGCAGCCTCGCCGCCGGCCTCTATGCCGACCGCCTGTCGCGCCGCGCCGCGCTGATCGCCTTCGCGATCTGCGAGGTCGGCATCGCGCTCTTCGCCGTCGTCAGTCCGTGGCTCTACTACGACGTGATCTATCGCGAGCTGCTGCCGCTCGCGGAATCGCGCGCCGTGATCTTCGCCGTCGTCTTCGTGGGCCTGCTGTGGCCGACCTTCCTGATGGGCTGCTCGCTGCCGTTCCTCTCCAAGGCGATCGTCAGCCAGATCGCAGGGTCCGCGCAGCTCATCGGCTGGCTCTACGGCCTCAATACGCTGGGCGCGGGCGTCGGTGCCTTCTTCGGCGGCTGGTACCTGATCGGCACGGTGGGATTCGACAAGGCGGTCTATCTGGGCGCCCTGATCAACCTCGTCGTGGCGGGCGGCGGTCTCCTGCTGGCGCGCGGTCTCGACATGGCAGCCGAACGCCCGGCGAAGAAGACGGCCGCCTCCGAGGCGGCGGACGGTATCGTGTGGCGATGGTCGCTGCTGGTGTTCATCAGCGGCTTCCTGATCGTGGCGCTGCAGATCGTCTGGTACCGGCTGATCGGCGTGCTGCTGCAATCGAACGGCTACAGCTTCTCGCTCGTGCTCACCGTCTTCCTGCTGGGCGACGCCGCGGGCCTGATGGTCGGCGCGCGGGTCATCGACCGCATCGCCGATCCGCGGCGCTTCTTCTTCCTGATGCAGGGCATCGCCACGGCGCTGGCCCTGGCCGGCGCATGGTTCGTCTATCTCGGCATCGGCGCGGGGATCCTGCCCGCCACCTTCGTCGACCGCGACATCATGGGGCCGAACACCGCCAACCCGGCGCTGATCCTGCTGCTGCTCGCGGTCGTCGTGCTGCCGGCCTCCTTCATCATGGGGTTTTCGTTCCCGGTGGTGCAGAAGGCGGTGCAGCACGACCTCGACCGGCTCGGCAGCCGGGTGGGCTTCGTGCAGCTCGCCAACATCGTCGGCAACAGCATGGGCAGCCTGGTGGCCGGCCTGTTGCTGCTCGACCTCGCGGGCACGGCCGGCACCCTGAAGCTGCTGGTCGCCATCGGCCTCGCCTTCGCGGTCCTGCAGCTCGCGGGCCCGCGCGCCACGCGCTGGGCCTGGCTGCCGGCCGGCGTGCTGGCGGCAGGGCTGCTGTTCTTCCCGGGCGGCGAGGCCTTCTGGCGGCGCCTGCACGGCCTCACCACCGAGAAGGCCATCGTCGCCGAGGACAAGACCGGCCTCAGCCTGCTCAAGATGTCGGGCAATGATGACGGCCGCCTGTACATCCAGGGCCATTCGCAGAGCCGGCTGCCGTTCGACACCGTCCATTCCTATCTCGGCGCCATCGGCCCGCTGACCCATGGCACGCCGCGGCGCGTGCTGGTGATCGGTTCCGGTACCGGCGGAACGCCCTACGCGGCGGGACTCAATCCCACGACCGAGAAGGTGAAGGTGATCGAGATCGTGGCGCCGGTCATCGAGACGCTGAAGAACTACACGGCTGCCGGCGGCAAATCGGGAGTCGACGCGCTGCTGTCGAGCAAGCGCTTCGACGTTACGGTCGCCGACGGCCGCCATTCGCTGGCGCTCGATCCGGTGCGCTACGATGTGATCGAGGCCGACGCCATCCTGCCCAAGACCGCGCTGTCGGGCCTGCTGAACAGCCGCGAATTCTTCGAGCAGGTGAAAGCCAAACTGGCACCGGGCGGAATCTACGTGCAATGGGCGCCGACCGAGCGCTCGGTCGCGACTTTCCGCTCGGTCTTTCCCTACGTGACCATGGTGCATCCGGCGATGCTGGGAAGCGACCGGCCCATTCCCTACAGCCGCGAGAAGATCGCGGCGCTGCTCGCCCGGCCCGACGTGGCGACACACCTGAAGGCGGCGCGGATCGACGGGGCCGAACTGGCCAGCTGGTTCGCCGACAAGAAGATCGAGGTTCTGAACGACGGGGCGACGGTCCCTGCGCCTTCGCCCAACACGGATTTCTTTCCGCGCGACGAGTACTACCTCAATCGTCCTTGATGTCGCGCGCGACGTCGGGCCGGCGCAGCAGCGCCCCGATCTTGTCGGCCTCGTCGAAGGTGCGGTCGATCTCGAAGCGGATCTCGGGGGCGCTGCGCAGGCCCGCCTTCTCGCTGACCCGTCCGCGGAACCACGGCGCCGCCCGTCGCAGCGCGGCGAGCAGCCGTTCCTTGTCCTCGCCGCCCAGCGGCATGACGTAGGCCGTGGCGTTGCGCAGGTCGGGGCTGATGTCGACCGAGGTCACGGTGATCGTGGCCTCGCGCAGATCGGGATCGCGCATGTTGCCGCGCTCGAGCAGTTCCGCCAGCAGGTGACGGATCTCCTCGCCGACCCGGAGCTGACGCTGGCCGGGGGCGCGATGTTCCTTGTCGGACGAGCGACGCCGCGACATGACGGTTCCTCTTAATCTCTCGTCGCCTCCCCCGCCGACGGGGGAGGCGAAGACAATCGCTACAAGGTCGCCTGGACCTGTTCGACATCGAAGCACTCGACGATGTCGCCGACCTTGATGTCCTCGTAGTTCTCGAAGGCCATGCCGCACTCGAAGCCGTGCTGCACTTCCTTCACCTCGTCCTTGAAGCGACGCAGGCTCTTCAGCGTGCCCTCGTGGATCACCACGTTGTCGCGCAACAGGCGAACCTTGTTGCCGCGCGTGACCTTGCCGTCGGTGACCATGCAGCCGGCGACGTTGCCGGACTTGGTGACCTTGAAGACTTCGCGGATCTGCGCGTTGCCGACCAGCGTTTCCTTGTAGGTCGGGTCGAGCAGGCCGACCATCAGCGCCTGCATGTCCTCGGTCACCTTGTAGATGATCGAGTAGTAGCGGATGTCGATCTTGTCGCGCTTGGCGATCTCGCGGGCCTGCGGGTTCGCACGCACGTTGAAGCCGATGATCAGCGCACCCGACGCCTTGGCCAGCGTCATGTCGGCTTCGCTGATGCCGCCGACGCCGCTGTAGACGACGCGGGTGATGACCTTCTCCGTGCCGAGGCGGCCCAGCGCACCGGCCAGCGCCTCGGCCGAGCCCTGCACGTCCGCCTTGATCAGCACCGGCAGTTCCTTGGCCGTGCCCTCGCGGATGCCCTTGATCATCTCCTCGAGGGTGCCACGGCCGCCCGCGGCCCGCGCCAGTTCGAGCTGGCGATCGCGACGGGCGCGGAAATCGGAGATCTCGCGCGCACGCGCCTCGCTCTCGACGACGTGGAATTCGTCGCCCGCCTGCGGCGTGCCGGAAAGACCCAGGACCTCGACCGGGAAGGCCGGGCCGGCATGCTCCACGGCCTGGCCGTGATCGTCGACGAGACGGCGCACGCGGCCCCAGACCGAGCCGGCGACGAGGATGTCACCGACCTTGAGGGTGCCGCGCTGAACCAGCACGGTGGCGACCGAGCCGCGACCCGGGTCGAGCTTGGCCTCGATCACGACGCCATCGGCGGCGCGATCCGGGTTGGCCTTGAGTTCGAGAACCTCGGCCTGCAGCAGGATGGCTTCCTCGAGCTTGTCGAGGTTCATCCGCTTGGTTGCCGAGACCTCGATCGACTGGATGTCGCCGCCCAGCGCCTCGACCTGGATTTCCTCGCGCAGCAGCTCGTTGTGGACGCGGCTCGCATCCGCGCCCGGCTTGTCCATCTTGTTGACGGCCACGATGATCGGCACGCCCGCCGCCTTGGCGTGGGCGATCGCTTCCTTGGTCTGCGGCATGACGCCGTCGTCGCCGGCAACCACCAGCACGACGATGTCCGTCACCTTGGCGCCGCGGGCACGCATGGCGGTGAACGCCTCGTGACCCGGCGTGTCGAGGAAGGTGATCTTCTGCTCCGACGGCAGGGTCACCTGATAGGCGCCGATATGCTGCGTGATGCCGCCGGCTTCGTGTGCCGCCACGTCGGTCGCGCGCAGCGCGTCGAGCAGCGAGGTCTTGCCGTGATCGACGTGACCCATGATCGTCACCACCGGCGGACGCGGTGCCAGCGACTCTTCCGGATCCGGAACATCGGCGAGACCGGTCTCGACGTCGCCTTCGGTGACGCGCTTGGAGCGGTGGCCCATCTCGGTCACGACCAGCTCGGCCGTGTCGGCGTCGATCGCCTGGTTGATGGTCGCCATCACGCCCATGCGCATCAGCGTCTTGATGACGTCGGCGCCGCGCTCGGACATGCGCGCCGCGAGTTCCTGGACGGTGATCGACTCGGGGATCGTGACTTCGCGATAGACCTTCTGCTGCGGCTCGCTGCCGAACTGCTGGCGACGCTCGCGCTCCAGGCGACGGCGCTGCTGCGCCACCGACCGGCTGCGGAAGTCGTTCTCGCCGGCCACCGCGCGGCCGACGTCGACCTTGTCGTTGCGGCGCTTGGGCGCCTCGCGACGGGCGCCCGGCGTCTGCGGCGGGCGCTTGACGACCACCGGCAACCGCGGCGGCGGGCGGCTTGCCGGAGACGGAGCCGGACGGCGAATCGGCGCCGCCGGGCCGGCGGGCGCGGGGGCCGCGGGCGGCGGAGCCGGCCGGGCGCTGATTTCCTGGGTCTGACGGGCGATCGGGGTTTCCGGTGCCGCCGTCGAGGCCTGGTCGAGACGCTTCTGGACGAGCGCGTCGGCCTTCCGCTTGGCCTCTTCCTCGGCCTTCTTGCGTGCCTCTTCCTCAGCGAGGCGCTTGCGATGCTCCTCGTCGGCCTTCTTGCGCGCCTCTTCCTCGATGGCCCGACGGCTCGCCTCTTCGGCGGCACGCTTGCGGGCGATCTCGGCGTCGCGGTTGGCGTCGACCAGGGCGCGCGCGCGCGCTTCCTTCTCTTCCTCGGTCAGGGTGCGCAGCACGATGCCACGGCCGCCGGGACGCACCGGCCCGGAGGATCGCGCAGGAGCCGCTCCGCCCGAGCTGCCGCTACCGCCGCCGCCGCTTCGCAGGTTCAGGGTGCGGCCGGTCGGGGCCGGGGACGCAGCCGCCGGCTTCGGCGGCTCAGGCGCCGGTGCGGGGGCCGCCGCAGCGGGCGGAGGCGGCGCGGCAGGCGCCGTGGTCGCGCGCTTGACCGGCTTCTTGACCTCGACCGTCACCGCGCGCGTACGCCCGTGCGAAAACTTCTGGCGCACCTGCGTCGCGTCTGCCTTCGACGCCGCGCCCGTGCGCGTGGTCGAGAGGGTCAGCGGCTTGGTCGTCTTGTTCTGTTCGTTCTGTTCCGTCATGTCGGCTGTTGTCCTTGGTCCGCCCCGGCCCGTCAACCGGCGCCGTTCAGCCGGAAGCTGCGCCAGCGCGCCGCTCCGACAGAAATTCGTTCAATGAAGGCCCCGCCCGCATCATCGCGCGCGATCGCCACGTAAACCGCCTGTTCGCGGCCGAAAATTCCGCCCAGCGCGGCCGCATCGCCCAGCCGCTCGAGCGGCAGGCCGGTGGCCCGCAGCTTCTGCAGCCCGTCGCCTTCGGCCTCGTCTGCAACGACGAGAAGCCCTGCCTGTCCGCGGCCGATCATCTGCTCGACCTTCACGAAGCCCGCGACCGCGCGACCCGCGCGACGCGCCCGGCCGAGATCGGCCAGGGCCCGTTCGAGCAGCAGCCGCTCGACCCGGTCGACGAGTTCCGCCGCCGCCTTCACCGGCGCCCGCGCCGCCCTGGAGAACAGCTTCTTCTCGACCGCCCGTTCGAGCGCCGCGCGCTCGGCCCGCACCCACATGCCGCGTCCCGGCAGCTGTCGCGCCAGATCGGGTACGACCTCGCCCTCCGGGCCCACGACGAACCGGATCATCGTCTCCGGCGCGCCTTCGACTCCGGTCGCGATGCAGGTGCGCATCGGGCCGGTCGGAGGTGCCGAGAGATGGGGTTCGCTCATGGCGAAGGCAAGGGTCAAGAATGTCTTCTCCCGTCAGGCCTTCGCCGCTTCGTCGGCCGGTGCGGCCTCGTCGGCGAACCAGTGCTCGCGCGCCCTCATGATGATGGCGTTGGCCGCGTCGTTATCCATGGTGCTCTCGCCCACGATCTCGCGCAGTTCGTCGGAAGCGAGGTCGGCGAGGTCGTCGAGCGTCTTCACGCCCGCCTCGCCCAGCGCCACCACCATCGGCAGGGTCAGGCCCTCGGCATTGGCGACGTCCTCGGAGACGCCCAGCGATTCCAGGCGCTCGGCCAGCTCGGCGTCGCGCTTCTCGAGATACTCCCGGCCGCGGCGCTGCAGCTCGGTGGCGATTTCCTCGTCGAAGCCCTCGACCGTGGCCAGGTCCTCGACCGCCGCCTCCGACACGTCCTCGACGGTCGCGTAGCCTTCGGCCACCAGCAGGTGGGCGATCACGTCGTCGACGTCGAGCGTCGCCTTGAAGAGCTCGGTGCGCTCGCGCGTATCCTTCTGGCGGCGCTCGCTCTCCTCGGTCTCGGTCATGATGTCGATCTCCCAGCCGGTGAGCTGGGAGGCGAGCTTCACGTTCTGGCCGCGGCGGCCGATCGCGAGGCTCAGCTGGTCGTCGGGCACCACGACCTCGGTCTTGTTCTTCTCCTCGTCCATCAGCACCTTGCTGACTTCGGCGGGCGCCAGCGCGTTGACGATGAAGTTGGCCGTGTCGTTCGACCACGGGATGATGTCGACCTTCTCGCCCTGCAGCTCCTGCACGACGGCCTGCACGCGGCTGCCGCGCATGCCGACGCAGGCGCCGATCGGATCGATCGAGCTGTCGTGGCTCAGCACCGCGATCTTGGCGCGGCTGCCGGGATCGCGCGCCACCGCCTTGATCTCGATGATGTTGTCGTAGATTTCCGGCACTTCCTGCGTGAACAGCTTGGCCATGAACTGCGGATGGCTGCGCGACAGGAAGATCTGCGGGCCGCGCGGCTCCTCGCGCACGTCGAAGATGTAGGCGCGCACGCGATCGTTCACGCGCAGGGATTCGCGCGGGATCGTCTCGTCGCGACGGATCACGCCCTCGGCGCGCTGCAGGTCGACGGTGATGTTGCCGTAGTCGACGCGCTTGACCACGCCCGACACGATCTCGCCGATGCGGTCCTTGAACTCTTCGTACTGGCGCTTGCGCTCGCTCTCGCGCATGCGCTGCGTGATGACCTGCTTGGCGGTCTGGGCGGCGACGCGGCCGAAGTCGATCGGCGGCAGCTCGTCGGTCAGGAAGTCGCCGACCTGGGCCTCGGGATTGCGGCGCTGGGCGTCGGCCAGCGACACCTGCGTGTTCTCGTTCTCGATCACGTCCGAGACCTGCATGTAGCGCAGCAGCTTGATCTCGCCGGTCTTGCGATCGATCTCGGCGCGGATGTCGTGCTCCAGCCCGTACTTGGCGCGGCCGGACTTCTGGATGGCCTGCTCCATCGCCTCGAGCACTTCCTCGCGCTCGATGCCCTTCTCGCGGGCGACCATGTCGGCCACCTGCAGCATTTCGAGGCGCGGGATATCGGCTGTCGTCGCCATGTCTCTTCCCTCTTCCTTAAGCTTTAGCCAGTCCGTTCAGTGGGTCTGCCCGGCCGCCCCTTCGGCGGCCAGACGGTGTTCTTCGATCAGGCGGTCGGTCAATTCGAGCTTCGCGCGGGTGACGGCTTCCAGCGGCACCGCCGCTTCCTTGCCGTCGTCGAGGCGCAGGCGCACGAGATCGCCGTCCAGGCCGAGCAACGTCCCCTTGAAGCGGCGCCGGCCCTCGACCGGAAGCGCCGTCTCGAGGCGGGCGATGTGACCCGCCCAGCGCATGTAATCCTTGGGCCGGGTCAGCGGCCGGTCGATGCCCGGCGAGCTCACCTCCAGCGTGTAGGCCTGGGGGATCGGGTCCTCGACGTCCAGCACGGCCGACACCGCGCGCGACACGGTCGCGCAATCCTCGACGTCGAGCGGCCGTCCATCGGCCGGCTCGATCATGAGCTGCAGGGTCCCGCCCTTGCTCATGGCCACGCGAACAAGCTCGAAGCCCATGCCGACGACGGTCGGGGCAACGATGTCTTCGATTCGACGCAGCAGATCGGTCACGCGGTTGGCACTTCTCGACGATTTGGGCGGATGGGATGGGGCCAAATGAAAAGAGCGGGTTTGCGGCCCACTCTTTTTCTTTGGTTCATCCCGTGAACCCGATGAGGATGGCGCGGATATAGGCCTCCCCCTGCCGGCTGGCAAGGGATTCCGGCACCCCCTATGGGGGGACCTGACCTGCACTCTATATATAGTGGAGGCTAACCCTCCCCATTCAAATGGGGAGGTGGTGGCGTCTCGCGGCTTGTAACTAAGCCGCTCAGCCGACGGAGGGGTCAGCGACGCCGCAACCGCAGGAAGACGGGCTTGTGGCCGGCCAGCATCTTCTGTTCGTAGCGGGTCGCGGGCCAGTCGGCGGGGCGGCCGCGCCAGTCGGCGGGGCCTTCGGCCAGCCACTCGAAGGCGGGGTGACGGCAGGCATGCTCGACCATCCACGGCAGGTAGCTCGGATCGTCGGTGGCGAGGCGCAGTTCGGCGCCCGGCTTCATCAGCCGGGCCAGCACGTCGAGGTTGGATCGCTGCACGAAGCGGCGCTTGTGATGGCGCGTCTTGGGCCAGGGGTCGGGGAACAGCACGAAGGCGCGCGACAGGTATTGTGGCGGCAGCGCCTGCATCACGAAGCGGGCGTCGTCGGTGAACAGCCGGACATTCGACACGCCGGTCCGCTCGATATGCGCCAGGCATTTGGCGACGCCGTTCACATAGGGCTCGCAGCCGATCAATCCGACGTTCGGATGATGTTCGGCCTGCCAGACGAGATGCTCGCCGGCGCCGAAGCCGACCTCCAGCCACACGCCCTCCGCCGGCAGCGTGCCGCCGAACGCCTGCGCGAGATCGATCTTCGCGGCGCTTTCGGCGACCTCGTTGTCGGGCGTGACGATCGGTTCGGCGGGCAGGGCGATGGCGAGGCGAGGCAGCAGCGTGTCGAGCAGCGACTGCTGCCCGACCCGCAGTTTCTTGCCCCGTCGACGGCCATGCAGCGTGCGTCGGCGGGCTTCTTCCATGATGTACCCGTTCAGGTCCCTACATGATCACGTCGATGAGGTACGGACCCTTGTGCGCCATGGCGTAGGTGAGCTGCTTGGTGAGCTCGTCCAGGTTGCTCGCCTTGCCGCTCGCCACGCCCATGCCCTTGGCCAGGTCGGTGAACTGCAGGGTCGGGCGGTCGAGGGTCAGCATGTCGATGGCGCGCGGGCCGGGGTTGGCGGCGCCGACATCGGCCAGCTGGCTGTAGAGGATGTTGTAGGAGCGGTTCGAGAAGATCATCACGCAGACGTCGAGATTCTCGCGCGCCATCGTCCACAGCGACTGGATCGTGTACATCGCCGAGCCGTCGCCGATCATGCAGATGACCTTGCGATCCGGGCAGGCGACGGCCGCGCCGACCGCGACCGGACCGCCGAAGCCGATCGAACCACCCATGTTGTTCAGCCAGTCGTGCGGCGGGGCGCCGGCGCTGAACGGGAAGAAGCCGCGGCCCGTGGTGACCGATTCGTCGACCACGATGGCGCCTTCCGGCATCGTCGCACCCAGCGCCTGGCCGAGCCCGTCGAGCGTGAACTTGCCGGTCGGACGCTCCGGCCGGCTCGGCTGGGCGATGCCCTCCGGCTTCACGTTCATGGCGTCGAGTTCCATCGCCAGCGCCTCGAGCGAGCCGATCGGATCGCCCTCGACCGGGCAGAGCGTCGAGATCTCGCAATCGTCCGGCGACAGGACCGACGGCTTGCCGGGATAGGCGAAGAAGGCGAACGGCGCCTTGGCGCCGCACAGCACCATCTGCTTGGTGCCCTTGAGCTGGGCCAGCGCGTTCTCGACCACGAAGTGCAGGCGCAGGACCGGAATGCGGCCAGCGCCGCGCTCGATGCGCGCCGTGCCGCCGGCGCCCTGGACCTTGCAGCCGGTCTTCGCGGCGATCTTGCCGGCAAGTTCGAGGCCGCGGGCGCGCAGCGCGCGACCGCCGATGAACAGCATGGCGCCCGGCATCTTGAGCGCCTTGGCCGCCGCCACGACCGTCTCCTTGGAGGGCTTGTCCGGCGCCGGCGCGGCCGGCGTCTCGGCGACGCCATCGGCTTCGCCCCAGGCGGTGTCGGCCGGCAGGATCAGGGTCGCGATCTGTCCCGGCGCGACATTCGCCGCCTGGATCGCCAGGGCGCCGTCGGCCGCCACGGTCTTGGAGGTCGGCGAGGTCTTGACCCAGTGCGAGAACGGGCGCGCGATGCCTTCGATGTCGGCGGTGAGCGGCGTGTCGTACTTGATATGATAGAGCGCGTGCTCGCCCACGATGTTGACGACACCGGAGCCCGCCTTCTTGGCGTTGTGCAGGTTGGCCGCCGCATTGGCGAGGCCGGGACCGAGATGCAGCAGGGTCGAGGCCGGCTTGTCGGTCATGCGGTAGTAGCCGTCGGCCGCTCCGCTGCAGACGCCTTCGAACAGGCCGAGCACGCAACGCATGCCCTCGACCCGGTCGAGCGCGCCGACGAAGTGCATCTCCGAGGTGCCGGGGTTGGCGAAACAGACCTCGACGCCGCCCTTGACCAAGGTGCGGACCAGACTTTCAGCTCCGTTCATCGACTCCCCCAACACGGATGATTCAAATTCGGCGGCACCCTAGGCCACTCGCGCCGTCAACCCAAGGCTCCGCAATATCCGAAGAATTGCCTGTTTCGGACGTTCTCTCTTTATTCTCAAGCGCTTGTTTGCTACATTTTAAGCATTATTTGAATTCTTAGGTACGAAAGTCTTTTCCATGAGCCATTCGGAGTCTTCCGACAGCTCGGCCGACCCGCTTTTCGTCGTCGGCACCGATCTCGTCGAATTCGATCGCCGTGACCTGCCGATCTACGCTACGCCCGTCTCGCGCTGGGCCGAAGCCGGCATCGATGCCGTTTCCTACGGCGCGCCGCTCGACCGGCTTTTCGGCGAGCCCGGCGAAGTGTTCATCGACGGCGTTGCGGGTGCCGCGGATATCCTGCCGTCGATCGGCGAAGATGCCCTGGTCGTCCTCAGCGATCTATCCGACGGCGTGATGCTGCCGGCGAGCGAAGAGCCCGCCGCGATGCACGGAAGCGCCGCCGTCTATGATTTCGGCGCCGACGCCCATGCCGTCGTGCACGTCCAGGACGGCATCACCTGGGACCAAGCCGACGCCGGCTGGTCCTTCGAGCACGGCTGAGCCCAGTTAAGCGGCGTCGCCGAGCTCGAGCTGGACGAGGTTCATCCAGTAGGCCGCGCCGGTCGTGAGGATCTGGTCGTTGAAGTCGTAGAGCGGCGAGTGGACGTTCTGGCAGCCGCCTTCGCCCGCGCCGCCGTTGCCGATCATGATGTAGGCGCCCGGCTTCTTCTCCAGCATGAAGGCGAAATCCTCGGCGCCGGCCAGCGGCGAGGTGTTCGCCTCGACATGCTCGCGGCCGACCGTCAGCGCCGCGGCCTCGACGGCCACCGACGTCTGCTCGGCGGCATTGACCAGCGCCGGATAGCGGCGGTGATACTTCGAGATCGCCTCGCAGCCGCCGGCCTGGGCGATTCCCGCCGCGACCTCGGCCAGCCGGCGCTCCAGCAGGTTGCGCACGTCCGCGGAGAAGCTGCGGGCGGTGCCCTTCACCAGCACCTCCGACGGAATCACGTTCGGCGAGCCCGGGGTGCCGGCATGGATGTGGCCGACGCTCAGCACCGCCGCCTGGCTCGGCGGCACGTTGCGGCCGACGATGCCCTGCACCGCGACGATGAACTGCGCCGCCACGAAGGTCGGGTCCGTGCCGCGATCGGGCATGGCGCCATGGCCACCGGTGCCCTTGAACACCACTTCCCAGCTATCGGACGAAGCCAGCATCGCGCCGGTGCGGATGGCGAAGTGGCCGACCGGGAAGCCCGGCATGTTGTGCATGCCGTAGACCACGTCGCACGGGAACTTCTCGAACAGGCCTTCCTCGATCATCACGCGCGCGCCGCCGAGACCTTCCTCGGCGGGCTGGAAGATGAAGTGGACCGTGCCGGCGAAGTCCGGCGCCGCCGCGAGCCGCCGGGCCGCGCCCAGCAACATCGTCGTGTGCCCGTCATGACCGCAGGCATGCATCTTGTTTGGAATCGACGACGCATAATCGAAGTCGTTCTTCTCCTGCAGGTGCAGCGCATCCATGTCGGCGCGCAGGCCGATCGTCTTCTGCCCCGGCCGGTTGCCCTTCAGCGTGCCGACGACGCCGGTCGTGGCGAGGCCGCGATGCACCTTGAGGCCCCACGAGGTGAGCTTGTCAGCCACGATCTGCGCCGTCCGCTCTTCCTCGAAGGCAGTCTCGGGATGGCGATGAATGTCACGACGGATGGCGGTGAGATCGGCCAGGTCGTCGGCGAGAAGATCGGGAGTGTAACGGGTCATGACCGGAGACTAGCGTCGGCCGCCGCAAAAGGAAACGCGAGGCCGGTTGCCCGACGACCCTCGTCCTGCAAAGGTCGCCGCTCCCTTCTTCGTGGGTGAACGGTCATGACAGAGCTCGCCGGCGCCAGACCCCGCCTCTATCAGACGCCGTCCTCCTACTATTCGATGATCGCGCGTCTGGCGCTCGCCGAGGGCGGCATCCCTTACGAGCGTGTCTTCGTCGACATCCATTACCGGCTGAGCCAGCAGCAGCCGGACTATGTGCGGCTCAATCCCGGCATGACGGTGCCGACGCTGGTCCTGGCCGACCGCATCCTCGTCGAGAGTCGCGACATCGCCGAACATGCGCTCGGCACCGCGACCGACCCCGAGACGAAGGCCTGGGTCGACCTCCACTATGGCTATCAGATCGAGGAACTGACCTTCGGCGGCATCCTCGCGCGCAATCCGCTGGCACGGATCATGATCCCGAAGCGGCTGGAAGCGGCCCGGCGCCAGCTCCTCGCCCACGCCGCGCGCAATCCCGATCTTGCTTCCATCTACGAGGCGCGCGCCAAAGTGTTCGCCGGCCGAATCAGGGCGTTCGAACCGGACGCCGTCGTGGCGCTTTCGCAGCGGCGTCGCGCCGAGGCCATCGGCTTCATGGACCGGCTCGAACAGACGCTGCGGGACGGCCGCGCGGTGCTGGTCCCGCCCTCTTATGGCGTCGCCGACGTCGTCTGGACGGTGTTCCTCGGCCGCATGGAGTTCGCCGGTCTCGGCGACGAGATCCCCCGGCGGCCGGCGCTCGCGCGCTACTGGGCCGCGATGCAGGCGCGTCCCAGCTTTGCCGCGGCCGACATCTGGACGAAGTTCCATATCGGCCGCCTGATCGGCGGGATCCTGGGCATCGCCCGAAGCTGAGGCCAAGGATCGCGCCAACGGGGTCGGGGGTGGCGTCCCTCCCCGCAACGCGCTAAAGCCGCGCCGCCATGATCCTTTTCCCCGCGATCGACCTCAAGGACGGCAAGTGCGTGCGCCTGCTTCGCGGCGACATGCAGCGTGCCACCGTGTTCAACGACAGCCCGGCCGCCCAGGCCAAGGCCTTTGCCAATGCCGGCTGCGAATGGCTGCATCTGGTCGACCTCAACGGCGCGGTCGAGGGACATCCGGTCAACCGCGCGGCGGTCGAGAGCATCCTGAAGGACGTCGAGGTGCCGACCCAGCTGGGCGGTGGCATCCGCACCATCGAGAGCATCTCGCAGTGGTTCGATGCCGGCGTGCAGCGAATCATCCTGGGCACCATCGCGGTCAAGGAACCGGGCCTGGTGAAGGCCGCCTGCAAGCAGTGGCCAGGCCGCATCGCCGTCGGCATCGATGCCCGCGAGGGCGTGGTTGCGGTCGATGGCTGGACGAAGCAGAGCACGGTGCGGGCGCTCGACCTTGCCCTGCGGTTCGAGGATGCCGGGGTCGCCGCCATCATCTACACCGACATCGACCGCGACGGCGCCATGGGCGGCGTGAATGTCGACGCCACCGTCACCCTCGCCCAGCATCTCACCACGCCCGTCATCGCCTCGGGCGGCGTCAGCTCGCTCGACGACCTGCGTGAGCTGCGCCCGACCGAGGAGTTCGGCATCGTCGGCGCCATCGTCGGCCGCGCGCTCTATGACGGTCGCGTGACGGTGCCCGATGCCATCCGCGTCCTGAAGGGCGAGTAGAGCCGCCATGCTCAAGGTCCGCATCATCCCCTGCCTCGACGTGAAAGATGGGCGTGTCGTGAAGGGCGTGCAGTTCGTCGGGCTGCGCGACGCCGGCGACCCGGTCGAGCAGGCGCGCGTCTACGACGCCGCCGGCGCCGACGAACTCACCTTCCTCGACATCACGGCCAGCCACGAGAATCGCGACACCATCCTGGACGTCGTCGGCCGCACGGCCGAGCAGTGCTTCATGCCGCTGACGGTGGGCGGCGGCGTGCGGCAGGTCGAGGATATCCGCCGCCTGCTGCTGGCCGGCGCCGACAAGGTCTCGATCAATTCGGCCGCGGTGGCGCGGCCGGAATTCGTGCGCGAAGCGGCCGAGAAATACGGCGACCAGTGCATCGTGGTGGCGATCGACGCGCGCAGCAGCGGTCCCGGCAAGTGGGAAGTCTTCACCCATGGCGGCCGCAAGGGCACGGGCCTCGACGCGATCGACTGGGCGCGCCGCATGGCGGAGTCGGGCGCCGGCGAGATCCTGCTCACCTCGATGGACCGCGACGGCACGAAGTCGGGCTTCGACCTCGAGCTGACGCGGGCCGTTTCGGATGCGGTGCCGGTCCCGGTCGTGGCCTCGGGCGGCGTGGGCACGCTCGATCATCTGGTCGACGGCGTGACCAAGGGCGGCGCCTCGGCGGTGCTGGCCGCCTCGATCTTCCATTTCGGCGAGTTCACCATCGCGCAGGCGAAGGAACACCTCGCGCGCGCGGGCGTTCCGGTGCGACAAATCTCGCGCGCCGCATGATTTTGGCGTAAAATCGTCACGGCGCCCGTCCAAGAGGCGTAGTGAAGTGTTCGATCGCCCGCCCCCAGGGCGGCGACGGAGTCCCCTCGGATGGCGAAGAAGAAAAAAGCCAAAAAGGCGCAACGGCCGAGCATCGTCACGATCGACGAGCACGTGCTCGATCGCCTGTATCTCGTGATCGACAGCCGCAAGGGCGCCGATCCGGAAACCTCCTACACCGCGCGCCTGTTCAGCCGCGGCCGCCAGCAGATCGCCAAGAAGCTGGGCGAGGAGGCGGTCGAGGCGCTGATCGAAGGGATCCAGGGCGACAAGCCCAAGCTGATCGCCGAGAGCGCCGACATGCTCTACCACCTGCTCACCCTGTGGGCCGCGGTGGGCGTGAAGCCGAAGTCGGTGTGGGACGAACTCGCCCGTCGCGAAGGCCTGTCTGGCATCGCCGAGAAGGCCAGCCGCAAGCGGACCTGAAGTCGTCCCGCTGCCGTGCCGCCTCAGTGCGGCGGCATCGGGATGAAGACCGGCGGCGTGCGGGTCGACTTGCTGCGCGCCTTGATGTCCTCGTCGTTGGCGCCATGCGGCTTGAGATAGACGTAGTAGGGCGTGCGGCGCTCCACCACATCGTTGCCCGGCTGGGCCTTCTCGCTGACCAGCAGGTCCGACTGGATGCGGACATGCATGTAGCCGGGGATCAGCTCGGCCCAGTTGGCGACGTCCGGGGTGAAGACGACGTCGAACGTGTAGCCGTCCACCAGCTTCACGACTCCCCAGTTCACGCCCCCGGCCGGGCGCGACGGGACCTGCTGCCACACCATGCCGGCCTGCACGTAGACGGAAACGGCGTTCAGCATGACGTAGAGCGGTCCCGCGGGGCTGACGTTCTGCAGGAACAGGGTCATGCGGTAGGACTTGCCGTCGGGCTCGTAGGAAATCCCCTTCAGCTCGACATAGAGCGAGCGCGTCGCGGTGTTTTCGAGCAGCAGCCTGGCCTGTCGCGCCTCGCGCAGCGCACGCGCCTGGTACAGGCCGACGGCCGCGTCGAGCGCGAAGCCGGTCAGCAGCAGCATGACCAGGCCGACCAGCACCGGCGAGCGCCAGAGATCGAACCGCCGGCCGAGCTTCACGGCGACGCGGGCCGGGGCCTCGACCTTGCGCGGCGTGGCCTCGCGCAGCTCGTTCAGCAGGCCGCCTTCCGCCGGCGAAGGCTCGACCGGGACCGCGGCGCCCAGGCGCCGGCGCAGCACCCGGATCTCGGACTGCGCCGCGCCGAGCTGACGGCGCAGATCGGCAATCAGCGCATCCTTGTCAGGCTCGATGGGTGGATCGCTCATGGCACGATCGCGCCATGGGCGATGTGCACGATCTGCTGGGCCTGTTCGGCCAGCGCCAGATTGTGCGTGACCAGAATGAGGGTCGTGCCGCGCTCGCGATTGACCGCCAGCAGCTCGTCCATGATCTCGATCTCGGTCTGCTCGTCCAGATCCGAGGTCGGCTCGTCGGCCAAGATCAGCGCCGGCTCGTTGATCAGGGCGCGGGCGATCACCGCCCGCCGCTGCTCGCCGGCCGAGACCTCCGACGGATAGGCATCGAGATGATCGCCCAGCCCCATCTGGCCGAGCAGCGCCGCCGCCCTCGCATAGGTCGCGGACGACTTGCCGCCGCCTCCCAGCATCGCCGGCAGCGCCACGTTGTCGACCAGGCGCAGCGTCGGCAACAGGCTCGCGAACTGAAAGACGTAGCCGATTCGTTTGTTGCGAAAGGCGGCCAGCGCATTCTCCGACAGGCTCCAGATGTCGGTGCCCTCGACCGTCACCTGCCCCTGCGAGGGCCGGCTGAGGCCGCCGATCATCGCCATCAGCGACGACTTGCCCGAGCCAGACCGCCCGATGATGGCGGCGTAGCGGCCAGCCGCGATCTCGAGATCGATGCCGGCGACGGCCGCCACCTCGCCGCGTTCGGTGACATAGTCCTTGCGCAGGCTGCGGCAGCTGAGCATCCGCCTAGCCCTCGCCGCGCACGAGATCGTAGGGATCGCGTCGGCTGGCGCGCCAGGCCGGATAGAGCGAGCCCAGCGCGCCGATGATCGAGGCCATCACGACCGCCGCCACCGCGACGATCACCATGCGCGGCCCGTCCAGCCAGACGAAGGGCACGCCGATATTCTCGAGATAATAGACCAGCGAACGCTCGTAGAGGCGCATGACGAGCACGCCGAGCGCCACCCCCAGCACGCCGCCCGCACCGGTGGCGATGACCGCCTCGATGACCATCATGCCCACGATCTGGCCGCGCCGGGCACCGATCGCCTTGAGCAGGCCGAGTTCGCCGCGCCGTTCGGTGACGATCGCCGAGAAGAGAACGCTGACCATCAGCGCGGTGCTGGCGAACATCAGCACCATCAGCGCCAGGATGCTGTTCAGCAGGGCGGCCAGCCCCTGGCGGATGCCGCTCATGGTCGAATCACCGGTCACGACCTTCACGCCCTTGAGGGTCGAGAGGATGGCGAAGCGGGCCTGCAGCGGCGTGGCGCCCGGCGCCAGTTCGACGAGGAAGCCGCTCACCTTGCCCTTCTGCAGGACGGCAGGCGGACCGCCGCCATGGCCGTGTACCGAGCCGGCCAGGGCTTCGAGCGTGTCGAAGGTCATGAACACGCCACGCTCGTGCGTGCCGACGCCGGTCTTGCCCAGCCGGCCATAGACCGTGTGCGGCCTGCCGAAGATCAGCAGCTCGGAGCCGAGTGCCGCAGCCCGCGCCGCGCCCAGGATGACGTCGCCTTGCCGCATGTCGCGGTTGATCTTCTCGACCAGCCAGGGCCGCACCGTGAAGTCCAGCACGGGATCGAAGCCGATCAGATCGACCGAATCGTGGTGGCTGCCGATGCCCGAATGCTCGACGCGCGCGATCTTCTGCGGCGCGGCGCGGCCCACGCTGGCAATGCCGGCACGGGCGAACAGGTCCTGGTCGAGCACGAGGTCGGTCGGCTCGACGGTGAGCAGCGCCGCGGTGATGTTGGTCAGCGCGCCTTCGGGCACCACCATCATGTCGGCGCCCAGCCGCGTGAATCCCACGGCCATGCTGCTGTCGATGCTGCGCATCAGGGTCGCGCCGGTGAAGACGACCCCGCTGGCGACGGCCACCGCCATGATCAGCAGGAGGCTCCGCGCCTTGCGCCGCCCCAGATTCTGCAGCGCGAGGCTGGCGAGCAGCCTCAAAGGGTGCAGGACCGCGTGTGCTTCATGTGCTCGAGCTTGGTCGGGATGATCACGCAGTCATGGTGCCCGCCGTTGCTCGGCAGGATGCCGATCAGCGTGTCGGTGGAGGTGTCGATGACCGAGATGCCGGTCGACTGGCGCTGGAAGCCGCTGAACGGCGTCAGCACATACTTGCCGTCGTAGGTGATGGCCGGCGTCTGCAGGTCGGGTCCGATGCCCTGGATTTCCTTCTTGATGGTCCAGGTGTTGGTGTCGATCACCATGATGCCGCTATAGGCCGGCGACGGATGCAGGATGGACAGGTAGAGCTTCGAGCTGTCCAGCGAGAAGACCATGTGGAACGGGTTGGGATACTTGCCGCGCCACAGCGGATCCTCGACATGCGCGATCTTGCGCCACTTGGTCGGATCGGGATCGCTGCAGGAGAAGATCGAGCAGTTGTTTTCCCGCAGGTTGTTCATCATCACGAGGAACCGGCCGTCGGGCGAGAAGCCGATCTCGTGGCCCGGCGAGTGAATCTTGTCGAACACGACCTGCCACGTGTCCTTGTCGATCCGCTCGACCTTGTACTGGTCCTGCGAATCCTTGTTGAACTGCAGGAAGGCGGCCGGCTCGAAGTTCTTTTCGGGATCGAGGATGCAGATGCCGCCGCACAGCCGCACGACCGTCGCGGCCCAGCGGCCCTCGGGATGCCAGACCGTGCCGTCGGCGCCGGTGAGCGTCAGCGGCGCCTCGCCGGGCAGCGAGCCTTCCTCGACGAACAGCTCGCCCATCGGCACCATTTCCCAGTCGATCTTGTTGCCCTTGGTGCCGCGGTAGTTGTAGAGGCCGGTCGTCTCGTCGGGATAGATCTTCCTGATCGTCAGCGTGCCGCCCTTGATCCAGGCCTCGCGCAGTTCCGGCACGTTCGGCGTCCAGTCGAACTTCAGCGCGGCCTTCACCTTCGACGTGGTGCGGTCGAAGCAGGCGGCGATGTCCTTCTGCCCGTCGGTCACGAAATAGGACTGGGCATCCTTCGGATTGACGGTGACATGCACGCCGAGGCCGAGACCGGTCGTCTCCGAGACGTTCTCGATCATCTGCATCTGCGTGCCGTCGTAGCGCACGCGATAGATGTTGGTGCCGCCCGGCACGTTCTCGGCCGTCACGTTGGTCGGGATGCCGTAGATCAAGGAGTTCTGGCCGCCCTGCGTCGAGTTCACGAACTCGAAGCCGTGCGTGGGATCGGAACTCGGGAAGGCGCAGAGATGATGGCTGATCGGATTGTAGTCGCCGTAGTTCCAGTACCAGATCGAGCCCAGCACGCGGTTCGAGTTGAGGTCGATCGCGTAGGTGCCGCCGCCCATCTTGGTCGGCAGCAGCGCCACCCAGTTGCCGAGGCTCTGGCCCCTGATGTCGGCGCGCGAATCGACGACTTCGCGGGTGATCGGCGACTGCTGAGGCCCGTTGCCGGCCGCGCGGATGACGCCGTTGTCCGAAGACGAGCCGCCGTTCATCGCGCTGTAGCCCAGCACGGCCACCTCGGCGGCGGCGGCGGTGCCGACGGCGACGTTCAGCATGGTGCGCCGGCTGACCTTGGTCTTGACCTTGGGCCTGGCGGCCTCTTCGCGCGCCTTGCGCGTCGCCTGCTCGTGCTTGGCGACGAGATAGGCCTGGAACTCCTCGCGGTCCTTCGCGAGCACCTCCTCGTTACGCTTGAGGAATTCGTCGATCGAATTCTTCGCCGTCGGAAGGTTCGCTTGCGTACCCTGTTCGAGCGGGCCGATGAGAGGCGGGACGCTTGCGTCCTGTGACGCCGTGGCGGTCGGTGTCTCCCGGGTGGGCTCAGTCATCGGCTGCACTCCCCTTTTGGTGCGCAAAGTCTAACCACGAGTTCTCGAAAAACACATTCGCAAATTTGCAGTCGAGGCCGCTGATTTCGCGGAGCGTTGCGAGTAGGCTCCTGGCGAAGGAGTTGTTCGATGGACTACGCCGTCATCATCAGCGCCATCGTGCTCGGCCTTTCCGTGCTCGCCACGGCGGCGAAGTTCCTCGACTGGTTCCTCCATTCCGATCCCAGGACAATGGTCCGCACGCTGCGATGGATGGCGGTGCTGCTCGTGATCGTGGCGATTCCCCTTCTCGTGATGATGATCCTGCGCGAGCAGTATGCCGGCGCGATGTTGCTGGGGGCGGCGATGATCCTCGTGCCGACCTTCCTGAAATGGCGCGCGATCCTCGTCCCGCTGCGCGCCGCCTTCGCGCAGTTCCGGGGCAAGCCGCAGCCTTTCGAGATGCCGCCGGTCTGGCAGGATCCAGCGCCGCCCGATCCGCGCGCGCTGCAACACGCCGCGGCCCTTCTCGAAGCCTATCTCAAGCACGCAACCCCGGTTGCTTCAGCGCAACGGCACATACCTCCCTCTGCCAGCGCAGAGGTCGACGAGGGCATGTCGATGAAGGAGGCGCTCGAGGTTCTCGGTCTCTCCGAGGGTGCCGATCTCGCCAGCGTCCACGCCGCGCATCGACGGCTGATGCGCGGTGCCGATCCCGATGCCGGCGGCTCGCCCTATCTCGCGGCCAGGATCGACGAGGCGCGCGACGTGCTCGTGGGCGTTCTGCGCTCGCGTGCCCGGCCCGCAGATGCACCGGCGCCAGGCCGGCCGAGGCTGCTCAAGGGTTGAACCCCGACGCCCCTTTCGGGTTCCGCGCCAACGCGAAGCCTCCCTATATAGGGGACGTCACCGCCCCTCCCGGAGCCCGCCATGTCCGTCGATGCCCCCATGACCGCCGCCTATGACCGTACCAACGTCTTCGCCCGCATCCTGCGCGGCGAGCTGCCGTGCAAGAAGGTCCATGAAGACGAATTCGCACTGGCCTTCCACGACATCGCGCCGCTGGCGCCGGTGCACGTGCTCGTGATCCCGAAGGGCGAATACATCAGCCAGGCCGATTTCGGCGCCAAGGCGCCACCCGAGATGATCGTGGGCTTCTGGCGCGCCGTGTCGAAGGTCGCGCGCGATCTCGGCCTCGATCCCGAGGGCTACCGCATCGTGGCCAATCACGGACCCAACGGCGGGCAGCTGGTATTCCACTTCCATGTCCATATCTTCGGCGGCCGCACGATGAGCCATGCCATGGGCAGCATGCCCAACCCGGACGACGCCGGTTGATCCGACGTCGCGCCTTGCTGGCCGGGGGTCTGCTCGCACCCGGCTTCGTCTGGGCGCAGAAACCGCCGCAGCGGTCGCTCACGGAAAGCGGCTGGTACGCGAAGGGCCGGACCAAGGAGCGGCCGGTGCGCTTCGCCGGCACCGGCGGCGTCACCCTGGCCGGCACGCTACTGATGCCGCTGTTCAGCGAGATCCAGTACGTGCCGGGCGTCGTGCTGGTGGCCGGCAGCGGCCCGACCGACCGCGACGGCAACAATCCGCTGGCGCCGCATCGCATCGACCTCCTCAAAGACATCGCCGAGCTGCTGGCGCGCAACGGTATCGCCTCGCTGCGCTACGACAAGCGCGGCATCGGCCAGTCGACGCCACGGCCGCGCGGCTCGCTGGAGGAGCAGGAGACCTTCTTCGCCTGGGACAATTTCGTCGGCGACGTCGAGGCGGCGCACGCCGAGCTGCTGCGCCACGACGAGATCAAGCCCTATGCCACCGCACTGCTCGGCCACAGCGAGGGTGGGTTGCTGGCGCTGGCGGCGAGCCGGGCCCTGGCCGCGAAGAAGCTGCACGCGCTGGTGCTGGCGGCGACGCCGGGCCGCCGGCTCGACCTGATCCTCCGCGAGCAGATCGAGCGCACGGCGCCCCCGACGCTGCGCCTGCCGGCCGATCGCGCCATCGCCGCCATCCTCGAAACGGGGCGCGTGCCGGGCAACCTGCCGCCCGAGCTGCAACTCCTGTTTCCGCTCTATGCCGGGCCGTTCCTGCAGAAGCTGCTGTCGTTCGATCCCGCGTCCGCGCTCGCCGGGAGCCGCATCGCCTGCCTGGTCGTGCAGGGCGGCGCCGATCGGCAGGTGGTTCCCATGGAGGACGTGCAGCCGCTGATCGACGCGCTGAGCGGCCGCAACGTGTCGGGCGAGGCCGTCGTGATCCCGCAGGTCAGCCACAATCTGAAAGCCGTGACCGGGCCGCTCGATCCGGGGTTCGCCGGGCCGCTCGCGCCCGCGGTCGCCGCTGCCCTCCTGAAGTGGCTGGTCCCGGCGCTCGGCGCTTGATCGACACTCGCGGCCGGCCGATCATCGCGGCGAGACACGGAGGCGATGACATGAGCGTGACAGTGCGGCCCGTGACCGATGCGGTCGGAGCGGAGATCATCGGCGTCGACCTGCGCAATTTCAGCGAAGAGGAATTCGCCGCCATCGAGCGCGCCTGGTACGCCCATTCGATGATCCTGCTGCGCGGCCAGCAGCTCAGCGACGATCATCTGCTGGCCTTCAGCCGCCGCTTCGGCGAACTCGACCCGCCGCCCAACCAGGAGCGTGGCCGCATCAGCCCGCCGGGCTATCCCGACATCTATGTCGTCTCGAACGTGCTCGATGCGAAGGGCGACCCGATCGGCGCGCTGGGCGACGGCGAGGCGGTCTGGCACACCGACATGAGCTATCTCGACGTGCCGCCCGACGCCTCGATGCTCTACTCGCTGGAGATCCCGCCGACCGGCGGCAACACCTGGTTCACCAGCATGCAGGCGGCCTGCGACGCCCTGCCGGCCGACCTGCGGGCGAAGATCGAGGGCCGGCGCGTGAAGCACGACGGCACCTACAATTCCGGCGGCTATCTGCGCAAGGGCGTGACGCCGACCGACGATCCCATGGTCGCGCCCGGCGCCTGGCATCCGGCGATCCTGCGCCATCCGGTCAACGGCCGGGCCACGCTCTATCTCGGCCGCCGCCGCAACTCCTTCGTCGAGGGCTACACGAAGGAGGAATCCGACGCGCTGCTGGAGGCGCTGTGGGCGCATGTCACGCAGCCGCGCTTCATCTACCAGCATGTCTGGAAGGTCGGCGACCTGGTGATGTGGGACAATCGCTCGACCATGCATCGCCGCGATCCGTTCGACAAATCGGCGCGCCGCATCATGCATCGCACGCAGATCAAGGGGACGACGAAGCCGATCGCCTTCGCCGCCTGAAAAGCAAAAAAGACGACAATGAAGAATCGATCGGAGGAAACATGCGGCGGCAGAAGAAGTTCTATGCCTGGGGCTATGCCGACGAGGACCTGACGCCGGAAGAGATCCGGCCGTGGGAGGCCGAGATCGCCCAGCGCTACGGCCTCTCCGGCTTCGACGTGAAGCCGCCGCCGAAGGCCGACGAGATCGTCTTGCGCAAAAGTCGCGTCGAGGTGCCGTCGGCGCTTCAGGCGATGGTCCGCACCGATCACCTGACGCGGCTCGAGCACAGCTACGGCAAGGCGGGCTTCGACACCTTGCGCATGTTCATGCGCTCGGTGCCCAACCCGCCCGACGCCGTGGCCTTCCCGGAAAGCGAAGAGGACATCGTGAAGGTCCTCGACTGGTGCGGCCGCATCGGCGCCAAGGCGATCCCCTATGGCGGCGGCTCGTCGGTGGTGAAGGGTATCGAGCCCTCGGCCGCCTTCGACAGGGTCGTCACCATCTCCACCCGCCACATGGACAGGGTGCTGGAGGTCGATCCGGTGAGCCAGGCCGCGCGCATCCAGGGCGGCATCTACGGGCCGGCGATCGAGGACGCGCTGCGCGACACGCCCTTCACCATGCGCCACTACATGCAGGCCTATCGCTGCTCGACCCTGGGCGGCTGGATCGCCACCCGCTCGGGCGGCCACTACGCCACGCTCTACACCCACATCGACGACTTCGTGGAGAGCACGCGGGTCGTGACGCCCGAAGGCACCTTGGAAACGCGCCGCCTGCCCGGCTCCGGCGCCGGCCCCAGCCCCGACCGCATGTTCATCGGCTCCGAGGGCATTCTGGGCATCATCACAGAGGCCTGGGTGCGCCTGCGCAAGAAGCCGACCTTCCGCGCCTCGGCCAGCGTCCGCTTCCGCGACTTCCATGCCGGCGCCGATGCGGTGCGCGACATCACCCAGGCGGGGCTCTATCCCGCCAACTGCCGCCTGCTCGAGGCGCGCGAGGCGCTGCCCGGCATCCCGTGGAGCAACGAGGAGGCCGTGCTGGTGCTGGCCTTCGAATCGCCCGACCATCCGCTCGACGCCTGGATGAATCGCGCGCTGGAGATCTGCGCCGCCCATGGCGGTGTCGCCGACCAGAGCGAGGACGACGAGAACGCGCACCGCTCCGGCGCCGCCGGCGCCTGGCGCAACAAGTTCATCCGCGCGCCGCATTACGGCGAGCATGCGGTGGCGCGCGGCATCCTCGGCTCGACCTTCGAGACCTCGATGACCTGGGAACGCTATCGCGACTTCCACGCGAAGATCACGAAGCTGACCAAGGACACGATCAAGGCGGTGACCGGCCGCGACGGCACCGTCACCTGCCGCTTCACCCACGTCTATCCCGACGGGCCCTGCCTCTATTTCACCTTCGGCGGCCTGTTCGACCCGAAGAAGGACGCTCTTGCGCAGTTCATGGAGATCCTCTCCACCTGCACCGCCGCGACGGTCGAGCATGGCGGCACGACCACGCACCATCACGCAGTCGGCCGCTTCCATCGGCCGTTCTACGACCGGCAGCGGCCCGAGCTGTTCGCGCGGGCGCTACGCGGCGCCAAGCGCGAGTTGGATCCCAAGGGGATGATGAACCCAGGCGTGCTGATCGACCCGTGACAGACCACGTCAATGGAACGGGCCTGACCGAGAGTACAGAACCTTGACCATGAGCTCGTGGCTCAATCGTCTATGAAGAGAGACTCAAATCCTATTCGACGAACAAGTCGTTGTGACGTCGCAACGCTTCTACCGAAGGAAAATCTTCGGTCGATAGTGGATCGCGTACACGTCGACCATGCAATGCATAGTACTCTCTGCCATTCTCGAACTCCTCTCGGATACGCTTGCTAACAATCAGCGTCTTGTCGGGAGTAATGGTGAGATAGTGTTGGTCGAAGAGTGCGTGCAAGTCGCGACGCAGCAGCAATCCGTTGGAAGTCTCGTGAGTGCCCCTGTCTTTCACTGACTGGATGTGGGCGGCTTCGAGTGCTGGCAGTGTTTTTTCGCCCGTTACCACGCATCTGCGCTCGTAGGCTTGTATGACGCTGACCCTAAAGCCGCCCTGCCCCAGTCGAGGACGTACGAGCATGGGCTCTCCGAACATGGGCTTGGGTTCCGAGAAGCCCTTGGTCGTTGGCAGTGCTGCGCGCGACGTGAGACCTTCCCACAGGCGCATCCCCTCGATCGTATCGGTAGAGTAACGCTTTCCACCGACAGTATTCATCGGCCAGTCCTCTGGCGGTGCAAACCAATGTTCTCGGGGGAAGAACACAGGCTGTGTCAGTATTCGATATCCGATCGTCCCCTGGTTATTGGGATTCAATCGAAATATGGCCGCCCGAAACGCCTCGAAGTCAGGTTGGCCGTTCTTCTGTTCAAATGAGGACCATGCGAGCTGCAGCGGCAGGAGGGCAGCCCTGGCGAACACCCCAAAGCCCGCTATCCGATTGATTGGCGACCTGAGGCGAAAGACGAACAGTTCGCCCGGCATCAAGGCGTTGAACTGTTGCTTACCTCCGGGCTGCCAGTGGTTGACCTCATCGAGAGGTGGTTGCCGCGCAGGGGCACCAACCAGGCTGTTCAAGCCCGTTCCGAAACGTCCGCAACCGTCCGCACCGTGCTCGGAAAGCCTTGAAAAATAGGCACTTCCGCGTACGTTCTAGTTCGTCACCGTTTGTTCTCCTCCGATCCCAGCCGCCCGATTTGCTGGTATTTTTGCTGGTATCGGGAGAACAAACGTTCACGGCGACTTTCGCTTTGCCGAATGAAGGAATTGAGCCGATGGGCGGCAAGAACGACGGCGCGTGCGCCAATCCCAAGCAGATTAAGACCGACGTCGACTGCCGCGCCGCCCGACCGAAATTCGACAATGGCGCGTGGAGTCCCGCTAAGATTTCCGACGTGACCGGCGGCTGGCTCTATCTCTTCGTCACGCCGGACGTGAGCAGGCCCGGCAACGCTGCCTCCAAGCTCTGGCGGATGGACTACCGTTTCCACGGCCGCCAGAAAACCTACTCCATCGGCCCCTACGGCAACGGCAGGGATGGCACGTTCTCGCTCGCAGACGCGCGGCGCGAGCGCGACAAGGCCAAAGACCTGCTCAAGGAAGGCAAAGACCCGAGCATCGAGAAGCAGCTCGACAAGCACAAGCAGGCCGCCGCCCGGCCTTTCGCGCAATGGGCCGATGAGTGGCTCGCCAAGAAGAAGGTGGAGAAAGTCAAGCGCGGCAGGATCGTCGCAGTGCGCGACCCCAAGACCGTCGAGGTGCTCGAGCTGCGCGTCGGCTACGTCAAGGCTCGCTTCGGCAAGCTGTGCAGGCAGGACATCAAGCGTCCCGACGTGCTCGCTTTCATGCGTTCATATGAAGCAGAGGGAAGGCTGGAAACCCGGGACCGAGTGCGCAGCATCGGCGAGCAGATCTGCGACTATGCCGACGTCGAAGGCGACGGCTACAATCCATTCCGCAACCTGAATGGACAGATGATTGCCAACATTTCGACGCCGCGTCCCGGTGTCACCGAACCACGCGACGTCACGCGCGTCTTCAAACTTATCAGCGCACCGTGGACGAGAGCGAGATTTGGTGACGTCGTTGGCCTTGCCTTGCGCTTCAATGCGCTGACCATTCCCCGCCCCGGCATGGTCAATGAAATGGAATGGGGCGAGGTCGATTGGGATGCCAAACGCTGGACTGTTCCAGCTCCCAAGATGAAGACCGGTTGGGACCATGTTGTGCCCTTGTCACGACAGGCACTCGCGATCCTGCGTAGCGTCCAGAAGCTGACCGGCCATCGCCGGTACGCGTTTTCCTGCTCGAAGGACGCGCCGCTATCAAACAATACGCTCAACAAGCGCTTGCGGCTGCTTGGCATTGATACCAAGACTGATCATTGTGCCCACGGATTCCGGACCACGTTCTCGACTCTATCTCACCACGAAGAGATCAAGGACGCCAAGGCATGGGATGGCGATGTCGTCGAGCTGCAGCTCGCACATCTCGATAACTCTACTGTGGAAGGTCTCTACAAGAAGCACGGACCCCTCGCGCTGATCGGCTCGCGCACGAAGCTGATGCAGCATTGGGCTGATCGGATCGACCACTGGCTCGATCCCAAGAAGGTGATGCCGATCAAGGGAGGCGCGCAGGCTTGAGTCGCCTATCATCAGGCCTGTTAAGTTGCCCAATTCAACCCGTCGCAAAGCTCATGTGATAATCGTCGACGCTTGTGCATCTCGTGCTGGAAGGATCGATTTCGCATCCGTTGCATCGCGTTGCGCTTGTCCGCCTGAGATAACCGCAACAGCCGTTGTCGCCTAGATCCAATGCTTTGCCGTGGCTTCGAACGGCCGGATACAATGGAGAAGCAGTGCGACGGAGAGAGTGTCAGTCAGCCCCCGCTGAAAGATAAAGCATTTTCGACCTTCCTGGACTACGGCCACGTCCGAAATATCATCTCCGGCAGCCGAAATTACCGGAAGGGTCATAATACTGTTTCGAAGAGGGGATGGTTGCGGGGGGTGCAACACCCGTATTAGTTCGAGGGCAATCCCACGGCCCGCAGCATGGCCCTGCTAATCGGCCCAATGTCGGATGTGGCTACCGGCCATAAGCGAAGCGGGGTGTCCAGCTTCGCTCCAATTCAGCATCCTCATCCTCCTCATCGAGAGGGGCTTCGGGCAGCCCCTCGCTGGTCAACACGGTCAAGGTGTAGCCGTATTTGCCAAGGCCGATGATCTCTTCATCAAGAGTGATCCGACCCGGGCCGTCGAACCATGTCGCCAAGTCGGTTTCACCAACGGCGCGTTCGGCGCGAAGGACATTCGCCGCATCCGCGTTGAACCTCTGCGTCGCTCCGTCGGGCAAAGGAGCGCCTTTTCGCAAGAACGCTAGCTTGCCGAGATTCTTGAAAGACTCCGAGGTAAACGCATATGCGATCTCGTTGCCCTTGCTGACGATGATCGCCATCGGATAGCTGCCGCACTCCGCGGCCCGAATCGCGGCAGCCGTGATCGAACAATGGGCCTTCTCAGCCAGCTTGAGAATGCCGTCGAGGCCGATCTGATAATTGGAGAGCAGGTTGCGTGTGAGATTGGACGGCAAGAGAAGGCCGCTGGCGAAGTGGTCAGCCTCCAGCTCGATCGACGTATTCTGTGTAAAATTGGCGCGGGACATGTGCGCGCCGCCGGCCTTGATAATCTCCTCGGGATGGCCCGGCAGGAACCAATGCCCCAGCTCATGGCCAATGGAGAAATTCTCGAAGCCTTCGTTGCCGTGCTCGGTGGAGTAGATGATGGTGGCCGAATCACCGGCGAAGATGATCGCGCCGGACACGCCCGTCACTTCGGCTGGTTTCGCCTGGATGACAATATCCCTGGCCTTGGCGATCTCTCGAGGTCTAACTGGAAACTGATTGAAGCCAAATTCCTCAGCGACCTTTTCGCCGTGCTGGGTTGCCATCTTCAACCGAAAGCCCGCCATGTTTCGCCCCCTATTTCTTGTCCTTAATCATTGTGTCGATGATGTTCTGAATAAAAAGTCGATCTTTTGCGCTCAGCTTGTCTTCGTCGCGAAAGGCGGTCGTCGCGGCTTGCGCCCCGAGTAGGTAGTCGGCCGAGACCTTCAGCGCCTTCGCGAGCGCTCGCACGTTGTCGAACGACGGCTTGCGGCGCCCAGCCTCAAAATGGGCGATGGCCGAAGGTTGCATGCCGGCTTCCCTGGCCAGTTCGGATTGGCTTAGCTCCCGCGTTTCGCGCGTTTTGCGCAGGCGAGAGGCGAAGTCTTTTGGTGCGCTTGACTCGGCCATGACAGATCGTATAGAGTTCCATGTCTAGATCGTCGACAGCCCCGCGGGGCTATTTCTTCGGCTCAGGCTATGACAGAGCGTATAGCTACTTATTACGATTTGCGAATCAGGTCAAGGAATCAGGAGTTGTGAGCATGGCAGGCAAGAATCAGCATGTCGTTCCGCACGGTGACGAATGGGCCGTGCGTGGCGAAAGGAATGAGAGGGCAACCTCGATCCATCCGACCCAGGGAGATGCCGAACGGGCTGCACGGGAGATCGCGATCAACCAGCAGAGCGAAGTCGTCATTCATCGGCCGGACGGTCGGATTCGCGACAAGAATTCCTACGGGCACGATCCCTATCCTCCGAAGGGCTAAGCGACATGACGCAGGTTGCAGTTCCTTCAGATAAACCGCCGATTCGTCGAATTCTCTCGATTGACGGCGGCGGCATCATGGGAACGCAGCCGGCGTCCTTTCTTACGTCTCTGGAAGAGGATCTCGACCGGCCCATCGGAGAGTATTTCGATCTGATCGCAGGAACGTCCACGGGCGGCATTCTGGCGATCGGATTGGCGATGGGTCTTCCCGCGCGTGATCTCCTTGACCTCTATGTCCGTCGCGGCCCACACATTTTTGGACAGTCGGGCGGCGCTCTGGCGAGCTTCGCCGGCGACGCGTGGCGTCGCCTCAAGCACATCGTCACCCCGAAGCATGACGCTGATCTGCTGCGGAGCGAACTCTCTACAGTTCTCGGCAGCAGGCGCATTGGGGATGCGAGAACGCGACTGGTGATTCCCGCATGGGATGCCGACCATCGCGGTGTCTATATTTTCAAGACAGCGCATCATCCCCGCCTCAAGACCGATTACAAGCGCCTCGCCGTCGATGCCGCGATGGCGACGGCCGCCGCGCCCACCTACTACAAGCGCCACCGGACCGCCGAGGATGTCGGTCTGCTCGACGGCGGCGTATGGGCCAACAACCCGATCGCGTTGGCGGTGGTCGAGGCCGTCACTTTGCTCGACTGGCCGGCCAGCAGTCTGCGAGTGCTGAGCCTGGGCTGCGTCAACGAGGTCTACATGATCGGCGAGGCGCCTGGTTGGGGCGGTCTCGCAAAGGATGTGACCCGCCTGTTCATGGACGGCCAGTCGCATGGCGCGCTTGGTATGGCGAAGTTGCTTACCGGCCATCAATACGAACGTGAGGCGATTTTCCGGTGCTGCCCGGATGTGCCGAAGGATTTCTTCAATCTCGATGACACGCGCAAGATCGCGCAACTCAAAGGCATGGGCGCCTCATCAGCTCGTAAGGAGCGTCCTCGCATTGAACCCGTTTTTCTGACGGAAACTGCCGAATCGTTCAAACCTATCTACACCGTGAAAGGAATTGAGCCATGAATCAGATGTTCACGGCGCCTCCCCAGACGCATCTGCTTTTGCGCAAAGCCGAGGTTTACTCGCTCCTCGATCAGATTTGCCAAGCGCTGGAGTTGACCGCTGCTCAGCTTGAGGCTGCGCGGACGAGCTACGAGGCTGTCGCGGAATGGCTCTCCGGGTCGGACAACCCTCTTCTGAAGTGGATCGATATTTATGCTCACGGCTCGACCGGCCTCGGCACGACGGTCAAACCGATCGGGCGCGAAGATTTCGACGTCGATCTCATCTGCAAGGTGCTGCGCTTTACCGCTGACCGGCCACCGGCAGAGTTGAAACGCATTGTCGGCGATCGCCTGAAGGAGAACGCGCGCTACGCTGCCATGCTCGAAGAGAAGAAGCGCTGCTGGCGCTTGAACTACGCACGCGAATATCATCTCGACATCTCGCCGACGATCAACAATGCCAAATGCGCCAACGGCGGCGAATTGGTTCCCGACAAGAAGCTGCGGGAATTCAAACCGACGAATCCGAAAGGCTACAAGGCGCTCTTTGAACGCAGGGCAGCCCTAATCCCCACCTTGCGGATGCAAAAGGCTCTCGCTGCCGAGGACCGTGCGGCCGTCGAGCCCTTCCCTGTGCATGGCACCGCCAAAGGCATCCTGCGGCGGACGGTGCAGATCCTCAAGCGGCATCGTGATGTGCATTTCCTGGAAGTCGTCGAGGAGATCGCACCGATCTCCATCATCATCACCACGCTCGCGGCACAGTCGTATGAGTATTGCGTCAAGAGCTTTGTTTTCGATTCCGAACTTGACGTTCTGATCGCGACCATTCGGTTGATGCCACACTTCATCGATAAGCCGGTCGTCAATGGTCGGCGGATCTATGTGGTGGCCAACGAAACCACGGTCGGCGAGAACTTCGCCGAGCGCTGGAATACTGAGCCGGCTCGCGCCGCCGCCTTCTACGAGTGGCATGCGAAGGCACTGGCGGACTTCGAGGCCCTTCCGGATTTGCAGGGCATCGACGTTATCGGCAAGAGCTTGGAAGGAAGCCTCGGGAGTTCGGTCGTTCGCAAAGTTATCGATGCTCGCACCGACAGCATTTCGCAGGCACGCACGGCCAAGAAGCTCTACGTCGCGCCGACGGTCGGGCTCACGCTGTCCAGCGCGGCCAATGCGACGCCGGTTCGCTCCAACACGTTCTTCGGTGACTAGGTGTTTTCGCGTGACCGCCCAGACCTGACGCCCGCGCAGCAGTTTATGTTTCTGCGCGCCAATCCCATCTGTACGGGGACAGGCCGGCTGCACGCGACTGGCTTTATTTGGGATTATCGTGACAGGCCGACGCCCCTTAGCCGTGAATACTCCATGCGCATTACATTTCAGCGGGGCGAAACACCAAGCGTCTTCGTCACGGACCCCGAGCTTTCGGCTTTGGCGGGTGAGCGGCCCCTGCCGCACGTCTATCATGATCCCCTGCGCCTGTGCCTCACGTTGCCAGGAACGCGCGAGTGGACCGGCACGATGCGGATCGATCAGACATTCGTACCCTGGGCCACAACGTGGCTTTACTATTTCGAGGACTGGCTGATCTCCGACGACTGGAAGGGCGGCGGCAAGCACCCCGATCCGACGGATAACGAGCGTTATGGTCGACGGGTGCGTCGCGCGACGCGGCAACCGAGGATCTGACGGCTATATTACAATACATGCGGCGTCCCCTTCTGCTTTGATGCTATCTACCTTAACTGACAACTTCCTCTCGCCTTCCGGCCCCTTATCCGCCGCCATGACGCACTTGAACATCGGCGGGACCAGCTTAGCCGGATCGGGAAGGCGCGGCTGCGAACGCGGTCCCGGCTAGAGCTTCGGAATAGGCAACGAAAACTGCGCATGGCGCGGGCCCAAACCGGCTTTACTATTCGGCCTATTGGAGAGCCGACAATGGGAACCCCGCTCTGACTCTTTCCTGAGGATGCTCTCCGAGGGCTACCCTTCGGCTCGCTTAGCGAAATGACGCACTCGGCGAGCCTTCAAAAAAGCTTCTGTCCGTCGCCATGAACCGCGCCAACATAGGCGCAATGAGTTTGGTCGAAGCCAAGCATATCGCTCGGTATCTCGGTTCTCATGATGAACACGTAATAGGAGCGCTATCTGGCGGCTCTATTGAGCAGTTTCTCTGGAATGATTCCGTCATGAAGCAAGGCACGCTTTAGCATCGAAATATCACGGCCGTTGTTCACCGCGATTGCGCCGGCAATTTTATCGTGACTATCGAGGAAGATTGCCGTCCAATTGTTCGTTTCAGGATCGTCCAGCACGACACTGCGGTCAGCATTTTGCAGCACTCCTAACGACTGAATGTTGTGTCCAAACTGGTCCGACCATAGCCACGGCGGCTCCGCATAATGCGAGTCAATCCCTGCCATGGATTTCGCCGCGACCAGCGATTGGCCCGAGGCCACCTTCCAGGACTCAAGTCGCTGACGAAACGCGCCGCCTAAGACGGGGTGTGACGTCACCTCTCCCGCAGCGAAGATCGCCGGATCAGATGTCTGGCAGCGATCATCCACGACAATACCATCATCGACGTCCAGCCCCGCGTCCGATGCAAGTTGGGTGTTGGGTTGAACCCCGATCCCGACAACGACTGCGTCGACATCTGCGAATGCATTCCAGCGCAATCGCAACGAACCATCATCCTGATGATGAATTGAATCGATCTTTGAGCCAAATTCGAACTGGACTCCGTTCAGGCGATGCAATTTCTCAGCCCAACGGCTCAGGATAGCAGGCATGCCGCGAGATAGTATCCGATCCGTCATCTCAAACAGAAAAACCTCGCAGGCCATCGCTCGAGCGGCGGCAGCAACCTCTAACCCAATGAACCCGCCGCCGATCACAGCAATTCGACGCGATTCCCGAAGCACGGATTTCAAGCGAACCGCGTCTTCAAGCGTTCGCAGATAGAGAATTTTCGAGCTTTGCCCGACGCTATCCGGCAATTTTCTCGCCCGCGATCCGGTCGCGAGGAGTAGCCGATCGTAAGCATAAGCATTTCCGCAAGCGGTTAGAATTTCGGAGCGGTTTCGATCGATCTGCGTCGCGGTTTGTCCGGGATGATACGAAATACCGTTCTCATGATAGGTCTCCGCGTTTGCCAGATAGCGCGGTGCGCCCTCGCCAAGGACTTCTTTGGACAGCGGCGGGCGATCATACGGCAGGCCGAGTTCGTCTCCGAGAATATCGATCTTGGCTTGTGGCGCCAACTCGCGAAGATGCACGGCGGCTGTGTGCCCCGCGAGGCCTGCTCCGACAATCACAAAACGCATTTTAGCGCTCCCTGTAGGGGAAGGGCACATTCGGCGCGCCCGTCCTCCTTATCCGCCGTTGACAGGCGCCGAGCACTCTCACATTCAATACCTTCAGCCGAAGGCTAGTTGGCAGATTCTGCTGATATTCATCTGCGACGCACTTGCTAGACGCTGTAGAAATCGAGCGCAGTGGCCATTTGATCGTTCGTAAGGGAAATCTTTTTGAATCCGATCAGCCAAGCCTCTCCAAGACGGCGCAGCCGAAATTCAAGGCGTCCGAAGTTGGTATGGCTTTTACAAGCGCGCGGATCGTACGTATGAACCGTGAAGCAGGCATTTCCCTCGATCGAATCCGTCGAGGCCGCATCGACCATGATGTTCGTATAGGAATGAACCGTGCGCGGAAGCGGCATCGCCGTGATGGACTTTCGCGACTGTATCCTGTCAATTCGGTCACTCAGCCCATATGAGTTCTCATGATATATCATTGAAAGCTCGCGGTTCGGATTGGACGTCGTCTCGTACTCGTCCTTCCAGGCCGGCACCCAGAAAATCGCATCGTCAGCGTAGAGCTTGACCCAATCGCGGAATTTCTTCTGATCCAGAAGTCTTGCCTCCGTGAAGAGAACGCGAGTAGCAATCTTCAGGTAATCATCCTCTGACATGTCGCTAACCTAGCCTTCCGAGGGATCACGAGTCATAAGGCGCAGCCATTCCCGGTAACCGGAATGAAAGCATGTCTCATCGCCGAACAGGGGCGCTCCATAGGTCCACCGATCAGGTGAAACCTGCAATTCGGAAGAGTAGTTGAGTGCCTCGCCGGACTTCGGCCTCAAGCCTCGCGCATACCCCTGCGTAGGACCAGCGAAACGAGCTCCGTAGCCGGTCTGGCAAAGCTCGTACATGACGTTGTCGTCGGACGTCGCAAGACCGCTCGGATTGAAGAAATCCTCATACAGACGGATGCGAACGCGGCGCGCCTCGTCACTTTCACCAACTGGGGCAAGACAGTGAGACGTAATCTCCGTCTTGTCCGGAGCCAATGGCCGCCACGTCCGCAACTGCAGCGTGCCGATATCAACGATCTGCAGGTTAGGATAAATCGTGAGATTGCGCTGACGAAACATCCACTTGAGCTTGTCTTCCCGAGTCTGCCCCTGAACCGTCGACAGAAGTTTGCCATCCTGATTGAGAGGGCGGAGCTTATAAACCCTTGACGCATGAATGGACCACATCATCGCGTGCCCCCTCGCCAGGCTGAAGCTTCCTTGCGCGTCGGGGTCGGTCTCTGTCGGATTCCACGGCTTTACTTCTAGCGGTCCTCTCCGCACTTCACGCTTCTTGAGAACGTCGATATACGAACTGTGCGTTGAAGCGAAGTGGTAATAATCAAGCCCGTTCTCGAACTGAAGCTTCCAATTGGCGTCGAACGTGTAGCTTACGTTTCCGTCAACGAACTCCAGCCCTTCGATGCCCTGATCGACAACGAGATCGATAAACGCGCGCGCGTCACCAAGATGCTCCTCTAGCGTCGGCACGTCGGGCGACACGCTTGCAAACAGAAGCCCTCGATAGCTTGCAATCTTGGGAACAGGCTTGAGGCCATGATCATCCGCAAGAAAGGACGGCGGATACTGGCCATCCTTCTCATCGGTCATCGAAACATTCTTGCCGGCACTATCGTACGACCACCCATGATAGCGACAAACATGGAATTTCTGATTGCCCTTCTTAAAGGGGCAAACGATCGCCCCGCGGTGGCGACAGGTGTTAAAGAAGCATCGAATTTCTCCAGTCCCGTCCTTTGTAATCAGGACGGGGTGGCGCCCGATGTACGTCGTCACGAAGTCATTCGGCTTGCGTAACTGACTTTCCAGCCCGACGAAAACCCAAGTCCCCTCGAAAACGTGAGTAAGTTCGCGCTCAAAAATATCCTGGTCGGTGAACACCGTCCGATCTACCCGAAATATTCCGTCATCGGGTCGATCGTCCAGCAGCTTCGAAACCATTTCGGGTGTGATTGGCCCACCTCTGACACCACCGTCGCTCGGCCTCACAGGGCTGGGTACTTCCGACCTGAAGCTGGTCAATTCGACCTCCTCTATTTTTCTTGTAGCAAAGCGGAGCGGCTATTTCGGACGAGATGGGGGCGTCACACAAAATGGCGACATCGTCGCCCCCCTTGCCGTTAAGTTAGGTTGACGCGTCGGGATTAGACGGTGCCGAGGTGACATCGATTTCCACAGCATCACCGGCGACACGAACAGGATAGGTTGCCAGGGCCGTTTCTGCTGGTGAGGTCAACGCCGCGCCCGTTCGAACATCGAAGCGGGCGCCATGAAGCGGGCACTCGATCTCGTAACCATCGAGCCAACCGTCGGACAGAAGTGCATAGGCATGAGTACAAACGTCAGACGTGGCAAAATACTCTTCGCCGCAGCGGTAGAGCGCAACTTTGCATCCGTTGATATTGAGCTGCTGAATGCTGTCATCCGACACATCTTTCGTAAGAGCGGCTTTTACCCAGTTAGTCATTCGAGTCGACGCTCGCTTTTGGATTGTTGCGAACTTCAGTTCTTTCCGAACATATTCTTCCAGGCCTCGGTGCCCGGCTTCGCTTCCCATTGTTTGCTGTCGGACAACGTATTTATGCCCGCCCTAACCCCCGGACGGTCTTTGATCGCCTGGTACCATCGATCAATGTTCGGGTACTCCGACAAGTCACGTCGATGCAGCTTTCGCGTGCGAACCCAAGGGAATGTGCTGATGTCAGCGATGGAATACTCGCCGGCGAGATATTCAAATTCGCCAAGGCGCTTCTCGAGAATGTTGTATATTCGACCAACTTCCCGATCATAACGTTCGATCGCGTAATCGATCTTCTCAGTCGCATACACCATGAAGTGGTGCGCTTGGCCCAGCATTGGACCCATCGTCGTATTCTGAAATACAAGCCACTTTAGCGTATCGTAGCGCTTTTCAGGATCCTGAGAGAGAAATCTACCGGACTTTTCCGCGAGATAGATAAGAACGACCGCGGATTCAAAAACTGCATATGGCTTGTTGTGCGGGCCATCGTGATCCACGATGGCCGGCACTTTGTTATTTGGATTGATCTTCAGAAATTCCGGATGAAACTGCTCACCTGCCGTTATATCAACCGGAACTACACGATACTCCAAGTCCAACTCTGCCAGCATTATGGCTGCTTTATACCCGTTCGGGGTTGGCCAGAAGTATAGATCAATCATCGCAGAGGACTCCTATCCGACGATCTTGAGCCCTGCTGGCTTGTCAACGATCAGCCCAGGGTTCAACATCCACTTCGGGTCCAGTTCGGTCTTGGCGGCTGCCAGCACACGGCGGAACAACGGATCGACTTCCTTGTCGTACCAAGGACGGAACGATTTTCCGACAGCATGGTGGTGCGTGATGGTTGCGCCGAGTTCGATTAGCGCGTCCGACGCAACGTCGTGGAGCATCTTATAGGCTTCAAGGCTGTTGGCGTGCGTCGAAGGAGCCATGATCGAATAGTAAGGAGCCGGGCCGTCCGGATACAGGAAGGAGAACCTGCGGCAGACGATGCCGCCGCCAAGATTTTCCTTCTGGGCCTTCCGGATGCGACGCATGATCTCGGTATCGACTTCTTCGAACCGATCCCAAGTGTAGGCAGTTTCGAACGTGAAGCTGACGATTCCCATCGCTGCGCGCGTATGCATCAACCGGGGCAGATATCTGAACTGGTGCCGCCAGTTACCCTGCGGCCCGCTACGGCTGGTCTCCAGCGCGTTGTCCGCAGTTCCCGCCTGTTGCTTCACGACGCCACCGAAGTCCTTGCAGATTTCGAGACTACGCTCCAGCCACGCGTCCACCGGATGGTCGGCGGATTCGAAGCCCAGCAACAGGACCGAATCGGTGCCGTCTCCAGCGCCGTAGAATTTGGCGTCCTGCTCGTCCAGATAGCGACAGTTCGCCGGGAACAGTCCTGCTTGGGTGATCTGACGGACGGCCTTGGCACCCTGATAGAACGTCTTGAAGGAGATCGACGCATTCGCACGGAATTTCACACGCCCCTGTAGACGCATCCATGCATCGGTGATGATGCCCAGCGAGCCCTCAGACCCGATGAACAGCCGATCCGGATTGGGTCCCGCACCCGAGCCTGGCAGGCGGCGGTTCTGGATCGTTCCCGCCGGGGTGACCACGCGCAGGCTTTCCACCATGTCGTCAATATGCGTGAGATGGGTCGCATAGTGACCGGACGAGCGGGTTGCGATCCAACCGCCCAGCGATGAGAATTCCCACGATTGCGGAATATGGCGCAGGGTGAGGCCATGCGGCTTCAGTTGTTCTTCCAGAGCCGGACCGAGAATGCCCGCCTGGATCCGCGCGCAGCGCGAAACGGGGTCGACTTCGAGAATCTTGTTGAGGTTGCCCAAGTCGATTACGACGACCCCGGGAAAGGCGTCGCGCTCGGGACCCCAGAAGCCGCCGGTGACGCTCGATCCGCCGCCATACGGGATGCATGCATAACCATTTTCCCCGCACCAGTCGAAGATAGCAGCGATGTCTTCTTCGTCGCGCGGATAGGCCACGACGTCCGGAGCCTTCTTGAAATCGCGCCGGTAGATAAGGGTCATGTCCTTGAAACCCTTACCGTACGTATGAACAATTCTGTCCCATTTTTCCGAGGTACAGAAATCCTCCAGCGTTCGCGGGATCTTTATGCGCGACGCATAAAGTTCAATCTCGTCCAGAGTCGGATCTGACAGAATTTCGATGTCTTTAATTCCAAGCCGCTGCTCCACGCGGTCTCGCATGGTTCGAATTTCGTCCTTGGAATTATCTTCACCTTCATATCCCCACGACCAGAACTTCCTTCGCTGGCCGTAGTAGCCACTCTTTTCCTTCGCCACAGCGCTTCTCCTTCGAGATTTTCGACGTAAATCAACCATCCAGGTGCGCATGCGTTTTGGTAGACATCGCGATCTGGTTCGACCAAATTGGCATATCCAATTAGGTCAGTCAATGGTTTCTCGGAATTGATAAGCACGCTGGAGCGCAAGCCACGCCAATTGTCGGGTGGTCAGATGCAGCGCGTAGCGCTTGGTCGCGCGTTAGTCAGAGATCCCGACGTATTCCTCCTCGACGAACCCCTCTCGAACCTTGATGCGAAGCTGCGGGTCCGGACGCGAGAAGAGATTGCGACGCTACACGCCCGATTGGGCGCGACGATGATATTTGTTACCCACGATCAGGTCGAGGCCATGACGCTCGGCGATCGTATCGTGATCATGCGTGACGGATTCATCCAACAGGCGGGCAGTCCGCTTGACCTTTATGATCGGCCCGCGAACGCCTTCGTGGCGACTTTCATCGGGTCTCCAGAGATGAACCTGATTGATGGCGGGTTGATGCGCGACGGGGGCGCGCTCGTAATGCGCTCCGGCGGTTTGAGCGTCAACTTGCCTGCCCAGTCATTCTCCGAAGCGGAAAGGGATGTCACGCTTGGCATTAGGCCCGAGCACATCGAGCGCGCGGAAACCTCCACGGCTTTTGAGCTGGTAGTCGGCTTGGTCGAGCAAATCGGCGCGCAAACCTATGTGCTGGGTAAGATCGATGGCAACAAAATCCGCGCGGTATTTGCTCGGGACGATGCGCTGAGGGCGGGCGACCGAATTTTTGTGAATTTGTCTCAAGAGAAGTTGCACCTGTTCTCGCGCGAGAGCGGCAAGACACTGAGGCGGACCTCGACGAAAGGCGAAAATGGCAACGGGAGAGAACTTCATGGACAAGCTCAGCTTAGGCGCGCCGAGTTCCAAGGCTAACGTGAGCGACATCGATCGGCGGCGTTTTCTCAAAACGACGGCTGGTGCAGCGGCTGGCATCGCGGGCTCACTTTCCGCGCCCTATGTCAACGCACAGTCCGGGGTAACGCTTCGCATTTTGAACGCTGAAACGACTGCTGCGAGCCAATCGGCCTTGCGCGATGCGTGCAATGAATACGAGAGCAAGTTCGGCGTAAAAATCGTCGTCGACTCGACGCCGATTAGTGGTGGTTATGCGAAGTCGATGGCGGCCATCAATGCTGGCGCTCCTTACGATATCGCCACGGCGGGATACATTGCGCACATCTTGCAATACGCGATGGCGGGTCACATCGTGCCGTTGACGGATCTTGTCAAAAAATATTCGTGGGGGAAGCAGGGAACCTGGTCATATAAGGGAGAAAATTGGTTCTATCCCTATGACTACAATTTGGTGACGGTTTTCTACAGAAAAGATCTGTATCAGGAGAAGGGCCTGAAGGTTCCCAACACATGGGCCGAGTTCCTTGAGAATTGCCGGGCGCTGACTGTCGCGAAGGATGGCAACATAGAGCGAGGGGGGTGCGTCATACCGCTCGCGAGTGACAGTGCCACCAACTGGGCGAGCTTCGGCAACTTGTTTGCAGACGCGCCGAAGTTTTATGACGACAAGTGGAACGTCGTTCTCGATGCGCCGGGGAATGCCGGACCGACCGGCCGTTTTCTCGATCTATATGCCGATCTTTATAAAACGATGCCGGCTGGCATGAACACGGTCAGCTATGCTGAGCTGATGAGTCTTTTCGCGACGGGAAAGGTTGCGCATACCGTCTATTCGGGCCGCGTAGTCGAGGCGCTGGAAGCTCGCAATCCGGACCTCGCAAACAAGTATGGTATTTTCGCTTCTCCAGACAGTGCTGGTAAGCAGAACGCACTGTCCTTCGCCTTCGATGGCTTTATTCTTTACAAGACTAAGCAGACTGAGGCGGCCTTTAAGTTTCTACAATGGTTTATTGACGCGCACTATATTCGCTGGCTGCACTCCGCCTGGATGAATTTCCAACCGGCGCGATTGGACATTTACGAAGATCCACGGTGGAAAAATCATCCGATGATTCAGAAGCATTGGGCGACGATGGAGCAGATGAAGTCGTTCATTGATGAAGACAGCAAGACGGTTCTTAACTCAATAGATATGACGGGTCCGTCGTTTGATCTGCGACCGTGCAAGGTCTTTGATGCGAACATTATGCCGGAGATGCTGCAAAATCGGGTTCTTAAGAACATGTCGTCAAGCGACTGCGTGAAAGCCGCCGCCGATCGAATCCGAAAAATTGGCTGAGCATCGGAACTGGTGAATAGAGGCCCGAGGCTATGCGACAGGACTGGCGAATCATCGGTTTGTTCATCGGGGGTGTACTGGTACTCGGTACAATTGTTGGCGGACCTCTCCTCTATTCGATAAAGCTCTCCTTCTACACAGCGGCGTCGTTCATCGACCCGCCGCAGTGGGTGGGACTTGGCAATTACGTGAAGGTTCTTAGTGAGCCGCTGTTCTGGGGCTCGCTGTTAAACGGTGTCACGATCGCCATCTCGGCGATCGTGCTGCAAGTCGTTCTCGGCGTCACCATTGCGCTCGTCCTCAATAGGCAGTTTGTGGGGCAGACTGTCGTGCGGGCGCTGTCAATCGTGCCGTATTTTCTTCCGACGGTCGTCGCCTGCCTCATCACGCAGTGGATTCTTGATCCCAACTACGGCCTTCTCAAGAGTGTCTTCGCGTCATTCGGATATGGGATGTTCGATTGGGGAGGTAATTCAACGAGCGCGAAGGCGACTATTGTCCTTGTTAGCGTTTGGATCTGGACGCCGTTTGTCGTGACCTGTGTTCTTGCCGGCCTTCAATCCATTCCGGCTCAACTGTATGAAGCGGCCCGGGTCGATGGAGCAGGGGTTATGAAGCAATTCTGGCATGTCACGCTGCCAGGATTGAGGTCAGTGTTGATCGTGGTCATCCTCCTGAGAGGGATCTGGATGTTCAACAAGTTCGACGTGATCTGGCTTCTAACGAAGGGCGGACCGCTCAACGAAACCGAGACGCTTCCCACGTTGGCCTACCGAAAAGCGTTTCTCGAGTTCGACTTGGGAGGGGGGGCCGCTGTCGCCACCATCTCGTTCTTGATGTTGGCGAGCATTATCTTGATTTACCTCAGGGTTTTTCCGATCGACGAGGCCAAGCAGGGACGATGACGATGTCGACTCAAAATCAAGCCCGCTCTGCTGCCGCTGTCGTCGTTGGTTCACGAGCGGTGCGGATGTTGCATAGCTCTAGCGGCTCAGGAAGAGAAATCTCAGACTCCACACCTTCAGTCTCGCACGGGAAAACGACGCGGTATTACGGCAAGTCGCTGAAGCAGATTGCCGGCCGCGTCGGTTTGTATGCCGCGGTTGCGCTAATCTGCATCTATTCCTTCTTCCCGATCTACTGGATGATCCTCTCCAGTCTGAGGTCGCCCGAAAAGCTATTTCTGGATTCATCCTTGGTTTTCTGGCCACCCGATCTAAGCTCTTACAAGTCACTCTTGCAGCTTACGAACTATCCGGCGAATTTCGTTAATAGCGTCATGATGGCTATGGCTACGATTGCCGTGGCGACGACGCTGTCATCATTCATTGCTTATGGAGCGACGCGTTTACGGTTTCGGGGCAAAACGACGTTGGTCGCGTCCATGCTGTTCGCCTACATGTTTCCGCCATTGATGTTGGTTATTCCGATGTCCGCCTTGTTCCGAATAGCTGGCTTAGCCGATAGCTTGTGGGGCCTGCTAATCGCTCACCTGGCGATTTCGCTGCCGCTGGCGGTGTGGCTGCTATGGGGCTTTTTCAAATCGATGCCGTTCGATCTGGAGGAAGCGGCAATGGTGGACGGCTGTTCCCAATTCGGCGCCTTCATCAAGGTGGTCCTTCCGCTTTCGGCCCCCGGCTTGATTACGGTCGGCATCTTCTCGTTTTTGCTGTCCTGGGCGGACTACGTATTCGCGCTCATCCTCATCATGAGTGATGATCGCAAGACATTGCCCGTGGGCTTGGCATCAATGCTTGGCGCGCAAGATCTGCGTTGGGGTGAGATACTCGCCGGCGCAACCCTTATTGCTCTGCCGTTGTTCGTTATCTTTATGTTCTGCTATCGATATTTCGTCGCAGGGCTGACGGCGGGTGCGCTCAAAGGTTAGGCACTGTTCGAGCGAAGCACGTCCTCGTGCTTCGCGCTAGACCGTGGGTATTTCGCGTAGAGATGGCGGACGGGGTGCCCGGCAAGACTAACGTTTTGTGACTTTGGTTTCCCCTAGAAGCGATTGCCATGCCTCCACTGTTCGCGAGAGGTGAGCGTTCATCTGTTGTTCGGCTAGGCCTACCCGCCGCTCTTCGATCGCTTCCAAGATGGTGCAATGGTCCTCATAAGATTGTCGACCTCGATTTTGGTCGGCAAAGTAGACCTTCCGTCGATGCCTGGACAGTTCGTAGAACGATCTCGCCACGCGCAGCAAAATGTCGTTCTTGGTTGCAGCAAAAATCGCAAGATGGAACGCCTCGTCCTCGCGCTCTATGCTTTGCTTTTTGGATAGGCGCTTGTTGGTCTCTTCAAGTATGGCGGTGATCTCGCGAATGTTGTCCGCGGTCCTGCGTGTGCAGGCCAACCTGACCGCCTGCCCTTCGAGCATGCGCCGGACCTCCATGACGTCGGCGATTTCCTTGGCCTCGAATGGAACTCCGGATTCAGCATAAAGCACTAGAGCATCGATGCTGCTCTCTTCGATCTTTCGCAGATAGATTCCAGAATTTGGGCGCCGTTCTATCACTCGCATGGTTTCAAGTGCGGCCAGAGCCTCTCGAACCGCGCCGCGACTGGTGTCGAACTTTTCCGCAAAGTCGCGTTCTGATGGCAACCGTTCGGAGGGCTGATAGCGGCGCTCACGGATGAAGGAAAGGATCTTTCCGATGGCGTTCGAAGGAGCCTCAAGCTTGTCGGTTCGATTTCGCTCAGTCATCTAAAATATCCTGCCTGGTCCTCCCGACCACTTGATTTCGATTTCCTCGGTAGCTAATCATGGCCGACCAAATTGGTCGACCAGTACTTTGGAGGAACCTTGAGGATCTCGGTCGAATCCGCCCTGCTTCAGTAGATATCAGGTTGAGGAAATTGAAGCATCTGAAACGCGCCAAATCCACCTAAAGAATTGATTTCCCAGCATGGATAGCTTTGAGACGGATCTGTTTGTCATAGGTGGCGGCTCGGGCGGCGTGCGCGCCGCGCGGATCGCCGCTGGCCATGGCGCCCGCGTCATGATCGCCGAGGAATATCGGATGGGCGGCACTTGCGTCATTCGCGGGTGCGTACCGAAGAAGCTATTCGCCTACGCCTCGCATTTCAGCCACGACATCGCGGATGCCGCGGGCTTCGGCTGGACCGTTCCGCCGGCGACGTTCGACTGGGCCACCCTGATCGCCAACAAAGACAAGGAGATCGCCCGGCTGGAAGCGGCCTACACCACCAACGTGGAGAAATCTGGCGTGCAGGTGATCAAGTCGCGCGCCGTGTTCGAGGACCCGCATACGCTGGTGCTCGACGGCGGCAGGAGGGTGCGCTCGAAGTATATCCTGATCGCCACGGGCGGCGCACCGAACCACGGCAAGGCCATTCCCGGCATCGAGCATGTCATCTCATCGAACGAAGCATTTCATCTACCCGAATTGCCGAAGCGTATCCTGATCCAGGGCGGTGGCTATATCGCGCTGGAGTTTGCGTGCATCTTCTCGGGCCTGGGTTCCCTCGTGACTGTGGTCTATCGCGGCGACAACATCCTGCGTGGCTTCGACGACGACGTCCGCGCCCATGTCCGAGATGAGATGGAGAAGAACGGCATTACCATCCTGACCGGTTGCACGGTCGACGGGATTGAGAAGCACGACGATTGGTACACGTCGCACCTGTCGAATGGCTCCAGCATCGCGTCCGACAAGGTGATGTTCGCCATCGGCCGTCACCCCGCCGTCGCAAATCTCGGGCTGGAGAAAGCCGGCGTCGCCATCAACCCGGATAACGGAGGCATCGTCGTCAACGAAGCCTCGCAGAGCTCGGTGCCACATATCTATGCGGTCGGCGACGTCACCCATCGCTTCAATCTGACGCCGGTAGCGATCCGTGAGGGCCACGCTTTCGCCGATACGGTTTTCGGCAAGCGGGCGGTCAAGGTCGATCACATCGATATTCCGACCGCCGTGTTCACGCAGCCCCAGGTCGGCACCGTGGGCCTCACCGAGGCGCAGGCGCGGGCGCAGTTCGCTATCGTTGATGTCTACAAGGCGGCGTTCCGCCCGTTGAAGGCGACGCTGTCCGGCAGCGAGTCGCGGGTGTTGATGAAACTGGTGGTTGACGCGGGGAGCGACCGCGTCGTGGGTTGCCATATCGTTGGATCGGACGCGGCCGAATTGGTTCAGGTCATCGCCATTGCCGTAAAGATGAAGGCTACCAAGGCGGACTTCGACGCCACTATGGCGCTGCACCCGACCTCCGCCGAGGAACTGGTGACTATGCGTACCCGCACTGCACGTTACGTGCGCGACGCGGCGGCTTAGAAAGCTCAATTTCGATCGATTGTGCAAATTCAGGCCGTTGGCGCGCGCGTTATGCGGCGCCGCTCAAAACGCACTTGACAATACGATTGTGATCATACCAAACTGGTCCTACCAGTATCGGTGAAAATCCAGCAACAGACTAACCTCGCCATCCGCAGCCGCTTGTAGTCGAGGAGCTGGATGCGGAAGTTCTGGCGAAGAAGATTGGGCCCACCATGGAAGTGGATTATTTGACTAGCCTGCCGCGACGCATCCACCTCATTGTGGATGAGGGGGCCAAAGCAGGAGCATCCCGGCCGGCTCTTACTGACGAGCGGGGCATCGTTTGGTCCTATCGGAGACTGATCGATACGATCGAGGCCGTTGCAGGTGACTTGGCGCGTCTAGGGATCCGTCCCGGTGATCGGGTCATGGTGGTGGGCGAGAACTCAATCGGCGCCATCGTCCTGATGTATGCGGCGAGCCGGCTTGATGCATGGGCAGTGATGACGAGCGCACGGCTCGGCCCGCACGAACTGGACGCCATTGAGGGTGATTGCAAGCCCAGACGCGTATTCTATACGCATGGAATATCGGCGGAAGCAGATGCTGCGGCGTGCCGGCGCGGCGCGGAAGCCGAAGCGTTCACGGGGATTGGAGCGATCAAGGTCGGTAAGTTGGAGGCGAGCGCCGTTCCCGAGGAGGTCTATGAGGATCCCGCCCGTCAGGTTGCAGTTCTCATCTACACGACGGGGACTACCGGTCGCCCGAAGGGAGTGATGCTCAGTCATCGCAACCTCGCTTACGTGGCGGGCCGGGGCAAAAGAACCAACACGCTCTTTCCCGAGGACGTCACGCTTTGCGTTATGCCGATCTCTCATTCGTACGGGTTGACGTTGCTGCAAGGTATGTTGTTTGTCGGCGCACACCTGCGGATCATGCCGAGGTTCTCTCTCACGCAAGCAATCGACGCCGTCGTGAATGGTTCGTTGACCGCCTTCAATGCCGTCCCTGCGATGTTGTCGCGGATCATCGCTTACGTCGATCAGAACAATATCAAGCTCACGCCCAATAACCTTCGTTATGTCTATACCGGAACGGCACCGCTCGATCTGTCTCTGCGACAGAGCGTCGAGCGAGTGTTCGGCGTGGTGCTTCATAATGGTTACGGGCTGACCGAGACGTCTCCGACCATCAGTCGGACGCTGTATGCCATGGGAAGCAACGAAATCAACATCGGACCGCCAATCCCGGGAATCGAAACCAAGATCGTCGGACCTGATGGGCGGGAAGTACCCGATGGCGAAGCGGGCGAACTGCTCGTTCGCGGGCCCAACGTGATGTTGGGGTATTATGGTCAGCCGGACATGACCGCGGAGGCGATCGATCGCGAAGGATATTTGAAAACCGGAGATATCGTCAGCCGGTCGCCGGGCGGCGAACTGGTGGTCCAAGGCCGGTCGAAGGAGCTAATTATCAGGTCCGGCTTCAACGTCTATCCGCCCGAAATCGAGGCTGTCCTCAATTCTCATCCGGCGGTTCTCAATTCCGCGGTAGTCGGGCGATCAATCGAGGGCAACGAGGAAATCATCGCTTTCGTTGAGCCGACCCCTGGAAGCACCATCGAAGTGGCCGAACTGCTCGCGCTCGTGGAGCGGCAGCTCGCACCATACAAGAAGCCGCAGCAGATCATTGTCTTGCCGCAACTTCCGGTAGCCCCGAACGGGAAGATTAGAAAGCACGACTTGAAAAAGCGCGCCGAGGAGTCGCTGTCAGCGGCTACCTCAGTTTAACGAATTATAGACCGGACGGACGGAAATGGTGACAAGTCGCGAGCAGATGTACCCCGATACAAAGTTGTTCATCGATGGATCCTGGCGCGATGGAACGAGCGGAAAGGTCGAGCCCATCCTGAATCCGGCGACGGGAAAATTGATCGGAACAGTTGCGCACGCGTCTATCCCCGATCTCGACGACGCACTTGAATCGGCCGTGCGCGGGTTCGAATTGTGGCGGAGGACGTCTTCCTTCGAGCGATACAAATTGATGCGTGGGGCTGCCGAAAAGCTCCGCGAGCGAGCCGCCTCAATCGCGCGTATCATGACGCTCGAGCAAGGCAAGCCGCTGGGCGAGGCGAAGATGGAGGTGTTGCTCGGCGCAGACATCATCGACTGGTTCGCGGAGGAGGCGCGTCGATCCTACGGTCGGACCATTCCGTCACGTTCCGGCGCCGTACAGCAGGTCGTGATCCGCGAGCCAGTTGGGCCTGTCGCCGCCTTCACGCCGTGGAATTTTCCGATCAACCAAGCCGTCAGAAAGATATCAGCTGCGATGGCGGCCGGGTGCTCCGTGATTCTGAAGGGACCCGAAGAAACGCCGGCAAGTTGTGCAGCTCTGGTCAATGCTTATGTCGATGCCGGCTTGCCCTCCGGTGTCCTCAATCTCGTTTTCGGTGTGCCGTCCGACATATCGGAATACTTGATTGCCCACCCTGTCATTCGCAAGATTTCGTTCACGGGTTCGACGCCAGTCGGGAAGCGGCTTGCGGCTCTCGCTGGAAGTCACATGAAGCGCGTTACGATGGAGCTAGGTGGACATGCGCCTGCGCTAGTCTTCGAGGACGCAGATGTCAAACAAGCGGCAAAATTGCTGTCCGCGGCAAAGTTCAGGAATGCCGGCCAGGTTTGTGTTTCTCCGACCCGGTTCATGGTCCATGAACGGGTCTACGACGACTTCGTTGAACAATTCACCGCTGCTGCCAAAGCTCTCGTCGTCGGGGACGGCCTCGACGAAGCGACCCAAATGGGACCACTAGCTAATCTCCGTCGAGTCGAGGCGATGGACGCGCTGGTCTCGGACGCCGTTCAGCGCGGCGCGCGCATCCGGACAGGTGGAAGGCGCCTGCGCAACGATGGCTTCTTCTTTCAACCGACGGTTCTGACGGACGTGCCTCTGGACTCGCGCATTATGAACGAGGAGCCATTCGGCCCTGTTGTGCCAATCGCGTCGTTCTCGACATTCGAGGATGCCATGGTCGAAGCGAATCGGCTCCCTTATGGCCTTGCTGCATATGCGTATACGAAGTCAGCGGCGACGATCGGCGCGCTCGGCTCGATCGTGGAGAGTGGAATGGTGTCGATCAACCACCAAGGCCTTGCCTTACCGGAGACTCCCTTCGGAGGAATCAAGGACTCCGGATACGGTTCGGAAGGTGGTACAGAAGCGATGGACGCGTATCTCAACACTAAGTTCCTGACCCAGATGCACGGTTAGCATGCGCGATCGGCAATGCTGATACGCCGTCGCGGAGCATGCGTCGCGCAGGTCAAACCTCGCGACGGTCCTTCGCCGCGCCAGACTCTAGGGCCCAAAGATCCAACGCCTAAAGCGAGTTAGCGAAGTGTTGTTGACCATCGACCGCGTTCAGATCGCGACGCCGGATGCCAAAAGTGCCGCGGAGATGTGGCGTCGCCGATTGGGGGCGGAACAAGTCTCTGCGGATCGGGTCCGGGGATTGGGCGCCAAACGAGTGACATTGCGTGCCGGGACCGGCGAGATTGAGTTGTTGGAGCCGGAAGGCAACGGCGTTGTCGCGGACGAACTGGCAAGACGCGGGCGATCTCATCTATTCGGCGCCGGCGCGACCTCACTCGACCCGCGTGCACTGGTGCATCATGCCACGTCGGTCGGAGTTGAGCATCAGCACGAAAATGGCCAGGATTTTCTCCGGTTCGAAATCGAGGGGAAGCCGGTCCATTTCGTAATCTCTCCCCCGCGTACGGTGGAGCCGACCGGCGGGATTGATTTCCTTTATGAGGTGACTTTGCTCGCGGCCGACCAGGCAGCCGCGGTAACGCGCTTCGCCGAAGTCTTTCGTCTTGATACACGGAATTTCGTGACGATTACCTCGGAGCTCTTTGGCTATACGGGCGTCCTCACTCTCTTCGCGCCTGATCGCCTCGACCGATTTGAAGTCATCACGCCGACGGACTTCACCAAGACGCTCGGCAGGTATCACGCCCGCCAAGGCTCGTCTTTCTATATGGCGTATGCCGAAAGCCGAGAGATCGGTCGCATCGAAAGATCGGCGAAGGCGGACGACGTGGGACACACGCTGGATCCGCGCGAGGAGAAGCGGAGCGGTCGAGATCCGGAGCAACTCTGGCTTCATCCTCCGGCCCTTGGCGGAATGATGCTAGGGCTATCGCGGCCGACGCTTGGTTGGCGCTGGTCGGGCCACCCTGAGAGGGTCGTGGCGTTAGTGCAATAGAAGCTCGATGGTGGATGCGTCGGGCTTATGTCGATTGCATCAGGCCGCGACTGACCCATCGGAAAAATATCCGATGACGAGGATACGATGAGCAAAATTAGGTTCACCGAACCAAATCGAGAAATCCTCGCGCGCCGAGATTCAATCATAAACGATCTAACCCGCCTTGTTGACCCCGCTGGGCTAATAACGTCGACGGACGAGTGTCGGGCTTATGAGACAGATGCGTTGACGGCCTATCGCAAGATGCCGCTCGCCGTCGTCCTACCGAAGACGACCGAAGAGGTGAGTGCCGTTTTGAAATACTGTCACGACACCGGCGTCAAGGTCGTGCCGCGCGGCGCAGGTACGTCTCTCGCCGGCGGGGCAATTCCGAGTGAAGACGCCGTCGTTCTCGGACTTTCAAAGATGAATCGGGTGCTCGCGGTCAACTACGATGACCGCTTCATCCGCGTCGAAGCGGGAGTCACAAATTTGAGCGTAACGGCGGTGGTGGCGGAGAACGGCTTCTTCTATGCGCCAGACCCTTCCTCTCAACTTGCCTGCACGATCGGAGGCAACATTGCCAACAACTCCGGAGGCGCGCATTGCCTGAAGTATGGAGTCACGACCAATAACCTCCTCGGCGTAAGGATGGTACTGATCGATGGATCGATCATCGATCTCGGCGGTGACTATCTCGATAGCGCTGGACTCGATCTGCTGGGCCTGGTCGTCGGCTCCGAGGGGCAGCTCGGGATAGTGACCGAAGCGACCCTCCGAATTCTGAAATCGGCCGAGGGAGCGCGCCCGGTTCTGTTCGGTTTCCCGTCTTGCGAGGGAGCGGGCAAGGCGGTTGCGGACGTCATTGCCGCCGGTATCATTCCCGTAGCCATCGAATACATGGACAAGGCCGCCATCGAGATCTGCGAGGCCTTCGCCAAGGCCGGCTATCCGCTCGATGTCGAGGCCCTTCTGATTGTAGAGGTCGAAGGGTCCGACGCCGAGATGGACGCGACGCTGGCGGACATCACCGCCATCGCTCGTGCGAATGGTGCGACGACAGTGCGCGAGAGCAGGTCGGCAATTGAGACGGCGGCAATCTGGAAGGGGCGGAAGTCGGCTTTCGGTGCGACCGGGCGAGTCGCTGACTATTTGTGCATGGACGGCACGGTGCCGACCGGCAAGCTGTCGTACGTTTTGGCGGAGATCTCCAAGATCGTACAGCGACACGGATTGCGTGTCGCGAATGTTTTCCATGCCGGTGACGGCAACATGCATCCGCTCATCCTCTACAACGCGAACGATCCGTCGCAGCAGTCGAAGGCGGAAGCAGCGGGAGATGACATTCTCAGGCTCTGCGTTGAAGTTGGTGGGTGCCTGACGGGCGAGCACGGTGTCGGTATCGAGAAGCGTGATCTAATGCGCTGCCAGTTTGACGATGCCGATCTGGCTCAACAGATTCGGGTGCGCGCCGCGTTCGATCCGCGATGGCTGCTCAATACGGATAAGGTGTTTCCCCTCGATTTTCGATGTCAAGGTTAGGGTGACGGGAGTGTGATGACCGATTGCTATAAGCCGCGCGACGAGTGCGGACTGTCGTCTGCCATCAAGGATGCGGCTACAGCAAAGATGCCTCTCGTCGTGCGCGGCGCCGGCTCCAAGTCGGCGATGGGCCGACCGCTGGGTGGATACGCTATGCCTCTAACGACCGAGCGCATGCGCGGAGTTTCACTTTATGAGCCGACAGAGCTCGTCATCGGTGCTTTGCCTGGAACGCCGGTTTCCGAAATCGATCGGATGCTCGCCAAGCACAACCAGATGCTTCCGTTCGAGCCGATGGATCATCGTGTGTTGTTCGGGACGAGCGCAGAGCCGACAATCGGAGGTATTGTCGCCGGGAATGTTTCGGGTCCGCGTCGTGTCGCGGTCGGAGCTTGTCGCGACAGCCTGATCGGCGTTCGCTTGGTCACGGGCCGCGGAGACATCGTGAAATCCGGCGGGCGCGTGATGAAGAATGTCACCGGGCTCGATTTGGTCAAGCTGACCTGCGGTGCGTGGGGCACGCTCGGCGTTTTGAGCGAAGCCATCTTCAAGGTGTTGCCGAAGCCGGCGCGTTCCCTATCGCTGGGATTGCGCGGCTTGGACGACATGACAGCGATTTCGGCGCTAACCGCAGCGCTCGGGTCGACTTTCGCGGTCTCGGCGGCGGCGCATATCCCGGCGAGTATTGGGTCGGACTCGACTACGATCGTTCGACTAGAGGGGTCCGAGGGCTCGGTAGCCTACGGATCCCGCGAACTTGCCAGGCTCTGGTGCTCCTTTGGGCTGCCCGACCTGATCGAAGGGGATGAAAGCGCAAACTTTTGGTTGCGCATCCGCGACGCGCACTGGCTGGCTCAGCCAATGGATCGTTCCATTTGGCGGTTGTCCTTGGCCCCCTCCAAAGCGCCGCGTGCTCTTGCTGACATCCGGCGAAAACTCGGCGTGCGGTATTTCTACGACTGGGGCGGTGGTCTCGTGTGGCTCGCGGTCGTGGGCGCTGACGATGCGGGAGCGTCGGTCGTTCGGGAAGCTATGGTCAATACCGGTGGGCACGCCACACTCGTACGGGCTTCATCGGAGATTCGCCGCAGGATCGATGTGTTCGAGCCGCTTCCTCCTGCGGTGCTCAAGTTGACGCAGGAAATCAAGAAATCTTTCGATCCTGACCGCGTTCTAAATTTCGGCAGGATGTACGCCGGTATCTGAGGCGAGGCGGACTGGTATGCAAACAAACTTCTCGCTGACGGCCTTGGCCGATGCACATGTAAGCGAGTCAGAAAAAATCCTCCGTGCCTGTGTGCATTGCGGCTTTTGTACTGCGACATGCCCGACATATCTGCTTCTTGGTGACGAAGCGGACAGTCCGCGCGGGCGCATCTATCTGATCAAGGACATGTTGGAGGAGGAAAAGCCGGCGACCCCTCAGGTCGTCGAGCATATCGATCGATGTCTGACGTGTCTTTCCTGCATGACGACCTGTCCGTCCGGCGTGCACTACATGCACCTGGTCGATCACGCGCGAGCCCATATCGCCCGAACCTATACGCGTCCTCTGCCTGATAGGTTGCTTCGAGGCATGTTGGCGAAGGTGCTGCCGTTTCCGGGCCGACTTAGGTTGGCTTTACGCGTGGCTACCGTGAGCAGGCCGATCAGAAAGTGGTTCGCCAATCTTCCCGGCGGCACGCAACTCGCTGCGATGATTGAACTTTCGTCGTCATTCAAGCGAAGAAGGCCGACCCGAAGGTTACCGGGCGCGACCGTCGATAGGCCGCGCGGTCGGGTTGCGCTTCTGAGCGGATGTGCCCAGCAGGTCCTCGGCCAGAACATCAACGAGGCTGCAATCCGGTTGTTGACGCGTCACGGTATCGAAGTAGTTCAACCGATCGACGAAGGGTGCTGCGGAGCTCTCGTGCAGCACTTGGGATACGAAAGTCGGGCGCTGGATGCGGCTCGACACAACGTGGATGTATGGACACGCGAAATCGAGAACGGCGGCCTCGACGCCATCGTGGTTACGACGTCCGGTTGCGGAACGGTCATTAAAGATTATGGCTTCCTACTTCGCAACGATAACGCCTACGCTCAGAAAGCCGTACGGATCTCGGCTCTAGCGCGGGACATCACAGAATTCTTGCATGAATTACCGCTTCAAGACGGTGTTCGGACTACCGGCCAGGTCGTGGCTTACCATTCGGCATGCTCGATGCAGCATGGACAGCAGGTTAGAGATCAGCCGAAGTCACTTTTGAGGCGAATGGGGTTTGTAGTGAGAGAAGTACCGGAAGGCCACATATGTTGCGGCTCCGCCGGAACATACAACGTACTGCAGCCTGAGATCGCCAATCGACTGCGCGCACGAAAGGTCACCAACATTGAGAAGGTCAAACCGCAAATCATTGCGAGTGGAAATCTCGGCTGCATAACGCAGATTGGTGCTGGAACAGGCATTCCAGTCGTTCACACGGTGGAGTTGGTCGATTGGGCGATGGGCGGCCCGTTGCCTGACGTCCTAGGGAGGCGCTTGGGCTAGGTTCGGACAAGCGACCGCTCTGACATCCTAGTTTGGATTGCCATTTCCGTCCATCGCGGCTTCGATTGTCTTGTTGGCTGCTGCCTCATCATACAAATGGCAGGCGATCTGCCGATTGCCGTGCAACCGCAGCGGCGGAATTTCGCGGCTGCAGACCGGCATGGCGGACGGACAGCGAGGGTGAAATGGACAGCCGGGCGGGGGGGTGGCGACGCTCGGCACCTCGCCCTGAAGGAGCACGTGATCGCGGGCGCGCTCAATTTGCGGGTCCGGCACCGCTACCGCATCGAGAAGAATGCGCGTGTAGGGATGGAGCGGTTCGCCGTAGAGGTCGTCGCGCGTCGCGATCTCGACGATGCGTCCGAGATACATCACTGCGACCCGATCGCTCATGTGTCGGACGACGCCGAGGTCGTGCGAGATGAACAGATAGGACAAGCCGAACTGCTCCTTGAGGTCGGAAAACAAGTTCAGAACCTGGGCCTGCACTGAGACGTCGAGAGCTGAGACCGGCTCATCACAGATGAGCAGTTTCGGACGCAGTGACAGGGCGCGCGCGATGGCGACCCGCTGACGCTGGCCGCCGCTGAGTTGGTGCGGATAGCGGTCGAGGAAGCGAGTACCCATTCCGACCGTATCTAGGAGTTCGGCAGCCTTCGCGCGGCGCTCGTGGCCCGATCTGCCGACGCCCTGAATCGCCATCGGTTCGGCGATCAGGTCGGCGATTGTCATGCGGGGATTTAGCGACCCGAACGGATCCTGGTAGATGATCTGCATCTCACGCCTTAGCGGTCGCATCTGGCGATGACTGAAGCCCGTGATATCGCGTCCGTCGAACACGACCCGGCCGCCGCTCGGCGGCGTCAGTTGTAGTATGGCCATGGCCGTGGTGGATTTGCCGCAACCGCTTTCGCCGACGAGCGAGAGAGTTTCGCCGCGCTGGAGTGTGAGGGATATGCCCTTGACAGCTCGAACGGAGGGGGCGCCCGTTACGCCGAAAGAGGTTGTGCTTGCATAGTCGACGCACAGGTCCGAGACATCGAGAATATTCGTTGCTACGTCGTTCATAGCGGATTCCAGCACGCGAACAGATGGCCGTTCCGCGTGCGGTCGTCGCCGCTAAGCGGAGGGCGTTCGTCGCACCGTTCGGTCCGACGTGGGCAGCGCGGTGCGAAGGCGCAGCCCCCGGTTCCGTCGGAGGGGGCGGGTGGCTGCCCAGCGATCGACTCGAGCCGATGAGCGATCGGACCGACGATCTTGGGCACGGAGGCGAGGAGGGCGTGCGTATAAGGATGGCGCCCATCGCGATAGAGGTCGTCGGCCGCCGCTGTCTCGACGATGCGGCCGGCATACATCACGTTGACCCAGTCGGCGTAGCGCGCCACGACGCCGAGATCGTGCGTGATGAGAAGCAGCGCCCCGCCCAATCCGCGGGTAAGGTCAGTGAGAAGCGCCAAAATCTGCGCCTGTACGGTGACGTCGAGTGCTGTCGTCGGCTCGTCCGCGATGATGAGTCTTGGCTCGCAGGAGATCGCGATAGCCACCATGACGCGCTGGCGCATACCCCCACTGAGCTGGTGAGGATAGGCCTCGGCCTTGGTCTCTGCATCAGGGATGCGGACCTTCTTGAGCAGGTTGATCGCCTGCGCTTTGGCAGCGCTCCAGGACAGCCGGCGATGACGCACCAGCGGCTCGGCGATCTGGCGCCAGATGCGCAGGCTTGGGTTCAGCGCTGTCATCGGCTCCTGGAAAACGATGCCGACCTCGTTGCCTCGGATGTCCCTGATCTGTTTCGGTGACTGCGTCTGCATATCACGGCCGGAGAGGCGTATTTCGCCGGCCGTGATCTTGATCGGTGGCATTGGCAGTAGATGGGTGAGCGACATCGCCGTGATGCTCTTGCCCGCGCCGCTTTCGCCTACGAGCGCCACGACCTGGCCGGAATAGGCTCGGAACGAAACGTCTGCAACAGCGACCAACTCCGTCTTGCCTGACCAGATGCCCATGCAGAGCCCGCGCACATCCAGTATCGGGGGCCCCGACTTTTCCAAACTTCCGGGCATCGATCAGAAGCCCATCGACTTCTTTAGATCCTGATCGATCCAAGCGCGCGCCCAGATCGGCGCATCACGCCGAGCGGAGACCGAAATCTCGCCATAATAGTTTTTGACCCACGGCCACCATACCGTGAACGAGCGCGGCCTGGGCAGAAACAGGAATGGCGCTCGCGCGGTCATCTCATTGGTGAGCGCGGCGACGGCCTTCTTGACCTTGTCCGGGTCGCTCTCCTGCTGGATGGCGTCGAGCGCCGCATCGACCTTCGGGTCGTTGACGCGGGCAGTATTCCAGACGGACGAGGAGCGGAACAGTTTCTCGACTGAAGCGGTCGGATTGCTCATACCTGCGAAATGCCAATAGCCGGGGCCGTGCTTGCCGGATGTCATCAGACTGAGGAACGCCCCATACTCCTTTGGCTCGATGATCATCTTTACACCGATTGCCGACAGATATCCGGCTACAATCTGTGCCTTCTTCAATTGGTCAGCGTAGGTCGGAACTTGAGCCTTGAACTCGAAACCATTCGCAAGACCCGCTTCGGCTAGGAGTTTCTTGGCCTTGGCCGGATTGTATTGGAGAACCTCCCGTGCCTCCTCCGACATCTTTTCGGCCGGCGTGAAATAGCCTTCCCAAGTTTCATCCAATGGCAGGTGTGGGAAATCAGCGTGGCCGCCATAGATCTGCTTCGCGATGGCGGCCCGGTCGACCGCGAGATTCAAGGCGAGACGTACCTTCGGGTTGTCGAAGGGTGGTGCATCGACCCGCATTGCCAGCGCCTCACCCGCATAGTCGGGGTGTTCGACGACTTTGATTTTATCTCGGATCGGTGCCAGCGATTTGAGCTCGTCCCAGCTAATATTCGTCATGACATCGATCTTGCCAGTGCGGAAGGCGGCTAGGCGTGTCTGTGAATCCGCGATCGTCCGCATCACAAGCTTATCGACGAAGGGAATCTTGTACGGTTTGCCGTCGATTTTCTCGCGGTCCCAGTACTCCTTGTTAGCCTGATAATCCCCGAAGGCCCCGGCCTCATACCGCGTCAGCCGGAAGGGACCTGTGCCGCAGGCATTCTGCCAGTTGCCAGCGCCGCCGTTGGGAGCCTCCGTAATCTCTTTGGGATAGATGCCGGCGTAGTAGCCGTAGCCGAGACGGTATTTCCACTCCGAGTTGTACTCCTTTAGGAAGAAGGTCACTTGGTGCGGTCCCGTCTCCTCGGCCCTGTCGATGAAGGAGAAATAGACTTTGTTCGCCTTCGGACTAGCGATGAGACGGTTATACGCGAACACGACATCCTTGGCGGTAAAGTCGCGCGCTTCCATGATGCCTTTGCAGGCCTGCCATTTCACGTTCTTGCGCAGGTTGACAACGATTGAGAGCGGTTTGTCGACGACCTCCCAGCTCTCTGCGAGTTCGCCGCGCAGCACGTCGTCGGAGAGCCAGGCCTCGCTGAAAAAGTTGTTCTTTCCGCCGCCACGTACGCCCTTGCTTAGGTCGCCCACCATCAGCTGCTCCATATAGGGCCCCGCATCAATCGACACCTTCCAGTTCCAGTCGGCGGGATCCCACGACAACGCCGAAATCCCGGGGGAGTAAGGAGAGATGGTCAGCGTGCCACCGTATTTCGGCTCCTGTGCGCTCACGGCTTGGGTCGCAATTATAGCCCCGAGCGCGGCTGCCGCCATTGTTCCGAGATGTCCGCGTGCCATTCCTTGTTCCTCCCTAATGTTAACGTTGTTCGCTCAATTGCGGACTATTCCGCGCGGATCGAGAAGATCGCGGAGAGAGTCTCCGAAGATGTTCACGCAAAAAACGATCAGAGTTATCGCGAGGCCTGGGGCGGCGACCATCCAGACGTTCTCGAACATGTAGGGGCGGGCATCGCTCAGCATACGGCCCCACGCGGGTGCCGGCGGCGGCACGCCAAGACCAAGGAAGCTGAGACTCGATTCGACCAGGATCACGCCGCCGAGCCGCGTGGTGTAGAGCACGATGAGGGGCGCGGCGATCGTTGGCAGGATGTGCCGGAGAATGATGTGCCCGTTACCGGCGCCGAAGGAATGGCCCGCCTGCACGTAGAGCTGCTCGCGCGCCGACAGTACCGCGCCCCGTACGATGCGCGAACCGGCGACGCCGTAGAGGATGCCGAGGAGGGCGATGATTTGCACGATGCCGGGGCCGAGAACCGCGACGCCCGCGATCAGCACGATCAGGTCGGGAAAGCTCTGCCAAGTATCGACGAACCGCTGAACCAGGGCGTCGAGACGTCCGCCGAAATACCCGGACAGAACTCCGAGCGTGACCGATATGGCGAGCGATAGCAGCGCGGCGGTGATACAGACGATAACGGAAGTACGGGCTCCGTAGATGACCCGACTGAGGATGTCGCGACCGAGTTCGTCTGTCCCTAGTGGGTGGGACCAGGACGGCCCCTGCATCAGCGATGTAAGGTCGATCGCGTCGAAGTCGTACGGTGCGAGCCAGGGTGCCAGGAGTGCGCAGAGCACGATCGCGGCGAGAAGGCCGGCGCAAACCGTTCCGAGAATGTCCTGTTTAAAAAGGCGACTGAAGAAAGTCCGTACGGGCGCTGCCCAGGCGCCTCGGTCGGGACCTGCGTCGGTCTTCAGGGTCGAATTGATAGCCATGCGTCAGCCCTGACGAATCTTGGGATCTAGGAGGGCGTAGCTGATGTCGACGAGCAGGTTGATCGTCATTACGCCGACGCCCACGAGGAGAAAGATGCCGGTAATGACCGGATAGTCCCGCTGCGACACCGCCATCAGGAGTAGTTGGCCCATACCGGAGATCACGAAGATCTGCTCAATTACGACCGCGCCACCGATCAGCAGGGGCAACTGCAAGCCGACGATGGTTATGACCGGCAGAAGCGCGTTTTTGAGGACATGGCGCAAAACGACCGTCCGCTCGTCGAGACCCTTGCTCCAGGCCGTGCGGACATAATCCTGGCGCATGACTTCGAGGACCATCGTACGGGTCATCCTCATCGTCACTCCGGATAAGGCGATGCCGAGGACGATCGCGGGCGGCACCATCTGGCGGAGGCTAAGGAGGGGATCGTCGGTCAGCCCAACATATTGCGTGGTCGGCGCGATCCCCCAGAGAATCGCTGGCAGGATCACCACCAACGTCCCGAGCCAAAAAGGCGGCACGGACAGGGCTGTGATGGCAAAGACACGGCCGAGATAATCGACCGGCTTGTTTTGCCGGATCGCCGAGATGATGCCGACCGGCAGCGCGATCAAGAGGGCGAAGATCATGGCCAGCACCCCCAAATAGAGGGTAGTCGGTATGCGTTCAGCGACGAGGCTAGTGACGCTCTCTCCCGTCCAAAGCGAGCGACCGAAATCTCCGTGGAGCACAATTGAGCTGATCCAGTGCCAATATTGTACAAGGACCGGCTGATCGAGCCCGAGTGCCTTGATAAGATCTTCGCGGGTCTTGACGCTGGCCGAGATGTCGTTCTGGGACATCATCATGTCGATCGTGTCTCCCGGTATCAGGCGAATGGCCGAGAACACAATAACGCTCGCTAGCAGGAAGGTCGGCACGAGCGCGACAAGGCGACGAACTAGATATCTCAGCATGACGCGGTCCATTGGAGGGCGCGCTCACCATGCAGATTGGCTTGGTCCGACAGCACCACGTTCTTGTCCCTCTCTATGTGAAAAAGGTCGCTGAACGCGCTCATCAAAAAATGAGGTGAGTTCTCTATTTGCAGTTCAGTTGCAATCTGGCACATCCAATTTGGTCCTGGCACATCCAATTTGGTCATACCATTCAAGCGTGCTCTTGGCGGCGGCGTCAAGGCGAATGTTGTCGCGGTGGCGTAGCTCCGGAGGGCCTCCAATCCGAGACTTGATGCCGCGCTGCGCACCCGACGATCGATCTCCTGCTGTGGCGTCCTACGGACCCGAAGGCCGAAGGCCATGTTTTCGAAGACCGTCTTCTGTGGATAGAGAGCGTAGTTCTGAAAAACCATCGCAATGTTGCGATCTTTCGGCGGAAGCGCGGTGACGTCCCTTCCGTCGATCAGAATCTTGCCGAATGTGACGTCATCTAGACCGGCGAGCATTCGCAACGTCGTGGACTTGCCGCAGCCGGACGGGCCGACGAACACGACCAGTTCGCCATCGGCAATATCCAACGAAAAGTCCTGAACGGCCCATGGCCCTCGATCTCCTCCAAAGGATTTCGCGACATTCTGGAGAGTTACTCGCGCCATACAGCCAGACCTTCACGTTCTTCCCGGTATTTTCATTAATTGGTTAAACCAATTTGGCAGGACCGTATGTCGCGTGATGCGCGGTGTCAAGCAGCATTTGGTTTGACCAATCTGGTCGCTCCACATATAGTTAGTGCGGCCTCGCACGGCGCGCGGCTATTTGACCCGCAGACTTCAAGGAAGCGTGATGGCTGGACCGTTGGCAGGTTATCGAGTGCTGGATCTTTCGAGAATCCTCGCGGGGCCTTGGTTAGCGCAGTTGCTGTCTGATCTAGGAGCCGAGGTTTGGAAGATCGAACGCCCTGGCACCGGCGACGATACGCGGCAGTGGGGCCCGCCCTTTCTGCGGAAAGACGGTGGAATTGATACGACCGAAAGCGCGTATTTCCTGAGCGCCAATCGCGGCAAGCATTCGATATGCGTCGATATATCGACTGACGAGGGTAGCGCCATTGTGCGCGCACTTGCCCAGCAAGCCGATCTCGTGATCGAGAACTACAAGGTCGGCGACATGGCGCGTTACGGCCTCGACTACGAGGCGCTTAAAAGGGTCAAGCCTGACATCATTTACTGTTCCATCACCGGCTATGGCCAGACCGGCCCGATGAAGGACGTCGCAGGATACGATATGGCCATTCAGGCCATCGGCGGCCTGATGAGCATTACCGGAGAGAGTGATGACAAGCCAGGCGGGGGTCCGCAGAAGGTCGGGGTTCCGATCGTCGATATTCTCACTGGCATGTATAGCGCCGCCGGCGTCATCTCCGCATTACTGCATCGCGAACGCACCGGAGAAGGACAGCATATCGACATGGCACTGCTGGACGTCCAGGTCGCGGTTCTCGCCAACCAAAATTTGAATTTCCTCACGACCGGCACGCCGCCGAAACGGTTCGGCAACGCGCATCCAAACATCGTTCCATATCAGGTCTTCAGAACCAGCGACGGTTCCTTCGTGCTCGCCGTTGGTAATGATCAGCAATTCCGGAAGTTCTGTGCAGCTACTGGTTTAAGCGGCCTGGCAACCGATAGCCGTTTCGTCACTAACACCGACCGGCTTAAGAATCGTGATCAACTCATCCCCCTACTCGATGCGCATCTGATACAGCAGACGACCCAGCATTGGATTTCCATTCTGGAGCCCGTGGGCGTGCCTTGCGCACCGATCAACCGGCTGGATCAGGTGTTCGCTCACCCTCAGGTTATCCATCGGGAGATGCAGGTCAATCTTCCTCATTCTTCCGGAACAACAGCCCCTCTCGTCGCCAATCCGATAAAGTTTTCCGGAACGAAGATCGAATATGCCAAAGGACCGCCGCGGCGAGGCGAGGATACTGCAAACATCCTCAAGTCGATACTGAAGTACGACTCGGCGGCCATCCAAGATCTAAGTGAGCGACGGATCATCGATATCGGACGTCCCGAAGTCGGCTAGGGGCCAAGAGCCCATATCACTCGTCGAATCGTCTCTTGGTCCGGCTGGATGGCAGGTTTGGCAGGAGCGAGCAGCAAAACGGCGAGCCCTGCGCCGAGGAGCAGGAACGCGGCCACGATCCTCCGGTATTGAAACATGAGACGAGCTCTCCGTTGACTACCAGGCCTTCGTCGCTATAATTGGATCGACCTGATTGGTAGGACCAATTATAGTTTGGCGATGGCTTTTGCAAGTCGGGAAGGCCTGACCTTGGCGAAACTGGTCGCAAAAACGAACCGATCGTCGGCTTTTGAAATAGGGGACGGAGGATGAAGCTCTCGAAATACGATTATATCGTTGTCGGCGCAGGATCGGCAGGATGCGTGCTCGCCGCTCGATTGAGCGAAGATCCCAACGTCAAGGTGTTGCTGCTCGAGGCCGGACGTCCCTCTTCTTCAATCTTCGTTCACATGCCGGCGGGCATTCGCGTGCTCTACACGAGTCCGAAGCATAACTGGCAATTTTGGACCGAACCGCAGACCGAACTCAACAATCGCAAGATCTATATTCCCCGTGGCAAGGTGGTGGGAGGGTCGTCCGCCATCAACTCCATGATTGCGATCCGGGGAAATCCTCAGGATTACGACTCATGGGAAGCGCAAGGCTGTCGTGGGTGGGGGTACGAAAACCTCCGCCCCTACCTTAGAAAAATCGAGGACGCCGCCCAGGTAACGTCCCAGCCCGATCAGGACCGAGGTTATTCGGGTCCGATCCGACTTTCTTATGGCGTGTTGCAGCATCCAATCTCGAAGGCATTTATTGAGAGCGCCAAGTCGGCAGGCCTCCCCGAGAACAACGGCTTCAATGGTCCGTCTCAGATGGGCGCAGGCTTCTACGAACTTACGATTTCAGACGGCAAGCGTTCAGGTGCTTTCAAGTTTCTCGACCAGGGGAAAGGACGAAGCAATCTGACCATCATGGCCAACACTCAGGTTCGGCGCCTCGCGGTCGAAGGCACGCGCGTTCGGGGTGTTGTCATTGACCACAACGGGCGTGAGGTCACCGTTTCGGCCGAACGAGAAGTCTTGCTGACTTCCGGGGCCATTGGTTCGCCGCAATTACTGATGCTGTCAGGAATTGGACCGGCCGATCACCTCCGTTCACTCGGCATCAAGCCGGTGCTCGATTCCGCCGGCGTTGGAAGCAATCTGCAAGATCATTTGGATTGCGCAATTCGATTGGAGGCGTCGCAGCCGATCACACTGACGCCGTACATCGGATTGTTCAGAGGTGCCTTGGCCGGCGCACAATATATGCTCCGAGGCACGGGGCCCGGCACCTCACAGGGGGTCGAAGCCGGAGCCTTCTGGGGGCCCGATAAAACCTCATCGTGGCCTGAGTGGCAGGCTCATCTCATCGTCGCGCTGCGAAACCCGCCGCAGGGCGAGCGCGTCCCGCACGGCTTTGCCATTCGCGTATGCCAGCTTCGTCCGAAGAGTCGTGGAACGCTGCGCCTGCGGTCGGCCGATCCCTTCGTCGCGCCGGCGATCGACCCCCGCTTTCTATCCGATGAAAGTGATTTCGTCAGCATGCAAGAAGGCGTTCGGCAGATGTGCGAGATCATCGATCAGCCGGCGCTCCGAAAACACATTAAGCGCAAACTCGATATCGATCCGTTTACCAGCACGGAATCCCGCAAAAAGTGGATACGAGCCCGCGCAGAAACGATCTACCACCCGGTCGGAACATGTCGCATGGGTGAGGATCGCGACGCCGTGGTCGATAGCAAGCTTCGGGTTCGGGGCATCGACAATCTACGCGTTATCGACGGTTCACTTATGCCGACCGTGATCAGCGGAAACACCAATCTGCCGATCATGGCTATGGCGGAGAAAGCTGCAGAGTTGATTGCCGGGAAGTGACCCAATGTTCTCTCCCTCAATGGCAGGAACAATCTGAAACCCTGCCTTTCATCGCACAGGCCATCGCTTGATTTCCCGTGGTCCCGCTCGTTGTCGGCGGTCTGACGCGAAGGTGTCAGTAAATGGCAGCAAGCGCCTGAGGGCGTCCTCCCTAGACTGCCCGGGGTCCGATGACGGGTCCCGGGCTTCTTTTATGGATTTGAGTACCCTTTTGGACATCACCCGCAATCGTCAACGATGTCCGTGCTGCTCTGACCGTTCGATAAGGAAGGTTTAACCGGGACAGCCGTGCCGGAGATCAAGTACCGACGCCACCTAACCTAGCTCGACATGCATCGCATATTTCAAGACTTCATTGATCATCTTTCGAGCGCTGAAGATCAAGCAGAGCTTTCGGGAGCCATGGCCGTCACAGCCGCGGCTCTCGACCTGTCTTGCTTTGCGTACCTCGCGCTACCGCAAAAGCTCGATGGGACACCCCGTCTTATGTCGACATACCCAAAGGAGTGGACTTCACACTACCTAAGGAGCCACTACGAACGGATCGATCCGGTTATCATGCAGGCGCTACGGGACACCGAGCCGTTTCGCTGGGGAATCGGATCGACCGAACGATATCTTTCGCCGGCACAGAAGCGGTTGCTGGACGAAGCCTCCCAATATGGCATTCGGCTAGGATTCACCGTTCCTATCCATGACGGACACGGCCCCGTTGCCGCCGTCACCTTTGCCGGCAACCAACGGGAAGCTCAATTCGAACGCTTCGTCACGTCGAACCCTCGAATGCTTCAGTTGATGGCGATGTTCTTCCACTCACACGTTCGCCGCAAACTCGCGAGCGATCTTCGTGTTGATGGAGCAGCTTTGTCCGCCCGCGAGTTCGAATGTCTGGAGTGGGCCGCCCGCGGCAAGAGCGCTTGGGACATCGGACGCATTCTGGGAATATCGCATCACACTGCTATCTCTTACCTGAACAACGCGAAAGCAAAATTGGGAGTGCGAACCGTTGTTCAAGCGGCACTACGCGTGGCCGCTGCCAAACGAGAACAGCAAAACTAAGGCGAACTCCTCCCACAACTAGGGGTGATGCTTCTTAGCGTAACTTCGCCTCAAAGAATCATGGCAACCTTGGAGGATGTCATGATTCAGCTCATCACGGAGCCTTGGTACGGCGAATTCTCCCATACGCTCTTTGCAATACACCAACTACGACATCGCGTCTTCAAGGTCCGGATGGACTGGGACGTTCAAATTAGCGGCGACATGGAAGTTGACAAGTTCGACTCGTTGCATCCGGCATACCTCGCCCAACTCTCGGACGACGGCCGGGTACAAGGCTGCGTCCGCCTGCTTCCAACCAAGGGACCGACGATGCTCCGCGACACATTTCCCGCGCTTCTGAATGGTCAGCCGATGCCCATGAGTCCGCAGATATGGGAAAGCAGCCGCTTTGCGATCGACGCTAGACTCGACACACCAAAAGGAGAACACGGAATAGCTTGTGCCACCTACGAGTTGTTTGCTGGCATGGTGGAATTTGGGCTTTCGCGGCATCTGAGCGATATTGTTACCGTTACCGACGCCCGAATGGAAAGGATCCTGCGGCGCGCTGGGTGGCCGCTACGTCGAATCGGCGCTCCCTCTAAGATTGGGAACACTCTCGCCGTCGCTGGATATCTGGATATCTCCAGTGCGGCGCTCGCGAAACTCCGTGGGGCAGGCGGACTTTCCGGGCCAGTGCTCTGGGCGCCTGTATTGCGCGTCGCCTAGAACGGTCGCACAGCGGACCCCTGGGACGCAGTTTCGCCTACTGACGGGCTACAGGCATGATGGAAATCAACAACATTGACAACCAGCAGCGCACGACCGGAATGCCCGTCATCGGCCTGCGCCTGCTTCGGTTTGCAGTCGTTGCCAACGACTGTGGAAGTCTTCGGCAAGCCGCTGAATTACTTTCCATTCCACATTCTGTCGTGAGCCGCTCCATTGGCCAACTCGAGCGCCTAGTCGGGACCAGCTTGTTTGAGCGGTCGACCGCGGGAGTCCAGCCAACACTTGCTGGTAAAGTAGTCGTGCGGATCGCAAGAATGGTGCTGGAGCAGGTTGATACACTCGTTGCAACCGGCAGATCAATTGGTCGTGGCGAAACTGGCCACCTTTCGGTCGGCTTCTGCACGTCGATTTCAGCAGGCAATCTGCGGACTACCCTCCTCGACTTTAGAACGAGATTTCCTCGGATCGAACTCGCTATAGCCGAACGGCCGCGCACTTTGCTTATGAACGCGCTCCGGAGCGGAACACTCGACGTTCTCATCGTTACGAGCGACACGCCATCATCGGACAACAAGACGCTCAGGGTCTGGAGCGAACGCGTCCTCGTTGCATTGCCTGAGGATCACCCTTTGGCGGCGCGCGACGCGGTTTATTGGACCGATCTTCGCGACGAAACCGTACTACTAAGCCATCACGATTCCAGCCGCGAGTTTGAAGATCTCATCATATCGAAATTTGTATCTACGGACGATCGGCCCAAGATCGACCGACACGACGTCAGCCGAAGCATGATCAAGGGTCTCGTCAGTATGAAACTAGGCATTAGCCTCGTCATGGAGTCCGATATGGGCGCGAGTTTCGCCGGACTGAAATATCGCGAACTACGGGACGGGACAGGATCAAGCCATATCGGCTTTTCTGCACACTGGTGCGCTGACAACGAGAATCCAGCCCTCAACCGCTTTCTCGAAATGCTGGCGGAGCGCTATTCCTCCCCATCTCTCGGCGATTGACACGCGCGTCGTAGACGGGCGAATCCTCGGTCAGCCGCCATGAACCGCGCCAGCATCGGCGCGATCAATTTTGTTGGATCGGCGCGCTGACCCGTTTCACGCGCGATTGCCTCCGCGTACGCAGCAAGGTCCCGGTGGACGGATGCAGGCAACTCCGCGGTCACCTTCACCGGCTTGTCGTCTGGGACGGCGGCGATCTTCAGCTTCGTCATTGAGGTTGTCATCCTGTGTAAGGCTCGAGGCGGAGATCCCGGTTGACGATGACACGAACCGGAAAACCCGGGCGGATCGTCAGGGTCGGCTGGATGTTGAGACTGCGCCGAACCACCTGTTGTCCGGTTTGATTCAGTGAGTCCGAGGCGCCGTGTCGCAAGGCCTGGATAATTGCGCTGTCGTTGCTGTTGGTGTCCGAGCCGGCACCCAGTTCGGTCCCGACCGCCAGAAACGTCGATAGGGCCGCAGCCTTGAACAGCTCACCCCAGTGATTGTCGACCTGGTCTTCGAGGCCTGCATACCCGGCAGCGTCAACGCCAGGCTGCCGCTCGAGAACGATAGAACGTCCGTTCGGCATGATCAGCCGGGTCCAGACGAGCAGGACGCGGGACTGGCCGAAAGTGACCTGGCTATCGTAGATGCCGATCAGACGCGCTCCCTGAGGCACAAGCAGAAAGCGGCCGGTCGGGGTATCAAAAACATTTTCGGTTACCTGCGCTGTAACCTGGCCCGGAAGGTCTGATCGGATCCCGGTGATCAGGGCACCCGGAATGACCGTCCCAGCCTGCACGACATACGGTGAGGCCGGCCTGGTGATGCGGTCAGGGCTTACCGTGCGACGGTCCACAGAGGCGTTGACGAAGGCAAGCTTCCGGTCCTGACCGTTTTGCACAGATCCATCGTCGCCGGTGCTCGTTGCGTTCGGTGGCACGACCCGCTCGCTTCCAACAGCCGCAGTCGCGGACGGACGCACTTCTCGTCCATTGGTCGAAGCGAACAGATGACTGATGCGGGCTGCTTCGGTCTCCTGATCCCGGCGCTGCTGGTCCGGATCAGCGCCGCTCGTCGGCGACTGGCCTTGAGCGGCAAGGATCGGTCGACCGAGGTCACCGGGGAGCGGCGGACCAAGCTGCGGGATTGGCTGGCGCGGAACGCCAGCATAGTCCTTCGGCAGGGTCGTAATGCCGTCGGCAACATTGTGATGGTCGGTGCTGTAAAGCTCATCGGCCGCCTGATTTCGAGCACGATTGCTCTGAAGTGACCACAACACTGCTCCGCCGATAACAAGCAGGGCAACCGCGCTCCCGCCAGCCAAGACCTTCCGCGACAACCGCGTCACGCGCGGATGCTCCGCTCTCAAGCGGAAACTTTCGGACTGCTCCGCTTGTGTCTCCGGCGGAACTGCTTGCTCGTGATCGTTTTCATTCCGGGTGTTCATGACGACGGTCTCCCGTCGGTCCTGACAATCCTGACCTTCTGCTGGTGCTCACCGCCGAGCCGGAGTTCGGCGGCCGCAAACAGCCGATCGACGATCAACACATTGCCGTAGGCGCGATAGTTGACGAGTTCTGTCTTGCCGTCTGGGCCGATGACAAAGAGCGGAGGCATTTCGCCCTGCACGATGCCGAGCGGGAATTCGACGTAGACCTTGCGGCCATCGTCATATGCGGCTAGCGGCCGCCAGGGAGGACTGTCGCCTTCGATGGAATAGCGGGAGATACGCTGCGCTGGGTCCGGAAGAACGGGCTTCAGAGCAGCTGAACGCGACCGTTCGCGTACCGTCTCAGGATAGTACCAAGCAACGGATGGCATGTACGGCCGCTCGCGAGAGCGGAGCTCAATCAGGTAGGTGCGCCGGTCAGTATTGACCACCAGGTTGGTCTCGATCGAGGCTCGGGTCGGCTTGACCAGGATATGGACGCGCCGTGTGTCGCCGCTCCCGCTCTCGGTATCGCCCACGACCCAGCGTACGGTATCTCCGGCCGCGATCGGCCCTGATCCCGTCAAAAGTTCTCCTTCCTCGAGCGCGATATCCGTGATCTGCCCCGGCGCGGCGTAAATCTGATAGAGCGCCCCAGGACTGTAGGCGTAGATTTGCGCTGCGTTGAAATACCCTCGCTTGCGCGGTTCGACCCGGGCCGCGCTATTTGCTGTCTCAACCCGGCTCACAGGTTCAGCGTCTTCCTTCCCTCCCGACTTGCCGCCGAGAGCCGGCTTCCAGAGGGGTGGAATGTGAAGCGGTCGCGATCTGTCGTCGAGAGCCACCGGCGTAGCCGGTAACGGAGGCACTTCGGCGTCATAGCTGATCTCCGGAGGAATGTAGGTCGCGCACCCACCGAGCGCCGAGGAACCAAGCAGGAGAGCAAACAAAACTGCTCGCTTCGCGGTCAAGAACGCGGGCCAAGTGGGACCGATCCCGCAGTCCGGGGCGGGGCGCTTCGAATAAACGTCAAACGGCGTCTTGGTCACTGACTCAACTCCTTTGACCAGTTGATGGCGCGGACGTAAACGCCAAGGGGATTCTTGCGCAGGCGTTCGGCATCGCGGGGCATCTCGATCACGATGGTGAGAATTGCGGTCCAGCGTTCGGTCGAGCTCAGCGAACCGTTGTCATAGGTGCGCTGGGTCCATGCGACCCGAAAGCTTTCCGACGACGCGCGAATGACGCTCGAGACGTCGACGGAGATTTGCGCCTTACCGAGCTTGGCAAAGGGGTCATTGTTCCGCGCGTAGTCGTTGAGCGCAGCGGCGCCGCGATCGGTCGTAAAATCATAGGCCCGGAGCCAGTTTTGGCGTAGAACGATGCCGTCGGCCGGCAGACCTCTGACATCCTCGATAAAGCGCGCCAGATGGTAGGCGATCTGCGCATCAGTCGGTTGATAGTCGAAGTTGGCCGGCGCAACCCTCTGGGCTTGGCCAAGATGGTCGACTTCGACCACCCAGGGCGTGATCGACCCATGGCTTGATTGCCAGACCAACCCACCAGCGAGACCGGCTGACAGTATGAGACAACCGAACGCCATCAGCCGCCAGTTTTTGGCTTGCACGCGGGCGGATCCAATGCGTTCGTCCCAAACTTGGGCTGCTTTTTGATAAGGCGTGATCGGTTCGGGCATGCGCCCGTAGTGAACTAATGGTCGTTTGATCATTGATGATTGCCCCTGAGATCAAGTGATCGGCTTTGAGCCGTGTAGTGTCTGGGTTTGAGGCGCTGCCGCGTGGCGGGTGGCGAAAGTGCGGTGATGCGTCTCAGCGCTCTCCTTCGGACAAATCGACGGAGGAGCCGCTGCCACCATGATCGCCCGAGCGGACGTGACCAGCAGCCGAGGCACCATGCCGAATAGTCTCGGCGCGCTTCATGCGGCGCGCCCAATCGGGCAGCCCTTCGGCCGAAGCGCTTGCGGCCTGCTCGCCAGCTTGCTCGCCCCCGAAGGCAGCCGCTGCACGACGCAATGGACTCATGGCAGCCGAGCTGCCCGCCTCAGCGACGCCAGCAAGGCCGCCGCTTCGATAGGCGGCTGACGCTCCCCTTATGACAGCGCCACCACCGCGCGCGGCGCCCGCAATCGCGCCGCCAGCGAGACCAACACCGCCGGCGGCAAGACCCGCGCCCGCCGCAACAATGCCACCGGCAGCAAGGCCTGTTCCAACCGCGGCACCGGCACCGAGCTGAGGCCCACCCGACACCAGGCCGTTGGCGATTCCAGGACCGAAGATGCCCAGGCCAAGCAAGGAGAGCGCCGCAAGGACCAGGGTCATCGCGTCTTCTATGGTCGGCTGATTGCCACCAAAGCCAGCGGTGAACTGCGAGAACAAAGTCGAGCCGATGCCGACGATGGCGGCCAGGACCAAGACCTTGATCCCTGAAGAGATGACGTTGCCCAAGACCCGCTCTGCCGCGAAGGCTGTCTTGCCAAACAACCCAAAGGGAATGAGCACGAAGCCGGCCAGCGTCGTGAGTTTGAACTCGATCAGGGTGACGAAGAGTTGGATCGCCAGAATGAAGAAGGCGAGCAGCACCACGATCCAGGCAAACAGGAGAACGACGATCTGGACGAAATTCTCGAAGAAACTGATGTAGCCCATCAGATTGGAGATCGAATCGAGCAGCGGTCGGCCAGCGTCAAGTCCGACTTGAGCGATCTTTCCCGGCCGAAGGAAGTCCGACGCGGAGAGACTTGCGCCTGATGCTTTTAGCCCAAGGCCGGCAAAGCTCTCGAAAACGATGCGTGCCAGACTGTTCCAATTACCGATTAGATAGGCAAAGACGCCTACAAAGAGCGTCTTCTTGACGAGGCGCGCGACGATGTCTTCGTCCGGCCCCCAACTCCAGAACAACGCAGCAAGCGTGATGTCGATCGCGGCAAGGGTCGTTGCGAGATAGCCGACGTCGCTACCGAGCAGGCCGAAGCCGTTGTCGATATATCGCGTGAACGTTTCCAGGAATTGGTCGATAATCCCCGTACCCGTCATGGCTTGCTCGCCTCAGGTGTCGCCGGTAGCAGATATCCCTGCGGGATCCGGCTCTGATCCTTTGGGGCCGGCGCCAACGCAGCGGCGGGTTCTTCTTGGCCACGAACCGCGGCACCAGATTTCTTGGCCAAGAAGCGTCGCCGGTTTTCGGCCCAGACCTGCCTGCAATGCTGATAACCTGCCGTTTCCTCCGCAGTGACGCTGCGGCAGCGTGCGAGGTCAGAGCTGGTTGCATCTGTCGTCTGCGCGGCCTTCGGCAGCGCGGGCTGCTCGTCACCACCGCGAAGCTGAATCGTGCAGGCAGTGACGACCAACACGCCGATTGTCGTAAGCAGCGACAACGCCTTGAATGCCCTTATGTCCGTCATCAGTGGAACATCTGTACGTTGGATGACTGATAGCCCTGTCCCGGAGTCAGGAACCGACGAAGCTGTTCTCGTCCCTGATCCTGGGCCGAGGCGCGCTGAGCCGCTTCAAGGCTCTGCGCCCGACCTTGCGCCGTCACGACGGCGGTGAGGTCGGCGAGCTGCTGCGCGTTCAGCGCGAGAATCTGATTGCCAGCCTGCGTTGCCTGCAGCGCGCCGCTGGCACCCTGGCTTGACGTTACGAGCGCGGATGTCTGGATGCGATTGGTGTCGAGGTTGCCAACAATGCCCGCCTGGACGCGAAGCGCGTCTTGCGTTGCGGCATAGGAATTCTGCCAACGTGACTGAGCGTTGGAGATCAGCAACTGGTTCGATTGGCTGCTGGTCGCTGGCGCGTAACTTGTCGAGAAGGCATGATCAATCTGCTGAACGTCGTAGGCGATCCGCTGGGCCTGGGCCAGCAATTGCTGGGTCCGCTGGATCGATGATTGCAGTTGCTGCAGCGATGAATACGGCAGGCTTGCCAAATTCCTTGCCTGATTGATCAGCATCTGTGCCTCGTTCTGCAACGAGGTGATCTGATTATTAACCTGCTGGAGCTCCCGCGCGGCCGTCAGGACATTCTGGACGTAGTTGGTGGGGTCAAAGACGATCAGCGCCCGTGCAGGCACCGTGACGCCAAGCAGCAGCGCGAAGGCGGCCGTGGTCGCCAATAGGCCAAGAGGTCTCATTGCGATTTCTCCAGATTGACGAGGTTGGGGATCAGGTCGAGGGCCCAGGCGACGCCGCGGTGCTGGAGCCAGGCGGGCACGAAGCCGTCAGGTCCATGTTCGGCAAGGAGCTGCGCGATGGCTGCCTGGTCTGTCTTGGAAGAGGCTGCGGTGAAGGCGAGCGCAACCTCACCAAGGCCAAGTTCGAACATCCGGTTGCCGCGACGAGACTGGCAATAGTAGTCGCGCTTTGGCGTTGCCCGGCTCAGAAGTTCGATCTGGCGATCGTTGAGTCCGAAGCGGCGGTAGATGGCGGTGATCTGCGGTTCGATCGCCCGTTCGTTCGGCAGCAACAGGCGCGTCGGGCAGCTTTCGATGATCGCCGGTGCTATCGCGGAGCCATCAATGTCAGAAAGCGACTGTGTGGCGAAGATGACGGACGCGTTCTTCTTCCGAAGCGTCTTCAGCCATTCCCGGAGTTGCCCCGCAAAATCCTCGTCATCGAGGGCAAGCCAACCTTCATCGACAATAAGGAGTGTAGGCCGGCCGTCGAGACGGCCCCCGATGCGATGGAAGAGGTACGACAGCACGGCCGGCGCAGCACCCGTTCCAATCAAACCTTCGGTCTCAAACGCCTGGACCGAGGCTTCGCCAAGGCGCTCGAATTCGGCGTCGAGCAAGCGCCCGGAAGGTCCGCCGAGGCAATAAGGTTGCAAGGCGCGTTTCAGAGAGTTCGATTGGAGCAGGACTGACAAGCCCGTCAGGGTCCGCTCCTCCCTCGGCGCCGAAGCGAGAGATGTCAGTGCCGACCACAGATGATCCTTGACCTCCGGGGTGATCTCGACCTTTTCCCGTGCCAGGATCGCGCCGATCCATTCCGTCGCCCATCCGCGCTCGGAAGGATCCTCAATCCAGGCCAGCGGCTGCAGGGCGACGGGGTTTTCGTCCCCGTCTGACAATGCACCGCCGAGATCATGCCAGTCGCCACCCATGGCGAGCGCAGCCGCCCGAATTGAACCGCCGAAGTCGAACGCAAAGACCTGAGAGTTCGGATAACGGCGGAATTGCAACGCCATCAGAGCCAGCAAAACGGATTTTCCGGCGCCGGTCGGGCCCACCACGAGGGTGTGGCCGACGTCGCCGACGTGGAGAGAGAATCGGAAGGGCGTCGATCCCTCAGTCTTGCCAAACAGGAGTGCCGGCGCCTTGAAGTGCAGATCCCTCGCCTCACCGGCCCACACGGCTGACATCGGAATCATATGGGCGAGGTTGAGCGTCGAGACCGGTGGCTGCCGCACATTCGCATAGACATGTCCCGGCAGGCTACCGAGCCAGGCTTCGACAGCGTTCACCGTCTCGATCATGCAGGTGAAATCGCGGCCCTGAATGACCTTCTCGACCAGCCTCAGCTTTTCATCGGCAGCGTTGGGATCTCGGTCCCACACAGTGAGGGTGGCCGTAACAAAGGCTTGTCCGATCTGATCCGACCCCAGTTCCTGCAACGCCGCGTCGGCGTCGATCGCCTTGTTGTGGGCGTCGGTATCGAGCAGCGTCGACGCCTCGTTGGTCATGACCTCCTTGAGAATGGCGCCAATGGATTTTCGCTTGGCGAACCACTGCCGCCGAATCTTGGTCAGCAGCTTGGTGGCATCGGTCTTGTCGAGCATGATTGCGCGCGTCGACCAACGATACGAGAATGCCAGGCGATTCAGGTCGTCCAGGACCCCCGGGGTCGTCGCGCCCGGAAAGCCGACAATCGTCAAGACCCGCACGTTCGCTGAACCCAGCATCGGCTCAAGCCCGCCGGTCAGTGGCTGGTCGGCCAAAAGCGCATCGATGTACATGGGAATTTCGGGCACGCGAACGCGGTGACGCTTAGTCGAGATCGTCGAGTGCAGATAGGTCAGCGTGGCCTGATCATCGAGCCAGGCGCAATCCGGCATGAACCCTTCGACGAGTTGCAGCACGCGGTTGGTTTGATCGATAAAGCCGCGCAACACCTCCCGGGCATCTGCTCCAACGGTGCGGTCGCGACCTTCATAGAGCAATCGCTCCGCCTTAGCCGCTCCCTCCTCCGGCGGCAGATAGAGGAAGGTCAGGAAATAACTGGACTCGTAGTGGGCACCTGCCTCCTCGAATTGCGCTCTGCGTTCGGCATCGACCAGCGCAGACGCGACATCCGGAAAGGTGTTTGGAGGATAAGCGCCCGCAGAATGACGCTGCGCCTCAACGAACACGGCCCAGCCGGATCCGAGGCGGCGCAAGGCGTTGTTCAGACGACCGGCGACGGCAACGAGTTCGGCCGGCACCGCGCTGTCGAGGTCAGGTCCCCGGAACTTTGCTGTCCGTTGGAAAGAACCATCCTTGTTCAGGATGATTCCCTCGTCGACGAGAGCTGCCCAGGGCAGGAAGTCGGCGAGACGCGCGTTGGAATGACGATATTCGGCAAGGTTCATCATGGCGGAGCGCTCAGGTGTTGAGGTGGCTGGGAATGCGCAGATGTCGGCGCACGACATCGACAAATGCGGGATCGCGCTTGGCGGCCCAGACGGCGGCCATGTGGCCGATGAACCAGAGGATGAGACCCGCGATCCAGAGCCGCAATCCAAGTCCAAGGGCCGCAGCAAGCGTGCCGTTCACGATCGCGACGGACCGCGGCGCGCCGCCCATCAGAATCGGCTCAGTGAGTGCGCGGTGAACGGGCACGACAAAACCTGTGACCGGTTCATCCATCAAACCACCACGCCGCCGCCGAAGGAGAAGAACGATAGGAAGAAGCTCGAGGCGGCAAATGCGATCGACAGGCCGAACACGATCTGGATCAGCCGGCGGAAACCACCCGACGAATCCCCGAACGCGAGCGTGAGCCCGGTCACGACGATGATGATGACCGCGATGATCTTGGCAACCGGACCTTCAACCGATTGCAGGATCTGATTGAGCGGCTGCTCCCATGGCATATTCGAACCAGCGGCCCATGCCGGCGCCGCCGCCAAAAGCACCGTGCCGAAGGCGGCCACCGATGCACCTCGAAGAAAACGAATTTGCTGACGCATGTCAGTCTCCTGCTGTTGAAAGGCTGTAGTCGCCGGCAGCTCCAAGCCCCCGGACGAGCGCGAGCTCAACGAGGCGACGATCAGCGCCACGCCCCGCCAGCACGGCGATAACGTTGATGGTCTCGGCGATCAGGGCACGCGGAACCGTGATGACGGCTTCCTGAATGAGTTGCTCAAGCCGCCGCAGGGCACCGAGCGCGGTACCAGCATGAATGGTCCCGATGCCACCGGGATGCCCGGTACCCCAGGCCTTGAGCAGATCGAGGGCTTCGGCACCGCGGACCTCGCCGACCGGAATACGGTCAGGACGCAGTCGCAGCGAGGAGCGAACGAGGTCCGATAGCGTCGCCACGCCATCGTTGGTACGCAAAGCGACAAGGTTGGGCGCTGTGCACTGCAGTTCGCGCGTATCTTCGATCAGCACGACCCGATCGGCAGTCTTTGCCACTTCGGCCAGGAGCGCATTTGTCAGAGTCGTCTTGCCGGTCGACGTTCCCCCGGCGACGAGGATGTTCTTCCGTGCGGCGACCGCGCTCTTCAGGATCTCGGCCTGCTCCGAGGTCATGATTTCCTTGGCGACGTAATCGTCGAGGGTAAACACCGCGACCGCTGGCTTGCGGATAGCAAAGGCCGGGGCGGCAACGACCGGAGGCAAAAGGCCTTCGAAGCGCTCACCAGTTCCAGGCAGTTCTGCCGAAACCCGTGGCGCCCCGGCATGCACCTCCGCACCTACGTGGTGCGCTACCAGGCGAACAATGCGCTCGCCATCCGCTGCGGAGAGAGTTTTGCCTGTGTCGATCAAGCCACTCGACAGCCTGTCGATCCACAACCGCCCATCCGGATTGAGCATCACCTCGATGATCGCTTCATCTTCGAGGTAGCCGGCAATCGCTGTGCCAAGCGCACTACGAAGCATGCGCGCGCCGCGCGAATTCGCTTCCGATTGAATGGAATGGCTTGGCACCGTCGTCCCCACCCAGTGAGAGCGTCCGCAAAGGGCCCTCAGATGGGATGATTAGAAAAAGCACCTATGGAGTTGGCGCAACAAGCGCTTTCGGTGATCGTAGACTGGCGTAGAAAAAGGAAGACTGAGAACTGATATTGGACTCCTGCTCAATCGTACCAGTCCGCTAAGAGCTATCGCTCACCACTCCGCGCCGTCGTCCGCGGGTATCAGGATGGGCGAATTCTCGTACAAGCCGACCGACTTGACACCATTGGAAACAGAGGCTGGCGTGGAGCGGGAAGTTAAACTCATCCATGAAGCGCAGACTCTACGCCAAGGCAGCGCGAACCAGACCAAGGCTGCGATCTGCAGCGCTACGTTGAGGCCGAACGCGACCTGATAGGCCTGGACGGACCTATGGCCATCGATCGTGTGCCATTGCTCCAGGATCAGGCCTGTCGCGTATTGTGCCAGAAATGCCCAACCAAAGTGCAGGACGTTCAAGACGCCGTTGGCACGACCAGCAAGCTCCGGCGGAAAGTAATCCGCTATTACCGCGAAGCTGACCACGGTTGCCGTTCCGGCAATTGCGACAACCGACCAGGGCAGGATGGACGGCAGGGGCGCTCGCAAGATCAAGGCTGAATCGGCTGCGATGAACAGCACTGCAACCACCACTAATATAGCCTCCGCTCCGATTCCTTTGCGTTTGATGTAATGGACGGCCATACCGAACAACCAGGCACCGCCGCTTAGTACGACGGACATTGTAAACAGCTGTCTGACGAGACTTGTGCGATCAAGCCTCTCCACGTCGATCAGCCACGGTGATGCCCACAGCCCCTGCAGAGACCAGGCTGATCCGACGCAAGTCGCCGACAACGGGGCCATTCGCCAGAAGCGCCGATCGCTGAAAACGGAGCTAAGAGTGGCGCAGGCTGCTGATGGGACAATGCCCCGCTCGGGAACCACGACATAGATGAAAATGGCCGTCGCGCCGGTCGCCGCCGCTAGGATCTCAAAGAGCTGCCGCCAGCTCATCCAAGCGAGTAGGTATTCTACGGGAACCGTAGCGGTCACCGCTCCTAGCGATCCCAGCATGATCATGTAGCCGTTAAGCAAGGCAACTCGTTCTCTGGGGAACCAAAGGACGATCGACTTCAGTCCTGCGGTCAACGCCGCCGCCACGCCAAGCCCGATCATTGCACGCGCGATCAAAAGCGACAGGAAACCGGTCGATATCGCGAAGAGTCCGGCGCCCGCTGCGGCTAGCAAGAGCAGAACACTCTGGACGCGACGCGGACCAAAGCGATCCAACAATATACCGACAGGGATCTGAGCCGCCGCGAATATCAGGAAATAGACTGACGTAAGCAACCCGAGGTCGGCAGTCCCGAGCGCGGTATCCGAGCTGAGATGACTGGCGATCAAAGCGTTGATCGTTCGATACAGATACGAAAGATAGTATCCAGCAGCAAACGGGAGAAAAACGCGCGAGATGAGACGCCATGTCCCGGAAATTTGCATGCTGGCCCTCTTGCTGTCAGCTCGTGCGAGCCGATAGCGCGACCAGCTTTTCGTCAGTTCGGGTAAATCCCTGCGGTCGTAGGGTGGCGTAGAATAAGAAGGATCCGCGAAATGGTCTGTCTACGTGGCTCTCTCAAGTTTCTTCGGCCGGTTCCTGACGACCGATGTCTTCTGGAATCTCCCGGAGAAAGCTTTGCCCCTTTTGCAAACGGCGCCCGAGTGCTTCGACAAATCCTTCAAAACGATCCCTGCCCTTTGCCTGCGCGGCAGCCTGTGCGTCGTTGGGTAGCGGCGGCGTGATCGTCAGCCAAAAGCGGATGAAGAGCGCCAAGCTTTCGGCCGTCAAGCCCACGTCGCGTTCCAGCCGCTGCATCTGGCGCGACAGCCGATCGAGGCGCCGGGTAAACGCCGCTTCTCGCCTGTCCGCTCCATCCGGGGACAGAAACGAAACAACTGCCGCTTCCACGATCGCCGACCGAGAAAGTCTTTTGCGATCGGCGAGCTCTGAGATCTGTTTCAGCAGTTCTGGCGGGAAGTAGACGTTCATCCGGTCGCGCATAATGCCTCAGAGCTCCATACCGTCATTCGGGTCCATGGCGACCTGACGCGCAACGCCGCGCATCTGCTGGCGTATGAGCCGGGACTGGCGGACCCCATCCTCGTCATCGTCAAGAACGGCGGCAAATTCTTCTGCCGGCGTCGGTTCGGTCGTCTCCTTGGCGATCGCGACGTGATCGGGGAGTTCGGGCTCGCGACGGAGTCCGCTGTTCGCCGTGTCTTCCTCGACCTCCGCGGCTTTGTCAGTTGGACCCGCCGTCGGCTTCAATGGTCCTAGCGCTGACCAACCGTCCGTTCTCGATGATCGGCCGGCGCTCGCCGGATTTGGCGGCGGCAGAACCCGCTCGGTGAACCGCCTATCCTCGTAGTAGCGAACTTTCTTCGCCCGGATCGGCGGCGTACCCGCCACCATGACGATCTCGTCCATCGGTGGAAGCTGCATGACCTCGCCCGGGGTCAAGAGAGGTCTGGCCGTCTCCTGCCGCGAGACCATCAAGTGCCCCAACCACGGGTTCAATCTATGGCCGGCATAGTTTTTCATGGCCCGCATCTCGGTCGCGGTCCCGAGCGCGTCCGATACCCGCTTGGCGGTCCGCTCGTCGTTGGTCGCGAAGCTGACGCGGACGTGACAGTTGTCGAGGATGGCGTTGTTAGGCCCGTAGGCCTTCTCGATCTGGTTGAGCGACTGCGCGATCAAGAAGCTCTTGATGCCGTACCCCGCCATGAAGGCGAGCGCAGACTCGAAGAAATCCAGCCGCCCCAGCGCCGGGAACTCGTCGAGCATCATTAGCACTCGATGCCGACGGTCGCGGGCGTGTAGATCCTCGGTCAGGCGCCGGCCGATCTGGTTCAGCACCAGACGGATCAGCGGCTTGGTCCGAGAAATATCCGACGGCGGCACCACGAGGTAAAGCGTCGTCGGGCGACCATCTGCGATCAGATCGGCAATCCGCCAGTCGCAGCGACAGGTCACCTGGGCCACGACGGGATCGCGGTAGAGCCCGAGGAACGACATCGCGGTGGATAGGACGCCGGAGCGTTCGTTTTCGGATTTGTTGAGGAGTTCGCGCGCGGTCGAGGCGACGACGGGATGGGCGCCCTGCTCGCCAAGGTGCGGTGTAGTCATCATCGCCCTCAGCGTGGTCTCGATCGGCTGCTTCGGATCGGACAGGAAGGCGGCGACGCCGGCCAAGGTCTTGTCCGCCTCGGCATAGAGAACGTGGAGTATGGCGCCGACCAGGAGCGAATGACTGGTCTTCTCCCAGTGGTTCCGCTTGTCGAGGGAGCCTTCGGGGTCGACCAGGACGTCGGCCACGTTCTGGACGTCGCGAACCTCCCATTCCCCGCGCCGGACCTCGAGCAGCGGATTGTAGGCTGAGGACTTTGGGTTGGTGGGATCGAACAACAGGACGCGGCCGTGTCGCGAGCGGAAGCCCGCGGTCAGTTGCCAATTCTCGCCCTTGATGTCGTGAACGATGGCCGAGCCGGGCCAAGCCAGGAGCGAGGGGACGACAAGACCGACACCCTTGCCGGATCGGGTGGGTGCAAAACACAACACGTGCTCCGGCCCGTCGTGGCGAAGGTAGTCGCGGTCGAGCTTGCCGAGCACCACACCATCCGGACCGAGAAGTCCCGCCGCTCGAACCTCGTCCGCACCAGCCCAGCGCGCCGACCCATAGGTCGCGACATTCTTGGCTTCGCGCGCCCGCCAAACCGACATGCCGATCGCCACCGCGATCGAAACGAAGGTCCCCGACGCCGCAATGAAGGCTCCTTCGACAAAGACCCGTGGCGCATAGGCGTCGTAGACGAACCACCACCAGAAGAAGACGGGCGGGTAATAGACCTTGAAGCCCAACAGTTCGAACCAGGGCCGCCCAAGCTCCGGTTGCCAGGCGAGCCGCCAGGCCGTCCACTCGGTTGCTCCCCAGATGGCCAGCAAAACGATCAGGCCGACCACGATCACCTGCCCCCAAAGGATTTTGGTTCCGGACATCCCGAACGCCCTTCCGCAGCTGGATTGGTGCGATTGTTAGAGACCGAGGTCGCGCTTGCGACCAAAGCCCCATTCGATTCCACCGCCGTCCTTCACGACGCCGGTGACGTGTTGGCCGAGCCTCCTTTCGAGTTCGCGCGACCAGGGCACGAGTTGGAAGCCGAGCCCATTGTCGATCATGGCGAAGCGTCCCGAGGCGAGCGTCAGACGCTGGCGATATGTCCCCGCCACATGCTCCCCGGATTCGGACTTCACGTAAGGGAGGCTGGTGTCGGCCGAGACTTTTGCGGCCACCTGGTCCAGTTCAAGCTGGCGCAACGTGTTCAGGAGGTTGCGCTGCAAGATGATGCGTTGGCCCTGCCGCCGCGCTAGGCCCTCCCGGATCAGATGCTCGGTACGGGCTTCCATGGCTTGGCGCGTCTCTCGGCCGAATCCGCCCATGGCAAGCGGCATGGAGTCGCGTTCGACCAGCCTGTGGTCAAGCCAGGTCGCGCCTTTTGCGGTGACCTGCTCGGCAAGATCGAGATCGGAGCGGATGGCGAGCACCACGGTCGGCCGTGGATCGCCGGCTTGACCGAAGCGTCGGACTTCGACGATTCCCCCAACGGGCGGAGCATGTTCGAAGGCCTCGATACCTCGAAAGCGCACGTGGTGCGCGCGTCCGTCGGTCCCGTCGATCAGGGCGTAGGCCTCGCCAGTCAGTTCGTCATGCAATCCACGCTCGACCAGTCGTCCCATAAGCTGAGACGTCGGCTGTCCACCCTCGATGACGAAGTCGGCGACGCCGCGCGCTTCCCCGCGCTCGGTAAAGGCGCGGTGCATGGTCTTGATGATGTCGCCGCGCATGCCGAGGTCGCGCAAGCTGCGCTCGGCCTCGAGTCCGACCATCCACTCCCCTGGTGCGGCGGATGCGGCAAGGCCCATCTTCTCGAGGTGCTGAAGACGGCCAACCATCAGGCGGCGGATCTCAGGATCCGCGCTGCCGGGATTCTTGGGTCGAAGATCGATATACCCGGTCTCTTCCGCCGCCAGTCGGACCTCCCGGTCGAGCCGCGTCCATCGTTCCGCCGAGACTTCCCTCTCCAGCGAATTGCGGATCTCGTGCTCCGGTTTTGGACCCAGTTCGATCGCGACCAATTCCTCGGCGCGTGAACGCAGGCCCCGGCTGATGTAGTCGCGGGAGATCACGAGATCAGCGCCCTCTTCGTCGACCCCCCGAACGAGAAGATGGACGTGAGGATTGTCGGTATTCCAATGATCGACAGCCACCCAATCCAGTCGCGTGCCAAAGTCGGCTTCCATCTGCTTGGCGAGGTCGCGGGTGAAGGCCTTCAGGTCGGTCATATCGCCGGCGTCCTCCGGCGAGACAATGAACCTGAAATGGTGACGGTCGTCCTTGCAGCGTTCGGCAAACGCCGCGCTATCGGCGCCGTCGCCGCGGGCATCAAACATCTCGGCCCGCTCACCACTCCGGGTCACGCCATCGCGCTTCAGATACGAGAGATGGGCCGTCAGCGGCGCTGAGCGGAAGGCTCGTCCTTTGTGGCGAACCACGCGCGCCTTCACCACAACGCGCCGCGTCGGGCTGAACAATCTCGCCCGGCTAAAGGCGAGGCGCCCGCGGCCAAACGTCGAACGCCCATGGGCCGCGGAACGCCTGCCGGCCGGGGTCTGACCCGAGGTGTGTCCGGTTTTCTTCGCCGCGCGTAGCACCTGATTGATGAAGCTTTTCGGCTTCGGCGCGCGGGTACTGCGGATGCGCCCGGGCCGGATACGCAGATCGCTGTCGCCCGTGGTCATGACTGCGCCTCGAAGGACGCCAAAACGCGTAGAGTGCCGAAAATGTAGTTGATCTCATTCTTAAAAATCCAAGGCGCGGCACGCGCCCCGACCGACCGGCACGCCGGAACCCAAGCCATGTCAATGGCTTGCGGTTCGAGCGGCGAGCCCCTTTTATCTCGCCGTCCTGCCGTCGTGGTCTCCGGGTCGCCGGTTCCCGAAAGAGCCACCGCGACCTGGCCGCCAACTCGCGAAGCCCCCACTGCTTCCGAGCGCTTGCGATAGCGATCGTTACCCGAAGGGCCGAGACACCCGAAGGGTGGCTCGGTGAGGAGCGAAGCGACGAGTAGAGCGCGGGCCGAAGGCATCGCCCATACACCATCAGCTTGCGAACCCGCACACCTGGTCATCGCGATACTCCCGAATCCGATCGAGGGACGAACATGCCAATTGGCCGGGGGACCATGGGCGAAACATCGGGCGCCGAGAACGCGGTCGTGACACCGCTAGACGGCATGAGCGCCAACAACCGATCACGCGTCTTCATGAGATCGGATCGCGTGACGAATAGCGTCGCAGCTGCTGATGACTGTCCGCCGGACGTCCACCTCGGCGGCAGTTCGACGGCAAGCAGATTTGCAAGCTTTGCGACGTATGCTCGCGTCTCGTCTGGCAGAGAGCCGCCCGCAAGATGCTCTTCATAGCGAGATGGTCCCGCATTGTACGCCGCAAACACGCCAGGCGAGCCATACCGATCGAGCAGTTCGCGCAAGTACGCCGTACCGGCCAGAATGTTGTCGTGCGGGTCGTAGGGGTCGTTCCCGAGATTGTAGCGCACACGAAGTTCCGCCCAAGTCGCTGGCATGATTTGCATCAGGCCCATTGCGCCTTTTGGCGATCTGGCGTGCACGTCACCAGCACTCTCGATGCGTTGGACTGATCGGATCCAGTTCGGCGCAATCGCAAAGCGTTGTGCGGCTTCATTGATGAAGCCGGCAAATGAGTGAGCGGTCTGACTGATCGCCGGCTGGGCGGTTGATCCGCTCTGGGCCAAAGCAGCACCGTCGAACGCGGTCAGAAGAAGCATCACGGGCACGACTGCACAAACGCGCGTGCCCAACCGACCCAAGCACGCGGTCGGGCTCGCGCCAGCCTTGCAGACATCGATCGAGACGGAGGAATGATCCCGCAATCGATCGAACAAGGGCATGGCGAGGAGAACACGTCGAATACGCACGATCACCCCTCCCACGTCCACACCGGCATCGCACGGCCGATCACGCTGGATGCCGGAAGAAATCCAAAATACCGGCCATCAAGAGAGTCGTCCGACTGCCAGTTCATCAGAAACAGATCGCCGTCGCCGACGACGCGGCAGCCCTGCCATTTCGGCAGCGGCCGGCCGCGTCCGTCGCGGTCCTTCGCCTCGCCCACCGCGACCTCGTCGACCGAAATCGTGAGGCCGGTTCTGCAAACACTCTGCCCCGGAAGGGCGAGCACGCGCTTCAGCATGGGCACGCCAATGGGCAAATAGCCGTTCAAATCGAGGAAGGTCGCGAGCGGCTCCGGCGGCTGCACGGCGACCAATTCAGTAACTTGGAATTGGTCCGCCGGTCGGAGGCGGTAGAGACCGATCGGCACGCTCGCGGATGCGTTCCAGATGTATAGCGGAATCGGCTCCAGGACGATCGTCGCGATGAGCGCAGCAGCGACCCCAATCGTCACGGCCAGCATCGGTAGGCGGCCCGTCATCGCATCACCCTTTGGCGATGGAGCCAGGCCTGATGGCGCGCTTTCGTATACGGGCGCGGGTTTTCATTAACGGACAGACGGTTGTGAACGTGATGCCAATGGTCGGGAGCGACATCAGCCGGATCGACGCCGAGCGCCTCAACGGCATCGATCATCTGCAGCACGCGCTCGACCTTCGGCCAGCCGGACAGGCGCAGCAGAATCTCACCGCCGGGCGTCACATAAGGAACGGTCGAGCAGCGCTGTCCCAGTGCGACCGCGCGCAAGATGTCGATGCGCGAAATGATCGTGCCAAAGTCGTTGGAGGTCCACCGGACGAAGGCAAAGATGCTGCCTGGCGCGAATGACAGGACACGCCGATGGCGATCAAGCTTCCGTTCCCCGACAATGCGACCGAACCGAATGCGGTTTTCGATGCGCTTCTCGAGCCACAACACTTCCACTTCCGTGAGATCGCTCATGCGGCGGCTCCCGGACGCTGGGGCTGGCAGCCGTGAGCTTGGGGCTCGGTCGAGAGTGTGTATCGCCTGCAAAGGCAGGCTGGCCTGTCGGACTGCCGTTGCCGAGCGCCATCGACGCCGCTTTCGGCCTGCTCCGTTAGAAGAAATCCGAAGGATTTCCGGTTAGTAAAGTTAGAGCGGCTGGAAAGCGCGGAGAAACAAGCTCTTAAGCTCGATTCCGGTCCCCGATAGCACGAGGATCGGGTCCCCGATAGCACGAGGGTTGCGGTCCCCGATAGCACGAGCTGATTCACAGGTTGTCCTCCGAATTTGGAATGAGACCGCGCCGGCGCAAGCGGGCCGTTAAGGGATCAACAGGCGTGGGTGCAAAGTTCAGTCGCTCGGTGCCATCAGGGTCGCGCGTGAGCACGAGCTGATAACCGGGCAATGTCTGGCGCTGGACGATCTGGCGCACGTCGTAAGCAAAGTGCTTGAGGGGCGAGAGGATGCCGGACTTGGCATGGAGGTGCACCAGATCAAAACTCCAGCCGCCGTCCTGGCGTCCGCCGTGCTTGCGCACAAGACGATAAAGCCACCTCTCAAGTCCGCCCGTCAGCTCGAAATAGGCGCGATCAATCGTCAGCACGAGCGCGTCATCGATGACGCCAGCGTAGAACCAATCCGGCAGGATCAGCTCGATCCCAAATGGGCGGCCATTTGCATCGGCCGTCTCTTTCCACTCGTTGATCCAGGAGAAGCGATGCCGTCGCCGCTCTGCCGGCTGACGGATCGACGTCAGCACGGTCGTTGACTGAAGTCTGTCGAGACCCGCCTTCAGCCGATCATAGTCGCGTGCGCCGGTGCCGCGGCCGACGAACGTCAGAATTTCATACGGCGTTGCAGCCATCAGGCGCGACGTCTTCAGGCCGGCATCACGGGCTTCGACAATCTGGGACGCGGCCCAGATCAGAACGTCTGCATCCCAGATCGTCGCCATGCCGTGTTCCGGCACGGCTTCGACACGAATTGCGATCGCACCGGCACGGAAGTCGATCGGCACGATCCGCTTAGTCTTTGCGAGGGAGAAGAACGGATACGCCATCAGATCCTGCGCGTCGCGCGGCGCAAGATCGCCGGGCAACGCCCGAAAGAGCTCAAGCTGGTCGCGCTCCGAATGGTGTTTGCGCCGCATGGTCACTACTCTCACGCGGCAATCAGCGACGTTCCTGGCCCGCATACGGGCGCAGCGCGGGCTGCTTCTTGGCCGGCAGTACCGTCCCCTTCCCGGGATCGGACGTCGACGTCTTGGCGCCGCGGTCAGCCCACGCTTTCAGGTCATCGACGGCGTAGACAACACGTCCGCCGATCTTCCGATACGTCGGTCCAGTACCGTACGTGCGGTGCTTCTCGAGCGTGCGACCGGACAGGCCAAGATAGCGCGCGGCCTCAGGTGTACGCAGGAATCGCGGTGGTAGACCGGCCATCGGATCGGGCATTTGAGGACTCCAGGAGGACATCGCACTACGCCTGGCTAGGCCGGCGTGTGTGCGGTCATCATGGAGAAGCAAGATCTCGGAGGGGGATGCCGAATATGGAGGGGGCCGCTTTCGATACCCCCCAACCGGAAGGGCTATTCGTCCCTGCGCCCGGACCGCAGAAGTTTGCGGTAACCACCGCGCATCAACGCAAGGCCGCCTTGCACCAAGCGGATTGTTCGATTGCGCAGATCATGGGTCTTCCAGGCACGGTCGGGGATTCGCTTTTTGCCGAAGAGCGCTTCGGCGATAACGCGATAGCTTCCGCCGGCGCTGCGAGCATCAAGCGCACGGATCGCGGCGCTCAAGCGTTCGCGCCGCTGTTTAGATAGTTGGTGAAAGGCAGGACCTGGTGCGCGTCCATTCATCGCGCGCCACAGCCGGCGGGCTGCATACGCACGCGCGCCGAAATCGCCGTCAAATGGCAGTTCGGCTGCATATGACGCGCCAAGCACCGGTGGATCCTTGGACCAGACACGGTGATCCACTGCACCGATGCGCAGCACGGCGTGCCAGCCGTCGGCGGCGCGGCGCATCTGGCCTGCTGCAAGGTCAAGCAGCGGTTGAGGCGCTGAACTGCGATCGGCGGCCGAGGCAACCTTGACCGGAACGACCGCCGCTAGAACCTCAGGCGCCCAAAAGATCGTCTGCTCATCGAACGACCGCCGCGGGTCATGGGCGAAAGCAGAGGCCCCACCTCCTCCTGAATTCGTCAGTCACTTCGCCGTTCGGGCTGTTGGCAATCATCACCTCGTACTCACGCCGGTAACCGGCGTTGCGGCGGAGACATTCCCAGGCGATGTCGGTGATTTCGGCGTCTTGTAGGCTCTTGTAGGATTCCGGCGACCGCCAGTCGAATTCAGGCATTGCTTCCGCCCCATTGCACGCTGCTAACAACGATTGCGCCGCAATAGGTATGAACGAGGCGGTTGTAGGAAGCCCCTAGTTTGGCACCACGTGGTGCACCGGAATGACCACCGATCAGCAAAAGAAAATAGTTCTGCCTGCAAGTCGCCGGCCGGCGGTTTTCTTCTATTTTGAGCCGGTGCCGCGCAAGAGGCGTCCCTGCTCGGTCACCCATTTGGCGCGCGCGAGATGACTCTGATATGCGCTTCGCGCACGGTCCGGCTCCCGCACCGGATCGATATGCAGCACCACTCGAGCGACTTCCATCCAGTCAGCCCCTTGGCTTTCGGCCTGCAGAAGGCGCATGTAGGTCACGACATGCTGCTCATCGTAGGCAGTGAGAATTTGATCTGCAGGCGCAGCGTCGGCGACGCCTGGGTCGAGCGGCGGCTTCCTCATAAGACTCCACGCCTTAGTTTAGACAATTTCTAACACGCGGGCAGGAAGGAGCAGAAGCGCCAAAATTGTCGCGGAAGCCGTCCGGATCGCGTTTTGTCGAAAATACTCCGTGGTGAAATACTCTTCAAGGACATGCCCTCTCGCGTATGGATATACGCGAGATACTTGCAATCAATTTGCGGAAGCTCCGGCAGGCCCGTGGTTTGTCACAGGAGGAATTGGCTCATCGTGCTGAAATTGACCGCACTTATATCAGCGCACTCGAGCGAAGCGTTTATGCGGCGGGTATCGACGTTGTCGATCGGCTCGCTCGCAGCCTGGGTGTCGAGGCCGCCGACCTGCTCACTCGCCCGCCCACAAGCACCAAGAAAAGGACTCGGGGGCAGGCCGAGTGATTGAGCCGACCCGCTCGATCCGGCGGCCGGTTCGCGCTCACTGACGCCTGGAAGGATGGGAAGCCCCGCCCGGCAGACCGGACGGGGCTTGATGAAGTGGCCTACTCGCCGGTCTTGCGCGGCCGCGACCAGAGCAGGGTGTAGCCTTCACCGCCTTCGTCGTCGAACAGGTTCGCGTAGATCGGCGCGTTGAAGGAAGGATCGTCGAGCTTGAGCGAGAGGTAGTCGCGGCCTTCCTCGGAACGCTTCGACCAGGCTGCGCCGATCTCCGCCCGGCCCACATAGATGCGGTGGCTGGGGGCGTTGTCATTGGAGCGGTTGGTCTCGGCGACGATGCGGACGCCCTTGGCCTTCAGGCTCAGGGTGACGATCTCGCCCTGGAATTCGTTACCGACCTTCTTGAAAGAACCGATGTTAGCCATGTCACTTCTCCTGTTGTGTTTCGAGCCCGCGACCACCGCGGCCTCGATGGCGATCTAGGGCCGAGGACGATCGGCGACGCACCCGCTCGGGCCGGAGCGCAGCGGAGGACGTCGTTGTGGCGACTTTCTTGCCTCGCGAGGAATGGGCGAAGCCCAGGGGAAGAAAGTCGCATCAACGGCGTTGCGGCTCAGACGATCGAGGCGAAGCCGGTCTTCGGCCAGATCAAGCCATCAACGAGGCCACGTGCGTCCGCGTGCTGAACCACGATATCTGGAGAAGCGTGGCTATCTCGGTTTTGATGAACAAGAGGCGTGAACGATTCAGCGGGGAAAGAGAAACAATCTCCTGCAAAAGGCGGTATCGTCTCCCAAGAACGGATCGAGATAAGATCGTTCTGCCGCGGCTGCGTGGGCCAGACCGAATGTCGGCAGCTTGATCGATGAATTCCGAGCAGGACGAGATCTCCGCGCTCAAGTTCGATCATCCCGTTCACCGCGCCGATCTACGCGAAACGAAGCTATTCGACATGGCAGCGGTAAGCGATCGCCCCTGGGGCCATGCGGCCGTAAGAATTGGCTAGGACGGTTTCTCCACCACCACATCGGGCTCGAACGGGCGGGTCTTCGCCAAAACCACCAAGCGCGTCATCGCCGTGCCGCCAACGCAAACCGCGCCCAAGGAAGCGAAGACTTCACGCCAAGCCAGCGAGGGCACCCCGATATTGGACACGGCGAACACCACATGATAGCCGGCGACGGCGGCGGGAACAGCGAATGCTGTTGCGATCGCGATGCGCAAGGCCGAGGACCGAGTAACAGCAAAGGCGACCTGGCCGAGGACCAGCGTCAGCGCACCGCCGGCCGTCGCGATAAGCATGGCGCCAATGAGGCCGGCGTCGCTGTGAAACGTCATCATCCCGATAATGAGTGCGACAAAAAACGGCAGGGCATACACGGCAAGCGCAATGATCGCCCAGCAGAACAGACCGATGCCGAGTGTGTTGAGAACAAGCCCAATAGCGAGCATGGTGGTGGCTCCATGTGCATAGATCTACCAGTCGCGCCTTCCACCACCACCACGGCGCAACTCTGGATATGAGACTGAAACGAGGCGGAGTTGCGGCGGGAGCAATTTCGCCTCAAAGACTTCAGTTGAGCAGACGGCGCTCATGCGCCGCCGAACATCCAGACCGGGATGCCGAGCCGTTTCGCCTTGTCGGCGAGGTTGTCCTGGATGCCCGTGCCCGGGAAGTGCATGACGCCGATCGGCAGGAGTTCGAGCATGGCATCGTTGCGCTTGAACGGTGCTGCCTTGGCGTGCCTCGTCCAGTCGGGCTTGAAGGCGATCTGGGCCACTTTGCGGTTGCTCGCCCATTTCGAGGCGATCAGTTCGGCCCCCCTCGGGGAGCCGCCATGCAGCAGGACCATGTCGGGATGCTTGGCATGAACCTTGTCGAGACGATCCCAGATGAGGTGGTGGTCGTTGAAGTCGAGCCCTCCGGTGAGCGCGATCTTTGGCCCTGAGGGCAGCAGGATCTCGGTCTCGGCGCGGCGCTTGGCTGCGATGAAGTCGCGGGAGTCGATCATCGCCGCGGTCAGGGTGCGGTGGTTCACCAGCGATCCCGATCGGGGGCGCCATAATGTGCCGGTGTGAGTCTCGAAGCGTTCGATGGCTTGGTCACGGAAGAGCTCCAGGCAGTTGCGTCGCTCGATCAACGTGGTGCCTTCCGCCGTGATGCGTTCGAGTTCGACGGATCGAACTTCGGAACCGTCCTGCTCGCGCTGACTCTTCCGTTGCGCCTGTTCGTTGTCGTCGAGTTGGCGACCGATGCGGTCGACGGCTCGGTGGAACAGGTTGACGGTCGACCAGAGCAGATCGTCGAGGTCCGGCTCGAGCCGCGTGTCGCTCAACGTCGCGACCAGGGCATCGAAGATATCGACGACGGCACCGGTAATGATCCTGCCGTCGGGAAGCGGCCGTGGATCGGGCTGGTCGTCGAAGGGGCGGTAACCGAAGAGCTGCAATTCGGCAAGAACGTGTTCGGTCGGAGATGCGTCGTGCGGTGGTTCGATGTCATCGTGGTCGGTCATGGAGGCGATCCTTTGCCGGATCGGCCGCGACCATCGCGGCCTTCGTGGCGATCACTCAGACGGCAGGCGGAACGGGCCAGAACCCGGAGCAGAGCGGAGGGCCGAAGCGCAGCGGAGGATGGCGGAGGCCGGGCTATTTTGCTTCGCGATGCAAAGCGCGCTCGCCAGATGGCTAATGTGTCTTCTCGTCGCCGGCGCGCGGCGGAAAATAGCCGGACGCAGCCATTGCCGGTCCGAGCCGCTTGCCGTCCGATCGCCCTCTAGAAGGCCGTGGTCGCGTGCTCTCCCGGCAGTGGCCGCACCGCGACCGACCTGTCGATGCCCATCGAATTGCCGGGGCTATTCCGCGGTTGCCAACGACGAATGCAGCAAACGGACGACGTCCTCTGGTACGAGCTGAAGCCGCAACGATGCGCGGAGGGCTTCGAGGCCAAAGATGTGCAGATCTTCGTTGAAATCGCCCACCCGAGGCGACAGCGGAATCGCTTCAACGCCGGCCTCTACCGCGCGCTGCGTGAGAATCGCCTGTACGGTATCTCCGGCAGCATCGTCATCGCGGGCGATATAGAGCCGACGCAGGCCAGATGGCAGCATCATCGCTGCGAGATGATTAGCCGAAAGCGCGGCCGCCATGGGCAGGGCCGGCAGTGCGTAACGCAGTGACAGCATGGTCTCGATTCCCTCGCCGGCAGCGAGCACATCATCGACCACGCCGAAGCGAACGGCGTTGCCGAGCAGGTCACCCATGGCGCGTCGTGGTGTGTCGATCGGAGCCTTGCCGAGCCGCACGCGATCAAAACCGTGTGGATCTAGCCAGGTGCGGTGCACGCCGGTGATCCGTCCATCGAGGTCGGTGACACAGGCTATCATCGCCGGCCAGGTTTCGGTCGACGAATGCTCATCCGGTCGATAGTAGCAACGAGGATGGAAGCGCAAGCTGCCACCATGGTTGATGCAACTAATTCCGCGACGCTGCAAGTACGCCTCGGCTAATGTCCCTTCAATCGGGTTGGATATCGCAAAGAGCCGACGAGCGGCTTCCTGCGATCCGGCCGGCGCGACTGGACGAACGGGCCTCGGGAGTGATTGCTCCTCGGAACGAGGCAGCTTCAGAAAGCGCCTCGCCTCCTCGGCGACCTCGCGAAAGTCTCGCAAGGCCAGACTTTCGCGGATGATGTCGAGGAGATCACCATGTTCTCCGGTCGCGGCGTCGGTCCATTTCCCAGCGGGTCCCTTCGGTGATTCGTGCAGCCGCACGAACAACGAGCGGCCCGGCGTATTGTAGACGTCGCCGACCAGCCAGTACCGCCCCGCCCGCCTGCCATTAGAGAGATAGTGTCGGCACACCGCCTCAGCCTCGCACGAGAGGCGGCGTGCCAGTTCGGAAGCATCGCCGGCCATCACGCGGCCTCCCGCTCACTGACGCCCGTAACCGGATAGGTGTCGAGCACCCTGGACAGGACCTCGATGCCGCTCGCGTCCGTGGGTACGAACATGCGCAGCTTCCAGGAGATGATCTCCCCAAAGAGGCCGTAAGCACGGAGGCGATCGCGTATCGTGTCGTTGAATCCGGACAGCTCGATGCGATAGGCGCCCATCACCCGGACGCGGCGAAGTTGGAGTTCCTCCGCGAGGTCGAGGACGGTGCGTCCCTCCATCAGCGCGGCAAAGGCAGCGTCCGGCGTCAGCGCGGGCGCGTCCCTCGAAAGGACGTTTGCGACCCATGTGGCCGAAAACTTGCGTCCGATGATGCGTTCGCCCGCATCGGTCTGGAGCCGATAGACGCGGGTTGATTCGTTCGGCAGCCGCTTCCAGATAGGGAGCAGCAAGCCCGCCACAACGTGGATCGTGCTTTCCGTGAACTGGGGCACCTCGGCAAGCTCCGCCACCCAGGCCGCAGCGAAGCGCCCACGGTCCGCTTCGATCCAGTGGCTCTCCGCCATCATGCTCAAGGGGACCGTGTGCTGATCCATCGGCCGGATCAGACGGACGCGCCGCTCGATCTCGCCGTCATCGAGCATGACGCTCGCCGCGGGGACCTGCACGGCGGCTCGTCCCGAGCGCTCATTGACCAGCAGGACGGCCTGACGATCGGAAAGACGAGCAAGAGCGTCATCCAGACTCACCGGATGATTGCGCTGGCGCTGTGTGACAGTGAGCAGCCGGGTCTCGGCGCCGGTCCCCCGCTGGTCATAGATCGTCCGCCGGTCGGTGACGACAAGGCTCTCGGCACGGAGTGTTTCCAACCCGACGTCGTAGGTGCCGGATGCAACCGCGCCTTCGATCCGAGCGGTCAAGAGCTGCTCGAAGGCGGTGAACAGCACATTCTGGAGGTCGATGGTGAGCGCCAATAACCTGTTCAGAAAGGTCGTGATCGGCGGCAGGTCATTCCTGAGCCCATTGGCATCCATGAGCTTCAGACCGGTTGCATCCTCGAACCTCCCAAGCGAGCAACCGTCGACCTTGCCTCGCGCGAGCAGCGTGTAGAGCTGACGCAACGCATCACGTCCATACTGGCTTTCGAGATTGTCCTCGGGCCGGAACAGGCCCTGTCCTCCGGTCTGACGTTGGCCGCGCGTAATGGCTCCCAACGTATCGAGCCGGCGGGCAATGGTGCTGAGAAAGCGCTTCTCGGCCTTCACGTCTGTCGCAATCGGACGAAACAGCGGCGGCTGCGCCTGGTTGGTCCGGTTGGTGCGGCCAAGGCCTTGGATCGCGGCGTCGGCCTTCCAGCCGGGCTCGAGCAGGTAATGGACGCGCAACCGGCGATTCCGCGCCGACAGTTCGGCATGGTAACTCCGCCCCGTGCCGCCGGCGTCGGAGAACACGAGGATGCGCTTGACGTCATCCATGAAGGCCGAGGTCTCGGCGAGATTGGCCGAGCCTGCGCGGTTTTCGACCACCAGCCGGTCGCCCTTGCGGATGACGCGGCGCGAGCGGCCCGTCACCTCGGCGACCAGTTCGGTGCCGAAGCGCTGGATGACCTGATCCAGTGCCCCAGGTACCGGCGGCAGCGAGGCAAGCTTCTCGATGAGGCGGTCACGGCGTGCGACGGCTTCCCGGCTCTCGACCGGCTGGCCGTCGCGATAGACAGGCCGGGAGCAGAGGTTACCTTCCGAGTCGGTGAAGGGTTCGTAGAGCTGGACCGGGAAGGAGTGGGCGAGGTAGTCGAGGACATACTCGCGCGGGGTGATGTCGACCTGGACGTCGCCCCATTCTTCAGTTGGAATCTCCGCGAGCCGGCGCTCCATCAGCGCTTCGCCCGTCGACACGATCTGGATGACCGCGGCGTGCCCAGCCTCAAGATCGTTCTCGATCGCACGGATCAGTGACGGGGTCTTCATCGAGGTCAGGAGGTGACCGAAGAAGCGCTGCTTCGCGCTTTCGAAGGCGGAGCGTGCCGCAGATTTGGCCTGCCCGTTCAGCGTTCCCGTTGCGCCGGTGATGTTGGCGGCCCGCATCGCCGCGTCCAGGTTATTATGGATGACGCTGAACGCACCGGCATAGGCGTCGTAAATGCGGACCTGCTCCGGCGTCAGTTGGTGCTCAACAAGCTCGTACTCGACGCCCTCGTAAGAGAGCGAGCGGGCTGCGTAGAGGCCGAGCGCCTTGAGGTCGCGCGCCAGCACCTCCATGGCCGCGACCCCACCCTCCTCGATCGCTTCGACGAACTCGGCACGGGTGGCGAACGGAAAGTCGGCGCCGCCCCAAAGGCCGAGGCGTTGGGCATAAGCGAGATTGTGGACCGTGGTTGCGCCCGTCGCCGACACATAGACCACGCGGGCATTCGGCAGCGCGTGCTGGAGCCTCAAGCCCGCGCGCCCCTGCTGAGAGGCCGCTTGGTCACCACGCTCGCCCTTGCCCCCGATCGCATTCTGCATGGCGTGGCTCTCGTCGAAGACGATCACTCCGTCGAAGTCCGAGCCCAACCATTCGACGATCTGCCTGACGCGCGAAAGCTTCTCGCCACGCTCGTCGGTCCGTAGCGTGGCGTAGGTGGTAAATAGGACGCCTTCCGCAAGCCGGATCCGGGTGCCCTGGCGAAACCGGGACAAGGGCGTAACGAGCAGGCGCTCCATCCCGAGCGCGGACCAATCGCGCTGCGCGTCCTCGATCAGCTTGTCGGATTTGCTGACCCAGACGGCACGTCGGCGGCCCTTGAGCCAGTTGTCGAGCAGAATCCCGGCGACCTGCCGGCCCTTGCCCGCGCCGGTGCCATCGCCCAAGAACCAGCCGCGGCGAAAGCGGACGGCATTCTCTGCGTCATCGCGCGCGGCGGCGATAACATCAAAGGTCGCATCGACCGTCCAGGAGCCCACGAGAAACTCAGAATGCGCCTCGCCGGCATAGATGACGCTCTCAAGTTGGGCGTCCGACAGAACTCCATCTGCCACCAGACTCGAAGGCAGGTGCGGACGATAGGATGGTTTCGGTGACGCAACGGACGCCATCGCCGCGGACTGCACGAGCTTGGTCGGGTGTGCGCACGATCCGGGAATACGGATCGATTGCAATCCGTATTCCTCGTAAAGGGCATCGGTGAGCCGGGTGCCTTCCGGCGGCGACCATTCGACCGTTTCGTATGTAAGTTCGACGCCTTCTGGCGCGGCGTCTCTCGAAGAAGACGATGAGCGTGGTGCAACGGCGCCCAGCGATCGCGACATAGCCGGCCGCTCGATAGCGACGATCTCCGGTGATATGGCGACGGGCAGCCTTGGAGGCACATGCTGGTTCACCCAGTCGAGCAAGGTAGCGACGTCGGCCGCCATGCCTGGCGAAGCCGGAAAAGCCGTCGGATCGGCAGCGGGCAGCTTGTCGATCACAAGCAGCCGTGTGTCGATTTGTGTTCCGTGCTTCGCGTAGATGGCGCCGTCGATCGCCGCAGAAAACGCTACCTGCCCGCGTTCCTGGAGCCGCACAAAGGCTTCTCGCCATGCCGGGTTATCCGGTGCGAAGCTGGCGCCAGTGATGGCGACAAGGCGTCCACCGTCGCCAAGACGCGCGAGCGCTGAAGCGATGTGACGGAGAGCCGCATCCGTCATCCGTCGGTCTACGTTCGTCAATGCCGAGAACGGCGGGTTCATCAGAACGACGCTCGGCACGACACTCGCGTCGAGGTGGTCGTCGATCTGTGCAGCATCGAACCGCGAGACCTTAACGCCTGCGAAGAGATGATCGAGCAGCGCCGCGCGGGCCTCGGCCAACTCGTTCAAGACCAGAACGCCGCCGGCGAGCTCGGCAAAGACGGCGAGCAAACCGGTCCCAGCAGAAGGCTCAAGAACGCGATCGGCCGGCGTAATGCCAGCCGCGGCGCATGCGGCCAGCCCAAGCGGGATCGGCGTCGAGAATTGCTGAAGCGCCTGGCTGTCCTCGGAACGCCGCGTGTGGGTCGGCAGACAGCTAGCGATCTTCGTGAGCATCGGCAGCATTGCTGCCGTCGACCCAGCCTTGGCACGCATCGCGGGGCCGAACTTGCGAAGGAACAGAACGGCTGCCGCCTCGCAGACGTCATAGGCGGTCTTCCAATTCCAAACGCCGGCCGTGTCCGAGGCGCCAAAGGCAGACTCCATGGCGCTACGCAGAACAGCGGCATCGATGCGACGGCCGCGTTCGAGCTCGGTCAGGACCTGTCGCGCGGCCCTGACAGCGGCAGAGGTGAGATTTGCAGCGGCACGCATGGAGAGCGGCGTGGCGATGCCGCCGGCAAGAGATTCGGTCATGGCAGGAATTCTTTCGGAGAGCAGGAATGGGTCGAACCATCAGGCGCTCTCCTTTGCCCCCGACGGCTCAAACCCTTCCCGGCCCGACTCTCACTCTCCGCCGTTCCCAATAAGAATGGGGACCAGCGCTACACACCGGTCCCCAAGCAACCGCGGGACGGCCAAAGCCGCCCCGCTCTGTGATGATCACTCAGCCGCGTCGAGATGTTGCGGATCTTCGTCGGCGGCGGTCTCCTGATCCTCCTCGTCGGCGAGGAATTCGGGCAGCCGGCCCGCCTCGCTCTCCTGCTCTGACGCCGCATCGGGATCGAGGAGACGCAACGGCTCCGGCAACCAACCCGAGCCATCCAGAAGTCGTTCAGCCTCCTTGGCCATGTCGGCCTTCTTCAGATGGTCGATCAGTTGCGCCGACGACTCGCCCTTGGCCTGCCGCACGGCATCCAGAATACGCGGCTTGGTAACCCGGCCGAGATAGTTGTCGACGGTCGGTCGCCAGCCGGCCTGCACCATGTCGAGCCCGACCGCGCGCGCCAGCACATCGGCCTGGTCGAGACGCGTGCGAACGCCATGGGCGGAGACGCGACCCTGATTGTAGCGATTGGCTGGCTCATGGACGGCGTTGACCGCAAACGACGCACAGTGGGCGAACAGCGACGCCTGTGCACCACCATCGAGAGCCGTCAGCGCATCCCAGAGATCGTTCTCGCTCTTTGGCAACCGTGCCTTCCAGACCTCATGTCGCGCCTCGACTGCTTTGGCCGAGACGCTTTCCCTCAGCCCCGGAGCTTGGGCGGGAAAGTTCGGCGTGCGAAGGCTGATCTCAAGACAGCTCCCGGACGATGCGAACCGGTAAAAGGCCGTCAGCACGAAGTTATGCAGAACTGCCTGGAACGCGACCGCTGGATTTCCCGCCAACGCATCACGCAATGTCAGTGTACGATGCGCCGTCAACTCGATGATGAGACGATCCGGCAAAGGTTTGGTCGCGTCCTCATCATCCTCCTCGGCATCAGCAGCGCCGCCTGCGACCGCGATGACCGTGCGCTGGACGGAAGGGCCCACTTCAAGACCTTCGGTCGACGACGCATCGGCGCCCTGCCCGACATCAGGATCAGTTGCCGGCACCTCGTCCTCCGGCCGGACGTAACCCCGGTCCACGGCGAGGCGTCCTTCGGAGTCGATGCTGATGAAGACACCAGCTCGGGCGATCTCCGCCGGTTCGTAAAGCATCGGCCGGTCTTCGAATGCAGCCAGGGCCGACTCGATTTCGCCGAGACGCTGATCGACCTCGTCGGGCAACTCGTCGGCATCCCGGTAGTCGACTTCCAGCTTGGCTTGCTCGGCGTTCAGCGCATCGATGGTGGCCTGCTCCTCAGGCGAGAGATCGACGGGCTTGCCTTCGATTTGTCGTAGGCCTTGAGTGTGACCGTAGGGGAAATCTACGGCGACCGAGATCCACTTCCAGCCTTCGGCAGCAATCGTCTCAGCTTCGGCCTTGAGCTTCTCGGTTACGAGGCGGTCGAGCAAGACGACGTCCTGAAGCCAGCCGCCGTCGTCGTGCTCGAACAGATCCCGCAGAACGCCGCCACCCGCGCTCTGATAGGCATCGAGGCCCACAAATTGGGCCCGGGGATCGGAACCGCGCACGGTGTTCTCCGTGAGCAGCCGGCGGATCTGGTATGGCTCGTCATAACCGGAGCGGCTGACATTCTCCCAGACTTGCTCCTGGCGGGCGTGATCGGCCGTGACCGAGAACGCCATGAGCTGCTCGAGGGTCATGCCGTCTTCGGCATAGACCTCATGCAGCTTTGGCGAGACCGACGCCAGGCGCAGGCGCTGCTTGACGATTGCAGGGTTCACGAAATGACGCGCGGCAATGTCTTCCTCGCTCATGCCGAGATCGCGGAGTGTCTGGAAGGCCCTAAACTGATCAAGCGGATGCAGGCCGACCCGCTCATCGTTCTCCGCCACCGAATCGTCCTCGGCGATGCCCCCTTCACGCACAACGCACGGCACCGCCTGCGTCTTTGACATCCGCTTCTGTTTTACCAGGAGCTCGAGAGCGCGATAGCGCCTGCCGCCCGCTGGCACCTCGAACATGCCGGTCTCGTTGCCATCTGCATCGACGACGGCCCGGACACTCAGACCTTGCAGAAGCGTACGCTGCGCGATGCTCTCGGCTAGCTGCTCGATCGAGACACCGGCCTTGACGCGGCGAACGTTCGACTGGCCGAGCACGAGCTTGTTGAAGGGAATGTCCCGAGAAGGGGACAGCGTGATCTTTTGTACGGCTTTCGTCATTTTGGCTCTCCACGACGGGTGGCCGTGAGACTCTCTCTCGGCTTCCAACCCGTCGCGAACAGCCTCCCCTCCTCTCACTCTCGCGCGAGGCCAGGCATCACGCCGTCTCGTGATCGGCGACAGCCGAATCCAGCGATGCGGGCTCAATGGACCCGGGAACGAAACCGAGCAAATAGTCCGCGGCCTTGCTCGCCTGCGAGGCGGCCCGCACGATGGCGCGATTGTCTTCACGCAGGACTTCGAGCCAGGAGCCGATATAGTCGGCATGGCGCACGGTGGGGACGATCCCTAGCGACGCGCAGCTGAACGCGGAACTCAATTCGGCGACCAGCTCTTCGAAGGCATATTTCTTGGTACCGTAGGATCCGCTCTGGTCGCGATTGAGACGCGACGGGTGCCCAGTCGCATGACCGAGTTCATGCAAGGCCGTACGGTGCCAGTTGATGGGTTCGAAATAGGCCTGCGGCGGCGGGACCTGAACATAGTCTTCGGCTGTTGCATAGAATGCGCGATCTCCACCGATCCGAAATGGAATTCCGCTGGCCGTGATCAGGGCATCGACCGTCGGTTCGATGAGGCCGGCCGGCGGCGGCGGCGCAGCGGTGGCAATGTCGTCGGGCAGTTGCTCGCACTGATCGGTGTTGAAAACGGTAAATCGCTTGAGGAACGGGATCGCCTGCGCGTCTTCGCCGGTCTCGGCGGCGCGGCGCTTTTCATCATTCGGCACGAAACGATCCGCGTAGACGACGGTAGTCCCGCGCTCTCCCTTGCGAACGTGGCCGCCAAGAGAGAGTGCCTGGCGGAAAGTGAGCCAACTTTGACCGGTAAATCCGCGTTCGATCACGACTCCCCAGAGGATGAGGATGTTCACACCACTGTATTGCCGGTTGGTCGACGCATTTTTCGGCATGGCCAGCGGCGCTTTCGCCGCGGCAGTACCCCAGGGCTGAACCCAGGGGACGCGTCCGGCCTCAAGCTCGGCGATGATCTTGTCGGTGATTTCGTTGTAGAGGTTCGCCCGGTCCTGGCCGGCGCGCGCGCAAGCATTAGGGTTTGACATCGCGGGTCTCCGCGACGGGCACCGCGAGCCTCTCTCGCAGATTGTAACCCGTCACGGAAAACCAGCCTGCACTCTTACTCTCAGCTTCTTGCCTTAGGCCGCAGGCCTGATCCGGCGTGCGCCAGGGGCGCATCGCCCCAAGAGAAATGGCACCCGCAGGAGCGTGAGCATAGCGACGCCGAAGGCGGCACGCGGGACCGAGTGCAGCGACGAGACCGGTTAAAAGGGCACCCGGGAACGGGGCAGTGATAACGATCGCCGCAGGCGAGCCCCTTTTCCGAGTGCCCCCGGCGAGGAGCACCAAAGCTCTGGCGCGAGGGATCGAAGCCGCAGGCCGAGACGCGGCGCGGCTCGGTTCACGAGAGCCCGGTGCGGCCCTGGCCGCACGCGCACAACCACTAAAAGACTTGAGCGAAAGTGATGCTGGCAATCCTGCGAGAACAGCCTGGCAATTTCACAGTGGTCTCAGAACGGGCGAAAACCTTGTCCTCTGCTGACTGAGAATCCCAGCCTTGTGTTAGCAGCCGGAACAAACGGCGGACCACTAGATTCGTGTATTCGGAGTTATTCAATGCTGATGACCAGTGAGCGAAGGCCGGCGATACGGACACTGCAGGGTTGGGCGATCCACGTGCTCCAGGAAGCGGGCGCCATCCGCGAATGCGAAGAGCATGGTTGGATGCAGGACCGCGCCGATCCGCATGCACGAGAGCGAGCCTTCGATATTGCCCGTCGAGACCCGCCAGCAGACGTCTCCCGTCAAGCCGCGGAGGCCGCGCTTCACGACGTGCTCGACTCGATTGGCGATACCTGCCCAGAATGCCCCCCTGACGAGGAGGACCCGCGCTAAGCACCGACGCCGACCCGTCTGCTACTCAGCGGCCTAGCCGTTTCTCCACCCGCTTGCGCGCGTTGCCGACCTTTTTGACGGCCTTTTTCACCGCCGGCGCCGACTTTCCGGTCTTCTTCGCCTCGTACTGCACTTCGTAGTCCTGCCCGCCTGCCACCCGCGCCCGGTCCTGCTTTCGTCCGCGCGCCGTTTTGCTCTTCTTCGCTGCCGCCATCGGTGCCTCCTGTTGGGACATCGAAGCAACGCGACAGGGATTCGCAGGTTCCGGAACGATTCGAACTGTGCCAATTTGAATCGGCTGTAGCGTGGAGTTCTTCAGTGGCGTTTCAGCGTAACAAGCCGGCGGCTATCGGCGTCAAGGCGCCTTTCCCCGCCTTCATCGAACCGGCCCTGGCATCCTCGACAGAGAAAGTGCCGTCGGGAGAGCGCTGGATCCACGAAATCAAGTTCGACGGCTACCGTGTTCAGGTCCATCTGGCCAACGAGACGGCGAAGATCTCCACCCGGCGCGGCCACGATTGGACGCACCGCTTCAAGAAGGTCGCTCATGACGCCTGGCGGATCAAGGCGAACTCTGCGGTGGTGGACGGCGAGATCGTGGTGCCAGCTGCCGATGGCACGACCGACTTCTCGGTCCTGCAGAACGAGCTCAAGGGTAAGTCGAGGAGCATCGTGCTCGTGGCGTTCGATCTGCTCTATCTGAACGGCCGAGATATCCGGAAGCTACCGCTTTTTCAGCGCAAGGCCGAACTCAAGAAGATCCTGACCGGCACCGACATCCAGTTCAGCGAAAGCTTCGCGATAGACGGCCGCGAGATGTTTGCGCACGCCTGCAAGCTTGGCCTCGAAGGTGTCGTCTCGAAGGTCCGGGACGGCGCCTATCCGGCCGGACGCACGAATGACTGGGTCAAGAAGACCTGCGTGCAGCGTGAGACCCTGACTATTGCGGGTTTCGCGCTCGATGGAACGAAGTGGGACGGCATCTACGTCGGCCGGCGTAAGGGCGACGATCTAATATACGCCGGGAAGGTGGACCATGGATTCGACAAGGCATCAGCCGCCGACCTTCAGAAGCGTCTGAAGCCGCTGATCCGCAAGACGCAGCCTTATGCAAAGCGGATTGCGCACAAAGGAATCTGGGTCGAGCCCAAGCTGCTGGCCGAGATAGAGTACCGTGCAAAATCAGCGGAGGGAAAAGTCCGTCATCCCTTCTTCAGGGGGCTTCGGGAGGATCTGTAATGGATGCCTTTGACCGCTTCTGGGAGTGGGCGGAAAAGCCGCTCGATAGTCCGCTGACGATCCCTGCGGAGCTCCATCGAGCGGTTATGGAGCTGTCTCCGGAGGACAGGCGGGACCGCGCAAAGGTCAATGAGGCCGCAGGGCGGGCGGTTTCCGACCGATAGTTACCAGCGAGCGCCCAGTCTGAGCGCGCCCGCTCGAGACCCACCATTCAAGATTGACCTGCTTGAATTGGACAGTGTCCGAATTCGCGAAACGGAGTATGATCTGGTCATCACCGGCAAAGGCACTCTGCCCGCGGGCACCGGTGACTGAGAGACCAATCGCGCTCCCGCCTGCAGCAGGAGCCACCAATGTCTCATTATTCCGAACGTGTCATCCTTGCCCGTCACCATGTTGCCAAAGGACGTCAGATCGTCGAAAGGCAGCAACGGATGGTCCGCAAGGGTGGCGCAAACATCGCAGAAGCTCTGAAGCTCCTGGCTCTCTTTGAAGCAACGCAAAATATCTTCGAGGATGATCTGGAGCGCATCTTGCGGGAAGAGCGCAACTGCTAAGGCTCGCGACTTGGCAGTTTAGAGTCTGGCAATTTCCGGTCTCGGCGGCAAATCAGGCGTCAACGCTAAGACACGAGATGGTCGCACTTTGAGACCTAGCCTCGCGCGCGTCGTAACGCGACTTCCAACCGGGCCTTCTCCTTTTCCCAACGCGCTTCCTCGTCCCGCGCGCTTTCCTCAAGAACTTCGAGCTGTTGTTGAATGTCAGCGGCCTTTTCTTCGTGCTTGCGACGGGCCGCGTCCAAGGCACTTTGCGCCTTGTCGACGGCGTGCTGCCGTCGCTCACGCTCCTTCTGCCGGACGGCCTCCTCCTTGGCACGTTCGCGCTCCCGTTGCATCTGCTCCTTCTCTAAAGCAAGTGCAGCCTTCCGGTCGGCCGCATCGTCGTGGGCCCGCTTAGAAGGCTTCCGCGGTTGACGGCGGCCTGTCTTCTTTGAGCTGCCGCTGGCAAGGTCGGTAGGTAGCTCGGCATGCTCCCTGAATGGCCCGTTGGAGCCGACGGGTCTCTTCAGAACGATGCCCGGCGCAGCCATAGTCGCCTCGATGACGTCCGGATCGTCGCTTTCCTTCGCCGCGCCCTGGTGGAAGAGATTGCTGTCAGCGCCCCAGGCTTCGAGGGCCGCTTTCATGGAGGGAGCGGCGATCGCCAGATCGAAGAAGCCCAGCGAGGTCTGATAGGTCTTCAGTTTTCTGGCCATCGGTCTGATCCGCCCTCGTCGATCGTCAACGTCTCGCACGCCACCATGCCTGCGGAACACGACGCGGCCCCGAAGCGTTCCCCAATCCTTGAAGGACGTCCATGCATTTCGCAACGCGCTCTTAAGGATTGGCCTTGAATGAGCCGGATGTCGACCCTGCCCAAGCGCCTGCAGCCGATGCTTGCTACGCTTACCGAGGCGCCGTTCGACGACCCCAGCTGGGTTTTCGAGGACAAGTACGACGGCTTCCGGATGATCGCGGAAATCCGGCGGGGCAAAGTTGCGCTCTACAGCCGCAACGGCAAGATAATCAGCCGCAGCTATATTGAGGTCGCCAAAGCGCTGGAGGGCGTGAAGGGCGACGCCGTGATCGATGGTGAGCTTGTCGCGATCGGTAAGGATGGCGTCTCACATTTCCAGTTGCTTCAAAACGCGCTGCGCCATGAGGCGAAGCTGCTGTACTGCGCCTTCGATCTCATGTTTGAGAACGCAGCGGACTTGCGCAACCACCCCCTCCTCGAGCGGAAGAAGCGGTTGAAGGCAATACTGCCGCGCGACAAGTTGATCGCCTTCAGCCATCACCGCAAAGCGAACGGCATGAAATTCTTCGCCGAGGCCGAGCGGAAGGGTCTGGAAGGCGTCATGGCGAAGCGCGCCGACAGCGCGTATGCGTCCGGAAGCCGGACGGCGGATTGGCTGAAGATCAAGACAGCAAAGCGGCAGGAAGTGGTGATCGCGGGCTTCACGGCGCCGAGGCGTACAAGACCATACTTCGGCGCCCTGGTCCTCGCCGTGCGGGAAGACGACACATGGCGCTATATCGGACATGTTGGCACTGGCTTCAGCCACAAGGTCCTGGAAGACCTCCACGCCAAGCTCGTGAAGCTGACGATCCCGAAATCACCCTTCCCTGCCAAAGTGAAGGACGAGGCCGCCACGACCTGGGTCAAGCCCTCGTTGGTCGCCGAGGTCAAATTTGCGCAGTGGACGAGCAAGGGCGAACTGCGCCAGCCCGTCTACCTCGGGCTCAGGTCCGACAAGCGGGCGAAGGATGTCGTGCGTGAGCGAGAACGTCCGCGCAAGTAGCTTCCCTTCGGCGAAAGCCGGCAAAAAGGATTGATGCACTCTCCGCCGACACTCACTCGCCTCCAAGGTCGTGGATTTCCGGTCGCATGCCGTCAGGCGTGAGTTCGAGCGTCGCAAACGTGATCGGCAGCTTGAAACGCCGAGGTCCCGCGCTGCCGGGATTCAGGTAGAGAATGCCACCGACCGTGTCGATCTTCGGTACGTGGGAATGCCCGGAGACGATGACGTCGAAGCCGGCGCCGAGATCGGTCTTCAGCGTCTTCAGGTCGTGCAGAACGTAGATCGACTTACCTGCCAGACGGACGAGTTTCGTGTCGGGGTAGTCGCGAGCCCACTTGCCACTGTCCACGTTTCCACGAACGGCCGTGACGGGTGCGATCCGGCGAAGCGCGTCGACGATCTCGGGGCGTCCCATGTCGCCGGCATGAATGATGTGATCGACGCCCGTCAGGCCTCGCTCCGCCTCGGACCTCAACAGGCCGTGCGTGTCCGAAATGACTCCAATCCTGAACATCATTTCCCGACGCTCTCAGCCGAGATCGCCAAAAGACGATCGAGAAACTCTACCTGAGCGGACAGCATCTTGGTCCGCGCTAACTCGATATCAAACCATTCCGCGCGGTCGACTTCGGGAAAGCTCTGCCGTCGACCGCTTCGAGGCGGCCATTCGACATCGAAGGTATTGCTGGTCAGTGCTGCCGGATCAAAGTGTCCCTCGCCGCCGAATGCGATGACGCGCTTGCCTCCTCGCTGTCGGACCTCCCCCAGCGCCTGGAGTGGACCAATCGAAGCGCTCGGGCCGAGTTCTTCGGCAAATTCTCGTTGAGCAACGTTCTCCGGAACATCATTGGCATCGATTTCGCCCTTTGGAATGGACCAGGCGCCATCATCCTTCTCACGCCAGAACGGACCGCCGGGATGAACGAGCAGAACCTCGAGCCCCCGAGCTCCTCCCTTGCGGTATGCGAGAATGCCCGCGCTCAAGGTCGATCTCCTGGAAGTCTTTTTCACCGCAGCCATATGGCTCCTACTTTGCAGAGCAATCGAGAGCCGGCGAGCCGTCGTCCCGCCATACGGGACCGCGTTCGCCAAGCGCCTGCTTAGCTTCGTCCGCGGTCCTATGCACCGTTACTTCGGCCTCGCGCTCGGCCGCCTTCCTGGCGCACGCACCTACCCGCCGGGTCGCCATTAGACGGCGACGAGATGATCTCGCGTGACCTCGTTGAGACGGATTTGCCATTCGCCAGAGCCTGCCACGGACGACGAAGGAGTGCCGTCCGGCGTCACCGGATGCTTCACGACACCTAAGCCGACTTCCGCTGCGGCTTGGCCGCCGGCTTTTTCGCCGCGGCCTCCTTCGCCGGCTTCTTGCCTGCGATCGGCATCAGCATTTCCTTCTGCCCGGCCGCCGCCTTGCGCGGCTTTTTTCCTGATTTCTTGGGTGCCTCTGTCGCTGAGGCGCCCTCTCTTCCGATGCTCTTTCGCAGCGCGTCGATCAGGTCCACCACGTTCTCGCCGCGGGGACGCGCTTTCGCGGTGATGGGTTTGCCGGCGCGCTTCTGATTGATCAGTTCGATGAGGGCGGTTTCGTATTGGTCTTCGAACTTGTCCGGCTCGAAATGGCCCGCCTTCTGATTGACGATGTGCTTGGCGAGATCAAGCATGTCCTTGGTGACTTTGACATCCTGAATGTCGTCGAAATACTCATCAGCTGAACGGACTTCGTAAGGATAGCGCAGTAGCGTTCCCATCAGGCCCTTGTCCAACGGCTCCAGCGCGATGATGTGCTCGCGATTGGTCAGCACCACACGGCCGATCGCGACCTTGTTCATCTCGCGGATGGTTTCCCGAATAACGGCGAAAGCATCGTGCCCGACTTTACCGTCGGGACGCAGATAGTAGGGGCGAATGAGATATCGCGGATCGATCTCGCTGCGGTCGACGAACTCGTCGATTTCGATCGTTCGCGTTGATTCCAGTGCGACGTTCTCTAGCTCCTCCTTCGTCACCTCGATGAAGGTGTCCGTGTCGACCTTGTAGCCTTTGACGATGTCCTCGTTGTCGACCTCCTCGCCGGTATCGGCATCCACCTTAGCGTACTTGATCCGATGGCCGGTCTTTCGATTCAGCTGGTTGAACGAGACCTTTTCGGATTCCGACGTGGCCGGATAGAGCGCAACCGGACAGGTGACGAGGGAAAGACGCAGGAAGCCTTTCCAGTTGGCGCGGGGGGCCATCGCGGGGAACTCCATTACTGATGCCGGATTAAAGACGAACGACCGGGCTTGGTTCCGACATCGCGACCCGCCCCACAGCGGGATTTTTCTCATCGGCCTGCCTGGCCGGACTCGACATTTGTTCTTGTTATGTTCTAATTCGGGCATGACCGACCGACCCGCGAGCTGGCGCATGCCGACCCCGAAACAGATGGAAAAATTGGCCGCTGAAGCCGACCGCAGACGAGCGCCGCCCGCTGCGGGTCCAGATGCCCCCCTCCCGGCCGAATATTGGGAATCGGTCCTGAAAGACGCACGCGCCGGCACGACCGGGGCTCAGATGCGGCAGCGACGTCTTTCCGAGATTCAGCGTCACGTGCTGCGCGTCTCCTGCCGCCGCTGCGAGCGGACCGTGGAAATCCAGACCGCTGATGCCGTTCGACTGTATGGCGCCAACGCGCTCTGGAAGGACGTCGCGCAGCGGCTGCTCGACAATACCTGCCGGCAGCGCACCGGCAGGCATGAAGAAGACGGGTGCTGGCCAGCGTTCGAGACGCCGTAGCCGCTCTGGATTTGCCGATCCGATCTCTTTGCGCCTGGATGTCTGGATGGCCCCGAAGTATCACCCTACGCCCTTGTCGGGCGGCGATCGCAAGGCTCTGGCGAAAGAGCTCGGCAAGGCACGCGCGATGGCCAGCATGCTGGCGACCCAATCGGCGGAGATGCGGGCCAAAGGCGGGGCGATGATCCAGCAAGCCGACAGGCTGCTTTGCGAAAGCTGGAACGAGCGGATGTGGAGTGACGGCGAACCGATCGATCCGTCGCCGACCATCGATCAGGCCGTAAATGGAGGCTTCCCCTGGCTGGAGATCAGGTGCGCGCGCTGCAAGACGCCGAGCGATGTCGACCTGGCCGCGATGAAGCACCCGCCGACCACCTTCGTGCACGATCTCGCCAGCCGGCTGCGCTGTCGCAAATGTGCCAAGGCCGGCCGGCGTCCATCCGCGACTCTGCTACAGTTGACCTGGCAGCCGCGCCACCCTCGAGCCGAATCCTGACCGATGTGCAATCTTTATTCGATCACGACCAATCAAGCCGCGATCAACGCGCTGTTCCGCGTTGTCAACCGATACGTTGGAAATCTGGCGCCGATGCCGGGGGATTTTCCCGACTACAAGGCACCGATCGTGCGCAACGGAGTGGAGGGCCGCGAGCTCGCTACGGCGCGATGGGGAATGCCGTCGTCATCAAAGGCGCTGATGGACGCCACGAAGAAGCGAGCCGAGAAGCTGCAGGCCAAGGGCAAGGCAGTGGATTTCAAGGAATTGCTGCGAATGGAGCCGGACGGCGGCACGACCAACATCCGCAATGTGAAGAGCAAGCACTGGACGCGATGGCTGGGGACTGAAAATCGCTGCGTGGTGCCGTTCAACTCGTTCAGCGAGTTCAACAAGGCCGAGGGCGGTGATATCTGGTTCGCGCTCGATGAGACACGTCCCCTCGCCTGCTTCGCCGGTATCTGGACCAACTGGACGTCCGTCCGGAAGGTCAAGGAAGGCGAGACGACCAACGACCTCTACGCGTTCCTCACGACGGAGCCCAACGCCGAGGTCGGCGCCATCCACCCCAAGGCGATGCCGGTGATCCTGACAACGCCAGATGAAGTCGAGACCTGGATGACGGCCCCTGCGGACGAAGTACTGAAATTGCAAAGGCCGCTTCCGGACGGAAGCCTCCGGGTCGTCGCTCGCGGCGTCAAGGAAGACCCAATAGGGCCGACGACGTGACGGACGAGACCGACTACCAAACGGGGCCAGCACCGCATCAGCGCAAGATCATTCTGTCGATATAGACATCTTCTACGCATCAGTGGAGCAGCGGGACAATCCGGACTTGCGTGGCAAGCCAGTCGCTGTGGGCGGGATCGAAAGAGCGCGGTGTCGTAGCTGCAGCGAGCTATGAGGCGCGAAAGTTTGGAGTTAGGTCGGCATTGCCGTCAGTGACAGCCAAACGGCAATGCAAAGAGCTAATTTTCGTAAAGCCGCCGCGCTTCGAAGTCTACAAGGAGGTCTCTCGACACGTCCGGACAATCTTCGCGGAGCATTCTGACGTCATTGAGCCCCTGTCGTTAGATGAGGCCTACCTAGATGTCACCGAGAACATCCAAGGCCTCCCAATCGCGACAGAGATCGCGACCTTGATTAGAGTCAAGATCCTGAGCGAGACAGGCCTGACCGCGTCTGCCGGCATCTCTTACAATAAGTTCCTGGCAAAACTTGCGTCCGACCAACGGAAGCCCAACGGACAGTTCGTGATCACGCCAAAGATGAGGCCGAGCTTCGTTCAGGATCTCCCAGTCGGCAAATTCCATTGAATCGGACCGGCGACCAGTGCGAAGATGCATGGCCTTGGCATCTTCACCGGCATGAATATGCGCAATCAGTCGCTCGAGTTCATGAACGCCAATTTTGGGAAAGCTGGGGCGTATTATTACTGGATCTCGCGGGGGATTGACGAGCGTCCTGTCCGTGCCAACCGAATCCGAAGGTCCGTCGGCGCCGAAAGCACGTTTCGCGGGACTTGGCAGACCACGAAGCGCTGACCATCGAACTGCGCCCACTGGTCGACAAGGTCCGGCAACACTGCGAGGCGACGGGCGCGCGAGGCCAAACGGCGATCCTTTTCAGATTTCGAGCTGATCACTCGCAGCACGTCCGTACGCATGAACGACACCGCGGACGATCTCTCTAGCCTGGCTCTTGAACTATTAGCGCAACTTATGCCGCCAAAGAGGCCGATCCGGTTAATCGGTATCTCTGTTTCGGGGGTTTGTTGGGTCAGGGCTCGATGATGATCAATTGCCACTCATGCTGGCTTGATTTGGCGGGTCCAACCGCATCTCGTTGCTGCTTGCAATAGGTGCCATCCACTCCCCCAATTTACACAGAGCATGCTTGGGAAAACGCGCAAAATATCGCTTTGCAGTCGATAACTCTGACCCAAAGCATATACTGCGCTATCATATACGAATCACCGCATTTGTACTGTTTCAAGGATGGATTACGGCGCTATGGCGCGAGCTACCATGCAAGGCAAAGCGACGCTCGACGCACGATTCAAGTTTGCTGATACCGCGTTTTCGAGCGGCACCGAAGGTTGGAATTCTCAACTTCGTTTTGCCACCGGCATCGCCGACGGCGAGGACTATCTTCTTCGTCTGTTCAAGAAGACCGGAACCCCGCTGGACGAGGACCTGAAGCGGCTCATCACGCACGGCCTCAGGCGTGTCCGGCGTGTTCTGTCGTCACGCCGTGCGCGCCAGTTATTGGTCGAGGTTCTTGAGATCGTCGAGGACCAGGAAGAGATCGGTATCTTAATGGTTGATCCTGGCAGTCCGATCTGCGGGTCATTGCACAGGGTTCGAGCGCGAGAAGGCCGGCTGCTTACGACGACCGGCCGCAAGATGTTTTGGCGCAATATCTTGCGCGTAGCTGAAGGACTTGCACTTTGTCATGATGCGGGCATCGTGCACGGCGCTGTCAGCGAACATACGATCTTTTCGCATAGCGATGAAAAAGAGGATTTCCGACTCGGCGGCTACGAAGCGTGCGTACACATTGCCGACGGCGATGTGGGCGGCGCGGGACATCTGCTGCGGCCCTCCGGCACCGTCTCGTTTCGCCGGGACTGGAGTGATCTTGGGCAGGCAGCGTCGCGGATCCTCGGCCTGACCGAGGACGGCGGCGGTCCTTCCCTGCTGTCGATCGAGCGACGCATGCTTAATCGTCTTGCCGATCCGCCACGCTACCAGCTTTTCGACGGAAGTATCGTGCTAAACGAGATCGCCGAGGTCGTGGCCGATCTTGACCGGTCGGGGTCAAGCGGCGAAGGCGAGCTAATTCTCTACCCTTCCACCCAGGTTACCCAAAGCGACCTTGCATCGCTTACATCGGGCACCATCCCGGCTGACGATAGGGATGCGGTCCTCCGTTTTGTCGAAGAGGATCTCAGCGGACCAACGGTACGCACTGTTGTCGTAGATGAGGCCTTCGTGCGTATCGTCACCGACCTTGCCGCGTATGGCGTGAAAGTCATCGATGACTATGTCGGCATGATCGAGAACGCCAACAAGAGGCGGCCTGACGACTACATCTATGATGCCGTCGAGGTTCGCCACCGGATTCATCTTGCGCGAACTCGGAGAAGCGCCGAAGAGCGAGTACGCAGGCTTGGCCCTGGCGCCAAACCGTGGATTGACGCGAGTGTCACAACAGGAGTGAGCCGATCAGTCGAAGAGATTCCCACTTGGTACGCCCTCATTCTTCTCGAAGCCTTTACTTGGCTGCGGGAGCAATTCCGAATCTATCCCGTCGAAGTGCTTCACCCGCCGTCCGGCGGGGATTCAGATTTGGCCTGGATCGCCTCCCGCGAAGATCCCGACCGGGACATGCGACGCAAGCTGATGGGACTGCGCCCGGCATACGACGCCTTGGCGCGCGAATTGAAGTACGACGACGGCAAACCAAATTGGACTCTTTCACGCAGCGACGCGCTCGCCGGCGATCGGGAGCGATTTCCGGAACTCAGTTATGAGGGAACGGGCGGTGTCGTCGACGGCCGCCTACCGTTCACGTTCGCGACAAGCGAAGCTGTTGTACCGGGGCAGCTTCTTTTTCTTCGTCCTCGAAGAGATGGTGGATTTGAACGCGCAATTCGCCGCCGCCTTCAAAATATTGTGGCGGCCCGGACGAATATTGAACTCTTGAGAGCGATTGACGATCCGGCGCAGGTCGCGCTGGACGAAGTATTACGTGATATTGCGACCCCGAATGCGGTGCCGCCGGACGAGATGGACGGTTCGAAAAAGGTGGCATGGGACGCAATCGTATCAGGCAAGTCCATCAATGTCGTTGTTGGCCCTCCTGGCGTCGGCAAGACGTTCCTAATTTCGAATCTTGTCAAAAGCATTCTGGACAAAACACCGGACGCAAGGCTTCTAGTGTCGGCGCAAAACCACGAGACCTTGATTCAAATGGAGGACGAACTCAAGGCGACACTGGCGAGCGGCACGAAGATCGTCGTTCGTGTCGAGCGGACACGATCGACCGATGAAGTCAGCTCCTTGCGTGCGAGCTCCGTTGATCTTCTTAGGTCCGTTTCGACGGTCGACCACGCCGCTGAAAGCATGATGGTCAACCAACGCTATCAAATCAAGCAGGCGCTCCGGCCCGTTGATGCGTCGGAAGCGACGGTTGCGGAACGCGTATTTCGCGATACCGACAATCTGCTGCTGCGCTCTTCCGATGTCACGCTTGCCACGACATCGTCGCACATCATCGAGGAGATGATTGCCGATGGCGATCAATTCGACTGGGTCATCGTCGAAGAAGCGGCCCGCGCCAACGGTGCGGAACTGATCGGCGCGCTATTGCTGGGCAACAGAAGAATCATGGTTGGCGATCACAACCAACTCTCTCCATTCGATGCCGCCCAGCGGCAACAATTCTACGATCCCGAGCGCGCAGTTGATCTGCTGCGGGACGCGAAGGAGCGGCTTGAAACCATCTCCGATCTACCGCCGGAAGTTACTGAGGCGCTTGATACAGTTAAGTCGAGCGAACATCTGATGAGGGAGGCTCTCGCAACAGCGGCGCGTCTTGAAGAACCGTTTCGATCAATAGCTGAGCGCGAAATTGAGCGCGAAAAGGACACGGGGCGTCCGAGCACGATCGTCAACACGCTGCTGGAACAGAGCCGCATGCACCCCGCCATCGGCGATCTCGTCTCGAATACTTTTTATGACAGAAAGCTCGCTCCCTCCGACCGCGTCAAGCGTCGCACGCTAACGGTCACGTCCACGGTCGCGTACCTCACCTCTCCAATCGTTCTTCTCGATTTTCCGCCCCTCAGCATGTCAAAACGGCGACATTTCGAACACAAAGTGGAGCGATCATTCCGCAACGAGCTTGAGGCGCAGGCCTTGATAGCGGCCTTGAAAGGGTTGCGGCCGATAGTTGGCGCGGACGGCCGCCGACCGACCCTCGTGATCATCTCGCCCTACGCGGCGCAGGTGAGATGGTTCAAGCGCTTACTGCGCGGCCAAGTCAGGAAAGACAAGACCTTGTTCGGCTTCGCGAGCCCGCGCAGTAATGGTGAGTTCGTCTTTACCAGCGATAGCTTCCAAGGTGGCGAAGCCGATGTCGTGGCCGCCAGCCTTACGCGCAACAATGTCATGGTGGGATCGCGCGCGCTCGGATTCGTCAAAAGCCCACAGCGCATGAATGTGCTGCTCAGCCGCGCCAAGCAAAAGCTGATTCTTGCCACAAGCCAGCGCTTCATTCGCGAAGTGGTCGAAGGAATCGATCCGGATGCAAAAAAGGACGATCTTGAATTCCTACGAAAGATGCTGAAGGAGCTCGCGACCCTCGCCGGGACCGATTACGAGCTCGTCAGGAAGGATGCTCCTAGCATTAAGGTGAAAGGCGCATCCATCGTCGCGATCGACGAGAACGGGAGGCTTCCGGCGTGAAAATCTACCTTCCCGCTTGGCACTATCGCGCGCGCGCCATCGTTCAACGCACATGGGGATGGAGTCCAATCGAAGAAATGATCCTGCTCGCGCTCGATCGCACCCCAGAAACGATCGAAGAGGTGGCAACGTCGCTCGGGATTCCAAGCCAGGTCGCGGGCTCGACCATCGCGCGGTTGATGCAGTTCGGCCTGGTCGAGCTTCGCCTGGCTCCTGTCCCTCAATTGGCGACAAGCGGCGTCGGTCAAGACTTCATCCGGTTGGGTGGCGCCTTGCCGGAGCGAACTGAAGATCGGGAGATTCACATCAGTCTAGTGCTGGAGAAGGTCGGACACTCGGTCTTTCGCAACCGCGACGTCGAGACCGCTCCACTCTATCGGATGACCCATACAGATCACAAGGTCAACTTTCCTCCGGGCCCAGATGAGACCGATGACACAATGGCGGTCCGCGTAACGCAGCTCGTCGCCGGCATGCTCCGTCCCGGCGAATGGCTGCGCGGCGTTCAAACGATCAACTCCGTTCTCGAAAGAAAATATCTCGCGATCGAACTGAACGACGTCAAGAACGGATTGCTCCCTGAGGGGGCCAGCCAGGACTTGATCGGCGCTCTTCAAGCAACAATCAGGACTGGTATTCTGCCGGAAGCTAGCGATCCGCAGCCAAGCCGGTCAGTGACCGTCGATACGATGATTGGCACCGATCAATTGATCGTCGGCGGCGAACAGCATCTCGAATGCTTCGAACGCATCGTGGGTCAGGCCGAGGAAGACGTTTTCGTACTTTCGACTTTTGTGACGCCTCACGGCGAAAAATACACGGAGCAACATGAACGCATTCGAAAAGCTCTTGAACAGGCTGCGCAGCGTGGCGTGCGCTGCCACTTGTTCTACGGTACTGCGCTAGACACCGACAGAAAGAACGCGATCGCGATGCAGGAGCTCAATATGCGGCTCTCGTCGGTCCGTCGCGCGCGTGGCTTTGTGTTCACGCAGCGCGATTCTGTTCGAAGCCATGTGAAATGCCTTGCCGCGGATGACGGCCACGGCGGCGCTGTCGTCGTGCTCGGCTCCTCCAATTGGCTGTCGTCGCCCTTTTCTGCCTTGGAGGTGTCTGTCGAGCTGACAGAGAACCGCGCGGCCGCGGCGGGCCTGGATCTTTTGCGTTCTATCGTGTCACCTCTTTCAAGCGCCAGCCGTTCGATTGAGACGCTCCAATTCATAGCATCGGATTTAAGGCGCTCGCGGAGCGCCTTAACATCTAGCGCCGATGCTGGAGGGAGTATTCCAGTTCGGATGAGCATTCTCCAGGCTGACGATCATGAGCGATTGATTCGGAGGGTTGCTCACGAAGCCGAAGAGCGATTTGTCTGCTGTACCAACAAGGTCGGAGCTCCCATGGTGCCGGCGATCTTTAACCCCGCCGAAATCGCAGGACGCCGACTCGACGACGTCCGTGTTTACTACTCGCGCCAGACCGGGCCGATCAAACGGCGGCACGTCAAGGCCCACCGCGAACGGCTACATGGTGTAGTCGATCTGATCGCCGTGGAGGATCCGCAAGTCCATGCAAAGTTTCTTTTGTGGGACAGAGATCACGTCGTGGTGAGCACGATGAATTGGGGCTCTCAGTCGGGTTCACCGGATAATCCTCTCGACGAGATCGGCCTCCATTTGGAAGGGCCTGGCATAGCCGAGTTCCTCCTAATGAAGTTCGAGAGTCAACTCGACGATTAGTATCTGACACGTATTTTGGGCTGCGTCCAAATTGTCAACGCGCTGCGCGCCAATTGCGCTGAAATTGCTGAGTTCTTTGTTCAAGGTGGAAAGAGAACCTTTCGCCATCTATCATCAGGCGCAGCCAAAACGCCTGATAAATACAAAGCAGACCGAGCTCGCCGATTTTCCTACAGACTACGACGAAGATCGGTATGACCCCCAAAAATCTGCCGTCGTGAAAGCCACGCCGTCATAACGCAACCCGTTTGCAGTGCTTAGCCGGGTGGGCAGCCCCGATCGGGAGCGTCCAAAAGACCGCCTCACGAATTTTACCGTGGCGTTCTAGTCGTGACCCACCGAATGACGCCATCCGTCATGTAAACCACGGCGCCCCGAGGTGCTCCTGTGGCACGAAGATAGTCGCTCAGCTGAGCGGCATGATCGCGCCTATCCTGCTCGCTGGGCGCGACATCGCTCTTCCAATCCAGGACAACGGCAGGCTGACCATCTTGAACAGCGATGGCATCTATCCGCCCAGCCAGCGCAGTCGCCGCGGGTGAAGCCGAGAGCATCGCATAAATTGGCCACTCCGGAGCGAGGCTTGGCCTGAGTGCGGCGATTTCGGGCAGTGCAAGGGTGCGCGCGACGGTCACCGCTATTTCCTCTGGGTCCGGAAGCTTCGCTCCGTTGTCAGCATCAATTATAAGCTGCGTCATCAGCACTCGCGCACGTGCAGCGACGACCGGCATCTCCTCGGCCAGTTCGCCGGTAAGCATCTCCTCCATCAGCTTGTGGAGAATAAGGCCCCGCACGCGGCCGGCGCCGACCGGCAATTCGGTTTCTGGGGCTTCGCCAGGCTCCATCGCGATCGCCTCACCTCTTGGCGCTCGATCAGGATCGTGATCGCTTGGCCGCAGCCACTGGAGCGGCATCGCCGCGGCGGCGATCGCGGCACGCTCTGCCCCGAACAGCTCCGGCGTCTGCGTATTCGGAGGCGCGACGTCGGTCACGCGGGCGACCGGCGTCAAGTGCGACAGGACAAGCTGCGGCAAGTCCCGATGCGCAAGATCAACGATCCGTGCCCAGGACCGCTGCTCAGCCTGAGGCAATTCCGGAACGATCAGAAGTTCGCGGGCGCGCGTGCAGGCGACATACCAGAGGCGCTCCCGCTCGCGGGCCAAGCTATCGTCTTCAGACTCGAGTGCGCGAAGCAGTTCCGGCGGAACCACGTCGCCAATCAGCCAATGCAGTGTTTCGTCGTCGGCGCGGTAGACGAATGCCTCGCGCGAGCGCAGCAAGGTGCCGGTGTTGATCGGAATTACCACCGGCCATTCGAGACCCTTAGCGCTGTGGATCGTGATGATTTCGATCGCATCGCCTTCCGCATCAACTCGTCCCTCATTGTGGGGCACGCCGTCGCGCCATTCCCGGGCGAGATCCCGAACGAACTTCCTGAGGCCTCGCACACCGTAAGGCCGCGCACGTTCCAGGAACGCTTCGAGATTGGCGGCCGCGCGCGCACTACGATCACCCTCGCGCGCGGCGAGGGTTGCACGGACCGCGAGGCGTTCGATCGCTTCGGCCAAGAGCAGCGCAGGCGTGGTCGCCCGCACGCGTTTTCTGAGGTCTTGTAGGATCGCGAGCGTGCGACGTGCCAGAGGATGGGCGACATGATCGACATCGGTCAGCACCGAGAAGCGCTGGGGCGCTTCGGCGCGATCGAGATGCGGCGGAAGACCCACGGTGATGTCGAGTAGCTCCTCCTCAGTAAGCCCGACCAGTGGGCCACGCAGCAGCGCGCCGAAGGCCAATGTGTCGCCAGCGTCGGCGAGTACGCGAGCTAGCGCGAGCAGGTCCTGCACTTCTTGCCGGCGGAACAAACTCTTGCCGGCCTGCGAGGCGATCGGCAGCCCGCGCTGCTCGAGCGCGCGCTCATAACGCCAAAGCTCGGCGCCAGTTGGCGCAAGCAGGGCGATGCCGCCGGCAGTGAGCGGTACGATTGCGCCGTCCTCGTCGCGGATAGGGAGATTGCCGATAAGGCGGGTGCAGAGATCGGCAACGGCTTCGGCCTCCGCGTCGCGGATTTGAGCGGGCCGAGAATCAGGCGGCACATCCACTGTGATTCGCGCCGCGCAGGGCAGATCATGATCGGGGTCGCCGAGCGTCGACGTGAGCGGCACGTAACCGGGCTGGCCTTCTCCCGACAACGGGCGCGCGAAGCAGCGGTTGATGTGCCTAAGGATGTCGGGACGCGAACGAAAATTGGCGGTGACCTGAACGATATTTTCCGGCAATTGCCGCTCAACAGCGGCGCGCGCCTGCGAGTATGAGCCGATATCGGCGCCTCGGAAGCGATAGATTGCCTGCTTCGGGTCACCGACCATGAATAAAGCCCCGGCACGCAGCACGCTGTCCTGCCAGCGTCCGGCGCGATCCTTCCCCGCGATCCCGAAGAGGATCTCTGTCTGAACAGGGTCGGTGTCCTGAAATTCGTCGACGAAGATGTGGCGATAGCGTTCTCCAAGCGCGCGGCGCACGTCGTCATGCTGGCGCACCAGCGCACGCGCCTTCTCGAGCAAGTCGTCGAAGTCCAAGACTGCAGCGGCCCGTTTGAAGGCGGCGTAGTCATCGAGTACTTCGTCGAGCTCGGCCGCAAGCTGGGCGACAAGCGCGGTCGCGAACCGACCAAGAACGGTCCGGTAGCAGCGATTGACCCGCTCAAAGCATGCGGTCGCCTCTTCATTGAGGAGCGCGCCTCGCTCTTTGCCCGCGACACGCTCCCAAGCTGATTTCCGTCTCGGCGTGAGAAGATCGAAACTGTGTCGGCGCATGCACGCGAGCTGTGGCGGATGGGCGAGACGCCAGAGCGTGGCAAAATCCGGTGGAGGGTCGAAACTACCGGCGTAGAAGTTGGCGAGCGTCTCAAGCTCTCCGACCAATTCTAGGGTCTTGGGCTCGACCGGCTGCGACGAAATCCAGCGTCGGAAGTCCGCGACGGCGTCGACCAGGTCGATGTCGGGCCGACCGCCGAGCTCGGCGGGCAGAGCGCGTGCGCCGCGATATCTGAGACGGAAGCGTGCGAGTTCCTGAAGAGTATCGACGATGCGACGCGGATCATCGCGCGAGAGTGTCGCGATGGCATCGCCTGGCCGCTCGGGCGCATTCAATCGCCGTTTCAGCCACTGCTCGAAGACGGAATCGAAGGCCGCCGCCGCCTGAACGGCGTCAAGAATGCGCGCGCCCGGATCAATGTCGGCCTCAACCGCATAGCTGGAGATGATCGTCTGGCAAAATGCGTGAATGGTGGCGGTTGTCAGTTCGTCGAGCTTCGCCGCTGCACCGGAAAGTGCGCGTCGTTGGTCCACGTTTAGTCCGTTGGGCAGAGCAAGCCGCAAAGGTTGAGGCACACGTCCCGCAAGCAGCTCCTCGACATAGCGTTGCACGCGCGTCGCCAGCCCGCTCGCGGCAAGCTCTGTGAAAGTGATCGCGGCGATCGCGCCGGGCTCGGTGCCACGCGCGAGCAGCATGGTCAGGCGTCCGGCCATTAGCGCCGTTTTGCCGGTGCCGGCGGCGGCCTCGACGAGCAACGTGGCGTCGAGATCAGTCAGGATGCGAAGCCGTGCGGGATCGTCGGCGAGTGTCATCGGCAGCCCCACACTCGTGCAAACCCTCCGAAAGCGCGCATGAACGCGCCGTTCTTGAGCTGAAGATAGGCTGCTGGCGACGACGGCAGGGCTATGCGGAAGTCATTGTGCTCTTCCTGAGCGTCGGGGCCAGGCAGGGCATGGCCACCGCGCAGGAGGGTGATGGCCGCCGTGACATGCCCGCCGAGTTCGGCGATCGCCTGGTCGACGTCCGGTAGGCGATAGGGCCTCGGCTCTTTGTTGCCGAGAAAGACGAGGCGCGCGATCACGCGCGGATTGTCGGGGAGCAACTGACTGGCCGCGACCGAATAGATGACGCGCTGAAGCTCCGCACCGCGGCCAAGCACGATCTCCTCCGCTCGGCGCGGTTCTACGCCGGTCTTATAGTCCGACACGCGCACGCCGCGACGGTCGCCGGTGAGATCGAGCCGATCGATATTGCCTCGGATGCGCACCTGGGTACCGGGAATCGTAACAAGGGAATCGGGGCGCCAGGGTAGATCGTGTGCCATCGCACCATCGCCAGCTTGACTGAAAGCAAGCTCCGTCCAGCTTCGCGTACCGGGTTGGAACGTCTCGTCAAGCGTCAGTGCCTTGAGGGCGAGCTGAGCTGCGGCAGCGAGCGTGTGTTTCCAGAGCAACGCGGGCGGCGCCGATCGCTTGAGTGGCCAATGCGTGCGGACCGTCTCCGTCGAGGTCGCGAGCGCAGCTTCGATTTCCTCCCGGGACGCACGCGCATAGCCCGGCACAGGTTCGAGCGCATCAACCGTGCGCTTCAGCAACTCATGGACCAGCTCACCATAAGAGCGTGCGTCCAGCGTGAGGGGCTGATCGTCTTCTGGGACCGCGCGCCAGCCCAGCGCGTAGCGCCAGACGAAGGCGAGCGGATCGCGCAACATCAGCCGCAAGGAGGTGGCGGACTGGACATCACCGATTGCGCGGACGATTTGGGGATGGTCTGCGCGAACCTGGCCATCGTGGGCGGTGACGATCGGGCGCCGCCAGTTGCGCCAGCAGAGATTGGCTGCGGTGAGCGCCGGCGATGTCGCCGCTTCGTCCGGCCGTGCAAGAAGACGATCGGCCTCGCTGAATGCATGCTGCGGAATGCGCGCCCGCTTCAGGATCTGCAAAGATGCGCTCTGCGGGATCAGCGGGCTGGCGGACAACTGCCCACCTTGAGCGTTACGCCGGCTTCGCGAGAGAACGCAGCCGCGCGCCGCCTGACTGGTGATGACGGCAAAGGCGCGTCGATCTTGCTCGGCGACGGGATCAGGGTCAAGCACAGAGCGCGGCAGGATGTGGGCCGGTATCAGTGGGTCCTCGGCCGTGCGGCGCGGCCAAGAGCGCGATGTCATGCCGAGCAGGCGCACCCAGGGACGCGGCGCACCTGCAAGGTGGCTCGCCGGGCACCAGACAGCGCTCGCGCCTGGATCGCGTCCATCGGGCAGCCGCAAGTCCTCTAGTGAGAATTCGAGCCCTTCGGCCGGCGCGCGTCGAAGCGCCTCGGTCCAGAGCGCACGGGCCGCTGTGCCCAATAGCATCGCGCCGGCCTGCGCAGCCGCCTCGGGGCCACTCGCAAGCAGCCGCAGAATGGGCATCACGACCGGTCTTGGATCGCCTGCGTCGGCGCGGCGGCCGGTCGCCTCGTCAAGCGCGCGCTGCCACTGATCAATCTCGAACAGCGCCGCACCAGGCTGGAGGCCGAGCGACCAGTCCGCAGGCAAGTCGGCCAAGGCACGGCTTCGACCCGCGGCATGGCCGAACAGTCGCCGGAGGCGATCCTGGCCAAGCCCGTTGAGCAGGACGTCGGCAAGTGCGGCGCACGCTTGTCCCTCGCGCGATGCGAGGACCGGCACGCCGTGCGAGAAATGGAGTGGGAGATCCGCGTCCGCGACGAGAACCAGGAAGTGCTCGTCCCAGTCCTCGGTGGCCGTGGCACAGATCGCGATCTCATCGGGTCGCGCGCGGCCAGAGGCAATGAGTTCACGCATCCAACGTAGCGCTTCGACTGCTTCGGCGCGCGGGTTCGCGCAGGAAACTAAGGATATGTCCGCAGCCATCTCGCGGTCGCTGGTAATTAACTGGCCCGGAAACCAGTTCGCATCGGAGGTTCCAGGATTGCGCCAAGCGAGTGGGACCGTCTTCGCGAGCGTCGCAAGAAGCGGACGCCAGACCGATGCAATCTCACTGAGCTGATCGATATCGATTGACCCGAGCGCTGCAGCCGCATGGGCCGCGTGCGCAATTGCGGCATCGCGCAAGTCGCGCGGTGTCAGAACCCCTGCTGGGAGGTTGGCGCGAACGCGGCGCTCGACCTCCGCAAGCTCGGCAAGCCGAGCATTGTGGCTAGCGAGCCCCTCAAGATCGAGGTCGGCTTGCCAAACCTTTGCGAGCGTGCGGGCGATTGACCGTGTCGTGCCCGGAAGCTGACGGATACCTTCGAGCTCCGTCAAGCCGCCGGCGGCGAGTGCAGCGCGAATGGCTGGGTCGAGGTCCTGGGATCGCGCCGGTCGGTTAAAGCCTCCGGCGAGACGTGCAGCAAGCAGTGGAAGTGTGAAAATCTGCAGCCCAGAATCCGCTCGCTGTGCGGCAGCGATCCGCGCTGTACGGAATGCAAGCGGCCCTTCGACAACTATCGATCGTCGACTCATTTCCCCTCAGCCGCGACGCTATCATCGCCATGTTCGAAAGTTGCCGGCGTAATGCGAACCTGAGCCGCTCGCCCCTCCTCATGGAACCACAAATCTCTAATTCTCGCGTCATCGCTTGCAGGCAAAGGATTTGCGTCGCGCACGCGAAAGGTCGTGGGAAGGTTCACGGAGGTGCCGAAGACCAGCGCATGCTGCTTCGGAAGCGACGGGAGCCGCTTCAGGACCGCCTCGGAGATGAACGGGGTCATCTGCCGTATATGAGCAAGGTCGTCGGGATTCTGGATTCGATGGATGACGAAATTCGAGCACTGCGAAAGAATGGTCTTCGAGAGTTCACTGGGCCTCTGCGAAGCGGCGAGAATGAACAGCCCGTACTTTCGCCCTTCCTTGGCAATCCGCTCGTAAACTCTGCTGGCGTCTATGGCATAGCGGGATGGCTTCTCCGCGATGTATCGATGCGCTTCCTCAAGAAGCAGATGGATCGGAAACCGATTGCGTGGATCTGCTTGTCGGAGCAGCCGAAAGGCCATTCTAGCGAGCACTGACGCTACGAGCTCGACAACCTCATCCTCCACCGCATTCATGTCGATGATGACGATCTGGTTGCGTTTGACCCAACCCGCTCCGTCGCGTGCCAAACCGAGGAGCTGCTCAAGGAAGTTTTCGAGCGACGGCCCAGCTTGGCTTCCTTGAAGGTCGTAGCGCAGGAACGCATATTCAGGTCGCTCCTCGAGCGACTTAAAACGCGTCAGCATCTGCGAGCAGTAATCTCGGATCTGACGGTTACCGTGAGCCTCCTCGTATAGGATCGCCAGATCGAGCGCCTCTCCCAACGCGGAAAACTCAAAGGGAAGGTTGGCATATGCCGGGAATTTCAAACCTTCGATGATAAATCCGCCGCCATTGGCGTTTCCCAACAAATAGGTTGTTAAACCGGCAGGGTTGGCCATCTGGCCGAAGCCGATTTTGATGAATGGCGCGATCTTTTGATTGTTGATCTCCGGCGTGTTGAATCTTTGCAGCAGACCGACCATGCGATCGTGTTTTGACGGACTGCCTGTGTCGTCACGAAGAATTTGGCTCAGGCAGGTTGCCAGAATGTGGTTCTTGATCCCCTTCAGCTCCGCCGCGCTGCCCGCTGAGAACAATGTTGCCAGCCCGAGCGCCATGCGCAGTATCGGTAGTTGGGTGCGCTCGCTGGCCTGCAGAAGCAGCTCCCACTCTGACTGCTCCAGAAACCAATGGGGCAGACGAAAACGCTCCGTGCGTGCGGTGCCGTCCAGAATGACATGGTCCACGCCGATCTGCTTGCGCTTTGCGAGCGGCGACAGCGCCTTCGCATATTCTCCATTGACGTCGAATACGACGAACGTGGCACCGCGAGCATGGTGTTCTTCCGCCTTTTCGAACAAGGATTGGAGGACCGATGCGACCGTGCAGGACTTCCCGCTCCCTGTGTTTCCCAGGACGGCAGTGTGTCCGCCGAAGAAATCATCGATCCTGACCTTAACGTCGTAACCCTCGAATATGACGGACCGGCCGATCGTCAATGCGCGATAGCGGGTGGCATCAGGTGGCGTGGGTGGAACATTGTCGATCGGGGGTGTAGGCTCCGAAGGATGATCGGTTTCGAAGACTCGATCCAGTTCAGCGTCCAGCGCATACAGTGCGTCGCCGTAGAGTGACGGGAACACGGAGACGCCGAAGCGAAACCTTTCGCGCCGATCTTGAGGCAGCATCCCGACGGGAACGACATCGAGGTACTTCGCCGAAGAAGCCTTATCCAGCTCCCCTTCACTGCGACTAACATGACCAACGTCGCGCTCACGCAGGCCGACGACCTCGACAACCACGTACTCGGTTTGCACCGCGACCATCAGGAACGATCCGAGCCTGGCGACATAGTGAACGTCGTCGAATCCGACGACGGTGAAGTTGTCGGTGCCCGCATGCATCTCGATCACGAAACGGTCGGCCGCGACCGAGACCACCTTGCCGATTGCGCGCTTCCGATCGTCACGACTCATCGTCATCCTCCCCCTTCTGGGGAGCCGCGGCCTCCTTCTTCGGGGCCATCGCCTCGATCACCTTCCGAACGGCGTCATCAATGCGCTCGCTCGGGCGTTGCGGCATGAACTCTTCGATAATGGTGTCGAAGTAATGGGCTTTGCGTCCGGCGCTGCGTCCGGCACCCCCAATGATCCAAATTCGTGGATCATTTAGCGCGCGAAGCTTCGCAATCTCCCCGTCCAAATCTGGATCTACAAAGATCACGAGCCGGAACGTGGGAATCGTCAGGGCCTGATAGATGATATTGTTGATGTGCTCGTCGCCGAAGGCATACCCCATCGTAAATAGCACGCTCTGTTCGCGAACAATGCGTGACTGGAATTCCCGAAACAGATCGGCATAGGGAGACCCAAGGCTCGAATTCTGCTTGGCAGGCGTCGGATAGATCATCACCTTGCCCGGTTCTTTGGAGACGGCCGTTTCTCGGATCGGGAAAAGTCCGTGATCGTCCTCTGTCCAACTAATGGACCCATGAATCTTACACAGATAGACAAAGCCATCGACCGCAGACCACTTGCGGCTGGTGACATCGAGCTGTTCAGCGAGGGCGTACCGAAACGTCGCTGGATTGAACCGCCGTTCGACAACGCCGGAGAAGCCGTTCGTGTATGGCAGGCCGAGCCTATCCATTGCGGTCTCGTTGAAGAGATCGTAGTTCGTGGTGAACACCCAAGGACGCGGAAGAGATCGGTCGCGCAGCACAAGCTTGCGATAGAAGGATTCATAAAGGCCAACGACGGTATGGTCGCCATTCGCGAAGGCGCCGTTCGTGCATTTGGCCCAAAGAAATGTTTGAACCTTCTTGATGATCGATTCGACAGTCTTGAGTCTTGTGGCGGCATCACTCAGCGAACTGCGCACTAAGACGAAGCGCAGGCTGAAAAGAAGCTCCATCAGCCGCTCTAGGTTGCGCGCATACTCCGCGGCACCGAGGTCGATTCCAAACTGCTTCAACAGAGCATCACGTTCGTCGGCTGTCGGGAACGATTGATCCCCTTCCTTCGGTGCCGCCGTGAATTCCTTCGCGAGGGGCGCCATCGTTGGGATGCCGACCTCCTTGTCATTAGCCCACGACGAAGAACAGCCAGCTCCCAGGAGGAACGCCACATTTTTGGCATTCAGTGACTCAGCCAACGCCTTTCTGACAATATCCGCCCCATCAGGCCAATCATAATCAGCCTTCTCACCCTCGACGCCGCGAATAAACTTGAATGTGAGCTTCGATGGCTCCGTCTTGTCTGCATCCGCCACCGCATTCCCCCCAAATCTCTATTTCGCCGCCTCGTTTGCCCGGCGCGCGACATCTGCACTCCGCGCCATGAGGACCTCGAAGGTTTCAGCATCTTCCAACAGCAGACCGTCCTCGACCATGCGACCATAATCTTCTTCCAGCGCCTTCGCGGCATCACCGCCAGGCACGAGCTGCAAACCGCCATTCACGGCAGCCGCATAATCGATCGGACTTCGATCGGCCGCCCTCTCAACGAAGAACATGCCCTTGTGGCGCGCGACCGCGTTCGCCAGCTCCCTATCGGCGAAAGCCGCATCCGCCAGGCCGGCGTCATCCAGACGCGCTATGTCATGCCAGTGGCGTGCGAAGCGATCACCGCGCAGCCGCTGCTGGAGGCAGAAGACGTGGACAGCCGTCGCCTTCTCCCAGAAGGTCCGCTCGGCGTGCATCACGCGCGGCCGCGCTGTTGGGAACGTTACGCCTTCAACCAGGCCGGATGCATCGCATTTGATGTCGCGGAGGCTCGCCGGCTCGCCCGTTGATCGCGCCCCGAACTCCAGCATCACACTCGGTGCGACGTAGCCCGAGCCAGCGGTGGTCGCCTCGTAGTCGACAAACAGCTTCTCGCCTTCCACGCGGACGGCAGCCGCCAACGTCGCGGCAGCCAACGCGTCCGCGACGACCGGCTGCGCGGTGCCCGCCACCCAATCCGGCAAGCGCTTGCGCACCTCGCTCGACCAGCGCTTCTCCTCGCTACGTGTTTTCGGCAACGCCTCGCCGTTGCCGTCCACCAGGTCGGGCGCGATCGCCCGGATGTCGTAGGTCAGGTCGACGTCCTCGGAAAACCGCCGGATGACCCCATAGGCCTTCGACAGTGACGTGCCGCCCTTGAACACCAGATGCTCGCCGAGCGCCGACCCGTAGAGCGTGGCGAGCGCCCAAACCACCCACACATCCTTCTCGAGAAGGTGCGCCGGTCGTCCCGACTGATCGGCCGCGACGCTTAGCGCCTCGCGGCGGTCAGCGACCGGAAGGTGGAGAAAGGCGTCAGCCATGCGCCGCCTTTCCTACGCTGCGCGCGAGCCAGGTCGGAAGCTGCGGCGCTGCCGCGACCAGTTCGCTGAAAGTGGACGGCGAGAGCTTCCGCTTCAACGTTTTCAAGGCGGCTTCCGCTTTCTCCGGCCCAAGCCAGGCCAACGCCCGCACCGCCTCGCCAGCCGGCTTATGAGCCAGGGCGAGTTGCCAGCGCGGAGCATGACGAAGTTCGACAACCTGTTTGCCGAGATTCATCGTTCGGCTGCGGCCGGAGGTTAGATAGACCGACCGAACCGGCACCTGGGTCGTCAGGCCGAGAGTGTTGGCCGCCGCCGCCCCGCTCGGGACGATGACTTCGCCGCGCTGGTTGGCGAGCGCCTCGACCGCTTGCTGGACGGAGGGGGCCCTCGTTCCGAACCGGCTCGTGATGGGACGGAGATAGACGCCGCGACCGGCCCGGATCAGTTGGCCCCGCTCAGTCAGACGCGACAAAGCCTGATCCACCGCGGCGCGATTACCGAGGTGAAGCAAGCTCTTAGCCGCCACGGGCGTACCTTCCGGCAACCCTTCGGCATGCGCGAGAATCTGTTCGGTTAACCGTTGCATGGCCGTTCTCCTGTCAGAAATATACGCGGTTTTCTGACAGTTTTCAAGCCAGCGGACTTGCTGGGGAGCCGTCTATTTCGGCTAGATCAAGGGCGAACCCCTGTCGAGTAGACCATCCAGGAAATCCTCCCGCGAGCTGATCGGCCCCGCGAGCGTCGCAAGGATCAACGCCTCGACGATCTGGCGGGCCAACGACCGCGCCATCACCCGCTCTTTCGTCGAGATGGCGGTCATGGCTCGGCCGTGCAGGAATGCGCTTCGCACGTTGAAGAGCTGCTCATACTGATCGGCGAAGCGTCGATCGCCCAGCAGGCCGGCCACCCGTCCCCGAATTCTATTCGTGGCGCGCATCCCTTTGTGGCGGTCAGGCGCGATGCGAAAATTCTTCTGATAGTCCGCGCGCAAGCCGAGCGCCGCCTCGATCGTCGTGATGTGCGCAAGGAATTCATCCACGCCCTCGGCCAGGAACGCGCGGACGAGGAAGTGAGGGATCGGCGTCTCAAACAAAACCGATTGCTTCGCCTGCTCGACGGTCGTCCATCGGCTCTGGTCCCACACCGTCAGCTCGGTCTTTGCATCCTCTTCTAGGTGCAGCTCGACCGGGCGCTCTTCCTCGTATGTCCCGCCATAGCCATCGTCGTAGACCCGGTCCTCCCAGCTCAACGTGTCGGGGGACGGCGGCGAACTGGGACGAACGAAGATGTCGCTGTCGATCGTGTAGACCCATGGCACACGGAAGCCCCGCCAATCGACTTCCTGCATGGTCGACCAGCTCTCCCAGGGGGCCAGCAGGAGGAAGAACAGCGCTTCTTCCAAGGCAGTCGGGAACCGCCCTTGATGCGGTTCGACCCGCCCCAGATCTAGGCTCAGGTCCATGAACAGGACCGGGACCGCGCGTTCCTCCGGCTCCTGCTCGAGCACCACGACCTCCTCAACGATCAGCCAGTGGAATTCGGCGAAGCGCTCGGCATCGAAGTCCTGACGCGGATAAAGCCGCCTCAGCCGGCGCGCATCGATCACGCCGCGCAGCTCGTCGGCGCTCAACCGGCACACCCTGGCCGGACCGAATGCGTGCGGCGGCAGGTCGGCGGCAAGATCGAGCGGCGCAAGGTGAATGCGCCTGGCCCGGGTAGCGCGCAGCGCCGCGTCCAATCCCTTCGCCGCTTCCTCCACAGGCATGGCAAGATGGGCCGTGTCCTTCTGCAGGTGACATGGAAGGCCCAACGCCCGCAATGCCGTCGAGAGCGCGAAGTTCGGCCCCTTCTTGCCGGCGTTTGGGTAGTCGTCGCGGCAGATCTCACGCAGCCGCATGAAGGCCGGGTGCGCAAGAATATTGTCGGGCCCGGGCGGTCGTATGCGCCACAGGTCCGTCATCGCCATCAGCATCGCCATTCTCGGACCCGTCTCGCTCATCAGGAGATCCGGAGCCGCCGCAAAAGCTTGCCGAGGACCGCCTCGTACTCCTCGGGCTTGGAGAAATCGGCGTAGAGCTTGCCTTTCAAGAACTCTGGCAGCTCACATTCCTCGTAGAGCAGCGGCAGCACGACCACCTCGCCGCTCGCGATCTCGCGGTTCATCGCCACGTCGAGCTCCTTCTTCACCCAAGGAGCGCCGATCGACTTTTTCGACAGGACGACGGCGATGTAGCGGCTGAGCTTCATCCCCTCTTCGATCTTGGCGATCAGCGAGTCCCCGATGTCGATTTCGGCCTCGTCCAGCCACACATGCTCTACGCCATGAGCGAGCAGATCCTTGCGAAGCTGGCGCACGAAGGGTTTGTCGACGCCAGTATGGCTCAGGAAGATGCCGTGATACTTCTCATGCGCCGGATCGGCCTTCTCCAACGCGAGGCTGTCGCGAACGAGCTGGTTCTGGGCTTCCTGCGACGTCGGCGGCGTCAGCAGCCAGCCCGTCGGGGTGCCGAGCATCAGCTGACCGCCGAGGCTGTAGCCCTCCGGCGTCGCGGCGATCGACCCATAGCCTTCGCCGGGATCGGATAGGCACAGCGTCCAGCCGCCGGTCCGCGACAGAACCTCGAAATAGCGCGCGAAGGGGCTGTCGAGATCGACCGGCCCCATCCTGCGCCCCTTCTTAATGAGAAGCTCCGAACGCTTTACGAAACTCGCCACTTTCGGCGCCACATATCCAAGATGGGTTTCGCGATAGCCGAAGAAGTTCACCCGCTTCGGCTCGGACAGGCACCAAACGACCGTCGCGCCACCCGCAATCGCGGCCTCCATCTCCTTGCGTCGGTCCTCGCCATCGAAGGCGGAGTCGAGGTCGTAGCGGTCATTCTGCCCCTTCAGCTTGCCCAGCTCGTAAAGTTCGTTCGAAAACTCTCCGGCCTTACCGAACAGAAAATGCGTGTAGCTCTCCGGATTGATGATGATCGTGTCGTATTCGTAGAGCGGATAGGCCGCCCGCTCTCGATCGACATCGGGCTGGCAGAGCCCGAGATTTTCGATCTCCACGCCATCGATCTTGTCGCCGGTGTAAGTCAGCCCGACAGTCAGCACCCGTTTCACGTGTCGTTCCTTTCCGCCGCCTGCTTGGCCGCCTCTCTAGCTTTCACTTCCAAAACCTCGCCGCGGCTGCCGACGAGCGCGATCTCGATGCCGGCCAAGGCGCACCGCGGCGCGAGCCGCTCGGCCAGGCGCAAGGTGCCGTCCGTCAGCGGAACCACGGCCACCTGACGCCCCTGCGATGGCGTGGCCATCAGCAGGCCTACGGTCTCGCAAAGACCCCGGTAGAGCCGCGACAACTGGCCTGGATGCCGCGCGTTGATAATGCCGCCCTTGCATTCGGCCGAGATGACGTGGTCGCCGATATTCGCGACGACATCACCGAGCCCGGACTTCGGGTTGACGGTGATCGTCTGGCCCGCCGGATTTCGATAGACTCCGCCATAGGCGGTGCTACCGACGCCGGAGACCTTGGTGAACGCTCGCCGCCCCAGCCAGCCCGCGAAATCGAACTGCTTTCCGTGCTCGCCGTCGGGATGGACACGGACGTCCCGTGCGCCCTGCGTGCGGAGCAAGTGCATCGCGTAGGCGACCATCACCGCGCCCTCATACAGATGATGTTCGTGGGCGCCGTCCGATTTTCCGGCGCGGTTCGGCGGCGGCTCGAGCGCCGTCACGAGATCCTCGAAATCCAATCCAGCCTCCCCGCGATATCTGCGGACGCGCAGCGCGCACCATTGACAGGAGCTTATAACCGGCCATATTTGCCCGGTAAAGGAAGGCCTGTCATGTTTACCTATAGCCCCGAAAAATTTGCGTCGCTCTACGCCTCCGAACTTGGCCAGCGCATCTGGGCCTTTCTCACGCGGCCCGAAAACGTCGCCCGCCTGGAGACCGCGTCCGAACTCGGCAAGCCCGCGGTCGAAGGCATCGAGGAGCAGCTCCTGGCGGAATTCCGCGAGGAGGTCTTGGCCGACCGCGTGAAGCAGATGGTCGGCCATATGGTGCGGCAGATCCTGGAGCAGCGAGATTGGGTGCTCGACCAGACCGATGTGAAAGTTCAGTCGGTGCCCTTCAGCAAGGCGGCACGCTATCGCCGGCCTGACTGGTTCACCTTTCACGCCTTCCGCAACAGCAGTGATCCGCGCGACGTCGTTATCACCGATCGCCGGCAAAATCCGACGCTGCCGAACGGCGCGCGCTGGACCTTCTACGCTACCTTCGCCAGCCCGCTAAAAGCGGCGGTGGCGTTCGGCGTCAACGACATCAAGCAGCTTCGTCAGCAGGTCCATTCGCACGGCTTCCACCGTGTTCGCATCGAGCGGATGCTGCGCCGGGCATGAGACGAGCAGATGATGACTGATCTATTCGATGTCGACGGCGCCAATCTCGATCGCGGGTTTGAAAACCTGAAAGCCGCCGAGCTTCCGATCGAGCAGCAGCTTCACGCCATGCTGCAAGAGATGTGGGGGCGTTACGAGCCTTATGCCGACCCCGACTTTCGGCAGGGTTTCGCACGCGATGTCGATGGCCGATTTTGGGAGATGTATCTGGGCTGCACGCTGCTCGAGGCGGGCCGCACCCTGCTTCCCGTCGTCGAGCGCCAGCGCGAAGGCGGTCAGCCGGACCTCTGCGTCCTGGAAGATGGCCGCCGAATCTGGATCGAGGCCATTACCCCAGATGAAGGCGCACCGGGTCCTGACCAGATCGTGCGTCCGGTCCCCCTCAACGAGGGCGGCGGCCTCTTCGCCGCACCGATCCGTCAGGCGCAGTTGCGCACGTCCGGGGCGTTCTGGACCAAGGCGCAGAGGATCGCGCGCTATCTCGAACAGGGTGTGATCGGCCCGGAAGACACGAGGATCATCGCGATCAGTGCGAGCCGCTTCGGCGTCTATGTCGCCGACCAGCCGTTGCCGCTGATCATGACCACGTTATTTCCGATCGGAGATGCCTACATCACCATCGATCGCGAGACCGGCAACGTCGTTGACGAAGGATTTCACCCGGCCCCCTTCATCGACCGCGAACGCAATCCGATCCCGCGCACGGCGTTTCTCGACGAGCGTTTCGCTGACATCTCAGGTGTGATCTGGTCGCGCGTTGGCCTCGGCAACCTCTCGCGTCGAAGCCGCCCGCTGACCTATGTCCACAACCCCTTGGCGCAGGTTCCGCTGGCGACAAGCTGGGGCGTCTGGGATCGCGAGTTCGTCATCACGCCGCGCGGCGACGAGTGGGAGGCCAACGACATTCTGGCGCAAGCCGCAGCGGAGGCATCATGACGATGCGCCCGAGTGCCCGCGTCTGGCGCCTTCCGTTCCGTGAGGTTGATCATGGCCGTCGGCGATGAGCAGCGACTGATCACGCCGATCAGCCAGCGGCAGTTTGAGCTCTATGCGCTGTCGCTCGAACGTGGGCCCAATTTTGATCCCGCGCAGATCTTCGGGAGCTATCAAGCCGGACACGGCAGCGCGAGCGGCTGCATCCTCCTCGATCCGGAGCGCGGGACCTTCACCGCCCTGGCCTTGCGCAGGCGTGTCGATCATCGCTGGGTCCGCGTCGATGAAGGCGGCCCCTATCCCACTCCCGAAGCCGCGCTGGATCAGCTCACCATCAGCATGCGCGCTGGCGAGCCGCCCGAGCCATTGCCGCCGGGCGCACGGCGACGGCCGCTTCTGCTGAAGACCGGATCGCGAGGCACATCGCCGGAGTTCGACCTGCTGACGAGCACGATCAGCCATTTCCCGGCGCTGATGGCGGTCGGCGAATGCTACCTCGCGCTTCCCAATCCGGATGCCAATTTCGTCCCCGATCTGCAGACCAGCAATTTCGCGTCCCGCCTCTTCGAACTCTATCTTCTTGCCTGCTTCCGCGAGCAAGGCCTGATCGTCCGGCAGAAGCATGTCTCACCGGACTTCCTGATCGAGAACGATGGCGCCGCCTGCTGGATCGAAGCCGTGACCGCGAATTCCGAGACGCCCCGCTCCGGCGGGATCGGGGACTGGGTGCATGCTCCGGTCGATCGAAATGAACGCTTAACCGGCGCGCCAGCTGAGCGCTTCGCCAAGACGCTGCGCGGCAAGCTTCAGCGCAACTATCATGAGCTGGATCATGTAAAGGGGATACCCTTCGCTCTGGCGATCGCTGACTTCTATGAATCCGGCTCGATGGTTTGGAGCCGCGAGGCTTTGCCGACCTATCTCTACGGCCTGCGGGCAGATGTCGAAGGCGAAGGCGCCGGGCGACGTGCGATCGGCACGCCGATCAACAATCTTACGGGCAGGCACGGCATTCCGGCCGGGCTATTCCGCGATCCCGACTTCGCTCACCTCTCTGCCGTCATCTTCAGCAACGCGGCGACGCTCGCCAAATTCAACCGCATGGGCTTTCTCGCTGGATGGCGGCCGCCGGGCCTCACGATGACCCGCCGCGGCATTCTCTTCGACCGAACGCCGGGCGCGCTGGAGCCCATTGATTTCGATCTGTCGGTCGACAGCGCCGAATACCAAGCGCTCTGGCCTTGGGGCGAAGCCTGGTGTCAGGAACTGGAGGTCTTTCACAACCCACAGGCGACGCACCCCATTCCCTTCGATCTCATACCCGGCGCGACCCATTGGTTCGAGCGCGGCGGCGACGTCGAGTGCAACACCATGTGGGCGAACTCGGTCATTTCATCGATCACTCATCTGCGCATGGCCGGCGCGCAAGGCGAAAGCGAGCGGCCATGATCTGCCCGCCATGCATGCGTCGCCGTCCTCGCCCATCAAAGGAGCATCGTTGAACATGGAAACGGAACCATCCGACCGGACCATCGTCCTCCATCTCCTGCGCGGGGCTGTACCCGAGCGCGCCGACGAGATCAGCGGCCTATGGAGCCAGTATGGTCATGGTGTGGAAGTCGCGCCGAGCACCAAGGGCGTGACGATGAAGGCCGATGACAAGCGCATCCAGTTCGACACCAAGACGATCGACTTTTTCTGGCTGCTCGGCTTCAGCGCATGGCGTGCCATCGAGGTGTATTCGCCGGCCCTGCTGGTGGCGACATGGACCGGAATGCCGCTTGATCAGGCCCTCAAGATCGATGCCGAACGGGGGCAATACGAATTCGATTACAAGCAGCGCGTCAGCACCGCTCAATCGCTCATCGCGGCCGAACAGACCGCACAGATTTCCTGGCCTGCGGACATCCCCGAGCCGACCGCTGACCGCGACAGCTTGGGAGATGTCCAGCACAAGACGATGTTCGACCTCGTCGCGTTTGCCCTGGCCTTCGCGCTGCTGCACGAATTCCGGCACGTCATGTATTGCGCCGACAAGAGCGCACCGTCGACACTGCCCGAGGAGGAAATCGGCTGCGATAACTGGGCCCGCGAGTTCATGACCAGCGGCCTCGCCGCCTATGCGAAGGAGCATAGGACAACTACGCTCAAGTCCAGCAGAAGCGCGCGATGGGAATAGCGCTCGCCGCCGTGATCATCCATGCGATGACGCCGACCCACGCGCATTGGGGCAATCGGCAGTATCCACCGATCGCCGAGCGGCTGACGGCGATGATCGGAGGCTACAATCTGCCGCCCGGCTCGTCCTTCTGGCCCTTCACGGCCTGCCTTTTGATCACGCTGATGAGGCAGGAGGGCCGGCCGCTCGACATCATCGCGTACTCAAATCAGGAAATGGTCGAGGCCCTGCTCGACCGGCTCCGTTGACGCTGCGGGGAGCGCGACGTGCCGGTCTATTTCATTGGCGAAGATGAAAACGGATGCTCCCCGATCAAGATCGGCGTGGCGAAGAACATCGAGGCGCGCCAGCGCAACCTCCACACGGGGAATCCTTTGGAGCTGCGACTGCTCGGGTGGATCGAAGCGACCGACGCCTTCCAGCTTGAACGAGAGCTGCACAAGCATTTTGGATCGACCCATGTGCGTGGAGAATGGTTCGACATCGAGCCGGGTGACATCCTGGCCATTCTCAAGCGCGCCGGCCGCGCTGGATTTGTCGCCAAGAACGCCGATGCTTTCCAGATCGTCGGTTATGATCGCGACGCCATTCCCGAATACCTCGGCGTGTGGGAATGGGCCGATCTGGAAATCGACGAATGCTGCCCGTTCTGCGGATGTCTATGCGGCATGCATTTTCAGGAAGCCTCGCAGATGTACTATTGCATCCGATGCGACACGCTGACCGACTTTTCCGAGCTCGATCCGCGTGAGTATCCGCCGGACGAGTGATGTCCTGAAAGGCGGAAAGATGCCAATCCTGAGAAGCTGAAACCCGGCTTTGCGCTTCTGAGGGGAACGCCATCCCCTGCGGCCGGCCTTCGTCTCAGCCGCCCCCTTTTGCGGGGAGCCCCCGCAACGCCCCCTTCAGAGTGAGAGTGCGGACCGGCTTCGCCGTGACGGGTTGAGGGCTGAAAGAGGGGCCCCGGCGCCGGTCGCGGAGATCGGTGATGTCCAGAAAGACCTGACAAGCTCGGGCTGGCCAGGACCGGGCGAGCTATACGATGAACTTACCGACAATATCATCGCAGAACTTGAGGCCGGGCGCGTGCCTGGGTCCAACCTTGGAGGACGGCGGCTGCGAAGGCGCCACTTGCCAAACGCCGCGACCGGGCGGAATTATTCCGGGATCAACGTGCTGATCCTTTGGAGCGCCGCGGCACGGCTTTTCGGGCCAGAGCGGGCCCACCTTCCGCCAGGCGCTCGCGCTCGGCGGCAATGTCCGCAACGGCGAGCGCGGCACGTCCGTCGTGTACGCCGACCGATTCGTACCCGACGACGAGAAGCGGCGCGCCCGAGCAGGCGCGAGCGGCGATTGATTGCTGCGCAATCTTGCTATGCTCGGACCCTTCCCTCCTAGTGATTCGCGCCTGCCATGAGCATTTTATCAAGCGATCCGATTACTCAGCTCGCATTCTCGATGTTCGAGAGCAAGGGTGTCTATGCTTTGCTTCTCGGCTCTGGTCTCTCTCGTGCAGCCGGGATTCCAACTGGATGGGAAATCACTTTGGACCTAGTTCGACGAGTCGCGCTCGCGCAAGGCGTCAAGAATCAGTCCGATTGGGCGACGTGGTATCGCAAAACGTATGGTGCGGAACCCGATTATTCAGCGATTCTAGCAGGACTGGCGGCCTCGCCTGCCGAACGGCGATCCATCTTACATTCGTACATCGAGCCTGACGAAGACGATCGTGCAGAGGGTAAGAAACTTCCGACAGCCGCGCACCATGCAATCGCGGGCCTGGTTCGCGACGGGTATGTCCGAGTGATACTAACGACCAATTTCGATCGGCTATTAGAAAATGCACTGCGAGAAGTTGGCGTTGAGCCAACTGTCGTCACCTCCGTCGACAGCTTGTCAGGAGCCGAGCCGCTCACACATAGCCCGTGCTACGTGCTGAAGCTTCATGGTGACTACAAGGATGCACGCATCCTGAATACCGACGAAGAGTTAGGCGTGTATCCGCCGCAATACGATGCGCTGCTCGACCGCATTTTGGATGAGCACGGTCTTATAGTTTGCGGTTGGTCAGGCGAGTGGGATGACGCGCTACGGGCAGCATTGTTGCGCGCTCCTAACAGGCGTTACCCTACTTTCTGGAGCATACGGGGGAAAGTTGGGAGCGGCGCAGAGCCCATCATCAGTCAGCGTAAGGCTGTGACCATTCCGGTTGCCGACGCCGATAGCTTTTTTCTGAAGTTGGCCGAGCTGGTGAAAACACTCGCCGAGACTCGGAAGCAGAGTCCGCTGACGATTGATATCCTCGTCGGCTCTATCAAGCGGTACGTTGCGAGGCCGGAATTTCGCATTCGACTCGATGAAGTCATCACACAGGAAGTTAACAAGCTTTTCGACCGCCTCGACGCGAAGGAGCTCTCTCCGCAGGGTGTGTGGTCCGTTGAGGAATTCCGCCGACGCCTTAAACTCTATGAGGCCACTACCGAGCCGCTCGCGAAAGCCTTTGGTGTTCTCGGACGATGGGGGGATGACGCCGAGCTTGCACTCATTGCCGATACGATCCGCGGCGTCGTTGCCAGGGCGAACAAGGTGGGCAGCGGCCTGAATATATGGCTTGATCTAAGGACGTATCCGGCCGTTCTGCTCATGACTGCATATGGGCTCGGACTTGCGAGAGCAGAGCGTTGGAAGACCTTGCATGACCTGTTTTCTCTCTCGATGCCTAGGGACGAGCGGGACCCAAAACGTCTCGTGAATTCGCTCTTCCTGTGGGACTGGAGGGGGTCAGACGACAATCTCTGGAATAACGTTGAAGGTTTCACGACAGGCAACAACCGCCGAAAAACACCACTCAGCGACCATCTATTCGACGTATCCTTCGAGTGGGGCACGGCGTTTTTGGGCGTCCCCACAGACAATGCTCTGCTGTTCGATCGTTTTGAGGCGCTGGGGGCGTTGGTCCACCTTGAAGAGAACAGTGAAAGGGCACTGAAGGATCAACTGGAGAACGGCGACAGGAAGGCTAGGATGTCTGTCGGTCGCATCGGCTGGCGAAGCGAGGGGCGACGCTCAATAGAACACGAGCTGAAATCAACTCCTACCAGGCAACAACTGCTTAAAGCAGGGTTCGCATTGGGCAGTGAAGCATACCTCGATCTATTCTTGGAAAACCTATCACGGGTAGCACGATGGATGGAGTGGCGCTGACACTCCACCTGGCGATACCGGCCAGGGAGCAGCCGGACGATGTCTATACGCCTGAGAGAACTGTTTGCCTGTACGGAGCAAGGCGGCGCTTTCGTCGCCGAATCTGCCGATGGTCGACTCCTGCATATTGGCGAGGTGCCCTCCGGGCTCGCCTGCAACTGCGTCTGTCCCGGCTGCGGAAGGCGGATGGTTGCGAAAAAGGGAGATGTGCAGGCCCACCATTTTGCGCACAATGCTCAGCAAGATGGCCGGTCATGCGCGTCCGCCGGCGAGACGGCCCTGCATAAGTTTGCGAAACTCATTTTGGATGAGCGCCTGGAAATTACTTTGCCAGCGCAGGTCGTGGAGGAGCAGAAGGATCGCGAAGTTGTTGTCCGGGCGGCGAAGCGTACTTTCGATCGAGCGATCCTAGAAACCAAAGATGGGCAGATCGTTCCCGACGTCGTGCTGCTCTTACGCGATCGCAGGCTCATCGTAGAATTCAAGGTCACTCATCCGTGCGACTCAATAAAAATCGCCCGGATCCAAGCGATGGATGTCGGCGCAATCGAGATCGACCTCTCCCAGTACCGCGACCACAAGCTCAGCGAGATCGGAGACCGGATACTTTACGACGCGCCGCGAACATGGCTGCACAATCCGCGGGAACGTGAAGCGCGCGCACGCCTCGAAGTGAGAGCGCTACAGCGAGCAGAGGAGAGGCGGACGCAAATCGAAAATTACCGCGGCTCCTATCGCCATCGTTCACCGTCAGAATCCCCGGGAAGCGGGGCATGCGAATCTTCGGCCCGGAAAAACGGCCTCGCCGACCTCATCAATCTGCCGGTATATGGGGCTGGTTGCTTCACAGTGGCCGTTGCGGAATGGCAAGCGGCTATTCTGGAAGCATTGCTCGCTCCAACGAAAACGCCTTTCCGAACTCGAAATGGGCTCGCGGCACTCCGAAGCAGACGATGGCTCGACTCATCGTTTGCTGACATTTCGGACGAAATCGTATGTGGGGTGCGAGCGGCCGGGATTCCGTTCAACTCCCCCTTCCAGGCCGTCGAAGCATATCTAACGCAACTCGAGCGCCTTGGCTTCGTTCATTCGGATCCGACTGAGATTTGGCGGCCCTCACATACGCTACAGGCACGGATCGATAAGGCGCGCGAGCTCCGCGCGCGACCGGTCAAGCGTACGCGCGAGCTCCGTCAATTAGTTGAGGAGCTGATTGCCACTCTTCCAGCGGATGAGACCGCTGCTTTCGTATTTGAACAATGGTGGAGTTCAATGCTCCCGGAACGCGGCCATTCACCTCGTGATGCGATCGACTTCGATGAAACGAAGTGGCGATCGCTCACGAACGACCTGGATAATATCGCGACGCAAATCCGGTTCTCGCCGCGAGAACGCTTAGACCTTTTTGGGCTTCCCTACCACGGCGCCCTGGCGCGCGCACTTGAGCGCAAGCATGCAGAAGAAGCCGAACGTCAACGCGCCAATCAAGCGAAAATCGAGGCAGATAAAGCTGCCCGCGTCGCCGATCTGCAGCATCGCGCGCTTCGACAGATCGGGAGAGAAGCGGAACTCTGGCTCGTGACGACAAACTCTAACACTGGGGGACGCCCTCCCATCGAGGTCGCTTTGGATAGCGAAGCTGGTCACGAGGATGCGGTCCGCGCGCTCCATTACCGAGCAAGAGAGATTGAGGTTCAGCATCGAGCAAGCGAGCGGAAGGCAAAAGCCGTGGCGGAGCTCGCCGCGCTCGCCCAATCCCGGTATTACGACGACGAGCGAGCTAATTTATGGATGCGAGGCAGGAGGCGGGAATTAGGTGGTAAATCGCCGGAGGAGTTCACGGTTGATGATGCTACCCGGCAGCGGTGTAGTGAGCTGCTACCTACGAAACGTTCGCGTCGATAGGAACTCGGATGTTCTGTGTCAATACACCGCATAGAGACAATGAACCGGCCTTCTAAAAAGCACCACTTCGTACCACAGGCGCAGCTTCGAAATTTCTCTGCGGACGCGGAGCGCCGTTTTCTCTATGTGCTCGACAAACAAACGGATCGATCATTCCGAACTTCGATCCTCAACGCTGGCTCAGAGAACGACTTCAACACCATCAGTCTCGGCGCCAGCAAGTGGAACTTCGAAGATCTGTTCCAGGAAGTCGACACCCGGTCGGCTTTGCTTATTGCGGAGATCCTCTCGCGCAAATCGCTAGCCTGGCTATCCGAGGATGATCGGCTTGCTTTGGCCGACTTGTTCGCCACCCAGATGCTTCGCACGCATTTCAGTCGAACCACGCGGGCGCACCTCGCTGATCGTCTTCGGGAGATCACACGGCAGCTCGGCTACGATCCGGATCAGAATCCGACCATGGCGACGCCCCCCGATGCAGCACTGCGCCTCGGCGCAGTACGGACATTCCTTGATCGCAGCGAGCAGGTCGTCGCGCTTCTGCGCCTGTATCCCGCCTTATACCGAGCAAACGGGGACCATCGGTTCATAATCTCTGATCATCCCACCGCAGTGATGAATGCTTTTCCCTATGGGGAACTCGGACTTACTTCGCACGGCATACTAGTCGTCCTGCCGATCTCACCAGAGATTATGATTGCCTTGCACTGCCCGACAATTGTGAAGCGCTATGAGTTCGCTGAACAAGCGAGTCTCGAGGCAGATCAAAAGGAGCGAGTGTTCCGATACAGAGACGGCCTCAGGTCCGGCAATCCGATCGATATTGATGAAGATGCGGTCCTGTTCCTCAATCATCAGCAAACGGTTCATAGTGCGCGGTACCTCTACGCGGCCACCGACACATTCGATCGCGCGCGTGAAGCGTTGGAACAGCAACCTCACCTTCGGTCCGTCACGACACACCTTACGTTCGGCGAAATGGGACGGCCGTCTAAACGACATTCAGAGATGCAATCGGGAATACACCTCGTAGTACGCGGTCCTGCCGATCACGGGATCCTCACAATCGAGGAAATCGATCCTTCCGGAGAAGGGATCACCGCTCGGACCGGCCAGATCACATTGTTAGCCCAAATGGCATCGGATCAGGGCATGCTCCGTGTCGAACTCTACGTCGATGGACGCCCCATGCGCACCTTGGGCGCTGCCATGGTGGAGCCTCTTGGAAACACAGCCGATGGCTGGTTCCGCGTAGTTCACCGCGATGCCAGTTTGAGAGAGTTAGGCAAGCGTCTCGATCGCAACCGCTTGTAGCCTTCCATTTCCGGCGAGCAGGTCCCCGATATCAAACTTCGAGCAGTTGGCAGCACAGGCCTGTTCCACAGCATGCAGCGCAACCTCTCACGTCAAAAGCACTAGGTGACAATACAAGCGTCCGCGAGCCGCGCTTCCTCGTCCATCCGATTTGCACGCTACAGCACTCTGGACTTGGGGGCGGCATCAGGGGACCCTTTGTTTGGCATCGTAGACAATTTAGATCGATGCATGGCAATTGGGTTACGCGTAGATGGCGCCGAAACGGGTCAGCAGGAATCTCGTCAGCCACCACAACGGTAGGTCTTCTGGCGAGCCCGCACCGACAGCGTCGCGCCATGGATATGCGCATCTCACTCAGCGCGGTTTTGATCTTATCGGGGGATCATCGAAGCGCTTGCAGGGACTCATGGTTGAGAGTGATAACAACAAGCGGCGCCGGCTCGTCGAGTTCAAGGATGGTTGCCGCTATGGCAAATTTGGAAGAACTAAAGCTTATGAGCTGATCGCCCACGAGAGGATCAGGGCCTACAAGATGGGGGGCAAGACCATGATTGATCTCAACAGCATAGATGAATATCATGCTTCGCTGCCGAGGGTCGAAACGAGAGCAAGCTAGGCCGCCGATCTGCGCAGCCGCTAAGTCCTCACACTGCTGCCATGACCGAAAACACCGATAATGCTCCGTTCGACCCCGCGCTGGGGGCCATCGAACCGCACGCCGGAACGCTGACCGCACCGCCGGACGGGCAACAGCTTTACAAAATCATGACGATTGAGAACCTGCTCCGGTCGGTGAGCGGCGGATACCTCTATTTCAACCGGGTCGATAGCTACAAGGACTTCCGGAATGCCGACGGGCATGACGGTGAGCAGTTGCAACAAGATCGCGCCGCCAATGAGGCCGCCAAGTTCGAAAGGGCACCCGATTTCTCTGGGGCGGACTATTATGACCGCTGCCGAAACCGGACCTATGCGTGCTGCTTCTCGCTGGAGAACTCCGACTACATCTGGCACGAGTACGGGAACGGCAGCGCACATGGTAAAGTCGGCATCGCTTTCGATTTCGCGAAGCTGCGTGCCGTCATCAATGAGATCATGAGCGTCAGGAATGGACTGCTGTACCGGGGAAACGCCTGCAAGCAGATATTCTCCGTAAACTACGGAATCGTCGATTATTTGTCGTGGGAAGAGGTGCGGGAAAATATCGATCGGATGCCCAATCCGATCCGCTACACCTACGTCAAGGACAAGAGCTATGCTGATGAGCGCGAGTTGCGTATTTCGCTTTCGGCGATTGGCATGGGACATTTTGTCTTGGCCGATGGCACGAAAATGGAATTTGCCCCCGGACTCGAACTCGGCTTTGATTATCGAAAGGCCATGACAGATGGCACGATCACGGAGGTTTTTCCCGGCCCCGGCTGCGACCTCGATTTCCTCCGCGATGAACTCGGCAAGCTCGGCATCAAAGCGGTAGACGGCGCGGCCTAAAGGCTAGGCAGATAATCCAGCGGCACTTCGCCGCCGCTGTGCGTCCCAATCTATAGGTCTTGTTCGGGCGCCGGCTTCTTTAAACCGCGCGGCTCCAGTAATTCGGCGGGGGTTTCTTGCAGGCCACAGAATGCGCTTATCCGGTGATTACCGTCGAGGATGCTCAAGCCATCGGGAAGCCTTATCGCAACTAGCGGCTTTTCGAAGACGCCATTCTTCATCAGGTAATCGGCCCCCCTCTTGAATCGCCTCCCGGTCTCCTCATCAATGGTGCCGCTTGCTTTCTCCATCAATATCTGCGCCACAATGACCTTCGTACCCTGGCAGAGATTTGCAAAGCCACAGTCAGTCGTTTCGCGCTTCCAGCTAACCTCTCGCCACCATGAAAGGGGCCTGTATCCAAGGATGGCTGCCCATGCGTGATTGCCGAGCGGCTCCGGCGGCGGCCAACCCGTATCGCCAGCGCTGCGGTTTGCGAGGTAGAACAGCCACAGTTCAATGACTGCATCGGGCCAATGCGGAAGATAGCGCTTTATATCGGCTAGAGATACCTCCGGCGGTCGCCACTTCTTCTTCAGAATCTCGGCGAGTTCTATAGCTTCGAGCAGCGTTAAGCTCCACAATTCCTCGACGAGCTTCGGCACATCAGCCATGGCATGATCCTGCGGTCATGATTTCATTACCACTATCACGCAAACGCCAAACGGAGGCGCACGGCGGCTTTCTGCTTTCCGGTTGCCGACGTGCCCTCATCGTTAAGCAGGGTCGAGGCGATCGAGCGGAAGCCGCGGGCGTAGTGGTCGCTGCCGGCGCTTTCAGTGTTGGTCTGGCCAGGCGCAACCGACTCGCCCCGAAGTCGTTCAACACGAGGTACGTATCTCGCTCGGCATCGTGGGGCAAAGTGTAAAGACTACGCATGACAAGGCGCTCCCTTGACCTCGCGATATCAAGTTTGGGCGATCCTATCGGGATTCGAGTCGGAGCCGGGTTCGATTCCGGTCGTGGCGCTTGTGGAGACCAGAACGGCATGGGGCGCGCCTGCTGCCGGGGAGCCTGCTGGCTTATTTTTTGCCAGCGAGTACCGCGCGTCTCAGCTTGCTGGTATTTCTGCTGGTATCGGCAGCAATCCGTGACTAAAATCGCCATAAATTCGGATAGTTAAGGAAATAGGTGACTGCCGGCCAGGGAAATCAAACCAGTTTGGATCGGTGTTTGCTACGTAGAGTCGGATCAAGACTTCCACCAACATGCGCTGAGCACGCCGGCAAAGTCTATTCAGAGAAGCAGCCCCTCGCCAGTCGTCAGGCGGCCATCATCGAGCGAGTCTGAGGTCGGCGGTAGCTCAGCGCCTCGGCGATGTGCAGGCGGCGCACGGCGTCGGAGCCGTCGAGGTCGGCCAGGGTGCGGGCGACCCTGAGCGTTCGGTGCCAGGCGCGAGCGGAGAGGCCGAGGCGTTCGGCGGCTCGGCTGAGCAGTGCACGGCCTTCGGCATCGGGCTCGGCGATGGCGGTCAGGAGAGCGCCGTCGGTGTCGGCATTGCAGCGCGGCTTCGACCAGTTGCGGGCCCGGTCGGCGAGAAGACCGGCGGCCGGATCGGCTTCGACGGCCGTCAGCCTGCCCCTGGCGTCGATTTCGGCCAGCCGTTCGCGCTGGACGGTGCGGGCGGCGGCGACGCGGGCGGCGATGTCGGCCGAGCTTTCGGCCGGCGGCGGCAGCGCAAGATCGGCGGCAGCGACGGCGGGCACGTCGATGGTGAGGTCGATGCGGTCGAGCAGCGGACCTGACAATTTGGCCTGATAGTCGGCGCCGCAGCGCGGGCCGCGGGCGCAGGCGCGGTTCGGGTCCATCAGATGGCCGCAGCGGCAGGGGTTCATCGCGGCCACCAATTGGAAGCGCGCCGGATAGGTGACGTGGGCGTTGGCGCGCGCCACCGTCACCCGGCCGGTCTCCAGCGGCTGGCGCAGGGCCTCCAAAGTGGCGCGGTTGAACTCGGGCAGCTCGTCGAGAAACAGGACGCCATGATGGGCCAGCGACACCTCCCCGGGCTTGGGCCGCGCGCCGCCGCCGATCAGCGCCTGCAGGGTCGCCGAATGGTGCGGGTCGCGGAAGGTGCGGCGACGGCTGAGGCGCCCTTCGCCCAGGTCGCCGGCCAGCGAGCGCACCATCGAGGCTTCCAGCGCCTCCTCCGGATCGAGCGGCGGCAGCAGGCCGGGCAGGCGCGCCGCCAGCATCGACTTGCCCGAGCCCGGCGGGCCGATCATCAGCAGATTGTGGCCGCCGGCCGCGGCGATCTCGAGCACTCGCTTGGCGCTCTCCTGGCCCTTGATCTCCGAAAGGTCGGGATAGGTCGCGCGGTCGTCGGCCATCAGCGCCTCGGGCGCCGGCAGGGTCTGCTGGCCGCGCAGGTGGTTGATCAGGGCCAGCAGCGAAGGCGCGGCGATGATCGGCGGCCGTTCGGTGTCCGGGAGGGAGTCGAAGCCACCCCAAGCGGCCTCGCCGCCGCACACCGACGGGCAGATCACGCCGCGCCCCGCCGCCTGGGCGGCGATCGCCGCCGGCAGGACGCCCGGCACCCGGCAGAGCGAGCCGTCGAGCGCCAGTTCCCCCAGCACCACGAAGCCCTCGACGCTCTCGCGCGGCAGCACACCCAGCGCCGCCAGCAGCCCCAGCGCGATCGGCAGGTCGTAGTGGCTGCCCTCCTTGGCGAGGTCGGCCGGCGACAGGTTCACCGTGATGCGTTGCGGCGGCAGGGCCAGACCCAGCGCCCGGAAACAGGCCCGCACCCGCTCGCGGCTCTCGCCCACCGCCTTGTCCGCCAGCCCGACCACCGCGAAGGCGATGGTGCCCGGCGCCACCAGCACCTGCACGTCCACCGGCAGGACATCGATGCCCTGGAACGCCACCGTCCGAACCGTCGCCTGCATGTCCTGCTCCCGTCGTGTGACGGGAACAATTAAGGAACGCACAGGACAATAGTAAAGCACGCAACGGTTGCATATTGCTATGCGACGCTCAAGCCCCCCGCCGGCCGCGACCCGTGCTAGGTTCCGGCCGCAAACGCGGGAGAGTTTCGTGACGACCAGGCAGAAGATCGACGACCTCAATTTCACGCCGCCGGCGGCGATCACGGATCTCGCGGCCAAGGTGAAGGACTTCGTCAAAGAGAAGATCATCCCCTACGAGACCGATCCGCGCTGGACGTCTCATGGCCCGACCGACGAGCTGCGGATCGAGATGAACGAGCTGGCCCGCGCGGCCGGCGTGTTCGCGCCGCAGGTGCCGAAGGAATATGGCGGCCAGGCGTTGAGCCAGGTCGGCCGCGCCCATGTCTTCGAGGCCGCGGGCTATTCGATCCTGGGGCCGACGGCGATCCATTGCGCCTCGCCCGACGAGGGCAACATTCACCTGCTCGACGTGGTGGCGCGGCCCGACCAGCGTGAGCATTTCCTGAAGCGCATGGCGACCGGCGAGATCCGCTCGATCTTCTGCATGACCGAGCCCGGCGGCGCCGGCTCCGACCCCAGCCTGATGACCACCACCGCGCGCCTCAAGGGCAACGAGTGGGTGATCAACGGCCGCAAGTGGCTGATCACCGGGGCCGACGGCGCGGGCTGCGCCATCATCATGGCCCGGAACGAGGGCGGCCCGATGGATGGCCACGCCACCATGTTCCTGGCCGACCTGCCCGATCCCGCGATCCGCCTCGAGCGCACGCTCGACACGATGGATTCCTCCTTCACCGGCGGCCACGGCGTGATCGAGATCAAGAACCTGCGCCTGCCGGCCGACGCGGTGCTGGGCGAGATCGGCAAGGGCTTCCGCTACGCCCAGGTCCGCCTCGCCCCCGCCCGCCTCAGCCACTGCATGCGCTGGCTGGGCGCCGCCATGCGCGCGCAGGACATCGCCACGGACTATGCCCGCCACCGCGTCGCCTTCGGCAAGACGCTGGGCGAGCACCAGGGCGTGTCGTTCATGCTGGCCGACAATCTGATGGACATGAACCAGGCGCGGCTGTCGATCTGGCACACCGCCTGGCTGCTCGACCAGGGCGAGCGCGCCTCGAACGAAAGCTCGATGTCCAAGGTGATCTGCTCGGAAGCCTATTTCCGCGTCGCCGACCGCTGCATGCAGATCCTGGGCGGCCTCGGCATCACGCGCGACACGGTGGTCGAGCGCTTCTTCCGCGACTCGCGCGCCTTCCGCATCTACGATGGCCCGTCGGAGGTCCATCGCTGGGCGCTGGGCGCCCGCATCGTTTCGGGGAAGATGTAGGACCGAGAGCATGAGCGCGACGACTGAATCACTGGCAGCCCGTCGCGACCGCGCGCTCGGCGCCGGCGCCCCGCTCTTCTACAACACGCCGCTGCACATCGTGCGGGGCCAGGGGGTCGAGCTGTTCGACCCCGAGGGCCGGCGCTACGTCGACATGTACAACAACGTGCCCTGCGTCGGACATGCCAATCCCCACGTCGCCGAGGCGATGGCGCGCCAGCAGTCGACGCTGAACGTCCACAGCCGCTACCTGCACGAGGGCATCGTGGCCTTCGCCGAGCGGCTGGCGGCGCTGCACGGGCCCGAGATCGAGAGCGTGATCTTCTCCTGCTCCGGCACCGAGGCCAACGAGGTGGCGCTGCGCATGGCGCGCATGGCCACGGGGAAGGCGGGCATCGTCTGCACCAACGCCACCTATCACGGCAACAGCGAGGCGGTCGGCAAGATGACGCGCATCGGCAACGGCCAGAACACGGCCGGCGACGTGCGCGCGATCCCCTTCCCCGAGATGCTGCGCCCGCTGGTGCCCGGCGCCGGCGAGGACGAACTCTGCGAGGCCTATCTCGACCGGCTGCGCCAGGTCATCCGCGGCTTCGAGGCGGACGGCACGGGCTTCGCCGGGCTGATCGTCTGCTCGATCTTCGCCAACGAGGGCCTACCCGACGTGCCGCGCGGCTTCATGGCACGCGCCACCGAGATCGTGCACGAAGCGGGCGGGCTGGTGATCGCCGACGAGGTCCAGGCCGGCTACTGCCGCAGCGGCGTCTGGTGGGGCTACGACGTGCTGGGCTTCAGGCCCGACATCGTCGTCACCGGCAAGCCGATGGGCAACGGCCTGCCGCTAGCAGCCACCGCCGCGAGCCGCAAACTGGTCGAGACCTTCCGGGCGGCGACGCGCTACTTCAACACCTTCGCCTCGAGCCCGCTGCAGGCGGCGGTCGGCATGGCGGTGATCGACGTCATCGAGCGCGAGGGCCTCGCCGCGAACGTCGCCACCGTGGGCGCCTTCCTGAAATCGGCGCTGGCCGAGCGCCAGGGCCGCTTCGCCTCGATCGTCGACGTGCGCGGCCATGGTCTGTTCATCGGCGTGGAGATCGCGAAGACCGACGCCGCGCGCGAGCCTGACCCGGACAAGGCGGTCGACATCATCAACCGCCTCAAGGATCGCGGCTTCCTGACGAGCAATGCAGGCGCCTATCGGAACGTCGTGAAGATCCGCCCGCCGCTGGTCTTCACGCAGGGCCACGCCGAGGAATTCCTCACCGCCTTCGATGCGACGATGGCGGACGTCGACGGCTGACGCGCCCGATGGACGACGCGACCGTCGATCGGACATTCACGCCGGCCGCCCGCGCGGCGCTGGCGGCCTTTCCGATCGATCCCCGGGACCTGACTCTGGTGTCGCTTTCCGAGAACGTCACCTTCCGGGTGACCGACGGAAGCGACGGCCGGCCGTACGTCTTTCGCCTTCACCGGCCGGGCTACCACTCGCTCGAGGAACTGGTTTCCGAGCGGGCCTGGATCGGGGCGCTGGCCGAAGCCGGGATCGACGTCCCCGAAGCGGTGATGACGCGCGACGGCCGCGACTATGTCCCGGTGACCATCCCCGCGACGGGCGAGCAGCGCTATGCCGGCCTGGCGCACTGGACCGAGGGCCGACTGCTCTCGGACGTGCTGGCGGAGACCGCTGACCAGAAGCTCATCGAGGCATCCTTCAGGCAGCTCGGCGCCATCACCGCCGCGATGCACGAGCAAGCCAGCGCGTGGCAGCCGCCCGCAGGCTTCAGGCGCCACGCGCTCGACAGCGACGGGCTGATGGGCATGACCCCGCACTGGGGCGAGTTCTGGGAACATCGCTCGCTCTCGGCCGCCGAGCGCCGCCTGCTGCTCGACGTCCGGCAGCGCCTGCACCACCTGCTGAGCGGACTGAGCCGGAAGCCGCAGGCCTACAGCCTGATCCATGCCGACATGCACCCCGGCAACATCGTGGTCGACGGCGACCGGCTGACCGTCATCGATTTCGACGATGCGGGTTTTGGCTGGCACCAGTACGACATCGCCACGGCGCTGACGCACTGGCAGACCAAACCGAATGCAGAGGAGATCGAGCGCGCGTTCCTGGCCGGCTACCGCGCCAGGCGCCGGGTCCCGGACGAAGCGCTGAGCCTGATCCCGCAGTTCCGCCTGATCCGCTGGATGGCCACGATCGGCTGGTTCCACCAGCGCCCCGAGGTCTACCGCCCCTCCGCGATATTCGAGGAACGCAAGGCGTGGGTACTCGACCAGTGCGCGGCGCTGCAGCGCTCGCGGTGAGACCTCACCGTCGCTCGTATCCGTCTTCGGAATCTTCCCAGGGATCGATCAGGCCGACGCCCGTTGCGGCGAAGTCGCGGACATTGCGTGAGACCACCGTCAGACCATGGACGAGGCCGGTTGCAGCGATCAGCGCATCCCGCTCACTCCTTGGATCCGGTACGTGCAGGCGCGCGCACTGTTGAGCGACGGAAAGATCGATCGGCAGAACTCGACCGTCGAACTCCTTCAGGACTTGACCGTGAAGCCACCTTCGCAAGATTGCCCCCTGCGACGGCTCGCGGCGCTCGGCCAAGAGCACCCCGAGTTCGAGTTCCATCGCGGTGATGGCCGAGATGTAGACCGTCGACGGTCCAATCGAGGCGGCCCAGCGCACCACGTTGGCGTCGGCCCTGCCCGCTCGTACCTTGCGAAGCTCCGATACGACATTGGTATCGAGAAGGAACATCAGCGGAGGTCAGGCGGCGTCAGAACGATATTGGCGCGTGGCGGATCGAACTCCACCTCCTCGTCCATGGCCAGCGCGTCGACGAGGCTTCGACCATTGCCGGCAAGCCGGCGATACTCCTCGATCGACAGCAACACATGGGCCGGGCGGCCTCGGTCCGTGATGAAGACGGGACCCGCGTCGGCGGCCTTCTTGGCCCGGCTGGTATCCTGGTTGAATTCCCTGCTGGTGAGGGTCGTGATGGTCATGAAAGCCTCCACGAATGTATCTACGTTTATACATTCCTGAACCGGAGGCTTCAAGGCTGGGCAATTTGGCCTAGGCGTGCAGATGACAGGCGACGGCTCGTCCGTCGTCCATCTCCTTGAGCGGCGGATCGACCGACTTGCAGACGTCCATGGCCCGCGGACAGCGGGTGTGGAAGCGGCAGCCGGGGGGCGGGCGCATGGCGCTGGGGATTTCGCCGGCGATGATGTCGGCGCCGCGCGCCGCCTCCAGTTCGGGATCGGCGATCGGCACGGCGGCCAGCAGCGCCTGCGTGTAGGGATGCAGCGGGTCCTTGTAGAGCTGCTCGCGCGTGGCGATCTCGGCGATGCGGCCGAGATACATGACGGCGATGCGGTCGCTGATGTGGCGCACCACACTGAGATCGTGGGCGATGAAGATGTAGGTGAGGCCGAGCCGCTCCTGCAGCTCCATGAACAGGTTCACCACCTGCGCCTGGATCGACACGTCGAGCGCCGACACCGGCTCGTCGCAGATCAGCAGGGTCGGCTCGAGCGCCAGCGCGCGGGCGATGCCGATGCGCTGGCGCTGACCGCCGGAGAATTCGTGCGGATAGCGCTCGGCCATGTCGGGCAGCAGGCCGACCATCCTCAGGAGATCGGCGACGCGGGCACGGTACTTGTCCTGGTCCGCGGCGAGCCCATGGACGACCAGCGGCTCGCCCACGATGTCGGCCACCTTCATGCGCGGGTTCAGCGAGCCGTAGGGATCCTGGTAGACCATCTGCATGCGCCGCCGGATCGGCCGCATGCGCTTGCGGTCGTGCCGCGTGATGTCCTCGCCCTCGAACTCGATCCTGCCCTCGGTCACGTCGAGCATGCGCAGGATGGCAAGACCGGTCGTGGATTTGCCGCAACCCGATTCGCCCACCAGGCCCAGCGTCTCGCCGCGCGCGACCGTGAAGCTCACACCGTCGACCGCCTTCACCGTGCCGACCTGCTTGCGGAGGATCGCGCCCGCCGTGATCGGGAAGTGGATCTTCAGGCCCTCCACCTTGAGGACGGGATCAGGCGGCGAGGCGGTCATGGAAGAAGCACGCTGAGAAATGGTTGGGGGCGCTCTCGACCAGCGGCGGCCGCTCGGCGCGGCAGCGGTCTGTCGCGTCCTTGCAACGCGGGGCGAAGGCACAGCCCGGCGGCAGGGTCGCGAGATCGGGCGGCTGTCCCTCGATCGGCACCAGCGGCCGGTCGGTGTCGCCGTCGAGCCGTGGCACCGAAGCCATCAGGCCGCGCGTATAGGGATGGCGCGGTGTCTTGTAGAGCTGTCGTGCGGGCGCGGTCTCGACGATGCGGCCCCCGTACATCACCACTACGCGGTCGGCATAGCGCGCCACGACGCCGAGGTCGTGGGTGATCAGGATCATCGCCGAGTTGGCCTCGCGCGTCAGTTCCTTGAGCAGCGCCAGGATCTGCGCCTGCACGGTTACGTCGAGCGCCGTCGTCGGCTCGTCGGCGATGATGAGCTGCGGCTGGCAGGCCAGCGCCATGGCGATCATGACCCGCTGGCGCATGCCACCGGAATACTGGTGCGGATAGGAGGAGAGCCGGCTGCGTCCGTCGGGGATGCGCACCTTGCCCAGGAGCTCGGCGGCCTTGTCGAGCGCCCTGGCCCACACCGTCTTGCGATGCAGGTTGATCGGCTCGCCGACCTGCAGGCCGACCGTGAGCGCCGGATTGAGCGAGCTCATCGGCTCCTGGAAGATCATGGCGATGCGGTCGCCGCGGATCGCGCGGATGCCGGCATCGTCGAGCTTCAGCAGGTCGCGGCCCTCGAAGAGGATCTCGCCCTCCTCGATCCTGCCGGGCGGATCGGGGATCAGGCGCAGGATCGAGAGCGCGGTCACGCTCTTGCCCGAGCCCGACTCGCCAACGATCGCCAAAGTCTCACCGGCGGCCACATCGAACGACACGCCGTCGACCGCCCGCACCGTGCCGCGTTCGGTGCGGAAGCGTGTCGACAGGTTACGGACGCTGAGAAGCGGAGCGCTCATGGGCTGAGCATCACTTGCCCATCTTCTTCTTGAGGTCCTGGTCGATCCACATGCGGGCGTAGATCGGGCCCGGACGGACCGCGCCGGCGCGCAGCTCGCCATTGTAGCCCTTCACCCACGGCCACCACGCCGTATAGACGTAGGGGGTCGGCAGCCAGATATAGGGGGCCTTGTCGACGATCTCCCGCGTCAGCTCCTTGATCATGGCCTGGCGCTTGGACTCGTCGGGCTCGCGATACATGGCGTCGATCTTGGCGTCGTAGGCCGGATCCGACCATTGCGACGGATTCCAGACTTCCTTGGTGTAGAAGCTCTTGTGCAGGCTTCGCGTCGGGTTGGTGTGGCCGTTGTTCATGAAGTAGCCGGGCGCGTTCGTCTTCGTCGTCATCGCCGAGAGGAAGGCGGCATACTCCATCGGCTGGATCTCGATCTTGACGCCGACCTGTTCCAGATAGGCCGCGACAAGCGGCAACAGGTCCATATGGTCGGGACTGCAGGAGCAGACCTGGACCTTGAAACTGAAGCCCTTCGGGTAGCCCGCTTCGGCCAGCAGCTTCTTCGCCTTGTCCGGATTGTAGACGAAGAGCTCCTTGACCGAGGCCGGCATCGAATCGAGCGGCTCGAAGTAGCCGACGTAGTCAGGGTGCTGCGGATAGGCGAAGAGCTCGGCGTTCCCGCCGTAGTAGGCCTTGACGATCTCCTGCTTATTGACCGCGTAGTTCAGGGCGCGGCGCACGCGGATGTCGTCGAACGGCTTGGTGTCGACCCTCATGGCGAGGAAGGTGCCCGACATGTTGAGCCAGCGCGACCACTTGAGCTGCGGCGTCGTCTTCTTCAGGTCATCCGCGGCGCTCCACCGGATCGCCTCCAGGAGGTCGAGCTTGGCGGTCCTGAGCGCCGTCAGGAACGTCGCCTCATCCTTGATCGTGCGATAGACGACCTTATCGAGGAACGGCAGCTTGTACTCCTCGCCACCGATCTTCTCCTTGTCCCAGTAATTGGGGTTCTTGCTGTAGGTATTGGAACTGCCCTGCACGAAGTCGGTCAGCATGAAGGGCCCGGTACCATTGCCATTCTTCCAGTTGGAAGCGCCGGCATCGGCCATCTCCTTCGGGTAGATGGGCGAGTAGTAGCCCCAGCCGAACCGGTAGTCCCACTCGGCGTGGAACTCCTTGAAGAAGAAGTCCACCGTGTACTTGTCCTTGGCCTCGACCTTGTCGACATAGTCGAAGTAGCCCTTCTGGGCCTTGGCACTCTTGGCGAGGCGATAGAAGCTGAAGACGACGTCATCCGCCGTCAGCTCGCGCGCCGCCATGACACCGGGTTTCTCCGGGAACATCACGCCCTTGCGCAGCTTCACCTCGACGCGCAACGGATTCTGCTTCCACTCCCAGCTCTCGGCCAGCTCGCCGCGGATGGCGTCGGTCGGCAGCCAGGCGTCGGCGTAGAACGGATGCTTTCCGCCGTTTCGCACGCTCTTGGAAAGGTCGGCGGCGAAAAGCTGCTCGAGATAGTTGCCGGTGTCGTGGTTCAGCTTCCAGTTCCAGTCGGCGGGATCGAACGACAACGCCGTCAGCGTCACGTAAACGGTGCCGACTTCGAGCGTGCCGCCGTATTGCGGCTTTTCCTGCTGCGCCTGCGCGGTACCCGCCAGGGCCAGCCCCAGCGCGCCGGAAAGGAGCCCCCTGGCCCACTTCTTCATCGTCATCGCTTCCTCCTCTGGTGTTATGTCTTCTTTGTTTGTCAGCGTGAGCCGCGCATGCGCGGATCCAGGAGATCGCGCAGGGCGTCGCCGAACATGTTGGTGGCATAGACCACGATCGTGAGGCAGAGGCCCGGCGCCAGCGCAAGCCAGGGGCCCTGCAGCATGTACGTCCGCCCGCTGCCCGACAGCAGGCCGCCCCAGGTCGGAGCCGGGGGCGGCACGCCGAGGCCGAGGAAGGACAGGCCCGATTCGGCCAGGATCACCGTGCCGACGCGGGTGGTGAACAGCACGATCACCGGCGCCATGACGTTGGGCAGGATGTGTCGCCACAGGATGCGGAAGGTCGATGCCCCGGTCGACTGCGCGGCGTGGACGTACATGTTCTCGCGCACCGAGACGACGGCGCCGCGGATGATGCGCGAGCCGGCGATGCCCAGCAGCAGCCCGAGCGTCACGATGATTTGCGGCATGCCGGGCCCGACGACCGACACGACCACGATCAGGATGATGAGGTCGGGGAAGCTCATCCAGGCATCGACGAAGCGTTGCAGGACGAGGTCGAACTTGCCGCCGAGATAGCCCGAGATGATGCCCAGGAGGACCGAGATGATGGTAGCGATACCGGCGGCGCAGAAGCCGATGATGACCGAGAGCTGGGCGCCGTAGAGGCAGCGCGAGAGCATGTCGCGGCCGAGATTGTCGGTGCCGAAGGGGAAGGCCCAAGAGGGCGGCTTCAGCCGGTTGAGCGGCGAGATCTGGTTCATGCCGTAGGGCGCCAGCGCGTCGGCGAAGATCCCGCAGAACAGGAACAGCACGAACACCACCGCCCCGGCGGCCCCCAGCGGCTTCTCCCTGAACAGCCTGCCGAGGAAATGCAGCACCGGGCCGCGCTTGCGGCGCGGCGCGGCGACGGCCGAGGTTTCCGCGACCGATGCCATCAGCGGTACCTCACCTTGGGATCGAGCAGGCCGTAGCTCAGGTCGACGATCAGGTTGATGAACATCACCGCGACGCCCACGATCAGGAACACGCCGGTGATGATCGGATAGTCGCGCTGGCTCACCGCATCGAGCAGCAGCAGACCCATGCCGGGAATGACGAAGATCTGCTCCATGATAACGGCGCCGCCGATCAGCAGCGGGGCCTGCAGGCCGATCAGGGTCACCACCGGGATCAGCGCGTTGCGCAGCGCATGCCGCGCCACCACCAGTCTTTCACCGAGACCCTTGGCCCAGGCGGTGCGGATGAAGTCCTGGCGCAGCACCTCGAGCATCATGGTGCGCGTCAGGCGCATGGTGATGGCCGAGAGCGCACAGCCCAGGATGATCGACGGGATGATCATTTGCCCGAGATTGCCCCAGGGATTCTTGGAAAAGGGCACGAACTGGATGGGCGGCGACCATCCCCACCAGATCGAGGGGAAGACCATCACCATGGTGCCCAGCCAGAAGCTCGGCACCGCCAGCATCAGGATGGAGAAGGAACGCGCGACGTAGTCGCCGGGCGTATCCTGGCGGATCGCCGAGTAGACGCCGATGGGAATGGCGACCGAAAGACCCACGATCAGCGCCATCAGGCCGAGTTCGAAGGTGACGGGCAGGCGCTGCAACAGCTGCTCGGTGACCGGCGTGTTCTGCCACAGCGAGCGGCCGAAATCGCCATGGAAGAGAATGGACCCGACCCAGCGCCCGTACTGGATCCACATCGGCTGGTCGAGGCCGAGCGCCTGCTCGAGCTGCTCGCGACCCATCTTGGAGGCCGCAATATCGTTCTGGCTGAGCATCAGGTCGATGACGTCACCGGGAATCATGCGCACCGTCACGAAGACGATGAGACTGGCGAAGAACAGGGTCGGAATCAGCGCCAGAACGCGGCGCACGATGTAAGCCTGCATCAATCCTTCCCGCCGCCAACAGCCGGAATGGACCCACCAGGCAAGTGCATGGGTGTGAAAAGGCTCACCCGGTCGCTCCCCCAAAGACGTTTCCTCGGCCACCCGTTCCTGCGGGCGATCCTGTTGGCCACAGGCTGCCGGGATTGCAGGTGAACTGTCAATTGAAACGGGCGAAGGGACCCGTTCAGGATCGCCGCTCAGGATCCCTGCAGCAGCTTCTTCAAGGCGGTGGCGATCAGCTCGGTGGTGAAGGCCGAGGGATGCCCGTCATGCGGGATCATCAGTTTCGCGACATCCTGGCCGAAGGTTGCCGACGACTCGCTGAACATCGGCGCGCCGAGCTTGCGCAGCCGCGTGAGTGTCTCGACGAGCAACGGCTGCTCCACCTTGGAATCGCCGTAGCGATGGCGCGTCTGTTCGTCGGGCCAGGAGTAGACAATGACGAGAGGGGCGCCGAACTTCTCGCGCGCATCGGCCTGCAGCTTCGCCATCAGCGCCAGGAAGAGCTCGATCTGCTGCTCCTGGCGCTGACGCTGGCCGATCGCGTCGATGAAGGCGAAGTGCTGCCCCAGAAGATAGCGGAGGCCGGCGATGGGATCGCGCCAGCGGTGTTCGTTGAACGTACCGGTGTACTGCAGCTTGCCGTTCTCGAGCACGTAGCGCGGCGAGGAGCCGAGCCAGGAACCGTCGCCCGTCACCCGCTGCAGGTGTGCCGGAATGATCCAAGTCACCACCGCCTTCACCTTCCGGTCGGCGTAGCGGTCGAGGAGACCGGCCTCGAAGGCGCGCACGAGGTGGTTGGGCCCGTAGCCCGGCACCCCGAGATTGACGCTGCGGGCGGCCGGCGCATTCAGCTTCGTGAACTGCGACGGCATCGTCTCGTCGTCGCGCAGCCCTTGTCCGAAGATGAACGAATCGCCGATGAACAGGTAGGTGTCGGTGGCGTCCGGCGCCGGCGGTGTCACGCGCGCCGCGGCGGAATCGAAATGATAGGTCTGGCGATAGACCAGCTCGGTGCCCCAGGTGGCAGTGGCGATGACTTCGCTGTCGGGCTTCGGCCGGAAGCCAAGGATCGGGTCGGGCGGCGGCCACCATTGCGGGATCGTGCGGGTCACGACCCCCATGTTCATGGCCTTCGGCGAGAGCAGGCCGGCGAACAGGTCGAGCGCGACGAGGCTGAGCGCCAGCGCGGTCGCGAGAAGCGCGCCGCTGCGCCAGCGATTGCCGTTCAACGTGACGACACCCACGATGCCGAGCAGGGCGGCCGCGACGCAGGCCCAGAGGGCCGACTGCAGCACGAGCCCGACCGCGAGGATCACGAGAAGGAAGGCGCCCACCAGCCAGAAATTGCGAAACCTGCCGGCCATTGACCTGAAAGCCTTCTCCCCGGATAGGCTGGGTGTAGGCGTTCGAAAGGAAAAACTCAATGAGCGGACAATTGCCGCTGCAGGGCCTGCGGGTCCTCGACCTGGCCAGTTTCATCGCCGGGCCCGTCGCCTCCACGGTGATGGGAGACTATGGCGCCGAAGTGATCAAGATCGAACCGCCCGGCGAGGGCGACCCGCAACGCAAGCTCGGCCAGGCGCATTCGATCCCGCAGCATCCGGTCAACTTCTGCTGGCACATGACCAACCGCAACAAGCGCTCGGTCGTGCTCGACCTCAAGAACCCGCTGGGGCGCGAGGCGTTCGACCGACTGGTCGCGACGGCCGACGTCATGGTGGTGAACTTTCCGCTCAAGGTGCGCGAGCGGCTGCGCATGCGCTACGCCGACGTGAAGCCCGCCAACCCGCGCCTGATCTACGCCTCGATGACCGGCTACGGCGAGCAGGGTCCGGACGCCGAGCAGCCGGGCTTCGACTCGACCGCCTTCTTCGCCCGCTCCGGCCTGCTCGATGCGCTCACCTACGAGGGCGGACCGCCGGCCTTCTCCCTGCCCGCCCAGGGCGACCAGATGGCTGGCATGAACCTGTTCGCGGCCATCGCCATGGCGCTGCTGCATCGCGAGCGCACCGGCGAGGGCAGCGAGGTCGGCACGTCGCTGCATGCGAGCGGCCTCTGGTCGAACGCGATCCTGGCCCAGGGCGCGCTGCTCGGCGCCTATGTGGCGCCGCGTCCGCCGCGCACCAAGCCGCGCAGCGCGCTGGCCAACCAGTACCGCACCTCCGATGGCCGCTGGATCCAGCTCACGATCGTGCGCGAGGACAAACTCTGGCCCGAGCTCTGCCAGGCGCTGGACCGCACCGACCTGCTGGACGATCCGCGCTTCGAGACGACCGAGAAGCGGCGTGCCCACGCAACCGACCTGGCCGCCATCCTCGATCCCGTCTTCGCGGGCCGCCCCTGGCCCGAGTGGAAGGAGCGCCTGCGCCGGCACGAGATCACCTTCGGCCTGCTCGGCATCCTGCGCGACGTGCCCGATGACGAGCAGGCCGTCGCCAATGGCGCGGTCGTGCCGACCCGCCAGGACGACATGCCGCGTTCGATCTCGGCACCGATCCGGATGTCGTTCGCCCCCGAGCCGGTGGCGCCGGGGGCGGGACCGGAGCACGGCGCCCACACCGACGAGGTGCTGCGCGAATTGGGCTACGGCCAGCAGGACCTCGACCGGCTTCGCAGCGCCGGCGCACTGGGCTGAGCAACACGCGAGCGTCGGCCGTACGGCTGGCCGGACGCCGCCTGCGACACTGCGCGGGCCGGTCGCGCTTGAGCGGCCGGGCGCCGGGCCCATAGAATAAGGTCATGGATCGCAAGGGGCCCGTCACCGGCAGGCGCGCGGTCGCGTTCGCCGCGGCCCTGTTCGCGATCACGCTCAATTTCCTGCAGCCGCTCGCTCATGCCGCCCTGCTGCGGGACGGCGGACCGATGGAAGCCGCCCGCACCTGGGGCGTCTTCTGCCTGCCGGCTGTCGAGGACGAGAGCGGCAAGGGGTCCCTCCCCGACGCCGCGAAGATCCATGAATGCTGCCTCGGCCTCGCGCACGCGACGGCGATGGCCGGCCCTTCGGAGCTCTTCACGGTCGAGCCGCCGGTCGGACCGCCTTCCGCCGTCAGGGCGGCCGTTGGCCCTGTCGGCAACGCCGGCATTCGAGACGGCCCGCTCCAGGCGCGCGCACCTCCTCCCATCGCCTGATCCCGTCGCGGGCCGCCTTCGCGCGCCCGCGTTGCCGCCTGCACGACCACGGCATCACCGACGCCAACCGGTCACGGTTCATGGTCGACCGGTGCCGCCTGCTTCCTTCATTGCGAAATCTCCCGGGGAATTCCCATGTCACTCTTCGACCGCCAAAGCGGCGCCGCATTCGGCATCGCCGTGGCCATCAATACCGGCTTCTGCATCCTCATCGGCTTTCTGATCGGTGGACTGCGCGGTGCCCAGATCGGCGTGCTGTTCGGCATCGGTCTCGGCGTCCTGCCCGCCGCCCTGCGCATCGCCAGCCGCCGGCTCCGCGATCCGCACGGCCTGCCACGCCTGGTTGGACGGGCCATCGGCGCCGCCGCCGTGACGGCCGGCGCCGCCTTGATGCGCGTGTTGGGTGGCATAACCGGGCCCATCACGGCCCTGCTGCGCTGGCCGCTGCTCCTCGTGAACTTCATCGTCGAAATCGCCGCAGGCGTGCTGGGGCAGATACTGGCCGCCATCGGCCGCATCGTCGGCACGCCGCTCGGCATCGCCAACATCGCGGCGCTGGCCGTGATCGCCGTCAACATCGCCGGCCTCGAATTCGCAGGCCCGATCGCCTTCCTCGGGCTCGGCATGCTGATCCTCGTCCTCCTCGTCAGCGAAAGCGAGGCCGAGCTGGAACGGCAAGAGCAGGGAAGGAAACAGTCATGACACGCACGGGGAGAAAGCCGATGACACCTCTAACCAAGACGCACGGGCTGGCGATCGCCGGCCTGGCCCTCATGGCACTCGGCGGCACCGCGCCGCCGGCGGCCGCCCAACAGGACAAGAAGGTGACGATCCGCTTTGCCGCCCAGGTGGGCGACAAGCCGTTCGCCTGTGGCGGCAGTTATGACGGAATCGGCGCGACCGGATCGCGCGTGACGCCCTCCGACTTCCGCTTCTACGTCTCCGACGTTCAGCTCATCGACGCAGCCGGCAAGGCGGTGCCGCTCGCGCTCGACCAGGATGGCCGCTGGCAGCACGCCAACGTCGCCCTGCTCGATTTCGAGAATCGTACAGGCCCCTGTCTCACCGGCACGGACGAGACGCGCGACGTCGTCGTCGGCTCCGCGCCGGCCGGCGACTATCGCGGCCTGCGCTTCACGCTCGGCGTGCCCTTCTGGCTCAACCATGCGGATTCGACGATCGCGCCCTCGCCCCTCAACCTGACGTCGCTCTTCTGGAACTGGCAGGCGGGCTACAAGTTTCTGCGCATCGACCTCGCGAGCAGCGGCCGGCCGCAGGATCTCAGGCCGGGCGACATGCCGCGCTTCGGCGACCGCGCCGCCAGCAACCGGCTCGGCTTCGCGATCCATCTCGGCAGCACCCAGTGCGCCGCCGAGGGCACCAACAAGGCGCCGTCGGCCTGCGCCAATCCCAACCGGCCGACCATCGAGCTCACGTCGTTCGACCCGGCGCGTAACGTCGTGATCGCCGACCTGAAGTCGGTGCTGGAGGGTGTCGACGTCGACACCAACCAGGCCGACAGCCCGGCCGGCTGCATGTCGACGCCGAACGACGGCGACTGCAATCCGCTGATGCGCAATTTCGGGCTGACCTTCGCCGGCGCCGGCGGCAGCCAGAAGTTCTTCCGCGTCGGTCCCTGAGCGGATGCGCCGGCCTCTCGGCCTCCTGCTGATCGCCGCAGCGACTTTCCTCCTGGTCGCTGCGGCGGCGCGCTCCGAGCAGGGTTACCGCTGGCACATTCCGTCCTGGCTGCCGCCGCCGGTCGTTCCCGACGACAATCCGATGTCGGAGGCCAAGGTCGAGCTGGGGCGCCGCCTGTTCTACGACCGGCGCCTGTCGGCGGACGGCACGATGTCCTGCGCCTCCTGCCACGAGCAGGCGCGGGCCTTCGCCGATGCGCGCCCGACACCGAGCGGCGTCACGGGGGACGTCCATCCGCGCAATTCCATGTCGCTCGCGAATGCGGGGTACCTGCCGGTGCTGACCTGGGCCAACCCGCTGCTGACCCGGCTGGAGCAGCAGGCGCTGGTGCCGATGTTCGGCGAAAGCCCGGTGGAGATGGGAATGGCCGGTCGCGAACAGGCGCTGTTCGACCGCCTGCAGCGCGAGCCTGTCTATCCGCTGCTCTTCCGCGCGGCCTTTCCGGAGCGTGCGGGCGTCATCGATCTCGGCACGATCACCCGGGCTCTCGCCGCCTTCCAGCGCGCCCTCGTCTCCGCGGGTTCGCCGTACGACCGCTACCGCTACGGCGGCGAGCCGAATGCCATCTCCGTCTCCGCCAAGCGCGGCGAGGCGCTGTTCTTCAGCGAACGACTGGAGTGCTTCCACTGCCATGGCGGCGTTCACCTGACCGACAGCCTTGTGCATGCGCGCAAGCCGTTCGCGGAATACGCCTTCTACAATACCGGCCTCTACGATCGCGACGGCAAGGGCGCCTATCCCGCCGACAATACCGGCCTTCTCGAACATTCGGGCCGGGCGGAGGACATGGGCCGCTTCCGCACGCCCAGCCTGCGCAACGTCGAACTGACCGCGCCCTACATGCATGACGGCAGCATCGCCACCCTGGAAGAAGTCATCGCCCATTACGAGGCGGGCGGACGGGCGCGCGGCCCGAACACGAGTCCGTTCCTGCCGGGCTTCCGGCTCTCGGCCGAGGAGAAGCAGGATCTCGTCGCGTTCCTGAAGTCGCTGACCGACCGCGACTTCGTCGGCGACCCACGCTTCGCCGATCCGTGGAAGACCGCCCGCTGAGGCACTGTCCGGTCAGGTGACGCGGCGCTTGGCGAGCTTGCGGGCCAGCGTGCGCCGGTGCAGCCCGAGGCGGCGCGCCGTTTCGGAGACGTTGAAGTCGGTCTCGGCCAGCATCTCGTGAATGCGCTCCCATTCCAGCGTCTTGAGCGAGGTCGGCCGCGTGCCGAGCGGTACCGCGGCGTCGCCGTCGCCGCGCGCGAAGGCGGCCTCGATGTCGTCGGCATTGGACGGCTTGGCGAGATAATGGCAGGCACCGAGCTTGATCGCCTCGACGGCAGTCGAGATGCTCGCGAAGCCCGTCAACACGACGATGCGCATGGCCGGATCGAGCGCGGCGAGCCGCCGGACGCAGCGCAGGCCCGAATCGCCGCCGAGCTTGAGGTCGACGATGGCGAAGCCCGGCCGGAAGTCGCGCAGCGCCTCTTCGAGCGCCTCCGACGTCTCGCAGGCGCGCACCTCGTAGGTCCGGCGCTCGAAGGAGCGGCGCATCGCGCGCGCGAAGGCCGGGTCATCGTCGACGATCACCAGCCGCGGCCTATCCGGCATGGCGCCCCTCCAGCGCGAGGCGCGCGAGCGGCAGGCGCAAGACGACGCGGGCGCCGCCGCCCGCGCGATTCTCCGCCGTGACCTCACCGCCCAGCTTGCGCGCCACGTTGACCAGGAGGAACAGACCGAGCCCGCTGCCCGGCCGCGTCTTCGTCGTCTGGTAGGGCTTGCCGAACTGGGCGAGGATGCGGTCGGCAAAGCCCGGCCCGCGATCCTCGACCGTTAGCACCGCCGCGTCGCCCTCCCGGCGGAGCGCGATCGACATCCAGTCGGGCGACGCCTCCAGCGCATTGTCGAACAGATTGGCGATGCCCTGCGCCAGCACCACGTCGGTCGCAATGGCCTGGTCGGGCGCGAAGCGGTTGTCGTAATGCAGCGCAGACGGCCAGCGGCTGCCCCGCCAGTCCTCGATCAGGGCATCGAAGAAGCGTGCGACGGTCGTAGGACCCGCGCCCTCGCCGCGCATCTCGCCCGACGAGGACAGGATCTTGGAGACGATCTCCTTGCAGCGCAGGAGCTGCTCCTCCATCGCCTCGAGGTCCTCGGCGAGGTCGGGATCGGCGGCGAGGGTGGGCATCCTCTGCCAGTCGTTGACGATCACCGAGAGCGTGCCGAGGGGCGTTCCCAGCTCGTGGGCGGCGCCGGATGCAAGCAGGCCCATCCGTACCACCAGCTCCTCCTCGACCGAGCGCTGGCGCAGCGCGGCAAGATGGGCGTCGCGCTCCCGCAGGTTGCGGCCGATGCGGGTGACGAAGAACACGATCAGGCCCGCCGCCAGCACATAGGCGATGAACATGCCCTGCAGGTGGAGGCCGAAGAGATTGCCGTCATGGCGATGCGGCAGGTCGAGCGGCCGGCTGAACAGGGCGAGTCCGACGAAGCAGACCGTCGTCATGCCGACCAGGATCCAGGCAGGGCGCGCCTCCAGCAGCACGGCGGCCAGGATCACCTGCAACAGGTAGAGCGACACGAAGGGATTCGAAGCCCCGCCGCTGAGATAGAGCTGGATGGTGAGCGCCGCGACGTCGAGCAGCAGTTCCAGCAGCAACGCGCCGCCGGTCGTGGGGGCGCCGCTGCGATGGCGCAACAGGCTGATGCCGTTCAGCACCACGAGGAACAGCACGACCGCCAGCATCGAGGAGAGCGGCAGCGCGACCCGCAACACGAACTCGACGAAGACGATGGTCGCAACCTGACCCAGCACCGCGATCCAGCGAAGCTGGATCAGCAGCAGCAGGTTCTTGCGGTTCGCGGTGTCCTGCGCGGAGATCCTCGCGCTCCTTTCGTGGCCCTGTCACGTCGGCAGGAACATGTACAGGAGCGGCAGCCAAACGAAAGCCGTCGTCGCGAGGCCCTTCGCCGTCTGGTAGGCGATCCAGAGCCAGAAATAGCGGCGAATCCACGCCGCAAAGCGGCTGCGGCGCGTCGTCGCCGGGTTCACGGCCGCACCGGGCGTGCCACGGCGCCGGCGGCACGATTGGCCTCGTCGACGCGGCGCATATAGTCCTCGGTCTTGGCGCGCACGAGCTCCCGATGAGGTGCGACGGCGGCCTCACGATAGACGTGCCGGCCGGCGCCCATCAGCCCCAGCACCACGACCATGAGGACGCAGATCGAGACGAAGCTGCCGCCGATGCGGGCCGCCGGGCGGCGCGTCTCGACGAACATCAGCAGGGTCATCCAGGTCGAGATCAGGATCGCCGCACCGAAGATCCCCATCAGCGTCACCGGCGTGCCCTGGGTCGTGGGCAGGGTCAGCAGCGCGACCGGGCCGACGACGAACTGGCCGACCGTCGGCCACAGCGCCCAGCGATAGCCGGTTCGCATCAGCTCGTCGCGCTGCCAGCCGGTGCCGGCCAGCGACGCCTCGCTGCGCCGGCGAAACAGCCAGACCATGAGCAGGCCGGTCATCGCCGGGCAGGCCAGCAGGAAGTGGGCATAGCGCGGCAGCACGTTGGGCAGCAGGAGCGCCGAGAAGAAGCCCTGTACCGTCCCCCACTTCTCCGGGAACAGCATCAGGTTCACGTTGGTGAGGAAGATCAGCGGGATGAAGAGGAAGATCAGGCAGGACGCAGCGCCGATCGCGATGTGGAGCCCCTTTCGGCGCTCCATCGCGTGCCAGAGATACTTGTGGGCATAGGTCAGCAGGAAGGCGACGATCACCAGCGGAACGATCGCGATCCAGAACGTGCCGGTGAGTGCGTTCGCCGTGTAGAAATAGACCGTATAGAGCGTGTTGATGGCGAGCAGCGGCCCGACACCCAGCACGACTGCGATGCTCTTGTTCGCGGTGATCGTCGAGGCGATCTCGTAGGCCAGCCGGTCGTAGCGGCGCTCCTTCAAGCCCTTGATCTCGTACCAGACCGATATCAGCGCACCGCCCACCATGAAGTTCACGAAGGCGATGTGCAGCAGGAAGAAGATCACCAGCAGCACGACCAGCAGCGGCTCTGGCGCGGGCATGGGCAGCGGGATGTCGCGGGGGACGGGGATCTGGTTCACTTGCGCGCTCCCTGCGTTGGCGTCACCGAGCCCGACGCGGCGCCATCGGCGAGCTTCGCCTCGCCCGCGGGGTGGATGGAGACACCCGCCTGCTGCGCGCCGGGAACCGGGGTCCTGTTGCCCTGGAGCTGCTCGATTAGGTGGCGAGGAAGCCCAGCTCGTCCTTGTTGCCGGGAAACGGCGGCATGTAGGGCTGGGCATTGTGCATGTTGGCGACGTAGTCGGCCGTGAGATCGGGCGTCCACCGCGCATCGCCGAACATGCGCTGGAGATGCCCGGCCACCCCGTTGACGCCGTGCGTGGTGTGGCAGCGCGAGCAGGTGTCCATGAACACGTCCTTGCCCTTCTGCAGCCGTGCCAGCATCGCGCTGCGCTCGGCCTCGGGCAGATCGGCCGGGACGAACTTCTTCTCCGCCTCGGTGAGCGGACTGGAATAGGTCGCGTAGGCCAGCACGCCGTCGCGCTGCAGGAGCGCATAATCCTCGACCCTCAGCCCGTTGGCATACATGTACTGGCCGATGATGTAGGGCTTGCGGATGAACTCGCGCACCCGCTCGAAGTGGCCCGTGAGCCACAGGATCGCGACGAAGGGCACGACCGTTGCGACGCGCGGCAGGAGGCCCGGCCGCTTGATGGCGATCTGCACGATGACGAGGATCGACACGACCGTTGCCAGCGCGATCCAGAGGAAATCGTCGAGCCAGCCGCTGAACTGCAGGGTCAGGGTCGAGACGGCGAGATTGTCCTTCATCGCCGCCGGCACCACGCTGTAGTACCAGTAACCGCCGACGATGACGAAGGGCGCGAACAGCAGCGTCCAGATGCCGACCGCGCGCGTCGCCTCGTTGCGGAAGGGATCGTCGCGCCGGACGAAGAACGGGATGAGGAAGAGCGCGATGATCCCGGCCATGGCCGCCGCCAGCGGCGTTCGGAAGGCGAGTTGCGGCAGGTACACGGGGTTGCCGAAGCCTGCGAGCAGGGTGTTCTCGGACAGCCAGTTGCCCGGGTCCATCATGAAGCCGAGGATCGACACGATGATCGCCATCGTGATCCACGAGAAGACGCCGAGCGCGAATCCGAGCTGGATGTGCCGCCGCTTGGCCGCCCCCTCGCGCCAGGACTTCCAGGTCAGCGTGTAGGCGAGGATCAGGCAGACCTCGGTGATGAAGACCAGCCACTCGACGAACCACGCCCAGAAGAAGACGCGGATCAGGCTCCCGATCGAATAGGGATTCACCAGTGAGACGGATAGCCAGATGCCCACGCCGGTGAGTGCGCCGACCGTGGTCGTCACCAGGAAGCTCACGAACAGGATGCGGTAGGCGAGCCGGTCCCAGCGCGGGTCCTGCTTTCGGTGGCCGTACCATTCCATGCAGGCGACCAGCGGCATCATGCCGACCGCAAGCCCGTGGTTGATCAGGACGTGAAGGACGGCGATGACGGCGATCAGTCCGCGATTGCCGAAGACGTCGAGATGGAAGACCGGAAAATCCATCTCATGCGGCCCTTGCCGCGGCCGGCTTCTCGTCGGCCGGCAGCGCAAGCATCGCCAGCTCGAAGCCGAAGAGCGCGACGCCCGCCAGCTGAAGAGCCGATCCCGCCGGAGCCGTCACGGCGAGATAGAGGCCAGCGGCGCCGAGGGTCAGCGCCGCCGCGCCGGGAAGCCATACCAGAACGCGGTCGAAGGCGGCACGCGGGCCGCTGCCACGGCGGAAGCTCGCACGCAGGGCGCCGCGCGCCCCGAAGAGACCGGCCACGGCGAGGCAGGACGCGCCGACCAGGGTGAACAGCGCCGCGCTGCCGGCCAGCGCCAGCAGCAGCACCAGCATCGCGATATTGAGAACGACCACGCGATGGGGCGCGGCGGCCAGCCAGTCAGAAATGAAGCGCACGATTCCTCCGACGAGAATGGCGCGCAATTTCGTCGGGAGCTCAGCTCCGCTGTATTGGACAAAAGGTCCAAGCCTCGGGGAGGGTCAGGACTCCGGGATCGTGCGGTCGATCTGCCAGGTGGCGCCGGTGACGGTGGGATCGAGGCTGAGGCGGCCGACGATCTGCTCGAGCGCCGCGTCGTTGCGCTTGGCGGCAACGGCCTGCGCCGTCACCGTGACCTTGGACGTGTCGGCGATGTCTTCGCTGTCGAGCCGGCGCAGGCCGAGACCCGACTGGGCCAGCGCGTTCAGCAGCAGCGAACGCATCTGCGCCTCCTCGGCGCCGCGGCACACGACCTCGACCGTGTAGTGGGTCTCGGCATTGCTGCTGGTCACGAGGCGGCTGTTGAGGCGCCGGATCAGCGGCCGCAGGACGAGATTGGTGGCGATCACCATGCCGGCCGCCAGCAGCGCCGGGCCGCCATGGCCCGCGCCGGCCATCGTGCCCACCATCGCCGAGCACCACAGCGTCGCCGCGGTGTTGAGGCCGTGCACGTTCACCCCCTCGCGCAGGATGACGCCCGCCCCCAGGAAGCCGATGCCGGTCACGACCTGCGCGGCCACGCGCGTCGGGTCGCCGGCACCGACCAGCCCCGAGAAGGCGACGAATCCGGCGGCGCCCAGCGCCACCAGCGCATTGGTGCGCAGGCCGGCCATCTTCTGGTTCCACTGCCGCTCGAAGCCGATGGCCGAGCCCAGCAGCAGGGCCACGCCGAGGCGCAGTGCGGTCTCGCCGAGCTCAAACAGGTCGAAATGCATCGCTTTTCCTCCTCGCGCGGCGCCAGTCCGACATCTCTACTACAGCAAGTTCACACACCATCCTCTTCCTGAGGAGGCCGCCCCTCGAGTACCTCGGGGTAAACTCCACGGCCGTCTCGAAGGATGGGCCACACACACGGTGCTCGTGCCCACCCTTCGAGACGCGGTCCTTCGGACCGCTCCTCAGGGTGAGGTCGTTGTTACAAAACGATGTGATTCTGTGCGGAGCGGAAGGACTCTAATCGCGGGAGTGTTGTGATTTCGTGAAGGACGTGATGGCGAAAGCGCGCGTTCCCTGCCCGACGCCTCAATAGATCGACGGCTCGGCGACCGGCTTGCCGAATCCGGTCTCGAGGAAATCGAAGTCGCAGCCTTCGTTGGCCTGCCTGATGTGCTTGGTGAACATCCAGCCGTAGCCGCGCTCGTAGCGCGGCTCGGGCTGCTTCCACGCGGCCCTGCGCCGTGCCAACTCCTCGTCGGAGACGTTCATGTCGATCGTGCGCCTGTCGACGTCGAGCGAGATCATGTCGCCGGTCTTCACCAGCGCAAGTGGCCCGCCGATGTAGGATTCCGGCGAGACGTGCAGGATGCAGGCGCCGTAGCTGGTGCCGCTCATGCGGCTGTCGGAGATCCGCACCATGTCGCGCACGCCCTGCTTCACCAGCTTGGTCGGGATCGGCAGCATGCCCCATTCCGGCATGCCCGGCCCGCCCTGCGGCCCGGCATTGCGCAGGATCAGCACCGTATCCTCGGTGACGTCGAGATCCTCGCGGTCGATCGCCGCCTTCATCGACGGATAGTCGTCGAACACCAGCGCAGGCCCCGTGTGCTTGAGGAACTTCGGGGCGCAGGCGCTCGGCTTGATGACGCAGCCGTCGGGCGCCAGGTTGCCCTTGAGAACGGCCAGCGCGCCTTCCTTGTAGATCGGGTTGGCGAGCGAGCGGATGACGTCGTCGTTGTAGATCTCCGCGCCCTTCACGTTCTCGCCCAGCGTCTTTCCGGTCACGGTCAGCGCGTCGAGATGAAGGTGGTCGCGGATCTGCTCGATCAGGCCCGGCAGGCCGCCGGCATAGAAGAAGTCCTCCATCAGGTATCTGTCGCCGCTCGGCCGGATGTTGGCGATCACCGGCACCGTGCGGCTGGCACGCTCGAAATCGTCGAGGCCGATCTTCTGGCCGGCGCGCCGCGCCAGCGCGATCAGGTGGATGATGGCATTGGTCGAGCAGCCCATCGCCATCGCCACGGTGATGGCGTTGAGGAACGCCTCGTGCGTCAGGATCCTGTTCGGCGTCAGGTCCTCCCAGACCATGTCGACGATGCGGCGGCCGCATTCGGAGGCCATGCGGATGTGGTTGGCGTCGGCCGCAGGGATCGACGAGGCGCCGGGCAGCGACATGCCGAGCGTCTCGGCCATCGCCATCATGGTGGCCGCGGTGCCCATGGTCATGCAGGTGCCGTAGGAACGCGCGATGCCGGCCTCGACGTCGACCCAGTCGGAGTCGGTGATCTTGCCGGCGCGGCGCTCGTCCCAGTACTTCCAGGCGTCGGAGCCCGAGCCCAGCACCTTGCCCTTCCAGTTGCCGCGCAGCATCGGCCCGGCGGGAAGATAGATCGTCGGAAGACCGACACTGATCGCCCCCAGCAGCAGCGCCGGCGTGGTCTTGTCGCAGCCGCCCATCAGCACCACGCCGTCCACGGGATGCCCGCGCAGCAGCTCCTCGGCATCCATCGCCAGCAGGTTGCGGTAGAGCATGGTCGTCGGCTTCAGCAGGCTTTCCGACAGCGACAGCGCCGGCAGCTCGATCGGGAAGCCGCCGGCCTGCAGCACGCCGCGCTTCACGTCGTCGACGCGGGTCTTGAAGTGCATGTGGCAGGGCTGGGCGTCCGACCAGGTGTTGAGGATGGCGATGACCGGCTTGCCGGCCCATTCCTCGGGCGCGTAGCCCATCTGCATCGCCCGCGAGCGATGGCCGAAGGCGCGCAGATCGTCGGGCGCGAACCAGCGCGCGCTGCGCAGCTGGTCGGGCGTCTTGTTCTTTGGCTTGCTGTCCGGCATGGCTTTTCCTCCGCGCCGGACGCGACCACAGTCAGGGGATCGCGGTCAAGCCGCACACGGTTGGATCGGCTTGCTCATATAGACGGTGACCCCGAGCGCCGAGGTCTCCTCGCGATCGATGCGGTAGCCGACGGCGAGGTAGAGCCGCACGTTCGCCTCGAACATCCTGTTCGTGTAGAGCCGCACCTCTGCGTAGCCGAGGTCCAGCGCCAGCCGCTCGGCATGCGCCAGCAGATACCGGCCGAGGCCATGCCCCTGGAAGGCGGGCGCAACCGCGACGTTCTCGATCACCAGATGGTTGCCCCTGTCGATCGTCTCGATGAGCGCGGCGAGACCGCCGTCGAGAAAGGCGAGGTCGATGCGGTGCCGGCGCACCGCCTCGTCATAGTCGGCCCGCATCGGCAGCGGTTCGCGGCCGATCACCGGCACCCACTTGGCATAGGCTTCGCGCGTCAGCACGCGCACGGCGGCGGCATCGTCCGCCACCGCGCGCCGCAGCGCCGGCGTTTCGTCCATGACGGAAGGCTCAACCGACCTTGAGGCCCGTCGTCTCGTCGACGCCGGTCTTGAGGTTGATGCACTGCACCGCCGCGCCCGACGCGCCCTTGCCGAGATTGTCGAGCGAGGCCACCGCCAGCACGTTGCCGTCGGCATCGTTGCCGTAGACCGCGAGCTCCATCGTGTTGGTGTCGACCAGCCGATCGGCCCGCAGGAACCGGTCGCGTTCCAGCCAGGCGCGGTCGGCGAGCGGCCGCACCGGCACGAAGGTCTCGCCGGCATAGTAGTCGCTCAACACCTGGTGGACGTCCTTGGCCGTTACCTGCTTCGTCGTGATGTCGCGCGTGATCGGGATGGTGATCAGCATGCCCTGGGCGTAGTGGCCGACCGACGGCACGAACAGCGGCGCGTGGCTGAGGCCGGAATACTTCTTCATCTCCGGCACGTGCTTGTGCGTGAGTTCGAGTCCGTAGAGGCCGAACGGCTCGACACCGGGCTGCTCATGCACCGCGATCAGCTCCTTGCCGCCGCCGGTGTAACCCGAGACGCCGAACACGGCCGGCGTCGAGTCGGCGCGCACGATGCCGGCATCGACCAGCGGCCGCAGCAGCGCGATGGCGCCGGTCGGGTAGCAGCCCGGATTGCTGATGCGGTTCGAGTCGAGCAGCTTCCGGCGCTGGTCCTTCGCCAGCTCCGGGAAACCGTAGGTCCAGCCCTCGGCCACGCGGTGCGCCGTCGAGGCGTCGATCACGACCGTATCGGAATCGCCGATGGCGGCCACCAGCTCCTTGGCCGCCGCGTCGGGCAGGCAGAGCACCGTGATGTCGGAGGCCCTGGCGATCTCGGCGCGCTTGCCCAGGTCCTTGCGGTCGGCCGGCGGCAGTTCGAGCAGTTCGATATCGGCCCGGTCCTTGAGCCGGTCGAGGATCTGCAGGCCAGTCGTTCCGTGCTGGCCGTCGATGAAAATCTTGGTCTTGTTGCTGGTCATGGTCTTCTCTCTCGATGCAGGGCCTTGGAGGGGGCCGGACTGGAGAAGGGAAGGATGGAAGCCGCTTCGTCTCTCCAGCGGCTTCACGATACGGCGCGTTTGTTACTGTTGCGCGCGCGCGTTCACTTACCGCTTGTGCAAGCGGCGACGTCGCGGCCGGAGGGGGGCGAACGAGTTCATGCCGGGCCGATATTTCACCCGGTGCCCGCGATGTCAAGGGCGCCCGGCAGCGCTCATCGCAGGACTGTCCGCAGCTGCTCGAAGTACTTTTCTCCCGCCGCCTTGATGCCGCGCAGATACGCAAGCTTGCGGGGGTCCTTGCTGGCGACATCGACATGCCAGGGGTTGCCACGCCACTCCGCGCTCGGCGTGTCGGGAAAGCCGGCCAGCACGGGATTGAAATGGTACTGCACGGTCAGATAGTCGCCCCGCTTGGCAAGAAAGAATGCCAGGCCCACGGAAGTGTTCGGCCGCCCCAGCGTGTCGCTCCAGCGATAGAAATCGACCGAGGCCTGGGTCGGCTTGCTGCCCAGCGTCTGACCCCAATGGTTCACGATCCAGCATTCGGCATCGTTGGGATTGTGCGCCGGGTCCGAACGGCCGAAGTGCACGTTCTGGCGATCGCAGATCTCCTTGTTCCGCAGCCACCCGCCCTTGTTGTAGTCGCTGTTCGTCCGCAGGCTGATCCAGCGCGCCAGTTTTCCGCCCTCCAGCTGGGCGAGGTAGACGACCACCAATTCATTCTGTTTGGTGGATTGGTTCGACCCGGTCGACACCACCGTCCAGCTGCCTTCGGGCAGCGGTATGGTTCGCGAACCCAGGGTCACCGTGCTGGAAATTTTGGTGCCGACCGCAGGAAGCTGCGCGTTCGCCACACTGGCGCAGGACAGCAGCAGGCAGACCATTGCGAGAAGCCGCCAGAACATCCCGCCCTCCCCTAGAGACGTGAGCGGCTCTGCCCGCTGACCGGTGTGGCGGGAGCAGGAGACCCGGGTCCGTCGGAGGCCGCTGCCGGCGCCGGCGGGGGAACGGCGGAAGGATAGGTCGGCGCGGGGCTGGGCGCGGGCACCGGAACCTGCCCGCCCACGAGCGGTGTGAGCGGGACCGTGACCTGGGCATCGTAGCGGTTGTTCGCCCCGGTGGAGGCATCGACCATCATTCCGATCGCGCCGCCAAGGAGCATGTTGCCCATGGTCGCGGTCTCGTAGCGCGAATTCAGGACCACCTTGCCGTCCTCGTAGCCCGGCATGCTGCACGAGACGTGGACCGGTCGGGAGTCGCGCTTGATGGTGACCGGACCGGGCGCCTTGACCGTGCCGAGAGGCTGACCCTCTCGCGTGAGCTTGCAGTCCGCGCCGGCCGGATCGGAATTCACGGCAATGGCCTGGGTGGTGCCGCTCGTGACCGACGCGCAGCCGACGACGCTCACCGCCAATCCGACGGAGGAGAGTTGGGACAACCATGTTCTCGTCACGTCAGGATCCACGGCTGCTTCTGGCGCGGGTCGACAGGAGGACCTGCTGCAGCGATGTATCGTCCACGACCTGCTTCACCGCGGCAGCGAGCGCCTTCTGAAGCGCAGCCTTCGCATTGTCCCCCGACATCAGCATGATGTTGTCGAGCCTGGCGCTGCCGCTGTAATCGTGCGCGTAGAGTTGGGCCCCGGTCGCATCGCGCACCTTGAGACCGAACGAGACGTCGGCCAGCGCCGTGCCGGTGACGAGGCCCAGCTGGAAGTTGTTGTAGAAATTCTGAAGCTCGATCGCGACTGCGACGCCGCCGGGTCCGACTCTGAAGCCCTGGGCCTTGAACTCGCTTTCCACCGAAGTTCGAACCAGATCGACGACGTCATTCGCCGAGACGATCCGCGCCATCTCCATGCCGTAGCCGTTCTTCTTGGTGCTGACGCGGTCGCCGAGTTGGGCTCGCCTGTCCCGTGCGCTGACCGTGATGAGGACATTCTCGGCGCCGGGCACGGGGGCCGGGGCGCTCACCTGGGAGACATAGTCGATCGGGACCTTGTCCTCGACCACCGCGCACCCCGCGGCCAGCCATGCTACGGCAGACGCTACAATCGCACGTAGCAGAACTGAATTCATTGTCTTCCCCCGGTCTCGTTGCGATCCTATGCCGGACATTGCAGATTTCGCAAGCGCCTGCGGGCGCACAACCGGAGAGGTATCAGCCGTGACACAGCCTGCGCACCCCGAAGGCCTCTCGATGCTGGACAAGCGCCGCATCGAGGCCGAGATCCTCAAGGAGGTCTACGAGACCCTGAAGGCCAGCCACGGCGTCGAGGTCGCGAGGAATACGATCGAGGAATCGGTGCGCCGGTCCGCCATCGAGCAGGCCCGCCAGTTCGCCGCCTCGGTGCCCGGCGGCACGTCGCTCAAGTCCTTTCAGGACATCCAGCATCTGTGGACTGCCGGCGGGTCGCTGGAGATCGACGTCAAGGAACAGACCGCCGACACCTTTACCTTCAACGTCGTGCGCTGCCGGTACGCCGAGACCTACAAGAAGATGGGCCTCGGCGAGATCGGCGCCCTCCTCTCCTGCAACCGCGACGGCGCCTTCTGCGAAGGCTACGACCCCAAGCTCAAGCTCGAACGGACGCAGACGATCATGCAGGGCGCCAGCCACTGCAACTTCAAGTACACGTACGAAAAATAGCGCCTCTCCTCCCTTTCTGCGCGTGGGCTGCGATTGACAATCAGTCCGGCGGCGCCACACTCCCCGCCGGATCAAGGAGCGGTTCATGCGTGTTCGCGTTTCCGCCGCGATCGTTGTCGCGGCACTGACGGGTAGCTGTCCCTCGCTAGGTCTCGCACAATCGTCCGGGGGCGTACCGGCCAGCGGCTTCTATGTCGGCGCCGGCGTCAGCGCCAACCTCATGGTGCCGGTGAATCAGTCGATGTTCGCGCAGGGCGTCTCCGCCGTCACCCAGGCCGGCGCGCTCGCGGCGACCGGCGCCGCCGGCGGCCCGACCAATCCTCACCCGCCCAACGCGCCCACGATCTCGCCGTCAGCGCAACTCGGCTACTTCCAGCAGCTGAGCGACAGCCGTTGGCTGGTGGGCGGAAAGCTCACCTACAACTATATCAACGCCACCTCGACCGACCATTTCGTCAGGGTGCCGCAAGCCGGCTCGTTCACGCTGGTCGGCGGCGGTCCCATCACGTCCTTCACCGGCAACGTCGTGATTCAGTCCTACAAGATCACGGCCGATCACCAGTTCGCCTTCGTGCCCCAGGTCGGCATGACGTTTGATCGCAGCTTCGTCTATTTCGGCGCCGGACCGTCGATCACCCGCACCGAAGTGTCGCTCAACAATGTCGTGGGCTTCGCCAACATCAACGGCGCGGCCGGTACGAGCATCACCGGCACCCCGGTCACCTACTCGAGTACGCAGTGGCTGATCGGCGCAACGTTCACCGCGGGCGCCACCTACTTCCTGACGCCGTCATGGTTCATCGACATGGGCTACACCTTCACCATGACCGATCTCTGGAACACGGCCTACGCCTCGCCTTTCCGCAACAGCACCCAGGGCTTCAACACGATCGGCGTGTTGAGTGGAAGCTATACCGGCGGCCTGAACACCCATTCGCTGACGGTCTCGATCAACCGCAAGTTCTGATCGTCAGTTCAGGAACTCCGCCACCACGATGTGGCCGTCCTTGGCGGGCCAGGTCCGGGTCGGGATGGTTTCGTTGTTGAAGACGGCCATCACGGTCCGCGGCGCGGCATCGAAAGCCAGCCGTCCCGTGGAAGTGCCGGGCACGCCGTCATTGATGCCGGGCGGCACCTTGCCGTCGAGCGAGAACTTGTCGCGACCCACGCCGAAATAGCCGCGCGGCCGGCTCATGATGGTGACCGCCCCGGCGCCCTCGTCGGCCTTGGAGAAGGGCTGCGGCCTGAGATGCACGACGTCGGTCGAGCGCAGGAACGGCGAGCGGTAGGTGTGCGTCGTCGGAAGCCCCGGCACACGGAGCACGAACTCATAGTAGGCATCGGCGCGGCCGACGAAGGGCCCCCAGACGCCGTCCTCGCCGGTGGTCTTGCGCAGCAGCGCCACTGCGCTCTTGCGCTCGCCCGTCTTCGCATCGACGTCGAAGATCTCGACCTCCGCGCCGGCCACGGGGATGTTGGTGTAGGTCCCCTCGGTGAGGCCGGTCACCCTGCCGTTCAGGATCGGCAGCGGCTCCTGGGCGATGAACATGCTGCCCGGCGCCTTGCCGGTGATGTGCTCGAACATCGCCGCGAAGGCCAGCTTGTGGAACGCGACCTCGCGATGGTCGAGGCCTTCCAGCACGACGTTGCGCGCGCCGCGCAGCTCCGAGGCGTCGTAGCTGACGCCGGTCGGCTTGCCGGGCGCGCCGATGAAGCGGCCGTCCGGCTGCGAGTACTTGTCGTTCCTGTCCGACCGGATCGCCATCATCTCGACCCCGGGAATCAGGTCGTCGGGACCCTCGTTCAGTCCCTTGAGGAACGGGAAGGCGCCGTTGAACTCGCTGCCGACCAGCAGCTGCTCGGAGATCACGATCCCCTTGTTGGGCGTGCCGCACAGGACGGCATGGCTCACCATGTCGGCGCCGCCGTTCTTCAGCATCGCGCGAATGGCGTTGCCGCCGCGCGAGGAGCCGACCAGCGCGACCTTGCGGCGGCGCGTGGCCTTCAGCACCTGCACCACGAAGGACGTCAGTTCCTTCATCTGGTCCTCGGCCGAGGACCGCAGCGGTTGCGGCTTCGAATCGTCGCTGCGGGCATTGGGATAGACGAAGTCGATCGCGAACAGCTGGTTGCGCTTGTAGCTATTGGCTTCGAAGCGCCACAGGTTGTTGATCCAGAGCGCGCTCGAATCGCCATTGCCGTGCACGAAGACGACCGGCGGCGGCCCGGCTTCGGGCTGCTGACGCCGCGGTCCCGGCTGGCTGCGCGCGAGCCCGGGAAGCCCAAGCGCCGACGCCAGCGCTGCGCCGCCGGCAAACAAGGCGCGGCGGGTCGGGCCGTTCTTCGAGGACTTCACGCCCTTCGTCATCACTCCCCCAAAAGATCGCCCCATGTTGGCAAATGCCGGAGGCGGGCGCTACGCTTGCCATATGTCCATCCGTTACGTCGATAGCCCGGTCGGCCGGCTGGCCGTCGAGGCGCATCTCGACGCCGTGACGTCGGTGCGTTGGGCCGGCACCGGCGAACGGGCGCGCGACGCCTCGGCGAGCCCGCTGCTCGAGGAGGCGGCGCGCCAGCTCGACCGCTATTTCGCGGGAAAGCTCGAGCGTTTCGACCTGCCGCTCGCCGCGCGCGGCACCGACTTCCAGAAGCGCGTCTGGGCGCTGATGCGGGAAATCCCGTTCGGCGGCACCGCAACCTACGGCGGCATGGCGATGGCCCTGGGCTCCGGTCCCCGCGCCGTCGGCATGGCCTGCGGCCGCAATCCCATCCCCATCATCGTGCCCTGCCACAGGGTCCTGGGCAGCGGCGGAAAGGAAGGCGGCTTCTCGGGCGGCCAGGGGCTGCCGACCAAGCGCCAGCTGCTGGCGCTGGAAGGCGTCGTGCTTCTTTAACCTCTATGACGTTGCGTCGGCCGGACGCCCCGGCTACGGAGGCGTGATGCGCGTGCTGATCACCCGGCCGGAACGCGAGGCGACCACGCTGGCGACGGCGCTGGCCCAGCGCGGCCATGTCCCCGTCATCGCGCCCCTGTTCCATCTCGAGATCCTGCATCCGCCGGCCGAATTCGCCTCGGACCTTGCCGCATGCCAGGCCATCCTGGTGAGCAGCGCGAATGGCGCGCGCGCCCTGGCCGAAGCCAGCGAGCAGCGCGGCAAGCCCGTCCTGGCGGTCGGCGACACCACCGCCTCGACCGCGGAAGGGCTGGGATTCGCTTCGGTCACATCCGCCTCCGGCGACGCCCAGGCGCTGGCCGAGTTGGCGCGAATCCGCCTCGATCCCAAGGCCGGCCCCCTGCTTCACGTGTCCGGCATCGACATCGCCCAGGATTTCGCCGCCGCCCTCGGCCCGGACGGGTTCGAGGTGCGCCGCGTCGCCCTCTACGAGGCGCGCGAGGAAACCGCCCTGCCCGATTCGGCGCGCGCCGCGATCGAGGCCCGCGCGCTCGACGTCGCCCTGTTCTTTTCGCCGCGCGCCTCCGAGCTGTTCGCCCGGCTGGTGCAGCAAGCCGGGCTTTCGGCCTCCCTGTCGAACGTCACGGCCATCGCGATCAGCCCTGCGGCGCTCCAGCCCTTGAGTGCCCTGCCATTCAAGGCGACGGTGGCGGCCGCGCGCCCCACCCGACAGTCCGTGCTGGACGAGATCGACCGGCTGCCCCTAGCTCCACAGGTGGCGGCTGCAGAAGGACCGAGCATCATGAGCGACACACCTTCTTCTCCCGATTCGGCCGCCCCGCCGGCTGCCCCCGCGACACCCCCGCCCGTCGAGGTCCGCCGTGGCATCGGCGTGGTCGGCGCCTTCATCGTGGGCCTGGTCGCTTCCTGCCTGGTCCTGGCCGGCGCGCTGATCAGCCTGCCCTACTGGCCGGCGGAGATCCGCGCCCTCTGGCAGGGCAAGGGAGCGGCTGCGGTGCCACCGGCGCCGGCGCTCGACCTGCAGCAGGTCCGCCAGGACGCGGCCGCGGTCGCGAACGCCTCCGCCGAAGCCGCCCGGCGCGAAATCTCGGCACGCCTGGACGATCTTGATAAGCGCGTGCGCGCCGCCTCGGCCGCCGCCGCGGACCGGCCGAACAGCCCCGGCACTGGCGGGCCCGACCCGGCGATCGCCGAACTGCGCAGCAAGATCGAGGCGCTGGAAGGTCGGGCCGCGGCCCCGGCACCCGCGCCACCGGCGCCGGCATCCACCCCGGCGGCGCCCAACCCGGAGCAGGAAAAGGAACTCGCCACCCTGCGACTCGAACTCGCCACGATGCGCAACACCGTGCAGACGATCGACCAGACCATCGCCGTGCAGCGCGACCAGACGAAGCTCCTGGCCGAGGCCGTCGACAAGGCGCGCGGCGAGGCCAGCGCCCGCAATGCCGGCGAGCAGAAAGCGATGAGCGCGGCGCGGGCCTCCGCCCTGATCGGCATCGCGGCGCGGCTCAGCGCCGCCGTCGAATCGGGCCTGCCCTTCGCCACCGATCTCGCCTTGCTGACGCCGCTGGCCCAGGGCGACGCCAAGCTGACCGAGAGCGCCGCCGTCCTGCAGACCTATGCGCAGAGCGGCGTTGCCTCGCGCACCGCATTGGTGGCGGAGTTCCCGGCCGTCGCCAAGGCGGCGCTGGCCGACGATCTCGCCGACGATTCGTTCGGCGAGCGGCTGCTCGGCAAGGTGCGCGGGCTGGTCTCGCTGCGCCGCGTCGGCAACGACGTCGAAGGCGACGGCACGGAAGCCAAGCTCGCGCGGGCGGAAGCCGCCCTCGAGGCCGGCGACCTGCCCAAGGCGGTCGCGCTGGTGAAGACGCTGCCGCCGGCGACGGCGCGTGCCACCGCTGGCTGGCTGTCGCGCGCCCAGGCCAATCTCGCCGCCAAGCAGGCGGCCGACCAGATCTCCTCGCAGGCCGTCACCCTGCTCGGCGCGGCCCGGTAGGCCGTGCCATGACGATCCTGCGCACCATCATCTGGTTCGTCTTCGCCATCGTGGCGATGCTGGGCGCGGTGTGGCTGGCCGAACGGCCGGGCTCCGTGACCGCCGAGTTCCGGGGCTGGAGGCTCGACACCAGCGTCGGCGTGCTGCTGGTCTCCGTGCTCGTGCTGATCCTGGTCAGCGTCGGCGGATGGCTGCTCTATCGCTGGATCGTCGGCGCGCCCGGCGCGCTGCTGGACGGCTGGGGCGAGAGCCGGCGCCGGCGCGGCTATCGCGAGCTGACTCAGGGACTCGCCGCCGTCGCCGCGGGTGACGGTGTCGAAGCGCAGAAGCATGCGCGCAAGGCCGAGCAGCTCCTGTCCGAGCCGGCGCTCACCCTCCTTCTGTCGGCGCAGTCGGCCCAGCTCAACGGCGACCGCGACGGCGCGCGCCGCGCCTTCACCGCCATGCTCGACGACGACCAGATGTCGTTCCTCGGGCTGCGCGGCCTGATCGGCCAGTCGCTGCGCGACGGCGACCAGGCGCAGGCCCTGGCCTATGCCGAGCGCGCCTTCCGGCTGCGGCCGCAGACGCCGTGGGTCGTGCATTCGCTGTTCGACATGCAGGCGCAGGTCGGCCATTGGCGGGCCGCCCAGGAGACGCTGGAAACGGGAATCCGGCGCAAGGTCGTCACGGCGGACAAGGGCCGCACCCTGAAGGCGCTGCTCGAAGTCGAGCGCAGCCGCGAGGCGGAGCGCGAGGGCCGCCCGAGCGACGCGCTGGCGCTGGCCCGTGATGCCTTCGCGCTCGCGCCCGAGCGGGTCGCCGTGACGCGCAGGCTGGCCGAGCTGCAGATCAAGGCCGGCGAAGCGAAGAAGGCGATGAAGACGATCGAACGCGGCTGGCCGCTCGCGCCGCATCCCGATCTCGCGTCGCTCTATCTCGATGCCTCGGGCGAGACCGAAGCGCTGAAGCGGATCGCCGTCGCGCGGCGGCTGGCCGCGCTCAATCCTTCCGACATCGAAAGCCACCTGGTGCTGGCCCAGGCTTCGCTCGACGCCGGCCTGTGGGGCGAGGCGCGCCGCCATCTCGACAGCGCCGCCGGGACCAATCCGTCGACCCGCGTCTGCCGCCTCATGGCCGAGGTCGAGGAGCGCGAGCAGACCGGACCGGACGAGGTGCGCGCCTGGCTCGCCCGCGCCGCCGATGCGCCGGCCGATCGCGCCTGGCGCTGCACTGCGTGCGGCGCCCATCACGAGGGCTGGCGGCCGGTCTGTGAGAGCTGCGGCGCCTTCGGCACGCTGCAATGGCGCGCGCCCGGCACCTATGGACAGATCCTGCCGCCCGAAGGCGGGCCGTCCGAGGCGCTCCCGTCATCGCCACGCGGATCCAACCTGCCCGTGCCGGCCACGAACGACACGACAAGCTAGAACACGAGGAAACGCCATGTTCGAGACGACGCTCGCGGGCAGCCTGCCCAAGCCGGCCTGGCTGGCCACGCCCAACGTCCTGTGGGCGCCGTGGACCCTGTCGGGGGAGCCGCTGTTCGAGGCCAAGGACGATGCGACGTTCCTCGCCATCCGCCGCCAGGAAGAGGCCGGCCTCGACATCGTGAGCGACGGCGAGCAGGCGCGGCAGCACTTCGTGCATGGCTTCCTGGCCGAGGTCGACGGCGTCGACTTCGACAAGAAGGTCCGCATGGGCATCCGCAACAACCGCTACGACGCCGATTGCCCGACCGTCACCTCGGCGCTGAAGCGCCGCCGGTTCGTGCACGAACGCGAGGCGCGCATCGCCCGCGCCGCGACCTCGCGCAAGCTCAAGTTCACCCTGCCCGGCCCGATGACCCTGATCGACACCCTCGCCGACGGCTACTACGGCGACCGGGTGAAGATGGCCTTCGCCTTCGCCGAACTGCTGAACCAGGAAGCCAAGGACCTCGAAGCGCTCGGCGTCGACGTCGTGCAGTTCGACGAGCCCGCCTTCAACGTCTACCTCAAGGAGACGGTCGACTGGGGCGTGCCGGCGCTGGAGAAGGCGGCCGAGGGGCTGAAGTGCACCACCGCCGTGCACATCTGCTACGGCTACGGCATCGAGGCCAACAACAAGTGGAAGGAAACGCTGGGCGAGAGCTGGCGTCAGTACGAGGAGACCTTCCCGGCGCTCGACCGCAGCAGCATCAAGCAGGTCTCGCTGGAATGCCGCGACAGCCACGTGCCGCCCGAGCTGATGAAGCTCCTGAAGACCAAGACCGTGCTGGTCGGCGCCATCAACGTCGCCTCCGACAAGGTCGAGACGCCGGAGGAAGTCGCCGCGACCCTGAAGCTCGCCACCGAGTTCGTCGATCCCGAGCGCATCCAGGCCTGCACCAACTGCGGCATGGCCCCGATGACGCTAGGCGTCGCCTACGGCAAGCTGCGCGCTTTGAGCGAAGGTGCTGCACTGGCGCGGAAGGCGTTCGGCTGAGCGGACGCACGAACGGCGCGTCTCAACGCAGACAGTCCTTCATCGGAGCGCGCCACTCCAGCGGCGCAATCATGATCATAAGCGCCACTTCAGCGCGGGGGTTACCCCGCGCGCAGTGGCGCGCTCCGATGACGACTATCCCGCTAAGCGCTGGCGCAGCGCATAGAGGGCTTCCAGCGCCTCGCGCGGCGAGAGCTCGTCGGGATTGATGGCCGCCAGCGCCTTCTCGACTTCCGATTCCTTCGTCTTCGCCGTGCCGCTCGCGGGACGGGCCGGCGCGGCGGCGAACAGCGGGAGGTCGTCGGCGAGGCGGGTGACGGCGCTCGACTGTTCGCCCTTCTCCAGCACGGCGAGCACTTCCTCGGCGCGCGAGACGACGGCGGCGGGAAGGCCCGCCAGCTGCGCCACGTGGATGCCGTAGGAACGGTCGGCGGCGCCGGGTGCGACCTCGTGCAGGAACACGACCTCGTTCTGCCATTCCTTGACGCGCATCGTGTAGGGCGCCAGCGCGTCGAGCCGCTCCTTCAGCGCGCCGAGCTCGTGATAGTGGGTGGCGAACAGCGCGCGGCACCGGTTCACGTCGTGCAGATGCTCGAGCGTCGCCCAGGCGATCGACAGACCGTCGAAGGTCGCGGTGCCGCGGCCGATCTCGTCGAGGATAACGAGGCTTCTGGCCGTCGCCTGGTTGAGGATCGCCGCGGTCTCGACCATCTCGACCATGAAGGTCGAGCGGCCGCGCGCGAGATCGTCGGCGGCGCCGACCCGGCTGAACAGGCGGTCGACGATGCCGATGGTGGCGGCCTTGGCCGGCACGAAGGCACCGGCCTGGGCCATCACGGCAATCAGCGCGTTCTGGCGCAGGAAGGTCGACTTGCCGGCCATGTTCGGCCCGGTCAGCAGCCACAGCCGGCGGTCGGTGCCGAGGTAACAGTCGTTGGGCACGAACCCCGCCCCGTTCTGGCGGGCAAGTGCGGCCTCGACGACGGGATGGCGGCCGCCTTCGATGGCGAAGGCCGGATCGTCGGTCAGCGTCGGCCGCACATGGTTGCTGCCGACGGCCAGCTCGGCCAAGGCCGAGGCGACGTCGAGCGAGGCCAGCGCACGGCCGGCGGCGGCGATCGACGCCGACACCGCCATGACCTTGCCGACCAGCTCCTCGAAGACGGCCATTTCCAGCGCCAGCGCCTGGTCGGCGGCGCGGCCGATGCGGGTCTCGAGATCGGCCAACTCGGCCGTGCTGAAGCGCGTCGCGTTCGACATGGATTGCCGGCGCGTGAAGCCCAAGGCCGCCAGGTCGAGCTTGTCGGCATGCGTCGCCGTCACCTCGATATGGTAACCGATCATGTTGTTGTGCCGGATCTTGAGCGACGGCACGCCGGTCGCGGCCCGGTACTTCGCTTCGAGGCCGGCCACGGTCTTGCGGCTGTCGTCGCGCAGGGTGCGCTGCTCGTCGAGCTCCGGCCGATAGCCCGGCCGCACGAAGCCGCCGTCGCGCACCAGCAGCGGCGGCTCGTCCGCCAGCGCCTCGGCGAGCGCCGCCACGGTGGCGCCGTGGTCGGAGCAGCACATCACGATTTCCGCGAGCGGCGCCGGCGGCGGCAACAAGGCCTCGGGCTCGGCGCGCAGCGACTGGGCCAGCGACTCGCCCAGGTCCAGACCGTCGCGCAGGGCGGCGAGATCGCGCGGGCCGCCGCGGCCGACCGACAGGCGCTGCAGGGCGCGCTCGATGTCGGGCGTGCGACGCAGCGCCTCCCGCACCCGCTCGCGCACCGCCGGCCGCTCGACGAAGAGCTGCACCAGATCGAGCCGGCGCTCGATCTCGCCGCGATCGGTGAGAGGAGCCGCGATGCGCTCGGCCAGCAGGCGCGCGCCCGGCCCGGTCAGGGTGCGGTCGATGGTGGCCAGCAGGCTGCCGTCGCGGCGTCCGTCGAGGCTTTTCACCAGCTCGAGGTTGCGCCGCGTCGCCGGGTCGATCTCCATCGTGCCGTCGGCACGTTCGCGGCGGGGCGGCACCAGCGCCGGCCGCTTGCCGGCCTGGGTCAGTTCGACATAGTCGAGCAGCGCGCCGCAGGCCGCGACCTCGGCGCGCGAGAAATCGCCGAAGCTCTCCAGCGCCGCGACGTTGAAGGCCTGCAGCAGACGCTTGCAGGCGTTGTCGCTGTCGAACCGCGCCGAGGGCAGCGGCGTCAGGACGGCATTCCACTCCTCCAGCGCGGCCTTGATCGGCTCGCGCGCCAGCAGACGGTCCGGCACCAGCAACTCGCCGGGGGACAGCCGCGCCAGTGCCGCCGCCAATTGCCCGGGCAACAGCGGCTGGGTCGCGAAGTCGGCCGTCGACAGATCGAGCCAGGCCAGCGCCAGCTCGCCCTGCGCCTCGGCCAGGGCCGCGAGGTAATTGTGGCTGCGCGCATCGAGCAGGGAGTCTTCGGTGAGCGTGCCGGGGGTGATGACCCGCACCACGGCGCGCTCGACCACGGACTTGGCGCCGCGCTTCTTGGCTTCGGCCGGATCCTCGACCTGCTCGCAGACCGCGACCTTGAAGCTCTGGCGGATCAGGCGCGACAGGTAGGCCTCGTGGCTGTGCACCGGCACGCCGCACATCTTGATGTCTTCGCCGAGATGCTGGCCGCGCTTCGTCAGCGCGATGTCGAGCGCCGCCGAAGCCTTCACCGCATCGTCGAAGAACAGCTCATAGAAGTCGCCCATCCGGTAGAACACCAGATGGTCCGGGTGCGCCGCCTTGATCGCCAGGTACTGGCGCATCATCGGCGTGGCGTCGGCGGGGATGGTGGGACTGTCCGGCACGGCATCTTCCTCGGGGAAGGTTCGATCTAGCACACGCCGCCGGGCGATCCATCGGGCGATCCATGTGGACGAGAGGTGGACGATATTTGGGCAGTAACGGCGCGCTGCAGCGCGGGATGGCCGTCTGGCATGGTTCGTCGAATAGCGCCAATATGCGGTCTCAATCGGGAGAGAAAAAGCAGATGGCGGGCAAGAGCTCGGAAGAAATGGTCAGCAACCAGATGGGCGATCTCGACGGCGACTCGCTGATCATGCATCGGACGGGGCGGCCCGGCAAAATCGAGATCATCGCCAGCAAGCCGCTGGTGACGCAGCGCGATCTGGCGCTCGCCTATTCCCCGGGCGTCGCCGCCCCCTGCCTCGAGATCGAGAAGAATCCGGCCACCGCCTACGACTACACGATCAAGGGCAATCTGGTGGCCGTGATCTCCAACGGCACCGCGGTGCTGGGCCTGGGCGACATCGGGGCGCTGGCCGGCAAGCCGGTGATGGAGGGCAAGGCCGTCCTGTTCAAGCGCTTCGCCGATGTCGACTGCATCGACCTCGAGGTCGACACCAAGGACGTCGACCAGTTCGTCAATTGCGTGCGCTACCTCGGGCCGACCTTCGGCGGCATCAACCTCGAGGACATCAAGGCGCCGGAATGCTTCATCATCGAGCAGCGCCTGCGCGAGCTGATGAACATCCCGATCTTCCACGACGACCAGCACGGCACGGCGATCGTGTCGGCCGCCGGCCTGATCAACGCGCTGCACCTCACCGGCCGCGACATCAAGGATATCAAGATGGTGGTGAACGGCGCGGGCGCCGCGTCGATCGCCTGCATCGAACTCGTGAAGGCGATGGGCATGCCGCACGAGAACGCCATCCTCTGCGACACCAAGGGCGTCATCTACCAGGGCCGCACCGAGGGCATGAACCAGTGGAAGAGCGCCCACGCGGTCCGCACCAAGGCGCGTACCCTGGAAGAGGCGATGAAGGGCGCCGACGTGTTCTTCGGCCTCTCGGTCAAGGGCGCCGTGACCAAGGAGATGGTGCAGTCGATGGCGGCCAAGCCGATCATCTTCGCCATGGCCAACCCCGATCCCGAGATCACGCCGCAGGATGTGCATGCAGCCCGCGGCGACGCGATCGTCGCCACCGGCCGGTCGGACTACGCCAACCAGATCAACAACGTGCTGGGCTTCCCCTACATCTTCCGCGGCGCGCTCGACGTGCGCGCCACGACGATCAACGAGGCGATGAAGGTCGCCGCCGCCGAGGCGCTGGCCAAGCTCGCCCGCGAGGACGTGCCGGACGAGGTCGATCGCGCCTATTCCGGCCGCCGCCTTCGCTACGGGCCGGACTATATCGTGCCGGTCCCGTTCGATCCGCGCCTGATCGTCGAGGTCTCCGCCGCCGTCGCCAAGGCGGCCATGGACTCGGGCGTCGCGCAGAAGAAGATCCCCGATATGGCGGAGTACAAGCGCAGCCTCTCAGGCCGCCTCGATCCGACCAGCCACTTCCTGCAGAGCCTGTTCGAGCAGGTGAAGGCCAACCCGCAGCGCATCGTCTTCGCCGAGGGCGAGGAGGAGCGCACGATCCGCGCCGCGGTGATGTTCCGCGACAACGGCTATGGCACGCCGATCCTGATCGGCCGCGAGGAGCAGGTGCGCGAGACCATGAAGTCGCTCGGCATCACCGACGACACGGGCATGGAAATCCACAATGCGCGGCTGTCGACCAAGAACGCGCCCTACACCGACCTGGTCTACAGGCGGCTGCAGCGCGACGGTTATCTGCACCGCGACGTGCAGCGCATGGTCAACCAGGGTCGGAACGTGTTCGGCGCCTGCATGGTCGCGGCGGGCGATGCGGACGGCATGGTGACCGGCATCACGCGGCGTTTCCCCGAGTGCTATGCCGACGTGAAGCGCGTGATCAACATCGACATGGGCAAGGTGCCGATGGGCTATTCCATCGTCGTCTCGCGCCAGGGAACGGTGTTCCTCGCCGACACCTCGATCAACGAGACGCCGAGCCCCGAGCAGCTCGCCACCATCGCCAAGCAGATGGTGAAGAACGCCCGCATGATGGGCCACGAGCCCCGGGTCGCGTTCCTCTCCTTCTCGAACTTCGGCAGCCGCGAGATCGAGCGCATCGACCGCATCCGCAAGGCGATCCGTCTGCTCGACGCCGAGGAAGTCGACTTCGAGTATGACGGCGAGATGCAGGCCGACATGGCGCTCGACTACGCGCTGCTGAAGTCGACCTATCCGTTCACCCGCCTGACCGGCCCGGCCAACATCCTGGTGATGCCCGGGCTGCATTCGGCGCACATCTCCTCGCGCCTGATGCAGTCGCTGGGCGGCGTGACCGTGATCGGCCCGGTGATCGACGGCCTGTCGAAGCCGGTCCAGATCGTGCAGATGGGCGCCACCGTCAGCGATCTCGTGAACCACGCGGCGCTGGCCGCCTACGGCGCGCTGATCTCGCGGCGGTAGAGAGCGACGCGCGGCAAACTAAACTCCGTCGTCCTGAGCGGAGCTGCCCGCAGGGCAGCGCAGTCGAAGGACCTCTTTTCCGGCGCACGACGTGTCGAAACGAAAAGAGGTCCCTCGACTTCGCTACGCTCCGCTCGGGACGACGGTTGTTTTTTAGGAGATCAGTCCATGAGCCTCGAAGCCTGGTGGCTCTATGTCGGCGCCGTCGTGCTGATCTCCTCCACGCCGGGGCCGAACGTGCTCTACGTGACGACACGCAGCATCCGCTATGGCCTCGGCCCGGCCTTTATCGGCGTCGCCGGCTGCCTCACGGCGCTCGTGCTGATGCTCACGGGATCGGTTGCGGGTCTCAGCGCCGTGCTGCTGGCCCTGCCCGGGGCCTTCGACGTGCTCAAGATCGCGGGCGCCGCCTATCTGGTCTATCTCGGCATCCAGGTCTGGCGCGAGCCCGTCGCCGAACAGGCCCCGCCGCCAGCGACCGCCGCATCGGGTGTTTCCCTGTATCGAGACGGCTTCCTGGTGGGCATCAGCAACCCGAAGCTGCTGGTCTTTGCCGCCGCCTTTTTCCCGCAGTTCATCGACCCGTCGCGCGCCATGGGGCCGCAATTCGCGCTGATGGTCGCGACCTTCCTCGGCATCGAGCTGTTCTTCTACGCGCTCTACGCCGTTTCGGGACGCAAGCTCGCCGATCGCCTGATGCACGGGATCTGGCGCCGCTGGCTCAACCGGATCAGCGGCGCCGTGTTCATGGGCTTCGGCGTGGCCCTGCTGCGGTTCAAGCCCTGACGGTCAGGAAACCTTCACGACCGTGAGCCGGTGCTGGCGGCCGTCGCGGGCAGTCCAGGAGATCGACTGGCCGACCGCGAGGCCGATCAGCGCCGCGCCCACGGGCGTCATGACCGACAGCCTGTGCGCATCGCTGTCCTCGTCGGCGGGATAGACCAGCGTTTCGGTGAGTTCGTGCTGCTCGCCGTCGCCTCCGGCATCCGACCGGAAAGTCACGGTCGAGCCCATGCGCACGACGTCCGCCGGCACCTCGTCCTCGCTCACCACCCGGGCCCGCTCCATCTCGGACAGCAGCTCCTCGGCGACGTCCGGCAGGCGCTCCAGCGACGCGGTGGCGAGGTCGGTGAGGCGATCGCAGTCGGAGTCGCTGACGACGATGTTGGGGACGGAACGATTACGTGCAACGGCGGGCATCGCGGATGCTCCTGCATGGATGAAGACGAATTGTAGAGAATCGGTGATCGCGGAAACGCGATCGTGCCCCGATGCCGGGACACAGAGAGACCGGCTCGGGGACTACGCTTCCGCGATGGAATGGTTCCGTCGCGGCACGCGCGAGAAGGGGCCGGAAAAGCTCATGCGGAGGAGTTAGGCCCTCCGCTGCCGGCTTTCAAGCCGCCTTGCGGGCGCGCTTCGCGAGATAGACCTGCAGATGCGCATAGGCGAGGCGCAGGTTGGGCGTCGCGAGCCCGGCCTTCTTCGCGCGGGCGATCATGTCGCCGACGATATGGTCGGCTTCGACCATGCCGCCCTTCTCGAGGTCGTGCAGCATCGAGGCGGTGAACTTCGAGCCCTTCACCGTCAGGAAGGACCGGATGGTCTTCAGGCCCTTCTCGCCCGGATCGTGGCCGGCGGCGGCGGCCACCTGGCGCGCCTCCTCGACCGTCTCGAGCACGATCGCCAGGCCCTCGTCGGCTTCGAGCACGTCGCCGGACGAGCCGCGCATCAGGCAGCAGGTCGCCGCGAGGGTGCACAGCATGATCCACTTGTCCCAGAGATCCTGGACGATGTTGGCGTTCAGGCCGCCATCGATGCCCGATGCCTTGATGGCGGCATCGAGTTCCACGAGCGCAGCCCGTGCGGCCTTGCCGTCGCGCTCGCCGAACGAGATCACGGCGAAGGGGCTGGTGTGCAGGATGTGGCCCGCGCCATCCATGGCGACGCCGACCCGCGCGAGCCCACCCACCACTTTCTCCGCGCCGAAGCGCGCATCCAGCGCCTCGAGATGGCGCATGCCGTTCAGCAGCGGCACGATCGTGGTGTTGGCGCCGACCGCCGGGGCGATCGCGTCCATCGCCGAGTCGAGGTCGTAGGCCTTGCAGGTGAGAAGGATGACGTCGTACGGCCCGCCTTCTCCGCCGTTGGTGACCGTCTTCACCTTCTGGGTGATGTCGCCCTTGGTGCTCCTGATCACCAGCCCGTCGCGCTGCAGCGCCTCGTTGCGACCGGCGCGCACGAGGAACGTCACGTCGGCGCCGCTCTGGTGCAGGCGTCCGCCGACATAGCCGCCGATCGCGCCGGCGCCGAGGATCAGGATCTTCATGGCAACTCCTACTTCAGACCGCCGCGCGCGCGGCGGGCTTCGTATGTCTGCAGATGGGCATAGGCATAGCGCAGGTTGGGCGCGGCGATGCCGTGCTTGCGGGCGCGCGCCAGCATGTCGCCGACGATCTGCTTGCCCTCGGCCGCGCCGCCCTTCTCCATGTCGCCCAGGATCGAGGCGACCGCCTTGGAGCCCTTGGCCGTCAGCATGCCCTTGAGGTTGGCCACGACCTTGTCGCTGGGCGGCTGGCCCTCGGCGACGGCGACCTTGCGGCTTTCCTCGAGCGTCTCGGCGACGATCGCGGCGCCGTCCTCGCTCTCCATGATGTCGCCGATCGTGCCGCGCATCGAGGCGCACATGCCGGCGATCGTCGACAGCATGATCCACTTGTCCCAGAGATCCTGGTTGATGTTGTCGTTGAGGCCGCCGTCAATGCCGGCCTTCTTGCAGGCGGCATCGAGCTCGACCAGCGACGCGCGCGCGGGCTTGCCGGCGCGCTCGCCGAACGACACGCCCGAGGCGCCGCTGTGCAGGATCTCGCCGTTGGGGCCCAGCATGCCGGAGATGCGGGCGAGTCCACCGGCCACGCGGGCTGCACCGAACTTCGCGTCGAGCGTGGCGAAATGGGCATGGCCGTTCAGCATCGGCACAATCACCGTGTCGGGCCCGACCGCCGGCGCAATGGACTCCATCGCCGAGTCGAGGTCGTAGGCCTTGCAGGCCAGCACGATCACGTCGTAGGGCCCGCCCTCGCTGCCCCTGGTCACGACCTTGACGGGCACCACGGCGTCGCCCTTCGGGCTCTTCACGACGAGCCCTTCCTTGCGCACCTTCTCGGCGCGCTTCTCGCGCAGCAGGAAGGTGGTGTCGATGCCGGCCTGGGTGAGGCGCGCGCCCCAGTAGCCGCCGACCGCGCCGGCGCCGAGAATCAGGATCTTCACGTCTTGAGGTTCCTTTCGGTCAACCAGTCGTCGAGCCAGGTGGCGAGGTCGTCGGTCTGGTGATGGATGTGGCTGAGATCGGCGTCGGCCGCGCGCTTCACGCTCTCGTCGGTGCGGATCCACACCGTGCGCATGCCGATGTCGGCGGCGGGCTTCAGGTTGACGGAGATGTCGTCGGCGAAGGCGGCGCGCGTCGGATCGATGCCGTGCTTCTTCACCAGCGCGTCGTAGATCTGCGGATGGGGCTTGGGCCAGTACTCGCCCGCGGCGATATCGAAGATCGCCTCGAAATGATGCGCGACGCCCAGCCGTTCCATCACGCGCTCGGCATGCGGCACGTCGCCGGCGGTGAAGATGATCTTGCGGCCGGGCAGCGCGCGCAGCGACGCTTCGAGCGCCGGATTGGCCTCGACCGGCGAATAGTCGATGTCGTGGACGTAATCGAGATAGTGCGTGGGATCGACGCCGTGCAGGGTCATCATCCCGCGCATCGAGGTGCCGTGGTCGCGCCAGTACTGCTTCTGCACCACCCGCGCCTCTTCCGGCGTGACCTTCAGCCAGTCGGCGATATAGCGCCCGATGCGCACGTCGATCTGCGAGAACAGGTTGCAGCGCGCCGGATAGAGCGTGTTGTCGAGGTCGAACAGCCACACGTCCGGATCGTGCGCGGGGGGATCGTATTTGCGAGCCATGGGACGCTTGGATTACCGGCCAGCCGTGCGCTTGTCGAGCCGGCGGCCTATAAGGACGGGCAATGGATATCCTGTCGATCGCCCTCCTCGCCGCCGTCGTCCTGCTGGCGCTCGTCCTCGTCGCGGTGCTAATGCGCCGGGGCGGCGGCCACCGCGAAGCCGAACAGCGGATGCAGCAGCAGCTCGCGCTGGCGCTGAGCCAGCAGGCCGAGACCGTGCAGCGGGTCGAGAAGTCGCTGCGCGAACAGGAGCAGGCGCTGGCCAAGGTCGTGGCCGAGCGGCTCGACCGCACCGAGAAGGCCACCGGCCAGATCGTCACCGACCTGCGCGAGCGGCTGGCGCGCATCGACGAGGCGCAGAAGAAGATCGGCGAGCTCTCGACCCAGGTCGTCAGCCTGCAGGAGGTCCTGTCCAACAAGCAGGCGCGCGGCGCCTTCGGCGAGGTCCAGCTGAACGACCTGGTGCAGAGCGCCCTGCCGCCCTCGGCCTATGCCTTCCAGGAGACGCTCTCGACCGGCGTGCGCGCCGACTGCCTGCTCCGGCTGCCCAATCCGCCGGGGCCGATCGCCATCGACGCCAAGTTCCCGCTCGAGAGCTACAGCCAGCTGCGGGCGGTCCCCGCGGGCGACGCGGCGGCGCTGCTGGCGGCGCAGCGCAGCTTCCAGCAGGCGATCCGCAAGCATATCGGCGACATCCGGGCCAAGTACATCGTGCCCGGCGAGACCGCCGAATCGGCGCTGATGTTCCTGCCCTCGGAAGCCGTCTATGCCGAGCTGCACGCCAACTTCACCGGCCTCGTGGAGGAATCCTACAAGGCGCGTGTGTGGATCGTGTCGCCGACCACCATGATGGCGACCCTGAACACCGTGCGCGCCGTCCTGAAGGACGTGCGCATGCGCGAGCAAGCCGGCGAGATCCAGAAGACGGTCGGGCTGCTGTTGGGCGACGTGAAGCGGCTCGACGACCGGGTCGACAATCTCAAGAAGCACTTCGCCCAGACCGAAAAGGACCTGCGCGAGATCGACACCTCGACCACGGCGATCACCCGCCGCGGCGAACGCATCCTCGCCGTCGACCTCGGCGAGGAACCGACGGCCCTGCCGCCGAAGGTTTAGAGCGCACAACAACTCCCGTCGTCTCGACCGTAGCGCGCAGCGCGGAGTGGAGAGACCTTCTCTCGACGATTAGCCGGCTTTTGGTGGAGAGAAGATCTCTCCACTTCGCCCCTTCGGGGCTCCGGTCGAGATGACGGGCTAGTGTTGGGCCAGCCTAACCCCAAGGCCCACGGCGCGGCGCCTGCGGGGCGGCGCCGCCCCACGGGCCGCGGGGCGCCGGCGAGGCCTGCGGGCGCGGCGGGGCGTAGGTCTGGCCGCCCATCGCCTGCAGGCGCGCGATGCGCTCCTCCATCGGCGGGTGGGTCGAGAACAGGCTCGACAGGCCGCCGGCCAGGGCGAGCGGGTTGGCGATGTACATGTGCGCGGTCGCCGGATTGCGCTCGGCCGCCTCGTTGTGGATCTGCTGCGTCCCGGCATGCAGCTTGGCCAGCGCCGAGGCGAGCCACTGCGGCTGGCCGCAGAGCTCCGCGCCCATGCGGTCCGCCTCGTATTCGCGGCCGCGGCTGATCGCCATCTGGACCAGCATGGCGGCCATCGGCGCCAGGATCATCGCGGCGATGGCGACGATCGGGTTGACCAGCGGCCGGCCCTCGGAATCGCGGCCGCCGCCCATCATGCCGCCGAAGCTCGCCAGCATGCCGATGGCGCCCGACAGGGTCGCGGCCACGGTCATGATCAAGGTGTCGCGGTGGCGGACATGGGCGAGCTCGTGCGCCATGACGCCGGCCACTTCCTCGCGGCTGAGGTAGCGCAGCAGGCCGGTGGTCGCGGCCACGGCGGCATGCTCGGGATCGCGGCCGGTGGCGAAGGCGTTGGGCTGCTCCTCGTCGATCAGGTAGACGCGCGGCATCGGCAGGCCGGCGCGCTGCGCCAGCTCCTGGACGATGTTGTACAGCTCCGGCGCGTTCTGGGGCCCGACTTCCTGGGCATTGGCCATGCGCAGGACCATCTGGTCGCTGTTCCAGTAGGCGAAGAGGTTCATGCCCAGCGCGGCGACGAGGGCGATGACGAGGCCGGTCTGGCCTCCGAGAAGGTAACCCGCCACGAGGACGAAGCCCGTCAGCGCGGCGAGCAGGAGGGCGGTCTTGAAGTAGTTCATGCCGGTTAAGTTGGTCTGCAAAAGTGGCGAATCAAGGTAGGGACAGGCATCATGCGGCCATGACCGACACCATCAAGCCCACCCCGCCCGAGCCGCCCAAGGCGGACCCGGCAACACCCCCCACGCCCGAGAAGCCCAAGAAGGTCGAGGAGATCGGCGGCCCGCCCGGCCCCGAGCCGACCCGCTATGGCGACTGGCAATTCAACGGGAAAGTGACCGACTTCTGAAAGAAGTCGGTCATCCTGAGGCAAAGCCGAAGGATCTCGCAGCAACAGCAAGGATCCCTCGCTACGCTCGGGATGACACGTGTGAGGTAGCCAGAACATGACCAAAGCCGACATCTTCCACCCCGACTTCAAGGCGCAACCCTGGTGGTGGGAGGCGTGGACGCCCAACAACGCGCTGAGCGTCGATCCGCCCGCCAAGACCGACGTGGTGATCGTGGGCGCCGGATACGGCGGCCTGTCGACGGCGCTGGAGCTGCGCCGCAACGGCATCGACTGCGTGGTGCTCGAACGCGGGGTGTTCGGCATCGGCGCCTCGACGCGCAACGGCGGCATGCTCTCGGGCGGCACCAACATCGCCAAGGGGCTGGGCGGCAAGAACCCCAAGGTCGAGGCCGAGTTCGAGGCCAACAAGGCGGCGTTCCTGGGCAGCGGCGCGGATTCGCTGCAGACGCTGATCGACATCATCCATCGCGAGAAGATCGACTGCGGCCTGATCACCAACGGCCGCTTCACCGGCGCCTGGACGCCCAAGCACTACGACGACCAGGCGCGCAAGGTCGAGATGTTCAACAAGTACGCCAATGTCGGCGCCGAGATGATCCCGCGCGAGCGGGTGCGCGAGATGATGGCGTCCGACTATTACTATGGCGGCATGTACGTGAGGAGCGGCGGCAACCTCCACCCCGCGCGCTACTACAAGGGCCTGCTCGAAGCCGCGCACGCCCAGGGCGCGGTCCTGTGCGGCGAGGTCGAGGCCGAGCGGATCGAAAAGACGAAGGACGCGAAGACGGGGAGCGGCTGGCGCGTCCTGACGGCCAAGGGCCCGATCGCCTGCCGGGAAGTCGTCATCGCGACCAACGGCTACACCGGCGACCTGACGCCCAAGCTGAAGATGAGGGTGGTGCCGGTGGCCAGCCACATCATCGCCACCGAAGAACTGCCGATGCCGGCGACGGATCTCATTCCGATGCAGCGCTCGATCGGCGACACCAAGCGGGTGCTGACCTATTACCGGCCCTCGCCCGACGCCCGGTACATGATCTTCGGCGGCCGCGCCCGCTTCACGGCGGCCCCGCCGGAGGTGAGCGCGCCGATCCTCTACCAGTACATGATCGACCGCTTCCCGCAGCTGAAGGGCATCCGCATCACCCATGTGTGGACGGGCAACGTCGCCTTCGCGCTCGATTCCATGTCGCACATGGGCCAGGACGACGGCATGCACTATCTGCTGGCCTGCAACGGCAGCGGCGTCGCCATGATGACCTATCTCGGCACCCAGACGGCGAAGAAGATCGCCGGCGGATCCAACGCCCCGGTCAATGCCTTCGACGGCCGCGACTTCCCCGAGCACCCGCTCTACAACGGCGACCCCTCGCTCTATCTCCCGCTGATCGGCGCGCTCTACCGCACGCAGGACTGGCTCGACCGCAAGTTGGCTTAGGCAAGAATACTCCGTCGTCTCGACCGGAGCGCGCAGCGCGGAGCGGAGAGACCTTCTCTCGGCCAAAGGGCGGCAATTCGTAGAGAAAAGGTCTCTCCGCTTCGCCTCGCTGCGCGAGGCTCCGGTCGAGACGACGGGTATTTGAGGAACGAGAGAATGAAAGCTGACACCCTCCCCGTCTCTCTCGCCGACGTGCGCGCCGCCGCGGCGCGCATCGCGGGCGCCGTCGTGCACACGCCCTGCCTGCGCAGCGAGACGCTGTCGCGCATCGCCAAAGCCGACGTCTGGATCAAGTTCGAGAACCTGCAGTTCACCGCCTCGTTCAAGGAACGCGGCGCGCTGAACACGCTGCTGCAGCTCAGCGACGAGGAGCGCCGGCGCGGCGTGATCGCCATGTCGGCCGGCAACCATGCGCAGGGCGTCGCCTATCACGCGGGACGGCTCGGGATTCCCGCCACCATCGTCATGCCGTCCTTCACGCCCAACACCAAGGTGAAGCACACGCGCGGCCATGGCGCGCGGGTCGTCCTCATCGGCCATACGCTGGCGGAAGCCGCCGCCGAGGCGCATCGACTGGCCGAGGCCGAGAAGCTGGTCTTCGTCCATCCCTACGACGATCCGCGCATAATCGCCGGCCAGGGCACGATCGCGCTGGAGATGCTGGCGGATGCGCCCGCGATCGACACGCTGGTCGTGCCGGTCGGCGGCGGCGGCATGCTGGCCGGCTGCGCGGTCGCGGCGCGCGCGCTGAAGCCCAACGTGAAGATGATCGGCGTCGAGACGGCCGGCTATTCGGCGATGCGCCAGCTGCTCGCCGACGAGCCCGTCACCGTGGGCGGCGACACAATCGCCGAGGGCATTGCCGTGCGCGACATCGGCCGGACGCCGCTCGCCATCGCCCGCGCCCTGGTCGACCGGGTGCTGACGGTCGACGAGGTGGCGATCGAACGCGCCATCGCACTGTTCCTCGAGGTCGAGAAGACCGTGGCCGAGGGCGCCGGCGCCGCGGGCCTGGCGGCCCTGCTGGCCCACCCCGAGGTCTTCGCCGGCCGCACGGTCGGGCTGGTCCTGTGCGGCGGCAACATCGACACCCGCCTGCTCGCCTCGGTGCTGCTGCGCGGCCTGGTCCGCGACGGCCGCATCGTGCGCCTGCGCCTGATGATCGGCGACCTGCCCGGCCAGCTCGCCCGCGTGGCCGGCCTGATCGGCGGCGCCGGCGGCAACATCGTGGAAGTGCAGCACCAGCGCCTGTTCGGCAGCGTGGTCGCCAAGTCCACCGAACTCGACGTTACCGTCGAGACCCGCGACCGCGACCACGCCCGCGAGCTGGTCGCGGCGCTGCAGGCCGAAGGCCTCAAGGTCCGCGTCCTGGAAGGCGCGGACGCGTAGCGTTACTTCGGCGCCGAGACGACCGTGCCCGCCACGGCATCCGTGACCCCGAGACCGTTGCCGAGGTCTTCCAGCGTCTCGCGGAAGGAATTGAGGGTCGCGATCATGGCGGGCCGCGCGGCGATGCAGGCGTCCATGTCGGGCCACTCGGCGATCAGGCAGTAGGCATGGTCGCCGGTCTTGATGATGTTGGCATGTACGAGGCCCGGCCAGGCCTGGCCGATGCCCGTGTGGGCATCGAGGAACTCCTGGTCGCGACCGGGCTTCACACGGAAACGCACCGTATTGAAAGCAGACATTGTTCCCTCCCCATCGGGCTCTGAAACAATGCGCACGTAACGTGCGGATGCGCAATAGCGGGACCCTTTTCTAGAGCGGTAGCCCGGGCCAGCCGAGTCATCCGGAGTGAGCAAAAAAAGCCCAAATGACACAGGGCGGGACGTAGCGGGGTTCGCCCTCGCGCCCTAAAAGACCGGCCATGTCCGCCTCGACCCAGTACGTCCCCTCGCCCACGCCCGACCTGGCCCGCATCCAGCGCGCGTTGATCTCCGTTTCCGACAAGGAGGGCCTGGTCGAGCTGGGCAAGGCGCTGGCGGCGCACGGGGTGGAGATCCTGTCGACCGGCGGCTCGGCCAAGTCGCTGCGCGACGCCGGGCTCAAGGTCGTCGAGGTCAGCGACCATACCGGCTTCCCGGAGATCATGGACGGGCGGGTGAAGACGCTGCAGCCCTCGATCCATGGCGGCATCCTCGCCCGTCGCACCGACGCCGGGCACCAGAAGGCGATGAGCGATCACAGGATCGCGGGAATCGATCTGGTAGTGGTGAACCTCTACCCGTTCGAGGCGACCGTGGCGCGCGGCGCCGACTTCCCGACCTGCGTCGAGAACATCGACATCGGCGGGCCGGCGCTGATCCGCGCCTCGGCCAAGAACCACGACTTCGTGACCATCGTGGTCGACCCGAAGGACTATGCCTCGGTGCTGCAGGAGCTCGACGCCAACAAGGGCGCGACGACGCTGGCGCTGCGCCGCAAGCTCGCGGCCAAGGCCTATGCCCGCACCGCGTCGTATGACTCGGCCATCGCCAACTGGTTCGCCGCGCAGGAAGGCGAGACCTTCCCCGAGCGGCTGACCCTGTCGGCCGAGCGGGTGCAGACCCTGCGCTACGGCGAGAACCCGCACCAGAAGGCGGCCTTCTACAGCGACGGCAGCAAGCGGCCCGGTGTCGCCACGGCGCGCATGATCCAGGGCAAGGAACTGTCCTACAACAATATCGGCGACACCGAGGCGGCCTATGAGTGCGTCGCTGAGTTTGCCGAATCGGCGATCGTGGTCGTGAAGCACGCCAATCCCTGCGGCGTGGCGGTCGATGCCGACCAGTTCAAGGCCTACCAGAAGGCCTATGCCTGCGATCCGGTCTCGATCTTCGGCGGCATCGTCGCGGTGAACCGCACGCTCGAAGCCAGGGTCGCGGCCGAGCTGGTGAAGCTGTTCCTCGAAGTGGTGATCGCGCCCGACGCGACGCCCGAGGCGCTGGCGATCCTCGCCACCAAGAAGAACGTGCGCGTGCTGCTGGCCGGCGCCCTGCCCGATCCCTCGACCACCGGCATGACCCTGAAGAGCGTGGCCGGCGGCTATCTCTTCCAGACGCGCGACAACGGCCACCTCACGAAGGCCGACCTCAAGGTCGTGACGAAGCGGCCGCCGACCGCGAAGGAACTCGACGACCTGCTGTTCGCCTTCACCGTTGCCAAGCACGTGAAGTCGAACGCCATCGTCTACGCCAAGGACGGCGCCACGGTGGGCGTCGGCGCGGGCCAGATGAACCGCCGCGACAGCTCACGCATCGCCGCCATCCGCGCCGCCGAATCAGGCGAGGCTGCCGGCCTCAAGATCAGCCCGGCGGTCGGCAGCGTCGTCGCTTCGGACGCCTTCTTCCCCTTCGCCGACGGGCTTCTGGCTGCGGCCGAGGCCGGTGCAACGGCGATCATCCAGCCCGGCGGCTCGATGCGCGACAAGGAAGTGATCGAGGCCGCCGACGAGAAGGGCCTCGCGATGGTGTTCACCGGGATGCGGCACTTCCGGCATTGATCCCGAGGCGCCTTAATCAAAGCCCGTCGCCCTGAGCGCAGCGCCGAAGGCGCGTAGTCGAAGGGCCTCTTTTCGCTTCGACGAACTGTGCGTCGGAAAAAAAGAGGTCCCTCGACTGCGCTGCGCTCCGCTCGGGACGACGGGGCTATTCTCTACCCCACCTTGATCTGCTTCGCGGACGCCATCGCCTTGCGGCGCGCCTCCTTGACCGTGCGGCCGGTCGCGAGCGCGACGGCCATGCGGCGATGGCCCTTGACCTCGGGCTTGCCGAAGATGCGCACCGACGTGCCCGGCGCGGCGAGCGCCTTGGCGATGCCGGTATAGGTAGGATCCTCGATATTGCCGTCGCCGAGCACGGGCACCGAGGCAGCCGCCTGGCAGGTGATCTGCGGGATCGGCAGGCCGAGGATGGCGCGCACGTGCAGCTCCATCTCGCTCATGTTCTGCGAGACCATCGTCACCATGCCGGTGTCGTGCGGGCGCGGCGACAGTTCGGAGAACCAGACCCGGTCGCCCTTCACGAACATCTCGACGCCGAACAGGCCGCGGCCCTTTGAACCGCAAAGCTCGTTCACGACCTTCTTCGCGATGTCGCGCGCCTTGCGCAGCGCCGCCTTCGACATGGCGTGCGGCTGCCAGCTCTCGCGATAGTCGCCGTCGACCTGGATGTGCCCGATCGGCTCGCAGAAGCCGAAGCCGCCCTCGTGGCGCACGGTGAGCAGGGTGATCTCGTAGTCGAAGTCGATGGCGCCCTCGACGATCACCAGCCCGGTGCTGGCGCGCGTGCCTTCCATCGCGATCTTCCAGCTCTTCGCCACATCGGCGGGCTTGCGCGCGACGCTCTGGCCGTGGCCGGACGACGACATCGTGGGCTTGATGAAGCAGGGAAAGCCGACGGCTTCCGCGCCCGCCTGCAGCTCCTCGAGGCTGGCGGCGAAGCGATAGGGCGAGGTCGGCAGCTTGAGCTTCTCGGCCGCCAGCTTGCGGATGCCGCGGCGGTCCATGGTGAGCTGGGCGGCGCGCGCCGTCGGGATGACGGTCCATCCCTCCTTCTCCAGCTCGACCAGCGTGTCGGTCGCGATGGCCTCGATCTCCGGCACGATGAAGTCGGGCTCCACCGTCTCGACGACATGGCGCAGCGCCTCGCCGTCGCGCATGTCGAACACATAGGCGCTGTTGGCGACCAGCATGGCCGGCGCGTCCTCGTAGCGATCGCAGGCGATGACCTCGATGCCGAAGCGCATCGCCTCGATGACCACTTCCTTGCCGAGTTCGCCGGAGCCCAGCAGCATCATTTTCACGGCGGAGCCCTTGAGCGGCGTGCCGAATTTCCGGATCTTCATGCGGCGATCATAGCAGAAGCCCGACCGCTTCCACGCCCTCTAGGCGATCGGCTCGACCGCGCCCACGGCGAAACCGCGCGGCAGGACCTCGATGTCGAGGGGCAACCGGCCGATCGTTTCCCCGTCCAGGTCGACCAGCGTGTCCACCCCGGATGCAAAGCGGAAGGATCGACCCCGGCTGGTGCGCACCTTCGGATGGCCGACATGCGACCCATCGGCCAGCCGGGGCATCACCCCCAGCAGGGCGCCGAGCCGCGACACGTCGGCGACCTCGACGAGATCGAGCAGCCCATCGTCGAAGGCGGCGCCCGGTGCCAGGCGCAGGCCGCCGCCACCATTCTCGGTGTTGGCGATCAACGCGGTGAACAATGTGCTGGTCCCCCGCTCGACCCCATCGACGGTGATCGCAACGGCGCGCGAGCGGAAGCCCAGGATGACGGCGGGCGTCATCAGCATGTAGGCCACGCCGCCGAGCTTCTTGGCCCAGCGCGACTGCGACGTGCGCTGGCTGACCAGGGCCGCGGCACCGAGCGCCGCCATCAGATAGCCGAAGCGCTCGACCGGGCGGCCATCGGCGCCGATGCAGCGGAGGCGCAGCAGATCGATCGCCCGCCGCCCCGTCGCGGCCGCCGCGTCATAGGCCTTCGCCGGATCCGCGACATGGCCGAGCGCCCGGCAGAGTTCGTTGGCCGTCCCCGCGGGAATCGGACAGAGGACCGCGTCCGGCGCGAGAAGCCGTCCCGTCGGATCGAGCAGGCCGTTCAGCGTCTCGTTGACCGTGCCGTCGCCGCCCACCGCCACGAACCGGCGCGCTCCCTCTATCAGCGCGGCCCGCGCGAGTCGCGTGGCGTGACCCGGCGCCTGCGTGAACTGCGCATCGACCGGCCCCAGCCGCTTCTCGAGTTCGGCCTTGATCGCCGGCCACCGCCGACCCGCGCCTCCCTTGTGCGCAAAGCGATTGACGATCACCGAAGTCTTCATGATCCACGATAAGAAGGCATGGAGGCGCTACGGACAACCGGACCGGAGACCTTTCTCGCTCACCCAGTGTAGATTCTGGCGGAGATCGGCTCCCGCGAAGGTCGTTGCCCGGCGGTCCGTCGGTTACCTCGGCGGGAATTGACACCAGTCGACGCGGCAACCACATGTCGACATCGCGACGCAGAATTGTTCGCGGGGGAGTCCCAAGTGTCCTTACGTCGCCGCCTGCTGGCCGTTGCCAGTCTCAGCTTCCTGGCATTGTCTTCCGCCTCGTTCGCCCAAGGCGGTCCGCCTGCCATGCCGGTCGGTGTCTCGGAGCCGCTTGCCAAGCGCGTCACCCAGTGGGACGAGTATTCGGGCCGCTTCGATGCCGTGGCCTCCGTCGAAGTGCGCGCGCGCGTCTCCGGCTTCATCGACAAGATCAATTTTCGCGACGGCCAGCTCGTCAAGGTCGGCGACCCGCTGTTCACCATCGACAAGCGGCCGTACGAGATCGCGGTCGAATCGGCGGAGGCCGAAGTCGCGCGCAACAAGGCCCAGGTCGAGCTCGCGGAGCTGCAGGTCGGTCGCGGCGCCTCTCTGATCGCCTCCCGCACCATCACCGAGGCGGAGCAGGATTCGCGCAAGTCGACGCTCGCCGTCGCCCGCGCCCAGCTCAAGACCGCCGAGGCCGCCCTGCGCAACGCCCAGCTCAACCTCGAATGGACGAACGTCACGGCGCCGATCGCCGGGCGCATTTCGGATCGCAAGGTCGATGCCGGCAACCTGATCTCGGGCGGCCAGAGCGGCGCGACCCTGCTCGCCACGATCGTCACGATCGATCCCATCCACTTCGTCTTCGACATCTCCGAGGCCGACCATCTGCGCTACAGCCGCCTGATCCTGTCGGGCGCGCTCGCCTCTTCGCGCGACGGCGCCAATCCGGTCCGCATCCGGCTGTCCGACGAAACCGAATGGAAGCGGACCGGCAAGGTCGACTTCGTCGACAATGCCATGACCGCGCGATCGGGCACGATCCGCGTGCGCGCCCTGGTCGAGAACAAGGACCAGCTGCTGACGCCCGGCATCTTCGGGCGCGTGCACCTCTTCGGCGGCGAGTACGACGCGCTGCTGGTCCCCGACTCGGCCATCATCTCCGACCAGGCGCGCAAGATCGTGTTCACCGTGGGCGACGGCGACGTGGTCCAGGCCAAGCCCGTGACCCTGGGCCCGATCGTCGACGGGCTGCGGGTGATCCGCTCCGGCCTCGCGCCCACCGACAGGGTCGTGCTCGATGGCCTCGCCAATCCCTTCGTCCGGCCGGGCGCCAAGGTCGTGCCGCAGAAGGGCGAGATCGTCGCCAAGGCCGGGTAAGGGCCCGTCATGCGTTTTTCCCATTTCTTCATCGACCGGCCGATCTTCGCGTCGGTGCTCTCGGTCATCATCGTGATCGTGGGCTTCATCGCCCAGCGCGGTCTTCCGGTGGCCGAGTATCCCGAGATCGCGCCGCCGACCGTGAACATCACCGCGATCTATCCCGGCGCCTCCGCCGAGGTGATTGCCGAGACCGTCGCCACGCCGATCGAGCTCGAGGTCAACGGCGTCGACGACATGCTCTACATCCAGTCGCAGTCGACCGGTGACGGTCGCCTGTCGATCAACGTGGTGTTCAAGCCGGGCGTCAACATCGACCAGGCGCAGGTGCTGGTGCAGAACAGGGTCGCGGTGGCCCAGCCGCGCCTGCCCGAGGACGTGCAGCGCCTCGGCATCGTGGTGCGCAAGGCCTCGCCCGACCTGATGATGGTCGTGCACATGGTCTCGCCCGACGGCAGCCGCGACCAGCAATACATCTCGAACTACGCCACGCTCTACGTGAAGGACGTGCTTACCCGCGTCGATGGCGTCGGCAACGTGCTGGTGTTCGGCGGACGCGACTACTCGATGCGCATCTGGCTCGACCCGGCCCGCGTCGCTGCGCGCAACCTCACGGCGGGCGAAGTGGTGCTGGCCCTGCGCGCCGCCAACCTCCAGGTCGCGGCCGGTGCGGTCAACCAGGCACCGGCAGTGTCGCCGGGCGGGTTCACCCTGTCGGTGCGCACCCTGGGGCGTCTGAGCTCGCCCGACCAGTTCGAGAACATCGTGATCCGCGCCGAGCCGGACGGATCGGTGACGCGCCTGCGCGACATCGCGCGCGTCGAGCTGGGGGCGCAGGACTATACGCTGAACGCCTATCTCAACAACAAGACGGCCACCGCGCTCGGCATCTTCCAGCGGCCCGGCTCCAACGCGCTCGCCACCTCGGACGCGGTCATCGCCGAGATGGAGCGGCTGAAGAAGAGCTTCCCGGCGGGCCTCGACTACTCGATCGTCTACAATCCCACGACCTTCATCCAGGCCTCGGTCGATGCCGTCATCACGACGCTGTTCGAAGCCGTGATCCTGGTCGTCGTCGTCGTGATCCTGTTCCTGCAGACCTGGCGGGCGGCGATCATCCCGATCCTCGCCATCCCGGTGTCGCTGATCGGCTCCTTCGCCGTGATGGCCGCGGTGGGCATCTCCTTCAACACGCTGTCGCTGTTCGGCCTGGTGCTGGCGATCGGCATCGTGGTCGACGACGCCATCGTCGTCGTGGAGAACGTCGAGCGCTACCTGGCGCAGGGCATGTCGCCCAAGGAAGCCGCCCACAAGACGATGGACGAGGTCGGCGGCGCGCTGATCGCGATCTCGCTGGTCTTGATCGCGGTGTTCCTGCCGACCGCCTTCATCACCGGCCTGCAGGGCACCTTCTACAAGCAGTTCGCCATCACCATCGCCGCCTCGACCGCGATCTCGGCCTTCGTGTCGCTGACGCTGTCGCCGGCGATGGCCGCGCTGCTGCTCAAGACGCATGCCCTGTCGCCAGTCGAGAAGCCCAGGCCCGGCCTGATGGACCGGCTCGCCTGGCCGGTCCACTGGTTCTTCCGCGGCTTCAACCGGGGCTTCGAGGCGCTGACCAACCTCTACGGCCGCATGACCGCGCGGGTGATCCGCATGGGCTTCATCATGCTGGCGATCTATGCCGGCCTGCTGGCGCTCACCCAGAACCGCCTCGCCTCGACGCCGACCGGCCTGGTGCCGCAGCTCGACCGCTCCTACCTGATCGCGGCCATGCAGCTGCCGGCCGGCGCCACGCTCGAGCGGTCGGACGCGCTGGTGCGCAAGGCCAGCGAGATCATCATGTCCCGCCCCGGCGTCGCCGACGCCGTCTCGTTCGTCGGCTTCGACGGCGCGACCTTTACCAACGCGCCCAACACCGGCGTGATCTTCGTCACCCTGAAGCCCTTCGCCGAGCGGCCGGGCATCACCAAGGACATGATCCTGGCCGACCTGCGCGGGCAGATGTTCGCGTTGCGCGAGGCCTTCGTGTTCGTCCTGGAGCCGCCCTCCGTGCCCGGCATCGGTACCGGCGGCGGCCTCAAGGGCTACGTCCAGGACCGCGCGTCGCGCGGGCTGACGGCCCTGGAAGGCGCCACCTGGGCGCTTGCCGGCGCGGCGGGGCAGTCGCCCGGCCTCACCCAGGCCTTCACGCTCTATAATACGCGCACGCCGCAGATCTACGCCGACATCGACCGGACCAAGGCCGAGCAGCTCGGCGTGCCGATCGCCCGCGTGTTCGAGACGCTGTCAGCCTACATGGGCTCGGCCTACGTCAACGACTTCAACATCCTCGGCCGCACCTACCGCGTGACGGTGCAGGCCGACGATCCCTATCGCCTCACCCTGCGCGACGTCGAGAACCTGAAGACCCGCAGCGTGAGCGGCGAGATGGTGCCGATCGGCGCCGTCGCGACCTTCGAGGACATCACCGGTCCCTACCGGGTCGCCCGCTACAACCTCTACCCGGCGGCCGAGGTGCAGGTCGCCCTGCAGCGCGGCTACTCCTCCGGGCAGGGCATCGCCACGATGGAGGCGCTGGCGGAAAAGGTGCTGCCGTCGGGTTTCGGCTTCGAATGGACCGAGATCGCGCTGCAGGAGAAGCTGGCCGGCAGCACCGCGATCCTGGCCTTTGGCCTCGCCGTGCTGTTCGTGTTCCTGCTGCTGGCGGCGCTCTACGAGAGCTGGCTGTTGCCCCTCGCGGTCATCCTGATCGTGCCGATGTGCATCCTCGCGGCCATGATCGGCGTGAACATCCGCGGCCTCGACCGCAATGTCCTGGTCGAGATCGGGCTGGTCGTGCTGGTCGGTCTCGCGGCGAAGAACGCCATCCTGATCGTGGAGTTCGCCAAGCAGGCGCACGAGCAGGGGATGAACCGCTTCGATGCGGCGGTCACCGCCTCGAAGACGCGCCTGCGCCCCATCCTGATGACATCGCTCGCCTTCATCCTGGGCGTGGTGCCGCTGGTCATCAGCACCGGCGCCGGCGCCGAGATGCGCCAGTCGCTGGGCACCGCGGTGTTCTCGGGCATGCTGGGCGTCACGATCTTCGGCCTGATCTTCACGCCGGTCTTCTACGTGCTCTCCGTCGGGCTGGCCGAATTGCGCTTCAAGTGGCGCAAGCAGGAGATCAAGCCGGATTTCAGGCCGGAATAGGTCTCGGAGCGGGTGGCGGGCGCATCAGCGCGAACGCCACCTGCACGATGCCGGCGGTGAGTCCCATCGCCACGCCGAGACGCCAGGCGAGGTCGTAGGAGCCGAGCGCGTCGAACAGCAGGCCGCCGCCCAGGGCGCCCACGAAGCTGCCGATCTGGTGACTCATGAAGGCGACGCCCTGGATCATCGCCTGCCAGCGCAGGCCGAACATCTCGACCACCGAGCCGGCGACCAGCGGTCCGACGCCGAGCCACAGGAAGCCCATCGCCGAGGCGAAGACCAGCGTGCTGGCGGCCGTTGGCGGCACCACGAAGTAGCAGGCGAGCACGATCGAGCGGGCGATGTAGATGCCGCCCAGCAGGCCGAGCTTCGACCAGTGGCCGCCGGCCCAGCCGAAGAAGAGACTGCCGAACACGTTGAACAGCGCGATCGCGCCCAGCGCGCCGGCACCGAGCGACGGATCCATGCCGCAGATCGCGAGATAGGACGGCAGGTGCGTGGTGATGAACAGGAGCTGCATGCCGCACACGAAATAGGCCGCGGTCATCACCAGGAAGGACGGGTTGCCAAGCGCGGCCCTGAGCGCGACGCGCGGCGAGGCGGCGCTGATGTCGCCGGTGGCGGGGACGGGCGGCGGCAGGCGGTCGACCCGGCCGGCGATCCAGGCGGCGGGCAGCATGAAGACGGTCAAGGCGAGGAAGCCCAGCAGTCCGGCACGCCATCCCCATTCGGTGGTCAGAGCCTGGCCGAGCGGCGCCGAGAGCAGCGCCCCCAGCGATCCGGTCGCCGTGATCGCGCCGAGGACGAAGCTGCGCGACTTCGCAGGCACGGCGCGGGCGCCGACCGCCAGCGAGATGGCCGAGGCGGTGCAGGCCAGCGCCATCCCGATGAGCACGCCGCCGCCCAGCATCACGCCGGTCAGGCCATCTGCCATCGCGAACAGCCCGAGACCGGCCACATAGAGGGCCGCGCCGGCGACCATGATCGGCCGGAAACCCAGGCGTACCGCCAGGGCCCCGGCGACGGGCTGCAGGAAGCCCCAGGCGAGGTTCTGGACCGACATCGCCAGCGCGAAATCCGAAACCGCGAGCGCGATGTCGCGCGTGAGCGACGGCATCACCAGCCCGAAACTCTGGCGCACGCCCATGCCGAGGCTCAACATGACCGAGGCGGCGATCAGGATCGGCAGGACGGGCCGCAGGTCCTTCGCAACGGTCATGGCACGCCCTCCACAAATTACACAGGTCTGTGTAATCTACGGACGGCACCGGAATGGGGTCAAGACGGGATGGCGAGAGCGGATGTCAGGGCAGCGATGCAGGAACGCATCCTGGAGACGGCCGACCGGCTGTTCTACGGGCAGGGCATCCGCGCCGTCGGCGTCGACACGATCGCCGCCGAGATCGGCATCAGCAAGCGCACGCTCTACAACTACTTCCCGTCCAAGGACGACCTGATCGTCGCCTACCTGTCGCGGCGGCTGAAGCCCGCGCCGCCGTCGGACCGGCCGCCGCTGGAACAGATCCTGGGCGCCTTCGACCGGCTGGAGCGCACGATCGCGACCGGCGTCTTCCGCGGCTGCCCCTTCGTGAATGCGGTGGCCGAGCTCAAGGAGCCGGCGCATGCCGCGAACCGGATCGCGCTGGCCTTCAAGGAACAGAGACGGGTGTGGTTTCAGGGACTGCTGGAGCGGCTCGGCGTCGAGCAGACCCAGTTGCTGTCGATGCAGCTCCAACTCCTGATGGACGGCGCGATCGCTGCCGCCATCGTGCGCGGTGATCCGAAGGTCGCGGTCGCGGCGCGTGAGGCGGCGGCAGTTTTGATGAAGGCGGCGGGCGTCAATCCCTCGAGCACGGGCCCAGGTGAGGTCACGTCGGATTAGGCCTCAGGATGCGGTGCAGGTCGAGGACGGGCGGCGTGTGGCCGAGTTGCGAGAGCAGGGTATGGACCTGCGCCCGGTGATGGGTCTGGTGATTGAAGAAATGCGGCAGGATCACCGACCAGGGATCCTCGGTGTCGAAGCCTGAATTGTTGACGTAGCGGACGTTGCCCTGCTCGAAACCCTCGGGCAGGTTCGCGAAGAACTGCTCCATGTGCCGGTCCAGGCGCTCGCGCTCGGCCCTCAGGGCTTCGAATTCCTCATGCTGGACCGCGCCGAGCCCGGTCGAGACGTGCGAGCCGCCCTCGAACCGGGCCATCCAGATACGGTCACCCAGCAGAAGGTGGTTCAGCGTTCCGTGCACGCTGCCGAAGAACGCCCCGAGGTCCCGCCGATACTCCGCGCCGGTGAGCCCGGCGCAGACGGCGTAGAGCGTCTCGTTGGCCAGTCGGTTGTAGCGGGCGTACTGACCCCAGATCCCGCCCCTGGCCACGCCTAGCGGGCCGCGGCCGACACCCAGCGGGTGAAGCCACGGACCAGCTGGGCGACCGCAGCGCTGCGCAGGCGATGGGCACGGGCTTCGAGCTCGCGGCGTTCGGTGATGCTGGGGTAGGAAACGGTGAACATGGGAACCTCCAAAGATTGAAAGGAACTTAATTCTGTTCTTTCGGGAGGTTAATACCGAGTGTATGACGAACACTCGTGAAGGAAATTCAACAATGGCGCAATGATCAATCACGCGAGCGAGATGGCGGCCTTCGTCCGGGTCGTTGATTCCAAAGGATTCTCAGCCGCCGCGCCGAGTCTCGGCCTGTCCCCGTCGGCGGTCAGCAAGCTGGTGACCCGGCTGGAAACCCGGCTCGGCGTGCGGCTGCTGCAGCGCACGACCCGGGCAATCAGCCTCACCGAGGAGGGCGAGGCCTTCTACGCCACGGCGCGGCGTATCGTGGGCGAGATCGAGACCTTGGAGAACCAGATCAGCGGGCAGAGCGGCACGCCGCACGGGCTCCTGAAGGTCACGACGTCGCTGGCCTTCTCGACCCACCAGCTGGCGCCCGTCATCGCCGAATTCCTCGAACGGTTCCCGCTGCTGCAGCTCGAACTGATGCCGACCGACCGGGTGGTCGACATGATCGAGGAAGGAGTCGACATCGCCATCCGCATCGGGCGGCTGGCGGACACCAGCTTCATGGCCCGCAAGATCGGCGAGGATGTGCGCCTAGTCTGCGCCTCGCCCTCCTACCTCCGGAACCGGCGGCCCCTGCAGCGGCCCGAGGACCTGACGCGGCACAACTGCATCGTCTCGCGCGACCGCACCTACCTCAACCGCTGGCCGTTCCGCATCGACGGCGAGGTCCGCGAGATCGAGGTCGGCGGGCGGGTCGCGGTCACCGAGGGCGAAGCCCAGATGCGGCTGGCGCTCCAGGGGCTGGGCATCGTGCGACTGACCCGCCTGACGGTCGCCAGCGCCATCAAGAACGGCGAGCTGGTCTCGCTGCTGGAAGAGTTCCGCGCCGAGCAGCCCATCCCCATCCACGCGGTCTATCCCCACCGCCGGCACCTCGCACCCAAGGTGACCGCCTTCATCGACTTCATCCTCGAGAAATTCACGCCGCCGCCGTGGGAGATGCTAGGGTCCTCGCCAACCGGGAACGCCAATCCGTGAGGGAGAGACAATGGACACCGACACCGATCTTTTCGTGCAGGGCTTCTGGGTGAAGTGCCGCGACGTCATCCGGCCCGAACTCGACACGGCGGTCGAGGCCCTGCGCGATGCGGGCCACGAGGCCAACATCTCGACCTTGGAATTCTCGCCCGACGAGAAGACCGCGCCCGAAAGCGCGCCGACCCTCACGCTCACCATTCACCCCAGCGGTTCGGGCGACACGCGCGTCCTGCGCTATCGCGGCGACGTGGCGACCCGGGAGATCGAAGTCATGGCTTCCGGCTGCAAGACCTCGCGCTACGATCTGTCGGCCGTCACCGACGAGGGCGTGAAGCACGACATCGCGCTTTGCTTCGGCTCGTTGCTCAAGACCAAGTAGCCTCCAGGAGGATCCCATGGCCGACGCCATCGACGACCTGTTCCGCCGCTTCGGCAAGGCCTTCAACAAGGCCGATGTCGACGCGATCGCCGAGTGTGTGACCGACGATTTCGAATGGCGCCTCAACACGGGCGGTTCGCCGACCGGCCGGGTGCTCAAGGGCAAGGAGGCGCTGCGCGCCCATTTCGCCGACAAGAGCACGGCGCCTCGCGAGGTGCGTTTCTCGGAGGCCAGCATCCATCGCGCCGGTGACAAGCTGTTCGGGACCTTCCGCGCCACCGGCATCGACCATGCCGGCAAGCCGTTCGATCGCTACGGCATCGACCTCTACGAGGTGAAGGACGGCAAGATCTCGCTCAAGGACAGCTATTCGAAGGCCGAGTGAGCTCATGACGAACGATACCGTCCTCTGGGAGATCGATCGCCGCGGCGTGGCCACCGTCACCCTGAACCGGCCCAGGGTGAACAACGCCTATAACGGCGATCTCATCCAGGGTCTGCACGACGCGATGGATGCGCTGGGTTCGGAGAGCAACCTGCGCATCGTCGTGCTGCGCGGCAACGGCAGGCATTTCCAGGCGGGCGCCGATCTGTCGTGGATCACCGCCGTCGCCAAACAGTCGCCCGCCGAGAACGAAAAGGTCAGCCGCCTCACCGCCGAGGCCGTGAAGCGTCTCGACACCTGCCCGGTTCCGACGCTTGCGCTGATCCAGGGCGGCTGCTTCGGCGGCGGCACCGGCATCGCGGCGGCCTGCGACGTCGTCGTGGCCCAGGAGGACGCGCTCTTCTCCATCAGCGAGACGCGCTGGGGCCTGATGGCCGGCATCATCCTGCCGCAGCTCTGCCAGGCGATCGGCCTGCGCCAGACGCGGCGCTACGCGCTGACCGGCGAACGCTTCGGCGCCCACGAGGCGCGCCGCCTCGGCCTGGTACACGAAGTCTGCCCGACGGGCGGCCTGGCCGAAGCCGGAGAGAAGATCGTCGAGGCCGTGCTGATGAACGCACCGCGCGCCACCACCGCCACCAAGCTGCGCTCGCTCGCCTCGGCGCGCGCCTTCGTCGACGACGGCGAGCTGCGCGACCTGATCGACGAACACGCCCGCACCCGCCAGCAGGACGAAGCCACCGAAGGCCTCGCGAGCTTCACGGAGAAGCGCAAGCCGGCGTGGTATCCGGGTTGAGCTTCCGTCGTCTCGACCGAAGCCTCGCGCAGCGAGGCGTAGCGGAGAGACCTTCTCTCCACAAGAAGTCGGCTATTCGTGGAGAGAAGGTCTCTCCGCTTCGCGCCTTCGGCGCTTCGGTCGAGACGACGGTGGTTCGTTAATCGGGCCTGCTACTCCTACTCTGCCGCCTGCTTCTGCGCCGTGCGGTCGGGCGTCAGCGTGTAGGACGTGAACTGACGGTTCAGCGCCGGCATCGGGCAGGCTTCGAGATGGCCCTCGGCCGGGCGCATCAGGATCATCGCCGTCGTGGCCGTCATGACGCCGCGCGTGTTCATTCGCGGCGGACGGCAGACCGAATGCGGCGTGCCCCAGTCGTCGAAGAAGGCCTGGCGGAAATCCTCAAGGGTGAGCGTGCCACGCCTGGGCGAGAGCCGGTCGCGCACGCGCTTGTCGCGATAGATCGAGTCGGGCGTCTCGGCGAGGCCGGTATCCTTCACCCTGGCGCGCGCGGAATCGGCGATCCAGTGGTTGGCGTGCACGTAGAGGCCGCGGTCCGGCGCGATCCAGAAGGTCTCGTCGGGCGCGCATTCGAAGCCGAAGGCCTCGCCGCCACAATGGCTGACGGCCATGTGGTTCGAGCCGGGCTTGGGCGTCGAGACGATGGTCTGCACGGCGTTGGCGAGATGGCTGGCCTCCAGCACCTTGCGGCGGATGAAGGGCAGCGGCACGCCGGGGCCGCGCTGATAGTCACGGTCGCATTCCAGAGCATTGGCGGTGAGGCCGATGCCGGCCGAGTTGAGGCCCGAGCGCGCGAGCCCGCCCGCTTCGGTGAAGGTGAGGATGTCGGGCCCGTCGTCGCGGCGGATGCGCAGCACCACGCCGGTCTCGGCGCATTCGGCGCGCCAGTCCCAGTTCTGCCCGTGCAGCAGCAGGCCGTCGGCGCTGACCTCGGGCAGCGCGAGCGCCGCGGTGCAGCCGTCGGGGAAATGCTTGGCGGCCTGCTGCTTGCGCGCCGCCACGACCATCTCGGTGCGGGCATTCATCAGCACGACGGCGGCGAAGGGCTCGTTGGCGCCCTCGGCGATGCCGCGCATCTCCTCGGTGTAGGTCGGATCGAACTTGTCGATCAGCGGCACCATCGCCTCGGCGCGCCGCTCCAGTTCCTTCCACTCGACGCCCGACTTGAGCAGCGACTCGGCGTACATCTTCGCGCCGCGCTTCAGGCGATCCGCGGCCGCCTTGCCATGGATCCGACCCCGCTCCCGGGGACCGCCGGACAGATCGATCAGCGGGAAGGGAGCGTAGTCGGTCATGGCAGCCTCTTACGGATGGCCCAACTTAGGGATGTCCCAATTCAGGGATGTCCAAGCAGGGCCTGGCGGAAACGGTCCTTGAGATGCGCGCCATCCTGCGGCGGCATCACGAACTCCAGCTTCTCTACCATGACCTTGACGAGCCGGAACACCGGACCCTTCTTCGTGCGGACGTCCTTCACCAGTTCCGCGACCTCGCCCGCCTCGCGCACCGTCGTGGCATCGGCGATGCCGCAGCCGCGCGCGATCATCGCGAGATCGGTGCCGGCGCCGGAATCGGTCGGGCCGTTGTTGCGCGGGCTGGTGTGGGTGGCCTGGTTGCCGGTCTCGCCGAACTTCTCGTTGTCGAGCACGACGATCGCCAGGTTCTCCGGCATCTGCGTCGCGACGGTGGCGAGGGAGCCCAGGCTCATCAGCATGTCGCCGTCGCCGGTGATGACCAGCACGCGCTTGGTGGGCTGTGCCATGGCGAGACCCAGGCCCATGCCGACCGGCGCGCCCATCGAGCCCCACAGCGGCATGTTCAGCGGACGGTCGCCGGCGGCGGTGATGTCCCAATTGGACGAGCCGAGGCCCGCGATGACCAGCAGGTTGTCGTCGGCGCCCTCGAGGAGCTGCTTGACCAGCGGGCGACGCTGCAGCGTTGCTTTACTCATCTCACTTCTTCCCGAAATTCTTGATGCCGATCAGCTTCTGCCGCAGCAGCACGGCGACCGCCTGGCCGCCGTTGAAGGCCGAGCGCGCGGCAGCGTCGACCGTGGCCTTCACCTCGTCGGCCGTATCGACCGAGTAGAGCAGCACGCCCATGGCCTCCAGCACCTTCGGCGTGCCCTGGCCCATCGGATACTGCCAGGAATTGAACTCGCCCCAATCGCCGCGCATCGTGATCAGGGTCAGGAACGGGAACCGCAGGGTCTTGGGCATGCCCATCAGGTTGATGGTGTTGCCCACGCCCGAGCTCTGCATCAGCAGCACCGAGCGCTGACCGCCCAGCCATGCGCCGGCGGCGAGCGGAATGCCCTCCTCCTCGGTTGTGAGGGCCAGGGTGCGGATCGAATTCGACTTCTGGCAGGCCTCGATCAGGCGGCCATGGCCGGCGTCGGGCACGTGATAGACCTGCTTGATGTCATGGTCCTGGAAGACCTCGAAAATCTGGTCGCGCCAATCAACTTTGGACGGGGCAGGCTGCGTCGGGGCGGTGGTCATGTTTCTCCCATTCCCGGTTCAGGATTGGCCGGCACAGTAGCTATAACGGCAGCGAAACAGGACGACTGTTGGGAATGAACAGATATAACGATATTGTATCTCTCCCATGGAACTGTCCCAACTTCGCACCCTCATCCACGTTGCCGACCTTGGCAGCCTGAGCAAGGCGGCCGACCGGATCGGCATCGCCCAGCCGGCGCTCAGCCGCCAGATCCGGATGCTGGAGGAGGAACTGTCGGTCCGCCTGTTCACCCGCCACGGGCGAGGCATGGTCCTGACCGAGAAGGGCCGGGAGATCCTGGAACATGCGACGAGGGTCATGTCGGAGCTGGAGGAGATTCGCGCCACGGCCGCCGATCTCGACGCGCCGCTGCACGGCCGGATCGCCATCGGCTTTCCACCGACCGTCGCGGACATCCTCTCGCTGCCCCTGGTCGCCGCATTCGGAAAGACCCATCCGCAGGTGGAGCTGCGGCTGGTCGGCGCCTATACCGGCCACCTGATCGACTGGCTCCATCGCGGCGAGATCGACGTCGCTATCCTCTACGATCCGCACGTCGCGCGATCCCTGCGGTCGGAGCCATTGTTGCTCGAGAACCTGTTCCTGATCGGCCCACCCGGGTCGGGACTATCGGCGGAACGCCCGATTCCGTTCAGGGAACTCGACGACAAGCGCATCCTCCTGCCCAGCACGCGCCATGGTCTGCGAACGATCGTCGAACGGTGCGCCGTGGAGGCGGGCATCTCGCTGCGCGTGGCTGTCGAAGCCGATTCCTATGCCACCTTGAAGGACCTCGTCCGTCACGGCCATGGCTGGACCATCCTGCCGCTCTCGCCGATCCACGACGACATTGCGACCGGACGACTGCACGCGGCACCGCTCATGGATCCGGCACCTGTCCGTCAACTCGTCCTGTCCTATCCGGCCGACCGGCCGGTCTCGCGCCTGACGCGATTTGCCGGAGAGACGATCGCGGACATCGTTGCCGACCAGGTCGGACGGAAAACCTGGCCGGGCAAGCTGCTCAGAACGCCTTGAGGACCACCAGGAACACGATCGCGATCATCAGCAGGGTCGGCACCTCGTTCCACCAGCGATAGAACCTGGCCGGACGCACGTTGCGGTCCGCGGCGAAGTCCTTGCGCCACAGGCTGTACAGGTGGTGCACCACGGTAAGCCCACAGACCAGGGCGAACTTGGCGTGCCACCAGCCGGCATGCCACCACGCACCCTGCCAGGTGAGCAGAAGGCCGAAGACCCAGGTCGCGATCATCGCCGGGTTCATGATGGCGCGCATCAGGCGCCGCTCCATGGTCTTGAAGGTCTCGCTCTGGACCGAGCCCTTTTCGACGGCGGCGTGATAGACGAACAGGCGCGGCAGGTAGAGCAGTCCGGCCATCCAGGCGATGACCGAAATGATGTGCAGCGACTTCAGCACATCGTAAAGCATCAGGCGGCTCCGGCGATCAGCGGGCAGCCGCGATGGTCGGCATTGCAGGGCATCCCGGTCGCACCATGGCAGACGGCAATCTGCGGCTCGGCGAGAACCGCACGAACACGGGCGGCGAGACCGGCGATGAAGGCAGGATGCGTGCCCACGGTCGGCACGCGAACATAGGCCGGCACGCCGCTCTTCTCGCTGAGATGACGATACTCGATGTCGAGTTCGACCAGGGTCTCGGAATGCTCCGACACGAAGGCCAGCGGGTAGAGCACCACGGCCTTGCCGTCGGTGCCGGCCCGCTCGATTTCGGCGTCGGTCGAGGGACCGATCCATTTCAGCGGACCGACACGGCTCTGGTAGCAGACCGACCAGTCGAGACCGCCAACGCGGTCGGCGATCGCCTTCGCACTGCGTTCGACCTGAACCTGATAGGGATCGCCGGCCTTAACGATCTTCTCCGGAAGCCCGTGCGCCGAAAACAGCACCCGCACCGGACGATCGCCCATGTCGGCGAGGCCCTGCTTCACGAGATCGACCGACGCCGCAATGAACCCTTCCTCGTCCGGATAGCAGCAGATCGTCTGCGTGGGCGCGCTGAGCTTCGCCGCCGCCGCCGCTTCCTTCCAGGCCTTCACCGACGAGGCCGTCGTCGTCGTGGAGAATTGCGGATAAAGCGGCAGCAGTACGATGCGATCGGGCGCGAAGCGCTTGACGGATCGCACGACGGCATCGGTCATCGGATGCCAGTAACGCATGCAGACATAGCCGCGCCATTCATGCTCCGGCCCCAGCGCCTCCTCGAGCGCGCGGGCCTGGGCTTCCGTCTGGCCGAGGATCGGGGAACTGCCGCCGATCTGAGCATAGATCGCCTGCGCCTTGGCGGCCCGGCGGCTGGAGATGAAGCGTGCGAGCGGCAGCCGGAACAGCGAGGGCAGCGCGATGATCGCCGGATCGCTGAACAGGTTGCGCAGGAACGGCTGGACAGCCTCCGGCGAATCGGGGCCACCGAGATTGAACAGAACGATGGCGACTCTCACGCCTCTTCCTCCCCATTAAAATGGGGCGTTGTCCGCGACGCGGACGGAGCGGTGACGAGCGGGGCCGATTCTTTCGACTCCCCCTCCCGTGTGAGACGCCGACACCTCCCCAGTTGAATGGGGAGGGTCATGATCCCGACGGCTTCCAGTTGCGTACGAACTCGACGAGCCGCGCGACATTGTCGGGCGGCGTCTGCGGCACCACGCCATGGCCCAGGTTGAACACGAAGGAGCCGTGCCCGAGCTTGTCGAGAATGCGCGTGGCCTCGCGCTCCAGGGCCTCGCCGCCGGCCACCAGCATGATCGGGTCGAGATTGCCCTGCACGCAGATGTGCGGCTGGATCTCCTTCGCGGCCCAATGGGCGCCGATGCCGGTATCGAGCGACAGCGCGCTGAATGTCTCGGGCAGGCGATACATCAGGGCCGCCGGACCGACCGCACGCGGGAAGGCGATGACCGGCATGCCGGGATGACGTTCGCGCAGGGCCTTGGCGATGCGCACCATCGGATCGAGCGACCAGTGGAAGAGCTGCTCTTCCGGAAGGACACCCGCCCAGGAATCAAAGAGCTGGACGGCATCGACGCCGGCATCGACCTGATGACCGAGATGGTCGACCACGGCATCGACCAGCAGATCGATCAGCAACCTGAAGGATTCGGGATGCCCGTAGGCCCACTTCTTGACCTTGGCGAAATCCTTGCTGCCGCTGCCTTCGATCATGTAGCAGGCGAGCGTGAAGGGCGCGCCGGCGAATCCCAGCAACGCCGTTTCCTTCGGCAGCTCGGCCCGTGTCCGGCGGATCGCTTCGTAGACAGGCGCCAGATGCTCCTGCAGGCGGGCCCGCGACAGCCGGCCGAACTGCGACGGGTCGGTCAGCGCCTCCAGCTTCGGTCCCTCGCCCTCGGCGAACCAGACCTTTTGTCCGAGCGCATCCGGAACCACGAGGATGTCGGAGAAGATGATCGCGGCGTCGAGACCGAACCGACGGATCGGCTGCAGGGTCACCTCGACCGCCTTGTCGGGCGTGTAGCAGAATTCCAGGAAGGAACGCGTCGTCGCCCGCACGGCGCGATACTCCGGCAGGTAGCGTCCGGCCTGCCGCATCAGCCAAAGGGGTGGCGTCGGATGTCTCTTTCCGGCCAGTGTCTCCAGGAATTTCCCGCCGCTCACTCTCTGTCCCTCATGCTTCCTTCTACTCTATTCATAGAAGGTTGTAGCAGTAGTAGGGCCTGTGGCATGTGGGGATTCGCCTTATTGGCCATCGGTCCCCAGACCCCTGTGGACGGGAAACACCGATTTCACGGGAACGCGGGCCCTGATTCCCGACTCGCGCCCCATTCGTCCCGGTCTATACGCAGGGGAGGACGGGTTGGATGGGCCGGGCGAGTCGTGTCCCGAATCCGGGCGGGGTGGACCGTGGCCCGGCTTGTCCCCGGAATGCCCTGACCAATCCCGCGTTTCTCCCGGCCGGCCTGTGGGGTAGAACGGGCCGTGGCCAACCGTAACTTCCACGTCCATCTCGTCTCCGACTCGACCGGCGAGACCGTCTCGAGCGTCGCGCGCGCCTGCCTCGTCCAGTACGAGGGCATCTTCGTCCAGGAGCATGTCTGGTCGCTGGTGCGGTCGCCGGCGCAGATGGAAAAGGTGATGCGGGCGGTGGAGCGCGACCGCGGTCCCGTCCTCTATACGCTGGTCGATCCCGAACTGCGCGACGTGGTGCGCGATCATTGCCGTCGTCTCCAGCTGCCCTGTGTCGGGGTGCTCGACCAGGCGATGAGCGTCCTGGCAGTGCATTTTCATTCCAAGAGCGAACAGTGGCCCGGCCGCCAGCATCAGCTCGACGAGGGCTATTTCGACCGCATCGATGCCATGCACTACACGCTGGCGCACGATGACGGCCAGTCGACCCACGACCTCGACGATGCCGACGTCATCCTGGTCGGGCCCTCGCGGACCTCGAAGACACCGACCTGTGTCTACCTGGCCAACCGCGGCGTGCGCGCGGCCAACGTGCCACTGGTGCCGCAGGTCCCGCCGCCGGTGGAGCTCGAGGAGGCCAAGCGGCCGCTGATCGTCGGACTGATCACCGATCCGGAACGGCTGGTGCAGATCCGCGTCAACCGGCTGCGGCTCATGCAGCAGGATACCGAGACGGACTATACCGACATGGACACGGTGCAGGGCGAGATACAGGACGCGCGTCGCCTCTATGCCCGTCGCAAATGGGCGACCATCGACGTGACCCGTCGATCGATCGAGGAGACCGCGGCAGCGATCCTGCAGATGCTGGCAGCCCGCCGGGAACAGAGGCTCCAGGCACCGTAAGACGACGAATCAGGAGGCGACCATGAAGGCAGCCTGGGCAGCGTTGGGTGGCATTCTCTCGTCGACGGCGGCCCTTGCCGCCAATGGGATCGCCGTGACGCGCGGCAGCGATTCCAACGTCTACGGCAATTGCGTGCCGAGCCTGGTCGTCGACAACAGGTCGGGCGAGACGATCGACTATCTCCAGGTCGACGTGGTGCTCTCCCTGCGCGACGGCCGCCAGCGCACGGTGGAGCTCAAGTCGGCCTATCGCGAGGGGGCTCCCGCTCCGATCGCTCCCGGCGCGAGCGCGATGCTTCGCCAGCATCTGGATACGTCGCGGGCGCTGGGCGTTCCCTGCGGAGAAATCAGCGAAAGACGCGTTTCACGCACGATCTGCGAGACGGAACGTGGCACAATGTGTGCATCTTCCGTGTTCGTGCAACCCTGAGGCAGTCTCCATGAAACTTCGTCGTAGGACCATGCTCGGCGCCGCAGGCGCAACGCTTCTTGCCGCGCCGTCCATCGGGTCCGCCCTCGCCCAGGATTATCCGACGAAGCCGCTGAAGATGATCGTGCCCTACCCGCCGGGCGGCGGCACGGACGGGCTCGGTCGAATCACCGCACAGTTCCTGTCGGAGAAGCTCGGCCAGCAGATCGTCATCCAGAATGTCGGCGGCGCTTCGGGCACCATCGGCTCGGAGATGGTCCGTCGCGCCGAACCGGACGGCTACACGGTGCTGTTCAATGCGAGCCTGTTCGTGCTGGGCAAGACGGTGGTGCCTTCCTGCCCCTACGATCCGCAGACGGACTTCCGCCCCATCGCCCAGGCCGGCGAGGCGCCACTGGTGATGCTGGCCAACAACAATGTGCCGGGTGCCGACTACGCGGCGGTCATGGCGGCGGTCGCCAAGGACCCGAAGAAGTACTTCGTGGCGATCTCCTCGGGCGGCTCCGCCGGCCACATCGCCATGCTCGCGTGGCTGAAGCGCATCGGCATCCCGCTCGACCAGATCCTCTACAAGGGCACGGCACCGGCCAACACCGACCTGATGGCCGGCAGCGTCCAGTTCTTCATGGATCCCTGGACGGCGCTGCTGCCGCTGGCCACGTCGGGCCGGGCCAAGGGCCTGTTCGTGACGTCGAAGGAGCGCACGCCGCTGGCGCCGAACATCCCGACGTCCGCCGAAGTGGGCCTCAAGGATTTCAACCTGAGCTCCTGGTACGGCGTCTGGTTGCCCAAGGACACGCCGGATGCCATCGTCAACAAACTCGCCGCCGGGATGGCCGCGGTTTCGAGCGACAAGGCCTTCATCGAAAAGACCACGTCGCTTGGCATCGTTCCGACCGCGCGCGGTCCGAAGGACTTCGCCGCCTTCATCAAGTCGGAAGTCGAAACCAACACCGCCCTGCTGAAGGAAGCCAACTTCAAGCCGGAATAGCGTCAACGTAGGGAGGGATCCCTCGCGAAGGCTCGGAATGACGGCCAAGGGCCGTCATTCCGCCGCCTTCGGCACCGGGTCGAAGCGGGAGTCGAAGTCGCGGATGGCGGCTTCGACGGTGGTCGAGATCTGCTTCAGCTTGTCGGCATTCACGACTTTCAGGCCGAACAGGTCCTTGACGTAGAACACGTCGACCGCGCGTTCGCCGTAGGTCGTGACATGGGCGGTGGCGATCTGCAGGTTGAGCCGCGTCAGCGCCCGCGTGACAACGTGCAGGAAGCCCGGCCGGTCGCGCCCGTTGACCTCGATGACGGTGAAGGTGTCGGACGCATTGTTGTCGATCAGCACGCGCGGCTCGACGGTGAAGACGCGATCGCGCTTGGGCCAGGAGCCACGCTGGCTGTCCAGTTCGCGCTGGATGTCGAGACGGTTGGACAGGGACAGCTCGACCCGGGCGGCCAGTCGCGCGAGGCGCTGCGGGCCGTCGAACGGCTTGCCTTCGAGATCCTGGATCCAGAACGTGTCGAGGGCCATGCCGTTGGCGAGGGTGAAGATCTTCGCATCGACGATGTTGGCGCCGCTGATCGCCATGGCGCCGGCAAGGCGGGCGAACAGGCCGTGCGTGTCGAGCGTGTAGATCGTGACCTCGGTCACCGAGCGGGCCTCGTCGACCCGATGCTCGATCGCCAGCGGCTGGCCGCCCCGTTCGGCGCCGCGCACCAGTTCGGCCTGGCGGGCCAGCGTCGCGGGCGGAAAGGACAACCAGTAGGAGGCATAGCCGCGCGCGAAGTGCGCTTCCTGGTCGGCCTCGCTCCAGCCCGGCAGCAGCTTCGCCATCTCGGTCTGGATCTGCTTGATGCGCTCGGCGCGGCCGCCGCTCAAGGTGCCGCCGGACAGGACCTGCTCGGTCGCCTTGTAGAGCTGGCGCAGGAGCGCGGCCTTCCAGTTGTTCCAGACGTTCGGCCCCACCGCGCGGATGTCGCACACCGTGAGGACCAGCAACAGGCGCAGTCGCTCGGGTGACTGGACCAGCGCCGCGAAGGTCTCGATGGTCTTGGGGTCCATCAGGTCGCGCTGGAACGAGGTGCCCGACATGGCGAGGTGATAGCGCACCAGCCAGGCCACGGTTTCCGTCTCCGCGGCGCTGAGACCGAGGCGCGGCCCGAGCTGCATCGCCACGTCGGCACCGAGCACCGAATGGTCGCCGCCCCGCCCCTTGGCGATGTCGTGCAACAGCACCGCGAGATAGAGAACCGGCCGCGACAGGATCTTGTGAACCACGTCGGCCGACAGCGGATGGTCTTCCTTGAGCACGCCCGATTCGATCTTCGAGAGGATCCCGATGGCGCGGATCGTGTGCTCGTCGACCGTGTAGGTGTGATACATGTCGTGTTGCGTCTGCGCGACCACCCTGCCGAAATCGGGCACGAAGCGGCCGAACACGCCGGCCTCGTTGAGCCGCCTCAGCGTCGTCTCCGGATCGTGGCGCGACGTCAGCATCTCCATGAACAGGCGGTTGGCTTCGGGATCGCTGCGCAGCCGGTCGACCAGCCGGATGTTCTGCGTGATCAGCCGCAGGGTCGCGGGATGGATGTCGAGGTCGTTCTCCTGCGCGACGTGGAAGAGGCGCAGGATCGCCACGGGATCCTTGGTGAAGGAGTCAGGCGAGGCGACGGCCAGGCGTTCGCCGTCGAGGCGGAAGCCTTCGAGCTCGCGCGGCCGCAGGCTCTGCCACAGCGCCGCGAGCTTGGGCTTGCGGCGCCGGCTGTCCTCGAGGGCGGCGACGAAGATGCGCGTGAGGTCGCCGACGGTCTTGGCGTGGAGATAGTAGTGCTTGGTGAAACGCTCGACGCCGCGGCTGCCCGGCCGGTCCTGGTATCCGAGCCTCGCGGCGATCTCGCGCTGGAGATCGAACGAGAGCCGATCGTCGGCGCGGCCCGTCAGGTAGTGGATGTGGCAGCGCACGGTCGAGAAGAAGCGTTCGGCCCGCTCGAAGTGACGCGCCTCTTCGCGGGTGAGCACGCCCTTGGCGACCAGCTCGCTCGGCTCGCTCACGCGATAGAGATACTTGGCGATCCAGAACAGAAGGTGCAGGTCGCGCAGACCGCCCTTGCCTTCCTTGACGTTGGGTTCGACGACGTAGCGCGAGTCGCCCATGCGCTGATGGCGCTGGTCGCGCTCGGCCAGCTTGGCGTCGACGAAGTCGCGGCCGTCGCCGATATAGAACTTCTGCGCGAAGCCGCGCTGCAACTCGTCGAACAGGGCGCGATCGCCCCACAGGTAGCGGGCCTCCAGCAGCGCGGTGCGAATCGTCTGGTCGCGCTCGGCATAGCGCAGGCTCTCCTCGACGGTACGGGTCGCATGGCCGACTTTCAGGCCGAGGTCCCACAGCAGGTAGAGCATGAACTCGACGATCTGCTCGCCGCGCGGCGTCTGCTTGTAGGGGCGCAGGAACAGCAGATCGATGTCGGAGAGCGGCGCCAGCTCGCCGCGGCCATAGCCACCGGTCGCTACCACGCCCAGCCGCTCGGCGGCGCTGGGGTTGGCGGCCGGATAGGCGTGCTGGTCGGCGAAATCGAACAGGACCCGGATGATCTGGTCCATCAGGTAGGAGGTCGCGACGAAGACCGCCGGCCCGTCATTCTTGAGCGGCCCCGGCTCCTCGAAGCGACGACGGATCTCGGCCCGACCTTTGGTCAGCGCATCGCGCAGTAGCGCGAGCACCGGCGGGCGGGGCGGCTCGCCGCCTTCCGGCAGGTCCTCGACCAGGCGGGCAAGGGCCGCCTCGAGGGTGCGGCGGCGCACGATGGCGCGGCGGTCCGGAATGTCGTCGTAGGGTTGGGCCATGCCCGGCGGATACTACAGGGCGCGAGTAGCTTAAAGTAGGGCTCATGAGCCAGCCCTTCACCCTTGCCGTTTTCACCAAGAACCGGGTGAACCCTGCCTACGATGCCGCCCGGCTCGCCGTCGACCGGATCGCGGCCGAGGCCGGCGCCCGCACGCTGCACTATGTCCCGGCCACGCCCGACCATGTCGGCGAACAGAAGGTGCTGGTGGCCGAGGCGCTGGCGGCGCGGCCCGATGCCGTCCTGTTCAACCCGACCGACGACGTCGCCATGGCCGAGGATGTGGCGCGGATCTCCGCCGCCGGGATTCCCGTGGCGGTGTTCATCAACCGCATGGACGTCCCGGTCCTGACGTTCGTGGGCTCGGACGATGTCCGGGTCGGCGAGACGATCGCCCGCGCCCTGTTTCGGGGCCTCCTGGGCAAGGGAAAGGTCGTGGCGCTGGACGGCACCCCGGGAGCCCGCACCGCGCGCGACCGGACCGAGGGGCTGAAGCGGGCGCTGGCGGACAATCCCGGGATCGAGCTGGTGGGATCGAGGGTCGGGTATCTGCAGGAGGCCCCGGCCCGGACGGCGATGGAAGAACTGCTGCAGGCCCATCCGCGGATCGACGGCGTGTGGACGGCCAACGACGTCATGGCGTTCGGGGCGCTGGCGGCGTTGCGGGAAGCCGGACGGACCGCGACCGTTGTCGGCATCAACGGTCTGCCCGCCGCCATTGGGCACATCGAGCGCGGCACCATGCTGGCGAGCGTCGATTTCAGCGCCTTCAACATTGCGGCCATCGCCACCCATGCCGTGCTGCGACACCTCGCGGGCCGGCCGGTGCCGCCCGAGATCATGGTGCCCGCGGAGCTGATCGACCGCTCGAACTGTCATCGCTGGAAGGTGCCGTTCGCCGAGCGACCGATCCCGGACTGGGCCGATTTCGTGCGATAATGGCCACCATCATGTCGTTCAAAGCCCTCCTTGCCGCGATGGCGATCCTGCTCAGCGGCGGCGCCGTCCTGGCCCAGGGTGCGCGCCCTGCCGCGCCGGCGGCACCGGCGGCCGCCGGCCAGATCGATCTCAACAGCGCCAGCCGCGACGACCTCATGACCCTGGACGGGATCGGCGAGGTGCGCGCCGACGCCATCATCCGGGCGCGGCCCTTCAAGGCCAAGACCGAGCTGGTCGAGCGCCGCCTGATCCCCGAGGCGCTCTACGAGAAGATCGCCGACAAGGTGATGGCGCGTCCCGTGCCGGCCACCCCGCCGCCGCGCCCGGCTCAACCCGCGCCCAAGCGGACGTGACCGCCAGGACATGATCGACGCCACGATCTACGCGCTGGGCACGCCCACGCCCACGCGCGCGCATCCCGGCGCGCTCGCGGTCGTCCGGGTGAGCGGTCCGCGGGCGGGCGATGTGGTGGAGCGGCTCACCCGCAGGCCGTTGCCGACGCCGCGCCGCATGGCCCTGCGCACCCTGGCCGATCCGTCGACCGGGGAGGCTTTCGACAAGGGCCTGGTCGTGTGGTTCGCGGCACCCGATACCGAGACTGGCGAGCCGATGGCCGAGCTGCACCTCCATGGCGGCCGCGCCGTGGTGGGCGCGGCGCTGGATGCCCTCGCCCATCTGGATTTCTGCCGGCTGGCCGAGCCCGGCGAATTCACGCGGCGCGCCTTCGAGCATGGCAAGCTCGATCTCACGGAAGCCGAAGGCATTGCCGATCTGGTGGCCGCCGAGACGGCGGCGCAGCGGCGCCAGGCGCTGCAGCAGATGGGCGGTGCGCTGCACCGGCTCTACGAGGACTGGCGCAGCCGGGGCCTGCGGGCCCTGGCCCATCTCGAGGCGGCGATCGACTTCCCCGACGAGGACCTGCCCGAGGGGCTGGCCGAGGAGGTCCGGGTCGTCATCGCCGGGCTGCGGGACGAGATCGCACTCCATCTTGAGGATCGACGCGGCGAGCGGCTGCGCGACGGGCTTTCCATTGCGATCATCGGCCCGCCCAATGCCGGCAAGTCGTCGCTGCTCAACCTGCTCGCCCGGCGCGAGGCGGCCATCGTGTCGGAGACGGCCGGCACGACGCGCGACGTGATCGAAGTGCACCTCGACCTCGGCGGCTGGCCGGTGGTGCTGGCCGATACGGCAGGCCTCCGCGATTCCGAAGATGCGATCGAGCAGGAAGGAGTCCGTCGCGCCCGGGCGCGGGCGGCGGCGGCCGACCTGCGGGTGCTGGTGCTCGACGCTTCCGGCGACTGGCGCCCGCACATGCAGGCGATCACCCGTTCGACCGAAAACTGGACTCCGGCGCGGGACATCGTCGTGGCCAACAAGGCCGATCTCGTCGCGGTCGACGATCCGCGCGTCGTCGCTTTGTCGACCCGGGACGGTACCGGCCTGCCCCGCCTGCTGACACGGCTGGAGCAGGCCGCCCAGGCGGCCATGGAGGAAGGTGCCGGCGCGCCGCCGCTCACGCGGGCGCGCCATCGCGAGGCGCTGCTCGACTGCCGGGCGTCGCTCGAACGCGCGCTGCGGGCACCGGAGGTGGCGCTGGCGGCGGAGGATCTGCGGCTGGCGCTGCGCGCCATCGGCCGCATCACCGGCGCGGTGCGCCTCGACGAACTGCTCGACGTGATCTTCCGCGACTTCTGCATCGGGAAGTAAGGGCGCAACGACTCCCGCCTGGAAACGTTCTGGTCGCGGCAGAGTTCGCGACGCGCGAGTGGTGGTTCATGCGGAAGGACGGTCTGGCTCCCTATCGCGCCAAGCGCGACTTCGACCTGACGGACGAGCCGTCGGGAAAGACGTCGTCCGTTGCGAAATCCAAGCAGCTCCGCTTCGTCATCCAGCGTCACGATGCGACGCGGCTGCACTACGATTTTCGTCTCGAACTCGATGGCACGTTCAAGTCGTGGGCGGTGACCAAGGGCCCGTCGCTCGACCCGAAGGTGAAGCGCCTGGCGGTCGAAGTGGAGGATCACCCGCTCGACTACGGCGATTTCGAAGGCACCATTCCCCAGGGCCAGTATGGCGGCGGCACGGTCCAGCTCTGGGACCGCGGCTACTGGATTCCCGAGGGCGATCCGCACGAGGCACTGAAGCGCGGCGACCTCAAGTTCACCCTGGTCGGCGAAAGGCTCGAGGGAAGCTGGGTGCTGGTGCGCATGAAGCGGGACCGCAAGGGCGGCAAGCGCACCAACTGGCTGCTGATCAAGCATCGCGATGCGGCGGCGCACGACGGCGACGACGACAAGATCCTGAAGGATCCCAAGTCGATCGCCTCGGGCCGCACCTTGAAGGAGATCGCGCTCGGCACCGGCAAGGCGCCCAAGCCGTTCATGACGAGCCGGAAGCGTAGCGCCGGCGCCGTCTGGCAAAGCAACAGGAAGGATGGCGGCGACGACATCGTGCCGAGGAAGAGCAGGGCCAGGGCAAGGAAGGTTTCTGCGATGCCCAGGTTCGTCGAGCCGCAGCTCGCCCGGCTGGTCGAGCGCGCGCCGGCGGCGGCGGGATGGGCGCACGAGGTCAAGTTCGACGGCTATCGCCTGCAGCTTCGCGTCGAGGACGGCGAAGCGCGCCTGCGCACCCGCAAGGGGCTCGACTGGACGGAGAAGTTCGCGGCCATCGGCCGCCAGGCGGAGAAGCTCCCCGACTGCATTCTGGACGGCGAGGCGGTGGCGCTCGACGAGCATGGCGCGCCCGACTTCGCGGCGTTGCAGGCAGCGTTGTCGGAGGGCAAGTCCGAGAAGCTGATCTTCTTCGCCTTCGACCTGCTGTTCCTGGAGGGCGAGGACCTGCGGCCGTTGCCGCTGTCGCAGCGCAAGACCCGACTCGAGGCACTGCTCGAAGGCCTGAAGGGCAAGCATGCCGGCCTGCGTTACGTCGACCACTTCGAGACGGCGGGCGATGCCGTGCTGCAATCGGCCTGCCGCATGCACCTCGAAGGCATCGTGTCCAAGGAGCTCGACGCGCCCTACAGGTCGGGGCGCGGCGGCAGCTGGACCAAGGCCAAGTGCCGGGCGGGTCACGAGGTCATCATCGGCGGCTGGACCAGCGAAGGACGCCGCCTGCGATCGCTTCTCGCCGGCGTCCATCGCGGCGAGGGCAAGAGCCGCAAGCTCGTCTATGTCGGCCGCGTCGGCACCGGCTTCGGGGAAGCGGTGATGCGCTCGCTCGTGCCGAAGCTGCGCGAGGTCGAGAGCAGGACCAGCCCGTTCGCCGCCGGCGCCAGTGCGGCCAAGGAAGCGAACATGCATTGGGTGCGGCCCGAACTGGTGGCCGAGATCGAGTTCGCGGGCTGGACCGGCGCCGGCAACGTGCGCCAGGCTGCCTTCAAGGGACTGCGCGGCGACAAACCGGCCGAGGAGGTCGAGGCCGAAGTCGCGGCGACGCCCGGGAAGGTCGAGATGGCGAAGCCCACGCCCCGCAGGACGACCAGGCGCGCGCAAAAGACGGCGACCACCTCGTCGGGCAAGGCGATGGTGATGGGCGTGTCGATCTCGCATCCCGACAAGGCACTGTGGCCCGACGAGAAGCCGCCGGTCACCAAGCTAGACCTGGCGCGCTATTACGAGGCGATCGGCGACTGGATGATCGACCATATTGCCGGACGCCCCTGTTCGATCGTGCGCACGCCCGACGGGATCGACGGCAAGCAGCATTTCTTCCAGCGCCATGCCATGGCCGGATCGTCCCATCTCCTGTCGGAGGTGAAGGTGAGCGGCGACAGGAAGCCCTATCTCCAGATCGACAGGGTGGAAGGGCTGACGGCCGTGGCGCAGATGGGCGCGACAGAACTGCATCCGTGGAACTGCCAGCCGGGGAATCCCGAACTGCCGGGGCGCCTGGTCTTTGATCTCGACCCGGCGCCGGACGTTGGCTTCGACGCGGTGGTCGCGGGAGCGCGCGAGATCGCCGCGCGGCTGCGCAAGCTCGGCCTCGTGCCTTTCTGCAAGACGACCGGAGGCAAGGGATTGCACGTCGTGGTGCGGCTGACCGACGACCGGAAGAGCCCCGACTGGGACACGGCCAAGACCTTCGCCCGCGAGATCTGCCGCCGCCTGGCCGAGGACGAGCCGGACCGGTACGTGATCAACATGGCGAAGAAGGAACGGACCGGCCGCATCTTCCTCGACTATCTGCGCAACGATCGCACCGCCACCGCCGTCGCGCCGCTGTCTTCGCGCGCGCGTCCCGGCGCCACGGTGTCGATGCCGATCGAATGGGCGCAGGTGAAGAAGGGCCTCGATCCGGCGAAGTACACGGTGCGCACCGCGCCTGCGCTGCTGAAGCGCCGCAAGCCGTGGAAGGATTACGCCAAGTCGGCGCGCCCGCTGCGCGACGCGATCGCGAAGCTCGTTAAGTCCTGAATGTCCACTCGTGTCATCCCGAGCGCAGCGAGGGATCCTTAAGCGACAGCAGTTGAAGGATCCCTCGCTGCGCTCGGGATGACAAAGTGCCGGAGCAACGACCATGGCCAGGAAGAAAGCGATCCGTCCGACCTGGGAGGGCCATCTGCGCCTATCGCTGGTGACCTGCCCCGTCGCGCTCTACACCGCGACCGAGCGCAGTGCCGACATCCATTTCAACCTGATCAATCCCGAAACCAACAACCGCATCCGCATGCAGTCGGTCGATGCCGGCACGGGCGAGCCGGTGGACCGCGCCGATCTCGTGCGCGGCTTCGCCGTCTCGAAGAACAGATACGTGCTGTTCGAGAAGGAGGAACTCGACGCGGTCCGGCTCGAATCGACGCGCATTCTCGACATCGAGGAGTTCGTCGATGCGAACGACATCGATCGCATCTACTGGGACGAGCCCTACTATCTCGCCCCGTCGGGCAAGACCGGCATCGAGGCCTTCTCGGTTATCCGTGCCGCCATGGCGAAGCAGAAGAAGGTCGCGCTGGGCCGTGTCGTCATGCACCAGCGCGAACGCATCTGTGCACTGGAGCCGCGCGACAAGGGCATCCTGCTCACCACCCTGCGCACGCACGACGAGATTCGCGAGACGTCGGAAGTGTTCGACCGAAACCTGCCGAAGCCGGACGGGCGCATGCTGCAGATCGCCGAGAAGATCATCGAGCAGCAGGACGCGAAGTTCGATCCGTCGCGTTTCACCGATCGCTACGAGGATGCGCTGCGCGAGCTGATCGCCAGGAAGAAGAAGGGCGAACCGGTGGTGTCCACGGAGCCGGTCGAAGACGAAGAGAAGGTCGTCGACCTGATGGAGGCCCTGAAGAAGAGCCTCAAGGGCGGCGGCGGGCCGTCGCGCGAGAAGGCCGACCGCTTCCTCGAAGCGCATGGCCGCAAGGCCAAGCCCAAGGCGAAGAAGGCCCGGCGCAAGAAGGCGGCCCGCAAACGGGCGGCTTAAAGTATTTCCGATTCGAATTGACTCACCGACCTCATCCTGAGGAGGCCACGAAGTGGCCGTTTCGAAGGATGGGCAACAGACGTAGTGCTCGTTCCCATGCTTCGAGACGCGCTCCTGTGGAGCGCTCCTCAGCATGAGGTTGTTGTTGTGATTCGATCGTATTCGGAAAGGACCCTAACGGTCACCGCTCCCAGGCGACCGGCTGCAGAATCCCGTCGATGACGATGTGGCGGAAGGTGACGCCATAGGCGGCCTCGATCAAACCCCCGGCCAGGGCCGTTGAAGGCGGACCGTCCGCCGCGACCCTGTGGTCGGCCAGCACGACGATGCGGTCGGCGAAGCGGGCGGCGAGGCCCAGATCGTGCAGCACCACGATCACGCAGCTACCGCGCGCGGCTTCGTCCCGCAGGATCCTCATGGTTTCGAGGGCATAGGCCGGGTCGAGGCTGGCGACCGGTTCGTCGGCCAGGAAGACCGCGGCTTCGGTGGCGAGGGCGCGCGCCATCATCACGCGGGCACGTTCGCCTTGGGACAAGGTATCGATGGGGCGCTCGGCGAGGCGTAACCCGTCCACCCGCTCAAGCGCGCGCCGGACCGCCTCCGCATCTCGGGTCCCGAGAGGGCGGCTGAGATCGGCACCGTGGGGCAGCCGGCCGAGGGCCACCAGGTCGCGCGCGCTCAGCGGCCAATAGGCGGACGCCGCCTGCGGAAGGTAGGCGATGCTCCGGGCGCGGATCGCGGGACCGAGCGAGTCCAGGGGCTGATCCCCCACTTCGACCTGCCCGGCCGACGGCGCCTCGAGCCCGGCGAGATGGCGCAGGAGCGTCGTCTTGCCGGCGCCGTTGGGCCCGACGATGGCGGTGACCCGGCCCGCTTCGAACGCGAGGTCGATGCCGTCCAGCACCACCGCATGATCGCGGCGGCTCACGAGACCGCATACGGAAAGGGCGCTGCCGTTCCGCGTCATGTGGCGAGCCAGGCGGCATGAGCCTTGCGCACCGCCCGTACGAGGAAGGGCGCGCCGACCAGGGACGTGACGACGCCGAGCTGCAGCTCGGATGCGGTCGGCAGCAGACGCACCGCGACGTCGGCACCCAGAACCAGCGCGGCGCCGACCAGCGTCGAGGGAACGAGCGTGGCCCCCGGTCGGAAACCGACGCGCGCGCGGATGAGATGAGGCGCGATCAGGCCGACGAAGCCGATGACGCCCGCCACCGAGGTGGCGGCGCCGACCATCAGGCCCACGCCCAGCGTCAGGCGAAGCCCCAGCGATCTCGTGTCGGCGCCCAGGCTGCGCGCCGTGTCCTCGCCCAGCGACAGGGCATCGAGCCACCGCCCGGCGCCCAGAACGATGACGGCTCCGAGAATCATGAACGGCGCGGCCATCGCGAGGTAATGCAGGTCCCGGTCGACGATCGAGCCGGCTAGCCAGAGCGAGATCTCCTGATAGGCGAAGGGGTTGGGGGACAGCGCCAGCACCAGCGAGATCAGTGCCGCGGCGATGGCGTTGATCGCCACGCCCATCAGCAGCAGCGACACGGTTCCCGTGCCCGACCGGACCGCGCCCATCAGCAGCGCGACCGCGACGGCGGCGCCGGCGATGCCGGCCAGCGGCAGCGCCAGGGCAAAGGCCGCCGCGAGGCCGCTGTAGAAGGCGCAGACGGCGGCGAAACCCGCACAGGCCGACACGCCGATCACGCCCGGCTCGGCCAGCGGATTGCGCAACCAGCCCTGCAGCACCGCGCCGCTGAGACCCAGCACGCCGCCGATCAGCAGGCCGAGCGCGGCGCGCGGCAGGCGCAGCTCCCAGACGATGGCCCAGCCGACTTCCGTGCCCAGACGCCACGGCCACCAGGCCGGTCCGACCGCCAGCGACAGGAGGAAGAGCACGGCCACCAGCGCCACGAGCCAGCGATTCATGGCCGCGCCTCGGCGAGGCGGCGCAGGACCTCGAAATTGTCGGGCCCGGCGCAGATCGAGTAGCGCGTCGGCACCGAGGCGAGGCGGGCCCTCCCCGCCAGCGCGAGCAGGGCATGGTGGCCGACATACTCGGTGGCGCGCGCGGGGTCGGCGTTGGCGTCGACATCGAGCACCAGCAGATCGGGCTGGCCGGCGAGCACGGTTTCCAGCGACACGCGACCGAACGACCCGATGCCGAGATCGGCGGCGAGATTGCGATAGCCGGAGAGACGCAGCAGCTCGTCCATCAGGCTGCCCTTCCCCGACGTGCCGCGATTGGCCTCGAGATAGATTGCCCTGCCGCGCGGCGCACCCGTCCAGGCCAACCGGCGCCGTTGCTCCCGCATGTCGGCGATCAGGCTGCGGCCCGCCTCTTCCCGGCCGAGGACTGCCGCCATCCGTTCGATGACCGTCTCGGCCTCGCCGATCGACGTCGCCCAAGGCAGTTCGAGCACGCGCACCTCGGCATCGCGCAGCAGGTGCTTCAGCCGGGCATGCGAGCCCTGGCCCAGGATCACCAGGTCCGGCCGCAGGACCAGGATCGACTCGACGGAATCGCGCACCGGCGCGAGGGTGGCTGCGCGCTCTGCCAGGACGGAAAGATGAGGGTCCTGCGACAGGTAGCTGACGCCCACGAGCTGTCCGGGCGCGGCAAGCCGCAGCGCCAACTGATCGAGACAGAGATTGAGCGTGACCACCCGCTGCGGCGTCTGGGCGGCGGCCGGGAGGGCCGCGAGCAGGAGCATGGAGCCCAGGAGCGTGCGTACGAGGCTTCTCAAGACCCCGTCGCCTCGACCGGAGCGAAGCGGAGTGGAGAGGCCTTCTCTCCACCGAAAGCCGACAAGGCGTCGAGAGAAGGTCTCTCCGCTCCGCCTCGCTTCGCGAGGCTCCGGTCGAGACGACGGGTTCCTTCCAATCAGTATCATCTCACGACGCGCCAGTTCTTCAGGCGGTGCACATCGGCCGTCAAGTCGACCAGTACGATCCCCGGCTCCGCTGCGCACCTTGGGTGCTCCAGTCCAGACGACGAGTTCTCTGTCCGGAGCAGGCTCACTTCACCGTCCCCTCGATGAAAATCCTTCTCCAACAATCTCCGTCGCCTCGACCGGAGCGAAGCGGAGTGGAGAGGCCTTCTCTCCACCGAAAGCCGGCAAGTCGTCGAGAGAAGGTCTCTCCGCTCCGCCTCGCTTCGCGAGGCTCCGGTCGAGACGACGGGTTCCTTCCAATCAGTATCATCTCACGACGCGCCAGTTCTTCAGGCGGTGCACATCGGCGGCCCAGTCGACCAGCACGATCGCCGGCTCGGGCGAGGCGTGCGCGAAGGCGATCGTGCCGTCGACGGCCGCGACCGACTGCGCGGCGTCGAAATCCAGCACGTCGCTGCCCGTCCGGTTGCACACCAGGACCGGCCGGCCGGTCGTCGCGGACGCGCGTTCCCATTCGCCGTCGGGACCATGGTGGCCGGGTGCCCAGGCGGCGGAGGACAGGAGCAGGTCGACGCCTTGCGCCGCCGTCTCCTCGACGAGGCGGCTCGAATACATGTCGGCGCAAACGAAGAAGCCGACCCTGCCGATGCCCTCGACCGTCAGGACCGTGGTCCGCTCACCCGGGGTCGACCAGGACTCCGATCCCACCCGCAGCGCATTGATCTTGCGATGCCGGCCGACGACCGATCCATCCGCGCCGAACAGGATCATGCTGTTGAACAGCGCGTCCTTCTCGGGCGCCGCCTCCGGGGTGCCCAGCACCAGGGATGCCTGGGTCTCGCGTGCGAGCGCGCCGGCCCAGGTGAACAGCGCGGATTGTGCGCTCGCGATCCAGCCGGTGCCGACGAGGTCGCGGAAGCCATAGCCGCTCACCGCGAGCTCGGGCGTCACGATCAGCCGGGCGCCGTTGGCCGCGGCCCGGCGAATGGCCCGCTCGAGGGCGGCCCGGTTCGCCTCGATCTCCCCGGGCCGGGGGTCGAGATGCAGCAGGGCGATGGTTGCGGTCGAGGCGGCGGTCGCTGGGGTCACGGTCGCGAAAGCTACGCCACCGGCGAAGACTTGCAGCAAGTTTCGACGGTGGCGCGGCCGGCTCGTCACCTCAGAACTTCGCCTTCACGCCGAAGAAGGCCTGGAAGTACGGCGCCTGATAGCCTTCCGGTTCCTCATACACCCGATCCAGGACGTTCTCGGCGCGGGCGAAGAGCTGGACCGACGGAATGACGTCGTACTGCGCCGTGATGCGAACCAGCGTGTAGGGCGCCGGGGTCATGATGGCGCCGGTCACGGCGTTGGCGTCGAACCGGCTGTTGACCTGCAGCACGCCGACGCCGAACAGGGTGTTCTCCCACGGCCGCACCTCGGCGCGGATGTTGAAGACGTCGCCCGGACGGCGCAGCAGCGGCTGGTTGGCGTCGACGTTGCGGGCGATCAGGTTGGTGTAGTCGAAATAGATGTCGAGCCACTTCACGGGGCTGATCTGCAGGGTCACCTCGAAGCCTTCGGTCTGGGCGTTGGCGACGTTCTGCATCAGGGCGAAGGTCGGCGGCGCGCACTGGATCAGGTTCGAGTAGGTGTTGAAGAAGTAGGTGATGCCGGCCTTCACCTTGCGGTCGAAGAGACCCTGCTCCACGCCGAACTCATAGCCGCGGCTGTACTCGGGCTGCAGGTTGGGGTTACCGCCGCAGAACGGTCCGGGACCGAACATCTCGATCAGCGCGGGTGCCTTGAAGGCGGTGCCGTACGATCCCTTGATCTTGGTGTCCGTCGGCGCCCACAGGTAGGAAGCGCCGGCGCGCCAGGTGCCGACGGTGCCGAACATGTCGTTCATGTCGATGCGGCCGCCGACGTTGAGGTTGAACCCTTCGAACGGGTTGAGGCGAAGCTGGCCGTAGATGCCGGTCTGCGCCATCGTGCCCCAGGCCTGCGTATAGGGCGTGAACGGGCCGACCGTATTGGTGTAGGCCCACTGCCGGTCGTAATCGATGCCGCCGATGACTTCGATCCGGTCGGTGACGGTCACGAGGTTCTTGAAGTCGGCCTGGAGGCGGCGCCCGTTGAACCAGCTTTCGGTGTTGAACGGGAACGGGTTCTGCACGCTGGCATAGTCGAGATCGTGTCGCGTGATCGTGCTGTAGTTGACGCCGACGACCGGCTTCCAGCGGCCGTCGAAGTACGATCCCTCCAGTTCGCCGCGCGTGTAGAACTGCGACGTGTAGGTATTGGCGTTCGGATCTTCCTGACCGACCTGATCGTAGTTCACCTTGGCGTCGATGTAGCGGCCGTACCAGTTGAACTGGGTGTTCTCGTTGATCTCGAAGCCGAGGCGCGCCGCGAGCGTGATGTTGCGGTAGGGATCGATGTCGACGAAGCCGCCGTTCGGCGTGAACCGCGCGGGGACCGGCGTGTCGTTCGGGCTGAACGTGCCGGCGACCGTCAGGTTGTAATTGAACTTCCCTTCGCTACCGCGCACGTAGGCGCCGCTGTTGCTTGTCAGCCGCGTGCCGAGTTCGGTGAAGGCCGCGCCGTTCATCGGCCCCTTGCCGGCCTTGGTCACCATGTTGATGACGCCGCCCATCGCCTGGCTGCCGTACATCGTGCTCATAGGGCCGCGCACCACTTCGATGCGGTCGAGGTTCTCGGTGAGGAAGTTGCCGAAGTCGACCGCGCCGTTGCCGCTCGACGGATCGCTGACGTTGACGCCGTCGATCAGCACCAGCACGTGGTTGGAATTGGAGCCGCGCACGAAGACCGAGGTCAGCGTGCCGACCCCGCCGGACTGCTGCACGGAGACGCCGGGGACGGTCCTCAGCACCTCGGCGGCGGTGCGAAGCTGCCGGCGCTGCATCTCTTCCTGCATGACGACGGTATAGCTCGCGGTGACCTTGCTGGGGTCGGTCGGGAACCGGTCGGCGGTGACCACCGTGGTCGGCATCATGGCGTCGGGTTCGGTCTGGGCGAGAGCCGGGACCGGGGCGGCGAGTGGCGACAGCAGCGGAAGCAGGAACAGAATTCGACGGATCGGCGTCATCGACGGATCTCCCAAGACAGAACACGCACAAGGCGCGTCACCGCTCGGTTGACCGTCCCGTTGGATTGTCCCGTCCATCGGAAGAGCGACGCTATCGCCGGCAGGTCTTCTGGCTCGCGGGTCTCGGCTCCTGCCCGTCTTCCCAGACTCTCGTCCAGTGACTCTTGGGCAGTCGCTCGCCGCTTACAGCTGCGGGTACAGCTGCCGATTAGCTCCCGGGGGAGCAGCACGGCATTCCCTGTTAGCCTCCTGTTAAGGAGGACCGTCGATGCGCACTGGTTAAGGCACATCGACGGCGGCCGTCAAGATTTCGTGAGCGGCTGCCTCACGGGCCGGGTACGGCGTGCGGCTGGCAGGCTACACTCGGGAATGACCAGGATACTGCTGACCCGACACGGACACGTCGATGGCATCCACCCCGCCCGCTTCCGGGGCCGCGCCGAGCTCCCGCTGACGGACCGGGGGCTGGCGCAGGCCGACGCGCTGGCCGCCCGCATCGCCGCCCGCTGGAAACCGGTTGCCGTCTATACGAGTTCGCTGCAGCGCTGTGTCGTCACGGGCCAGCGGGTTGCAGAAGTCTGCGGCATTCCCGCATCGGTCCATGACGGGATGGGCGACATCGATTATGGCGCCTGGCAGATGCGCACGCATGACGAGGTCGAGAAGGAGGCGCCGGAGGCCTATCGCCTGTGGCGCCGGGCGCCCCATCTCATGCGTTTCCCCGGGGGCGAATCGCTTCAGGACGTCGTCGCGCGTACGGCGGATACGCTTCGTCTGGTGTTGGAGCGGCACGTCGGCGAGACGGTCGTGCTGGTCGGCCATGACAGCGTGAACCGGGCGCTGTTGCTCCAGCTTCTCGACCAGCCGCTGTCCGCCTACTGGAAGCTTGCGCAGGATCCGTGCACATTGAACGAGGTCGAGCTCCTGGCGGGCGGCGACGTGCGGGTGGGCTTCATCAACGACACGAGCCCTCTCGACCATCTGGACCGGGGCCGACCGGCGGCGTAAATGGCCCGGCATGCCGGCCTTTTCATATGACGTGATCGTGGTGGGCGGTGGCCATGCCGGCTGTGAAGCCGCGGCCGCTGCGGCGCGCCTCGGCGCACGCACCCTGCTGCTCACCCATCGAATCGAGACGATCGGGGAGATGTCCTGCAATCCGGCGATCGGCGGGCTCGGCAAGGGCCACCTCGTTCGCGAGATCGATGCGCTCGACGGGATCATGGGCCGGGCGATCGACCGCGGTGGCATCCAGTTCCGGACCCTCAATCTTTCAAAGGGCCCGGCCGTGCGCGGCCCGCGGGCCCAGGCCGATCGCAAGCTCTACCGGCAGGCCATCCAGGCCCTGCTGGCGGAACAGGCGAACCTCGAGATCCGCGCCGACGCGGTTGCAGACATAGTCCTGGACACACGTGGGGCGTGTGCCGGAGTCGTGACCGAGTCGGGCGTCGAATTCGGCGCCGGGCGCGTGATCCTGACGACGGGTACCTTCCTGCGCGGCCTGATCCACATGGGCGAGACCCGGATCCCGGCCGGCCGGGCGCGGGGCGATGGCGTCGAGGAGCCGTCGACCGCCCTCGCCCAGACCCTGCATCGACTGGGCTTCGGGCTGGGCCGCCTCAAGACCGGGACGCCGGCCCGGCTGGACGGTCGGACGATCGATTACGCTTCGCTCGAGCGGCAGGACGGCGACGACCCACCCCGACCGTTTTCCTACCTGACCGAGCGGATCACGACGGCCCAGGTGCCTTGCCATATCACGACGACCACGGCGGCGACGCACGAGATCATCCGTGCCAACCTCCACCGGGCGCCCATGTATTCCGGTCAGATCGAGGGTATCGGACCCCGCTACTGCCCGTCGATCGAGGACAAGGTGGTGCGGTTCGGCCAGCGCGATCGCCATCAGATTTTCCTCGAACCCGAAGGGCTGGACGATTTCACCGTCTATCCGAACGGGATTTCGACCTCGCTGCCGAAGGACGTCCAGCTGGCGATGCTCCGGACGATTCCCGGCCTGGAGCGGGCCGAGATGCTGCGGCCGGGTTATGCCATCGAGTACGACCATATCGATCCGCGGGAGCTCCACGCGACCCTGGAGACACGGCGGGTCCCGGGGCTCTACATGGCCGGCCAGATCAACGGCACGACGGGCTATGAGGAGGCCGCCGCCCAGGGTCTGCTCGCCGGGCTGAATGCGGCTCTTTCAAAGCCGTTCATCGTGGACCGTGCCGAGGGTTATCTGGGCGTCCTGATCGACGATCTCGTCTCGCTCGGGGTGACCGAGCCGTACCGGATGTTCACCTCGCGCGCCGAGTATCGTCTCTGGCTGCGGGCCGACAATGCCGACCAGCGCCTCACCCAGAGAGGTGTCGAGATCGGCTGTGTCGGGCGCGAGCGGGCCACGATGTTTCACGTGAAACATCAGGCGCTGGAGGCGGCGCGCGCCCTCGCCGGAGGCCTGAAGATCAGCCCCTCCGCCCTGGCCCGGCGCGGCATCCCCATCAATCAGGATGGGGTGGCGCGCTCCGCCCTCGATCTCCTGGCCTATCCCGAGATCGACTGGAATCGGGTCGTCGGGCTCTGGCCTGAACTCGGGAGCGTGTCGGCCGAAGTCGCGGAGCAGTTGACCATCGACTCCCGGTACGAGGGGTATCTGAGCCGCCAGCGCGATGACATCGCCGCCTATCGGCGGGACGAGGCCCTGGCCCTCCCGGCGGATCTGGACTACGGCGCGATCGGAAGCCTGTCGACCGAAGTCCGGCAGAAGCTCGAAGCGAACCGGCCGGCCACCCTGGGTCAGGCGGCGAGGATTTCGGGGGTTACGCCGGCCGCGCTGGTCGCGCTGCTGAAGCATGTCCGCCGCCGGGCTGCGTGACATGGCCGACCCGCTCGACGATGTTTCACGTGAAACACGCCGTCAGTTGGAGATTCTCATCGAGACCCTGGAGCGGTGGCAGAAGGCCATCAACCTGGTCGGCAAGACGACCTTGGAAGGCGTCTGGAAGCGGCATATCGTCGATTCGGCCCAGATCGTTCCCCTGATACCGGCGGAGGCAAGAACGCTCGCCGATCTGGGGAGCGGCGGCGGGTTCCCGGGACTGGTCATCGCCGCGATGCGGCCTGACCTCGACGTCACCATGATCGAGTCCGATGCCCGGAAAGCGGCGTTCCTGGGTGAAGCGAGCCGCAAGATGGGGTTGGCAAAGCCGCCAAAGCTCGTCATCAAGCGGATCGAGGTGGCGCCCCCCGCTCATGCCGAAGTCGTGACGGCCAGGGCGTTGGCACCGCTGACCCAGTTGCTGGAATGGTCCGACCGCCACAGGATGGATACCGCTATTTGCCTTTTCCACAAGGGCAAGGGCTGGCAGGCAGAGGTGGACGAGGCCAAGAAAAGATGGGACTTTTCCCCCGAAGCATTTGCGAGCGTAACCGATCGTGACGCCGTCCTCCTCAGAATCGGCCCCTACACCGCCGCAGATCTTCGCGATCGCCAACCAGAAGGGCGGCGTCGGTAAAACGACGACGGCGATCAATCTGGCGACGGCCCTCGCGGCCGTCGGCGAGAAGGTCCTTTTGATAGACCTTGATCCGCAGGGGAATGCCTCGACGGGTCTGGGTATAGGGCGAAGTGAGCGCTCACCTGGTTCTTATGAGTTTCTGCTGGGCCTGAACCCGCTCGACGCTTCCGTCCGGGCCACCCAGATCCCCGGTCTCGACGTCATGCCGGCGGCGGGCCAGCTGGCCGGGGCCGAGATCGAATTGATCGACCTCGAGCGCCGGGAGCACCGGCTGGCCGAGGCGCTGGCGGCGCCCGGGAACGACGCCCGCGGGCGCTGGACGATCGTCCTGATCGATTGCCCTCCCTCGCTCGGCCTCGTCACCCTGAACGCGCTGGTCGCCGTCGACGCCGTCCTGGTTCCCCTGCAGGCGGAGTTCCTAGCGCTCGAAGGCATCGGCGCGCTCGGCAACACGATCGACCGCGTGAAGAGGCGACTCAATCCCAAGTTGCATATCTTCGGTGTCGTCCTGACGATGGTCGACCGCCGCATGACGCTCAGCCAGCAGGTCGTGGCCGACGTGCGCGCGCATTACGGCGAGCTGGTCTTCGGAACGACCATCCCGCGCAACGTCCGCATCGCCGAGGCGCCCTCCCACGGCATGCCGGTGCTGATCTACGACAATGCCTGCGCCGGGTCGCAGGCCTACATCCTGCTGGCGAGCGAATTCATCCGCCGCCGGCGCCTCGCCGCAGAACAGGCAAATACACCATGAGCCAAGCCCCCAAGCCGCGCGGTCTGGGCCGCGGTCTCTCCGCCCTGCTCGGTGACGACGAAGTCGCCTCCGCGGTGACGCCTGCCGCACCTGCCGCCCCCGCTGCTTCTCCGGCGCCCGCCGCGCCGAGCGAGGCCGAACCGGCGCGCCCCTCGCCTGGCAAGCTGCCGCCGCTCACCCTCCCGATCGGCCAGCTCAAGCCCGGCAGGATGCAGCCGCGCACCAGCTTCGAGGGCATCGAGATGCTGGTCGAATCGGTCAAGGAATACGGTCTTCTGCAACCTATCCTTGTGCGCCCCCTGCGCGACGCGGCCGACAGCTACGAGATCATCGCCGGCGAGCGGCGCTGGCGGGCGGCGCAGAAGGCCCAACTGCACGACGTTCCCGTCGTCATTCGCACGATCGACGATCACGATGCCCTCCAGATCGGCCTGGTCGAGAACCTGCAGCGCTCCGACCTGACCGCGATCGACGAGGCGCAGGGCTACAGGCGCCTCATGGAGGAGTACGGCCACACGCAGGAGGAGCTGGCGCGCATGATGGGCCGCAGCCGGCCCCACATCGCCAACACGCTGCGCCTCCTCGACCTGCCGCCGCCGGTTCAGGAGATGGTGCGGGACGGCGCCCTTTCCGCTGGCCAGGCCCGTACACTGATCGGTGTACCCGATCCGGTGGCAATGGCGCAGCGCGCCATCGCCGAGAAACTCTCGGTGCGCGATCTCGAGCGCCTCTCCGGCGAGACCAGGACGAAGGCCAGGCCGGGCGGTGCCGGCAAGGCCAGGGCCGGGGCTGCCGCCGGCGGCGCGGCCAAGAGTGCCGACACGAAGGCGCTGGAAAAGCGCCTCGAGGAAGCGCTCGGCCTCAAGGTCGATCTCACGTTGCGCGGCCTCGGCGAGCAGAGCGTGCTGACCTTGGAAATCCGCGACTTCGACCAGCTCGACACGGTGGTCGACAAGCTCACCCGGCGCTAACGCCCGCCGATCTGGTCAGGTTCTTGCTGGCCGCTCCCGGAGCCCTCCACCGCACCGGGACATCAGGAGCATGGCAAAGCCCGTCAGTTACTTCTCGCCCGACGACCCCGAGGCACGCCTGCTCGAGGCGCGGCCGGAGCCGATGCTGATCAAGCCGTCCGAGACGGCGCTGATCATCGTCGACATGCAGAACGCCTATGCCTCGCCCGGCGGCTATCTCGACCTCGCGGGCTTCGATATCTCAGGCGCCGCGCCCGCCATCGAGAAGATCCGGAGCGCCGCCGCGGCGGCGCGTGCCGCCGGCATCCCCGTCATCTATTTCCAGAACGGCTGGGATCCCGACTATGTCGAAGCGGGCGGTCCGGGCTCGCCCAACTGGCACAAGTCGAATGCGATGAAAACGATGCGCGCCCGGCCGGAGCTGCAAGGCAAGCTCTTGGCCAAGGGCGGGTGGGACTACGAGCTGGTCGAGTCGCTGCCGCCCCAGAAGGGCGACATCGTCATCTCCAAGCCTCGCTACAGCGCCTTCTACAACACCAACCTCGACAGTCTGCTGCGCGCCCGCGGCATCCGCTCGCTGGTCTTCACCGGGGTCGCCACCAACGTCTGCGTCGAGTCGACCCTGCGCGACGGCTTCTTCCTCGAATATTTCGGCATCGTGCTGCACGACGCCACGCATCACGCCGGGCCCGACTACGTCCAGAAGGCGTCACTGTTCAACATCGAGAGCTTCTTCGGTTGGGTCTCTTCGGTCGACGCCTTCCGCAAGGCCCTGCAGGCCAATGCCCACCCCGCGGTCGAACCGCTCTAGCTGCCCGACGCGACGGCACGGTTGCCGCCGGTCACCGCGGCGCGGCCCCGGTCCGCCGATACTTCCGTCGCCTGGCAGCGCGGATTGAGCGGCAGGCCCGGCCACACATCGACTTCGAGAAAGCGCGTCTCGCCCGGCGCCAGATCGACGGTCGCCGCCCGGGCCGGCGTCTGGGTGAGCGGCGCGTGGCTCGGCGCAGTGCAGGTGATCACGTGCTGTCCGGGCGCGACCTCCACGCGGACCCACGTGCCGTTCGCCAGCGTGCCGATCCGTCGTCCGTTGTCGGCGAGGGTGAAGGCCACCTCCGAGCCGAACAGCGCGCTGCGATAGACGTAGAGGACGGACTGGCCGGGTGCCGGCGGATCGAAGCGCTTGCCGTCGGCATCGGCGGATGGATCGGCCATGGGCACGGACGCGCATCCGCCGAGGAGGATCGAGGCCGTCAGCAGGCAACCCAGGGATCGCACGTCTTCCTCCATCGGATGATCGGACCGACAGGAACGCGCCGCGCCTCTCGTCGTTGCGGTCGGAGGAACTTTCACCGCCATCGTGCGTTCCAGAACCATGGCAAGTGAAACGCTGCACGAAGACCCGGCCAAGCTCGGGCCGGAAGTCATCGATCGCCATCGAGCGATCGTTTCGCTCATGGAAGAACTCGAGGCCGTCGACTGGTACGACCAGCGTGCCAAGGCCACCGCGAACGCCGAGTTGCGGACGATCCTCGAACACAACCGTGACGAGGAGAAGGAACACGCCGCAATGGCGCTCGAATGGCTGCGGCGAAACGATCCCAAGATGGACGAGCACCTCCGCACGTTCCTGTTCAAGGAAGGCCCGATCAAGGAGATCGAGGCCGAGATGAAAGGTGGCGGCGGCGGCGGCGACGACGGCGGTAAGGCGCACCCCGTATCCGATGGCAGCCTCGGCATCGGCAGCCTGCGCAAGAAGACGACCCGGTGACAAAAATGAAGAACCATCTGTTTCGCGATCGTGCGCCCATTACCGAAGCCGGCTGGGAAGAGATCGAGAAGGAAGCGAAGCGGACGCTTCGCACCCTGCTCGCCGCCCGACGTGTCGTCGATTTCCGCGGCCCGCTGGGCTGGGGCGCGTCCGACGTCGAACTGGGCCGTGCCGATCCGATCGCTTCGCCTCCGGGCGGCGCGAACGTGCGGGCGCTGCTCCGCCGGATCCAGCCGCTCGTCGAACTGCGGATTCCGTTCGAAGTCTCGCGGGCGGAACTGGATGCGATCGATCGCGGTGCCCGCGATCCCGATCTCGACAGCGTGACTGCGGCGGCGCGCGAGATCGCGATCGCCGAGGATCGCGCCATCTTCCACGGCTATGAGGCGGCACACATCACCGGCATCTGCGAAGCGCAGAAGGGCCAGTCCGTCGCGCTGGGGACCAGCCATGCCGACTATCCCGATGCTGTCGCCGCCGCGCTGAAGAAGCTGCGCGACGAAGGCGTCGAAGGTCCCTTCGCGGTCGTGCTGAGCGAACGGCTCTACGAGGATCTCCAGGCGCGCACCGACGGCGGCTATCCGATCCTGAGCCATGTCCAGCGTCTGATCGATGGCGAGGTGCATGCTGCCCCCGGTCTCGAAGGAGGCCTCGTGATCTCGATGCGAGGCGGCGATTTCGAGCTGACGGTGGGCCAGGATTTCTCGATCGGCTATCTCGAACACGATACCGAGCGCGTGCGGCTCTACATCGAGGAGAGCTTCACCTTCCTCGTCCTGTCGCCGCAGGCGGCGATCCCGCTGACCCCGACCGGAAAGTAGATCCTCAGCGTCGCGCCTTCGCCGAGCGCGCGGCCTGACTGAGCCGCATGCAGAGGCGGCGGGCGATCGCCTCGTCCGGCAGGCCGGTTCGCTTGCACTCGATTTCCGCTTCCAGGATCGTCGTCAGGGCGAGGCTGAGACGCGGCAGCGGCCAGGTGCGCAGGTGGCGCTCGAAGCGCTGGCGGACCGGACCGCCGCGGGGCAGGCCGCGTGCCTTGAACATGGCGCCTTCGAGATTGCCGCCTTTTGCCGCGTGGCCCGACACGAGATGCAGCTGGTCGGCGTGCCGTTGCAGCGAACGCACGAGCTGGACCGGGTTGGCGCCTTCGGCGAAGACGCGATCGAGGGCGCGATCGAGGGCCACGAGTTCGCCATCGAAGGTCGCGGCGATCACGTCGTCGATGCCGATCGAGGCCGTGTCGCCCAGCACCGCCATCGCATCGTCGAGCGTGATCGACTTGCCGGCATCGGTGCCCTTGTAGAGCAGCAGCTTGTCGATCTCGCCGCGTGTCTGGCCGCGATCGCCGCCCAGCCGTTCGACGATCCATTCCAGCGCATCGGGCTCGACGGTCAGGCCCTGCGCCCGCGCGGCACTCTCGACGAGACCTTCGAGCGCCATCTCGTTGTCCATGTAGCAGGGCAAGGCGGCCAGCGTGGCCTCGTTCTCGGCCAGGGTGCGCAGGCCGGAGCGCGGCGTCAGGTTGCCGGCCTCGACGATGATCAGCGCGTCGCCGGCGGCCGCTTCGACCAGGTTCTCGAGGGCGGCGACGGACTCCTCGCCGGCCGGGCGCACCCGGATCACGCGGCGGCCGCCCATCATCGACATCGCGCCGAACTCGTCGGCCAGTCGCGCCGGATCCTGCTTCAGCGAATCGCCCGCGATGTCGACGACCCGGAACGGGTCCTTGAGGTCCTCGCAGATCGACTTCGCGAGCGCCACGGCGCGCTCGGCCACCAGCCCGTCGTCGTTGCCGTAGATCACGACGCCCCGCACCCGGGGGTCGGGTTTCTTCAGGAAGGCTTCGACCTGGCGTGCTTCGATCTTCACCGCGCCTCTATAGCACGGCCGCCGCTCGCGCGGGTTCAGCCCTTGTCGGCCGGGGGTTCGCCGTCGCCGCTCGCGGCGTCGGCGCCCTCGCCCAGCTTGGCGCGCTCGCGGGCGGCGCGCTTGGCTTCGGCCTTCTCGGCGACCTTGATGGCTTTCAGGCGCTCGCGTTCGCGACGCTCGAAATCGTAGTTCGGCTTGCGTGCCATGTTCGGACCCTTCCTGGCTTTGGCTCTGAAGCCCTACACCACGACGTTTACGATACGGTTGGGCACGACGATCACCCGCTTCGGCGTCTTGCCGTCGAGCCCGCGGACGAGTTCGGGAAGCGCCAGCGCCGCGGCTTCCGCCACGTCCTTGGGCGCATCCTTGGCCAGTGAAATGGTGCCGCGCAGCTTGCCGTTCAACTGCACCGCGACGGTGACCGTGTCGTCGACCAGCAGTGCATCCTCGGGCAGCGGCCACGGCGCATCGGCCAGCAGGCTCCTGTGGCCGAGCGCGTGCCACAGTTCCTCGGCGAGATGCGGAGTCATCGGCCCGATCAGGCGCACGAAGATCTCCAGCGCCTCGCGCAGCGCCCAGCGCGTCGAATCGTCCTTCGCCTCGACCGCATCGATCGTGTTGGCGAACTCGTAGAGTCGCGCGACCGCCTTGTTGAAGTGAAAGGCCTCGATGTCGGCCGACAGGCCGGCGATCGCCTTGTGCGCGGCCCGTCGCAGGGCGGTGGCCGCGTCCGAGAAGGTCGCGGGCTTCGGCGTGCCGACCGCCGGCATCGTTGCGATCGCCTCGGAGGCGATGCGGAACAGGCGCTGCTGGAAGCGCCACGCGCCGGTGACGCCGGCCTCGGTCCATTCGAGGTCGCGCTCGGGCGGGCTGTCGGACAGCATGAACCAGCGCGCCGTGTCGGCGCCGTAGTCGCGGATGATCTGGTCCGGGTCGACGACGTTCTTCTTCGACTTGGACATCTTCTCCGAGCGGCCGACTTCCACCGGGCTCTTGTCGGAGACGCGCACGACCTTGCCGCCATCGCGCTGGATCTCCTCGGGCGTCAGCCAGGTGCCGTCGCTCGCGCGATAGGTCTCATGACAGACCATGCCCTGGGTGAAGAGACCGTCGAACGGCTCGTCGCGGCTGGTCATCTGGACCTCGCGCATCGCGCGCGTCCAGAACCGCGAATAGAGCAGGTGCAGGATCGCGTGCTCGACGCCGCCGATATACTGGTCGACCGGCATCCAGTAGTGGTTCTCGTCGCGATCGAACGGCGCGGTCTCGAGATGCGGCGAGGTGAACCGGTCGAAGTACCAGCTCGAATCGATGAAGGTATCGAACGTGTCGGTCTCGCGACGCGCGGGCTTGCCGCATGTCGGACAAGGGACATGCTTCCACGTCGGATGGCGGTCGAGCGGATTGCCCGGACGATCGAACGTGACGTCGTCGGGCAACTGCACCGGCAGGTCCTTGTCCGGCACCGGCACGACGCCGCAGCTCTCGCAGTGGATCGCGGGGATCGGGCAGCCCCAGTAGCGCTGGCGCGAGACCAGCCAGTCGCGCAGGCGATACTGCGTCGTGCCCTTGCCGACGCCCATCTCCTCGAGGCGCGCGATGACCTTCGCCTTCGCCTCCTCGACGCCCAGCCCGTTCAGGAATTCGGAATTGACGATGACGCCGTCCTCGACGAAGGGCGCGGCGGCGATGTCGAGCTTCTTGCCGTCGGCCGGCGCCACCACCTGGAGGATGGGCAGGCCGTACTTGGTCGCGAACTCGTGGTCGCGCTCGTCGTGGCCGGGGCAGCCGAAGATCGCGCCGGTGCCATATTCCATCAGCACGAAGTTGGCGGCGTAGACCGGCACCGTCCGGCCTGGAATCAGCGGATGCTTCGCGAGCAGCGGCAGCTTGTAGCCCTGCTTCTCGGCGGTCTCGACCTCGGCCGCCGCGGTGCCGGTCTTGCGGCACTCGGCGACGAAGTTCTGCAGGCCGGGATCGTGCGCGGCGAGTCCCTGGACCAGCGGATGCTCGGCCGACAGCGCCATGAACGAGGCGCCGAACAACGTGTCGGGACGGGTCGTGAAGATCTCGAGCTTGCCGTGATCTGCGCCCGAAGCGTTGGTCAGTTCCCAGTAGACGCGCGCGCCGCGGCTCTTGCCGATCCAGTTCGCCTGCATCAGGCGCACCTTCTCGGGCCAGCGGTCGAGCGTGTCGAGGCGGCTCAGCAGCTCGTCGGCAAAATGCGTGATCTTGAGGTTCCACTGGGTGAGCTTGCGCCGCTCCACCGGTGCGCCGGTGCGCCAGCCCTTGCCCTCGATCACCTGCTCGTTGGCCAGCACCGTGTTGTCGACGGGATCCCAGTTGACCCAGGCCTCCTTGCGGTAGGCGAGGCCGGCCTTCCAGAAGTCCAGGAACATCTTCTGCTGGTGGCGGTAGTAGGACGGATCGCAGGTCGCCAGTTCGCGGCTCCAGTCGAGGGACAGGCCCATCGACTTCAGCTGCTTCTTCATCGTGGCGATGTTCTCGTAGGTCCACTTCTTCGGGTGGACCTTCTTTTCCATGGCGGCGTTCTCGGCCGGCAGTCCGAACGCGTCCCAGCCCATCGGGTGCAGCACGTTGAAACCCCGGGCGCGCTTGTAGCGGGCGATGACGTCGCCCTGCGTGTAGTTGCGCACGTGGCCCATGTGGATGCGCCCCGACGGATAGGGGAACATTTCGAGCACGTAGTATTTGGGGCGCGCCTTGTCCATCGCGGCCCTGAAGGTCTGGCGCTCTTCCCAGACCTTCTGCCACTTGCTCTCGGTTTCGGTGAAATTGTAGCGCACGGTGGGTGCGGCTTGCGTCGGCGACACGGAGATGTTCCCGAAAAAGGGTGTCCGAAAAAGACAGAGGCCGCAGCGGATGCCCGCTGCGGCCTCTCACGTCAAGCGGCAGGAAAGGCGGAGCGTCAGGCCGACCCGGGCAGGACCCGGATGACCCGTTGCCATTCCGCCTGTACCGCGGCGGCCGCGCCAGCGTCGCCGGACTGTTCCAGGGCCGCCGCCAGGTCGCCCAGGCGGACTGCGCCCGCGGCGCGCGCGGCGCCCTTCAGCTTGTGCGCGAGATCGACCAGCCGGGACGCATCCTCGCCCGCCGCCGCGATCTCGGCGACGAGGCCGGCGCCGGCCTCGCGGAAGCGCAGAAGCACGCGGTCGATCATGGCCGGGTTCTCGCCGAACATCTGGGCGACGACGCGCCGGTCGATGGGAGCATGGGTGCCGCCGGCCGTCTCTCCGGACGGCCCTTCGGCGGCCGGGCTCATCCAGCGGCCCACCGCCTCGCGCAGCCGGTCGAGCGTCAGGGGTTTGGTGAGGTAGCCATCCATGCCGGCGGCAAGGCACTTCTCGGCCTCGCCCTTCAATGCATTGGCGGTCAGGGCGACGATCGGCGTGTGGCGGCTGCCGGGGCGCGTCGCCTCTTCGGCACGGATCTGGCGCGTCAGTTCGAAGCCGTCCATGTCCGGCATGTGGATGTCGGTCAGGATGAGGGCGTAACGCCGTTCGCGCCATTTCGTCAGGCCCTCGATGCCGTGGGCCGCCGTATCGACCGGCACGCCCAGGATTTCGAGCTGCCCGGTCAGCACTTCGAGATTGATCGGATAATCGTCGATCGCCAGCACCCGGCCATCGGGGATCTCGGCGGTGGCGATCGGCCGGGGAGCCATTTTGGTGCCGGCTTCGTCCGCCCGCGCGAGCTCGAGCGTGACGGTGAAGGTCGAACCCTTGCCAGGCACGCTCTCGACCGTGACCCCGCCGCCCATCAACTCCGCCAGGCGGCGGACGATGGAAAGACCGAGGCCCGTGCCGCCGAAACGCCGGGTCGTCGAGTTGTCGGCCTGGGAGAAGGGCTGGAACAACCGGGCCAGCTGCTCGGCGCTCACGCCGATGCCGGTATCGCTCACCGACAAGGCGAGGCGCACGCGATCGCCGGATACCGACTCGGTCCGGACATGGATGCGAACCTCGCCCACTTCCGTGAACTTGATGGCGTTGCCGATCAGGTTGATGAGGATCTGGCGCACGCGGGTCGCGTCGCCACGCAGATGTTCGGGCGTGCCGGGCTCGATCACGGTGGTGACCGCGAGGCCCCGGCTCTCGGCCTGGACGGACAAGGTCTCGCCGGTGCCCTCGATGACGGCGCGCAGCTGGAACGGCGCGTCCTCGAGCTCCATTCGGCCGGCCTCGATCTTGGAGAAGTCGAGCACGTCGTCGATGATGCGTAGCAGCGTGGTCGCGGACGTGCGCACCGTGCGCACCAGCCGCTTCTGGCGCTCGTCGAGCGGTTCGCGCTCGAGCAGCTCGGCGGTGCCGATGACGCCGTTCATCGGCGTGCGGATCTCGTGGCTGATGGTGGCGAGGAAGGTCGACTTGGCCTGGTTGGCGGCCTCTGCAGCATCGCGCGCGGATTCGAGTTCCGACTGCCGACGCTTGAGCTCGCTGATGTCGCGGTAGAGAGCCAGCGTGCTGCCGTCCTTCAACGGTATGTGGGAATACTCGATATGGCGTCCATCCGGCCGCTCGCGCTCGAAGCGGCTTCCGTTGGGATCGAAGATCAATGCCATTCGATCTTCGACCGACAGGACCTTGCCATCCATGATCATGACATCGCCGGCGGCAACCTCTGCCCGCAGGAGGTCGACGAGTTTCTCGCCTAGCCCGAATGACTCCGACGGAAAGCCAAAGATGTTCCGCGCGCCTCTGCTGAAGAGCGCAAGCCGCTGCTCGGCATCGATCAGGGCCACACCGTCGGTCATGCCATCCAGTACCGTGCTCATGAGCTGGCGTGCCGCGGCGGTCCTGTCGCGCTCGAGTTCCAGTTCAGTCTGCCGCCGCTTGAGCTCGGTAATGTTGCGGTAGATGCCCAGCGTCCGGCCATCGCCCAACGGCAGGAAGTTGAATTCGATATGTATTCCCGAGGGCATAATGCGTTCGAACTGGCAACCGGCCGGATCGAGGATGCGGGCGATCCGCTCCTCTACCGAAAGGATCCGGCCGTCGATCACGACCTGGTCGCCCGCTGCAATCTGCATCTGCACGAGCTCCGGGAGGGTGATGTCACGCGCCTGATCTTCCGAGATACCGAATTCTTTTCGAACGGTGTTGTTCATGAGGGCGACGCGGCCATCGGGCAGGAAAAGACTGAACCCGTCCGTCATCGATTCCAGGATGGTGACCGTGAGCTTGTGGGCGGCGGCGACTTCGTCGCGCGCCTGTTCCAGTTCGGCCTGCCGGCGCTTGAGGTCGGTGATGTCGCGGACGAGTACCATCGTGTTGCCCTCGCCCACGGGCCGGAAGGCGAACTCGACGTGGCGACCGTTCGGCAGCTTCCGATCGGAGCGGCTGCCCTTGGGATCGACGCAGAGCGCGATCCGCTGCTCGAGGGTGAGCTGCGTGCCGTCGTCGGCATAGAGGTGGTCGCCGACCGCGATCTGCGCGCGGATGATGTCGTCCAGCCTGACCGGGTCGGGCAGCACATCGGTCGCCAGCCCGAGCGATTTCGGTGAAATCTTGCGGTTGGCATAGATGAAGCGGCGCTCGGAATCGAACACGGTGATGCCTATGGGAAGGCCCTTGAGGATGTCGGACATCAGGTTGCGCGTCGCCCTGACTTCGTGCTGCGCCCTTTCGAGTTCGGTCTGCTTCTCCGTCAGTGTCGTGACGTCGCGATAGACGCACAGGGTCCGACCGTCGCCGACCGGCATGAAGAGGAACTCGACGTGGCGCCCCGAGGGGAGCCTGCGTTCGAAGCGGCTGCCGCCCGGCGCCAGGACCCGGGATACCCGCTCCTGGACCGTGAGCGGCCGGCCATCGACGAACACGTGGTCGCCGGCCGCCTCCTGGGCGCGCACGACATCCGACAGGGTGGTGCCGGGCCGGATGGTCAGCCCGGCATAGCCGAACAGCTCCGACATCGCCTTGTTGGCATACAGAACCTTCTCGCCGTCGAGCAGGCCGACCCCGTCGGGCATGGCGTCGAGCACGACGCGCATCAGGCGCTCGCCGGCCTCCACCTTGTCGAGGATCCGTTCCAGCGCGACCTGCCGCTGCTTGATGTCGGTGATGTCTCGGTAGATGCCCAGCCGCCTTCCATCGCTCAGCGGGCGATAGAATCGCTCGATGTGCCGGCCCGATCGCAGCACGCGCTCGGTCCGCGCCGCCTGCGGATCGACGATCTGCGCCAGCCTGGCCTCGACCGACATCGGCTTGCCGTTGATGAAGACGTGATCGCCCGAGGCATGCTGCATCTCAAGGAGTTCGGGCAGCGTCCTGCCCTCGATCGACGCTGCCGCGACACCGAAGTAATCGCGCACCGCGTGGTTCGAATAGAGGAGGCGCAGGTCGGCATCGAACAGCATGAGCCCGTCGGTCATGCTGTCGAGGACTTCGCTCAGCAGGGCGCGTGTCGCGGTGGTCTCCGCGTGCGCCTGCTCCAGCCGGGACTCACGTCGCTTGCGTTCGGTGATGTCGCGGTAGTGGCCGACCGTCCGGCCATCGGGCAGTCGCTCGAAGCGGTATTCGATGTGCCGGCCGGTCGGCAGTTCCCGTTCGTAGCTGGCCGGTTCGCCGGAAAGGATGCGCCGTGCGCGCTCCTCGGCGGAAAGTGGCACGCCGTCTTCGACCATTCGATCGCCGGCCGCGTCGAGGCAGGCGAGTGCATCGACGATCTTCATGCCGCAGGGATCGGAAAGGCCGGCGAAGTCGAAGAGTTCGGCCAGCGCCGTGTTGCCGTACAGGATCCGCCCGTCGCCGAACAAGGCGACGCCGTCCCGCATGCTGCAGAGCACGGCTTCCATCAGATCACGGGCTTCCTGCGTCGCAGCGTGCGCCTCGGCCAGTTCTCTTTCCCGCTGTTTCAGGTCTGTGATGTCGCGACAGATGCAGAGTGTCTGCCCGTCGCCCAGGGGGCGAAAGACGATCTCGCCGTGCCGGCCGTTCGGCAGCGCGCGTTCGAACCGGCTGCCTCCCGCGACGAAGATGAGCGCCATGCGTTGATCGATCGTCAGGGTCTCGCCCTCGACGATGGCGACGTCCCCGGCGGCCTCTCTGGCCAGCAGGATGTCCTCGCCTCTCATGCCGGGCGGCACCGGTCCGATCCCGAGGAAGTCCTGCGCGGCCCGGTTGACGTGAACGATCCGGCGGTCGGCGTCGAATAGCGCGATGCCGTCCGTCATACCCTCGCACATGGTTTGCATCAGGCCCTGCAGGGCCGCCAACTGCCCGCGTGTTGCCGCGAGTTCGGCTTGCAGGTCGGCGATCTCGGTGATGGCGGCGGAATCGCCGCTGATCGTTTCGCGGGTGTCTGACATGACTTGTTCTACACTTTCCCGCGTTTCCCGCTTGTAACGCGGAGGCCGGGAAGTGTTTCGTGTGTTTCGCGAGGCGCCGCCCGTCCTGGTGGCGCAACGCACGAAACCAACCGGCCGGTTCGCGCAGTCGGCGGGAAACCGGCGGGGACTACCTTCCTCCCATCGACGGACGGCATCCCGCCGCCCGCCACCTTCAAAGGGGAGAGACTTCCATGTTCACCAGGTTCGCCATCGCCGCCACCGCCGCCGTTCTCGCCGCCGCCATCGCCCTGCCCGCCAGCGCCAAGCCGCCGGTCATGAAGCCCGGGCAGAACTCCACCACCATGCCGGACCGGACGCCCGCTCCCCCGGTGTCGCTGCCCTCACGGCCGACGAGCGGCACGATGAACGTCCCGTCCGTCCCGAAGCCGACCGGCACGATGAACGTGCCCTCGCAGCAGCCGGCTTCCGGCACCGCGTCGAGGCTGCCGGTGCGCTGAACGGCCCGATCAGACGCCGGCTCGTCGCCGGCACCTCTGGAACGGCGCCCCTCGCGGGCGCCGTTTTCGTTTGTGGAGCGCGGGTCAGACATTCTGCGAGCGCCGGCCTCCCGATTCGCCAGAGCCGCGCAACGCACGAAACGGGACGACCCGTCCGAGCAGTTCTCTGGAAACGCGCCGGTCCTATCGTCTGGCCATCGACGGACGGCGTCCGGCCGATCGCGGTTCCCGCATCAGACCAGGCGCTGAACCCGTCCCGCCGGCGTCGTCGAACAAGGATGGCCCCCATGCTTCGCTCTCTCGTCCTCGCCCTCCTCGCTCTGCTGCTTGCCGGACAGGCGCAGGCCTTCAGTCCGGAAGGCGCCACCGCCCATATCACCGACCTCGGCAGCCAGCACGGCTTCGCGATCGGCCTGACCGGTCTCGACAGCACGCTGGCCGAGAATCCCTCCGGGGACCGACTGACGATGACGCGCCTCGCCACGGTCGGTCTTTCATGGTCCCGCGCCGGCTTCTACGTGGGCGTTTCGGTCGGGCACATGGACTACGCGCAGTATGTGCTGCCGAGCTACACCGTCGGAACCGCCAGGCTCACGAGCGTTTCGATCGGCCATGCGCTTTCCGACGTGTCGGGCGGAACCCTTTCGGTCGGACTGGGCGCCCATCGCTACCATTTCGACCAGGGCTCCGTCGGTCTCCTCACCGGCAGCCTACGCTGGTCGCGGACCTTCTGAGGGGCTTTCATCCCGTCCGGTCCTGCGCTAACTTATTGCAGTGGCGAAGCTGAAAGATTCCCGACCGCACATCATCGTCGTCGAGGACGAGGCCTTTCAGCGCGAGATGCTGATCGAGTTCCTTGGCGGCAATCAGTATCGCGCATCCGGCGTCGATTCAGGCGCGGCGCTGCGCAAGCTGGTCGAGAAGGATCCACCCGCCCTCGTGCTGCTCGATCTGCGACTGCCCGGCGGCGAGGACGGGTTCGCGCTCGCCCGCTTCCTCCGCGAGCGCAGCCGCAAGACCGGGATCATCATGCTGACGGCGAGCGACGACACGATCGACCAGGTGGTGGGGCTGGAGACCGGCGCCGACGATTATGTCGCCAAGCCCTACGAGCCGCGCGCCCTGCTCGCGCGCATCAAGGCGGTCCTCCGCCGGGCCGGCGGCGCCGAGGCGGCCACCACCGGTGAGCGCGTGCGCATGGGCAGGTGCCTGCTCGATCTGCAGTCGCGCCGGCTCGTCGCCCTGTCCGGCGAGGAAATTCCCCTGCGCGCGGGAGAATACGAGCTGTTGAAGCTGTTTGCCGAGAATCCGAACCGGCCGCTCAGCCGCGACTGGCTGCTCGAGACGACCAGCCACCGCGAGTTGGAAGCCTTCGATCGCGCCATCGACATCCGGATCCTGCGAATCCGTCGCAAGATCGAGGTCGATCCGGCCCGCCCGACATCGATCCGCACGGTGCGCAGCGCCGGCTACATGTTCGTGCCGCCCGAAGACTGAGGAAGCCTCCCGTCCTTCGGAAGGGCCGGCTCAGGACCCGCCGGCGATCCGCAGCTGGCGGGCGCGGGTGAGGATCGCGTTCTCGATGTCGATGTTGGTCCGGGGATCGACCTGGGCGTCGACCCAGTTGCCGCCCCGGGGGCTGGTCTGCTGCTTGAACACCGAGACGCGCACGCCGTCGGCCCGCAGCTCGCGGTCCAGAATGGTCACCTGGACCTTCATGCGCTCGTTGGGCGTCTCCGCCGGCGTGTACCAGTCGGTGATGATGACTCCGCCGAACGGATCAGCCGAGACCAGCGGGATGAAATTGATGGTGTCGAGGGACGCCCGCCACAGATAGGCGTTCACCGCCACGCCGGTGCCGGTATCGTCCCGCTTCTCCGCCTTGGATCCCAGGAGGCCGCCGGGCCCGAACAGGGTGCCCTGCTCCTGGGTGCGGCCGCCCAGTCCGGTCCGGACGTCATTCCGGCTGCGGTCGCCGGACGGGCCGGTGGCCCTCTCGTACTTGCTGGTTTCGTCGGCGCAGCCGGCAGCGGCGACAGCCACCAAAGCCGCTGCGGCAATGCTCACGAATCTGGACGGTCCCGTCATAGAATGGCGCCTTGATCTTCCCATGGGCCGCAATTCCGCGGCGGAGACAGAGGCCGGGACCATAGGCTCAACGCGACCTGAACTGCAAGCGGCGGGGCGACGCGAGACAATAAGTTTCGTGACGATACTTGATATTTGCCGGGATTGATTGCATTGTGCAACCTATTGCCCTTGAAGCCTCCGCCGCGGCTCGGAGTGCCCTCAAAATGTGACAAAGACGCCACAGGTGCGGGCAGAATGAAGCGGCCGGGCGACCATTTCTTGACCCTCCAATTGGCGAAGTGTTTTATAGCCTCGCCGCATTGGTGGATTCCGTGGGCCTCGTGTTCAGGCTTCCAGTTCCCGCCGGTCGGACAGGCCTTTTTGGTACGTACCAGTCTCTGATCAATGAGAGAGGGAGAATGATGAAGAAGCTTCTACTTGGCTCGACCGCCTTGGTCGTCGGTGGGCTGATGGCCGCCCCGGCCATGGCCGCCGATCCGATCAAGATCGGCGTGGGCGGTTACTACACCTTCTACGCTGTCGCCGGCGGCATCCAGTCGACCTACGCCACCAACGGCACGTGGGCGCAGTACAAGGGCCTCAACTTCCAGCAGGAAGGTGAAATCCACTTCATCGGCCAGACCAAGCTGGACAACGGCACCTCGGTCGGCGTGCACGTCGAGCTCGAAGGCTGGAACCAGAATTCCGGCGCCGCTGCCGGCGCCTGGATCGACGAAGCCTTCCTGTTCGCCTTCGGCAACTGGGGCCGTGTCGAGTTCGGCGCCCGCGATCCCGCGACCTATCGTATGTACTACGGCACGCCGTCCGCCCTCATCGGCTTCGGCGCCGTCCAGCACAACACGAACTTCGCCTGGGCCAACCAGAGCGTCATCGCCAACAACAAGGCGTGGTTCCACGCCACGACGACGACCAACGCCGGTCAGTTCCAGGACGCGCAGGGCATCAACTACTTCACCCCGCGCTTCCAGGGCCTGCAGATCGGTGTCGGCTACCGTCCGAAGATCAACGTCAACCCGCAGGGTGGCGCTGGTTCGGGCCTCGGCGTCGGTCCGGGTGCTGGCACCCAGGGTGTTTGCGGTTACGCCAATGCCACGACCTCGCCGAACTGCCTGACGAACGACTACTCGTACCAGGACGTGTTCGACGTCGGCGCCAACTACCTGAACAAGTTCGGCGATGTCACGGTCGCTCTGTACGGCGCGTTCCTGTACGGCAGCTTCATCCCGGGCAACCAGCCGTTCGCTGGCGCCGCCAACATGGCGACCGGTGCCAACGCGACCAGCTGGAAGCAGTGGGTCGTCGGCGCTCAGCTCGGCTTCAAGGGCTTCACCGTCGGTGGCGCGCTGGGCTGGGACAACCAGGGCCTCGGCTCGAACTACTACACCGGCCAGAACAACGACACCCGCTTCTACACCGCGGGTATCATGTACGAGACCGGCCCGTGGCAGATGTCGTTCGGCTGGACCGGTTCGTACAACAACAACGGTAACGGCTCGGTCGGCTGCAATGCCATCGCGGTCAACGCTGCTACCTGCACCACTCCGGCCGCCACTGGCGTCCCGGGCGTGAACTCGACCGCCTTCGGTCCGGGTAACAACCCCGCCAACCTCGCTTTCGGCCAGGAGTCGGTCAACAAGTGGGAAATCGGCGTGAACTACGCGCTCGGGCCGGGCGTGAAGCTCACCGGCGGTGGTCTGCTGTACACGGCTTCGGGTCCGACTGCTGCCGTCTCGGGCAACAGCTGGGGTCTGCTGATGGGTATGGACCTGCGCTTCTAGTCGCAGCACATACGACAAATTGGAAAGAGCGGGCGAAAGCCCGCTCTTTTCTTTTGTGCGCCGGGCCTCGGCGCGTCCTACGGGGAGGCGCGCTGGCCGATCAGGTTGACGAACAGGCTGGGCAGATAGGTCCGCGACACCGGCAGCCGCTCTGTGGCCTGGCGAGCCAGCACGGCCCGATTGTCCTCATGGTCGAGCACGATCTGGAACAAGCCCTGCTCCACCGCGCCGGCACGCGGGTCGAGTTCCGGCCGGCCGTCCCGCTCGATCCGATAGGCGACGTCGAGGCCCACGTCGCCACCGCTGTAGAACGACGAAGCAATCTCGAGCCGCCCGAACAACAGCATCAGGCCGCGCACCGAGAAGCGCCAGTAATCGTCGGGCGTGGCATGAAATGCCTGCGACCAGGCCGCTGCCACGAAGGCAAGTCCCCCGGGCCGCAGCACCTGCTCGATGTTGCGGGCCGCGCGCGCGGGATGGCGCGCATGTTCGAGAACGTGACAGCAGATTGCGAGGTCGAACGGCTCCTCGCCCAGCTTGCCCTTCAAAGTCCGCCGATCGCTGCAGATGTCGGCGACGCAGTCGACATTGGCGCCCTCGACGAGATCGAGGCCGACAAAGTGGGCCTTGGGACCGAAACGCGTGGCCACGAGCTTGCGCCAGTTGCGTACGTTGCGGTCGGAGACCTGCGTGCGCGATCCCACCTGGAGCACCCGGGGCGCCCGCTTCCCGACCGACTGGGCCACCCGGTCGAACATCAGGTCGATCTCGCGCGCAACGCTCGTGCCCACGACACGTAGCTCACCGGGGCGCTGCTCACCAGGAGTGGCGGCGCCGCCGGCCATCAGTCGCGCACCACCAGGATGTGCATGCGGCGCGGGCCGTGGGCGCCCAGCTCGATCGTCTGCTCGATGTCGCCGGTGCGCGACGGCCCGGTGATCGTGTTGACCGTGCGTGGCATCAGGTTCTTGCCATAGCGTGCGCGCAGGCGGCCCCAGACATCCTCGTAACCGCCGACGATGTCGGATTCGCGCAGCACCACGACATGCGTGTCGGGCAGCAGGTTGAGCGACACCGGATGGTCGGGACCGGAGGCCATCACGACGGTCCCGGTCTCGGCGATGCCGGCGAAGGCGCCGGTGACCGCGACCTGGTCGCTGCCCTCGCCGCGACCGCGCCGGATCGACAGCATCTTCTGGCTCGACCAGTCGTAGCCTTCGAGGAGGGGCGAGGGCGCCATCGCGACGGTCGCCGGCAGGTTGGTGCGTGCGAGGTAGGCGCTGACTTCACCCGGGACGTCGGCCGGGCCGACCCGGGCCACCGTGGCGTTGAGCGTCTCGGCCCACTGGCAGAACAGGGCGACCTTCTCGGACTGGGGCAGCTGCGCGCGCGCGACGGACGGTCCCCGCGGCGGCTCGGACAGGCGTGCCTCGACGGCCTTGCGGGCGTCGCCCGAAATCTCGCCGCGGCGCAGCGACCGGCGGATGCCGCCCAGGATCTGGGCGCGTGCGTTGTTCGGGGCGTCGCTCATGCCTTCCTCTTTGCCCAGCGCGCGTGGAAGGTCCCGCCGGCTTGAGGCGCCGGGAAATCGCGGAAGCGGGTCCAGCCGGAGGCCAGCGGCAGCGAGCCGTAGCGACCGTCCGCACGCCCGAACAACGCCAGCACGCGATTGGCCATTCCGGTCAGCCGGCGATAGAGGGCAGGCCGCCGCGCGGCGAAACTCCACAGCGCCAGGCCCTGGCGGACGGCCTTGGGTGTGAGATGCTTCTCGAACTCGCGCTCGCGCCAGTGGCGCATCAGCTTGGGCAGCGGGATGCGCACCGGGCAGACGCTCTCGCAGCGACCACAGAAGGTCGAGGCGTTGGGCAGGTTGCTCGCCTCCTCGACGCCCACGAGCTGCGGAGTCAGCACCGCGCCCATCGGACCGGGATAGACCCAGCCATAGGCGTGGCCGCCGACGGCGCCGTAGACCGGGCAGTGGTTCATGCAGGCGCCGCAACGGATGCAGCGCAGGATCTCCTGCATCTCGGTGCCGAGCACCGAAGACCGGCCGTTGTCGAGCAGCACGACGTGATACTGCTCGGGCCCGTCGAGATCCTCGCGTCGCTTCGGCCCGGTATTCAGCGTCGTATAGGCCGACGATTCCTGGCCCGTCGCCGACCGCGCCAGCACGCGCAACAGTACCGCGGCGTCCTCGAGCGTCGGGATCACCTTCTCGATGCTGGCCAGCACGATGTGCATCTTGGGCAGCGTATTCGAGAGATCGGCATTGCCCTCGTTGGTCACCAGCATCGACGAGCCGGTCTCGGCCACCAGGAAGTTGGCGCCGGTCAGGCCGACATCGGCATCGAGGAACTTCTGGCGCAGCACGTAGCGCGCTTCGGCGACGAGATCGTTGCGCTCGGTCAGGCGCTTGTCGAAGCCGAGCTTCGCATGGTGTTCGAGGAACGTGTCGGCGACCTGGTCCTTGGTGAGATGAACGGCCGGCGCGATGATGTGGCTGGGCGGCTCGTTGCGCAGCTGGATGATGTACTCGCCGAGGTCGGTCTCGATCGGCGCGATGCCCAACCCTTCGAGATGCTCGTTGAGCGCGATCTCCTCGGCCACCATCGACTTCGACTTGGCGACGGTGCGGGCGTTCACGCTCCGGCAGAGGTCGGCGATGATGCGCCGCGCGTCGGCGGCGGTCGGCGCCCAGTGGACGTGGCCGCCAAGGCCGATGACCTTGCGCTCGAACTCTTCCAGGTAGAAATCGAGATGGGCCAGCGTGTGGTTCTTGATGTCGCGCGCACGGTCGCGCAGCGCCTCGAACTCGGGCAGGCGCTCGGCCGCCTGGCGCCGCCGCTCGGAGAAGCCGACCTTCAGCTTGGCCAGCGAGTCCTGCAGGTTGGGGTCGGCCAGCGCGTGGCCGACATTCTCCTTGAATGCATGGGCGGTCGATTCCATCAGCCGCGCTCCGGTTCGCCGATCGCCGGCAGGTCGCCCATGCCGGCCAGCACCTCGGCCACGTGGCGGGCGCGCACCGGGCTGCCCTCGCGCTGCAACTTGCCCGCCATGTTCATCAGGCAGCCGAGATCGCCGGCCAGCAGCGTGCCGGCGCCGGTGGAAGCGATGTCGGCCGACTTCTCGCCGACCATGGCGTTCGAGATCTCGGGATACTTCACGCAGAACGTGCCGCCGAAGCCGCAGCAGACCTCGGGCGTCTTCATTTCCCGGAGCTCGAGCCCCTGCACCGATGCGAGCAGGTTGCGGGGCTGGGCCTTCACCCCGAGCTCGCGCAGGCCGGAGCATGAATCGTGATAGGTCACCGCCCCGTCGTAGCGCGCGGCGACGTTCTTCACGCCCAGCACATCGACCAGAAACGAGATGAGTTCGTGACTGCGACCGGCCAGCTTCTCCGCGCGGATCTTCATGGCCGGGTCGTCGTCGAACAGGCCGGGATAGTGATGCGACAGCATTCCGCCGCAGGAGCCAGAAGGTGCCACGACGGCATCGTAACCCTCGAAGGCGTCGATGACCTGGGCGGCGATGGCCCGTGTCGTCGCCCGGTCGCCGGTATTGTAGGCGGGCTGGCCGCAGCAGGTCTGGAGCGGCGGCACCTCGACGGTGCAACCGGCTTCCTCCAGCAGCTTCACCGCGGCGAAGCCGACCGACGGCCGGAACAGGTCGACGAGGCAGGTGACGAAGAGCGCGACGCGGCGCGGACGGGTGGGGGGCATGGCGGGCGAGCTGGACACGTCCCGACCATGGCAGCGGCCAAATTGGCGTGCAAGATGGCCCGCGCAGGTTTGTCGCGGGCCGATTCTCAGAAGCGTTTCAGTTCTTGTTGGGAACCAGGATGATGGCGCGGCCGTCGCTGTTCATGCGTCCGGCCCATTCCGCCGCCTGGGGGCCGGCGCCGTAGAAGACGTCGCCCCGCGCCGGTCCCTTGATGGCGGCGCCCGCGTCCTGGGCGATCATCAGGCGGCGATAGGGTTCGGTGGCGCCGGGCTTGCGATAGACCGGCCGGCGCGTGTCGATCCACACCGGCGTGCCGTAGGGCGTGATCGTCGGATCCACCGCCATGCTGCGCTGGGCGGTGAGCGCCACGCCTTCGGCCCCGATCGGCGCCGAGGTCTTGGTGTCCCTGAAGAAGATGTAGCGTTCGTTCTTGCGCATCACTTCACGGGCCTGCTGGGGATTGCGCTTCAGCCAGTCGCGGATCGCGGGCCAGGTCGCATCCTCCTTCTTCATGACGCCCATCTCGACCAGCACCGCCCCGATCGCCGTATAGGGCCGGTTGTTGGAACCGTCGAAGCCGAGCGTCATGGTGCCGCCTTCGGCGAGCTGGATGCGGCCGCTGCCCTGCACCTGGACCTCGAACAGGCCGACCGGATCCTGGACGTAGGCGATCTCCAGGCCCTTACCCTTCAGGGCGCCCGCCTCGATTTCCGCGCGCGTGTAGTAGGGCTTGTCGGTGAGGTCGGGAGGCTTGCGATAGACCGGCACGGTGAAGAGCCGCGACGGCACCTTGCTGCCGCGCAACTCGGGCTCGAAATAGCCCGTGAACTTGCCGGGGACCTCGACGATCAGCGGCCGGAAATTCTGTTCGAAGAACATCCGGGAGGCGCGCGCATCGCCCGGCTTCACGGCAGCGGCCGCCTCGCAGATGCGGCCCCATTCGCCCGGGGTGATCGTCTTCTCGCCGCCGTCCGTCGAAATCCTGACGTCGGGCCCGGCGGTCAGCTTCGGGCAGGAACGGCGGAAGGCGACGAGGGCCTCGGCGTGGCGGTCCTGCGCCCACCCGGCGATCTCGTTGTAGGACGTCGGCTCCATCGCGATCCGCTGCTGCGGAGGGGTGCCCGGGGTTCCGGCACAAGCGGAGAGGAGACCGGCTGCGGCGAGCAAGGCCGCAGCGCCGGTGAGGAGGCTCCTTCGCATGCCCGGAAACGCCTCCCTAGCCTTCGCTTTCGGTCTTCACGAGCTGCCAGTTGGGGTCGCTCGACGTGGTGTCGCGACGGAACGTCCAGAGGTCGACGACCTTCTGCACTTCGTTCGGATTGCCGTCGACGATCTGGCTGTCGGCATTGCGCACGACGTTGATCTGCTCGCTCACGAAGCGGACCGTGACGACGGCGTGCGTGCCCTGCATCTCGGCGCCGGCGATGTCGGAGGCCTCGAAGCCGATCAGCGTGGTCTCGGCCTTTTCGTTGCGCTCGATGCGGCCGCGGATCGCGGCTTCGAAGCTGGCATAGGTGGTGGCGTCGAGCAGCGGCTTCAGGGTCGCCGTGTCGCCGCGGGCGAAGGCCTCGACGATGGCGGTGAAGGCCGCGCGCGCGCCGCCCGTGAAGCCGATCGGCTCGAAGCCCGGATCGGCGGCGCGAATGGCGGCGACGCCGCCCGTCGCCGTCGGCAGGACGGTGGCGCGAATCCCGCCGGGCCCGCTGGTCGGCGAAGACTGGCGCGGCGCCGGCGCATTGGCCGTCGGCAGCGGCACGACATTGTCATTGCCCTGCGAGGCATCGCCGACGCGGGGCTGTGGCGGCGTGGGCGGCGTGAAGGGATCGCGTGCCGGCGGCTGTTCGTTGCCGGTACGTTTGCCCAGCACGGATCGAAGCCGCAGGATCAAGAAGACCGCGACCAACCCGATCAGGATGATGTCGTAGTTGTTACCCACGATGGCGCTCCACTGTAGGAATTTACATAGGCTCCGAATGGGCAAAGGGCAAGGCGACCCCGCCCGCCGAGTCACGGGCGGCCCTGCGCCTCAGGCGGCCAGAACCACAATATCGACAGATTCCGCCACGCCGGCGACCTTGCGGTCGGGGCGGCGCTCCGGCGGCGTGGGCGCGCGATAGCCCTGACGCTCGGCGAGCGCATAGGTTTCGCCGTCCGTCACGGCGCGCGTTCCCTCTTCCTTGTTGTGCTTCTCAAGCTTCGCCGCGAGGTTCACCGCGTCCCCGATCACCGTGAACTCGAGCCGTTCGCCGTCGCCGACCGCGCCGAACACCACCCGCCCCGACGCGACGGCGAGGCCGATCTCCAGCGGCGACAGGCCCGCCGCGCGACGTTCCTCGCGCCAGGCCGCGGCGGCGGCCATCACCGCGTCGGCCGCCCGGAGCGCGTCGGCGGCGGCGGTCGTCGACGGCACGACCGCGCCGAACGAGGCCAGGATGCCGTCGCCCAGGAACTTGTCGATGCTGCCGCCGGCCGCCGCGATCAGCGGGCAGACCCGCCCCTGGTAGTCCTGCAGGACCTTCATCACCTCGTCCGGCGGGAGTTCCATCGACAGGCGGGTGAAGCCGCGCAGGTCGGCGGTGAGGATCGCGACGTCGCGCAGCTCGCCTTCGCCCGCCTTGATCGACATCGCCGCGCCGCGGATGCGGGCCGCGACACCGGGATCGAAGAAGCGCGACAGGTCCTGTGCCGCCGTGCTTTCGCTCACCGCCTGCACCAGCAGGTGGCGCGCCCGCGCTATGGCGAGGGCCAGCACCAGCGTGGTGAGCAGGATGGCGATGATCTTGTCGGCCTCGGCGTGGATCAGGAACGCGTTCGAGGTCATGTACTCGACGAAGTCGTCGGTCGGATTGGCCGGCCCGCCGCGGCCGTCCAGCGCGTAGAGGATGAGCCCGATCCAGCCCGCGATCGCCGTGAGGCCGGTGAACAGGACGAAGCGCGCCTCGAAGCGCAGCGCGCGGAGCGCGATGAACAGGAACACGAAAAGGAGCGTCGGCACCTTCAGATAGAAGACGGCCGGCTGGGCGTACTTGTAGTGGAACGAGTAGATCAGCCCCATCAGCAGGAACATGTCGGCGATCACCGACAGGTAGAGCATCCAGGGGCGCAACAGCCGGGCGTAGGCGAGACCCAGGCGCACCAGGCAGAAGATGCCGTAGATGACCAGCACGTCGAACTCGAAGGAGTAGTCCTCCTGCACCACGCCGCCCGCCATGGAGCTCGATTCGTAGACCGTGGTGACCAGCACCACGATGACCAGCTGCACCCAGCCGATCAGGATCTCGCTCTGTTCCTGCTGGCGTTCGATCGCCGCGCGCACGCGCTCGGGAAGCCGGGTCGAGTCGCCGCCCCCCAGCAACCACTGGCGCAGGCGGCCGAACATCAGCGCTTCTCCAGCCAGAGGCTGGCCGGAAGCGCATCCGGCGGCCGTGGCAGGCGGGAGATCACCGACGCGGCCAGGCGGTCGGCCATGCGCCGCTCCGCCCACACGCTGGAGAACAGCGGCTTGAAGGCGCCGCTGGTCAGCAGCGGGACCACGCCCTGCTGTTCGTTGTAGGCGCGCCAGTCCCAGATCGCGGGATAGTCGAACGGCAGGAAGATGTCGTGGATGTGGACCAGCGTGCCGGACGGCAGCCGCGGCAGGACGCGGTTCAGCAGCATGTCGACGTCGCTGCCCGGCATCAGGATGTGGCTCGAATCGATGAACAGCACGTCGCCCTGCACCAGGTCGTCGAAGACCTTGTCCGGGGCGGCCTGCAGGGTCGACGACTTCACCCGAACGCCGGGCAGGTCGGCGATGTCGGCCCGCGGTGCCGGATCGATCGCCAGGATTTCGCCGACGCCGCCCAGGGCCCTGGACAGCAGGCGGGTCGAATGGCCGGAGCCGACCTCGACGATGTGGCGCGGCTTGCGCTCGCGGACCAGCGCATAGGCCACGGCCGCATCGAGCGACGGGAACCACGACTGCTCGAACATCGCCCTGCAGCTCTCGAGCGCCTCCGCCCGCGCATCGACGGCGTCGAGGACGGCGGCGAACTGTTCGGCATACTCCTCGAACAGGCGCTCGATCGCGGGATAGGGTGGCTGCGATCCCGGCGGCGGCAGCAGGGGCGCATAGCGGTGCGGAATGAACCAGCCGCGCGGCTTCAGCCCGAGCACGGTCGGCAGTCCGAGGGCGAACCGCCGCCAGCGGCCGCGAAGCTTCGATCTGGCGCTCATCGCAATCCGTTCACGGCGTCAGCGTGAGGCCTTCATGGGCGACCAGGACACGCGGCAAGCCGTTCGGGGCGATGCCCGGCCGTGCGAGCGCGGCTTCCCGCGCGACACCGTCCATGAACGCGTCGTCGTGGCTGGGATCGTGATGGAAGATCGCCAGCGTGCCGACGCCGGCCGCATCGGCCACCCGCACGCCCTCCTGCCAGGTCGAGTGTCCCCAGCCGCGATAGCGCGCGTATTCCTCGTCGGTGTAGCTCGAATCGTAGATCATCACGTCGGCACCGCGGCAGAGTTCGACGATCGTGGAGTCACGCTCGCCTTCGCGATGTTCGGTGTCCGTGATGTAGCAGATCGACTTGCCGAGATGGTCGATGCGATAGCCCGTGGCCCCGTTGGGATGGTTGAGCGGTATCGTGCTTACCGCGACGGCGCCGCACGACAGGTTCTCGCCCGACTTGAACTCGCGGAATTCGACGCGGGCCTGGAAGACGTCGAGCGACACCGGATAGAGCGGCGCCTGCATCAGGTGCCCGACCACCTTCTTCAGCGTGTAGGGCGCCTCGAGATGGCCGGCCCACATGCGCACCGAATTGCGATGATCGAACAGCGGGGCGAAGAAGGTGAGGCCCGAGATGTGATCGAGATGCGTGTGGGTGAAATAGATGTCGATGTCGTGCGGCGGCTGCCGCGCCAGTTCTACGCCCAGCGTGCGAATACCCGTGCCGGCATCGAAGATCAGGCGCCGGCCCCCGGCGGTGATCTCCAGACACGACGTATTGCCGCCATAGCGCACGTATTCGGCGCCGGGGCATGAAATCGATCCCCGCACGCCCCAGAAGCGGACTTTCAGACCTTCGACCAATCAACCCGTCCCACAGAGTATTCCGCCAGAGTCCACAGGCGGGTGCATCCCGTCAACCGATGCCCGAAGGCGCCGGCAACTGGCCGCATTCTTGCGTGGCGGTCCGGGCGGCTGTTTTTCACGGATTATTGCAGTCGGCGGTCGAAACCGGCGTCCCGACTGCGTTGCCTGCGGGCCTGTTCGGAGCAATACTTTGCCTATGGAACCCATCAATCAGGCTTCTACCCCGGCAGTGGCCGCGCCGCCCGTGCGTTGCGCCAAGTTCGCCATCGGCCAGGTGGTGAAGCACCGCATCTACCCGTTTCGGGGCGTGATCTTCGACGTCGACCCGGTGTTCGCCAACACCGAGGAATGGCTGTCCTCGATCCCCGAAGAGGTGCGGCCGCGCCGCGACCAGCCCTTCTACCATCTGCTGGCCGAAAACGCGCAGACCACCTATGTCGCCTACGTGTCGGAGCAGAACCTGCTGCCCGACGATACCGGCAAGCCGGTGTCGCATCCGCAGGTGCCGCAGTTCTTCAAGGAACTGAAGCGCGGCCACTACGTGTCGCGCGAGCGGGCGCTGCACTAGTCAGCGCAGCGCCTCGGCGATGCGGTCGACGGGGGCGGTCCAGCCGACGATCGCACCCTGGGCGCGGATCATCTCGATCGCCGCCTTCTTGAATTCCGGGAAATAACTTTCGGTCGCGTCCTCGGCCAGCAGGCACTCGAAGCCGCGGTCGTTGGCCTCGCGCATGGTCGTCTGGACGCACACTTCCGTCGTGACGCCGGCGAAGACGAGATGCGTGATCCGGCGCTCGGCCAGGATCTCGCCGAGCGGCGTGGCGTAGAACGCGCCCTTGCCCGGCTTGTCGAGCACGATCTCGCCCGGCTTCGCCGCCAGCTCGGGCACGATGTCGGCGCCGGGTTCGCCGGCGATCAGGATGCGGCCCATCGCGCCGGGATCGCCGATGCGCAGCGACGGCTTGCCGCGCAGCCGCTTGGCCGGCGGGCAATCCGACAGGTCGGGCCTGTGACATTCGCGGGTATGGATGATCGGCAGCCCGGCGCTGCGGAACGCCTCGAGCAGCCGGCCGACCGTTGGCACGATGGCCGACAGCAGGCTGACATCGTTGCCCAGGGTGGCGCCGAACCCGCCCGGCTCGATGAAGTCGCGCTGCATGTCGATCACGATCAGCGCCAGGTGTGCGGGATCGAAGGTGAAGTCGAACGGCTGTGCGGCAATGGTTTTCATCAATGTCCCGCCATGGCGCGGCCGATCGCGCCGACATCGGCCGTGGCCGCCTCGGTCTGCAGGGCCAGCCTGCCGTCGAACATGACGACGATGCGGTCGGAGAGCTGCAGGATCTCGTCGAGGTCCTCGCTGACCAGCAGCACGGCAGCGCCGCGGTTGCGCGCCTGGACGATGCGGGCGCGGATCTCGGCGACGGCGGCGAAGTCGAGACCGAAGCAGGGATTGGCCACGATCAGCAGGTCGCCCTCGCTCGACAGTTCGCGCGCCAGCACGGCGCGCTGAACGTTGCCGCCCGACAGGCCGCGGATGGCAGCATCCGGTCCCGGGGTCTTCACCTTGTAGGCCTCGATCAGCTTGCGTGCCGTCTCGCGCATCGGGCCACGCTTGAGCCAGATGCCGTTCGACGAGGAAGGCGGCTGGTCGAACGAGCGCAGCGCGATGTTCTCGGCAACCGACATGTCGGCGACACAAGCGTTGCGCAGCGGCTCCTCCGGCAGGCAGGCGATCCTGTGGCGGACCATCTCGGGCCGGGTGGCCGTGTAGACCTCGCCATGCACCAGCATGCGGCCGGCCTCGTGGTCGCGCTGGCCGGCCAGGGTCTCGACCAGCTCGCGCTGACCGTTGCCCGACACGCCGGCGACACCGACGATCTCGCCGGCGCGGATCTCCAGCGCGAGGTCCTCGACCGCGAGCTGGCCGACATTGTCGGCGACGCTCAGCCCCTCGAGCTTCAGGACGGCCTTGCCCGGCGCCCGGGTCTCGCGCTCGACCACGCTGCGCGTCTCGCGCCGGCCGACCATCATCTCGGCCATCGTGTCGTTGTCGAGTTCGCTCGTCGGCCTCGTGCCGATCAGCCGGCCGCGGCGCAGCACGGTGACGGCGTCGCAATAGGTGTTCACCTCACGGAACTTGTGGGTGATGGTGACGATGGTGATCTGCCCGTCGTCGGTCAGCTTCTTCAAGGTCGTCAGCACCTCGTCGGCCTCGTCCGGCGTCAGCACCGAGGTCGGCTCGTCGAGGATCAGCAGGTTGCGCTTCAGGTAGAGCTGCCGAAGGATCTCGCCCTTCTGCTTCTGTCCCGCCGCGAGGTCGGCGACGGGCAGGTCGATCGGCACCGTGAAGGGCGTCGTCTCGAAGAACGATTTCAGCGCGCGCCGCTCCGCCGCCCAGTCGATCACCGCCGGCAGGTCGCCGCGCGACAGCACGAAATTCTCCAGCACGGTCATGTTCGGCACCAGCGTGAAGTGCTGGTAGACCATGCCGAGCCCCAGCTCGTGCGCCTGGCGCGGATGGGCGATCGTCACTTCGCGATCGTTCAGCAGGATCTGTCCCTGGTCGGCGGCGTAGTAGCCCATGGCGCACTTCACCAGCGTGCTCTTGCCGGCGCCGTTCTCGCCCAGCAGCGCATGGAAGGCGCCGGCCTCGATCTTCACCGACACGTCGTCGAGCGCCGCCATCGCGCCGAAGCGCTTGGTGAAGCCGATCAGCTCGAGGGATGGCGCCTTGGTCATGCCAGCGCCTTCAGGATCGCGGCCGAGTTGGCGACCGCGCCGAACACGCCGCCCTGCATCTCGACCATCTTCAGGGCCGCGGCGTGGTTGCCGGCGTCCGTCGCGCCGGTGCAGTCCTCGAGGATCAGGCATTCGAAGCCGCGGTCGTTGGCCTCGCGCATCGTGGTGTGGACGCACACGTCCGTGGTGATGCCGGTCAGTACCAGGTTGTCGATGCCGCGCGTGCGCAGCATCAGCTCGAGGTCGGTGGCGCAGAACGAGCCCTTGCCCGGCTTGTCGACGATCGGCTCGCCGGCGATCGGTGCGAGCTCGGGAATGATCTCCCAGCCCGGTTCGCCGCGCACCAGGATGCGTCCGCAGGGGCCGGGATCGCCGATGCCGGCGCCGATCTGCTGCGAGCGCCAGCGCTTGTTGGGCGGCAGGTCGGAGAGGTCGGGCCGATGGCCTTCGCGGGTATGGATCACGGTCCAGCCCGCCTTGCGCGCGGCGGCGAGCAGCGTCTTGATCGGCTCGATCGGCGCGCGCGTCAGCGACAGGTCGTAGCCCATCTTGTCGACATAGCCGCCGACGCCACAGAAATCGGTCTGCATGTCGATGATGACCAGCGCCGTGTTGTCGGCGCGCAGGTCGCCGTTCCACGGCCAGGCATAGGGGCGGGAGTCGATGTGGGTCTGGCTCATGGCGGCTCCTACTTGACCGCGCCCAGTTCGGCCGGCGCCCCGCGCAGGCTGCGGGCGGGCGAGCAGGTCGCGATCATCAGGGCGAGGGTGAGGACATAGGGCGCGGCGCTGAACAGGTAGTAGCCCTGGGTCACGCCGACCGACTGCAGCGCCGGGCTGATCGCGCCGGCGGCCCCGAACAGCAGCGAGGCCCACAGGCAGCGGATCGGGTCCCAGCGCGCGAAGATCACCAGGGCGACGGCCATCAGGCCCTGGCCGCTCGACAGGCCCTCGTTCCAGCTTCCCGGATAGTAGAGCGACAGGAAGGCGCCGCCGATGCCGGCAAACGCCCCGCCCACCGCCGTCGCCAGCAGGCGGACGCGGCCGACCGAGGCGCCGATCGCCAGGGCCGCATCGACGCTCTCGCCCGCGAGACGGACGATCAGGCCCCAGCGCGTGTTCTTCAGCGCCCAGGCCAGCGCGAAGGCGAGCACGATGCCGACGATGAACAGCGGATTGACCTGCAGCGCCTGCTGGACCTGCGGGATGCTGCTCCAGCCGCCGAGGTCGAGCGCGCCGAGATTGGGCGCCTTGGGCTGGATGTAGGGCTTGCCGAGGAAGAAGGCGAGGCCGGTACCGAACAGCATCAGGCCGATGCCGGTGGCGATGTCGTTGACCCGGGGCAGCTGGCAGAGCGCCGCGTGCAGGGCGCCCAGCATCAGGCCGACCCCGGCCGCCACCAGCACGCCGAGCCACGCCGAGCCGCTCAGCAGCGCCGTGCCATAGGCGGTCATCGCGCCCATCATCAGCGTGCCTTCGAGGCCGAGGTTGATGCGGCCGCTGCGCTCGGTGAGGCACTCGCCGAGGCTCACGAAGATGAAGGGCGTGCTGACCCGGATGGCGCCGGCCAGCATGGCCAGCGGCACGCCCCAGAGACCGATGTCGGTGCCGTCCATGCTCAGCGTCCCTCCACCGCGCGGAAGCGCCACAGCCAGGCCCAGGAGCGGCCGTACAAGGTTTCGCTCGCCAGGATGCAGACGAAGATGATGCCCTGCAGGACGACCACCGCCGCGTCCGGCAGGTCGAGCCGGCGCTGGAGAAGCCCGCCGCTGGCGCCGATGCCGCCCAGCAGGATGGCGACGGGAATGATCGCCAGCGGATGATGCCGCGCGAGGAAGGAGACGAGGATGCCGGTGAAGCCGTAGCCGACCGCCAGCGAGGCGTTGGCCTTGCCGTGCACCGCCGCCACCTCGACCATGCCCGCGAGGCCCGCCGCCGCGCCGCCGGCGGCGCAGGCGACCAGCACGTAGCGGCCGACATTGAGGCCCATCATGCGCGCGGTCTTCGGATTGCCGCCGATCACCTGCATGGCGAAGCCGAAGGTCGTGAAGCGCTGCACCGCGTAGCACAGCAGGCAGGCCGCGATGCCGAAGGCCAGCCCCCAATGGACGTCGGAGCCGCCGATCGTGCCCAGCATGTTGGCGTCGCCGATCGGCGGGGTCGACGGCTTGTTGAGGCTCGTTGGATCGCGCAGCGGGCCCTCGACGAAATGGTTCATCAGGGCGATGGCGATGTAGGTGAGCAGCAGGCTCGAGATGGTCTCGTTGACGCCGCGATACTGGCGCAGCCCGCCGGCCAGTGCGATCCAGGCGCCGCCCACCACCATCGCCGCCGCCGCCATGGCGAGGTTGGCGACGAGCGGCCCGGAAGCCGCGACGGCGACGCCGGCGGCCGCCGCCGCGACGCCGCCCAGCACCAGCGCGCCCTCATTGCCGATGATGATGAGCCCGAGCCGTGCCGGCAGCGCCGTGCACAGCGCCGTCAGGATCAAGGGTGCTGCGCGCGTCAGCGTGTTCTGGAAGGAGAACCAGCTGCCGAACGCGCCCTGGTACATCAGCGCATAGGCCTCGAACGGATCGACGCCGGCATAGAAGATCAGCAGCAGCCCGAAGATCACCGCCGACGCGAGCAGGGCCAGCGCCGACACGGCGATACGTTCGAGGGCGGTGTTCATGCTTACTCGCCGCTGACGTGAAGCGAAGGATCCCTCCCTGCGTTCGGGATGACACTATTGTTGGGATTTGCGCAGCGCGCCGATGCAGCAAATTGTGTCATCCCGAACGCAGGGAGGGATCCTTGATTCATATGCGAAGCCCTGCCGTCATGCGGGGGAAGGGGAACAGTTCGATGTCACGTGGCGCGCCTACGACGTCGCGCCCAGGACGCCTTCGACCAGATAGTTCATGCCCTCGAGCTTCGGCTCGGTCTGGACGTAGGTCGTGCCATCGGGAACGACGGTGTTGCCCTTGTTGTCCTTCAGCGGCCCCTTGAAGATCGCGAAGCTGCCGTCGACAAAGCCCTTCCGGATCTCCTCGACCTTGGCCTTGGCCGCGTCGGACACGGCGGGACCGAACGGCGAGGTCTTGACGTAGCCTTCCTTCAGGCCGCCGCGCACGAAGTTGCCCGGCACGCCGCCCTTCTTCATCGTCTCGACGAAGTCGACGTAGATCTTCTCCCACTGCCACTCGGCGCCGGTGAGGTAGCCCTTGGGCGCCAGCTTGGCCTGGTTGGTGTGGTAGCCGCTGGTGTAGATGCCGGCGCGCTCGGCGGTCTCGATCACGACCTTCGGGCTGTCGACATGGCAGGTCACGACGTCGACGCCCTGCGCGATCATCGAGTTGGTGGCCTCGGCCTCCTTGACGGGCAGCGACCAGTCGCCGGTGAAGATCACCTGGCAGGTCGCCTTCGGGTTCACCGACCGCGCGCCCAGCGTGAAGGCGTTGATGTTGCGCAGCACCTGGGGGATCGGCTTGGCGGCGACGAAGCCCAGCTTGCCGCTCTTGGTCGTCATGCCGGCGACGATGCCGGCGAGATACTGCGCCTCGTCGATGTAGCCGAAGTAGCTGCCGGTGTTCATCGGGTTCTTGGCCTGGTTCCACAGGCCGCCGCAGTGCCGGAACTGGACCTTCGGATACTTGGCGGCCATGCGCAGCATGTGCGGGTCGAAGTAGCCGAACGAGGTCGGGAACAGCAGGGTGGCGCCGTCCATGTTGATCATGCTCTCCATCGATTTCTCGACGGCGACCGTTTCCGGCACCTTCTCTTCCTCGACCACCTTCACGCCGGCCATCTTCTTCAGGACGGCGGCGGCCTCGGCATGGGCCTGATTGTAGCCGTAGTCGTCGCGCGGGCCGACATAGATGAAGCCGACCACCAGAGGCTTCTGGGCCTGGGCGCCGCCGGCGAGACCGAGTGCCGCCGCGCTCGCGGCGCCGCCCAGAAGTGCCCGTCGGCCGATATTGAACCTGTCGATCATCGAACGTCCCCTTGCTCGCATCCCCGTGGCCGTGCGGCCTGACAGGAAGACAGCAAGCGGTGTGCCATGCCCCGCGGGCCCGAAAAGCGGGCGAATCCGCGAGGAAACGACAGCGCTTCAGCCCGGACTGTATGCAATTTCATCTGATTGCATTCGTTTTGGGCATGCTTGAGTGCAAAATCGGCTTTGGCATCCATCTTGTATGCAATACGGCATGCGCACCGACACCAACCCGACCCTGGCCGACAAGCTCGCCTCCGCCATCGCCGACGGCATCCTCAACGGCAGGTTGCCGCCCGGCGAACGGCTCGACGAGGTGGGGCTCGCCGAGCAGCATGGCGTGTCGCGCACCCCGGTGCGCGAGGCGCTGCGCCAGCTGGCGATGAGCGGCCTGATCGACATGCGGCCGCGCAAGGGCGCGATCGTCTCCAAGGCGACGCCGGAGGAGATCGAGAGCCTGTTCGTGGCGATGGCCGAGATGGAAGCGACCTGCGCCCGGCTCGCGGCCATGAGCATGACGCCGATCGAACGGCGGCGCCTGCAGGCGCGGCACGAAGCGATGGTGGCCCTGGCGGCCGCGGGCGACACCGATGCCTATTCCGATGCCAACGTCGCCTTCCATTCGGCGATCTACGCTGGCGCCCACAACGCGCCGCTCGCCGACTACGCAATGAACCTGCGCCGCCGGGTCGGCCCCTACCGCCGCGCCCAGTTCCGCGTCGACGGCCGCCTGCTGCGCTCCAACCAGGAACACGACACCGTCGTCCGCGCCATCGTCTCCGGCGACGCCGCCGGCGCCCACGCCGCCATGATCCACCACGTCAGCCTGGTCGAAGACGCCTTCGAGGCGTTTGCCGCGATCAACGCGGCTTGAGACGACGCCGAAAAAAGCCCGTCATCTCTCCACAACTTGTCAGCTTTTGGTTGAGCGAAGGTCTCTCCGCTCCGCACCTTCGGTGCTCCGGTCGAGACGACGGATAAAAACTGAATCGTCATCTCGACCGGAGCCTCACGCAGCGAGGCGTAGTGGAGAGATCTTCTCTCTACGATATGCCGGCTTTTGGTTGAACGAAGGTCTCTCCGCTCCGCGCCTGCGGCGCTTTGGTCGAGACGACGGATAAAATAGAACCGTCATCTCGACCGAAGCCGAGCATAGCGAGGCGTAGCGGCGAGATCTTCTCGCCACGATATGCTGGATATCTTGAGGGCACTGCAGCTCTCCGAGCTAATGTATCTCGTTCGCCAGATCCAACCATTCGGGGTTGGCGCTTTCGATCAGCGCGATCTTCTTCTCGCGACGCCACTTCTTCATCTGTTTCTCGCGTTCGATCGCTTGAGGCGCTGTCTCGTGCGTTTCGAGATAGACGAGTTTGGTGATGTTGTAGCGAGACGTGTGCTCCGACTGACCTTGCCGGTGCTCGTCCAGCCGACGACCCATGTCGGTCGTGATCCCGACATAGAGTGCGCGACGGTTCGGACTGGCGAGAATGTAGACGACGGGCCGGCGCGCCATTCGGGGCCTCGTCGCTCAATTCAGCGCGAACGGGAAATACTTGTCGTTGATCTTCTTGTAGGTGCCGTCGGTCATCATCTCGCCGAAGGCCTTGTTGAGCGCCTCGCGCAGCTTGGCGTCTTCCTTGCGCAGGCCCGCGGCCACGCCGACGCCGAGTGTCTGCGTGTCCTTGATGTCCTGGCCGACCAGTTCGCAGCACTTGCCTTCCGGCTTCCGGCTCCACAGCCAGAGCTGCGCCTTGTCGCCGAACACCGCGTCGACTTCGTCGTTGGCCAGCGCGGTCAGCGCTTCCTGCACCGACGCGTAGCGCCTGAGCTGGGCTGAGCGGCGGAAGCTCTTGTCGGCCCAGTCGGCGTGCGTCGAATCCTTCTGGATGCCGATGCGCTTGTTGCGCAGCAGGGACGGCGGCCCGTCGTAGGGCGCGCCCTTGGGGGCGATGAAAGCGCCGGGCGACAGGTAGTAGCGGCGCGACAGGCCCATGCGCTGGCGCCGTTCGCGCGTCACTTCCATCGACGACATGATGATGTCGAACTTCTTGTCGAGCAGGCCGGGGATCAGCTCGTCCCACTTCAGGGCGACGAACTCGCACTCCGCCTTGATGCGCTGGCAGGCTTCCTGCGCGAGCTCCATCTCGAAGCCGGCCGGCAGGCCCTTGCGGTCGAGATAGTTGAAGGGCGGGAAGGCGCCCTCGGTGGCGATGGTGATCTTGAAGGCGGGCGGCGTGAAGGGCGACTTCGGTCCCGGCTTGGCGGCGGGCGTTGCCGCGGGCTTGGCGGCCTGTGCAGGCTTGGCCGGTGGCTTCTGCTGCGGCTGGGCCGGCGCCTGCTGCTGTTGTGCCGACGCGATGCCCGTCATCGCGAGCAGCGCCAGGAGACCGAGCACGAGTCTCATGCGACCAGCCGCTCCAGCAGGGCGTTGAGACGCTGCCGTCCTTCAGGCGTCGCGCGCAGGTGCGTGGCGTCGATTTCGAGGAAGCCCGCCCGTGCCAGCGGTTCGAGCCGCGCGGCGTCGATTGCTTGGACGGGGTCGATACCGGTGACGGACGCGAAGATGGCGCGGTCGATGCCGTCGGCCAGCCTCAGTCCCATCATCAGTGCCTCCTCCACCATGTCCCGCCCCTCGACCGACGCGGTTTCCGCCGTGCCGTGGCCCGTGCGCTCGACGGACTCCAGCCAGGCCTCCGGCCCGCTCGACCGGCGGGTCGCCTGTTTGGCGTTGCCGACGGCGAAGCGGCCGTGCGCGCCCGGTCCGATTCCCACGTAATCCTGATACCGCCAATAGATCAAATTATGGCGGCAGGCGGCGCCCGGCCGCGCGTGGTTGGAAATCTCGTAGGCGGGCAGGCCGGCCCGGGCCAGCCGCGCCTGCGTGTGCTCGAACATCGCGGCGGACGCTTCTTCATCCGGCAATACGAAGGTGCCGCGGGCATGGTCGGTGAAGAAGCGCGTCCCGCGCTCGATGGTGAGCTGGTAGAGCGACAGATGCTCGCCGGCCAACTCCAGCGCACGCTCCAGCTCCTGCGCCCAGGCCTCCGGTGTCTGTCCGGGTCGCGCGTAGATCAGGTCGAAGGAATGGCGCGCGAAATGGCGCCGCGCCGTCGCGAGCGCCTCGAGCGCCTCGTCCGTCGAATGTTCGCGGCCGAGGAACTTCAGCGCCGCCGCATCGAGCGCCTGCACGCCGAGCGACACCCGGTTGACGCCGGCATCGGCCAGCGCGGCGAAGCGGCCGGCCTCGACCGAGGTCGGGTTTGCTTCCAGGGTGACCTCGATCTCGGGCGCACTGTCCCAGAGCGCGCGCGTGCGCGCGATCAGGGCGGCGACGATCTCGGGCTCCATCAGCGAGGGCGTGCCGCCGCCGAAGAACATCGTCTCGACCCGCCGGTCCGGCGCCTCGCGCGCGGCATGCTCCAGCTCGCGCAACAGCGCCGCCCGCCAGCGCGCCTGCTCGACACCGTCGCGCACGTGGCTGTTGAAGTCGCAGTAGGGGCACTTCGACTTGCAGAAGGGCCAGTGGACATAGACGCCCAGAGGCGCCCGGCTCATCCGAAGCAGGCCTCGACCATCATCCGGAAGGCGCGGCCGCGATGGCTGATGGCGTTCTTCTCGGCATCCGACATCTCCGCCGTCGTGCGCGTCTCGCCGACCGGCTGGAAACAGGGATCGTAACCATGGCCGCCGGTGCCGCGCGGCGGCCAGACGATCGCGCCGTCGAGCGCGCCGTGGAACAGCTCGACATGTTCGTCGGGCCAGGCGAGCGCCAGAACGCAATGGAAGGTCGCGACGCGCGCTTCGTCGGTGCGCGGCACGTGGCGCGCCGCGAGCTCGTCCTGGATGCGGCGCATGCCGACCATGGCGTCGCGTGTCGGCCCTTCCCAGTCGGCGGTGTAGACGCCCGGCTGGTGGTCGAGCGCGTGCACGCTGAGGCCGGAATCGTCGGCGAGCGCCGGCAGGCCGCTCGCGCGCACCGCCGCCAGCGCCTTCAGGGTGGCATTGTCCTCGAAGGTCGTGCCCGTCTCGTCCGGCGCCGGCAGGCCGAGATCGGCCGCCGAGACGATCTCGACGCCGAAGGGGCCGAGCATGCTGCGGATCTCGCCCGCCTTGCCGCGATTGTGGGTCGCCACAACGAGCCGGGGCAGGGCGAAGCGCCGCGCCATCAGCTCTTCCCGATGGCCAGCTTCTGCAGGCCCACCAGTTCGCCGATGCCCTTCTTGGCGAGCGCCATCAGCTCGAGGAACTGCGCCTCGGTGAACGGGTCCTTCTCGGCCGTGCCCTGAACCTCGACGATGCCGCCGGCGCCGGTCAGCACGAAGTTGGCGTCGGCGTCGGCCTTGGAATCCTCGGGATAGTCGAGATCGAGCACCGGGGTGCCCTCCCACAGGCCGCACGAAACCGCCGCGACCGTGCCGGTGAGCGGATTGGCGGCGAGCTTGCCGTCCTTGATCAGGCGCTCGTAGGCATAGTGCAGCGCCACCCAGGCGCCGGTGATGCTGGCGGTGCGGGTGCCGCCATCGGCCTGCAGCACGTCGCAGTCGATGTTGATCTGGCGCTCGCCCATGGCCTGCAGGTTCACGACGGCGCGCAGCGAGCGGCCGATCAGGCGCTGGATCTCCTGGGTGCGGCCGGACTGCTTGCCGCGTGCGGCCTCACGGTCCGTGCGGGTATGGGTCGAGCGCGGCAGCATGCCGTATTCGGCAGTCACCCAGCCCTTGCCGCTGTTGCGCATCCACGGCGGCACCTTTTCATCGACCGAGGCGGTGCAGAGCACATGGGTGTCGCCGAACTTGACCAAGCACGATCCCTCGGCGTGCCGGGAAAAGCCGGGTTCCAGCGAAACCGGGCGAAGCTGGTCGGGGGCGCGGCCGGATGGGCGCATTCTATTCTCCTGAGGGGCGGGCGGCCGGTGTGTACCGTCCGGGCGAAGCCGAATCCAGCCGCGATCCGCCGCCCGAGACGGGGTTCATTGACCGTGCTGTCCGCACTACCTACATTTTTGCCATGGCGATTCACCGCATCGGCATGCCCGGGGGTGCCCATGCCGACACCCCGACAGGCCAGAGAGCCGCCTCCGTGGCGGAACTGAACGAGCGCGCCCGCGAGGTGCTGCGCCACGTCGTGGAGGGCTATGTCGAGACCGGCGAGCCGGTGGGCTCGCGCGCGCTCACCCGCAAGCTCACCGAGACCCTGTCGCCGGCCACCATCCGCAACATCATGGCCGACCTGCAGGATGCCGGCCTGCTCTATGCGCCGCACACCTCGGCCGGCCGCCTGCCGACCGATGCCGGGCTGAAGCTGTTCGTGAACGGCCTGCTCGAGGTCGGCAACGTCTCCGAGGAGGAGCGCGAATCGATCGAGGCGCGCTGCGCCACCTCGGGTCGCAGCGTCACCGAGGCGCTGGAACAGGCGACCACGCTGCTGTCGGGCCTGTCGCGCTGCGCCGGCCTCGTGATGGCGCCCAAGACCGAGCAGCCGCTGAAGCACATCGAGTTCGTGAACCTCGGCCCCGGCCGCGCGCTGGTCGTCACGGTGACGCAGTCGGGTCATGTCGAGAACCGGGTGATCGACACGCCGATCGGCATGCCGCCCTCGGCGCTGACCGAAGCCAGCAACTATCTCAATGCCCGGCTGAGCGGACGCACCTTCGACGAGGCGCGCCGGCTGATCCTGGAAGATATCAAGCTGAAGCGGGCCGAGCTGAACGAGCTCACCGCGCGCGTGATCGAATCGGGTCTGGCGACCTGGTCGGGCGAGCCGGGCGGGGGCGCGCTGATCGTGCGCGGCCAGGCGCGCCTGCTCGAGGACATCACGGCGATCGAGGATCTGGAGCGGGTGCGCATCCTGTTCGACGCGCTGGAGCGCGGCGAAAGCTTCGTGCGCCTGCTCGAGCTCGCCAATACCGCGTCGGGCGTGCAGATCTTCATCGGTGCCGACAATCCGCTGTTCGCCAACACCGGCTGCTCGATGGTGGTCGCGCCGTTCCGCGATTCGCAGGAGCGCATCCTCGGCGCCATCGGCGTGATCGGCCCCACGCGCCTCAACTACGCCCGCATCATCCCGCTGGTCGACTACACCGCCCGCGCGATCGGACGCGTCGTCGGGTAGGCGTCGCGCTACCAGTCCTTCTCGTCGAAATCCTCGAACTGCTTCATGCGCTCGTCTTCTTCCGAGCGCGGCGGTGCTTCCTCGTCGGCGGCGTGCGAGAGGACGCGCAGGCGGGTGTGGCGGGTGAGCAGCGGCAGCAGCTCCAGGAGATCGTCGCGCGAGAAGGCGACGCAGCCCTGCGTGCCGGCATAGTCGTCGCGGGCGATGTGGAGGAAGATGGCGCTGCCCCATTCGCCCTCGGGCGGATCGTCGTTGTAGCCGACCACCACGACCACGTCGTACAGCCCGTCCTCGCGCCACATCTTCTCGTGGCTCCATTCGTTCGGGATGCGGACCAGCCGGTTGTAGGTCGGCGAGCGCGGGTCGTCGCACCAGCCGTCATGCTCGTTGATCGGCCGCGCCGGCAGGGCGACCTTGGGCAGGACCAGACGGTCGTTGCGGTAGTAGATCCGGCGCAGCGGGAATTCGCCGACCGGCGTCGCCTGGTCGCCCTCGACCTTGTCTTCGCGGATGCCGCCTGCACCCACGGTGCAACGCCAGCGCCGGCCGCCCAAGGTGGCCCAGCCCAGCGAAGTTTCGGCCGAATCGGCCTGTACGATCAGGACATTCTCGTCGGTCATTGCCCAGTACTCCGGTGCCCTTCATAAAGGCACGCTCTTGAGGGAGAAAGCGATGGCTTATGTCGTAACGCCGCCGGCCACGGTCGGCGTGCCGGTCCACGGAACCGGCGACCTGTTCCCGGTGCGCCGCATCTTCTGCGTCGGCCGCAACTACGCGGCCCATGCCCGCGAGATGGGGCACGATCCCGACCGCGAGCCACCGTTCTTCTTCACCAAGCCGGCCGACGCGATCGTGATCTGTGCCGACCCGAAGAACCCGACCAAAGTCGCCTATCCGCCCGCGACGAAGAACCTGCACCACGAGATGGAACTGGTCGTGGCGATGAAGTCGGGCGGCGCCGACATCCCGGTCGAGAAGGCGCTGGAGCACGTTTACGGCTACGGCGTCGGCCTCGACATGACGCGCCGCGACCTGCAGAACCAAGCCAAGGACATGGGCCGCCCGTGGGACATGGGCAAGGGCTTCGACCAGTCCGCGCCGATCGGCGAGATCTATCCGGCCGCGAAGATCGGTCATCCGTCGAAGGGCACCATCCAGCTCGACGTGAACGGCAAGACCCGCCAGAAGTCCGACCTCAACGCGCTGATCTGGAGCGTGCCCGAGACGATTTCCTACCTGTCGGGCCTCGTGACCCTGGCCGCCGGCGACCTAATCTACACCGGCACGCCCGATGGCGTCGCCGCGGTGGTGAAGGGCGACACGCTGTCGGGCTTCGTCGACGGCTGCGGCACGGTGACGTGCGTGCTGGTCTGACGCCTGACGCGCTCAACTAAAGTTGTTGAGCGCGAAACGTATCGCACTGACGCGGATCGCCGCTGACCAGGCCCTTGCGGAACCAGCGCGCGCGTTGCGCACTGGTGCCGTGCGTAAAACTGTCGGGCACGACGCGGCCCTGCGCCTGCTTCTGCAGCGCGTCGTCGCCGATCGCCGACGCTGCGGTCAGCGCCTGGTCCACATCCTTGTCGTCGATCATCTTGCCGCCGCGCTGGCGGTCGGCGCGGTTGGCCCAGACGCCGGCGAAGCAGTCGGCCTGGAGTTCGGTCCGGACCGACAGGGCATTGGCGTCGCGCTTGCTCATGCTCCGCTGCATCTGCTGGACCTTGCCCGAGATGCCGAGCAGGTTCTGGACGTGGTGGCCGATCTCGTGGGCGATCACATAGGCCTGCGGGAACTGGCCGGGGGCGTTGAAGCGGCGGGCCAACTCGTCGAAGAAGCCGAGGTCGAGATAGACCCGCTGGTCGGCCGGGCAATAGAACGGGCCCATCGCCGACTGGCCGACGCCGCACTCGGTGCGCGTGGCGCCGCGGAACAGCACCAGCTTGGGGTCGCGATACTGGCGTCCCATGTCGCGGAAGATCTCCTGCCACACATCCTCGGTGCTCTTCAGCACGCGCGACACGAACTGGGTCTCCGCGTCGCCGGCCGGCGCCGGCGTGCCCGGGGTGCGGCTGGCCGAGGAGGAAGGCGGCGCCGGCGCATAGCTCGAGGTGCCGCCGCCCGCGATGTCGCTCAGGATGGCGCCGGGATCGGCGCCCATGATCATGGCGATGACGACGAAGGCCACCAGGCCGAAGCCGCCCTTGAACAGGCCGCCCCCGCCGCCGCCCATCGGGATCGGAAAGCCGCCGCCGCCGAATCCCCCGCCGCCGAAACCGCCCCCGTCGCCGCGGCGGTCCTCGATGTTGCTGCTCTCGTCGCCATCCATTCGCATGGCTCAGCTCTCCTTGGCCGGCATCTTCCCGGCGAGATCGTCTCCGGATCGTCTATAGTGCCCGACGATGAGCCTCACCATTGCGACCTGGAACATAAATTCGGTCCGGCTGCGGATCGCAAACGTCGAACGGTACCTGAAGTTGCGCAAGCCCGATGTGCTGTGCCTCCAGGAGACCAAGTGCCCGGACGAGTTCTTCCCGCACGAGGCGTTCGAGCGGATGGGCTACGTCCATCGCTTCGTGCAGGGCATGAAGGCCTATAACGGCGTGGCGATCCTGTCGAAGGTACCGTTCGCCGCAAGCACCATCCATCATCGCTGCGGCAAGGAGGACTGCCGGCACATCGAGGTCGCGCTCGATGTCGGCGCCGACCCGATCCTGCTCGACAATCTCTACATCCCGGCCGGCGGCGACATTCCCGACCCCGATCTCAACGTGAAGTTCGCGCACAAGCTCGATTTCTATCGCGAGATGGCGGACTGGTACGCCGCGCGCAAGCCCGGCCCGCGCGCCCGCAAGGGGCTGCGCCGCATCACGGTGGGCGACCTCAACGTGGCGCCGCTGGAGCACGACGTGTGGAGCCACAAGCAGCTCCTCAAGATCGTCTCGCACACGCCGGTCGAAGTGGAACTGTTCGGCAAGCTGCAGGCGTCGCTCGACTGGATCGACGTGCCGCGCCGGTTCGTGCCCGAGAGCGAGAAGCTCTATTCGTGGTGGAGCTACCGCAACAACGACTGGCGGGTTTCCAATCGCGGGCGCCGGCTCGACCACATCCTGGCGAGCCCCGCCCTTGCGGGAGCGATCCGCCGTCATCACATCGACGTCGACCTGCGCGACTGGGAGAAGGCCTCGGACCACGTGCCGGTGTCGGCGACGTTCGAGGTCTAGTGAGAAGTCTGGGGGGAGCCCGTCATGCTGCAAATCATCGCCACCATCCTGATCGGCTTCGTCGTGGGTCTGCTGGCCCGCTGGATCGGACCCGGCGTGGGCATCCAGGGCTTCTGGATCACCGTCCTGGTGGGCGTCGTGGGCTCCGTGATCGCGACGTATGGCGGCCAGGCCCTCGGCCTCTATCGCGCCGGCCGGCCGGCCGGCTTCATCGGTTCCGTGATCGGCGCGGTCGTCCTGCTGGCGCTCGTGCAGCTGTTCGGGCGCTGACGTCGTCTTCTTCCTCCGTCATCTCGACCGGAGCGCGCAGCGCGGAGTGGAGAGATCTTCTCTCCACGATCTGCCGGCAATTGGTCGAGAAAAGGTCTCTCCGCTACGCCTCGCTGCGCTCGGCTCCGGTCGAGACGACGGAGCTTTCTATCGCACGCGGTATATGAAGTACCGGTCCTTCGGCACGCCCGGAGGCTCGGGCAGGCGCTGCCAGCGCGCGACGTCGAGCGACTGGTTGGCCAGCACGTAGCCGCCCGAGACGGCGAGCCGGTCGAGCGCCGGGCCCAGCCACCTGCCCATCTCGACGTTCGCCTGATGGTCGCCGGTGCCGAGATCGGTGTGGATCAGCGCGGCCGTCGCGCCGAGCCTGCGCGCCGCTTCGTCGATCGTCCGGTCGGCGTCGCCGAGGAACAGGCGGTCGTCGGGCGGGATGCAGTCGGGATGGGCCGCGACCTTGCGCTCGAACACATAGATGTCGCGGCCGGGAAAGAGCTCGCGCAGATGGTCGTAGGTGCGTCCGTTGCCGAGGCCGACTTCGAGGATCGGACCGGGCACGGCGTCGATGGCGGGCTTCAGGAAATTCAGGCAGTCGCGCTGCGCCTGCATGCGCGCGATGAAACTGTCGAGACGGCTCATGACGATTCAATGACTCTGAGGGCGATGACCCCGGGGGCGATCAGCCGGCCCGGGTGGCGGCGCGCAGCTTCTGGTTGGTGTCCTCGAGGCGGTGCGCCAGTTCGCGCATGATCTCGATGGCCATCTCGGGGAACTCGGCCACCAGGCGATAGAACATGTCCTTGGTGATCTTGAGCGTGGCCAGCGGCTCCTTGGCCTTGATGGTCGCGGTGCGCGGCACGTCGCAGAGGATGGCGATCTCGCCGAAGAAGCTGTTGCGTTTCATCTCGGCGACCGAGATCTGGCCGCTCGGCGTGTCGATCAGCACGTCGGCCGTGCCGCCCAGGATCACGTACATCGTGTCGCCGGGATCGCCCTGGTGACAGACCTCCTGGCCGACGCCGAAGTTCACCCGCTCGCTGGTGAAGGCCAGCAGCTTCAGCCGCGCCTGCTCGACCTTCGAGAAGATCGGCACGCCCTTCAGGAGTTCTACTTCTTCGTTGAGGTTCATCGTGTCCTCCTCCTGCCTACCCCGACGCCATCAGGTCGGTGTAGAGCCCGCCTTTTGCCGCCAGCTCCGACGGCGATCCGTGGGCGACCACGCGGCCACCCTGCATAACGACGATCTGGTCGAACGGCTCCGCCTGGCCGGGCCGGTTGGCGATCCAGACCAGGCCGCGATCCGCTTCCCGGGCTTCCGCGAGGACGTTGTCGCGGATGCGATCCTGGGTGCGGCCGTCGAACATGGCGACCGCCTCGTTGACGACCATCAGCTGCGGCCGCTTGATCAGCGCGCGGGCGATGCCGAGCTTCTGGCGCTGCGTCGCCGGCAGTCGCTTGCCGCCGACACCGACATTGTACTCCAGGCCGACCTCGATCACCGAATCGCGCAGTCCGAGCTCGTCGACCACCTGGGCGATCAGGGTGCCGATCCGTTCGGCGGCCTGGGCCTGGCCGTAGACCAGGCGTCCGAACAGGATGTTGTCCTGCAGGGTGGCGGCGCTGTTGTAGCGCTCGAAATCGTAGAACTCGACGGCGTCGCGCAGGTTGGCCGGCAGTCCCTCGGCGAAGGCGCGGCGGGCGCCGAGGATGCGCTCCTCCATCGCCGCGTCGATCAGGCCGAGGCGATGACGGGCCTCGATGTAGCGGAACGGCAGGGTCATCAGGCGGATGCGGTCGGCCTCGGGCACCGCCTCGATGCCCTTGCCGCCGAGACGCTGCAGCAGCAGGCGGACGTTCGGCAGCTCGTCGGCCGAGATGAAGCTGTACTGCTCGAACAACGGATTGTCGGGCGACAGGCCGGAGAACAGCTCGACCATGGTCTCGGCGATGCTGAGACCCATGCGCTGCAGGTCGACGTCGAGCCCGGTCTTCTGCAGCACCGACATCACGTAGGGATCGGCCGCGAGATTGTCGCCGTCGAACTGCTTGCCGAGCGCCGTGCCGAACAGCAGGTTCTCGGCGACCGACAGGTTCTTGTTGTAGAGGTCGTCGTTGAACGGCTCGACCAGCCCGGCATAGGTGCCGTCCTGGAGATGCTCGTGCAGCGTATGCCGCGCCTTGAGGATCTTCCCGGCCAGGTCGGGCCGCTGGGTCGCATCGACGGTGCCGCGCAGCCCGAGCGTGTAGATGTCCTCGTCGAGGTCGACCTGCTTCAGCACCCGCACCATGCAGGGCAGCAGGTCGGCCGGGCCGGTGGCGCCGGCCAGCTCGTAGTCGACCCAGTCGGCGTTGGGATCGAAGGCCGGATTGCCGGCGCGCACCGATTCCTTCCAGAAGGTCTCGCGCAGCGCCTTGGTGGCCTCGTCATAGGGCGCCGGCGCCACCGGCCGCAGCTTCAGCCCGAACAGGAGATTGTCGCGGACGGACAAGGGAAAGAGATAGGTGTCCTGGCCGACATAGGCGAGCCGTGCGCCGATGACGTATTCCGGCAGCTGGAAGAAATCCGTGCCGTCGACGCGGATCGATCCGCTGGCCGGCAGTGTCTGGCGCGCCAGCACCTGCCCCAGCACGTCCTTGCCCGAGCCCGAGCCGCCGATCACCGCCACGCGACCATTGGTTGGCAGGGTGAGCGAGAGGTTGTCGAGCTGCTTCACCCTGCCGTCCTCGGTCACGACGACGCCGGCCAGCGCCAGCTCCTTGCCGAGCGGCGGCGGCGGCCCGTCGGGGATCGCCTGCAGTTCCGGCGGCATCATGCCCTCGGGCTGGAACTGGTCGATCACCTGCTCGTACTTGATCTGCACGTCCTGGCGCTGCTGGTCCCAGTCGATCAGCTCCTTGATCGGCGACGGCAGGTCCTTGTAGGCGAGCAGCACGCCGACCACGGCGCCGACGTCCATCTGGCCGGTGATCGCGAAGTAGCCGCCCACCAGGTAGATGGCGAAGGGCGTCGCCTGCGACAGGATGTTGTTCCAGAACTTGGCGACGAACTTCTTCTGGTAGAGGTCGAAGCGGATCTTGAAGATCACGCCCAGCCGCTCGGCGATGTCGGCGCGTTCGTAGTTGGCGGCGCCATGGACATGGATCTCGTGCACGCCGTCGGCGGTCTCGGCGATGCGGCCGGCCAGCTGGCGGGCCGAGATCTGCCGCTGGCGGCCCAGCACCAGCACCGGCTTGCGCAGGCGCGGGACGATCGACATCTGCACGGCGAGCAGCACGATCACGATGATCCCGAGCAGCCAGTTCTGCATCATGATGAAGATGATGGCGGTCAGCGCCTGGCCGCCCAGGAACATCGGCTGCACGAAGGCGTCGCCGATGAAGCCGCCCAGCGGCTCGACCTCGTCCTTGACCATGGTGGCCAGCTCGGCCTGCTTCACCTTGCGGAAATGAGCCGGCGGGAAGCGCAGGATGCGGTCGTAGAGTTCGTAGCGCAGGCGACGCAGCATGCGCTCGCCCATGCGGCCCTTCTGGGTGTTGATCGTCTTCTTGAACAGGCCGTTCACGACGACGGCGCCCAGGAAGACGAAGCTCATGACGACGAGATACTGGAGCTGGTCGACCTGGAACCCGTCGAAGAAGCGGATGACCCGGCCGGGGAAGATGGCGGAAAGATCCAGCTCCCAGACCAGGAAGGGGATGGTCTTGGTGTCCTTGAACGCGTTGCCCTGGATGCCATTGTTGATGACCGATTTCGGCACGGTCAGCGACATGAAGTAGAAAATCTGGGCCAGGACCACCAGCAGCAGGATCACGACCTGTTCGGGCCGGCTGTGCCGCCAGATGTAGGAGAAGAGGCTGCGTTCCATGAATCCTGCGCCGACGCGATCCAGCATCCCCCTATAGGCGATCAGTACATTGATTACATTAGATATTTGCCGGGTTGACGCACCCGGGTTCGCGCCTTACCCGGCTTGTGGCATAGTGATTGCCGTCGTTCACCGGTCGGGGCAGTAGCCGCTTCGGCGAGGGAGAGGCCCATGCCGACCAGCAACCGGTCCAAGCGCGTACTTCTCTACAGCCACGATTCCTTCGGTCTCGGACATGTGAGCCGCTGCCGCACGATCGCCAATGCCATCGTCGAGGCCGACCATTCCGTGTCGGTGCTCATCCTGTCCGGATCGCCCGTGGTCGGCTCCTATGAATTCCGTTCGGGCGTCGACTTCGTGCGCATCCCGGGCGTGGTGAAGATCGAGACCGGCGAATACGACTCGGCCAACCTGCGCATGAACGTCGAGCATACGCTCGAGATGCGCACGCGCATCATCCGCGATACCGCCGACATCTTCCGCCCCGACCTGTTCATCGTCGACAAGGAGCCGCTCGGCCTGCGCGGCGAGGTCGGTCCCGCCCTGGGCCTGCTCAAGGAGCGCGGCACGCCGCTGGTTCTCGGGCTGCGCGACGTGATGGACGATCCCGCCCAGCTGGCCAGGGAGTGGGAACGCAAGAATGTCGTGCCCGCCCTGCGCGATCTCTATGACGAGATCTGGGTCTACGGCCTGCCGCAGATCAACAAGCCCCTGACCGGCATCGACGTTCCGCCCTCGGTGCGCCACAAGCTGGTCTATACCGGCTACCTCCGGCGCGAACTGCCGCTGCACGGCGACGTGCCGCACGAGATGGAGGAGATCGACGGTCCCTTCATCCTGGTGACGCCCGGCGGCGGCGGCGACGGCGTCGAACTGGTGGACTGGGTCCTGGCCGCCTACGAGGCCGACCCGAACATCCCCTATGGGGCGGTCATCGTGTTCGGCCCGTTCATGCAGGCCACGGCGCGCGAGGCCCTGAAGGAACGCGCCGCGAAGTTTCCCAACATCCGGACGCTCACCTTCACCAACAATCTCGGCGCGCTGATGAAGAGCGCCGCCGGGGTCGTTGCCATGGGGGGATACAACACCTTCTGCGAGATCCTGTCGTTCGACAAGCGGGCCATCATCGTGCCGCGCACCCATCCGCGCCTTGAGCAGTTCATCCGCGCACGTGCGGCGCGCAACATCGGCCTGATCGAGATGCTGGACCCCGACCGCGGCCGCGACCCGCAGGCGATGGCGACCGCGCTGCGCCACCTGCCGCAGCAGGGCCTGCCGAGCGACGTCGTGGTGCCGGGCCTGCTCGACGGTCTGGGCAGCGTGTGGCGGCTCGTGTCCAAGCAGCTTTCCCATCCCCATCGCGGCCCGGCCCCGCTCGACGCCACAGGGACTGCCGGTTCCCATTTCGGCGGCGAGCCGGCCACGGTCGGTCCCGTCCCCTTGCCGGGGCGGCATCGCGGGTGATTCCCGGCCCCTGATGTCGAACGAGAAGAGCGCGCCCAGAGTCGCGGTCATCCTGAAGGGCTGGCCGCGCCTTTCCGAGACATTCATCGCCCAGGAGATCGCAGGCCTCGAGGCACGGGGCGTGGCGCTCGAACTCTGGTCGATGCGTCGCCCGACCGACACGGCCCGCCATCCCGTGCATGACCGGGTCGCCGCCCGGGTCGTCTATCTTCCCGAGTATCTGGAGGACGATCGGCGCCGCGTGTTCGCGGCATGGCACAGGGCTCGCCGTCTGCCCGGCTATGCCGCGGCGCGCACCCTGTTCCTCGCCGACTTCCGGCGCGACCGGACCGCAAATCGCGTGCGCCGGTGGGGGCAGGCGCTGGTCCTCGCCGCCGAAATGCCCGACACGATCGAGCGGCTCTATGCCCACTTCCTGCACACGCCGGCGTCGGTGACGCGCTATGCGGCCACGATGCGCGGCCTGCCGTGGAGCGTGTCGGCCCATGCCAAGGACATCTGGACCAGCGAGCCGTGGGAGCTTCGCGAGAAGCTCGAGGACTGCGCCTGGCTGGTGACCTGCACCAGGGTCGGGCTGCAACACCTCGAAGAGCTGGCGCCGACACGAGCCAAGCTGCGGCTGGTCTATCACGGGCTCGATTTCGCCCACCTGCCGCCCCCGCCGGCGGCGCGGCCGCCGCGCGACGGCGCCGATCCCGCCGATCCCGTCGTGATCCTCTCGGTCGGCCGCAAGGTCGCGAAGAAGGGCTACGACGATCTCCTGAACGCCCTGGCATCGTTGCCGGCCGGCCTGCACTGGCGCTTCGAGCATGTCGGCGGCGGCGATCTCTCCGATGCGCTGAAGGCGCAGGCGACCTCGCTCGGCCTCGCCGATCGCTGCCTGTGGCGGGGCGCCCAGCCGCAGAAGGCGGTGTTCGAGGCGCTGGCCCGCGCCGACCTCTTCGTGCTGGCGAGCAAGCGGGCGGCCGACGGTGACCAGGACGGGCTCCCCAACGTCCTGATGGAAGCCGCCCATCAGGGCCTGCCGCTGGTCTCGACACAGGCGGCGGCGATCGGCGAATTCGTCGAGAACGGCGAGACCGGCCTGCTGGTCCCGCCCGGTTCGCCCCGTGAGCTGAGCTATGCCCTCGCCCGCATGATCGCCGATCCGGCGCTGCGGCAGAGGTTGGCGCAGCGTGCGGGGGAGGTCGTGCGCACGCGCTTCTCCTACGAAGCCGGCGTCGACTGGATCGCCTCGGCCCTGCAGGGCCGGCCGGGCGAGGGCACCGTCACCGCCCGCGCCGCGGAGTAGCCGTGCGCGTGCTGATGCATACGCCGCTGAAGGCGCCCGACAGTTCCGTCCCGTCCGGCGATCGGGAGATGGCGCGCGGTCTGGTTCGTCTGCTCGAACGCCTCGGCCACCGGGTGCTGATGCCCCCCTCGAGCCGTGTCGAGCCCGGGGTGCCGCCGTTCGAGGAGCACCTGACGCTGGAGCGGCATGCGCGCGCGCAGGCGGCCCGGTTGATCGCGCGCTGGCGGGCGTTGCCCGCGCATCATCCGGAGCGCTTCGATCTCTGGTTCACCTATCACTGCTACTATCGCAAGCCCGACTGGCTGGGACCGCTGGTGACGCAGGCCCTGGACCTGCCGTACGTGATTGCCGAGGCCTCGCATGCGCCGCGCCGGGCGCAGGGACCGACGCGGGCCGGCCATCGCGCCGTCGAGCGGGCACTGGCTGCGGCCGACCTGGTGCTGACCGTCAATCCGCGGGATGTCGCCGGCGTGAAGGCGCGGCTTCGTCCGGGGGCACGCCAGGCCTGGCTGCCGCCCTTCATCGACGTCGCGCCGTTTCAGGTGGCGTCGCAGCCTGAAGGGGCCCGCCGCGATCCGGGCCAACCGCCGCTCTTGCTCAGCGTCGGCATGATGCGCACACGCGACAAGCTCGAATCGTATCGCGTGCTGGCCCGCGCCTTCGCCCTGCTGGGCGACAGGCAGTGGCAGGCCCTGCTGGTGGGCGACGGGCCTGCGCGCGCCGAGATCGCGGGACTGATGGCGCCTTTCGGCTCGCGCGTGCGCTTTGCAGGCGCGGTGCCGCACGGCGGGCTGCCGGCGCTCTACGCTTCGGCGGACCTTTACCTTTGGCCCGCGATCAACGAAGCCTATGGCATGGCCTTTCTCGAAGCCCAGGCGGCCGGCTTGCCCGTGGTCGCCGGCCGCACCGGCGGCGTGCCCGCGGTCGTGGCCGACACGGTCACGGGGCTGCTGACGCCGATCGGCGATGCGGCTGCCTTCGCGGCGGCCGTGGCGCGGCTTCTGGACGAGCCGGCGGAACGCGCCCGCCTGGGCACCGCCGCCGCCCGTCGGATGGCGACGCACCATGACGAGCGCGCTGCTGCCCGCGCACTGGCGGCGGCGCTGGCGACCCTGCCGGGCGTGAAGACATGAGGGCGGTGCCCTTCGCGCTGCTGCGTCATGCCCCGACCGTCTGGAATGCCGGTGGGCGGCTGCAGGGCCTCACCGATACCTGTCTCAGCGCCGAAGGCGAGACGGCGGCCCGGAGCTGGCGCCTGCCCGCGCCGGCCGACGCCTGGAAACGGGTCAGCAGTCCGTTGCAGCGGGCTCGCCGCACCGCCGAACTCGTTCGCCCCTCCATGCCCGTCACCATCGATTCGCAGCTGCGCGAGATGAGTTTCGGCGTCTGGGAAGGCTTCACGGTGAAGCAGTTGCGCGCCGTCGGCGGCGAGGCCTTCGCCACGGCGGAAGACGCTGGCCTCGACTTCCATCCGCCGGGCGGAGAGTCGCCTCGCCGCGTCATGGCCCGCCTGTCGCACTGGAGCTCGACCCTGACGGAACCCGTGGTCGCGGTGTCGCACAAGGCCGCGATCCGTGCGTTGCTCGCGCTGGCGACCGGCTGGAACATGCTGGGCCGGCCGCCGCACAAGCTCGACTGGAAATGCGTGCACTTCTTCGTCGCGCAGGACGAGGGACGTGTCGCGATCGAGCGCCTCAACGTGCCGCTCACGCAATGACCGCGCGCGTCTTCTTCTACGTGCAGCATCTGCTGGGCATCGGCCATCTGCGTCGCGCCGCAGCGCTGGCGCGCGCGCTGGCGGAGGGCGGCTTCGACGTGGCTCTGGTCTCCGGCGGCGCCCCGGTCGACGGGCTGGCGCCGGGCGGCGCCCGGCTTCATCAATTGCCGCCGGTGCGCGCCGCCGACGCAAGGCTCAAGGAACTGGCGCGGCTCGACGGAACGCCGGTCGACGAGGCTTTCCGCACGATGCGCACGCGGCGGCTGCTCGATCTCTTCGAGGCCGAACAGCCCGACATCCTGCTGACCGAGCAGTTTCCCTTCGGCCGCACGCAGCTTCACTTCGAGCTGATGCCGCTGCTCGAGGCGGCGCAGGACCGGCCGTCGCCACCGTGGATCGTCTCGTCGATTCGCGACGTGCTGCGCCGCACCGCGTCGCCCGCGAGGGTCGACGAGATGGTCCAGACCTTCGAGGCCTTCGACGCCGTGCTGGTCCACGCCGATCCCGCCCTGGTTCGACTGGACGACAGTTTCCCCGCCTGGCCCGACATCCAGGAGCGCGCGCTCTACACCGGCTATGTCTTGGACTCGGACTCCACGCCTGCTTCCGGCGACACGGTCGGCACGGGCGAAGTCGTCGTCTCGGCCGGCGGGGGAGCCGTCGGCGCCCCGCTTCTTCAGGCCGCCATCGCGGCGCGGCCGCTCTCGCCCTTGGCCGACCGGCGCTGGCGGCTTCTGGTCGGACCGAACATGCCCGACATGGACGTGGCGGCGCTTCGCGCGTCGGCCGGGGACGGCATCGTCGTCGAGCCGGTGCGCGCCGACTTCCCGTCGCTGCTGCGCAATGCGGTGCTGTCGGTTTCGCAGGCCGGCTACAACACGGTGGTCGAGACGCTCTGCCACGGCGATCGCGCCGTGCTGGTCCCGTTCGGCACAGCGCGCGAGACCGAGCAGGCCGACCGCGCGCGCGTGCTGGTCGAGCGCGGCATGGTCGCGGCCGTCGCGCCCGACGATCTGACGCCCGAAAGCCTCGCGGCGGCCATCGGCAGGGCGTGGGCCGGTCCCTCGATCCGCAGCTTCCCGCCGGTCGATGCGAACGGCGCCGCGGCCACGGTGGCGGCGCTGAAGCAGATGGTGTCGCCATGAGCCGCTGGCAGGCGCTCGCCGACGAAGCCGCGCGCTGGCGCGATGCCGGCCGCGTCGCCGAGATCTGGTGGCGCGACGACGATGCCGTCGATGTCGGCGAACCGCTCGATCGGCTGCTCGCCATCGCACGCGACACCGCACTGCCGCTCGCTCTCGCCGTCGTACCCGCCCGGGCCACCGAGGCGCTGGCCGGCCGTGTCGCCCTCGAACCCGGCGTCGACGTGCTGCAGCACGGCTATGCCCATGCCAATCATGCGCCGCCCCCGGAGAAGAAGGCCGAACTCGGCCTGCAGCGTCCCGCCATGATGACGCTGGGCGAACTCGGCACCGGCTGGATGGCGCTGGAGCGGCTGTTCGGCCCGCGCGCCCTCCCCGTCATGGTACCGCCCTGGAACCGTATTGCGCCGGTGCTGGTGCCGACCTTGCCGGAGATCGGGTATCGCGGTCTCTCGACCTTCGGGCCGCGCCCGCGCGTCCATCCGGTTCGCGGTCTCCTCCAGGTCAACACGCATGTCGACCTGATCGACTGGAAGGGCGGCCGCATCTTCGCCGGTGAGGACAGGGTGCTTGCGGAACTCGTGGCCGCGCTGGCCCAGGCACGCGGCGGCGGCGGCGGCGAACCCGTCGGCATCCTCAGTCATCATCTTGCGATGGACGCCGGGGCGTGGGATTTCCTAAGGTTATTGTGTGAAAGAACGAAAATGCTGGAGAGCATCCGTGTGCGCAGCGCGCGCGAGCTGTTTGCTCCCGAAGCCGGAGCTCGGGGAGGGCGCGGGTGAATTCCGCAGATCTGCGCTATCCGCAGCAGACGCTGACGGCGGACTATTTGCGGGCTGCGGCGGGCGTCGTGCTGTGCGGCGCGCCGCTGCTGCTGCTCGACGTCAACCGCTGGCTGGCGGCTTTCCTGCTGGCGGGCTTCGCGCTGTTCGCGCTGTTCCTGATCCGCACGGCGCTGCGTCATCGCACGCGCTTCGTGCTCGGGCCGGACACGCTCTGTGCCGACGGGCCCCTCGGGGCGCTGGTGGAATGGAACCGTCTCGACCGGCTGAAGCTCAGCTACTTCTCGACCAAGCGCGACCGCTCGGACGGCTGGATGCAGCTTAGCGTCGGCTCGGCGGGCGGCAGGTTGATAAAGGTCGATTCCGCGCTGGAGGGGTTCCACGATATCGTGGAGCGGGCGGCGCAGGCGGCCGAGGCGACGGGGGCGCCGCTCAGCGATGCAACGCGGGCGAACCTGAGATCGATGGGCATCGTGGTGGTGGGTCAGGAAGAATTATGAAGGATCTGCTGCGCGTCGAGGACCTGACCGTCGAATTCGGGGTGCACGAAGGCGTGTTGCGCGCCGTCGACAAGGTATCGTTCTCGATCCCGCCCGGCGGCACGGTGGCCCTGGTGGGCGAATCGGGCTCGGGCAAGTCCGTGTGCAGCCAGGCGATCATGGGCCTGCTGCCGCGCACCGCCCGGATCACGACGGGCTCCATCCTGTTCCAGGACCCGCGCATCGACCGGGGCGTCGTCGACATCGCCCGCATCGATCGCACCGGCCCGGAGATGCGGCGCATCCGCGGCGGCCAGATCTCCATCATCTTCCAGGAGCCGATGACCTCGCTGTCGGCCCTCCACACGGTGGGCGACCAGATCGGCGAAGCGGTCGAACTGCACGGCGCCCAGCCCGGCGGCCCGCTGGGCGGCAAGAGCGGCCGCAAGCTCAGCCGCGCCGAGATCGACGGGCTGACCATCGACATGCTGCGCATGGTGGGCTTCCCCGATCCCAAGCGCGCCCTCAGGACCTATCCCTTCGAACTGTCCGGGGGCCTGCGCCAGCGCGCGATGATCGCGATGGCGCTGGTCTGCCGGCCGGCGCTGCTGATCGCCGACGAGCCGACCACCGCGCTCGACGTCACCATCCAGGCCCAGATCCTGCGCCTGATGAAGGACCTGCAGTCCGAGCTGGGCATGGCGCTGCTGATGATCACCCACGATCTCGGCGTGGTCGCCAACGTCGCCGACGACGTGGTCGTGATGTATCGCGGCAAGGTCGTCGAATCGGGCGACCTGCGCGACATCTTCCGCGACCCGCAGCATCCCTACCTCAAGGCGCTGCTGCACGCGGTGCCGCGCTTCGACATGGAACCCGGCGAGCGGCTGCAGCCGATCCGCGAGATCAAGGGCACCACCGGTCACCTGCTGAAGGAGAAGCCGGTCTCGACGCCCACCGAGACGTTCAATCCCGACGCCCCGGTGCTCAAGGTCCGCCACGTCACCAAGACCTTCACCATCCGCAAGGCCGATACGCTGATGGAACAGCTGATGGGCGGCGGCACGACGCGCGCCATCCGCGCCGTCAACGACGTGAGCTTCGACGTGCTGCGCGGCGAGTGCCTCGGCCTGGTCGGCGAATCGGGCTGCGGCAAGACCACGCTCAGCAAGATGCTGATGCGCGGCGTCTCCGCCGACGCCGGCCAGGGCGGCCGCGTGATCTTCGACGACTGGGGCCGCAAGATCGACGTGATGAGCCTCGAGGGCACGGAGCTCAACCGCTTCCGCACCAAGCTGCAGTTCATCTTCCAGGATCCGTTCGGCTCGCTCAATCCGCGCATGACCGTGTTCGACATCCTGGTCGAGCCGCTGGTCATCCATAAGATCGGCGACGATGCCTATCGCCGCGAGATGGTGGCCGAGCTGATGGAGATGGTCGGTCTCGACCGCCGGCACCTCAGCCGCTATCCGCACTCCTTCTCGGGCGGCCAGCGCCAGCGCATCGGCATCGCCCGCGCGCTCGCGCTTCGCCCCGACATGGTGATCTGCGACGAGCCGGTCTCGGCGCTCGACGTGTCGATCCAGGCGCAGATCCTGAACCTGCTGAAGGACCTGCAGAAGCAGCTCGGCCTCACCTACCTGTTCATCAGCCATAATCTCGCGGTGGTCGACTACATCGCCGACCGCATCGCGGTGATGTGCGCCGGGCGCCTGGTCGAGCTCGCGCCCGCCGGCGAACTGTTCAAGAATCCCATGCACCCCTACACCAAGGCGCTCCTCTCGGCCGTGCCGATGCCCGATCCCGACGCCCGCCTCGACCTCGGGGCGCTGATGGAGGGCAAGGCGTCCGATCCCACCGTCTGGCCCGAGCCGTTCCGCGACGATGGCCGGACGCCGCTCTTCTGGACCGAGGCCGAGCCCGGCCACTATGTCCGCGTCTCGCGGCCGAATGGGCGAGAGGTGGTCTGACATGCTGCACGAAGCCCGTTTCGGCCTATCCGTCGTCCTGAGCGAAACCGCCCGCAGGGCGGCGCAGTCGAAGGACCTCTCTTCCGGCGCACGGTTCATCGACGCGAAGAGAGGTCCTTCGACTTCGCTGCGCTCCGCTCAGGACGACGGCTTGTCGGCCGCCGGGGGAGGTGCCTGACATGCTGCAGTTCATTGCCCGCCGCGTGCTGCTGATGATCCCGACGCTGTTCGTGATCAGCGCGCTCGTCTACTTCATCATCGACCTGCCACCCGGCGACTGCGTCACCTCGCAGATCGAGGAGCTGCTGGCGCGCGGCGATCCCGACGCCCACGCGCGCGCCGACGAGCTGCGCGAACTCTACGGCCTCAATCATCCGCTGTGGCAGCGCTACCTCGAATGGGTCGGTGGCATCTTCCGCTGGGACTTCGGGCTTTCCTGCCAGGACACGGTGCCTGTCTCCGAGCTGATCAGCGAAAGGATGATGCTCACCATCATCATGGAGACCAGCACGATCGCCTTCATCTGGATCGTGTCGTTCGTCATCGGCGTCTATGCCGCCACCCACCAGTACAAATGGGGCGACTACGTCGCCTCGTTCATCGGCTTCATCGGCCTGTCGATCCCGAACTTCCTGCTGGCGCTGGTGCTGCTCTATGTCGGCAAGGTCTATTTCGGCCTGTCGATCGGCGGCCTGATGGACCCGGAGTACATCGACCAGCCGCTGAGCTGGGGCAAGGTCGTGTCGGTGCTGGAGCACCTGATCATCCCGGTCATCGTGATCGGCATGTCGGGCACCGCCGGTATGATCCGCCGCCTGCGCGCCAACCTGCTGGACGAGCTGCAGAAGCAGTACGTCGTCACCGGCCGCGCCAAGGGCCTGCCGCCCATGAAGCTGCTGGTGAAATATCCGCTGCGCCACGCCATCAACCCGTTCGTCGCCGACATCGGCGGACTGCTGCCCGACGTCATCTCCGGCTCGGTGATCGTGTCGGTGGTGCTGTCGCTGCCGACCACGGGGCCGATGCTGCTGAGCGCGCTCAAGACCCAGGACGTCAACCTCGCCGCGACCTTCCTGCTGTTCGTCGCGGTGCTGACCGTCATCGGCATGCTGATCTCGGACCTGGCGCTCGCCGCGCTCGATCCGCGCATCCGCTTCGGCGCGACGTCGGAAAAGTGAGGGTGCCATGAGCGACACGACACCCAATTCCCCGCGCCGCACGCCCCACTTCGTCTCGCAGGAGCCGTGGGATCCCTACGTCGCCGACAAGCTGACCGCCGAGCAGGAACGCTACTACATGGCGGGCCAGTGGAAGCTGATGTGGTGGCGCTTCCGCCGCCACAAGCCGGCCGTCGTTTCGATGGCCTTCCTGCTGCTGATGTACTTCTCGACGCTGATCAGCGAGTTCATCGCGCCCTACGACCTGCACACGCGGCACTCGCGCTACATCTTCGCGGCGCCGCAGGGAGTCCATCTGTTCCACGAGGGCTCGTTCCTCGGGCCGTTCGTCTACGGCCTCAAGATGGAGCGCGATCCGGCGACGCTGCAGCGCGTCTATTCGCCCGACAAGACCAAGCCGCAGAAGCTGCGCTTCTTCTGCCTGGGCGAAAGCTACGAGTTCTGGGGCCTGATCGAGGGCCGCTTCCATTTCGTCTGCCCACCCGAGGACGGGACCCTGTTCCTGCTCGGTACCGACCGATTGGGACGAGACATGTTCAGTCGCATCGTCTACGCGGCGCGCATCTCGCTGACCATCGGCATCATCGGCATCGCGCTGTCGTTCGCGCTCGCCCTGATCCTCGGCGGCCTGGCGGGTTATTACGGCGGCTGGATCGACAGCGTCGTCCAGCGGCTGACCGAGATCATCAAGAGCTTCCCGCACCTGCCGCTGTGGCTTGCCCTGTCGGCGGCGCTGCCCGTCACCTGGTCTCCGCTGCTGGTCTATTTCGGCATCACCATCATCCTGGCGCTGCTCGACTGGCCGGGCCTGGGACGCGCCGTCCGCTCCAAGCTGCTCTCCTTGCGCGAGGAGGACTACGCGGCGGCCGCCCAGATGATGGGCGCCAAGCCCGCCCGCATCATCGGCCGCCACCTGCTGCCGGGCTTCATGAGCCACCTGATCGCCTCGGCCACGCTCTCGATCCCGTCGATGATCCTGGCCGAGACGGCGCTGTCGTTCCTCGGCCTCGGCCTGCGACCGCCCATCACCTCGTGGGGCGTGCTGCTGAACGAGGCGACCGACATCAACGTCGTGGCGGTGAACTGGTGGCTGATGCTGCCGGTTGTGCCGGTGATCCTCGTGATCCTCGCCTATCAGTTCATGGGTGACGGTATGAGGGACGCGGCGGATCCCTACGCCTAAGCGCGCAGCGCTTAGGCGTGGCGGGCGGCAGGGCCTGTAATCAGGCCCGGGAGCCCGCTCCGTGCAGAACGGACACGGGTGCTGCAACACACCCTCAAGTCCTTGAAATCCTTATCTATTTTGCACTGAGCGAGCTCCCGGGCCTTCGTCGCTGCGCTCCTGCAGGCCCTGCCGCTCGCCAACGGGGGTATTTCGACCCCGCGCGCAGCGCGGGGTCGAAATACCCCCGTTTTGCCCCATTTAGGTCTGGCAGTGGCCACCCCGGACTTCCATTTAGGATTGGTATCTCCCCTGAACGTGGTCCCCCCAAAGCCACGTTCTAGCCTCCTCGGAGGCGCTCAGGCCGTCATCTCACCTCCCCCGAGATGACGGCCTTTTTCTTTGCCTGCGGCCGTTATGGTACGACGACGCCATGGAGCCCCCGCTTCTCGAGGTGAAGGACCTGTCGTGCCGCCGCGGCGGCCGGCCGGTGTTCGACCGCCTGTCCTTCCGGCTGGGCGCGGGCGAGCTGCTGGCGCTGACGGGCCGCAACGGCAGCGGCAAGACCAGCCTGCTGCGGGCGCTGGCCGGGCTGACGCCGCCGGCGGCCGGCACCGTCGCCTGGCGGGGCGTCGACGTCGCCGAGGATCCCGAGACCTGGCGCGGCCGGCTGGCCTGGCTCGGCCATCTCGAGGGGCTGAAGGGCGATCTCACGGTGGCGGAAAATCTGCTGGTGGCCGAGCGCCTGCGCGGCGGCGAGGCCGGCGACCGGCTCGACGGCGCCCTGGTCGCCTTCGATCTTTCCGCACTGGCCGCGCGGGAGGTGCGCACGCTTTCGGCCGGCCAGCGTCGCCGCACGGCGCTGGCGCGCGTCGCGCTGTCCCGGGCGCCGCTGTGGCTGCTCGACGAGCCGCTGAACGCGCTCGACGCGCCGGCGCAGGCGGCGTTCCGCACGGCTTTGCAGACCCATCTCGCGGCCGGCGGCCTGGCCATCGCCGCCACCCATGCCGAACTGGGCATCGAGGGCGCGCAGAGTCTCGACCTGCGCGCCGGCGGCCGGCGGGAGGAGGCATGAGCGGCTTCGCGACGCTTCTCGCGCGCGACCTGCGGCTGGTGCTGCGGCGGCCGGGCGATGTCGGCGTCGTGCTCGCCTTCTTCGTGGTGGCGACGGTGCTGTTCCCGCTGGGCATCGGGCCGGAGACCAACGTGCTGGCGCGCATCGCCGCGGGCGTGCTGTGGTGCGCCGCGCTCTTCGCCGCGCTGCTCTCGCTGGAGCGGCTGTTCGCCGCCGACTACGAGGACGGCTCCCTCGACCTGCTGCTGCTGGCGCCGTGGCCGCTCGAGCTGGCGGCGCTCGCGAAATGCCTCGCTCACTGGATCGTGACCGGCCTGCCGCTCAGCCTGCTGGCGCCGCTGCTGGGCGTCGCCTTCGGGCTCGACGGCGAGAGCCTGCTGGCGCTGGCCGCGACCCTGCTGGTCGGCACGCCGACTTTGTCGCTGATCGGCGGGCTCGCGGCGGCGCTGACGCTGGGCGCGCGCAAATCCGGCGCGCTGCTGGCGCTGCTCGCCCTTCCGCTGTGCGTGCCGACATTGATCTTCGGCGCCGGCGCGATCGAGACTCTTGCCGCGGGTGACGGCATCGTGACACATGTTGCGATCCTCGCCGCTCTAGCATTGGTCACCCTGGCCACGACGCCTTGGGCGATTGCCGCGGCCTTGCGGCAAGCCGGCGAATAGGGAGGATGGGGCCGATGGCCGACCTGCATTTTCTCGCCAACCCCGCACGCTTCCGCCGCTTCAGCCAGCGGGTGCTGCCGGGCCTCGGCTTCGCCACCGTGCTGATGCTGGCGGTCGGCTTCTACCTCGCCTTCTTCGTGTCGCCGGAGGACTACCAGCAGGGCAAGACGGTGCGGATCATGTTCGTGCACGTGCCCTCCGCCTGGCTGTCGATGGGCGGCTACGCGATGCTGGCGGCGCTAGGCGCCTCGCTGCTGGTGTGGCGCCATCCGCTGGCGGCGCTGATGGCGCGGGCGGCCGCCCCGGTCGGCGCCAGCTTCGCGGCGGTGTGCCTGCTCACCGGCTCGCTGTGGGGCCGGCCGATGTGGGGCACCTACTGGGTGTGGGACGCGCGCCTCACCTCGATGCTGCTGCTGTTCTTCCTCTATCTCGGCCACATCGCGCTCAGCCGCGCCTACGATTCGCCCGAGCGCGGCGATCGCGCGGCGGCGATCCTGGCGCTGATCGGCGTCATCAACCTGCCGATCATCAAATTCTCGGTCGACTGGTGGAACACCTTGCACCAGCCGGCCTCGATCACCCGGCTCGATGCGCCGGCGATCCACAATTCGATCCTGGTGCCGCTGCTCTGGATGGCGGTGTCGCTGCTGCTGCTGTTCGCCTGGCTCGTGCTGCTGCGCACCGAGACCGAGATCGACCGCCGCCGTCTCGAGAATGCCGAGGCCGCGGCATGAGCAACCACGCGGTCTATATCCTCGCCTCCTGGCTCGCCGCCGCGCTCATCCTGGGCGGGCTGGTGATCGCCTCGCTGGGCGCCCGCCGCAAGGTGCGGCGCGAGCTCGCGGCGCGCGGCCTGGAGAAGCGCCGATGACCCCGAAGCGCCGCCGCCTCTGGCTGCTGCTGGGCTCGCTGGGCACGCTCGGCGTCGCGGCCGCGCTCGTGCTCACGGCGCTGAACGACAATCTCGTCTTCTTCTATTCGCCGACCCAGGTCGCCGAGAAGGGCATCGCCCCCGACCGCCGCTTCCGGCTGGGCGGGCTGGTCGAGGAGGGCAGCGTGCAGAAGGAAGGCCAGACCGTGCGCTTCACCGTCACCGACACGAACAAGACGGTGAAGGTCGTCTATCGCGGCATCCTGCCCGACCTGTTCCGCGAAGGTCAGGGCGTGATCGCCGAGGGCTCGATCGGTTCGGACGGCGTCTTCACCGCGCGCGAGATCCTCGCGAAGCACGACGAGAATTACATGCCGCCGGAGGTCGCCAAGGCGCTGAAGGAAAGCGGGCAATGGAAAGACAAGAAGTGAGCCTCTCCGTCGTCCTGAGCGAAGCCGCCCGCAGGGCGGCGCAGTCGAAGGACCTCTTTTCCGGCGCACGGTGTGTCGAAGCGAAAAGAGGTCCTTCGACTGCGCTGCGCTCCGCTCAGGACGACGGTTTGGGGATGACACAGGTGGTGGAGGTCCGGCTTTGATTCCGGAGTTGGGTCATTTCGCCCTCATCCTCGCGCTCGCCGTCGCGTTGATCCAGGGCACGTTGCCTTTGATCGGTGCATCGCGCGGTGACCTCCGCCTGATGGCGCTCGGCCGCACCGCGGCGTTGACGCAGTGCTTCCTCGTGCTGCTGGCGTTCGGGGCGCTGACGCAGGCCTATGTGACGTCGGACTTCTCGGTCCTCAACGTCGTCGACAATTCGCATTCGGCCAAGCCGCTGCTCTACAAGATCAGCGGCGTGTGGGGGAACCACGAGGGCTCGATGCTGCTGTGGGCGCTGATCCTCGCCGTGTTCGGTGCCGCGGTCGCGATCTTCGGCGCCAACCTGCCCGACACGCTGCGCAGCCGGGTGCTCGCCATCCAGGCGCTGATCGGCGTCGGCTTCCTGGCCTTCCTGCTCTTCACCTCCAACCCGTTCGAGCGCGTCTTCCCCGCGCCCGCCGACGGCAACGGGCTGAACCCGCTCTTGCAGGATCCCGGCCTCGCCTTCCACCCGCCGCTGCTCTACCTCGGCTATGTCGGCTACTCGGTGACCTACGCCTTCGCCGTCGCCGCGCTGCTCGAAGGCCGGGTCGATGCCGCGTGGGCGCGCTGGGTGCGGCCATGGGCGCTGGCGGCCTGGTGCTTCCTGACGCTCGGCATCGCGCTCGGTTCGTGGTGGGCCTATTACATCCTGGGCTGGGGCGGCTTCTGGTTCTGGGATCCGGTCGAGAACGCCTCGCTGATGCCGTGGCTGGCCGGCACCGCGCTGCTGCACTCCGCCATCGTGGTCGAGAAGCGCGACGCGCTGAAGAGCTGGACGGTGCTGCTGGCGCTGCTCGCCTTCTCGCTGTCGCTGCTCGGCACCTTCCTGGTGCGCTCGGGCGTGCTCACCTCGGTCCATGCCTTCGCGCAGGATCCGGCGCGCGGCATGTTCATCCTGGCGTTCCTGCTGTTCGTCACCGGCGGCGGCCTCGCGCTCTACGCCTGGCGCGCGCCGCAACTGCAGGGCGGCGGCCTGTTCCAGCCGGTCAGCCGCGAGGGCGCGCTGATCCTGAACAACCTCCTGCTCTGCACGCTCGCCGCCACGGTGCTGCTGGGCACGCTCTATCCGCTGTTCCTCGACCTGCTGACCGGCAACAAGGTCTCGGTCGGGCCGCCGTTCTTCAACGCCACCTTCGTGCCGCTCTGCGCGCCGTTGTTCGCCGCGCTCTGCGTCGGCCCGTTCCTCGGCTGGAAGCGCGCCGAACTGTGGCCCGCACTCATGCGACTGCGCATCGCCTTCGTCGTGTCGCTGGCCGCCATCGTCGTCGCCATGACCATGATCGACAGCCGCTCGACCCTCGCGGCGCTGGCCTTCGGCTTCGGCGTCTGGCTGATCGTCGGCAGCCTCGCATCGCTGTCCGACCGCGTCCGCAGCGGCACGCTCCGCACCATCCCGCGCTCGACCCTCGGCATGGTGATCAGCCACGCGGCGCTCGGCTTCGTCGTGCTGGGCTCGGTCGCGACCTCGTCGTGGAACACCGAGCTGATGCAGACCATGAAGCCCGGCGACAAGGTCGCCTTCGCGGGCTACTCGGTGCTGCTCGAGCGCATCGAGCAGGTGCAGGGCCCCAACTACATCGCCGAGCGCGCGACCCTGAACGTCAGCGTCGACGGCAAGCCCTACACGGTGCTGCAGCCCGAGCGCCGGCTGTTCACGGTGCAGCGCCGCCAGATCGCCGAGACCGCGATCCAGACCAACCTGCTGCGCGACTTCTACGCCACCCTGGGGGAGGGCGATGCGAAGCAGGGCTGGGTGATCCGCCTCTATCTCAACCCGCTCGCGCCGTGGATCTGGCTGGGCGCGGCGTTGTGTGCCTTCGGCGGCTTCGTCTCGCTGTCGGACCGGCGGCTGCGCATCGGCGCGCCGTCGCGCCGCCCCTCTACCTTGCAGCCGGCGGAATAGATGCGCCGGCTCCTCTTCATCCTGCCGCTGCTGACGCTCGCGCTGATGGCGGGCTTCTTCGCCTGGTCGCTGACCAGCGGCCGCAACCCGGCCTCGATCGGCTCGGTGATGGTGGGCCGGCCGGCGCCGAAGATCGACCTGCCGGCGCTGCGGCCCGGCGAGCCGCCGCTCACCGACGCGAGCCTGCGCACCGGCAAGCCGGTGATCGTCAATTTCTTCGCGAGCTGGTGCACGCCCTGCCTCGCCGAGCATCCGCTGTTCACGCGGCTGGCCGAGCGCGAGGGCGCGACCATCGTGGGCATCGCCTGGAAGAACAAGCGCGACGACGCGCTCGCCTGGCTGAAGAAGCTCGGCGACCCGTTCAGGCTCGCGGGCCTCGACCTCGAGGGCAAGACCGGCCTCGACTGGGGGCTGAGCGGCGTGCCCGAGACCTACCTGATCGACGGCGACGGCATCGTCCGCCGCCACTATCGCGGCCCGATCACCGAGCGCGATCTCAACGAGACGATCCTGCCGTTCCTCAAGGGGGCGGTGAAGTGATCGCCCGCCCAACACAAAACCCGTCGTCTCGACCGGAGCCTCGCGAAGCGAGGCGGAGTGGAGAGACCTTCTCTCGACGAATTGCCGGCTTTTGGCAGAGAGAAGGCCTCTCCACTCCGCTTCGCTCCGGTCGAGGCGACGGAATAGAGATCGCGTCGTCTCGACCGGAGTGCCGAAGGCGCGAAGTGGAGAGACCTTCTCTCGACGATTTGCCGGCTTTCGGTGGAGAGAAGGTCTCTCCGCTCCGCCTCGCTGCGCGAGGCTCCGGTCGAGACGACGGGGGGAATTCGAGGAGCTTGAGAGCGTTGCTCTGCCTCCTCGCCCTGCTCTTCGCGTTCCCGACCCTTGCCGTCGAGCCGTCGGAGATCCTGCCCGACCCGGCGCTCGAAGCGCGTGCGCGGGAGATCGGGCGGTCGTTGCGCTGTGTCGTCTGCCAGAACCAGGCGATCGACGATTCCAACGCCGAGGTGGCGCGCGACATGCGGCGCGCGGTGCGCGAGCGGCTGACCGCGGGCGACAGCAACGCCGACGTCATGGCCTACATGGTGGCGCGCTACGGCGACTACGTGCTGCTGAAGCCGCCCTTCAAGGCCGGCACGCTCGTCCTGTGGCTGGGCGCGCCGCTCGTGCTGCTGGTCGCCGGCGCCGCGCTCCTGCTCGCCGCCCGCCGCCGCCGCAACCAACCGATCGTGGCGCCCAAACCGCTCGACGAGGAGGAGCGCCGCCGCCTCGATGCGCTCCTGAAGGGCTGACCCGGGCCATGCTCGAATTCCTGCTGGCGCTGCTCACCACCGCGACTGTCGCCGCCCTGCTCTGGCCGCTGCTGCGGATGCGTTTCCCCGCGCGCGACCGGCTCTCCGGCGAACTCGCGATCTACCGCGACCAGCTGGCCGAGCTGGAGCGCGAGCGCGCCGCCGGCACGCTCACGCCCGCCGAGGCCGCCGCCGCCCGTACCGAGATCGAGCGCCGCATGCTGGCGGCCGGCGACGCCGCCACGGCAGCCGCCAGGGCAAAGACCTCCTCCGACACGGTGCAGAAGTGGCTGCCGCCGGCGCTCTCGCTGTTCGTGCCGCTGCTGGCGCTCGGCCTCTATCTCCAGACCGGCCGCCCCGGCCTGCCCGCCGCGCCGTTTGCGGAGAGGGGCGCAGACCGCGGCCCCGAGCACGCCGGCGCGCCGCGCCCGTTCGACATCGCCGGCCTGCTGGCCGAGGCGCGCGCGCGCCTGGCGCAGGACCCCAACGACGCCGACGCGCTGGCCGCGCTGGGCGAGGGCCTGACCCTGGAGGCCGGCGGCACCGTCACGCAGCCGGCGCTCGAGGCGCTGCGGCGGGCGTACGCGACCCGGCCCGACGACGTGCGCATCCTCTACTATCTCGGCCTGCACGAGGCGCAGAGCGGCGATTCGAAGGCCGCGCTGGCCCGCTGGCGCGAGGTCGAGGCCGGCAGCCCGCCCGACGCGCCGTGGCTGCCGATGCTGCGCGCCGAGATCGCGCGCGTGGCCAAGGCCGCCGGCATCGAGCTCCCGCCGCCGCAGAAGCCCCCGAGCCCGATGCGGCAATCCCAATCCCAGGCGCCGCAATCCACCATGCCGCAGCCCAGCCGCGAGCAGCAGGAGGCGATGGCCCAGCTCTCGCCGGACCAGCAGCAGCAGGCGATCCGCACCATGGTCGAGGGGCTGGCCGCGCGCCTCGCCGCCGCGCCGCAGGACCGTGCCGGCTGGCTGCGCCTGGCCAATGCCTGGAAGGTGCTGGGCGAGCACGCCAACGCCGCCGACGCCTATGCCCGCGCCGACACGCTGGGCCCCGTCGACGCGCGCATCCTGGCCGACTGGGCCGAGGCGCATGTGCGCCAGCTGGCGCCCGGCGCCGCACCCTCGGCGGAGGCCGTTGCCGTGCTGGAGCGGCTGGAGAAGGCCGAGCCGCGCAACGCGCTGGCCCTGTTCTACCTCGGCGTCGCCGCCGAAGCCGCGGGCAACAAGCCGGCGGCGCTGCAGCGCTGGAAGACGCTGCTGGCGCTCTTGCCGGCCGATGCGCCGATCCGGGGGATGCTGGAGGAGCGGATCAAGGCGGCGGGGGGGTGAGGGCGGGCCGAGCCGCGACAGCCGTGGCTCCCGCCCTTTTCGGCACCCACACCTCCACACCCTCATGCTGAGGAGCGCCCCGCAGGGGCGCGTCTCGAAGCATGGGCACGAGCACCCCGTCCGTTGCCGATCCTTCGAGACGCAAGGCTTCGACCTGTCCTCAGAATGAGGTCGTGCGGATGGACCTCGAAGCAGCAAAACCCTGTACCCGCCCCTCATCCCCGAATCGGATATTATTGGGTATAATCGGGTATAATTGGCTATTCGGCGTTCCGGACGTACCGGCACGACGGAAACCGGCTACACCCCCAGAACTGCTTTCCCGCATTGCTGCCGGACCTGGCTGTCCTGAGCACCAGCGGGTTGCTGCATCTGGCACAGGTCGTGGTGCTCTCGAAGCGTTGCTTCAGATCATCGACGTGCTTCAAGTGTGTGGCGCGTGTCTTCGGCAGCATCCCTGCGTTGATGGCGTCCACGATCCGCTTCACCTCAGCCTCGGTGAAGAGCACCTGCGTCTTGCTCTTAACGTAACTGATGTACCCGCCCGTTAGTACATTTGAAGGCAGGTGCGTCCTTAGACTGCAATCGCCCCGAAATACGACGACGGAATGCATCTTCTCGAGCGGGATCCTAGCCAAGCTGGAAATCGCCCTGATGTGACCTTCGTTTTGATGAAGCGGATTCTGAAACCTGAGCTTGTTTCCCCTATTTGTCTTCGTCCAAAAGGGAGCGTCCTCACTCCCGAATATCCATCCGCTCATGTTCTTGGTCTCGACGACGAACACGCCGTAGCGAGAGACAATCACATGGTCGATCTGCGTCGTGCCCCGACGGGTCCTTATCGTTACGTTGTTTAGATCAACGTACTCCGACGGCAGGAAGAGCTTCTGCACAAAGACGGTCTTGAGCTCGCCGAACCAGCCTGTGAACCGCGGACCCAAGGACATTTCGAGCGACATTCCCTAGATTGAGTGCACGCCACTGCGTAAAGGCTAGCAATCAGCAGGATTTTCGGCAAACTACCGAGAGAGTGCTTCAACCGTGCGCACCCTCCGAGCCGCCCGGCAGATAGTGACAGAGCTTGAAAACACTGATCAACGATAGCTGTCCCTTCTGTAATGCGGAGGATGGCAGAGTTGTCTTCGAGACCGAACATTCTATCGCAATTTGGGATGGGTATCCGGTCACAGAGGGGCACATCCTAGTTGTTCCTAAGCGACATACGCCTGTTTGGCATCAACTGAGTCGGGAAGAGTTAGCAGATATCGGCGAGGCCATCGCCCAAGCACAGCGCTTGTTGCGGGAACGTTACGCCATCGACGGGTTTAACGTGGGCTTCAATGAGGGAGCTGCCGCCGGCCAGACCGTTCCCCACTTCCATGTTCATGTCATACCGCGTCGCGTTGGCGACATGGCTGATCCACGAGGTGGCGTTCGTCATGTCATTCCGGAAAAGGGAAACTACGTTCGCCACAGAGGACGTGACGTCCAACAATGGGACAAGACTCCCCATGGTCGGGCTCTGATCGCAGGGGGGGAGGATGCCCTACTTCCTCATCTAATCCCGCATATCCAGCAGGCCAATGCCATCGATGTTGCGGTGGCATTCGTCCTCGATAGCGGTGTCCGGATACTGCATCCCCACCTGCAAGAGTTTTTGGATAGGCAGGGGCAACTTCGCATTGTGGCGGGTGACTACCTAGACGTAAGCGATCCCACTGCGTTGCGCCGTCTGCTCGATCTTGATGGCCATGTTCAACGATGGATGTTCGAAGCGAACCTGCTGAGTTTTCATCCTAAGTCGTGGATATTCCACTATGACCATAGCGGTGTGGCGATCGTTGGGAGTTCAAACATCTCCGAAACGGCTTTGCAATCTGGCATCGAGTGGAACTACCGAGTGTTCGATGAATCGAAGTCCAACGGCTGGGCTGACGTCCTTAGTGGTTTCGAAGCCCTCATCGAAAGAAAAGAGATCGCCGTACTAACCAACGACTGGATTGACCTCTACGAACAGCGACGCGTGACCGTACCCACGCGTCGCGGCTTTGCTGAAGTGGCGCCGGATCCGCCCGTTCAAACGCCGACGCCGCATCCCATTCAGCAGAGAGCACTTGAGGCGCTACAGGCGACACGTCGCCAAGGCTATACCGCGGGTCTCGTTGTCCTTGCGACCGGTCTTGGCAAGACTTGGCTAAGTGCCTTCGACAGTGCCTCCTTTGAGCGTGTGCTGTTTGTGGCGCATCGAGAAGAAATTCTCTCCCAAGCTATGGCGACATTTCGATCGATGCGTCCCAATTCGCGCCTTGGACGATACAGCGGCGCAGACAAAGACGTTGATGCTGAAGTCTTGTTTGCATCGATTCAAACGCTGGGGCGGTCTGCTCACCTACGAAACTTTGCCCCCGATGCTTTTGACTACGTCGTGGTTGATGAATTTCATCACGCGGCCGCTCCGACCTATAGAACACTCATTCAGCACTTCACGCCGCGATTTCTCTTGGGGCTCACAGCAACACCTGAGAGAACGGATGGCGGTGACCTGCTAGCCTTGTGTCAAGAAAACCTCGTCTTTCGTTGCGATGTCTTCGAGGGAATCGAGGCCGAACTTCTCTCGCCATTCCACTATTTTGGTGTGCCGGACGAAGTCGACTATGAACAAATCCCGTGGCGGTCTTCTGCATTTGATGAAGAGAAACTGACCCAAGCTTTAGCGACACAAGCGCGAGCGCAGAATGCGTTCGAACAAATGCAAAAGCATGGCGGTAGCCGAGCGATTGGCTTCTGCTGTTCGCGCCTCCACGCAGATTTCATGGCTGCATTCTTTGCTGAAAGAGGGCTAAGAGCGGCTTCGGTTCACTCGGGTGACACATCGGCGCCGCGTGTTCGCTCTCTTGAGCGCTTGCAAGCCGGTGAACTGGACGTCGTCTTTGCTGTCGACATGTTTAATGAAGGCGTTGACGTTCCTGAGATCGATACCGTTCTAATGCTGCGCCCAACCGAGTCTGCAATAGTCTGGATGCAGCAGTTTGGTCGCGGATTGCGGCGCTCGACCGAGAAGAGCCACCTGGTCGTAGTAGATTACATCGGCAATCATCGAATCTTTCTGTCCAAGGTTCGATCGATGCTGGGTGCGACAGAGGGTGATCGAGCACTTGCTCTCAAGCTCGAAGCCGTTCGAAGAAAAGAATTCGAGTTTCCGCCTGGCTGCGAAGTCACGTACGAACTGAAGGCACTAGAGATCCTAGAGGGCTTGCTTCGGTCAACGAAGGATGCGGACGCCTTGGAAGCATTCTACGCCGACTTTAAGCTGCGCCACGGCACAAGGCCAACCGCTAGCGAAGTATTTCATGCCGGGTTCGATCCAAAATCGACAGGGCATGGAGGATGGTTCTCCTTCGTGCGTCATATGGGAGATTTAGACGAGCCTCAGAAAAGCGTTGAGCAACGTCACGGTGCGTTCTTACGCAGCATATCGATAACTCCAATGAATAGGAGTTATAAGATGCTCGTGCTTGATGGTCTGCTATCTGTCGAAGACTTGATGCAGGGTGTGAATGTCGACGCTCTTGCTCAGAGTGTCGTCAGATCCGCTTCTCGCAATCCACGATTCGCAAGAGATATCTCCGTACCGTTGAGTGATGTTGATGGCGTCCGAAAGCTGCTCGTCGAGCATCCGATTGCAGCCTGGATTGAAGGAAAAGGAACAGGGGGTGAGCGTTACTTCGAGTTCAAGGAATCTGTGTTCCGGCTAGCATTCGACGTTCATGCTGCAGCCCTGGCAACCTTCAAGCAGATGACCAATGAGATCGTGGAATGGAGGATTGCTCAGTACTTGGCTCGATCTGCCGCGCCAAGTCAGCCGGTGCCCACTCCCCCTAAAGCTCTCGATCTTTGGCAGAGCTACTCCCGAAGCGAAATCCCGCCGATGTTTGGGGCTGTGTTCAATCCAGGCAGCTGGAACAGCGGGATGGTTCTTACCGGCCAAAACCTCATTTTGTTGGTCACCCTGACGAAGGGCAATCTTGCAGCTGGTAACGAGTATCTGGATCATTTCATCGACGACCAAACATTTGAATGGCAGAGCCAGAATAAGACGACGCAAGCCTCGAAGCATGGCCGGATCATCGTTGGGGCTCTGCCGGGCTATTCGGTTCATTTGTTTGTTCGACCCACAAAGCTAAGAGGGGGTGGCGGTGCACCTTTCATCTACTGCGGAGTACCGCAGTTTGTGGATTGGAAGGGTGAGAAGCCGATCACGGTGCGGTGGAAGTTGCAGGCACCAGTCCCAGAACATTTGAGGCGGCTGTTCAAGATTGATGGCTAGTTTAGAGGCGGGATTCTAAACATCGCGGCCGCGCCTTACTCCATTGTAACGAAAGCCCCTCATTACCTCCCAGACAATCGCCGCCTCGCCCGTGCCGGCCTATCTCCCGCGTGGATCAACCATCCGCAGGAGGAAGCCATGTCCCATCCCACCGCCACGCCGGACGCCGTCGTCGAGGCCTACGTCGCCACCTGGAACGAGACCGATCCCGCGCGCCGCCGCGCCTTCCTGGCCGCGGCCTGGAGCGAGACCGGGATCTACCGCGATCCGGTGATGGCGGGTGACGGGCCGGCCGGGATCGATGCCATGCTGGCGGGCGTGCAGGCGAAGTTCCCGGGCTTCGTGCTCGCGCGCACCTCGAAGATCGACACGCATGGTGGCTCCACGGGGGCGTCCCCGGCCGGCTCCCCGGGCGACCCCTCCGGCGGTGCGGGGGCGCGCTATCTGCGCTTCACCTGGTCGCTGGGTCCGGCCGGCGGGCCCTCGGTCGTCGAGGGCGTCGATTTCTGCACCCTGGCGCCGGACGGGCGGCTCGCCTCCGTGGTCGGCTTCATCGACAAGATGCCGGGGTGACGGCACGCGAGGGGTGCCGTCCTCGCCGGGACGGTAATTCCTTGTCCCACCGGAAGTCGACCGCGCCCTGGCGTGCGGTCGGCGCCGGGTCGTGGTCGATCTCACCAACGGGCGCAGCTTCGTCTTTCCGGCGCGCTCGATGCCGATTTCACCGTGCCCGGCCTGCTGATGGGGGTGTTCGGGACCCGCGCCTGGATGATGTCGGAGCTGGCCCGCCGCGCCGGCCAGACGACCTCCAAGGCCAAGGCCGCCGCCGCCCGCGCCAACGGCCGCAAGGGCGGCCGTCCGCGACGGGTGGCCTGAATCGGGCGCACAAACGAAACAAACGCACTAAACGAAACGACCGAAAGGGAAACCCGTCCCCGCCCCGGCAGGCCCTCGCCGAGGAAGTCAAGGCCCCCGGCAGTCGCGTACGAAAATTACTCCGTCGTCTCGACCGGAGCCTCGCGGCAGCGAGGCGGAGTGGAGAGACCTTTTCTCCTCCATTGGACGGCTTTTGGAGGAAAGAAGGTCTCTCCGCTACGCGCCTTCAGCGCTCCGGTCGAGACGACGGGGCTTTGGCGTGTTGGCCGGAGATCAGGCGGCTTCCTTCACCTCGACCGGGGCGCTGCGGATCAGGTGGTCGAAGGCCGAGAGGGCGGCCTTGGCGCCCTCGCCCATGGCGATGACGATCTGCTTGAACGGCACGGTCGTGGCGTCGCCGGCGGCGAAGATGCCGGGCACCGAGGTCTGGCCGCGGGCATCGACCTCGATCTCGCCGCGCGGGCTCAAGGCGATCGCGCCCTTCAGCCACTCGGTGTTGGGCACCAGGCCGATCTGCACGAAGATGCCCTCGAGCTCGATCGTCTTCTGCTCATTGGTGGTGCGGTCCTTGTAGGCGAGGCCGGTCACCTTGGCGCCGTCGCCGTGCACCTCGGTGGTCTGCGCCGAGACGATCACCGTGGCGTTGGGCAGCGAGCGGAGCTTGGCCTGCAGCACCGCGTCGGCGCGCAGCTGGCCGTCGAACTCGATCAGGGTGACGTGGCTTACCAGGCCGGCGAGGTCGATCGCCGCCTCGACGCCGGAATTGCCGCCGCCGATCACCGCCACCCGCTTGCCCTTGAACAGCGGGCCGTCGCAGTGCGGGCAGTAGGCCACGCCCTTGTTGCGATACTCGGCCTCGCCGGGGACGTTCATCTGCCGCCAGCGCGCGCCGGGCGAGAGCACGATGGTCTTCGCCTTGAGGGTCGCGCCGTTCTGCAGCTCGACCGTGGCCAGGCCGCCCGGCGTCGTCGCGGGGACGAGCTTCGTCGCGGTCTGCAGGTCCATCACGTCGACCTCGTAGTCCTTGACGTGCGCGGCCAGCGCCGCCGCCATTTTCGGGCCCTCGGTGTGCGAGACCGAGATGAAGTTCTCGATGCCCATCGTGTCCAGCACCTGGCCGCCGAAGCGCTCCGAGGCGATGCCGGTGCGGATGCCCTTGCGTGCCGCGTAGATGGCAGCAGCGGCACCCGCTGGACCGCCGCCGACCACCAGCACGTCGTAGGGCTTCTTCGCGGCGATCTCCTCGGCCGCGCGGTCGGCCGCGCCGGTGTCGAGCCTGGCCAGGATCTGCTCCAGGCTCATGCGGCCCTGGCCGAACGGCTGGCCGTTCAGGAAGATCGAGGGCACGGCCATCACGCCGCGCTTCTCGACCTCGTCCTGGAACAGGGCGCCGTCGATCGCGGTGTGGCGGATGCGCGGGTTCAGCACGCTCATCAGATTCAGCGCCTGCACCACGTCGGGGCAGTTCTGGCACGACAGCGAGAAATAGGTCTCGAACGTGTAGTCGCCGTCGAGGGTCTTCACCCGCTCGATCGTCTCCTGCGCCTCCTTGCTCGGGTGGCCGCCGACCTGCAGCAGCGCCAGCACCAGCGAGGTGAATTCATGGCCCATCGGGATGCCGGCGAAGCGGACCGAGATGTCCGTGCCCGGCCGCACGATGGCGAAGGAGGGCCTGCGCCCGTCCTCGTCGGCCTCGGCGAAGCTCACCTTGTCCGACAGGCTCGCGATCTCCTGCAGGAGCTCCCGCAGCTCGGCCGACTTCGCCGAACCGTCGAGCGAGGCCACCAGCTCCACCGGCATGGTCAGGCGCTCGAGATAGCCCTTCAACTGCGTCTTGAGGTTGGCGTCCAACATGGGAGGTACTCCTGCTGAAGTTTGGCTAAGCGGAGGGAGGGACCTCGCGGGAGGCCCCTCCGCCCTTCGTCCTCAGATCTTGCCGACCAGGTCGAGGCTGGGGGCGAGGGTCTTCTCGCCTTCCTTCCACGCGGCCGGGCAGACCTCGCCGGGGTGCGCGGCGACGTACTGGGCGGCCTTGACCTTGCGCAGCAGCTCCTGGGCGTCGCGGCCGATGCCGCCGGCGGTGATCTCGACGATCTGGATCTTGCCGTCCGGGTCGACCACGAAGGTGCCGCGATCGGCCAGGCCCGCTTCCTCGATCATCACGCCGAAGTTGCGGGTGATCGTGCCGGTCGGGTCGCCGACCATGACGTACTCGATCTTCTTGATCGCTTCCGACGTGTCGTGCCACGCCTTGTGGCTGAAGTGCGTGTCGGTCGAGACGCTGTAGATCTCGACGCCCAGCTTCTTGAACTCGGCGTAGTTGGTCGCCAGATCCTCGAGCTCGGTCGGGCACACGAAGGTGAAGTCGGCCGGGTAGAAGAACACGACCGACCACTTGCCCTTGCCCTTCAGGTCGGCGTCGGTCACGTCGATGAACTTGCCCTTCTGGTAGGCGGTGGCCTTGAACGGCTTGATCTCGGTGTTGATGAGGGACACGCTTGAAACTCCTTGGTTAACTCTTGGCAAGCGTTACTTAGGGGCATTCTAATATCGTTTGAAACGCAAAATACCGAATTGAATAATCGGTAAAAGCGATTACATGTCCCCGATGAAGCCCACCCCGACCCTGCGCCAGCTCCGCTACCTCGTGGCGGTGGTCGATCGCTGCCACTTCGGGCAGGCGGCGGCGGCCTGCAACGTCACCCAGTCCACCCTGAGCGCCAGCATCCAGGAGCTGGAGGAGCTGCTGGGCGCCCCGCTGCTGGAGCGGACCAAGCGTTCGGTCATGCCGACGCCGCTCGGCCGGAGCGTCGCCGCCCGCGCGCGCGGCCTGCTGAAGGGCGCCGAGGATCTGGTCGATCTCGCCCAGGCGTCGCGCGATCCGCTGTCGGGCCCGCTGCATCTCGGCATCATCCCGACCATCGGGCCGTTCCTGCTGCCGCGCGCCATGCCGCGCCTGCGGGAGAGCTTCCCGAAGCTGCAGCTCTATCTGCGCGAGGACCAGACGGCGCGGCTGCTGGAGCGGCTGGAGGCGGGCGAACTCGACGGCGCGCTGCTGGCCCTGCCCTATGCGCTGGGCGACCTCGAGGTGATGGATCTCGGCGAGGACCGCTTCTCGCTCGTCTATCCCGCGGGCCACGTCCCGGCGGCCAGCATCGCCGACGAGAACCTGTTGTTGCTGGAGGACGGCCACTGCCTGCGCGATCAGGCGCTGGCGGCCTGCGAGCTGGAGGGCGCACGGCGCAATGCCGGCTTCAACGGGACCAGCCTGCACACGCTGGCGCAGATGGTGGCCAATGGCCTGGGCGTCACCTTGATGCCGCAGATGGCGATCGACGCCGGCATCCTGCGCGGCCTCGACGTGACGGTGCGGCCGCTGGTGGGCGCGGTGCCGCATCGCCGTATCGGCCTGGTGTGGCGGCGTTCGTCGGCGCGTGCCGAAACCTTCCGCGCGCTTGGCGGCGCGCTGAAGGACGAACTCGCGAAGTCATGAAGAAGTGCAGGTCAGCTCTGCAGGATTGACTCGCCTGCGCCCACAGGCACTCGTGCTACGTGGGCTCTGCAGAGATTAAAGGCCTGTGCGCCCGACCGCGGATCTCGCGGTCGGGCTCTTTTTTGTCCCGACGCGGCCGCCGTTACGGCTGCTGGCTGGGTCCGGGCGAAGCGGGCTCTGCCGGTGTTGCCGGAGTGGGCGTCACGCGCGGAATGGTCGGAGTCCGCGTCTCGTTGGTCCGCGCATCGATGGACGTCGGGTCGGGATTGCGCGCCAGGTCGTTCCGCTCGGTGCCTTCGCCCGAGAAGAACATCAGGCCTCCCGCCGCCACGACCGCGGCCACCACGCCCACCACCAGATAGAGTCCTCGGCTCGGCGAGCGTGGCTCGAACGCCGCGTCGTCATGGACGGCTTTGTCGAGTTTGGGGTCATAGTCGCTCATCGCCCCTTACTCCTGCGGCGCCGCCGGCGCCGACGTCGGGCCTGGGGCCGGAGCCGGATTGGCGGGAAGCGGGATCGCGGCCGGACGGTCGGCGTTCGGCTTGGCCGCCGGTGTGTCCGTCACCGTACGCTCGATCGGAGCCGGTGCCTGTGCCTGCTCGGGTCCGATGGTGTTCTGCGGATTGCCGAAGTAGAGGAAGCCGCCGACCAGCGCGATGCCGGCCACCGCGGCCAGCAGGACATAGCTCGAGCGACCATTGTCTGGCGTGCGATAGGGATCGGTGGGATCATAGCCCGAACGGCCCGGCCCAAGGTTCGGATCGTAATTGTTCATCTGGTCCTCCTTTTGCTGGAACTGCAGGACCAACGACGTTTCGCGCCAGATGGTTTCGCCGGTAGGGGGTGCCTGCTACCCTGCCTTGCAAAATCCGGAGGTCTATAAAATGCCCGATTCACTGCCTTTTTCCGCTCCCCCCAGGGAACCGACCCTGCTCGACGATGCGGGCGCGCGTGCTCTGGTCGCTTCCTATGCGCCGGTGAGCGTGACCGCGGCGGTGAAGGACATCGGCCGCATCGATGCGCATATGGGCCGCTTCATCGGGCTCTCGCCGATCTGCCTGATCGCCACCGCCGATGCTTCTGGCAAGCAGGACGTGACCCCGCGCGGCGATCCGCCGGGCTCGTTCAAGGTGCTCGACGAGAAGACGATCGCGCTGGCCGACCGGCCGGGCAACAACCGGCTCGATACGCTGCGCAATCTGCTGGAGAATCCCGAGGTCGCGCTGATCTTCCTGCTGCCCGGCGTCAACGAGACGGTGCGGGTGGCGGGCACGGCGCGCCTGTCGGTCGATCCGGCTCTGCTCGAGTCGATGGCGGTGCAGGGCAAGGCGCCGAAATGCGCCATCGTCGTCGCGGTGCGCCAGGCCTACCTGCATTGCGCCAAGGCGCTGCTGCGCTCGCGCCTGTGGGCGCCGGACTATGTCCAGGCCAAGGGCACCTTCCCCTCGATCTCGCGCATGGTCGGCGACCAGATCGGCCTGAGCGAAGAGGAGAAGAAGAAGCGCGAGGCCGCCACCGAACACGCGTACAAGGAAGGACTATGGGCGCCTATACCGTAACGGGCCAACGCGCCCGCCAGATGCGGGTCGTGCCGGCCGAGGTGCTGAAGCGCCTCTATGCCCGCGACGATACCAAGGGCCTGATCCAGACGGGCGCGCATCTCGCGCTGCTGGTGCTGGGCGGCTGGCTGGTGCTCGAGACGCGCGGCACCTGGTGGGTGCTGCCGGCGCTGCTGCTGCAGGGCATCTTCGTGAATTCGCTGTTCGGCGCCATGCACGAATCGGTGCACTATGGCTCGTTCAAGACCCGCTGGATGGCCGACCTGCTGGCCTTCTTCTCGGGCGCGGCGATCCTGAACAATGCCGGCTTCTACCGGCATTATCATCTCGCCCATCACCGCTACACCCAGGATCCCGAGCGCGATCCCGAGCTGATCACCTCGGTCACGCCGACCGGGTGGCGCAGCTATCTGTTCCGCGTGAGCGCCATCCCGTTTCTCAAGATCCGGGTGCGCGACATCTTCCTGTTCCCGTTCGGCTTCCGGGGCGACGTGACCTACATTCACGACTCCGCCTGGCCGGAGGTGCGGCGGTGGGGCCGCTGGCTGCTGGCGTTTTATGCAGTGCTGATCGTGGGCTCGATCCTGCTGCGGACCGACGTGCTGCTATGGGTCTGGTTCATCCCGCTGCTGATCGGCCTGCCGTTGCTCAGGCTCTATCTCCTGACCGAGCACACGCTGTGTCCCAACAGCGACGACGGCTTCGCCAACACCCGCACGACCATCTCCAACCCCATTGTGCGCTTCCTGATGTGGAACCTGCCCTACCACGCCGAGCATCACCTGCTGCCCAACATCCCGTTCCATCACCTGCCCGAGGCGCACCGGCACCTGCGGCCGCATCTGAAATACGTGGCGAGGAGCTATACCCAGACGCATGGCGAGATCATCCGCAGCTTCGGCTAAGCTCTGGCCATGCGGACGAACGAAGGAACCTGGTCGGCTGACAATGTCCGGCTGCAGCGCGGCGGCACCCTCAAGCAGGCCCGCATCGTGTGGAAGACCTATGGCACGCTGTCGCCCAAGCGCGACAACGTCATCCTCTACCCGACCAGCTACGGCGCCCATCACACCGACATCGAATGGCTGGTCGACGTACGGCACTGCCTCGATCCCAGCCGTTACTTCATCGTCATTCCCAACATGCTGACGAACGGCCTGTCCTCGTCGCCGTCCAACACGCCGGACTTTCCCGAGGTCACGACCTACGACAACGTCATGCTGCAGCGGCAGATGCTGCTGGAACTGTTCGGCATCGACCGGCTGAAGCTGGTCTATGGCTGGTCGATGGGCGCCCAGCAGGCCTATCACTGGGGCGCACTATTCGGCGAGGCGGTCGAGCGCATCGTGGTCAATTGCGGTTCGGCCCGGACCGCGCCGCACAATTTCGTCTTCCTCGAAGGCATTCGTACCACCCTGCAGGCCGCCGCGACGCCGCAGCAGGGTCTGCGCGCCATGGGCCGCATCTATGCCGGCTGGGCGCTCAGCCAGACCTTCTATCGTCGCGAGATGTGGCGCGGGCTGGGCTTCACCAGCCTCGAGGATTTCCTGGTGCGCTCGTGGGAGGCGAACTTCCTGCGGCGCGACATGCGCGACCTGCTGGCCCAGCTCTGGACCTGGCAGCACGGCGACATCTCGGCCAACGATCTCTATCGCGGCGATCTGCAGATGGCGCTGGCCGGCATCAAGGCGAAGGTGCTGCTGATGCCGTCGGCCACCGACCTCTATTTCCAGACCGACGACAACCGCGAAGAGTTGCCGTATCTCAAGTACGGGAAGCTGGTGGAGATCCCGTCCGTATGGGGTCATCGCGCCGGCAACCCGCGCGACAATCCCGAGGATGCCGCGTTCATCGATGCCCAGGTGGAGGCTCTGCTGAATGATTGAGGTCCTGCCCGCCGACGGTCTGGTGATCGTCGCAAAGCATGAGTGCCACACCTGCGTGCTGGTCGAACCGGTGATGCAGCGCCTCGACAAGGTGGGCCCGCTTACCGTCATCACCCAGGACGATCCGGCGTTTCCCCGCGGCGTCGGCCGCGTGCTCGACGACCAGCAGCTCGAACGCTCCTTCCATCTCAACATCGAGGCCGTGCCAACCCTGATCCGCTTCGAGGGCGGCCGCGAGGTCGGGCGCACCGTGGGCTGGGATCGCGCCGAATGGACCCGCCTCGCCGGCGAAGCGGCGGCGGGCGAGGGCCTGCCGGCCTGGCAGCCGGGCTGCGGCTCGCGCAGCGTCGAGCCCGGCGTGCAGGAGGCGCTGATCGCGCGCTACGGCGATCCCGGCCTCGCGTCGCGCGAGATCCCGGTGGGCGAATGGGACGATCCCATCGAGGCCTGCTTCGAGCGCGGCTGGAGCGACGGCCTGCCCGTCGTGCCGCCGACCGACGAGCGCATCCTGCGCATGCTGGGCGGCACCGATCGCAGGCCCGACGAGATCGTCGGCCTGATCCCGCCCAACCTTGCGCCGTGCACGGTCGAGAAGGTGGCGATCAATGCCGTGATGGCCGGCTGCAAGCCCGAATACATGCCGGTCGTGCTCGGTGTGCTGGAGGCGGCGCTCGATCCGCTGTTCGTGCTGCACGGCCTGCTCTGCACGACGCATTTCTCGGGCCCGTTGGTCATCATCAACGGCCCGGCGGCGAAGGCGGTCGGCATGAACTCCGGCGTCAATGCGCTGGGCCAGGGCAACCGCGCCAATGCCACGATCGGCCGGGCGCTGCAGCTGATCGTGCGCAATGTCGGCGGCGGCTTGCCCGGTGGCATGGACCGAGCCACCCTCGGCAATCCCGGAAAGTACACCTTCTGCTTCGCCGAAGACGAGTCGGATCCCGACTGGGAGCCGCTGGCGCAGCGCCGCGGCATCGAAGCCGGCAAGAGCGCCGTCACGCTGTTCCATGCCGAGGGCGTCCACGGATTCATCGACCAGAAATCCCGTACGCCGGAGGAGCTGACGCGCTCGCTGGCCATGGGCCTGTTCGGGGTCGGCCATCCCAAGCTCTGCGACTCAGGGAACGCCGTGCTGGTGCTCTCGCCCGAGCACTACAGAATCTTCAAGGACGGGGGCTGGAACCGGCGGCGGATCGAGGACGAGCTCTACCAGGCCCTGAAGAGACCCGGCCGCGATCTGGTCTACGGCGCGCAGGGCGTGCCGGAGGGGCTGCCCGCTTCGATGGCCGACAAGATCGTCGACAAGTTTCCGCCTGACGGTCTGCTGATCGTTCGCGCCGGCGGTCCGGCCGGGCTATTCTCCGCCATCATCGGCGGCTGGCCGGGACAGCGCGTGCGCGAGGAATGCCAGGCCGTCACCCACGAGATCCGCTGAGGAGCATCGAGCCATGAACATTTCGAGCAAGCTGCGCGATCCCACGGCCGAAACCTCGCCGACGCGCCGCGCCCGCCTCGCGCCGCCGCCCTCGCTCGACGGCAAGGTCGTGGCGCTGATGGATATCGGCAAGTCGCGCGGCGCTGAGTTCCTCGATCGTCTCGAGGGCCACTTCAGGACGGCCGGTGTCGCGACGAAGCGCTATCGCAAGCCCACCAACACCAAGGTCGCGCCGCCTGCGGTGCTGCAGACGATCGCGGCCGAGGCGCAGCTCGCGGTGATCGCCTTAAGCGATTGAGGCTCCTGCACATCGTGCAGTCTGCACGACCTTCATAGTCTCGACGGCCGCGGCCTCCCCGGCGTCAACATCGTGACCACCGAGTTCGTGGACGGCGTCACCGCGCAAAGCGATGCGCTGGGCTTCGAGCCGGCGGTCGTCTACGTCCCGCACCCCATCCAGAACCGCACCAAGGCCGAGATCGACGAGATCGCCGACCGCGCCTTCGACCAGGTGATGTCGCTGTTGAAGAGCCCGTAGAAGAAGCCCGTCGCCTCGACCGAAGCACCGAAGGTGCGGAGCGGAGAGGCCTTCTCTCCTCCAAAAAGCCGGCAATTCGTGGAGAGAAGGTCTCTCCGCTCCGCCTCGATGCGCGCGGCTCCGGTCGAGACGACGGGGTCTTTCCTAATCCTTCTCCGGCACCACCGACGGCTGGACCGTCTCCTCGGCGGCCGGGTCCGGCTCGGGCTCGACCGGGGCGCTCGACTGGGGCGGCAGCGGGGCGTTGGCCAGGAAGGCCGCGACGACGGCGGCGGTCGCGCGCGGCGCTTCCTCCATCGGGTTGTGGCCCAGGTTCTCGAAGATCTCGAGCTTGGCGCCCTTGATGTCCTCCTGGAAGCGGAAGGCGTCGCCGACCGGCACCCAGCGGTCCTTGGCGCCCCAGATGATCAGGGTCGGAACGTCGATGCGCCTGAGCGGCGTGGGGTCGAGAGGATCCTGCTTGCGGGCGCGTTGCAGGGTCGCCTGGCGGTTGCCGGGGAAGCGCTGCAGGTCGGCAAGGCGCCTGACCCGTTCGGGCGTCACCATCGCGGGATCGGCATAGGCCTCCGTGAGCGACCGGCGGACCAGCCCTTCCGGCTTGAAGTAGATGCCGAGGTCGCCGACGAACGGCGTGCGGGCGAGCCGGGTCGGCAGCGGCACATCGCCATCGCGCCGGGGATAGCCGGCGGCATCGACCAGCACGAGCTGGATGACACGGTCCGGCCGCGTCGCGGCGAAGGTCCAGGCGACGGCGGCGCCCAGCGAATGGCCGGCGACGACGACCTTGTCGAGATGCAGCGTGTCGATCAGCACTTCGATGAAGTCGGCATAGGCCTCGACAGTGTATTCGTCGCGCGGCCAGGCGCCGGTCAGGCCGTGGCCCGGCAGGTCGACGGAAATCACCCGCGCCTCCCGGCCCAGTTCGCGCGCCCAGCCTTCCCACACATGCAGCGAGCCGTTCGAGCCATGGATCAGCACGATGGGCACGCCGTCGGGATTGCCCTGCTCGCGGACATGGGCCTTGACGCCGCCGACATCGACGAAGCGCGAGCGGTCGTTCGCATAGCGCGCGATCAGGGTCTCGGGCGGCAGCGATGGCGCATAGGCCCACATCGCCACGCCCGCGAAGACCGCCACCGCGAACAGCGCATAGAGCGGCCAGCGCCGGGGCGGCGCCTCGTCCCTACGGCGCCGCGGGGCCATCGCCCGGCCCTTCCTTGGGGGCTTCCTTCGCCTCGGGCGAACCGTCGGCGTGCAGCGAGAAGTTCACCTTGTCGAGGCCGCGCAGCCTGATCTCCGGCACCGCGGCCGGATTGATGATCTTCTCACCGATCAGCCTGGCCAGGATCGCGCGGTTGAGGTCGTTGGTCACGACCAGCCGGTCCTCGAGCCGCGCGACGAACACGAACAGCTCGAACTGCAGGCCGTCCGGCCCGACCTTGGCGAAGCGCACGATCGGCGCGGGGATGCGCAGCACGCGCGCATGCGCCAGCGCCGCCTCGCGCAGGATCGCCTCCATTGCATCGACGTTCGAGCCGACCGGCACGGTCAGCGTGATCTCGATCCGGCTCGACGTGTCGGAATAGGTGCGGTTAACGACCGGGTTCTGCAGGAACATGCTGTTGGGCACGATGACGTGGGTGCGCTGGAACGTCTCGATCTCGGTGGCCCGGATGTTGATGCGACGCACGAAACCCTCGTGGCCGCTAACAGTCACCCAGTCGCCCGCCTTGATCGGCCGTTCCACCAGCAGGATGACGCCGGAAATCACGTTGTTGGCGATGTTTTGGAGTCCGAGGCCGATGCCGACCGACAGCGCGCCGAGGACGATGGCCAGGTTGGTGAAATCGACGCCCAGCGCGGCGATGCCCACCAGGATCGCGATCATGACGCCGGCATAGTTGAGGCCGGCATCGATCGACTGGCGCAACGGCAACGGTGCCTCGACGGTCGGCATCACGCGGTCGCGCACGACACTGCGCACGAGACGCGCCAGCAGCATGCACACGAAGAAGGCGACGATCGCCATGCCGACATTGCCGAGCGAGATGGTGACGCCGCCCACCTTCACGCCCCGCACGAGCTGGCCCAGCCCTTCGAGCATCGCGTCCGTGTCGACGTTCCAGGCCGCCGGAACGGCGATCCCCAGCAGCAGGACCAGGGCGGCGTCGAACAGCAGCAGCACCAGGTACTGGCCGCGCAGCGTGCTGTCCGGGGCGAGGCCGAAGGCGCTGCGCACGAAGGTGCCGGAGGGCGTGCCCGGGGCGGCGGCCGCGTCCAGCAGGTCGGCCGCGAGCTTGTGAAGCAGGAAGGCGATCGCGATCAGCAGGCAGGTCGTCGAGATCGCCGTGTGCAGGTGCGCGCCCAGGGTCGCATAGCCGATCAGCGACCAGACGATCGACGACAGCACGGCGACGACCAGCAGCAGGCGTGTCACCGCCCACCAGGTCCCGCCGATCATCGGGGGCAATTCGGAACCCTCGGGGCGGACGGCGTGCCAGGCGCGGTTCGACAGGGCGGGCAGGCTGAGCATGGCCACGACGGCGGTCAGCACGACGGCGCCGACAGAGGCGACCGCATCGCGGCCCTCGCCGCGGCTGAGCGCAAGGTAGACGAATTCGAGCGGCAGGCTGACCGAGTAGAGCCGCCTGAGCGCCCGCGACAGGTACTGGGCGCTGTCGTCGCTGAACGGCAGGGCGCGCCATTCGGGGCGCGCCGGCGACAGGGCCGCGGCGGTCATGCCGAACACCAGCAGCAGCAGGATGAGGCGCCCCACGGCGTCGGGGATCAACGCGTCGATCGGCGCCGGCGGATTGGCCGCCAGCAGCAGCTTGCCGATCAGCCACACCGCCAGGATCGGGACGAGCACGAGGCCGAGCCCGTCGATGGCGCCGATGATCGCCTGGTCGTGCCGCGCGTCGATGTGGGTTCCGCCCCGGCCGAAGCGGCGCCGCAGCGCGCGCCCGACCCACCACAGGACGATCGTGAGCGCGGCCCACAGGCCGAGCGGCACCAGCTGCGGGCTGCCGGAGCTCAGGGTGAGGAAGCCCTCGCGGCTCCAGTTCGCCATGGCATCGGTCAATGACTTCGCCGATGCCATGAACTGCGGTCCGATCTTGTGCCAGACGCCGGGCGAGAGCGGAGACGGGTCGCGGCGGAGCAGGGTCCGCAGCACCAGCTCGCCGCGCAGCTTGGTCAGCCTTTCCAGCAGCTGGTCGGCGCGGGCGATCACCACCTCGCATTGTTTGACCCGGCTCTCGGCGACCGTGGCCTGCTCGGTCAGTCTTTCGCGGTCCGCCTTGACGGCATCGGTCTCGGGAGGCGCATCGGCGCCGGGCTTCAGTTCGAGCGGCGCCAGCAGCTTCTTGGTGTCTGCGAGATCGTTGCGGGCGAAGGCGGCGGCGGCCATCGCGGCCGCGCGCACGTCGGTCGCCTGCTCGCGCAGGCCGTCGATCTCGACCGGCAGCAGGTCCGCCTGCTCGGTGCGGGTGGCGATGCGGTCGAGCTGACGCCCCCAGAGTTCGACGAGCTGGCTGAAGGGCCGCTGCGGCTGTGGCACGGTCTGGGCGGAAGCCGCGACGCTGGCGAACAGCAGCACGAACCAGGCGAGGCGAGCTAGAGAGCGCATTCGGTGCGCGATTCCCCGAGACGACGAAGGGCTTTGCAAGGTGACTACCACGGGTGGCCCGAAGCAGGCCACGTCCCATAATCTCTGACGGCGCAGAAGCTCTGGCGGCGCAGAAGGGCGAAATCAGGGCGCCGCTTCGGCGTTGACAGCGTCGTGACGACGCGGAACCTTGCCGCCCGCATGTAAAAGGGGAGACGAAAGATGGCAGAGGGCCAAGGATCCGTAGGTGAAGTCCGCATCGAGCCCGACCGCCTGCACGGCTTCACCATGGCCATCTGCCGGGCCGACGGCAGCTCCGCCGAGGAGGCGAAGCTGGTTGCCGACCATCTCGTGCTCGCCAACCTGTTCGGCCATGACAGTCACGGCGTCGGCATGATGCCGCACTACATCCAGAACACGATGAACGGCGCCTGCCGGCGCAACCATCATGCCACCATCGACCGCGACAATGGTGCGGTGATCGTGGTCGACGGCGGCGCCGGATACGGCCAGGTCATCGCCAAGGAGGCGATGGACATCGGCATCGAGCGGGCGAAGAAGCACGGCGTCTGCGTCGTCGGCCTGAAGAACTCCCACCATATCGGCCGGATCGGTCACTGGGGCGAGCAGTGCGCGCGCGCCGGCATGGTGAGCACCCACTGGGTGAACGTGCACGGCCACAAGTCGCTCGTGGCGCCGTTCGGCGGCGCCGAGGCGCGCTTTACGACCAATCCCTACTGCACGGCCATCCCGCGCAAGGGGCAGGAGCCGATCGTGCTCGACTTCGCGACCAGCCAGGTGGCGATGGGCAAGGTGAGGGTCGCAAACAACAAGCAGATCCAGATGGAGGAAGGCCTCCTGATCGATGCCGCCGGCAACGCCACGACCGAGCCGGGCGTGATGTACAACGCTCCCTACGGCGCCATCCTGCCGTTCGGCCTGCACAAGGGCGGCGGCCTGGCCGTGATCTGCGACCTGCTGGCCGGCGCGCTGACCGGCGGCCGCACGCACAGCCCGCGGACGATCAAGAAGGACGGCACCGACATCATCAACAACATGCTGTCGATCATCATCGATCCCGACTCGATGGGCGGCACCGCCTTCTTCGAGGACGAGGTCGACAATTTCATCGGCTGGGTGAAGTCGGCCAGGCCGCAGCCCGGCGTCGCCGAAGTGCTGGTGCCGGGAGAGCCCGAGCGGGCGCGCCGGCGCGACCGCGAGAAGAACGGCGTGCCGATCGACACCACCACCTGGCAGCAGCTCGTCGACACGGCCCGCAAGGTGCGTCTGAACGATACCGATATCCCGCAGATGGCCGGCGCCTGACGCGACCGGATGACAGGAGACCGACCATGGCCAAGATGAAGCTCTACTACTCGCCGTCGTCGCCCTATGCCCGCAAGGTGCGGGTGCTGGCGATCGAGACCGGTCTCGACAAGAAGATCGAGCTGGTGAACGTGGCCCTGACTCCGGTCGCGCCGAACAGCGACGTCGACAAGCACAACCCGGTCGGCAAGATTCCGGCGCTGTCGATCAAGAACATGGATCTCTTCGACTCGCCGGTGATCTGCGAGTATCTCGACAGCCAGCACAAGGGTCGCAAGCTGTTCCCGCGCAAGGGCCGCGACCGCTGGATGGCGCTGCGCCAGCAGGCCATGGCTGACGGGCTGCTCGATGCCGCGCTGCTTGCCCGCTACGAGAGCTTCCTGCGGCCGGAGGAGAAGCGCTGGCCCGACTGGTCGAAGGGCCAGATGAAGAAGATCGACGGCGTGCTCGACCAACTCGAGGCCGAATCCAGGGCGCTGAAGGGCAAGCCCACGATCGGCACCGTCTCGATCGGCTGCGCGCTGGGCTATCTCGATTTCCGTTTCGGCCACCATGACTGGCGCGCGAAGCGGCCGAAGCTCGCGAAATGGTTCGCGGCCTTCGCCAAGCTGCCGTCGATGAAGGCCACGGTTCCGCCGCCGGCCTGACGATGATGACCGCCGACCAGATCATCGCGCACCTCGGCCTGCAGCCGCATCCCGAGGGCGGCCACTACCGCGAGACGTTTCGGGCGCCCGCCGGCAAGGACGGGCGCGGCGCCAGCACCGCGATCTTCTTCCTGCTCAAGGCCGGCGAGCGTTCGCATTGGCACCGGGTCGATGCCGACGAGGTCTGGCATCATTATGACGGCGCGCCGCTTGAGCTTTCGATGAGCGACGACGGGCGCACGACCCGGCATCTGCGCCTCGGCCGCGACTTCGGTCTGGGCGAGACGCCGCAGATCGTCGTGCGGCGCGGCGTCTGGCAGGCCGCCCGCTCGCTCGGCAACTGGACGCTGGTCGGCTGCACCGTGGCCCCGGCCTTCGATTTCGCGGGCTTCGAACTGGCCCCGCCGGGCTGGGCACCCGGCTCCTAACGCTTCCACAGCTCGCGCGAGGCCAGCACGGCACCGAGCGTGACCAGCAGCGCCGCGGCGATCAGCGTGCCGGTCGGTTCGGCCAGGCCGAAGGCCACCAGGATCGCGGTTGAGAGGATGGGCGTCGCATAGGAAATCGCGCCCAGGGCGCGGATGTCGCCGCGCTTCACGGCGTGATCCCAGAAATAGAAGGCCGATCCGGCCGGACCGAGTCCCAGCGCCAGCACCGCGAGCCAGGCCGTGCCGGTGGCGGGCCAGACGGTGCGCTCGAAGGCGAGATGGCAGGCGAGCGAGAGCAGGGCCGAGGCGGCGCAGAAGGCGGCGATGGCATCGGTCGGCGTTTCGCCGAAGCGGCGCGACAGGACCGAATAGATCGACCAGGCGAAGGCGCAGCCCAGCGCCAGCAGGTAGCCCAGCGCATGACTGTCGGCGAAGCTCAGGCCGCGACCGAAGGCCAGCAGCGCGACACCGGAGAAGCCCAGGGCAGCGCCCGCGAGATGCGGCCAGTGCAGCCGCTCGCCCGCCAGCGGCGCCGAGAGCAGCACGATGAGCAGCGGCCACAGATAGTTGATCAGGTTGGCTTCGGCCGGCGGGGCGAGCTGGAGGGCCGCGAAGTAGAGGGCGTGATAGCCGAACAGCCCGCCGATCCCGAGCAGCCAGACCCGTGCCGGCCAGCCGACCAGGCCGGCCCAGCCGACGCCGTTGGCCCGGGCGCGCACGATGCCGATGGCGGCGCCGACCGCGAAGGTCATCGCCACCATCTGGAACGGCGGGATCGGTCCGGCCGATACCGAGAGAAGCGCGAGCGAGCTCCACAGGCAGATCGAGACCAGGCCTGCGGCCATGGCCCGTCGGCGGACGGTGTCGGCGGTCGTCATCGGGGCCGCTTAGAGAATCGACCGTGGATTGTCGAGCAGATGCGCGAGTCCCGATTCGCCGTTACGATATGATGGCAGCGGAGCCTGGATGTTCGTTAGGCCGACCAATCCGATCAGTCATCGACTGGCGCGTATCGCCTTCATCCTGGCGACCGTCGGGGCGATCATCGTAGCCGTTTCGGGGCCGCTGCATCGCTTTCTCGGTCTCGACATAGAGGCTGCAATCGCGGTCTTCCGCTACGGCTTCTATCTGACGGTTGCCGGCGTCGCGCTGGGGCTTGCCACCATCCTGCCCGCCCGACCGGGCGACCGGCGCCGCGGCAGTGTCGCCGCCTTCCTCGCCATCGTGATCGGCGGGGCCGGTGCGTGGGTTCCGCTGCACTGGTTCCTGCATGCGCAGCAACGGCCGGCCATCAACGACATCACGACCGACACGGCCACGCCACCGCCGCTCGTGGCGACGGCACAGTTGCGCCGCGGGGCTTCCAATCCGCCGGCCTATCCGAAGGAGAACGCCGCCCTCCAGCGCGCCGCCTTCCCCGACATCGAGCCCGTCCTGCTGGCCGTGCCGCCGGCCGAAGCATTCAAGCGCGTCGAGCGCCTCGCCACGGCCCTCGGCTGGGAGATCGTGGCGCAGGTACCGGCGGATGGCCGGCTGGAAGCAGTCGTGACCAGCCCGTGGTTCGGCTTCCGCGACGACGTCGTCGTCCGCGTTCGCCCCCAGGGGACCGGCAGCCGGATCGACATCCGCTCGAAGAGCCGCAACGGCGAGGCCGATCTCGGGGGCAATGTCGACCGCGTCCGCACCTTCCTCACGCGGCTGAAGAGCGAGGGGTGATTCGAAGGCTTTCCGAGTCCGATCGAATCACCAACACTAACCTCATGCTGAGGAGCGTCCCATCGGGACGCGTCTCGAAGCATGGGCACGAGTACCGCGCCTGTTGCCCATCCTTCGAGACGCGGCCTGCGGCCGCTCCTCAGGATGAGGAGGTGCGGGTCGACTTGAAGCGGAAAGTCTCTACGCGACCGGCAGGGTGAAGCCGAAGAGGGAGCCCTGCGCGTTCGATTCGATCAGGGTGATGTCGCCGCCATGCAGGCGCACCAGATCGCGGGCGATCGCGAGGCCGAGGCCCGTGCCGCCCTGGCGGCCGCCGGTGGTGAAGGGCCGGAACAGCTGCCGGGCCACCGCGTCGGGCACGCCGGGCCCGTTGTCGGCGATCTCTACCAGCAGGAAGCGGCCGCTGCGCCGGCTGCGCACGGTGACGCTGGTCGCGCCGGCTTCGAAGGCGTTGCGCCCGAGATTGACGAACACCCGGTAGAGCAGGTCGCGGTCGCAGCGCGCCCTGCCGCCGGCACCGATCTCGTTGACCCAGCTGCGCAGGAGGTTGGGGTCCTTCTCCTCGCCCTGCTCCTGCAGCGCAATTCCGACTTCGTCGACCAGGTCGGCGAGGTCGACGTCGGCCAGCCGGGGCGAGGGCTTCTCCCGGACATACTCGATGGCGTCGCTGGCCAGGCGGGCGGCGCGGTCGATCGTATTGAGGATGGTCGGGGCGAGCGCGCGCGTGCGCTCGTCGTCGCTGCGCGCCAGGCGATCCGACAGCAAGCGCGCGGTCGACAGCATGTTGCGCAGGTCGTGGTTGATCTTGTTGGTCGCCGCGCCAACCTCGGCCAGGCGCGACTTCTGGCGCAGCGACGCGCGCAGCTCGCGCTGCAGGATCTGGAACTCGTGGTCGACCACGCCGATCTCGTCGTTGCGCCGCACCGGTGCGCGATCCGCGCGGGCCTCTTCCGGCGCGCGGCGAAAGTCGATCATCGCCCGGGAGAGGTCCTGCAGTGGCCGGACGACCAGCCAGCGCAGCGCGAGATACAGCAGGGAGGCCGTGAACAGCGCAATGATGATCGACAGGATGAGGATGCGGCTCGTGTAGCCGTACATCGCGGCCCGCATCGGCCGTTCGTCGACGACGATCCACACCATGGCGCCCGGCATCCGCATCGATTCGCCGCCCACCCGGATATAGGGCGGGCCATCCCGCACCATCGCGTCCAGCGCGTCCCAGATCAGGCCGAGCGCGCCGCGATCCTTGAGGTTGAAGCCCGGCATCTCGGGCCGCGGCTCGATGTTCATCAGCGCGCGCTTGGGCTTGTTCGGCTCGACCAGCACGACCGCCTCCACGCGGGCATGCGCCAGCAGCGAACCCTTCACCTGCTCCGTCACCATGTTGTCCGGCGTGGCGTCGAGGGCCAGCGCCGCGAGCGTGCCGCTCTCGATCAGCTGCTCTAGATAGACCAACCGGAACCGCGCGATCGAGGGCAGGAAGATCGCGATCTCGGCCGTCATGACGGCGACGATCACGAGGCCCAGGATGCGCCACGACAGGCCGAAGGTCGCCGTCCTCGGGCGCACGGGACGGGCGGTGTCTGCCGGCAGGGTGACGTCGGCGCTCATCGACCGCTTCTACCAGACCGGCAATCGCGCGAGAAACCGCACGAGGAACCGCGTGCGGGGGCCGAACAGGGCTTCGGTGTAGTAGCTGCCGGCGGCCCGCTTGGCGGTCTCGCCGAGCGTCGGATAGGGCGGCACGAAGCTCGCCAGGGTCGAGATCCTCAGGCGGCCGGACAGAGCGAGGCACCAGCTCTGGATCAACTCGCCGGCCTGCGGCCCCGCGATGCCCGCCCCCAGTATGTGGCCGCGTCGGTCGGTGACCACCTTCAGCAGCCCGTCGGTTTCGCGCTCGGTCTGGGCACGATCGTTCTCGGCGAACCTCCAGCGCAGCACCCGGACGCCGTCGCCGTGTCTGGCCCGCGCGTCGCGCTCGTTGAGGCCGACCTGCGCCAGTTCGGGATCGGTGTAGGTCGCCCACGGCACGATGCCCGGGTCGAGCTTTGCGGGGGCGCGGAACAGCGCGCCGCGGATGAACAGCGAGGCCTCGTGGCCCGCCATGTGCGTGAAGGCATAGCGGCCGTTGCAGTCGCCGATCGCCCAGACGTTGCGGTTGGAGGTGCGCAGCGACTCGTCGACCGTGATGCCGCGCCTGTCGTGGGCAACACCAGCCTTTGCGAGATCAAGGCCGTCGATCGACGGCGTGCGGCCGGTCGCCACCAGAAGGTGGGAACCCTCGATGCGACCGCCGTCCTCGAGCACGGCCGCGATCCCGGCGGATGTGCGCTCGATGCGAGCGACCCTCGTCTTCTCGTGCAGCGCCACGCCTTCGCCGCGCAGCCGCGCGACGACGATCGCGGCGAGCTCGGGATCGTCCTTGGCGAGACAGGTCGCCGCCTCCAGCACGGTCACCCTCGCGCCGAGCCGCCGGAACGCCTGCGCCATCTCGAGCCCGATTGGGCCGCCGCCCAGCACCACGAGGTGCGACGGCAGCGTGCGATTGGCGAAGATCGTCTCGTTGGTGAAGTGCGGCACCGTGTCGAGGCCCGGCAGGGGCGGCAGGGTTGGACGGGAACCCGTCGCCAGGACGATGCGCCTGCTGCGGATGCGATGCGGGCCGGCCTGCAGTTCGGTGCGGCCGGCGAAGCGTGCTTCCTCCTGCAGGACGCGGACGCCGAGCTTCTCGAACCGCTCGACCGAGTCGTTGGGCGCTATGGCGGCGACGACGCCGGCGACATGGTCCATCACCTTGCCGAAGTCGACCGTGGGTTCGACCGGGGCGATGCCGAAGGCCGCGCCGCTGCGTTGCGCGTGCGCCAGGCGGGCGGCGGCGATCAGCGCCTTGGAGGGCACGCAGCCGAAATTGAGGCAGTCGCCGCCCATCAGCGCGCGCTCGATCAGCACGGTGTCGAGGCCGAGCTGCGCGGCGCCGGCCGCGACCACGAGCCCCGCGGAGCCGCCGCCGACGACGCAGACATCGGGGGTGAGCAGGCTCATGTCACGCCGAGGGCCGCCGGCGCAGGCGGGCGAAGACGACCGGCAGAAGCGCGAGCGCGGCCAACCCGAGCAGTGGCAGCAGGATGTGCCATTCGAAGATGATGCCGAGATTGGGCCGCTCGCCGCGCTTCAGCACCGCCCCGAGGCCCGATCCGACGCTCGCATAGACGATCGATGCCGGCGCGATGCCCAGCAGCGTCGCCAGCGCGTAGCGCTTGAGCCGCATCCCGAGGAGCGCCGGGACGATGTTGATCAGCCAGAAGGGAAGGACCGGGACGAGCCTGAGAAAGAGCAGGTAGCTGAAATCATTGTTCCGGAAACCCTCTTCGAGACGCGCCAGCGTCGCGCCGGCGCGAGCCCGGAAGAGATCGCGGAAGGCATAGCGGGCGGCGAGGAAGACCGCGATCGATCCCAGCGTCGCGGCAACCACCGACAGGCAGGAGCCGACCAGGGTGCCGAACAGGAAGCCGCCCACCGGCGTCGCCACCACGGCGACGGGCAGGGAGAAGGCGACCATGATCGCATAGGCCAGCACGAAGGCGAGGCCAGCCAGCAGACGATGCCCCGCGACCCACGCCGTCAGCGTGGCCTTGTGGCGGGCCAGCATGTCGAACGAGATGTAGCGCTCGAGGCCGAGCAGGAGGAAGATCGCCAACCCCGCCAGCAGGATCGCCACTGGCAGCAGCCGGCGCAGTGTCGATGCGTTCATCTGGCCCTTCGTCTCACGCCCAGTCGATATTGACGGGATGGCGACGATCCTCAAAGCACATGCTGTCACGCCTGAGTGACTATCGCGTCGGGCCTGGCAGGCCGGGGGCGGTGGCTGCGACGCTCGGTCGTTCCTTCAATCGCCGCCACCAGGCCGCCAGGCCAGCACGTTCGGCCAGCAGCGCCGCCCCGCGCGGCGACTGCGCGAAATAGGCGACCATCGCCCCGAGATGGAGGTCGGCGAGCGAGAGGTCCGGCCCCGTGAGCCAGCGCTCGGCCGCGGCCAGTGCCTCCAGCGCGTCGAGCGCGCTCGCGGAGGCGTCGAGGCCGTTCTGCAGCTCCTGCGGATCGCCTGCGGTGCCCATGTGCGGTCGCATGACATCGTGGACGAAGACCTGCCGCACCAGCGGCCAGTAGGCATAGGAGTCGACCACGGCGATGATCTGGTCCATGCGTGCCAGTCGCTTCGGGTCGGCCGGCTGGAGGGCCGGACCGGGAAAGGCGCGATCCAGGTATCGGGTGATGGCCCCGGTTTCGTAGAGCGCGAAGTCGCCGTGAACGAGGGCTGGCACCCGGCCGAACGGATGCAGCTCGAGATAATCGGCGGGAACCTCGGCCGCGAACGGGTTCACTTCGACCTGCCCGTAGGCCAGCCCCTTCTCCGCCAGCGCCAGGCGGACGACGCGGACATAGACGCTGTAGCGGTAGCCGTGAAGAATGAGGGTCCCGGAAGTCATGGGAGGCATCCTAGCCCTCGTTGACTCTGAAGGGTCACACGCTTATTACCCTCGCCCACGGAATTCGCCCCCGGTGCACCGCGCGGGGGCCTTGTTGTGTTTAGAGGAGTTGCGTCATGAAACGCACCTATCAGCCGAGCAAGCTGGTCCGCGCCCGTCGGCACGGTTTCCGGTCGCGTATGGCGACCGTCGGTGGCCGCAAGGTCATCGCGAACCGCCGCCGGTCCGGCCGCAAGCGTCTGTCGGCCTAGGCCTTTTGGCCGCGGCGCGCCTCGGGCGGCTGCCGAATCGGAGCGACTTCCTGCGCGTCCAGGCCGGGCGGCGATGCGCCATGCCCGGCTTCGTGTTGCAGACGGCGCCCGCTCCCGCCGACCTCGCCGGGCCTGCCATCCGGGTCGGCTTCACCGTCAGCCGCAAGGTCGGCAATGCGGTCATCCGCAATCGGGTCCGTCGCCGCCTGCGCGAGATCGCCCGCGAGATCATTCCGCACACTGCCCGTGCCGATCATGACTATGTGCTGGTCGGCCGCCAGGGCGCCATCGGCCGCGACTTCGGGGCGATGAAGGGCGAACTGCAGGAGGCCCTGCGGCGCCTCAAGGCGCTCGCCGCCTCCTAGCGACGCAATGACTTGCATTGGCAGCTTGCGCCGGAGCGCTTAAGTCGCCAGTTTCCGGGCCGCATGATGTCCAAGGTCCTGCGCGGCGCGATTCGCTTCTACCAGCTCACGCTCGCCTACTTCTTCGTCGGAGCCTGCCGCTACGAGCCCTCGTGCTCGGCCTATGCGGTCGAGGCGCTGTCGAAGCATGGCGCGGCGCGCGGAAGCTGGCTCGCCGCCCGCAGACTGTGCCGCTGCGGCCCGTGGGGCGCCGGCGGCTACGATCCCGTTCCCCCGGCCGCCGCCCGTTCGCGCGCGCCGCTTTCCTGTCACCCCGCCCGGCGCTCCTGACGCGCCACGAAAGATCGCCGACCAATGGATCAGAAGAACTTCATCGTCGCCATCGTTCTCTCGGTGCTGATCATCGTGGGCTGGCAGGCGGCGTTCCCGCCGGCCAAGCCGCCGGTCAACGGCACCCCGCAGCAGACGGCGACGCAGTCGGGCGCGCCCGCCGCTCCGACCGGGCAGCCGGGGACTCCCGGCACGCAACCCGGCCCGGGCGCCGTGCCCAACCAGCAGCGCGTCGTCGGCCGCAGCGAGGCCGTTGCGCTCACGCCGCGCGTCACCTTCCGCACCGCCGAGCTCACCGGCTCGATCTCGCTCAAGGGCGCGCGCATCGACGACGTCCAGCTCGTCAAGTATCGCGAGACCATCGATCCCAAGAGCCCGCCGGTGCCCGTCCTGTCGCCGGTCGGCAGCGCGCACCCCTACTATGCCGAGTTCGGCTGGTCCTCGTCGGATGCCGCGATCAAGGTCCCCGGCCCCGAAACCGTATGGACCTCGGGCTCACCCACGGTGGCGCCCGGCAAGCCGGTCAAGCTGACCTGGGACAATGGCGAGGGCCTGGTGTTCGGCCTCACGGTCTCGATCGACGAGTACTTCATGTTCGACGTGAAGCAGAGCGTCGACAACAAGACCGACAAGCCGGTGACCCTGTTCCCGTGGAGCCTGATCGTCCGCTACGGCGAGCCGACCTACGAAGGCATGTACATCCTCCACGAAGGTCCGTACGGCGTCTTCAACGGCACGCTGAAGGAATTCAGCTACTCCGACTTCAAGGGCAACAAGCAGCAGAAGCTCGCCACCACCGGTGGCTGGGTCGGCATCACCGACAAGTACTGGATGTCCGTGCTGGTGCCCGACCAGAAGTCCAAGGTCGACGTTTCGATCAAGCAGACCGGCGCGGGCGCCGACGTGAAGTACCAGGTCGACTACGTCGCCGGCGGCGTCACGGTGGCGCCCGGCGCCAATGCAACGACGGATGCCAAGCTGTTCGCCGGCGCGAAGATCGCGCGGGTGATTTCCGACTATGAGAGCAAGTACGGAATCGAGAAGTTCGACCTCACGATCGACTGGGGCTGGTTCTGGTTCTTCACCCGGCCGCTCTTCTGGCTGCTCGAGTGGCTGTACGTCCATCTCGGCAATTTCGGGCTGGCGATCCTCACTCTGACCGTCATCGTCAAGCTGGTGTTCTTCCCGCTGGCCAACAAGTCCTATGCGGCGATGAGCAAGATGAAGGCGCTGCAGCCGGAGATGGAGAAGCTCAAGGAGCGCTACGGCGAGGACCGCCAGCGCATGAACCAGGAGCTGATGCAGCTCTATCGCCGCGAGAAGGTGAACCCGGCGGCCGGGTGCCTGCCCATCCTGGTGCAGATCCCGGTGTTCTTCGCGCTCTACAAGGTGCTCTACACCACGATCGAAATGCGCCACCAGCCGTTCTACGGCTGGATCAAGGACCTGTCGGCGCCCGATCCTCTCACGATCCTGACCGGCTTCGGCCTGTTCCCGTGGGACGTCCCGTCGTTCCTGCACTTCTTCAACATCGGCATCTGGCCCATCATCATGGGCGTCACGATGTACCTGCAGCAGAAGCTGAACCCGCAGCCGACCGATCCGGTGCAGGCCCGCGTGTTCCAGTTCCTGCCGATCCTGTTCACCTTCATGCTGGCGCCGTTCGCCGCCGGCCTGGTGATCTACTGGGCGTGGAGCAACACGCTTTCGATCGCGCAGCAGTACATGATCATGCGGCGCCACGGTGCGCAGATCGGCGGCAAGGCGGCACCGGCGACCCCGGCACCGGCACCGACGACCGCCAGCAACGAGAAGAAGGGCGGCAAGGGCTCCGGCAAGAAGGGCTGATGCCGGACAAGTCGCCCCCCAACTCACCCGGCGCCACCGAGGAGAAAGGCCGCACGCCAGCCGAGATCGAGGCGGCCCGCAAGCTGTTCGCGGGCCCCTGCGATTTCGTCTCGGGCGCCGCGTCAATCGAATCGCTGCCCGGGATTTCGCTGCCGGAAGTGGCCTTCGCCGGCCGCTCCAACGTCGGCAAGTCGAGCCTCGTGAACGCCCTCACCGGCCGGCGAACGCTGGCGCGCGTCTCGGCCAATCCCGGACACACGCGCCAGGTCAACTTCTTCAACCTCGCCGACCGGCTGATGCTGGTCGACCTGCCGGGCTACGGCTTCGCCAAGGTCTCGCGCTCGATGAAGGAGACGTGGCAGGACCTCGCCTCGGCCTATCTGCGCGGCCGGCCGACGCTGATGCGCATCTTCGTGCTGATCGACAGCCGTCACGGGGTGAAGGAGAGCGACCGCGAGACGATGCGCAACCTCGACAGCGCCGCCGTCTCCTACCAGCTGCTGCTGACCAAGACCGACTATCTGCGCGCCGCCGACGTGCCGCGCGCCGTGCAGGCTGCCGAGGCGGTGGCCCGCAAGCACGGTGCCGCCCATCCGGTGGTCCTGCCGACCAGCAGCGAAACCGGCTTCGGCATCCCCGAACTGCGTGCCGAGATCGTCGCCGTCGCGCAGGCTTAATAGCGACAAACCACGCTTCACGTCTTCCTAAGCCGCGTCGTGGAAGATCAGGCCCAGTGTGAAGCGCTCGCCGCTGCGCAGGCTCGAGACGCCGTGGCGCATCGCGGTGCGGTGCCAGCCGCGCACGCCCTTCGCCGGGCGCTCGTTCACGGCGAAGATCGCGGCATCCCCCTGCTCCAGCGGCACGACCTCGCCGCGCGACTGCATGCGCGCCCGCTGCTCGACCAGCATGAACTCGCCGCCGGTGAAATCGCGGCCCGGCGCGCTCAGGAGCACCACGACCTGGAGCGGGAAGACCATGTCGCCGTAGAGATCGCGGTGCAGGCAGTTGTAGTCGCCCGGCCCGTAGCGCAGCAGGAGCGGCGTCGGCCGGGTCTGGCCGGCCTCGTGGCACTCCTTCAGCCAGTCCTTCAGGGCCGGCGGGAAGCGCTTCGGACGGCCCAGCCGCTCGTTCCACTGATTGGCCACCCTGGCCAGATCGGGATAGAGCGCCTGGCGCAGCCGCTCGACCGGTTCGGGAAGATCGTAGGCGAAATACTGGTACTCGCCCTGTCCGTAGCCATGGCGCTGCATGACGACCCGCTTGCGGAAGCGCGCCTCGTCGGACCACAGCGCGGCCAGCGTCCGGCATTCGTCGGGGCCGATCAGGTTGCGGGCCACGGCGAAGCCGCGGTCGCTCAGGGTTTCGTTCTCTGGAAGGTGGGATGCTGCCATGCGGACATCCTGACGCGGCGGGGCCGGTTCTTCTATCCGCGAGCCGCCTGATATATTATGCGCCTCGGCGAATCGCGCGGCCCTCTCCCGACCCGGAGAGGGCTTTCGTTCAACTGGGGATGCTGTGAAATGGCCGAGGCTGTTCAACCGGACAAGGAGCAGAAGCGGCTCATCCGCATGGCGGAGACCATCTCCAAGGCCCTGCCCTACATGCGCCGGCACAACGATGCCACCTTCGTCGTGAAGTATGGCGGCCACGCCATGACCGACCCGAAGCTCGGCGACCTGGTTGCCCGCGACGTCGTGCTGATGAAGCAGGTCGGCATGAATCCGATCGTGGTCCATGGCGGCGGCCCCCAGATCAACAAGATGCTGGAGCGGGTCGGCATCAAGAGCACCTTCGTGAACGGGCTGCGCGTCACCGACGCCGCGACGATGGAGATTGTCGAGATGGTCCTGGCCGGCTCGATCAACAAGGCGATCGTGGCCGACATCAACGAATGCGGCGGCATCGCCGTCGGCATCTGCGGCAAGGACGGCAACCTGATCCTGGCCAAGAAGGTGACGGAAATGCGCGATCCCAAGACCGGCGAACTCCTGAAGGTCGACCTGAAGCAGGTCGGCGAGCCGGCGCGGATCAATGTCATGGTGCTGGAGCAGCTGCGCCGCGCCGACGTGATTCCGGTGGTCGCCCCGATCGGGTTCGGCGTCGACGACGAGCTGACCTACAACATCAACGCCGACACCTCGGCCGGCGCCATCGCCGGCGCGATGAAGGCCAAGCGCCTCCTGTTCCTGACCGACGTGCCGGGCGTGCTCGGCAAGGACGGCAAGGTGATCCCCGAGATGACGATCGAGCAGGCACGCGCCCTGATCGCCGACGGCACGATCTCCGGCGGCATGATCCCCAAGGTCGAGAACTGCATCGACGCCGTGAATTCGGGCGTCGAGGCGGCCGTCATCATGGACGGGCGCGTGCCGCACTGCCTGCTGCTCGAGGTCTTCACCGAGGCGGGCGTCGGCACGATGGTCAGGCGGACTTGACCCGGGGCCTGACCTTGAAAACCCTCATTTCCCTGCATATTTAGGCCCGATGGCTCTCCTGCCCATCCTGACCGCGCCCGATCCGCGCCTGAAGAAGAAGTCCCTCCCGGTCGAGACCGTCGACGCCGGCATCCGCCAGCTCATGGATGACATGCTGGAGACGATGTACGACGCGCCGGGCATCGGTCTCGCCGCGCCCCAGGTCGGTGTGCTGAAGCGGGTGATCGTGCTCGACATCGACCGCGAGGACACCAAGACCGGCCCGCTCTTCATGGCCAACCCCGAGATTGTCGAGGCCTCGGACGAGGACCTGTCCTACGAGGAAGGCTGCCTCTCGGTGCCGGATCACTATTCCGACGTGGTCCGTCCCGCCCGGGTGACGGTCCGCTACCTCGACCGCGACGGCAAGACCCAGGAACTGGCCTGCGAAGGGCTGCTGGCGACCTGCGTCCAGCACGAGATCGACCATCTCGACGGCGTGCTGTTCATCGACCACATCTCGGCGCTGAAGCGGAACATGATCCTGCGCAAGCTGCTGAAGGCACGCAAGGAACAGGAACGCGACGCGGCCGAGGGCCGTCCCGTCAGGGCGAAAGCCAAGGACTCAGAGCCCGCGATCTAGGGTCTGGTTTGGCTCAAAGCGTCGGCCACAACCACGGTGCCCTCCCGAGCGCAGCGAGAGATCCTTAGTCTTCTGCCGCGCAAGGATTCCTCGCTCCGCTCGGAATGACACGAGTGTTGAGGGCACTCATTCGCCAACCAGTTCAATCGATCAGTTTCCCGTCCGCGTCGAAGAACGGGTACGGCCCATCATAGTCGCCGATGACGGCGGTGTGGGTCACGAGCTGACCGTCGTTCCACCAGTGCAGCATGAAACCCGGCGGCTCCATGCGGAAGCGGCTGGGAGCGTCGGGGTGGATGTCGAGCGCGACCTGGTGTGCCGGGCTGGGGCAGGTCATCGCCGGACGGCCGCCGACCTGGGCGTGGATCGTGCGATGGAGATGGCCGCACAGGATCAGCTCGACCTGCGCATGCCTGGCGACGATCTCGGCGAAGGCTTCGCGCCCCAGAAGGCCGATCTTGTCCATGTGGCCGATGCCGGTCACGAAGGGCGGATGGTGCATCATCACCAGCGTCGGCATGTCGGGCCGGTCGGCCAGCGCACGGTCGAGCCAGTCGAGCCGCTCGTGGCAGAGTTCGCCGCCACCCTGGCCCGGGATCAGCGTGTCGAGGCCAATGAGGCGCAGCGGATAATCGTCGATCGCGAACTGCAGGAACTTCCCCGCGGCCGGCAGGTAGCCGCCATCGCGGAAGGCCTCGCGCATCGCCTCGCGCTCGTCGTGATTGCCCGGAATGGCGACGATGCGCTGCCGGATCGGCGCCAGGATCGACTTCAGGTGCGCGTATTCCTCCGGCCGCCCGAGATCGACCAGGTCGCCGGTCAGCAGGACGATGTCGGGCTGCGGGCTCAGCGCCAGCAGCTCCTGCACGCAGCGCCGCAGCATGGCGGCGGTGTCGACCTTTTTGTAGGCGAGCTTGCCCGGCAGCTTGATGTGGGTGTCGGTGATCTGGGCGATCAGCATGTCAGGCTCCTCACAGGACCAGCAGGCCGCGCGGGTCGATGGCGAGCCCGACCGGATCGCCATGGCTGAAGTCGCGCCGCGCGGTGCTCTCGATCACCAGCGGCTGCGCCTCGCCCACGTCGACGAACAGGCGTGTGCGATCACCGAGGAAGAAGGCGGCGGCGACCGTGCCCTTCAGGCCGGTCGCCTCGCCGCTTTCGACGACGCGGATGTCCTCCGGCCGGAACAGGATCTCGGTGGCCGTGGCCGGTGCTTGCGCCCAGGCGATGTCGCCGGCCTTGCAGGTGAAGGTGCCGTTGCTAACCGAACCGGTCAGGCGGTTCATCGTGCCGATGAACTCCGCGACGAAGCGGGTCGCGGGACGCTGGTAGATGTCGCGCGGCTTGCCGATCTGGGCGACCCGGCCATGCTCCATGACGACGATGCGGTCACCCAGCGCCATCGCCTCGGCCTGGTCGTGCGTCACGTAGATCGCGGTGATGCGGAGCGAGCGCAGCAGCGAGTCGATTTCGAGACGCAGCGTGTCGCGCAGCTTGGCGTCCAGCGCCGTCAGCGGCTCGTCGAGCAGCAGGGCACGCGGCCGCACGGCGATGGCGCGAGCCAGCGCCACGCGCTGGCGCTGGCCGCCCGACAGCTGGTCGATGCGCCGGTCGGCGAGGCGCGTGATCTGCATCATCGCCAGCATTTCCGAGACGCGCGCCTTGATCTGCGCTTCGGGCACCTTGCGGATGCGCAGGCCGTAACCGACGTTGCCGGCCACGGTCATGTTGGGGAACAGCGCATAGGACTGGAACACCATGCCGACATTGCGCTGCTCGATCGGCAGATGCGTGACGTCGGCGCCGTCGAACAGCACCTTGCCGCCGGCATCGGGCTCCTCGAGTCCGGCGATGATGCGCAACGTCGTGGTCTTGCCGCAGCCCGAGGGGCCGAGGAAGACGACCGTCTCACCGGCGTCGATGGCGAGGTCGAGCGGTTCCAGTGCGCGGGTGCCGTCGGCGAAGGTCTTGGCGCACTTCGTCAGGGAAATGGAGACGGGTTTGGCGACGTCGGTCATTCGGCATCCTCTGCCACGAACTTCGCCGGGCGCGGCTTGGCGAAAGCCTGCAGCGCCAGCAGGAGCGGCATGATCATCAGGAAGAACACGAGGGTATAGGCGCTGCCGACTTCCAGCCGCAGCGAGGCATAGGCGTCGGCGAGGCCCACCGGCAGCGTCTTGGTGAAGGGCGTGTGCAGCAGCCAGGTCATGTTGAACTCGCCCATGGAGAGCGTCACGACCATCAGCGAGCCGGCGAGGATTCCCTGCCGGCAGTTCGGCAGCACGATGTCGCGGAAGCGCGGCCAGAAGCCGGCGCCCAGCGAGGCCGCGCCCTCTTCCAGCGTCTTGAGGTCGATGGCGCTCAGCACCGCCAGCACGCTGCGCACCATGAACGGCAGGGTGAAGAGCACGTGCCCGACCAGGATGAAGGCCCACGAGGTGCGGAAGCCCGACAGGCTGCCATAGGTGACGATCAGCGCCAGCGCGGTCGCGAGCCCCGGCACTGCCACCGGCAGCACCAGCATCTCCTCCAGCGCCCGCGTCAACGCCGTCTGGCGCTTGGCCAGCACATAGGCGGCCGGCACGCCGATCACCAGGGTGACGGCGAGACAGGCGAGCGACAGGCCGATCGAGAGGAAGATCGTGTCGCGATAGCCGTTCCAGACTTCCATCACCCAGCGCAGGGTAAGGCCGCTCTCGATGCCGACGAAGTAGTTGACCGTGAGGCCGGCCATGATCGAGAGGACCACCGGCACGACGAGGAAGGCGCAGACCAGCAGGGTGAAACCGAGCTGGAGATAGAAGAGGCCGCGGCGCTTCATGTCAGCCCGCCGCCGCGACGCTGGAGCCGGCGGCCGTGCGCGCCACCGCGAGCACCAGCCAGGTCACGATGCCCAGCACGAAGCTCAGCGCCGCCGCCATGGCGATGTTCGCCGACAGGGTGAACTCGGTGTAGATCACCATCGGCAGCACATTGATCTTGGCGGCGAGCGTGAAGGCCGTGCCGAAGGCGCCGACCGCCGTCGCGAAGCAGATCGCGCCGGCGGAAATGAAGGCGGGCTTCAGGCCGGGGATGATGACGTCCAGCAGCACGCGCCACGGCGAGGCGCCGAGCGACCGCGCCGCCTCTTCGAGCTTGGGGTCGAGTTTCTCGGCCGCCGCCATCACGGTGAGGATGGTGCGCGGGATCGAGAAGTAGACGTAGCCCATGAACAGGCCGGAGAGCGTGTAGGCGAAGACCAGCTTCTCGCCGGTCAGCGCCTGCGTGACCTGGCCGATCAGCCCCTGGCGGCCGGCCAGCATGATCACCATGAAGCCGATGACGACGCCCGGGAAGGCGAGCGGAAAGGTCAGCATCGACACCAGGATGGCATTGCCGGGAAACTTGTGGCGCTGCAGGAACACGCCGGAGATGCCGCTGATCACCAGCGTGGCCGCCGTCGTCGCTGCCGCCACGGCGAAGGTCGACACCAGGCTGCCGAGATAGAGCGGGTCGATGAGGATGGCGGCATAGGCCGCCCAGCCCGTCTTGCCGCTGCCGCCGATGAAGAACAGCCGCGCCATCGGCAGCAGGAAGAACGCCGCGAAGACGATGCCGGCCGGCAGCAGCAGAAGGATCAGTCGGCGGGTTTCGTGCCGCATTCTTCGGGGTTCCTCACTTGAAGCACTCCGTCGTCTCGACCGGAGCACCGAAGGTGCGGAGCGGAGAGACCTCCTCCCCACCAAAAGCCGGCAAATCGTGGAGAGAAGGTCTCTCCACTCCGCCTCGCTGCGCGAGGCTGCGGTCGAGACGACGAGGTGTGTGGGGTTGGAATGGCGGAGCGACCTTACAGCCGCCCCGCCGCTCCGTGTTTCAGGTCAGTTCACTTCCTTGCGGTAGCGCTCGACGATCTGCGGCTGGGCCTTGGCGAGGCTCTTGAGGTCGACCGGCTTGGCGCGGGCATATTCCGCGTCGGGCAGGAACTTGGCCTTGGCTTCGGCCGAGAGCCGGTCGGCGAAGACCGGGCGCAGATAGGCGTTGCCCCACATCGCCTGGCTGTCGTCGGACAGGACGAAGTCGAGCACCTTCTTGCCGTTGTCGGGGTTCGGGCCCTTGTTCACCAGTCCCATCACGTAGGGGAACACCAGCGTGCCTTCCTTCGGGATCACGAACTGCACCGGCGCCTTGTCGGTGTACTGGCCGCGATAGGCGTTGAAGTCGTAGTCGAGCAGGATCGGGATCTCGCCCGAGATCACGCGGGCGTAGGAGGTCTGCTTCGGCACGATCGGCTGGTTCTTGGCCAGTTCCTTGAAGAACTTGATGGCCGGATCGAGATTGTCGTAGGTGCCGCCCAGCGCCAGGTTGATCGCCATCACGCCGAGCTGGCCGACGGCCGCCGAGGTCGGGTCGAGATAGCCCACCATGCCCTTGTATTCGGGCTTCAGCAGGTCGGCCCAGCTCTGCGGCACCGGCTTGTTGCCCAGTGCGGCCTTGTTCACGAACAGGCCGAGCGTGCCGGAGTGGATGGTGAACCAGTTGCCGTCGGGATCCTTGAGATCGGCCGGGATCTTCTCCCAGTTCTTCGGCTTGTAGGGCGTGAGCACGCCGGCATCCTTGGCCGGGTCGGCCGCGATGCCGCCGAGATAGGTGACGTCGGCCACCGGATTAGCCTTCTCGGCGATCAGCGCGGCGATCGCCTGGCCGGAGTTCTTGTTGTCCGGCGGCACCTGGATGCCGAGCTTGGCCTGGATCGCCTTGAGCTGCGAGCCCCAGTCGGCCCATTCCGGCGGGCAGTTGTAGCAGATGGCCCGCTGCTGGGCAGCGGCGCCGGTGACGGTGCCGAAGGCGGCGAGGCCCAGGGCGGCCGCGATGGCCAGTTTCTTCAACATGAGATCAACCCCTCCTTGTTTGACTTGTCTGCTCGTTGGACTCGGTTTCATCGGACCAGGTGACGAGACGGACACCGGCCTCGCGCAGTTGCCGTTCGATGGCGTCGGGCACCGGGTGGTCGGTGAACACGGCGCTCGCCTCGGCGATGTGGCCGCCGCGCACCGTGCCGCCGCGACCGAACTTGGAATGGTCGAGCACCAGGAAGCGCTGGCGGCAGTGGGCCGCGAGCGCGCTGCGCATCGTCACCTCGTCGGTGCTGAAGTCGAGCAGGGTGCCGTCCTCGGCCACGCCGCCGACGCCGTAGATGCCGATGTCGGCGGCGAACCGGCCGAAGAAGCCGTGCGCCTCGCCCGCCACCACGTCGCGGTCGAGATTGCGCAGCCGGCCGCCCGCGACGGTGATCTCGCAGGAGGCGCTGCGGCTGAGCGCCAGCGCGACGTTGAGATTGTTGGTCATGACCCGCAGGCCGGCATGGTCGGCCAGCGCCAGCGCGCACTGCTCGGGCGTCGTGCCGATGCCGAAGAACAGCGAGGCGCCGTCCGGCACCTCCCGGGCGACGAGCCGGGCGATGCGCCGCTTGGCGTCGATGTTCAGGACCTGGCGGGCGGGATAGGCGAGGTTCTCGCCCTCGGGCGGCAGCTCGACGCCGCCATGGCGCCGGCGCAGCAGGCCGCGGTCGCACAGCAGGTTGACGTCGCGCCGGATCGTCTGCGGCGTGACCCCGAACTGGTGGGCAAGCGCCTCGATCGCCTGGAACCCGTCCCCCCGGACGCGTTCGACGATGGCGCGGGCGCGTTCCTCCGCCTGCATTCCCGGATCCTGAGCCCGTTTCCTGTCCCGATCGATCTGCATGGTTCGAATGAACCCTGCAGGGCGTTGTTTTCGTTCATATGACTTTCATATGAACATTCGGAGACGTCAAGTGAGCGGTCGGCCGAGCGAAGCTCGGCCGGTCAAGCGGCAGGACATTGCCTTCGGCAATGTCCGGGAGCGCCGCAGGACGGAAGAATAGTCCCTAAGCCGCCAGGACGCAGCGCACGGCGTGCGCCGCCTCGACCTCGCGGAGCGACGGGATCGCCGTGGTGCAGTCGGGGCGGACGAACTTGCAGCGGGGGGCGAAGCTGCAGCCGGCGGGGACTTGGGCGAGATCGGGCGGGGCGCCGGGAATGGAGTCGAGGCGCTGGCCGCGCATGCCGTCATGGACCGTCGAGGCCAGCAGGCCGCGGCTGTAGGGATGCTGCGGCGCGTCGACCATGCGCTCGACCGGCGCCATCTCGACCAGCTTGCCGGCATACATCACGCCGATCCGGTCGGAGACCTCGACCGCCACGCCGATATCGTGGGTGACGAAGATGACGCCGAGGTTGAATTCGCGCTGCAGCTCGCGGATCAGCAGCAGCACCTGGATCTGCACCGTGGCGTCGAGCGCCGTGGTCGGCTCGTCGGCCAGCAGCAGCGTGGGATTGCAGGACAGCGCGAGCGCGATCATGGCGCGCTGGCGCATGCCGCCCGACATTTCGTGCGGATAGGCCTTGAGCCGCGTCGCCGGCGAGGGGATGCGCACCATCTCCAGCAGGTCCTTGGCGCGCTTCATCGCCTCGGTCTCGCTCTTGCCGGTGTGGCGGCGCACCGTCTCGGCGATCTGCTGGCCGATGGTGAAGACCGGGTCGAAAGCCGTCGCCGGCTCCTGGAAGATCATCGAGACCCGCTGCCCGCGCAGGTCGGACAGGGCCTTGGGGCCCATGTCGAGGATCTCGTCGCCCTCGAGCTTGATGCTGCCCGACCAGCGGGTGCGATGCTCGGGATGCAGCCGCAGGATCGAGCGCAGGGTGACGCTCTTGCCTGAGCCGGATTCGCCTAGGATGCCGAGCGTCTCGCCGCGCGCCAGGTCGAAGCTGACGCCGTTGACGGCATGCACGGTGCGGTCGGGTGTGACGAAGGTGACGTGGAGGTCGCGGACCTGAAGCATGTTGGTCATGCCGCCACCGCCTTCGAATGTCCCGAGCCCGCCACCCGCATGTGGCAGGCCACGGCCTGGGCTCCGGCCTGCGCCAACAGCGGTTCGTGGCGTGCGCAGACGTCCTCGGCGAAGGGGCAGCGGGTGCGGAAGCGGCAACCCGAGGGCGGATCGATGGGATTGGGTGGATCGCCCTGGATCGGCGCCTCGCGCGTGCGCTTGCGCGGATCCATGGAGGGCCGCGCCGACAGCAGCGCGCGCGTATAGGGATGCTGCGGATCGCCATAGATCGCCTCGACGGGACCCAGCTCGACGATCTTGCCGAGATACATGACCAGCACGCGGTCGCTGAGATACTGCACCACGTTGAGGTCGTGGCTGATGAAGACATAGGTGAGGTCGAGCTCGGTCTTGAGGTCGACCAGCATGTTCAGCACCTGCGCCTCGACCGACTTGTCGAGCGCCGACACCGCCTCGTCGAGGATGATCAGGCGTGGCCGCAGCGCGAGCGCACGGGCGATGTTCACCCTCTGGCGCTGCCCGCCCGACAGTTCGTGCGGATAGCGGGTGGCGTAGTTCGCCGGATCGAGGCCGACCTTGCTCAGGAGATCGCGCACCCGCTCGCGCGCTTCGGCCGCCGGCAGACCGTGCGCGCGCGGCGCGAAGGCCAGCGTCTCGGCGATGGTGAGACGCGGATTGAGCGAGGCGTAGGAATCCTGGAACACCATCTGCACCTGGCGGCGCAGCTCGTTCACCGTGATGCCGTGCGGCTCGTCCACCGGATCGCCGTCCAGCACCATCGTGCCCTTGTCCGGCTTGATCAGGCGGATCAGCAGCCGCGCGACCGTCGACTTGCCGCAGCCCGATTCGCCCACGACGCCCAGGGTCTCGCCCTTGGCGACCGAAAGGGTGAGATCGTCGACCGCGCGCACCACCTTGGTGGTGCGTCCGAGGAGGCCGCCGGCGACCGGGAAATGCTTGCGCAGGCCGGTGGCCAGCAGGAGCGGCTGGGCCGGGCCGCCGCGGTCCTCGATGGGAAGCAGCGTGTCCATGTCAGGCCTTCACATCCATGGCCGCGCGCAGGCCATCGCTCATCAGGTTGAAGCAGATCGAAGTGACGAAGATCATCACGCCCGGCAGGGCGGCGAGGACCGGATTGACGTAGATCGCCTGCCGCAGCGTGTTCAGCATCAGGCCCCACTCCGGCTCCGGCGGCTTGACGCCGAGGCCGAGGAAGCTGAGGCCCGCTGCCAGGATGATGGCGACGCTGATCAGCGACGTCGCATAGACCAGGATCGGTCCCAGCACGTTGCCCAGCACATGGACGCGCACGATGGTGAAGGACGAGGCGCCGCTCGCCTTGGCGGCATCGACGAAGTCGAAGCCGCGCACCTGCGTGGTGACGCTCTCCGAGACGCGGCAGATCGGCGGGATGAACACCAGGGTGAGCGACAGCAGCGTGTTCTCCGTGCCGGCGCCCATCGCGCCCGAGAGCGAGATGGCGAGCAGCACCGATGGGAAGGCGTAGAAGACGTCCATGATGCGCATGATCGCCATGTTGGTCTTGCCGCCGACGAAGCCGGCGAGGATGCCCAGGCTGCCGCCGATCAGCAGGGCGCAGACGACCGGCGTCACGCCCATGAACAGGGACAGGCGGCCGCCGTAGATCAGGCGGGCGAACATGTCGCGTCCCAGCTCGTCGGTGCCCAGCCAGTGGTTGGGCGAGCCGATCGGATGCAGCCGGCGCAGCATCGAGGTCTTGTAGGGGTCTGCGAGGTTGAGATACGGCGCGGCGAGCGAGGCCAGCACCAGCAGGATCAGGATCGCGGCGCAGATCAGGGTGACCGGATCGCGGCGCAGGCGCCGGCCGACCGACTGCCAGTAGCCGCGGCCGCCGGCCGTGGGCTTCGGCGTCACCAGAACGGCGCCGCCGACGTCGAGGGAGGGACTTTGCAGGGCCATCGGGTCAGCCTCGCTTGATGCGCGGATCGACCATGGTCTGGATGATGTCCACGGTCAGGTTGAGGAGCATGAAGAAGCCGGCCAGCACCAGGGTCGTGCCCTGCAGGATCGGCAGGTCGCGGCGGAAGATGGCGCTGTTCAGCAGGAAGCCGGTGCCCGGCCAGGCGAACACCGTCTCGATCAGGATCGAGCCGCCGATCAGGTTGCCGGCCTGCAGGCCCATGACGGCGAGGCAGGTCGGCGCGGCGTTCTTCAGCACATGGAACAGGATCCGGCTGTCGCGCATGCCCTTGGCCTGCAGCGCCGTCACGAACTCCATGCTGAGCGTTTCCTTGACCGTGGAGCGCACCGTACGGGTCACGACGCCGAGCGGGATCACCGAGAGCGCGATGGTCGGCAGGATCATGTGGGCGAGGTGCGCCCGGTCGAACTTCCACCCCGTGGAGTTTTCCGGCCCGATGCCCATCGGCGGCAGCGCGCCGAGCTCCACGGCGAAGATGATGACCAGCACGATCGCCAGCCAGAAATGAGGCACGCTGACGCCGATCAGCGAGATCACCGTCACCAGCCGGTCGACGATGCGCGACTTGGCATAGGCGGCGGCCGTTCCCAGGACGACCGCGAGGCTGAAGGCGAGCAGCGTGGCGGCGATGGCGAGGATGATGGTGTTGCCGAAAGCGCTGCCGACCTCGGAGGCGACCGAGCGTCCCGTGCCGATCGAGGTCCCGAGGTCGCCCGTCAGCGTGACGCCGAGCCAGCGCAGGTATTGCACCGGCAGCGGCTTGTCGAAGCCGTAATATTCCTTGAGCTTGTCCACGACCTCCTTCGGCGCGTCGGGCGGCACGATCGCCGAGATCGGATCGCCCGGCGCCAGATGCACCAGCGCGAAGACCAGCAGCGACACGCCGAAGGCGACGGGCACCAGGTAGATCAGGCGGCGTAGGGCGTAGAGGAGCATTGCGGCCCGCCTCTCGTTTGAATGCGATGAGCTACTTGATTTCGACCGGCGTCAGGTCCTGGAACCAGCTCTGGGCCTGGACGAAGCCCTTCACCTTGGGGTTCATGGCGCGCGGATTGAGGTCGTGCGCGATCCAGATCCAGTAGGCCTGGTCGACGACGTAGCCGTGTACTTCGGACAGAGCCTTGGTCTGTTCGGCCTTGTCGAAGCTCGCATGCGCCTTGTTGATCATGGCGTCGAGCTTGTCGTCTTTCAGGATGCCCCAGTTGGCGCCCACCGGCGGCACGAAGTTGCTGTGCATCAGGCGCGTGAAGCCCGAATAGGGATCGACCGTGGCGCGGCTGATGTTGACGCCGTTGACGCCCGCCTTCTTCGCGGCGTCGCCGGTCGCGGGCTGGAAGGCGAAGGTCACCAGCGCGTTCCACTCCATGACCTCGAACGAAGTGTCGAAGCCCACGGCGTTGAGGTTCTCCTGCACGTACTCGTTCATCGGCAGCGGCAGCATCTGGCCCGAGCCCGAGGTCGAGATGGCGATCTTGATCTTTGGCTTCTTGGTCGCGCTGTAGCCCGCCTCGGCCAGCAGCTTCTTGGCCGCTGCCGGATCGTACTTGATGTCGAAGGCGGGCGACCCGAACCAGGGATGGCCGGGATAGACATGGCCCTTGGACTCGATCATCAGCCCGCCCAGCAGCTTGTTGAGGCCGGCGCGGTCGATCGCCATGTTGGCCGCCTTGCGCACGCGGACATCGGTCCACGGCGAGCCTTCGACCATGCTGGGCTGATAGGCCCAGTTGTGCGGATACTTGTTGGTGACGATGGTCATGCCGCCCTGCTTGAGGCGCGGGATCGCATCGGGCGCGGGCACCTCGATCCAGTCGACCTGTCCCGCCAGCAGCGCCGCCGTGCGGGTCGCCGCCTCCGGCATCGGGAACAGGATCACCTTGTCGAGCTTCGGCACCCTCGCCTTTTCCCAGTAGTCGGCGTTGCGCGAGAGTTCCATGCGCTCGCGCGGCACGACCCGATCGACCTTGAACGGGCCAGTGCCGGAGGGATTGAGCGCGACCTTGTTCCAGTCCTTGTCCTGCTTCTCCCAGTTGGCCGGGCTCGAATAGAAGACGTAGGACATGTCGTAGGGGAACAGCGAGTTCACGATGCGCGTCGTGAGTTCGACCGTGTACTTGTCGATCTTCCGGTAGCCGACCAGGGTCGGAATGCGCGCCCGCACCTGCGCCATCTGCTTGCGGTCGAACTGCGGCGACTTGTCGTTCAGCACCTTTTCAAGGTTCCAGATCACGGCGTCGGCATCGAACTCCGAGCCGTCATGGAACTTCACGCCTTCGCGCAGCTTGAAGACCCACTTGGTCGGTTCGCCCTCGACCGGCGCCCAGGACACGGCGAGACCGGGCCGGATATCGGCGATCGCGTCGGCCTTCGACAGGTCCCAGTTCACGAGTGCGTCGTAGATCGTGTAGCCAGCGAAGCGGAAGCCTTCGAACCCCTGGTCGGGCTGGCCCGTTGTCTGCGGGATGTCGGCGGCTGTCATGCCGATGCGCAGAGTGCCCTGTGCAAAGGCAGGTGTTGCGGCGGCTGCGAGGATGGCCAGGCCGGTGGCGGCAACGCGAAGACGGTTGAACATTCACTACTCCCCGGTTCGGCGATCCCGTCGGTGTCTTCGACGCGAGCCGTCCCGTTCCGTCATGCAAGCGCCAAGCCAACGCAACAGGGGCGCGCTACGCCCGAGGCGGCATGTCGATTGCATGCATCGACGGTTGCGGAGGGATGTCATGCCATCATCGACCCGGGCGCCGACGCTTGAGGAATTCCGGCTACGCGCGGCCCAGAGCGGTCTCACCCTGACCGAGGAAGACATCGGCCACCTGCACAAGGGCTATGTCGGCCTGCTCGGCCTGATGGAGCGCATCCCCGAGCGCTGGGCCTGGGCCGCCGAGCCGCCGCAAGTCTTCCGCGCCGACGAATAGAGACTCCCATGACCGATCCGACGACGAGCGATCTCACGACACTGGGGATCGCCGAGGCTGGCCGCCTGATGGCGCGCGGCGAACTCACCTCGACGGCGCTGACCGAGGCCTTCCTCGCGCGCATCGAGGCGGTCGACGGAAGCCTCAACAGCTACGTCACCGTCACCGCCGACATCGCGCTGAACGCCGCGCGACAGGCCGACATGGAGATGAAGGGCGGCCTGCGGCGCGGGCCGATGCACGGCATCCCGGTCGCGCTGAAGGACATCTACGAGACGGCCGGCGTGAAGACGACCGGTCATTCGCATCTCAAGATCGACTATGTCCCCGCCATCGATGCCGAGACGGTGCGTCGCCTGAAGGCCGGCGGCGCGGTGATGCTGGGCAAGCTCGGCACGCACGAATTCGCCAATGGCGCGATGACGCCGGACCAGCCCTTCCCGCCCGTGCGCAACCCGTGGAACACCGCCCACCAGCCCGGCGGCTCTTCGAGCGGCTCGGGCGCGGCGGTCGCGGCGGCGCTCTGCATGGGCGCCATGGGCTCCGATACCGGCGGCTCGATCCGCAATCCGGCGGGCTACTGCGCCATCGCGGGCATCAAGCCGACCTACGGGTTGGTGAGCCGCTGCGGCATCTTCCCGCTTTCGTTCAGCCTCGACACGGCAGGCCCGATGGCCTGGACGACCGAGGACTGCGCGCTGATGCTCGATGTGCTGGCGGGATACGATCCCAACGACCAGGCGTCGGCGCGCGCGCCCAGGGTCGACTATGGCGCGGCGGCGCAACGTCCGATCGAGGGCATGCGCATCGCCCTGGCGCGCACCTGGTACGATGGCCCCTATGGCCAGCTCTCCGACGAGATGGCCGCCGGAATGGAAGACGCAGTGCGCGTGATGCGCGATCTCGGCGCGACGGTCGAGGAAGTCGCCTTCCCCGACATCCGCGACTATCACATCTGCGGGCGGGTCATCATCACGACCGAGGCGCACGCCATCCATCGCCGTGACGTGATCGAGCGGCCCGAGAAGTTCGGCTACACGACGCGCCGCCGCTTCCAGCTCGGGGCGTTCCTGTCGGCCGAGCAATACATTTCGGCGCTGCGCTTCCGCCGCAAGCTGCAGCAGGATACGCGCGAGGCGATGCGCGGCTACGACCTCGTGATGACGGCCAACCAGTGGGGCCCGCCGGAGGTGTTCGAGGAGCCGGCGCCGATTTTCCACTTCCTCGGCAAGCCGTCGCTCAGCATGCCCTTCAACGTCACCGGCCAGCCCGCCGCCGCCGTGTGCTGCGGCTTCGACGCCGCCGGCCTGCCGCTCGCCTTCCAGCTGGCCGGCCGCCCGTTCGACGAGGCCAGCGTATTGGCCGCCGGTGCTGCCTACGAACGCGCCACGCCGTGGCGTTCGCACCGACCGAAACTCTGACAGGAGTCCCCCAACCATGAGCGTATCCCGCCGTTCCTTCATCGCCGCCGGCGCGCTGGCGGCGCTGCCGATCCCCGCCTTCGCCCAGGAGAAGGTCGTGCGCTTCGGCATCTCCATGGCGGACGTGCCGCTCACTACAGGCCAGCCCGATCGCGGCGCTGGTGCCTACAAGTTCACCGGCTACACGCTCTACGATCCGCTGGTCGCGTGGGAAATGGATATCTCCGACAAGCCCGGCAAGCTGATCCCTGGCCTCGCCACCGAATGGAAGGTCGACGGTGCCGACAAGACTCTGTGGGTGTTCAAGCTGCGTGACGGCGTGAAGTTCCACGACGGGTCGGCGTTCAACGCCGATGCCGTGATCTGGAACTTCGACAAGGTGTTCGATACCAAGGCGCCTCAGTTCGACCAGCGCCAGGCCTCGCAGGTCCGGCCGCGTCTGCCGTCGGTGGCGAGCTACCGCAAGATCGACGACATGACCGTCGAGGTGAAGACCAAGGTCGTCGACGCGCTCTTTCCCTATCAGATGCTCTGGTTCCTGGTGTCGAGCCCGGCGCAGTTCGAGAGACTCGGCAGGGACTGGAACAAGTTCGCCTCCGAGCCGTCGGGCACCGGCCCGTTCAAGCTCGCCCGGCTGGTGCCGCGCGAGCGGGCCGAACTGGTCAAGAACGAGGCCTACTGGAATTCCAAGCGCATGCCCAAGGCGGATCGCATGATCCTGGTCGTCGCCCCCGAGGGCGCGACGCGCACCGCCGCGCTGCTATCGGGCCAGGTCGACCTGATCGAGACGCCGACGCCCGACACGGTCGACCGCCTCACCAAGTCCGGCATGAAGATCGTGCAGAATGTGACGCCGCACGTCTGGAACTATCATCCTTCGATGCTGCCGGGTTCGCCCTGGACCGATATCCGCCTGCGCAAGGCGGCCAACCTCGCCATCGACCGCAACGCCATCGTGCAGCTGCTGGGCGGCCTCGCGACGCCCGCCTTCGGCCAGGTCGACAAATCGAGCCCGTGGTTCGGCAAGCCCGCCTTCGAGATCAAGTTCGCCCCCGACGAGGCGCGCATGCTGATGAGCGCCGCGGGCTTCAGCAAGGCCCAGCCGCTGAAGACGAAGTTCGTGGTCGCCTCGGGCGGCAGCGGCCAGATGCTGTCGCTGCCGATGAACGAGGCCATCCAGCAGATGTTCAAGGACGTCTACATCGACCTCGACTTCAAGGTCGTCGAGCTCGAGGCGCTCTACACGGCGTGGCGCGCCGGCGCCAAGGCCGAGATGAACAAGGACATCACCGCCAACAACGTCGCCTACGTGACGTCCGATCCGCTCTATGCCTTCACGCGCTTCTTCGCCTCGAATCAGGCTGCGCCGGTCGGCGTGAACTGGAGCAACTATGCCAGCCCCGACGTCGACAAGCTGATCGACCAGGCGCTGGCCGAGTTCGACCCGGCCAAGCAGGACGCCATCATGGCCCGGGTGCACGAGAAGGTGGTCGACGACGCGGTGCTGATCTGGGTCGTCCACGACACCAACCCGCACGCCCTGTCGCCCAGGATCAAGTCCTACATCCAGGCCCAGCACTGGTTCCAGGACCTGACGACGATCGGGGTTTGAGACAGTCAAGGATCCTTCGCTGCGCTCAGGATGACACGTGTTTTGAGATCGGCGCACCGCGCCAATCCCAACAATAGTGTCATCCCGAACGAAGTGAGGGATCCTTCCTCAGCACCCCAGCTTCTTCGCGAGATCGATCATCGAGGTGCCGACCGCGTTCCAGTCGCCCTCGGCCGTGAGGTCGCGGGTCTGGCCGGGGCCGTGCTCGGTCGGGCGCAGGACGAAGCCGGTGGACAGGCCGCACTTCTGCGCCGCCGCCAGGTCGTTGTTGTGGGCGGCGACCAGCATCACCTGCTCGGGCTTCACGTACATGCTGTCGACCACGCCGAGATAGGCCTCGGGATCGGGCTTGTAGTGATGGAAGGTCTCGCCTGAGAAGCAGTGGTCCCAGGGGATGCCGCCGTTCTTGGCCATGTTGATCAGCAGCGCGACGTTGCCGTTGCTGAGCGTCGCCACGACATACTTCTTCTTCATCATGCCGATGCCCTCGACCGAATCGGGCCACGGCCGCAGCTTGTGCCAGAGGTGCGTGAACTCCCACGCCCCTTCCTCGCCCGGATGCTTCAGGCCGCGCTTGGCGAGCAGCATCTCGAAGGCTTCCTTGTGCAGGTCGTCGATGCGCGTCCACGGCAGCTCGCCCTTGCGCACCCGGCCCATCTGCGGCTGGTAGAGGCCGCGCCAGTCGTCGGCGAAGCTCGTCCAGTCGGTGTCGATGCCGTACTTCCTGCCGAGCGCGGGCAGGTCCTGGATCAGGCTGCCGCGCCAGTCGACGACGGTACCGAAGACATCGAAAATGCAGACCTTCAGATTGGCGGGGACCTTGGACATTGGGTAGCTTCCTCACATGGTTTGGAAGCACGATAGAGTGAGCGGCGCGGACGGCAAGCCAAGATGCGGCTGGGTCTCCGACGATCCGCTCTACCAGGAATACCACGACACGGAATGGGGGCGTCCGCTGCGCGACGATCGCGCGCTGTTCGAGCTCCTGACGCTGGAAGGCTGCCAGGCCGGCCTTTCCTGGATCACGGTGCTGCGCAAGCGCGAGCACTACCGCAAGGTCTATGACGGGTTCGAGCCGGCGAAGATCGCGCGCTATCGCCCTGCGAAGCTCGAGAAGCTGTTGCTCGATCCCGGCATCATCCGCCACAAGGGCAAGATCGCCGCCAGCGTGAGCAACGCCCAGGCCTATCTCGCGCTGAGGGAGCGGGAAGGCTCCTTCTCGAAGTTCCTGTGGGGCTTCGTCGGCGGCACGCCGAAGAAGAACCGCCCGAAGACTCTCAAGAACGTGCCGGCCCGCACCGCCGAAAGCGACGCGATGTCCAAGGCCCTTCAGAAGGCCGGCTTCAAGTTCGTGGGCTCCACCATCTGCTATGCCTTCATGCAGGCTTCCGGCATGGTCGACGACCATGTCGTGGGCTGCCATTGCGCCAAGGAGTGATCGTGACCAAGCGTGTGTACATCGCGGCCCTCGGGACCGAGACCAATCAGTTCGTTCCCTTCCCGACCGGCCTGCGCGGCTATCAGGAGCATGGCATCTGGCACGGCGACGCCACGAAGCACGCGCCGACCAACTTCACCGCGCCCGTCCATGTCTGGCGCAAGGAGACCGAGAAGCGCGGCTGGACGGTGATCGAAGGCCTCTCGACCTTCGCTGCCCCGTCGGGCACCACCGTGCGCAAGGTCTATGAGGATTTCCGCGACGAAATCCTCGACGGTGTGAAGGCTGCCCTGCCGCTCGACGCGGTGCTGATCAACGTGCACGGCGCGATGGTGGCCGACGGCTACGACGACTGCGAGGGCGATCTCCTGTCGCGCATCCGCGCCATCGTCGGGCCGAAGGTCGCGATCGGCGCCGAGTTCGACCTGCACTGTCACCTGAGCGCCCTGATGCTCGACAGCGCCGACGTGCTGGTGGGCTACAAGGAATACCCGCACACCGACACGATGGAGCGGGCCGCCGAGCTGTTCGCCATCATCGCCGACACGGTCGAGGGCAAGGTGAAGCCGGTGATGGCGCGCTACGACTGCCGCATGATCGCGCAGTACCGCACCTCCGTGCCGCCGATCAGCGAGTTCGTGGTGCGCATGAAGAGCCTCGAAGGCAAGGACGGCATCCTCTCGGTGTCGCTGAGCCACGGCTTCTCCTTCGCCGACGTGGAGGACGTCGGCACCCGCACCCTCGTGGTGGCCGACGGCGACCTGAAGAAGGCCGAGGCGCTGGCCGAGCAGCTGGGCAAGGAGCTGTGGGACAATCGCGAGCGCTATGCCACCAAGTACCTGACCGTCGACGAGGCGATGGACCGCGCCGCCTCGCACAACCAGGGCCCGCTGGTGCTGGCCGACCGCGCCGACAATCCCGGCTCCGGCGCGCCGGGCGATTCGACCTTCGTGCTCAAGGCGCTGATCGAACGCGAGATCGGCCCGGCTTTGTTCGGCGTGATGTGGGACCCGATGGCCTTCCAGATCGCCGAGGAGGCGGGCGAGGGCGCGCGCATCCGCATGCGGCTGGGCGGCAAGTCCGGCACGGTGAGCGGCGATCCGGTCGACCTCGACGTCACGGTGAAGAAGATCGCCCGCAATGTCTTCCAGCCCTACGGGCCGGTGATGTCGCCGCTCGGCGACATGGCGCTGCTCTCGTCGGAGCATGTCGACATCGCGATCTGCACCCGCCGCAACCAGACCTTCCACGCCGACGCCTTCCGCGCGGTCGGTGCCGAGCCCGCCGACTACCGCGTCGTCATCGTGAAGTCGGCCCAGCATTTCTATAACGGCTTCGTCGGCGTCGCGAAGGAGATCCTCTACGTCGCCACCCCCGGCGCCGCCGACCCCGACGTCACCCGCTGGCCCTACACGAAGCGCAAGACGCCGTTCTGGCCGAAGGTGGCGGATCCCTGGAAATAGGCGCCCGCCCTACGGCTGCGGCGGATAGCGGTCGAACGCCGGCAGTTCGTGGGCGGTCTTCATCCAGCCGATCCGGTCGGCCACCTGGATGTGGACCTGCGCCGGCACCGCGTCCGGGTCGTCGTAGGTCGCGCTCTGGATATCGATGAGCCCCGGCAACATCTGCGCGTTGTCGTAGAACAGCCCGGTGCCGCAGTCGGGGCAGAAATGCCGCCTTCCGTGCTCCGACGAGGCGTAGACCCGCGGCGTGCCCTTGGTCACCTTGACCGCGTCGTGCGGGTACATCGTCCAGCCCACCATCGGGGCGCCGGCGTGCCGCCGACAGTCCGTGCAGTGGCAGAGCGCATGGTTGAGCGCATCGCCCTCGGCCTGATAGCGGATCGCGCCGCAATGGCAGCCGCCTGTGATCATCGTCTGCTCTCCTTCGTTTGGCCTTTCGCCTACAGCAGCGGCTCCAGCGCCTCGCGCGTCGTCTTGCCTTCGACCACCGGCACGACCTCGAACTCGACGACCTCCTGCCAGTCGGCGATCCAGCGCTGGAAGGTCGTGATGTCGTCGGTGCGCATGAGCTGGAAGCAGCGGCCGAGATCGGCCGTCACGTAGCTCGCGACGAACTCCAGCCCGTCGGGCAGGCCGCGACCCTTCTGCAGCTTGCGATAGACGGCCTTGCCGTCCTGGTTCTTGAGCTTCTCGACCACCATGAAGAGCATGTGTTCCCCTCGCGTTGAATTCGTTAGTTTACCCCAAGGAATTCGAGAGGAACGAAATGAAGATCGCCGTCGTCGGCGCCTCGGGGCGCATGGGCCAGATGCTGGTCCGCCAGATCGCACGGACCGAGGGCGTGACGCTGGCCGCCGCCAGCGAGCGGCCGGGTGCCAAGGCGCTGGGCAAGGATGCGGGCGAGATCGCGGGGATCGAGCCCAACGGCGTGTTGATCGGCGACGACAGCGCCGCAGCGATCAGGGCCGCCCAGTGCGTGATCGATTTCACCGTGCCGGAGGCGACGGTGGCGCACGCGAAGGTGGCCAGCGAGAACGGCGTCGCCATGGTGATCGGTACGACCGGCCTCGACCCGATCCAGACCAAGCTGATCCAGGATGCGGCGACGAAGGTGCCGATCATGTGGGCGGCCAACATGGCGCTGGGCGTCAACATCCTGCTGGCGCTGGTCGAGAAGACCGCGTCGATGCTCGATCCCAGCTACGACATCGAGGTGCTGGAAATGCACCACCGCCACAAGATCGACGCGCCCTCGGGCACCGCGCTGGCGCTCGGCCGGGCGGCGGCGGCGGGCCGCAAGGTCCAGCTCGAGGATGTCTGGCGCAAGAGCCGCGACGGCCATACCGGCGCGCGGCCGACCGGCGAGATCGGCTTCGCCACCCTGCGTGGCGGCGAGGAGGTGGGCGTCCACACGGTCTACTTCGCGGCCGCCGGCGAGCGGCTGGAACTCAGCCACCGCTCGTTCAGTCGCGAGACCTATGCCGCGGGCGCGGTGACGTCGGCCAAGTGGCTGGAAGGCCGGAAGCCTGGACTGTACGGCATGAAAGACGTGCTGGGGCTGTAGAGCCATTCCGGACAAGTGAAAATCACGTCGCTCCCAATAACGGCCTCACGCTGAGGAGCGGTCCGCAGGACCGCGTCTCGAAGGGTGGGAACGAGCACCACGTTTGTTGCCCATCCTTCGAGACGCACGCCTTCGGCGCGCTCCTCAGGATGAGGTTGGTGTGCGCATGAACTTAGGCGGAGAAGCTCCAGAGAGCGCCGCCTACGCGTCCCAGGCGTGGTCGTAGCGGGGCGCGCGCATCTCGGCGATGGCGGCCTTGAGGCGGTCGGCGACCTTCAGCCGCTCCTCGGGGCCGAGGAAGCGGCCGATGACGGCGCGGTTGCCGCGCGAGGTCACGACCAGGCGCTCCTCGGTCGCCTCGACCTTCAGCCAGTAGGCGTCGAGGCGCAGCTCCTCGCGCTCGCCGTCGGGCGCGATCCGGACCACGACCAGGTCATGGTCGGTCAGTGTCAGCGTCTCGCTGCGCCGGGCGTCGAAGTAGCTGCGCTGGAACAGCCACCACAGCAGGAAGACGTCGAGGCCCATGAAGCCGAACACCGGCCAGGCGCCCATCACGAACAGGGGCAGGCCGATCACCAGGTTGGCGGCCACGGCGCCCAGCATGACGAAGCGGAAGCCGTCCGCAGACAGGCTGCGATAGGGCTTCAGCGAGGTGGCGAAATGAACCGCCGGAACGGGCGCTTCGGTCATGGTAAGAAGCTATATGGCCCTGATGAAGACCGCCGTCATCCCCGAGTTCTTTGCACGCCTCCAGAAGGCGATGCCGGAGCCCGAGACGGAACTGGAATACGACAATGTCTACCAGCTCCTGGTGGCCGTCGTGCTCTCGGCGCAGGCCACCGACGTCGGGGTGAACCGGGCCACCGGGCCGCTGTTCAAGTTCGTGAAGACGCCGGCCGAGATGGTGGCGCTGGGCGAGGCGAAGCTCGTCGACCACATCAAGACGATCGGCCTGTTCCGCACCAAGGCGAAGAACGTGATCGCGCTCAGCCACCTGCTGCTGGAGCGGCACGGCGGCGAGGTGCCGCGCACCCACGCGGAGCTGGAGGCGCTGCCGGGCGTCGGCCGCAAGACGGCCAATGTGGTGATGAACGTCGCCTATGGCGAGGCGACCATCGCCGTCGACACCCACATCTTCCGGGTCGGCAACCGCACCGGCCTGGCGCCGGGCAAGAACCCGCTGCAGGTCGAGCTGAAGCTGCTGAAGCGCGTGCCGGAGGAATACCGGCTGCACGCCCACCACTGGCTGATCCTGCACGGTCGCTACACCTGCAAGGCCCGCACCCCGCTCTGCCCGACCTGCGTCGTGAGCGATCTCTGCACCTTCAAGGGGAAGACCGTCGCGGCCTAGGCTTGCGGGTGCCCTTCGACCGCTTCGGGGCCGAGGCCTCTTTCTTGGCGACCTTCACCGCTTCGGCCAGCGCCACGGCGAGTCGGCCGCCGCGACGGTCCTGGCGTTCCAGCATCACGATGTTGCGGATCAGCTGGGGTTCGCCGAACGGCAGGCAGGTGAGCTTCAGGCCGGCGAAGATCTCGTCCGACACGGCGAGCACGGCGACGCCCAGCCCCTTCTCGACCATGCGCAGGATGATGTCCTGGCTGTCGAGCACCATCTCCTCGTGGACCTCGACCCGCATGCGCCGCAGCTCGCGGTCGATCACGCGGCCGGCCCAGGCCTTGCTGTCGAAGCGGATGAAGGGCAGCTCGGCCAGCAGGTCGCGGGCACTGCGCTTTGCCTGGCCGGGCGGCGCGAACAGCCAGAAGCGGTCCTGGTAGAGCGGCGTCCAGACCAGGCCGGCCGGATAGGGCCGCACCGGCTCGGTGGTCAGCGCCGCGTCGAGCTCGCCGGCGGCCACCTTCTCCGCCATCTCCGCCGACAGGCCGACCGAGACGGAGACGCGGGCGCGCGGATGGGCGCGGTTGAGCGCCACCAGCGCATCCGGCAGCACGCCCGCCAGCGCCGTCTGCACGGCGCCGACCCGCAGCCGGCCGGCGAGCGATCGTTCGTCGCCCAGCGCCGCCGCGATGTCGTCGTACAGCGCCAGCACCTCGGCGGACCGCACGACGACGATCCGGCCGGCTTCCGTGAGCACCGGCAGGCGCCGCGAGCGATCGAACAGGGCTGCGCTGAACTCCTCCTCCAGCGCCTTCACCTGCAGGCTCACGGCCGACTGCGTCAGCCCGACCGCCTTGCCGGCGCCGGCGAAGGAACCGTGGCGGGCGATGGCCTGCAAGGTGCGGAGGGCGCGAAGCGACATGCAATAGATGATAATTCCTCATTGATCGATTGAATATTCAGAATTTTTGCTCAGGGAGCACCGGGGCGTACACAGATCGTCATGAGCGCCGACGTGATCCTCGCCCTGCTGCCCATCGTCCTGCTGATCCTGCTGGGCATGGGGCTGCGGCGCCTCGACTTCCTCGCCGAGGGTTTCTGGCCGCAGGCGGAACGGCTCAGCTACTACGTGCTGGTGCCGTGCCTGTTCTTTCACAGCCTCGCCACGGCCAGGCTCGACGCGCTGCCGGCGCGCGAGCTGGTCTCGACCCTGATCCTCTCGATCCTCGCCGTCGCGGCGCTGCTCGTGGCACTACGCCCGGTGCTGAAGGTCGACGGTCCCACCTTCACCTCGATCTTCCAGGGCGGCATCCGCTTCAACAACTATGTCGGCGTGACCCTGGCCGCCGGCCTGTTCGGCACGCAGGGCCTCGCGCTGGCGGCGCTGTGCAGCGCCGCGATCGTGCCGACCGTCAACATCCTCTGCGTGCTGGTCTTCGCCCGACACGGCGCCGCGCGGTTGAGCGGACGCGGCATTGCCCGGCAGCTGGTCACGAATCCGCTGGTGATCGGCTCTTTCGCCGGCATCGCCTTTCAACTGCTCGGCCTCGGCCTCCCGGCCGGTGTCGAACCGGCGCTGCGGGCACTCGGCGCCGCCTCCCTGCCGCTCGGCCTGCTCTGTGTCGGCGCGGCCCTCGAGTTCGGATCGCTGCGGGGCTGGATGGCGCCGGTCGCCACCTCCTCGGCCATCAAGTTCCTGGCGATGCCCGTGGTGACGGTGCTCGTCGCCTCGCTCATGGGCCTGACCGGACCGGCGCTCGTCACGGCGCTTCTCTTCCAGGCCCTGCCGACGGCCTCCTCGGCCTACATCATGGCGCGGCAGCTCGGCGGCGACGCGCCGCTGATGGCCGGCATCACGGCGATGCAGACCCTGTTCGCCCTCGTCGCCCTGCCGCTCGCGGCGGCCGGCATCGGCGCTTTCGCCGTCTGAGGATTACGCCAGCGCGCGCAAGCCGCGGCGCAGGGTGCGGCCGTCGGCGGCGGGCATCAGCCGGTCGATCTCGCCATGCACCTCGACCCAGACCGGCAGAGCCGATTGCAGCACCCGGCGGCCGGCCGGCGTCAGGATGAGCCGCCGGACCCGGCGGTCGGCCTCGTCCACGACGATCTCCACGAAGCCGCGCTGCTGCAGCGGCTTCAGGTTGGCCGTCAGCGTGGTGCGATCCATGACCAGCAGCGCGGCGATCGAGCCCATCGCGGGCGGTTCGGGCTGATTGAGCGAGGTCAGCAACGAGAACTGGCCGCTGGTGAGACCAAGCGGTGACAAGGCTTCGTCGAAGCGACGCGCCAGCGCCCGTGCGGCGCGCTGGGCGGCGAAGCACAGGCAGTGATCGTAGACGTGCAACGTCGTCTCGAACGAGGCGTTCAGCTTCTTTGACATGTCGTAATTACGTTGATATCAACCTTTCAATCCGAGATCAACCAGCAGGAGAAACCGATGGCCTACGTTCAAGGATTCGTGTTGCCGGTGCCCGCCGACAAGAAGGAGGCCTATCGCAAGGCCGCTGCCGCCTTTTCGCCGATCGTCAGGGAATTCGGCGCCACCCGTCAGGTCGAGGCCTGGGGCGACGACGTGCCCGACGGAAAACTCACCGACTTCAAGGGCGCGGTGAAGGCCAAGCCCGACGAGGTCGTCGTCTTCTCGTGGATCGAGTTTCCCAGCAAGGAAGTCGCCGAGACGGCCCATCAGAAGATCATGGTCGATCCGCGTATGAAGGACATGGACATGCCGTTCGACGGTCAGCGTATGATCATCGCTGGCTTCACGCCCATCCTCGACGAGGCCGGGACGAAGAACGCCAAGACCGGCTACGTCGACGGCTTCCTGGCAGCCGTACCGGCCGGCAACAAGCAGGCCTATCTCGACATGGCCCGCAAGGCCGCTGCGGTCTTCAAGGAATACGGTGCGGTCCGAGTCGTCGAGACCTGGGGCGACAACGTGCCCGACGGCAAGGTCACCGACTACAAGGGCGCGGTGAAGGCCACCCCTGACGAGAAGATCGTCTATTCCTGGGTCGAATGGCCGTCCAAGCAGGTCCGCGACGAGGGCTGGAAGAAGATGATGGAAGACCAGCGCATGAAGGACCAGCAGATGCCGTTCGACGGCAAGCGCATGATCTATGGCGGCTTCGCGCCGATCCTCGACGTATGAGGCCCGGACGATGACCGTCGCGAAGAACACGATCTGCCTCTGGTTCGACAAGGAGGCCGAGGCTGCGGCGCGCTTCTACGCCGCGACCTTTCCCGACAGCGAGGTGACCGCGGTCCATCGCGCCCCGAGCGACTATCCGTCGGGCAAGAAGGGCGACGTGCTGACCGTGCAGTTCACGGTCTGCGGCATCCCCTGTCTCGGCCTCAACGGCGGGCCGGCGTTCAGGCAGACCGAAGCCTTCTCGTTCCAGATCGCCACCGACGACCAGGAAGAGACTGACCGTTACTGGAACGCCATCGTCGGGAACGGCGGCCAGGAGAGCGCCTGCGGCTGGTGCAAGGACAGATGGGGCCTGTCGTGGCAGATCACGCCGCGCGTGCTGACCGAGGCGATGGCGGCCGGTGGTGACGAGGCAAAGCGCGCTTTCGAGGCCATGATGGACATGAAGAAGATCGACGTCGCCCGTATCGAGGCGGCGCGTCGAGGCTGACCGCTGGGGGCGCGCCCCCAGCCTACGCCGCGTCGGCGGTGATCGTGTCGCTGTCGTTGTCGACCACGACGGCGGTCACGAAATAGCGGATCTCGGGCGGGGCGCCGTAACGCGCGGCGATATAGGCCTGCCATTGCGGCGTATAGACCGCCTCGGCGTCGGCGCGGCTCTTCCACAGATAGACGCCGCCGCCGATCCGCTTTTCGGCGTCGAACAGGTAGTATTTCCGGACTAGGCCCTTCATGCCGCGATACTTCGGCGCCGAGCCCTTGAACAGTTCGGCCGCCTTCTTCGCATCGACGTCGGCCGGCAGCCTGAAATTCACGATGGCGGTGATCATGCGGTCCTCCTTCATACGGGGGCGGCGCGCTCCTCGCGCACCTTCCAGAGCAGGATGAAGCCTACCACCAGGAAGAACAGAACGCAGGCCATGCCGATGCGGGTCGAGCCGCTCGCCTCGGTGATGATGCCGATGGCCATCGGGGCCATCCACGCGGTGGCCCGGCCAGACAGGGCAAACAGGCCGTAGAATTCGCCGGTCATGCCCGGGGGTGCGATGCGGCCGACCATGGTGCGGCTGGCCGCCTGCATCGGCCCCATGCAGAAGCCGAGGATGAGCGCGAAGCCCATCAGGGTCTGCTCCTGCACCGAGCCGAACAGGCCACGGGTCGGGCTGACAGGATCGACCGGCACGACGAACAGGATGTGCGTGGCGGTCACGCCGACGATGCCCAGGGTCGCCACGATCACGCCGGCGATGGCGAACTGGATGGTCCGCTTGCTGCCGATCCAGTCGTCGAGCCGGCCGCCGAGAAACGCGCCGGGGATGGCGAACACGGTCAGGATGATGCCGAAGATGCCGAGCGTCACCGTGCTCCAGCCGAAGGTCGCGGCGGCATAGACACCGCCGAAGGCGATGATTGCCGCCAGCCCGTCATTGTAGAGCATGAAGGCGATCAGATAGCGCAGCACGTTGCCGAAGCGCGGGAGGCGCTTCAGCGTCGCCACGAGCGAGCGCCCGCCCTCCCGCGCCGCGACGAGCAGCGGCTGACGTCGCGTGCTGGCGGAATCGGGCGTGAACAGGAACATCGGCAGCACGAAGATGATGACCCACAGCGCCGAAGCGGGTCCGACCAGGCGCTCCAGCTCGTAGCTCGCGGGATCGAGCCCGAACAGCGGCCGGTCGTTCGTGGCCGCCAGCCCGAACATCGCGGGCATGGACACGGCGAGCACGACGAACAGCGAGATGAGCCCGCCGCAATAGCCCATTCCCCAGCCGAAGCCGCTCAGCCGGCCCATGCGCTCGGGCGCCACGATGTTGGGCAGTTGGGCATTGTTGAACACGATCGACATCTCCGCGCCGACCGTGGCCAGGATGACCGCCCAGCTGATCGGCAGGATGAGGTCGGGCCGGCCGGGATAGGCGAACCACAGGCCGGCGCATCCCGCGATCAGCAGAAGCTGGAACGCGAGGATGAAGGGCTTTCGCCGTCCACCGGCGTCGGCCATGGCGCCGAGAAAGGGACTCATCAGCGCGATCAGGATGCCCGAGGCCGCCTGGGTGAAGGCCCAGGCCGACTGGCCCTTGACCGGATCGCCGACCAGCACGTTGGCGAAGTAGGGCGCGAAGATGAAGGTGGTGATGATGGTGAAGAAAGGCTGGTTGGCCCAGTCGAACAGCGCCCAGCTGAACTGGCCGAGCTTCGAGGCTTCACGGACGGGCGGCGCGGCCGCGTGAGAATCTGTCATGCAAGGTCACTATGCCCGAGAGCTGGCACTCTTCATAAGCCCCCCCCCTGAGCGAGGGACCTTTACGCTTTCACCCGCCGCTGCAGCTGCCAGATCGCGTCCCGGTTGGTCGGAGAAAAGACCTTCTGCATGGCCTCCTGCCAGGGCAGCCAGAGTTGGGCGACGTGCTCGGCGGGATCGAGGGTTGCCACCGTCACTTCCGGCACCTGGAAGCCGAAGACATGCTCGACGTTGTGGGTGACGTCCGGCGCATAGCGCGCGCGCCACTGGGCCCAGATCTCGTAGCGGTTGGTCTGGCGCCAGTCGGTGAGCGTGCCGACCGCCAGGCCGGTCTCCTCCTTGAGTTCGCGCCGGGCGGTGGCCTCGAGGTCGGGGTCGTCGGGCTCGCGCGAACCGGTCACGGATTGCCAGAGTCCGCTGCCCGTGCGTTCCAGCACGAGAACGTCCAGACGCGGCGTGTGGACCACGACCAGCACCGATTCTGGGAGCTTGAAGGCCATTGCGGGCAGCATATAAGGTCCGGCGGCAGATTTCCGGGGGAAACGATGAGCAAGCAGCTACAGGCCACCATCGACGCGGCATGGGAAGCGCGGGACGGCATCAACAGCGCCACCAGGGGCGAAGTGCGCGACGCCGTCGAAGCGGCGATCGCCGGGCTCGATGACGGCACCTACCGCACCGCCCAGAAGGTCGGCGACGAATGGGTGGTGAACCAGTGGCTGAAGAAGGCCGTGCTGCTCTCGTTCCGCCTCTACGATTCGGTCCCGATGGACGGAGGCGCCTCGTTCCCCGGCCTCGGCGCCGCGCCCTGGTTCGACAAGGTGCCGCTCAAGACCACGGGCTGGGATGCTGCCCGCTTCGCCAAGGCGAACTATCGCTCGGTGCCCGGCTCGATCGTGCGCCGCGGCTCCTACATCGCGCCGTCGGTCGTGATCATGCCGTCCTTCGTCAACCTCGGCGCCTATGTCGACACCGGCACCATGGTCGACACCTGGGCGACCGTCGGCTCCTGCGCCCAGATCGGCAAGAACTGCCACCTCTCGGGCGGCGTCGGCATCGGCGGCGTGCTCGAGCCGCTGCAGGCCAACCCGGTCATCATCGAGGACAACTGCTTCATCGGCGCCCGCTCCGAGGTCGTCGAAGGCGTGATCGTCGGCACCGGCGCGGTGCTCTCGATGGGCGTGTTCATCAGCGCCACCACCAAGGTGGTCGATCGCGCCACCGGCCAGATCCATATCGGCAAGGTGCCGCCCTATTCGGTCGTCGTGCCAGGCAACATCGGCGGCGGCCCGGACCGGCCCTCGACCTACTGCGCCGTGATCGTGAAGACCGTCGACGAGCGCACCCGCTCCAAGACCTCGATCAACGAACTGCTGCGCGATTGAGACGGACCCTGGGGTCTTTCCGATTCCGATCGAATCACAACACCAACCTCATGCTGAGGAGCGCTCCACAGGAGCGCGTCTCGAAGCATGGGAACGAGCACTACGTCTGTTGCCCATCCTTCGAGACGGCCACTTCGTGGCCTCCTCAGGATGAGGTCGATGGGTCGATTCGAGACGGAAAGACTCTAGCCGCCCCCCAGCCCGATCTCGCGATGGCACGAGATGTCCATCGAACCCTGCGGCCGGCGCGGTGGCTGGCCGGCCTTGTGGCCTTCGGCCACCATCGCGAGCACGTGCGGGTTCCAGGCATAGCCGCAATGGGCGGTATCGGGCCTCTCGAACAAGCCGAGATGGGTGGCGGCGTTTGATACGACGACGTTGACGACACGGAAGTGGCGGGCGTGGTCGCCGAGAAAGGCGGGCACCAGGCGGTAGCTCAGGAGATCGTTGGGATCGGAGAACGCCACCGCTGTCAGCGGCGGCTGTCCGGTGCCGAGCCGGTCGCGCATCCTTGCCAGCAGCGCAAAGGAGCGCGCGACGCTCGCCCCGACCAGCGATGGCGAGGGTGCCAGCACCGTCGTCGATCCGTCCGGCGGATCGGCCGAATCGAGCAACGGGACCTGGTTGGACAGGAGATAGATCATCCGCGTGGCCGCCATGGCGTTGGCCAGCCGGTCGGTCGCCGCATCGTCGCGCCGGCCTTCGACGGCCGCGCCGATGTTCAGAATGGCGTCGAAGATCATCTTGGTACCAAGGCTCTCCACGACCAGCGCAAGACTGCCGGGGGGCCGGCCGCCTGCCAGATCGCAGTCGCTGTCGGCGATCCGGCCGCCCAGCGCCTCGCACACCGCTTCGACCATGGCGGAGCGGATCGGGTTGCCGTTGGGTCCCGCGTAGGCCACGACATCGACCAGGCAATTGTTGACGAGGCCGCTCTTCAGCTCGCGGTTGAGGGTGGCGCGCTGGTAGGGGAAGGCACCGCCGAAGCCGGTGGAACGATCATAGTCGAGAGCCTTCTTGAGCGGCGCCGTCACTGGCGACCAGCTCAGGAACACGATCTCGATTGCCTTTTCGCCGACCGAGATGCGTTCCGTGCGCAGCGACGCGCCATGCCGGCCGATCTGCCGCACTCCCACCGACTGGCGGCTGCCACCGACAGCGGCTGCGAGCTTCTTTGCCCGCTCGTCGACCCAGCTCGGCGGATGCGTGCACATTCCGTGGGTCCACAGGACGCGTACCGGAGCGCCGGGTGCGGTCGTCGCCATCAAGTCGAGCAAGCCCGGGAAGGAAGCCGGGCCGCCGTCCGCCGGGTTCTCGACGATCGGCGTCGCGTAGGGGAATTCGTCGAGCCTGGGATACAGCGCGGCGCCCACGCCGACCGCCGCCGCGAGCACCACTCCCAAAGCCAGCCAAACACCGCGCTTCATTGATTTCCCTCAGGCCAGGTGACGCTTCCACTCCGGCTGCGCCCTGAGGTGGGCGCCTTCCTTGGCGAGGATCTTCGAGGTGCGCTCGGGTGCGAAGCCCAGCTCGACGAAGGCGGGGCCGACATTGGCCACCTCGCGATATTCGGCGATCAGCCCGTCGCGCAGGGTCATCATCGAGCAGCCCTCGAATCCGACCCGCTTGCCCTCGGCGCCGGGCAGCTTCGAGACGTAGCTGAACGTGTAGTAGGCGTAGAGCATCCTGCCGTCGCTGACCGGCCGATGCATGTCCCAGCGGAACTCGTGCGCGGTGCGATGGAACCAGTCGTCGATCATCTCGGCGATCCGCTCGCGGCCCTTGAAGTCGCCGTAGAACACGTCGTGATAGACGCCGTCCTCGGTGAACAGGTTCGCGAACGCCTTGCCGTCGCGGCGCTCCACGGCCTGAGTGAAGGCCTTCAGCAGCTCTGACGCATCCATCGTTATTCCTCCCGTACAGCCCCGATCATGACTAGAGTGGCGGCCGCGGCAAAGGAGAACGGACATGGGCACATGGATCTTCCTCGGCATCGTCGTCGCCATCGGCCTGTGGCTGATCGCCGTCTACAACGGGCTGGTCGGCGGCCGCAACCAGGCGCAGACCGCCTGGAGCCAGATCGACGTGCAGCTGAAGCGGCGTCACGATCTCATTCCCAACCTGGTGCAGGTGGTGAAGGACGCGATGGGCTACGAGCAGGAGACCCTCACCAAGGTGATCCAGGCGCGCAACAATGCGGTGGCGGCGAGCGGCAACGCGGCGCAATCGGGGCCGGCAGAGGCCGCGCTCAGCCAGGCGACGCACGGCCTGCTCGCGCTGATGGAGAACTATCCGCAGCTCAAGGCCAACGACAACATCATGCAGCTCCAGGAGGAGCTCACGACTACCGAGAACAAGATCGCCTTCGCGCGCCAGTTCTACAACGACTCGGTCAACGCCTATAACACCCGCCGCCAGAGCTTCCCGGCGGTGCTGGCCGCGGCCTCGCTGGGCTTCGGGCCGATGGACCTGTTCAACATGCCGGAGTCCGAGCGCGCCGTGCCGAAGGTCGCGCTGCGCTGAGAGGACGAGGCGCATGAGCGCCACCACCGATTTCGTCGCCGCCCAGAACGAGAACCGTCGCAACACGATGGTGCTGCTGGCGGTGCTCACGGCGTTGGCCGGCGGCATCGGCTATCTGGTCGGCGCGCTGCTGGAGACCGAGTCTTCGGGGGCGCTGCCGGCCGTGAGCCAGGTCGGCGTCGCGGCCGCGGGCCTGATGGCGGCCGTCAGCATCGGCTGGAGCGCGATCTCGCTGGCGGTGGGCGACCGGATCGTGCTGTCGATGGCCGGCGCCAAGGCGATCGAGAAGCAGGATGCGCCGCAGCTCTACAACGTGGTCGAGGAGATCTCGATCGCGGCCGGCGTGCCGATGCCCCGAGTCATGGTGCTGGAGACCGATGCGCTGAATGCCTTCGCCACCGGCAACAGGGTCGGCAACGGCACCATCGCCGTGACGCGTGGCCTTCTGGAATCGCTGAACCGAGACGAACTGCAAGGCGTGGTGGCGCACGAGATGGCGCATCTGCGCAATCTCGACACGCGCTACATGGTCGTGGTCGGCGTCACCGTCGGCCTGATCGCGCTGGTCTGCGACATGGCGCTCCGTACCCTGAACTGGGGCCGGATGCGCAGCGACGACCGCAAGGGCAGCTCGGGCGGCGGCATCCTGATCATCGTTCTGCTGGTGGTCGCGATCCTGGCGCCGCTCGCCGCCAAGGCGGTACAGATGGCGGTCTCGCGCCAGCGCGAGTATCTCGCCGACGCGACATCCGTGCAGTTCACGCGCAATCCCAACGGCCTCATCTCCGCGCTCGGCAAGCTCGCGGAGAAGGCGGCCCCCTTTCCCGGAGTGAGTCGTGCCACGCAGCATCTCTTCATCGTCAATCCGATCCACCAGTTCACCTCAAAGACGCCAGCACTCCTCGCGACGCATCCCGATATCGAAGATCGCATCGCTCGCCTGCGCAATCTGGGCGGCTAGCACCGGGTTGGCGGCGGCCTTCGACCTGCAGGGCCATCGCGGCGCGCGCGGGCTGGCGCCGGAGAACACCCTGGCGGGCTTCAAGGTGGCCCAGGATCTCGGCGTCACGACGCTCGAGACCGACCTCGCGGTGACGCGCGACGGCATCGTCATCATCAGCCATGACCCGGTTCTCAATCCCGCCCTGACGCGTGGACCGGACGGGCAGTGGCTCGCGGCGACGGGACCGGCCATCCGCACACTGAGTCTCGACGAGCTGAAGCGCTACGACATCGGTCGCCTGGATCCGGCCAGCAAGTACGCCCAGCAGTTCCCGGAGCAGAAGCCGGTCGATGGCCAGCGCTTCCCGACCTTCCCCGAGTTCTTCGCCCAGGCCGCGCCCGGCGTGCGCTTCAACATCGAGATCAAGACCGATCCGGGCAAACCCGAGCTGACGCTGGACCCTGCCGCCTTCGCCGCGGTGGCGGTCGAGGGCATTCGCAAGGCCAAGGCCGAGGCGCGCAGCACGCTGCAGTCGTTCGACTGGCGCGGCCTGATCGAGGCGCGGAAGCTGGCGCCCGAGATCGCCACCGGCTGCCTCAGCATCGAGAGCAACAACTTCGACACCGTCCGGCGCGGCAGTGGCCAGCCCTCCCCGTGGCTGGGCGGGCTCGACCTCGCGGCCCATGACGGCTCGCTGCCCCGGCTTGCCAAGGCGGCCGGCTGCGCGACCTGGTCGCCGTTCTGGCGCAACGTCACGGCGGAAAATGTGAACGAGGCCCACGCACTCGGCCTGAAGGTCGTGCCCTGGACAGTGAACGTCCCGGCCGAGATGGGGCGGTTGATCGATCTGGGGGTCGATGGGCTGATCACGGACTATCCCGACCGCGGCATGCAGATTCTGGCAGCCAAAGGGCTGAAGGCTCGCTAGGCGGTTGACTCGATGCATGTCTGTGTTCTGTATACAGATATGCGGCCCATCCTTCCCGAACCCGATCTTTCCGAGCGCATCCACGATTCCCTGCTGGAGGCGATCTGCTCCGGCGAGCTGAAGGCCGGCGCCCGGATCACCCAGGAGGAGATCGCCCAGCAATTCGGCGTGTCGCGCCAGCCGGTGCTGCAGGCCATGATGCTGCTGCGACGCGAGGGCTTCCTGATCGATGCCGGCCGCAAGGGCGTCTGCGTCGCCCCGCTCGACGTCCAGCAGGCGCGCAATCTCTACGTCGTCCGCGCTGCCCTCGACGGCGCCGCCGCGCGGCTGGCCGCCTCCAACTACACGGCGCACCTGGTGCAGCGCGGCCGCGCCCTGCTCGATGTCGGCCGTCGCGCCGTCGCGAGCGGCTACGTGCCCTCGGTCATCGAGGCCGACATCGACTTCCACCTCTTCGTCTACGAAGCCTCGGGCAATCCGCTGATCGGCGAGACCGCCCAGCCGCACTGGCAGCATCTGCGCCGGGTGATGGCCGCGGCCTTGAGCGAGGAGGATCTGCGGATCAGCGTGTGGGACGAGCACGAGGGCATCCTGCGTGCGCTCGAGGCGGGCCAGGCGGCCGAGGCCGAAGCGCTCTGCCGCGGCCATGCCGAACAGATGGCCGACATCCTGACGGGACGGTTGAAGGTCGTGATTTCCCGCGCCGCCTGAAGACGGCGCTCCCGACAAGACGAGACGACAAGGCATAGGAGGAACCGCCATGAAGCTCACCTCTGAGCAGCTGAAGCAATTCGACGAAGAGGGCTATCTCTTCTTCCCCGACTATTTCTCGCCGGAAGAGACGCAGATCCTGAAGAACTCGGTGCCCGAGGTGTTCGCGCAGCGCCGCCCCGAGAACGTGCGCGAGAAGAGCGGCGACGTGGTGCGCACCGCCTTCGCGGTCCACACCTATCATCCGGTGTTCGAGGCGCTGGTCCATCATCCGCGCTTCGTCGAGCCGGCCGAGCAGCTCCTGAAGGACAAGACCTACATCCACCAGTTCAAGATCAACGGAAAGGCTGCGTTCGACGGCGACGTCTGGCAGTGGCACCAGGATTACGGCACCTGGAAGGCCGACGACGACATGCCCGAGGCGCGCGCCATGAACCTCGCGGTGTTCATCGACGAGGTGAACGAGTTCAATGGTCCGCTGTGGTTCATCCCGAAGAGCCACAAGAAGGGCGCGATCGAGGCCAAGCACGACCTCACCACGACCTCCTATCCGCTGTGGACGATCGACAACGACACGATCGCCAAGCTGGTCGACCAGGGCGGCATCGTCTCGCCCAAGGGCGGCCCGGGCTCGGCGATCTTCTTCCACGGCACGTTGGTCCATGGCAGCCCGCCCAACATGTCGCCGTGGCACCGCCAGATCATCTACGTGACCTATAACGCCGTCAGCAACGCGATCCGCCAGTTCAAGCGGCCGGAGTACATCGCGCATCGCGACTTCACGCCGGTCGATGCCTGGGAGGACGATGCGGTGATCCGCGCCGTCAACCGCAGGGCCGCGGCGGAATAGACGTAAAACACCGGAGGAAACCATGAGTCTCCATCGCATGCTTCTGGCGCGCGCCGCCGAAGCCAATCCGCTGCGCATCGGCGTCATCGGCGCCGGCAAGTTCGGCTCGATGTACCTGTCGCAGATTCCGACCACGCCGGGCATCCACCTGGTCGGTATCGCCGACCTCTCGCCCGACCGCGCCCGCGAGAACCTGGCGCGGCTGGGCTGGAAGCCCGACGTTACCTCGGCGACCTCCTTCGAGGACGCGCGCAGGCACGGCAGCACCCATCTCACCGACGACTGGCGCGCCCTGGTCGGCCATCCCGAGATCGACATCATCGTCGAATCCACCGGCGACCCGATCGCCGCCGTCGAGCATGCGCTGGAAGCCTTCAGGCACGGCAAGAGCGTGGTGATGGTGACGGTCGAGGCCGACGCCTTCTGCGGCCCGCTGCTCGCCAAGCGCGCAGCAGCGGCCGGCGTGATCTACTCCCTGGCCTATGGCGACCAGCCGGCGCTGATCTGCGAGCTGGTCGACTGGGCGCGCACTTCGGGCTTCGAGGTGACGGCGGCCGGCCGCGGCCACAAGTGGCTGCCGCACTTCGCGCAGTCGACGCCCGAGACGGTGTGGAAGTACTGGGGCCTCAACGAGGAGCAGGCCAAGCGCGGCGGCCTGAACCCCAAGATGTTCAATTCGTTCCTCGACGGCTCCAAGCCCGCCATCGAGAGCACCGCCGTTGCCAACGCGACCGGCCTCACGCCGGCGCCTGACGGTCTCGCCTTCCCGCCCTGTTCCGTGGAGGACCTGCCCTTCGTGATGCGGCCGATCTCCGAGGGCGGACAGCTTCATCACAAGGGCCAGGTCGAAGTGGCCTCGTCGCTGGAGAAGGACGGGCGCGCCATCCCCTACGAGATCCGCAAGGGCGTATGGGTCGTGTTCGAGGCGGCCACCGAGTACCAGAAGAACTGCTTCGAGGAGTACATGCTGCAGACCGACCCGAGCGGCCGGTACTCGGTCATGTACAAGCGCTGGCACCTGATCGGCCTCGAGGTCGGCATGTCGGTCGCCTCGATCGGCCTGCGTAAGGAACCGACCGGAACGCCGATCGGCTTCCATGCCGACGTCATCGCCACCGCCAAGCGCGACCTCAAGCCCGGCGAGATGCTGGACGGCGAGGGCGGCTACACGGTCTACGGCAAGCTGTTCCCGTCGGAGAAGTCGACCGGCCTCGGCAGCCTGCCGCTCGGCCTCGCCCACAACGTCAAGCTGGTGAAGCCGATCAAGGCCGGCCAGTCGCTGACCTACGCCGACGTGGTGATGGACGAATCGCTCACCGCCGTGAAGCTGCGCCGCGAGATGGAGCGCGACTTCGCGCCCGCCGCTTCGAAGATCGCGGCTCAATAGGAAGAAGGGGCGCAGCCCGGCTGCGCCCCTTCCCCGCAGTTTCGTCAGCCGCCCGACTTGGTGCCCGGCGCCGCCGCCTGGTCTTCCTTGTAGTCCGGCATCGCCTTCAGCGAGTCCTTGGTCCAGTTGGTCTTCACGCGCAGGTCCTTGCCATCGCGCTCCACCTTGATGTCGCTCCACTTCACCGCGACATTCTTGGATCCGACCCCCAGGAAGCCGCCGACCGAGACCACCACCGTCTTGATGGCGCCGTCGGTGCCCACGAAGACCTCTTCGATCTCGCCAACCGTTTCGTTGGCCTGGTTCTTCACGTTCGCGCCGATCAGGGCGTTGCCCGAGACGTTGCCATCGGCGTTGAAGTCACCGCCGCTGCGCGCCGGCGTGTTGGCGGCGGTTTGCGAACTGGTCGAAGGGCGCGTCGTCGCATCGGCGCGCGTGCCGTCATCCTTCCAGACGCCGGCGTCGTTGAAGACCTGCCCGCGGTACGCCGTGTTGCCGTATTTGTACTCGGGCTTTGCCTTCAACTGGTCCTTGGTGAGGTTGACGGTGACCTTCTCTCCGTTCTGGGAAACATTCAGCTCGCTCCAGTTCAGGCGAACCTCGCGCTCACCCATGCCGAGGAAACCGCCAACGCCGACCATGACGCTGTCGACGTTGCCGTCCTTGCCGATGAAGACCGACTTGATCTCGCCGATCGTCTCGTTCTGGGCGTTCTGGATGTTGCGGCCGATCAGCTTGCGCGTGTCCGCACTGGCCGCCTGAGTCGGCATCGGCTTCGCCGCGGAAGAACTGGCCGCCGGCGGGGTGGCGGTGGTCGGGGACTGGGCGTAGGCGGCCGTGGCGCCGGCCGTGATCAGGGTTGCCAGGATGATCCGAGTCAGCATGGAGTGCCTCCGTTGATGGTGGGTGGCCTCCAACGTCCTCTTCCTTGCCCTCGTTGCATCTCTCGGCAGAAGCTTTTTGAAGGGTGCGGCGCGGCAAAGGTCGCCGGCGCCGCGATCAGCCGCCGAACATTTCCTTCATCTTGCTGAAGAAGCCTTCGGATTCGGGGCTGGTCTTGCCGGCCTTCTCGAATTCCTTGAGCAGTTCCTTCTGCTTCGACGTCAGGTTGGTCGGCGTCTCGACGTTGATCTCGATGTACATGTCGCCGCGCTGGCTGGAGCGCATGATCGGCATGCCCTTGCCGCGCATGCGGAACTGGTGGCCGCCCTGCGCCCCGGCCGGGATGTTGATGCGCGCCATCTTGCCGTCGAGCGTCGGCACTTCGATGTTGCCGCCCAGGGTCGCCTGCACCATCGAGATCGGTACGCGGCAATGCACGTCGGCGCCCTCGCGCTCGAACAGCTGGTGGCGGCGTATCGAGAGGAAGACATAGAGGTCGCCGGCCGGTCCGCCGCGCGCGCCCGCCTCGCCCTCGCCGCTCAGGCGGATGCGCGTGCCGTCCTCGACGCCCGCGGGAATATTGACCTTGAGCGTCTTCTCGCGACGCACGCGGCCCTGGCCGCCGCAATGCTTGCACGGCTTGTCGATCACCTGGCCCGCGCCGTGGCAGGTGTGGCAGGCGCGCTCGACGGTGAAGAACCCCTGCTGCGCGCGGATGCGCCCGCGACCCTGGCAGGTCGGGCACTGCTGCGGCTTGGAACCGGCTTCGGCCCCGCTGCCGTTGCAGACTTCGCAGGAAACGGAACTGGGCACGCGCACCGTGGCCTCGGTGCCGGCATAGGCCTGTTCCAGCGTGATTTCGAGATTGAAGCGCAGGTCCTGGCCGCGCATGTCGGCGCGTCCGCCGCGACCGCGCTGGCCGCCGAACATCTCCTCGAAGATGTCGCCGAACACCGAACCGAAATCGAATCCCTGGCCACCCTGGAACGGACCGCCAGGCCCGGCGCCGCCCTCGAAGGCGGCCGCGCCGTAGCGGTCGTACGCCGCCCGCTTCTCGGGATCCTTCAGGATGTCGTAGGCGTGGCTGATTTCCTTGAACTTCCGTTCCGCTTCCTTGTCGCCGGGATTGCGGTCCGGATGATGCTGCATCGCGAGCTTGCGATACGCCTTCTTGATGTCGTCGGCGCTGGTCGTCCGGCTCACCCCGAGCAGCTCGTAAAAGTCTTGCGACATGACGCTCTACGCAGCCCCCACTGGCCCCTTACAGGTCGGCCTCCCGCTTGCGCGGGAGGCCGTCTCGTTCGTCCAGGAGTCCCTGATCAGGAACCCGTCTTCTTGTTCTTGTCGGTGACGTCCTCGAACTCGGCGTCGACGACCTTCTCGCCCTTGGCGTCGGTTGCACCGGCGCCGGTCGCGCCACCCGAGGCTCCCGCACCGGCCTGCGCCTCGGCCTGCTGGGCCTTGTACATGGCCTCGCCGAGCTTCATCGCGGCCTGGGTCAGGTCGTTGGTCTTGCTCTTGATCGCCTCGACGTCCTCGCCGGCGAGCGCCGTCTTCAGACCCTCGAGCGCACCCTCGATCTCGGCCTTCTCGGTGGGGCTCACCTTGTCGCCGTACTCCGCCAGGTGCTTGGTCGTGGAGTGGACCAGCGCCTCGCCCTGGTTGCGGGCGTCGATCAACTCGCGCTTCTTCTTGTCCTCCTCGGCGTGCAGCTCGGCGTCCTTCACCATCTTCTGGATGTCGGCCTCGCTGAGGCCGCCCGAAGCCTGGATGCGGATCTGCTGCTCCTTGCCGGTGGCCTTGTCCTTGGCCGAGACCTGCACGATGCCGTTGGCGTCGATGTCGAACGTGACCTCGACCTGCGGCACGCCGCGCGGTGCCGGCGGGATGCCCACCAGGTCGAACTGACCCAGCATCTTGTTCTGGGCGGCGATCTCGCGCTCGCCCTGGAAGACGCGAATGGTCACGGCGGTCTGGTTGTCGTCGGCCGTCGAGAAGGTCTGGCTCTTCTTGGTCGGGATCGTCGTGTTGCGCTCGATGAGGCGCGTGAACACGCCACCCAGCGTCTCGATGCCGAGCGACAGCGGCGTCACGTCGAGCAGCAGGACGTCCTTGACCTCGCCCTTCAGCACGGCCGCCTGGACCGCGGCGCCGACCGCGACGACTTCGTCGGGATTGACGTTGCGGGCCGGCTCCTTGCCGAAGAACTGCTTCACCACCTCGATGACCTTCGGCATGCGCGTCATGCCGCCGACCAGGATGACCTCGTCGATCTGGCCGGCCTGCAGGCCGGCATCCTTGAGCGCCGCCTTGCAGGGCTCGAGCGTCCGCTGCACCAGGTCGTCGACCAGCGACTCGAGCTTGGCGCGCGAGAGCTTGATGACGAGATGCTTCGGGCCCGACGCGTCGGCCGTGATGAACGGCAGGTTGATCTCGGTCTCCTTGGAGTTGGAGAGTTCGATCTTGGCCTTCTCGGCCGCTTCCTTCAGGCGCTGCAGGGCGAGCTTGTCGTTGCGCAGGTCGATGCCCTGCTCCTTTTTGAACTCGTCGGCCAGGTAGCTGATGATGCGCTGGTCGAAGTCCTCGCCACCCAGGAAGGTGTCGCCGTTGGTCGCCTTGACCTCGAACACACCGTCGCCGATCTCAAGGATCGACACGTCGAACGTGCCGCCGCCGAGGTCATAGACCGCGATGGTGCCGCTCTTGCGCTTGTCCATGCCGTAGGCGAGGGCGGCCGCGGTCGGCTCGTTGATGATGCGCAGGACCTCGAGGCCGGCGATGCGGCCGGCATCCTTGGTCGCCTGGCGCTGGGCGTCGTTGAAGTAGGCCGGGACGGTGATGACCGCCTGGTCGACCTTCTCGCCGAGATAGGCCTCGGCGGTCTCCTTCATCTTGCCGAGAATGAAGGCCGAGATCTGGCTCGGGCTGTACTGCTCGCCGTTCACCTCGACCCAGGCGTCGCCGCTCGCGGCCTTCTCGATCTTGAAGGGGACGAGCGTCTTCTCCTTGGCGACCATCGGGTCGTCGAAGCGGCGCCCGATCAGGCGCTTGACCGAATAGAGGGTCTTCAGCGGATTGGTGACCGCCTGGCGCTTCGCCGCCTGCCCGACCAGGCGCTCGCCGCCGTCGGTGAAGGCGACCATGGACGGCGTGGTGCGCGCGCCCTCGGAATTCTCGATGACCTTGGTGTCGCCGCCTTCCATGACCGCGACGCACGAGTTGGTCGTACCCAAGTCGATGCCAATGACTTTCGCCATGATTCTACTCTCTTCCCTCGGCAGATCGGCCGGACCCCAAAGGCACCCGATCGACCCCCGTATAATGGTTACCTGCCGGAAAACCCGGATCAGGACAGGGGCTATATAGGTCCTATCCGTCTGCCTGCAATGGACCTAAGGACCAAAATCTCCGCCGAAAAGCGCCATTTCGGGCCCTTCCGGCGGATTCACGACAGGAGAGCCGGCGGCGTGCCGGCCCCCCTAGTTTTCATTGCTGGCGGAGGGGCCGGCCGCCGGGCCACCCTTCGACACAGCGACCATGGCCGCGCGCAGCAGGCGGCCAGCGATCAGGTATCCCGGGATCAGTTCCTGCACCACGGTGCCCGACGGCACGTCGGCATTCTCGACCTCCATCATGGCCTGATGGAATTCGGCGTTGAACGGCTTGCCCAGGCTCTCGATCCGGGTGACGCCGTGGCGTTCCAGGACCGACTGCAGCTCGCGATCGGTCGCCTGGATGCCGACGATCACGTTTCGCAGGGCCGGATCCAGGGAATCGAGATCGGCGGGCAGGGCCGAAAGGGCGCGGCCGAAATTGTCGGCCACCGAAAGCACGTCGCGGGCAAAGCGCTCGATCCCGAACTTGCGCTCCTTCTCGACATCCTGCTGGGCGCGGCGGCGCACGTTTTGCGCCTCGGCCAGGGCCCGCAGCTGCTTGTCCTGGAGATCGACCTTCTCGGCCTGGAGCTGCTCGACGAGACGTTGCCATTCGGCGGCGCTTTCCGGCCGGGGCGGAATGTCGAGATTGTCGGGGTCGACCGGCATATCCGCCGGGGCGCCGCCCGCGGATGGATCGCTGGCCATGTGTTGTCCCCTTTGAGTGTTGGTTGCTTGAGTATTGGTCGCTTGAGGCGGCCTTCACTTAGGGACGAGGCCTGTCCGGGTCAACTGGGTCAAGCTGCCTGCGTCAGGCCGCCTGAAGGGGCGCCTGCAGCCGGGTACCGCGCACGATGATGCCGCCGCGGTCGCCGATCGTGACCGAGCCGTAGCGCTGGGCGAAGACCTCGGGCAGGGGGCGGGCGCGCTCGGCGGCCAGCCACAGGCGCAGCAGGTGACGGCGGCGCTCCGGCTCGGGCCAGTCCTCGAAGCCGGTGCGGTCGTGCAGCATCGTGTGGTTGTGCACCAGCTGCACGTCGCCCGGCCTGAACTCCATGAACGTGTTCAGCGCCGGGTCGTTGGCCAGCTGGTCGAACAGGTCGAGGGCCTCGACCAGTTCCGGCGTGTGCCGCGGCGCATCGGGGAAGCGCTGGGCCGAATCGATGTACTGGCGCTGGTAGATCGCGGTCAGATAGCCCTGGTGCCAGTTGAATACGGGGATCTCGAAGAACGGCTTCTGGCCTTCCGGCACCTCGCCGCGGCGGTCGGTGGCGATCGGCTGGAACAGCAGCTTCAGCAGGTCGGGCCGGCGGCGGCGCATCTCGTTGAAGATCGTGGTCGAGCTCACCAGCGCCGACAGGCCGCCCGACTTGGCGGTCTTGAGGCAGAGCAGCCCGACGATGTCGCAGGAATCGGTGTGGTAGGTCTGTCGCTCGTGCGTCTGGTAGATGCGCACGTTGGGATCGTTCACGTCGAGGCCGAGATCCTGCACGTGGCCCAGCACATGGCCCTTGCCGTTCTGCGAGCGGGCGCTGCCGAGATGGGCGCCGAGGCCGAAGAAGGCCGTCGCCGATTCGCGGATCGACCAGCGCTCGACCGGCAGGCCGCGCAGCAGCAGGAAGCCGCGGCCGTTCAGCACCTCGTCGTCGACCCTCGACCTGAGTTTTGGTCCGAGTGTCGGCAGCGGGAAATCCTGCGGTTTCAGCACCGCGATGTCGGCATCGCGGGCGACCAGCGCCTGGGTCGCGGCCTCGACTTCCGCCAGTTCGGCGGCGCTGAGCGGCATCTGCCAGTCAGTGCGCCTGGCGATCTCGGGCCCGTACCAGGCGGCGGCGCCGGTCTGCTCCGGCGGCAGTTCGAACGACATGATCGATGGTCCTTGTCAGGCGTCCCACGGGAAGCGTGGCGCGAACAGTTCCGTGTCGCTGGTCGACAGACGGTAGCTTTCGGTGGCGTTGACGAGCGCGGCGCGGATGCCGGGTTCCAGCGCACTGTGGCCGGCATCTGGCACCACGACGTAGCGCGCTTCCGGCCAGGCGCGGGCCAGCGCATCGGCGGTCACCGGAGGGCAGACGATGTCGTAGCGGCCCTGCACGATCGTGCCGGGCAGGTGGCGGATGCGGCCGAGATCGGCCCAGGGCCAGCCTTCCGGCACGAAGGTGCCGTTGGCGAAGTAGTGGGCCTCGATGCGCGAGAGCGCGAGCGCGAAGCCGCCATGGTCGGTCTCGAACGGCGCGCGCACCGCGGGATAGAGCGTGGAGCAGGCCGCCTCGTAGCGACTCCAGGCGCGTGCCGCCGGCCGGTGCAGGTCGGGATTGCGATCGATCAGGCGGCGGTAATAGTTGCCCAGCAGGTCGGAGCGCTCGTCGGGCGGCAGGTGCTCGGCGAAGTCGCGCCAGGCTTCCGGGAAGATCGTGCGCATGCCGTGGAGGAACCAGTCGATCTCCGGCCGCGCGCCGAGGAAAATGCCGCGCAGGATGAAGCCGGTGGTGCGCTCGGGATGGGTGAGCCCGTAGGCCAGCGCCAGCGTGCTGCCCCACGAGCCGCCGAACAGCAGCCAGCCCGGGATGCGGAGATGCGTCCTGAGCTTCTCCATGTCGGCCACGAGATGGGCCGTCGTGTTGTCCTGCAGTTCGCCCAGCGGCATCGATCGCCCGCAGCCGCGCTGGTCGAACACGACGATGCGGTAGAACTGCGGATCGAAGAAGCGGCGATGGACGGGTGCCGAGCCGGCGCCCGGTCCGCCATGCAGGAAGACGACGGGCACGCCCTCCGGATTGCCGCTCTGCTCCCAATAGATCGTGTGCCGGCCGTCGACCGCCAGCATGCCGCTGGCGTACGGCGAGATCTCGGGAAACAGGTCGGAACGGAGCGGAGTCTCTGAACGCGGCATGCGATTGTCCTTGGCGTATCAGTGCCATAGCGGCGGCCTTCGTGCCAGCCTTGCGGGCGATTGCCGCGCGGTCCGTCGAGCGTCTAAGGTCGAACGGTCTCAGGAGGATTCGTGGAGATTCGCCGTATTCTGGCTCTGGTCGCGTTGCTTGCCAGCGTCGTTGCCTGCGCGCCGGCTGTCGAGCCCCCGTCCACGGCCGCCGCTGCGGCGACCGGACGCGGAACCATCGTCCTGCCGCGCGGAATCGAGAAGCTCGTCGGCCCGGCCGACCCGGACGCCGCCCTCCAGGCCTATGTCGACCGGGTGGGGCAGCGCGTGGTCGCGGCCGCCGGCGTCAGCGGCTTCCGCTTCGTCGTGCTCGATTCGCCAGTCGCCAATGCGCATGCGGTCCAGTCCTACGTGTTCGTCACGCGCGGGCTGCTGGCCCTGCTCGAGAACGAGGCCGAGCTGGCAGCCGCGATCGGTCACGAGCTCGGCCATCTCGTGCAGCGTCATGCCGCGCAGCGCGCGCGCGTCCGGCAAGGCGTGCTCGACGCCGCGGTCGAGGCCGCAGCCACCAGCGGTTCGATCACCGTCGGTCGCGCGGTGGCGCAGGACGGGCTGCTCGCCCTGCGGCGCTACTCGCGGGAACAGGAACTCGAAGCCGACCGGCTGGCCCTCGACTACATCGTCAAGGCCGGCTATCGAGGCGACGCCGTGGCGTCCCTGATCGACCGGCTGCGCCGGCAGAGCGCGCTCGAGGCGCAGATCATGGGCGAGGCGCCTGACGTCAGCGACCGGCCGAGCGCGGCGTCGACCCATCCCGCGCCGTTCGAGCGGACCTCCGCGATCGCCGCCATGCCGCAGGCACGCGCGCCGGGCGAAACGAACCAGAAGGGCTATTTCGCGGCCATAGACGGCATGTCGGTCGACGACCCGCCGAGCGAGGGCTTCATCCGCGGCCGTTCTTTCCTCCATCCGACGCTGCGCCTCGCCTTCACGGTGCCGCCGGGCTTTCGCCTGTTCAACGACAGCGACGGGGTGCTGGCGGTCAATCGCGACCGCTCGCTGATGTTGTTCTCGTGCCTGCCCACGCCGGTGGCGGGTCCGCTCGACGACTGGATGCGCAACAGGCTGAAGCCCACGCCCACCGACATCCAGACGCTCGAGATCAACGGCAACCCGGCGGCGATCGGCGCCCGGCCGCGCGGCTCGGACACCGGGCTCGGTCAGGCGCGCTACGTCGTCATCCGGCAAGGCGTCCGGATCTGCAATTTCGCTCTGGTCAGCGAGGGCGCCGACCAGGATCGTCAGATCGAGGCGATGATCCGGGCGGCGCGGACCTTCCGCACCCTCACCCCGTCCGAGGCCGCTTCGCTGCAGCCCTATCGGCTGCGCATCGTTTCGCCGGCGGGATCGACGCCGGCGCAGCTCGCGGCCGGGATGCCCTATCCCGATCTCCGGATGGAACGCCTGCTGGTGCTCAATGCGGCTCAGGCGCCGGCCGAACTGACCAGCCGGTCCGAGATCAAGATCGTCCAGCCCTGAAGGACAGGGATCAGGGTTCGATCCGCTCCAGCACCGCGCCGCCGGCATCGAGCGCCACCAGCGCCGGCGTGTCGCGCGTCACGGTCAGGACGCGGCCGGTATCCAGGGGGATGTTCCGTGCCGGACCGGCACCCCGCACGACCCGATCGACGGTGGGCCAGCCCCCGTCGCTTGCCTTGCCCAGCGCCTCGTCGAGCGCCGCGTCGGTCAGGGTGCTCCACCAGAAGGCGTCGGCCTGGCCGTCGAGCGGTCGTCCCGGATCGACGCCCGTGGCGGCGAAAACGAGGCGCCCGTCGGCGCTGAGCGCGGCGCGCGACAGGGCGTTCAGCAGATCGCTGTGGCCGGGGTGCGTCGCCTGGCGCTCCCGCAGGCCGGAGGTCCAGCGGGCGATGGCGAGCGATCCGTTGCGGCTGGCGATGCGGCCTTCGGCGATCGAATGGCCATAGGCTTCGATGATGGCGTCCAGCCCGCGCGACAGCATCCAGTCCAACACGTCGAGCGGGGCCAGGGCGAACTGGAGCTGCAGCGCCTTGTGCCAGATCTCCTCCTGCGGTCCGCGCAGGAAGACGAAGTCCTCGACCTCGGCACCGGGCCGCGCCAGCAGCCGGCGGCGCAGCAGCAGCATGAGATCGAGGGTGCGCGGCGTGTTGCCGGCCGCGCCCAGCATGCCGCCCAGCACGACCAGCCGGTCGCCCGGTCGCCAGCGCTGAATCAGGGCGACGCCCAGCCGCTCGAGCACGACATCGTCGCCCTTGATGGCACCCAGAGCCCAGGTGGTGCCGCCGTCACGCAGGCGGGCGATCGAGGCGACTTTGCTCATGGCTCAGGGGGCGGGGCATGAAAAAGGCGGCGCGACATCGCAGTCGGGCCGCCTTTCAAGTCATCCTCGCCAGGACCGCCTAGGCGACCTTCTGCAGGACGCTGTTGAGCTTCTGGGTTGCGAGATCCTTGTCGATCCGCTCGACGGCGGCGAGTTCGCGCGCCAGCCGGTCCAGCGCGGCCTCGTAGATCTGGCGTTCGCTGTAGGACTGGTCGGGCTGGCCGGCATTGCGATGCAGGTCGCGCACGACTTCGGCGATCGACACCGGGTCGCCCGAGTTGATCTTGGCTTCGTATTCCTGGGCGCGGCGGTTCCACATGGCGCGGCTGACGCGGCTGCGGCCCTTCAGGGTGACCAGCGCGCTCTCCATGATCTTGCGGGAGCTGAGCTTGCGCAGGCCCGAAATCTTCGCCTTGGCCACCGGAACGCGCAGCATCATGCGCTCCTGCTCGAACGAAATGACGAACAGGTCGAGCTTGTGACCTGCGATTTCCTTGGCTTCGATATCAATCACGCGGCCGACGCCATGCGTCGGGTACACCACGAAATCACCCTTCTCGAAGGCGAATTCCTTCGCCTTGGCGGGCGCCTTCTTCGGCTTGGCCATATCGTCTAGTCCCTTCACAACAGCCCCGCTTTCTGCGATACCGAGACCCTCCGCATACGCTCCCCTGCGTATTCGGCCCAGCGTCTCAGGCATCGGTAAGTTTCTTTCGGATACCGACGCGGACACCGAGCCAGCGGCGGACCGCATCCGGACCCGCTTCCAGCAGGATTTTCATAACAGATTTCGAGCGCGGAGTCGCGCTTTATGTTGCATTTCAGCAACTGTCTAGCTATGCGAAAACCGCATAGCTATTGCAAAAGGTACAAAAGAGGACTTGCGGACGTGGAATTCAGCGCGCCGCCGGCTTGTCGCTGAAGTACTTCTCGAACTTGTCCTTCTCGTCCTTGAACTGCTCCGCGTCGGCGGGCGCTTCGCCCTTGCGGGTGATGTTCGGCCACGTGACCGACAGGCTGCGGTTCAGCTCCAGCCACTTCTCCAGACCCTTTTCGGTGTCCGGCAGGATGGCATTGGGCGGGCATTCGGGTTCGCAAACGCCGCAGTCGATACATTCGTCCGGATTGATGACCAGCATGTTCTCGCCCTCGTAGAAGCAATCCACGGGGCAGACTTCAACGCAATCCATGTACTTGCACTTGATGCAAGCTTCCGTAACGACATAGGTCATAATGGCTCCAGGAACGCGGCGGCTGCTTAACGCGCAAGCCCCGACGACGCAAGGCTGGCGATGGAGTTGGGCGGTTCAGGGCACGTCGATCTCCTCATACAACGTACGGGCTTCCGTTGCCGGACCGCGTCGTTCCCCGAGCGCCATGATGCGAACGACCTTCACGTGGGGGCCCAGCGCAAAGGTGAGTACCATGCCGGGAGCGACCGCTGCGTGCGGCTTCTCGACCGCCCGCCCGTCGATCCGGCATCGCGACTTCTCGACGTAGCGTGCCGCCAGCGTGCGGGTCTTGAAGAAGCGCGCATGCCAGAGCCACTTGTCGAGCCGCATGGCGCGTCAGCACGTCACGCGAGGCTACTTCTTTCCACCGAGCTTCAGCTCGAGCAGCTTGGCGAAAGGCGAATCGGCCGCCGCATCGCCCTTCGTCTCGGTCGTGGCGTAGAGCCGCAGGGCCGGGCCGCCATTGTCGCGCCGCGGCGGACGCGGGCCGCGCCGATCGTCGCGCCCGCGGTTCTCCTGGGGCGGCCGACCGTCCTTGTTGCGATCCTGCCGCGGACCCTCGGGCCGCGGACCATCGGCGCGCTGCCCGCCTCCGGGCCGTGGTCCGCTGCGCGGACCGTCGTCCCGGTTGCGCGGCGGACGCGGTGTATCGGCGAAGAACTGCCGCTCGTTCGGCCGCTCCGGCCGGTCGCGGCGGCGCTGGTCGCGCTGCTCGCGTTGTTCACGCTGCTGCTGGCGCTGCCGCTCGCGCTGCTCCTCGCGCTCGCGCACGAAACGCGGCTTGATCGAGAAGGCGTAGAGCGGGCCGCTCTCTTCCGTTGGCGGATGCACGCGATAGCCGAGCGCCCGCAACACGTTGGCCATCTCGGGTTCGGAGCAGCCGACCAGCGACATCATCTGCGGAGTCGCGCGGAACCAGCCCGGCGGCAACGGTCGCGGCGCCTTCTTTGCCGGCGGGGCCTCTTCCCGCGATTCGGTGCTCTCGACCGGCGCGGGCGCGTCCGCCGCTGCCGCCTCGGCCGATGGCTCGGGCGACGGCGACTCGACCGCAGGTTCCTCGGCGGGCGTCGCCTCGGCGACAGGCTCTGCTGCAGGCTCGACAACCGGCTCCTCGGCGGCGACGGGCTCCCGAGCGGCTGCCTCGGGCGCCGTTTCCGCTTCGCGCTCGGCCGTCGGTTCGGGCATGGGCGCCGGTGCAGTTTCGGTTTCGGTCTCGCCGAACGCCGCGGCGACGATCGCCCATTCGCTGATTTCGTCAGCCGTCGCGGGCGCGGGGATGGCCGGGGCGCCGCCCGTCGCCTCGGCGGCAGGCTTCTTCCCGGGCTTTTCCTGGTTCTGCGAGCGGCGTGACGATTCGCGGCTCTCGCGTACGGCGGCCCGCGCCATGGCGGCCAGCCGCTCGACCATGTCGGCGCGGATCGCATGGTCGCCCAGCGGCAGGTAGCCGATCGCCGAGTAGAAATCGCGCTCGGCATCCCGCGGCAGGTCCATCGAGGTGCGGCCTTCGGCGGGCAGCGTCGGGATCGTTTCGCGGTTCTTGGCGACCATCCAGAGGCCGGCGCGCAGGCGGATCGGCACCGGCTTCAGCATGCTGGGGAAGTACAGCGAGAAGACGCCGATGCGGACGCCGAGACGTGCCAGCGCCTTGCGATCCTCGTCGCCGAGCTGGGCCAGTTGCTCCTCGACCGGCCGGCGCTGCAGCACGCCGAGGCCTTCGCAGAGCTGGAAGATGATGCCGCGCGCGCCGGCAGGCAGTTCGGCCGTGGCACGCGCATCCATCAATTCGCTGAGGCCGAGGCGAATGCGGGTCTCGACCCAGGTCGCGGCGCGCTTGCGCACTTCCTCGCGGGCCGGACCGTCGAGCAGATCGGAAGCGATGGCCTCGACCTTGGGCGCCAGCACGTCACCCGAGGGCAACAGGCGCGCGACGGGACCGCCGCCCCAGCAGACGCGGAGCTGGCCGTCGAAGACGATCTCGCCATCGGGACTGTTCACGAAGGCCTGCAGACGATCGGGCAGATCCTGGCGCAGCGCGCGCAGGGCCGCGCTCAGCACCGCCTTCTGGTCGGTCTGTCCTTCCGTCGCATCCGGCACGAAGCGGAAGCCCTCGATGCGCCCGAGATGCTCGCCTTCCACGATGACTTCGCCTGCAGCGGCGACCGTCGAGTTCATTTCACCCTCATCGCGCAATCTTCGTACAAGCAAAGCCGCGCGTCTATCGACAAACCGTTGCGTGAGACGTTGATGCAGAACGTCGGAAAGCCGGTCCTCTATGGCACGCGCGCGCTCCTGCCAATGGGTCGCCCGCTGAATCCAGTCCGGCCGATGCGAAATGTAGGTCCAGGTCCGGACGTGCGCGATGCGGGTCATCAAGGTGTCGATGTCGCCATCGAACCGCTCCAGGCGCTTCACGTGGCTGTCGATCCAGTCTTCCGGCAGCCTTTCGCCGCCCTGCGTCAGATGCTCGAAGATCTGGCTGAGCAGCTTGGTGTGCTCTTCCGTCATCGTCTTGCGAAAATCGGGGACCTGGCAGACCTCCCAGAGGAGCTTGACCCGTTTGGGCGAATGCAGCCGCGACAGGAACGCCGTGTGCGCGGCGAGCGTCTGCAGAGCGAGTTGATCGTCCTGCTCGCGCACGCGCTGCAGCGCGGCATGCGGCGGACCGGCATTCAACGTGGCGATCAGCGCCTGCACCGAACGGAAATCGAGTTCGCTGTTGCGCCATTGCAGGTCGCGCAACGGATCGAAGCGATGGTTCTCGATCGCCTCCACGACGTCGGGATCGAGGCCGCTGATACCCGCAGTCGTGCCGAAGGTGCCGTCGTTCATGTGGCGCCCGGCGCGCCCCGCGATCTGCGCCAGTTCGCCGGTGCGCAGCGGCCGCGAGCTTCGGCCGTCGTACTTGCGCAACGATGCGAACCACACATGGTTCACGTCCATGTTCAGGCCCATGCCGATCGCATCGGTCGCCACGAGGTAATCGACCTCGCCCGACTGGAACATGTCGACCTGCGCATTGCGCGTGCGCGGGCTCATGGCGCCCATCACGACCGCCGTGCCGCCGCGCTGGCGGCGGATCAGCTCGGCGATCTCGTAAACCTCGTTGGCCGAGAACCCCACGACGGCCGAGCGGCGCGGCAGGCGCGTCGCCTTCTTCGGACCGACATAGGAGAGGTTGGAGAAGCGCGGCCGCGCCACCACGTCGATGTCGGGCAGCAGTCGGTTCAGCACCGGACGGATCGTGTCGGCGCCCAGCAGCATGGTCTCGTTCAGGCCGCGCGCATGAAGCAACCGGTCGGTGAAGAAGTGGCCGCGCTCCGGGTCCGATGCCATCTGCACTTCGTCGACGGCGAGAAAGGAGACCGGCCGGTCGACCGGCATCGATTCGACGGTGCAGACGAAATAGCGCGCGCTGGCAGGCGCGATCCTCTCCTCGCCGGTGATCAGCGCGACCTGGGCGGCGCCCTTCAACTTGACGATGCGGTCGTAGTTCTCGCGTGCCAGCAGCCGCAGCGGAAAACCGATCATCCCGGAATCGTGGCCGAGCATGCGCTCGATCGCGAGATAGGTCTTGCCGGTGTTGGTGGGACCGAGGACGGCGGTCAGGCGGCCGGAGGCGCCGGAAAGCGACATGGCGGCACCTTCGCGCGCGGCCGCGGCGGAAGCAAGGCGAACGGCTACGGCTCGAGGCTCAGCCCGAGTAGGCGGGCTCAAGCTTGTTGCAGCCGATCATCGGGCCGTGATCGGCCTGCTGCACCAGGACGGCCACACCCTGCGTGGGACCGATGCGATCGCCGGCGATCGTCCAGCCCCTGGCCGTGCCATCCCAGCGGTCGACGCGTTCGAGCTGCCGCACGACGTTGAAGTTCTCGATCATGCGGCCCTGGTTCTCGCCGCTCTTCACCGGCGTGGTGTGACGGCGGTCGTAGATCGCGAGCGTCACGTCGGCGACGCGGCCCTCGAGCGGAAACGGGTCCAGCTTGATGCTGAGGGGGCCGCCGATGCTGCGCGCAAGCGTGGGGGTCGCCCGGCGGGGCGAGCGGGCCTGCGCCTTGGCCAGCAGGGCCTCGATCGGCGCACGATCGCGGCCGGTGTCGTGGCCGATGCCGTCGACCACCATCTCGGGCGTGTAGACGTAGCGCTGCTTCAGTACCCGGGCATAGGCGCGCTGCCGTTCCGTCGTCTCGCGGGAGGCGAAGGGATCCTTCCAGCCGATATAGTCCCAATAGTCGACATGGAAGGCGAGGGCGACGATGTCGGGGCGCATCGACAGGCGGCCGAGAAGGGCGTCGGCCGGCGGGCAGGAGCTGCAGCCCTGCGACGTGAAGAGCTCGACCGCCCATGGTCCCTCGCCCGTTGGCCGCGCCGAGGCCGGTTCCGGCAGGCCCGATGCGGAAACGCCGACCGCAGCGGCGGCGGCGCCCATCAGGAACGACCGGCGTCCGGGGAGGAGGGAAATCGACATGGCCGACAGGATGCGCGCCCCGCCCCCACCCTGCCAATCAACAATCGGTCACTCGCCGTTCACTGCCCGGTGACGTCGACCGGTGATGCGGGGCCTGACGGGGGGACCGGCGGGCGTCGATGTGGACTCCCGATGAGTAATATTATAACAATCTAAATGCATGCATCGACGGATCTCCCCCGGCACGTACCTCCTCGCCATGAGCGCCCCGGCCCGCATTTCGGCGGCGCTGGGCCTCTCGGCGCTGCTGTGGCTGTGTGTCTGGTGGGCTCTGTAGGTTCGCGATGACGGCTGTCCTGCGCCTCACCAACCTGACCGTGAGCTACGACCGCCATCCGGCGGTCCATCACGTTTCGGCGGAAATCCCGGCCGGCGAGATGACCGCCATCGTCGGTCCCAACGGCGCCGGCAAGAGCACGCTTCTGAAGGCGATGCTCGGCCTGGCGCCGCGGGTCGAAGGCCGCATCGAATGCACGGCGAAGCGGATCGCCTATCTGCCCCAGCAGGCGGAGATCGATCGATCCTTTCCCATCCCGGTGCTCGATACCGTCCTGCTCGGCCGCTGGTCGCGTTTCGGCGTGTTCGGCGCCGCCCGCCCGGCCGACCTGGACGATGCCCGGCGGGCGATCGAGTCGGTCGGTCTCTCGGGGTTCGAGCGCCGTCCGATCGACTCGCTGTCGGTGGGCCAGTTCCAGCGCGTGCTGTTCGCGCGCCTGCTGCTGCAGGATGCCGATCTGGTCCTTCTCGACGAGCCGTTCGCCGCCATCGACAGCAAGACCGTGGCCGACCTGATGGTCGTGATCCGCCGCTGGCGGGAGGAGAAGCGCACCGTGGTCGCGGTGCTGCACGATTTCGACCAGGTCCGCCGCGACTTCCCGCATGCGCTGCTGCTGGCACGCGAACTGGTCGATGCCGGCCCGACCGCACGCGTTCTCTCGTCCGAGAACCTGCTGCGGGCTCGCGCGATGGCCGAGGCCTGGGACGACAATGCCGGAGCCTGCGACGTGCCGATGCGGCTCAGCGCCTGATCGAAGGTCTGGCGTCATGGTCTACGAGTATGTGATCGCGCCCTTCGCCGACTTCGGCTTCATGCGCCGCGCCCTGGTCGCGAGCCTCGCGCTGTCGATCGGCGGCTCGGCGATCGGCGTGTTCCTGATCCTGCGCCGCATGAGCCTGATGGGCGACGCGCTGGCGCACTCGCTGCTGCCCGGCGCGGCGCTGGGATTCCTGATCGGCGGCCTGTCCCTGCCGGCTATGAGTCTCGGCGGCTTCATCGCCGGCGTCGCGACGGCGTTGCTCTCGGGCGTCATCGCCCGCTTCTCCAGCATGCGCGAGGATGCAAGCTTCGCCGCCGCCTATCTCACGGCGATGGCGCTGGGCGTGCTCATCGTCTCGTTGCGCGGATCGGCGGTCGATCTCATGAACATCCTGTTCGGCGCCATCCTCGCCGTCGACGAACCGGCCCTGATCCTCGTCGTGTCGACCGCGACCGTGACCCTGATCGGCCTCGCCGCCATCTATCGCGCGCTGGTCGTCGAATGCTTCAATCCCGGCTTCCTCGCCGCCATGGGCGTGCGCGGGTCGCTCTACCACTATCTCTTCCTGTCGCTCGCGGTGCTGAACATGGTGGCAGGCTTCCAGGCGCTGGGAACGCTGATGGCGCTGGGCCTCATCCTGCTGCCGGCCGTCGCCTCGTCCTTCTGGGCGCGCGAGGTCTGGTCGATGAGCCTGGTCGCGGCGCCGATGGCCTTCGCGTCGGCGGCGATCGGCCTGCTGGTGTCGTTTCATGCCGGCCTGCCCTCGGGCCCGGTGATCGTGCTGTTCGCCAGCTGCTTCTTCCTGGTGTCGCTGCTCTTCGGCTCGCGCGCCTCGGTGCGCGCCCGCCTGTCACGCCCGGTTCACTTGCGCGGCTGAAGGGTGCGGCTAGGGTGCCTCCCGCGGAGGAAACCAGAATGACCAACTCGCCGGTGCCGGGCGTCACGCTCAAGACGACGACCGCCAACAACATCCACATGCGCTATGCCGAGGCCGGGACCGGACCGCTGGTGCTGTTCTGCCATGGCTGGCCGGAGAGCTGGTATTCGTGGCGCCACCAGCTCCAGGCGGTGAGTGCCGCCGGCTTCCGCGCCGTCGCGCCCGACATGCGCGGCTATGGCGGCACCCAGTCCCCCGAACCGATCGACCAGTACACGCTCCTCCATCTCGTGGGCGACATGGCCGAGCTCGTGAAGGCGCTGGGCGAGACGAAGGCGGTGATCGTGGGGCACGACTGGGGTGCGCCCGTCGCCTGGCATGCGGCGCTGTGGCGGCCCGATCTCTTCACCGCCGTGTCGGCCATGAGCGTGCCCTATGCACCGCCCGGCTACATCGACATCCTGTCCGCGCTGGAAAAGCTCGGCATCGACAACTTCTATCTCCAGTACTTCCAGAAGCCGGGCGTCGCCGAGGCCGAGTTGCAGCAGGACATTCGCGGCGCGCTGCGGCGGCTCTACTACACCGCGGGCGGCGAGATGGTGGAGAAGGACAAGGGCTTCGGCCGCCTCACCGGCGGCACGCTGCTGGCCAACACCGTCGATCCCGAGACGCTGCCGGCCTGGCTGAGCGACGCCGACCTCGACTACTACGCGGGTGAATTCGCGCGCGCGGGCTTCCGCGGCGGGCTCAACTGGTACCGCAACCTGCGGCGCAACTGGGAACTCAGCGGTCCGTGGCGCGGCCAGCCGATCCGCCAGCCCTCGCAGTTCATCGCCGGCAGCCGCGACGGCGTGCTGCGCTTCCCGGCCGCAAAGAGCCAGCTCGATGCCTACCCGACGACCCTGCCGGGCCTGCGCGGCAGTCACATCCTCGAGGGCGCCGGCCATTGGGTGCAGCAGGAACGGGCGGCGGACGTGAACCGGTTGCTGATCGAGTTCCTCAAGGGGCTTTGAGGCGGTCCGCCGCCTGAGCCGCCGGCACGCTAAACCAGCGTGCGCAACTCCGCGGTGGCGACGGACAGCATCGCGAGGTCGATGGCGCCGGCGGAGGCGAGGTCCTCCTTCAGGAGCCGGTCCACCCGCTCCAGCGCGAGCCTGCGCGGTTCGCTCCAGGCGGCGAGCGCCGTGTCGGGATCGCAGTCGTTGCCGCCGCCCGCGCGCAGTGCCGACCGCAGCAGGTCGGCATGGAGCGCCGCCAGCTCGTCCTGCAGGGCGAGCGCGGCCTGCGACGGCCAGAGACCGTCGCGCGGCAGTTTCTGTGCGGCGTTGGCCAGCAGCGCCAGCGACAGCCGCTCGCCCAGCCGGAAGTAAAGCCGGGCGGCGCTGCCGATCGTGCAGCCATTGAGTTCGGCCGCGAGGGCGAGATCGCCGGCAGCGGCCAGGGTCTCGAGCGCGGCGGCGCGGCGCGCGAGGTCGGGGGGCGCGCCCATCGCCTCGAGGGCGGCCGAGCGTTCGCCGAGCGCCGCGCCTTCGGCCTCACCCACGAGTTCCGCCGGCAGGTCGCCCAACTCGCCCACGGCACGGCCGAGCTGCGCCGTTGCCGCCGTCGTGTCGAGCGGCTGGGGCAGGCGGCGCAGGACCCATTGCACGGTGCGCAGCAGGAAGCGCTGCGAGGCGATCAGCATGCGGATCTGCGCCGTGGCCTTGAGCGCCGGATCGAGGGCTTCGACGTCGGCCCACAGCTCGCGCAGCTTCCAGGCGTCGCGCACGACGGTGAAGGCCTGCGCGATGGCGGCCGCCGAGGCGCCGGTGCGCTGGGCCACAGTGTGCACGAAGGTCGGGCCGCAGCGATTGACCAGGGAGTTCACGACCTGCAGCGCCGTGATCTCGCGGCGCAGGCGATGATCGCGAAGGGCCGCCGGATACTTCTCCTGCAGTTCCGTCGGGAAGTAGCGCAGCAGTTCCTCTTCCAGGCGCGGATCGTCGGGCAGGTCCGACGCGAGGATCTCCTCGTTGAGGTCGATCTTGGCGTAGGCCAGGAGCACCGAGAGTTCGGGCCGCGTCAGCGGCTGGCGATTCTGGGCGCGCACGCGCATGGCGGCGGAGTCCGGCAGGAACTCGACGGCGCGGTCGAGCCGGCCCTTGCGTTCGAGTGCGCGCATGAAGCGCTCCAGCCGGTCGTGCTCCTCGGCCGCCTGGCCCTCGGCGACGCTGACCGCCTGGCTCTGCTGGTAGTTGTGACGCAGCACCAGCGCCGCGACCTCGTCGGTCATCGAGAACAGCAGCGGATCGCGGGCCTCGGCCGGCAGCGCGCCCGTGGCGATGGCGCCGCCGGTGGCGATCTTGATGTTGACCTCGTGGTCGGACGTGTCGACGCCGGCCGAATTGTCGAGCGCATCGGTGTTGATCCTGCGTCCCGCCAGCGCCGCCTCGATGCGGCCGCGCTGGGTGAAGCCGAGATTGGCGCCTTCGCCGATCACGCGCGCGCGCAGTTGCGCGGCATCGACACGGACCGGATCGTTGGCCCGGTCGCCGGCATCGCCATGACTTTCGTCCGAGGCCTTCACATAGGTGCCGATGCCGCCGAAGTAGAGCAGGTCGACCGGCGCCGTGAGGATGGCGCGCAGCAGGTCGAGCGGCGCCATGGTCGGCTTGTCGACGCCGAGTACCGCGCAGGCCTCGGGCGACAAGGCCACCGACTTGGCGGCCCGGTCGAAGATCGCGCCGCCGGCCGACAGCAGGCTCCTGTCGTAGTCCATCCACGAAGATCGCGGCAGGGCGAACAGCCGTTGCCGCTCGGCGAGGCTCGTGGCCGGGTCGGGCGACGGGTCGATGAAGATGTGGCGATGGTCGAAGGCAGCAACCAGCCGGATGTGCGGCGACAGCAGCATGCCGTTGCCGAACACGTCGCCCGACATGTCGCCGACGCCGGCGACGGTGAACGGCGTCTCCTGGATGTCCTGGCCCAGCTCGCGGAAGTGGCGCTTGACCGATTCCCACGCGCCGCGCGCAGTGATGCCCATCTTCTTGTGGTCGTAGCCCGCCGAGCCACCCGAGGCGAAGGCATCGTCGAGCCAGAAGCCGTAGTCCCGCGCCAGCGCATTGGCGATGTCGGAGAAGGTGGCGGTGCCCTTGTCGGCGGCGACCACCAGATAGGGATCGTCGCCGTCGTGGCGCACCACGTCGGCGGGCGGCACGATCCTGCCGCCCTCATGATCATTGGCGGCATAGTTGTCGGTGATGTCGAGCAGCCCGCGGATCAGGGTCCGGTAGCAGGCGATGCCCTCGGCCTGGACCTGTTCGCGGGTCCCACCCACGGGTGGCTGCTTCACGTAGAAGCCGCCCTTGGACCCCACGGGCACGATGACGGCGTTCTTCACCATCTGCGTCTTCATGAGGCCGAGAATCTCGGTGCGGAAATCCTCACGCCGGTCGGACCAGCGGATGCCGCCGCGCGCCACCCGGCCACCGCGCAGATGGATGCCTTCCATGCGCGGGCTGTAGACGAAGATCTCGACGAGCGGACGCGGTGCCGGCAGGTCGTCGATGGCGCGGCTGTCGATCTTGAGGGATATCCATTCCCTGGTGCCGCCGGACTGCCAGTAGTTGGTGCGCAGCGTGCACTGAACGGCATTGTGGAAGCGTCGCAGGATGCGGTCTTCGTCGAGCGTCGCGACGGCTTCGAGGGAAGCGGCGAAGTCGGCCTCGATCGAGGCGATCCGCGCGGTCCGCTCGCCGGAGCTGGCCTCGCCCAGCGCCGGATCGAAGCGCGCGACGAACAGGTCGACCAGCAGGCGCGCCACCTTCGGATAGGCCGCCAGCGCGCGCTCCATGTATTCCTGACTGAACGGGATCCCGGCCTGCCGGAGGTACTTGGCATAGGTGCGCACGATGGCGATCTCGCGCCAGGCGAGGCCGGCGCCCAGCACCAGCCGGTTCAGCCCGTCATTCTCCAGCGCGCCGGCGCGCAGCTTTTCGATCGCCTCGATGAAGCGCGGGCCCGCGGCGGCGAGGTCGACCGGGGACTTGTCCGCGGTCTCGACCCTCAGCACCTGCATGGCCACGCCGTGCGTCTGGTCGTCGCCGCCCTCCTTGCGCAACAGGAAGGGGGCCTCGCTGATGACGCGCAGGCCGAGATTCTCGGCGAGCGGCAGGATGTCGGAGAGCGCGATGGCCTTGCGCGGGTGGAACAGGCGCAGCGCGAAGCGGTGCGCCGGCATGCCGGTCCGCCGGGCGACCTGTACGCCGAACGACGCGCCGTCCACGAAGGTCTGCAGCACCTCGATGTCGCGCAGGGCCTGCGCCGCGTCGAAGGTCTCGCGATAGACTGCCGGGAACCAGGTGCGCCAGCGCTTGGCGGCAACGCGCCCCTCGGCTTCGCCGAGCCTGTCCTGCAGGGCCGTGCGCAACCGGTCGTTCCACGATGTCGCCGCTTCGACCAGGTCCCGCTCCAGTGCCGCGAGATCGGGGCCGGCCTGCTCGGGCGCGCGCAGCTTGAGCGTATAGAGGGACTGGACGAGCGCGGAATCGCTCCCGACCGACGTCGCGACCGACGTCACCTCGCCGTTCCACGCTTGGCCCAGGATGGCGGCGAAGCGGTCGGAGAGGGCCGCGTCGAAGCGTTCGCGCGGGACGAACACCAGCGCGGTGGCGAACCGTCCGACCGTGTCGAGGCGCGAGAACAGCGCCACCCGCCGCCGCTCCTGCAGCTGCAGGATGCCGAGCACATGGTCGTAGAGCGTGTCCTCGTCGATCTGGAAGAGCTCGTCGCGCGGATAGGAATCGAGGATCGCCAGCAGCGTCTTGCCGTCGTGGCCGTGCCTGTCGAACCCCGAGCGGCGCAGCATGGTTTCGATCCTGCCGCGCAGCAGCGGCACGTCGTGCACCGCGGCGTGATAGGCGGCGGAGGTGAACAGGCCGACGAGCCGATGCTCGCCGGTCGCGCGCCCGTCGGCGTCGAAGGTCTTCACGATCACGCAGTCCATCGCGCCGGTGCGGTGGACCAGCGACGGCCGATCGGTCTTCACGATCAGGATGTTGTGCGGTCCGCGGGCGAACCGCGCCATCGCCTCGCCGCTGCCGACGCCGACGTCGAACAGCCGGACCTCGTCGCGCCGCAGGATGCCCAGCGACGATCCCGGCACCAGCTCGTAGCGCAGGCCGGCCGGCTGGCTCGCATCGTCGACATAGCGATAGCGGCGATGGCCGAGGAAGGTGAAATGGTTGGCCTCGAGCCAGCGCAGGAAATCCTCGTACTCCGGCAGGCCGGGGGCACGGCCGGGCGCCAGGTCGGTGATGGCGTCCAGGCAGGCGCGGCGCAGGGCGCGCCAGTCGTCGACCGCCAGCCGGACTTCGGCCAGGACGCGCGTGAGCGCGGCGGCGATCTCGTCGAGCAGCACGGCATCGGTCTGGCGATCGATCTCGATGTGCATCATCGACTCGGATCGCGCCCTTTCGCCCGCCTCGAGCGCGATCCCCACGAGGTCGCCGTCGAGATCGCGCCGTGCGGCCATCACCGGATGGGCGAGCAGATGAACGGCGATCTCGCGGCGATTGAACTCGTTGGCGATCGAATCGACGAGGAACGGCATGTCGTCGTTCACGATCTGCACGATCGTGTGCCGGCTCTCGAACCCGTGGTCGGCGAGGGACGGGTTCAGGATGCGGACCTTGGCGACGCCGGGCAGGCGGCGGCGCGCGAAACCCAGCAGGGAGATCGCGGCGGCGGCCCGCTGGTCGACGGGCGCCGCGGCGAGATCCTTGTCCGACAGGCGGCCATACAAGCGGCGCGCAAATTGTGCGGATTCCTCGCCGGCGGCCTGCAGGGCGGCGGCGCAGATGGCGTCCAGCCCGTAGACGCGCGGCACCGAAGCGGTGACCATATTTTGTGCATTCCTCCGGGAGTCTGGGGCGGATGTTACGCCTGACGATGACATTCTGACGACGGAGTCTTGGCGAAGCCGAGAAGGCCCACCGAATCGTGCCTTTTGCGGGGTGCCCGGGCGATGGCGGGCCGATTCTCTGCGGTTTCTGTCTGCGACCCAAGGAATCCGCGGGAAGGCGCGTTTTGTTCTCCTCTCATGCTGCGCCTGCGAAGAGTCGAAAACCCCGAAAGAAACAGAATTTCAAACCGATTTTTCGCCCGTCTTTTCAGGGGCTTAACCAACCATTCTTGAGATTCACAAACGGGGAATAAATTTCGAAATGACAGGGCCGGCACCCTGAAGGCAAACTACGGATAGTGGCGAGGAGCAAACAGCTCCCAAGATATAGGCGTCTTCCACAGAGTGTTCTATCCACAACTGTGGACAAAAAGAAAAAGGGGACCGCAAGTGTTTGATGTCGTTCAAGTTCGAAGCGGTGCGCGGGTTGTTACCGATTCAGCCCGGGATTCCCGCCTGACGGCCTTCGGCAAGGCCACCCTCAACGACCGGTACCTGCTGCCGGGCGAGAGCTATCAGGACATGTTCGCGCGAGTCGCGGCGGCCTACGCCGACGACGACGCCCATGCCCAGCGGCTCTACGACTACATCAGCAATCTCTGGTTCATGCCGGCCACGCCCGTGCTCAGCAATGGGGGGACCAGCCGCGGCCTGCCGATCTCGTGCTTCCTGAACGAGGCGAACGACAGCCTCGAGGGCATCGTCGGGCTGTGGAACGAGAACGTGTGGCTGGCGGCCCGCGGCGGCGGCATCGGCTCCTACTGGGGCAATCTCCGGTCGATCGGCGAAAAGGTCGGCATGAACGGCAAGACCTCCGGCGTGGTGCCGTTCATCCGCGTCATGGACTCGCTCACCCTCGCCATCAGCCAGGGCTCGCTGCGCCGCGGCTCGGCCGCCGTCTACCTGCCGGTGAACCATCCCGAGATCGAGGAGTTCATCGAGATCCGCCGTCCGACCGGCGGCGACCCCAACCGCAAGGCGCTGAACCTGCACCACGGCCTGCTGATCTCCGACGCCTTCATGCGCGCCGTCGAGAACGACGAGGAGTGGGCGCTGGTCAGCCCCAAGGACGGCGCCGTGCAGCGCACCGTCTCGGCACGCGCCCTGTGGATCCGCATCCTGACGGCGCGGGTCGAGACCGGCGAGCCGTACCTGGTGTTCGTCGACCATGTGAACAACGCCCGTCCCGAGCATCACAAGCTCGCGGGCCTCGAGGTCAAGACCTCGAACCTGTGCAGCGAGATCACGCTGCCGACCGGCGTCGACCATCACGGCAAGCAGCGCACCGCCGTCTGCTGCCTGTCGTCGCTGAACCTCGAGACCTATCTCGAGTGGCACGAGCATCCGCACTTCATCGAGGACGTGATGCGCTTCCTCGACAACGTGCTGCAGGGCTTCATCGACACCGCGGGCTCCGACTTCGCGCGCGCGACCTACGCCGCGATGCGCGAGCGCTCGGTCGGGCTCGGCGTGATGGGCTTCCATTCCTTCCTGCAGGGCAACGGCATTCCGCTGGAATCCGTGATGGCGAAGGTGTGGAACAAGAAGATGTTCAAGCACATCCGCGCGCAGTGCGACGAGGCGTCCCTGACGCTCGGCAAGGAGCGCGGCGCATGCCCGGACGCCGCCGATTTCGGCTTCCAGGACCGCTTCTCCAACAAGCTCGCGATCGCGCCGACCGCGTCGATCTCGATCATCTGCGGCGGCGCCTCGCCCGGCATCGAGCCGTCGGCGGCCAACGTCTACAACCACAAGACCCTCTCGGGCTCCTTCGTGGTGCGCAACCCGTACCTCGAGAAGGTTCTCGCGCAGAAGGGTCGCAACGACGAGGACACCTGGACGGCGATCATGACCGACCAGGGTTCGGTGCGGAATCTCGACTGCCTCGACGATCACGAGAAGGCGGTGTTCAAGACCGCGTTCGAGATCGACCAGCGCTGGCTGATCGAGCACGCAGCCGACCGCACGCCCTACATCTGCCAGAGCCAGTCGCTGAACATCTTCCTGCCGGCCGACGTGCACAAGCGCGACCTGCACCAGATCCACATGATGGCCTGGAAGCGCGGCGTGAAGAGCCTCTACTACTGCCGCTCGCTCTCCATCCAGCGCGCCGAGAGCGTGGCCGGCGAAGCCCTCGCCGCACCGCTCGGCGACCATGCTCTTACGGCGCCAAAGATCGATGCCCCCTCTCCTCTGTTTCCCGGAACGCCGCCGGCGCAGAGCAACGACTACGAAGAATGTCTTAGCTGCCAGTAACTAGCGTCGTCCCCTGCCGCTCTCCGGGGTTCCGGGCGCGCGGCAGGGGATTTCATTTTTCAAGCGACCCATTCATTCGCCCGACATATTGGACCTTCGCGCCATGTCACTCCTCGACGCCAAGCCGATCTACAAGCCGTTCCACTATCCCTGGGCCTACGATGCCTGGCTGACGCAGCAGCGCATCCACTGGCTGCCCGAGGAAGTGCCGCTGGCCGACGACGTGAAGGACTGGCGCAACAAGCTCTCCGACAGCGAGCGCCACCTGCTGACGCAGATCTTCCGCTTCTTCACCCAGGCCGATGTCGAGGTGAACAACTGCTACATGCGGCACTACAGCCGCGTCTTCAAGCCGACCGAAGTGCAGATGATGCTGGCCGCCTTCTCGGCGATGGAGACGGTGCACGTCGCCGCCTACAGCCACCTGCTCGACACGATCGGCATGCCCGAGACCGAGTACTCCGTCTTCCTCACCGTCAAGGAGATGAAGGACAAGTACGACTACATGCAGGGCTTCAACGTCGATTCGAAGGCCGACATCGCCAAGACGCTGGCCGTGTTCGGCGCCTTCACCGAAGGCCTGCAGCTGTTCGCCAGCTTCGCGATGCTGATGAACTTCCCGCGCTTCAACAAGATGAAGGGCATGGGCCAGATCGTGACCTGGTCGGTGCGCGACGAGACGCTGCACTGCAATTCGATCGTCAAGCTGTTCCGCACCTTCATCCAGGAGAACCCGGAAGTCTGGACCGAGGAGCTGCAGCGCGAGATCTACGTCGCCTGCTCGACCATCGTCGATCACGAGGACGCCTTCATCGACCTCGCCTTCGAGCAGGGCGGCATCGAGGGCATGACCGCCGTCGACGTAAAGCGCTACATCCGCTACATCGCCGACCGCCGCCTGACCCAGCTCAGCCTGCAGCCCATCTATCGCGCGGACGCCAAGAACCCGCTGCCGTGGATGGACCAGATGCTGAACGCCATCGAGCACACCAACTTCTTCGAGAACCGCTCGACCGAATACTCCAAGGCCTCGACCCGCGGCACCTGGGAAGAGGCGTTCAGCTAGGTAGTGTTTCACCAGCCCTGTCTGCGAGCAGGGTTGTGTCTCAAAGGTCCCTCACTTTCTTGGGTTTGGGTCAGTGATATTGCGGCGCAGTTGGAGCGATTCATTGTGCTGACAGCAGCTTTGCTCCCTTCCGCCCTAGCATGAGACCGATGTAGGCTTCCTCCGCCGAGCGTTCCGTTGCGTTGCGTACATGCGTCGTAATGAAACCGTGGAGGCAGCAACCATGACAATTCGTCGTCGTTCCCTGGCGCACCTCGCGATCGGTGCCGCCGCCTTGCCCTTCGTGCCGGGCGTGGCGCAGGCACAGGCCTATCCAAATCGGACCGCGCGCATCGTCGTCGGCTTTCCCGCCGGCGGCGCGACCGACATCCAGGGGCGGCTGATGGCGGAGTGGCTGACCGAGCGCCTCGGACAGCAGTTCATCGTCGAGAACAAGCCGGGCGCCAGCGGCAACATCGGCACCGAGACCGTCGCCAAGGCGGCGCCCGACGGCTACACGCTGCTGCAGGTCGTGACGCCGCATGCCATCAACCCGGCGCTCTATTCCAATCTCAGCTTCGACTTCGTGCGGGACATCGCGCCGGTCATCTATTCCGCGCGGCTGGCCTATCTCGTCGTGGTGAACCCGTCGGTGCCGGCCAAGACGCTGCCCGAGTTCATCGCCTACGCCAAGGCCAACCCGGGCAAGATCAACTACGGATCCGCCGGCCAGGGCACGCCGCAGAACATCGCCTGCGAGCTCTTCAAGATGATGACCGGCGTGAACCTGGTGCATGTCCCCTACAAGGGCGGCGCCCCGGCGGTGGCCGACCTGATCAGCGGTCACGTCCAGGTGGTCTTCGCGCCGCTGTCGGAGTCGATCCAGCAGGTCAAGGCCGGGAAGCTGCGGGCCCTGGCGGTGACACCCGCGGCGCGTGTCGACGTGCTGCCGGACGTTCCGACGGTGGCGGAGTTCGTGCCGGGCTACGAGGCCAGCGGCTTTGCCGGCATCGGCGTGCCCCGGGGCACGCCGGCGGAGATCATCGCCCTGCTCAACAAGGAGCTGAATGCCGGCCTCGCCAGCGACAAGGTCAGGACCCGCATCGTCGAGTTGGGCGGCACGGTGATGGGCGGCACGCCCGCCGAGTTCGCCAAGGTCCTCGGCGAGGCCACCGAGAAGTGGGCCAGGGTGATCAAGGCCGCCGGCATCAAGGCCGAGTAGCGCCAGCCGGGAGGAGCAGGAGCGCCGCCGCAATCCTACCGCAACGGCGCGCTCTTCTTCGACGCAGCACCTGCTGTTTCGGGAGCAAATCTTTCCCGTCTTCATTCCCGGGGCCCCGCTCCTGTGCGATCCGCGAGCGCTGGCCACGCTTCCATTGCTGCATAAGGATCGGCCTGGTCACAGGCAAGGCGCGGAATGGTCATGGCCCGTCTGGTTCGGGCGATTGGGCATCGCGGGCAAACCGCCGGTGGCGAACTTGGCACAACATGATCTGATGGTAGTTCGAAGGATCGTGTCTGCACTACACTCATGGCATACAAGACAAGGCCACACTCAAATGGAACAGCAATCGAAGTCACTGCCCATCCGAGAGGCTTACAGATTTGCCGAAGCACACGGTCTTCATAGTGAAATTGATGAAATCAAGAAGATCGATCCCGATGCTCCATGGGCACGCGGACTGAGGAAGGCGTACATCATCGATCTCTTCGAGCGGCGTGGCTTGTTCGAGCAGTTCAAGAATGAGCACTGGCCCTACGGGGACAGTCCTGGCGGGAAGTCCAAGCAGCGCTTCTACCTCGGCCTGAAGGCGCGACATGACGAGACCGAACCTGATGCCGATGCTGCTGTGGAAACAACTGAAGAGGCGTTTGAAGAGGCTGTTGAAGAGGCGCAGAGTTTTGCGGCGGAGGCCGATCTTCGCGACTTCCTCGCAAAAAATCCCGACTGCATTGAGCGCGGCCTAAGCGTTTACAGCGAGGGTGGCCGATCCGGGGTTGAGTACGCGATTGATGGAGGTCGCATCGACATCCTGGCTGTCGACAAAGATCAGAGGCTGGTTGTTATCGAGTTGAAGGTCGGCAGAGGCCGGAACAAGACCATCGGCCAATTACTCTATTACATGGGATGGGTTGATAAAAACCTGGCGAAAGATGTTCCTTGTCGTGGGATGATCGTCGCCAAGGATATCTCTGAGGATCTGATTACCGCTGTCCGGCGAGTTCCGGACGTCTCGCTGTGTCGCTACAAGCTAAGCGTCACAGTTGAGCAGGTGTGATTGTCTTGATGGCCGTGATGTTTGCGCACCGTAATTTTCCAGCCGAGCCAGGATGATGTTCATGGCCAAAGCAGCGCCACTGGAGTGGCGCGCTCCGAGCAAGGACTAGTCGCCGAAGGTCCGCCGGTAGGTCTTCGTCATCACCTCGTCGAGGCGCGCGCCGGGCACGAAGTCGGACATCTCGTCTGGCCGCGTCAGGCCGGGAAGCTGGCGGGCGCAGTCCGAGGGTTCGCCGATCACCTGGGTGACCGGATAGAGCGCCGACCAGGCGGGAACGCCCTCGTAATCCTCCTCCTCGTCCGCGACATGCTTGTCGCGGATCTTGCCCGACGCCGTCTCGATCTCCATGCCGATCATGGTCGTCGCCTTGAACTCCTGCTTGTTCGGCTGGCGGATGAGCTTCGAGCGGCCGGGATAGATGCGGTCGATGAAGCGGTCCATCAGCTTCAGCTTCTCTTCCGGATCGTCGATCACATGCGCCTTCCCGAAGGCCATGACGGCGCGATAGTTCACCGAATGGTGGAAGCCCGAGCGGGCCATCACCAGCGAATCGAGATGCGTGACGGTCAGGCACACGTCGACGCCTTCCTTCTGGCTGCGGATCATGCGGCTCGCGGACGAGCCGTGCCAGTAGAGGTGGCTGCCCTCGCGCCAGAAGGAGGTCGGCGTGCAGTAGGGACGGCCGTCGATCACGTAGGCGATGTGGCAGACCAGGGCTGCATCCAGGATCGCGTGGATGGTCTCCTTGTCGTAGCGGCCGCGCTCGTGGACGCGCTTCACCTTGTTGACGTTGGTGACGGGATAGCTGTCGGGCGGCGTGACTGAATCGGGAGGGCTCATGGCTTTACCTTTGGCGCACCGGAAAGGGGTTGCTTGCCGGCCGACCATCGTCGCGATACGGATCAGGTGAAAGAGCCAGTTTGGTGGAAAGTGACTGGTCCAGTTCCGAAGCCCCGTTCGAGCAAGCGCACCCGGCGTATCCCGCCGCTCGGCCTCGCGCTCGATCCCTCGTCGGCCGAGCCGCTGCATCGCCAGATCGGCGAGCAGATGCGGCGGGCGATCCTGGAGGGCCGGCTCGAGCCCGGCGCGCGGCTGCCCTCGTCGCGGCTGATGGCGCGGGATCTCGACTGCGCGCGCGGCACGGTCGTGCAGGCCTTCGACCAGCTGGTTGCCGAGGGCTATGTCGTGAGCCAGGCGGGCTCGGCCATGTCGGTCGCGGCCAATCTGCCCGACGAGATGCTCACCGTGCCGCGCACCGGCGTGCCCTCGCACGGCAAGTCGGTCGCCAGACCCGCCGTGGCGCGCCGCACCCGGGCGCTGCTGGCCGATGCGGTTCCGCCGGTTCCCGCCGGACCTCCCCTGGCCTTTCCCACCGGCCAGCCGGATCGCGAGGCCTTTCCCTTCGCGCTGTGGGCCAAGCTGCTGGAACGCGAATGGCGCCGGCCCGGTAGCGAGGCGGCCAGCGCGGTGCATCCGTTCGGACACGCCGGTCTTCGTCAGGCGGTCGCGACCTATCTCGGCGTGGCGCGCGGCTTCACCTGCGACCCGGCCGAGATCGTCGTCACGACGGGCATCCGGCATGGCCTCTCCCTCTTCGCCCAGGTCGTGCTCGACGCCGGCGACACGGCCTGGATCGAGGAGCCGGGCTTCGTCGGCGTACGCGAGGCGCTGGCGGGGGCGGGCATCAGGGCCGTACCCGCCGCCATCGACGAGTCGGGCTTCTCGCCCGAGGCGGCGCAGGCGCTGGCGCCCGAGGCCAGGCTGGCGGTCGTGGCGCCGGCGCATCACTTCCCGCTCGGCACCGTGCTCGGCCTTCAGCGCCGGCTCGAACTGCTGAGCTGGGCCGAGCGAGCCAGGGCCTGGATCGCCGAGGACGATTTCGACGGCGAGTATCGCTACAGCGGCCGGCCGCTGGCGCCGCTGCGCACCCTCGATCGCTCCGGTCGCGTCGCCTATTTCAGCAGCTTCTCCAAGCTGTTGTTCCCGGCGCTGCGGTTGAGCTTCCTCGTCCTGCCGGCCTCGCTGGTCGAGGCCACGGAACGCATCATGGATCGCATCTCGGTGCGGGCGCCGCTGCTGGGCCAGGGCGCGCTGGCGCGGTTCATCGCCGAGGGCCACTTCGCCACCCATCTGCGCCGCACCCGGCAGCTCTATGCCGGTCGCCGCGAGGTGCTGCTTCGGGCCGCCGCTCACCGGCTCGGCGGGCTGCTCACGATCGCCCCCGATCCCGGGGGCATGCACGTGATCGCGAGCCCGACCGCAGAGATCGCGCGACGCTTCGACGACATCGCCGTGACCGCGGCGGCGGCAGCGGCAGGCCTCACCGTCCAGCCGCTCTCGGTCTGCTACGCCGGCAAGCCACGGCGGCATGGCCTGATCCTGGGCTATGCCGGAACGCCCGAGGCGGAGATCGATCGGGCCCTGGCGATGCTGCGCGACGTGGTCCTCGGGGCGACCGGACAGCCGAAGCGACGAACGCGACGCTGAAATCTCTCAGTCTCGAACTCACCACCTACCTCACCCTGAGGAGGTGCGCGGAGCGCGCCGTCTCGAAGGGTGGGCATCCGACGCGGTGCTCGTGCCCATGCTTCGACACGCGCTCCTGTGGAGCGCTCCTCAGCATGAGGTTGTTGGTGTTGTTTCAATCGTACGCGGCATGACGATCGTCAGCCGGCGCGCGCCGCCTTGGCCGCTTCGAAGGCGGCGAGGCGTTCGGGGAGCTTGCCCAGCGACGAGCTGGCGGTCGAGGCGGCCGCCGGCTTCGGCAGCGTCTCGTAGAAGTGACAGGCCACGCGATGGCCGTTGCCGGCGTCGCGCAGCTCGGGTTGCTCCTGCTTGCAGCGCGGCTGGGCGTGGATGCAGCGCGTATGGAAGCGGCAGCCCGGCGGCGGGGCGAAGGGGCTGGGCACGTCGCCGGCCAGCAGAACGCGCTCCTTGCGCACGCTGGGATCGGGGCGCGGGATCGCCGACAGCAGCGCCTGCGTGTAGGGGTGCAGCGGCCGGTCGTAGAGATCGCGCTTGCCGGCGATCTCGACCAGCTGGCCGAGATACATCACGGCGACGCGGTCGCTGATGTGCTTCACCACGGCGAGGTCGTGGGCGATGAAGAGATAGGACAGGCCGAAGCGCTGCTGCAGGTTTTGCAGCAGGTTCACGATCTGCGCCTGGATCGACACGTCGAGCGCGGAGACCGGTTCGTCGCAGATGATGAGGTCGGGATTGACCGCCAGGGCGCGCGCGATCCCGATGCGCTGGCGCTGGCCGCCGGAGAACTGGTGCGGATAGCGTCGCGCATGTTCGGGCAGGAGGCCCACGACGTCGAGCAGCTCCTTGACCCGTTGCGCGCGCTCGGCCTCGGTGTGGAGGTCGTGCACGGCCATCGGTTCGGCCAGGATCTCGCCCACCGTCATGCGCGGGTTCAGCGAGGCATAGGGGTCCTGGAAGATGATCTGCATGTGGCGGCGCAGCCGGCGCAGCGCATGCTTGTCGAGGGTGGCGATCTCCTCGCCTTTGAACCGCACCGAGCCTGCGGTCGGATCCATCAGGCGCAGCACGAGGCGGCCGGTCGTCGACTTGCCGCAGCCCGATTCGCCCACCAGCGCCAAGGTCTCGCCGCGCGCGATCTCGAAGCTCACGCCTTCGACGGCACGCACCATGCCGATCACCTTGCGGCGGATCAGGCCACGGCTCACCGGGAAGTGCTTCACCAGCCCGTCGACCTGCAGGACGGGCGTCGCAGTTGCCGTGCTCATGCCGCCCTCGCCAGTTCGACCGGCGCCTTCCAGCAGGCCACGCGATGCTCCGGCCCGAGATCGCGCAGCGGCGGCGGCTCGGCGTGGCAGCGCGGATCGGCGAAGGGACAGCGCGGCGCGAAGCGGCAGCCCTTGGGCTGGTTGTTGGGGCTCGGCACCGAGCCCTCGATCGTCGACAGGCGTTCGCGGTCGACCTCGATCCGCGGGATCGAACCCAGCAGGCCGATCGTGTAGGGGTGCTGCGGATCGGCGAACAGCGCATCGACCGGCGCGCTCTCGACGATCTTGCCGGCATACATCACCACCACCTCGTCGGCGACCTCGGCGATGACGCCGAGATCGTGGGTGATGATCAGCATCGCCATGCCGAGGCGTCGTTGCAAATCCTGCAGCAGGTCGAGGATCTGCGCCTGGATGGTGACGTCGAGCGCCGTAGTCGGCTCGTCGGCGATCAGCAAAGCGGGCTCGCAGGACAGCGCCATGGCGATCATGACCCGCTGGCGCATGCCGCCGGACAGGAGATGCGGATAGTCGTCGACCCGCTGCTTCGCCGAAGGAATGCGCACCAGTTCGAGCATCTCGACGGCGCGGGCCTTGGCGGCCTGCGGCGACAGGGTGGTGTGGGCGAGGATCGCCTCGACGATCTGCTGGCCGATCGTATGGACCGGATTGAGCGAGGTCATCGGCTCCTGGAAGATCATCGACATCTTGCCGCCGCGCAGGCGACGGCGTTCGTCGGCCGGAAGGCCGAGAATGTTGCGGCCCTCGAACAGGATCGCGTCGGCCTCGACCTGGCCGGGCGGGCTCGCCACCAGACCCATGACGGAGAGCGACGTGACGCTCTTGCCGCAGCCGGACTCGCCGACCAGGCCGACGGTGCGGCCGCGGCCGACGGAGAAGTCGATCCCGTCGACCGCGCGAAAGAGGCCGCGGTCGGTGTGGAAGTGGGTGCGGAGACCGCGGACCTCGAGGAGCTTTTCCATCAGAAGGAGTAGTCCAGGCCCTTGTAGAAGGTGTTCTGGTAGAGCATGTGCGGCCGCACGCCCTTCAGCTTCTTGAGGCTGGTCGTGTACATCGCGATGTTCATGACCGGCATCCAGAGATGCTCCTCGGTCACCCTCTGCTGCGCCAGCGCATAGTACTTGGCGCGATCGGCATCGGTGATCGAGGCGCGGCCCATCTTCAGGTACTCGTCGGTCTTGGCGTCGTTCCAGTTCATGCGGTTGGGCGCCGGCATGTTCTTGGAATCGAAGTAGAAGTTCAGCAGGTCGCCGGACGAGATGTAGGGGAAGGTCACCGTCCAGAGCTCGAAGTCCTGCTTGCCCATCTCGGCCGGCGCGATGGTCGAATCGAAGCCGACGATCTTCCAGTCGATGCCGATCTTGCGCATGTAGCCCTGGATCGCCTCGGAGACGCGCGGGAAGTAGGCGACCTGGGTGAACAGGACCTTCGGCGCGAGCTTGACGCCGTCCTTCTCGCGGATGCCGTCGCTGCCCACCTTCCAGCCGGCCTCGTCGAGCAGCTTCTTCGCCCGCTCGACATCCTCCTTGATGATGCCCTTGGTCGAGTCGGCGAAGTCGAGCGCCTTGGGATCGATGAAGGTGTAGGCGGGCTCGGCATTGCCCAGCATGATGCCCTTGACGATCTCGGCGCGGTTGATGGCGATGTTCATCGCCTCGCGCACGCGCTTGTCGGCCACCATCGGGCGGGTGGTCTTGTAGCCGTAGTACATCAGCTGGAAGTTGGGCTTCGCCTCCTGGACGTTGAGGTTGGGCGAGGCCTTGACCTGCTGGATGAACTGCAGCGGGATCTGGTGCGTGACGTCGAACTGCCCGCCCATCATCGCCGCGACCCGGCTGGAATCCTCGGGCACGATCTTGATGCTGAGCTTTTCGAACTTCACCGGCCCCTTGTTGGTGTACATCGAGGGGCCCCATTTGTAGGCATCGTGCCGCTTCAGCACGATCTCGGTGCGGGGCTGCCAGCTTTCGAAGCACCACGGGCCGGTGCCGTCGATGCCCTTGATGCCGTAGTCCTTGCCCAGCGCCTCGACGCTCTCCTTGTTGTGGATCGCCGTCGTGAACATGGTGAGCTGCAGCAGCAGGTCGGCGAACGGCTCGTTCAGCTCGTACTCGACCGTGTAGGGATCGGGCGCGCGCAGTTCCTTGATGTTGCCGGCACGCCAGGCCAGCGGCGCCTTCAGTTCGGGACTCTTCAGCCGCTTGAAGGAGTAAATCACGTCCTCCGCCGTGAACTTCTTGCCGCTGCAGAACTGCACGTCGTCGCGCAGCTTGAAAGTGTAGAGCTTGCCGTCCGGACTGATCGTCCACGACTTGGCGAGATAGGGAATGGCCGTCTTGCCGTCCCAGTCCATCGCCACCAGCGTGTCCTGGAACATGTTCACGATGTCGGAGGTCGGCGACCAGGTCGTGCGCTGGCCGTCATAGTGCGGCGCATCGAGCGACTTCATCATCCGCAGGGTCTGCGCCTCCGCCACTTGGGAGAGGCCCATTACGCCAAGCAACGCCGTTACGCCTTTCAGGAACTTACGCATCGCTTTCTCGCTCCCTTGTCGTTGCCGTTCAGAACGTCACGTCGGAACCTTTGTTGAAGGCCGTGCAGCATCAGCTCTGCAGCCGCGGATCGAGGACGTCGCGGAGGGCGTCGCCCAGGAGATTGGCGGCCAGCACGATCACGAAGATCATGAAGCTGGGGATCGTCGCGATGTGCGGTGCCATGAACAGGAAGTCGCGACCCTGCGCCGCCATCATGCCGAGTTCGGCGGTCGGCGGCTGCGCGCCCATGCCGAGGAAGCCCAGCGCCGAACCGATCAGGATGATCTGGCCGAAGCGCAGGGTCAGGAACACGAAGATGGTCGAGATGCAGTTGAGCGTCAGGTAGCGCCAGATCAGCGTGCGGTCGGAGACGCCGACGGCGCGGCCCGCTTCCATGAATTCCTGGCTCATGATGCCGATCGCCGCGCCGCGCGCCACACGGGCCACGTCGGGCACGGTGGCCACCACCAGCGCGATCACCACGGCGGTGAGGCCGGCGCCGAAGATCGCCGCCACCGCGAGGCCGATCAGGATCGCCGGAAAGGCCAGCATCACGTCGACCAGCCGCATGATCCAGCCGTCGAGGCGGCGGTGATAGGCCGCCATGATGCCGAGGAAGCCGCCGAGGAAGCCGCCGACGATGACGCCGACCAGGCCGAGCATCAGCGTGTTGCGCGAGCCGTAGATGACGCGGCTGAGGATGTCGCGGCCGGTATTGTCGGTGCCGAACCAGTGCTCGGCACTGGGCGGCTGCATCACCTTGGTGAGATCGGTGAGGTAGGGATCGTAGGGTGCGACCAGGGGCGCGAAGAGGGCGGCCAGCCCGATGATGGCCAGCAGCAGGGCGGCGACCAGCGCCACCCTGTCGCGCGCCAGCCGGCGCAGGACGCCGGAGCGCGAGAAAATGCCGTTCTCCTCGGCGCGGGCGGGGGCATTGAGGGCGTCGACGCTCATGACCGCTGCATCCTTGGATCGAGATAGACGTAGAGCACGTCGACGATCAGGTTGATCGTGAGGAAGGCGATCGCGAGGATCATGATCGCGCCCTGCGCCGTCGGGAAATCGCTCGACACGATGGCGCCGACCGCCAGCCGGCCGACGCCGGGCCAGGAAAACATCGTCTCGGTGACCACGGCGCCGCCCAGCAGGAAGGCCGCCTGCAGGCCGATCAGCGTCACGACGGGGATCATCGCGTTGCGCAGCGCATGGTGGACGATCACCACCGTCTCGCGCAGCCCTTTGGCGCGGGCGGTACGGACATAGTCGGCGCCCAGCACCTCCAGCACCGCGGTGCGTGTCAGCCGGGCGATCGGCCCGATCAGGACGCTGCCCAGGGTGAGAGCCGGGAGCACGAGGCTCGGCAGGCCGCCGTCCCAGATCGGGCCGGTGCGGCCGGTGAAGGGAAACAGCCCCCACTGGAAGCCCATGTACTGGATCAGGACCAGGCCGATGAAGAAGACCGGCATCGACACGCCGGCGACCGAGACCGCCATGATCGCGCGGTCGAGCAGGGTGCCGCGCCTCACGGCGGCGAGCGTGCCCAGGGTCAGGCCGAAGGGGATGGCGATCAGCATGCCGCCCAGCATCAGCTCGACCGTCGGACCGATGGTGAGTGCAAGCTCCTCGCTCACCATCTTGTTGGAGATGATGGAGCGGCCGAGGTCGCCCTGCAGCACGCGGCCGATATACTCGGCGAACTGGATGGGGATGGGGCGGTCGAGGCCGAGTTCGTCGCGGATCGCCGCGATGGTTTCGGCCTTGGCATCGGGGCCGGCGATGATCGTCGCCGGATCCGCAGGCACGACCTGCAGGAGACAGAAGCACAGGAAGAGAACCCCGAGCAGCGCGGGGAACGAGATCAGCAGGCGGTGGACGATCTGTCTTCCCATGCGCCGTCCTCGGACCGATTCGGCCAAGGGGAAGCGCGCCGGTTTCCCGGCGTGTCTCGACGTTTCTCCCTGGCAGCCGCTGCTTCGGTCAGACCTGCGCGGCGTTCGTTATGCGAGAATACTGCATGCGATTTCTACCGATGTCACGCCCAGCCTCCGGCATGAGGCAGGACGTGTCCGGTGATGAAGCCGGCGCCGTCGGAACAGAGGAAGCAGATCGAGGCGCCCAGCTCGTCCGACTTGCCGAGGCGGCCGAGTGGAATCTGCGCCGTCATCTTGGCCATCGCTTCGCTGTTGGCGAGCAGTGCCGGCGGGAAGTAGTCGGGGTTCTCGACATAGTTCGAACCGACGGCGTTCACCGTGATGCCGTCGCGCCCCAGCTCCTTGGCGAGCGACGAGACGAGACCGTTGGCCGCCGCGCGCGCCGAGACATAGGGCGCATAGTTGGCGATGCCGCGCAGAGGTGCTGCCGAGGAGACGAACACGATTCGTCCCGACTTGCGCTTGCGCATCGACGGCGCCACGAGTTGCGTCAGCCGGAACGGCGCCACGGCCATGACTTCCAGCGCATCGCGATAGTCCTCGATGCGCGCCTCGCCGAGCGGCGCGCGCAGCGCCGGATAGGCGTCGTTGTTCACCAGCGCGTCGATATGGCCGTGCCGCTTCAGGGCGAGTTCGACCATCGTCGCCGGGTCGGTCGCCGACAGGGCATGGGCGCCGGGGAATTCCGCCTCGTACTTGCGCCGGGCGCTGGGCGCCTCGAACGACGGATCGTGCGCCAGGACGGTCGCGCCCTGGGCCAGGGCGACCCGTGTGGTGCCGTGCCCTGCGAATTTCTCGACGTTGGTGATCAGGATGACCCGGTCTTTCAGCAGCATGGCGATTCCTCTAGGTTGCGGCCCCATGGACCGTGCCGTCTCCGACAATCCTAGCGCAGCCCGCCCCGAGGGACAGACCCTCCAGGACCTGGCCCCGGAGGAGCGCGCCTCCTTCGGTTTCCGCGACGTGCCCGCCGCCGAAAAGGCGGGGCTGGTGCGCGAGGTCTTCGCCAGCGTGGCGCCGCGCTACGACCTGATGAACGACCTGATGTCGGGCGGGGTGCACCGGCTCTGGAAGAACGCCATGGTCGACGTGGTGAACCCGCGCCCGGGCGAGAAGCTCCTGGACGTGGCCGGCGGGACCGGCGACATCGCCTTCCGGCTGCTGCGTCGGCAGGGCGAGCGGCCCGACGTCACCGTCTGCGACATCAATCCGGCGATGCTCGAGGTCGGGCGCGACCGCGCCGTCGATCGCGGCCTGTTGCAGGGCCTCACCTGGACGACCGGCGATGCCGAGCACCTTCCGTTCCCGGATCGCTCGTTCGACGCCTATACGATCGCCTTCGGCCTGCGGAACGTGACCGATATCGACCAGGCCCTGCGCGACGCCTACCGCGTGCTGAAGCCCGGCGGTCGCTTCTACTGCCTGGAATTCAGCAAGGTGACCTCGGCGCCGGTCGCGCGCGCCTATGACGCCTATTCGGAACGGGCACTGCCCTTCTTCGGCCGGGTCATCGCCCGGGACGCCGATTCCTACCGCTACCTCCACGAAAGCATCCGGCGTTTCCCGCCGCAGCGCGAACTGGCGGCGCGCATGCGGGCCGCCGGCTTCGAGAACGTCTCGTGGCGCGACATGTCGCTCGGCGTCGTGGCCCTGCATCAGGGCTGGCGCATCTAGATGTTCCGCGCACTCCGCAACGGTTGGCGCCTGCTGCGCATGGCGGTGAGCTTCGCGCGCCAGGACGCGCTGTTCCCGCTCGAATCGCTGGGCATCGCGCCGGCGCTGATCGCCTGGGCGCGTCTCTTCGCCCCGCGCAACGACCCGCGCCGTCCCGGCGAGCGGCTGGCGGCGGCGCTGCAGGACATGGGCCCGTCCTTCATCAAGCTCGGCCAGGCCCTGTCGACCCGTGCCGACCTGCTGAGCGAGGAGGTGGCCGCCGATCTCGCGCGTCTGCAGGACCATATTCCGGCGTTTCCCGGAGCCGAGGCCCGCCGCATCATCGAGAGCGAACTCGGCCAGCCGCTCGGTGCGATCTTCTCGGGCTTCGACGACGTGCCGGTGGCGGCGGCGTCGATCGCGCAAGTGCATTTCGCGGTCACGACCGATGGCCGCGACGTCGCCGTGAAGGTGCTGCGGCCCGGCATCGCCAAGGCCTTCGAACGGGACCTCGATCTCTTCTACTGGGTGGCCGAACTGGTCGAGCGCACGCAGCCGCGCTTCCGCCGCCTGAAGCCGGTCGAGTCGGTGCGTGCCTTCGCCGATGTGGTGCGGGTCGAGATGGACCTGCGCATGGAGGCCGCGGCGGCCGAGGAGCTGGGCGACAACTTCGCCGACGATCCGAACTATCGTACGCCCAGGATCGACTGGGACCGCACCGCCGAGCGCGTCATGACCCAGGAACGGGTCGACGGCATCCCGATCGGCGATCGCGACGCCATCATCGCCGCCGGCCACGATCCGCACGAGATCATGCGCAGGTCCGCCGAGGCCTTCTTCTACCAGGTGTTCCGCGACGGCTTCTTCCATGCCGACATGCACGGCGGCAACGCCTTCGTCGATCGCCAGGGCGTGATCGTGCCTGTCGATTTCGGAATCATGGGCCGGGTCGATGCCGATACGCGCGGCTATCTCGCCGAGCTGCTGGTCGCCTTCCTGCGGCGCGACTATCGGGCCGTCGCCGAGGTGCAGTTCCGTGCCGGCTACGTGCCGCCGGACCAGTCGCTCGAGATCTTCGCGCAGGCCTGCCGCTCGATCGGCGAGCCGATCTTCGGCAAGCCCAGCCACCAGATCTCGATCGCCCGCCTGCTGGCGCAGATGCTGCGGGTCACCGAGCAGTTCGAGATGGCGGTCCAGCCGCAGCTCCTGCTGCTGCAGAAGACCATGCTGATGGCCGAGGGCATGGGCACCAAGCTCAATCCCAACGTCAACATCTGGGAGCTGGCGCGGCCGCTCATCGAGGACTGGATGGTCACCCATTTCGGCCCCCGCGCCACCGCGGGCCGCGCCGTCGAGGATCTGGCCCAGGGCCTGCGCCGTCTGCCGCGCCTGATCGACAGTCTCCACGTGGTCGCCGAACACGAACGGCGCAAGGCCGAGAGCGAGGCGCTGCAGCCGCCGCCGTCCAGCCGCTACTGGCGCCCGCGCTTCGCCGAAGTCGTGGCCGTCCTCGCGCTCGTCGCCGCCATCGCCGCGTGGTGGCACTGACCCCGTGACCACCGATCAAATCGTCACCGGGCTGGCGATCTTCCTGCTCGCCGGCACGGTCAAGGGGCTGGTCGGACTGGGCCTCCCGGCCATCTCCATCGCGCTGATGTCGCTCTTCATGCCGCTGTCGGAGGCGATCGCCCTGATCGCGCTGCCGACGGTCGTCACCAATGTCTGGCAGGCGGCGGTGGGCGGCCATTTCCGGCATATCGTGCGCCGCCAGTGGCCGCTGATCCTGCCGCTCACCGTGGTGCTCTATCTGACCGTCTGGCTGGTCGGCCAGAAGGGGCCCGGCTGGGCTTTCCTGGTGCTGGGCACGGTGCTGATCATCTACAGCACGCTCGGCCTGCTGCGCATACGGCTCACCATCCATCCCGATCTCGAGAAGCCGCTGGCCCCGATCATCGGGGTCGTCTCGGGCTTCGTGGCGGGCGTGGTCGGGGTGCCGATCGTCCCGCTGATGCCCTATCTCCAGGGGCTGGACATCAAGCCGGTCGAGCTGGTCCAGACCCTGGGGGTGGTGTTGTGCGCCACCTCCCTGACGCTGACGGCGTCGCTGCTGTTCTTCGGCGTGCTGGACGGGCCGCGCGCCATCGTCTCGGGGGCCGCGATCGTGCCGGCCATCGGCGGCATGTGGCTCGGCCAGCAGATCCGCTCCCGCCTCTCGGTGGAACAATTCCGCCTGGCCGTGTTCTGGGCCCTGCTGGCGACCGGCCTGTATACTGTCGCGACCCGCCTCTTGTGATAGGCTGACCGCCATGTTGCACGGCAAGCGTATCCTGCTGATCGTCGCGGGCGGTATCGCCGCCTTCAAGTCGCTGGATCTGATCCGCCGCCTGCGCGAGCGCGGCGCCTCGGTGCGTTGCGTGCTCACCGAAGCCGGCGCGAAGTTCGTGACGCCGCTCTCGCTTCAGGCCCTTTCCGAGGACCGCGTCTACGGCGACATGTTCTCGCTGACCGACGAGAACGAGATGGGCCACATCCAGCTCTCGCGCGACGCCGACCTGCTGGTCGTGGCGCCGGCGACCGCCGACCTGCTGGCGCGCATGGCGGGCGGGCTGGCCAACGATCTCGCCGCGACCGTCTTGCTCGCCACCGACAAGCCGGTGCTGGCGGCACCGGCGATGAACGTGCGCATGTGGACGCATGCCGCGACCGTGGCGAACGTCGAGACGCTGAAGAAGCGCGGCGTCATCTTCGTCGGTCCCAACGATGGCGCCATGGCATGCAACGAACACGGTCCCGGCCGCATGTCCGAGCCGCTCGAGATCGTCGCTGCAATCGAGGCGGTGCTGGTGCGCGACCAGCCGCTCGCCGGCCGGCGCGCCCTGGTCACGTCGGGACCGACCCGCGAGGCGCTCGATCCGGTGCGCTTCATCTCCAACCATTCCTCGGGCAAGCAGGGCCATGCCATCGCCGCGGCACTCGCCCGGCTCGGCGCCGACGTGACCCTGGTGAGCGGTCCGGTCGTGGTGCCTGATCCACCGGGCGTGAAGGTCGTGCCCGTCGAATCGGCCGACCAGATGCTCGCGGCCTGTCTCGAGGCCGGCAGGCTCGATATCGCGGTCTGCGCCGCCGCCGTGGCCGACTGGAAGGCCGCCCGGCCCGCCACCGGCAAGATCAAGAAACAGGCAGGTGCGCCGCCGCCTGCGCTCGAACTGGCGCCCAATCCCGACATCCTGGCGACGCTCTCGCGCCCGGGCCCGAAGCGGCCGATCCTGGTCGTCGGATTCGCCGCCGAGACCGAGAACGTGGTGGCCAATGCCATCGACAAGCGCGGGCGGAAGGGGTGCGACTGGATCGTGGCCAACGACGTGTCGCCGGCGACCGGAACCTTCGGCGGCGAGCGCAACACCGTGCATCTCATCACCGAAGCGGGGACGGAGGACTGGCCGCCGCTCGGCAAGGGCGATGTCGCCGCGCGGCTCGCCGGCCGGATCGCGCTTCATCTCGCTCAGGCGGGCAAGAAGCAGGCGGCGGAATAGTCCAACGGGGGGCCGATGAAGGGCGTCGAGAGCATCGAGATCGAGATCGTCCGGTTGCCCCATGGACAGGGCCTGCAGCTGCCAGACTATGCGACGGCCGCTGCCGCCGGGGCCGACCTGCTGGCCGCGATCGACGAGGAGATCGAGCTGGGGCCGCTCGAACGCCGCATCGTCCCGACCGGCATTTCGATCGCCCTGCCGGTTGGCTTCGAAGCCCAGGTCCGGCCCCGGTCCGGCCTGGCCGCCAAGCATGGGATCACGGTCGCGAACGCCCCCGGAACCATCGATGCCGACTATCGCGGCGAAGTCGGCGTCATCCTGATCAATCTCGGCAAGGAGCCGTTCCGCATCGAACGCGGCATGCGAATTGCACAGATGGTCGTTGCCCGCCATGCCCGTGCCGTCTGGCGAGAGGTCTCGACCCTCGACGAAACGGCGCGCGGCGCGGGTGGCTTCGGGTCCACAGGGGTAGCAGCGGGCTCCGGCAACAGGGCCTAGAGGGGACGAGAGAACGGCATGCCTCGCCTCAGCAAGAAGACGATGTTCGCCATCGAGGCGGTGTTCGACGTGGCTTTCCATGTCGGCGATCACCCGGTGCGCAGCGGTGACATCACCGAGCGCCAGCGGATCCCCAAGCGATACCTCGAGCAGGTCCTGCAGCATCTGGTGCGGGCCGGAATCCTGGCCGGCAAGCGCGGGCCGCGCGGCGGCTACCGCCTCGGGCGGGACCGATCGACCATAACCCTGGGCGAGGTCGTGCGGGTCGTGCGCAACCTCGAGGTCGAGACCGAGCCCAGCGATCCCTCGATCGGATCGCCGCTCGCCCATGAAGTGGTCTGGCCGCTCTGGGAGAAGCTGCGGGAGGAAATGATGGCGCAGCTCGACAACGTGACCATCGAGGATCTCTGCCAGCAGGCGCGCTCCAAGGGGCTCAACGGGGCAACGGCGCAACCCCACGCAGGCCACGCGACGATCTGATATACAGCTCCCCGGTTTCATCCGGAGGAGCAAGACATGGCCAAGAAGACCGCAGTCGCGAAGGCGAAGAAAGCCAAGCCCGCGCCGCGCAACAAGAAGCTATACGACGAGGGCATGAAGATGCGGAAGGCCGTGCTCGGCGCGGCCTACGTCGACAATTCGCTGGCCGGTGCCGCCGACGACGAGTTCATGATGGCCTTCCAGGACATCACCACCGAGTACTGCTGGGGCTATGCCTGGACGCGGCCGGGCCTCTCGAAGAAGAACCGCTCGATGCTGAACCTCGCCATGCTGGCGGCCCTCAATCGCGGCCCCGAGCTCAAGCTGCACATCAACGGCGCGCTGAACAACGGCCTCACCAAGGACGAGATCAAGGAGATCTTCCTCCAGGTCGCGATCTATTGCGGCATCCCCGCCAGCCTCGACGCCTTCAAGACGGCGCGCGACGTGTTCAAGGATCGCGGCATCTGAACCATGGCGGTGGTTCGGCCGGCACGGCCCGGTGAGGCGGAGGGCCTCACCGCGCTCTGCCTCCGGTCGAAGGCGCATTGGGGCTACGACGCCGAGTTCATGCGGCTCTGCGTGCCCTCGCTCACGGTCGGGGAGCAGAGCATCGCCGAAGGCCGCGTGCTGGTGGCGACCGACGAGTCCGGCCGTGCGGTCGGCACCGTCAGCGTCGGCCGCGATGGCGGCGATGCCGAACTCGCGCTGATGTTCGTCGAGCCCTCGGCCATCGGCAGCGGTACGGGGCGGGTGCTGTTCGACGCCGCGGTCGCCTTGGCGCGGAAGCTGGGATACCGGCGCATGACCATTCTCGCCGACGTGAACGCTGCCCCGTTCTACGAGCGCATGGGCGCCCGCTTCCTGCGAAACGAGCCGTCGGATGCGATTCCCGGCCGCGTCCTGCCATTCTATGAATACGACCTCACGTCAGGAGCCTCGTCATGACCACGCTCACGCCTCCCGCCACCATCGCCTTCATCGGCCTCGGCATGATGGGCCGTCCGATGGCGAAACGACTCGTCGAAGCCGGCTTCACGCTGCGCGTGTTCGACGTCTCGCAGAAGGCGGTCTCCGATTTCGTCGGCGCCCACCCCTCGGCGCTGGCCACGCCGTCGGCCAAGGCCGCCGCGCAGGGCGCCGCCGCGCTGATCACCATGCTGCCCGACGGCAAGATCGTCCGGCAGGCGATCCTCGACGGGCAGGATCCCGCGATCGAGGGCTTGGGGGCGGGCGCGGTCGTCATGGACATGAGTTCGTCCAATCCGGTCGACACGCAGAAGCTCGCCAAGGACCTGGCCGCCCGCGGCGTGGCCCTGCTCGACGCACCGGTGTCGGGCGGCGTGAAGCGGGCGATCGACGGCTCGCTCAGCATCATGGTGGGCGGCGGCGCCGCCGACCTCGAGCGGGCGCGGCCCGTCTTCGCCGCCATGGGCAAGACCATCACGCTGTGCGGTCCTGCCGGCGCAGGCCATGCGCTGAAGGCGCTGAACAACTATCTCTCGGCCGCCGGCCTGGTCGCGATGTGCGAGGCGCTGGTCGTCGGCGAGGCCTTCGGGCTGGATCCCGGCACGATGGTCGACGTGTTCAACAGCTCGACCGGCAAGAGCAACGCGACCGAGGTCAAGGGACGCCAGTTCGTCGTGCCGCGGAATTTCGCGGCGGGATTCACCACGGCCCTGATGGCCAAGGACCTGCGCACCGCGGGCGACGTCGCGTCCCATCTCAAGCTGCATGTGCCGGGCCTGGAGCAGGCCGTCGCCTACTGGACGGCCGCCGACGGCAAGCTGGGCAAGGGCGCCGACCACACCGAAATCTTCCGCTACGCCGAGATGCTGGCCGAGGAGAAGTAAGGCCGCCTCCCCATTCGGGAGGGGGGGGGAATCGAGCGCGAACGCCGGGCTGCCTTTACAGGGACATGATCGGCGCCTATACAGGCGCACCTAGGGCCTCTGGCGTCGCCTCCCCGGCGGCAACTCGATGGGGTCCCTCCCGTACGACACAGCGCAGTTTTCAGGTTCGGCCGTTCCGGCCGCTGCAAGCTCGTGCGTCATTTCCCCCAGCTGATCGAAGACCCATGAATCTCCAGGACCTCAAGAAGAAGAAGCCCCCCGAACTCCTGGCCTTTGCCGAAGAGCAGGGCGTGGAGGGCGCGGCGATGATGCGCCGCCAGGAGCTGATGTTCGCCATCCTCCAGAAGCTCGCCGCCGCCGACCAGGCGATCTTCGGCGTCGGCACCATCGAGGTGATCCCCGACGGCTTCGGCTACCTGCGCTCGATGGAAGCCAATTACCTGCCCGGCGCCGACGACATCTATGTGAGCCCGCAGCAGGTCCGCAAGTTCGGCCTGCGCACCGGCGACACGGTCGAGGGCGAGATCCGCGCGCCCAAGGACGGCGAGCGCTACTTCGCCATGGTGCAGATCAACAAGATCAACTTCGACGATCCCGACGCGCTACGCCATCGCATCAACTTCGACTCGCTGACGCCGCTCTATCCCGACGAGAAGCTGAAGCTCGAACTCGACGGTGGCGCCGCCGCCATGGCGCCGGTCGTCACCGAGGAAGCGGTGGGCGGGTCCAAGGCGACCTCATCGGGCCGGGTCGGCACCCGCCGCACCGGCACGCTGACCAAGAAGGCCGGCACGACGGCGCAGCAGCAGCTCGACATCTCGACCCGCGTGATCGACCTGATCGCGCCGATCGGCAAGGGCCAGCGCGCCCTGATCGTGTCGCCGCCGCGCACCGGCAAGACGGTGCTGCTGCAGAACATCGCGCACGCCATCACCGCCAACAATCCCGAGGTCTACCTCATGGTGCTGCTCGTCGACGAGCGGCCCGAGGAAGTGACCGACATGCAGCGCACGGTGAAGGGCGAGGTCGTGAGCTCGACCTTCGACGAGCCGGCCAGCCGTCACGTCGCCGTCGCCGAGATGGTGATCGAGAAGGCCAAGCGCCTGGTCGAGCACAAGAAGGACGTGGTGATCCTGCTGGACTCCATCACGAGGCTGGGTCGCGCCTACAACACGGTCGTGCCCAGCTCCGGCAAGGTGCTGACCGGCGGTGTCGACGCCAACGCCCTGCAGCGTCCGAAGCGCTTCTTCGGCGCGGCCCGCAACATCGAGGAAGGCGGCTCGCTGACCATCATCGCGACCGCCCTGATCGATACCGGCAGCCGCATGGACGAGGTCATCTTCGAGGAGTTCAAGGGCACCGGTAACTCGGAAATCATCCTCGACCGCAAGGTCTCCGACAAGCGCACCTTCCCGGCGATCGACATCACCAAGTCGGGCACCCGCAAGGAGGAGCTGCTGGTCGACCGGGCGACGCTGTCGAAGATGTGGGTGCTGCGCCGCATCCTCATGCCGATGGGCGCGGTGGACGCGATCGAGTTCCTGCTCGACAAGCTGCGCACCTCAAAGACCAACCAGGACTTCTTCGGGTCGATGAATCAGTAACGAGCCTTCACAGGCTCGGGTGGGCGGCAGCGCTTGTAGCCAAGCGCGAGTCAGGCGCTGTAAACAGCGCCGACCCACACGGCTCAGAATGGACAAGAACTCAAGAGAGCGCCGCAACAACGGCGCTCTTTCTTTTTGGGGTAGCTACGGCAGATCCCGGGCCTCCCGGCTCGACGCATACCAGGCCCAGATCGCCGCCTGCATCGCCAACAGCGTAAACGTCACGACCTGGTGCGCCCCGGCGCGCGACAGGCCCTGCGCCGCCTCCATCCAGGCCAGCGCCGGCCCGATCGCCGCCTGCACCATGAAGGCGATCAGCATGCAGATGAGATTGAGCGTCGTGTTGACCCGGCCGGCCAGCTCGGGCGCGAAGGCGCGCGTGATCAGCGCGTAGCAGACCACCGACGTGCCGCCGAACATCGCATAGGCGAACCACAGGAGCTTCGGGGCGGCGGTGGCGTTGAGCGAGATCGGCACGTGGATCGCAAGGAACAGCATCCCGTAGGCCAGCAGTACCCGGCCGCCGCGCACGCCCCGCCGATGCAGCAGGTCGACGATCATGCCGCTGAAGAAGTAGCCGGGCACGATGGCGATCGAGAGCGCGAACAGCGCGATGCCGACCGACGGCTCGTCGAGATGGGCCACGTCGCGCAGCCAGCCGGCGGCCCAGAAGCTCGTGTAGCAGACCCAGACACCCAGCGAGAATGTCGGCGCGAGTCCCGCCTTCCAGAAGAGCGGCGTGCGAAGCACACCCGCCAGACCGCTCAGCTCGTCGGCCAGGCGGCTCTTTCCGCCCCGCTCGTAGCGGGGAGCGGCGAGGAGCTGGTAGAGCGCAACGCCGACCGTGACGGCGCCGAGGCCGAGGAACACCCGTCGCCAGTCGAAGTCGACCAGCAGCCACTGCGCCGGGCGCGTGGCCATCGCGGCACCCAGCCCGCCGAACGTCATCATGACGGCGTTGACCAGCGGCAGGCGCCCGATCGGCCAGTACAAGACGTTGGCCTTGAAGCCGCACATCAGGGCGACGGACAGGCCGAGCCCGATCAGGGCGCGGCCGATACTGAGCGTCACCACGTCCTCGCCGAGCGCGAAGACCACCGCGCCCAGGGCGGTCGCGAGCAGCATGACGGGCGCCACGCGGCGGGGCCCGAACCGGTCGAGCGCCACGCCGGCGGGAAGCTGGGCCAGGGTGAAGGCCGCGAGATACATCGAGGTCACGACGCCGATGGCGGCATCGTCGAGGCCGAGTTCGCTCTGCAGCGCCGGCGCGACAACCGCATTGAGCGAGCGGAACAGGAAACTCAGGAAGTAGCCGAGGGCGAACGGCAGGAACGCCGTCAGGACGAGCTTCAAGGGCGATCGCCCGTCCGGGCGAACACCGCGCTTGCGTGGACGATGCGCTCCTCGCCCACTTTCAGGTAGCAGTTGGCGAAGGCCAGGCGTCCGCCGACCTTGTGCACGTCGACATGGGCCTCGACCCAGTCGCCGATCTTCGCCGATCCCGCGAAGTCGGTCTTCACGCTCGCGGTGACGATGAGCGGCGAGGGCGTCTGACTGCGCGTCGTGCGGTAGCCCAGCGAGATGTCGCACAGGGTCATGAGGATGCCGCCATGGGCGACGCCGCGCGCATTGGCGTGCTTGGGCTGGATGCGAAGGCCCACGACGAAGGTGCCGTCGCCATTCTCGCGATAGAAGAACGGCCCGTTATGGTCGAGGAACGGGCTGGTGCGGAACAGCGGCTTGTAGCCGGCTGGTGGATTGCTTTCGTCCATGGATCACGCCCCGAGATCGGCGGCGACGGCATGACGCTGCGCCGCCGAGACGTCGACCCTGGGTCCGAACCAGGCCTCGAAGCCCGGCCGGCCCTGGTGCAGCAGCATGCCCAGCCCGTCGACGCAGCGGTTGCCGCGGGAACGGGCGGCGGCCAGCAGGTAGGTCTCCAGCGGCACATAGACGATGTCGTAGACCACCGACTCGTGCGGCAGTTTCGCGAGATCGATGTCGAGCCCCGGCTGGTCCTTCATCCCGAGGGACGTCGTGTTGACGAGCAGGCTCGCGCCGTCCAGCAGCCCGGAGCGCTCGTCCCACGAGCCGACCACGATGCGCTGCCCGCCCGGCGGCGTGAGTGCGACGCCCAGGTCGACCGCGGTCTCGCGCGTGCGGTTGACCAGTCGCACTTCGGGCACGCCGACATCCATCAGGCTCGCTACGATCGCGCGGGCGGCGCCGCCGGCCCCCAGCACCACGGCCGGCCCGGTGTCCGCCATCCAGTGCGGTGCGTTGTACTTCAGCGCCTCGAGGAAGCCGAACCCGTCGGTGTTGCGGCCTTCCAGCGTGCCGTCGGGCTGCTTCACGACGGTGTTCACCGCGCCGATCCGCCGGGCGACGGGATCGATGCGATCGAGCAGCGGCAGGATCTCGACCTTGTGCGGCAGGGTGAGGTTGCAGCCGCGCGCATTCGGCGTCTTCCTGAGGAAAGCGACCAGTTCCTCCAGCGCGGCCCGCTGCGGCTTCACGGGCAGCCGGCCGTAGTGGCCGTCGATGTGGTGCTGCTTCAGCCAGAAGCCGTGCAGGGCGGGCGAACGCGAGTGTTCGACCGGCCAGCCGACGATCGCGGCGAAGGGCCGTCCGGCGGCCTCGGCGAGCAGTGTGTCGTAAACGCTCATGCGGCTCTCTCCAGTCCGATGCCATGTCCGGCGAGAAACGACAGCAGCGGCAGCAGCGGCAGGCCGAGAATGGTGAAGTAGTCGCCCTCGACCCGGGTGAACAGATGCGCCCCCACGCCTTCTAGCTGGTAGGCGCCGACGGAGGACGTCACGGCTTCACCGGCCCGCGCGAGATAGGCATCGAGAAACGCATCGGGCAGCGGCCGCATGGTGAGCCGCGCGCTGTCGTTGCAATGCCACAGCCGCACGCCGCCTCTCGCCACCACGACCGAGGAATGAAGCTCGTGGGTCTGGCCGGCAAGCGCCTGGAGCTGTGTGCGCGCCGCTTCCATCGTCGGCGGCTTGTCGAACAGGCGGCCGTTGCAGGCCAGCGTCGAATCCGCGCCGATCACCAGCGCCTCGGGGTTTCGCGTGGAGACGCGCTTCGCCTTCAGTTCGGCCAGCGTCTCGGCAATGTCCCGTGGCGTTGCCTTCTCCGCCGCAAGACTGAGCTTTACCTCGTCCTCGTCGACACCCGACGTCTCGATCGTGAACTCGAGTCCGGCATTCTGCAGCATGTGGCGGCGCGAGACGCTGGCGGAAGCGAGGATCAGCATGGGCGTTACGCGGGCTCCAGGCGATAGAGGCCCCCACTGTCGGTATGGGTGACCACGTAGAGGAGGCCGTCCGGCCCCTGGCGAACGTCGCGGATATAGGGAAGCAGGTCGACGAGCAACCGCTCTTCCCCGACATAGCGATCGCCGTCGAGCTCGATGCGGATCAGGGCGTTGTCGGAGAGGGCGCCGGTGAAGACCGAGCCCTTCCAGCCGGGGAAACGGTCCCCGGTGTAGAAGGCAAGCCCGCTCGGCGAGATCGACGGCACCCAGACCCGCACCGGATCCTCCATCCCGGGCAGGCTCTTGTTCGGGCTGATCGTCGAGCCGCTGTAGTCGATGCCATGGGTCGCCCGCGGCCAGCCGTAGTTGGCGCCGGCCTTCAGCAGGTTGAGCTCGTCGCCGCCGCGCGGCCCATGCTCGACCAGCCAGATGCGGCCGGTGACGGGATGCATCGCCATGCCCTGCGGATTGCGATGGCCATAGGTGAAGATCTCCGGCCGCGCGCCCTCGCGGCCGACGAAGGGATTGTCCGGCGGGACCGAGCCGTCGTCGCGCAGCCGCACGACCTTGCCGCCCAGATCGGCGAGGTTCTGCGCGCGCTGCATCTGGTAGCGCTCGCCGCAGGTCACGTAGAGCAGGCCCGCCCGATCGAAGACGACGCGCGATCCGAAATGCAGCCCGCCGGAGGTGCGGGGCAGGGCCTCGAAGATCGGCTGCACGCCGACCAGGGCGTTGTTGCGGAACTCGGCCCGCGCCAGCACCGTCGCGGCGCCGCCTTCGCCCTCGCCGGAATAGGTGAGATAGACCCGGGCGTTCCTCGCGAAATCGGGATGCAGGCAGATGTCGAGCAGCCCGCCCTGGCCGCGCGCATAGACCTTCGGCAGGCCGCCCACCGGCGCCCGTTCCAGCCGGCCGTTGGCGAAGATCCGCAGCCGGCCCGGCCGCTCGGTGATCAGCAGGCGGCCGTCGGGCAGGAACGCCATGCCCCACGGCTGTTCGAGATCCAGCGTGAGCATGCGCAGGCTGTAGGAAGCCTTGCTGCTGCGCAGGACCTGCTGGGCACGCACGACGGCAGGGGCGGCCACGGCCGTGGCGCCCATTGCCGCGGCAGTCGTGGCCAGAAGGCGGCGACGTCCGAGAAGCACCTTCCTGAGCATAAACTCTCCTGTCGAAGGCCGCGCCGGGCTGGCGCCTGAAAGGCCGGTCACTATACTCGACGCGCGCAAGCAGGCGACGTTCCTCGGTCGCCGCGGCAAGGGGAGAAATTGAGATGTCCAAGTCCATCCTGATTCATGAAAACGGCGGCCCGGAGAAGATGCGGTTCGAGGACGTCGAGGTCGGCAAGCCCGGTCCCGGCCAGGTCAAGCTGCGTCACACGGCGATCGGCCTGAACTTCATCGACGTCTACACCCGCTCCGGCCTCTACCAGACGCCGTTGCCCAACGCGGTCGGGCGCGAGGCCGCAGGCGTCATCGTCGAGGTCGGCCCCCGGGTGAAGGGCTTCAAGAAGGGCGACCGCGTCGCCTATTGCGGCGTGCTGGGCGCCTACTGCCAGGAGCGCCTGATGGGCGTCGATCAGCTCGTGAAGGTGCCGGCGGGCGTGAGCGACGAGCAGGCCGCGGCGATCATGCTCAAGGGCATGACGACCGAGTATCTCGTCGACCGCACCGCCAAGGCGTGGCTGAAGAAGGGCGACACGATCCTGTTCCATGCCGCCGCCGGCGGTGTCGGGCTGCTGTTCGGCCAGTGGGCCAAGGCGCGCGGCTACAAGGTGATCGGCACGACCTCCTCGCCCGAGAAGGCCGCCCTGGCCAAGAAGAACGGCTACAAGTGGGTGATCGACTACACCAAGCAGGACATCGTGGCCGAGGTGAAGAAGATCACCAAGAACAAGGGCGTGCCCGTGGTGTTCGACGGCGTCGGCAAGGACACCTGGGCGGCGTCGCTCGACTGCCTGCAGCCGCGCGGCCTGATGGTGTCGTTCGGCAATGCCTCGGGCGCCGTCGCGCCGGTGCCGATCGGTATCCTGAACGCCAAGGGCTCGCTCTACGTCACGCGCCCCAGCCTTGCCGCCTACACTGCCACGCGCGCCGATCTCGAGGCCAGCGCCCGCTCGCTGTTCAAGATGGTGAAGAGCGGCAAGGTGAAGATCTCGATCGACCAGCACTATCCGCTGGCCGAAGCCGCCCAGGCCCATATCGACCTGGAGAGCCGCAAGACCACGGGCCAGACCGTCCTGGTTCCCTGATCCTGCTGCGGGCGTCGTCGCAATGGTCATCGTCGGGCTGACCGGCTCGATCGGCATGGGCAAGTCGACCGCAGCGAAGATGCTGCGGGAGATGGGCGTGCCCGTGTACGACGCCGATGCCGCCGTCCACGCCCTCCAGGCGCCGGGCGGCGCGGCGCTGCCCGGCATCGAGGCGGCGTTTCCCGGAGTCGTGAAGGCCGGGGTGCTCGACCGTCAGGCGCTGGGCGCCCGCGTCTTCGGCAACAAGGACGCGCTGCGCCGGCTCGAGGCGATCGTGCATCCGCTGGTCGGCCAGAAGCAGCGCGCCTTCCTGCGGCGCGCTGCCCTCGCCGGCGAGAAACTGGTCGTGCTCGACATCCCGCTGCTGTTCGAAGGGATGGGCGAGCGGCGCGTCGATGCCACGCTGGTCGTGAGCGCGCCGGCCTTTCTTCAGCGCCGCCGCGTCCTGGCGCGGCCCGGCATGACGGTCGAGAAGTTCGAAGGCATCCTGCGGCAGCAGGTGCCGGACGCCCTGAAGCGCCGCAAGGCCAGCATCGTGATTCCAACCGGCATGGGGCTCGCGCCGACCCGGGCGGCGCTTGGCAAGGCGGTCGCCGAGTTGCGCGGGCTGCGCGGTCGGTTCTGGCCACCCAATCCGTGGCGGGAGAAATTCACAGCCCGCCTCGCGCGTGCGCGTCGCCAGTAGGCTCGCATCGGGTTAGAAGATCGGGATGCGTGAAGTCGTCCTCGATACCGAGACCACCGGCCTCGATCCTCTCGCCGGCCATCGCGTGGTCGAGATCGGCTGCATCGAGCTCGTGAACCTCGTGGCCACCGGCCGCTCGCTGCAGCTCTATCTCAATCCCGAGATGCCGATGCCGGCTGGCGCACAGGAAGTGCACGGGCTCACCGACGAATTCCTGGCCGACAAGCCGCTGTTCGCCGACAAGGCCGACGAACTGCTGGAGTTCCTGGGCGAAGCACAGCTGGTCATCCACAACGCGCAGTTCGACCTGGGCTTCCTCAATGCCGAGCTCGCCCGTGCCGGCAAGCCCAGGCTCGCCAACGACTATGTCGACACCGTCTCGCTGTCGCGGCGCAAGTTTCCCGGCCAGCGCGCCAGCCTCGATGCCCTGTGCGACCGCTTCGGCATCGACAATACCAAGCGCACCAAGCACGGGGCGCTGCTCGATTCGGAACTGCTGGCGGAAGTCTATCTGGAGCTGAGCGGCGGTCGGCAGCGCGATCTGGGCCTCGCCCCGGAGATGGCGGCGGCGGGCCTCGAAGGCCTCGTGGACCAGAACCGGCCCGTGCGGCCGGCCCGTCCGCATGCGGCAAGCCCTGCCGAGCTCGCCGCGCACGCGGAGTTCCTGAAGAAGATCAGCGACCCGCTCTGGCTGAAGGCCGGCGCGGCCTAGCTCAGGCGTGGCCGACCGGGCCGGCGGGCACGCCCGGCATCTGACCGCCATTGGCCTCGATCTGCTGGCGGAAGAGGGCCACGAAATCGACCGGCGCGATGTTGAGCGGCGGGAAGCCGGCCTCGCGCGTGGCGTTGGCGACGATGGCGCGCGCGAACGGGAACAGCAGGCGCGGCGTCTCGATGAACAGCATGGGGCCGAAGGCCTCCTGCGGCAGGTCGCCCAGCGTCACGGTGCCGGCATAGACCAGCTCGAGCATGAACAGCGGCTCCTTCTCCGGCGTATGCGCGGAGGCCTCGATCGTGAGCGACACCTCGAAGGTCTTGGCGTCGAACTGGCGGTTGGCCACCTGCACGTTGAGGGTGAGCTGCGGCTGCGTCTGCTCGATCAGGCTCTGCGGTGCGCGCGGATTCTCGAAGCTGAGATCCTTGATGTACTGACCGTGCAGGGTGAGCGGTGCGGCGGGGCCCGCCTGGGCGGTCGTGCCGGAGGGTGGGGCGGACGGCGGAGGGGTGGTCGTCATGGCGCTCTTTCCAATCGTCTTGGTCAAACGTTGCTGCGGCGCGGCGGTACCATGCAGGGCTGCACTGCACAAGCTGCGGGCAGGAGCGGAGGCCGGGCAATTGCCAAGCGACGGGGCAGCGGCGAAAATGAAACTTCCGTTCTCGCACGCTCCGGAAACCCATGATTCGTCCGTCTTCACGCCCCCTGATCGGTGTTTCCGCCTGTCTCAAGGAGAACGGTCGCGGCGGCTGGCATCACACGGTTGGTGAAAAATACGTCCAGGCGGCGCTCCGGGCCGCCGGCGGCCTGCCGGTCCTGATCCCCGCCATCGGTCCCGAGTTCGGCGACGACGAGCCGGCTTTCCTCGAGGCCATGGACCGCCTGCTCGACAGTCTCGACGGCGTGCTGCTGACCGGCAGCCCGTCCAACGTCGAGCCGCATCACTACGGCAAGGAAAGCCGCGAGGGCACGCTGCACGACCGTGCGCGCGACTCCACGACCCTGCCGCTGATCCGGCACACGATCGACCGCGGCGTGCCGCTGTTCGCGATCTGCCGCGGCCTGCAGGAGGTCAATGTCGCGCTGGGCGGCTCGCTGCATCAGCACGTGCACGAGGTCGAGGGGCGGCGCGATCACCGTTCGCCCAAGTCGCCCGACATGGACGTGAACTATGCGCCGGCGCACGACATCGACATCGCCGAAGGCGGGCTTCTGCAGCAGCTCTTGGGCGAGCGTCGCGTGACGGTGAACTCGCTGCATGCACAGGGTGTCGACGTGCTGGCGCCGCGCGCCCGCATCGAGGCGACCTGCTGCGAGGACGGGCAGGTCGAGGCGCTGAGCGTGCCCGACGCGCCGGGCTTCGTGCTCGCCCTGCAATGGCACCCCGAATACAAGGCGCTCGAAAACCCGGTGTCGATGAAGCTGTTCGATGCCTTCGCCGCTGCCTGCCGCGCACGCCTGGCGGCGCGCGCCACGCCGATGCTGCGCGCTGCCGAGTAGGCAGGCGATGTCGACGCCGACCACGGGCAACAACGCACGGCGCGATTTCTACGAACGCATCGGCGGCCTTTCGATGGCGCCGCTCTGGGAATCGCTGCACCAGCTGGTGCCGCCCCGCCCCGCGCCGAAGTATCAGGCCGCCCACTGGGACTACGACAGGGTGCGCCCGTTCCTGATGGAATCGGGCTCGCTCATCACCGCGAAGGAAGCGGTGCGGCGGGTGCTGATCCTCGAAAATCCGGCGATGACCGGCAGCGCCTGCATCACGCCGACGCTCTATGCCGGCCTGCAGCTCATCCTGCCGGGCGAGGTCGCGCCCAGCCATCGTCATACCCAGTCGGCGCTGCGTTTCATCGTCGAGGGCGAGGGTGCCTACACCGCGGTCGACGGCGAGCGCACGATCATGCACGAAGGCGACTTCGTCATCACGCCGACCTGGACGTGGCACGACCACGGCAACGACTCGTCGAAGCCGATGGTATGGCTGGACGGGCTCGACATCCCGCTGGTCGCGATGTTCAACGCGGGCTTCGCCGAAAACGGCGAGACCGACGAGCAGGCGGTGACGACGCCGCAGGGCACGTCCGATGCGAAGTTCGCGAGCGGTCTCTTGCCGGTCGACTGGAAGCCGTCGCGGCAGACCTCGCCGATCTTCAACTATCCCTATGCGCGCACCCGCGAGGCGCTACAGGGTCTCGTCAAGGCGGGCGAGCCCGACCCCTGCCACGGCTACAAGCTGCGCTACGTCAATCCGGCGAGCGGCGGCGCGCCGATCGCCACCATGGGCACCTTCATGCAGCTCCTGCCGAAGGGCTTCGCGACCGCGCCCTATCGCAGCACCGACGGTACGGTCTTCTCGGTGGTCGAAGGCGAGGGCGAGAGCCGGATCGGCGACACGGTGATGCGCTGGAAGAAGCGCGACCATTTCGTCGTGCCGAGCTGGGCGCGGGTCGAGCATCGCGCCGAGAGCGATGCCGTGCTGTTCTCCTTCTCCGATCGCCCGATCCAGGAAAAGCTCGACCTGTGGCGCGAGGATCGCGTCGACCGCTAGGCCGCTACGCGTCGACCCAGCGCGCTTCCCGGACGCTGTCGCGATGGGTCTTGCTGACCGGCACGTGAAGGCCGTTGCGCAGGACCAGGACGAGCCGGCCCGACGTCCGGTCGACCGAGGCGACGGCGCCTTCCGCCACCCACCATGAACGATGGACCTGGCGGCCGCGTTCGCGCGGCAGCTCGGCCAGGGCGTCGCGCAGCCGCATCAGGACGAGATCGCTCCCCAGCGCGGTATGGATCCGCAGGTAGTGATCCTCCATTTCGAGGGCCAGCAGGTCGCGGCCGAGCGCGGGCGGAATGCGACGGAAGAAGTCGGGGGTGGCGGTCGCCGGCTGACCGGGCGGGGCCGTGTCCGGGGGCAGGGAAGCGACGCGCTCCCGCTCGGCGTCGGCCTTCGCCCGCAGGCGATGCTCGACGAACAGGCCGATCATCACCGAGATGACGACGGTCAGGAAGGCATTCTCGGGGTACAGTTGCGGTGCGAGCGAAAGCGGCATGGGGCGCACCAGCCATGAATGAACGGCGATGACCTCGAAGGTGCTGGGGATCGCCGCCAGCAGGCCGACCAGGGTCATCCGGCCCGCCACCGGCCAGCGGTCGATCGGCTCGATGGTCCCGAACCAGGCCGCCAGAAGGACCACCTGGATCCAGCTCAAGGCGCCGATGATGCCGAAATGCGCCAGTCGCTGGACGAGGTCCATGCTCTGGTAGGTGCCGAAGGGACCGAGCACGGCCAGTACCAGTGCGACGCCGAGAACCGGCAGAAGCTGATACGGCAACGACCGGAGGTAGGGCGATTCGCGCATCGTGAACGGATGAATGACGGCAGATCACGAAAAACGCCAGTGTTTCCGCGAAGCGACGATGGAACGGGCGCGGCGCTGCACGGAAGGTGAGGGCAACGCCGTCCTCTCCGGAGCCCGTCATGTCGCAGCCGTTCCAGATCGTCTTCCAGATCGTCACGAACACGCCCCTCTGGGTGTGGCCGCTGATGATGCTCGTGGTCTGGCTGGGGGTGCTCGGGCTGCGCTCCCGGACACTCCCGCTGTGGCGGCTGGCGATCCTGCCCGTCGTCGGGCTGGTCCTGTCCTTCGCCGGCATCGGCCAGTCCCCCCAGCCGGCCCTGGCCCTGGTCGCGTGGCTGGCGGCGCTGGCCGTCGCCCTGCCGCTGGGCTTCCGCCTCGGCCATCGCCGCGCCGTGCGCCGCCTCGATGACGGCCGGCTGGAGGTCGGCGGCGGCTGGTTCATGCTGGTCTTCGGCGTCTCGATCTTCGCCGTCCGCTACGCGCTGGGCGTGGTCTTCGGGATGGCGCCGGCTCTGCGGACCGATCCGGCGTGGATCGCCCTGGCCGGCGGTGTCGGCGGCTTCGTGGGCGGCATTGGCCTGGGTTGGCTGGGCGGCGTGGGCGGTCGCTCCAGCAGCTGGGTCCTGCGTCTCGGATGGGCGCCCGCGGCGTTTCTGCTGGCGGTGGCTGCAGGCATCGGCGGTGTCATCGCCTTCAACACGCCGGGTGAACTGCCGCGCCTGCTGGCGGGCGATTCCCTGCCGGGCATGTCGAGCTGGAACATGGCCGAGCTTCCTCCGGTGCAGCGCGTGGTGGCGCGCGACGGCGCGCCGCTCGCCTACCGGGTCTATCCGGCACGACCCGATCGCGCCGTCGTGCTGGTCCATGGCTCGTCGGGCAGCAACATCTCGATGCACAAGTCGGCGCAGTCGCTGCAGGCGGCGGGAGCCACGGTCTATTCGGTCAGCCTGCGCGGCCATGGCGGCAGCGGCACGGCCAACGGCGATACCTCGTATCTCACCCAGCTCGACGACGACCTCACGGATTTCATCGCGGCGGCGGGCCTGACGAAGACCGGAATCCAGAGGACGCTGGTCGGCTTCTCCTCGGGCGGCGGCTTCGTGCTGCGCGTGGCCAGTGGCGCGAACCGGCAGGCCTTCGATGCCTATCTCGCGATCGCGCCCTACATCGCGCCGGATGCCCCCACCACGCGGCCGGCCGCCGGCGGTTGGGCGAGCGTGGCAGTGCCGCGCGTGATCGCGCTCTCGATCCTCGATGGCTTCGGCCTGCCCTGGTTCCAGGGGCTGCCGGTCGTGCGCTTCGCCACGGCGTCGGGGCCGAGCGAGAATCGCACGCCGGTCTACTCCTTTCGCCTCGCCGGTGGCCTCCAGCTCGGTCGCGACTGGCGGCGTGAGATCGGGCGCATCGACCGGCCGACGATCGTCGCCGTCGGCGCGAACGACGAACTGTTCCTGGCCGACCGGTACGCGCCGCTGTTCAGCGAACTCAATCCGCGCATCGCCGTCGAGGTCGTTCCCGACCTCGGCCATCTCGACATGATCGCCCGGGAGCGGGCCTGCGCGGCGATCGCCGCGCTGTGGCGGCGGCTGTCAGGGGAAAGCGGGACCTGACCGCGATGTCAGGCGACGCGCTTCTTCTGCGCCGCGACGGATCCCGCGCACTGGTCGGGCGGCAGCGGCCGCAGGTGGGTGTCGTAGGCGTCGGCGAAGTCGGCCCGGAACTGGCCGTCCCGCTGGTACATCGAAATGAAAAGGGTGCAGGCGTCCGACTTGTACCGCAGCACGCGGGCCGTGCCGTCCTTGCGGTCGAACTGCGGGGCGCCGAACAGGGCGACCAGCTGCGCCTCGTCGAGGCCCTTGATGCGGTCGGGCGGGATCGGCGAGCCGGCATTGCGTGAGCTGAACACGCCCTTCTCCCCGGCGCCCAGCGCATATTCCTGGGAATCCGTCTGGCAGCCGGCCAGCAGAAGAGAGGCCGCCAGTGCCCCGAATGCAGCTTTCATGGCCTTACTCTAGCGCGGCGTCATCGGCCGGTTAAGGGGCGGCTTCAGGGTCTGGGCGATGTGCACCATCATCGCCATGCCGAGCACCGGGACGATCAGGTTGAGGATCGGGATGGTACCCAGGAAGACGATGAGGATGCCGGTGAGCCAGAGCGTGCCGATGTTGGCCTTGCGCCACGCCTTGACCTCGGCCGGATCGCGCCGGCGCAGGGCGACTTGTTCGTAGTATTCGCGGCCCGCCAGCCAGCCGTTGACGCCGTAGAACAGCACCGCGCCCAGCCCGGCAACGAACAGGGCCACGATATAGAAGGGCAGCATCACGAGGTTGATGGCGAGCAGGGCGAACAGGAACAGGATGCCCGACCAGAGCCCGGTCCACAGCGGAATGCCGCGGGCCGGGCCGAGATGCGGATAGTGCTTTGCTTCGACGATGTCGGCGATCCGCTCCATGAAGACCGAGATCACGATGCCGAAGCTCGCCGGAAACAGCATCAGTGCCAGGACGGCGACCGCGCCGCCGCCCAGCCAGCGGATCGCCTCGTTCACCCATGACCACTGGAAGGTCGCGAAGGACTGCAGCGCCCACCAGGCGAGCACGCCCAGCGCGATCTGCAGCACCAGCGACAGCGCCAGCGACTGCCAGACGATGACGCGCAGCCTGGGATCGCCAAGCTGCTGCACCGCCAGTTCGAAGGCGCGGATCATGGGCTTCCCATCATCGATGCGAGATCAGGCCTGCGGGCCGACGACGCCGGCGGCCTTCAGTTCGCCGATTTCCTTGGCCGAGAAGCCGCGTTCGGACAGGATTTCGTCGGTATGCTGGCCGCGCTTCGCCGCGGGGCCCTTCACACCTTCCTTGGTGCGCGAGAAACGCGGCGCGGCGGCGGGCTGGGCGAAGCCGGCCACGTCGACATAGGCGTTGCGCGCCTTGGCGTGAGCGTGGTGCGGCGCTTCCTTCATGCTGAGCACCGGCGCGAAGCAGATGTCGGTGCCTTCCATGATCGCGCACCATTCGTCGCGGGTCCTGGTCTTGAAGATGGTGGTCAGCCGCTCCTTGAGCTGGCCCCAGGCCTTGCGGTCCATCTGCGCCGGCAGCGACTCGTCCTTCAGGCCCGTCTTCTCGAGCAGCAGCGCATAGAATTGCGGCTCGATCGAGCCGATGCAGACATGCTTGCCGTCCTTGGTCTCGTAGGTGCCATAGAAGTGGGCGCCGCCGTCGAGCATGTTGGTCTCGCGCTCTTCGTTCCACAGGCCGGCCCCGGCCATGCCGTAGATCCCGCCCAGCAGCAGGGCCGCGCCGTCGACCATGGCGGCATCGACCACCTGGCCCTTGCCGGAGCGCTGCGCCTCGAGCAGGCCGCACACCATGCCGAAGGCCAGCAGCATGCCGCCGCCGCCGAAATCGCCCACCAGGTTGAGCGGCGGCATCGGCTTGTCCTTGCTGCCGATCGCATGCAGCGCGCCGGTCAGGGCGATGTAGTTGATGTCATGCCCCGCCGCCTTGGCGAGCGGGCCTTCCTGGCCCCAGCCGGTCATGCGCCCGTACACGAGCTTCGGATTGCGTGCGAGGCAGACATCGGGACCGAGGCCCAGCCGCTCGGCGACGCCCGGGCGGAACGGCTCGGTCATGCCGTCGGCCTTCTCGATCAGGCGCAACACGACCTCGACACCGGCCTTGCTCTGCAGGTCGACGGACACCGACCGTCGGCTCCGGTTGTGGACCGCGAACTTCGGGTCGGCCAGCCGGTCCATGACATGCGCCTTGGTGCGGTCGACCCGGATCACGTCGGCGCCCATGTCGCCCAGCATCATCGAGCACATCGGGCCCGGGCCGATTCCGGCCAGTTCGACGATCGTCAGTCCAGAGAGCGGACCCGCCATGATTTCCTCCTGCAGAATGAGCGTTCTTCTGTCGACCCCGGATGGTAGCCGAAGGGTTCGGCGTTACAAAACCCGTGACGCGGTTTAAAGTCCGCGCCGCGAGTGGGTCGGTCGGAGGAAACGGGATGGGGTTGGGCCGCATTGTCGCGTCGGCGGTGCTTGCGTTCGGCGTAACCAGTGGCGCGTGGGCGCAGCAGGCCGAAGCGCCGCCGCCCAAGGAGTACAGCCAGCAGTTCCTGGTGCCGGGTTCGTGGTTCCATGGCGTGCACGGGCTCGCCTTCAACAAGGACGACCAGCTGTTCGCCGGCTCGGTGATCGGCCAGACGCTGTACCGCGTGCAGGTCGATTCGGGAGAGGTCGATCGCGTGATCGATCCGCCGACCGGCATGGCCGACGACATCGCCTTTGCCGACGACGGCACGATGGCGTGGACGGCGTTCCTGATCGGCAAGGTCTATATCCGCAGGCCGAACGGCAAGACCATCGAGGTCGCCCACGGGATGAGCGGTCCCAATTCGCTGGCCTTCGGCAAGGACGGGCGGCTGTTCGTCTCAGAGGTGTTCCTCGGCGACGCGCTCTACGAGATCGACATCAGGAACGCCGACAAGCCCGACTTCAAGCCGCTGGCGCGCAACGAGCTGCGCCGCATCGCCGAGAAGCTCGGCGGCCTCAACGGATTCGAGGTGCACAAGGACGACGGCTTCCTCTACGGGCCGCTCTGGTTCAAGGGCGAGATCGTGAAGGTGAATCTTGAGACCGGCGCCGCCGAAGTGATCGCCTCGGGGTTCAAGACGCCGGCCGCCGCCAACATCGATCCGCAGAACCGGGACAACGTCTATGTCGTCGACACCGGGACCGGCGGCATCTGGAGCGTGAGCCTCACCAGCAAGGCGAAGAAGCTGGTCGCCTCGATGAAGCCCGGCCTCGACAATCTCGCCTTCGATTCGCGCGGCCGCCTGTTCGTGACCTCGATGACCGACAACGGCATCTATATGGTCGACAAGCAGACCGGCGCGCATCGCACCATCGTCGAGGGCAAGCTCGCCGTTCCGACCGACCTCGCCGTCACCACCGACGGGGGCAAGGACACGGTGCACGTGGCCGACGTGTTCAGCTATCGCAAGGTCGACGGCGCCAACGGCGACGTGACCGACGTGCTGCGCGTGCATGGCGAGACGCACGCCTATCCGATCGGCATCTCGGTCGGTCCGACCAACGTGCTGCTCACGAGCTGGTTCTCCAACACCGTCGAGAAGGTCGACCGCAAGACCGGAAAGCTGATCGCGACGCTTGGCGATTTCGCGGCCCCCGTCGATGCGGTCGAGTTCGCCGACGGCACGATGTACGTGGCCGAACTGGCGAGCGGCAACCTCGTGAAGGTGAGCGCCGACGGCAAGGAGCGCAGCACCGTCATGAAGGAGCTGCGCGGTCCCGTCGCCATGGTCCACGGGACGGGCCCGCTGGTCTACGTGACCGAGATCTCGGCCGGCGTCGTCACCGAGATCGACGTCGCCGCCGGCACGCGCCGGGTGGTGGCCGACAATCTCACCGGTCCCGAGGGCATCGACCTCGGGCCGGACGGTCGACTCTATGTCGCCGAGGTCGGCCAGAAGAGGGTCGTCGCGATCGATCCCGCGACCGGCGCGAAGACGGTGATCGCGTCCAACCTCGACATCGGCCTGGCGCCGTTCCCCGGCGGGCCGCCGGCCCTGGTGCCGACCGGCGTCGCGGTCGGCCGCACCGGCATCGTCTATGTCAGCGCCGACATCCGGAACTCGCTCTACAAGTTGACGCCGCCGTAGTCGGCGCATTCCAGAGAGGCTGACATGGCCGGCATTCCGTTCATCAGGGACTTCAAGTTCGACTACGGCACGGCGATGGAGGTGACGCCGCTGATCCGGCGGGTCGTCGCGAAGAATCCGAATCCCTTCACCTTCAAGGGCACCGGCACCTACATCATCGGCCACGGCAAGGTCGCGGTCGTCGATCCCGGTCCCGATGACCAGGAGCATATCGATGCCGTGTTGCGCGCCCTGCGCGGCGAGACGGTGACGCACATCCTGGTGACGCACACCCATGTCGACCATGTGCCGGCGACGCCGGCGCTGGCCCGGGCGACGGGCGCGAAGGTCTACAGCTACGGGCCGCATCCGACGCCCGAGGGCGTGACTGCCGAGCAGGAGGGCGATTTCTCCTTTGCGCCCGACGTGAAGCTGAACGACGGCGACGTGATCCAGGGCGACGGCTGGAACGTCGAGGCGGTCCACACGCCCGGACACATCTCCAACCATCTCTGCTTCGCGGTGAAGGAAGACAAGGCGCTTCTCTCGGGCGACCATGTCATGGGCTGGTCGACGGCGGTGATCTCGCCGCCCGACGGCAACATGGCCGACTACTTCGCCTCGCTGCGCAAGCTGCTGCCGCGCGACGAGAGCCTCTACATCCCGACGCACGGCGCCGAGATCCGCGATCCCAATCCGTTCGTGCAGGCCTATATCGACCACCGGCTGGGCCGCGAGGCGCAGATCATCGCGCGGCTCAAGGACGGTCCGCAGACCATCCCGCAGATGGTGGCGAAGAACTATGCCGACACGCCGGTCCATCTGCATCCCGCGGCCGGCCGCTCGATGCTCGCGCATCTCGTCCAGATGGTGAAGGACGGACGGGTCAAGACCGAGGACGGACGCGCCGCCATCGACAGCGTCTACCGGCTGTAGGGGGAACACCAATGGACCTGAAGCTGACCGGCAAGACCGTGCTCATCACCGGCGGCAGCCGCGGCATCGGTTTCGCCTGCGCCATGGGCTTCGCGGCCGAGGGCTGCACGGTGCACATCGCCTCGCGGTCGAAGGAATCGCTGGAAGCGGCGAGGGACAAGATCCGCGCCCGTCACAACGTGCCGGTCGAGATCCATCCCGCCGATTTCTCCGACGGCGACACCGCGCGCCGCATCGTCGACGCGGTCGGCCATGCCGACATCCTGGTGAACAATGCCGGCGCCATCCCGCAGGGCGACATCCTGAGCCTGACCGAGCCGAGGTGGCGCGAGGCCTGGGACCTCAAGGTGTTCGGCTACATCAATGCCACGCGCGCCATGCTGGAGAAGATGTATGCCCGCAAGGCCGGCGTGGTCGTGAACGTGATCGGGCTCGCCGGCGAGAGCTACAACTACGACTATGTCGCCGGCACGATGGGCAACGCCGGCATCATGGCCTTCACCCGCGCGGTGGGATCGAAGAGCGTCGATCACGGCGTGCGCGTGGTGGGGATCAATCCGCCGGCCACTCGCACCGACCGCATGCTCACGCGGTTGCGCGAACAGGCCGAGAAGAAGTTCGGCGATCCCGAGCGTTGGGCGGAGTTGACGAAGCACATGCCGTTCGGCCGCGCCGCCGAACCCGACGAGGTCGCCGACCTCGCCGTGTTCCTGGCCTCGGACCGCGCCAGCTACATCAGCGGCGTGGTCATGACCCTCGATGGCGGGCAGGCGGCCCGTCATTAGTCGGGTGGTCGCTCTTCCTTCGACGCTCTCGGACATTGCCTGGGGCAATGTCCTGCCGCTCCTGGGGCTGAGCGTCGCTCAGCCTAGTAAACCTGGCGCATCACCTGGGCGGCGAAGCTCTCGACGGCGGTCTTCTTCTGCGCTTCGCTCAGCTTGCGGTCGGCCGCCACGGCGGGGCAGTAGGCGGTGACGAGATAGTTCACCAGCTCGGCGCTCTCGACGCCGGGATAGCGGATGCGGAGATCGGCCGTCGCCGAGGCGATGGCGTTGAACTTGTCGGGGCCGGCGAGCTGCTGTCCGACGGCCGCCATCTGGGCCGGCGTTTCCTTCAGGATTCCGGGCTTCGCCGTCGGCTGCGGCTTGGGACAGTCGAGCGCCAGGGCGGGAACGGCCGATGTCGCGACGAACAGGGCGGCAGCCAGGGTGGCGAGGCGAAGCATGAATCGGTCTCCCGTGATGATGTCCGGAAGAGCGATAGCAAAACGCGTTCGAATAGTCCCCTGTTCAGACGCGATGGATGCCGATACGGAGCGGGCTGGTCTGCTGGGAGGCGCTGAGCGCGATGCGGTCCCCCACGGTCACCGCCGCGACGAGCATCAGGAGCCCACCGGCCACCGCGCTCGGCCCGTAACCCCACCCCGCGCTGTGCCGCCAGCACGGGAAGGCCGCGACTCCCGCGGCCGCCAGCAGGACGGCGAGGCTCAATCCCAGCATTCATATCCCCCTTGTCGTTGGCGAAGAAACGAGCACACGGGGTGCGGGTTCCGCCTCGGAATGGTCTTTGTTCGATACGCAGCCGGCGTCCGATCCTTCCCCCGGCGACGGCGTTCCACATGGTCGCAGGCCGCCGGGCGGGGGTAGGTTGCCCCCGACAATGGATGACCCGCTTTCCCACGCCCGCGCGCTGCTGCATTCCGTCTTTGGTTTCAACGCCTTCCGACCCGGCCAGGAAGAGATCGTGCGCGCCGCGCTGGCCGGCGAGAACGTGCTGGCGGTCATGCCGACCGGCAGCGGCAAGTCGCTCTGCTTCCAGCTTCCCGCCCTGGCGAGACCGGGCCTGACCCTGGTCGTTTCGCCGCTGATCGCGCTGATGCGCGACCAGGTCCAGGCGCTGACCGCCGCCGGCGTGGCGGCCGGCAGCCTCAACTCCAGCAACGAGCCGGCCGAGAACGCGCGGGTGATGGGCCTGCTGCGGCGCCGCGAGTTGCGCCTGCTCTATGTCGCGCCGGAGCGGCTGGCGCGGCCCGACATGGTCGAGATGCTGGCCGAGGCGCAGGTCACGATGATGGCGATCGACGAGGCGCACTGCGTCTCGCAATGGGGGCACGACTTCCGGCCCGAGTACCTGACCCTGGGCAACCTGGCGCGGCAGATCGGCGGCCGGCTGCAGACCCTGGCCTTCACCGCCACCGCCGACGCACCGACCCGCGGCGACATCGTCGAGAAGCTGTTCGCGGCGGAGCCGCGCGTCTTCGTGCGCAGCTTCGACCGCCCCAACCTGCGACTCGCCTTCAAGCCCAAGGAGCGTTCCACGCGCCAGGTCTTGTCCTTCGTGCAGGCGCATCGCGGCGAGAGCGGCATCGTCTACTGCGCGTCGCGGCGCAAGGTCGAGGAGATGGCCGAGGCGCTCGGGGCGGCGGGCATCCGCGCGCGCCCCTATCACGCCGGCCTCGACAAGGCCGTACGCGACGCCAACCAGGATGCCTTCCAGCAGGAAGACGGGCTGGTGATGACGGCCACCGTGGCCTTCGGCATGGGAATCGACAAGCCCGACGTGCGTTTCGTCTGCCACGCCGACCTGCCCTCCAACGTCGAGGCCTACTATCAGGAGATCGGACGCGCCGGACGTGACGGCCTGCCCGCCAATACTCTCACCCTGTACGGGCTGGGCGACATGCAGCTTCGCCGGCTGCAGATCGAGCAGGGCGATTCATCGGACGAGCGCAAGCGCATCGAGCGCCAGCGGCTGAATGCGCTGCTCGCGCTGGCCGAGGCGCCGCGCTGCCGCCGCCAGACCCTGCTCGCCTATTTCGGCGAAGCGTCGGAGCCCTGCGGCAACTGCGATCTCTGCGTCGAGGGCGTCGAACTGTTCGATGCGACGGTCGACGCGCAGAAGGCGATGTCCGCCATCGTGCGCACCGGCGAACGGTTCGGCATGGAGCATCTCGTTGCCATCCTGACCGGCGACCTCACCGACAACGTGTCCAAGTTCAATCATGACCAGTTGCCGACCTTCGGTGTCGGCAAGAACCGCAAGGCTGCGGACTGGCGCTCGATCTTCCGCCAGCTTTCCGCCGTGGGGCTGATCGCGCAGGACCTGATGGAGCACGGCCGCTGGCGGGTCACCGACGAAGGCTGGGCGGTCCTCAAGGGCAGGCAGACGGTCGAGTTGCGCAAGATCGCCGCGTCGACGACGTCGAAGGGCGAGCGCCGGGACCGGCGGGCCGTGGCCCCGTCGATCGTCAGCGATGCCGACAGCGCGCTTCTGGACTCCCTGCGCGCGCTGCGCACCCGGCTGGCACGGGCGCAGAACGTGCCAGCCTACGTGGTCTTCTCGGACCGCACGCTGGTCGAACTCGCCACCCACCGGCCCTCGACCCTGGCCGCCATGCGCGAAATTCACGGAATCGGCGACGCCAAGCTCGAACGCTACGGCGCCGAGTTCCTGGCCGCGATCGAGCCGCGGCGCCCCTGACCGGGCCGGAACCCGGAACTTTTCGCCTCTTTTCGTCGTTGTGAAGGTCGCCCTTGCCTGTTCGCGGACAGGCAATCCGGGCGGCAGGCAGGCGGAGATCAGAGAGGAACCATGGACGCCAGGGCGGGTACATCCAAGGACCGGACCGGCGTACCGGGCCTCGATGACATTCTACTGGGCGGCCTGGCAACCGGTCGGGTGTTCCTGCTCGAGGGAAGCCCGGGCACCGGCAAGACCACCATGGCCCTGCGCTTTCTGCTGGAGGGCGCGCGAGCGGGCCAGCGCGGCCTGTACGTGACGCTCTCCGAGACGGCCACCGAACTTCGTCACACCGCCGAGGCACACGGCTGGGATCTCGATGAGGACAGTATCGAGACCTTCGAGGTCGTGCCGCCGGAAAGCCTGCTGGATGCCGATCAGCAGCAGAGCCTGCTCTACTCTTCCGATCTCGAACTCGGCGAGACGGTGAAGCTGATTTTCCAAGCCGTCGAGCGCGGGAACGCGCAGCGGATCGTGCTCGATTCCCTCTCGGAGATCCGGCTGCTGGCCCAGAGTTCCCTGCGTTACCGGCGGCAGATCCTCGCGTTGAAGCATTACTTCGCGCGTCACGGAGCGACGGTGCTGATGCTCGACGATCTGACGACCGATGTGCTCGACAAGACGGTCCACAGCGTCGCCCACGGCGTCATCCGCCTGGAGGAGCTGACACCGGACTATGGCGCCGAGCGGCGGCGGCTGCGGATCGTGAAGTATCGCGCGCAGGGGTTCCGCGGCGGCTACCATGACTTCGTCATCCGCGCCGGCGGGGCGCAGGTGTTCCCGCGGCTCGTGGCCGCCGAGCATCGTCGCGACTTCGACCGGGGGCGGATCGGAACCGGCCTGCCGGCCTTCGACAGCCTGCTGGGCGGCGGCATCGAGCAGGGGTCGAGTACGTTGCTGGTCGGGCCCGCCGGATCGGGAAAGACGACCCTGGCCTGGCAGTTCGTGGCGGAAGCCATCCGCAAGGGTGACAAGGCGGCGATGTTCCTCTTCGACGAGGAGATCAGCCTCCTGTTCGATCGTGCCGCTGCGCTGGGTTTCGACTTCCGGCCGATGGAGGCGACCGGTCGGCTCAGGATCATGCAGCTCGATGCGGCCGAACTGTCGCCGGGAGAGTTCGCGCACAATGTCCGGCTGGTGGCGGACGAGCCCGCCATGAAGACCGTCGTCATCGACAGTCTCAACGGCTACCAGGCGGCCATGCCGCAGGAGAACTCGCTCATCCTGCACATGCACGAATTGATCCAGTACCTGAACCGCACCGGCGTCTCGACCTTCGTCACGGTGGCCCAGCAGGGAATCATCGGCGAAATGAAGTCGCCGGTGGATGTCACCTACCTGGCCGATGCCGTGATCCTGCTGCGCTTCTTCGAGGCGGAGGGCACGGTCCGCCGCGCCCTGTCGGTGATCAAGAAGCGGGGCGGCAGGCACGAGGACACGATCCGCGAATTCTGGCTCGATCGCGGGTTGCATATCGGCGAACCGCTCTCGCAGTTCCATGGCGTGCTGCGGGGAACCCCCTTGTTGCCGGGCAATCGCGCGCCTGCCCGCCCGGCGCCGCGCGAATGACCGACACGTCCCGGGCATTGCGCGCCCTGGTGCTGGCGCCGCGCGGGCGGGATTCGGCGGTGGCCTGTTCCCTGATCCGGCAGACCGGCGTGGCGTGTGTCGCCTGTCCCGACCTCGGGGCCTTGGTCGAACGTCTCGACGACGACGTGGCGTTCCTGCTGATGACCGAGGAGGCGATTCGAGGTGTCGATCTCAATCCGCTGGCGGCATGGCTTTCGAGCCAGCCGCCCTGGTCCGATTTGCCGTTCCTGCTGGTGACCGATCACGGTGGCGGGCCTGAACGCAATCCCATCGCGGCACGATGGTTGGAGACGCTGGGCAACGTCTCGTTCATCGAGAGGCCCTTTCACCCCACCACCCTGCTCAGCGTCTCGCGCGCGGCGGTCAAGGGGCGGCGGCGCCAGCACGATACGCGCCTCCTCCTCGCCAACCTGCGGGAGAGCGACCAGCGGCTGCGGACGGCCCTTCATGCCGGACGCCTGGCGGCCTGGGAGTTCGACTTCGCGACGTCGCGCTTCGCCGTCTCGGCGGAGGGCAAATTGCTCCTCGGCCGCAGCGCGCTGCAGGATGTCGGGCTGGATGAGCTGATGCGGGGCATCTCGCCCGACGATCGCGCTCCGGTGGCGGAGGCGCTGGGCCGCAGCGTCGGCACGGGCGAAGACTTCGCCGTGGACCTCCGGTTCGAGAGACCCGACGGCGGGATCCTGTGGCTGGACGTCCGGGCGCGCCTGGTTCTCGGCGGTGAAGGGACGGTGCGGCGCTTCGTGGGCGTCGCGTCGGACATCACGGTTCGCAAGGCCGCTGAAGCGAGCCTCCAGGGGCTCAACGAAGTGCTGGAGATGCGCGTCGAAGAGCGGACCGCCCAGCTTCGCCAGGCTCACGACCAGCTGCTGGCGCAGATCGCCGAGCGCGAGCGGACCGAGGCGCAACTCCGCCAGATGCAGAAGCTGGAGTCGATCGGCCAGCTGACGGGCGGCGTCGCGCACGACTTCAACAATCTCCTGACGGCGGTGATCGGCAATCTCGAACTCCTGCGCAAGCGCGTCCCGCCCAACCCGGGCAGCGAGCGGTTGATCGACGGCGCCATGCAGGGGGCGCAGCGGGGCGCTGCACTGACCCAGCGCCTGCTGGCCTTCGCGCGGCATCAGGCCCTCGATCTGCGCCCGATCGATCTCGCGCGACTCGTCCGCGGCATGGACGACCTGCTGCGCCGCTCGCTCGGCCCTTCGATCAGGATGATCCAGGACTTCCCGGCCGGGATTCCCGCCGCCCGGGCCGATGCCAACCAGGTTGAACTCGCCCTGCTCAACCTCGCGGTCAACAGCCGTGATGCCATGCCGGAGGGCGGCACACTGACCTTTGCGCTCGATCTTGCCGAGACGGGCGCGGCGCGCGACCTGGCGGCCGGCCGCTACGTACGGCTGACGGTTTCGGATACGGGCTCGGGCATGGACGGCGAAACGCTGAGCAAGGCCATCGAGCCGTTCTTCTCGACCAAGGACGTGGGCAAGGGCACCGGTCTCGGCCTGTCGATGATTCACGGCCTCGCGCAGCAGCTCAAGGGCGCGTTGCGCCTGTTCAGCACGCCCGGCCGCGGCACCCGCGCCGAACTGTGGCTGCCTGTCGCCGAAGGCGCGGCGGAGGCCGCCGGCGCCAAGGTCATCGACCGTCCGCCGGCGGGCAGCCGTCGCGCGACCTTGTTGTTCGTCGACGACGATTTCCTGATCAGCCTCAGCACGACGTCGCTGCTGGAGGACCTCGGCCATACCGTCGTCACGGCATCCTCGGGGGCGGCGGCACTGGACGTGCTGCGCGGCAACGACCCGATCGACCTCATGATCACGGACTACGCGATGCCCGGCATGACGGGCCTGCAGCTCGCCGAAGAAGCGCGCGCGCTGCGGCCCGGCCTGCCGATCCTGCTGGCCACCGGCTATGCCGATCTGCCGACCCGTGCCCGGTTCGAGTTGCCGCGCCTGCAGAAGCCGTATCAGCAGGCGCAGCTCGCCGAGCAGATCCGGAGTCTGCTCGGTTGAACCGGCCGGAGCGGTTCCGGGTCAGCGCTTCCCGATCGGTGCGCCCATCGACCACAGTACGCCGAACGGATCGCGGAACTGGCCGTAGCGGTCGCCCCAGAACATGTCCTGGACGGGCAGGACGACGGTGGCGCCGGCCTTGACGGCCTTGTCGAAGGCAGCGTCGACATCGCCGACCTGGAGGTGGAGGGTGAAGCCGGCGGGCTTCTCAAGGGGCGCGCCGTGCTCAGGGAAGGCATCGGCGAGCATCAGCGATCCGCCGTTGATCACGAGATGGATGTGCATGTAGCGGCCCTTGTCGTCGGGCGGCATCCGCATGACCTCCTGGGCACCGAGCGCCTTCGCGTAGAACTCGGCCGCCTGGGCGGCATTGCTGACCGACAGATAGGGGCAGGGGCCACCGAGCACGGGAGGTTGGACGGGCGGCTGGACGGGAGGGGTCATGACGGTCTCCTTGGCTGATGTCATGTGCCGAGGACGAACGGCCCGACCCGGACCCGACACGGCGCCCACGATTTGTTCAGCGAGACAGCCGGTCGAGGTGCTGGCGGATATGCGCCGCCTCGGCCGGTGTGCCGGCGAGGGCGATCGCGCGGCCGAACGCCTCCCGGGCTTCCTGCGGGCGCTCGAGCTGCTGCAGCAACGCCCCCTTGACGCCGTGGAAGTAGAAATAGCCCTGCAGCCGTGGCGCGAGCGGTTCGATCATCTCGAGCGCCGCTTCGGGGCCGCGCACCTTGGAGACCGCGACCGCCCGATTGAGGGTCACGACGGGCGACGGCTGCAACCGTTCGAGGTTGGCGTAGAGCAGGTCGATCTGGGCCCAGTCGGTGTCCTCGGCGCGTTCGGCCCGGGCATGCAGCGCCGCGATCGCGGCCTGTATCTGGTAGGGGCCCGGTTGCCGGTGGCGCATCGCCTTGTCGATCAGGGCCAGCCCCTCGGCGATGCGCGGCCGGCTCCACAGGCTGCGATCCTGGTCCTCGAGCAGCACGGCGTTGCCTTCCGCATCGAAGCGGGCCTTGGCCCGGGCGCGCTGCAGCAACATCAGGGCGGTGAGTCCCATGATCTCGGGCTCGGCGGGGAACAGGCGCAGCAACAGACGGCCAAGCCAGATCGCTTCCTCGGCCAGCGGCTTGCGCGCCTCGGCCTCGCGACCGCTGCTCGAGGAATATCCCTCGTTGAAGAGCAGGTAGATCATGGTCGCGACGGCGGCGAGCCGCTCCGCCCGCTCCGGCGCGCCCGGTGTCTCGAACGCGATTCCGGCATTGCCGATGCGGGCCTTCGCGCGGGTGATGCGCTGCTCCATCGCGGCCTCGCCCACCAGGAAGGCCTGGGCGATCTGCTTCACCGAGAGGCCGCAGACGATGCGCAGCGCCAGCGCGATCTGCTGCGTCGCGGGCAGTTCGGGATGGCAGCAGACGAACAGCAGCCGCAGGATGTCGTCCTTGTAGTGTTCGCCGTCGAGCCGGTCGGCGAGCGACGACTCGGCATCGTCGAGGTCCGAGAGAAGCGCCTCGTCCGGCAGTTCGGTGTGCCGGGCCTGCCGGCGGACCTGGTCCATCGCGGCATTGCGGCCGACCAGGATCAGCCAGGCGGCGGCATCGCGGGGCGGCCCGTTCTGCGGCCAGTTCTTCAGGGCCCGCAGGCAGGCTTCCTGGAAGGCTTCCTCGGCGGTATCGAGAGACCGGAAGTAGCGCAGCAGCGCCCCCATCGCCCGCGGGCGGGCCGCGACCAGGATCGGGTCGATCCAGCCGAGATCGTTCATGAGGCGGCCGTGCCTTCAGGAAGCCGGCTGGGATGGAACTCGGCCACCGGGCGGATCTCGTAGCTGCCGGTGCCGGGATTGGCCTTCGCCAGTTCCTTCGCCGTATCGATCGCCTCCTCGAGGGAAGCGCAGTCGATGACGTAGAAGCCGAGCAACTGCTCCTTGGTCTCGGCGAAGGGTCCGTCGATCACCATGTCCTCGCGTCCCTTGCGCAAGGTCGTTGCCGCCGTCGTCGGGAGAAGCCGGGCGACCGGCCCCAGTCGGCCCTGCTGGGCGAGCTTGTCGTTCACGGCGTAGAGCCTGGCCATCGTCTGGTCGTGATGGTCCTTCGACCAGGCGCCGATGGCTTCCTCGGAGTTGTAGCAAAGGATGGCGTAGAGCATGGGTCTTCGGCTCCTGTTGGACGGAGGACGCGGGAACGGGCTTCCGGCCGACAGGCTGGCCCGAATTTTCCAGCTCAGCCGGCGTCGGACGGGATGGGGTTCGCGAAGGGGATGCCGGCCTTGAGGATTCGATAGCGCCCATCCTGGATCTGCGCGCCGGTCACGATGCCGGTTCGGGCGCTGCCGCCGTCGAGGCCCAGGCGATCGCCCTCGAACAGATGCGGATCTTCCATGCCGCTGATCGCCGTGTGCTTGTCGGGTGGCGTGTGGCCATGGACCACCAGCGTGCCGCCGAAGCCCTGCTTCCAGTCGAGAAACCCGTGATTGATCCAGGCCCAGCGCGCCTCGGTGAAGATCAGCCAGGGACGGGCGAGAAACTCGTCCTGGTCGGCATGGGGATCGAGGCCGCCATGGACGAACACCGTGTTGCCCAGCCGGACGTGCGAGCGCATGCCCTGCAGCCGGTGAACGACCGCCTCGCCGAGCGCGTCGTGCAGCAGCGCCTGGTCGGCATGGCTGGCCGGCCGGCCGGCGCGCGCCGCCATCTCGTCGAGCAGGACGTGCCCGCCCATGCGCTTGCTGAGCCACAGGGTCTCGGCCTTGTGCGCGTGCGGCCCGCCGACGACCGTGAGCATCATCATGATCTCGTGGTTGCCCATCAGCCGGTCGACGTGATCGACCCCGTGCGCCTCCTCGTCGCGCGCCCACAGTTCGAGCACGCCGGCACTGTCGGGGCCGCGATTGATCATGTCGCCGAGATAGACGAGCCGGCGCCGGCCCGCGGCCTCGCCGGCCAGCGCCGCGATCGACTTCAGGAGCGCGCCGAGCTCGGCGGCACAGCCGTGGACGTCGCCGATGGCGAACACCGTCTCACCCTTCACGTCGAAGGGCGCGGGCTTCCATTCGGACAGGGTGACGGGAAGGTCGGTCATGCAGTCGCGATGCTAGCCCTATCCGGCGCGGCGCTCCACCGCGGCGGGCGCCGGCTGGCGGTCGAACTCTTCCTTGATGCTGCGGTTCAGGTCGTACTTGAGCGGGACCGCCGCCTCGCGCCGGGTCCAGACCTGCGCCGCCAGGGTGTATTTGTCGGCCTCCAGCGTATCGATGCCGATCGCCGAGATCTCGAAGACCCGGTCATCGCGCTCGATCAGCCTGCGCAGACGGGAGATCGAGGTGTCGACGTCCTCGTTGGCGGGCCGCGGCAGGCGGAATTCCAGTCGTGCGGTCTCGTTGCGCGTCGGCACTTTCACGATCTCTCCCCACAGCTTGCCGTTGGGGATGATGATGCGGGTATTGTCGTCGGCGTCGACCTCGGTGAAGAACAGGTTGATCTCGCGCGCGATACCGCTCGCGCCGCCGGTCTCGACCCGATCGCCGATCTGGAACGGCCGGAACACGACCAGCATGATTCCCGCCGCCAGGTTGCTCAGGGTCCCCTGGAGGGCCAGGCCGATGGCGATGCCCAGCGCGCCCAGCACGGCGACGAAGCTCGTCGTGGCGATGCCGAAGGTCGTGAGGACGGCGACGAAGGTGAAGACCAGGACGGCATAGCGAACCGCGTTGCCGATGAAGAGCGCCACCGTGCGATCGATGCGGGGCGACTTGTGGCAGAGCCTCACCACCGCCTTGTAGAGCATCCGCGACGTCATCCAGCCGGCGCACAGGATGAGGATCGCGCCGAGACCGCGCAGGCCGTAGGTGGTGATCAGTGCCACCAGCACATTGGCGGCATTGTTCCACTGTTGCTCGATGTCCATGAGACAGGCAACGCCGCGAGAGCCGCGGCGGTTGCCTGCGCGTCGCCTCAGCGGGCGTCGTTCTCGCGGATGAAGGCGCGCACGCGCGGCATGATCTGTTCGCGCCACTTGCGGCCGTTGAAGATGCCGTAATGGCCGACCCGCGGCTGCTCCCAGTGCGCGCGCCGCGCGCCGGGAATGTTGGGCGTCAGCGCGTGGGCCGCCTTGGTCTGGCCGACGCCCGAGATGTCGTCCAGCTCGCCTTCGACCGTCATCAGCGCGGTCTCGATGAAGGACGGATCGATCTTCCGGCCGCGGCTCACCCATTCGCCGCGCGGCAGCAGGTGCTCCTTGAACACGACCTCGATGGTCTGGAGATAGAACTCGGCGCTGAGATCCATCACGGCGAGATATTCGTCGTAGAAGGCGCGGTGTGCGTCCGCCGGGTCATCGTCGCCCTTCACCAGATGCTCGAACTGGCGCATGTGCGCGTTCACGTGCCGGTCGAGGTTCATGCTGATGAACGAGGTGAGCTGCAGGAAGCCCGGATAGACGCGGCGCAGCGCGCCGGGATAGTTGAGCGGCACCGTCGAGATGACGTTCTGGCGGAACCACATCATCGAGTTGCGCATGGCGAGGTCGTTGGGGACCGTCGGACTCACGCGCGTGTCGATCGGGCCGCCCATCAGGGTGAGCGACCGGGGCTGGCGCGGGTCCTTTGCCTCCGCCATCAGCGCGGCGGCGCCCAGCACCGGCACCGACGGCTGGCAGACGGCGATGACATGCACGTCCGGGCCGAGATAGCGGCAGAACTCGGCGACATAGTCCACGTAGTCGTCGAGGTCGAAGTTGCCCTGGCTCAGCGGCACCTCGCGGGCATCGATCCAGTCGGTGATGTGCACGTCATGGTCGGGCAGCAGGGCCTCGACCGTGCCGCGCAGCAGGGTGGCGTAGTGGCCGCTCATCGGCGCCACGACCAGCACCTTGGGATCACGGCGGGTGGTGTCGCGACGGAAACGCAGGAGGTTGCAGAACGGCTTGCGCAGCAGGATCTCTTCGTTGACCGCGACGGTCTCGTCGCCGACCATCGTCGTCTTTAATCCGAACGCCGGCTTGCCGTAGTTGCGGGTGAGGCGCGTCATGATCTCCGCGCCGGCGGCGATCGACTTGCCGACCCAGGTCTCGGCCCACGGATTGTAGGGGCTGGAATAGACCTGCTCGAGGGTGCCGGCCCACATCCGCAGGGGGACGGAGAGCTGCCGCTGGAATTCGTAGGCTTGGTAAAGCATGGGCCGCGGATTGTACGCTCACGCGAGCCCTTGTCACGTCCATATTGCGACGCAACAATCGTTTTAAAACAATGACTTAGAGAAGGCGTCCCACGGCCTTGGCGATGGTTTCGGCCTTGGCGTCATGGGTGAAGTGGGTGACGAAGCGGCCGTTGCGGTCGAGCAGGTAGACGATCGAGGAGTGATCCATGAGGTAGGGCGAACCGTCCTTGCCGGGCACTTTCTGGTAGTAGACGCGATAGGCCTTGGCGACGTCGGCGATCTGCTTCGGCGTTCCCGTGAGACCGATAATTCCCGGCCCGAAGTTCGGGACATAGCCCTTGAGAAGCTCCGGCGTGTCGCGCTCGGGATCGATGGTGATGAAGACGAGGTTCACCTTCTTGGCGGCATCCGGTCCCAGCTGCTCGACCGCCGTCTCCATCAGCAGCAACGAGGTCGGGCAGACGTCGGGACAATAGGTGAAGCCGAAATAGATCAGCGTCGGCTTGCCCTTGAGCTGATCGCTCGAGAAGGGGCGGCCGTTCTGGTCGACGAGCTGGAACGGACCGCCGATCGATGGCTTTCCGCCCTGCGTGGCGTCCCAGCCGATCCAGCCCGCCGCGACGACGAGCGCCGCGATCCAGACACCCAGCAGCGCCTTCATCGTACGTGACATGGCGCGAAGATGGGCCCTCGCGTCCGGCTCGACAAGCCGGACCGCTCGTCGCACAACCTCATGTGATGTCAGGCAGGATTCTGGTTCTCGGCGGCGGTTTCGCCGGCTTGTGGAGCGCGCTCGCGGCCGCGCGGGCCCGCGACAGGCTGGGCGCCGACATCGAGATCGCCCTGCTGAACGACACGCCGTGGCATTCGATCCGCGTGCGCAACTACGAGGCAGACCTTTCCGATACGCGCGTCGCGCTCGACAGCGTGTTGGGGCCGGTTGGCGTGCGGCGCCTCGAAGGCAGCGTGACCGGCGTGGACGTCGCCCAACGCAGCGTGACCTGCGAGGCGGAGGGAACGACGCAACAAATCGGCTACGACCGTCTCGTCTTCGCGCTGGGCAGCCGGCTCGCACGGCCTCCGATTCCCGGTCTCTCCCGATTCGGATTCGACGTCGACACCTACGACGCGGCGATGCGGCTCGACGCGCACATTGCGCACCTGCCGGCTGGCGGCTCGACCGCGCTGGTCGTGGGCGGCGGGCTGACCGGCATCGAGGCCGCGGCGGAGATGCCGGCCCGGCTGCGCGCCGCGGGCATCGCCGCGCCGCGCGTCATCCTGGCGGACCATGCGCCGCGCATCGGTTCGGACATGGGCGGCGAGGCCGTGCCGGTCATCGAGGAGGCGCTGCAGGCGTTGGGCGTCGAGAGGCGCGGCGGCGTGTCGGTCGCGGCCGTCGATGCCGGGGGCGCGACGCTGCAGGGCGGCGAGCGCATCGAGGCGGAGACGGTCGTGTGGTGCGCCGGCATGCGCGCCCATCCGCTCACGGCGGCCTTTCCGGTGGAGCGCGACCGTCTCGGCCGCCTGCCGGTGGAGCCGACGTTGAAGATCGCCGGTCTCGCCGCCGAGTTCGCCGCGGGCGACGTGGCCTCGTTCGCGATCGACGGCACGCATGGCTGCGTCATGTCCTGCCAGCATGGGCGGCCGATGGGCCGCTTCGCCGGCCACAATGCGGTCTGCGACCTGCTCGGCCGGCCGATGCTGCCGCTTTCGATCCCCTGGTACACGACCATCCTCGATCTCGGTCCGTGGGGAGCCATCTACACCGAGGGCTGGGAGCGCAGGCTGGTGTCGCGCGGCGCCGAGGCCAAGCGAACCAAGGAGCTGATCAATCGCGAGCGCATCTATCCGCCGCGGTCGGGCGACCGGCAGGCGATCCTTGATGCGGCGGCGCCGACAGTGCAGACACCACCGGTGAAATTCGGGCGGTGAAATTCGGGTGAGGAAAGACAGATGTTCTACGATGCGAGCAAGCGCGACCACGGACTGCCGCAGGATCCGCTGAAGGCGCTGATCGTGCCGCGGCCGATCGGCTGGATCTCGACGGTCGACGGCCAGGGCCGGGTCAATCTCGCGCCCTACAGCTTCTACAACGGCGTCGGCGAATTCCCGCCCATGGTCTATTTCGCGATCACCGGCACCTACGGCGACACGCCGACCAAGCACAGCCGCATGAACGCCGAGGAGACCGGCGAGTTCGTGGTCAACATGGTGACCGCGGAGATGAGCGAGAAGATGAACATCACCACCGCGATGGTGGCCTACGGCATCGACGAGATGAAGCTCGCGGGCCTGACGCCCGAGCCCTGCCGTTTCGTGAAGCCGCCGCGGGTCAAGGAATCGCCGGTCGCGCTCGAGTGCAAGTACTGGAAGACGATCGAACTGCCGGAGGAGCCGGGCCACGAGGCCAAGCGCGGTTCGATCGTGCTGGGCCAGGTGGTCGGCATCCACATCGACGACGCCATCCTGAAGGACGGCCGGGTCGACATCCTGTCGATGAAGCCGGTCGCGCGGCTGGGCTACAGCGAATACACGACGACCGACAACGTCTGGAAGATGCGCCGCCCGGACGATCCTCGGTATCAGTAAAGCGCTGCTCTTGGATTAAAGCATAACCGTCGTCTCGACCGGAGCCTCGCGTAGCGAGGCGGAGTGGAGAGACCTTCTCTCGACCAAAAGTCAGCAAATCGTGGAGAGAAGGTCTCTCCACTTCGCGCTGCGCGCTCCGGTCGAGACGACGGAGTTTGCTGTCACTGACCCGCCACGACCGGCGCCACCGAGCGTGCCATCGCGAGCACGCGCCTGTCGGCCATGGTCTCGCCCATCAGCATGAAGCCGACCGGCAATTCGCCCGCGGCGTGGCAGGGCAGGCTGATGCCGCAGCGGTCGAGGAAGTTGCCGACCGTGGTGTTGCGCAGCAGCAGCAGGTTCTTCTTCGTGAAGCCCTCGGGCGTCAAGACTTCCTCGATGGTCGGCGCGACGATGGCGCAGGTCGGCATGATCACCGCGTCGTAGTTCGAGGTGATGGCCGAGACGCGACGGCAGAGATCGGCACGCTTGGCCAGCAGCTCGATATAGTCGGCCGCCGTCATGTCCTTGCCGCGCATGATGCGCGGATACACAAACGGGTCGTAGTCCGGACCACGGCGCGCGATCAGCTCCTTGTGCCAGGCATAGGCCTCGGAGGCGGCGAACCCGCCCTTGGCATTGATGGCCGGCAGCTCGTTCAGCTCGGCGAGGTCGATCTCCTCGATCCGCACGCCCTTCGCGGCCAGCGCCTTGCACGCCCTCTCGAAGGCCCTGGCGACGGTCGCGTCGAGCTCGTCCATCACGAAGTGCTTGGGGATCGCGAAGCGCAGCCCGGCGAGCGGCGCGGGATCGGGGACCGAGATCGGTTCCGCCGCGAAGATCGCGTCGACGAGGGCGCAGTCCTCGACCGAGTTGGCGAGCGGCCCGATCGAATCGAGCGAGGTCGAGAGCGGGATCACGCCGTCGATCGGCACGCGGCGCGCCGTCGGCTTGAAGCCCACCAGGCCGCACACGGCGGCCGGGATGCGCACCGAGCCGCCGGTGTCGGTACCGAGCGTGGCGACGGCCATGCGGTCGGCCACCGAGACGGCCGCACCAGCGGAGGAGCCGCCCGGCACGCGCGTGCGGTCGGCCGGATTGCCCGGCGTGCCGTAGTGCGGGTTGAAGCCGACGCCGGAGAAGGCGAACTCGCTCATGTTGGTGCTGCCGACGATCACCGCGCCGGCGCTGCGCAGGCGCGCCACCACCGGCGCATCCGCGGTGGCGGGCTTCGCGTCGTCGAGCGCCTTCGAGCCCGAAAGGGTCGTCTCGCCCGCGACGTCGCACAGGTTCTTGATCGAGACGGGGATGCCGGCGAGCGGCGACGGCACGAGGCCCGCTTTGCGCAAGGTATCGCTCGCATCGGCCGCGGCCAGCGCCTGATCCTTCCAGACCTTCACGAAGGCGCGCTTGCCTTCGCCCTTGGGATCCTCGATGCGCGCCATCGCCTCTTCGGTGAGCTTGCGCGATGTGGTGCGGCCGGCGGCCAGGTCCGCGGCGAGCTGGGTGATCGTCGGGTTGGCCATCGGATTCCTACTTGCCGCGGTGCTTCACGAGATCGTCGACCACCATCGGGTCGGCGAGGGTGGACGTGTCGCCCAGGTTGCTGAAATCGTTCTCGGCGATCTTGCGCAGGATGCGGCGCATGATCTTGCCCGAGCGCGTCTTGGGCAGGCCGGGCGCCCACTGGATCACGTCCGGCGTGGCGATCGGGCCGATCTCCTTGCGCACCCAGGCGACCAGCTCCTTGCGCAGCTCCTCGGAGGACTGCTCGCCGGCCTTCAGGGTGACGTAGGCATAGATGCCCTGGCCCTTGATGTCGTGCGGGAAGCCGACCACCGCGGCCTCGGCCACCCGGGTGTTGGCGACCAGCGCGCTCTCGACCTCGGCGGTGCCGATGCGGTGGCCCGAGACGTTGATCACGTCGTCGACCCGACCGGTGATCCAGTAGTAGCCGTCCTCGTCGCGGCGTGCGCCGTCGCCGGTGAAGTACTTGCCGGGATAGGTCTTGAAATAGGTCTCGATGAAGCGCGGGTGGTCGCCATAGACCGTGCGCATCTGGCCTGGCCAGGAGTTGATCAGGCAGAGATTGCCGGTGCAGGGGCCCTGGAGTTCGTTGCCTTCGGCATCGACCATCACCGGCTGCACGCCGAAGAAGGGCAGCGTCGCCGAGCCGGGCTTCAGCGCCGTGGCGCCGGGCAGCGGCGTGATCAGGATGCCGCCGGTCTCGGTCTGCCACCAGGTGTCGACGATCGGGCAGCGGCCGTCGCCAACCACGCGGTGGTACCACAGCCAGGCCTCGGGATTGATCGGCTCGCCGACCGATCCCAGCAGGCGCAGGCTAGCCCGCGAGGTCTTCTTCACCGGCGCCTCGCCCTCGCGCATCAGCGCGCGGATCGCGGTCGGCGCGGTGTAGAAGATGTTCACCTGGTGCTTGTCGATCACCTGCCAGAAGCGGCTGGAATCGGGATAGTTGGGCACGCCCTCGAACATCAGCGTGGTGGCGCCGTTGGCCAGCGGTCCGTAGAGGATATAGCTGTGGCCGGTCACCCAGCCCACGTCGGCGGTGCACCAGTAGACGTCGCCATCGTGATAATCGAACACGTACTGGTGGGTCATCGACGCATAGACGATGTAGCCGCCGGTCGTGTGCAGCACGCCCTTCGGCTTGCCGGTCGATCCCGACGTATAGAGGATGAACAGCGGATCCTCGGCGCCCATCGGCTCGGGTGCACACTCGGCCGGCACCTTGGCGGCGATCTCGTGCCACCAGACGTCGCGGTCGGCTTTCCAGTCGACCTTGCCGCCGGTGTGCTTCACCACCAGCACCTTCTTCACGCCGGGCGCCTTCTTCAGCGCCTCGTCGCAATTGGCCTTGAGCGGCACGTGCTTGCCGGCGCGCAGGCCTTCGTCGGCGGTGACCACGACGTTGCTGTCGCAATCGACCAGGCGGTTGGCGAGGCTGTCGGGCGAGAAGCCGCCGAACACGACCGAATGGATGGCGCCGATGCGCGTGCAGGCCAGCATCGCATAGGCCGCCTCGGGGATCATCGGCAGGTAGATCGTGACGCGATCGCCCTTCTTCACGCCGAGTTCCTTGAGCGCGTTCGCCATGCGGCAGACTTCGTCGTGCAGCTTGCGATAGGTGATCTTCTCGGACTTCGCCGGATCGTCGCCTTCCCAGATGATGGCGGTCTGGTCGGCGCGCTTGGCGAGATGCCGGTCGATGCAGTTGGCCGAGACGTTCAGCACGCCGTCGTGGAACCAGCGGATGCGGACGTCGCCGTTGTAGTCGACGTCGCGCACGGCGCCGGGGCTGTAGGGCTTGATCCAGTCGACCCGCTTGCCGTGCTCGTTCCAGAACTTGGCGGGATCGGCGATCGAGGCCTCGTACATCGCCTTGTACTTGGCTTCGTCGACATAGGCGCGCTTGGCCCAGTCCGCGCTGACGGCGATCACTTCATCGGCCATGGCTTTCCTCCAGCTTCGGCTTTTTTGCCTTGAATTACCCGCGTTTTAGCCCGCTGCCGCCGGACGGGGCAATTCGACTTTGGGCGTCATTCGCTGAACCAGGTCGTGAAGTCCTGGATCGGCGCGCGTTCGGTGATCAGGCTGTTGGGTGCCACGTCGGGATCGGCGTAACCGAGCGCCAGGCCGCAGATCACGGTCTGGTCGTCGGGAATCCCGAGCTCGCGGCGCACCACGTGCTGGTAGCGGCTGAATGCGGCCTGCGGGCAGGTGTGCAGGCCCTTCTCGCGCGCCAGCAGCATGAGCTGGTCGAGAAAGATGCCGCAGTCGATCCACTGGCCGTTGCCCATGCGCTTCTCGACGCAGAGGATCATGCCGACCGGCGCGTCGAAGAATTCGTAGTTCTTGCGGAACTGCTTCAGCATGCCGGCGGCGTCGCCGCGCGGCACGCCAAGCAGGGTGTAGAGCTGCTTGCCGACCAGCTTGCGGCGCGCGTCGTAGACCGGCGTGAATTCCTGCGGATAGACGTTGTACTCGGCGCCCGGCCCGTTATCGCCCTCGTCCATGGCCTTCAGTATCGCTGCCGACAGCCGCTTCCGCGCCGCGCCCATGGTCACGTAGAGCTTCCACGGCTGCAGGTTGCCGTTCGAGGCCGAGCGGTTGGCCGTCTCGATGATCCATTCGATGTCGGCCTTGGCCACGGGATCGGGCTTGAAGACGCGCATGGAACGGCGGGAATGGACGGCTTCTGACACGCGCATGGACGGCTAGCTCCGGGTGAGGTGACGACGCAGGAAGTCGAACAGGGTGCGCCGCGCGGCGGCGTTCTGCTGTTCGGTGAAATAGTGGGTGGCGCCGGGGATCACGGCGGCCTCGGCCTCCTTGCCATGGGCTCGCAGGGCCTCGGCCATGGCGAGCGACTGCTCGACCGGCACGTTCTCGTCACGGTCGCCGTGCAGCAGCAGCACCGGGGCGTCGATCTGCGCGACGCGCAGGATCGGCGAGCGCACCGGCAGGCCTTCGGGCCCGCACAGATCGTCGAGATAGTCGCGCATGTAGGGATTGGCCTCGCGCCAGCGCGCCAGGTCGGTCGGCGCGAAGAAGGCGGCGACGGCGCGCACCGGCGGCTTGTGGGCGGCAGCGAGCAGCGCCACCTGGCCGCCCATCGAGGCGCCGACCAAGGCGATGCGGTCGCGATCGACCAGCGGCCGCTTGGCCAGCCAGTCGATGGCAGCCAGTATGTCGAGCGGCTGGCGCAGACCCTGGTCGTTCTCGCCCTCCGAGCCCAGCCAGCCGCGCAGCGATAGGGCCAGCGCCGCGTAACCGTTGGCGGCGGCGGCGCGCGCGAGGCCCACCATGTTGTGGGCATGACCGGCAAAGCCATGCAGCAGGATCAGCGCCGGGTAGGGCGGCTGGCCGGCGACCGGCTTGAAGAAATAGCCGCCGAGACTGACCCCGTGGCCGGGCACGCGCACCTGCTCGGCGTCGCGAACCTCGGGCAGGTCGTCCCAGCGATGCATGACCTCGATCGGCACGCCGTCGGGATCGCGGAAGCCCACCGAGTAGTAGCCGGGCGCGAGATAGTCGAGTTCCTGCGGCGGCTGGATGATCTCCGCCCCGGCGTCGCGCAGCTCGGCGAACACCTGGTCGACCTGGCCGCGACTCTCCGCCGACACGGCGAGCCACAGCGCGCCCGGCCCGTAGGAGATGCCGTCCTTGGCCTGGCGCATCACGAAATGGTCGTAGCCGCGCGACCACATCACCCGGTCGGGACTGGCCCACACGCGATGGAAGCCCAGCATCGGCAGCCACAGGCGATGGAAGGCGACGGAGCGCGCGAGGTCGCTCACCTCGATCGCCGCCCCGGCAAAGGAAGAACGCGGACGCATCAGGAGGGCTCGAGCCCCAGCGCCAGCAACTCGTCGCGCCGCAGATGCTGCTCGCCGGCGAGGAAGAACTCGTCGAGCTGCGGCGGCTTGACCCCGGTGCCGGCCAGCATCGCATGCGCCTGGCCGCGGTGATGCGTCTGGTGCTGGAAGAGATGCTCCAGGATGGAGATCACGCTGGAGGGCGGCGGCGTGCGGTTGGGCCGCGGAAGCGACAGGCCCTCGGCGAGACTGGCGTCGGTCTGGCGCTCGCAGAAGGCGAGCAGCCGCCGGTCGCTGGCGATCTGCGCCTCATACAGGGACGCGGCGTCGGGAAAGTCGGGGACCGGGTCGTGGTAGCGCTGCAGCACCGTCGGGTCGCGGTGCAGGGCGTCGATGTAGTAGCGGTCGACCCACAGGATGTGATTGAGGGTGGCGCGCAGCGATGGGAAGAAGCTGGTGCGCGGCGCGGCGAACTCTTCCGGTGTCAGCGCCTTGCAGGCCGTGAGCAGCCGGTGGTTCGCCCAGATGTTGTTGCGGGCCATGGCGACGGCATGGCCCGGAAGCCCCGTCGCCATGGGTCCCGTGTCCGCCGACGTCAGGCCGCCTGGGCGAGGTTGCGCAGCACGTAGTGCAACACGCCGCCGTTCTTGAAGTAGCCGACCTCTTCCGCGGTATCGATGCGGCAGGTCAGCATGATCGTCTCCGACGCGCCGTCGGGGCGATGGATCGTCAGCGGCACGTCCATGCCGGGCTTCAGCTCGCCCTCGATGCCGCCCACGTCGAAGGTCTCGCGGCCGGTCAGGTTGAGCGACTTGCGCGTCATGCCGTCCTTGAACTGCAGCGGCAGGACGCCCATGCCGACCAGGTTCGAGCGATGGATGCGCTCGAAGGTCTCGCAGACCACCGCCTTGACGCCCAGCAGGTTGACGCCCTTGGCCGCCCAGTCGCGCGACGAGCCGGTGCCGTATTCCTTGCCGGCGATCAGTACCTGCGGCGTGTGCTCCTTCTTGTAGCGCATCGCCACGTCGTAGATCGGCTCGGGCTGGTCGGTCGTGTAGTGATGCGTGAAGCCGCCCTCGATGCCCGGGACCATCTCGTTCTTGAGACGGATGTTGGCGAAGGTGCCGCGCATCATCACCTCGTGATTGCCGCGGCGCGTGCCGTACTGGTTGAAGTCCTTGGCCTCGACGCCCTGCTCCATCAGGTACTTGCCGGCGGGGCTGTCCTTCTTGATCGAGCCCGCGGGCGAGATGTGGTCGGTGGTGATCGAGTCGCCGAACTGGCCGAGTGGGCGGGCGCCCTTGATGTTCGACAGGGCCGCCGGCGTCTTGCCCATGCCCTCGAAGTAGGGCGGGTTGCGCACGTAGGTCGACTTGTCGTCCCAGGCGTAGGTCAGGCTGGGCTTGGTCTTGATGCCGCGCCAGAACCGGTCGCCCTCGAAGACGTTGGCGTAGCGCTTCTTGAAGGCCTTGGCCGTCACGAACTTGTCGACGGTCTTGGCGACTTCCATGTTCGAAGGCCAGATGTCCTTCAGGTAGACCGGCTTGCCGCCCTTGCCGATGCCGATCGGATCCTTGGTGATGTCGATCTTCATCGAGCCGGCCAGCGCGTAGACCACGACCAGCATCGGCGAGGCGAGGTAGTTGGCGCGGGTCAGCGGATTGACGCGGCCCTCGAAATTGCGGTTGCCGGAGAGCACCGAGCTCACGACCAGGTCGCCGTCGCCGATCGCCTTGGTGACCGGGTCGGGCAGCGGGCCGGAATTGCCGATGCAGCTCGTGCAGCCATAGCCGACCAGGTTGAAGCCGATCTTGTTCAGGTCCTTCTGCAGGCCCGAGGCCTCGAAGTACTCGGTCACGACCTGCGAGCCCGGCGCCAGCGAGGTCTTCACCCACGGCTTGACCTTGAGGCCGAGCTTCACCGCGTTGCGCGCGATCAGGCCGGCACCCAGCATGACGTAGGGGTTCGAGGTGTTGGTGCAGGAGGTGATGGCCGCGATCACCACGTCGCCGTGGCCGAGGTCATAGTTCGTGCCCTCGCAGGGGATGCGCTTGCCGTCGTCCTTGCGGTCGAATTCCTTCTCCATGTTCGCGACGAACTGCTGCGCGGCCTCGGCCAGCGGCACGCGGTCCTGCGGACGCTTCGGCCCGGCGAGGCTCGGCACGACGTCGCCGAGGTCGAGCGACAGCGTGTCCGTGAAGACCGGCTCCGGCGACTTCTTCGACCGCCACAGGCCCTGCTTCTTGGCATAGGCTTCGACCAGCTTGGCGGCCTGGCCGCGGTTGGTGGTCTTGAGGAAGCCCAGCGTGATCTCGTCGACCGGGAAGAAGCCGCAGGTGGCGCCGTACTCGGGTGCCATGTTGGCGATGGTCGCGCGGTTGGCCAGCGGCAGATCCTCGAGGCCCTCGCCGTAGAACTCGACGAACTTGTTCACCACGCCCTTCTTGCGCAGCATCTGGGTGACGGTGAGCACCAGGTCGGTCGCGGTCGCGCCCTCCTTGAGCTTGCCCGTGAGCTTGAAGCCCACCACGTCGGGGATGACCATCGGCTGCGGCTGGCCGAGCATCGCCGCCTCCGCCTCGATGCCGCCGACGCCCCAGCCCAGGACGGCGAGGCCGTTGACCATCGTGGTGTGCGAATCGGTGCCGACCAGCGTGTCGGGATAGGCGATCGTCTCCTTGCCTTCCTTCTTGGTCCACACGACCTGGGCCAGGTATTCGAGATTGACCTGGTGGCAGATGCCGGTGCCCGGCGGGACGACGCGGAAATTGTCGAACGCCATCGAGCCCCAGCGCAGGAACTGGTAGCGCTCGAGGTTGCGCTCGTACTCGAGCTTCACGTTGGCGCCGAAGGCGCTCGAATTGCCGAAATTGTCGACGATCACCGAGTGGTCGATCACGAGGTCGACGGGAACCAGCGGGTTGATCTTCTTGGGGTCGCCGCCCAGCTTGCCCATGGCGTCGCGCATGGCGGCGAGATCGACCACGGCCGGGACGCCGGTGAAGTCCTGCATCAGCACGCGGGCCGGGCGGAAGTTGATCTCCTTGGTGGAGCGGCCGCCGTTCTTCAGCCACTGCGCAAAGGCCGAGATGTCGGTCTTCTTGACCGTGGTGCCGTCCTCGTGGCGCAGCAGGTTTTCCATCAGCACGCGGAGCGAGAACGGCAGGCGGGACAGGTCGCCGACCTCCTTCTCGACCGCCTTCAGGCTGAAATAGGTATAGCTGCGGCTACCGACCTTCAGCGTCTTTCGGGCCTTGAAGCTATTGGGATGGGCGGCGGCCATATCTACACTCCTGGAAGGTCGGTTCTCTGCGGATGTGGCGCAAAATAGGGGCATGCACCTCTACAGGCAATCGGCGGATGCGGCTTTGCGGCCATTGTGTCAGATTGGACGCATGCGGCGTCGAATGGTCAGCGCATTTGGGGTGCTTGCGGCGGTTCTCGCCCTGTCGGGCGAGGCGTCGGCGCAGCGGAACGCGGCCGAGGCCTGGGACCCCAGCGTGCGCGATTTTTCGTCCGGCGGACCGGCGGCGCCTGCGCTGCCCGGCGCGACGGGCGGAAGCGGCGGCACCACCCTCGAATCCCTGAACAAGATCCTGTCGGCGTCGCAGCTCTCGGCCTTCGACCGGTCGATCTATCTCAGTATCCGTGCGTTCCAGCTCGCCCGGCTGGGCCGCGAGGCCGACAGCCAGAAGGACATCGCCGAGATGGGCAAGGTGCTGCCGGGCGACTGGCAGGTCGTGCTGTCCAGTACGATGCCGGGCCTGGCGGGCGGCGGCGACCGTGCGGCGGCGCTGCGCACCCTGGACAGCGCCCTGCAGCGCAAGCCCGGCGATCCGTCCCTCATGATGGCCCAGGCCCAGGTCTACATGCAGATCGCCGACTTCCCGCGCGCCCTCGGCCTGCTCGATGCGGCTCTCGCGGGCGCCCAGACGCCGGGCGATCGGCGGTCGGCGCTGTACTACCGCGGCCATGCGCATTTCAACCTCGGCAACTATGCGCAGGCGGCCGACGATTTCGATTCGTCGCTGGCCGGCCGGCCCAATTTCAAGGCGAAGCAGGCGCCGCTGCTCTGGCGCTATGCCGCGCAGGTCCACGCCCGGCGCGATGCCCGCACGGCGCTCGTGCGCGATGTCGGCGCCGAGAGCCTGAACGAATGGCCCGGCCCGATCCTGCGGTTCCTGATGGGCAAGGGCACGGCCGGCGAACTCGAGGTCGCCGCGGAATCCGACGACGGGGCCAAGCGCGCCAACGGCAAGTGCCCCTCGGCCTTCTTCCTCGGGATGGACGCCGTCCGCCGCGGCGACCGGCAGCGTGCCCGTGAACAATTCCAGCTCGCACAGGTCCGCTGCCCCACCGTGTCCGAGCTGAACTGGGCCGCCTCCAGCGAACTGAAGCGGCTTTAGCCAATACTCCGTCGTCTCGACCGGAGCGCCCCTCGAGTACCTCGGGGTAAACTCAGCGCGGAGTGGAGAGACCTTTTCTCCACCAGCAGCCGACAAATCGTAGAGGCAAGGTCTCTCCACTCCGCCTCGCTACGCGAGGCTCCGGTCGAGACGACGAAGCTTTGTGTAATGCCGCGTCACCCCAGCAACGCCAGCGGCGACACGAAACGGGTGATTTCCGACACGACCTGGGCCGGCTGCTGCAGGTGCGGGCTGTGGCCGCAGTCCGGCACCAGCCGCGTCTCGCAATAGCCGCCGACCTTGCCGGCGATGATGCCGAGCTGCAGCTCGCTGCCGTATTCGTCGTCCTCGCCCTGGATCGCCTGCACCGGCACGGCGACTCCCGGCAGCCGGCCGTTGGCGTCCATCGGCTCGAAGCCCGGCGCGACCCAGGCATCGGCCCAGAGACGGAAGGCGCCGTCGACGTCGTCGTGATACTTCGCGAGCTTCTGGCGCAGGTCGCCCGAGGCGAAGGCCGCGCGGGCCCGGGTGATCGCCTCGACGCAGACCGGCTCGTTGATCGCATGCGCGGCCAGGGTCACCACGGCGCGCAGCGGTTCGGGGTCGGCCGCGGCATAGTTCAGCGCGATCGTGCCGCCGTCGCTGTGGCCCACCAGCACGCAATCCTCGACGCCGAGCGCCGCGAGCAGGCGCGGCAGGACGAGGTCGGCCTCGATCTCCATGTACCGGAGGCCGGGATCGCACGGCCACGCGCTCGACCGTCCATAGCCGGTGCGGTCATAGACGATGCCGGCGCAACGCGTGGCGTCGCACAGCTTCTGGGGGAAGTCGCGCCACATCTCGATACAGCCCAGGCCCTCATGCAGGAAGACCAGCACCGTGCGATCGAGCCCGTCGTCCTGCGCCGGCACGAGGCGACGTACGCGCAGACGGCGGTCGCCGAGATCGATGAGTTCATCCGAAGAGGGCATTGCCTCTTTTCGGGGCCCCCCGGCTGGCGGTCAAGACGGCGATACTCTGGCGCCCGGCCGGTGCCGGCCGTGCTAGGATCGCTTCAATTGCAGACTCGTCCAGGGAGCGTGGACGCCCATGAGGGTCCTTCTCGTCGAGGACAACGACGAACTCGTCAGCTTGCTGGTCAAGGGCCTGGCGCGCAGCGGCTTCTCCGCGGATGCGGTCGGAAGCGCCGGCGATGCCGCGCATTCGCTGGCCGCCATGCGTTACGTGGCGATCGTTCTCGACCTCGGGCTGCCCGACCAGGACGGGCTGTCGCTGCTGCGCAGCATCCGCGGCCGTGGTGACTCGACGCCGATCCTCGTCCTTACGGCGCGCGACGGGGTGAGCGACCGGGTCAATGGTCTCAGGGCGGGCGCCGACGACTATCTCGTGAAGCCGTTCGCCATGGAGGAGCTCGTGGCGCGCCTCCAGGCGCTGCTGCGCCGGCCCGGCAACCTGCTCGGCCGCCAGCTCTCCTTCGGCAACGTCTCCCTGGAGACCGAAGGACGGCAGGTCTTCGTCGGCGGCAAGTTGCGGGTCTTCGCGGCCCGCGAAACGGCGATCCTGGAGATCCTGCTGCGGCGGGGCGGCAACGTGGTTCCGAAGCGCCTGTTCGAGGACCAGCTGTTCGGCCTGTCGGGAGATGTCGGCTCGAACGCGGTCGAGGTCTATGTCCATCGTCTGCGCAAGATGCTGTCGGACTGCGGCGCGACCGTGAAGATCCATACCGTTCGCGGCGTCGGCTATCTGCTGTCCGAGGAAAAGGCCGCCGTTTGAGGCGCTTCCGCTCGATCCTCTCGCGTGTGGTGGCGCTGCATGTCGTGGCGATCGGCGTCACCTCGATCCTGATCCCGCTGGCGCTCTACTGGCTGCTCAACGAGGCGGCCAACAGTCTCCATCGCGACGCGCTGCGCGCCCAGGCCCTGACCATCGCCAGCTTCCTGCGACCGGCCCCCGATGGCGGTGTCACGCTCGAGATCCCGCAGGAAGCCCAGCCCATCTATTCCGGCGACTACGCCCTCTATGCCTATGCCATCCTCGATTCGCGGGGGCGTGTGCTGTTCTCCTCGCGTCCGGACGAGGCGCCCCTCGCGTCGGCCGACGATTCGCTGGCCAGGGACTCGTTCACGCAGCGCAGCAAGGGTCCGGCGCTCATCGGCGTGAGCGTCTCGCGCACCGTCGGCGACCGTCCCTACTCGATTCAGGTCGGACAGGATCTGGCGCACCGCGACGTCATCATCGACGACATCGTCGCTTCGTTCCTGCCGCGGGTCGCCTGGATCACCTTTCCGATCCTGCTGCTCCTGCTGCTGATCGACATCATGATCTTCCGCCGCGCCCTCGACCCGGTGCGCGCCGCCTCCGAAACGGCGGCATCGATCGGGCCGACCAGCACCGATGTCCGCCTGTCGGAGCAGTCGATGCCGACCGAGGTCGTGCCGCTCGTGCACGCGGTCAACCAGGCGCTCGACCGTCTGGAGGCGGGATTCCGCGCCCAGCGGGAGTTCACCGCCGACATGGCGCACGAACTGCGGACCCCTCTGGCGATCATGCGGGCGCGCGTCGATTCGATGGAGGACCTGCCGCTGCGCCGGTCGCTGGAGGCCGACATCGTCAACATGACGCGCACGGTGAACCAGGTCCTCGATATCGCCGAGCTCGAGGTGCTCGTGGTGGACGGCAACTCGCGGGCGGATCTGCAGAATGTCTGTTCCGACGCGGTCGCCTTCATGGCGCCGCTCGTGGTCGACAGCGACCGGACGATCGCCCTGACCGGCGCCGAGACGCCGGTGTGGGTCCATGGCCATGCCGAGGCGCTGTTCCGGGCGGTCCGCAATCTCGTCGAGAATGCCATTCGCCACACACCGGCCGGCGGCTCGATCGAGGTCGACGTCTCGGCGGACGGAACGGTCCGGGTGCTGGACGACGGGCCCGGCGTGCCGCCCGCCGAGCGCGAGACGATCTTCCGGCGCTTCTGGCGGCGCGACCGCGCCCGGCCCGAGAGCCGCGGGCTGGGGCTGGCGATCGTGGCCCGCGTGGCGGCCGCGCACGGCGGCACCGTCTCGGTCGACAACCGGCCCGGGGGCGGCGCCGTCTTCACGCTTCGGCTGCGACCCGCCCGCCCGGCGTGAACCCGCCGCGCCAGCCGGAGGACCGCGGTCCGGGACCGGCCTATACTCCTTCCATGGCGGAAGCCGGGATCCGCAAGATCATCCACGTCGACATGGACGCCTTCTACGCGTCCGTGGAGCAGCGCGACGATCCTTCGCTGCGCGGCCTGCCGGTCGCGGTCGGCGGGCGGCAGCGCGGCGTCGTGATGGCGGCCAGCTACGAGGCGCGGAAGTTCGGCGTGCGCTCGGCCATGCCCTCGGTCACCGCCAAGCGCCTGTGTCCGGAGCTGGTGTTCGTGAAGCCGCGCTTCGAGGTCTACAAGGAGGTGTCGCGCCAGATCCGCGAGATCTTCCTGGACTATACGCCGCTGGTCGAGCCGCTCTCGCTCGACGAGGCCTATCTCGACGTCACGAGCAACCTCAAGGGCATGCCGCTGGCCTCCGAGATCGCCCGCGAAATCCGCGCGCGCATTCTCGATCGCACCGGCCTCACCGCCTCGGCCGGCATCTCCTACAACAAGTTCCTGGCCAAGCTCGCCTCCGATCATCGCAAACCCGACGGCCAGACGGTGATCCCGCCGGAGAAAGGCCCGGCCTTCGTCGAAGGACTGCCGGTCGGCCGCTTCCACGGCGTCGGGCCGAAGACGGCGGAGAAGATGAACCGGCTGGGGATCCATACCGGCGCCGACCTGAAGGCGCAGACGCTGGAGTTCCTGCAGCAGTATTTCGGCCGTTCCGGCGCCTACTACCACGCCATTGCGCGCGGCCACGACGAGCGTCGCGTCGTGCCCAACCGGCCGCGCAAGTCGGTCGGCTCCGAGACGACCTTCATGGAAGATCTCGACCGGCCGGCGGCGGTCGAGGACGGCGTCGCCTCGGTGCTGGGCGATGTCTGGTCCTACTGCGAGCGCACCGGCATCGTCGGCCGCACGGTGACCGTGAAGATCAAGTACGCCGACTTCCGGATCGTGACGCGGAGCCGCACCCTCGAGCAGGGCGTCGAAAGCCGCGAGCTCCTGGAACACACGGCGCGCGAACTGGTGCGCTCGATCTTTCCGCTGGAGAAGAAGGTGCGCCTGCTCGGCGTTTCCCTCCACAACCTGCACCAGCGCGAGGAGTGCAGGGCGTCACCGCAGATGACCCTGGCTCTGTAGTCTCTCGCTTCAAACTCACCCAAAATCCTGAGGAGCGCCGCGAAGCGGCGCGTCTCGAAGGATGGGCCACAGATGCGGTGCGCGTGCGCACCCTTCGAGACGCGTTCCTGCGGAACGCTCCTCAGGGTGAGGCCGTTTTGGAGAAGTGCGTTATGATTCTGCTTCAGTCGGAAGGACGCCAAGAGACGTGACCATGAACATCTTCATGACGGGGGCTGCGGGCTATATCGGCGGCACCGTCGCGCGCCGCCTGATCGAGGACGGCCACAGTCTGCGCGGTCTCGTGCGCGACGCGGAGAAGGGCCGCAGGCTTGCGGGCTTCGGGGTCGAGCCGGTGATCGGCACGCTCGACGATGCGGCGATCCTCGCCGCCGAAGCCCGTCGCGCCGATGCGGTGATCAACACGGCCAGCAGCGATCACCGCGGCGCCGTCGTTGCGTTCCTCGAGGGCCTCGCCGGCTCGAACAAGCCCTTCATCCATACCAGCGGCTCCAGCATCGTGGCCGACGATGCCCATGGCGATGTCGCTTCGGAGAAGATTTACGACGAGGACACGCCGATCGAGCCGGTGCCCGGCAAGCAGGCGCGGGTCGCCATCGACCGCACGATCCGCGACGCGAGCCGCCGTGGCGTGCGCTCCGTCGTCGTGTGCCCGACCATGATCTATGGCAACGGTCTTGGTCTTTCACGCGACAGCGCGCAGATCCCGGGGCTCGCGAGGCGGGCCAAGGCTGCGGGCGTGGTCCGCCATGTCGGCAGGGGCCTGAACATCTGGTCGAACGTCCATGTCGAGGATGTGGCCGACCTCTATCGTCTGGCCCTCGCGAAGGCGCCGGCGGGTGCCTTCTATTTCGCCGAGAACGGCGAGGCCTCGTATCGTGAAATCTGTGCGGCGATCGCGCGCCGCCTGGGTGTGGGCGAGCCGCAGGTCTGGCCGTTCGGGGAAGCCGCGAAGGAGCTCGGCGAGAACAGCGCCGCCTACACGTTCGGCTCCAACAGCCGCGTCCGCGGCAAGCGTAGCCGCAGTGAGCTGGGTTGGCAGCCGAAGCACAGCTCGGCGATCGCGTGGATCGAAAGGGAACTGCCGCGTTGATCAACGGAGCGCGCCACTGCGCGCGGGGGTTACCCCGCGCGCAGTGGCGCGCTCCAAACAATCGTTCAGACCTGAATCTCGGCGATCATCTTCCGGAGCAGCGCCGCGTCGGGATAGACGCCGAAGCCTGCCTGGAGATTGTCCGCCATGTGCTCGGGTTTGCCGGTGCCGGGGATGACGCAGGTGACCGCGGGGTTTGCCAGCACGAACTTGAGCAGGAGCTGCGCCCAGCTCTTGGCCCCGATCTCGCCGGCCCAGTCGGGCAGCTTGCGGCCCAGCAGCTTGCGCAGGAGGCCGCCGCCGCCGAACGGCTGGTTCACGATCACGGCGATGCCGCGTTCGGCCGCGAGCGGCAGGAGCCGGCGTTCGACGGCGCGATCGTCGAGCGCGTAGTTGATCTGGACGAAATCCCACGTCTCCGCGCGCATCACGCTTTCCAACTCGTCGTGGGCGCTCTGCGTGTAGTGGGTGATGCCGAGATAGCGGATGCGGCCCTCCGCCTTCCACGCCCGCAGCGTCGGCAGATGGGCGCGCCAGTCGACGAGATTGTGGATCTGCATCAGGTCGATGCGGTCGGTCCTGAGCAGGCCCATCGACTTGCGCATCTGCGCGACGCCGCTGTCGCGGCCGGTGGTCCAGACCTTGGTGGCGATGAAGGCCTTCGAGCGGGCATCGGCGGCGGCGAGAAGGTCGCCGACCACGGCTTCGGCCGATCCGTACATCGGCGACGTGTCGATCGCCGAGCCGCCGGCCGCGAACAGCAGCCGCAGCACCTCCGCCAGCGGTGCGCGATCCTCCGGCTTTGCGCCCACGTCGAACGTCCGCCACGTGCCGACGCCGACGACCGGCAGCATCTCGCCCGATGAGGGAATCTTGCGTCGATGCATGCGGACTCCCGTCTGCGCGGCGGCATGGCCTGCAGCGATCAGGCCGGCGCCGGCCGCGATTCCCATGAAGCGCGAGCGTGTGAGCGTGCGTGACATATGAGTGTCATTGTTCAGCAAGCATGACCGTTGCACCAGCAGGGAAAAGCGTTGCCGCCATATTGATGCCGTACGCGAGGCTTCTCCTGTGACCGTCTGTAGTTTGGAACTTCTGATCATTGTCTTCTCCCCGGTCGACACCATCTCAGAGCGCATCGCAGACAGTTCAGCCTGAAGGAGACCGCGCCATGCCCGAGCCCTTCGTCGTCGAAATCTGGGGAAAGCCCGCCGGCGTCGTCCTCAAGGAAGGCAACGCGTTCCGCTTCCATGCCTTCACCCGTCCGTTCTTCGAACTGGAAGGCCATCAGTTCAACACGCCGGGGCAGGCGAAGCTCGCTGCGGCGAAGCTCCAGCCGCCGCGCGAAAACCTGCGCGCCGGATAATGTCTTTCGCCTTGTCGGTCGCCCGAGGGACGGTTAGTCCGGTGGGGACCGACAAGGAGGAAAAACGGTGATCAAGCGCAAGCAGCGTATTCCGATGCGTGACCTCACGACCATGAAGCCGGAGGATCGCGAGGCCATCGAGAAGAACGCCATGAACGGCCAGGTGTTCAACATCTTCAAGGTGTTGGCCAACCACCCCGCGCTGACCAAGCGCTGGACGCCGTTCGCCGGCCACATCCTCTCCAAGCAGACGCTGCCGTTCCGCGACCGCGAGCTGCTGATCCTGCGCATCGGCTGGCTGAACCAGGCCGAATACGAGTTCGCGCAGCACGAGCTGATCGCCAAGAGAGGCGGCGTCAGCGATGCCGACATCGCCAACCTCAAGGAAGGGCCGAAGGCCAAGGGCTGGAACGAGCACGAGGCGGCGCTGATGCAGCTCGCCGACGACCTGTTCGAGAACTCGGTCGCCTCCGACGAGACCTGGGCCACGCTGTCGAAGACCTATTCGACGGAACAGCTCATGGACGCCGTCTTCACGGTGGGCCAGTACAATCTCGTCTCCTGGGCGCTCAACAGCTTCGGTGTGCCGCTCGACGACTTCCTGCCGGGCGCCCAGAAGAAGTAGGAACCGACGCCTTCAGCGCTTCGCCACCTCGACGTTCCAGAAGGCGATCGTCGAGGGCGGGCGGATCCAGCCCTTGGTGCGGGCGCTGACGGCGGAGGCGCTGTACCACTCGCCGAGCGGATAGTGCGTGCCGACCTGCAGGGCGCGCGCCTGGATCTCCTCGGCGATGGCCTTGCGCTTTGCCGCATCCGGTTCCAGCGCATAGGCGTCGCGCATCGCCTCGATCTCTGCATCGCACGACCAGCCGGCCGAAGCCTTGTCGCACGCCGAGTTCAGGAACAGCGACGTGATCGGGTTCGCGACGTCGATCACGCCCGTGCTCGACAGGGTGATGTTCCAGCCGCGATCCTCGGGCGGCTCCTTGCGCATGACCCTCGCGAGGTGCGTCTGCCAGTCGGCCGGGCGCATGTCGACCTTGAAGCCGACCCGTTCGAGTTGCGCCTTGGCCACCGGCCCGAGATTGGCCAGCGAGGCGAGGTCGGTCACCTGCAGCAGCACGATCGGCCGCCCGTCGTAGCCCGCTTCCTTGATGAGCGCCTTCGCCTTTTCGACATTGCCCTCGAGCAGCCCCGTCGTGCCCTTGTCGGACGCGAGCGGCGTGCCGCAGCCGTAATACGTCTTGCACAGGCGCCAGAACTTCGGATCGCCGACGGCGGCGTCGAGGAAGCCCTTCTGGTCGATGGCGTAGCCGAGGGCGAGGCGCATGCGGGGATCGTTGAACGGCGGATGGAGCCAGTTCGGCCGCAACGCATACTGTCCGGCATAGGCGCCGCGCTGCACGTCGATGCCGCGCTGCTTCTCGACCAGCGGCAGCAGGTCGTGCGCCACCGATTCGAGCGCATCGACCTCGCCATTCTGCAGCGCGTTCACCGCGGTCTGCGGATCGGCGATCGACACCCATTCGACGCGATCGACCTTCGCCACCTTGCCGCCCGCGAAGTTGGCCGGCGGCTCCGTGCGCGGCACGTAGTTCGGGTTCTTCACATAGACGACGCGGTCGCCGGGCCGCCATTCGTCGGCCTTGAACATGAACGGGCCGGAGCCGGTCGGGTCCTTGAGCTGCTGGGTGGCCGGCGCCTCGGCGACCCTCTTGGGCATCATGAAAGGCACGATGCCCGCCGGCTTGGCGAGCGAATCGATCACCAGCCCGTAGGGCCGGGCGAGTTCGAGGCGGATCGTCTTCGCGTCGGGTGCGGAGAGCTCCTTCACGTTCGCCATGAGCTTGAGGCCGACCGGGTCGCGGCTGCCCCAGCGCCTGAGCGAGGCGACACAGTCCTCGGCCGTGACCGGCGCCCCGTCGTGCCACGTGAGCCCGTCGCGCAGGGTGAAGCTGTAGATCAGGCCGGCCGGATCGACGGTCCAGTTGCCGACCATCTGCGGCTGCGGCTTGAGATCTCCGTCGAGGCCGAACAGCGTGTCGTAGACCAGATAGCCGTGCGTCCGGCTGATCTGCGCCGACGCCCAGATCGGATCGAGGATCTTGAGATCCGAATGCATCACGATCTTGAGGTTGGACTGCGCGGACGCCGGCATCGCGAGCGCGAGACCGGCGACGGCGCCCAGCAGGGCCTTGAAGTTCATGGTTCCTCCCTAGATTTGTTCGTTGTTCAGCCCGTTGATCGTCTGCAGCGCCTGGGCCCGGAACTGGCCGAGGATCATGCCTTTCCAGTCGTCGGCATCGACGAAGAAGGCGTCGCGCACCGCGCGCCTGATGTCCTTCGCCAGAGCCGCGGGTGCATCCGGATGACCCGCCAGCCAGGCCTCGCCGCGCAACGCGTGGCGCACGACGGGATTGGGCACGGTGCCGTACTCCAGCGTCGTCGGCGTGATCGCGGCGCCGGGACATTCCTCGGGCGCGCAGCCGGTGATGTGGCCGATCGTGCGCGGCGAGACCGACTCGGTCGCCGTGCTCACGATCAGGTCGCTGCCCCACCAGGCCCGGGCGCGTCTCGTGGTCTCCTCGGAATGGCGACCGAAGATCTTTTCGCCATGACCATAGGGGCCGAGACCGGTATGGACGTCGATCCAGGCGATGTGGCGCCTGTTGCCGCCATGAGCGCGCAGGATGGAGCGGATGGTGCCGTTGCTCCACGCGGGCGCGGTGCCGCAATAGAAGAGGCCGTCGGAATGTTTGGCCTGCCCGCTCGACACGCCGGGATTGCGCTGTCCCGCGAGGCGCGCCATCGCCGCGCCCAGCCGCTCCTCGTTGTCGGTGGAGGGCGGCCACTGCGCCGGCACCAGCAGGTCGTGGATCTGCTCGTAGACCGGATTGTCGGGATAGGGCGTCGAGAAATCGTTGAAGTTGCGGTTGAGGTCGATGTTGTCCTCGTTGGTCCGCTTGAGATGCGAGAAGCCGTAGGGATTGACCGCATGGATGAGCAGCAGCGCGATGCCGCGATCGGCCGCGCGCCGCGCCAGTTCGTCGTTCAGCAGTGCGAGCTGGCAGGCCGAGCCGGCGAAGCCTTCGGGGCCGTGCGTGCCCGAGCTGACGATGAACAGTCTGGCGGCGTCGGCGGGGCCGAACAGTGCCGTGTCGGTCGCGATCTCCTCGCCCGCAGCGCCCTTCGCCGGATGCACGTGATGCTCCACGGCGGCGCCGGCGCTGGCGGCGGCGTCGAGGAAGCGCTGTCGCGCCTCCTCGTAGTCAGCGGAGAAGAACGCGGCGCTCATCTGACCTTCTCGTCGATATAGTCCAGGGTGCGGAAGGCGCCGCCGATCATCGGCAGGAACCACGGCTTGCCGGAGTAGAGCGGAATCGGCGGCAGCTCGGTTCCCGCGAAGGGAACCTTGCCGTGCAGGCGCCCGGCGATCGACCGGCCCATCGCATTGCCGAGGAACGGCATCATCGACACGCCCGAGCCGTTGCATCCCAGGACGAAGTGCAGCCCGTCGAGTTCGCCGGCATGCGGCAGCGCGTCGTAGGTGAAGGCGACGTTGCCCTGCCAGGTGTGGGTGACCTTGGTGTCCGCAAGCTGGGGCAGCCGCTCGACCAGCGCCCGGTGCAGGAGCTGGGCGCGCAGCTCGGCGTCGATCTCGGTGAAGCGGGCGCGGCCGCCGAAGATCACGCGCTTCCCGTCCGGCGAGATCCGGTAGTAGTGCAGCACGCGCCGCGTCTCCGAGAAGGTGCGTCCCTTCGGGCAGATTTCGTGGATCAGGTCGGCTGGCAGTTCCTCGGTGGCGATGATGTGGCTGGCGATCGGCACCAGCCGCTTCTGCAGGCGCGGCGTGACGCCGGACGTGTAGCCGTTGGTCGCGACGACGACGTGGCGCGCCCGGACCTCGCCCATGCTGGTGCTGACCCGCCAGCCCTCGCCGTCGCGGGCGAGGCCGGTGGCGCGGCAATGGCCCGCGAGGGTCACCGAGTTGCGCCGGCGGACCGCCGCGAGCAGGCCGCCATAGAACAGCGCCGGATGGAGCTTGCCCGCGCTCTCGAACACCATGCCGCCGTGATAGAAGTCGCTGCCGATCTCCTCGCGCTGCTCCTCGCGGGTGATCAGGCGGCAGTCGGTGGCGCCGCCGTCGCGCAGCTTGGCGAAGCGCGTGCGCAACCCTTCATAGTGCGAGGCCGCGCAGGCGCCGAGGAAGCGGCCGCGCTGCTCGAGATGGCAGTCGATCCCTTCCTGCTCGACCAGGTCGATCAGCGCGCGATAGGCGTCGATCGCCCAGCCCACCACGTCGCGCACCAGCTCGGGCGAATAGTCGAGCGTGCGGCCGGTGAAGCTCTTGCCGATGGAGAGACCGGCGCTGAGCGCGCCGCCGCTGCGCGTCGAGGCACCGGCGCCGAACTCGTCCGCTTCCAGAACGACGCATTGCACGCCGCCATCGGCCAGCGCCCGCGCCGTCGCGAGCCCGGCATAGCCGCCGCCGACGATCACCACGTCGGTGCGGGCGGGCAGGGAAGGCGCGGTGATGGCTTGCGGACGGAAGGCCTGCCACCAGTAGGGCTCGTCCTTGAAGTCGCTGGCGAAGATCGACGGGTTAACCGCAGGCATGACGGGGCTCACACGCAGAAACGTTGACAGGAATGAGTAAGGGCTTGAGCGGCCGGGCGGTCAAAGTCATTGTCCGGCTGGGTTAATTCATCGGGGTTATGATGATCACGTCGCGTCAGCTCGAAGCCTTTCGCGCCATCATGGCGCACGGGACGGTGACGGCCGCGGCGGAGCGGCTGGGCGTGTCGCAGCCGGCGGTGAGCAAGATCCTGGCGGGACTGGAGCACGAGATCGGCTACCCGCTGTTCACCCGCATCAAGCGGCGGCTGGCGCCGACCAGCGAGGCCCGGCTTCTCGAACAGGAAGTGGCCCGCCTCTATCACAGCCTCGAGCGGGTGACCGAGGTGGCGCGCGAGATCCGCGAGCGCCAGGTCGGCGACCTGCTGATCTATTCGACGCCGGCGCTCGGCCGCAGCGTCCTGCCCGACGTGATGGCCGGCTTCATGAAGCGGCACACCAAGGCGCACATCGTCTTCCAGGTCCGCAGCTCGACCTACATCAACCAGAAGATGATCGACCAGCAGATCGACCTCGGCTTCTCGATGATGCCGTTCGAGCATCCGGCGATGGTCACGGAGGAGCTGAGCCGCGCGGCGGCGGTCTGCGTGCTGCCGGGCGGCCATCGGCTGGCGCGGCGCAAGGTGATCCGCCCCGCCGACCTGCGCGGCGAACGCTTCCTGTCCTTCCCGCTCGACGGCCGCATGCGCCACCTGATCGACGCCGCCTTCGAGCAGGAGAGGATCGAGCGCCAGCTGCAGATCGACGTCTATTCCTCCGCCGATGCCTGCGCGCTCGCCGCGCGCGGCCTCGGCGTGTCGATCGTCGAGCCGTTCACCGCCCGCGACTATCTCGGCGCCGGCATCGCCGTCGTGCCGTTCGAGCCCCGCATCCGCTATCTCTTCCGCGCGATGCGCCCGCGCCATCGCAAGCCCTCGCGGCTGGCCGATGCGTTCCTTGATGCGGTGAAGGCGCATATGAAGGCCAAAGGTTGGTAGGCCCGAGCGAAGCTCGCCCTTGCCCCGAATACTAGAGTCCTTCCGCTTCGGGTCGACCCGCACCACCTCATCCTGAGGAGCGGCCGCCGGCCGCATCTCGAAGGATCGGCAACAGGCGTAGTGCTCGTGCCCATGCTTCGAGACGCGCTCCTGCGGAGCGCTCCTCAGCATGAGGTTGGAGGGTGGCGATTCTATCAGACTCGGAATGGCTCTAGGCCGGGTCATGGGCCACGAAGAATTCGAGGCCGATCAGCCGCTCCAGCAGCATCACCACCACCAGCGTCACCACGACGGTGGCGGTCGAGATCGCCGCCAGGACCGGCGAGGCATTCTCCTGGATGAAGGCATAGATCTGCACCGGCAGGGTCGTGACCTGCGGGCCGGTGAGGAACATCGTGATCGTCACCTCGTCGAACGAGATGATGAACGAGAAGAGCAGCGCGGTGACGAGGCCGGAGCGGGCGAGCGGCAGCGCGATGCCGAGCGCGATCCGGCGTTCGTCGGCGCCCAGCAGGGACGCGGCCTCGACGATCTCGCCGTCGATGCGCTGCAGGGCGACGACGATCGGACGCCAGGCGAAGGGCAGGGTGCAGACGACATGGGCGATCACGATGCCGGTCGCCGAGCCGAGATAGCCCGCCATTGCCAGCACGTTCACCAGGGCGACACCCAGCGCGGCGTGCGGAAAGAAAAGCGGCGACATGACGGCCAGCTCGAAGGCCGGCAGCCAGCGCGGGCGCAGCCGGTGACAGGCATAGGCGCCGGCGAAGGCGATGGCGGTGACGAGCACCGACACCACGGCCGCGATGCCGAGACTGGTCGCGAAAGCCTCGATCCAGCGCGGGTCGGTGGCGGCTTCGGCATACCAGCGCAGGCTGAGTTCGCCCGGCGGGAATCGGAGATAGCCGGCGGCGGCGAACGAGGTGGCGCCGATCACCACGATCGGCAGGGGCAGGAACAGCAGCAGCGCGAACGATGCGGCGCGGCCCAGCCTGAGGATCGGCGCGTTCATCGGTCGGCCTTCGGCACCAGGGCCGCCTCGACCGCGCGCAGGAGGGCGAGGCCGAGGCCGCTCAGCAGCAGCAGGCAGATCGCCCAGGCCGACGCCTTGCTCATGTTGAAGTTGTAGACGACCTCCTGATAGATCTGCGTGCCGGCCATCTTCTGGCGGATGCCGCCCAGCAGGATCGGCGTCACGATCGCGCCCATCGAGGTCAGGAAGGTGATGCCGAGCCCGGTGAAGACACCGGGCAGCGAGAGCGGCAGCACCACGCGGCGCCAGGTCTCGAAGCCGCCGGCGCCCAGCGATTCGCTCGCCTCCTCCAGGCGGTTGTCGATCTGCAGCAGGACCGAGAGCGTGGCGATCACCGAAAAGGGCATCAGCACGTGGGTGAGGCCGATCACCACGCCGAGATCGTTGAAGATCAGCGGCAGCGGCGACTGGATGACGCCCGCCCACTTGAGCGTCTCGTTGAGGAAGCCCTTGGGGCCCAGGATCACCAGCCAGCCGTAGGTGCGTACCACCAGGCTGACCAGCCACGGCACCAGCACGATCACCAGCAGCACGTTGCGCCAGCGCGGCAGTCGCCACAGCAGCCAGGCGATGGGATAGGCCAGTATGGCGGCGGCGACCGCCACGATGGCGGCGATCGACACGGTGCGCAGGAAGACGTCGTGATAGTCGGCGCGGTCGAGGATCTGGCGGAAGTAGACCAGCGAGAAGCCGTCCTTGCCCCAGAAGGCATGGAAGAGGAGCAGCGCCACCGAGCCCAGGAACAGCGCGAGCACCAGCAGCGCCGGCAGCAGCAGCCAGCCGAGGCTGCGCGGAGCGGAGGTGGCGCCGCGCATCTCAGGCGCCGGCGGCGAAGCCCGGCGGGAAGGCCGCCGAGGCGCCGGTCTCGGCATCGAAGGCCTGGGCGAGGTTGATCAGGTGTGCCTCGCCGTACCACGGCGCCACGAACTGGATGCCGATCGGCAGGCCCGCCTTCGAGTGTCCGAAGGGGATCGAAATCGCCGGATGGCCGGTCATGTTGAACGGGATCGTGTAGGTGTACCAGGCGGCTCGCAGGTCGCCGAGCGGCTTGCCGTCGACCACCAGCGGCTCGAACTGGTTCTGGGTGGCGAGCGGCGCCGGCGTGGCGACGGTCGGCGTGAGCAGCAGGTCGCAGTCGGCGAACAGGCGCTGGACCGACTTGAAGGCTGTCGTGCGGTCGACCAGCGCGCGGCGCAGCGCCACCACGTCGACGGCGTTGCCCTCGTCCAGCGTGCGGGCGAAGGACGGGTCGAGATCGGCGCGGCGGTTCTTCAGGATGTCGGCGAAGCGCTCGATCTGGTTGGCGCGCAGGATGATGCGCGCGACGTCGAGCTTCCAGTCGATCTCGCGCCCGTCCATTTCCTGGATGTGGGCGCCGTTCCTGTCGAGGAAGGCGATCGCCGCGTCGAGGCGCGCCTCGGTGTCCGGGTCGAGATAGCCGCCGGTCATGCGGCGGATGACGGTGATGCGCCGGCCGGCGATGGGATCCTCGCCGGACTCGTCGGGCCAGGCGAAGGGCTCGCGGCCGATGGCGAGCGTCCAGGGATCGTCGCGATGACCGCCCGACATCGAGGCGAGGCCGGCGCCGAGATCGGCCGGATGGCGCGCCATGACGCCGAGATAGGTGAGCTGGCCGAACTGGTCGGGCGGCACCTCGTGCGGCACGCGGCCGAGAGTCGCCTTCAGCCCGTAGACCCCGCAGCAGGCGGCGGGAATGCGGCCCGATCCCGCGCCATCGGTCGACATGGCGATCGGGCCGAGACCCAGCGCCACCGCGACGGCCGCGCCGCCGCTTGAGCCGCCGCTCGTATGCTCCCGGTTCCAGGGATTGCGGGTGATGCCGTGCAGCGGGCTGTCGGTCAGCACCTTGTGGCCGAACTCCGGCGTGGTGGTCTTGGCGAACAGGACGGCGTCGGCGGCGCGCCACTGTCCGATGGCCGAGGCATCGATCGACGGGACGTTGTCCTTCATGGTGACCGAGGCGAAGGCGGTGCGCAGGCCCTTGGTCAGGATCAGGTCCTTGGCGGAGACCGGCACCGCGGCCAGCGCGCCGAAGGACCCGCCGTTCTTGCGGCGCGCGTCCAGGGCGTCGGCGGCGGCGCGGGCGCCTTCGGCATCCAGAGTCGCGATCGGGTTGAAAGGCTCGGCCTTCCGCGTGCGGTCGAGCAGGCCCTCGACGATGTCGCGCGCGGCAACCTTGCCGGAGGCGAAGGCTTCCACATGGTCTGCGACGGTACGGCCGGCGAAATCCTGAGCGGGCATGATCGTTCTTTCAGGTTGGGGCGAAGAGAGTGAATGTGTCCGACGGTACGGCGAGATGCGCCGTCTTTCCTTCGGCGAGTTCCGCCACGTGCGGCGTATCGGCCATCGCCAGCGCCGTGAGCGGCCCCAGTGACGTGTCGAGCACGGCCTTCACGGTCGGGCCCAGGCGATGCAAGGCCGTCACGCGGGCTTCGAACGACAGCGCGTCCGGCGGCGCGCCGCCCAGCCGCACCGACTCAGGGCGACAGGCGAGCTGGCAGGCGCGGCCGGCCGACACGGTGCCGACGACCGACGCGCGGGGAATGGAAATCGCCCGTCCGGCGACCGACACCGAGACCGACGTGGCATCCACCGCCTCGACACGGCCATCGATCATGTTGATGTCGCCGACGAAGCGCGCGACGAAGGGCGAGGCGGGACGGCGATAGATTTCACCGGGCGTGCCGACCTGCTGCACATGCCCGCCATTCATCACGACGATCGTGTCGGACAGCATCGTCGCCTCCTCCTGGTCGTGCGTGACGAACACGAAGGTCGTGGCGAGCTGGCGCTGGATCGACTTGAGTTCGACCTGGAGCTGGCGGCGAAGCTGCAGGTCGAGCGCGCTCAGCGGCTCGTCGAGCAGCAGGATCGCGGGCTCCAGCGCCAGCGAGCGCGCCAGCGCCACGCGCTGTTTCTGGCCGCCCGAGAGCTGGCCGATGCGCCGCCGCTCGAAGCCGGCCAGCCCGACCAGCCCGAGGAAGCGCGAGACGCGGGCGGCGATCTCGGACGCGGCCGTGCCGCGGATCCGCATGCCGTAGGCCACGTTCTCGAAGACGTCGAGATGCGGGAACAGCGCCAGGTTCTGGAACACCATACCGAGCGGCCGGCGTCGCGGCGGCACACCCTGCATGGGCGCGCCGTCGATGGCGATGGTGCCGCGGCTGGGATCGAGGAAGCCCGCGATCAGGCGCAGCAGGGTGGTCTTGCCGCATCCCGAGGGGCCGAGCAGGGTGACGAAACTGCCGCCCTCGATCGCAAGGTCCACCCCGTCCAGCACCGTCGTGGCGCCGAACTCCTTGCCGACACCCGTGATCGAGATCGATCCGCGGCTCACTGCTTCACGCCGGACATCAGCTTCTCGGCACGGTCCACCCGGGCCTCGTTGTGCTCCACGACGATGCGCCAGTCGGGCGAGTAGAGCGACTTCACGATCTGCTCGTAGGGCTGGCCCAGGGTCTTCTGCAGGTCTTCGGGCAGCTTGACCTTGGCGTTCATGGGCAGCCAGCCGTCGAGCAGGGCGGCGCGCAGCTGCGGCTCGGCGCCGGCAATGTAGTTCATCCAGACCAGCGACTTGTCCTGGTTCTTGGCCCCCTTCGGCACCACCACGACATAGGGCAGCATCAGCGCGCCCTCCTTGGGGATCACGATGCCGACGTTGGTCGCTCCCTGTCGGCGCAGCGCCCAGACGCGCGAGGCGTAGAACGGCACGGCCGCCACCTCGCCGCGCGTCAGCAGCGTGTTCATGTGGGCGAGCGAGGTGTAGGTCGCCAGCACGTTCGGCACGATCCTCTCGAGCAGCTTGAAGCCCGGGTCGATGTCCTTCTCGCTGCCGCCCATCGCCTTGGCCATGATGACGGCGTCATAGGGCGCGAGATAGACCGGCCGGGTCAGCGACAGCTTGCCCTTCCACTTCGGATCGGCGAGCCCCTGCCAGGAAGCGAAGTCCTCGGCCTTTGCGAGGTCGGTGTTGTAGGCGATCCCGTAGTAGGTGAAGTAGACCGGAAGCCCGACATGGCGGCCCGCCTTGTCCTTGGTCAGGTACTTCGGATCGACGTCGGCGATGCCCGGGAGCTGCTTGTCGTCGAAGCTCTCGATCAGGCCGGCATTGGAGAGCGCGATCGCCTCGAAATAGGTGACCAGCGCCAGGCTGTACTGGCCGGCCGCGGCCGGGGAGCGAAGCGCGCCCGCCGGGTTCGGCACCTCGACCATCTTGATGGTGGAACCGTTGCCCGGGTTGAACTGCTTGATGAAGGCTTCGCGCCAGGTGTTGGCGCCGCCGCCGCCCCACACCGCCATGGTGAGTTCCTGGGCCGACGCACTAACCGCGCCACCGGTCGCGCCCGCCCAGGCCAGGACCGCACCGCACATCAGCGCCTTCAATCGGTTCATCATCGCAGGCCCCCGCCGTTGTTGCTTGGCATCGACGTTAGACGCCACCTGCAGTGGTGGAGAAATTCATTCGTCCCTCCTGGTCATTCCAGAAGGTTATGGTGTTGGTTGTTGCCCCCTGCAGATACCGCTTCTACAGTCGCGTGGGGATTCCGGAGGGGATACGTCATGGACATCAAGCGCCTGCATCGCCGTCACGCTCTCTCGCTGCTGGGAGGCGCCGCGGCGGTCGGCGCCGCCGGGCCTGCCTTCGCGCAGGCCGAGCCGGCCAAGCCCGCCCAGCTGGTCGTCAATCATTCCGGCGGGTCGATGGGCTCGGCCATGCGCAAGGCCTTCTTCAACGGTTTCGAGAAGAAGTACGGAATCAAGGTCGTGGAGACGAGCCCGGTCGATTTCGGCAAGCTCCGCGCGATGGTCGATTCCGGCAACGTAGAGTGGGATCTGACCGAGATCGGCGGCCAGGATGCGATCCGGGCCGGCAAGGCCAACCTGCTGGAGAAGATCGACCCGAAGGTCGTCGACCGCTCCAAGTATCCGGCGACGGCGCAGAATCCCTACGTCTTCGCCTCGTCGGTCTATACGACCATCATCGGCTTCCGGAACGACGTCTTCAAGAACGGCAGCCAGCCCAAGAGCTGGGCCGACTGGTGGGACGTGAAGAAGTTCCCGGGCGCGCGCTCGATGCGCAACCATCCCACCGACAATCTCGAATTCGCGCTGATCGCCGACGGCGTGCCGAAGGACAAGCTCTATCCGATCGACTTCGACCGGGCGTTCAAGAAGCTCGACCAGATCAAGCCGCACGTCACGGTGTGGTGGTCGACCGGCCAGCAGCCGGCGCAGCTCCTGCTCGACAAGGAGGTCGTGCTGGCGACCGGCTGGAACGGGCGCTTCTACGACATCATCAAGAAGGGCGCGCCGGTCGGCATCGAATGGAACGAGGGGGCGCTGAAGCAGGGCAGCTTCGCCATCCCGCGCGGCGCCAAGAACCCCTACTGGGCCAACAAGATGCTGGCCGAACTCGCGATACCGCAGCAGCAGGCGGTCTATGCCTCGGAGCTCGGCTATCCCGGTCTCAATCTCGAATCGCTGAACTTCGTCGATCCGAAGGTGAAGCCCTTCCTGCCGACCGCCTATCTCGACCAGCAGTTCTGGGTCAGCGACCAGTGGTACGCCGAGAACGGCACCAAGGCGGCCGAACTCTGGAACGCCTGGATGCTGAAGAAGGGCTGATCTTCCTTGAGTGCAAGCGGGGGATCGGCCGACCTTCTCATCGAGGGGGTGGCCAAGCGTTTCGGGGAGGTGGTCGCGCTCGATCACGTCTCCCTGCAGGTGGCGCAGGGAGAGCTGCTGACCATCCTCGGGCCCAGCGGCTCGGGGAAGACGACCCTGCTCAAGGTCGTCGCGGGCTTCGAGACGCCCGACGGCGGCCGGGTGACGGTGGGCGGCGCCGACATCACCTCGCTGCCGCCGGCCAGACGCGACATCGGCATGGTGTTCCAGAACTATGCCCTGTTCCCGCATCTCACCGTCGCGGCCAACGTCGCCTTCCCGCTGGAGATGCGCAACGTCGCCCGGCCGGAGATCGAGCGGCGCGTCGGCGAGGCGCTGGCGATGGTCGAGCTGAAGGGCTACGAGGCGCGCCTGCCGCGGCAGCTTTCCGGCGGCCAGCAGCAGCGCGTCGCGCTGGCGCGCGCGATCGTCTTCAACCCGCGTCTCCTGCTGCTGGACGAGCCGTTCGGCGCGCTGGACCGCAAGCTGCGCGAGACGATGCAGCTCGAGGTGCGCCGCCTGCAGCGCCGTCTCGGCCTCACCACCATCTTCATCACTCATGATCAGGAAGAGGCACTCGTTCTCTCCGATCGCATCGCGGTGATGAACCGGGGCACGATCCAGCAGATCGCCACGACGACCGAGATCTACGAGCGGCCGGCCAACGATTTCGTCGCCGACTTCGTGGGCGAGAGCAACATCTTCCACGGCACGATCGCCGCGCCGGGCACGGTGACGCTGGACGGTGGGCGGGCGCTGCAGGTCCGCAGCGACAGGCCGGCCGGAAGCAAGGTCGGCGTGCTGATGCGCCCGGAACGATTTGCCACGACGGACGTCAACGCCTTCGCCGGCGAGGTGATCGAATCGGTCTATCTCGGCACCTCGTTCAAGCTGCGGCTCGCCTGCGACGGCGGCCTCGAACTGCTGGTGCGCCAGCCCGCGCGCGGCGCGCTGCCCGCCGCCGGCACGCGCGTCACCGTCGGCATCGAGCCCGAGTCGATCCATGTCTTCTAGGCTCAGAGGAGCGCGCCACTCCAGTGGCGCTCATGACGGCGCCACTGGAGTGGCGCGCTCCCATGAATAGGTCGATCTTCCCCGCGCTGCCGGCGCTGATCCTGCTGTTCGTGTTCTTCCTGTTCCCGGTCGTGCGCATGCTGGGCTTCAGCCTCGAGGGCGGGACGCTCGACTGGTACGCCAAGGCGCTGGGCGAGCAGCTCTATCTGCGGGTCTTCTGGAACACCTTCGAGATCGCGCTGCTCGTCACCTTGTTCTGCCTGCTGCTTGGCTATCCGCTGGGCTTCCTGATGGCTACGACCACGCCCTTCTGGGCGACCGTGGGCTTCATCTTCGTGCTGCTGCCGCTGTGGACCTCGGTGCTGGTGCGCACCTACGCCTGGATGGTGCTGCTCGGCCGCAACGGCGTGTTCAACCGCACGCTGATCGAGGCGGGCATCATCAGCGATCCGATTCCGCTCTTGCACAATTTCACCGGCGTGCTGATCGGCATGGTGCATGTGCTGCTGCCCTACATGGTGCTGCCGATCTACGGCGCGGTGCGCAAGGTCGATCCCGCCATTCCCGCGGCGGCGGCCGGGCTCGGCGCGTCGGGCTTCGCGATCTTCCGGCGCATCTACCTGCCGCTCACCCTGAACGGCATCTTCGCGGGTTCGGTGCTGGTGTTCGTGCTGTCGCTGGGCTTCTTCATCACCCCGGCGCTGCTGGGCGGCGGGCGGGTCATGATGATCGCCGTGCTGATCGAGCAGCAGGTGCGCGAGGCGCTGAACTGGCCGTTCGCGGCGGCGCTCTCGGCGGTGCTGCTGGTCTTCACCTTCGCCGTCTATGCGCTGGCCCAGCGCTTCACCCGGACGGAGACGGAGGCCGCGCGATGAGCCGCACGCCCGGCCGCCGCCTCCTCGTCGTCGCGTGCGGCCTCATCTACTTCTTCCTGATGCTGCCGCTGCTGGTGGTGTTCCCGATCTCGCTGTCGTCGGCGCCCTACATGCAGTTCCCGCCGCCCGGCCTCTCCTGGCAGTGGTACGAGCGCTATCTCGACGATCCGCAATGGATCGATGCGACCTGGCGCTCGCTCTATATCGGCGGCGCGACGGCGGTCTTCGCCCTGGCGCTGGGCGTGCCGCTCGCCTTCGCGCTGGTCCGCGGAAAGTTCTTCGGACGGGTCCTGATCGACCGGCTGGCGCTTGCGCCGGTGATCGTGCCGACCATCATCCTCTCGGTGGCGGTCTATGGCCTGTTCGCCAAGCTGAAGCTGATCGGCACCTGGTACGGGCTGGTGATCGCCCACACGATCCTGGCGCTGCCCTTCGTGGTGCTGGTGATCGGGGCGGGCTTGCGCGACTTCGACCGCTCGCTGGAACAGGCCGCCGAGGGGCTGGGCGCCAGCCGCTGGCGCACGCTCTCGCGCGTCACCCTGCCGCTGCTGCGCCCCAGCCTCGTCTCGGCCGGGCTGCTCGCCTTCATCTCCTCGTTCGACGAGGTCGTCGTGGCGCTGTTCCTCGCCGGCGCCAACATGACGCTCCCGAAGAAAATGTTCGACAACATCCTGATGGAGATCGACCCGACCATCGCCGCCGTCTCGGTGATGCAGATCCTGCTGGTGTCGATCGTCCTGGTGCTGATCGGCCGCTTCGGACGCGGCCTCAAGGACAGTGCGCGTTAGGAGAGTCTCGATGGCCGACAGCATCTTTCACAAGGATTTCAAGGCGACGCCGTGGTGGTGGGAGTGGTGGCATCCCTCCAACGAGCTGAGCCAGGATCCGCCGCTCAAGACGGACGTGCTGGTCGTCGGCGCGGGCTATGGCGGCCTGTCGACCGGGCTCGAGCTGGCGCGCTCGGGCGTCGAGGTGACCGTGCTGGAGCGCGGCGATTTCGGGGTCGGCGCCTCGACCCGCAACGGCGGCGGCGTCAGCGGCGGCACCACCATGGGCAAGGGCTTCTCCGGCAAGGGCGTCGGTGGCGATCCCGAGGCGTGGAAGAAGGTGATGGCGCGCATGCTGAGCGACGCCGCCGATTCGCTGGCCCAGGTCGAGACGGTGATCGAGCGCGAGGGCATCGAGTGCCACTGGCGCATGAACGGCCGCTTCAGCGGCGCCTACACGCCGCGCCACTTCGCCGAACAGCAGGCCAAGGTCGCGACCTACAACGAGAAGGCGGCGCTGGGCACCTACATGGTCCCGCGCGAGCGCCAGCGCGAGGAGATCGCCTCGGATTACTACTATGGCGGCATGGTCGTGGAACGCACCGGCCAGCTCCATCCCGCGCTCTACTATGGCGGGCTGCTCAAGGCGGCGCACCGCGCCGGCGCAAAGCTCTGCGCCAACTGCGACGCCGAGAAGATCGAAAGGAAGCCCAAGGGAGCAGGGGGCGGGTTCCGGGTGCTCACCAGCAAGGGTCCGATCGAGGCGCGCGAGGTGGTGATCGCCACCAACGGCTACACGACCGAGCTGACGCCGACGCTGCGGCGCAAGCTGGTGCCGGTCGCCAGCCACATCATCGCGACCGAGGAGCTGCCCGAGGATCTGGTGCAGAGCCTGATCCCGAAGAACCGCGTCGTCTCCGACACCAAGCGGGTGCTCTGCTACTACCGGCAATCGCCCGACAACAAGCGCGTGATCTTCGGCGGCCGCGCCCGCTTCACCCAGGTGACGCCGGAGGTCAGCGCGCCGGTGCTGCACGGCTACATGCTGGAGCGCTGGCCGCAGCTCAAGGGCGTGAAGGTGACCCATGCCTGGACCGGCAACGTGGCCTTCGCCTTCGACTTCCTGCCGCACATGGGCATGGAGCAGGGCATGCACTATCTGATGGCCTGCAACGGCTCGGGCGTCGCGATGATGTCATATCTCGGCTACCAGACCGCGCGAAAGATCGCCGGCGGCTCGAACGCGCCCGTCAACGCCTTCGACGGCCAGGATTTTCCGACCGTGCCGTTCTACAGCGGCAACCCCGAATGGGTGCTGCCCTTCGTCGGCGCCTGGTATCGCACCCGCGACTGGTGGGATCGGGTGCGGGCTTAGAGTTCTCCGTCGCCCTGAGCGAAGCCGCCTGAAGGGCGGCGCAGTCGAAGGGCCTCTTTTCCGACGCACGGTGTGCCGATGCGAAAAGAGGTCCTTCGACTACGCTGCGCTCAGGACGACGGATTTGGTTCTACTTCATCGTGATCGGCGAGAAGTCCTGGAACCAGTTCTGCGCCTGAATGAAGCCCGTGACCTTGGGCGACAGGGCGCGCGGGGCCACGTCGTGGGTCACGAACAGGAACAGCGCGTCGTCGACGATCTTCTCGTGGACCTTCTTCAGCGCCTCGTCCTGCGCCTTCTGGTCGAAGGTGGTGCGCGCCTTCTCCAGCAGCGCGTCCATGCCCGGATCCTGGTAGAAGCCCCAGTTGGTGCCGTTGGGCGCCACCAGCTTCGAATCGAGATGGCGGATGAAGGCGGTGAACGGGTCCTGGATGAAGTAGCTGAAGTTGAGCGCGCTGGCGCCCTTGGCCAGGTCCGACTTGGCGCCGGCCCGCCACAGGTTGATCAGCGTGTTCCACTCGGCGACCTCGAACTCGATCTTGATGCCGACGTCGGCCAGGTTCTGCTGGATGTACTCGTTCATCGGCAGCGGCAGCATCTGGCCCGAGCCGGAGCTCGAGATCAGCACCTTGGCCGTCACCGGCTTGGCCTTGCTGAAGCCCGCCTCGGCCAGCAGCTTCTTCGCCGCCTCGGGATCGTACTTCACGTCGAAGGCCGGGCTGCCGAACCACTGGCTGCCCGGCGTGAGGAAGCCCTTGGCCGGGATCATCATGCCCTTCAGCAGCACCTTCAGCCCTTCGCGATCGACCGCGAGGTTGGCCGCCTTGCGCACGCGCACGTCCTTCCATGGCGAGTTATCGGCAAAGGAAAGGTGCCAGGTCCAGTTGTGCGGATAGGCGTTGCTGATCAGCTTGAAGCCGGCCTTCTCCAGGCTGGGGATCGCGTCGGGCGACGGCGCCTCGATCCAGTCGACCTGGCCCGAGCGCAGCGCCGCCGTGCGGGTCGCGGGCTCGGGGATCGGCAGCAGCACCATCTTGTCGAGCTTCGGCACGCGGGCCTTGTCCCAGTACTCCTTGTTCGGCGACAGCTCGGCGCGGGTCTGCGGCTGGAAGGCCGTCACCTTCCACGGCCCGGTGCCCGACGGCGTCTGCGCGAACTTGTTCCAGTCTTTGCCGACTGCTTCCCACTGCGCCGGGCTCGACATCATGATCCAGGAGATCTGGTAGGGCAGGAACGCGTCCGGCGCCTTGGTCGTGATCTCGACGGTCTTGTCGTCGATCACCTTGTAGGCAGCGACGGCGGGAATGCGCGAGCGGCCCTGGGCGGCCTGCTTGGGATCGAACTGCGGCGACTTGTCGTTCAGGATCTTGTCGAGGTTCCAGACCACGGCGTCGGCCTTGAAGTCGCTGCCGTCGTGGAACTTCACGCCGTCGCGCAGGGTGAAGGTCCAGCGCGTCGGATTGGCCTCGTCGACCTTCCACGCAGTCGCGAGGCCGGGCACCAGCACCGAGGCCTTGTCGGCCGAGGACAGGTCCCAGTTGATCAGCGCGTCATAGACCGTGTAGCCCATGAACCGCATGCCCTCGCCGCCCTGGTCGGTCTGGCCGGTGGTGAGCGGAATGTCGGAGGCGGTCATGCCGATGCGCAGCGTGCCCTGCGCCAGGACCGGGGTTGCGGCCAGCGAGGCCAGCAGCGCGACAGTACCCAGAACGGCTTTCTTGGCGAGAATCATGACGGAGGTCCCTGTTGTCTTCGAGGTCGTTGCCTCGGTGGACGCCAGAACCATGCCAAAGGATAGGTGGCGGCCCCGTCCGGCCCGCTCGAAAATGGGTCCGTTCGACAAAGAACGTGACTTCTAGTTTAGAATCGTTCTAAATTATCGCCACAGACCAGAACATGAGGGATGGACGATGACGACCGAGAGCAAGTGCCCTTTCAGCGGCGCCCCCAAGGGACCCTCGAACCGCGACTGGTGGCCCAACCAGCTCGACCTGCAGGTGCTGCACCAGCATTCCCCGCTCTCGAACCCGATGGGCGAGGCCTTCGACTACGCCAAGGCGTTCAAGAGCCTCGACCTCGACGCCGTGATCGCGGACCTGAAGGCCCTGATGACCGATTCGCAGGACTGGTGGCCGGCCGACTTCGGCCATTACGGCCCGTTCTTCATCCGCATGGCCTGGCACAGCGCCGGCACCTATCGCGTCGGTGACGGACGGGGCGGCGCCGGCGGCGGCCAGCAGCGCTTCGCGCCGCTGAACTCGTGGCCCGACAACGTCAACCTCGACAAGGCGCGCCGCCTGCTCTGGCCGATCAAGCAGAAGTACGGCAACAAGATCTCCTGGGCCGACCTGCTGATCCTGACCGGCAACGTCGCGCTGGAATCGATGGGCTTCAAGACCTTCGGCTTCGGCGGCGGCCGCGCCGACACCTGGGAGCCCGAGCAGGACATCTACTGGGGCCCCGAGGGCAAGTGGCTGGCCGACGAGCGCTACAGCGGCGACCGCCAGCTCGAGGGATCGCTGGGCGCCGTGCAGATGGGCCTGATCTACGTCAATCCCGAAGGCCCCAACGGCAACCCCGATCCGCTGGCGGCGGCGCGCGACATCCGCGAGACCTTCGCCCGCATGGCGATGGACGACGAGGAGACGGTGGCGCTGATCGCCGGCGGCCACACCTTCGGCAAGACGCACGGCGCGGGCGATGCCGCCCTGGTCGGGCCGGAGCCGGAAGCCGCGCCGATCGAGCTGCAGGGCCTTGGCTGGAAGAGCGGCTTTCGCTCGGGCAAGGGCGCCGACCAGATCGGCAGCGGCCTCGAAGTCACCTGGACCACGACGCCGACGAAGTGGAGCAACAACTTCTTCGAGAGCCTGTTCGGCCATGAATGGGAGCTGACCAGGAGCCCGGCCGGCGCCCATCAATGGACGGCGAAGAACGGCCAGGCGACCGTGCCAGATCCGGCGGACCCGGCCGACCCGTCGAAGCGTCGCGTGCCGACGATGCTGACGACCGACCTGTCGCTGCGCTTCGACCCGGCCTACGAGAAGATCTCGCGCCGCTTCCTCGAGCATCCCGACCAGTTCGCCGATGCCTTCGCGCGCGCCTGGTTCAAGCTCACGCATCGCGACATGGGCCCGATCGCGCGCTACCTCGGCCCGCTGGTGCCGAAGGAGCAGCTGATCTGGCAGGACCCGATCCCGGCGGTCGATCATCCGCTGGTCGGCGAGGCCGAGATCGAGGCGCTCAAGGCGAAGCTCCTGGCCTCCGGCCTCACCGTGTCGCAGCTCGTGACCACGGCCTGGGCCTCCGCCGCGACCTTCCGCGGCGCCGACAAGCGCGGCGGCGCGAACGGCGCCCGCATCCGCCTGGCGCCGCAGAAGGACTGGGCAGTCAACCAGCCGGCCGAGCTGGCCGCCGTGCTGCAGAAGGTCGAAGCGGTGCAGAAGGACTTCAATGCCTCCGCTTCGGGCGGCAAGAAGGTCTCGCTGGCCGACCTGATCGTGCTGGGCGGTGTCGCCGCGGTCGAGAAGGCGGCCAAGGCCGCCGGCCACGACGTGAAGGTCCCCTTCGCGCCGGGCCGCATGGATGCCTCGCAGGAGCAGACCGACGCGCATTCCTTCGCGCCGCTCGAGCCGACCGCCGACGGCTTCCGCAACTTCGTCGGCACGAAGCTGCCGCAGTCGCCGGAAGAGCGGCTGGTCGAGCACGCCCAGCGCCTCACCCTGACCGCGCCCGAGATGACGGTGCTGGTCGGCGGCCTGCGCATGCTGGGCGCCAATGTCGGTCAGTCGAAGCACGGTGTCTTCACCGCCAAGGCCGGGACCCTGAGCAACGACTTCTTCGTCAACCTGCTCGACATGGCGACCGAGTGGAAGCCGGTCGCCGGCGAAGAGGGCGTCTACGAGGGCCGCGACCGCAAGTCCGGCGCCGTGAAGTGGACCGGCACGAGGATCGACCTGATCTTCGGCTCGCACAGCCAGCTCCGCGCGCTCGCCGAGGTCTATGCCCAATCCGATGCGAAGGAGAAGTTCGTGAAGGACTTCGTCGCCGCCTGGACCAAGGTCATGAACCTCGACCGCTTCGACCTCCACGCCTGAGCCGCGTGACCTGAAAACGGAAAGCCCGCCCGGCGAGGGCCGTGGCGGGCTTTTTCACATCCGTCGTCCCGAGCGGAGCCGCCCGCAGGGCGGCGCAGTCGAGGGACCTCTTTTCGCTTCAACGGATCGTGCGCTGGAAAAAGGGTCCCTCGACTACGCTGCGCTCCGCTCGGGACGACGGCTTGTTTTGGTCGCGAGGCTCACTTCTTCACTTTGGTCGGTTGGCATCTACGAACATGCTCGAAAGAATTCCGTCGCAATCAAAATTGAACTTTGCTGTCCAACCGAATCTCTTGTCGCCGAACATGTAGACGATTGTCTTGTCAGTAGACCAACAACCCGGGCCGGGGCCCCGATGCGGGGGCGGAACTGGTTGAGGCGCTTCAGTCTAGGACTTCCCAAACTGCCGTTCGATCGCCGCGAGATCGATGCCGGCTGGTCTCTCTTGGAACAGCAAGTTCAACGATGCCTGTAGCTCGCCGTCGGGATGCACGGTCAATCTGCGAAGCTTCAATGGCATGTTGTTCTGAGACGGCATCCACGGAAAGTCGCTGACGCTCGCCCAATATGAGCCGATGAGAACGTCAAACTTGCCGACCTCCACGTTCACAGTGGAGCCACCGAAGGCGCGCTTCAGATTGTCGACGGTGTAGAGGCCGGAGTCGAGAATTCGGCCGGAAGCCGTCAGTTGTTTGATCGCAACGATAAGCTGCAGCGTGTTTTGCGGTGTCTGATATGACGACTCGGTCGGCGCTGCCGGCCGGGGCGCGCATCCCGCCATCAAGGCAAGGGCAATCAGCAGGCTCAGAGTTCTCGCTATCCTCGTCATGCTGCAACTCCGCGGTGGCTCTTGCGGGCGTCTATCGTCAAGGAAGTCGCATCGCCCGATGGATCGGTCCTATTGGTGCCGCATGATCACGAGCGACAGCGCCGCAATGACGAAGCAGCCAGTCGTCCATTTCAAACTCCTGACGATCTGCCGGCGTTGAGGGTCGCTCGTCGATTCGCCGCGCCGCTTTCGTAGCGCAGCGCGTGCCAGGCATACCAGCAGCCACAAGGCACAACCGAGGAAGGCTATCAGCGCGTTGCCAAACACTATGGCTGGCGCCGCGACGAAGGCGGGCGACTTGAAGGGCGATGGTCCGACGGCGCCGTCCCGCAAGTGGACGTAGCCGGCGCCCGATACGACCATCACGGCGCCGGAAGCGAAGGCGAAGAAGAAGTTGCGATAGTAGCGCGCCATCAGTTCCTTGCCGCGCTCCGTGTACGGGCCGCCGTCCCACAGGCCTGCAACGAATGACGTCTTGGCAGAAGGAAACGGCTGCCGTTCCAGCCGGGCGCCGACGATCGCTACCAGGGCGGCCACAAGGAAATAGAGGAAAGAGAAGATCCCCAGGACGGTCAGGATGGCGAGCGCCAGTTTCATCGGCTTGCTATTCGATACGGTCAGGACAGGCGCGTCGCCTGACTCGCCGCCAGTTGCCAGCCGTCCTTCGCCGTCACGTACACGCTCACCCAGCGGACATCGTAGGTCTTCTGATCGGCGGCGTTCGGGAGCGGGCTCGTGCCGGTCGCGATCACGGTCGGGCCGGTGAAGACGCGGAAGGTGACGTCGCTCGCGGGAGCGGTCTCGATCATGGGTTCGCCGGCCATCGCGGCGGCGAGGCGGGCGTCTCTCGTCTCGACCTTTCCGGTCTCGCTCGTGTGGGTGAAGCCGTCGGCGTAGAGCGGGCGCAGGGCGGCGAGGTTCTTCGCCAGCACGGCCTTGGCGAGCTTGCTGCGGAAGTCGGTGACTTCCTTGACGAAGTGCTTGGCTTCCGCCGCGTCGGGCTGGCGCGGCGGATGGGCGAGGGCCCCGTGCGTGAAGGGCGGGGCGAGAGCGAGAAGCGGGAGTCCCGCGAGCAGGGTGCGTCTACGCATCCTTCGAGGATACGCCGGCCTCGGCGAAGGTCGCCATGCCGTTGTGGCAGGCGGCGGCGGCCTTGAGCAGCGGCACGGCGAGCGCCGCGGCCGAGGCTTCGCCCAGGCGCATGTCGAGGTCGAACAGCGGCCGCAGGCCGATCTCGGCGAGCAGGCGGGTGTGGCCGGGCTCGGCCGAGCGGTGGGCGATCATGCAGTGGTCGAGCGCGCGGCGGTCGAGGGCGCGCAGCACCGCGGCGGCGGCGGTGCAGGCGAAGCCGTCGAGCAGCACCGGGATGCGGCCCATGCGGGCGGCGACGATGGCGCCGGTGAGGGCGGCGAACTCCTCGCCGCCGACCGCGGCCAGCAGTTCGAGCGGATCGCGGCGGGCGATCGCCTCCTTGTGGAACGCCAGCGCCTCGTCGATCACCGCGATCTTGTGGGCGAGCGCCTTGCCGCTGACGCCGGTGCCGGGCCCCGCCCAGTCGGCGCCGCTGCCGCCGAACAGCGCGGCGCAGAGGGTGGCGGCGGCCGTGGTGTTGGCGATGCCCATTTCGCCCAGGCACAAGACGTCGATGCCGGGCTCGGCCGCCATCATGCCGTAGGCCATGGCGTTGGCCGCCCGCGTCTCGTCCATCGCCGGGCCGCGCGTGAAGTCGGCGGTCGGATGGTCGAGGTCGAGCTCGTAGATGCGCAGGTCGGCGTCGATCGCGGCCGCCAGCTGGTTGATCGCGGCGCCGCCGTTCAGGAAGTTCTTCACCATCTGCCGGGTGACTTCCGGCGGATAGGCCGAGACGCCGCGGGCGGCGACGCCGTGGGTGCCGGCGAACACCGCGATGCGCGGCCGCTCGACCCGCGGCTGGGCGCGGCCCTGCCAGCAGGCCAGCCACTCCGCGATCTCCTCCAGCCGGCCGAGCGAGCCCGGCGGCTTGGTCAGCTCGGCCTGGCGGCGGACCACCTCGGTCTGGGCGGTGAGATCGGGTCCCGGCAGGTCGCGCAGGATCCGGCGCATTTCATCGAAGGAGGCAGCCGACATTGTTCGTCCGGGGCATTCTGAAAGGGGCCGGACCATCCTATATTCGGGGGACCATGACCAGTCCCCACGAACCGACCTCCTCTTCCTATGAGAGCAGCAGCGCCCGCCGCCCCGCGTCGTTCGACGAGTGGCTGCAGGCCTTCAAGGAACAGATGACGTTCTTCACCGGGCTGAAGCTCGATGTCGGCCTGCCGCGCTGGCCGCTGGCCGACGTGCTGCCGGTGCTGCCCTTCGTGGGCGCGGCGATCGGGCTCGCCTCCGGGCTGGTCTTCGCCATCGTGCGCGGCATCGCCGGGCCGGGCTGGCTGGCCGCCGTCCTGGCGGTCGGCGCGGCCGTGATCCTGACGCGCGCCCTGCACGAAGACGGGCTGGCCGACACCGCCGACGGGCTGGGGCCGCATGGGCTGGAGCCGGCGCGCCGGCTCGAGATCATGCGCGACAGCCGCAACGGCACGTTCGGCGTGCTGGCGCTGGCGCTCACGGTGCTGATCAAGGTCGCCTGCCTGGCGCAGTTCGGCGCCGCCACCGGGCTGGTGGTGCTGATCTCGGCGCATGCGCTGTCGCGCGCCGTGCTGGCCTATCCGCTGCTGGCGTTCGCTCCGGTCCATGCCGACGGGCTGGGCGCGACGGTGGGCAAGCCGACCGACAACGACGTGTGGATCACCGTCGGCATCGGCGCCGGCCTCGCCTTCCTGCTGTTGCTGGGCAAGGGCCTGTTCGTGGCCCTGCTGGCGCCGCTCGCCGCGATGGCCTCGGCCTGGTTCGCCGCGCACTGGGTCGCCAGGCGGCTCGGCGGCTATACCGGCGACACGCTGGGCGCCGTGCAGCAGAAGGCGGAAGTGGTGTTCCTCGTGGTGGCGGCGCTGTTCATCGGCAGCTAAGAAGGCGGCCGCACGAGAATCCAGCGGAGGAACACATGGCGACGGGCGCCAAGATCACGGGAGCGGTCACGCGGTGGTGGTGGGTGCGGCATGCGCCGGTGCCCAATCCGGAACGCCGCTGCTACGGCCAGTCGGACATGGATTGCGACGTGAGCAACGAGGCGCTGTTTCGCCACCAGGCAAAGCTGCTGCCCAAGGGCGCCGTCTGGTACGCCTCCAACCTCCTGCGGGCGCGCAAGACCGCCGAGCATCTCGCCCGGGCCGGCGCGGAGATGGACACGCTCCACATCGATCCCGACCTCGCCGAGCAGCATTTCGGCTCGTGGCAGGGACTCACCTATGTCGAGATCGCCGAGAACCACGCCAACAACCATCTCTTCTGGCTGGGACCGCCGGAGTTCCGGCCCGAGGGTGGCGAGAGCTTCGTCGACCTGCGCGAGCGCACGGTGCGCAGCATCGACCGGCTGACCGCCCAGCATAAGGGACGCGACATCGTGGCGACGGCGCATGGCGGCACGATCCGCGCGGCGCTGGCCCATGCCTTCGACCTGCATCCCGAGGCGGCGGTGCGCTTCGAGATCGAGAATGTCTCGCTCACCCTGATCGAGCATTTCGAACAGGCCGATCCGCTGCATGCCTGGCGGGTGTCGTTCGTGAACTACATGCCGCGCGAGCTCGCCCTCGGCCATGCCGGCGGGCCTGCGTGAGCGCAGTCGCGAAGAGCACCGCCGAACTGGCGGCCGAACAGGCCGCGCACTGGAACGGACCGGGCGGGCAGGGTTGGTTGAGGGCGCAGGCGCGTCTCGATCATTCGTTGGTCGAGATCGGCCGCCGTGTGCTTGCGCTTGCGGATGCGCAGCCCGGTGAGAAGGCGATCGACGTCGGTTGCGGTCCCGGCGGCACGACGGCGGCGCTGGCCCAGTCGGTTGGCTCCGAGGGGCACGTCCTGGGCGTCGATATCTCCCAGCCGCTGATCGATGCGGCCCTGACGCGACGCCTTTCCAACGCGACCTTCGTGGTGGCCGATGCCGCGACGCATCCATTCGATGCGGCGGCGGCCGACCTGGTCTTCTCGCGCTTCGGCGTGATGTTCTTCGCCGATCCGGTCGCGGCCTTCACGAACCTGCGCCGGGCGCTCAAGCAATCGGGCCGGCTCGCCTTCGTCTGCTGGCGGCGCCCGCAGGACAATCCCTGGAGCCTCGCGCCGGTGAAAGCGGCCGCGCCGTTCCTGCCGCCGCTGCCGCGACCCGGCCCGGAGGAGCCCGGCCAGTTCGCCTTCGCCGATCCCGCGCGGGTCGAACGGATTCTCAAAGGGGCGGGGTTCACCGGCCTCGCCATCGAGCCGCTCGACGTCCAGATGTGGATGGGCGGGGACGTGGCCGATGTGGTGACCAGTGCCGGTCGCTTCGGGCCCCTGGCCCGAGCCTTCGCCGACGCCGATCCCGCTGCCGTCGCCAAGGCAAAGGCCGCCATCGTCGAGCTGCTGACGCCTCACGCCACGAAGGACGGCGTGTCGCTGCCCGGCGGCTGCTGGCTGGTGAGCGCCCGGCCCGGCTGATGGAGCATATCCCGACCTTCCCGCTGCCGCCGGTGACCCTCGTGCTGGGCGGCGCGCGCTCGGGCAAGAGCACCCATGCCGAGCGGCTGGTGACCGGCACCCTGCATGGCGGCGCGCCGCGGCCGGCGGTCTATATCGCGACCGCCGAGGCGGGCGACGTCGAGATGGCGACGCGGATCGTGGCCCATCGCGCCCGCCGCGGCGTCGCCTGGACGACGATCGAGGAGCCGCTGAAGCTCGCCGAGGTGCTGGAACAGGCAAGCGCAAAGGGCCAGCCGATGCTGGTCGACTGCCTGACGCTGTGGCTCTCGAACCTCATGCATGCCGGCGAGGATGTCGATCAGGCGACCGACGAGCTGGTGCAGTCACTGGATGATCACAACCAGCCGGTGGTGTTCGTGAGCAACGAAGTCGGCCTCGGCATCGTGCCCGACAACCCCCTCGGCCGGAGCTTCCGGGACGCGATGGGCCGGCTGAATATGCGGATTGCCGAGCGCGCCGACCGGGTGATCCTGATGGCCGCGGGGCTTCCCCTGGTGATGAAGGACCGGCCGGCCCGGCCGCGCTGAGGGCAGGGCCAATCCGGCGGCGAAACGTGGTATGGTTTGGCTCTCGTGACCATCCAGGCGCTCCCCGGCGTCGGTCGCCAGCCAAACGGAGCACAAAATGAAGCTCGATCGCCGAACCGTCCTTTCGGGGACCGCGGCCGCGTTCGCCGCGCCGTTCCTCAGCCCGCTGCCGGCGCGGGCCGATGCCAAGCGCCAGTCACTGGTCGATTCCTGCCTCGCCACGGCCCGCAAGATCCTGGGCGGTCCCGACTTTCCCGACGCCGCCAAGCTGATGGTCAATGCGCGCGGCGTGCTGATCATCCCCGAGCTGGTCCAGGGCGGGTTCATCTTCGGCGCCGCCGGCGGCCGCGGCGTGCTGCTGGGGCGGAGTTCGCCCAACAACTGGAGCTTCCCGGCCTTCTACCTGATGGGCTCGGGCAGCGTCGGCCTGCAGGTCGGCGGCAAGGTTTCCGAGATCGTGTTCATCATCCGGAGCGAGAAGGGCCTGCAGGCGGTCATCGACCACAAGTTCAAGTTCGGTGCGGAAGCCGGCGTGACCATGGTCGCGGTCGGCATCGGCCTCGAGGGCGCCACGACGGGCGCCGGCGGCGCCGACATCGTGGCCTTCGCCAATTCGCAGGGCCTGTTCGCCGGCGCCTCGCTCGAAGGCTCCTACATCGACGCCGACAACGACTGGAACGCGCTCTACTACGGCGGCGGCGCCACCGCGAAGGGCGTCATCCTCGACCGCCGCTACACCAACCCCGGCGCCGAACCGCTCAGGCAATATCTGTCGAAGTGGTGAAGGAGAGTCCGTCGTCTCGACCGTAGCCTCGCGAAGCGAGGCAAAGCGGAGAGACCTTCTCTCAACGAATTGACGGCTTTTGGTGGAGAGAAGATCTCTCCACTTCGCGCCTTCGGCGCTCCGGTCGAGATGACGGAGCTATTGTTGAAGCGGATGGCCTCAAGCGACCTTCGGCCGCCTCGACCGCCGCTACACCAACCCCGGTGCCGAACCGCTCAGGCAGTACCTGTCGAAGTGGTATTTGCAAAGAAACCGTCGTCCTGAGCGAAGCGCCGAAGGCGCGTAGTCGAAGGACCTCTTTTCGTTTCGACACGTTGTGCGCCGGAAAGGAGGTCCTTCGACTGCGCCGCCCTACGGGCGGCTTCGCTCAGGACGACGGGGTGCAGTGTTAAGCGACCTTCAGGCCCGCCGCGATCGAGAGCCTGGCCTTGGTCTTCGCCTTGACCTCGTCGACGGTGACGCCGTCGGCGAGTTCCATCAGGGTCACGCCGCCATTGCCCTTCTTGTCGACGGCGAAGACTCCCAGTTCGGAGATCACCATGTCGACCACGCGCCGGCCGGTCAGCGGCAGGGTGCATTCGGGGAGCAGCTTGGAGGCGCCGTCCTTGGAGACATGCTCCATGGTGACGATCACGCGCTTCACGCCGGCCACCAGGTCCATGGCGCCGCCCATGCCCTTCACCATCTTGCCCGGGATCATCCAGTTGGCGAGGTCGCCGTTCTCCGCCACTTCCATGGCGCCGAGGATCGACAGGTCGATATGGCCGCCGCGGATCATCGCGAAACTGTCGGCCGAGCTGAAATAGGACGTGCCCTTGACCTCGGTCACGGTCTGCTTGCCGGCGTTGATGATGTCGGCATCGACCTCGTTGTCGTAGGGGAAGGGGCCGACGCCCAGCATGCCGTTCTCGCTCTGCAGCGTGATGTCGACATCCTCCGGCACGTAGTTCGACACCAGCGTCGGGATGCCGATGCCGAGGTTCACGTAGAAGCCGTCCTTCAGTTCCTTGGCGGCGCGTGCCGCCATCTGATCGCGGGTCCAGGCCATCGTTCTCTCCTCAAGCCTTGCGAATGGTGCGCTGTTCGATCTGCTTGTCGTAGGGCGCACCGCAGAAGATGCGCTGCACGAAGACGGCGGGCGTGTGGATGTGGTCGGGATCGAGCTCGCCGACCGGCACCAGCTCCTCGACCTCGGCGACGCAGACCTTCGCCGCGGTCGCCATCATCGGATTGAAGTTCCGCGCGGCCTTCCGGTAGATCAGGTTTCCCGAGGTGTCGCCCTTCCACGCCTTGACCAGCGCGATGTCGCCGAACAGGCCGCGCTCCATCACATATTCCTCGCCGTCGAAGACCTTGGTCTCCTTGCCCTCGGCCACCAGCGTGCCGACGCCGGTCTTGGTGTAGAAGGCCGGAATGCCGGCGCCGCCGGCGCGGCAGCGCTCGGCCAGCGTGCCCTGCGGGTTGAACTCGAGCTCCAGCTTGCCCTCGAGGTAGAGCTTGGCGAAGGTCTTGTTCTCGCCGACGTAGGAGCTGATCATCTTCCGGACCTGCCCGGTCTCGAGCAGCAGGCCGAGGCCCGCGCCGTCGATGCCGGCATTGTTCGACACGCAGGTGAGGCCCTTCACGCCGGAGTCGCGGACCGCGCCGATCAGCCGCTCGGGAATGCCGACCAGGCCGAAGCCGCCGCACATCAGCATCAGATCGTCGCGCAGCAGGCCCTCGAGCGCCGACTTCGCATCCTTGTAGACCTTGTTCGCCATCGCTGTGTTCCGTCCTCGCCTGCCCGAACTCGCTGGGGGTCCCGGCATATGGAAGGCCCCGGACTGGCCTGTCAATCAGTCGCGGATCGTCCGCTTTCCGGCGACGAATTCCCCCATCAGCCGGTGGCCATCGTCGCTCACGGCGAGGTCCATGAACAGGGTCCGTTCGTTCGCGAGCCCCTGTGACAGGGGTGTTTCGGCCGCCGACCGGATCAGCCGCTTGATGTGCGCCACGGCCTTTGGCGGCTGGGCCGCCAGCCGCCCGGCCAGGGCGAGGGCATGGTCCAGCACCGGCCCGTCGACCGCCGCATGGACCATGCCGAGGCCCGCCGCCTCGTCGGGCGACACGGTGCGGCCGGTCAGCGACAGTTCGAGCGCCCGCGCCTCGCCGACCAGGCGCACGAGGCGCTGCGTGCCGCCGGCCCCGGCCAGGATGCCGATGTTGATCTCGGGCTGGCCGAGCCAGTAGGGGCCGCGCTCGGCCAGGCGGATGTCGCAGGCCATGGCGAATTCGAAGCCGCCGCCCATCGCCGTGCCGTTGATCGCGGCGATCGCCGGCTTGGGCGCGGCTTCGAGCCGGGTCAGGATCCTGTGGAAGGCGCTTTCGGGCGAGGGCCGGTCGAGCGAGAAGGTCGCGCCCTTGGCGCGCAGCTTTGCCGACAGTGCCAGCAGCTCGGACACGTCGTAGTGCTCGATGAACACGCCTGGCAGCGCGCCGGTGAAGACCAGCACGCGCACGGTGTCGTCGGCCAGCAGCGCGTCGACCGCCGTGTCCAGTTCGCCGACCATCGCGGTGTTCATGTAGCCCTTGGGCGGGTTGTCGAAGCGTACGATGGCGATTGTGGCGGCGACGGATTCACGTCGTTCGATGTCGATCAGGGGCATGCCGGATTGTCGTGGGCCACGAGCCCGATGGCAATCGCGTCGCGCCGGCCGATCCGGGCGAAACCCCGAAGAATCCGCTTGCGAACGAAACCAACGAAATGGACGAAACGAACGAAAGGAGAATCGCCCGGCCGGCCGATCCCCCGGTCATGGGCTTGTCAAGGCCGGGCCGTGAAGCGCCTCATTGGCGCGCTCCGTTGAGAGTCTCAGGCGCGCTTCTCCTGCGCGAGGCTGAGCGGCTGCGGCAGGCGCGTCAGCATTTCCCTCGGCACGATCTGCCAGAAATGCCCGACCTCGCGATTCCAGTCGTTGAGCAGGCGGGCGCCCAGCGGCGACTTGGTCTCGGCGACGTGTTCGGCCACCAGCGCCTTCAGCACGGTCTCCCAGTGCGGATGGTCGATGCGCTGCCACGTCACCGTCTCGGGATTGACCTTCAGGCGGAAGGCCTCCTCCGGGTCGTAGACGAAGGCCATGCCGCCGGTCATGCCGGCGCCGAAATTGACGCCGATCGGCCCCAGGATGACGGCCGTGCCGCCGGTCATGTACTCGCAGCCGTTGGAGCCCAGCCCTTCGACCACGGCATCGGCGCCGGAGTTGCGTACGGCGAAGCGCTCGCCGGCGCGGCCCGAGGCGAAGAGCTTGCCGGCGGTCGCGCCGTACAGGACCGTGTTGCCGATGATCGCGTTGGCTTCCGGCACCAGCGGGCTGGAGATCGTGGGCTTGACCACGATGGTGCCGCCGCTCAGGCCCTTGCCGACATAGTCGTTGGCGTCGCCGAACACTTCGAGCTTCATGCCCTGCACGGCGAAGGCGCCGAGCGACTGGCCGGCGGTGCCGCGCAGGCGCACCGTCACCGTGTCGGGCGGCAGGCCGGTCATGCCGTACTTGCGCGTGATCATCGCCGACAGGCGCGTGCCGACGGCGCGATGGGTGTTCCGCACGCTGTACTGCAGCTGCATCTTCTCGCGGTGGGTGAACAGCGGCTGTGCGTCGCGCAGCATCTGGGCGTCGAGCGTGTCGGGCACCTCGTTGCGGCCCTCGACCGTGCAGTGCACGGCCTCGCGCCCGCCATCGGCCCGCGTCAGCAGCGGGTTGAGGTCGAGATCGTCGAGGATGCGCGCACCGCGGCTCACCTGCTTCAGGAGGTCGGAGCGACCGACGATCTCGAGCAGCGACTTGTAGCCGAGCTGCGCCAGGATCTCGCGCACTTCCTCGGCCACGAAGCTGAACAGGTTCACCACCTTCTCAGGCGTTCCCTCGAACTTCTCGCGCAGCTTCGGGTCCTGCGTGCAGACGCCGACCGGGCAGGTGTTGGAATGGCACTGGCGCACCATGATGCAGCCCATGGCGATCAGGGAGGCGGTGCCGAGCCCGTATTCCTCGGCGCCCAGCATGGCGGCGATCACCACGTCACGACCGGTCTTGATGCCGCCGTCGGTGCGCAGCAGCACCTTGTCGCGCAGCCGGTTCAGGGTCAGCACCTGATGCGTCTCCGACAGCCCCATCTCCCACGGGATGCCGGCATACTTGATGCTGGTCTGCGGCGAGGCGCCGGTGCCGCCATTGTGGCCCGACACCAGGATCACGTCGGCCTTGGCCTTGGCCACGCCGGCCGCGATCGTGCCGATGCCGGAGCGCGCGACCAGCTTCACGGTCACGCGCGCCTCGGGATTGATCTGCTTCAGGTCGTAGATCAGCTGCGCCAGATCCTCGATCGAATAGATGTCGTGATGCGGCGGCGGGCTGATCAGGGTGACACCCGGCGTCGAGTGACGCAGCTTGGCGATCATCTCCGTGACCTTGAGGCCCGGAAGCTGGCCGCCCTCGCCGGGCTTGGCGCCCTGGGCCACCTTGATCTCGAGCTCGCGGCAGTTGTTCAGGTACTCGGCGGTGACGCCGAAGCGGCCCGACGCGACCTGCTTGATGGCCGAGGAGGCGTTGTCGCCGTTCGGCCGCGGACGATAACGCGCGGCATCCTCGCCGCCCTCGCCGGAATCGGACTTGGCGCCGATGCGGTTCATGGCGATCGACAGCGTCTCGTGCGCCTCGGGGCCCAGCGCACCCAGCGAGATGCCGGGCGCCACCAGCCGCTTGCGCAGCTCGGTGATCGATTCGACGTCGTCGAGCGGGATGGGCGCGCGGTCGGTCTTGAAGTCGAGCAGATCGCGCAGGTTGATCGGCGGCTGGCGGCGCACCGCCTCGCTGTACTTGCGGTACTTCGCATAGGACTCGGTGTTCACCGCGTCCTGCAGCATGTGGATCAGCGCACCCTCGAAATTGTGCCGGTCGCCGCCGCGGCGGGCCTTGTAGAAGCCGCCGATCGGCAGCGCGATCACGTCCTCGTCGAAGGCGCGGGCATGCTGCTCGGCGATCTTCTCCTGGACGCCGCGCAGGCCGATGCCCGAGATGCGCGAGGGCATGCCGGGGAAGAATTCGGCGACCAGCGAGCGCGACAGGCCGACCGCCTCGAAGTTGCAGCCGCCGCGGTACGACGACAGGACCGAGATGCCCATCTTGGACATCACCTTGAGCAGGCCCTCGTCCAGCGCCTTCTTGAAGTTGGCGAGGCACTGGCCGAGCGACTGCTTGCCGAACAGGCCGCGCGCGTGGCGGGCCGCGATCGTCTCCTCGGCGAGGTAGGGGTTCACCGTCGTTGCGCCGACGCCGATGATGACGGCGACATAGTGCACGTCGAGGCACTCGCCCGAGCGCACGTTCAGCGAGGTGAAGGTGCGCAGCGACTGGCGCACCAGGTAGGAGTGCACGGCGCCGGCCGCCAGGATCATCGGAAGGGCGGCGCGGTCGGGGCCGATGTTGGCGTCGGTCAGCACGATGTGCAGGCAGCCGCTGCGCACCGCGTCCTCGGCCTCCTTGCAGATGCGCTCGAAGGACTGGCGCATCGCGTCGAGCCCGCCCTTCGGATCGAAGGTGCAGTCGATGCGGGCCGCCGTGTCGCCCATGTACTTGCGCATCGCCTCGAACTCGGCGTTGAGCACGATCGGCGACTGCAACGAGAGCATCTCGCTCTGGTCGGGCGTCTCGTCGAGGATGTTGCCGAGATTGCCGAGCCGCGTGCGGATCGTCATCACGTTGCGCTCGCGCAAGCTGTCGATCGGCGGGTTGGTGACCTGGCTGAAGTTCTGCCGGAAATAATGGTGCATGCCGCGATAGGTGTCGCTCAGCACCGCGAGCGGCGCGTCGTCGCCCATCGAGCCGACGGCCTCCTTGCCGTCCTCCACCATGGGATGGAGGATCGCCTCGAGATCCTCGATCGACCAGCCGGCCGCGAACTGGCGGCGGCGCAGCTCGTCGGCGGGAAAGTGCTCGGCCGCCGGCGCATCCTGCCGGATCAGCGAATCGAGCTCGACCGTGCGTGTCGTCCAGCTGGCATAGTCGTGCGTCGCGGCGAGCATGTCCTTCAGCTCGCGGTCCTTGTAGACCTTGGGCTGGTCCATATCGACGGCCAGCATCTCGCCGGGACCGAGGCGGCCCTTCTCGACGATCCGGGCTTCGTCCTGCGGCACCATCCCGGCCTCGGAGCCGGCGATCAGCAGGTCGGTCGAGGTCATGACGTAGCGCATGGGGCGCAGACCGTTGCGGTCGAGCCCGACCAGCGCCCACTTGCCGGCGACGGCGGCGATGGCGGCCGGTCCGTCCCAGGGTTCCATGACGCCGTTCACGTAGTTGTACATCGCGCGATGGTCGGCCGGCACGTTGGGATTGGTCGCGGAGGCCTCGGGAATCATCATCGTCTTGACCATCGGCAGGTTGCGATGGCCGCGGACCAGCAGCTCGAACACGTTGTCGAGCGCCGACGAATCGGAAGCGCCCGGCTGCACGATCGGCTTCAGGTCCTCGATGAAGCGGCCGAAATTCTCGTGCTCGAGGCGCGCCTCGTGACTCTTCATCCAGTTGACGTTGCCCAGGATGGTGTTGATCTCGCCGTTGTGGGCGAGCACGCGGAAGGGCTGCGCCAGCTTCCATTGCGGGAAGGTGTTGGTCGAATAGCGCTGATGGAAGATCGCGAAGCGCGAGACGAAGCGCTCGTCGAGCAGGTCCGGGTAGAAGGTGCCGAGATGCTCGGCGAGGAACATGCCCTTGTAGACGACCGAGCGGCAGGAGAGGGAGCAGACGTAGAACTCGGCGATATTCTCGGCGAGCGCCGCCTTCTCCATCCGCCGGCGCAGGATGTAGAGCTGCTTCTCGAACTCGCGGTTGTCGAGCTTGGCGTCGCCGCGGCCGATCAGGATCTGCTCGATCTCGGGCCGCGTCTCGTTGGCCTTGGCGCCGATCACGGAGATGTCGACCGGCACCTGGCGCCAGCCCAGGATCGTGTGGCCGAAGCGCAGGATCTCGGTCTCGACGATGGTGCGGCAGCGCTCCTGCGCGCCGAGGTCGGTGCGCGGCAGGAATACCATGCCGACCGCGATGCGGCCGACCTGCGGGACCTCGCCGCTCGAATCGCGGACATAGTCCTTGAAGAAGTCCTGGGGGATCTCGACGTGGAGGCCCGCGCCGTCCCCGGTCTTGCCGTCGGCGTCGACCGCGCCGCGGTGCCACACGGCCTTCAGCGCATCGATGCCCGCCACGACCACGTCGCGGCGTCGCCTGCCGTCCAGCGCCACCACCAGACCGACGCCGCAGGAATCGAGTCCCTCGGCGGGGTTGTAGCCATAGGCGGCGGTGAGCTTCTCGGTGCCGCTCTGATAGTCGCGGACGAAGGCCTTTGCGTCGAACGGTGTGGCGGACATGACTAAACTCCAGTTCAGGAGATCGGTGTCATCCCGAGCGAAGCGAGGGACCTTTGGGCGGCGCCCGATAAGGGTCCCTCGCTTCGCTCGGGATGACAGAAACTACGTATCCGAGAACAGCTTGCCGGCTTCGGCCCAGTTCTCTTTCTTGATGTCGGTCAGGATGATCTGCACGGCGTCGGGCGTGCAGCCCAGCGCGCGGCAGGTGCCTTCGGTCAGTTCCTTGGCCAGCGCACGGCGCTGCTCGATGGTGCGGCCCTCGAACATCTGGACGTTGATCATCGGCATTTCTTCTTCTCCCTTGGTCAGAACTGGTGATCGATCGCGACATGGCCGGGCTGCGCCTTCACGCGGGCCAGCCAGGCAGTGACGTGCGGATAGGGCGACAGGTCGAACCCGCCCTCGTCGGCGACATGTGTGTACGCATAGAGCGCGATGTCGGCGAGCCCGTAGCGCTCGTCCACGAAGAAGCGATGCGTCGAGAGATGCTTCTCCATCACGTCGAGGGCCGCATGGCCCTTCTTCATGATGTCGGGCAGGTTGGCTTCCTGCTGCGGCGAAAGCTTGTCGAGGAAGTGCTTCCAGAAGCGCGCCACGGCGATGTAGGGCTCGTGGCTGTACTGCTCGAAGAACATCCACTGCAGCGTCCTGGCACGGGACAAGCGGTCGGACGGCGCGAACGGCGTGCCTTCGGCCAGGTACCAGAGGATCGCGCCGGACTCGAAGAGGAACGTGCCGTCCTCCAGCTCGAGCGTCGGGATGCGGCCGTTCGGGTTCTTGGCCAGGAACTCGGGCGTGCGCGTCTCGCCCTTCAGGATGTCGCGCTCGATGCGCTCGAACGGCAGGCCGAGCTGGGACATCAGCAGCCAGACCTTGTAGCCGTTGCCCGACCCGGTGAAGTCGTAGACCTTCAGCATCGTCTACTCCGCCGCGAGGCGCTGGGCGGCCAGCGCCCTGGCCGTCAGGTAGGAGTGGATACGTTCGGCGGCGTCGCGGCCGTCGCGCACCGCCCACACGACCAGCGAGGCGCCGCGCACGATGTCGCCGGCGGCGAACACGCCGTCGAGGCTGGTCATCATGCTCTTCCAGTCGATCTTGAGCGTGTTCCAGCCGGTGACGCCGAGATCCGGCGTGGCCATCGCCGTCGGCAGGTCCTCGGGATCGAAGCCCAGTGCCATCAGCACGAGATCGGCTTCGATGTTCACATGGCTGTCGGGAATCTCCTGCGGCGTCTGCCGACCCGAGGCGTCGGGCATGCCGAGATGGATGCGCACGGTGCGGACATGGCTCACCGTCTCCTTGCCGAGGAAGGCCTGCGGCGCGGCCAGCCAGACGAACTCGACGCCTTCCTCCTCGGCGTGCTTCACCTCGCGCTGGGAGCCCGGCATGTTGGCGCGGTCGCGGCGATAGAGGCACTTCACCGACTTCGCGCCCTGGCGCACCGCCGTCCGCACACAATCCATCGCCGTGTCGCCGCCGCCGATCACCACGACGTTCTTGCCCGCGGCGTTCAGCATGCCCGATTCGAATTCAGGCACCGTGTCGCCCAGCCCCTGGCGGTTTGACGCGGTGAGATAGTCGAGCGCCGGGGCGATGCCCGCGAGGCCGACGCCGGGGGCGGCGATGTCGCGCGCCTTGTAGACGCCGGTGGCGATCAGCACGGCGCTGTGGCGCGCGCGCAGCTCCTCGAGCGACACGTCGCGCCCGACCTCGCAGTTCAGATGGAAGGTGACCTTCGAATCGCGCAGCAGCGTCTCGCGGCGCTGTACGATCTCCTTCTCGAGCTTGAAGTTGGGGATTCCGTAGATCAGCAGCCCGCCGACCCGGTCGTAGCGGTCGTAGACGGCGACCTGATAGCCCTTGCGCCGCAGCTGCTCGGCCGCGGCGAGGCCTGCCGGGCCGGCGCCGACGATGCCGACGCTTTCGGCCCGCTCCCGGCGAGGCTGGATCGGCTTCACCCAGCCGCGCTGCCAGGCGGTGTCGGTGATGTACTTCTCGACCGAGCCGATCGTGACCGATTCGAATCCCTTCTCGATGACGCAGTTGCCTTCGCAGAGACGGTCTTGAGGGCAGATGCGACCGCAGATCTCCGGGAAGTTGTTGGTCGCGGAGGAGAGTTCGTAGGCCTCCTCGAGCCGGCCCTCGGCGGTGAGCTTCAGCCAGTCGGGGATGTTGTTGTGCAGCGGGCAATGGATCTGACAGAAGGGCACGCCGCACTGCGAGCAGCGCGCCGCCTGCTCGGCCGCCTTCTCCTTGGCGAAGCCTTCATAGATCTCGTCGAAGTCGCGGCGGCGTTCGACTGCCGGCCGCTTGTCGGGCATGGCTTGCGGCGTTCCGACGAACTTCAGCATCCTCTCGGCCATCCCCGGCCTCCTCGGATAGTTTGTGAAATTTTATTACGCAAGAAGCGCGCCGATCGCGCCTTTGCTGCGTTGTTAAAGCGCTTAGACCATGCGGCGGAACGATAGTCAACAATATTGACCTAATTATCGCATGAAGGGCTATGCGTTTTAGTATGAGCGGGAATGGGGGACGTATCGCCTGCTATATAGTGCTAAAATGGGACTATATGCTTCGGGCAAGCATCGGCGCCGTCAATGGCGTCGTGATTTCGATGTCAGGCCGGGGCGTGCTGGTTGTAGCGGCCGCCGATGCGGTAACGGTCGAGATACATCGGCAGGATGGCCTCGGCGGCGGTCGGCGCGATGCCGAGCTGGGCCAGTCCGAGGGCGCCGGGGCGGGCGACGTTGTCGGTCACCAGCAGGTCGACCTGATCGTGGGTCAGCGGCGGCACGGGCAGGAATTCCGCGAAGAAGCCCGCGATCCGCATCAGCCCGGCAGGGACGCCCACGATCCGCTTCTGGCGGTCGATCTCGCGCAGCACAAGGGCCGCGACCTCGCGATAGGTGTAGACGCGCGGGCCGCCCAGTTCGAACACGCTTTTGGCGGTCTCGGGGCGCGCCAGCACCGCCACGGCCGCGGCGCCGACATCGCCGACATAGACCGGCTGTACCTTCGCCGAGCCGTCGCCGACGACGGGCACGAACGGCGCCTTGGCGGCGATCTGCGCCATACGGTTGAACATTGCGTCCTCGGGCCCGAAGACCACGCTCGGGCGCAGGAAAGTGGCGTCGGGGAAGCCCGCGATGATCGCATCCTCGGCATCGACCTTGGAGCGGATGTACTTGTTCGTCGAATTGCGCTGGTCGGCGCCGATGCCGGAAATGTGCACCAGGCGCTCCGCGCCGGCGGCCCTCGCGGCGTCGGCGATCGCGCGGGCGCCCGCCACATGGACGGCCTCGTAGCGCTGCCGGCCGCGCTGGAAGGCGATGCCCGAGGCGTTGATCACGGCCTGGCTGCCGGAAACCGCGGCGGCGACCGAGGCGGGGATGCGCAAATTGGTGCGCAAAATGGTAATCTGGCCGACGTCGCCGGCGGTCTTGATCCGCTCCGCAAGCTCGATGCGCCGGCAGGCCACGCGGACCTGGTATCCGTCCTGCGCCAGTGCCCGCACGATGGCTCGGCCGACGAAGCCGCTGCCGCCAAAGACCGTGACCTGCTTGATGCTCATGGATGCTGCCTATAGCCCAATGCCATGACGGTTCAAGGGGCGAAGCGCCCCAACCGTAAGCCGCACCCATCCAGCGCGGTTGACATCGGCGCGGCCCGGCCCTAACTCAGCGCCCGCACTAGACCGCATGCCGTGCCCAGGTGGCGGAATTGGTAGACGCACTAGTTTCAGGTACTAGCGCCGCGAGGCGTGGAAGTTCGAGTCTTCTCCTGGGCACCATGCGGCTGGTTTATCCCCGCACCCCGATTCATTGATCCGACGCCTTCGGCGTGCGGCCAATCCGACTGTCTGCCGGATCATCGTCGGATGAAGACAGCATAGACCATCAACAAGGCGAAGCCCGCCGCGCCACTCGCGGCGGCATACGCCAGGGTGATTGGAATTCGCCACTGTCGGTGCTTGCGGGCGAGGCTGCGCAGATGGTCGCGTCGGCTCATGCCCCCGGGGAAATCATACTTGCCGGGGGGGTTCTCGATGTTTTCCGTCGCGCGCCGCCACCCCACGATGGCGCCCACGACGGAGAACAACCCGACGATGGCCAATATGATGTAACTCATCGCATCTCTACTCTTGTGCCCCGGCCGATGCTGACGACCCAGTATAACAATAACTTCGCTTACGGAACGATTACGCTCGGCGCGACAAAGTTCATGCCGAACTGACGGCCCGGCGCGCCGTGCGCGTTGTCTTCGTTCCGCCCCGGCATTATGGACTGCGCTTGCAGTCTGGCGTAGATACTGCCCGCGTGCCCACATCTTCATGTGGAATTTCAAAAGTTTAGACGTTGCCCGAGCCTTCCGCCTCCGGGCGGCGCACTGGCCAGCCGGAGCATTTCTAGATGGCGATCAGCCTTCACCGTGGCGATCTTCCCGCGGACATTTCGTTCGGCTCTGTCGTCGCCATCGACACCGAGACCATGGGGCTCAACCCTCATCGCGACCGACTTTGCCTGGTTCAACTCTCGGCGGGCGATGGCAACGCTCATCTGGTCCAGATCCCGCGCGGGGCGCCGAAGGGAGCCGCCGGTGCGCCGCGCCTGGCCGCCCTGATCGCGGACCCGAAGGTGCTGAAGCTGTTTCATTTCGGACGCTTCGACATCGCCGTGCTCGAGCATGCGCTCGGCGTTCGCTGCGAGCCGGTCTATTGCACGAAGATCGCCGCCAAGCTGGTGCGCACCTTCACCGACCGCTTCGGGCTGAAGGACCTGTGTCGCGAACTGCTGGGCGTCGATCTTTCCAAGCACCAGCAGACCTCGGACTGGGGTGCGGAGACTCTGACCGATGAGCAGCTTGCCTATGCCGCTTCCGACGTGCTGCATCTGCACGCCCTGAAGGCGAGGCTGGACGTGCTCCTGGAGCGCGAAGGTCGCCGGGAACTGGCGGACGCCGCCTTTCGCTTTCTCCCCACACGCGCGCGCCTCGACATTGCCGGCTGGCCCGAAACGGACATTTTCGCTCATTGAGTTTTCGGCCGTGCTGGATTTGGCACGGTTCTTGCTGTAAAGTTCCCACGGGGAGGTCCACAGACCTTCAGGGGTGGGGTGACATGCGTATCGGTCCGAGTCTAATCCTCGCGTCACGTCAGACCTTGGCGATGACGCCGCAGCTCCAGCAGGCCATCAAGCTGCTGCAGTTCTCGCACCTCGAGCTCGCTGCTTTCATCCAACAGGAACTGGAGAAGAACCCTCTGTTGAGCGAGGGTTCCCCGGAAGACGCTCCTTCGGCCGATTACGAGGCCCCTGCGATCGAGGCGCCGCGCGACACGGCCGAAGCCCTTTCGGCGGCCGCACCGGCCCTTGCCGACGCCGACGATCGCTGGACGCGCGAACACGCCGATCGTGGCGGCGACGCTTCCGCGAGCCGTCTCGGCCAGCGCGAGGACGCGCCCGAGGCTCTCGATTTCGTCGCCGAGCGTCCGCGGTCGCTGGCAGTCCACGTTCTCGAGCAGATCGAGCTGATGTTCGAGGACCCGGCGGAACGCCGCGTCGCGGTGAAGATCGCCGAAGGCCTGGACGAGGCGGGCTATTGCCGCCTCGATGCAGCCGCCGTTGCCGAGGCCGTCGCCACCGACATCGCGCTCGTCGAGAAAATCTGGGCGCGGCTGCGCCAGATGGAGCCGGCCGGCCTCTTTTCCCGCACCGTCGCCGAGTGCCTCGCCGCGCAGCTGGCCGAACGCAACCGCCTCGACCCGGCGATGAAGGCGCTGCTAGACAATCTCGACCTCGTCGCCGCCGGTGAACTGGGCCAGCTCCGCCGTCGCTGCGGTGTCGATGACGAGGATCTGCGCGACATGCTGGCCGAGCTGCGTACGCTCGACCCGCGCCCGGGACAGGCCTTCGAGTTCGAGCCTATCCAGGCGGTGCAGCCCGATCTCTATCTGACGCCGGCCAAGGACCCCGACACCGGCGAGGATGGCTGGCACATCGAGCTCAACACCGATGCGCTGCCCAAGGTCCTGGTCGATCGTAGTTACCACGCGACGCTGATGAAGGGCGCGCGCGCCAAACCTGATCGGGACTTCGTCGCCGAGCGCTTCCAGTCGGCCAACTGGCTGGTCAAGACGCTGGAGCAGCGCGCCACCACCATCCTCAAGGTCGCCCGCGAGATCGTGCGCCAGCAGGACGGCTTCTTTCGGCACGGCGTCAGCGCGCTGAAGCCGCTGGTGCTGCGCGACATCGCCATCGCCACGGAGCTGCACGAGAGCACGGTGAGCCGCGTCACCTCGAACAAGTACATCAGCACGCCCCGCGGCATTTTCGAGCTGAAGTATTTCTTCACCTCGGCGCTGCCGGCGCGGACGCCGGGTGTCGTCGTCTCCTCCGAATCGGTGCGCTCCCGCATCCGGCTGCTCGTGGGCGGCGAGAACGCCCACCAGCCGCTCAGCGACGACCGCATCGTCGACCTGCTGAAGGGCGAGGGCATCGAGATCGCGCGCCGCACCGTCGCCAAGTATCGCGAAGCCATGCGCATACCGTCGTCGGCGGAGCGTCGTCGCCTCGGCCGGCTGGGCATGAGCCGGCAGTCGCCCCCGGTTCTGCCGCACGCCGCCGCCGCCGCCCAGGCGATGAGCGGGTCGGCCGACTGAGCCGGCCCGCAGGGCGGGGGGCGGCGTGCCGGCGAACCATGGCTTGACCCGACCGGGGGAGGCGCCTATAGGGGCGCACCCTTCGCAGGGGGTACCAAAGTTCGCGCTCGCTAACCCATTGGTGACATTGTGGAAATCGCCGATTTGCTGACCGGCCCGGCTGCCGTTCTGGCCAGCGCCAAGGCGACCGGGAAGAAGGCGCTCCTGGCGGAACTTGCCAACCGTGCCTCCGGTCTTTTCGTCGTCGACGAGCGCAAGCTGTTCGACCGTTTGCTCGAGCGGGAGCGTCTGGGCTCGACCGGCATCGGGGGCGGCATTGCCATTCCGCATGGCCGGCTGTCGACCATGACGAAGCCCATGGGCGTCTTTGCGCGGCTTGCCCATCCGGTCGATTTCGACGCGATCGACGAGCGTCCCGTGGACATCGTGTTCCTGCTGGTCACCCCCGAGGGTGCGGGCGCCGATCATCTCAAGGCTCTGGCGCGGGTTTCGCGCCTGCTGCGTGACCGCAGCCTCGTGGAGAAGCTGCGCGCCACGGAGAATGCCGAAGCGCTCTACGCCCTGCTCGTAGAAACGGTGCAGGCGCAAAGCGCCGCCTGAACCGCCTTGTTGGGTGCTTTTCCGGCCAAACGCCCTCAGTGCACCAGCGCGGGCTCCAGCTCGTGCTGCCGGATCAGCGCCTGCGCGATCTCGATCGACGGGACCGAAGCCATCGGCTTGCCGTCGGCCGAGAAGATACCCACTGCATGCGCCCCATCGGGAAGGCTGACTTCCCGGACGTAGGCGATGTGCTCGGCGCCGAGGCTGAGAAACGCCTCTTCGGCGAGGGGCGTGAACATGACGACGTTGTTTTCGTTTTCCATGGCTACCTCCTTGGCAGCATCAACGCGCCCCGCCTCAACGGCTGCGACGCGCGGTAACATCGATCGTGTGGTCCGCACGGCCGGCGGCAGCGCCGGCATCGATGCGGATGGTTCGAATGCGGGGCTCGAGGACCGGTCGAACCAGGTCGATCGACAGGAGTCCGTTGTCGAGACGGGCTCCCGAAACCTCGATTCCATCAGCCAGCACGAAGGCGCGCTGGAACTGGCGCGCGGCGATGCCGCGATGGAGGTAGACCCGGTCGCCATCGTCGACCTGCTTGCCACGGACGGTAAGCTGATTTTCGACGAGTTCGATCGTGAGTTCGTCGCTGGTGAAGCCGGCGACGGCAAGCGTGATGCGCAACCCGTCTTCGCCGATCCGCTCGATATTGTAGGGCGGATAGCCCTCGGCATTTTTGGCCAGCCGGTCGAGCGTTCGCTCGAACTGGTCGAAACCCAGCAGCAATGGTGAACTGAACACAGAAACACGACTCATTTTGAAACCCCCCTCCGTGGAGCGAGTGGCGGAGAACCCCGAGCGGCCGTTCCCTTGGAATAAATCTGGGGTGCAGCGTTCGCCGTTCAAGGGCCCTCCCACTCCCGGCAACCCATCGCCAGAGGGCTTCGGCTGGGGTAAACTGGTCAAAACCCCTCCACCGCCCGGCCGCTCGAGCCTCCCGGGCCAAAGAACGAAAAGATGACGTTGGTCGCTGACACAAGACGGCCCGGGGAACCTTTGGTTTCCGGCGCCCGGCCCATCCGTTCCGTTCCCGCCCGCCCGTCTGCCTCGGCACAGGGAGAGCGTCGGGCGTTCGGCCGCTGGCTGCTTGGCTCGTCGCTCTATTCCCTGACCCTCAGTCAGGCCACGCCGCGCAGTTTCTTCGCGGTGGCGGCCGATTCCTGGCCGGGCGATCCGGTGCTGGGGCAGCGGCTGTTGCTGGCCGGCGAGTTCGCCGCTTCGGGCAGCGCCGGTTCGGTGCTGCCCGATTCCGAGGATCCGCCGTGGCAGCGCGCCGGCGCCGCGCCGCTCTGGCTGGATGCGCTGAACGGATTCAGTTGGCTGCGCGACCTGCGCGACACCGGCGATCCTCATGGCGCGCTGCTCGCCGCGAAGCTGGTCGACGACTGGACCAACCGCGAATGGCGCTGGTCGCCGGTGACGTGGAAGCGCAACGTGCTGGCGGCGCGCATGGTCGCCTGGATTCGCCACTATGAATGGATGGCCGCGGCGGCCGACTCGGGCTTCGCGGCCCGCTTCGTCTTCTCGCTTGGCCGCCAGCGGGTGCATCTGCGGCGCGTCGCGCGCCGCGGCATGGTCGGCCACGAGGCCGTTTCCGTCTACAAGGCGCTGATCTTCGCCGACCTCGCGTTCATCCGCGACGGCAAGGCCTTCGAGAAGAGCCTCGATCAGTGGCTGGCGCGGCTCTCGAAGTTCCTGAAGCGCTATGTGCTGCACGACGGCATCGTGTCGGAGCGTGCGCCGCACCTGCAGCTCACGGTGCTGCGGGACCTGATCGACGTCCGCACGGCCCTTGCGTCGGCGGAACGTCGCGCGCCCGCCGAGCTGGTGGCCGCGATCGATCGCATGGCGCCGATGCTCCGCTTCTTCCGCCATGGCGACGGTGGCCTCGCACTGTTCAATGGCACCTGGGAAGGCGATCGGCGGCTGATCGACCTCGTGCTGGCGCGCAGCGGCTCGGGCGAGGTCGCGCCGACGATGGCGCTGGCGAGCGGCTTCCAGCGGCTGGCCGCCGGTACCTCGCTGGTGATTGCCGATGCCGGAAGCCCGCCCGGCCGCGGCATGGACGGCATCGCCCATGCCGGCACGCTGAGCTTCGAGATGAGCGCCGCACACGAGCGGCTGATCGTGAACTGCGGCACCTATCCCGGCGCGCCGCGCGACTGGCAGCATTTCATGCGCTTCACGGCCGCACATTCGACAGCGGTGGTCGACGACGTGAACTCGACCGAGATCACCAGCCACGGCGCGCTAGAGTATCGCGCCGGCAACGTGTTGATCGATCGCGCCGACGATGGCGGCGCCCAGTGGCTCGACATGTGCCACGACGGCTACCGCTCGCTCTACGGCATCATCCACCGCCGCCGCCTTTGGCTGTCGCCCGACGGCGGCGACCTGCGCGGTGAGGATTCGTTCCTGGGGTACGAGGGCCGGCCGGTCACCGTGCCGGACCGGCGCTACATCGTGCGCTTTCATCTGCATCCGACGGTGAAGGCGACCCTGGCCCAGAGCGGACAGGCCGTGCTGATGCGGCTGCCGAGCGGCCGCGGCTGGCGACTGCGCGCGACCGGTGCCGGCATCGGCCTGGCCGAGAGCATCTATCTCGGCGAGGCCGGTCGCGTGCGCCGCACCGAGCAGATCGTCCTGGTCGGCCAGGTCCCGCCGGAGGGCACCACGGTGAAGTGGGCCCTCACGCGCATGGAGGGGTAACGCCGGGGGCGCGCCACTCCAGTGGCGCGTCTTATGTTTGTTTCGACAAAGATCGCGCGACGGGAGTTGCGCGCCCCCAGCACTAAGGCTTGAGGAAGCCGACCGCCCGGTAGACCTCGTCGAGGATTGGCGCGGCGACGGCGCGGGCGCGCTGGGCGCCATTGCGCAGCACGCCGTCGACATGGCCGGGATCCTTCATCAGCCGTTGCATCTCCGCGCCGATCGGGCCGAGCTTGGCCACGGCCAGCTCCGTCAGCGCCGACTTGAACTCGGAGAACTGCTTGCCCGCGAACTGGGCGACCACGGCGTCCTTCTCCTGGTCGGCGAGGGCGGCGTAGATGCCCAGCAGATTGTCGGCGTCCGGCCGCTTCTCGGCGTCGGCCAGCGTGTCGGGCATCGGCAGCGGATCGGTCTTGGCGCGGCGGATCTTCTGGGCGATCGCGTCGGCGTCGTCCGTGAGGTTGATGCGCGAATAGTCCGACGGATCGGACTTGCTCATCTTCTTGGTGCCGTCACGGAGACTCATGACGCGCGTTGCCGCGCCAAAAATCAGCGGCTCGGTGATCGGGAAGAAGTCGGGCTGGCCGAAATCGTTGTTGAACTTGATGGCGATGTCGCGAGTCAGCTCGAGATGCTGCTTCTGGTCCTCGCCGACCGGCACGTGCGTGGCTTTGTAGATCAGGATGTCGGCCGCCATCAGCGCCGGATAGGCGAACAGGCCGAGCGACACGTTCTCGCGGTCCTTGCCGGCCTTCTCCTTGAACTGCGTCATGCGGCTCATCCAGCCCATGCGCGCCACGCAATTGAAGATCCAGGCGAGCTGCGCGTGCTCGGGCACCATCGACTGGTTGAACACGATCTGCTTCGTGCCGTCGACGCCGGCGGCAAGGAAGGCCGAGGCGATCTCGCGCGTCTGCGCGGCGAGCTGGGCCGGCTCCTGCCAGACGGTGATCGCGTGCTGGTCGACCACGCAGTACAGGCACTCGTAGTCGTTCTGCAGGCGCGCGAAGTTGCGGATCGCGCCGAGATAGTTGCCGAGATGAAGGTTGCCGGTGGGCTGCACGCCCGAAAGGATCCGGCCCTTGAGGCCGCGCGCCTCGTAGGCGGCGAGATGCGGATTGGGCGCGCCGGCGGCGGCGGGGATCGTGTCAGGCATGGATGTGGACTCCGCTCGAGGTCGATGGCGCGGGGTTTGGACCTCCGCGCACCCCGCCGGTGGAAGGCCAGGGGCGGGCGGGTATCGCGCAGTCGGCTCCGTTAATCAAGGCGGAGCGGTTGACGCCGCCGGCTCCGGCTGTTCCCATCGACTGCACGCATCTTGCAGCATAGCAGGAGCGTGGGGGACGGCTTCGACCACCGCGATGGGAGGCATCGATGAACGAGCGTGGCTTGCGGAGTCTCATCGACAAGGTGAAGGCCGGCCGTCTGTCGCGCCGCGGCTTCATCCGGCGCCTTGCGGCGGCGGGCCTGACCGCGCCGATGGCAACCCAACTGCTGGCGCTGTCGGGTGTGGCGATGGCGCAGTCCAGGCCGGTCTACAAGCCGACGAAACGCGGCGGCGGCGGCCTGCTCAAGGTGATGTGGTGGCAGGGGCCGACGCTCCTCAATCCGCACTTCGCGGTCGGCACCAAGGACCAGGACGCGTCGCGGCTCTTCTACGAGCCGCTGGCGGCCTGGGACCGTGACGGCAACCTGAGGCCCAAGCTCGCGGCCTCGATCCCCAACCGCGCCGACGGCACGCTGTCGGCCGACGGCCTCTGGGTGGTGTGGAAGCTGAAGCGGGACGTGCGCTGGCACGACGGCAACCCCTTCACCGCCGACGACGTGGTCTTCACCTGGCAGTATTCGAACGACCCGGCCACGGCGACGGTGTCGAACGGCTCTTATCGCGACGTCACGGTCGAGAAGGTGGACGACCATTCCGTGCGCGTGAGGTTCAAGCAGCCGACCCCGTTCTGGGCCGACACCTTCGTCGGGTGGGCGGGCTGCATCATCCCGAAACACCTGTTCGCCGACTATATCGGTGCGAAGTCGCGCGAGGCGCCGACCAACCTCAGGCCGGTCGGGACCGGCCCCTACAGGTTCAAGGACTTCAAGCCGGGCGATCTCGTCACCGGCGAGATCAACACCGACTATCACGAACCCCACCGGCCGCATTTCGACGCGATCGAGATGAAGGGCGGCGGCGACGCGGTGTCGGCGGCGCGCGCGGTGCTGCAGACCGGCGAATACCACTTCGCCTGGAACCTGCAGGTCGAGGACGAGATCCTCGTGCGCATGGAGAAGGGCGGCAAGGGACGGGTCATCGTCACCCTGGGCGGCGGCATCGAGCATATGCAGCTGAACAACACCGACCCCTGGACCGAGGTCGACGGCGAGCGGTCGAGCCTCAAGACGAAGCATCCGATCCTGTCGGATCGTGCGGTGCGCGAGGCGATCTCGCTGGTGATCGACAAGAAGTCGATCCAGGACCACATCTATGGCCGCATCGGCATCGCGACCGCCAACTACATAAACAATCCCGAGCGCTTCCGCTCGACCAGGACGTCCTACGAGTTCAACGTCGACAAGGCCAATGCGGTCCTCGACAGAGCGGGCTGGGTGCGCGGCGCAGATGGCGTGCGAACCAAGGACGGCAAGCGGCTGAAGTTCGTCTACCAGACCTCGATCAACCAGCCGCGCCAGAAGACGCAGCAGATCATCAAGCAGGCGGCGCAGCGGGCCGGCATCGACATGGAGCTGAAGTCGGTGACGGCCTCGGTGTTCTTCTCCTCGGACGTCGCCAATCCCGACACCTACACCAAGTTCTATGCCGACCTTCAGGAGTACAGCAACGGCATGAACGCGCCCGATCCCGAGGTCTTCCTGCGCCAGTTCTGCTCGTGGGAAGCCGCCACCAAGGACAACAAGTGGCAGGGCCGCAACATCACGCGCTGGCAGAACAAGGAATACGACGACGCGCACAAGGCGGCCCAGACCGAACTCGATCCGGTGAAACGCGCCGCCCTGCTGATCAGGTGCAATGAGCTGGTGATCGAGAACTACGTGGTGATCCCGCTGGTCATGCGGCCGAGCGCGGTCGCCGCCGCCTCGGACCTCGTGCTCGAGATCAGCGGCTGGGACAACAACACCTGGGACCTCGCGAACTGGTATCGCGAGGGCTGAGGGGATCAGACGAGACGATCGAAGAGCACCAGCTCGCCGGCGGCGCGGGCGCGGTACAATTGAGCCGGCCGGTTGCTGCCGCGGCGCCGCTCCCCGGCGATCGGCTCGAGAAAATCCATCGCGGCGATCTTCTTGCGAAAGGCGGACTTGTCGAGCGGCCGTTCTAGCAAGGTCTCGTAGACTTCCTGCAGCTCGGAAAGGGTAAAGGCGTCCGGCAGCAGATGCACCGGCACGCTTGAATACTCGACCTTGCGCCGGACCCTGTCGAGAGCGGCGGCGAGTATGTCCTTGTGGTCGAACGGCAGATCGACGTCGATGCCGCTCTTGCGGATCTCGAACCAGCGCCCGGAGCCGGGCGGATCGATCGCGTTGCGACCGAGCAGGGCGAAGTAGGCGACGGTCAGCGACCAGCCGCGCGGATCGCGATCGGGGCCGCCGAATGTCTGCAACTGTTCGAGATAAGGCGATTGCGCTTCGGCCTTGGACGCGAGTGTGCGCCGCGCGGCGTCCTCGAGCGAACGATCTTCGTTGCTGCGGATGAAGCTGCCGGGCAGCGCCCAGGCATCCTTCGCGGGCTCTTCCGCGCGCCGCGACAGCAGAACGCTCAGCGTTTTGCCGGTCAGTTTCAGGATCACCACGTCCACGGTCGCGATGGGCGCTACCCAAGTGCCTGATTGTCCTGAGATTTTTGCTGCGATCATGGGCGCCTCCAGAGGCTCATTCTTGGGCAAGACGCCACTTATTGACAAGAGGAATATAAGTTAGTAGATAAATTACACTAACTATGGAGAAGCCAATGTTCGGTATGCGTTTCATCAAGAGCGAGCCCACCCAGCACATCCTGTATTTTCGCAATGGCAGGCTGCGCCGCGAGGGCGCCGGGCTGTCGTTCTTCTATTTCGCGCCGACCGCCGGCATCGCGCTGGTGCCGACCGCGAGCGCCGACGACCCGTTCATGGTCCAGGAAACGACGGCCGACTTCCAGGAAGTGACGGTCCAGGGCCAGGTGTCCTATCGCGTCATCGATCCGCACCGGCTGGCGAAGATGATGAACTTCACGCTCGACGCGAAGGGCAAGTACGTCTCCGACGACCCCGGCAAGCTCAGCCAGCGCGTCATGCATCAGGTCCAGGTGCTCATGCGCTCCGAAATCCAGGCGCTCGATCTGCGCGCCGTGCTGGCGGCGGGCGACGGGCTCGGACACAAGGTCGGAGAGGCCCTGGCGACGAACCCGGTGATCGTCGCGCTCGGAATCGAGGTGCTGGGCCTGTCGGTGCTTGCGGTGCGGCCGAAGCCCGAGACGACGCGGGCGCTGGAAGCGGAAGCCCGCGAGGCGCTGCTCCGGCGCGCCGACGAGGCGACCTACAGCCGCCGCAACGCCGCGGTGGAACAGGAGCGCGCGATCAAGGAGAACGAACTCAACACCGAGATCGCCGTGGAGGCCAAGCGTCGCCAGGTGCGGGAAGCGCAGATGGACGTCGAGCGGGCGGTCAACGCCAAGCAGCAGGAAATCGCGCGCGAGACGATGGAGGGCAAGATCGAGATCGAGCAACGCAATCGCGAACTGGTCGGCCTGGTCGCGGAAAATGCCCGTGCCGACGCCGATGCCAAGGCCTATGCGATCGCCGCGGCGATGAAGGCCTTCGCGGATGCCGATCCCACGATCGTACAGGCCCTGGCCACCAACGGCATGCGCGCCGACCAGATCATCGCGACGGCCTTCCGGTCCCTGGCGGAGAACGCCGAGCGGATCGGCGAGCTCAATATCCAGCCCGACCTGCTGCGCGATCTGATGAACCGGAACTAGGAGCCGGTCATGGCCCAGATCACGGAAAGGCGCCTCGTCATCGTCGTCCGCCAAACGCGGCTAGACGAGCTGATCGCCCGGTTCAACACGATCGGGCAGGCGCGCTTCTACATCGAAAGCCTCGGCGCCGATTTCTCCGACTACGTCGCCGAGCACGAGGCCTATCGCGCCGCCCTGCAGCAGACCGACGACGCCCTGCGCGAGATTGGCCGGGTCCATCGCCTGCAGCGCGCGCATCTGCCGAACTATCTCTTCGGTCCCACCGACATCGTGGTCGTGCTGGGCCAGGATGGGCTGGTCGCCAACACGCTGAAATATCTCGACGGCCAGGCGGTCGTCGGCGTGAACCCCGATCCGGCGCGCTGGGACGGTGTCCTGCTCCCGTTCACGCCCGGCGATGTCGGCGACGTCGTGCGCGATCATGTGGCGGCGCGTCGGCAGATGAAGGAAATCGTGATGGCCCGGGCCGCCCTCAACGACGGCCAGGAGCTGTTCGCCGTCAATGACCTCTTCATCGGCCCCCGCAGCCATGTCTCCGCGCGCTACATCCTGGCGCTGGGCCAGCACCAAGAACGGCAATCGTCGAGCGGCATCATTGTTTCCACGGGACTGGGCTCGACCGGATGGATGCGCAGTGTCTACGCCGGCTGGGCCGGCATGAACGCCGCGTTGACGGGCACGAAGTCCCAGGTCGAAAGCCGCTTCGCCTGGGATTCGGCGGAACTGCGCTTCTGCGTACGGGAGCCCTTCCCGAGCCGTACGTCACAGGCCGACCTGGTGTTCGGCCGCGTCGCGGGAACCGACACGCTGCGCATCACCTCGCTCATGCCGGAGAACGGGACGATCTTCAGCGACGGCATCGAGGCCGACTGCCTCGGCTTCAACAGCGGCGCGATCGCCGAGATCGGCGTCGCCAAGCGGCGCGGCCTCCTCGTCATATGACGTCAGGGTGACGGTGGTTGGCTACTGGCCGTAAGAGCAGCGCGATCCCTGTCGGGGTGGTGGAACAGCAGGACCACCAACACGGATGACAGTGCGAGGACCGTCATCAGCAGGAAGCCGTCGGCGAAGGAGCCGCGCAGGTTCAGCACCCAGCCGGTGATGGCGGGTGCCAGGAAGCCGGCGAGGGCGAAGGCGAAGTCCATGATGCCGAGTGCTGTCGCCGCACGCGCGGGAACGATGTCGACGTTTACGGCATAATAGACGGCATTGGCGCTCATCGAGGCGGCCACGGCGACGGTGATGCCGATGAAGGCGACGGTGAGGTTGTCGGTGAGGGCCACCGGCACGACCGCAAGGGCCGCGACCAGCTGGCTGCCGGCGATCAGCCAGGACCGCGAGATGCGCATGCTGCCGGTGGTCTTGAGCAGATGGTCCGACCAGCGGCCCAGCGCCCCCAACAGGATCGCGGCCGCCAGCCAGGGCAGGACCGAGAACAGGCCGACGGAGGCGAGGTTGAGCCCGTACTGGCGTTCCAGGTAGCTCGGCAGCCAGGTCATGAAGAAGAACAGGAAGTAGCCGAAGACGAAGAACGCCCAGTAGTTGGCGAGAAGCGTGCGGTTGGTCAGCAGTTGCTTCAGCACGCCGGGCTCGGGCCAGGATTTCAGCACCGCGTGCGGGGCCGCGGTGACGCCGGGATCCACTTTGCGGATATGGGCCAGTTCGGCTGCGTTCACGAAGCGCGATTGCGACGGGTCGTCCCGGAAGAAGAAGTACCAGAGCGGAATCCACGCGGCCGAGAGCGCGAACAGCGCCGCGAAGGTGAGGCGCCAGTCGAGCCAGCCGAGCAGCACCGTGACCAGCGGCCCGCCGATGGCCAGTGCCAGCGGCACTGCGAGCAGGGCGTTGGCCAGCGCGGTCGCCCGTTCGTGCGGCGACAGCCAGTGGCTCACCGCGCCGGTGAGGGCGGGAAAGTTGGGTCCCTCCGCGACTCCCAGCAGCACCCGCGCTGCATAGAGGATGCCGACGCTGGTCGCGAGCGCCGTCGCGCCGATCGAGAGGCTCCACAGCACCGCGGCGCTCGTCAGGATCAGTCGCGCGCCGTAGCGATCCACGGCGAAGCCGCCGATCAGGGTCGTGATGGCATAGCCCAGCCCGAAGGCGCCGAGGATGTCCCCGGTCTCGGCCGGCGACAGGCCGAGATCGCGCTGGATCATGGGGATCGCATAGGAGAGGGCCGCCCGGTCGATGTAGTTCACGACGGTGATCGCGAACAGCAGGAAGACGATGAACCAGCGATACCGGCTGCGCGGCATGGGCTTCTCCTTGTTCCTCGCAAACTAGCATGCGAAGGAACGGTGCAACCTGCCGATGGTCCGAAACATGTCCGATAGTCCGCCGATCGAGTTCGCCTTCCCCGACCTGCGCCAGTGGGAGAAGGGCGCCGCGCCCTACATCCACGTCCTGGAGAGCGGCGAGCCGGGTCCGACGGTCATGGTGGCGTCGCTGACCCATGGAAACGAGGTCTCGGGAGCCATCGTGGTCGATGCGCTGCTCGCCCTGAAGGTGAAGCCGCGCCGGGGCACGCTGATCCTGTCCTTCAACAACATCGAGGCCTATCACGCGTTCGATCCGCGCACGCCCTTCAAGTCGCGTCTGGTCGACGAGGATTTCAATCGCGTCTGGGGCCGCCTCGACCAGCCGGCAACCACGGTCGAGACACGGCGCGCCCAGGTGCTGAAGCCCTTCGTCGAGCGCGCCGACCTGCTGCTCGACCTCCATTCGATGCACGACGATTGCGTGCCCCTGATGCTGTCGGGTCCGCTCGATAAGGGCGTCGCCTTCGCGAAGAGGATCGGCACGCCGGTCGACATCGTCCGCGACGCCGGCCATGCCGCCGGCATGCGCATGCGCGACTATGGCGGGTTCGGCGATCCGAAGAGCCCCAAGAATGCCCTGCTGATCGAGACCGGCCAGCACTGGCGGGCGTCGTCGGTGGTCGTTGCCAAGGACGTGACGGCGCGCTTCCTCGTCGAGACGGGGGTTCTGGAAGCCTCCAACCTGCCGGCCGACTGGCGCCAGCCGGATCCCGGTAAGCAGCGCGTTGTCGAGGTGACGCATGCGGTCGCCACCAAGCGCGGCAACTTCACGCCGGCGCGGCGGTTCGAAGGCCAGGACGTGATCGCCAAGGCGGGCACCGTGCTGGGCCATGATGATGGCGAGCCGGTGACGACGCCCTACGACGATTGCGTGCTGGTGATGCCCGCGTCGAGCCGCCCGCTGCGGCCCGGCGTCACGATTGTTCGCCTGGGTCGGCTGACTTGAGCCCGGGCTGGCGGCGCATCACGTAGCGCAGCTCGGAGATCCTGACGACGCCGAGCGTTGCGCCGAGAAGCGCATAGGCCGCAATGCCGATCGCGCATATGCCGGCCAACGCTACGCCGCCTTCGATGTCGGGGCGGGACAGCGGCCTCGCCAGCCATTGCAGGCCGAACCAGAGGCTCACGCCCATCCCGGCGCTGGCGCCCGCGATGCGGATACCGCGCGAGATCAATCGGCCATCCGGAATCCATTGCTGACGACCGTAGAGGACGGCGGCTAGCAGTGCCGCGTTCAGCCAGCCCGACAGGGAGGAGGCGAGGGCGATGCCGACCAGCTCCAGCGACGTGGCGTACAGGAAATAGACGTTCAGCAGGACGTTGGCGCTGATCGCGGCCAAAGCGATGTAGAGCGGCGTGCGGGTGTCCTCGCGGGCGAAGAAGCCGGGCGCCAGCGCCTTCACGAGAACGAAGGCCGGCAGGCCGACGGCAAAGGCGGCGAGCGCGCTCCCGGTCCGCAGCGTGTCCTCGGGCAGGAACCGGCCGCGCTCGAACAGCACGCGGATGATCGGATCGGCCAGCAGCCACAGCGCCACCGCGGCCGGCAGGCTGAACAGCAGGCCGAACTCCAGGGCGCGGTTCTGGTTGGTCATGGCCGACTGCGTGTTGCCAGCGCGCAGCTCGCGGGCGAGCAGCGGCAGCAGCGCCGTGCCGATGGCGATGCCGACGACGCCCAGCGGCAACTGCGCGATGCGGTCGGCATAATAGAGCGCCGAGATCGTGCCCACGGGGAGCAGCGAGGCCCAGACGACGTCGAGCACGACGCTGATCTGCTGGACGCCGCCGCCGATCGCGACCGGCGTCGCGAGTTTCACCAGCCGCGCCACCCGCGGAGTCCAGCGCGGCCGCACCAGTGCCATGCCGACCTCCTCGCGCCCGCAGGCGACCAGCAGCCAGACCCACTGCAGCACGCCCGCGATCGCCACGCCGATCGAGGCGGCATAGCCCGCATTGGGAAGCAGCGGCGTCAGCCCCAGAACGGCGGCGATCAGCGTGAGGTTGAGGAGCACCGGCGTCGCGGCGACATGGGCGAAGCGGTCGATGCCGTTCAGCACCCCGCCGTAGAGCGAGGTGAGCGAGATGAAGAGCAGGTAGGGAAAGGCGATGCGCCCGAACTCGACCGCCAGGGCGAAGGTCGGCGCCTCGTCGCGCATGCCGGGCGCAAGCAAAGCCATCACCCAGGGCATCGCCAGGATCAGCAGTGCGGTGAACGGCACCAGCACCAGCAGCAGTGCCGCCTGGGCCTGGCGCGCGAAGGCCATCGCCTCGGCCCGGCCGCCGCCCTGCAGCTCCCGTGCGAACAAGGGCACGAAGGCAGCCGAGAAGGCGCCCTCGGCGAACAGGCGGCGGAAGAAGTTGGGAAGCTTGAAGGCGACGAAGAAGGCATCCGCCACCGCGCCCGAGCCAAGCACCGCCGACAGCACGATGTCGCGCACGAACCCCACGATGCGGCTGAGCAGCGTGAAGCCGCCGACCGTCGCGATCGCGCGGGCGAGGCTCACGCCGTTCCCGTCCTTCTCCTCTCCCCCGCGAGGGGGAGAGGCTGGGTGAGGGGGCGAAGCACCTCCTGTGACCCCCTCACCTAACCTCTCCCCCGAGTGGGGGAGAGGAATGGAGAAGTCGATTCGAAGGCCATAATTCTGTCATCGCACTCTGGCACATTGTCCCCCGGTGGCGGCCGGCGATGTGATGGTCGGTTTAAACCGCTGCCGCGGCCGGTCCCGAGAGGGGCCGGTTTTCGTTTGGGCCGGTCACTTCGACGCGGCGGCGAGCTTCAGAAGGGTCTCGCGGTCCTGGGTGACGAGCTTCTTGTAGTCACCGACGATCTTCTCGAGTTCGTCCGCCGGCAGCACGGTTTCGAGATCGGTGAAGCCCTGCGGCGCGCGCTGCTCGACGATGTCGAGCATCACGTCGATCCCCTTGCGCCGGTTGCTCTCGACGATGCGCGCGGTGGGCGGCAGGCGCCGCTCCTCGTAGCGCTTGAGCGCGAGCTCGGGATCGTCGCCGACGGCCAGCTCCTGGGTGATCGCCTCGCCGTCGAGGATCGCCTGCGAGGCACCGTTCGAACCGATCGGATACATCGGATGGGCGGCATCGCCCAGCAAGGTGATGCGGCCATGGCTCCAGCGCGGCAGCGGGTCGCGATCGACCATGGGGAATTCGAGGATCGTATGGGCGTTACGGATGACCTCCGGCACGTCGAGCCAGCCGAAGTTCCAGTCGGCGAAGCGCGGCAGGAAATCCTCGAGCCGGCCCGGCTTGTTCCAGTCCTCGCGCGAGGGCAGGGCGCCGTCGCCCATGTGCAGGTCGCAGATCCAGTTGATCAGCGCCTCGCCGCGCTCGGCGTGGGCACGGCTGATCGGATAGCAGACGAACTTCTGATTGTGATGACCCGCCTGCACCATCGTGTTGCCGCCGAGATAGGGCTTGCCCACGGTGACACCGCGCCACATCAGGATGCCCTGCCACTTCGGCGGGCCCTCGTCCGGGTAGTAATGCGCACGCACCGCGGAGTGGATGCCGTCGGCGCCGATGAGGATGTCGGCCTCGACGTTTTCGACCGGCATGCCGTCGCGATCGACGAATTGTGCGGAAACCTTGTCATGATGCTGCGCGAAGCGCGCGATGCGCCGGCCCATCCGGATGCGGTCCGCGCCCAGCATCTCCCGGGCCGCATGGACCAGGATCATTTGCAGCTCGCCGCGATGGATCGAGAATTGCGGCCAGGGGAGACCGGCATGGCGCCCGCGCGGGTCGGCCCAGATCGTCTGGCCGTGCCGGTTGGCGTAACGCAACTCGCGGGTCTCGATGGCCGTGGCCGCCAGAGCGGGCTCGAGTCCCAGGCCGCACAGGATGCGCACGGCGCCGGCCTGGATGTTGATGCCGACTCCCAGCGGCCGCATCTCCGACACGGCCTCATACACCTGAACGTCGTGCCCGGCGCGATGCAGGCACATGGCTGCGGTCAATCCGCCGATTCCGGCGCCGGCAATGATGATCTTCATGGGGGGCTCGTCCGGTTCGTCAGGTGTCCCGGCTCAGGCCGCGCTGGGCCAGAGCGGCTTCATAGGCGGCCCAGCGCTCGGCCCGCGTTTCGCTGAGCTCGCGCAGGTAAGCCCAGCTGTAGATGCCGGTGTCGTGCCGGTCATCGAAGACGATGCGGATCGCGTAGTGACCGACCGGCTCGACCGAGGCGATCTTCACGTGGCGCCGGCCGCCGACGACCTTCTTCTGGTTCGGTCCGTGTCCCTGGACTTCGGCGGAAGGACTCTCGACCCGAAGATATTCTGCGGGGAGCGCGCAGGCATGGCCGTCGGAGAAATCGATCTCCAGCCGTCCCTCTTCCTTGAAGACCCGCAGTTCCACGGGCCACGGCGCCGCGTCCGATTCGTAGCTGCCGCCGTCGGGCACGGCCTTGGGGAACTCGGCGGTCACGGCACGTCCCGCAGCGTGCGCGCTTCGCTGACCAGCATGATGGGGATGCCGTCGCGGATCGGATAGGCGAGACCTGCCTTGCGGCTGATCAGCTCGCCGGCGGCGGCATCGTATTCCAGCGGACCATGCGTCGCCGGGCAGACGAGGATCTCGAGCAGCTTGGGATCCACGCCGGCGCGGCGGGGGACTGCGGAGTCGTCCGATGGAGGGCTCATCGTCGGGGTTTCCCAGATTCTTGTGTTCTTCTTATAGCACGACGCCCTCCGCTGCCCCTAGCCCGCGGCGATTGCGCAGTCTTCGGTTGTCGGATCGTTCGGGGCATGGTCGAGTTCGACAGGCCGCAAGCGACCGGGGATCTGACAATGGACCATGACAGCGAGACCGCCGCCATCAAGGGTGTGGCCTATATGGATGGGCGCTGGATGAAGCTGTCCGAGGCCGCGGTCCCGATCCTCGACCGCGGCTTCGTCCGCTCCGACGCGACCTACGACGTGGCCCATGTCTGGAAGGGACGCTTCTTCCGGCTGATGGATCATGTCGAGCGCTTCCAGGCCTCGATGGCCGGCCTTCGCATGTCGCTGCCGCTGTCGGGGCAGCAGATCGCCGACATCATGATCGAGTGCGCCAGCCGGTCGGGCCTGCGCGATGCCTACGTGCAGGTGACCTGTACGCGCGGACTGCCGCCCGCAGGCACGCGCGACCCGCGCCTGTGCCGCAATCGCCTCTATGCCTTCGCCCAGCCCTTCGTCTGGATCGCCGACGAGGCCCAGCGGCGCGACGGGCTGCGCATGATCCTGTCGCACACCCAGCGCATCCCGCCAGAGTCGCTCGACCAGAGGATCAAGAACTTCCACTGGCTCGACCTGACGATGGGAGTCTTCGAGGCCTATGACCGCGATGCGACCATCGCGCTGATGCCGGCCGCCGACGGTACGGTGACGGAGGGGCCGGGGTTCAACGTTTTCGTCGCACGCAACGGGGTGCTTGCCACGCCGGCGCGCGGCATGTTCGAGGGGATCACGCGTCGCACGGTGATGGAGATCGCCGAGGCCCTGCAACTGCGCGTCGAAGTGCGGGCGGTGCGGGCGCGCGAAGTGGCCGAGGCGGACGAGATCTTCATCAGCAGCACGGCTGGCGGCATCATGCCGGTGGTGAACTACGAAGGCCGTGCCGTGGGCGACGGCCGGCCCGGCGCGCTGACCCGCCGCATCGAGGAGCTCTACTGGGCGCGCCACGAGGAACCGGCGCTGTCCACGCCGGTGCCCTACGCCGACTGACGATCAGTTCTTGCGGCTGGGCGGTGTATCGGAGGGATCGCCGAACGCGTTCATTTCGAGGAAAGCGATCAGCAGCTTGGCGCGCGCCGTCGTGTCGGCCGCCTCGAGCAGCGCCTGCTTCTCGGCCGGGCCGAAGGGCAGCACCATCGACAGCGAGGTGACGAGGTTGGCATCGGCCGCCTTGTTCACGGCATCCCAGTCGGTCGAGAGCTGGCGGCCGCGGAAGAAGGCGGCCAGGGCCGCCATCAGCCGGTCGCGGTCGAGATCCACGACGTCGTCGGCATGGTCGAGATCGGCGCGATAGGGCGAGAAGACCGAGGAGACGCGGCGATAGCCACCCTGGGCGAGATCCAGTTCGCGCACGATGTCGAAGCGGCAGACGCCGCTCAGCACCAGCATCAACCGGCCGTCATCGGTCTCGTTGAAGTTGGTAATGCGCCCGGCACAGCCGACGCGGTGCACCTTCGGCGGGCCGTCTTCGGCCGGCAACCCGTCGCCGGCGAAGCCGCCGGGCTGGACCGGTTGCACCATGCCGATCATGCGCGATCCCGCCAGCGCATCGGAGATCATGGCGAGGTAGCGCGGCTCGAAGATGTTGAGCGGCAGCTTGCCGCCGGGCAGCAGCAGCACGCCCGACAGCGGGAAGATCGGCAGCGTCTCGGGCAGCTGCTCGAAGGTCGGCTCGAAGGGATTGCGCGCCGGCCTTTGCGAGGAGCGCTGCTCGTCGCTCATGAGAAGAGAATGGTCGAAAGCCGCTTGCGGCCGTCGACGGAGATCGGGTCGGTGAAGCCCAGCGCCTCGAAGAACTTCAGGAGCTGCTGGCGGGCGGCGGCCTCGTTCCAGTTGCGGTCGAGCTTGATCATGGCGAGCAGCTCGTCGACCGCTTCCTGTCGCTGGTTGCCGGCCCAGTAGGCCATGGCGAGGTCGAGCCGGGCCTGGAAGTCCCTCGGGTTCGCCTCGGCCTTGGCCTTGAGGTCGGCGATCGGGCCGGCATCCTTGGCCTTCTCGGCGAGGTCGATCGCCGCCTGGGCGGCCACGACGTCGGCGCCGGTGCGATCCTTGGGCGGAATCTGCTCGAGCAGCTCCTTGGCCTGCTCGATATCGCCGAGAGAGACCTGGTAGCGCGCGAGGCCCGCGAGCGCCACGACGTTGGTCGGCTCGACGCCCAGGATCTCGCTGTAGAGCTGCGCGGCGGTGTCCATGTCGTTCTGCGAGACGGCGGCCTTGGCCTGTTCCAGCAGCTCGGCCAGCTCCATCGCGGCCGGATCGCCGGCGCCACCGGACGCCTGCACGAGGCGGGCGACGAATTCCTTCAGCTGGCTCTCGGGCACCGCGCCCATGAAACCGTCGACCGGGCGCCCGCCGAAGAAGGCGTAGACGGCCGGGATCGATTGAATGCGGAGCTGCTGGGCCAGCATCTGATTCTTGTCGATGTCGATCTTGACCAGCTTGACGGCGCCCTTGGCCTCCCTGACGACCTTCTCGATCATCGGCTGGAGCGTCTTGCACGGGCCGCACCACGGCGCCCAGAAATCGACGATGACCGGAACGGTCCGCGAGGCTTCGAGCACGTCCTTGGCGAACTTCGTCTGGTCGCTGTCCTTGATCAGGTCGGCGGGGGCAGCCTGCGGCGCGGCGCCCTGCAGCATCGTTTCCATGGGTCCTCGAGCGGATTGGGGTGTTCGCCCGCAATGTGGCGTCGGCCCCCCCGGGAAGCAAGGGGCCACACCGATCCGTTCTACGGCGCGCGGACCTGGTGTTTCATCAACTCGTCACCGAGGCGGCCGGTCAGAAACAGGCCGCACATCCGGTAGTCGCTGATCAGCGACCAGAGCGGCGCCTCGAAGGTGGCGGGCCTGTTCCTTTCGATGAAGAAGTGGCCGAACCAGGCCGGCCCGTAGCCGAAGACCGGGACGCCCAGCAGCCACCACCAGTTCTGCGACGCGACCGCCCAGACGAGGAGCGCCGCGGACGCGATGGTGCCGACATAGTGGACGGCGCGCGTCGAGGGCTTCGCGTGCTCGCGCAGGTAGAAGGGCCAGAACTCGGCATAGGTCCGGAAGCGGGAGGCCATCCGAAGAGACTACCCCAAGGCGCCGGACTTTTTGAGGGCGTCGATCTCTTCCGCGCTGAAGCCGGTCTCGCGAAGCACCTCGTCGTTGTGCTGGCCGACTTCCGGCGGTGGACCGGCGGGACGCGGCGTGGCGAAGCCAAGGCGGATCGGCGTGTTCACCGTGCGCGGGATCTCGGGGTTGGTCGTGTCGGCGAAGATGCCGGCATGCCGGGCCTGCTCGTCGTCGACCACGTCGGCCAGCCGTCCGATGACCCCGAAGGGGATGCCGGTGCCGGACAGACGCTGCTCCCAGTCGGCATAGAGACGCGCCGCGAACACCGGCGCCAGCAGGTCGTGCAGCTCCTGGGCATGCTGGCGCCGCTCGGGCCGTCCGGCGAAGCGCGGATCGGCCATCAGGTCAGGCCGCTCGATGACGTCGCACAAGGTGGCCCAGAGCCGGTCGTCGCGCACCATGAGGAGCTGCAGCCAGCGATCATCCTTGGTGCGGTAGAGATTGGTCAGCGCGTTGCGCGGCCTGTCGGGTGGCGGGCGCACCGGCAGCTGCGCGCCGACCAGCGCGCCGGCGGCGGTGGTGCCGTTGGCCCAGACGCCGTTGGCATAGAGCGAGGTGCCGACCCAGCCGCCCTTGCCGGTCTGGTCGCGCCGCCGCAGGCCCATCAGGATCGCGGCCACCAGGGTCATGGCGGTGGCGCGGTCGCCCTGCGCCGGCAACGAGACGCCCGGTGGGCCACCGTCGTAGCGCGCGGCATCGAGGATGCCGGAGCGGCCGAAATAGGCGGTGATGTCGAAGCCCGGCCGGTCGCGGTCGGGGCCGGTCTCGCCGTAGCCGGTGAGCGAGCAGTAGACGAGGCGCGGATTGATCGGCTCGATGTCCTCCCAGCGCAGGCGCAGCCGTTCGCGGGCCGGCGGCGGGAAGTTCACGATCATCACGTCGGCGCGCTTCAGCAGCCGTTCGAGGATCGTGCGCGCGCCCTCGGTCTTGAGGTCGAGCGCCAGCGAGCGCTTGTGGCGGCCGTCGAGCTGCCACGGGAAGTTCCGGTCGCTCTGCGGGTAGCTGGCGTTACGGAAGCTGTTGCGGTGCGGGTCGCCGTCGACCGGCGGCTCGATCTTGATGACGTCGGCACCGAAATCGCCCAGCGCGGCGGCGGCGGCGGGGGCGGCGATGAAGGAGCTGATGTCGAGGACGGTGAGGCCGGCGAGCGGCAGCGTTTCGTCCGGCGTCATCGCAGCGCTCCGCTTGCCCTGAGGGCTGCCACCTCCTGCGTGCTCATGCCGGCCTCGAGCAGCACCTGCTCGCTGTGTTCGCCAAGCTCCGGCGCAGGATGCGCGACACGCTGGCGGGCGAAGCCGAGGCGGATCGGATCGGCGAGGGTGCGGGGCATGTCGGGGATCGCGGTGTCGACCACGGCGCCGCAGGCCACCGCCTGTTCGTCGTCGGGCACGTCCTGCGGCCGGCTGATGACGCCGAAGGTGACGCTGTTCGCCGCCAGCGCCTCCCGCCAATGCTCGTAGGGCCTGGTGGCGAAGGTATCGCTCAGGATGCCGGCCAGTTCGCCGGCACGGGCCCGACGCTCGGGCTCGGTGGCGAACCGCGGATCTTCGATCAGCGAGTCCAGCCCCATCGCCCGGCAGAGCGGCGCCCACAGCTTGTCGGCACGCACGATGGTGAGTTGCAGCCAGCGGTCGTCGGCCGTGCGGTAGATGTTGCCCAGCGCCGAACGTGGCCGGTCGGGCGGCGGCCGGTGCGGCAGGAAGGCGCCGACGAGCGCTGCCTGGGCGATCACGCCGCACGACCAGAGGCCGTTGCCGAGCAGCGACGTGCCGACCCACGAGCCCTCGCCGGTCTTCATGCGGTGGATGAGCGCCATGAGGATCGACGAGACGAGCGCCATCGCCGTCGCGCGATCGCCCTGCGCGGGGCCGGGAACGCCCGGCGGCCCGCCTTCGTAGCGCTGCGCGTCGAGCAGGCCTGAGCGGGCGAAGTAGGCGGTGGCGTCGAAGCCGGGCCGGTCGCGATCGGGGCCGCTTTCGCCATAGCCGGTGAGGGAGGCGTAGATCAGCTTCGGGTTGACCTGCTTCACGTCCTCGTAGGCGAGCTTCAGCTTGTCGCGCACCGGCGGCGGGAAGTTGCAGATCAGGATGTCGGAGACCGCGATCAGCCGGTCGAGGGCGGCGCGGGCGTCGGCCTGCTTGAGATCCAGCACGATGGAGCGCTTGTTCCGCGAATCCATCTGCCAGGGATAGTTGACCTCGCTTTTCGGATAGTTCGACGAATCGTGCATGATCCGGCGGTTGGGATCGCCCTCCGGCCCTTCGACCTTGATGACGTCGGCGCCCCAGTCGCCCAGCACGACGGCGGCGGCCGGTGCGGCGATGAAGGAGCTGATGTCCAGTACGCGCAATCCCGCCAGCGGCAGGGCAGTCTCGGTCATGGATTTTCCCTTTCGCGGTCGATATGGGCGCGACGCTCTGGTCGCCGTCAACACCGCTCGCTAGTCTGGTTTCGGCACGCGGTGTGCTTGCCGGAAATTGAGAGTGGGAACCCGATCTTGGCCAAGAAGCGCAAACCGAATTTCCTGATCGTGCTGATCGACGACCTCCGCTTCGACGAGCTGGGGATCTGCGGGCATCCCTACATGAAGACGCCGCACATCGACCGCATCGGCCATGAAGGCGCGATGTTCACGTCGGCGTTCCACACGACGCCGCTCTGCTCGCCCAACCGCGCTTCGATCCTTACCGGTCAGTATGCCAGCCGCCACGGCATCATCGACAACGTGGCGCGTGACGCCCACAGCCATCGTCTGCCGAACTACCACGTCATCCTGCAGCGCCTGGGCTACGAAACCGCCCATATCGGCAAGTGGCACATGGGCAATTCGGGCGGCCCGCGGCCGGGCTACGACAAGTGGGTGAGCTTTCCCGGCCACGGCTCGATCATCGATCCGGTGCTGAACATCGACGGCAAGGAAGCCAAGTACGAAGGCTACATCACCGACCTGCTGAACGGGCACGCCGTCGACTTCCTGAAGAAGAAGCGCGACAAGCCCTTCGCGCTGTTCTTCGCGCACAAGGCGGTGCATCCCGACGCCTTCCAGGCGGCCGACGGCACGATCGACTTCACCGACGGCGGCTACCGGCCGGCGCTGCGCCACGCCGACCTCTACAAGGGCGAACACTTTCCGCGCCGGCCCAACGCGCTGCCGGCCGCCGATGTCGTGAAGGACAAGCCGGCCTGGACGGAAGCCCATGCGCTCCGGGTCAACGAGGCTTCGCGCAAGGTGCTGGACGGAATCCTCGCCGGGACGGACGAGGAGATCCGCCTGCGCGCCGCCATGATGGCCTCGGTCGACGAGGGCATGGGCGACATCCTGAAACTGCTCGGGGAGAAGGGCGAACTCGACAACACCTTCATCCTGTTCTTCGGCGACAATGGCTACTTCTTCGGCGAACACGGGCTCGGGCCCGAGCGGCGCTTCGCTTACGAGGAAGGCATCAAGTCGCCTTTCCTCATCCGCTACCCGGCCTGGTTCAAGCCCGGTACGGTGAACGACGAACTGGTGCTGGCACTCGACATCGCGCCGACCCTGGTCGACCTTGCCGGCGGCAAGGCGGCTGACTTCAAGACGATGCAGGGCCTGTCGCTGAAGCCGCTTGCGAAGGGGGCAAAGCCGAAAGGCTGGCGCACCTCATTCATGTGCGAATATTTCAGCGAGAATGCCATGCCGTGGCTCGTCGGCATGAGCTACAAGGCGATCCGCACCAAGCGACACAAGTACATCCACTGGACGCAGAAATCGCTCGACGGCGTCGCCTGCGACGAACTCTACGATCTCAAGAGCGATCCCTATGAAATGAAGAACCTGATCGGCAAGCGATCGGAGAAGGGGCTGGTCGCGCGTCTGCGCAAGCAGCTCGCCTCCCTGGTCGCGAAGTCGGTCGGACTCTAGGAGACTGAAAGTCATGGTCCTCACGAAGAGAAGCCTGCTGGCGGCCGGGCTGGCCGTCGTTTCGACGAGGAGCATGGCGCAGGCCTGGCCGGCCAAGCCGATCCGCATGATCGTGCCGCTGGCGCCCGGCGCCACGGCCGACATCGTCGCGCGCGTCTTCGCCGAGGAGCTGGGCAAGTCGCTGGGCCAGACCATCGTGGTCGACAACAAGACCGGCGCGGGCGGGACGATCGCCACCGCCGAGCTGGCCCGCGCTCCGGCCGACGGCTACACGATGGGCCTGGTCTCGCAGGGCACGATGGTGTTCAACATCGGCCTCTACAAGACTCCGGGCTACGATCCGCTGAAGGACCTCGCGATGGTCGCGGTGACCGGCGGAGTCTCCAACGTCCTGATCGTTGCGCCCGACAATCCGGCCAGAACCGTGGCCGACCTGCTGGCGCAGGCCCGCGCCAAGCCTGGCGAGCTCACCTACTCGTCGGGCGGCGTCGGCACCAGCCACCACATGTCCGGCGTGCTGCTGGAGTTGCGGACCGGCGTGAAGCTGCAGCACGTGCCCTATCGCGCGACGCCGGCCGGCATCCAGGCCGTCGCCAACGGCGAGGTGGCGATGGGCCTGTTCAACACGCCGACGGTCATCGGCCTGATCAAGGGCGGCAAGCTCAAGGCATTGGCCGTGACCAGCGAGCAGCGCTCCACCCTCCTGCCTGACGCGCCGACCATGATCGAGGCCGGGGTCAAGGAGTACGTCGTGAACACCTGGATGGGCTTCGCCGTCCCGGCCGGTGTGCCCGAGCCGGTGATCACGCGGCTCAATGCCGAGATCAACCGCATCGGCCAGTTGCCGCAGGTGCGCGAGAAGATGGCGGGACAGGGTATCGAGATGTTGCCGCCGGGCTCGCCCGCGGCGGCACAGAAGCTGGTCCGCGACGACCTCGCCCTGTGGCTGCCCATCATCAAGACCTCGGGCGCGTCGGCCGATTAGCCGGCCGCGGCCGGCCCGATCCTTGCCAAAGCGGGGCCGTGCGCGTATCTCCCCCTGTCCTTCAATCAGGGGTGCGCGCACGCTAGGCGCATATAGTCATGGGCTACAGAGTCGCCGTCGTCGGCGCGACCGGAAACGTCGGTCGCGAAATGTTGCAGATCCTGGCCGAGAGGAATTTCCCGGCCGATGACGTCGTCGCGCTGGCCTCGGCCCGCTCGGTCGGCCTGCAGACCTCGTTCGGCGACAAATCGGTGCTCAAGGTCCAGGACCTCGCCAAGTTCGACTTCAAGGGCATCGACATCGTGCTGAGCTCGCCGGGCGCCAAGGTGTCGGCCGAGCACAGCCCGCGCGCCGCCAAGGCCGGCGCCATCGTGGTCGACAACACTTCCTACTGGCGCATGGATCCGGACGTGCCTCTGGTCGTGCCCGAGGTCAATCCGCAGGCGATCGCCGGATACAAGGGCCGCGGCATCATCGCCAACCCGAACTGCTCGACCATCCAGATGGTGGTGGCGCTGAAGCCGATCCACGAGGCCGCCGGCATCAAGCGCGTCGTCGTCTCGACCTACCAGTCGACGTCGGGCGCGGGCAAGGAAGCCATGGACGAGCTGGTCAGCCAGACCAAGAGCTTCTTCGTCAACCAGACTCTCGACCCGGTGAAGTTTACCAAGAACATCGCCTTCAACGTCATTCCCCAGATCGACGTCTTCATGGATGACGGCTCGACCAAGGAAGAGTGGAAGATGGTGGTCGAGACCAAGAAGATCCTCGACCCGAAGATCAAGGTCCACGCGACCTGCGTGCGCGTGCCGACCTTCGTCGGTCATGCCGAGGCGGTGAACCTCGAACTCGAGCGGCCGCTCGACGAGCATGAGGCGCGGCGCATCCTCGCGGCGGCGCCCGGCGTGCTGGTCGTCGACCAGCGCGAGCCCGGCGGCTACGTGACGCCGAAGGAGGTCACCGGCCAGGACGGCGTGTTCGTGAGCCGCATCCGCACCGATCCCACTGTCGAGAACGGCCTCGCGATGTGGGTCGTCAGCGACAACCTCCGCAAGGGCGCGGCGCTGAACGCCGTGCAGATTGCCGAGGAACTGATCAAGGGCTACATCTAGCCGCGTCACCCTCGCGAGCGTGCAATTGAAATGGCGTGGACCTTGCGGTCCGCGCCATTTTCGTTTGAGGGCGGGTGCTTGTGTGCGGCCGCTGAGGTAAAGTGCGAGCGTGAACGACGCGCCCCACATCCATCCGACGAAGCGTGAATCCGCGGCCTCCGGCGCGCCGACGCCGTTGTTCGGCGGCGCCGCCGACAGCTTCGTGCAGCAGCTGCGCCTGGCGTCGCAGGCACATCGCGCGGGGCGCCTCGACGAGGCGATCGCCTCCTACCTGCGGCTGCTGGCCGTGCGTCCCGATCATGCCGAACTGCACAACAATCTTGGCGTCGCGCTGCGCCTGGCCGGCAAGCTCGAAGCCTCGGTGTCGCATCATCGCCTGTCGCTGGCGGCCGACCCGGAGAACCCGGCCCTGCATTCCAATCTCGGCAACGCGCTGCGCGCGGTGCACCGCCCCGACGAGGCGGTGAAGCATCACTACCGTTCGATCGCGCTCAGCCGCGATTACGCCGAGGGGTTCTTCAACCTGGCACTCTGCCTGCGCGACCTCGGCCGGCTCGACGAAGCGATCGGCTGCTTCAGCCGGGCTTTGACGATCCATCCCGACAACCGGCGGGCGCGCGTCGAGTTCGCGATCACCCTGCTGATGCGCGGCGAACTCGAAGCGGGCTTCGCCGCCTACGAGACCCGCAAGCGACTGCCCGAAACGCCGACGCCGGACTTCGCCCAGCCAGCCTGGGAAGGGGAGCCGGTTGAGGGCAAGCGCATCCTGCTCTATCCGGAGCAGGGCTTGAGCGACGTGCTGCTCTTCGTGCGCTTCGCCCGCGAGCTGAAGCGGCGCGGCGCCACGGTGATCGTGCTGTGCCAGGCCCTGCTGAAGGACCTGCTGCGCTCGGCCGACTATATCGACGAGGTCGTCGCCGAGGGTGAGACGGTGCCGGCGTTCGACATCCACGCTTCGCTGGTCTCGCTGCCGCATCTGTGCCGCGCCGATTTCGCGGCGCTGTCGACCGAGCCGCCCTATCTCAGGGCGCCCGAGGAAAGCCGCATCAGGCTCGGCCGGCTGGAGCGGGCCAGGCTGCGCATCGGCATCTACTGGGCGGCGATGCCGGGCCAGGCGCAGGATCGCCAGCGCTCGGTGTCGTTCGAGCAGTTCCTGGCGCTCACCGGCGATCCGGAGCTGCTGTTCTTCAGCCTGCAGGGCGGTGTCCACCAGAAGGACATCCAGTCCTACGGCGCCGGCGGGCTGGTGCACGATGTCGGCCGCGGCATCTTCGATTTCGCCGAAGCCGCCACGGCGCTCTCGCAGCTCGACCTGCTGATCTCGATCGACGCGCCGGTCGCACATCTCGCGGCGGCCATGGGCGTGAAGACCTGGGTCCTGCTGCCCTCGGCCGCCGACTGGCGCTGGCAGCTCGGAGGGGTGCAGGCGCCCTGGTATCCTTCGGCGCGCCTCTTCCGCCAGACCATCTCCGGGAACTGGAACGACGTTTTTGTCGATGTCCGGCGCGAACTCGAGACGCTGAAGAAGGCGACGTCGGCCTAGCGCGACAGCCGCCGCAGCGCCGCGGCATCGTCGATGTCTTCCAGCGTGTCGGCCAGAGCCACGGTGATGTGATCGGGTAAGCCTGCCAGAGTTTCAGTGAGCGTGGTTGGCGCCGACCAGTGCACGTTCCTGAACAGGTCATGGGGAAGGGGGCGTACACGCCGCGCCCCCACCAGCCAGAAGCCGCCATCCCGCGCCGGACCAAAGACGAGATCATGCGTGCCGAGAAGCGCGAAGGCCCGCGCGATGTGATGGGTTCGCATCGCCGGAATGTCGCTGCCGACCAGTACGACAGCGCCCGCCGGCAGAATGGTGAACGGCCGCTTCATGCGCCGGCCGAGACCGCCCCGCTGCTGCGGTTTGCGACGGGCGATGGGCACGAGATGCCAGGCCGGATGGTCGAGCGTGGTGTCGGGCGTCACGAACAGCCAGACCGTCCAGCGCGGATCGCGCGTCATGCGTCTTATCTGTTCGCCGAGGAGGCGGCGGTAGAAGCGAAAGGCTTCCATCGTGCCGATCTCCTCGGCCAGGCGGCGCTTCACGCGGCCGGCCTGCGGCGCGCGGGCGAAGATGACGAGATGGCGCTTCATCGGCCGTAGAGACGCTGCAGGGTCGGGGTCGGGATGCCGGCGAAGTAGAGCGTGAGGCAGGTCAGGTTCCGCAGGGGACGCAGCACCCAGCCGTCCCGCCGATAGCGGGCCGCCGAGGTGAGGGCGTCGGCGGTGAGCGGAACGAGATCGTTCCGTCCGATGCGGCGCACCAGGTCGACGTCTTCCATGAGCGGCAGCGGCCGGAAGCCGCCGATCGATTCGTAGTGCGGGCGCGAGATCAGCAGTCCCTGATCGCCATAGGGCAGGCCGAAGGTTCGGCAGCGCCAGGCGGCCAGGCGTTCGACCCGTCGGGCGGCCGCTTCGGAGGCATCGAAGCGCAGCCGGAAGTAGCCGGCCTTGCCGTCCGCCGACCGGACGAAGCGGGCGATGACGTCGCCGGCGGCGCCCTGCAGTCGCGTATCGGCATGCAGGAACAGGATCCACGGCGCACGACCGGCTGACGCTCCGGCGGCGAGCTGGCTGCCGCGTCCCGGTGCCGCCGTCACCACCGCAGCGCCCGCCCGTCGCGCCCTTTCAACCGTATCGTCGCGCGAGCCGCCATCGCAGATCGTCGTAAGGAACGCGAGATCGGGGTGTCCTGGCAGAGCCGCCAGGGTCGAGCCAAGAGACGCGCCGGCGTTCAGCGTCGGAATGACGATGTCGACCGCCGTCGTCACGCGCTGCAGGCGGCCCCGCCGAGGACGCAGAACCTGGCGCAGTGCGGATGGTTGAGTCGCACGTCGCGGACACTGTCGGCCAAGGTCGCGCCCAGTTCGAATTGCGGATCGTAGGGCAGCAGGGTGCAGGCGACGACGGCGGGCCGCGATGCGCCCTTGCGCTTCACCACCATGCGGGCCGACGCGCACATCACGCTGTCCGGCGACTTCTTCAGGATGCCCCAGCAGGCGGTCGTGATCTCGGGCACATCGACGGTCGGATCCATCTCGGGGAACAGGACAAGGGTCGCCGGATTTCCGACATCGATCGCGAGGCCCAGCCGGTCGAACAGCCGCGCATAGCCGACGCGGACCTCGTCGTCGGTCTCGTCAGAAAAGTGGCGGCCCGCCACGTGCACCTGGAAGCCCGCCTGGGCCAACCAGACCAGCCCGTCGATCGTCGGCTTCCAGCTTCGCGGGCCGCGCTCCTCCTCGTGCAGGGATCTTTCGTGGTGATCGACCGAAACGCGGATCGCGAGCCTGCCGCTTCCGTGCCGGGCCAGCAGGTCGAGCAGCGCCGGCTTCATCTTGTGCATCGGCTTCATCGCGTTTGTCAGCACGATGGCCTTCAGGCCCCGTGACAGCACGTCGTCCAGCATCGTCGGCAGGTCGGGGTTCATGAACGGCTCGCCACCCGTGAAGCCGATCAGCTTCGTGCCGTGGCCGTCGCGTTCGATCTCGTCGAGATAGGCCGCGACCTCGCCGGCCGTGAGATAGACGAGCCGGTCGTTGCGCGGCGACGACTCGATGTAGCAGTTGCGGCAGGTGAGGTTGCAGAGCGTGCCGGTGTTGAACCACAGCGTCTCGAGCGCCCGGAGGCCGACATGGGCGCGTGTCTCGCCTTTCGCGGTGACCCGGGCATCCTTGAATTTCGCGGTATCGAGCAGAGCGGGCAGCACCAGAGAAATCCTGCGCAAGGGGAAGGCGGCGGACGCTAGCACAATTCGTGCAATGCAATGGTGGCTGCGAAAGGGCGGGTTCCGAAACCGTAACTCGCTCACGCCCCGGCGTCTCGACCGCGCGGCGGCGCTTCGCTACGGTTCGTCAACGACCCAAGGGGAATTGAATGCTCGACGACAAGGCGCTTGCCACCATTTTCCGCGATGCCCGCACGCACAATGGCTGGCTCGACAAGCCGGTACCCGACGAAAAGCTTCGCGAGATCTACGACCTGATGAAGTGGGGCCCGACTTCTGCCAATTGCCAACCCGCCCGGATCGTCTTCGTGCGGACCAGGGAGGGCAAGGAGAAGCTCAAGCCGGCTCTGAGCGCGGGCAATACCGAGAAGACGATGACCGCGCCGGTGACGGCCATCCTCGCCTACGATCCGGAGTTCTTCGAGCACCTGCCGCGGATGTTTCCGCACGATCAGACCGCCATCCACTGGTTCAAGGGCAAGCCGTCGGCCGAACCGACCGCGTTCCGCAACGGTACCCTGCAGGGTGCCTATCTGATCGTTGCGGCCCGCGCGCTTGGCCTCGATTGCGGCGCCATGAGCGGCTTCGACAATGCCAAGGTCGACGCGGCCTTCTTCCCCGACGGCAAGTTCAAGACCAACTTCCTGTGCAACATCGGCTACGGCGATCACTCGAAGGTGTTCGCCCGCAGCCCGCGCTTCGCGTTCGACGAGGTCTGCAAGATCGTCTGAGTCAGATCCCGAGGAAGGCGCCGATCTTTTTCCAGGGCAGCGGCAGCAGCGAGATCAGCGCCGCCAGCCCGAAGCCCAGGATGACGGCGCCGGAGCCGCGATTGAGCCACAGCAGCCCGGCGCCGGTGAAGCGACCTCTCAGGGCGACGGCCGCCGTGCAGATGATCGTCCACCAGGCGAGCGCGCCGCAGAAGACGGCGGCGACCAGCAGGGTGGCGTCAGGCAGGCTCGCCCCGACGCCGGCCAGATTGCGGCCCGCAAAAGCTGCGCCGAAGGCCATCACGGTGAGCGGATTGAACACCGTGATGAAGAAGCTCGAACTGGCATAGTGGAAATGCGTCGCGAATTGATGCTCGCGGTCGTCGGCGACGGGATCGCCGACGTTGCGCGGCCGGTGGCGCATCGTCGTCCAGCCCATGACGACGAGTACGAGCCCGCCGATTCCCAGCAGCCACGCCTCCCGCTCGATGACGAACTGCTGCACGAAGGACAGGCCGAACGCCGCTACGGCGCCGAACACCGCGTCGCCCAGGGCCGCGCCGATGCCGGTCATGTAGCCCGCCATGGCGCCGACGGTGATGGAGCGGCGGATGCAGAGCACGGCGGCCGGACCGACCGGTACCGCGATCAGGAAGCCGATCGCCGCCCCCTCGATGGCAAGCGCCAGGGGATTGAAGACGAAGCCCGGCAAAGTCATCGCGCGCCTACAGCGTCTCGGCCTTGAAGGCGCGCGGCGGGGCGACCAGCCGGTCCTGCGCGGCCACCAGCTGCAGTTCGCGCTCGCCCATCGCCCGCGTGGCCTCCAGGACGGCGAAGATCGACGAGGCGGCCTTGCCCAGAGCGTCGGCGATCTCGGCGCCGGCGATCCAGTGCGCCGTGAAGAGGGCTGCGACGGCATCGCCGGTGCCGTTCGGCGCGATCTCGAAGCCGATCATCGGCGTCGCGACCCGCCAGGCCGCGTCGGGCGTCACGGCCACCATCTCGATCGTGTCCGGCGATGCATCGGCGCGCCGCAGGCTGGTGATGAGAGCCAGCCGCGGGCCTCCCTGCAGCAGGGTGCGTGCTGCCGCCAGCGCCTCGCCCATGGTCGAGACGGTCCGGCCGGTCAGGTGTTCGAGCTCGAAATGGTTGGGCGTCACCAGGTCGGCGGCCGGGATCGCGCGATCGCGGAAGAAGGCATCGATACCCGGCTTGACGTAGATTCCGGTGTCGATGTCGCCCAGCACGGGATCGCAGCACCAGATGGCGCGCGGGTTGGCCGCCCGCACGCGGCGCGCGGTATCCAGGACGACATCGGCCAGCGCCGCGTCGCCCACATAGCCGGTCAGCAATCCGTCGCAGCGCGAGAACTGGCCCAGCGCCTCGATGCCCTGGACGATTTCGGCAACCTGCTCGGCCGATGCCGAGCGTCCGCGCCAGGCGCCATAGCCCGTATGATTCGAGAACTCGACCGTGTTCACCGCCCAGACCTCGTGGCCCAATCGTTGCAGGGGAAAGGTCGCTGCACGATTGCCGACGTAGCCGTAGGCGACATGGCTCTGGAGGGACAGGAAGCGCATGGCCGGCGCCACCTTGCCACAAGGACGACCGGCATTATAGTCCGCCGCGTTTTCGGGGAGGCCCAGAGATGTCGAAGTCCGTCCGTCCGCGTCGCAGCGTGCTCTACATGCCCGGCGCCAATACGCGAGCGCTGGAAAAGGCGCGCACCCTGCCGGCCGACGCGCTGATCTTCGACCTCGAGGACGCCGTGGCCCCCGATGCCAAGGAGGCGGCCCGCGCCAACGTCGTCGCCGCGGCCCAGAGCAAGGGCTACGGCAAGCGCGAGATCGCGATCCGCTGCAACGGACTCGCCACGCCCTGGGGGGCGGCCGACATCGCCGCGATCGCGAAATCCGGCGCCGACGCGGTTCTTGTGCCGAAGGTCGAGAGCGCGGCCGAGGTGGCGAGCGTGATCGGCCTGCTCGATGCGGCCGATGCGCCCGAATCGATGGCGGTCTGGGCGATGATGGAAACGCCCAAGGGAATCCTGCGCGCCGAGGAGGTGGCGGGCTCGCATCCGCGGCTCACGCTCTTCGTCATGGGCACCAACGACCTGGTGAAGGACATGCGCGCGCGGCACACGCCGATGCGCCTGCCGATGATCACAGCGCTGGGCCTCGGCATGCTGGCCGCCCGCGCCCACGGCCTCACCATCCTGGATGGCGTCTACAACGACATCCAGGATGCTGAAGGCTTCCGCGCCGTCTGCCAGCAGGGTCTGGAGATGGGCTTCGACGGCAAGACGCTGATCCACCCCTCGCAGGTCGAGCCCTGCAACGAGGTCTTCGCACCGTCGGCTGCCGAACTCGAGATGGCGGGCAAGATCGTGTCGGCCTTCAGGACGGCCCAGGCCGAAGGCAAGGGTGTCGTCACCGTCGACGGACGCATGATCGAGAATCTTCACGTCGAGCAGGCCGAGCGCGCTCTGGCGCTGGCCACCGCCATCAAGGAACTGCAGGCCGCCCCATGAGTCCCACGAGCCCCAAGAGCATGAGCAAGACCAGCAACGGCAACTTCTTCGAAGATTTCCGCGTCGGGCAGGAATTCCACCATGCCACGCCGCGGACGCTGACCGAGGCCGATGCGGCGCTCAACGTCGCGCTCTACGGCTCGCGCTTCGCCGTCAATTCGTCGGACGTCTTCGCCCGGGCGATCGGACTGCCGCGGGCACCGCTCGACGACATGCTCGTCTTCCATGTCGTCATCGGCAAGACGGTGCCGGACATCTCGCTGAACGCCGTGGCCAATCTCGGCTACGCCGAGTTCCGCTGGGGCGTGCCGGTCTATCCCGGCGACACGCTGTCGGCGAAGTCGACCGTGCTGGGCCTGCGCGAGAATTCCAACAAGGCGAGCGGCGTCGTCTGGGTGCGCTCGACCGGCGTCAACCAGAAGGGCGAGATGGTGCTCGACTATGTGCGCTGGGTGATGGTCCACAAGCGCGACCCGCAGGCGCCGGTCCAGGCCACCACCGTGCCGAAGACGGCGCCGTCGGTGAAGCCCGAGGATCTCATCGTGCCCGAGGGCCTGTCGCTTGCCGGCTACGACGATGGCGCGGCCGGTTCCTCCCATCGCTGGGAGGATTACGTGCCGGGCGAGCGCATCGACCATGTGAGCGGCATCACGCTCGAGGACTCCGACCACATGTTCTCGACGCGCCTCTACCAGAACACCGCGCGCGTGCATTTCGACGCCTTCGCCGGCAAGCAGACCCGGTTCGGCCGCCGCCTGGCCTATGGCGGTCACGTCATCTCGCTCATGCGGGCGCTGTCGTTCAACGGGCTGGCCAACGGCTTCCGGGTCGCCGCCTTCAATGCGGGCAGCCATGTCGGCCCGACCTTCGGCGGCGACACGATCTATGCCTGGTCGGAAGTGCTTGAAACGGCGGCACTTCCGGGCCGAAACGACGTCGGAGCCTTGCGAGTGAGAAGCATTGCCGCAAAGGATTGCCCCTGCGGTTCGTGGCCCGGAAAGGGCGAGGACGGCAAGTACCATCCTGCCGTCGTGCTCGATCTCGATTACTGGCTGCTCATGCCGAGGCGGGTTGCCTAGAATAGGGGCTCGACAGGCGAATTTCGCTTGCAGATCCGGGGCTTAACGCACGTGCGACGCCGACATTCGTTGACTTGAGGTGGCTGCGCGCTAATAACAACGCCAGCCGATATTCGGCACTAGAGGTCATTTCGGATGAGCGTCGCCAACCGGCCGGTGCATCGGCCGCTTTCTCCGCATCTGCAGGTCTATCGCCCGCAACTCACCTCCGTTCTCTCGATCCTTCATCGTGCGACGGGCATCGCCCTCTCAGTGGGCGTTCTCTACCTCACGGCCTGGGTGGTGTGCGCCTCGGGGAGCTACGAGACCTACGCGAGGTTCCAGGCCTTCAACGGCTCGATCGTCGGCCGACTCGTGCTCGGCGGCTGGCTGTTCTGCATGTTCTATCACCTGTTCAACGGCATCCGGCACCTCTTCTGGGACATGGGCTACGGCTTCGAGATCAAGGAGGCCTATCGCAGCGGCTGGATGGTGGTGGTGGCCTCTCTCGTGGCGACGGCGATCTCGTGGATCGTCGGCCTTCGGCTGATCTGAGGAGCGCCCCATGAACAGCGATCTCAGAAGTCCCCTCAACCGCGCCCGCGGCCTCGGCTCGGCCAAGAGCGGCGTGCATCATTTCTGGATGCAGCGGCTCACAGCGGTCGCCCTGATCCCGCTCGTAATCTGGTTTGCGGTGTCGCTCGTAATGCTGAGCGGAGCCGACTATGGAATGGCCCGCTCCTGGCTCAGTTCGCCGTTCGTCATGGTGCTGCTGATCCTGACGATCTGCATCGGCCTCTATCACGGCCAACTCGGCATGCAGGTCGTGATCGAGGATTACGTGCACAATGACGGCGTCAAGCTGGCGATGCTCGTGGCGGTCAAGTTCATTGCCGTGTTCTTCGGGCTGGCGGCGATCATTGCCAGCATGCGTATCGGATTCGGAGGCTAAGTCATGGCCGAGGCGAGCAGCGCCCAGAGCAACCCGCCCGTCGCGGGAACCGTCAACATCGGCAACACCGCCTACAAGGTGATCGACCACGAGTACGACGTGGTCATCGTCGGCGCCGGCGGTGCCGGCCTGCGGGCGACCTTCGGCATGGCCAACAAGGGCTTCAAGACGGCCTGCATCACCAAGGTGTTCCCGACCCGCAGCCACACCGTGGCGGCGCAGGGCGGCATCTCGGCCGCGCTGGGCAACATGGGCCCGGACGACTGGCGCTGGCACATGTACGACACGGTCAAGGGCTCCGACTGGCTCGGCGACCAGGACGCGATCGAATACATGTGCCGCGACGGCATCGGCGCGATCATCGAGCTCGAGCATTACGGCGTGCCGTTCAGCCGCACGCCCGAGGGCAAGATTTACCAGCGCCCGTTCGGCGGCATGACGACCGAGTACGGCAAGGGCATCGCCCAGCGCACCTGCGCCGCGGCCGACCGCACCGGCCACGCGATCCTGCACACGCTCTACCAGCAGTCGCTGCGTAACCACGCCGAGTTCTTCATCGAGTATTTTGCCCTCGACCTGATCATGGACGAGGGCGTGTGCCGCGGCGTCATGGCCTGGAACCTCGACGACGGCACGATCCATCGCTTCCGCGCCCACAAGGTGGTGCTGGCGACGGGCGGCTATGGCCGCGTCTACCAGACGGCGACCTCGGCCCACACCTGCACCGGTGACGGCGGGGCCATGGTGCTGCGCGCCGGGCTGCCGCTGCAGGACCTCGAATTCGTTCAGTTCCACCCGACCGGGGTGTTCGGTGCGGGCTGCCTCATCACCGAGGGCGTGCGCGGCGAAGGCGGCTATCTCACCAACGCCAGCGGCGAGCGCTTCATGGAGCGCTACGCGCCGTCGGCCAAGGACCTCGCCTCGCGCGACGTCGTCAGCCGTTCGATGACCGTCGAGATCCGCGAGGGCCGCGGCTGCGGCCCCAACAAGGATTACATCGAGCTGCACGTCGAGCATCTCGACCCGAAGATCATCCACGAGCGCCTGCCGGGCATCTCCGAAACCGCGCGCATCTTCGCCGGTGTCGACGTGACCCGCCAGCCGATCCCGATCCTGCCGACCTGCCACTACAACATGGGCGGCATCCCGGCGAACTATCACTGCGAAGTCATGACGGTGAAGGACGGCAATCCCAACACCGTCGTCCCCGGCCTGATGGCGCTGGGCGAGGCCGCGTCGATCGGCGTGCACGGCGCCAACCGTCTCGGCTCCAACTCGCTGCTCGAGTTGGTCGTGTTCGGCCGTTCCGCCGCAAACCGCGTCGCCGAGCAGATGACGCCGGGCCAGCCTCACAAGGACATGCCGCGCGCCGGCGAGGAGGCCATCGCCCGCCTCGACAAGGCGCGCCACGCCAATGGCGGCACGCCCACGGCCCAGCTGCGCGCCATGATGCAGAAGACCATGCAGAACGACTGCGCGGTGTTCCGCACCACCAAGACCCTCGAGGAGGGCTGCGTGAACATGGACAAGGTGTTCGCCGGCAAGGACGACATCAAGGTCAAGGACCGCTCGATGATCTGGAACTCCGATCTCATGGAGACGCTGGAGTTCCAGAACCTGATCCTCCAGGCGCAGGGCACGATCCGCTCGGCCGCCAACCGCAAGGAAAGCCGCGGCGCCCACGCGCAGGAGGACTATCCGACGCGCGACGACAAGGAATGGCTGAAGCACACGGTCATCTGGGTCGACGAGAAGACGGGCAAGACCCGCATCGACTATCGCCCGGTGAACCTGCAGCCGATGAGCAACGACGTACAGTCGTTCCCGCCAAAAGCCCGCGTGTACTGACCGACCGCGTGTACTGAGTTCGAGAGGACGACATGGCCGAGTTCACTCTTCCCGCCAATTCCAAGGTCGGCGTCGGCCAGACCTACAAGGCTCCGGCGGGCGCCAAGAACATCCGGACGTTCAAGGTCTATCGCTGGACCCCGGAAGACGGGAAGAACCCTTCCGTCGACACCTACGAAGTCGACATGGACACGTGCGGGCCGATGGTTCTCGACGCGCTGATCAAGATCAAGAACGAGATGGACAGCTCGCTCACCTTCCGGCGCTCCTGCCGCGAGGGCGTGTGCGGTTCCTGCGCGATGAACATCGACGGCACCAATACGCTGGCCTGCACCAAGTTCATCGACGAGGTGAAGGGCGACATCAAGATCTACCCGCTGCCGCACATGCCGGTGGTGCGCGACCTGGTGCCCGACCTCAACGTGCCCTACGCCCAGCTCACCTCGATCGAGCCGTGGCTGAAGTCGACCACCCAGCCGCCGACGCGCGAGCGCCTGCAGTCGCCGGAGGAGCGCGCCAAGCTCGACGGGCTTTGGGAATGCATCCTGTGTTTCTGCTGCTCGACTTCGTGCCCCAGCTACTGGTGGAACGGCGACCGCTACCTCGGCCCGGCCATCCTGCTGCAGGCCTATCGCTGGATCGCCGACAGCCGCGACGAAGCCAAGGGCGAGCGCCTCGACAATCTCGAGGACCCGTTCCGGCTCTATCGCTGCCACACGATCATGAACTGCACCAAGACCTGCCCCAAGGGCCTGAACCCGGCGAAGGCGATCGCCGAGATCAAGAAGCTGATGGTCGAACGCACGATCTGAGGTTGCCGTCGGCGCGCGGACCGCGCCGGCCGTCAATCCTTCGATCGGTTGAACAGGATGGCGCCGTTGGCTCGGGCGAAGTCTTCGGTGCAGATGGCGCCGGTGCGGCCCGCAAGGCGCGGGTAGTTGGCCTCCAGTGCCTGCAGCGTCGTGTTCTCCTTGACCCTGACATGGCGCACGCATACTGCGCCCTCGGGCGACCAGCCGGCCTCGAACCTGTCGACCGGATCGTCTTCGGCGGTCTGTATGCGCTGGGGGTCGTAGATGTCGATGCGCATGCCGTCCTTCGTCCAGGCCTTGCCGTCGCCACCATAGTCGGCGCGTACCATGCGCAGGCAGGCGGCATGAAGTGGCGCCAGGCTCCTGCCGTCGGGACCGACGGCCCACGGCCGGTAGCCCATGCGCACGCATTTGCCGAGCGCGCCGGAGGAGCAGGTCAACTCCAGCCCCTGCGGTCCCTGCAGCGGGAATCCCTGCCGGCGGCCGTCGGGACCGGCGGTGCAGAGATTGCTCCAGCTCCCGTCGGCCTGCCGTCCTTCGAGCGTGTGCAGCCACACCGTTTTCGACTTGTCGTCCGGGTCGGCCTCGACGGCAGCGATCCGCACTTCGGCGGGCTCGCCCTCGAAACGCACCTTCAGCACCGCGCCGACCAGGTCCCTGCTTCTCAGCGTGCGCCCATCGGAGAGCTCGACCACGATTTCCGTGCCATCCACGCCCAGCGACTGGACCGCCGGAGATTGCGCGGCCGCACCGACAGTAACGCCGAACAGAAGGCCGGCGGCAGCAAGAAGTCGGACTGGGTGCATGATCTCTTCCTAGTCTGCGGTTACAGGTCAGACATTGGCGGTCAGGTTGACCCGACCGACATCGTTATTGTGCCGGGCACCGGATCGAGCGGCGAAGCAGCCGACATGCCGGGCTGCCGTGCCATTCGATTCAGGCCATTTCGATCAGGTAGATGCCGAGCAGCACGGGAACGTACCAACTGGCGAACGCGTCGACCGGCCACTGCAGCAGCAGGCTTGCATCGGGCGAGCCCCCCGGGGACAGCGCGGGACGAGCATCGCAATGGCCACTCGCATGGGGTGCTGCCTGCACGTCTTGCCACCCATGTCAGCGCGAGGAAGTCGTTCGTGGAGGACAAAGCGCTCAGCGCGTGGCGGCCGGCAGCTCGATGCCGTCGAGTACGATGGACGAAGCCGCCGGAGCGGAGCCGTTAAAGCGCTGGCCGTTTATCGCGTGGCCGTTCGAAAAGCGGCCGTTGAGCAGCTTGCCGTTCATCTCGGCACCGTTGAGGCTGACGCCGTTCGGCCGTTTGCCGTACCAGGTGCCGTCGGCTTGGGCTGGGGCGACCACCGCGACGGTGGTCAGGATGGCGGCGGCAATGGCGGAAAGAGACTTGAGCATGACGATTCTCCTGAGAGCCGTGAGGGTTTAGCGGGCCTGGCCGGGCAGCTCGATGCCGTCGAGGGCAAACAGGCCGCTGTGCAGGGAGACCCCCTGAAGCTGGCGGCCGTTCAGGCTGACGCCGTTCGGCCATTTGCCGTACCAGCTGCCGTCGGCCTGGGCCGGGGCGGCCACGGCGGCGGCGGTCAGGATGGCGGCGGCAGTGGCGAGGATGGTCTTGAACATGGCGGATCTCCCTTGAAGTGTGCCGGGCAGCGGGATGCCGTCCGTCGATGGGGAGAAGGTACCGGGCCTCTGTATCCGCCCGACCTCGCCGGAAGTCCGCCGCGTATCGCCCGTGTCCCGTTCTGTATCGCCGGCCTCTTCGCGGCACCGTCGGCCAGGAACGAAAGCGGCGCCCGGGCAGGGCGCCGCTGGCCGCGGAGAGGGGGCTCCACGTCATCCTTCATCGCGACGGCGTCCGACATTGCCGTCATGGCGGATGAGACTGTTCAGAACCTGAGCGTCCAGCCGAGGCGGGCGCTGGTGATGTCGAGCTGGTTCTCGCCTTCCCAGAGGCGGGATTGCCGCAGCTCGAGCGAGAGGGCGCCGCCCGCCGGGGTGGCGATCTCGTGGCCGAGGGCGAAGGAGGCGTGCCGGCCGGTACCGGTTCCGACGCCGGTGTAGTCGTAGGAAAAGTGCCCGGCCGACACGGCGGCCCTGAAGCCGCCGGCCTGCCAGGAGAGGCCGGCTGCGGTGGTCTCGCCGAGATGGCGGCCGGCGCCGGTCGTCTCGTGGCTGCGGCTGGCTTCGGCGAAGAGGGCGAAGCCTGCGCCGGCCACCCACTGCGCCTGCACCCGGCCCCCCGGCTCGGCGGCCCGGGCCGAGACGCCGCTCAGGCCGACCAGCAGGAGGAGAAGAAGCAGGCGCATGGTGGTTGTGGTGAGTGGCGGGGTGCTGTCCGGCTCAGAGCTCCTGCGGGGGCAGCTCGATGGCCTCGAGCACGAATGTCGTGGCTGCCGGAGCGGCGCCGTTGAAGCGCTGGCCGTTGACCTTCTGGCCGTTCTTGCTCCAGCCGTTCATCTCGACACCCTGGAAGTTGATGCCCTGGAGCTGCCGGCCGTTGAGGCTGACGCCGTTCGGGAACTTGCCGTACCAGCTGCCGTCGGCCTGGGCCGGGGCGGCCACGGCGGCGGCGGTCAGGATGGCGGCGGCAGTGGCGAGGATGGTCTTGAACATGGCGGATCTCCCTTGAAGTGTGCCGGGCAGCGGGATGCCGTCCGTCGATGGGGAGAAGGTACCGGGCCTCTGTATCCGCCCGACCTCGCCGGAAGTCCGCCGCGTATCGCCCGTGTCCCGTTCTGTATCGCCGGCCTCTTCCGGACGGGCCCGTCGCCTCACTGCGAAGAGGCCAACGATACAAACGGCGCGGCCAACGATACAAATAAGCGGTGGCGGCGGGCGGTGTCGGACGGCCAACTCGCCCATCGGGGCGGGAACAGCCCCGTCCTCCCGTGGCCAGCCACCATCGCCTCATGACCGCCCTTTCATCCTTCCCGCCCAGCGGGCTTCCGCCGGTCGATCTCGCCGCCGAGCGCGTCACCCGCGAGGTCGGCCGCCGCGCCGTCCAGGGCAGCACGCCGATCCGCATCGCCGGCCTGTGCCTGTGGCCGATGATCTGGCTGTTCTACGGCGACAGCGCGCCGTGGTGGGCCGTCGCCGGCCCGGCCGCGATGTACGTGACCGGTCTGTCGGCCGGCTATCTGCTGGCCTGGCTGCAACGCCGCCATCTCGAGCGGCTGACGATGCAGCAGTGGCGTCGCATCGCCAACGTGCTGGTGGTGTCCAACAATTTCGCCTTCGGGCTGGCCGCCCTGCTGCTGGTGCCGCTGCCCAACGAGCCGGCCCGCTTCGGCGTCTGCCTGCTGCTGCTGGGGGCGTCGCATGTCGCCGCGGGCCGCGCGAGCGGCGGGCGCAGTGCCGCCTATACCGCGGTGCCGATGCTGGGCCCGCTCACGATCGCGCTGCTGATGGTGGGTGGCCGGGTGGAACTCGTTCTGGCTGCCGCGATGATCCTGACCATCTGGCTGGTCTGGACGCTCGCGAGCCAGCAGAACGCCCTGATGCGAAGCGAGATCGCGCTGGGCTTCGCCTACGCCGACATGGCGGAACGCCATGCGCGCTCGGAGGAGGAGGCGCGTACCTCGCGCGACCTGCTGCGCGACGCGCTGGAGAGCCTGCCGGTTGCGGTCGCCTTCTGGGATGCCGAGGACCGCCTGGTCCTATGCAACGATTCCTACCGGGATTGTCTGCAACATGTGACGGCGGCCCTGACGCCGGGCGTGCGGTTCGACGACGCGATCCGCGCCGTCGTTCGCGAGGCGCCGCAGCCGTTGGCGCCCGAGGGCAAGGAAGAGGCTTTCATCGCCGCCGCCACGGCGCTGCACCGCAGCGACGGCGCCGTGTCGGAGTATCGTGCGGCGCGGGGTCGCTGGTTGCGTGGGCAGTCGAGACCCACGGCCAGCGGCGGCATCGTCACCACCATCGTCGACATCTCGGAGATCAGGCGTCGGGAGAAGGAGGCGACCGAGGCGCAGGCCAGGCTGCAGTCGGTGTTCGACAACATGAGCGATGGCGTGATGCTGTTCGACAAGGACTTCCGCTGGAAGTTCATCAACCGCCAGCTCATGGAGTTCCAGCGCTTCCCGCCCGAGGTCGCGTTTCCCGGCGCCTCCGGGCGGGACATCCTGCGGTTCCAGGCGCGGCGTGGCGACTTCGGTCCGGTGGCGGACGACGCTGCCCTCGAGGCGATGGTCGAGGAGCGGGCCCAGCTCATGCTCAAGCCCGGCGGCAACCGATACGAGCGCCGTACCGCCTCGGGACGCATCCTCGATTTCAACTTCAAGCCGATGCCCGATGGCGGCCTGCTGGCGATCTACCGCGACATCACTGAACTGCGCGAGAGCGAACAGGCGGCGGCGCGGGCACGGGAGGAGCTTTCGGACGCCATCGAGGGCCTGGCCGATGGCCTCGCCGTGTTCGATGCCGAGCTTGTGACCCTGGTGTCGAACCCGGCATTTTCGTCAGTTGCGCCAGGTATCGGTCATGCCCGGCTGATCGGCAGGCCCCTAGCGGACATTCTGCGCGAAATGGTTCGCGAAGGGTTGGTCGAAGGCTACGACACGAGCAACGGCGAAAAGTTCGTGGCGATGTGGGATGCCTACATCCGGAATCCGAAGGGGTATGTCGAGCGGCGGGACATCCACGGCCGGTGGCTGCGCTACCACGCGCGAAGGACGCGACTAGGTCATTATGTCGTCGGCTTCACGGACATCAGCGAGCAGAAGGAGCGCACCGCCGAACTGGAACGCGCGCGCGATCTCGCCGAGGCGTCAAACAAGGCCAAATCGACCTTCCTCGCGACCATGAGCCACGAGATCCGCACGCCGATGAACGGTGTGCTGGGCATGATGGACGTGCTGGAGCATAGCGGCCTCGACGCGGGCCAGGCGCGTGCGGTGGCCACGATGCGGCAGTCGGCGCAGTCGCTGATGCGCATCATCGACGACGTGCTCGACTTCTCCAAGATCGAGGCCGGCCGACTGGAGCTGGAGGAGACGGCGTTCTCGCTGTCCGGCCTGGTCGACGGCGCCGTCGAGGCGCTCCGTCCGCAGGCCGAAGCAAGGGACCTCGCGCTGTCGGCGGGCGTCGAGCCCGGCTCGGACGATGCGCTGATCGGAGATCCGACGCGGCTGCGCCAGATTCTCTTCAACCTGCTGGGCAATGCCGTGAAGTTCACCGAGGAGGGCCGCGTCACAGTGACGGCACGCACCGTGCCGCTGGGCGATGGCCGCTCGCGCGTCGTCTTCGAGGTGGCCGACACCGGCATCGGGCTCGATCCCGAGGCCCAGGCGCGACTGTTCCAGCCCTTCACCCAGGCCGACAGCTCGACAACCCGACGCTTCGGCGGTACCGGCCTCGGCCTGTCGATCGTGCGCCGCCTCGCCCAGTCCATGGGCGGCGATGTGACGGTGCAGAGCACGATCGGCAAGGGTTCGACCTTCACCTGCGAGGTGGTGCTTGCGGTGGCGCCGGCCAGCTCGCCGCTCAAGACCCTGGCCGCGGCGCCCGCGCCCCGCAGCGCGCGGAAGTCCACCGCCGGCCCGCGCCTGCTGGTGGTCGACGACCACCCGGTAAACCGCGAGGTGCTTGTGCAGCAGCTCTCGCTGCTGGGCCTCGCCGCGGATACCGCCGACGATGGCCGCGAGGCACTGGCAGCGATCGAGCGGACCGGGTATCGCGCCGTGCTGTGCGACATCCACATGCCGGGGATGGACGGCTACGAGACAGTCCGCCGCCTGCGCGCAATCGAGGCCGAGAGCGGGCGCGAGCGGATGCCCGTCGTGGCCGTCACGGCCAATGCCATGCGCGGCGAGGAGGAGCGTTGCCTGGCCGCGGGCATGGATGCCTATCTCGCCAAGCCGGTGGCTCTGGACCGCCTGCGCGCCGTGCTCGCGCGCTGGCTGCCGACTGACGAGACGGGCGTCGCGCGGCTGGCCGAAGGCGTGCCGAAGCGGTCGACTGCCGCACGCGCGCTCGACCGCAAGGTGCTGGCCGGATGGTTCGGCAAGGACGATGCCATGATCGCGTCGGTGCTCGCGAAATTCCGTGACAGTGCCGCCGTCGCCGAGCGCGACATCGCTGCCGCGTGGCGCGCTGGCGACCTCGCGGCGCTGGCGGCGACTGCCCACGCGCTCAAGGGTGCGGCTGAAGTGATCGGTGCCCACGGGGTGCGAGGTGCTGCTGCAGCGCTCGAGCAGGCCGGCAAGGCTAGTGACCGAGACAGCTGCGGCGACGGGCTGGGGCCGCTGGCGGCCGAGCTGCGCCGCGTCCTGGCGGCAATCGACCGGTCGGCGAAGCCGCAGCGGCGGCGGCGTCCTCGGGCCCCCGAATCCTAGTCGTCGGGCGGCACGAACATGTAGCCGACGCCGCGCACGGTGCGGATGGCGCTGGGATGGTTGGGATCGACCTCGATCTTGCGCCGCAGCCGTGCGACCCGGAGGTCGATCGCGCGGTCGAACGCCTCCATGTCGCGATGGGCCGTCACCTCCAGCAGCCAGTCGCGGATCAGCGGCCGGTTGGGGTTCTCGGCGAACACCTTCAGGAGGTCGAATTCGCTGGCCGTCAGTTTCGTCTCTGCGTTGCTCACCCGATCGGCGAGTACCCGCTTGTCGAGATCGAGCACGCACTTGCCCATGCGCACGCGGCCGGTCTTCGCTGTCGCCGGGCCCGGGGTGCCGGCCGCGCCCATACGGCGCAACAGGCTCTTGATGCGGGCCAGCAGCTCGCGCGGTTCGAAGGGCTTGGCGATGTAGTCGTCCGCACCGGTCTCGAGGCCCACGACGCGATCGATCGTGTCGGTCGCGGTCGTCACCATGATAATGCCGACGCGGGCACTGCGCTCGCGCAGCCAGCGCGCCAGCGCGAAGCCGTCCTCGCCGGGCAGGCCGATATCGAGCAGGACCAAGGCTGGCATTTCATGCTCGATTAGGCGGCGGAGCGCCGGTCCTTCGCCGGCCGCGCTCACCCGGAATCCCTGGCGCGTCAGGTACTCGACCAGAACCTCACGCTGCGTGGCCTCGTCCTCGACCACGATGATATGCGATTGAGCCGCCATGCTCCCCCAAAGCAGCCTGCCACGGGCTTCGTCTTGCACGTGCGGTGCAACTGTCGCCGCAGCGAACCGGCGACGTCAAGCGCCCAGCTTCCGGATCGGCACCTCCTGAAGGTGCAGCGGCCCAGAAATGGCCCTACCATGTCAACCGTCCGGATTTTCTTGGAAGGAACGAGGGAATGTCACTTAATTTGCGCGCGGCGCTGGCCGCTGTTTTGGGCGCAGCCGCGCTGGCTTCCGGTCCGGCGCTTGCCGGCCAGACCTTCGACGCGGTCAAGGCCAAGGGCTTCGTCCAGTGCGCCGTCAACACCGGTCTCGCGGGCTTTTCCTTCGCCGACAGCCAGGGCAAGTGGACCGGCCTCGACGTCGATCTCTGCAAGGCCATCGCCGCGGCGATGTTCGGCGACGCCGAGAAGGTGAAGTTCACCCCGACCACCGCCCAGCAGCGCTTCGTCGCCCTGCAGTCGGGCGAGGTCGACGTCATCACCCGCAACGCCACGCAGACGCTGCTGCGCGACACCTCGCTCGGCTTCAACATTGCGGGCGTCAATTTCTACGACGGCCAGGGCTTCATCGTTCCGGCCAAGAGCAACATCAAGAGTTCGAAGGAGCTGAACGGCGCCACGGTCTGCGTCCAGCCGGGCACCACGACGGAGCTCAACCTCGCGGACTATTTCCGCAAGCACAAGATGACCTTCAAGCCGGTGCTGATCGAGAAGCTCGACGAGCTCTTGCAGGCCTATGCCGCCGGCCGCTGCGACACCTACACGACCGACGCCTCGGGCCTCGCCGCGGTGCGTGCCGGCCAGCTCGCCGGCAAGGGTGAGCACGTCATCCTGCCCGAGCGCATCTCCAAGGAGCCGCTCGGACCGATCGTGCGCCATGGCGACGACCAGTGGTTCGATCTCGTGAAATGGACCCTGATGGGCATGATCGAGGCCGAGGAGATGGGCATCAACTCCAAGAACGTCGACGAGATGCTGAAGAGCGACGACCCCGCGGTGAAGCGCTTCCTCGGTGTCACGCCGGGCTTCGGCAAGGCCACCGGCGTCGACGAGAAGTGGATGTACAACGTCATCAAGCAGGTCGGGAACTACGGCGAGAGCTACGACCGCAATGTCGGCCCGGCCACGCCCCTCAAGCTCGAGCGCGGCCAGAACGCGCTGTGGACCAACGGCGGCCTGATGTACGCGATCCCGTTCCGGTGATCTGAAGTTCGAAAAAACTCCGTCGTCTCGACCGTAGCGCGCAGCGCGGAGTGGAGAGACCTTCTCTCCACAGTTAGCCGGCTTTTGGTGGAGCGAAGGTCTCTCCGCTTCGCCTCGCTGCGCTCGGCTCCGGTCGAGACGACGGTTTGATTTTTTGAGAGCTTCAAGGCGTGAGATCGAACCGCATCTTCTTGATGCGGCCGGTCGAGACTTCGAGTGCGACGATCTTCCCGTCGCGGTCGCGGACCAGATGGGCAAGCTGGGTGGCCTTGATCCAGCTACCCGGCGCTTCGACCTCCACCGTTTCGGCATCGAGGCCGCGCACGATCCACGGCGCCCCGCCCGAGATCAGCGGTCCGCCCACTTCCATCTTCCAGTCCTTGCCGTCCCGGCCGATGCGCCAGACGGCGGCGCAGTCCGACGAGACGTACGTCCCGGCGAGGTCCGCCGGAACGGCCGCGCGCTTCGCGAGCTTGCCGAACGTGACGATGCGCCCGGCGCCGAGATCGACCCTCAGCGTGCCCTTCGGGCCGGGCTTGACGGCGAACTCGTAGGAGCCGCGCTCGGCCGCCAGCCAGCCGCCGGCGCGGCGGCCCAGCGCGAAGGGCATGCCGTTCTGCGTCACGGTGGCCTCGCCGTTGCGCCAGTCCAGATCGAATAGTGAAGGCTCCGCGGCGTTGAACCAGGTCCCGGCGAGCGGCTTGATCTCGGTCGCGGTGATGGGCGGCAGCGCGGGCTTCATCTTCCTGTCACCCTCCAGCGCCAGGGCCGCGATCGTGCGGGCGCGCCGCCACGGGTCGATGCTGCCGAGGTTGGCGATCACCACGACGGTAAGGCCGGCCTTGGGCACGCGCAGGAACTCCGTGCGGAAGCCCGGCCACAGGCCGCCATGGCCGACGGTCTGCAGTCCGCGCAGCTCTTCCACCGCGATGCCGCGCCGGTAGTTGTTGGCTTTGCCTCCCGTGAGCGCTGCGATGCCGGTGAGCTGAGTGGGGATCTCCTTGCCGAGTGTCGGCTTGTCGAAGTGTCGACTCCAGATCAGCAGGTCCTCGACGGTCGAGGTGAGGCCGCCCTCGCCGCCCTGGGGGTAGGCGTGCGCGGCGCGGCGGAAGCCCTGCTCGCGGTCGCCGAGATAGCCGGTGGCAAGGTTGGGGATCACCGCGTCGATCTCGGCCACTAGCGAGGTGTGCGCCATGCCGAGCGGCTTGAAGATGCGTTCGGCGAGCACGTCGCCCAGCTTCTTCTCCGTCAGTTTCTCGACGATCAGGCCCAGCAGCAGGAAGTTGGTGTTGCTGTAGAGGAAGCGGCTGCCCGGTGCGAAGTTGAGGTGCCGGTTGCGTGTGCAGGCGTCGAACAGATCCTCGGGCCGCGCCGGCCTGTCGAGTCCGTGTCCGCCGAGGCGCAGCAATTCGAGGAAATCGGGGAGGCCGCTGGAATTGCGCATCATCTGGTCGATCGTCACCGGCAGCGGCGGCAGCTCGGGCAGGTACTTGTGTGGCGGATCCGACAGCTTCAGCTTGCCTTCGGCCGCCAGCATCAGGGCGGCGGTCACCGTGAACTGCTTGCTCACCGAGGCGATGCGGAAGCGCGTGTCGGGCCGGATCGGCGCGCCGAGTTCGATGCTGGCCAGGCCGAAGCCCTTGCAGAACTCGATCTCGCCACCGCGCATCACGCCGACGACGGCGCCCGGCGAACCGGGCTTGGTGTAAGGGGCAAACAACGCGTTGACGCGGCGCTCGAAGACGGCGGATTCAATGGCTTTCGACATGCAGGCCAGTCAATCGAAGCGGCTCGCCCTTGTAAAGGCGAGCCGTTAGGTTTGCGCAAACGGCCGGAGGAAACGCGCGATGGATCGTCAGTTCGTGAAGATCGAGAAGGGGCTGGGCCCGCAGGGTCGCATCGCCGTGGTGCGCTTCGATCGCGGCGACAACATCAATGCGCTGAGCCAGCAGGCGATGCGCGAACTGCGCGACGTGCCGCGCGAGTTCGAGGACGATCTCGAAACCTCGGTCGTGATCCTCACGGGCTCGGCGAAGGCCTTCTCCGCGGGCTTCGATCTCAAGGATGGCGACGGTCGCGCCCGCGATGGCCTGCCGATCGGCGAGCGCATCCATCGCCAGCGTCTGGGACCGAAGATGTGCAAGGCGTGGCAGGACATGGACCAGATCACCATCGCCGCGATCGAGGGCCACTGCATCGGCGGCGGCGCCGCGCTGGTCGTGTCGCTGGACTTCCGCACCTGCGGCCGCTCTGCGCATTTCCGCATTCCCGAGATCGAGCTCGGCATGAACATGAGCTGGGGTTCGATCCCGCGCATGCTGGCGCTGATGGGTCCGGCGCGCACCAAGCAGGCGGTGATCCTGGCGTCGGACCGGATCGGTGCCGCGCAGGCGCTCGACTGGGGCCTGGTCGAGAACGTCGTGGACGACGGCCAGGCGCTCGCCGCGTCGATGGAGTTCGCCGAGCGCGTCGCCCGCCAGCCGCCGATCCCCGTGCGCATGACCAAGAGCACGGTCAATCGCCTCGCCCATGCGCTCGACGATCTCGGCAGCCACATGGATGCCGACCAGAACGTGCTGACCGGCCTGACCGAGGACTACAGGGAAGGAACGTCGGCCTTCCGCGAAAAGCGCAAGCCGGTGTTCAAGGGGCGCTAGAACTTCCGGGTCGGCAGCTGGTCGACGATGGCCTGGCGGGACGGATCGTCGAGCATCGCCCAGCGGCCGATCTCGTCGATCGTACGCCGGCAGCCGAGGCACAGGCCGCTCTTCTGGTCGAGCTTGCAGATGCCGATGCAGGGCGACATCACGCGCCGGACCGCGGATGCTGGCGACGACGTCATGGTACGGTCAGGGCTTCTTGCCGAGTTCCGCGAGCTGGCTCTGCAACTCGTCGAGCTTGCGCTTCAGATCGTCGATGGCCGCCTCGCCGGAGGGCGCCGCGGTCCCGGCAGGTTTGGCCGGCTCCTGAACATTGGCGGCCGGCGGCGGGGAGGCCGGCCCGCCGGGGGGCGGGCTCCCGGGCGCGGTGCCGAACGGATTGAACATCCGCATGGCGTTCTCGAACATCGCCATGTTCTGCTTGCCCATCGACTCGAACTGCTGGAACGGATTGAAGCCGAAGGCATTCTGCATGTAGCGCCGCATCTGGTCCTGGTTGCGGGCGAACTGCGTCATCGACATTTCGAGATACTGCGGCACCACCCCCTGCAGGCTGTCGCCGTAGAAGGAAATGAGCTGGCGCAGGAAGGGAATCGGCAGCAGCGTCTGGCCGCCCTTGCTCTCTTCCTCGAAGATGATCTGCGTCAGCACCGAGCGCGTGATCTCGTCGCCCGTCTTGGCGTCGTAGACGACGAAGTCGGTCTTGTCCTTCACCATCTGGGACAGATGATCCAGCGTCACATAGGCCGAGGTCGCGGTATTGTAGAGCCGTCTGTTCGCGTACTTCTTGATCACCACCGGCGCCGCCTTCGGTCCGCCGTCGGGTACTGCCTGTTCGGCCATTACGCTTCGCTCCTTTAGCTCCCGCGCGCCATGAACGCTCGTTTACTCAGGGGCGGCCACCTTAGCGCCGATACCGCAGTGCGACAACCCAACCTTCGCCGATGGAAGCAGCGTTGGCGCGCCCATGCGCTATACTGCGCACATGGTCTCCGGAAACGACGACAAGACGGCCGATACAACCGAATCCGGCGCCGAATTCGACAGGCTGGCCCGGCGCTATCTCGATCTGTGGCAGGCCCAGCTCTCGGGCCTCGCGTCGGATCAGGCGGTGACCGAGCAGATCGCCCGCCTGTTCGCAGCCGCGAATTCGCAGGTCGCGTCGGCATTGCAGGTTGCGCAGGGAGCGTCCCATGCAGGTACGACTAGGTCCCCGTCCGCTGCCGCTCCATTTGGGAACGGCGCTGATGACGTGGGCGAGCTCCGAAAGCGCGTGGAGTCTCTTGAAGCAAGGCTCGCCGAACTCGAGACCCGTATCCGGGGTTCCTGAGTCGCTGGCGGGGCTGCTGCCCGAGATCGTCGCGCTCGAAGCCAAGGCGGGCCCTGGCCAGTTCGAACAGGCGCTGCAGCGGGAGATCCGTCGGCGGCAGATCCGGCTGGCAGACGGCGTCCTCGCCTACCAACGGAACGACTTCCAGCGCGACCTGGAAGAGCCGCCTGCCGTCTGGCGCGAAGGCAATACGCGCCTGCTCGACTACGGGGCCACCCATCGCGCCGCACGCAAGCGCGGCACGCGTGCCGTCCTGGTCGTGCCGTCGCTGATCAATCGCTGGGAAGTGCTCGACCTCACGGCCGAGAAGAGCCTGCTGCGTGCCATGGCCGCCCAGGGGCTGCGTCCCTATCTGGTCGACTGGGGGACGCCGGAGGGCGAGGAGCGCGGCTTCGATACCACCGCCTATGTCGCCCGCCTCGAACGTGCGCTGGGCTATGTCGCCCGCCGCGCCCGCCGCGCGCCGGCGGTGCTGGGCTACTGCATGGGCGGCACGCTCGCGGTGGCCCTCGCGGCGCGCCGGCCGCGCCGGGTCGCGGGGCTCGCCCTGATGGCGGCCCCGTGGGATTTCCATGCCGATCGTACCGGTCAGGCCTTCCTGCTCTCGACCGGGCCGCTGCTCGCGGAGGTGGCAGATCGCGTCGGCGAACTGCCGGTCGACATCCTCCAGACCCTGTTCTGGTCGCTCGATCCCTGGCTTTCGGTGAAGAAGTTCGGGCGCTTCGTGGGACTGGACCCCAAGGGCGAGAGCGCGAAGGAATTCGTGCTGCTGGAGGACTGGTTGAACGGCGGCGCGCCGCTCGCCGGCCCGACCGCGCGCGAATGCCTGGTCGACTGGTATGGCGAGAATACGCCGGGCAGCAACAAGTGGGTCGTGGGCGGACGCCGCATTGTGCCGTCGAAGATCAAGCTGCCGTCGCTGGTCATGATCCCCTCGGGCGACCGCATCGTGCCGCCGCTCTCGGCCGCGGCGCTCGCGGATCCGAAAAAGGGCCTCAAGAACGCCACGCGCATCGACCTGCCGCTCGGTCACATCGGCATGGTGGTGAGCGGCCGCGCCCGCGAGCTGTGCTGGACACCGCTGATCGACTGGCTGGCGGCTCTTCCCTCCCGGCGCTCCCGTGTCGTCACCGGATAGGTTCGTCGACTGGCGCGTGCCGGCGATCTGGGCGGTACTGCTCACCGTCTCGGTGTTCGCCCATGCCCATGTCGAGATGGTCAACGAGACGGCGCGTGGCGTGCAGATGTCCTACGCGACGGCGCTGGCGATCCAGATCTCCAGCCACATGGTCGTTGCGGCGCTGCTGCCGGCGATCTACTGGCTGCATCGGCGCTGGCCGATCGGCGAGAGTCCGCGCAACCTCGCAATCCACGTCGCGGCCGTCGTTCCCTTCAGCATCTTCCATACGGTCGGCATGGCGGCGCTGCGGTTCGTCTGGTTCGGCGGAATCCTGGGCGAGACGCACAGCTTTCCGCTGACCGGCGAGCGGATGCTCTACGAATTCGCCAAGGACATCATCGCCTATGCCTTGCTGAGCGCCGGCGCGGTGGCCCTGCGCCATTATCTCTCGCGTCCGCCCCCACCCATCGTCGTCGCGCCCGCTGCGGCATCCGTGACCGAGCCGGCCACGGACCCGCTGCCCGAGCGCTTCGCGGTGCGCCGCAAGGGCCGCGAGATCATGGTCGAGGTGGCCGACATCGACTGGATCGAGGCGTCAGGCAACTACGCCGTGCTGCATGTCGGCGACGAGACCTTCGAGATCCGCTCCTCGCTCACGAAGCTGGAAGGCGAGCTCGATCCAAGACGGTTCGTGAGGGTGCACAAATCCCATCTGGTCAACATCGCCCGGGTGGTCGAGGTGACGCCGTGGGTGAGCGGCGACTGGCGCATCCGGCTGCAGGGCGGCGCCGAGGTCAATCTGAGCCGGCGCTACCGCCAGCGTTTCGAGGCCCTGGCGCCCGTCAGGACCTGACCGGACGTCACGCAGGTCTGCCGGTCGTCCCACCGGGATCGCCGGTCGTCACAAAACGAGCCTGAATCAATGGCTTGCAGAGTAGGTCGGGGCCTCCGCCGTGTGGAGCCTCATCATGCAACCCGTCATCTTTGCCGCCCGCCGTGCCGATCTCGACTGGCTCCGCGTCCTCGCATTCGGCCTGCTGATCTTCTACCACGCCGGCATGGCCTGGTCGGGCTGGAGCTGGCACGTCACCAGCCCGGACAGCCTCGAAGGGCTGCGCGAGGCGATGCGGTTCCTGAACCGCTGGCGCATGCCGCTGATCTTCCTAGTCTCGGGCGCGGCCATCATGCTGGCCCTGGGGGATCGCACGCCGGCAGCCTTCGTCCGCGACCGGCTGAAGCGCCTGCTGCTGCCGCTCGCCTTCGGCATGGTCGTGATCGTGCCGCCGCAGGTCTATCTGGAGCGGCTGTCGCGCGGCCAGTTCACCGGCTCGTTCCTGCAGTGGCTGCCGCACGCCTTCGACGGCGTCTACCCGACGGGGAACCTCAGCTGGCATCACCTGTGGTTCGTGGCCTACGTGCTGGTCCTGACCCTTGTGCTGTTGCCGGTCTTCCTGTGGGCGCGCTCGGGGTCGGGGCAGGCCACGGTGGCCCGGATCGGCCGGACGGCTGCGCGCTTCGGCCTGTACTGGGCGATGGTCCTGCCGCTCGCCGCCTCGACCCTGTGGCTGGCGCCGATCTCGTGGAACGTCAACGGGCTGGTCGGCGATTGGCACGGCCTCGTCTCGTACGGCGCGCTGCTGCTCTACGGCGCCTTGATCTTCGGGTCGCCGGATCTGCTGGCGGCGCTGCAACGCCAGCGCTTCTTGTCGCTGGCCATCGGGGGCCTCGCCTATGCGTGTCTCCATGCCGGATACTTCGCCGGCACGGTCCGGCCGACCATACTGCCCGAGGCCCGGCCGCTCTATGCCTTGCTCTCGGCGATCAACGTCATGGCCTGGCTGTTCGCGATCGTCGGCTTCGCGCACCGCCACCTGACCCGGCGGCCGGCCTTCCTGTCGGAAGCGACGGAGGCGGTCTATCCCTTCTACCTCATTCACCAAACCGTAACGGTGATCGCCGTCTGGGGACTGCTGCGGGCGGGCGTGCCGCCGCTGGCCGGGTTCTTCGCCGCCGTCGGGGCGACGTTCGCCGGAACCTGGTTGATTTACGCAGGCCTGGTGCGCCCCTGGCGCTGGATCAGGCCGCTTTTCGGAATGAAGCCCGCCCCTCCGGGGGAACGGCGGTCCTTGCCCCGCCGCGCGGCAGGCCTATAAATATCGCCGAGGGCGGCCTGCCAAGGAGGATTTCAATGACGGACATCGTTATCGCGAGTGCTGCTCGCACGCCAATCGGCTCGTTCAACGGTGCATTCGGCGCCGTGCCGGCACACGATCTCGGCAAGGTCGCCATCAAGGGCGCGCTGGAGCGCGCCAAGGTGAAGCCCGAGGAAGTCGACGAAGTCATCATGGGCCAGATCCTGACCGGCGGTCAGGGCCAGAACCCGGCGCGCCAGGCGGCCGTCAATTCCGGCATCCCGGTCGACAAGACCGCGCTCGGCATCAACCAGCTCTGCGGCTCCGGCCTGCGCGCCGTCGCTTTCGGCTGGCAGGCGATCCGCAACGGCGACGCCAGCATCATGGTGGTCGGCGGCCAGGAGAGCATGAGCCAGGCGCCGCATGCCGCGCACATGCGCGACGGCACCAAGATGGGCGAGCTCAAGATGGTCGACACCATGCTGAAGGACGGTCTGTGGGATGCGTTCCACGGCTATCACATGGGCAATACCGCCGAGAACGTCGCCCAGAAGTACCAGATCACGCGCGCCGAGCAGGATGCCTTCGCCGTGGCGTCGCAGAACAAGGCCGAGGCAGCGCAGAAGTCCGGCCGCTTCAAGGACGAGATCGTCCCGGTGACGGTGAAGACGCGCAAGGGCGAGGTCGTCGTCGATACCGACGAGTTCCCGCGTCATGGCACGACGGTCGAGGCGCTGGCCAAGCTGCGCCCGGCCTTCACCAAGGAAGGCGGCTCGGTCACGGCCGGCAACGCCTCGGGCATCAACGACGGTGCCGCGGCGCTGGTGCTGATGAGCGCCGACGAGGCCAAGAAGCGCGGCATCACCCCGCTGGCCAAGATCGTCTCGTGGGCGACCACCGGTGTCGATCCGTCGATCATGGGCATCGGTCCGGTCACCGCCTCGCAGGCGGCGCTGAAGAAGGCCGGCTGGACCGTGAAGGACCTCGATCTTGTCGAAGCGAACGAAGCCTTTGCCGCCCAGGCGGTCGCCGTCGGCAAGGAACTCGGCCTCGACGCCGAGAAGCTCAACGTCAATGGCGGCGCGATTGCGCTCGGCCATCCGATCGGCGCCTCGGGTGCGCGCGTGCTGACGACGCTGCTTTATGAAATGCAGAAGCGCGACGCCAAGAAGGGCCTCGCCACCCTGTGCATCGGCGGCGGCATGGGCATCGCGATGTGCGTCCAGCGCGACTGATCTTCGCTCGACGCTTCGGAGTTCAAACGCCCGAGGGAGAAATCCTTCGGGCGTTTTCTTTCGAGTCTTCTTTGCCCCATGGAGCCCGCAGTAATGGCCTGCTACGCCCTGAGCGCATTCTTGACGCCGTCCTAGGGAGCGATCTCATTCATGAGACGATGGCAGAGCATGCTCGTCTTCTTGACCAAAGCCTCCGCGGCAATTCCGTCCGCGAGTAGCGTCTCGAGTGTGATTGAGTAGCGTGATTCCTTGTGCGTCGCCTTGTCCGTCTTGTCTGGCGCCATGCTGATGAAAGTCAGCACATGAGTCAGTGCGTCGTAGTCGGCGGGGTATCCGTGAAATACGCCATTTCTGGTCTTAGACAGACGCTTTGCCTCGACGGCGATCTCCCGCAGCTCGTCGCCATAGGGATCCAATGCAGAGTATCTGCTGGCGGCTTCGCGGACGTATCTCAGGCGCTCCTTGAGCATGTACGGCAGTTGTCCCCTGTCCTTAACGGGCTGCGCGACCCAGTGATGGATGGTCGCTATCGTCGAGTTCAAGCCAAACTCAAACAGCCCGAAGTTGACGGCGAGATACCCCATCGCCTGCGATAAACTCATCAGGAAATCTCTGTCGCCAGGAATGCCGCGAGGCTCCCACGTCATGTCCAGGCCCTTCCCTAAAAGCCCACCGTCTCTCTCAACGACGAGTTTGCACACGATGCGTGGGAGCGGCGTGAGTCGCTGACACGGTCTGCCGCCAAGATGAGCCATCAACTGCTCAAACTATCGTCGCCAAATCCCGAGGGTCAAAAACTGCAGCGTCGAAATCGATTTCTCAGAAAAGAACACCTCACGCCAGTCCGACGAAATTAACGTTCAATTACTGAGCGCTTATCCAAGGAACGAAACGCGCCCTTCAAAGTTACCTATCAAATCAACCTATCAGATTGACAGGCTTCTTTGCCTATCATAATGATAGGGACAATGACAACCGTCATTGCCTTCCCGACCCCGCGCCCCCAGCCATCACGCGATGAGCTGGCGGAACGAGTTCGGGAATTGGTGACCGCCGGGAGCGTCGCTTTCGACCATCCGCACTTCCAACTGCGGCTGGCGCAGCGGTCGATCTCGATGCGACAGGTCTTGGAGGTACTGAAACACGGCAACGTAGTGGATGGGCCCAAGCTCGACCCATACGGAGATTGGCGACTCAAGCTACAGAGAAAAGTGGCAGGTCGTCGCGTGCAGGTCGTCGTCGCTGTTGGAGCAACACTTTTGTCGGCGGTCACCGTGATCTAGGGGGTTTGAGGATGTGGAGGAGCACATATGACCGACCAAACATATCACTACACCGAAAGCGGGCTGGACTATGTCTATCTCGTAGACGGGTTTGAGATGGTGGGTGCGTCGGGCCGAAAGAAGGTCATCATTAAGGATCTCGAAGGGCTACACAAAGCAATCGGACGACACATCGCCACGAACAAGGAAACACTTACGGGAGCAGATGCGCGGTTTCTCAGGCACGAACTCTTAATGTCTCAAGCTACGCTCGCGAGGCTGTTGAAGGTAAGTGAGCAAGCGGTCCACCGATGGGAGAACGGAAAGACCGATAAGGTGCCTGGGCCAGCAGAGAGTTTGCTTCGCCTGATGTACTTGGAGGCTATAGGAGACCTAAATCTCCTCGGCGGCCAGCATGAGAAGATTGGCGTAACGCTTCAAAGGATTGCCAATATCGAAGATGAACTGGATGGCGTCCTGAGCCTCGAAGATACAGATGGAGGCTGGAAACCAGCCAAAGCTGCGTAAGATACTCCACCGGTTCAAGACGAAGGGGCGGCCTAAAGCCGCCCCTTTTTGTTGCTGATCCAACAGAGGCGCCAGCAGGCGGCGGTCGCCGTCGGCAAGGAACTCGGCCTCGACGCCGAGAAGCTCAACGTCAATGGCGGCGCGATCGCGCTCGGCCATCCGATCGGCGCCTCGGGTGCGCGCGTGCTGACGACGCTGCTTTATGAAATGCAGAAGCGCGACGCCAAGAAGGGCCTCGCCACCCTGTGCATCGGCGGCGGCATGGGCATCGCGATGTGCGTCCAGCGCGACTGATCGACAGTCGACGTTTCAAGACGAAACGCCCGAAGGAGCGATCCTTCGGGCGTTTTCCGTTTCAGGGGTTGTAGTAAGTCCCGACCTGCGTGCCGGCGCGGACGAGGTTTCGCCCGTCCTCTTGCGACAGCCACAGGAGTTCGGCGTCGTTGGTACCCTTGGGCTGCGCCAGCAGGAAGCGCGTCTCGCCGGCGACGACGGTGATCACCAGCTCGGTGCTCTCGCTGCTGCCGAAGGCGCGCAGGTCGTAGGGATTGGGCGGCAGGTCGAGGCGCATCCAGGTCGAACCGGTCAGCCCGCCGACGGGATGGCGGCTCATCGAGATCGGGATGCTCGGCGCATCCGCCGGAGCGGTGTCGCGCACGATGTAGAGCGCGGCCATCCCGTCCTTGGCGACGGGGAAGGATGTCGTGCCATAGGCCTGATACCAGGGCGAAGGCGAGTTCTGGCAAGCGGACAGGAAAAGCGCCAGCAACGCAGCGCCCAGGAACTTCATCATGCAACGACCTCCGGCGGCAAAGTCCGACGGACCGGCCTGCGGGTCAAGCCTCAGCCTGTCGCTGGCGCCGGCAGGACGCGCAGGCGTGCCAGCGGTGACAGGAGGATGACGGCGGTCGACAGCGCGAACGCCACCGCAATCAGCAGCAGGGCCGCGTGCAGGCCCGCCTGGGCCGCCACCAGACCGCCGGCCAGGGCGCCCAGCGGACGGACCCCGTAGATCGCGGTCTGGACGGTGGCGTTGACCCGCCCCATCAGCGGCGACGGGGTCACCAGCTGGCGAACCGTCGTCTGGCAGATCAGCCATAGCATCGGCCCGAAGCCCACCAGGAAGTAGCCGATCGCCGAGAGGGCGAAGCCGTTGCCCGACGGGGCCGCGAGGAACAGGAAGGCGGCAACCACCGACGCGGCCGGTCCGAAGATCAGGGTCACGAACGGCGGCATCCGTCGGGCGCTGACCGGCGCCACCAGCGCACCCAGGATCAGGCCGGCGCCGTAGGTCGACTGGGCGAAGCCCATATGCGCCGGGTCGAGGCCGAGCGGACCCAGCGCCAGCGGTGCCCAGATGGCGAGCAGCGCGAAGAAGGCGAAGTTCCAGAAGATCGCGCACAGGCTGATGCCGCGCAGCAGCTCGTTGCGGACGACAAAGGCGGTGCCGAGGCGGATGGCGCTGGCCAGGGTCGGACGCTCGACTCCCGTCGTCGGCGTCGTGCCGGCCGGCAAGGCGAGCACGCAGACCAGCGCCAGGGCCGCGCCGAGGGCTGCGAGCCCGTAGCCCCAGGTCGGCGACAGGTGCTGGGCGAGCAAGCCGGCCACGAACGGCGCGGCGAGACTGACCACGGCTCGCGCCAGTTCGAGGCGCGCGTTGGAGCGCGGCAGGTCGTCCGCGGCCACGAGGCTCGGCAGCAGCGAGACCGAGGTCAGGACGTAGACCACGGTGCCCGACGCGCCGGCGATGGCGGCGAGGCCCAGGAGCAGGGCGTGGCCGGTGGCCGCCGCCGCGACGGCGACGATCGCGGCGGCCAGGCCGAGCGCCAGCGCGACGAGCAGCATGCGGCGCCGCGGCAGGCGGTCGATCCAGGCGCCGGCGGGCAGGGAGACCAGCAGCCAGGCGGCGCTTTGCGCAGCGACCAGCAGGCCGAGAAGATCCGGGCCGGCCCCCAGCACGAGGGTGGCGGTCAGGGGCAGGGTGGCGAGCGCCATCTGGTCGGCGGCGTGGGTCCCGGCGGCGGCGCCGAGCAGGGCGGTGAAGGGTTTCATGGTGCCGCTTCTAGGGGCGGCACGGCGTCGGCCTCTATCCGGCGGCGTCGCTCAATTCGAACATGGTGCGACGTCAAACTGACGCTTGCCCGCGATGGGGGAGAACCGGCTAGACTGCGGAGGCGTCAACTCAGGGAGGAAAAAATGGCCGGACGGGTAGCAGTCGTGACGGGCGGAACGCGTGGCATCGGTGCCGCCATCTCCCGGATGTTGAAGGACGCAGGTTACAAGGTTGCCGCGACCTATGCCGGCAACGACGAGGCCGCGCAGAAGTTCAAGACCGATACCGGCATCAACGTCTACAAGTTCGACGTCGGCAGTTTCGATGCCTGCCAGAAGGGTGTCGCCGAGATCGAGAAGGATCTCGGACCCATCGAGATCCTGGTGAACAATGCCGGCATCACCCGCGATTCCACGATGCGTCGCCTCACGCGCGACATGTGGGAGGCGGTCATCGAGACCAATCTCGGCTCCTGCTTCAACATGAGCAAGGCGGTGTGGGAGGGCATGAACACGCGCGGCTTCGGACGCATCGTCAACATCGGCTCGATCAACGGTCAGGGCGGCCAGTACGGGCAGGTGAACTACGCCGCCGCCAAGTCCGGCATCCACGGCTTCACCAAGGCGCTGGCCCAGGAAGGCGCCTCGAAGGGCATCACCGTGAACGCCATCGCGCCCGGATACACCGAAACCGACATGGTGGCAGCGGTGCCCGCCAACGTGCTGGAGAAGATCGTCGCCAAGATCCCGGTCGGACGGCTGGGCAAGGCCGAGGAGATCGGCCGCGGCGTGATGTTCCTGATCGCCGACGATGCCGGCTTCATCACAGGCTCGACCCTGTCGATCAACGGCGGCCAGCATATGTACTGACCGATCGGACTGAAGTCGCCAAGATGGGGCCGGCACACTGCCGGCCCTTTTCATTGCTGGAGCAAGCACGCATGGCCAAGCTGACCGAGTACGAGGACATGAACCCGCGGGCCAAGGCCGTCGTCGAGGGCATCGCGCAAGCGCGCGGCATCGATCCTGCGAACATCAACAATGTCTGGAAGGCGCTGGCCCGCCATCCCGATACGATGGAGCGGTTCGCCGCCGAGATGAAGGCGGTGATGGCGCCGGGCGCGCTCGACGGGTTGACCAAGGAATTGATCTATCTCGCCGTATCGGTCGCCAACCAGTGCGACTACTGCATCAACTCGCACGGCTACATGGCGCGCCAGAAGGGCATGACCGAGGAGATGTTCGACGAGTTCATGGCGGTGGTGCTGGCCGCGCAGAAGGGCAACAAGATCGCGACAGGCTATCGTGTGCCGATCGACGAGGCTTTCGAGGAGAAGTGACGTGAGCGACGCCAAGTCCACGGTGTGGGACGCCAATCTCTACCTGAAGTTCGCGGATCATCGCACGCGGCCCGCCCTCGATCTGATGGGCCGCCTCGACCCCGCGAACGGCGCGCGGCCGGGGCATGCGGTCTATGATCTGGGCTGCGGCGCGGGCAACATCTCGCGCATCCTCGCCGAGCGGTTTCCCGAGGCGGCGGTCATCGGCATCGATTCGTCGGAGGAGATGCTCGCCAAGGCGCGCAGCCAGACGGTCGATGCGAGGATCACCTTCGCCAAGGGCGATCTCGCGCATTTCGCGCCCACCCTGCCGCCCGGCATCCTCTACAGCAATGCCGCCTATCACTGGCTCGACGGCCACATCGACATGTTTCCGGACCTGCTGAAGCTGCTGGCCCCGGGCGGCCAGCTCGCGATCCAGATGCCGCGCAACCACGAGGCGCCGTCGCATGCCTCGATGCACGAAGCGGCGCAGGCCGGCCCCTGGCGCGACAAGCTCGCCAAGGTGCGTCCGATCGCCCGCGTCGAGGAGCCGGAGCGCTACTACGACGTGCTGAAGCCACTCTGTTCGGAGCTCGAAGTCTGGGAGACGATCTACCACCAGCCGCTCACCGGCAAGGATCCGGTGGCGCAGTTCACCTCATCGACCGGCCTGCGGCCCTATCTCGAACTGCTGCAGGAGCCGGAGCGGTCGCAATTCTACGAGGCCTACGCGGCGCTGCTGCGCAAAGCCTATCCGACGCGTCCGGACGGCATCACGCTGTTTCCCTTCCGCCGTCTCTTCATCGTGGCGCGTCGCGCATGATGGTGCGTCGTCTGCTCGGGGTCGCGCTGCTGCTGGTCGCGGCCTGTCGCGTGCCCGCCGTGCAGGCGGCACCCCAGTCGATGGTTGCCGCGGCGCATCCGCTGGCGGTCGAGGCGGGCCTCGAGATGCTTCGACGCGGCGGCACCGCCGTCGACGCGGCGATCGCCGTGCAGATGGTGCTGGGTGTCGTCGAGCCGCACGCCTCGGGCATCGGCGGCGGCGGCTTCCTGCTGCACTACGACGGCACGAGCCGCGAGATCACCGTCTACGACGGTCGCGAGACCGCGCCGGCCGGCGCCAGCCCGACCATGTTCCTGTCGGCCGACGGCAAGCCTCTCGGCTATCGCGAAGCCGTCGCCTCCGGCATCTCCGTCGGCGTGCCGGGACTCATGGCCATGCTGGAACTCGCGCACCAGGAGAAAGGCAAGCTGGCCTGGGGGGACCTGTTCGCGCCGGCGATCGTCGCCGCCCGCGACGGTTTCGTGGTCTCGCCGCGTCTCGCCGCGTGGCTGCAGCGGATTCCCGCGCTTCGCGAGGAGCAGGCGGTTCGCGAGATCTACTTCGATGCCAACGGCTCGCCGCGCAAGCAGGGCGAGCGCATCGCCAATCCGGCGCTCGCGCAGACGATGGACCTGATCGCTCGGCAGGGCGCGCGCGTGATGTACGAAGGTTCCGTCGCGGCGGAGATGATCGAGCGTGTGCGCAGCCATCCGCGGCCCGGCACGCTCTCCGCCGCCGATCTCGCCGACTACCGGCCGATCAAGCGCGAACCCGTGTGCGGGCCCTATCGTGTCTGGATCGTCTGCGGCATGCCGCCACCCTCGTCGGGCGGGATCGCGATCCTGCAGGTGCTGGGCCTGATCGAGCCCTTCGACATCCAGCGCGATGCGCCCAACGATCTTCGCGCCATCCACCTGATCGCCGAGGCGAGCCGGCTGGCCTTCGCCGACCGCGACCGCTATGTCGCCGATCCTGCCTTCGTCGACGTGCCGGTGGCCGGCCTGCTCTTGCCCGCCTATCTCGCGGAGCGCCGCACGCTGATGTCGCCGGATCGCAGCATGGGCAAGGTCGGTCCGGGCCTGCCGCCGGGCTATGTCGAGCGCGGCACCAGCCATGTCAGCATCGTCGATCGCTGGGGCAATGCCGTGAGCTTCACCACCACGATCGAGGCGCCGTTCGGCTCGCACATGATGGTGCGCGGCTTCCTGCTGAACAACGAGCTCACCGACTTCTCGCCGCGTCCCGAGGTGGACGGCAGGTCCGTGGCCAACCGCGTGCAACCCGGCAAGCGCCCGCGCTCGTCGATGTCGCCGACCCTGGTGCTCGACCGGGACGGCAGGCTGGTCGCGGCGCTGGGCTCGGCGGGCGGGGCCAGGATCATCGGCGACACGCTGCAGGCGCTGATCGGCCTGCTGGACTGGGACCTGTCCGCCCAGGCGGCCGTCGACCTGCCGCGGGTGATCAACCTGAACGGTGCGACCGAACTGGAGGAGGGTACGCCGATCGCCGATCACGCCGCCGCCTTGCGCGCGCTGGGCCATGAAGTACAAGTCCGCCGGCATGAAGGCGGCCTGACCGCCCTCCGGCGCAGTGGCGACGGATGGGAGGGTGGCGCCGATCCGCGGCGCGATGGCGCTGCCCGAGGAGAATAGATTTGGCCCTGAAGAAGCTCCCCACCGTCATCCTGCGCGCCGGCGAGGATCGCCGCGTCCGCGCCGGCCATCCCTGGGCCTTCTCCAACGAGATCTTGATGGATGCCGATGCCAGGGCGATTCCCGCCGGCAGCCTCGCGACCCTGCGCGCGCCGGGCGGCGAGCCGTTGGCGCTCGTCACCTTCAATCCGCATTCGCTGATCGCGGCACGCGTTCTCAGCACGAACCCTGAAGCACAGGTCGATGCCCTGTTCCTCGGCCGTCGTCTCGCCCAGGCGGCGGCGCTGCGCGACCGGCTGGTCGGCGTGCCCCATTACCGGCTGATCCATGCCGAGGCCGACGGCCTGCCGGGTGTGATCATCGACCGCTTCGGCGATGCCTTCGTGGTGCAGGTCAACACCGCCGGCATGGACGCGCTGACGCCGATCCTGCTGGAAGCCCTGGAGGCCGAGTTTTCGCCGAGCACCATCGTCCTCAAGAACGATTCGCCGGTGCGCGAACTCGAGGGCCTTAAGCGCGAGGTGGTGGTCGCCAAGGGCGAGGCCGGCAGCATCGAGCTGATCGAGAACGATGCCCGCTTCGTGGCCGACCTGTCCGAGGGCCAGAAGACCGGCTGGTTCTATGACCAGCGCGACAACCGGCGTTTCATGGCGGGGCTCGCCAAGGACGCCCGGGTCCTCGACGCCTATTGCTACAGCGGCGGCTTCGGTGTCCTCGCGGCAACGCGCGGCGCGGCGTCGGTGCTCTGTCTCGATCGCTCGCAGCCCGCCCTCAATGCCGCCCAGCAGGCGGCCGCGCTGAACGGTGTCGACAAGGTCGTCTCGTTCCAGAAGGGCGAGGTGTTCGAGACGCTGGAGAAGATGAAGCCGCGTAGCCATGAGATCGTGATCTGCGATCCGCCCGCCTTCGTGAAGAGCCGCAAGGATCTCAAGACCGGCGCGCAGGGTTATCGCAAGCTGGTGCGGCTGGCCGCCCCGCTGGTCACCAGGGGCGGCTTCTTCTTCGTCGCGTCCTGCTCGCACCTCGTCGATCCACCGTTGTTCGCGGAGCAGGTCCGGCGCGGCCTGCGCGATGCCGAGCGCAGCGGCCGCATTTTGCTCAGCAGCGGCGCGGCACTCGATCATCCGGTTCATCCGAACCTACCGGAAACCGCCTATCTCAAGGCGATGGTGCTGCAACTGGATTGATCATCGGAGTTGGGGGAGAGGGTATGTCGACGATCACAATGGGCAAGCGCGGTCTTCTGCTGGCATTGGCCGCGATCTGCCTGCTCGCAACGGGCTGCTCGATTCCCGACCGCGGCGACGCGGTGCCGCGGACCGACACGGACCGGGCGCAGCCTCTCGGCATTCCCAACGCGCGCTTCTATGCCGATGGCGATGCCCGGGCGATGGTGGAAGAGGGCGTGAAGTCCGGCGCGCGGGAAGCCGCCGCGCTGCGTGCCGCCGGGGCTTCGCCGACGCAGATCCCGCCCGCCTATTTCCTTGCCGTCTCCGGCGGCGGTGACAACGGCGCCTTCGGCGCCGGGATCATCAACGGCTGGACCGCCATCGGCACGCGCCCGACCTTCAAGATGGTCACCGGCGTCAGCACCGGCGCTTTGATCGCTCCCTTCGCCTTCCTGGGTTCCGACTACGATGGGCAATTGCGCGAAGTCTATACGACCATGACACCGGACAAGGTGTTTCGTCAGCGCGGCCTCACGGCGGCCCTGTTCGACGACGCCATGGCCGATACGGGACCGCTCGCCGAGATCATCGCGAAGTATGCCGACCAGAAGATGCTCGAGGCGATCGCCGCAGAGTACAACAAAGGGCGGCTGCTGATGATCGGCACCACCGATCTCGACGCCCAGCGGCCGGTGATCTGGAACATCGGCGCCATTGCCGCCAGCGGCCATCCGGGCTCGCTCGAGCTCTTCCGCAAGATCCTGCGGGCCTCGGCCGCCATTCCCGGGCTCTTCCAGCCGGTGCTGATCGACGTCGAACTCGACGGCAAGAAGTACCAGGAGCTGCACGTCGACGGCGGCGCCATCGCCCAGCTCTTCCTCTATCCGCCGTCGATCGACATGTCGGTCAGCAACATCAAGCGCGAGCGCCGCGCCTACATCATCCGCAATGCCCGCCTCGATCCGGACTATGCGATGGCCGAGCGGCGCACCATCACGATCGCCGGCCGGGCGATCGTGGCGATGCTGGCGGCCAGCGGCGTCAACGACGTGCTGCGGACCTACTTCGTCTCGCAGCGCGACAAGGTCGACTACAACCTCGCCTATATCGGGCGGGACTTCGAGGCGCCCAAGAAGGGCGAGTTCGACCAGGCCTACATGAACGCGCTTTACGAATACGGCGTGCGGCAGATCGTCGAGGGCCGCGCCTGGCACAAGACCCCGCCGGGTCTGGCCTCGCCGGCGGGGGTGCCGAGGCGCTGACTTCGTGAGTCGCTGGCACGACTCGTGCCTGCGGCCTTGGGATTGAGGGAGAGCTGCCATGGACAAGGACACGATTGAGGTGCTGGCGCGACGCGCTGGTCTTGCCAGGGCGTTGGCGGAGTTTCCCGAGGATGTGACGGTCGCCGCGAAGCAGGCAGCCGACGTCGCGCAGAAGATCAGGCGTCCGGCCGATCCGGCGGCCGAGCCGTGGCCGCCGATGAAGGCGGGGACGACGCTATGAGCGACCTGCACTGGATGACGGTGGGAGCGGCCGCGCGCGCCATCGCCGCGAAGGAACTCTCGCCCGTCGATCTCACGAGGGCGCTGCTCGACCGTATCGAGCGGCTCGATCCCAAACTCAACGCCTTCATCTGTGTCGACGGCGAGGCCGCGATGGCCGCGGCTCTCGCCGCGGAGACCGAGGCGCAGTCGGGCCGGCTGCGCGGGCCGCTGCACGGTGTGCCGGTCGGCATCAAGGACATCATCGACGTCGCGGGCCTGCCGACAACCTGCCATTCGAAAGTCCGGCAGGACCACATGGCGAGCGCCGACGCGGTCTGCGTCGAGAAGCTGCGTGGCGCGGGTGCGATCGTGCTGGGCAAGCTCTCGACCCATGAGTTCGCCATCGGCGGACCGAGCTTCGATCTCCCGTGGCCGCCGGCCCGAAATCCCTGGAACACCGACCATCACCCGGGCGGCTCCTCGTCCGGCTCCGGGTCGGGCGTGGCCGCCGGCCTGTTTCCGATGGCGCTGGGCACCGATACCGGCGGCAGCGTGCGCAACCCGGCGAGCTGCTGCGGCATCGTCGGCCTGAAGCCGACCTATGGCCTGGTCTCGCGCCGCGGCGTCTTCCCGCTCTCCTTCACGCTCGATCATATCGGGCCGATGACGCGCACCGTGGCCGACAATGCGCTGATGCTGCAGGCGATCGCCGGCCACGATCCACTGGATCCCGGCAGCGCGGTCGCATCGCAGGGTCACTACGCGGCGGCGCTCGATGGCGGCATACGCGGCCTGCGCGTGGGCTTCGTGCGGCATTTCCACGAGACCGACACGCCCGCCCATCCCGAGGTCACGGCGGCGCTGGAGCATGTCGCGCGCAGCTTGCAGGTTGAGGGCGCCGAGGTGCGCACCATCACCCTGCCGACGCTCGGCGAGTTCGGTGCCGTGAACCGCGTGATCCTGCAAAGCGAAGCCTGGTCGATCCACGGACCGTGGCTCGGCGAGCGACCCGGCGACTACGGGAAGCTGGGGCGCCAGCGCCTGATGGCCGGCGCCTTCATGAGTGCGGGCGACTACATGCTGGCAAGCCGCCGCCGCCTGCAGATGATCGCCGAGGTCGAGGCCGCCCTGCGCGAGGTCGACGTGCTGCTTTGCGCCAGCTCGATGGACCCGGCCTGCCGCATCGAGGATACGGCCGAGGTCGAGCGCACCTATCCGCGCCAGGCCCGCACGCCGTTCAACGTCACCGGTCATCCGGCGCTCGCCATGATGGCTGGCCTCTCGATCGGCGGGATGCCAGTCTCCGTGCAGTTCGTCGGCCGATACTTCGACGAGGCGACGGTCTTCCGGGTGGCCCGCGCCTGGGAGCGCGTGGCCGGGACGGACAAAAAACACCCGCCGATCGTCTGATCGGGGAAACTTTTCGTCGAATTAGTTCTTGTCGTCCGAGCGGCCCTTGCCGGTCCGCCCGGCGGGCGCAACATACCGCCCATGACCCAGAAGAAGCTTCGCCTCGGCGCCTTCATGCGCCCCGTCAGCATCCACACCGCGGCGTGGCGCTATCCCGGCGGCACGCCGGACGCCAACTTCAATCTCAAGGCGCTGGTGAAGTACGCGCAGACCCTGGAGCGCGGCAAGTTCGACGCCTTCTTCATGGCCGATCATCTGGCCGTGCTGAACATGCCGATGGACGCGCTGAAGCGCAGCGCCACGGTGACCTCGTTCGATCCCCTGACGCTCTTGCCCGCGCTCGCGATGGCGACGAAGCATCTCGGCCTGATCGCCACCGCGTCGAGCACCTTCGAGCCGGCCTACACGATCGCGCGGCGCTTTGCCTCGCTCGACCATATCAGCGAGGGCCGTGCCGGCTGGAACCTGGTAACGACGTCCAATCCCGACGCGGCGCTGAACTTCGGCATGGACGACCAGATGCCCCATGCCGAGCGCTATGCGCGCGCCCGCGAATTCTTCGACGTGGTGACAGGCCTGTGGGATTCCTGGGCAGACGATGCCTTCGTGCGCGACGTCGAGAGCGGGATCTACTTTGATCCGGCGAAGCTCCATGTACTCGATCACAAGGGCAAGTACCTGAAGGTGCGCGGGCCGCTGAACATCGCCCGGCCGGTGCAGGGCTGGCCCGTCATCGTGCAGGCCGGCGCCTCGGATGCCGGCCGCCAGCTCGCGGCCGAGACGGCGGAGATGGTGTTCGCCGCCGGTGGCCCGATCGACGGCGCGCGTGCCTTCTATGCCGACGTGAAGGGCCGCGCGGCGAAGATCGGGCGCAACCCCGATCACATCAAGATCCTGCCCGGCGCCTTCGTCGTGGTGGGCTCCTCGCTCGATGAGGCGAAGGAGAAGCGCGCGCGTCTCGACAGTCTCGTGAACTACGACAGCTCGATCGCCGCCGTTTCGATCGCGCTCGGCGTGGATGCCCGGCAGTTCGATCCTGACAAGCCGCTGCCCGACGACATTCCCGAGACGCAGGCAAGCAAGAGCGGCCGCGAGCGGGTGATCGAACTCGGGCGTCGCGAGAACCTGACCGTGCGCCAGATCGCGGGGCGGCTCGGCGGCTATGGCGGGCTCGGCATGCTGGGAACGCCCGCGATGATCGCCGACCAGATGGAGGAGTGGCTGGTGACGGAAGCCTGCGACGGCTTCAACGTCATGTTCCCCTATCTGCCGGGTGGGCTCGACGACTTCGTCGACAAGGTCGTGCCCGAATTGCAGCGCCGCGGCCTGTTCCGCACCGAGTATGAAGGTACGACCTTGCGCGAGAATCTCGGCCTGCCGCGCCCGGAGAATCGTTTTTTCGCCGCAGCGGCCAGGGCGGCGGAGTAGTATCCGCCCCCATGAGCTTCGAGATCGCGGTCGGCAGCGCCGACGATGTGCAACGCATGGCCTCGTGGGCCAATGACGAAGGCTGGAATCCTGGCAGGACGGATGCCCACGCCTTCTTCGCCACCGACCCCGCCGCTTTTCTGATCGGCCGTCTCCACGGCGAACCGCAGGCCTGCATCTCCGTCGTGAAGTACGGCGCCGGCTTCGGCTTCCTGGGCTTCTACATCGCCCGGCCCACGGTCCGCGGGAAGGGCTATGGCATCCAGGTCTGGAAAGCTGGCATGGCGCGGCTCGCCGGACGCAATGTCGGGCTCGACGGGGTCGTGGCGCAGCAGGGCAACTATCGGAAGTCGGGCTTCCGGCTCGCCTGGAACAATATCCGCCACGAAGGCCCGCCGCCGTCCGGGAAGCCGCCGGCCGGCGTCACCTTCGTCGATGCCCGCAGCATCGGCTTCGACCGGCTCGCCGCCTACGACCGCCGGTTCTTTCCCGAGGCCCGCGATTCGTTCCTCGCCTCCTGGATCTCGCTGCCGGACCGGGCGTCGCTCGTCGCGCTGCGGGACGGCGCGATCGTGGGCTTTGCGGTGATGCGGGCTTGTGCCGCCGCCTCGAGGATCGGCCCGCTCTATGGCGCGACGCCCGAGATCGCGTCGGCGCTGGTGGGCGCTCTCGCGACGACGCTCGGTGCGACCGCCGTCGCGATCGACGTGCCCGATCGCAACAAGCCGGCGGTGAAGCTCGTCGAACAGATCGGCCTCAAACCCTCCTTCGAGACCGCCCGCATGTACACGGGGGCGGATCCCGACGTCGACTATGCCGGCCTCTTCGGCGTGACCAGCCTGGAGCTGGGCTGACTCATCGGAGCGCGCCACTCCAGTGGCGCGCTCCGATGAAGTTCTTCCTACTGCGCCTTCCTGATGTTCCAGAAGACCGGTGCCGGCGAGGAGAGGTTGCCGGTGATGTTCTTGCGGATCGCCATTGGAATGTTGAACTGGCCGAGCTGCGCGAAGGTCGGATACTCGGACTCGCGCACCTGGACGGCGGTCGCCAGCTCCTTGCGCTTCGCCGGATCGGTCGTCCTGGCGAAGGCGTCGCGCAGCTCCTCGATCTTCGCATCGCACGGCCAGCCGATCGCGGCCTTGTCGCAGGCGGCGCCGACGAAGGCCGAGACGATGGGATTGAGCAGGTCGGCCGACACCCAGGAGGTCATGAACGCGCTCCAGCCGCCGGCGTTCAGCGGCTCCTTGCGGGCGCGGCGTGACAGCACGGTCTGCCAATCCATCGCCTGCATGTCGACCACGAAGCCGCCGCGTTCCAGCAGCGACTTCGCGATCGGGGTCAGCCGCCCGGTGTTGGTGTCGGTGGCGAACAGCAGCACGACGGGCGTGCCGTCATAGCCTTCCTGCTTCAGGATCTCCTTCGACTTGGCGAAGTTGGACTCGAGCTTGTCCTCGAAACCCGCGTCAGTCGCATAGGACGTGCCGCAGATGAACAGCGCCTTGCATTCCTTGAAATATCGCGGGTCGTTGATGCCGGCCAGCAGGAAGTCCTTCTGGTTCAGCGCGTAGAGCGCGGCCTGGCGGATCCTCGCGTTGTCGAACGGCTTGTGCAGCACGTTGAAGCGCAGGCTGTACTGGCTGCCGAGCGGATTGAGGTCCTTGATCTCGATGTTCTTGTCCTTCTCGAGCAACGGCAGCATCTCGATCAGCGGCTGCTCGATGATGTCGATCTCACCGGTCAGCAGCGCATTGGCTGCAGTCTGCGGATCGGTGATGTTGATCCACTCGACCCGGTCGACATAGACGGTCTTGCCGCCCGAGAGAGCCGAGGGCGGCTCGGCGCGCGGCTTGTAGTCCTTGAACTTGTCGTAGACCGTCTTCTCGCCCGGCCGCCACAGGTCGGCGCGGAACACGAACGGGCCGGAGCCGATGAACTCCTTGATCTGTGTGTTGCCCGGCGTCTCGGCGATGCGCTTGGGCATGATGAACGGCACGTTCGAGCTGGGCTTGCCGAGCGATTCGATGACCAGGCCGTAGGGCTCGTTGAGGGTGAGCGTGAAGGTCTTGTCGTCGACTGCGGCCAGACCCTTGGTGAAGCTCATGAGCTTCTGGCCCATCGCGTCGCGCGAGCCCCAGCGCTTGATCGAGGCGATGCAGTCCTCGGCGGTCACCGGTGCGCCGTCGTGGAACTTCAGACCGTCGCGCAGGGTGAAAGTGTAGGTGAGCTTGTCGTCGCTCACCTTCCAGCCCTCCAGCATCTGCGGCTTGACCTCGAGCTTCTCGTCGACCGCCAGCAGTGTGTCGTAGACCATGTAGCCGTAGTTGCGAACGATGTAGGCGGTGGTCCAGATCGGGTCGACGATCTTGACGTCCGAATGCTTGACGACCTTCAGGGTCTGCGCTTCGGCCGTGGCCCCGAACAGCGCCGTGGTTGCGGCGGCGAGGGCCGCCCATTTCAGCTTCCGCATCATCTGCCTCCTTGTTCTGTCGTTTTCCCGATTCTATCGTCCCGTTGCGGTGCCTATGCAACAGGCATGCCTTTGCGGGGAGCAGAAATCATGTCGATGCGGCCGGATTCGATCCGAAACGTCTCCTGGGCCGTGGTCCGGGACGGCGCCGAGAAGCGCCACGCCTATCGTCGCGAGGTCGACCTGCACCTGAAGGACGGCCGCATCGTCGAGATCACGCCGGCCGGTGCTCGCCCGAGCGGGCCGGGTGAGACGGTGTTCGACGCCAAGGGCCTGCTGGCGCTGCCCGGTCTGATCAACATCCATTCCCATCCCTCGACCGAGCCCGGCTATCGCGGCGTGCGCGAGGATCATGGGGTCCCTGAGCAGCAGATGACTGGCCTGATGGAGCGGTTGCAGGCGTTTCGCCTCGGCGACGACGGGCGCCAGGGCGCGGCGACGATGGCCTATTCCGAGATGCTGCGGGCGGGCACGACGACGGCGTGCGACGTCACCGTGCCGTTCGAGGGCTGGCTGGAGACGATGGCGCGGAGCGGCATGCGCTTCTATGCGGCGCCGACCTTCGCCTCGGCGCGCTGGGGCATGGCCGCGCCGCAGACCGTGACTTGGAAATGGGACGAGGCGGCCGGCGTCGCGCAGTTCGAGAAGGCCCGTCGGGTCATGGACGAGGCCGAGGCGCACAATTCCGGACGGCTCGGCGCCGTGGTCTTCCCGGCGCAGATCGACACGGTGACGCCGGAACTGTTCGCCGCCGGCCGCAAGCATGCCGACGAGACGGGCCGCCGCTTCTCGACCCATGTCGGGCAGTCGGTCGTGGAAGTCCGCGAAATGATCCGCCGCTACAACATGACGCCGATCCAGTGGGCGGCCGAGCAGGGGCTGATGAAGGCCGACACGATCATGGCGCACTGCATCCTGCTCGACGACCATCCGCAAATCGGCTGGCACACCCGCAAGGACCTCGACCTGATCGCCGACGCGGGCGCGTCGGTGGCGCATTGCCCGCAGCCCTTCGCACGCTACGGGCTCGCCATGGACCATGTCGGCCGCTACCGCGCGCGCGGCGTCAATGTCGGTCTCGGCACCGACTGCGCGCCGCACAATCTGATCGAGGAGATGCGGCTGGCCATCGTCGCCGGCCGCCTGATGAGCGAGGACATCCGCAGTCTCGACACGGCCGGCGCCTTCGAGGCCGCGACCTTCGGCGGCGCCGCCGCGCTGGGACGCGACGATATCGGCGCGCTGGCGCCGGGCATGGCGGCCGACATCGTGCTGGTCGACCTCGACCATCCGCTGATGCAGCCGGCGCGCGACCCTCTGCGCTCCTTCGTCTTCCATGCCGCCGACCGCGCGGTGAGCACCGTGCTGGTCGATGGCGAAATCGTCCTGAAGGACGGCGATCCCGTCCATCTCGATCCGAAGGCCGCCATGGAACGTCTCGCCGAAGCGCAGGCCCGCATGCTGCGCGACTCGGTCAAGCTCGACTACGCGAACAGGCCGGGCGACGAGATCTCCCCGCTGTCTCTGCCGATCATGTGACCCCTCCGTCGGCGATTACCCCGTCTTGCGGGGCGGAGGGGTCAGAAGTCAGCCCTCTTCGCTTTCGTCCGGCGCGTTGGGCGTCAGCGCCTGCGCCACCGCGTCGTCGACCTTTTCGAGCCAGATGAACTCGAGCGTGTTGCGCACCTCTTCCGGGATGTCGTCGTAGTCGCGCTTGTTGCGCGCCGGCAGCATGACCCGCGTGATGCCCGCGGCCGCCGCGGCCACGACCTTCTCCTTGATGCCGCCGACCGGCAGCACCAGCCCGCGCAGGCTGATTTCGCCGGTCATCGCGGTGTCGCTGCGAATCGTGCGGCCGGTCATCAGCGACGCGAGCGCCATGAACATCGCGACGCCGGCGCTCGGCCCGTCCTTGGGCGTGGCGCCGGCCGGCACGTGAACGTGGATGTCGTTCTTCTCGAACAGGGCGGTATCGATGCCGATCGACTTCGCCTTGTTCTTGATGACGCTCAATGCCGCCTGCGCGCTCTCCTTCATCACGTCGCCGAGCTGTCCGGTGAGGATCAGCCGTCCGTTGCCGGGCGAGCGCGTCGCCTCGATGAACAGGATGTCGCCGCCCACCGGCGTCCAGGCGAGACCGGTGGCCACGCCGGGCACGCTGGTGCGCATCGCCACGTCGTTCTCGAAGCGGACCGGTCCCAGCAGTTCCTCGATATCGGCCTTGCCGATCTGCACTTTGGTCGCCGTGCCTTCGGCCACCTGCACCGCGACATGGCGCAGGGCGCGGCCGATCTCGCGCTCGAGCCAGCGCACGCCGGCCTCGCGCGTATAGCCGGCGATGATCAGCTCCAGCGCCTCGTCGTCGATGCCGGCCTGTTCGGCGGTCAGGCCGTTGGCTTCGAGCTGGCGGCGCACGAGGTAGCGCCGGGCAATCTGCAGCTTCTCGCCGGTCGTGTAGCCGCTGAGCTGGATGATCTCCATGCGGTCGCGCAGCGGGCCGGGGATCGTGTCCAGCATGTTGGCGGTCGCGATGAAGACGACGCGGCTCAGGTCGAACGGCACGTCGAGATAGTTGTCGCGGAACGTGCCGTTCTGCTCGGGGTCGAGCACTTCGAGCATCGCCGCCGACGGATCGCCGTGCACGCCGCTGCCCATCTTGTCGATCTCGTCGAGCATCATCACGCAGTCGCGCGACCCCGCCTTGCGGATAGCCTGGATGATCGTGCCTGGCAGCGCACCGATATAGGTGCGGCGATGGCCGCGGATCTCGGCCTCGTCATGGACGCCGCCCAGGCTCACCCGCGCGAACTTGCGGCCCATCGCCTTGGCGATCGACTGGCCGAGCGAGGTCTTGCCGACACCCGGCGGTCCGGCGAAGCACAGGATCGGCGCCTTGCCTTCGGGCGCCAGCTTGCGCACGGCGAGATACTCGACGATGCGCTTCTTGATCTTCTCCAGGCCGAAGTGATCGGCATCGAGCACCTTGCGCGCCTCGGCGATGTCGATCGGCTGCGTCTCGGGCAGCGCCCAGGGCAGCTCGACCAGCGTGTCGAGATAGGTGCGGATCATGCCGTGCTCGGCCGACGCCTCGGGCGTGCGCTGCAGGCGGCGCAGTTCCTTGCGCGCGGCGGTCTCGGCCTCCGGCGGCATCTTCGCCTCGGTGATCGCCTTGTCGAGATCGGCGATCGCCTGCTTGTTCGAATCGTCCTCGCCCAGCTCGCGCTGAATGGCGGCCATCTGCTCGCGCAGCACCATCTCGCGCTGGCGGGCATCGAGCGAGCTCTTGGTCTGCTTGCCGATCTCGCTGCTGATGCGCAGCACCTCGAGGCGCTTCGAGAGGAGCTGCGTCACCGCGTCGAGGCGGGGCACGAGATCGACCGCCTCCAGGATCTCCTGCTTCTCGTTCGGCTTGGAATCGAGATAGGAGGCGGCGAGGTCGGCGAGGGCGCCGGCGGAGGTCGTGTTCTCGACCGTCTGCCGCAGCTCCTGCGGGACCTGCGGCAGCAGGTCGAGCGTCTCGCGGATCTGCTGCTTCAGGACGAGGAAGCGCGCCTCGATCTCCGGTCCGGTCGTGGTCGGTTCGGCCAGGTGCAGGCCGCGCGCCAGCAGGAACGGATGACCCTCGACGAAGTCGGTGATGCGGAAGCGCTGCACGCCCTGGCAGACGATGTGGTGGTTGCCGTCGGGCGTGGTGACGTAGCGCAGGATGTTGACCACCGTGCCGACCGTGTGGAGATCGGCCGGCGCCAGCTCTTCCTTCGCGGGGTCGCGCTGCAGCACCAGCAGGATCTGCCGCTGCTCGCGCACCGCCTGCTGGATGGCGGCGACCGACGAGGGACGGCCGACGCTGATCGGGAACACCATCTCGGGAAACAGCACGAGGTCGCGCACCGGCACGACGATCAGCGCATCGGGCGGCAGGGGCTTTGCGTCAGGCGCTGCATCGGACCTGGCGGTCGCGGGCTGCATCACGTCGTCCTGCGGGCTCATGGCTGCCTCCGCGTTGCGGCCTTGGCCAGGGTCACGGCCAGGCATCCGTTCACCTCGAAACGCCGCACCTCGCCATAGACGCCGGGCGGCAGGTCGATGCGGCGCTCGAAGCGACCCTGCGGCAGCTCGAGGCGATGGATCTTCGCGGTCCTGAACTCGGCCGGCACGGTGCGCTCGCCGGACAGGACGAGCGTGCCGTTCTCGATCACGGCCTCCACCTTCTGCACGTCGACGCCGGGCAGTGCCGCCAGGATCAGCACTTCGCGCTCGGTCTCCAGCACGTCGACCGGCGGTTCCCAGCGGGGACGCAGGCGGCCCGCGGTTTGCGGCCGGAAAACCTGCTGATGCAGCCGCTCGGCCTGCGCCAGCATCTGCAGCGCTTCCGACCACATCCAGTCTCGTGGATCGCCTCTCGTCATGAGCCCGGGCCTCCAATACCCAGACCCCATGTGGGAATTGCCGGGGCCGGCGGCAACTATCCTGGTCTACCCGGCACCAGGGCAAGCCAGAGCGCGATCACGGTCGAGCCGATGGCGAGGGCCTGCAGGGCGGACAAGGGCTCATGCAGGAGAAGGATGCCGCTCACGATCGCGACGATCGGAATGGCGATCGAGGAGAGCGCGGCCACCTGCGCCGGCAGGAGCTTCACCAGGGTGAACCAGGTCGCGGTGCCGAGCGCCATCGGAATGGCCCCAGTATAGATGGTCGCGGCGAGTGCCTTGGCAGAAGGCCAATGTGTCGGCAGCCCGTCGAACACCAGCGCGCCCAAGGCGATCGGCGGGAGCGTGATCAGCACCTGCCAGAAGGTGAGCGAGAGACCCATGCCCGACCAGTTCGTGCGCTTCACAACGAAGGTGCCGATGGCCCAGCAGAAGCCCGCCAGCAGACCCCAGAACAGGCCGGCGGGAGCGGTGGCATAGCTCTGGAAGTTGGGAACCATCAACGCGGCAACGGCACCCGCGCCGATCGCGATGGCTGCCAGTAGCCGGCCGGTGAGCTTCTGGCCGAACAGGACGAAGCCCAGGAACGCGACCCACAACGGCATCGTGTAGGCCAGCACCGAGGCATGGCCGGAGGGGATGTAGAGCACGGCCAGCGACGTTGCGATGTTCCAGATGCCGATGTTCATCGCCGAGGCTAGGATCAGTGCCGGCCACTTGCCCTTCGGCACGGCGAAGCTCTCGCGGCGGATCAGCAGGATCGTCGTCAGCATGATCACCGCCGACGACAGGACGAGCGTACGGAAGGTGAAGACCGGCAGCTCCTCGAGGGCGATCCGGAACAGCGGCCAGTTAGTGCCCCAAACCAGCGTGAGCGTGCCGAGCAGCGCCAGCACCTTGGGCGAAACGCGAGACATGGAAGATGAGGGCGATCAGGCCTGGTTGTCTTCGGGCGCCTGAAGGTAGCAGCCTTCGATGCGCCAGCTGCCGTCCGGCTGCTGCGCCATCGGATAGAAGGCGGTGACCGGCCGGCCGTCGGGGCCGATCACATGCACCTTCTGCGTCACCATCCCCTGCAGGGTGACGATCTCGCGGAACTCGAAGACCTGCGGTCGGTACACCGGCCGGTAGCCCTGCCGTACCATGTCCATGAAGGTCTCCGGCGTGCCGAACAGGCCCTGGATGCTGGGCGAGGCGTAGCCGAAGGCGGCGGCGCCATCGTCGCGGCGGAAGGCCTCGACCTGGCGCTCGATCACGTCGCGGATGGCGGTCCGGTCGGCCGCCGATACTTGCCCCGACACCTGCGCCGATACCTGTGCTTGGGCCGGCAGCGCCAGGGCGAGCATCGTGCCGAGGAGGGCGAAGAGGCGAAGAACCATGCGCGGCAGTTTACGCGCCCGCTTGGCGTGGCGCGACCTCGTTGACGGCGGATCGGCGCGTCAGCCGGCTACTGAAGCGGAACGGCCCGTCGGGTCGGCTGGGGCGCGACGGCGGAGGGCTGGCCCGCGCCGGGGGCTGCGCCGAGGCGGCCGATGTTCACGTTGTAGGACAGGGCGGCCAGGCTGGCGCGCTCGCGGCCGAGGAAGGCGTTGTCGCGCGCGATCTCGGCGTTGAGATCGGCGATCAGCCGGTCGATCTGCTGCATCGAGCGCCGCGTCTCGCTCTCGATGGCGCGCAGGTTGCGATGATCGGCGTCGGTGGCGCCGCCCACCATCAGGGTGAGGCGCACGTTCTCGAGCAGGTAGCCGGCCACCGAGGCCTGGGTGGTCACCTGGCTGGCCAGCGAATTCAGCGTGCCGACCGCCAGGGTCACGGCGTCGAGCCGGCCCTGTGCGGCATTCCACTGGTTCACCAGCTCGGGGTTGCCCGGTGTCGTGCCGGCCTTGAGGCGGGAGGTGATGCCGCTCACCAGCCCGGAATAGGCCTGGGTGTCGCCGGCGAGCTGGCCGCGCGTCGCATTGAACTGGGCCTGCTGGGCGGCGATGCCGTTGTTGAGCGCGGCCTGGTCGCTGCGCAGCTGCTCGATGGTCTTGCGGACCGTCTGCGTGCCGGTCTGGGTGATGGCGGGATTGGCGTTGGTCGGAGGCGGGCTGGCCGGCGGCGCAAGCATGCCGCCCTGTTCGCATCCGCTCAGGACGATCGCCGCCAGGACAAGCGCGGATCGTGGAACTCTTAGCGCCATCTTCGGCCTCGAACCTGCCCCGGTAGCCTCGATCGGGTGCTCCGACCCGGCGCCTGGACAAAATAAGGGCCGAATCGGGGCACGCGTCCCCAAATGCAGATGGCAGTCATGCCGAATGAAAGCAAGCAAAACCGACGGGCTGTCCTTCGAGCCGGTTTCGGGACGATTTCGTCACCGGTTCCGGGGTTGGGGCGGCGCCCGGTCGCAGCCCGCGAAGCCCCATCGACTCGGCTTGCATCGCCGGGACAGTTTCACTAGGGTGCGCCCCTCTTCGCCGGACCCTTCGGGGCTCGGCCGTGCGCCCGTAGCTCAACTGGATAGAGCATCTGACTACGAATCAGAAGGCTGGAGGTTCGACTCCTTCCGGGCGCGCCATTCTCTCTCATCAGCCTCGACGCATAGCGCCATTGGACGGCGGTTACGGTACCGATACGTGGTCGGCTGCTGCTGCGTGATTTGAAACGGGACGACGTCGAGCCTTGACGTCGGTCAAGGCATGCAAGCTTCCTGCGGCTACGGTTCGATCCATGCCAAACGGGATTGCGCCATGGAAAGAGACAGGCCCGGATCGTTCAAGTCTGAGGCGGCAGGCTGCTCGATCGGCGCGCGGAGCAGGCTGAGATGTCGATGACGATCGACCTCTTGGCCTCCACGGCCGGCCACATCGTCGAACTGATCGGCGTGCTCATTCTGCTGGCCGGTGCCTTCATTGCGATCGTCGCCTGCCTGGTGCGCCTCCGACGCGGCGCGGCCCTGCAGGACGCCTATCACGGGCTGCGGGCCGATCTCGGGCGATCGATGCTGCTCGGCCTGGAATTCCTGGTCATTGCCGACATCATCGGCACCGTGGCCGTCGAACCCACCCTGCACAATCTCGCCGTCCTCGCGGTGATCGTGGCGATCCGTACCCTGCTGAGCTTCGCCCTCGAACTTGAGGTAAACGGACGCTGGCCCTGGCAGAAGGGCGGGAAGTAGCCGGTTCTGTTTTGAAGCAGGTCGTAACCCCCATATGCTGCCGGCCGTGCTCCGGGAGGCCGCCATTCCATGGAAAAGACCTTCGTGAACCTGATGCGCGGCGATCCCGCGCCCCGGTTCCAGGCCGCGACCGCGAGCAACCCACGGTACATTTTCGACACGGTGGCGGGACGCTACGTCGTCCTCTGCTTCTTCGTGTCCGGCAGCACGCCGGGTGGTGCCGCGGCGCTCCAGGCAGTGGCTGCGAACCGCCACAGGTTCGACGACGAGCACCTGTGCTTCTTCGGTATCACGATCGACCCGGGTGACAGGGACGCCGGCCGCGTCGAGCAGAGCCTGCCGGGCGTTCGCTACTTCCTCGATTTCGACGGCAGCGTTTCCAGGAGCTACGGCGCGGTTCCGCGCGATGCCGTGGCAGGCAAGCCGGTCAATGCCCGGCAACTCTGGGTGATCCTCGACCCCACCCTGCGCGTGCTCGAGGTCATCCCCTTCAAGCCGGGCGGGGCGGACTGCGCCGAGCTGTTCGCCTTCCTCGACGGGCTGCCGCCGCCGCATCTGCATTCCGGGCGGCCGCTGCAGGCGCCGATCCTTTTCCTGCCCGATGTCTTCGAGCCCGGCTTCTGCCGGCACCTCATCGGGCTGCACCAGGCGGACGGCGGGCGCGACACGGGCTTCATGAACGACGTCGGCGGAAAGACCGTCGAAGTCGTCGACCCGGCACGCAAGCGCCGGCGCGATCACCTCGTCGAGGACGAGAACGTCATCCTCGCGGTGCAATGGCGCATCAAGCGACGCATCGTTCCGGAGATCGCCCGCCTGTTCTTCTTCGACGCCACGCGCATCGAGCGCTATCTCGTCGGCTGCTACACGGCCGAGGATGGCGGACACTTCGCCGCGCATCGCGACAACACGACCCGCGGCACGGCGCACCGGCGCTTCGCGGTCTCGATCAACCTCAACGACGATTTCGACGGCGGCGAGGTGAGCTTCCCCGAATACGGTCCGCACGGCTTCAAGCCGCCCGTGGGCGGTGCCGTCGTCTTTTCCTGCTCCCTCATGCACGCCGTGTCAGCGGTGTCGCACGGCCGGCGCTACGCTTTCCTGCCGTTCCTATACGACGAGGCCGCGGCCAGAATCCGGGCGGCGAACAACCAGTTCCTCGACCCGTCGGTCGGCACGTACAAGGGCTCCTGACCCGGGCTTGCGTCTTGTTGGCATCAAGCTCCCGCCTGTCCAAATCGCGGCCGCCGGCCTAGACTTGCGGCGCGTGTCCAAACTCCTTCGCGTCGCCGGCCTGCTGGGCCTCCTCGTCGTTGCCGGTGCAGCGACCTGGCTCTTCCGGATCGAAGAGCTGAAGGTCGCGGGTCCGCGGGCAGACTATTTCCTCTATCTCGCGGCGCTGCTCGTCCTCGTGATCGGGCTGGCGCGCTGGCCGCGCCTTTCCGGAACGCTGCTCATGCTGGCCTGTCTCGACTTCACCTGGGGCCTGGGATCGTGGGCCCTGGCGCCCCCCGGCTCGCCGTCGCTGCTGCCGCCGGTCAGCGCCGAGCCGGCGCGTTTCGAGTGGCATCCGCTGCTGCAGGCCGCGCCGGCACCCGCCCTCGCTTTCACCAGCACGACGGGACTCGCCATCCGGCATTCCTCCCAGGGTACGCGCGGTCGCGATCCCGATCCGGCGCGCCTGGCCGATGGCGGCGTGGTCGCGACCTTCGGCGGCTCGGCGACCTACGATATCGGCAACGGCGAGGGCGACACCTGGCCCGATCGGCTCGACGAGGCGTTGCGCGACGACCGGCTGGTGGTCGTCAATCATGGCGTGCCGGGCTACACGACGGCCGAGCATGTGCTGCAGACGGCGTTCTATCCCGAGAAGTTCGGCAAGGCGCCGCGCTGCGCCGTCTACTTCGTCGGCTGGAACGACCTGCGCAACGCGCACATTCCCGACCTCGACGGCGGATATGCCGACTTCCACATGCCGAGCCAGGTCGATTCCCTGAAGGTACGGCGCATCGGCGGCTCCAACGTCACGATCTCGCCGCTGCTCACGGTGCTGGCCCGTCTCGTTGCCGCCGAGGTCGACACGGTACGCTATGCCAAGGATCCGTATGCCCTGCCGCCCGCGAGCGGGCCCGACCCGGCCGCGGCGGCGATCTTCGAGCGCAATGTCCGGTCGATCTCGGCGATCAACCGGGCCCGCGGCACGCCGACGATCTGGGTCGGGCAGATCGTCAACCGCGACCGCCTGAAGGGCGACGGGCTGTACGGCTGGCTGCCGCGCGTGCGCGACCGCGACCTCTGGCCCCTGCTGCAGCAGTCCAACGCGTTGCTGGAGCGGACGGCGCGGGCGCTGGGCGATACCTATGTCGCCCTCCCGGTCGACGCGTTCGGCCCGGCCGACTTCGTCGACGAGGGACACTTCTCCGCCGCTGGAGCGCGCCGCTTCGCGGCGCTGCTGACGCCGGTCGTGCGCGAGACTTGCCGCTAGGCGTGCGGGATTCTACTCCTGTCGGCATGGCTTCTTCGTCCCGCGTGATCCTGATCACCGGTGCCTCCTCCGGCATCGGCGCTGCAACCGCCCGCGCATTGGCCGCGCCCGATACGGCACTGGCGCTGCATGCCCGCCGCAACCGTGCCGGGCTCGAGCGGGTGGCGGGCTTCGCCGCCGGCGCCGGCGCCCGAACGCTGATCCTGGAAGGAGACTTGGCCGAGTCCGGCACGGCGGCGCGCCTCGTCGATGAGACGGTCAGGGCGTTCGGCCATCTCGACGTGATCGTGAGCAATGCGGGCTTCGCCAACCGCACGCCGGTCGGCGAACTCGACCGCGCGGCCTGGGATGCCAGCCAGAACGCCATGACGGCGGCCTTCTTCGAGCTGGCGACGGCGGCCAAGCCTTGGCTGGTCAAGGCCGGACCGGCGGGACGCCTGGTCGGCGTCTCGTCCTTCGTCGCCCATGCTTTCGCGCGCGGCCTCATGACCTTTCCGGCCTCGGCCGCGGCCAAGGCCGGCGTCGAGGCCTTCGCCAAAGCCTTCGCCGTCGATATCGCGGGTTCGGGCGCCACCGTGAACTGTGTGGCCCCTGGCTTCATCGAGAAGGATCCCGACGCCCATGCCGCCGTGCCGCGTGCCGGCATGGAGAAGGTGACCCAGTCGATCCCGATGGGCCGCTACGGCAAGCCTGCGGAAGTGGCGGCCCTGATCGCCTTCCTGTGCTCGCCGGCCGCGAGCTACATCACCGGCCAGACGGTGCACGTGAACGGCGGCGTCACGTTGTAGGGTTTGGTTCATTGGAGCGCGCCACTCCAGGGGCGCTCATGTCTTGGCTGAACTGACGAAGCTTGAGCGCCCCTGGAGTGGCGCGCTCCGTTGAGGCGTCTTACCCGATCGAGCGCACCAGGCGGATGACGTCGATGCCTCTGGCGTCGATGCCGAACCAGTCGAGGTAGAGCGGCACCTGGTGGTCGAGCATGTGCCGGCCATGGTGGATGCGGCGTCCGTGGGTGCGGGCCCGCTTCAGCAGCGGCGTCTCGACCGGGCTCATGATCACGTCGGCCACGACGACGTCGGAGGCGAGCGTCATCGGGTCGAAGGCCTGCGGGTCGCCGGGACGCAGGCCGAGCGGCGTCGCGTTGATCGCGATGTGGATGCCCTTGGGCGGCGTGTCGACTTCTGCGACCGGCACGTCGGGATAGTGGCTCAGCAACCGGTCGATCGCCTTGCCGGCGCGGGCTTCCTGGAGTTCGGTCACCAGCAGGCGGCCGACGCCGGCTTCGCACAATGCGGCCGCGATGGCGCCGCCCGCGCCGCCCAGGCCGACCAGCCAGACGCTGGCGCCCTTCACGCGATGACCCTGTGCTTCCAGTCCGCGGACGAAGCCCAGCCCGTCGACATTGTCGCCCGCCACCACCCCGTCGGGGTCGCGGCGCACCAGATTGACGCTGCCGGCTGCCATCGCCCGGGGCGTGGCGCGACCCACCATGTCGAGCATGGTGGTCTTGTGCGGGATGGTGACGGTGAAGCCGCCGAGGTTGCGCATCCTGGTGAGCGCGTCGAGCATCAGCGGCAGCAGATCCGGGCCGCCCTCGAAGGGCAACCAGACCGCATTGACGCCCGTGGCGGCGAAAACCTGGGACATCACACCGGTCATGCGCAACTGGCGGATGGGATCGCCGATCGTGCCGTAGAGGCGCGTGGCGCCGTTGACCTGGAAGAGGCCGCTGAAGAGCTGTGGGTCTGTCGGGTTCATGAGCCCCCAAAAGAAAACGGCGGGGCCTGGGCCCCGCCGTCGATCTTGGCCGTCCGGAATGCGCGGCGCTAGAGGTTCTTGAGCACGTATTCGGCCGAGGACACCTCGAAGGCGCCCGGCTTCTCGACGAACAGGTGCTTGATGACGCCGTCCTCGACGACCATGGCGTAGCGCTGGCTGCGCGTGCCGAGGCCGAACTTCGAACCATCCATGGTGAGGCCCATCGCCTGGGTGAACTCGCCGTTGCCGTCGCCCAGCATCATCACCTTGTCTTCGGCCTTCTGGTCCTTGCCCCAGGCGCCCATCACGAACGCGTCGTTCACAGAAATGCAGGCGATCGTGTCAATTCCCTTCGCCTTGAGGGCAGCTGCTTCGGCCACGAACCCGGGCACGTGCTTTGCTGAACAAGTGGGGGTGAAGGCACCCGGCAGCGCGAAGGCAACGACCTTCTTGCCCGGTGCGAAAAGCTCTTCGGTGGTCACGGCCTTGGGGCCTTCGGGACCCATGGTGCGCAGCGTGGCGCTGGGGACCTTATCGCCGACTTTCGCCATTATTTGCTCCTTGATAGACGCCGCCCAACCGCGGCCTTTGCGAACCGGCGGACCCTAGGCCGAGGTCGGGTTTTTGTCCATGGAAGGCCCGTTGTGGTGAAGGTGGGGTTCCGGTGGCTTGAACTTTGACCGGACAATCCCCATGGATATGGGAGAACATTTGCCATGCCCGGGTCCAGCTCTCCCGCCGCCACTTTGGTTGGCCGTTTCCTGGTCGCCGCGCCGTCCATGCCGGATGAGCGCTTCCAGAAGAGCGTCGTCTTCATCTGCAAGCACGATGACGACGGCGCGCTGGGAATCATCGTGAACAACAAGGTCGACGACCTGCCGCTCGGCCAGGTCTACAAGCAGCTCGGCATCGAGGTGCCCAAGAAAACGGCGGACCTCCCGGTGCTCTTCGGTGGCCCGGTCGAGACCTCGCGCGGGCTGGTGCTGCACTCGGCCGACTACAAGCGCGACGAGACGCTGCTGATCGACGGCGGCATGGCGCTCACCGCCTCGCTCGAAATCCTGAAGGACATGGCGGGGGGCACCGGGCCGAAGAACGCCTGGCTGGCGCTCGGCCATTCCGGCTGGGCGCCGGGCCAGCTGGACCGTGAAATGCAGGACAATGCCTGGCTGGTGGTCGATGCCGATGCCGAACTGGTGTTCGACGCCGACTTCGCCGCCAAATGGCAGCGCGCGCTCGACCGGCTGGGCCGCGGCCTCCCCGGAGGCAAGTTCGACCTCGCCTCCTTCTCTCCCCAATCAGGTCGCGCCTGACGGTCGTCGTCGGGGCTTTCCTGCAGGGATACATGCATTGCGGTGCATGAGGTGTGCGTACTCGCGCCAGGATTGTGCTTAACTTCCCCAGCCGAACGGGCCTATAGCGGCAGGTACGTCGACCGCCTGCCTCCCTTCGCGGAAGACGGAGCGTAACCGGGACGTCCGCATTCCTTCCCCAACCCCAATTGGGAATACGGGCGTCCCGTCCTCGCGCCGGCCGCCTCCTGCGTGTCGTGCCTTACTCGGCGGCAATCGACTGGGCGGCCGGGCTCCCGTAGGCGGCAAGCAGCGACGCTTCGCGCTCCTTGGCGGCCTTCACGTTCTTCTCCTTCACGTGACCGAAGCCGCGCATCGTTTCCGGTACGGAGGCGATCTGCACGGCAAGGGCGTGGTTGTCCTGCCCGAGCGTGGCCAGCAGCGTCTCGACCGTAGCCTCGTATTCGCCGATCAGGCGCCGCTCCATGCGGCGCTCCTCGCTGTAGCCGAAGATGTCGAACGTGCCGCCGCGCAGCCGCTTCAGCGAAGCGAGGACGCGGAACGCCGGCATCATCCAGGCGCCGAACTCGCTCTTCTTCAGCTCGCCCGTCACCGGATCGCGGTCGGCGAACAGCGGCGGCGCGAGATGGAAGGTGATCCGGTAGTCGCCGTCGAATTGCTGGCGCAGCTTCTTGTGGAACTCGCCGTCGCTGTACAGGCGGGCGACCTCGTACTCGTCCTTGTAGGCCATCAGCTTGTAGAGCGACTTGGCGACCGCTTCGGCGAGGCCACGGCGGCCCGGCGCCTTGTCCTTCTCGGCCTTCGCAACCCTATCGACGATCTTGCGGTAGCGTTCGGCATAGGCCGCGTCCTGGTAGGCGGTCAGCAGCTCGACCCGCCTGGACACGATCTCCGCCAGCGTGCGCGCGACCGGCTTCTCGATGCGCAGCGCGGGCTTGGCCGCGGCCTGCACGGCGGCGAGATTGTGTGCCGCGAGGCGGCCCCAGTTGAAGGTCCGCTTGCTGCTCTCGACGGCGACGCCGTTCAACTCGATCGCGCGCATCAGCGCCTCGAACGACAGCGGCACCAGGCCCTTCTGCCAGGCATGGCCCAGCATGAAGAGGTTGGTGGCGATCGAATCGCCCAGGATCGCCGTGGCGAGGCCGGTACCGTCGATGAACGAGGTAGCCTCGTCGCCCGCGGCGTCGCGGATCGCCTTCATCATCGATTCGGCGCCGAGGTCCATGTCGCCGTTCATGACGAACGCGGCGACCGGCTGGACGTAGCCGTTGATCACCGCCTTGGTGATGCCCTGCTCGATGCGCGACAGGGCGGCCGGCGAGGCGGCCACGACCATGTCGCAGCCCAGCACCAGGTTGGCGCCGCCGGCGGCGATGCGCACGGCGTGGAGGTCTTCGGGCTTGGGCGCCAGCCGCACATGGCTCATCACCGCGCCGTTCTTCTGCGCCAGCCCGGTGAAGTCGAGGACGGTGCAGCCCTTGCCCTCGAGATGCGCGGCCATGCCGATCAGCGCGCCGACGGTGATCACGCCGGTGCCGCCGATGCCGGTCACCAGGATGCCGTAGGCTTCGCTCAGCGGCCGCAGGGTCGGCATGGGCAGCGAGGCGAAGGGATCGTCCTTCACCACCTCGAGCTTGCGCGGGCGGGCCTTGGCGGGAACGCCGCCATGCACCGACACGAAGCTCGGGCAGAAGCCGTTCACGCAGGAGAAGTCCTTGTTGCAATTGCTCTGGTCGATCTGGCGCTTGCGGCCGAGCTCGGTCTCGAGCGGCTTCACCGAAACGCAGTTGCTCTTCTCGGAACAGTCGCCGCAGCCTTCGCAGACGGCGTCGTTGATGAAGACGCGGCGGTCGGGATCGGGGAAGGTGCCGCGCTTGCGACGACGGCGCTTCTCGGCGGCGCAGGTCTGGTCGTAGACCAGGACGGTGAGGCCGGGGATTTCGCGCAGCTCGCGCTGCACCGCGTCGAGCTCGTCGCGGTGGCGGATGGTGACGCCGTGCGCGAAGCCGGCATTCATCGGGTACTTGTCCGGCTCGTCGGTGACGACGACAACCTTCTTCGCGCCCTCGGCCTCGACCTGCCGCGTGATCTCCGGAACCGTAAGCGGCCCGTCGTGCGGCTGGCCGCCTGTCATCGCGACCGCGTCATTGAACAGGATCTTGTAGGTGATGTTGACGCCGGCGGCGGCGGCCTGGCGGATCGCCATCAGGCCGGAATGGTAATAGGTGCCGTCGCCCAGGTTCTGGAATATGTGGTTGTCGGAATGGAACGGCGCCTGGCCGATCCAGCCCACGCCCTCGCCGCCCATGTGGGAGATCAGCGAGGTGCGCCGTTCGGGCATCCAGATCGCCATGCCGTGGCAGCCGATGCCGGCCATCGCACGGCTGCCCTCGGGCACCTTGGTCGAAGTGTTGTGCGGGCAGCCCGAGCAGAAGAACGGCGTGCGCGCCACCTTGGGCGGCGGCGCCGACAGCAGCTTCTCCTTGGCTTCGAGCCGCGCGAGCCGCTGGCGCAGCTCGGGCGATTCGCCCTCGTGCTTCATCAGGCGGCCGGCGATCACCATGGCGACGCCGGTCGGCGTGAGTTCGCCCTCGCTCGGCAGGATGATGCGGCCGCTTTCGTCGGCCTTGCCGATCACCACCGGGCGGCGGTCGGCCGGCAGGTGATAGAGGATGCGGAGCAGCTGGTCCTCGAGGTTGGAGCGCTTCTCCTCGACGACGATCACTTCCTGCAGGCCTTCGGCGAAGCGGCGCGCGCCTTCGGCTTCCAGCGGCCACGTGACGCCGACCTTGTAGAGGCGGATGCCGAGCGCGCGGGCCCGCGCATCGTCGATGCCGAGATCCTCGAGCGCCTGGCGCGTGTCGAGATAGGCCTTGCCCGTGGTCATGATGCCGATGCGAGCCCTGGTGCCGGTCTCGGTCGGCTCGATCACGGTGCGGTCGAAGCCGTTGGCGCGCACGAAGGCGGCGACCGCTGCCATCTTCGGCCCGTGCAGGCGCTTCTCGGCTTCCAAAGGCGGATCGGGATTGCGGATGCCGAGACCGCCCGGCGGCAGCTGGAAGTCGGTCGGCATTGCGATCTGGACGCGCTCGGGATCGACCCAGACCGAAGCGCCGCTCTCCACCGTCTCTGAGATCGCCTTGAAGCCGACCCAGCAGCCCGAGTAGCGCGACAGGGCGAAGCCCAGGATGCCGTAGTCGAGATATTCTTGGACGGTCGCCGGATTGACGACCGGAATCATCGCCGCCGAGAAGACCTGCTCGCTCTGGTGCGGCAGGGTCGAGGACTGGCAACCATGGTCGTCGCCGGCCAGCGCGATCACGCCGCCATGCGGCGAGGTGCCGGCCGCGTTGCCGTGCTTCAACACGTCCATCGAGCGGTCGACGCCGGGGCCCTTGCCGTACCAGATCGAGAAGACGCCATCGACCTTGGCGCCGGGGAACAGGTTGGTCTGCTGGGTGCCCCACACCGCGGTCGCCGCGAGATCCTCGTTGAGGCCGGGCTGGAAGTGGATGTTGTTCTCTTTCAGGTACCGCTTCGCACCCCACAGCGCGTTGTCGTACATGCCGAGCGGCGAGCCGCGATAGCCGGAGATGAACCCGCCGGTGTTGAGGCCAGCCGCGAGGTCGCGCTGGCGCTGCATCATCGGCAGGCGGACCAGCGCCTGGATGCCGGTCATGTAGACGCGGCCCTTGCCGAGCCGGTAGCGGTCTTCCAGGGCGTAGTCGCCGAAGACGAGAGGAACGGGTGTGTTGGTGCTCATCGCGAGAGCCCTCCGGTGCGGCGGCGTGAACGGGCGTTTATTCGCCGCACCATAGCGGGCCGGATGGCCGACGGAAAAGCCCATCGAGGCCTTCCGCCGATCCCAATTTCGCCGTGTCGGCGTCCGCCGGCTAGTTCGTCGGCGGGCGCTTGCCGGCCTTGTAGTCGGCGATGGCGGCCTTGAGCTGGCGGTACTCGGCGCAGCCGAAGGTGCAGAGCGAGTCGAGGCGGGCGAGCTGCTGCTCGGCCTCCGGCAGGCGGCCCAGCATCAGATAGGCTTCGCCGAGATACTCGTAGGCGCCGATATGGCGGGGATCGATCGCGAGCGCATGCTGGTAATATTGCAGCGAGCCGCTGGGGTTGCCCGACTTGCGCATGGCGAAGCCCATCAGGTTGTAGGCATCGGCATTCTTCGGATCCTTCGTCACGACCTGCTGCAGGAGCGGCAGGGCGCCCTGGTAGTCCCCAGCCTGGATCATCGACTTGGCGCGCGTGAAGTTGGCGTCGACGGGCTTGGCCGGCGACGTTTCCATGGACCCGCCGCCCGCCGCCCACGTGGGCAGGGACAGGCCAAGGGTGGTCATGGTCATCGCGGCGGCAAGGAACAGGGCGCGCATGGATATACCTCCTGAAGCTTTCACGATTCTCGCCCGGTCGACGCGCCGGACAACGAAAATCTCATGACATTGCCGTGAGATCGGCGGCCTTGGCGACGGCGCGAACCGCCAGCCGGCCCTGTCGGCCGCGGATCTCGACCTCGTGGCGGGGTGCCTCGCCGAGGTCGATGCCGGCGCGGTCCAGAAGCTCCTGCGACACGACGAGTTCGGCGGCGAATTCCTTGGTCATCGACTCGAGGCGGCTCGCGGTATTCACCGTGTCGCCGATCGCGGTGATCTGGGCGGCGCGCGCATAGCCCATCTCGCCGACGATCGCGGGGCCGGCGTGGAGGCCGATTCCGATGCGCAGCGGCTGGTCCAGATCGCCGGACATCGCCTCGTTGAGGTCGGCGAGCGCGAGCGCCATGCGCCGGGCGGCATCGAGCGCCTGGCGGCAGGCGACCCGTGGCTCCTGATTCAGGCCGAAGATCGCCATGACGCCGTCGCCGATGAACTTGTCGAGGCGGCCGCCGGCCGCCTCGACCGCCTGACCGGTTGCGCGGAAATAGCGGTTGAGCAGGAACACGACGTCGTAGGGAAGCTTGCCTTCCGAGATCGTCGTGAAGCCACGGATATCGGCGAACAGCACGGCGATGTAGCGCTCGCCGCCATGGGCCTGGGGCTGGCGGCGATAGGCCTCGACCGGACCGGCGGTCGCCGGCAGCAGCAGGGCGACCCGGTAGTGTCCGGGCGGCGGGCGCAGCTGGCAGGCGAGGCGGACGTTGGCAGGGGCGCCGATCCGCGCCAGCACCTTCGCTTCCTCGGGCGATGCGGGCGGCAGGCGATGGCGATCCTCACCGCTGATGCGGACGCGACAGGTCGAGCAGCGGCCCCGACCGCCGCAGACCGAGGCGTGGGGAATGCCGGCGACCCGGCTCATCTCGAGGATCGAGAGGCCGGCGGGCTGGGTCACGCTGCGACGGTCGCCATAGTCGAGACGCACCACGCCGGCGCGCCGCTCCCAGAGATCGCGCAAGGGGCGGGCGGCGATCGCCAAGGCCAGCAGGGCGAGGGCGGTGTATTCGAGCGCCGCCGCGATCGAATAGAGGTGGGCGATCTGGTCGGGCGCCGGAACATGCGCGCGCTCGAACAGACCTTCGAGGAAGCCGGGACGCTGCGCCAGTTCGGCGACGTCGCGCAGCGCGACGGCGGTGCCGGCGAGACTGGCAGCAGGGATCAGGAGGGCGAGGCCGTAGAGGAGCGGCAGCCACTCGCGGTACCAGGGCCTGAGGCGAAGCGCGAAATGAAGGCCGATGCAGCCGTGCATCCAGACGACGAGCGGCAGCGAGAACTGCCTCAGGATGCCCGGCCAGCCGCCGGCGATGAGCGAGCCAAGCACCCAGGGGTAGCCCGACTGGACGTCGTACAGTGTCTCGGCGAGCCGTGTCCCGACGACATGGATCACGCCCAGCGGGATGATCGCCGCGCCGAGGATCCATTGTGTCCATTCCCAGCGCGACAGTTTCAGCGCGCGCCGCCGGTACAGCGACCAGAGGGCAAGGAGGAAATGCCCGAGCAGCGCGCCGTAGAGGACCGTCAGCCCGGCCGGATTGCTCCAGACGAAGGCGAACCAGAGCCGCCCTGCTTCGAGGACGCGCAGCGAGATCAGGCCGAGCGCGTGATTGAGGAGATGGGTGACGACGTAGAAGAAGAGGACGTAGCCAGACCAGAGGCGAAGCCGCCCGGTCATGACGTCATTTCAGGAGAGGCAGGACCGCTTCCGGCGGCCGGCCGATCGCGGCGCGAGCGCCTTTCACGACGATCGGACGCTGCAGCAGGACGGGGTGCGCGGCGATCGCCTCCACGATCTGCGTCCTCGTGAGGTCCGACTTCCTGAGCTTCAGCGCCTTGAACTCCGCCTCTCCGTCACGGATCAGCTCGCGCGGTTCGCCACCGACCATGGCGACGAGTTTCTCCACCTCGGCCTTGCTGGGCGGTTCCCTCAGATACTCGCGGATCGCGGGCTCGACGCCCTGGCTTCTCAGCAGGTCGAGAGTCTGCCGCGACTTGCTGCAGCGTGGATTGTGCCAGATCGTGACGGTCATGAGGGCCTCGCTGCTCGAACCATGGCGAGCCTAAAAGCCTTCGTCCAGAGAATCGGGATCGGCCGCGTCGATGACCTTGCGGGCGAGGTCGTAGGCGAAGCCCGCCCGGGCCATCGAGGCGAGGTCGCGTGCCTTCTTCTCCTCGCGATCCTTCGTGCGGAAGGGACCGAGCCGACGCCGGCGGGCGAAGGCCACGGCCGCCTGGACCTCACGCCGGGCGGGATCGGTGCCGAGTTCCTCGTCGAGCGCGGCCAGGGCGCCGTCGACATCCTCACGCCCCACGCCCGCCACCTGCAGGCGCTGGCGCGTCAGTTGGCCGGAAACGCCGCGGCGGTGCAGGGATCGCGCCTTGGTCTGTGCGAAGGCCTTGTCGTCGAGCAGGCCGGCCGCCACGATTTTCTGCACGACCGCTTCGATGGCTTCCTCGACATTGTCCATCACCGGTGCCTCGAGGAGCCGGGCCCTGGAGACCCGGCGGCGCAGCACGCGACGCAGTCCCTCGGCCGAACTGGCGTAGCGCTCGAGATAGAACACGGCGGCGTTCTGAAGATACTTCGCCGTGATCGGAGAAGCGGTGCGCTTCACCGCGTCATCCCCGCAGCGGGATTCCCACCATGGCCTGCAGCTCGTCGATCGCGACGTCCGGATCGACGACCTTGATGGTGCGCATGCCCAGCGCGCGCGCCGGCTTCAGGTTGATGCCGAGATCGTCGAGGTAGACGCAGCGGTCGGGAGGCACGCCCAGCAGGTCGCAGGCGTGCTGGTAGATCCGCGGGTCGGGTTTGCGCAGACCGACTTTGCTCGATTCGACGACATGCTCGAAAAGAGACAGGATTTCAGCCACGGCTCTTGCCTTCTCCGGGCTGCGCGCCATTCCGGGGCCTTCGCCGGCCTTCATGTTGTTGGTAATGCAGGCCACGCGGAAGGCAGACTTGCAGCGGCGCAGCGCCTCGACCATCTGCGGCCGAATGTCGCCGCTCAGTGCCTGCAGAATCTTCCAGCCCTCTACCCGGTGTCCCTGCAGGCGAGCTTCCTCTTCGAACAGTTCGACGAAGCCCTGGAGGGAAACCTCGCTTCGTTCCATTTTCGCCCAGGCATTTGTGTCGGGATTGCGCGCATTCAGGCTGCGCAGGAAATCTTTGGGAAGTCCGGCCTCCGCCTCGTAGCGGTTGAAGGCGTCGAAGGGGCTGGAAAGAATCACGCCGCCGAAATCCCAAAGGACGGCGAGCGGGGTTTTTGCATGGCTAATATTCATGGTGGTGCGACCGTCTTTACCTTGTTGCTGCCGCAGTCGGCCCTTATCTCAAATCCTCCATAGGCGACCGGTCGGACGTTGACCATTCAAGCCTGAACTCCGGATTAGGAATTTGCACATGAGCGAAGCAGCGGTGATGCCGCGCGGCAACGCAGTGGCGGCAGTGGCAGCAGCAACGGACTCGAACGGGACGGCCCGTCCGGACGGTCGCAATCGTCGCGCCGCCGAGACCCGTCGCAAGATCATCGAGGCCGCCAAGGTCATGATCGCCGAGACCAGCACGGCGCCGACCGTGGTGGCCGTGGCGCGCCGGGCCGACGTGTCCGTCCGCTCGGTGTTCCAGCATTTCGGCGACGTTGAGTCACTTTTCGTAACTGTTCTGGATGCCATCGGGCAGGACATTGTGGTCCCCCAGCAGGCCTCGGATTCCCGTCCGCTGGCGCAGCGGGTCGCGTCCGTGGTCCAGGGCCTTGCCGAGGTATTCGACAAGATCGTCCCGCTGCGCGTCGCCGCCGGCCAGTTCGTCGACCATCCGGCCCTGATCGAGCGCGGCAAGGCTTTCAAGCTGGAGCTGCGGAAGTCCACGTTCGAGGCTTTTGCCCCTGAATTCGCGAGCCTGGATGAGCAGGCCCGTGAGGAGCTGGCGGATGCCATCGGCGCGGCCCTTTCCCTCGACGCCTGGATCGTTCTGCGTCGCCGCGACGGGCTGAGCTTCGAGCGGGCGGCCGCGGTCTGGCGCATGACCCTCGAGGCGCTGCTGACCCACCGTTTCGCCTCGGTTGCGGCCGAATAGTCATTCCCTGCTGGTCGCCGATTGACTTGGCGTTTGGGATCAGAGAGTTAAGAGCCCCAATCAACTGACGAACGCTCGGTAAATGGCGACCAGCCAGCTTCATGAGGACTTTTCCCGCGAGGAGCACGTCAAGGCGGGCTCCGATCGCGGCTTTGGGTTCGTGTTCGCGGGATTCTTCGGAATCCTGAGCGCGATCAACCTGTGGAACCACGGGACCGAGCACGGCGCGGCCTGGAAATGGATGCTGCCGCTGGCGGCGCTGTTCCTCGTCGTGGCCCTCGTCTATCCCAAGGCGCTCGGGCCGCTGAACCGGCTGTGGCTGAAGTTCGGCCTGCTCCTCTACAAGGTCATGAATCCACTGATTCTCGGCCTGCTGTTCTTCGTGACCATCATGCCGATCGGCTTGGTGATGCGTGCCTTCGGCAAGGATTTCCTGCGGCTGAAGCTCGATCGGAATGCCAAGAGCTACTGGATCGACCGCAGCCCGCCGGGGCCGCCGCCGCAATCGATGAAAAACCAGTTCTGATTCCGAAAGGACCGATCCATGGGCTCCATTATCGCTGAACTCTGGGCCTTCATGCGCGAGCGCAAGAAGTTCTGGCTGCTGCCGATCATGATCATGATGGTGATCTTCGGTGGCCTGATCGTGCTCACCAAGGGTTCGGCGATCGCGCCGTTCATCTACACGCTCTTCTAACGGGTAGGACGTTCCATGCGGGTGCTCGGCATCTCGGCCTTCTATCACGACAGCGCGGCCGCGCTGATCGAGGACGGCCATCTGGTGAGCGCCGCGCAGGAAGAGCGCTTCACCCGCAAGAAGCACGATGCGGGCTTCCCGCAGAATGCGGTCCAGTTCTGCCTGGACCGCGCGGGCATCAAGCTGCAGGACGTCGACTACGTCGCCTTCTACGACAAGCCGTTCCTGAAGTTCGAGCGCCTGCTCGAGACCTACCTCGCCTACGCGCCGCGGGGCTTCACATCCTTCCGCATGGCCATGCCGCTGTGGCTGAAGGAGAAGCTCTTCCAGAAGACGCTGCTGCGCGATGAGATGAAGAAGTGGGAGCCGGACTTCGACTGGCAGAAGCGCCTGCTGTTCGGCGAGCACCACCAGAGCCACGCCGCTTCCGCGTTCTTCCCGTCTCCCTATGAGGAAGCGGCCGTCCTCTGCATGGACGGCGTTGGCGAGTGGGCGACGACGTCGCTCGCCATGGGAAGCGGCAACAAGCTCGAGATGCTGCGCGAGATCCACTTCCCGCACTCGATCGGCCTGCTGTATTCCGCGTTCACGTACTATACCGGCTTCAAGGTCAACTCGGGCGAGTACAAGGTCATGGGCCTCGCGCCCTATGGCGAGCCCAAGTTCAAGAACCTGATCCTCGACAAGATCGTCGACCTCAAGGAAGACGGCACCTTCCGTCTCGACCAGAGCTACTTCGACTATTGCACCGGCCTGCGCATGACGAACGACAAGTTCGGTGCGCTGTTCGGCGGCGCCCGACGCAATCCCGAGGAGATGCTGACCCAGCATCACATGGACCTCGCGGCGTCGATCCAGGCCGTAACCGAGGAGATCGTGATCCGCCTCGGCCGGTCGGTGAAGAAGGAAACCGGCGTCAAGAACATCTGCCTCGCGGGCGGCGTGGCGCTGAACTGCGTCGCCAACGGCAAGTTGCTGCGTGAGAACATCTTCGACGGCATCTGGGTGCAGCCGGCGGCCGGCGATGCCGGCGGCGCGGTCGGCGCGGCCTTTGCCGCCTATCACGGCTTCCTCGGCCAGCCGCGCAAGCTGAACGGCCACATGGACGGCATGGCCGGCTCCTATCTCGGCCCGGAGTTCACCGACGACGAGATCGCCGAGCGCCTCACCGCCGTCGGCGCCAAGTTCTCGCGCCTGACCCGCGAGGAAATGATCGACCAGACGGCGCAGGCGCTGGCCGACGACAAGGCGGTTGGCTGGATGCAGGGGCGCATGGAGTTCGGTCCGCGCTCGCTCGGCGCCCGCTCAATCCTGGGTGACGCACGTTCGCCCTCGATGCAGAAGACGCTGAACCTCAAGGTCAAGTACCGCGAGTCGTTCCGTCCCTTCGCGCCGGCGGTGCTGCGCGAGGACGTCGACAAGTATTTCGAGTTCCACACCGACAGCCCCTACATGCTGATGGTCGCGCCGGTCGTCGAGGAGCGCCGCCGCAAGATGACCGCGGATGAGGAGAAGCTGTTCGGCATCGAGAAGCTGAACGTGCCGCGGTCGGACATCCCGGCCGTGACACACGTCGACTATTCGGGCCGTATCCAGACGGTGCACGAAGAGACCAACAAGCCGTTCTACGACCTGATCTCGGCCTTCAAGGCGAAGACCGGCAGCTCGGTGATCGTGAACACCTCGTTCAACGTGCGCGGCGAGCCGATCGTCTGCACGCCCGAGGATGCGTGGCGCTGCTTCATGGGCAGCGAGATCGAGGTGCTGGTGGTCGGCAACTGCTTCCTGCGCAAGGAAGACCAGGATCCGGCCCTCAAGCTCGACTACAAGAACGCCTTCGAGCTCGACTAGCCCGATGCGGGCGCCCCGCATGCGAGCCGTCGTTTGCGATCGCCTCGGCGATCCGTCCGTTCTGCACATCGAGGAACGTCCGATCCCGGAAGCGGGGCCGGGCGAGATCGTCGTCCGGGTCGGCGCCGCGTCGGTCAATTTTCCCGATGTGCTCATGGTGGCCGGCGGCTACCAGCACAAGCCCGAACTGCCCTTCGTGCCCGGCATGGAAGGGGCGGGGACCGTCGACGCCGTTGGCCCGGACGTGACCAACTGGAAGCCGGGCGATCGCGTGATCTTCGGCGTGCGTCCCGGGGCCTTCGCCGAATACGTTAAGCTGAAGGCCGGCGGTAACCTGATGCGCCTGCCGGAGGGCTGGTCCTTCGCCGAGGGCTCGGGCTTCCGGGTCGCCGCCCAGACGGCCTACCATTCGCTGGTTCACCGTGCTGCACTGAAGAAGGGCGAGGTCCTGCTGGTCCATGGCGCGTCGGGCGGAGTCGGCCTCGCGGCGGTGCAGCTGGGCAAGCATCTCGGTGCGCGCGTGGTCGCCACCGGCAGCGACGACGGCCGCCTCGCCACGGTGCGCGCCAACGGTGCCGACGAGGTGGTCAACTATAGGACCGGCGACTTCGTCGCTGCCGTGAAGGAAATGACGGACGGCAGGGGTGCCGACGTCATCTACGATCCGGTGGGCGGCGAGGTGCTCGAGAAGTCGGTGCGCGCGGCCGCCTATGGCGCGCGCCTGCTGGTGGTGGGCTTCACCTCGGGCGGACCGAGCAAGCTCATGTCCAACCACATCCTGATCAAGGGCCTGTCGGTGCTGGGCGTGCGCGCAGGCGAGACGATCCGGCGCGTGTCACCCGAACTCGGCCGCGACTATTTCGAGGAACTGCCGCGGCTCGCGGCGCTCGGCGTCATGCGTCCGCACGTCTCGCACCGCTTTCCGATGGAGCGGGCCGCCGACGCCTTCCGTGTCCTGATGGACCGCAAGGTCGTCGGCAAGGTCGCGATCGAGATGACGCGTTAACGCGCGTAGAAGATCGTCACCTTGCGGTCGATCTCCGAGGCGTTTTCCTTGCCGAAGCTCATGTTTCCGAAGGCCTCGGGGTCGGCGACGATGGTGATGTTCTTGGCCGGATAGCCGTCGCGGATCATCTCGGCGGCGACCGCCTGGGCCCGTGCCCGCGCGAGCTTCTCGTTGTAGGTCTTGTCGCCCAGCTTGTCGGTATGCCCGATCAGGCAGATGGCGGAGACCTGGCGATCCTTCGCGGTCTTCACTGCCTGGGCGATCATCGGCTTCTCGGCCGGCGGCACCACCGAGCTGTTGAGGGCAAACAGGATGCGGACCGGTTGCGGCTGGTTGCTGCCGCCGCCGCGCGGGCAGGTGCCGACCGTCTGCGCGAAGGACGGCGCCGCCGCGAACAGCATGCCGGTGGCGATGAGGGCACCGATCTTCTTCATTTGAGTTCTTCCTTGAGAGCCATTTCGACGAAGGGGAGGCGATCGTTGCCGAAGAACATCATCTTGTCCACGAAGCAGGTCGGCGCGCCGAACACGCCGCGCGCGACCGCCTCCTCGGTGGTCGCCTTGAGCCTGTCCTTGACGTCCTGGTCCTGGATGCGGGCGCCGACGTTCGCCGGGTCGAGGCCGGCCGCGCTCAGCACGGCCGCCACCTCCTTCATGTCGTTGAGGTTGCGGCCCTCGACCCACATCGCCTTGAACACGGCCGGGTGATAGACCTCGAAGGATCCGTCGATTTGCGCCGCCGCGGCGCCGCGCATCAGCGCCAGCGTGTTGACCGGAAAGAACGGGTTGCGCTGGAACGGCACGCCGTAGTGGCGCGCCCACATCGGCATGTCGAAGGCGCTCCACGCGGATTTCTGCGGCAACTCGGCCGGCGAGTGGTTGCCGGTCGCCTTGAACACACCGCCCAGGAGCATCGGCTTGCGCACGAGCGTGGCCCCCGCGCGCTGCGCGATCGCCTCGACCTGTGTGTCGGCCAGGTAGCTGTAGGGGCTGCCATAGTCGAAGTAGAATTCCAGCGTGCGGGCCATGTCTTCCTCCTTGCTTGTCGCGAGCCTGCGCCGCTTCTAGCCTTGCGACAAGAAAGTTCGGGGAGGGGTCACATGAACCGCGTTGCAGACAAGGTCGTGCTGGTGACGGGCGCGGGATCGGGCATCGGCCGCGCGTCGGCGAAGCTGCTGGCGGCCGAGGGCGCCACCGTGATCGTGACCGACGTCAACCGAGCCGGCGGGCTCGAGACGGTTCAGCAGATAGGCGGCAACGCGCGCTTCGAGGAGCAGGACACGGCGAAGGAAGCCGACTGGAAGCGCATCATCGACGACATCCTGGCGCGCGAGGGCCGGTTGAACGGGCTGGTCAACAATGCCGGCATCGCCGGGCCGTTCCCCTCGGCCTTCGAGGGCGAGAGCCTCGACCAGTGGCGCCGTATCCTGTCGATCAACGTCGAGGGGGTCTTCCTCGGCTGCAAGTACGGCGTGCCGGCGCTGCGGTCCTCGGGCGGCGGCTCGATCGTGAACATGTCGTCGCTGGCGGCCTTTCTCGGCACGCCCGACCTCTCGGCCTATGGCGCCAGCAAAGGCGCGGTGCGCCAGTTCACCAAGACCGTGGCGATGGATTGCGCGCGCAAGGGCTACAAGGTGCGCTGCAACTCGGTGCATCCCGGCATCATCATGACGCCGATGGGCGAGAGCATCCTGCCGAGCGAGAAGGCGCGAGAGCGCACGCGGCAGCGCGTGCCGATCGGCCATTTCGGCACGCCGGAGGACATCGCCTTCGGCGTGCTCTACCTGATTTCGGACGAGTCCCGCTTCATGACCGGCGCCGAACTGGTGATCGACGGCGGGATGAACGCGATTTAAGCCGCTCCGTTAGGAGCGGCTGGCGGCGTGTAGCGCTGCAGGGAGCGCAGCGACCGAAGCGCGGGCGCCGCACGGTGCAGAAAATGTAGAGGTGCGCCAATCCGACCGTGCGGGCTCTCGCGCTTGGTTACAAGCGCTGCCGCCCGCCAGCGCGCCTTAGGCGCGCTTACTTGATATTCACCTGATGGGTGAACTTGTCGCCGTCGCTGATGGTGATCTGCTGGAAGCCGAGCAGCTTCAGCAGGTCGAAGAAGTTCGCGTCCTCGGCGATCGTGCGCTCCTGGAAGAACGGCGACAGGCGCGACATGGTGGTCATGTTCGCGAGGATCGCGCGCGCGCGGAAGATCGTGCTCATCTCGCCGGGCTGCAGGCCGACGATGATCATCTTGTCCGCCTTCTCGCCCTTCACGAAGACCGCGTAGGGAACGCGATAGGCCGACTGGATCGTGCCCTGCGAGACGACGGTGGCGAACTGCACGCGCTGGGCGCGCTCGGCACCGGCGATCGTCTGCATCGGCGAGGTGTAGGTCTCGATCGCGGTCGGCTTCGGGTAGTAGTAGCCGACATACTTGTCTTCGTCGGCCTTGGGCGTCGCGGCGGCGGCGGCCGGCTTGGGCTGCTGTTGCTGCGCGAGAGCCGGCAGCGCCCCGAAAGCGACGAGAACGGCCAGGCTGGCTGCGAACCGATTGATCATGAGTGTTTCCCCAAAGTCTGATGCTGCAGTGGCGACGGGCTAGAACAACGTATAGCCGCCATCGATGACGAAGTCGCGCCCCGTCGTATAGCCGGAGGCGCTGCTCGCCAGGTAGACGGCGATCGGGCCGAAATCGGCGCCGCTGCCCCAGCGCCGGGCCGGGATGCGCGGCAGGACGTTGCCCGCGAACTTCGGGTTGGCCACCGCATTGGCGGTCATCTCGGTCTCGATCCAGCCCGGCAGGATCGAATTCACCGTGATCTTGTAGCGCGCGAGCTCGACGGCCAGCGCCCGCACCATGGCCGTGACGCCGCCCTTGCTGGCGCCGTAGTGGCTGGAGCGGGCCGCGCCCTCGATCGCCGCGGTGCTGGCCATCGCCACCAGCGAACCGCCCTGGCCGCGCTCGACCATGTGCTTGGCCGCCGCACGAAACGTGAAGAAAACCCCGTCGAGGTTGATCTGCAGGACGCGCCGCCACTCGGCATAGTCCATCTCGAGGATCGAGCCCTTGCCGCGGCCGGAGACGCCGGCATTGGCGACGCAGTTGTCGACATGGCCCATCACCTTCACTGTCTCGGCGAAGGCCGCTTCGACCTGCTTCTCGTCGCCGACATCGACGATCTGGGCGTGGACCTTGCCGCCATGCTTCCTGAGCTGCTCGACGGCCGCGTCGTTCTTCTCCTTGCGCGTGCCCCAGATGCAGACAGCGGCGCCCGCCTGGGCCATCGCGTCGGCCATGCCGAGGCCAATGCCGCCGTTGCCGCCGGTCACCAGCGCCACCTTGCCCGTCAGATCGAAGCCCTTGTAGGCCATGGATGTTCCCTCTCCTGAAATCGGGCGGGATCAAAGCCCGCCCGAACCCCATCGTCAATTGATCTTGGAGCTCAGGGCGCGGCCGACTTCGGCGGCCAGACGCCCGCATAAGGTTTGCGGAGCGCCCGTTCCACCATGTCGAGGCGATCCTGGCCATAGAACATGTCGCCGTCGACGAAGTAGGTCGGGGAACCGAAAACCGAGCGGCGGATCGCTTCCTCCGTGTTGGCCTGGTAGATCGCCTTCACCTCCGGCGAGAGCGCAAGATCGAGCAACGGCATTGGATCGACGCCCGCGCTTCGCCCGATCGCGGCCAGGGTGTTCCGGTCGGCCAGATCGGCATCGTCCCGCCAATGCGCTTCCAGCATCGCATGCGCCAGCCCATCGATCTCGATGCCGCGCACCAGCCCCGCGATCAGCATGCAGTTGGGCAGCGTGATGTCGTTGGCGTGATGGGTGGGAATCCGGCCCAGCCACGCCGCGCCGCGCTCCTCGCTCCAGCGCTCGATCTCGCGGCCGAAGTAGTATTCCGCGTGCGCCCGGGAGCGCTTGCCGAAAGGTACGGCACCCCCTTCGGCCACCACGCGCCGCAGATCGACCGGCCTGTGCGCGATCCGCCGGCCGGCCGCCGCGACGATGTCCCCGAAGCGCGCCGACCCCAGATACGCGAACGCGGAATGCGCCGAATAGAAATACTCGACTTCCTTCACGCTCTCTCCCAAAGGCTGCCGCAACATCCTAGCGGGAGAGAGCGGACGAAAAGAAGGGTTCAATTCAGGCGATCGGTCTCGACCAGTACGATCTCCGCATCCTCGAGCGCCACGATCTCGATCTCGTCCTGATCGACGACCGCGACGCCGTCGCGGGCATTCGCCGTCACAATCTTGCCGTCGCTGCCGCGGACCTCGATCTTGCCCTTGGCCGGTACGAGATAGGCGGGCTTGCCGTTCAGCTTCTGCCGGGTCGACTGGCCCGCCTTCACCGTGCCGGCCATCAGCGAGCCGTCGGCATGGAGCGGGATGGCCCCGTCATCGCCGCGGCCCGAGGCCAGTGGCACCAGCCGGCCGTCGCGTGCGTCGGCGGGGAACTGCACGGTCTCCCAACGCGCCGGCACGCCCTGCTTGTTGGGAATGATCCAGATCTGGAACAGCTCGGTCTCGGACTGCTCCATGTTGTACTCGGCGTGCTGGATTCCCTTGCCTGCACTCATCACCTGGATCTGGCCCGCTTCGGTCCGCCCCTCGTTGCCGAGATGATCCTTGTGCGTGATCGCGCCCTTGATGACGTAGGTCACGATTTCCATGTCGCGGTGGGGATGGGGCGGGAAGCCCGACTGCGGCGCGATGCGGTCGTTGTTCCAGACGCGCAGCGCTCCCCAGTGGATCCTGTCCTGATTGCGGTAGTCGGCGAAGCTGAAATGGAAGTTCGCCTTGAGCCAGCCGTGGTCCGACTTGCCCAATTTATCGAAGGGTCTGAGCTCGATCATGGTGTTCTCCTTGCTGCTCCCAAAAATGGCGCAGCAAGGAGGGGGATCAAGTTTCGGGTTGGTAAGTGGTCCGAGAGTGGCTCGGCCCCAAGAGCGGCAGGACATTGCCATGGGCAGTTTCCGGGAGCGCCGAGGGAAGAACGAACATCGGAACCCAGACGTCGTCGCCCCTGCAAGCAGAGGGCAATTCCCTTTCGCGGAGCCCGCAAAGGGGGCGAGAGAGCCGAAACTATCTTCCTTCGCGCCACCAGGCGCTGGCGATGGCCATCAGGAAGGCGAGCGCCACGAGGAGGCCGGGCAGCAGCGGCAGCTGGTTGATGCCGGCGACCGTATAGCCCTCGTTGCGACGCAGGCCGATCCAGTCCGAGCCGCCGGCGGCGCGGCCGGGGCGGACTGTGCGGATCTCCGGGTCCGACTGGTCGGCCAGCCACATCAGGCCGCCGCCCGTGCCCTCGACCAGCGGCTTGAGCTTGGCGTCGGTGGCGCGCACGTCGGAGAATTCCAGCGGGTCGGGGCTGCCGACAGCGGCGACGGCGCGCAGGGTGCCGTCGTCGAAGCGGTAGAGGCCGGGCTTGTCGACATCGACCATGGCGACGCCGAGGCCCGGCGCGGTCTGGCGCAGGTCGAGCGTGCGGGTGGCGCCGCCCGGCGAGGTCATCGTGACCTGCGGGAAGGTGGCGGCCAAGGTGCGGCGCGAGATCTCGATACGGCCGCCGACGGCGGTGGCGCGCAGCGCCTCCTCCTCGAGGTCGGGTTCCTTCATCAGCCAGTGCGCGACCCGGCGTACCAGCTCGGGCTGCGGGCCGCCGCCGTCGATGCCACGATTCCACAGCCACAGATGGTCGGACAGAAGCTGCGCCACGCGGCCTTCGCCGACCCGGTCGAGGATCACCAGCGGCTTCTCCTCGGCGCCGGCCAGCACCGCATTGCCGCGCTCGGTGCGCGAGGTGACCAGACGGAACCAGCGGCCCCACTCCGGCTCCTTGTTGGGATCGCCGGCCTGCGGCAGGTTCGCGGTGACCGGGTGGCGCTGGCCGATCTCGGTGACCTTGGGCTTGAAGCCGGTCTCGACCACGTCGCCCGTCGGGGCGCCGGGCAGGATGGCGCCGAGCGGCGTGCGATAGAGCGAGCGCTGGGTCGCGAACACCGGGCCGACCGAAACGAGCAGGGCGCCGCCGCCCTTCACGTATTCGGTGATGTTGCGGAAATAGTCGCGCGTGATCAGGTTCCCCGACTCGTAGCGGTCGAAGATGATCAGGTCGAATTCCTTCAGCTTCTGCTCGAACAGTTCGCGCATCGGGAACACGATCAGCGACAGTTCGCGGACCGGCGTGAAGTCGTCCTTCTGCGGCGTACGCAGGATGGTGAAGTGCACGAGATCGACCGCGGGATCGCTCTTCAGCAGGTTCCGCCAGGCCCGCTCGCCCTGGTAGGGTTCGCCCGAGACCAGGAGCACGCGCAGCCGGTCGCGCACGCCGTTGATGGTGAAGAGGGCGCGGTTGTTGTCGAGGGTGAGTTCGCTCGGGCCCGGCCCGACTTCCAGTTCAACGACGTTGGCGCCGGGATTGCCGACGGTGATCGGCAATTCGACCGAGCGGCCGACCGGCACGTCGATGCGCTTCACGACCTCGCCGCCGACCGACAGGGTCACCGGCGCGGTGCCGCCCGCGGGATCGTCGATCCGGAACTTGGTCGTCACCTCGCGGCCGACCACGCCGTAGCGTGGCGACTGTTCGAGCACGATCAGCCGGTCGCGCTCGTTCTTCTTGCCGGCGATCAGCGCGTGCACCGGCGCACCGCCCAGTTCCGGCGGCACGCCGGCCGGCACGTCATGGACCTGGCCGTCGCTCAGCAGCACCACGCCCGCCAGGCGTTCCTGCGGTATCTCGATCAATGCCGAACGCATCGTGTCGATCAGGCGCGTTCCGCCCGGCCGCTCGCTGCCGAGCTGGATCTGCGACGGCGGCAGCACCACCTCGCGCACTTCGAGGCCTTCCTGCTGGCCGAGCTTGCGCTTCAGGCCCTCGCGCGCGACCTGCACCTGCTGGCGCCGCTCGCCGATCGCCATGGAATCGCTGTCGTCGACGACCACCAGCGCCACGTCGGCAATGGGCTTGCGCTGCTCCTCGATCAGGGACGGGTTGGCGAGTGCCGCCAGAACGACCACGAGCGAACCCAGCCGCCAGATCGTGCCGCGCGCGCCGGCGCGCAGGCCGAGCACCACGAGTACGAGGCCGATCGTGCCCAGCACGGCCAGCACCGTCCACGGCAGCAGCGGATCGAAGGCGACCGAGACGGCCGATGTCATGTTCATCGCCTCAACCTCTGCATGATGTCCTGCAGGTGAACCTGGTCGTCCTTGTAGTTGCCCGTGAGCGCATGCATGACGAGGTTGACGCCGAAGCGATAGGACATCTCGCGTTGCGTCTCGCCGCCCGGTGTGACCGGCAGCAGGCCGCGGCCGCGCTGGTCGGCCGCCCAGGCGCCGGCATAGTCGTTGGATCCGATCAGGATGGTGGTCACGCCGTCATTGACGCGGCCCGTGCCCGACTCGATCCAGAGCTTTCCGCCCTGCCAGCGGCCGGGCATGTCCGACAGCAGATAGAAGGCCTTGCTCAGCACGTGGTTCGGCGGCATCGCCACCAGCGGCGGCGTCTCGACGCCGGCCAGCAGGCGCTTCAGGTCGGGGTTGCCACCGGCCGGACGATCGAAGCTCATCTGCTGGTCGCGCGTGTCGATGAAGATGATGCCGCCGGTGCGCAGGTAGCGGTCGAGCGCCGCCTGGGCGCGCGGCGACAGGGCCGGCTGGGTCGAGGTCACGGGCCAGTAGATCAGCGGATAGAGGCGCGGCTCGTCGCGCTCCAGGTCGAGACCGACCGGATCGGCCGGCTCGACCGAGGTACGGCTCCGCAGGATCTCGCTGAGACCCTCGAGGCCGGCCTTGCTGATGTCGTCGACTTCCTTGTCGCCGGTGACGATGTAGGCGAGGCGGATGTCGAGCGAACCCTTGAGCGCCTGCTCGTCGGTGAGCGGCGGCGGTCCGGGCCTGGCCGCCGGATCGGTCGCGGCGGCGCCGGGACGCTGCGGCGGTGCGGGCTGCTGGGCCTCGACGTCGGGCGATCCGGTGAACACCAGGGCCGTGAGCAGCACGGCGGCCGGGGCGGCCCGCCCGAAGCGCACGGCCTTCGGCAGCAGGCCGCGCAGCCACAGCGAGATCAGCAGGTCGGCCAGCAGCAGCAGGAGGGCGGCCAGCAGGAACCACTTCGACAGGTCGGTCTCGCCGGCCTCGGACAGTCGGTCGGTCGCCACGCCGCTCGGCAGGACGAGCGGCTTGGGCGCGGCGATGCGGCCGCCGATGTTGAAGGCCACCTGGGCGTTCTCGTCGCCATAGAGACCCGGCGGGGAGGAGGGCTTGGGCTGGAATGTTTCGGCAGCATCGGCCGGCAGCATCTGGATGCCGGCGGGTGGCGCGCCGAGGCGGCCGAAGCCGTCGAGCGTGCGCCATGGCTTCAGCGCCTTGTTGACGCCGTCGCCGGCGACGCCGCGCGAGAGCGTGACCAGGCGTTGCAGCATGTTCACGAACAGGCCCGACAGGGACAGGTTGCTCCAGCCGGTATTGGCGGTGGTGTGGATCAGCACGAGATAGCCCTGGCCGCGTTTCTCGGCCGTCACCAGCGGCGTGCCGTCGGCCAGACGGGCCCAGGTCTTGTCGGCGAGATCGGGTGTCGGCTCGGCCAGCACCTGCTGCGAGATGCGCACGTCCTTGGGGACCGGAATGCCGAGGAAGGGGCTGTTCGGCGGGAACTCGGCCAGCGCGCTGGGCTGGCCCCAGCTCATGATGCCGCCCAGCGCGCGGTCGCCCAGGCGCAACGGGGTCGGCACGAGGTTGTCGGCACCGGCCGCCAGATTGGGACCGGCGAACCGCACGGCGACGCCGCCGCGCTCGACCCACTTGGCGATCTCCTCGCGGTCGTTGGCCGACGGGGCGGCGCCATCCGGAATCAGCAGCACGGCGGTATTGCGCGTCAGCACCGATTCGCGATCGCCGATGCTCAGGCTGACATAGGGATCGAGCGCGCGTTCGAGGAAGTAGATCTCCTGCAGCAGCGGCTGGTTCCCGGCGGTGGCGCGTTCGCCGAGGATCGCAACGGGGCGGCGGCGATGGCGCTCGTCGAGCAGGATCGCACTGCCGGCGCCGCCCTGGGCCTCGATGTCGAGGCGCGCCATGCGGTTGCGCAGTTCGGCCGGAATGGAGAGCGTGCCTTCGCCCTGCGTGGCGGTCGCGGCGAAGTCGAGATCGATGCGGGCCACGACCCGGCCTTGGTCGTCGGAAGCCTGGACCGCTGCCTTGCGCGGACCGTCGGCTGCGGGACGCAGTGCCCGCACCTTGAGGTCGCGGCCTTCGGCGGCCGGCGGCAGGAGGAGCAGCGGCGTCGTGGCCTGGTCGGGTAGCAGTACCTGCAGCCCGTCGAAGCGGCGCAGGCGCTCGGCGAGACGCGTGGCGCCCTCGTCCTCGAGCCCGTCGCTCAGCCAGACAGCATAGGCGCCGGGATCGATCTGCATCTGATCGATGGCGGTCGCGGCCGCCGCACGATCGGTCGGCCAGGGCTTGGGCCGGAAAGCGCGCAGAAGGGTGCGCGCCTCGTCGGGACGCAGGGCGCCGCGCCGCACGGCGGGCGCATCGAGCGGTGCCGGCGCGGTGCCGACCAGCACGACCGGGCGGTTGGCGCGCTCGGCGCGCTGGATCAGCCGTTCGGCATGGGCGGTGCGCGCGGCCCAGCCCGGAGCGCTCGACCAGCCATCGTCCATCACCAGCAGAAGCGGGCCGCGGCCCGGCAGCTCGGCCTGCGGGTTCAGCAGCGGCCGCGCCACCGCCAGGATCAGGGCCGTCGCCAGCAGGAGCCGCAGCAGCAGCAGCCACCACGGCATCTTCATCGGCGTCTGCTCGGGCGGCTCGAGCCCGACCAGCAGCCGGATGGCCGGGAAGCGCACGAGCTTCGGCAGCGGCGGGATCAGCCGCAGCAGGAAATAGATCGCCGGCAGGGCCACCAGCAGGGCCAGCATGCCGGGGGCAGCGAAGGCGAAGGCGCCGAAACTGAGCATGCTGTCAGGCCAGATTCAGCCGGCCCATGTCGGCCATGGCGAGGTAAAGCGACAGGAGCACGGTCTGCGGAGACCGGTCGGTGCGATGGAGATGCACGGTCCAGTTGGCGGGCCGCGCGAGACGCTGCAGCCCTTCCTTCTGGGCGGCGAGGCGGGCGCCATAGGCAGAGCGCACGGCTTCGACGCGGCGGATCGTATGCTGGCCCTCGGCTTCGAGGCCCTCGAACTTCACATGACCGTCGAACGGCAGCTCTTCCTCTGCGGGATCGAGGATCTGCACGAGATGGCCGCGCACGCCGACGCTGGCGTAGTAGCGGACGATCTCCTCGATCTTCTCCAGCGGATCGAGCCAGTCGGAGACGAGCACGATGGTGCCGTGCGCGGGCAGCGGCACCATCGGCGGCAGGCTGGCCGGCGTGCGGTTCGGGTCGCGCGATTCGTCGAGCAGCGTCTCAGCGACGCGGCGCACGGCAACCCGGCCGGAAGCGGGACGCATGCCGCCGCCCAGGACGGCGACGCGCTCGCCGGCATCGGCCAGCAGGCTGGCCACCGCGAGCGTGATCAGCTCGCCGCGCAGCGCCTTGGTGTCGGCGTTCTTGAGCGAGGCGTACTGCATCGACGGCGAAGCGTCACGCCACAACCAGATGCTGGCCGCAGCCTCCCACTCGGTCTCACGCACGAACAGGTTGCGGCTGCGCGCGCTCTGGCGCCAGTCGATCTGGCTCGCGCTGTCGCCGTCGCGGTAGGGCCTGTACTGCCAGAAGGCATCGCCCTGGCCGACGCGGCGACGGCCGTGCACGCCCTGGATGACGGTCGCGGCGACGCGGTCGGCGGCCACCATCAGGGCGGGGAGCGTGCCGGCGAGTTCGAGCGATCGATGAAGGGTTGAAGGCGCAGCCATGAATTCCCGCGGTGCAATGCCCAGGCCAGACGATTACCCGAGGCGGGCGCACATCTGGGAGATGACGGACTCGACGGTTACGCCTTCGGCGCGGGCGGAGAAGTTGACGGCCATGCGATGACGCAGGATCGGGCCGGCGAGCGCCACGACGTCGTCGACCGACGGCGCGAGGCGGCCCTGGATGATGGCGCGGGCGCGGCAGGCCAGCATGAAGGCTTGGCTGGCGCGGGGGCCCGGCCCCCAGGCGACGCGCTGGCGCACGACATCGAGGTCGGTGTGCTCGGGCCGGCCGGCACGCACCAGCTTCAGGATGGCGTCGACCACGCTCTCGCCGATCGGCAGGCGACGCACCAGCGCTTGCGCCGCCATAAGATCGCCGGGAGAGAGCGCCTGCGTGGCGACGGCCTGTTCGGCGCCGGTGGTGCCGATCATGATCTGGCGTTCGGCCTCTTCGTCGGGATAGCCGACATCGACCTGCAGCAGGAAGCGGTCGAGCTGCGCTTCCGGCAGCGGATAGGTGCCTTCCTGCTCCAGCGGGTTCTGGGTCGCCAGCACATGGAAGGGCGTCGGCAGGTCGTAGCGCTTGCCGGCCACCGTCACGTGCTTCTCCTGCATCGACTGCAGCAGCGCCGACTGGGTGCGCGGGCTGGCGCGGTTGATTTCGTCGGCCATCAGCAGCTGTGCGAAGACCGGACCCTGCAGGAAGCGGAAGGAGCGGCGGCCGCCTTCGCCCTCCTCGAGGATTTCCGAGCCCAGGATGTCGGCCGGCATCAGGTCGGGCGTGAACTGGATTCGCTTGGCTTCCATGCCGAGCACGACGCCCAGCGTATCGACCAGCTTGGTCTTGGCGAGGCCCGGAACGCCGATCAGGAGAAGATGGCCGCCGGACAGAAGCGCAACCAGCGTTTGATCGATCACGTCCTGCTGGCCATATATGACCTTGCCGATGGAGGTGCGGGCGGCGCGAAGTTGCCCGCCCAGCCTTTCGATGTCGGCAAGGGCGGCCTGCGCGTCGGCGTCGGTTGCGGTCGATGTATCGGGGGCCACCAGGGCGCTCCTGTCGTCGAGGGAATATGATTGAGGGAAGCCCAGAATTGAGGCCGGAACAAGGGCATGACGGTTGACGAAATTGTGCGGAGGGTGGCCGAGCGCAGCAGGCGTTTGGCATCCGGATTGCCCGTGGCGTCGCCGCCGATCGGCAGCGACTTCTCCCTGAACGGCGTCGGGGCCATGCCCGAAGTCTGGCGTCCCGCGTCCGTGCTCGTTCCGTTGATCCGGCGCGATAGCGGAATCACCGTCCTGCTGACGCAGCGCACCGAGGATATGCCCAGTCACGCCGGCCAGATCGCCTTTCCCGGCGGCCGTCGGCAGGCCGAGGACGTCGACGCCACGGCGACGGCGTTGCGCGAGACCGAGGAAGAGGTCGGTCTGACCCGCGACTTCATCGACGTCGTGGGATCGCTCGACCTTTACAGGACCGGCACGGGCTACCAGATCACGCCCATCGTGGGCATCGTCACACCGGGATTCACGACGCGTGCAGATCCGCGCGAGGTCGCCGACGTGTTCGAGGTGCCGCTCGACCATTTCCTCGACGAGCGCAATCACCGTATCGACAGCAGGGTCTGGCAGGGCCGCGAGCGGCGTTACTACGCGATGCCCTACGGCGAGCGCTACATCTGGGGCGCCACGGCGGGTATGCTGAAGAACCTCCATTTCATCCTGACCGCCGGCGACTGACGCAGGCCGGGAGTTTTCATGCGCGTCGTCCTTCTGATCCTCGTTCTCGTCCTGGCGCCCTTCTGCGCCTTCTTCCTCTGGGCGTGGGCGGTGAAGATCAAGCAGGAGCGCAAGATCGCCGGCACGCTGCCATCGTGGCAGGACATGCCCATGACCTGGCTCGGCATCGCCGGCTTCGCCTGCGCGATCGCGGGCTTCCTCGTCATGTTCTTCACCCAGGATCAGGGCTACGGCGGACTCTTCGCATCATGAAGCCCGTCGGTCGTCTGGAGTCGCCGCCGTGGTCGAACGACGCGGCGGTGAAGACGCTGTTCGATGCGCTTGGCCGTGCGGGCATCTCGGCGCGCTTCGTCGGCGGCTGGGTGCGCGACACGGTGCTCGGCGCGACGCAACTCGGCAAGGACGCGGACCTCGCCGTCGACAAATCGCCCGAGACGGTGTTGCTGGCGCTCAAGGCGGCCCGGATCAAGGTGGTGCCGACGGGCCTGAAGCACGGCACGGTGACGGCGGTCATCGATGGGCGGCCCCTGGAACTCACGACGCTGCGCCGTGACGTCGAGACCGACGGGCGCCACGCGGTGGTCGCCTTCACCGACGACTGGCTGGAGGATGCGAGCCGTCGCGACTTCACCTTCAACGCGCTCTATGCCGATCTCGATGGCACGCTCTACGATCCGTTCGACGGCCGCAGGGATCTCGCGGAGTCGCGCGTGCGCTTCATCGGCGATCCCGACCAGCGCATCGGCGAGGACCGGCTGCGCATCCTGCGCTTCTTCCGCTTCCATGCCTGGTACGGGCGGCCGCCGTTCGACGCGGCGGGCTTCGAGGCCTGTCGCCGCAATGCCGGCAGCCTGCGCGGCCTGTCGGCCGAGCGGGTGCGCAAGGAGCTTCTGCGCCTGCTCGAAGCGCCGGCGCCGGCCGATACGATCGCCGCGATGCGCGAGGCCGCCATCCTCGATCACTGGCTGCCCGAATGCGACGGCACGGCGCGGCTGCGGGCGCTGATCGCCCGCGAGGACCGCCCCGACCCGCTGCGTCGCCTCGCCTCGATTTTGACCCCAGGCGTCGATGCCACGGCGATCGGCAAGCGCCTGAGGCTTTCGACCCAGGAATCGCTCAGGCTCGACGTCATGCTGGCGGACGATCCCGTGATCGATGTGGCGGGCGGCCCGAAGGCCTGGCGCGCCCAGATCTATGCGCTGGGCGGCAATCTCTACGCCGACCGCCTCCTGCTCGCGACCGATACGGCGGGCGACTGGCGGGCGGCTCTCGCGATGGCACGTGAGTGGACGCCGCCCGAATTGCCGGTGAGCGGCGGCGATGCCCTGAAGCTCGGCCTGAAGCCCGGGCCCGGGGTCGGCGCCTTGATCGAGACGGTCGAGCGTTGGTGGATCGAGGGCGACTTCGCGGCGGATCGGGCGGCCTGCCTCGCCGAGCTCGAGCGGCTCGCGAAGGCGCTGCCATGATCCGTCCCGGCGCGACCTTCGCACTGTGGCTCGCGATCGCGATCCTCGTCGTGCTGAACGACTTCGTCGGCGACACCTGGATCGCCGCCACGCTCTCGGTGCGCGCGGTCGAATGGTACAAGGCGCTGGTGCCTATGCCCTATGTCGCGATGATGGCGATCTTCCATGCGCGGCGCACCATGGGCGGGCAGTGGTTCGAAGCGGCCCTTCTGGCGGCGCTGTTGTGGCCGACCTCCACGGCTCTGGTCGATTTCCTCTATGCGCGCCTCGCCTACGAGGAAGGCACCGAGGCCTTCCTGGACCGGTTCGGCATCTGGTGGGGCGCCCCTTATCCGCTGCTGCTGCTCGTGCTGTTCGCGGCACCCTTGCTGGCGGGACGGGCGATGGCGAAGCGGCCGTCGTGACCATCGTCTCCCGGCTCTGCATCTCCGGCTATCGCTCGCTGCGCGACGTGCGGCTGGAGATCGAGCCGCTCACCGTCGTCACCGGCGCCAACGGCAGCGGCAAGTCGAGCCTCTATCGCGCGCTGCGACTGCTGGCCGATGTGGCGCAGGGGCGGATCATCCAGTCGCTGGCTCTGGAAGGTGGGATCTCCTCGGTGCTGTGGGCGGGCCCCGAGCAGTTCTCCCGCGGCATGAAGCGCGGCGACCAACCGGTCCAGGGCACGGTGCGCAAGTCGACCGTCAGCCTGAAGCTGGGTTTCGCCTCGGAGTCATACGGCTACGCGATCGACCTCGGCCTGCCGGTTGCGGGCGGCCTGTTCGGCCGCGATCCGGTGATCAAGACCGAGACGCTGTGGACCGGCCTGCTCCTGCAGCGCGCCAACGCCTTTGCCGAACGGCACGGGCCGTCGGTCACTTTGCGCGATCTCAACGGCCAGCGCCGGCAGGCCCATACGCGGCTCCAGCCGTTCGACAGCATGCTGACCCATTGCGCCAATCCCGAGGATGGCGCGGAGCTGCTTTCGATGCGCGAGCAGCTGCGCGACTGGCGTTTCTACGATCACTTCCGCACCGACGGCGACGCGCCGGCCCGCCGCCGCCAGATTGGTACGCGCACCCCCGTCCTCGCCGGCGACGGATCGGATCTCGCGGCGGCGATCGCCACCATCCAGGAGATCGGCATCGAGGGACAGCTCGAGGCGGCCATCGCCGACGCCTTTCCCGGCGGGTCGGTCGACGTCGCGGTGAGCGACGGCCACTTCGAGGTCGAGATGGTCCAGCAGGGGTTGCTGCGTCGGCTGAAGGCGGCGGAACTCTCGGACGGAACGCTGCGCTACCTGCTGCTCGTCGCGGCGCTTCTGTCGCCGCGCCCGCCCTCGCTCATGATCCTGAACGAGCCCGAAACCAGCCTGCATCCCGACCTGCTGGCGCCGCTCGCCCGGCTGATCGCCGATGCGGCGAGGCGATCGCAGATCATCGTCGTGTCGCATGCCGAGCGTCTCGTCGCGGCGCTGACGAAAGCCGGCGGACGCCGCATCACGCTCGCCAAAGAGCTGGGTGAAACGGTCGCCGAGGGCGAGGAGCGCCCGGTGTGGAACTGGCCGTCGCGTTAGCGGTGGAGCGCGCCACTCCAGAGAATGTGAATTTATTCGTCGACCGGCAGAGAAGGGACGACAACGAGAAACATTGATTCACCCGACAGCATGCAAACGAACGATCAGGAATCGTCGCGGTGACTCACCGATTCTAATATTATCCGTGACTCAAGGTCGTCGAATAAATTCACAGTCTCTCCAGTGGCGCTCATGAATCATGATGCGCCACTGGAGTGGCGCGCTCCATTGAGACGACGGGCGTTGCTCTTACGGCCAGCGAACCTCGGGCGGGAGCGACATCAGGATGGCCTCGACATTGCCGCCGGTCATCAGGCCGAACTTGGTGCCGCGATCGTGCAGCAGGTTGAACTCGACGTAGCGGCCGCGACGCACGAGCTGGTGCGTACGCTCGGCCTCCGTCCACGGCTCGTCCATGTGGCGGCGCACCAGCTTCGGATAGATGTCGAGGAAGGTCTCGCCGACGGCGCGCGTGAAGGCGAAGTCGCGCGCATGATCGCCGCTGTCGAGATAGTCATAGAAGATACCGCCGATGCCGCGCGGCTCGCCGCGATGCGGCAGGAAGAAGTACTCGTCGCACCATTCCTTGAAGTTGGGATGGTAGGCGGGGTCGTGCGCGTCGCAGGTCGCACGGAACGCGGCGTGGAAATCGCGCGTGTCGGGTTCGTGCGGCACCATCGGGGTCAGGTCGGCGCCGCCGCCGAACCAGCTGCGGGTCGTCACGATGTAGCGTGTGTTCATGTGCACCGCCGGCACGCGGGGCGACTGCATGTGCGCCACCAGCGAGATGCCGGCCGCGAAGAAGCGCGGGTCCTGCGCCGCGCCGGGGATCTGGCTGCGGAATTCGGGGCTGAACTCGCCGAACACGGTCGAGATGTTGACGCCGACTTTCTCGAACACGCGGCCGCGCATCAGGGAAATGGTGCCGCCCCCGCGATCCTCGCCGTTCGGACCCTTCTCCCGCTCCCAGTCCTTGCGCTGGAAGCGGCCGGGGGCGCGGTCGCGATGCGTGCCCTGCAAATCGTCCTCGAGGCGCTCGAATCCGGCGCAGATCCGGTCGCGCAGGCTGGCGAACCAGGTCGCGGCCTCCTCCTTGCGGCGGCTGATCGTCGCCTCGTCGGGCAGGGGCGAGGGGCCGTTGGGGCCGGTGGCGGTGCGGTTGGGCTTGGCGGTCATGCGAGCTTTTCGAACCCTGAGGTCTGGCGGAGGGCCTCGCTTAATACCATTGCCGCCGCCAGCGCGACATTGAGCGATCGTGCCCCGGCCTGCAGTGGAATCCGGACCCGCAGGTCGGCCGCCGCATGCACCTCGGGCGGAACGCCGGCACTTTCCCGCCCCATCAGCAGGATGTCGTCGGGCCGGAAGACCGCGTCGGGCAGGCGCTGGGCGCCGGTCGTGGTCAGCAGCACCAGTCGCCCGGGCGGGCGGTCCCGGCAGAACGCCCCCCAGGAGGCATGCCGGACGAGGCTCGCCAGATCGTAGTAGTCCATGGCCGCCCGGCGAATCCGCCTGTCGTCCACCGGGAACCCGCAGGGTTCGATGATGTCCAGCGGGACGCCCAGCCCGGCCGACAGGCGGATGAAAGCCCCTAGATTCTGAGGGATATCGGGCTCATACAGGGCCAGACGCATGAATTTCGGGACTCCAGTCCGCTGAACGGATGTAGGGATCTACATGCTCCGGCGGCACCACGAAGTGGGATAACCCGGGCCGTATCCGGGACGAATGCGGGATAAAAGCGCGGCCGGCCGGCGCTTTTCAGCCCCGAGGCCATCGCGGCCACGGCCACGAGGCGGCTCAAGAGCCGTGGCGGCAGACGGCCAATGCCCGACGGCGCGGCACAGATCGGCGAAAATCGCCATCGGGCTGTCAATCGCCAGAATAGCCAATCGAATTAAAGGCTTAGCGCGCCGGCGCCGCCAGCTGATCTGTAGGCTGCCGCCGAGAGGCCGCTGCACAGTTGCACAGATGGCACAGAACGCGCCGAAACGGCCTCGAAGCCCTGTCGTATCGCGGTTTCCGCCATGTCGAGGCCGCCCCGTGGCCACTTTCCGCCGCCAGCGTGCATATCCATGAAAACAGCCCTCCTGACGGCCTGCCTGGTCGCTTTCGCTCTCCCCGTGGCCGCCAGGAGTCCGCCCAAGCAGCCGAAGGAATGCGGCGCGCTGCCGGCGACCTTCGAGGGTGTTGCCTTCGTCGACGACGGCGACACGATAAACGTGGTCGGCGTGCGGCCAAGCATCCGGCTCTGGGGGCTCAATGCAGCTGAGCTCCGCGACCGCCAGCGTTCCGAAACCGTGGCCGGCATGAAGGCCCGCGCCCTGGTCGCCGATCTCCTCGCGGCGGCCGACAACAAGGTCCGCTGCGAGCCGATCGAATGGGACAAGTACTGCCGGGTCGTATCGACCTGCCTGACCGGCACCGGCGTCGACCTTGCTCTGGCAACCCTGAAAGCCGGGCTGGCCTACGGCTTTTATCTCTCCAAGCACCCGCAACTAGTGGAAACAGCCCTCGCCTACGATCGGGCCGAGACCGAGGCGCGACGCGAAAGGCGGGGTTTCTGGCTCGTCTGGATGGGTGAAAGGTAGCGGGCTCCGGTTAGTTGCAGCGGCAGTGTTTCGGCTCTTATGCTTTGCAGAGGGGGTAACGATGGCTGCAAACCGCATTCGATTTTGTGTCCAAGATATTATTGATGCGACGGACACGGGCATGACAGCCGAAGAGATCAGTTATGCCCAAAAAAGAATCGATCTCTTTTTCTCAGAAGTTGATGAGCGGTTCTCTCATTCACATCCAGTGGAAGAGGTCGACAGGTACAAGATGCGCCTTCGGGCTAAGCTCTTTGATGCTGCTGGGCAAGTAGACACGCCCGTAGGTGCCAGCGACCTCTTAAGGCACGCGATCTACTATTTCGACATTCGCGCAAAGAAGACCAGCACATGACAAGCAGTTCCTCTCTCCGGGTCGCTACTCTTCTTGCGCTGTGCTTGCTGGTGAATCCCGCCAACGCCCAGAATATCCTGGTTGGTGCTGGGACAATAACATGCGCTGAAGTGCGCTCTTCGCCAGAGCATCGGCGAGTAGCGAGAACATGGCTCTCAGGGTTTCTATATGGCCTAGATTTGGCATCGAATAAGGATGAGAAAGACCCAGTAGAAAAGAGTGCGTTGCGAGGCAGAACCGCTGAAGAGATCGACGCTCTTCTGACATCGATATGCTTGAAGACTCCATCAGCGAGGCTGACGACGGCCGGCGTAGACATATACATCGCGCTGCGAGCGGCCCGATGACCTCTCACTCATGCGCGACCCCCGAAGGGGAAAGTCGAGTGGAAAGCAAGGCGGAAGACTTCCTTACGACCTGTCCTTTGAGCCCTAGTTCATTTGGGCTGGATGTGCGATGGAAGGCCGATAGCGAAAGCGCCTCGTTCGCACCTATACGCGTAATCGCTGCCCGATAAAGCTGGAAAGTGCCATCGGCATCGCGCAGTAGCCCGAAGAGGTGGATGGCGGGCTGAACATCGTCCTTCACGGCAAGCCCATCGCGCACCAGGTCGGGCAACTGCCGATACTCGGTCAGCGTGAGTTCGGGATGCCGCGCCACCTGCTTCGCCATCGTGTCGCTCGACAGGTCGACCCGCCGCACCGCCACATCGAGCGCCTTCGCGATGACGTCGTCCACCCAGCCCACCGGCGCCGCGCCCCCCGTGCGTCCCGCGACCAGGTCGGCGAACGCCGGCGACTGCGCCGCCAGTCGCGCCGCCTCGTTGCCGAAGGCCGCGCCGGTGAAGCGCGCCGGGTCCGGGAAGCTCGATTGCTCACCCGGATTGTAGGCGAAGCTCGGATGGATGCCCTTGGGCACCATCGTCACCTCGCCCGTTCGCTCGTTCGTGAAGGCGACCGGCGGCCCGTCATCGGGCGGCTCGTCCCAAACGCGCAGGCCGGCGCGCTTCACCATCCCGGCCGTCATCTGCACTGCCTGGCAGCGGCACTGCCAGTCGCACGGCGGGAAATGCGTCTCCCACCAGGGATGATCCACCGGCAGCACGACGTTGTGCCAGGCACGATGCCGCGGCCGCACTCGGGCATCGCCGACTGTCTTGTAGCAGAGGAACGGCAGCGTCTTCTTCGTCCGCTGGATGCGCGTCCACTGTCCGGCGGCATAGGACGTGCGCATGTTGGTCTCGAAGATCGTTCGGAGCCGCCTCGACTTCCTGAGATCGACCGTCTTGCTCTCGCCGGTGGCCTCGTCGGTCACCTCGACCGGCTGCCACCATCCCTTCGCGGACAGCTTCTCCTGCATGCCCTGCTTGAAGTCCGCGAGCGTCGTGCCGTTCGCGATCGCGTCATCGACCAGCCCGCGAATGTCCTGCAGTACGTCGAGCCGCGTGACGCCGGCGACCGTGAACGCATTGCTGTGCGCGCGATGCATCATGTCGAGATAGCTGAAGGTCGGCCGGTAACCCTTCTGCCGGAAGAAGGCGATGGCCTCCTGCGGCGGCAGCGCCTTGAAGTCGACGGCCGCCGCCATGTCAGAGATCCCGGACCGGCGCGCCCAGCTCGCCCGCGAGGCGCGCATTGAACATCGACAGCGCCAGCATCTCGACCAGCTTCTGCCCGGCCGGTCCCTTCGCCATGCCTTCCAGTCGCGCCTTCAGCTCGTCGAACGATGTGCTCTCCGCGATCGCCGCCTCGATCTGGGCGCGCAGGTCGGCGATCAGCGCCTCGTCGCCCAGCTCCTCCGCCAGCCGATCGACAGCGTCGGGCGTGGCCTGCACCGGCTCGGCACTGAGCTTCGCCGTGGCCCGGGACGAACCGCCGCCGCCCGAAGGATCAGCCCGAACCTCCCCTGGCGGCGGCGATCCCCCGCCGGGTTCTGCGCCCGGCTCGGGACGCGATGCCGGTCGCAACAGCACCACGTCCTTTCCCTCAGCCGGCTCGGTGAGCCCGAGCAGCGGATAGATCTGCGACGCCTCGACCGGCAGGCCGAGCCCTACGAACTCCGGAATGCTCTTCAGCAGCAGCTCGACGTTCTTCTGCTCGCCTAGCCCGATCTTGATCAGCGGGTAGCGTTCCTGCGGCCCGAAGTTCAGGTCGACGGCCGGCCGCACCAGGTCGCGGATCAGCGTCATCGCCAGCATGGCGCCGTCGTAGAGCGCGATCGCATCGCGCACGCCCTCGTGCACGCGGCCGACCGCGTATCCGCCCTTGCTGGCATCCGTCGTGCCCGTCTGGCCCAGCACCACCTTCGACAGCTGTTCGTCGAAATAGGTCGCATGTTCCTTGAAGGCCGCGCCGCCGCCGGCACCGCCATCGGCCTTCGTGAACTCGATCGTCATGCCCTCGGGCACGATCGCCGCGGCGTCGCGGCCGAGATCGCGCAGCGCGCGCAGCAGCTGCGATCGCTCGGCGGGCGTGGCGCTGGTCGGGAACTTGCCCAGCCGCATCGGCAGGCCGTAGCGGTCGAGGAAGATCAGCCAGGACTTCACGCTGAAGTTCTTGAACATCCACGCCCAAACTGCGGCGCGGCCGAGCCCGTCCCTGATGGGGATGCCGGAATTCAGCCGGGCCCGATGGGCGATCCACTTGTACGGCGCCAGCGGCTGATCCTGCCCGTGCTCGTCGATCAGGCGCGGCGTCTCCAGGTCGGCGCGGTCGTACCGGAACCAGGTCTGCGAGCGCAGCTTGATCGCCCGGGGCATCCACTGCTTTGCGCTGGTCTCCCAGACGATCTCGCCGAAGGCCATGCCCTTGTCGAGCGCATCGCCCAGCTCGAAGCGGGCGTGCGTGAACTCGGGCAGCTCGACGATGGAGCGGACCAGGTCGGCATGCTCGACATGCTCTGGCTTGTCGGACACCGGGTCGACGGTGATCGGCAGCTGGGCCAGCGCGGCGCGACGCTGGAAGAGCACGCCGCGATAGTGCCACTCCCGCTCCTGGACGTCGGCCAGCAGCGAATAGTAGCGCGCCGGGTTGGTGCCCTCGCTGTCCCGCAGGATGGCCGCCAGGCCATCGGGCGAGAGGCCCCACGACGGATGATCGGGCATCGGCTGGCGCACGCCCGTGACGGTCGGGCCGCCTTCCTCGCGGGTGAGCCTCGACATGTCGACGATCTCGCCGCTCTGGTCGCGTAGCAGGGGCTGCCGGGCCATCTCAGTCCTCACCAGGTCTCGCGCCGATCGGCGGCGCGGAAGTCGTCGTCGTCGTCGAGATCGTCGGCGCGCATGCGCATGCGGCCGCGCCGATCGGCGTCGGGTTCGTACAGGTCGCCGGGGCTGCCCTTGACGGCCTGATAGCCTTCCGTGGTGAAGGCCGCGGCGCGCGAGGCGGCGTAGGCCAGCACGCCCGCGATCGCCACGTCGCCGTGACGCTGGCCCTTGGCTCCGCCCTTCTCGGTACTGCGCTTGTTCTCCGGCACCTTGGGCACGCCCTGCACCATTGTGACTAGGCGGAAGTCGGCGAAGATGTCCCGGTCGTTCGCCAGGTCGGCGGTGCGTTCCTCGATCGCTGCCTTGAAGCGCGGGAAGTTCTCCAGATACCAGGTCGAGGTGAAGGCGACGCCCTCGACACGGGCCACGCCGAACAGCTGCTGCATGCGCTCGGCGAGATAGGCGCCGTTGCCGGTTCGATCGTACTTCGCCGCCTGGAAGCGCGGGACGTTGCGGATCAGGGCGATCTCGATCTGCTCCTGCTCCTTGTAGGGCACGCCCCGCAGCTCGAGTACCAACGCCGTGCGCCGGCGGTTGGTCCTGTCGGTCTGGTAGACGTAGCGGGCGGACACGTCGCCCGACCGTGCGAAGTCGCCGCCGATCGCGCTGGGATCGTCGGGCGACAGGCGCTTCAGGACCGGCAGCAGCTCGCTCTCGATCCAGTCGCGGACCGTGGTTTCGCGCACGTCGTCGGACAGCAGGCCGAAGCCTTCCGGCAGCTCGCCGCCGTAGCGCAGCACCGGCACGTTATCGTTCGCCGCGCCTTCCAACATCGCCAGCGTGAAATAGGCACCGCTCCCCTGTGCGGGAACGCAGAACAGCTCCTCCTCGTGGTTGGGCGAATAGCGCGCGATCAGGCCGTCGCGCCATTCCGTCTCCGCCTCCGGGCTCCACGCCTTGGCCGTCGACGTGCAGATGCGCCGGTAGAGGCCATCCTCCAGCGCATCGTCGAGGGTGATGCGGTGCAGGCTGTAGGGCTTGCGCCCGGCCCTGACCTCCTGCACCAGCTCGTTGAACGCGTTCGAGGCGCCGTCGTGCGTGGAGATGATCCGGACCCGGCCGCCCCACATCAGGAGCGCCATCGCCGCCTTGATCATCTCGGCCAGATCGTCGTGGAACGCCGCCTCGTCGAGGATGACGACGCCCTGCATGCCGCGCAGGCTGCGCGGGCGGCTGGGCAGGGCGATGATCGAGAAGCCCGAGGCGAAGACGATACGGAACGCCTTGATGGCCCGCGTGTCGCCGTGCTCGTCCGTGTCCTGGAACAGGAACTCGCCGGTGCCGGCTTCATCCAGGGCGCCCTGCAGATGCTTCGCCCACATGGCGCAGGCCGAGATGAACTCGCGCGCCATCTCGAAATTGTAGCCGATGTAAAAGCAGTTCGTGCCGCCCTGGCCGCGTGCCGCGGCGGCGATCGTGACGCAGTCGAAGGCCTCGGCCCAGGTGAGGCCGATGCGGCGGCTCTTCTCCGCGACCTTCACGTCGGCCGTGTCGGCGACCCAGCGGCCCTGATAGCCGAGCAGGATCGGCAGCCCGTCGTCGTTCGCCGCCGCCGCCGGAGCGACGAACGGCATCAGCGGCAGCGGCCCCGTGACGTCGGAAGCGGTCAGCGCCCGATTGCGCGCGAGATCCTCGTCGGTGAGCATCTGCGCCGGCTGTTCGACGGCCGTTCGATCCTTCTTCGAGGACGTTCCGCGTGCCATCTCAGGTCGCCGCCCCGATCACGGCCGCGCGCAGTTTGGCGATCGTGTCGGCCGTGACGCCGGCCGCCTTGGCGACCTTCACGGCCTCGTCCGCGGCCTTGGTCGCCGTCTCCTTCCTGACCTTCAGGATGCGATCGGCGTTGATCTTCCCGGCAGACGCCAGGTCCTTCAGCGCACCGGCGAGGAACATGACCTCGCGCGGACCCGGCGCGTCCTCTGCGTCGGGCTCCTTGTCCGCCATGTGCGACGCCTGGGCGAAGGCCACGGCGTGAAGTACTTGTCCGACCAGCTGGCCCACGTCGCCGTCGGGCTCGCTGCCGAACTTGTCGGCCCACACCTTCGCGACCTCGCGCGCTTCCCGGAGCTTCGCCATGGTCGACCGAACCTTGAAGGTGTAACGGCCGACCGCGCTGCGCGACACGTCGGCGCCGATCCCCTGCAGCGCTTCCAGGATCTGGTCGACCGTCGCACCGGAGCGGATGGCCTCGTCCGCCGCCTCCTTGATGCGCGGATCCTGTTCGATCGAGCTGCGCGGCGCCATGTCAGCCCTTCTTGGGCGACGGCTTGGCGACGCCGGGATCGCTGCGGCGGGCAGTGGCGATCTCGTCGCCGGCCTCCGTCATCGTCGCGACGATGGTGTTCGCCACCTCGCGTGACGTGACGAAGCCATGGTCGCGCAGCCAGCTGAGTTCGCTCCGCACCTGGTCGCGGGTGCTCACGATGCCGAACTCGTTCACCACCATGCACAGGAAGCTGTCGTTCGCCGTGTAGGCGGGCGAGCCGGACAGGGCCAGCAGAATGGAGAGCCGCCGGTGCCGGCTCTGATGCTCGTGGTACGCGCTCACTTCGTGGACCTCAGGAATTCATCCATGCGGGTGACGCTGGTCCGCAACAGGTCCAGCTTCTCGTCGACGCCGGTCAGCTTGACCTCGCTCTTGGCCTGGCCGGTCCGCAGCTCGCCGATGTCCTCGCGCATCTCGACGATCGTGTCGTGCGTCGGCAGCTGATTGACCCGTTGCTCCAGCAGGTCGAGCCGATGGTGAGCGGTCGAGCCCAGCTCGACGGCGCCGCTCAGGTCCTTCTTCGTGGCAAAGGTGCCCTTCAGCAGGAACAGCACGAACAGGACGATGGCCTGACCGAAGATCAGGCCGAGCTGCGCGAAGTCGCCGGCGGCCTTCCAGTCCATCAGCGCCCCGCCGGCGGGCAGGCCGCCTCGAAGCGGGCGTTGGCGCGCCGGATGTTGCCGATCGTCTCCGCGTCGGTCGTGTTGCCGTGATACTTCACGGGCAGGTCGGGGCGCAGCGCCTCGCAGACGGCGACCGGTGCGGGTGGCGCTTCGGCGATCGCGCAGGCAGCCAGGATGGCCCCGAGGCCGAGCGCGCTACCGCCCGCGATCAAGATTGTTCGGATCATGGGCGATGGCCTCTGCAGTGGGCTCGACTCGTTGGGCGGCCGCGTTTGCACGGCGGATGGTCTTGACGCCGGCATCGAGCTGGTCGGCGCGCTCGGCGTCGCGGCCTGATCGCCGCACGCCGGCATAGACGCCGACCAGGGCGAACAGGATCGCGCCGAAGAAGACGATCTTCGGCCAGAGCCCGGCGAACAAGCCGCCGAGGCGGGCGCCGATCGCGGCGAGCGCCGTCATACGCCGCTCTCCTGGGCGACGGCCGCGATCTTCTGGTCGCGCCGCATCTGGATGATGCGCGCCCGGATGGCGAGGCCGATGCCGACCAGGGCGATGACGGCCATGCCGATCTTCAGCGCGAACAGGATGTGGTCGATCGTCTGGGACGTGCCGGCCATGGGCGCCAGCGTGTCCGCCGTCTGCCGCATGGCATCCTGGGCGCCGCTCACGGCGCTGCCGAAGTCCGGCGCTGGCAACGAAGGCGGCGGCGCCGGCGCCGGGATCTGCGCCGGTCGCTCCACCGCCTCCTGGATGACGACGACCGCACCGCCGCCGACCGTCGCACCCGAAGCGATGGTGAGGCCCTGGGCCGTCTGCGACGTGGTGATCCCGACCGGCTTCACCAGGCCCGCCATCAGCAGGCCGTCGTCGATCTCGCTACCGGCATAGGGCATGCCGCCGCATTCGTGGATGATGATGGCCGAGACCAGCGCCTTCATGGTCTTGAAGTCGTTGAGGTTCAGCTCGGCATCCGGCGAGACGCCGACGCGGGTGGCGACGGCGTTCATGTAGGCGCCGGTGTCGTTCTCGACCGGCGGTGCCCAGGTGTTGATGATCCCGCGCACCGTGCGCAGCCCGCGCCGGTCGCGATAGGCGATCAGGTTCTTCGCCAGCATGCGGATGCCGGGCCGCGGGTCGGCGAAGACGGCGAAGCGGCCGTTCACCAGCTCGTTGCGCTGGAACTCGGTGAGCCGCGGGTCCGCCGGGTCGCGGATCTCGCCCTGCCAGACATCGCGGGAGCGATCGACGTTGCCGGGATTGTTGTTCAGGAAGCCGCGCGACGTGCGGGGGTCCATGGTGCCTACCTCGTGAGAGAGCGCGGGGGCACCGGTTGGTCATCGAAAGCTTGCATCCGGGCCTCTGCAAGTGAGAGGCTGACGCTAGGCCGACAGGGGTGGAGGGTCAGGAGGGAAGAGCTTCCCCCGGCGATTGTTCCATGTGAAACCGCGCCCCGGCGGGAGCGCGTTCTAGGACCGAACCCGGAAGGTCATCCGGCGGGTGACGAGGGAGCTCGAGGGACCTAAGGTTGAGAGATGAATCGTAACCTCCCCACCGTGACGCCGGCTGGACCCAAACCGCAGAAATTCGCTCGATGACCAACGCGCTCTACTACGGCGACAATCTCGCCGTGCTTCGCGAATCGATCAAGGATGAGAGTGTCGATCTCATCTATCTCGATCCGCCCTTCAATTCGAGCGCGACCTACAACGTACTGTTCAAGGCGCCAAGCGGAGAACGCTCGCAGGCGCAAATCGAAGCGTTTGAAGATACGTGGCACTGGAACGAGTCAGCCGAGCGTGCCTTTGACGAAGTCGTGACTGGCGCGCACTCAGACGCATCAATCATGTTGCGCGCTATGCGCTCGGCGCTCGGCGAAAACGACATGATGGCCTATCTCGCTATGATGGCAGTGCGCCTGATCGAACTCCACCGCGTCCTGAAGCCGACTGGGTCGCTCTATCTTCATTGCGATCCGACAGCAAGCCACTACTTGAAAGTCATCCTCGATTCGATCTTTGGACCACAGCGTTTCCAAAATGAGATTAGCTGGAAGCGGACTCATGCCCATGGTGATTCGCGCCTCCGCTATGCCAGCGTAAGAGATACGCTGCTTTTCTACAGCAAAAGTGACAAGGCATCGTTCACCCGACAGAACGTAGCCTATTCGCCGGAATATGTTGAGAAGTACTACCGCTATCGAGATCCAAATGGCCGCAGGTACCAACTCGTCAGCCTCAGGAGCCCCAACCCTCGGCCTAACCTCACTTACGAATACAAAGGCGTCCAGCCGCATGCCAACGGCTGGGCTGTGTCGCGAGAAAAGATGGAGCAGCTAGACAAAGATGGGCGTCTTCGGTTCCCGGACAAACCGGGCCAAACGATTCGGGAAAAGTACTACCTCGACGAAATGCCCGGGGTGCCCGTAACAGACTCTTGGGATGATATCCCGCCAATTAACTCCCAAGCGCAGGAGCGACTGGGCTATCCAACGCAAAAGCCGTTGGCGCTTCTGGAGAGAGTTCTGAGTGCCTCATCCACGGCCAACCAAGTCGTTCTTGATCCATTTTGCGGGTGTGGCACAACGGTGCACGCCGCTCAGAAACTCGGCCGACAATGGATCGGAATCGACGTGACGCATCTTGCCGTTGCGCTGGTCGAGCGCCGCCTTAAGGAAGCCTTCCCAGGCATTTGTTTCGATGTCTACGGCGTCCCTAAAGACTACGCCGGAGCGCGCGATCTAGCCGAACGCGACAAGCACGAGTTCCAGAAGTGGATAACGGCGACGGTCGGCGCCCAGCCCTATAAAGGCGGCAAGAAGGGAATGGATCGCGGGATCGACGGCTATCTGCATTTCCGCGATGGTGACAACAAGCCTCAGTTCGCCGTTGTGTCGGTCAAGGGTGGCGGCATCAAGTCGGGCGATGTACGCGACCTCAAGGGGACAATGGAGCGCGAAAAGGCTGCCATGGGTCTGTTTCTCACCCTGAACGAGCCGACGCGCGAGATGGTCAAGGAAGCAGCCTCGGCCGGTTTCTATGAGACCGGCGGGCAGAAGATTCCGCGACTCCAGATCCTTACCGCTGCCGAAATTCTGGATGGGAAGCGCCCACAAGCACCGTTCGGCCATACCGAGGGCTTTCGGAAGGCGGCGAAGGAAGAGTCGGCGAAGCAGACCCGGTTACTCTAGCGCGCGCAGCGCGGTAGCCCGGCTGTCGCCCTAGGGTTAGATTTGGTCGAACAGAGGGCCAATCGACTTCCCGGCCTTGCGGACCATCCGCACCCAGCGCCTGGTGCAACGAAACTCGCGCGCCACCTGGTTGTGACTACCTGGGTGCTCCTGGATGGCCTTCATGCGGGCAGCGGCTTCCATACGACGGCCCAGGGCGACAGGCACCTCGATCTGGCCTCCGCCGTAGAGCTCGCTCAGTGTCGCCGCGATCTCTCGCCCGAGCAGGACGAGCAACGGTGAGCGTTTGCGAGGCTGCATCGGTACGGTTATCTGCATGCCCCCGAAGTGATGCATGAGCAGTTCGGCCGCCTCGAAGCCCCGTTCTTCCGCCAAGGCTCTTGCTGCGCCTCGAAGCATGGCAATGCGAGGATCGCGCGTTGCCTCGCCGACTGTGACAGGTGAGCTTCTTGCCGAGCCTCTGTTCATTACACCGCCATCCCGGCCACACGAGCAGCGCGCTTGGCCTCGGTGAAGTGTTCCTCGATCTCCCGCGGGGTGAAGCCGCCGGCGGTCAGATCCTCGCGCGTGACGCAGCCGGCCGCCGAGACGCGGCTGGCGATCAGGTCGGCCATGCGGGCGCGAACGCGAAGCCTCGCCTCGGCCGGCGGCAGGGTCATGAACTGCTGCAGGCCGGACAGGATCCTCAGCCGGCGCGCCGTGCCGTCGAGGATCAGGCCGTTCGCGAAGGCGGCGGCCTGCACCGGGTCGCTGGCGAGGGCGCCGAGCCGGGCGAGCACGTCGTCGCGCAGCGCTTGGTCGACCTCCGTCAGGGCGGCGAGATCGTCCACCATCAGACCATCCCCAGCGCGTGCTTGTAGACGTCGAGCAGCGTCTCGCCCTCGGCGCGATCGGCGGCATCCATCGCACGCATCGAAACGATCTTGCGCATGGTCTTGACGTCGTATCCGACGCCCTTCGCCTCGCTGTAGACGTCCTTTATGTCGCCGCCGATCGCCTTGCGCTCTTCCTCGAGCTTCTCGATGCGCTCGATGAAGCTCTTGAGCCTGTCGGCCGAGATCGGTCCGGCCTTCGTCTTCTTGCTGTCGGTCATGTGCCTTCCTTTGGAGAGGGGGACTCGTGTCGGGTGCCGAGCTTCAGCCGGCGGATCGCGGCACCCATCGCGGCAGCGCAGCTCGTGAGCCACCTGTCGCTGTTCGCCGGCAACGCTTCGTAATTGCGGACCCAGTTGCCCACGGCGACGCCGTTGGCGACCAGGCGCTGGTACTGGACCTGCACGAGGCTGAGCGCCGGGCGCGCGCCGGGCGTCCAGCCCGCGCGCTCGGCCCAGGCCCTCAGCGCCTCGACCACCTTCCCGGCCTCGCCGTTGGTGCAGAAGGCCAGCGTCTCCTTGCCCGTCACCTTCTTCGCGAAGGCGTCGAGGGCCCTGTCACTGCGGTTCGAGACCTCGTCGAGCTGGTAAAGCGAGATCCACAGGGCGCGCGCCTTCTGCACGATCGGCCGGCGATCGGCGGCCGTACCCTTCGACTTGCCGGTGCGCTTGAAGCCGTGATTGTCGAACCACAGCATGACCCGGCGCGCGCCGGACTCGTCGAGATCCCGCGCGCTGGTAACGCCGGCCTCGCGATGGAGCATCGCGCGATAGTCGTCCTCGTCCAGGTCGAGCTGCTTCCTGGCGACATGGATCGCAGCGAGGGTCGAGCGGCCCACCATCGTCAGTCTCCCTGCAGGTGATTGACGACGGCGACGATGTCGGTCCAAAGCACGCCGCTGGAGCGGGCCTGCGTCAGGACGCGCCGCACGTCGTCGATCGTGGTGGGCCGGTGCTCGGCTCCGCCGGTGATGGCGAGCAGCTCGGTTCGAACGGCGGCGGCCGCATCGCGCACCCGGTGGTTACGTCTGGTCGACACCGGCCCGCGCAGCAGTTCGCGCAGCGCACAGTCCAGCTCGACACCGGCATCCAGGAGCGGATGCGTCGTCATGGCCGGCTCGCTTCGACCGCGTCGATCGCGGCCTGCGTCGCGCTGAGATACGAGCGCCGCGCCTCCAGCTTCGCCTCGGGATTGCCGGGTTTCAGCCGCCGGAAGCTCGACCAGGTCCGCTTGACGTTCGTCTGCAGCGTTCGTGGCACGCGGCTCCAGCAGGAGCCGCACATCAGGTGTCCGTGCCGGATGCCGGCGGTGCACAGGAAGACAGGGCACTTCATGACCGCAGCCCCGCGGCCAGGCGGATGGCGGTGGACATCGCCGTTGTCAGCCGCGTCCTGTTCGCCATCGTCGGCTGGCGCCGAACGGCGCGAACCGCGGCGTCCATCGCCACCCGCATGTGGTTCGGCAGCGCGCCGTAGCAGGAGGCGCACATCGTCTGGCCCTCGGGCATCGTGGCTTTACAGCTCAGGACGGGGCAGTCCCGCCGTTCGCCGGGCCCGCTCATGACCGGCCCTCGACCAGCTTTCGAAGGGCGTTCGCGAGGTTCTGCCGGCCGGCTGGGTTCGTCGCCAGGCCGATGGCGATATCCGACACCAGCGCCTGCATCGACGGATCCAGCATCTTCAGCGCCTCGACGGTCGTGTTGACGCGAGGCTCCTGCAGGAGCTGCACGGTCTCGATCGCGCGCCGGCGGATCCGGAGATCCTCGTTGAGAGACGGCAGCGCGAGATCGCTGATGATGGCGATGTCCGTCTCGAACGCCTCGACCAGTGTAGCGAGGGCGGTGGTATGCAGGAGGACACCCGCGGGCGTCGGGCCAGATGGAGTGGACGTGCCGTCCTGGTGGATGAAGGGCTTCTGTTCTTCGGGCATCTTCGCCTCGTTGATTTGAGAGAGGGGGGAGCAGAGCCGCGGACTAGTCGTCCTTCGGCAGGAAGTTCCGGAAGAACCGCGGGACCAGGTCTTTCGCGATCTCGGCGCGGACCTGGTCGACCGGCATTCCCTGCGGCGCGCACCAGCGAAAGCCGTCGGTGCCGGCACCGCGCGGCAGCGTGATCCTGATGTCGACCGTCGTGCCGGCCGGCACGACGGTGAGGCTGGGGACGCCGCTCATGTGCGGAGCCTTCCGAATACGACGGCCAGTGCGAGGCGGGTCCGGTCGCGCGGCACGATGGCCGCGCCCACGCCGGGCAGTACGTGCCGGGCGATGGCCTCCATCGTCGGTTGGTCGTCGAGCGCGGCTTCGTAGAGGTCGGCGAGCGACGGGAAGTGATACTTCATCGTCTTGAGCGTGATGATGCCGACGCACATGTCGCGCTGCGTGGGGCGAAAGACGCCCCCGATCATCAGGGCCCGGCAGCGCTCCAGGATCCGTTGGCGCGAGGCGAGTCCGTTGCTGTTGGTGCGGCCAGCCGGCCGATAGGCCGAGGTGGCGATGCCTGTCGCGGTTTCTCCGGTTCGCACGGTCGGGCTCCTAGTGCTTGAAGAACGAGAGAGGCGGATGGGTGCGATGCAGACGCCGGCGGCGGCGGCCGAGCAGTCGCGCGATCAGGTCGAACACCGTCTTCATGCCGGGCTCCGCGGGAAGCGATTGAGCTGGATGACGACGCAGCGGTGCACGGGAATGCCGGGCGAGACGTCGGCCGCGGCCAGCTCCTGGTAGAGCTGCTCGGCCGCGCCGGCGGCGGCGAACATCGGCACCTTGCCCGGATGCGCCGCGCGCGCCCGTTCCATGCGCTCGGCGAAGGCGCGGGTGCGCTCCAGCAGCTCGCGATGCGTCGCGAGAGCTTCGAGCAGTTGCTCGCGGCTGGGCTCGGGTTCCTGGTCGATCGCGCCGAGCGCGTCGTTTATCAGCACGGAGAGTTGGGACATGTTGACTCCTTGGGACATCGGAGCTGGCGGTTACTTCGTCGGGAGGCGGGCATTGCGATTGAACCGGCACGTGGGACACGTGCGGTGCAGAGCGACGCGGGTCGGGTTGGCGGCCGAGAAGGGCCGCTTCTGGTTTTCCAGGCAGAGATCCACGGTGATCTCGTCGAGCACCGGGCAGTCGACGGTCTTGCCCATGAAGGCGCCGCGCACCTTCTGCTCGACATTGTCGAGCCGGGCCTTGTAGGTGCGGCGGACGGTTTCATGGACCGTCGTCTTCGAGAGACCGGCCTTAAGCGCGACCGCGCGGATGCCGATGGAGTCGCACTCGGTGGCGAGGGCGACGATCCAGTCGGGGATATCGTCGCCCCACGCGCCTCGTGCGCTCGTCAGATGCTGGCCACTCATCTGGCGGCCTTCTCGGGCGCGAGCCGCTCTTTCTGCATCCAGTTGGCGATGCGTCCCAGTTGGGGCGGTTCACCGCCATCGACGCCGAACACTTCGCGCGTGTTGCGATCCACGGCGCCGATCGCCTGCTTGCCCTTCATCAGGAACAGCGGCGGCTTCGGGCCCGTGTCACGGATCATGCGGTGCACCCGCTCGCGATAGCCGGCGGCGGGATTGTCGACGCAGACGTATCCGGTGCGAACGAAGTCGCGCAGCTCACGCTGGACCGACTTCTTCGGCCGCTCGCTGATCGCGACCAGCGACGCCGTCGTGGCCTTCCGCATGATGCGGAGGGACTGCCAGATCAGCTCGCGGGCGCGCGGGATGCGTGGCGGTTTGGTGGGCCGTGACATGTTCGGCCTCAGGCGCGCAGATCGCTGGAAGCGATGCGGGTGGCACGCGGGCCGACCTCCATCATGTGGAGCGGCCGTGTGCCCCAGTCGTTCGCCGTGACCTTCTTCAGGCCCTTCTTGATGGCCAGGGCTTCGATGCGCTGAAGGCCGACGCAGGCGAGGCGGGTGCTGCCTTCGCTGGCGGCATGAAGCTTCGTCAGCAGATCGTCGGCGATCGTGATGCCGTCGTTCAGCAGCTGCTCGGCCAGCATGGTGGTGTCGGCGAGATCGAGCGGCTTGAACTCGAGTTCGAAGGCTACGCGGCCCGCGAACTGGCGCTGGTCGATCCGGCTCTTCAGCTTCTTCACGAAGTCCGCCATGCCGACGAGGATCAGAGGCATGGTGCTGCTGTCGTGGAGGTCGCGCAGTGTGTTCAGCAGCGCCTTCTTGTCGACCAGGTAGTCGGCCTCGTCGACGATCAGCATGCGGTTCTGGGTCGCGAGCTCGCGGACGATCGCGTGCAGCGTGTTCACGAGGCTCCGCTGTGGCGTGATGTCCAGTTCGCCGGCGATCGTTTCCAGCATGGTCATGGGCGTCCAAACCTGGAAGGCGCGGACATAGACGGCGCGCACCTGGCGCACGCCGTACCAGGTGAGCGCGGTCGACTTGCCGAAGCCGGTCTCGCCATAGACGACACCGATGCCGGGCGTGCGGGCCGCGCGGTCTGTCAGCGACTCGCCGAGTTCGGCGAGGCGCAGCACGTTCTTGACGGGGGCAATCTTGTCTTTCATTTTTGTATCTCTCTTGCGTTACGCGGGGTCTGGAGCCGGTCGGTGTTGGAAGCGCCGCCGGCTCTTCTCGTGTTGGGCGACGTCGGACGTCGCGGTCGCTCAGGACTGCTCGACCATCCGATGGGCTTTCCATTCGCCCGTGGTCGGATAGCTGCGCAGCCACTCGGCCTCGTTGGCCGAGATCTCGTCGCCGGCGTCGTCGCGCGCCTTCAGCACTTTCCAGCGCGCATAGCGCTCGGCCGGCTGTTCCTCAGGCGCGGCTTCCTCGTCGGCGCGGAAGCGCTCGACGAAGGCGGCATGTCTTTCCTGTTCCTCCGGCGAGGCCGGTTCGACCGGCCGTCGACCGCGCGTCGAAGCGGCGCGGGCCGCCTCCGCGAGGGCGGGCGTGAGATAGGTGACGTTGGCAGGCGCACTGGCGGCCTCCGGCGCCGCTCCCATGAAGTCGCGCTGTACGCGGTGGATGTCGGCGCCGCGGATCAGGCGGCGGATCTCCGCCTTGCCTTCCTTGACCATGCTGGCCTGCAACGCGCGGATCTTCGCGGCCGCCTCGGCGCGGTCGATGCCCTGCAGGTCGAGGTTGGTGGCGATACCGATGAAGCGCCACGGATCGGTGTCGGTGTAGATCCACGCGCTTCCTAGATCGGCGGGATCGAGGCGCACCTGGACACGTTGGCCGACCAGCATGTCGGGGCAGACATAGTCGATGCCGTCGACCGTGACGCCCTTGCGGGTGACGGTGCGGACCCCGCCGCTCGCCGGCGGCATCAGCAGGAGGCCGATCGCTTCGTCCGATGCGATGCGCGGCACGTGCACCGCCGTTGCCTCTTCCCACACGTCGATCGGCGCCCTGCCGCGAAGGCCGGCATGCGGCGACGTCTCGTAGCGGTTGGCGATCCAGGCGCAGAGCGCGTCCTGCAGGTCGCCGGAATGCACTGACGAACCCAGCCGCTCTTTCGGGGTCTCGCCGAGGCGGGCTGCGAAGGAATTGCGTGCCTCGATCTTGGCGCGCATGGCGACGCTGTTGCCGCCGTAGCCGATGCCTTCGAAGCGCGGCATGAACTTCGACTGGATCGTGCCGATCGCGCGCTCGATGAACGGCTTGCGCTCGGGGCTGAACTTCGGCGCCAGATGGTGGTGAATGCCGAGCTGGTGCATCGCCAGCACGAAGTGCTTGGACGTGAAGTCGGAGCCGTTGTCCGTGGAGAGCTGCTCGGGCACGCCCCAGGCACGGATGGCGCGGGCGACCAGCAGCAGCGAGGCGACGGTGCGCGGCGTGCGGGCGATCAGCGCCATCATGCGGCGCGAGAACACGTCGACGACGACGTAAATGCTGTTGCGGCCGTCGCTGCACATGACGTCGCTCGGCGAGGCGTCGATCTGCCAGACCTGGTTGGGTCGCTCGATCCCGGCCGAGGCATTGCCGATGGCGAAGCGGAACTTCGAGCGGTAGCGGTCCGGATCGTTCAGTGCGCTGAGCGCCGCCGCGTTCGCCGCATCGTTCTTCCAGGCCCGCAGGAACCGGCCGACCGATGCCGAAGAGGGGTAGGGCAGCGGCAGGCCGTCGCCGTCGGGCACGCCTTCGGGGAAGTTCGTCGTGATCAGGTCGGTGAGATCCTCGATCCGCAGCGACGGTTGGGCGGCGTGCGCGCCCAGCACGAACTCGGCAAGTTCGGGCGACTGCTCGAAGACGGACTTGCGACCGCCGGCCCACCGGCCCGCCAGATCGAGGTCGCGGCCCGCCTTGCGCGCGGCCAGCCAGCGTTCGAGGGTACGGCGGCTCACGGTCGGCAATAGCGGGAGCGTCCATTCCGGCAATTCGACCTGGTTGGATGTGAAGGCGCTCACGAAGGCGTCGAGAGCAGAGCGATCGGAGCCCGTGCCCTTGAACCGATCGAAGGCCGCGAGAAGGACGGAGCGCGCCGAAAGGCGTTCGGCTTGCCGAGATTTGAGATTGGCAATGCTCGGGAGCGGCGCATGCGGCCGGCCGGTCGCGGCCTCGCCGGCCGTGGCCTGCAGGACCCGGCGGCGCAGGATGTCGCCCCGAGCCTCGGCTGGCAGCGTCGACAGCGGAAACTCACGGCCCCCGCCGCGGCCGTGTCGGGTGCGGTGCGTCCACTTCATCTTCGACGCCAGCCGCGAGACATGTTCGCGGCGATCGGGCAGCCCTCTCAGTTTCAGCGTCGCCAACTCGGCTGCGCTGAAGAAGTCGGCCCCGACGTCCACAATCTCGCTCCGGTGATCGCCGGGAGCGGGTACGCGATGAACGCCGGGGCCAGTCGATCCCGTCGCGCGGGGGGGAGAAGGCGACGGGAGGGCTGCTTCCCTGCCGGGCCGCCTCGGGGCGGATTGCAGCGAACGGTGGGCCACGTGCTTCACGGGAGTGGCCGCGGGGCTTTGCCACCGGCGCGATCAATCTTCCTGACCGCGCCGTGAATCATCCCCCTAGACTCCTTGGTCTTGCCGCGTTTAATCGGCATGCCACTGTGGTCATAGCGGGGGGGCCAGATGACATGCGCCGGAACGCCGATCGCACGGGCGATGATTTCTTGGACTTTGGGCCACGGCTTGCACAGGCAGACGTTGATTGCAGCGGGCGAATAGCCGTTCTTCCGCGAGAGTTCGGTAAGCGTATGTCCCTTGTTTTTGATGGCGGCGACGATGCTCGCCTTCGTCCATCCAACAGGATCTTCAGGAGTAGGACGCTGTTTCAACCCGTTCCTCGACGACGGTTAAAGCCGTTAAGGAACCTTAATGAACGGATATTATCGGTGTCAACGGTTAAAATCGGCTATTGCGACGGATATTGCCGCTCCACGCCGTATAGAGCCGTCGCCTGATGCCTAGAGTCGGATCGACCGCCGATCGGCTCTACGGTCCCCTGGCGCGAGGCTTCGGGGAGCGCATCCGTGCGGCCGTCCAGCGCTTCACGTCCAAGGCCGAAGCGGCGAAGGCGATGGGCTTGTCGACGGACCAGGTGAACACGCTGATCAATGAAGCGGCCGTCCCCAACTTCGCTGCGATGGCTTCGCTCGCGATCAGATCGGGCGTGACGCTGGACTATCTGGCTTTCGACCGGACAGCGGAGGCCAAGGCATCCACAGGAAAATCGAACAGCGGCCCTGAAGATACAGTCTGGCTGCGGCGGCTCGATGGAAAGGGCGCGATACCATTGCCGCGAGCATTTATCGCCACCAGCTACGACCAGAGGGTTGAGGAGAGCCTCGCCGCGATGCAGGCGCCGGGCAACGCGATGGAGCCCGTGATCAAACGGCATGCTCTGCTGGTGGTCGATCTCGGCGCAACCCGTATCGTCGATGGCGAGATCTACGTGTTCGACTTCGCCGGTGATCGCGTCGTGCGCCGCACCCAGCGTGAGCCGGATGGCGCTTTGGTGCTACGTGCCGACAATTCTTCCTACGAGTCGTTGCGACTGATAGGGAAGGAGGCCGCGACCGCAAAGGTGCTGGGCCGCGTGGTCTGGGTAGGAAGCGCGATATAGCGACCAAGTCTTACAAGTGCGGATCGACAGTCCGACGAGAACTTTCCACGCTTGCTTCTATGCCGATTACGGCACAGCTGCAGCAGCTCTACAAGCAGATCTAAGGTGTAGTCTCCAAGGTCCATCGTTTACGAGCAACCGGCCCGCTCCACTTGGAAGGTTTCAGCAACGCGAAATTCGTATAGATTTTTTGCTCAGGTTCTGAGTGATGGAGAGGGCCCGTTTCTCTGGCGGGCTGTTCCCTCTGAAATTGGCAAGTTGACTTGGTAACAAACGAAAGGAGAGGGAAGTGAGGCCACTCTCGATAACAGCTTGCCTTGCCTTGGTTATGCACACTCACGCTCCGGCCTCCGCGGATGATTTCACGTGGACAGCTCAAATAGGTCAGCGACCGAGCGCACTCGTGCAATCGCTCAGCCAATTCTACAATTGTTGGCTTCACCCTGTGCGTTTTACGATCGACGACACAGGTGTATTCATGAAGGATGCAGACCTGCAGCCTTGGAGCCGCTCTACTGGGAACCGTTTTTCTTCATCCCAGGAAGAAGTTGAATCGTCCAGCATTCAGAAAGTTAGCTGCCAATTGAGAATGTACTCTGCAGGCTCCGCATCAATGCCAATCGTCGCAGGTTATGTTCACCAGGATTCCGTCTTCAGAATTACCCTAAACTACAATCCGATTTGCTCGTCCAGCTTATGCCGTAATAGCACGTTTAAAGATCACGAAGACATCCTTCGCAACGCCTCATCTTCGTATGAATCCATCCCGGATAGTTCTGATTTCGCCGCAAAAGCGCAATTCGATGAAAGGTTTGTCCACTTCTCAGAGAAAAGCAGTACCAAGGAGTTGTTCCATGGCTTGCGGACAAGATGCGATGGCCCTCGTTATTTTCCTCGTACTACCCTCAAGTATCGCTGCTTCTTTGCGGCAAACATCGATGGTTCAAGCTGGTACAGTATTGTGGGTGCAGAAGTGGAAACTGTTCCGGCAACATGGCTTAAGGCGGCGTCTTACGTTCAAGTCGTGTTTCAGCAGCAATTCGCCTCGCTACCTCAGTACGAGGTAGCCCGGAATGCGTTTGCCGTGGAAGCGGAGCAAGCGGTGCAGCGCATTCAGGCGGAGCAGACGTCACAGCAAAGAGAAGATGAGCAAAGGAAGCGGCTTCTAGGAACGACGAAGTGAATTGCATGAACTGGTGCTGACGCATGAGGTTCGGGCGACGAAGGGCCTACGCGACATCGCGAGGAAAGTCGGGGAGTGAGCCTGCCTGACGGTTACTGCGGCCGGGCCAGCAGATCCTCCAGCCACGCCGGTTGCTCCACACGATCGAGGCGCATGAGGAACGCGGGGTCACTGAACTCGGCCGGCTCGATCGAGCGGATGCCCTGCCCGTTGCCATCGACCAGGCCGCCGTCCTTGTCGGGAAAGAGAGCGCCGCTCGCGAGGAAGACGGATCGATCCTTCATCGACAGGAGCATCTTGCCGGCATCCGAATTGACACCGATGTCGACAGGGTGCTTGCCGCTGAGGTCCAACGAGCTGAAGCCAATCGAAGCATTGGTGCGCGTGCCGAGGGCGCCAAGAATGACGAAGAGCGTTCCCTTGTTCGGCGACGCCATGTAGCGGACGCAGATCCACCGCTCGACATGCGCCGACGGATCCAGCGTAGCACGAAGCGCACGGCCGCGCTCCTGGACGAGCTGTAGCCGGGCAGCTGCATCGGTCACGCTCGATGCTCGCACATAATAGTCATCGATCACCTTCCCGAAGGCGAGCTGCTGCGGCGGCACCAGATGGTCCGGCAGCCCGACGCCGGCAGCGGCGCCTCGTGTCAGGAGAAGCGCGCCCGTTCCCAGGAACAGGCAACGGCGGGAGAGACGTCGGTGGTCGGTCATGTCGGAGACACTTCCATGCGCGCTCCACAGGAGTCTAGGCGGGGCCCGGCAGTTCTTGAGGCCACCCGGCCCCGGAACGAGCAAGACCAGGCCGAAATGCGCGCTTGGCATAGGGGCGTAGGCCGGGCCATCCCGGCCGGGAGTACCTGAAAATCCTTCGGACGCGTTTTCGGACGGGGTTCCGGGCCGGCAAGGGGCACTCGGGCGTCGATCGAGGGAGGGGAAGTCCGGCGCCTGGCCGGAGCGGGGAAGAGCCCGACGGCCCGTCGAGGGAGGATGGGGTGGGGCGAGCCACGGGGGAAGCCCTTCCCTCCTGACCGGTATCGCCACGGGTCTTAGCGTCCCCCGGCATGATGACTGCCGTCAAGAAATTCGCGACCGCCCTTTCCGGAAGGCTCGGATGTAGCCCTCTCACGGTGGCCCTGCTCGACGCCTCGAGCGGCGCGCAGGCCACGCCGTTCGGGCCGATCGAGCTGCTGGCGGCGGGCGCGGCCGAGCCGCCCGAGTGGGTGCGGTTCATGGCGCCGGGCCTGAACCGGGCGCGCGACGGCCGGTCCTTCACGGTCGACGATCCCGCCCGGGTCGTTCGGCTGTCGAACGAGTACAAGGGCAGCATCGATCTCCTGGTGGACTACGAGCACCAGTTCGATCGCGCGCCCCAGAACGGCAAGCCGGCGCCGGCCGCGGGCTGGATCAAGGAACTCTCGGCCACCGGGCCGGATGGATCGCCCGGCATCTGGGCGCGCATCGAATGGCTGCCCGACGCGCTGTCGATGATCAAGGCGCGTACCTACCGCTACCTCTCCGCCGCTATCGCCCACGACGACAGGAACGTCGTGCAGCTCGTGCCGCGCGCGTCGCTGACGAACCAGCCGGCGCTCGACACCGCCACCGCGCTCTTTTCGGCGCACCCCCACAAGGAGACAGACGTGAACCTGTTGCAGAAGACGCTGGGCGCCCTCGGCCTGGCCGCGACCACCACCGAAGACGACTTCCTCAAGGTCTTCATGCCGCTCGGCGCGCTGTTGACTGCGCTCGGCAAACAGGCCGGCGTCGAGATCTCGGCGCTGTCGGCGATGACGGCCGAGCAGGTCGCGGCGATCCTGGCCAAGCCGCTGGAGACGAAGCTCGCGACGCTCAGCGCCGCCGCCAGTCTCGGCACCGACGCGTCCGCCGACGCGATCCTGGCCGCCATCCGCGCCCAGGGCATCGACCCGGCGAAGCATGTCGATCGAAGCGTGTACGACGACGTCACGAAGCGCCTCGCCACGCTGACGGCCGAGAGCAAGGCGCGCCTGATCGACGAAGGCACCAGGGCCGGCAAGCTCACGCCCGCGATGAAGGCCTGGGCGGAGAGCATGTCCCACGAGCAGCTCACCGCCTTCCTGTCGACCGCGCCCGTCATCGTCGCGCCGGGAACTGGCGGCAACCCGCCCCAGAGCGACGGCAAGCTCACGGTCGCCACCATGTCGGCCGAGCAGAAGGCGGAGGCCGACCGCTTCAGCGTCGCCCACGAAACCTATGTTGCGACGCTGAACGAAAGCGCCGCGGCCTGACCCGTCACTGACACCACGACCCTCAGGGAGATCTCACGATGACTGCTGCTGTTGCCGATCGTCCGACGCGCATCCGCGAAGGCGACGAACTTTCGCCCGCCGTCTTCCAGGCGGTGAAGATCTTCGGCGGAACGATGGTCCAGAAGAACGCCACGGGCTTCGCCGTGCCGGCGAGCGCGACCGTCGCCAACAAGACGCTCGGCATCGCCAAGCATCAGTCCGACAACTCGGCTGGCGCCAGCGGCGACATCAAGGCCCGCGTTCGCCGCAACGTCATCGGCGTGTTCGCGAACTCGGCGTCCGGCGACCTGATCACGATCGCCGACATCGGAAACGATTGCTACGTCGTCGACGACTGTACGGTCGCCAAGACCAACGGCAGCAGCACCAGGCCGGTGGCCGGCAAGATCATGGATGTCGACTCGTTCGGCGTTCACGTCCTCTTCGTCTGATCGCGATCGGCGAAGCCTCTCGTAACCCCCAACGAAAGACACTAACATGATCCGCGTTTCGAGCGGCAAGCTCGTCACCATCAACATCGGCTTCAAATCCGCTTTCAAGGAAGGGTTCGCGGCGGCCTACGCCGAAAGCACCTGGAGCCGCATCGCCACCCTCGTGCCCTCGGAAAATCGCGAGGAAGAGTATGGCTGGCTGAAGGACATTCCGATGATCCGGGAGTGGTTCGGCGACCGCGTCATCAACCAGCTCGCCGACGAAGGCTACAAGATCCGCAATCGCAAGTTCGAGTTGACCGTCGGCGTCAAGGGCGACGATATCAACGACGACCGTGTCGGGATCTACGCGCCGCGCTTCAAGTTCATGGGCGACGAGGCCGCCCGCTTCCCGAACCGCCTCGTGTACGACCTGCTGAAATCCGGCTTCACCGCCAAGTGCTACGACGGCCAGCCGTTCTTCGACGCGAACCATCCCTACATCGCTGCGGACGGCTCCACGGCGACCCAGAGCAACTACCAGGCGGGCAGCGGCACGCCTTGGTTCCTGCTGTGCACCAAGCGCCCGCTCAAGCCGCTGATCTTCCAGGAGCGCGAGAAGTTCGACTACGTCGAGCTGACCAAGCCGACCGATCCCAACGTCTTCATGCGCGACGAGCTGCTCTACGGAGTCGACGGCCGTGCAAACGCCGGCTTCGGCTTCTGGCAGATGGCGCTGGGTTCCAAGGCCACGCTCGACGCCACGAACTTCAAGGCGCTGCGCCAGATCGGCGAGAACCTGCTGGGTGACCACGGCAAGGCGCTGGGCCTCACGTTCGATCTGTTCGTCGGCGCCCCGGCCCACCGCGACGCGGCGGACGAACTGTTCAACACGGCGACCCTCGCGGCCGGCGGCGGCAACCCGCTGTTCAAGGCGGTCGACACGTTGATCACGCCGTACCTGATCTAGCCAGTCCGAGGAGCGCTCCAGCGTAGCGGAGCCCTCCGGGCGGCGCCTTCGGACATGAGGCGCCGCCCGCTTCGCAAGCCTCGCCCCGGCGCGAGGTTTACGAAGCGATCAACCAGGAGAAGACGATGAAGAGGCTCAAGGGCGGCGCGGATGGTGTCGATACTCAGCCGGAGGCCGCGCCGATCGGCAAAGCGAGCAAGCTCACCGTCGTGGCGAGGGTGCCGCTGTGGCGTGGCCCGCGTGGCTGGGACAAGTATTGGTCGGCCGGCGAGACGGTCGTTGAGGCTGACGAACTCGCCTCGCGCGATCCCGAGCTGGTCGAGGCCATGATCGTGTGCCTGGACGAGGATCCGCATTTCTCCGTCCAGGTCGAGCGCGAGAAGGTGGAGGGCTGATCTTGAAGCCCACGATCGGACGCATCGTCCATTACCGGCTCTCGGGGAAGGACGTCCGCCTCATTGAGGAGCGGCGCGAAAGGCGTGTCGGCGCGTGGAACTACCTCAAGGTGGGCCAGGTACTGCCGATGCTGATTGTCGTCGTCCATGGCGATCATCCCAACGCGGCCGTCAATGGCCAGGTGTTCCTGGACGGCGACGACACCTACTTCGTGATGTCGTGCCTGGTAGGCGAAGTGCCGGGCACCTTCGCCTGGCCAGTGCTGCCGCCGCCAGAGCCGATCGGCGTCGCCTACGGGGATAGGCAGTAGCCATGGCTCTCGCGCGTGACGCCAACGGGAATGCCGTCCAGGTGCTACAGCCGATCGATGGCTCGCTGCAGCGCATCTCCCCGGCCGCCGGCGCGCGCGATCGCGTCGGCCTCCTGTTTCCCAGCCGGGCCTGTGTCGTGGCTGTCCGCGTGCGATCTCTTGGCGCGATCGCGCATGCGCGCCTGGGCGAGGCGGCCGTAGATGCGGCGCTGAACGACTTCCCGCTGACGATCGAGGATGGCTGGTTCTTCGTCTCGCTCGCCGGCAAGACCGGTGCCGACAAGAAGCAGATCACGCATCTCAGCATCCTCGCCGAGAGCGCGCAGGCCTACGTCGACATCGTCGAGCTGGAGTAGCCGATGCTTGCGAAGGACAGCACCGGCCGCTCCGTCCAGGTCCTGCACCCGCTCGACGGCGGCTGCCAGAACATCGCGCCGGCCGCCGGCACCGCGGCGCGCAACGCCACCCCGTTCAAGTCCTTCACCGTGTCGATCGGCGTGCGCGTCCGGTCCGTGGAGAGGGTCCGCGTGAAGCTGGGCGACGACACCGTCGCCGCGGGCGCGACGGATCTTCGCCTCTCGTTCGACGATGGCTGGATCTACCTCTCGCTCGAAGGGAAGAACGCGACCAGCACCGAGAAGGCGAAGGCCACGCACCTTTCCGTCCTCGCGGGCGCCGGCCTCCCGGCCGACGTCGACGTCCAGGAATTCAACTAGGAGTCCGCGATGCTGTTGGTCGCCCTCAATCGTCTTGGTCTCGTCAGCGGCATGGCTGCCCGCTGGGCCCGGGGCTTCCTGGTCAACGAAAACGGCTTGGACCGCATCGTCACCGAAGCCGGCGACGCGATCCTGATGGAGTAGGCGATGGCTGACGTGAAAGTCTCGGGCCTGCCGGCGCTGGCCGCCGGCGATCTCGACCTGGTCAACGACATGATCATGGTGGTGGACGCGAGCGCGGGTCAGTCGAAGCGCATGTCGCCGGGCGAGCTGCTGCGAGCGTCTGCGCCCTATCTCTCGACCTTCTGGGATTTCACGGCAGGCTCGCTCCTGCCAACAGTCGCGTTTACCCGTGCCTCGTCAGGCTGGCGTTTCAACAGCTCCGGCGTGCTGGTGCCGGAGACGATGGATGCGCCACGCTTCCAGTATGACCCTGCGACGCTCACGCCGCGAGGCCTGCTCGTTGAGGATGCGAGGACAAATCTCGTCAGGCAATCCGCCGGGTTTGATTCCGCCGTTGTTGGCTGGTCGCGCGTGCGCCTTTCTGTCACCGACGCCACCATGCTGGCTCCTGATGGCGCGGTTGCCATGGACAAGCTCACAGAGGCGGCAACCGCTGTTGACAATCATTTTGTGGAAAGCTCGTCGTTCTCCACGACCAGTGGCACGTATTACATCATGTCCGTCTACGCTAAAGCCGACACGCGCTCGTGGCTTTACTTCTGGTTCATGACGAACTTCAATGCGTTCTCGCGCGCATGGTTCAACGTCACTGCCGGGGCGGGCGTAGTGGGGGCCATTGCGGGCGACGTTGTCGCGGCCTTCATTCAAGATGTTGGCAACGGCATCTATCGCTGTATTGCGATCGCGCCTGCAAACCTGACAGGCGCTGCAGCGCAAATGCGCATCGGGCTTGCGACCGGCGACCTCAACGTCAACTACGCGGGCGACGGAACCAGCGGTCTCTACCTCTGGGGCGCTGACGTTCAAGACGGAACAATGGTGAGCAGTCACGTACCTACGGCAGCTGCCGCCGTCACCCGCTCTGCCGATCTCGCGCTGATTACCAATCTGCAGGTGCTTGCGGATCGCTGCTGGATCATTCGTGCCCGCACGCCGCGTCGCATTCCCAACGGAAGCCTTCGGCCTTTGGTCCAGATCGATAACGGAACGTCGGATCACTACATCTCGGTTCAATGGAACACCGACAACAACATCAGGCTTGTTTCGCGCGTGAACGGCGTGACCCAGGTGACACTGAACATAGGGACTGTTGCAAGCGACACCGACTTTACCGTGGCAGTCCGGTTCGCTGACAACAATTTCGCTGGGTCGCTGAACGGCGGCGCGATTGTCGCCGCCATGAGCGGATCTGTTCCTGTCGGGCTGACTACCGCGCGCGTCGGCAGAAACGCATCAGGCAATGCCTGGAATAGTACCATCCGTACATTTGAGACGCGACGGGCGGCTACCGACGCCGAGCTGCCGCTGCTTTCCGCCTAACAAGGAAATTGGGCATGTGGTCATCCACGATTTACTGCCAGCACCCTGACGAAGCGTCGGCCCGCGCGGCTGCGGCTGCGTTGGGCATGAACTTTCCTGAGTCCGATGCAATCCCCACCGGCAACGAGAACTTCGCGCTCCACGCGCCGATGCAGCCGCCGTGGGCCACACGACCGGTCTTCAACGAGGAAGGCGCTGTCGTAACGCCTGGTGTTCCCGAGGGCGGCTACTGGTCGATGCTGCGCCTCAACACGGCCTGGCCGGGCTACTCGGCGACGATTGCCGCCATCGAGACGTCGGGCGTGCGCCGCGACCTAGTCGACCCGCCGGTGGTGTGGGCGTGAGCTATCTGACCTCCGCCGACCTGGTCGTGCGCTTTGGCGCGGCTCAGCTCGCATTGCTCGCCGATCACGACAATGACGGCGTGGCGGACGAGCCGGTACTGGCGCGCGCGATCGGCGATGCCGGTTCGGTGGTGGATCTGTTCGTGCGCGGCCGCTACGCGCTGCCGCTGTCGCCGGTCGACCCGGCGATCGCGGTCATCGTCGGAGATCTCGCGCGCCGGCTTCTCTACGGCGACGCGACGGAAGTGCCCGACAGCGTGACCGAGGCCGACAAGGCGGCACGCCGCCAGCTCGAGCTGATCGCGAAGGGCGACGTGACGCTCACCAGCGCGCCGGCATCCTCGTCGGAGCCGGCCGGCGCGCTCGAGGTGGCGACCGCCGGCGACGCTCCCTTCTTCACCAGCGACAGCCTGAAGGGCTTCTGATGCCGACCGCGTCCCTGGTCATGGACACTTCGCCCATCGCCGAGCTGGTCCGGCGCCTCGAAGCGGTCGACGGCGATCGGCGCGAGGCGATGGAGCCGATCGGCGCGGCGTGGGAGACGTCGACCCGGCTGCGCTTCGAAACCAGCCGGGCGCCCGATGGCACGCCCTGGAAGCCGAGCCAGCGCGTGCTGGCGTACAAGGGCAAGACGCCGCTGAAGACGCTGGTCGACAGCGCGCGGCTCAAGGGCTCTATCACGCACCAGGTCGACGGCGACACGGTCGAGGTCGGCACGAACGTCGCCTATGCCGCCGCCCATCAGTTCGGCGCGACGATCCAGCAGGCCGGAGCGCATGCCGTTCCGCTGGTGGTGCCCGAAGGCGCCGCTGGCGGGCGCGTCATCATCCTGCCGGCACGGCCGTTCCTCGGCATCGAGGAGGGTGATTGCGTAACCTTCGTGGAGATCCTTGAGGGTTTCATCGAAGCCAAGACCGGGGCCACGCCATGAGCCTCGCTTCCGCCATCGTCACGCGCCTGCAGGGCAACGCCGCCTTCAGATACGTCGCCGGGGCCCGCGAGTTCGGGCAGAGCCTGGTCACGCCGCCGATCGACAAGATGCCGGCCGTATTCGTGCTGCCCTATTCGGAGAGCTACGGTGGTAACGATTTGCTCAACCGCGTGCGCCAGACCGGCCCGCAGCAGGTGGCGCTGATCCTGATGGTGGCAGTGCGCACTGCTATCGGCGCCAACGTGCACGATCCATTCGAGTCGCCGGTAGCCGCGCTGAAGGCCTGCCTGCTCGGCTGGCAGCCCGATCCAGAAGACGGAGAGCTGCTCCTGGTCAGCGGCCAGCTCCTGGAGCCGCGGCCGA